>Ga0315338_1000029_pt1 | contig 882079 bp, 624 predicted proteins | sample ASW8metaG_FD_204518 | JGI IMG/M metagenome (GOLD analysis project Ga0315338, IMG submission 204518) | Ammonia-oxidizing marine archaeal communities from Monterey Bay, California, United States - ASW #8 | ecosystem: Environmental > Aquatic > Marine > Coastal | place: USA: California | collected... | reverse complement strand
CAGCGCGCGCGCCCCGGCCAGATCGCCCATCTCGTGCATCGAGGCGGCCAGGTTCCCTCGGGCGCGCAAGAGACTGGGGTGATCCGCGGGCAGGCTGCGCTCGTAGGCCGCGAGGACCGATTCGTAGAGCGCGCGCGCCCCGGCCAGGTCGCCCATCTGCGACATCGAGCTGGCCAGGTTCCCTCGGGCGCGCAAGAGATCGGGGTGATCCGCGGGCAGGGTGCGCTCGTAGGCCGCGAGGACCGATTCACGCAGCGCGCGCGCCCCGGCCAGATCGCCCATCTTGGACATCGAGGCGGCCAGGTTCCCTCGGGCGCGCAAGAGATCGGGGTGATCCGCGGGCAGGCTGCGCTCGTAGGCCGCGAGGACCGATTCGTAGAGCGCGCGCGCCCCGGCCAGATCGCCCATCTTGGACATCGAGTTGGCCAGGTTCAATCGGGCGCGCAAGAGATCGGGGTGATCCGCGGGCAGGGTGCGCTCGTAGGCCGCGAGGACCGATTCACGCAGTGCGCGCGCCTCGGCCGGGTCGCCCATCTGCGACATCGAGTTGGCCAGGTTCCCTCTGGCAAGCAAGAGATAGGGGTGATCCGCGGGCAGGGTCCGCTCGTAGCCCGCGAGGACCGATTCATTGAGCGCACGCGCCCCGGCCAGATCCCCCATCTCGTGCATCGAGGCGGCCAGGATCTGTCGGGCGCTCAAGAGATCGGGGTGATCGAGCCCCGCGGTGTCCATGACTTTTGGCAAGGCCTCAGCCATGACCTCCCGTGCCTCGGCCCGCCGCCCTTCACTCACGAGGCGCGCTGACTCTCGCAGGGCATCCTGCGCAGCGATCTCGGCCAGGCGTCCAGCCTCCGATTCGGGCGTGGCAATCAGGTGCAGGGCCAGAGGGCCTGTGGCTCCGGGATCTCCAGCGACGAGGACCACCAGCCAGTCTCCCCGTTCGAGATCGAGTGAGACGTAGGGCGTGGTACCGCCACCCGAGTTGTCATCCGAGGCGAGCGTGCGCGCCTCGGCGGCGTCATCGACCTGCAGGAAGAGATCGAACTCGGAGGTGGTCCAGATGTGTAGCGTCCCGTCGAACTGGACCTCGTACTCGGCGAAGCCTGTCGGACCGTGCCCCTCGATCGCGGGTTCGTCGGCCGCGGTGATCTCGAGCTCGATGACGCGGTCGAAGGGCGTCGGAGGTATCGGCCCAGAGTCCTGGGCGAGCAGGAAGAGCAGGGACGCGAGCAGGGTGAGGTTCACTCGACCATCCTAGCCTGAACTACTCCGGATCGCCGGTGAGCACCCAGCCGGCCCAGTGGGCGGGAGGATGACCTTCGTCGCGGAGAGCCTGCTTGGCCTGCCACAGAGCCTCCGCCTTGGGCAGGTTCAGGGTCCAGAGGTTTGTGTAGAAGACCTCCATCAGGCGCCGTGTCGCGGCGTCGTCGACTTTCCAGAGAGACGTGATCGATGTGCGTGCTCCGGCGGCGTAGAGAGCGGATTGCAGGGACTGGATGCCCTGCCCCGCGCGACGGATTCCGACGTTCGTTTCACAGGCCGAGAGCACGGCGAGTTCGCATTGGGAGAGGTCGAGGGAGCAGAGTTCTTCGGCGGTCAGGATGCCGGGAACGCGACCGAGGGAGTCTCTACCTCTATTAGCGCCAGCGAGCGCCAGACCGCACAGGGTCATCGGGGCCAGACCGGAGACGCGATCCTCGATGCCCATGCGCGCGACGCCTCGTCCCTCCGGGCGCGCGTCCTCGGTCGACCGAACGCTCTCGGGCGCGAACCAACCGTGGGTCGCGAGGTGCAGGTATCGCTTCCCGGGCGCAGAATCGAATAACCGGGCCTTGGTCGTCGACTTGCGAGTGAGCAAGCTCGGCTCGATCTCGAACGCTTTCTCGAATAGCGCCGCAATGCCCTCCGCCTCGTGGCGGGCCTGCACCAGACTTTGAAAGCCTCTCCCAGACGCGCTGCGGGTCACTCGGTCGCCGCTGCTCGACGTCGTGGCCGATTCGATCGGCGCAGAGGCCGCAGAAGAGGGACCTTCGCCCACGGCCCCGATTGCATCGTAGTCGACGCCCCCCATCGAGAGCAGCGACGGCTCGCCGGGATCCGGGGGCAGCGGTGCAAGCAGTCGCGCAAAAGAAACACCGTTCACGATCTGGAGCCGATCACCAACACGCCTCTGTCCCTCGTCCTCGGAATCGAACGGAAGCGCATCGAGGGGCAGGAGGAACAGAAAGTCGTCGGCACAGGCGAAGAGGCGTCTCACATCCGTATTCACCACGGCCAGAACCGGATCCAGGATGCGGCCCCTCAGTTTTCGACCGGCGTTCAGTTCCGCGGCTTCGGTCACGCTCCCGCCAGATTCAAGGCGCAACGCGATTCCACGAGACGCGTCCGTAACGGGCGTCGCCACCTTGGAGGACGTGCTCCCAGCCCCGAGCACCTCAGGTTTCCTGATCGGTGCTCCCAACGCCGCACGCCAGACCGTCGCCAATTCCTCCAGCTCGGAAGCCGGGCCCAGTTCAATTCGGCTCAACGCTCCCTCAGAGTCCAGGACATGGGCCAGAACGTGATCCGCAGCGGCCTCGATCTCGCCGCCCGAGGGGTCCACATGTTTGAGCGTGATGCGCCGGTAGCCGATGGCCACGTCGCCCGGTTCGAGTGCCGCCGTCAACGCACTGACCCCAACGGGCTCCGTCACGACTCCGCGCTCGGCGAGCCGGCGGGTCGCTTCACGCTCCAGTGCATCGCGCCTCAGTGAGAGCCTCGTCAGCTCCTTGGACAGTCCCTCGGATCCAGTTTCATCGCGCGCGGCGCCTGCGACCAGATCGTTGAGCGAACGACGGATCTCGGCAGCCTCGCCCAGAATCGGAGCCAGCTCCGGATCCGCCTCGAAGCGTGCCAGCGAACGCGCGGCTTCCGCAGCGACCAGGCGCATGGTCTCGGTCAACTCGAATGCACTTCGCTCGAGGTTCGCGCCACCCGATTCGCTCAAGAAAAGCAGGTCGGAATGCCTGTCACCTTCGCTTGCAACAGTCTGCTGCGCCTGGCGCGGGGCGAGGGCGAGTGAGGCCAGGATGCGCGTCCGCATGCCACTGAGCTGAGTGGGCAGCAGCGCGCGTGCCCCGGCCAGATCGCCCATCGCGTTCATCGAGATGGCCAGGCTCCCTCGGGCGTGCAAGAGATCGGGGTGATCCTCGGGAACGCTGCGCTCGTAGGCCGCGAGGACCGACTCACAGAGCGCGCGCGCTCCGGCCAGATCGCCCATCTGCGACAACAGGCTGGCCAGGATCTCTCGGGCGTACAAGACATCGGGGTGACCCGCAGGCAGGCTGCGCTCGTAGCCCGCGAGGACCGACTCACAGAGAGCGCGCGCCCCCGCAAGATCGCCCATCTTCGACATCGAGATGGCCAGGTTTCCTCGGGCGTGCAAGAGGTCGGGGTGATCGGCGGGCAGAATGCGCTCGTAGCCCTCGACGACCGATTCCTCGAGCGCGCGTGCCTCGGCCAGATCGCCCATCTCCCACATCGAGTTGGCCAAGTTCTCTCCGGCGAGCAAGAGAGAGGGGTGATCTGCGGGCAGGATGCGCTCGTAGCCCGCGAGGACCGATTCTTTGAGCGCGCGCGCCCCGGCCAGATCGCCCATCTCGTCCATTGAGGCGGCCAGGTTCGCTCGGGCGCGCAAGAGATCGGGGTGGTCCTCGGGCAGGATGCGCTCGTGGGCCGCGAGGACCGATTCATCGAGCGAGCGCGCCCCGGCCAGATCGCCCATCTGCGACATCGAGATGGCCAGGTTCCCTCGGGCGCGCAAGAGATCGGGGTGATCCTCGGGCAGGCTGCGCTCGTAGCCTGCGACGACCGATTCATAGAGCGCGCGCGCCCCGGCCAGATACCCCATCTTCGACATCGAAACGGCCAGGTTCCCTCGGGCGCTCAAGAGATCGGGGTGATCATCGGGCAGTATGCGCTCGTAGCCTGCGAGGACCAATTCCTTGAGCGCGCACGCCTCGGCCAGATCGCCCATCGTCGCCATCGAGATGGCCAGGCTCTCTCGGGCACGAAGCAGGTCGGGGTGATCCTCGGGCAGAATGCGCTCGTAGCCCGCGAGGACGGATTCCTCGAGCGCGCGCCCCCCGGTCAGATCGCCCATTCGGTTCATCACACCGGCCAGGTTCAATCGGGCGAGCAAGAGATCGGGGTGATCCGCGGGCAGGGTCCTTTCGTATCCCGCGGAGACCGACTCAAAGAGCGCGCGCGCCCCGGCCAGATCGCCCATCGCCTCCATCGAGACGGCCAGGTCCCATCGGGCACCAAGCAGGCCGAGGTGGTCGAGCCCCACGGAGTCCATGACTTTCGGCAACGCCTTGGCCATGACCTCCCGTGCTTCAGCCTGCCGCCCCTCGTTAACGAAGCGCGCTGACTCTCGCAGGGCGTCTTGCGCAGCAATCTCGGCCAGGCGTCCAGCCTCCGAGTCGGGCGTGGCAATCAGGTGCAGGGCCAGAGGGCCTGTGGCTCCGGGATCTCCAGCGACGAGGACCACCAGCCAGTCTCCCCGTTCGACATCGAGCGACACGTAGGGCGTGGTACCGCCACCCGAGTTGTCATCCGAGGCGAGCGTGCGCGCCTCGGCGGCATCGTCGACCTGCAGGATGAGATCGAGCTCGGATGTGGCCCAGACGTGTAGCGTGCCGTCGAACTGGACCTCGTACTCGGCGAAGGCAGTCGGACCGTGCCCCTCGGTCGCGGGTTCGTCGGCCGCAGTGATCTCGAGCTCGATGACGCGGTCGAAGGGCGTCGGAGGTATCGGTTCGGATTCCTGGGCGAGCAGGAAGGGCAGGGTCGTGAGCAGGGTGACAATCACTCGAACATCTTAGCCTGGACTATTCCGGATCGCCGGTAAGGACCCAACCGGCCCAGTGGGCGGGTGGATGGCCTTCATCGCGGAGAGCCTGCTTGGCCTGCCAGAGGGCCTCGGCCTTGGGCATCTGCTCGATCCAGAGGTTCGTGTAGAAGACTTCCATCAAGCGGCGCGTCGCGGCGTCGTCGACCTTCCACAGGGACGTGATAGACGTGCGGGCACCAGCGGCGTAGAGGGCGGACTGCAGGGACTGGATGCCTTGACCCGCGCGACGGATACCGACGTTGGTTTCACAGGCGGAGAGAACGGCGAGTTCGCATTGGGAGAGGTCGAGGGAGCAGAGTTCCTCGGCGGTCAAGATCCCGGGTACGCGGCCGAGAGAATCTCTACCTCTATTAGCGCCAGCGAGCGCCAAACCGCACAGGGTCATTGGGGCGAGGCCTGAGACCCGGTCCTCGATGCCCATGCGCGCAAAGCCCTCGCCCTCCGGGCGCGCGTCCTCGGTCGAGCGCACGCTCTCCGGTGCGAACCAACCATGGGTCGCGAGATGCAGGTAGCGTTTCCCCGCCGCAGACTCGAAGAGCGCGGCCTTGGTCGTCTTCTTCCGCGTGAGCAACGCGGGCTCGGTCTCGAAGGCCTCCTCGAAGAGGTCTGCCGTCGCCTCGGCCTCGTAGCGCGCCTGCAGTAGTTTCCGAAAGCGATCGGGCATTGCGCTGCGGGATACGGGCCCACTGCCCGGATCGTCGGAATCCGATTCTTCGGTCCCTGTTTCCTCGCCGTCCACGCTAATCGTCGTTTCGATGGGAGCCGACGTCGCTGCGAGCCCCTCGGGAACCGCTCCTTCCGCGTCGTAGTCCACGCCCCCGAATGCGAGCAGCGACGGTTCCGCATCGGCCTCAGCCCCGGCCTCAGTCGGAAGCGCAGGTGCCAAAAGTCGCGCGAAGGAGACCTCGTTCACGATGCGCAGCCGGTCGCCGATGCGCTCCGGGCTCGTGTCATCGATGCCCATCTCGTCCACGTCGCCCTCATCGAAAGGCAACGCATCCAGGGGCAAGAGGAACAGCAAGTCATCCGCGCACACGAACAGGCGCGAGGCGTCCTCGCCCGCCAGGGCCAGGACAGGATCCAGAATCCGGGCTCTCAGCTCGCGACCTGCGCCGAGCTCGGGATCGTCTTCACCTTCCTCCAAACCGATCCCACGCAACAGCGGAGCTCCGAGTGCCGCGCGCCAGACCGTCGCCAGTTCCTCCAGCTCCGAAGCCGGCCCCAGGTCGATGCGATTCAGCGCTCCCTCGGAGTCCAGGACATGAGCCAGCAGGTGGTCCGCGGCCGGCCGGATCTCGCCACTCGAGGGATCCACGTGCTTGAGCGTGATGCGCCGATAGCCGATGGCCACGTCTCCAGCGTCGAGTGCCGCGGTCAAAGAACTGGCGTCGACGAACTCGGTGGCGACTCCGCGCTCGGCGAGCCGCTGACTCGCTTCTCGCTCCAGTGCATCGCGCCTTAACGAGAGCCTGGTCAGCTCCGCAGACAATCCCGAGAATCCGGTCTGGTCGCGCGCGGCTCCGGCGACCAGGTCGTTGAGCGCGCGGCGGATCTCTGCAGCCTCGTTGAGGATCGGAGCCAGCTCCGGGTCCGTCTCGAAACGTGCGAGCGAGCGTGCCGCTTCCGCAGCGACCAGTCGCATGGTCTCGGTCAACTCGAATGCGCTTCGCGCGAATCCTGAACCCGCCGACTCGGTCAAGAAGAGCACGCCGGAGTGTCGGTGACCTTCGCTTGCGACGGTCTGCCGTGCCTGGCGCGGGGCGAGGGCGAGTGAGGCGAGGATGCGTGCTCGCATGCCGCCGAGCTGAGCGGGCACCAGCGCGCGCGCCCCGGCCAGATCGCCCATCGCCGCGATCGAGACGGCCAGGTTCCCTCGGACGGCCAGGAGAACGGGGTGATCCTCGGGCAGGATGCGCTGGTAGCCGGCGAGGACCGATTCTGCGAGCGCGCGCGCCCCGACCAGATCACCCGTCGCCTCCATCGAGACGGCCAGGTTTGCTCGAGCGCGCAAGCGATCGGGGTGATCCTCGGGCAGGTTGCGCTCGCGGGACGCGAGGATCGATTCACGCAGGGCACGCGCCCCGGCCATATCGCCCATCCGAGACATGGAGATGGCCAGGTTCCCGCGGGCGCGCAAGAGCTCGGGGTGATCTTCGGGTAGAACCCGCTCGTATCCCGCGAGGACCGATTCACGCAGGGCGCGCGCTCCGGCATGATCACCCATCAACTCCATCGTTACGGCCAGGTTCCCTCGGGCGCGCAGGAGCTCGGGGTGATCTTCGGGCAGCGTGCGCTCGTAGCCGGCGAGGACCGATTCGTTGAGCGCGCGCCCCGCGGCCAGATCGCCCATCGCCTCCATCGAGACGGCCAGGTTCCCCCGGGCGCGCAAGAGATCGGGGTGATCCGCCGGCAGCGTCCGTTCGTAGCCCGCGAGGACCGATTCTTCGAGCGCGCGCGCCCCGGCCAGATCGCCCATGGCCTCCATCGAGACAGCCAGGTTCCCTCGCACGGCCAGGAGATTCGGGTGATCCTCGGACAGAATTCGCTCGTAGCCCGCGACGACCAACTCCTCGAGCGCGCGCGCCGCGGCATGATCGCCCATCGCCTCCATCGAGATGGCCAGGTTCGCTCGGGCGGCCAGGAGATCGGGATGATCCTCGGGCAGGCTGCGCTCGCGGTGCCTCGCTGCCCGCTCCCACGCCTCGCGACTCACCGGAATACTCCCCATCTCGTTGCGGGCAAAGAGACCGATGCCGAAGAGCGCGTCGTGGATTGCGTCGCTGCTCGTGGCCCCGGGAGTGTCCACGATCTCTGCCAGGACGCCTTCCACGAGATCGCGGGCCGAGGTTTGATCTCCCTCGCCTATCAGGCGTTGCGCTTCTCGCAAGGCGTCGCGGCCCGCTGCCGCCGCCGCGCGCGTGGCCTCGGTCTCGGGGGCCGCGACCAGGTGCAGAGACAGGAAACCGGTGGACCCGGGGGCTCCGGCGACGAGGACCACCAGCCAGTCTCCGCCCGCGACGTCCAGCGACAGGTAGGGCGTGCTACCGCCGCCCGAGTTGTCATCCGAGGCGAGCGTGCGCGCCGCCCCGGCGTCGTCGACCTGCAGGAAGAGGTCGAGCTCCGACGTGGCCCAGACGTGGAGCGTGCCGTCGAACTGGACCTCGTACTCGGCGAAGACCGTGGGGCCATGGTCCTCGATCGCGGGCTCGTCGTCCGAGGTGATCTCCAGCTCCACGACGCGGTCGTAGGGCGTCGGGGGGATCGGCTCCAGGCCCTGGGGGAGAGCGAGGACGGCGATCAGGGCGGCAAACATGAGGGCCCTATTCTAGTTCGGATCGCCAGTGAGTACCCAACCGGCCCAGTGAGCGGGTGGATGTCCTTCGTCCCGAAGTGCCTGCTTGGCCTGCCAGAGGGCCTCGGCCTTGGGCATCTCCTCGATCCAGAGGTTCGTGTAGAAGACCTCCATCAGGCGTCGGGTCGCGGCGTCGTCGACTTTCCACAGGGACGTGATCGAGGTGCGCGCACCCGCGGCGTAGAGGGCGGATTGCAGAGACTGGATGCCCTGACCCGCGCGACGGATACCGACGTTCGTTTCACAGGCGGAGAGGACGGCGAGTTCACATTGGGAGAGGTCGAGGGAGCAGAGTTCTTCGGCGGTGAGGATCCCGGGTACGCGGCCGAGAGAGTCTCTTCCCTTATTAGCGCCGGCGAGCGCCAGGCCGCACAGGGTCATCGGTGCCAGCCCGGAGACACGGTCCTCGATGCCCATGCGCGCAAAGCCCTCCCCCTCCGGGCGCGCGTCCTCGGTCGAGCGCACACTCTCCGGTGCGAACCAACCGTGGGTCGCCAGGTGCAGGTAACGTTTCCCCGCCGCAGACTCGAAGAGCGCGGCCTTGGTCGTCTTCTTCCGCGTGAGCAACGTGGGCTCGGTCTCGAAGGCCTCCTCGAAGAGGTCTGCCGTCGCCTCGGCCTCGTAGCGCGCCTGAAGCAGCTTCTGGAAGCGCTCGGGCATTGCGCTACGGGATACGGGCCCACTGTCCAGATCGTCGGAATCCGATTCTTCAGTCCCTGTCTCCACGCCGTCCACGCTCCTCGTCGCTTCGATGGGAGCCGACGTCGCTGCGAGCCCTTCGGGAGCGGCTCCTTCCGCGTCGTAGTCGACGCCACCGAAAGCCAGTAGAGAGGTCGCGACGTTCACCGGGCCAGCCGGTGCCAGGAGCCGCGCGAACGAGACCTCGTTCACGATGCGCAGGCGGTCACCGATGCGGGCGTCGTCATCGATATCTGCGCCCGCGTCTCCCCCGCTGTCCGGCAACGCGTCGAGCGGTATGAGGAACAGCAGATCGTCCGCACACACGAAGAGCCGCTTTACATCCTCGTCCACGCAAGCCAGAAGGGGATCCAGGATCCGGGCGCGCAGACGTTCGCCCGCCGTCTCCTCCGCGTCTTCCTCACTCGCGTCCATTTCAAGGCCGCGCAACAACGGAGCTCCCAACTCTGCGCGCCAGGCACCCGCTAGCTCCTCGAGGTCCGAGGCAGGCCCCAGGTCGATGCGGTTCAGCGTGCCGTCCGCGCCCAGGACATGGGCGACTAGATGATCCGCACCTACGTCGAGCATGCCGCTCGACTCGCTCACCTTCCAGTGCTCGACGCGCCGATAGCCGATCGCCACGTCACCCGACCTCAGTGCCTCACTCAGCCGGGCCGCCTCAACTGGCTGCGCCACCACGCCCCGCTGCGCGAGCCGCCGGCTGGCATCACGCTCCAGTCGATCACGCCGAAGCGACAGCTTCGTCAGCTCGGCCGCGAGCTCCTCGGGGCCTGCATCTTCACGCGCGGCTCCGGCGACGAGGTCATTGAGCGCGCGTCGGACCTCCGCGGCTTCCTGAAGGATCGGAGCCAGCTCGGAGTCGGTTTCAAAGCGTGCGAGCGAGCGCGCAGCTTCGGCGGCAACGAGACGCATGGTCTCCGTCAAATCGAAGACTCGACGCTCGATGTCCGCTCCCGCTGATTCGCTGAAGAAAAGCACCCCCGAATGCCGATAACTTTCGCTTGCGACAGTCTGCCGCGCTTGGCGCGGGGCGAGGGAGAGAGAGGCGAGGATGCGTCGCAGCATGCCGGCGACGAGCTTGGGGAGCAGGGCGCGTGCCCCGGCGAGATCGCCCATCTCTGACATCGACACGGCCAGGTTCGCCCGGGCACGAAGCAGGTCGGGGTGGTCCGCGGGCAGGCTGCGCTCGTAAGCTGCGAGGACCGACTCATAGAGGGCGCGGGCCCCGGCGGGGTCGCCCATCTCGTGCATCGCGCTGGCCAGATTCGCTCGGGCAAGAAGCAGGTCGGGGTGGTCCGCGGGCAGGCTGCGCTCGCGAGCTGCGAGGACCGATTCTTTGAGGACGCGGGCCCCGGCGAGGTCGCCCATCTCGGCCATCGAGACGGCCAGGCTGGCTCGGGCACGAAGCAGGTCGGGGTGGTCCGCGGGCAGGCTGCGCTCGCGAGCTGCGAGGACCGATTCACGCAGGGCGCGGGCCCCGGCGAGGTCGCCCATCTCGTGCATCGAGACGGCCAGGTTGGCTCGCGCACGAATCAAGTCGGGGTGGTCCGCGGGCAGGCTGCGCTCGTAAGCTGCGAGGACCGATTCACGCAGGGAGCGGGCCCCGGCGAGGTCGCCCATCTTGCGCATCGAGACGGCCAGGTTGTTTCGGGCACGGAGCAGGTCGGGGTGGTCCGCGGGCAGGCTGCGCTCGTAAGCTGCGAGGACCGATTCACGCAGGGCGCGGGCCCCGGCGAGATCGCCCAGGTCGGACATCGAGTTGCCCAGGTTCGCTCGGGCACGGAGCAGCTCGGGGTGGTCCGCGGGCAGAATGCGCTTGTAAGCTGCGAGGACCGATTCCTTGAGGGCGCGGGCCCCGACGAGGTCGCCCATGGCCGACATCGAGACGGCCAGGTTCGCTCGGGCAAGAAGCAGGTCGGGGTGGTCCGCGGGCAGGCTGCGCTCGCGAGCTGCGAGGACCGATTCTTTGAGGGCGCGGGCCCCGGCGAGGTCGCCCATCTCGTACATCGAGGCGGCCAGGTTGGCTCGGGCAAGAAGCAGGTCGGGGTGGTCCGCGGGCAGGATGCGCTCGTAAGCTGCGAGGACCGATTCACGCAGGACGCGGGCCCCGGCGAGGTCGCCCATCTCGGCCCTCGAGACGGCCAGGTTCGCTCGGGCACGAATCAGGTCGGGGTGATCCGCCGGCAGAATGCGCTCGCGAGCTGCGAGGACCGATTCTTTGAGGGCGCGGGCCCCGGCGAGGTCGCCCATGGCCGACATCGAGACGGCGAGGTTCGCTCGGGCACGGTGCAGGTCGGGGTGGTCCGCGGGCAGGCTGCGCTCGTAAGCTGCGAGGACCGATTCAAAAAGGACGCGGGCCCCGGCGAGGTCGCCCATCCCGTGCATCGAGTTCGCCAGGTTCTCTCGGGCACGAAGCAGGTCGGGGTGGCACGGACCTGTGGTGTCCATCACTTCCGCCAGGGCCTTTGCCATCACCTCCCTGGCCTCGGCCTGCCGCCCTTCGCGCACGAGGCGGGTTGACTCACTCAAGGCATTCTGCGCGGCCGCTTTCGCCAGGCGTCCAGCTTCCGTATCGGGTGAGGCGATCAGGTGCAGGGCCAGACGGCCTGTGGCATCAGGATCACCCGCGACCAGGACCACCAGCCAGTCTCCCTTTCCGACATCGAGCTGGAGATATGGAGTCGTGCCTCCACCCGAGTCGTCGTCCGATGCTAGCGGGAGTGCTTCGCTCGCGTCGTCGACGCGCAGGAAGAGGTCGAGTTCGGAGGTGGTCCAGATGTGCAGCGCGCCGTCGAACTCGACTTCATACTCGGCGATGACCGTCGGACCGTGGCCCTCGATCGCGGGTTCGTCCGACCCGGTGATCTCGAGCTCAACGACGCGATCAAAGGGCGTCCCGGGAACGGGTTCGGCCTCTTGAGCCAAGGCGAGGGCCAGGCAGGCGAGCGATGCGGGAACCATGGGGACTATCCTAGTCCACCGAGCGTGGACGTTGGGAGGTCGGCCCCGAGGCTTACTCGGGATCGCCGGTGAGTACCCAACCAGCCCAGTGGGCGGGTGGATCACCTTCGTCGCGGAGCGTCTGTTTGGCCTGCCACAGGGCTTCACTCTTGCCCATCCCCTCTAGCCAGAGGTTGTCGTAGAAGACCTCCATCAAACGACGGGTTGCCGCGTCATCGACCTTCCAGAGGGATGTGATCGAGGTGCGCGCGCCGGCGGCGTAGAGCGCGGACTGCAGGGACTGGATACCCTGGCCCGCGCGGCGGATACCGACGTTGGTCTCGCACGCGGAGAGGACCGCGAGTTCGCACTGGGAGAGATCGAGGGAGCACAGCTCCTCCGCGGTCAGGATTCCGGGTACGCGGCCGAGGGAGTCGCGACCGTTGTTGGCGCCGACGAGGGCCAGGCCGCAGAGAGTCATTGGCGCCAGGCCCGAGACACGCTCCTCGATACCCATGCGGGCGAAGCCGCTGCCGCCCGGACGCGCATCCTCGGTCGAGCGCACGCTCTCCGGTGCGAACCAACCGTGGGTCGCGAGGTGCACGTAACGCTTGCCCGGGGCGGCGTCGAACAGGGCAGCCTTGGTCGCGTCCTTGCGTGACAGCAAGGTGCTCTCGATGTCGAATGCCTCCCCGAAAATATCCGCCGTCGCCTCGGCCTCGAACCCTGCCTCTCCCAGGTACCGAAAGCCAAGGGGCAATGCGCTACGGGTCGTGCCCGCCCCATTCGGGTCGGCGTGGTCTGGCCCGCCAGCCGCATTTTCGGGCTCGGCGTCCTGTCCTCTCGTTTCAATCGGAGCGGACGAAGCGCCAAGTCCCCCGGGACCAGCGCCCTCCACGTCGTAGTCCACGCCTCCGAGCGTGAGCAGCGAGGGCGCGGACTCAACGGGCGATGATGGCGCCAGCAGTCGTGCGAAGGACACCTCGTTCACGATGCGCAACCGATCGCCGATACGGCCCTTTTCATTTCCAGAATCGGGAAGTGCGTCCAGGGGCAACAAGAACAACAGGTCGTCCGCGCAAACGATTAGCCGCTCCACATCATCACCGAGCAGCGCCAGGACCGGGGCCAGGATCCGTGCGCGCAATCTGTCGCCCGCCTTCCATTCAGGGTTGTCATCATCGCCTTCCCCCAGCGAGATTCCGTCACTGTGCGAAATGCCGCGTGAGAGCGATCCGCCGCCCAGGAGTGGCGCTCCGAGTTCGTTGCGCCATGCGATGGCCAGCTGCTCGAGCTCGAGAGCCGGTCCCAGGTCGATGCGCGTCAGCTCTCCATCGGGAGTCAGAACGTGCGCGAGCAGATAATCCGCCCCGACCTCGGCCCTACTCCCCGCCTTATTCAATCCCCAGCGAGCCATGCGCCGGAAACCGACAGCTGCCTCGCCCGCGGATAATGCGGCAGAAAGCACTGCCGCGTCCACGGGCTGCGTCACCACCCCACGGCGCGCGAGGATCTGACTGGCTTGGCGTTCCAGTCGATCGCGGCGCAGGGACAGCGTCGTCAATCTGGCCGAGACTTCGTCCGCGGCTGCGTCTTTCTGCGCCGCTCCCGCGACGAGATCATTGAGTGCACGACGGACGTCGCTGGCCTCTTCAATGATCGGAGCCAGCTCGGGATCAGTGTCGAAACGCCCCAGGGAGCGTCCGGCTTCCGCGGCGACCAGGCGCATGGTCTCGGTCAACTCGAACGCGCCTCGCTCGAGCTCGGATCCCGCGGATGCGCTCAAGAATAGCACCTCGGAATGTCGGAAGCTCTCGCTTGCGACAGTCTGCCGTGCCTGACGAGGGGCAAGCGCGAGTGACGCAAGGACGCGGGCGCGCATCCCCGCGACGAGCTTCGCCAGGTGTTCGCGGGCGTCGGCGAAATCGCCCGTCTCGTGCATTGAGGCGGCCAGGTTCGCTCGCGCGGTAAGGAGATCGGGGTGATCTTCGGGCAAGGCTCGTTCGCGGGCCGCGAGGACCGACTCGTCGAGTGCGCGGGCACCGGCGAGATCGCCCATGTCGTACATCGAACTGGACAGGTTCACACGGGCGTGGAGGATTTTGGGGTGATGCTCGGGAAGCGTCCGCTCAAAGACCTCGAGTACGGACTCACGCAGCGCGCGGGCGCCGCCGAACTCGCCCACATAGCCCAACGAGTTTGCCAGATTCAACCGGGCGCGAAGGAGTTCGGGGTGTTCATCGGGAACAGTCCGCTCAAGGGTCGCGAGGACCGATTCACGAAGAGCGCGGGCGCCGGCGAATTCGCCCATCTCAAACAGCGAATTGGCCAGGCTTGCACGGGTGATCACGAGATCGGGGTGGTCCGCGGGCAGGCTGCGCTCGTAGGCCGCGAGGACCGATTCACGCAGCGCGCGGGCGCCGGCGAGATCGCCCATCCTGCCCGTCAAGATGGCCAGGTTCGATCGGACGAGAAGGATATTGGAATGATCCTCGGGAAGCGTGCGCTCAAAGGCCGCGACGACCGATTCCAGAAGGGCGCGGGCGCCGGCGAGATCGCCCACCTCGAACATCGAGGAGGCCAGGTTGGCTCGGGCGGTAAGGACGTCAGGGTGGTTCTCGGGCAGGATGCGCTCACGAGCCGCGAGGACCGATTCATCGAGCGCTCGAGCGCCGGCGGGATCGCCCATCCTGCCCATCGAGTTGGACACGTTCGCACGGGCACGAAGGATATCGGGGTGATCCTCAGGAAGCGTGCGCTCAAAGGCCGCGAGGACCGATTCACGCAGGGCGCGGGCGCCGGCGAGATCGCCCATCTCGTCCATCGAGTTGGCCAGGTTCGCCCGGGCGCGAAGGAGATCCGCGTGATCTTCGGGAAGGGTGCGCTCGAAGGCCGCGAGGACGAATTCCATGAGCCTGCGGCCACCGGCGAGATCGCCCATCTGGCTCATCGGGACGGCAATGCTTGCTCGAGCATCAGCCAACGCCTGGCTGCTTGCCGCGCCTGCCGTATCTTCGATCTCGGCCAACACCGCACCGAGCAGCTCGCTGGCCGCACGTTGCTGCCCACGTCGCGCCAGCCGCCGTGCTTCCTGCAGGGCGCCGTGGGCTGCCGTCGCCGCAGCGAGTGTCGCCTCGGTCTCGGGGGCCGCGGCCAGGTGCAGGGACAGCGAGCCAGTGGACCCGGGGACTCCGGAAACAAGAATCGCCAGCCACGCTCCACGTTCCACGTTGAGCGACAGGTAGGGCGTCGTACCGCCGCCCGAGTTGTCATCCGAGGCGAGCCTGCGCGCCTCGGCGGCGTCGTCCACCTGAAGGAAGAGGTCGAGCTCCGACATGGCCCAGACGTGTAGCGTGCCGTCGAACTGGACTTCGTACTCGGCGAATACCGTACCGCCGTGGCCCTCGATCGCCGGCTCGTCATCTGCGGTGATCTCCAGCTCCACGACGCGGTCGTAGGGCGTCGGGGGGACCGGGTCCAGGTCCTGATGGAGGGCGAGGACGGCGAGCAGGGCGGCAAACATGAGGGCCCTATTCTAGTTCGGATCGCCGGTGAGTACCCAACCAGCCCAGTGGGCGGGGGGATGTCCTTCGTCACGCAGTGCCTGCTTGGCCTGCCAGAGGGCGTCGGCCTTGGGCATCTTCTCGATCCAGAGGTTGGTGTAGAAGACTTCCATCAAGCGTCGAGTTGCGGCGTCGTCGACCTTCCACAGGGACGTGATCGAGGTGCGGGCACCGGCGGCGTAGAGGGCGGACTGGAGAGACTGGATGCCTTGACCGGCGCGGCGAATGCCGACGTTGGTTTCACAGGCGGAGAGGACGGCGAGTTCGCACTGGGAGAGGTCGAGTGAGCAGAGTTCTTCCGCAGTGAGGATGCCGGGTACGCGCCCGAGAGAGTCCCTCCCCTTGTTAGCGCCGGCGAGTGCCAGACCGCACAAGGTCATCGGAGCAAGGCCCGTGACGCGGTCCTCCACTCCCATGCGCGCAAAGGTCTGCCCCTCCGGGCGCGGGTCTTCGGTCGAGCGCACGCTCTCGGGTGCGAACCAACCGTGTGTTGCGAGATGCAGGAAGCGCTTCCCGGCTGCGGACTCATAAAGCGCGGCCTTGGTCGTCTTCTTCTTCGTGAGCAATGTGGGCTCAACCTCGAAGGCCTCCTCAAAGAGATCCGCCGTGGCCTCGGTCTCGTAGCGGGCCTGCGGTAGGCTCTGAAACCGTCCAAGCTGGGCACCCCGAGATTCGGATCCATGGTCAGAACCTCCCACGTCCGATTGGCCCTCACCTCCGTCCACGCGGTTCAAACGCTCGGTGGATTCGATGGCAGCGGATGACGCTACGAGTCCCTCCTGAACCGAGGCGTCCGCGTCGTAATCGACACCGCCGAAGGCCAGCAGCGAGGGCGCGTCCTCGGCCGGGGGCGCAGGTGCCAGGAGTCGTGCGAATGAGACCCCGTTCACGATCTGGTATCGATCACCGATCCGAGCCAAGCCCCCATCTCCAGGAAGCGCATCCAGCGGCAGGAGGAACAACAGGTCGTCCGCGCAGACGAATAGACGCTCTACATCATCCCCCACCAGCGCCAGTAGCGGATCCAGGATCCGACGCCGCAGCGTGCGACCGGCAGCAGCTTCACCATGCTCATCGGCGGTGCCACGGACGTCGGCCAGCGCTGCGATCCCCCGGGACGTCCCCGCCACGCTCGCGAGCCCGTCGTGGTGTGGCGCGACACCACCTCGGAGGTCTGGATCACCGCGCAACAGGGGAGCTCCGAGCGCCGTTCGCCAACCCTTCGAAAGCTCCTCCACTTCCGAAGCCGGCCCCAGATCGATGCGGTTCAGCTTTCCATCGGAGCCCAGGACATGAGCCAGCAGGTGATCAGCGGCCGACCGAACCTCGCCGTTCGACGGGTCCACATGCCTGAGCGTGATACGCCGGTACCCGATGGCCACGTCGCCGGGAGCGAGTGCAGCCGTCAACGCACTCACTCCAACGGGCTCTGTAACGACTCCGCGCTCCGCGAGCCGGCGACTCGCTTCTCGCTCCAGCGCATCACGCCGCATTGAGAGCTTCGTCAGCTCTGCAGACAGACTCTCGGATCCATCCTCATCGCGCGCAGCCCCGGCGACCAGATCGTTGAGTGCACGACGGATTTCGCCGGCCTCTTCGAGAATCGGAGCCAGCTCCGGATCGGTCTCGAAACGTGCAAGCGAGCGCGCCGCTTCTGCAGCGACGAGGCGCATAGTCTCGGTCAGCTCGAAGGCGCTTCGCTCGAGATCGGATCCCGCCGATGCGCTCAAGAAAAGCACCTCGGAATGCCGGTGACTTTCGCTTGCGACGGTCTGCCGCGCCTCGCGCGGGGCGAGGGCGAGTGAGGCGAGGATACGTGTCCGCATGCCACCGATCTGAGCGGGAACCAGCGCGCGCGCACCGGCCAGATCGCCCCTCGCGTGCATCGAGGCGGCCAGGTTTAATCGGGCGTCCAAGAGATCGGGGTGATCCTCGGGCAGGGTGCGCTTGAAGCCCGCGAGGACCGATTCATCGAGCGCGCGCCCGCCGGCCAGATCGCCCATCTGTGACATCGAGAAGGCCAGGTTCCCTCGGGCGAGCAAGAGATCGGGGTGATCTTCGGGCAGGGTGCGCTCGAAACCCGCGAGGACCGATTCATCGAGCGCGCGCGCACCGGCCAGATCGCCCATCGCGTGCATCGAATTGGCCAGGTTGTTCCGGGCACGCATGAGATTGCGGTGATCCTCGGGCAGGGTGCGCTCGTAGCCCGCGAGGATCGATTCAAAGAGCGCGCGCGCACCGGCCAGATCGCCCATAGCGTGCATCGAGCTGGCCAGGTTCGCTCGGGCACGCAAGAGCTCGGGGTGATCCTCGGGCAGGGTGCGCTCGCGAGCCGCCAGGACCGACTCCCTGAGCGCGCGCGCCCCGGCCCTATCGCCCATCGCCGACATCGAGTTGGCCAGGTTCCCTCGGGCACGCAAGAGATCGGGGTGATCCTCGGGCAGCGTGCGCTCGTAGCCCGCGAGGACCGATTCAAAGAGCGCGCGCGCACCGGCCAGATCGCCCATAGCGTGCATCGAGCCGGCCAGGTTCCCTCGGGCACGCAAGAGATCGGGGTGATCCTCGGGCAGGGTGCGCTCGCGAGCCGCTAGGACCGATTCCCTGAGCGCGCGCGCACCGGCCAGATCGCCCATCGCGTGCATCGAGCCGGCCAGGTTCCCTCGGGAAGCCAAGAGTTCGGGGTGATCCTCGGGCAGGGTGAGCTCGCGAGCCGCGAGGACGGATTCATAGAGCGCGCGCGCACCGGCCCTATCGCCCATCGTCTCCATCGATATGGCAAGGTTCCCTCGGGCGGCCAAGAGATCGGGGTGATCCCCGGGCAACGTGCGCTCGCGGTGCCTCGCAGCGCGCTCCCACGCCTCCTGACTTTCCCGAAGACTTTCGATCTCGTTGAAGGCGAGAACGCCGATATCGAACAGCGCGTCATGGATTGCCTCGCTGGTCGTGGCGTCGGCGGTGTCTACGATCTCTGCCAGGACGCCCTCAACGAGATCGCGAGCCGAGGATTGGTCTCCCTCGCGTATCAGGCGTCTTGCTTCTCGCATGGCATCCCGGCCCGCGGTCGCCGCCGCGCGCGTGGCCTCGGTCTCGGGGGCCGCGGCCAGGTGCAGGGACAACGGGCCAGTGGATCCGGGGGCTCCGGAAACGAGAATCGCCAGCCACGCTCCACTTTCGACTTCAAGCGATAGGTAGGGCGTCGTACCGCCGCCCGAGTTGTCATCCGAGGCGAGCGTACGCGCCTCGGCGGCGTCGTCCACCTGAAGGAAGAGATCGAGCGCCGACATGGCCCAGACGTGGAGCGTGCCGTCGAACTGGACCTCGTACTCGGCGAAGGCTGTCGGACCGTGCCCCTCGATCGCGGGTTCGTCGTGCTCGGTGATCTCGAGCTCGATGACGCGGTCGAAGGGCGTCGGAGGTATTGGCTCGGAGTCCTGGGCGAGCAGGAAGGGCAGGGTCGTGAGCAGGGTGAGCATCACTCGAACATCTTAGCCTGGACTATTCCGGATCGCCGGTGAGTACCCAGCCGGCCCAGTGAGCGGGAGGGTGGCCTTCGTCGCGGAGTGCCTGCTTGGCCTGCCAGAGGGCCTCGGCCTTGGGCAGGTTGTCGATCCAGAGGTTCGTGTAGAAGATTTCCATCAGGCGCCGTGTCGCGGCGTCGTCGACCTTCCACAGGGATGTGATCGAGGTGCGCGCACCGGCGGCGTAGAGGGCGGACTGCAGGGACTGGATGCCTTGACCCGCGCGGCGGATACCGACGTTGGTTTCACAGGCGGAAAGCACGGCAAGTTCGCACTGGGAAAGGTCGAGGGAGCAGAGTTCTTCGGCCGTCAGGATCCCGGGTACGCGGCCAAGGGAGTCTCTACCTCTATTAGCACCGGCGAGCGCCAAACCGCACAAAGTCATCGGGGCAAGTCCGGAGACGCGATCCTCGATACCCATGCGCGCAAAGCCCTCCCCCTCCGGGCGCGCGTCCTCGGTGGAGCGCACACTCTCCGGTGCGAACCAACCGTGGGTCGCCAGATGCAGGTAGCGTTTCCCCGCCGCGGACTCGAAGAGCGCGGCCTTGGTCGTCTTCTTCTTCGTGAGCAACGCGGGCTCGGTCTCGAAGGCCTCCTCGAACAGGTCTGCCGTCGCCTCGGCCTCGTAGCGCGCCTGTAGCAGCTTCTGGAAGCGATCGGGCATCGCGCTACGGGACACGGGTCCACTGTCCGGATCGTCGGACTCCGATTCTTCAGTCCCTGTCTCCACGCCGTCCACGCTCATCGTCGCCTCGATGGGAGCCGACGTCGCTGCGAGCCCCTCGGGAGCAGCTCCTTCCGCGTCGTAGTCCACGCCCCCGAATGCGAGCAGCGACGGTTCCGCATCGGCCTCAGCCTCGGCCTCAGTCGGAGGCGCAGGTGCCAGTAGTCGCGCGAAGGAGACCTCATTCACGATGCAGAGCCGGTCACCGATGCGCTCCGGGCTCGTGTCATCGATGTCCGCCTCGTCCACGTCGCCCTCATCGAACGGCAGCGCATCCAGCGGCAAGAGGAACAGCAAGTCATCCGCACACACGAACAGGCGTGAGGCGTCCTCGCCCGCCGGTGCCAGGACAGGATCCAGGATCCGTGCGCGAAGCTCGCGACCCGCGTCGAGCTCGGGGTCGTCTTCACTCTCCTCCAATCCGAGCCCGCGCAAGAGCGGCGCTCCGAGTGCGGCGCGCCAGACCATCGCGAGTTCCTCCAGCTCGGAAGCCGGCCCCAGGTCGATTCGGTTCAGCGCTCCCTCGGAGTCCAGGACATGGGCCAGCAGGTGGTCCGCAGCGGCCTCGATCTCGCCGCTCGAGGGGTCCATGTGCTTGAGCGTGATGCGCCGGTAGCCAATGGCCACGTCGCCGGGGTCGAGTGCCGCCGTCAACGCACCGGTCTCGACGGGTTCCGTCACGACTCCGCGCTCGGCGAGCCGGCGACTCGCTTCACGCTCCAGTGCATCGCGCCTCAGCGAGAGCCTCGTCAGCTCCGCAGACAGCCCGTCGGAACCAGTCTCGTCGCGTGCTGCCCCCGCGACCAGATCATTGAGCGCCCGGCGGATCTCGGAAGCCTCGTTGAGGATCGGAGTCAGCTCCGGATCCGCCTCGAAGCTTGCAAGCGAACGCGCGGCTTCTGCAGCTACCAGGCGCATGGTCTCCGTCAACTCGAAGGCGCCTCGCTCGTCCTCGGGTCCCGCCGCTTCGCTCAAAAAAAGCACCTCGAAATGTCGATGACCTTCGCTTGCGACGGTCTGCCGCGCCTGGCGCGGGGCGAGGGCGACTGAGGAGAGGATGCGACTCCGCATGCCGCTGAGTTGAGCTGGAAGCAGCGCGCGCGCCCCGGCCAGATCGCCCATCGCGTGCATCGAGCCGGCCAGGTTCCCTCGGGCGGACAAGAGGTAAGGGTGATCCGCGGGCAGGCTGCGCTCGCGGGCCGCTAGGACTGATTCCTCGAGCGCGCGCGCACCGGCCAGATCGCCCATCGCCTTCATCGAGGCGGCCAGGTTCCCTCGGACGAGCAAGAGATCGGGGTGGTCCTCGGGCAGGCTGCGCTCGTAAGCTGCGAGGACCGATTCCTCGAGCGCGCGCGCACCGGCCAGATCGCCCATCGTCTCCATCGAATTGGCCAGGTTCACTCGGGCGCGCAAGAGGTCGGGGTGTCCCGCGGGCAGGCTGCGCTCGTAAGCTGCGAGGACTGATTCCTCGAGCGCGCGCGCACCGGCCAGATCGCCCATCGCCTTCATCGAGATGGCCAGGTTCACTCGGGCGCCCAAGAGGTCGGGGTGATCCGCGGGCAGGCTGCGCTCGTAGCCCGCGAGAACTGATTCAAAGAGCGCGCGCGCCCCGGCCAGATCGCCCATCGCCTCCATCGAGACGGCCAGGTTCCCTCGGGCGGACAAGAGAACGGGGTGATCCGCGGGCAGAATGCGCTCGCGGGCCGCTAGGACTGATTCAAAGAGCGCGCGCGCCCCGGCCAGATCGCCCATCGTCCCCATCGAGCTGGCCAGGTTGTGTCGGGCGAGCAAGAGATCGGGGTGATCCTCGGGCAGGCTGCGCTCGTAAGCTGCGAGGACCGATTCCTCGAGCGCGCGCGCCCCGGCCATATCGCCCATCCCGTGCATCGAGCTGGCCAGGTTCGCTCGGGCAGACAAGAGATGGGGGTGATCCGCGGGCAGGATGCGCTCGTAGGCCGCGACGACCGATTCAAAGAGCGTGCGCGCCCCGGCCAGGTCGCCCATCTGCGACATGGAGACGGCCAGGTTCCCTCGGCCGAGCAAGAGCTCGGGGTGATCCGCGGGCAGGCTGCGCTCGTAGCCCGCGAGGACCGATTCCTCGAGCGCGCGCGCACCGGCCAGATCGCCCATCGCCTTCATCGAGATGGCCAGGTTCACTCGGGCGCGCAAGAGGTCGGGGTGATCCGCGGGTAGGCTGCGCTCGTAAGCTGCGAGGACTGATTCAAAGAGCGCGCGCGCACCGGCCAGATCGCCCATCGCGTACATCGAGCCGGCCAGGTTCCCTCGGGCGGACAAGAGATCGGGGTGATCGAGCCCCGCGGTGTCCATGACTTTCGGCAAGGCCTTGGCCATGGCCTCCAGTGCATCGGCCCGTCGTCCCTCGCTAACGAGGCGAGCTGACTCTCGCAGAGCCTCCTGCGCAGCAATCTCGGCCAGGCGTCCAGCCTCCGATGCGGGCGTGGCGATCAGGTGCAGGGCCAGAGGGCCTGTGACTCCGGGATCTCCAGCGACGAGGACCACCAGCCAGTCTCCGAGTTCGACATCGAGCGACACGTAGGGCGTGGTGCCGCCACCCGAGTTGTCATCCGAGGCGAGCGTGAGTGCCCCAGCGGCGTCGTCCACCTGAAGGAAGAGATCGAGCTCGGAGGTGGTCCAGACGTGTAGCGTGCCGTCGAACTCGACTTCGTACTCGGCGAAGCCTGTCGGACCGTGCCCCTCGATCGCGGGTTCGTCGGCCGCGGTGATCTCGAGCTCGATGACGCGGTCGAAGGGCGTCGGAGGTATCGGCTCGGAGTTCTGCGCGAGCAGGAAGGGCAGGGTCGTGAGCAGGGTGAGCATCACTCGAACATCTTAGCCTGGACTATTCGGGATCGCCGGTGAGGACCCAACCGGCCCAGTGAGCGGGAGGATGGCCTTCGTCGCGGAGTGCCTGCTTGGCCTGCCAGAGGGCCTCGGCCTTGGGCATCTTCTCGATCCAGAGGTTGGTGTAGAAGACTTCCATCAAGCGGCGAGTCGCGGCGTCGTCGACCTTCCAAAGGGACGTGATCGAGGTGCGTGCACCGGCGGCGTAGAGGGCGGATTGCAGGGACTGGATGCCTTGACCCGCGCGGCGGATACCGACGTTGGTTTCGCAGGCAGAGAGGACGGCGAGTTCGCATTGGGAGAGGTCGAGGGAGCAGAGTTCTTCGGCGGTGAGGATTCCGGGGACGCGACCGAGGGAGTCTCTACCTCTATTAGCGCCGGCAAGCGCCAGACCGCACAGGGTCATCGGGGCAAGACCGGAGACGCGGTCCAGGGCCCCCATGCGCGCAAAACTCTGCCCCGTCGAGCGCGCGTCCTCGGTCGAGCGCACGCTCTCCGGAGCGAACCAACCGTGGGTCGCCAGGTGTAGGTAGCGTTTCCCCGCCGCGGACTCGAAGAGCGCGGCCTTGGTCGTCTTCTTCCTCGTGAGCAACGTGGGCTCGGTCTCGAAGGCCTCCTCGAAGAGGTCTGCCGTCGCCTCGGCCTCGTAGCGCGCCTGAAGCAGCTTCTGGAAGCGATCGGGCATTGCGCTACGGGATACGGATCCACTGTCCGGATCGTCGGAATCCGATTCTTCAGTCCCTTTCTCCATGCCGTCCACGCTCCTCGTCGATTCGATGGGAGCCGACGTCGCTGCGAGCCCCTCGGGAGCAGCTCCTTCCGCGTCATAGTCGACGCCGCCGAAGGCGAGCAGCGACGGTTCCGCATCGGTCTCAGCCTCGGCCTCAGTCGGAGCCGCAGGTGCCAGTAGGCGCGCGAAGGAGACCTCGTTCACGATCCGCAGCCTGTCGCCGATGCGCTCCCGGCTCGTGTCATCGCTGTCCGTCTCGTCGGTGTCGCCCTCATCGAAAGGCAACGCATCCAGCGGCAAGAGGAACAGCAAATCATCCGCGCACACGAACAGGCGCGAGGCGTCCTCGCCCGCCAGTGCCAGGACAGGATCCAGGATCCGGGCTCGCAGCTCGCGACCCGCGCCGACCTCGGGATCGTCTTCACTCTCCTCCAATCCGAGCCCCCGCAGGAGCGGCGCTCCGAGCGCGGCGCGCCAGACCGTCGCGAGTTCCTCCAGCTCGGAAGCCGGCCCCAGATCGATACGGTTCAGCGTTCCCTCGGAGTCCAGAACATGGGCCAGCAGGTGGTCCGCAGCGGCCTCGATCTCGCCGCTCGATGGGTCCATGTGCTTGAGCTTGATGCGCCGGTAACCAATGGCCACGTCACCGGGGTCGAGTGCCGCCGTCAACGCGCTGGCCCCGACAGGGTCCGTCACGACTCCGCGCTCGGCCAGCCGGCGGCTCGCTTCACGCTCCAGTGCATCGCGCCTCAGCGAGAGCTTCGTCAGCTCCGCAGACAATCCCTCGGATCCAGTTTCATCGGGCGCGGAACCGGCGACCAGATCGTTGAGCGCGCGGCGGATCTCCGCAGCCTCATCGAGGATCGGAGCCAGCTCCGGATCCGCCACGAAGCGTGCCAGCGAACGCGCGGCTTCCGCCGCGACCAGGCGCATGGTCTCGGTCAACTCGAACGCGTTTCGCTCGAGCTCGGCTCCCGCCGATTCGCTCAAGAAAAGCACCTCGGAATGTCGATAACTTTCGCTTGCGACGGTCTGCCGCGCCTGGCGCGGGGCGAGGGCGACTGAGGAGAGGATGCGACTCCGCATGCCGCCGAGCTGAGCGGCGAGCAGCGCGCGCGCCCCGGCCAGATCGCCCGTCGCCTGCATCGAGACGGCCAGGTTCAATCGGGCACGCAAGAGATTGGGGTGATCGGCGGGCAGAGTGCGCTCGCGGGCCGCGAGGACCGATTCATGGAGCGCGCGCGCCCCGGCCAGATCGCCCATCGCCTCCATCGAGACGGCCAGGTTGTTCCGGGCGGCCAAGAGATCGGGGTGATCGGCGGGCAGAGTGCGCTCGTAGGCCGCGAGGACCGATTCATGGAGCGCGCGCGCCCCGGCCAGATCGCCCATCTCGTGCACCGAGAAGGCCAGGTTCAATCGGGCGGCCAAGAGATTGGGGTGATCTGCGGGCAGAATGCGCTCGCGGGCCGCGAGGACCGATTCATGGAGCGCGCGCGCCCCGGCCAGATCGCCCATCGCCTCCATCGAGAGGGCCAGGTTCAATCGGGCGGCCAAGAGATTGGGGTGATCTGCGGGCAGAATACGCTCGTAGCCTGCGAGGACCGATTCATGGAGTGCGCGCGCCCCGGCCAGATCGCCCATCGCGTACATCGAGTTGGCCAGGTTCAATCGGGCGGTCAAGAGATCGGGGTGATCGGCGGGCAGAGTGCGCTCGCGGGCCGCGAGGACCGATTCATAGAGCGCGCGCGCCCCGGCCAGATCGCCCATCGCCTCCATCGAGACGGCCAGGTTGTTCCGGGCGGCCAAGAGATCGGGGTGATCGGCGGGCAGAGTGCGCTCGTAGGCCGCGAGGACCGATTCATGGAGTGCGCGCGCCCCGGCCAGATCGCCCGTCGCCTGCATCGAGACGGCCAGGTTCAATCGGGCGGCCAAGAGATTGGGGTGATCGGCGGGCAGAGTGCGCTCGCGGGCCGCGAGGACCGATTCATAGAGCGCGCGCGCCCCGGCCAGATCGCCCATCGCGTACATCGAGTTGGCCAGGTTCCCTCGGGCACGCAAGAGCTCGGGGTGATCGGCGGGCAGGATGCGCTCGCGGGCCGCGAGGACCGATTCATAGAGCGCGCGCGCCCCGGCCAGATCGCCCAGCGCGTACATCGAGTTGGCCAGGTTCAATCGGGCGGTCAAGAGATCGGGGTGATCGGCGGGCAGAGTGCGCTCGTAGGCCGCGAGGACCGATTCATAGAGCGCGCGCGCCCCGGCCAGATCGCCCATCGCCTCCATCGAGACGGCCAGGTTGTTCCGGGCGGCCAAGAGATCGGGGTGATCGAGCCCCGTGGAATTCATGACTTTCGGCAAGGCCTTGGCCATGACCTCCCGTGCCTCGGCCCGGCGCCCTTTGCTCACGAGGCGTGCCTGTTCTCGCAGGGCGTCCTGCGCAGCGATCTCGGCCAGGCGTCCAGCCTCCGATCGGGGCGTGGCAATCAGGTGCAGGGACAGAGGGCCCGTGGCTCGGGGATCTCCGGCGACGAGGACCACCAGCCAGTCTCCCCGTGCGACATCGAGTGAGACGTAGGGCGTGGTACCGCCACCCGAGTTGTCATCCGAGGCGAGCGTGCGCGCCTCGGCGGCGTCGTCGACCTGCAGGAAGAGGTCGAGCTCGGACGTGGTCCAGACGTGGAGCGTGCCGTCGAACTCGACTTCGTACTCGGCGAAGCCTGTCGGACCGTGCCCCTCGATCGCGGGTTCGTCGGCCGCGGTGATCTCGAGCTCGATGACGCGGTCAAACGGCGTCGGAGGTATCGGCTCGGAGTCCTGGGCGAGCAGGAAGGACAGGGTCGTGAGCAGGGTGAGCATCACTCGAACATCTTAGCCTGGACTATTCGGGATCGCCGGTGAGGACCCAACCGGCCCAGTGAGCGGGAGGATGGCCTTCGTCGCGGAGTGCCTGCTTGGCCTGCCAGAGGGCCTCGGCCTTGGGCATCTTCTCGATCCAGAGGTTGGTGTAGAAGACTTCCATCAAGCGGCGAGTCGCGGCGTCGTCGACCTTCCAAAGGGACGTGATCGAGGTGCGTGCACCGGCGGCGTAGAGGGCGGATTGCAGGGACTGGATGCCTTGACCCGCGCGGCGGATACCGACGTTGGTTTCGCAGGCAGAGAGGACGGCGAGTTCGCATTGGGAGAGGTCGAGGGAGCAGAGTTCTTCGGCGGTGAGGATTCCGGGGACGCGACCGAGGGAGTCTCTACCTCTATTAGCGCCGGCAAGCGCCAGACCGCACAGGGTCATCGGGGCAAGACCGGAGACGCGGTCCAGGGCCCCCATGCGCGCAAAACTCTGCCCCGCCGAGCGCGCGTCCTCGGTCGAGCGCACGCTCTCCGGTGCGAACCAACCGTGGGTCGCGAGGTGCAGGTAGCGCTTTCCGGCAGCAGACTCGAAGAGCGCGGCCTTGGTCGTCTTCTTCTTCGTCAGCAACATGGGCTCGGTCTCGAAGGCCTCCTCGAAGAGATCCGCTGTCGCCTCGGCCTCGTAGCGGGCTTGCAGCAATTTCTGGAAACGCTCGGGCATGGTGCTTCGAGAAACGGGGCCGTCCTCCGCTTCGAACGCCTCCGTTTCGCTTTCCCCTGAGTCCACGTCGTCCACGCCCTCGGTCGACTCGATAGGAGCCGACGACGCTACGAGTCCATCGGGAACCGCACCTTCCGCGTCGTAGTCGACGCCACCGAAGGAGAGCAGCGAGGGCGCGCCCTCCACCGAACCCGCAGGCGCCAGGAGTCGTGCGAACGAAACCTCGTTGACGATGCGCATCCGGTCCCCGATGCGTTCCGGGACCACATCGCCAGCGCCCCATGGCAGCGCATCCAGCGGCAACAGAAACAGCAGGTCGTCCGTGCAAACGAACAGGCGTTGGGCCTCCTCGCCCGCGATTGCGAGGACCGGATCCAGGATCCTCGTTCGCAATTCCCGACCCGCGCGCAGCTCCGGATCGCCGTCGGTCGCCTCCGTCGCCAGGCCGCGCAACAGGGGCGCTCCGAGTGCCGCACGCCAGGCCATCGCAATCTCCTCCACCTCCGAAGCCGGGCCCAGATCAATACGATTCAGAACTCCATCGGAGTCCAGGACGTGCGCCAGGAGGTGGTCCGCGGCCGCCTGGATCTCGCCGCTCGAGGGGGCAAAATGTTTCAGGGAGATGCGCCTGTAGCCGATCGCGACGTCGCCGGGGGCGAGTGCAGCGGTCAACACACTGACATCGACGGGCTCCGTCACGACTCCACGTTCCGCGAGCCGGCGACTCGCTTCCCGCTCCAGCGCATCGCGCCGCAGTGCGAGCTTCGTCAGCTCCTCAGGCAGCCCCTCGGGTCCCGTCTCATCGCGCGCGGCCCCGGCGACCAGATCGTTGAGTACGCGACGGATCTCGGCAGCCTCCTGCAGGATTGGAGCCAGCTCGGGATCCGCCTCGAATCGTGCGAGTGAACGTGCAGCTTCTGCGGCGACCAGGCGCATGGTCTCCGTCAACTCGAACACGCTTTCCTCGAGCGCCGCTCCCGCCGCCTCGCTCAAGAACAGCACCTCGGAATGTCGGTGACTCTCGCTCGAGACGGTCTGCCTTGCCTGCCGCGGGGCGAGAGCAAGCGATGCGAGCACGCGTGCCCGCATTCCCCCAAGCTGAGCTGGAAGCAGCGCGCGCGCCCCGTCCAGATCGCCCATCCGCGATATCGAGTCGGCCAGGTCTCTCCGGGCACTCAAGAGATCGTGGTGATCCTCGGACAGAGTGCGCTCGTAGCCCGCGACGGTCGATTCAAAGAGCGCCCGTGCTCCGGCCAGATCGCCCATCAGCAACATCGAGTCGGCCAGGCTTCCTCGGTCGAGCAGGAGCTGGGGGTGATCTTCGGGAAGCGTGCGCTCACGAGCCACGAGGACCGACTCCCTGATCGACCGCGCCGCGGCCAGATCCCCCATGGCCGACATCGAGCTGGCCAGGTTCCCTCGGGCTGCGAGCAGAGCAGGGTGATCCACGGGTAGCGTGCGCGAGGAGCTCGCGAGGACCGATTCCCCGAGTGCGCGCGCCGCGGCCAGATCCCCCATGGCCGACATCGAGCTGGCCAGGTTCGTTCGGGCGGAAAGCAGCTCCGGGTGATCCTCGGGCCGAGTGCGTTCGTAGCCCGCGACGACCGACTCCTCGAGCGCACGCGCCCCCGCCACATCGCCCATCTGCGACATCGAGTTGGCCAGGTTCGCTCGGGCAGATAGCAGCTCGGGGTGATCCGCGGGGAGCATGCGCTCGTAACCCGCGACGACCGCTTCCCGGAACACGCGCGCCCCGGCCAGATCCCCCATCTGGGACATCGAGTTGGCCAGGTTCCCTCGGGCACGCAAGAGCACCGGGTGATCCTCGGGCAGCGTGCGCTCGCAGCCCGCGACGACCGCTTCCCGAAGCCTGCGGGCCCCGACCAGATCTCCCATCTGCGACTTCGAGTTGGCCAGGTTTCCTCGGGCGGCCACGGCATCGGGATGGTCCTTGGATAGCGTGCGTTCGTACCCCGCGAGGACCGATACCCTGAGCGCGTGTGCCCCGGTCAGATCGCCCATGAGCGACATCGAGTTGGCCAGGTTCGATCGGGCACGCAAGAGCGCGGGGTGATCCTCAGGCAGGCTGCGCTCGCAGCCCGCGACGACCGATTCCCTGAGCGCGCGTGCCTCGTCCAGATCGCCCATCCCCGACATCGAGCTGGCCAGGTTTCCTCGGACGAGCAAGAGGTCGGGGTGATCCTCGGGAAGCGTCCGCTCGTATTCAGCCAGGACCGATGCATCGAGCGTCCGCGCCCCGGCCAGATCGCCCATCTCCGACATCGAGTTGGCCAGGCTCGCTCGGGCGGCCAAGAGATAGGGGTTGCCTGGACCGGTGGTGTCCATGACTTGCGGCAACGCCCTGGCCATGACCTCCCGAGCATCGGCCCGCCGCCCCTCGCTCACGAGGCGCTCAGACTCTCGCATGGCATTCAGCGCGGCCGTTTCCGCCATGCGTCCAGCCTCCGTTTCGGGCGCGGCGACCAGGTGCAGGACCAGAGAGCCGGTAGCGCCGGGATCGCCCGCCACGAGGACTATCAGCCAGTCGCCCTGATGGACCTCGAGTTCAAGGTAGGGCGTCGTACCGCCGCCCGAGTTGTCATCCGAGGCGAGCGTGCGCGCCTCGGCGGCGTCATCGACTTGCAGAAAGAGATCGAGCTCGGAGGTGGTCCAGACGTGTAGCGTGCCGTCGAACTCGACCTCGTATTCGGCAATGGCCGTACCGCCGTGGTCCTCGATCGCGGGCTCGTCGTGCGAGGTGATCTTCAGCTCCACGACGCGGTCGAAGGGCGTCGGGGGGACCGGTTCCAGGTCCTGAGGGAGGGCGAGGAGGGCGAACAGGGCGACAAACATGAGGGCCCTATTCTAGTTCGGATCGCCAGTGAGTACCCAACCAGCCCAGTGAGCGGGGGGATGTCCTTCGTCCCGAAGTGCCTGCTTGGCTTGCCACAGAGCCTCCGCCTTGGGCATCTTCTCGATCCAGAGGTTGGTGTAGAAGACCTCCATCAGGCGCCGTGTCGCGGCGTCGTCGACTTTCCAGAGAGACGTGATCGAGGTGCGTGCCCCGGCGGCGTAGAGGGCGGACTGCAGGGACTGGATGCCCTGACCCGCGCGCCGGATACCGACGTTGGTTTCACAGGCCGAGAGGACGGCGAGTTCGCATTGGGACAGGTCAAGGGAGCAGAGTTCTTCGGCGGTCAGGATTCCGGGGACGCGGCCTTGGGAGTCTCTACCCCTATTAGCGCCGGCGAGTGCCAAACCGCACAGGGTCATCGGGGCCAGGCCCGAGACCCGGTCCTCGATCCCCATGCGCGCAAAGCCCTCCCCCTCCGGTCGCGCGTCCTCGGTCGAGCGAACGCTCTCCGGTGCAAACCAACCGTGTGTCGCGAGATGCAGGTAGCGTTTTCCCGCCGCGGACTCGAAGAGCGCGGCCTTGGTCGTCTTCTTCTTCGTGAGCAACGTGGGCTCAACCTCGAAGGCCTCGTCAAAGAGGTCTGCCGTCGCCTCGGCCTCGTAGCGCGCCTGCAGCAGTTTCTGGAAACGATCGGGCATTGCGCTACGGGACACGGGCCCACTGCCCGGGTCGTTGGAATCCGATTCTTCAGTCCCGGTTTCCGCGCCGTCCACGCTGATCGTCGCTTCGATGGGAGCCGACGTCGCTGCAAGCCCCTCGGGAACCGCTCCTTCCGCGTCGTAGTCCACGCCCCCGAATGCGAGCAGCGACGGTTCCGCATCGACCTCAGTCGGAGGCGCAGGTGCCAGTAGTCGCGCGAAGGAGACCTCGTTCACGATGCGCAGCCGGTCGCCGATGCGCTCCGGGCTCGTGTCATCGATGTCCGTCTCGTCTACATCGCCCCCATCGAAAGGCAACGCATCCAGCGGCAAGAGGAACAGCAAGTCATCCGCGCACACGAACAGGCGCGAGGCGTCCTCGCCCGCCAGGGCCAGGACAGGATCCAGGATCCGGGCTCGCAGCTCGCGACCCGCGCCGAGCTCGGGATCGTCTTCACTCTCCTCCAATCCGAGTCCGCGCAAGAGCGGCGCTCCGAGTGTCGCGCGCCAGTTCGCCGCGAGTTCCTCCAGCTCGGAAGCCGGCCCCAAATCGATCCGGTTCAGCGCTCCCCCGGAGTCCAGGACATGGGCCAGCAGGTGGTCCGCAGCGGCCTCGATCTCGCCGGTCGAGGGGTCCATATGTTTGAGCGTGACGCGCCGGTAACCAATGGCCACGTCGCCGGGGTCGAGTGCCGCCGTCAACGCACTGGCCCCGACGGGCTCCGTCGCGACTCCGCGCTCGGCGAGCCGGCGACTCGCTTCACGCTCCAGTGCATCGCGCCTCAGCGAGAGCTTCGTCAGCTCCGCAGAAAACCCCTCGGATCCAGTTTCATCGCGCGCGGAACCGACGACCAGATCGTTGAGCGCGCGGCGGATCTCGGAAGCCTCGTTGAGGATCGGAGCCAGCTCCGGATCCGCCTCGAAGCTTGCCAGCGAACGCGCGGCTTCTCCAGCAACCAGGCGCATGGTCTCGGTCAACTCGAATGCACCTCGCTCGAGCTCCGCCCCCGCCGACTCGCTCAAGAAGAGCACCTCGGAATATCGATGACTTTCGCTTGCGACGGTCTGCCGCGCCTGGCGCGGGGCGAGGGCGACTGAGGAGAGGATGCGCGTCCGCATGCCGTCGAGCTGAGCGGGGAGCAGCGCGCGCGCCCCGGCCAGATCGCCCATCGCGTGCATCGAGCCGGCCAGGTTCGCGCGGGCGCTCAAGAGGTCGGGGTAATCTGCGGGCAGAGCGCGCTCGTAGGCCGCGAGGATCGATTCATAGAGCGCGCGCGCCCCGGCCAGATCGCCCATCGCGTGCATCGAGTTGGCCAGGTTCAATCGGGCGAGCAAGAGGCTGGGGTGATCCGCGGGCAGGCTGCGCTCGCAGGCCGCGAGGACCGATTCTCTGAGCGCGCGCGCCCCGACCAGATCGCCCATCTGCGACATCGAGACGGCCAGGTTCGCGCGGGCGCTCAAGAGGTCGGGGTAATCTGCGGGCAGAGTGCGCTCGTAGGCCGCGAGAACCGATTCATAGAGGGCGCGCGCGCCGGCCAGATCGCCCATCGCATGCATCGAGACGGCCAGGTTCGCGCGGGCGCTCAAGAGGTCGGGGTAATCTGCGGGCAGAGTGCGCTCGTAGGCCGCGAGGACCGATTCTTCGAGCGCGCGCGCCCCGGCCAGATCGCCCATCGCGTGCATCGAGTTGGCCAGGTTCGATCGGGCGAGCAAGAGCTCGGGGTGATCGGCGGGCAGGCCACGCTCGCGGGCCGTGAGGACCGATTCTCTGAGCGCGCGCGCCCCGGCCAGATCGCCCATCGCGTGCATCGAGTTGGCCAGGTTCAATCGGGCGAACAAGAGGTCGGGGTGATCCGCGGGCAGGCTGCGCTCGCGGGCCGCGAGGACCGATTCTTCGAGTGCGCGCGCCCCGGCCAGATAGCCCATCGCCTGCATCGAGACGGCCAGGTTCAATCGGGCGCTCAAGAGGTCGGGGTGATCCGCGGGCAGGCTGCGCTCGCGGGCCGCGAGGACCGATTCATAGAGCGCGCGCGCCCCGGCCAGATCGCCCATCGCCTGCATCGAGACGGCCAGGTTCGCGCGGGCGCTCAAGAGGTCGGGGTAATCTGCGGGCAGAGCGCGCTCGTAGGCCGCGAGGATCGATTCTCTGAGCGCGCGCGCCCCGGCCAGATCGCCCATGGCCTCCATCGAGTTGGCCAGGTTCCCTCGGGCGCCCAAGAGGTCGGGGTGATCGGCGGGCAGCGTGCGCTCGTAGGCCGCGAGGACCGATTCATCGAGGGCGCGCGCCCCGGCCAGATCGCCCATGTCCGACATCGAGTTGGCCAGGTTTCCCCGGGCGCGCAAGAGATCGGGGTGATCGAACCCCTCGGTGTCCATGACTCTCGGCAAGGCCATGGCCATGACCTCCCGTGCCTCGGCCCGCCGCCCTTCGCTCACGAGACGTGTTGAATCTCGCAGGGCGTCCTGCGCAGCAATCTCGGCCAGGCGTCCAGCCTCCGATTCGGGCGTGGCAATCAGGTGCAGGGACAGAGGGCCTGTGGCTCCGGGATCTCCGGCGACGAGGACCACCAGCCAGTCTCCACGTTCGACATCGAGTGAAACGTAGGGCGTGGTACCGCCACCAGAGTTGTCGTCCGAGGCGAGCGTGCGCGCTTCGGCGGCGTCGTCGACCTGCAGGAAGAGGTCGAGCTCGGACGTGGCCCAGACGTGGAGCGTGCCGTCGAACTGAACCTCGTACTCGGCGAAGCCGGTCGGACCGTGCCCCTCGATCGCGGGTTCATCGGCCGCGGTGATCTCGAGCTCGATGACGCGGTCAAACGGCGTCGGAGGGATCGGCTCGGAGTCCTGGACGAGCAGGAAGGGCAGGGACGCGAGCAGGGTGAGTATCACGCGAATATCTTAGCCTGGACTATTCAGGATCGCCGGTGAGGACCCAGCCGGCCCAGTGAGCGGGGGGGTGACCCTCGTCGCGAAGTGCCTGCTTGGCCTGCCAGAGAGCCTCGGCCTTGGGCATCTTCTCGATCCAGAGGTTGGTGTAGAAGACCTCCATCAGGCGTCGTGTCGCGGCGTCATCGACTTTCCAGAGAGACGTGATCGAGGTGCGCGCACCGGCGGCGTAGAGGGCGGACTGCAGGGACTGGATGCCCTGGCCCGCGCGGCGGATACCGACGTTGGTTTCACAGGCGGAGAGGACGGCGAGTTCGCATTGAGATAAGTCGAGCGAGCAGAGTTCTTCGGCGGTGAGAATCCCGGGGACGCGGCCTAGGGAGTCTCTACCTCTATTAGCGCCGGCGAGGGCCAGACCGCACAGAGTCATCGGGGCAAGGCCGGAAACACGGTCCTCGATACCCATGCGCGCGAAGCCCTCCCCCTCCGGGCGCGCGTCCTCGGTCGAGCGAACGCTCTCCGGTGCGAACCAACCGTGGGTCGCCAGGTGCAGGTAGCGTTTCCCCGCCGCGGACTCGAAGAGCGCGGCCTTCGTCGTCTTCTTCTTCGTGAGCAACGTGGGCTCGGTCTCGAAGGCCTCCTCGAAGAGGTCTGCCGTCGCCTCGGCCTCGTAGCGCGCCTGGAGTAGCTTCTGGAATCGATCGGGCATGGCGCTACGGGACACGGGCCCACTGTCCGGATCGTCGGAATCCGACTCTTTAGTCCCTGACTCAACCCCGTCCACGCTCATCGTCGCTTCGATGGGAGCCGACGTCGCTGCGAGCCCCTCGGGAACCGCTCCTTCGGCGTCGTAGTCCACGCCCCCGAATGCGAGCAGCGACGGTTCCGCATCGGCCTCAATCGGAGGCGCAGGTGCCAGTAGTCGCGCGAAGGAGACCTCGTTCACGATGCGCAGCCGGTCGCCGATGCGCTCCGGGCTCGTGTCATCGATGTCTGTCTCGTCCACGTCGCCCTCATCGAAAGGCAACGCATCCAGCGGCAAGAGGAACAGCAAGTCATCCGCGCACACGAACAGGCGCGAGGCGTCCTCGCCCGCCAGTGCCAGGACAGGATCCAGGATCCGGGCCCGCAGCTCGCGACCCGCGCCGAGCTCGGGATCGTCTTCACTCTCCTCCAATCCGAGCCCCCGCAGGAGCGGCGCTCCGAGTGCCGCGCGCCAGTCCGCCGCAAGTTCCTCCAGCTCGGAAGCCGGGCCCAGGTCGATGCGGCTCAGCGTTCCCTCGGAGTCCAGCACATGGGCCAGCAGGTGGTCCGCAGCGGCCTCGATCTCGCCGCTCAAGGGGTCCAGGTGCTTGAGCGTCATGCGCCGGTAGCCAATGGCCACGTCGCCGGGCTTGAGTGCAGCCGTCAACGCATCGGCCCGGACGGGCTCCGTCACGACTCCGCGCTCGGCGAGCCGGCGACTCGCTTCACGCTCCAGTGCATCACGCCGTAGCGAGAGCTTCGTCAGCTCCGCAGACAGTCCCTCGGATTCAGTTTCATCGCGCGCGGCCCCCGCGACCAGATCGTTGAGCGCCCGGCGGATCTCGGAAGCCTCCTCGAGAATCGGAGCCAGCTCCGGGTCTGCCTCGAAGCGTGCCAGCGACCGAGCAGATTCTGCAGCGACCAGGCGCATCGTCTCGGTCAATTCGAATGCACCTCTCTCGTGCTCGGGTCCCGCCGCTTCGCTCAAGAAAAGCACGTCGGAATGTCTAAGACGTTCGCTTTCGACGGTCTGCCGCGCCTGGCGCGGGGCAAGGGCGACTGAGGAGAGGATTCGACTCCGCATGCCGTCGAGCTGAGCGAGCAGCAGCGCGCGTGCCCCTGCCAGATCGCCCATCTGCGACATCGAGATGGCCAGGTTCCTTCGGGCGAGCAAGAGGTCGGGGTGATCGGCGGGCAGAATGCGCTCGTAGGCCGCGAGGACGGACTCACGTAGCGCGCGCGCCCCGGCCAGATCGCCCATCGCCTCCATCAAGACGGCCAGGTTCGCTCGAGCGCGCAAGAGATTGGGGTGATCCGTGGACAGAGTGCGCTCGAAGGCCGCGAGGACGAACTCACTAAGCGCGCGTGCCCCGACGAGATCCCCCATCGACTCCATCGAGACGGCCAGGTTCGCTCGGGCGCGCAAGAGATCGGGGTGATCGGCGGGCAGGGTGCGCTCGTAAGCCGCGAGGACGGATTCATTGAGCGCGCGCGCCCCGGCGTGATCCCCCATCGCCTGCATCGAGCTGGCCAGATTCCCTCGGGCGAGCAAGAGCTTGGGGTGATCGGCGGGCAGAATGCGCTCGTAGCCCGCGAGAATGGATTCGTGGAGCGCGCGCGCCCCGGCGAGATCGCCCATCTCCTTCATCGAGTTGGCCAGGCTCAATCGGGCGTCCAAGAGCTCGGGGTGATCCGCGGGCAGGCTGCGCTCGTAAGCTGCGAGCACCGATTCCTTGAGCGCGCGCGCCCCAGCCAGATCGCCCATCTGCGACATCGAGCTGGCCAGGTTCCCTCGGGCGACCAAGAGATCGGGGTGATCGGCGGGCAGGCTACGCTCGAAAGCCGCGAGGACGGATTCCTCGAGCGCGCGCGCCCCGGCCAGATCGCCCATATTCTTCATCGAGACGGCCAGGTTCAATCGGGCGGCCAAGAGATTGGGGTCATCGGCGGGAAGGCTTCGCTCGCAAGCCGCGAGGACCGATTCTCCGAGCGCGCGCGCCCCGGCCAGATCGCCCATCGCCTCCATCGAGATGGCCAGGTTCCCTCGGGCGGCCAAGAGATCGGGGTGATCGGCGGGCAGAATGCGCTCGTAACCCGCGAGGACGGATTCACGCAGCGCGCGCCCCCCGGCCAGGTCGCCCATCTCGTACATCGAGCTGGCCAGCGCCCGTCGGGCGCGCAAGAGATCGGGGTGATCGAGCCCCGCGGTGCCCATGACTTTCGGCAAGGCCTTGGCCATGACCTCCCGTGCCTCGGCCCGCCGCCCCTCGCTCACGAGGCGTTTTGACTCTCGCAGGGCGTCCTGCGCAGCAGTCTCGGCCAGGCGTCCAGTTTCCGATTCGGGCGTGGCGATCAGGTGCAGGGCCAGAGGGCCTGTGGCTCCGGGGTCTCCAGCGACGAGAACCACCAGCCAGGCTCCCCGTTCGACATCGAGTGAGACGTAGGGCGTGGTACCGCCACCCGAGTTGTCATCCGAGGCGAGCGTGCGAACCTCGGCGGCGTCGTCGACCTGCAGGAAGAGATCGAGCTCGGACGTGGCCCAGACATGCAGCGTGCCGTCGAACTCGACCTCGTACTCGGCGAAGCCTGCCGGACCGTGCCCCTCGATCGCGGGTTCGTCGGCCTCGGTGATCTCGAGCTCGATGACTCGGTCAAAGGGCGTCGGAGGTATCGGCTCGGAGTCCTGTGCGAGCAGGAAGGGCAGGGTCGTGAGCAGGGTGAGCATCACTCGAACATCTTAGCCTGGACTATTCCGGATCGCCGGTGAGTACCCAACCGGCCCAGTGAGCGGGGGGATGGCCTTCGTCGCGGAGAGCCTGCTTGGCCTGCCACAGGGCCTCGGCCTTGGGCAGGTTCTCTATCCATAGGTTGGTGTAGAAGACCTCCATCAGGCGACGTGTCGCGGCGTCATCGACCTTCCACAGAGACGTGATCGAGGTACGCGCCCCGGCGGCGTAGAGGGCGGACTGCAGGGACTGGATGCCTTGACCCGCGCGGCGGATACCGACGTTGGTCTCGCAGGCGGAAAGGACGGCGAGTTCGCATTGGGAGAGGTCGAGGGAGCAGAGCTCTTCGGCGGTCAGGATCCCGGGTACGCGGCCGAGGGAGTCTCTACCCCTATTAGCGCCGGCGAGCGCCAAACCGCACAGGGTCATCGGCGCAAGACCAGAAACACGGTCCTCGATACCCATGCGCGCAAAGCCCTCCCCCTCCGGGCGCGCGTCCTCGGTCGAGCGCACGCTCTCCGGTGCAAACCAGCCGTGGGTCGCGAGGTGCAGGTAGCGCTTCCCGGGCGCGGACTCGAAGAGCGCGGCCTTGGTTGTCGTCTTGCGAGTCAGCAAGCTCGGCTCGGTCTCGAACGCCTCTTCGAACTGGTCTGCTGTTGCTTCGGCCTCGTAGCGCGCTTGCAGCAGCTTCTGGAAACGCTCCGGCATGGCGCTGCGGGATGCCCTGGCACTTGCCGAGTCGCTTTCAACTGGTTCTTTTCCCGCCTGATCCACGCCTGCTTCACTCGCGCTCGATGAGTCATCGCGAGCTTCGATGGGCGCCGAGGACCCGGAGAGTCCCTCGGGGACGGCGCCCTCCGCGTCGTAGTCCACGCCGCCAAATGCCAAGAGCGAGGGCGCGCCCTGCACCGGGCCTGTTGGAGCCAAGAGCCGCGCAAAGGAGACCTCGTTCACGATCCGCAGGCGGTCACCGATGCGAGCGGCGTCATCGACATCCGCGCCCGCGTCTCCGCCATCATCAGGCAACGCATCGAGCGGTATGAGGAACAGGAGATCGTCAGCGCACACGAAGAGCCGCTTCGCATCCTCTCCCGCAGCCGCCAGGACTGGATCCAGGATGCGGGCACGTAGGCGTTCCCCCGCCGCCTCTTCCGCGTTCTCCTCGCTCGCGGCCATCGAGAGACCGCGCAGCAGTGGAGCTCCCAGCTCCGCACGCCAGGCACCCGCTAGCTCCTCGAGTTCCGAGGCAGGGCCAAGGTCGATGCGAGCCAGCGTGCCGTCCGCATCCAGGACATGAGCCATCAGGTGGTCCGCGCCGGTCTCGAGCCTGCCGGTCGACCCACTCACCTGCCAGTGCTTGACGCGCCGGTAACCAATCGCCACGTCACCCGATCCCAGTGCCTCGCTCAACCGGTCCGCCCCGACCGGCTGCGTCACCACACCCCGCTGTGCAAGTCGCTGGCTGGCATCACGTTCCAGTCGATCACGTCGAAGCGACAGCTTTGTCAACTCGGCCGCAATCCCCTCGGCGCCCACCGCTTCACGTGCGGCCCCCGCGACGAGGTCGTTGAGCGCGCGACGGATTTCCGCGGCCTCCCTTAGTATCGGGGCCAGCTCGGAATCTGTCTCGAAACGTGCTAACGAGCGCGCCGCTTCGGCGGCAACGAGACGCATGGTTTCCGTCAACTCGAAGATGCGACCCTCGACGTCAGCCCCGGCCGATTCGCCAAGGAAAAGCACCTCAGAATGCCGATAACTTTCGCTTGCGACGGCCCGCCGCGCTTGGCGCGGGGCGAGGGCGAGGGAGCTCAGGCTACGCTGCAGCATGCCAGCCACAAGTTTGGGGAGCAGCGCGCGGGCCCCGGCGAGATCGCCCATCGCGTGCATCGAGTCGGCCAGCTTCGCTCGGGCAGCAAGCAGGTCGGGGTGGTCCTCGGGCAGGCTGCGCTCGCGAGCTGCGAGGACCGACTCCTCGAGGGCGCGGGCCCCGGCGAGATCGCCCATCTCGTGCATCGAGCTGGCCAGGCTCAATCGGGCGCGCAAGAGGTCGGGGTGCTCCTCGGGCAGGATGCGCTCGTAAGCTGCGAGGACCGATTCCTCGAGGGCGCGGGCCCCGGCGAGATCGCCCATGTTCGACATCGAGACGGCCAGGTACCCTCGGGCACGAAGCAGCTCGGGGTGGTCCTCCGGAAGGCTGCGCTGGCGAGTTGCGAGGACCGATTCAAAGAGCGCGCGGGCCCCGGCGAGATCGCCCATCGCGTCCATCGCGACGGCCAGGTTCCCTCGGGCACGAAGCAGGTCGGGGTGGTCCTCGTCCAGGATGCGCTCGTAGCCTGCGAGGACCGATTCACGCAGGGCGCGGGCCCCGGCGAGATCGCCCATGTCGGCCATCGAGACGGCCAGGTTCGCTCGGGCAAGAAGCAGGTCGGGGTGCTCGTCGGGCAGGATGCGCTCGCGAGCTGCGAGGACCAATTCCTCGAGGGCGCGGGCCCCGGCGAGATCGCCCATGTCGGCCATCGAGACGGCCAGGTTCGCTCGGGCAAGAAGCAGGTCGGGGTGATCCTCGGGCAGGATGCGCTCGTAGTCCGCGAGGACCGATTCCCTGAGCGCGCGCGCCCCGGTCAGATCGCCCATCTCGTGCGTCAAGCCGGCCAGGTTCTCTCGGGTAGCCAAGAGATCGGGGTGGTCCTCGGGCTGGGTGCGCTCGTAGCCCGCGAGGACCGATTCAAAGAGCGCGTGGGCCCCGGCGAGATCGCCTATCTGCGATATCGAGACGGCCACGTTCGCTCGGGCAAGAAGCAGGTCGGGGTGGTCCTCGGGCAGGATGCGCTTGCGAGCTGCGAGGACCGATTCAAAGAGGGCGCGGGCCCCGGCCAGATCGCCCATCTCGTGCATCGAGGCGGCCAGGTTCGCTCGGGCGAGCAAGAGGTTGGGGTGGTCCTCGGGCAGGATGCGCTTGCGAGCTGCGAGGACCGATTCACGCAGCGCGCGCGCCCCGGCCAGATCACCCGTCTGGTGCATCGAGATGGCCAGGTCCGCTCGTACGGCCAAGAGATCCGGGTGAACGAGCCCTGCGGTGTCCATGACTTTCGGAAAGGCCTTGGCCATGACCTCCCGTGCCTCGGCCCGCCGCCCTTCGCTCACGAGACGTGTTGAATCTCGCAGGGCGTCCTGCGCAGCAATCTCGGCCAGGCGTCCAGCCTCCGATGCGGGCGTGGCAATCAGGTGCAGGGACAGAGGGCCTGTGGCTCCGAGATCTCCGGCGACGAGGACCACCAGCCAGTCTCCCTTTCCGACCTCGAGTTGCAGATAAGGTGTCGTTCCTCCACCCGAGTTGTCGTCCGACGCCAGGGGGCGCGCTTCGGTCGCGTCGTCGACGCGCAGGAATAGATCGAGCTCGGATTTGGTCCAGATGTGTAGTGTGCCGTCGAACTCGACCTCGTACTCCGCAAAGGCCGTCGGACCATGGCCCTCGATCGCAGGCTCCTCCGACCCGGTGATCTCCAGCTCCACGACGCGGTTGTAGGCCGAGGGAGGAATGGACTCGGTCTCTTGCGCGAAGACGAGTGCCAAGCAAGCGAGCGATGCGGGAAGCATGGTGACTATTGTAGTCCACCGCCTGGGGCTTTGAGGCCCGACCTTTAGGTCAGTCAGGATCGCCGGTGAGTACCCAACCAGCCCAGTGGGCGGGCGGATGACCTTCGTTGCGGAGTGCCTGCTTGGCCTGCCAGAGGGCCTCGGCCTTGGGCATTTTCTCGATCCAGAGGTTGGTGTAGAAGACCTCCATCAGGCGTCGTGTCGCGGCGTCATCGACTTTCCAGAGAGACGTGATCGAGGTGCGTGCCCCGGCGGCGTAGAGCGCGGACTGCAGGGACTGGATGCCCTGACCCGCGCGGCGGATTCCGACGTTCGTTTCACAGGCGGAGAGGACGGCGAGTTCGCATTGCGAGAGATCGAGGGAGCAGAGTTCCTCGGCCGTGAGGATCCCGGGTACGCGACCGAGCGAATCGCGCCCGTTGTTGGCACCCGCGAGAGCAAGGCCACAGAGAGTCATGGGTGCCAGACCGGAGACACGTTCTTCGATGCCCATGCGAGCGCCCCCCGAGCCTTCGGGTCGTGCATCCTCAGTCGAGCGCACGCTTTCCGGCGCGAACCATCCGTGGGTCGCCAGGTGCACGTAGCGCTTTCCAGGGGCGGACTCGAAGAGCGCGGCCTTGGTCGTCTTCTTGCGAGTAAGCAGCGCGGGCGGCGTCGCGAACGCTTTCTCGAATAGCGCCGCTATGCCCTCGGCCTCGTGGCGGGCCTGCACCAGGTTCTGGAAGCCTCCCCCGGACGCGCTGCGGATCGTCCGGTCGCCGCTCTCCGAGATCGCATCCGATTCGATCGGTGCAGACGCCCTAGAGAGACCCTCGGGCACCGACCCCGGCGCGTCGTAGTCGACTCCGCCCATAGAGAGCAACGAGGGTTTGCCGTCATTCGGGACAAGCGGCGCCAGCAATCGCGCGAAAGAAACACCGTTCACGACCTGGAGCCGATCACCAACACGCGTGGATCCATCGCCCTCCGCGTCGAACGGAAAGGCGTCGAGGGGCAGCAGGAACAGAATGTCATCCGCGCAGACAAAAAGGCGCGTCACATCCGACTTCACGTCGGCCAGAACAGGATCCAGGATCCGCTTCCTCAGGATGCGACCCGCGTCCATTTCTACCGCTTCGGTCGCGTTCCCGCCGGACTCGAGACGCAGCGCGATTCCGCGAGACGCGTCCGCGACGGATGTTCCCGTCTCGAAGGGCGTTTCGACTGAGTCGAGTCCCTCATGGCCCCGGATCGGTGCTCCCAGCGCCGTGCGCCATCCCGCTGCAAGTTGCTCCAGCTCCGAGGCCGGCCCCAGGTCGACGCGGATCAGCGTTCCCTCGGAGTCCAGAACATGAGCCAACAGGTGGTCCGCAGCCGACTGGAGCTCGCCACTCGAGGGATCCACGTGTTTGAGAGTGATGCGTCTATAGCCGATGGCGACGTCGCCGGGGCCGAGTGCCGCCCTCAGCGCACTGGCGCCGACGGGCTCCGTCACGACTCCGCGTTCACCCAGCCGGCGACTCGCATCACGCTCCAGTGCATCTCGCCTTAGCGAGAGCGTCGTCAGCTCCGAAGACAGCCCCTTGGAATCAGTTTCATCGCGCGTGGCCCCCGCGACCAGATCGTTGAGCGAGCGACGGATCTCGGCAGCCTCGTTGAGGATCGGAGCCAGCTCCGGATCCGCGTCGAAGTTCGCCAGCGAACGCGCAGCTTCCGCAGCAACCAGGCGCATCGTCTCGGTCAACTCGAATGCACTTCGCTCGAGCTCCGAACCCGCCGATTCGCTCCAAAAAAGCACCTCGGAATGTCGAAAACGTTCGCTCGCGACAGTCTGCCGCGCCTGGCGCGGGGCGAGGGCGAGTGAGGCGAGGATGCGTGCTCGCATCCCGCCGATCTGAGCGGGCAGCAGCGCGCGCGCACTGACCAGATCGCCCATCGCATCCATCGACACCATCAGGCTGGCTCGGGCGCGCAAGAGATCGGGGTGATTCTCGGGCAGAATACGCGCGTAGCCCGCGAGGACAGATTCACGCAAGGCGCGCGCCCCGACCAGCTCGCTGCTCGCATGCATCGACCTGGCCAGGTGTCCCTGGGCGCGCAAGAGCTCGGGGTGATCCTCGGGCAGAATGCGCTCGGAGCCCGCGAGGACCGATTCCGCGAGCACGCGCGCCCCGGCCAGTTCGCCCATCGCCTCCATCGAGACGGCCAGGGACGCTCGCGCAGCAAGCAGGTCGGGGTGGTCCTCGGGCAAAGTGCGCTCGTAGCCCGCGAGGACCGATTCACGCAGCGCGCGCGCCCCGGCCAGATCGCCCATGATGTTCATCGATCTGGCCAGGTTTCCTCGGGCGGCCAGGAGTTCGGGGTGATCCTCGGGCAGAATGCGGTCGTAGCCGGCGAGGACCGATTCACGCAGCGCGCGCGCCCCGGCCAGATCGCCCATCGCCTCCATCGAGATGGCCAGGTTCGCTCGGGCAAGAAGCGGCTCGGGGTGATCCTCGGGCAGAATGCGCTCGTAGCCCGCGAGGGCTGATTCACGCAGCGCGCGCGCCCCGGCCAGATCGCCCATGTCATGAATCGAGACAGCCAGGTTCGATCGGGCGCGCAAGAGCTCGACGTGATCCTCCGGCAGAGTGCGCTCCGAGCCCGCGAGGACCGATTCCGCAAGCGCGCGGGCCCCGGCCAGATCGCCCACGTCATGCACCGAGATGGCCAGGTTCGCTCGGGCGCGCAAGAGGTCAGGGTGATCCGCGGGCAGAATCCGCTCGTAGCCCGAGTGGACCGATTCACGCAGCGCACGCGCCCCGGCCAGATCGCCCATGTCGTGCATTGCGACGGCCAGGTTCGCTCGGGCGCGCAATAGTTCGGGGTGATCCTCAGGCAGAATGCGCTCGTATCCCGCCAGGACCGATTCCGATAGCGCGCGCGCCCCGGCCAGATCGCCCATCACGAACATCGAGCCGGCCAGGTTCGCTCGGGCAGCAAGCAGGCCGGGGTGATCTGGACCCGCGGTATCCATGACTTCCGAAAGGGCGTGGACCATCGCCTCCCGTGCCTCGGCACGCCGCCCTTCGCTCACGAGGCGTATTGACTCTCGCAGGGCGTCTTGCGCGACAATCTCGGCCACGCGCCCAGCCTCTGTCTCGGGTGAGGCGGCCAGGTGCAGGGCCAAAGGGCCTGTGACACCGGGATCACCCGCGATGAGGACCATCAGCCAATCTCCCGTGTCGACGTCGAGCTCCAGGTAGGGCGTCGTGCCTCCACCCGAGTCGTTGTCCGACGCCAACGGGCGTGCGTCGCTTGCGTCGTCGATGCGCAGGAAAAGGTCGAGGTCAGAAGTCGTCCAGACGTGGAGCCTGCCGCCGAACAGGACCTCGTACTCGGCGATGACCGTCGGGCCGTGACCCTCGATCGCGGGTTCGTCGTCCTCAGTAATCTCGAGTTCGATCACCCGGTCGTAGGGCGTCGGAGGAATGGGCTCAGAGTCCTGGACGAAGGCTAGCGAGAGGGTGGCGAGCAGAGTGAGCACAGCCAGCCCATTCTACTCAGGATCGCCAGTGAGTACCCAACCGGCCCAGTGGGCGGGGGGATGTCCCTCGTCGCGGAGAGCCTGCTTGGCTTGCCAGAGAGCCTCGGCCTTGGGCATCTTCTCGATCCAGAGGTTGGTGTAGAAGACTTCCATCAGGCGCCGGGTCGCGGCGTCGTCGACCTTCCACAGGGACGTGATCGAGGTGCGGGCACCGGCGGCGTAGAGCGCGGACTGCAGGGACTGGATGCCTTGACCGGCACGGCGGATACCGACGTTGGTTTCACAGGCGGAGAGCACGGCGAGTTCGCACCCCGAGAGGTCGAGTGAGCAGAGTTCTTCGGCGGTCAGGATGCCGGGGACACGACCGAGGGAATCTCTACCGCTATTAGCGCCGGCGAGGGCCAAACCGCAGAGAGTCATCGGGGCAAGTCCGGAGACACGGTCCTCGATACCCATGCGCGCAAAGCCCTCCCCCTCCGGGCGCGCGTCCTCGGTCGAGCGTACGCTCTCCGGTGCGAACCAACCGTGGGTCGCCAGGTGCAGGTAGCGCTTCCCCGCCGCGGCCTCGAAGAGCGCGGCTTTCGTCGTCTTCTTCTTCGTGAGCAGCGTGGGCTCAGTCTCGAAGGCCTCCTCGAAGAGGTCTGCCGTCGCCTCGGCCTCGTAGCGCGCTTGTAGTAGCTTCTGGAATCGATCGGGCATGGCGCTACGGGATACGGACCCACCGCCCGGATCGTCGGAATCCGATTCATCAGCCCCTGCCTCCACGCCGTCCACGCTGATCGTCGCTTCGATGGGAGCCGACGTCGCTGCAAGCCCCTCGGGAACCGCGCCTTCCGCGTCGTAGTCCACGCCCCCGAATGCAAGCAGCGACGGTTCCGCATCGGCCTCAGCCTCGGCCTCGGTCGGAGGCGCAGGTGCAAGGAGTCGCGCGAAGGAGACCTCGTTCACGATGCAGAGCCGGTCGCCGATGCGCTCCGGGCTCGTGTCATCGATGTCCGTCTCGTCTACGTCGCCCTCATCGAGAGGCAGCGCGTCCAGTGGCAAGAGGAAAAGCAAGTCATCCGCGCACACGAAGAGCCGCGAGACGCCCTCTCCCGCCAGCGCGAGCACCGGGTCCAGGATCCGTGCGCGCAGCTCGCGACCCACCCGGGCATCGGGATCCTTTTCCGAGAAACTCAATCCGATCCCACGTAGCAATGGAGCACCGAGAGTGGCGCGCCACTCGCTCGCTAGCTGCTCCAGCTCGGAAGTCGGCCCCAGGTCAATGCGGCTCAGCGTCCCCTCCGAGTCCAGGACATGGACCAGCAAGTGGTCCGCAGCGGCCTCGATCTCGCCGCTCGAGGAGTCCACGTGTTTGAGCGTGATGCGCCGGTAGCCAATGGCCACGTCGCCGGGATCGAGTGCCGCCGTCAACGCACTGACTCCGACGGGCTCCGTCACGACTCCACGTGCAGCGAGCCGGCGACTCGCTTCACGCTCCAGTGCGTCGCGCTTCAATGAAAGTCTCGTCAGCTCTGCGGACAGCCCTTCGGATCCCGTTTCATCGCGCGCGGCCCCCGCGACCAGATCGTTGAGTGAACGACGAATCTCAGCAGCCTCATTGAGGATCGGAGCCAGCTCCGGATCCGCCTCGAAGCGTGCCAGCGAACGCGCGGCTTCCGCAGCGACCAGGCGCATGGTCTCGGTCAACTCGAATGCATCTCGCTCGAGGTCCGCACCCGCCGATTCGCTCAAGAAAAGTAGCTCGGAATGTCTGAAAGCTTCGCTAGCAACGGTCTGCCGCGCTTGGCGCGGGGCGAGGGCCAGTGAGGCCAGGATGCGCCTCCGCATGCCGTCGAGCTGAGCACGGACGAGGGCGCGTGCCCCGGCCAGATCCCCCATCTCCGACATCGAGACGGCCAGGTTCCCTCGGTTGCGCAAGAGCTTGGGGTGATCAGCGGGCAGAATGCGCTCGTACCCCGCGAGAACCGATTCATAGAGCGCGCGCGCCTCGGCCAGATCCCCCATCTGGTGCATCGAGTTGGCCAGGTTCCCTCGGGAGCGCAGGAGATCGGGGTGATCCTCGGGCAGAATGCGCTCGCGGACCGCAAGAACGGACTCTTCGAGGGCGCGCGCTCGGGCCAGATCGCCCGTCTCCGCCATCGAGTTGGCCAGGTTCAACCGGGCGCGCAAGAGATCGGGGTGATCCTCGGGCAGAATGCGCTCGTAGACTGTGAGGACCGACTCCTTGAGCGCGCGCGCCCCGGCCAGATCCCCCATCGCATACATCGAACTGGCCAGGTTTCCTCGGGCGAACAATATTTCGGGGTGCTCGGCGGGCAGGGTGCGCTCGTAGCCCGCGAGGACCAATTCGTGGAGCGCGCGCGCCCCAGCCAGATCCCCCATCTCGTGCATCGAGGTGGCCAGGTTCCCTCGGGTGAGCAAGATATCGGGGTGATCCTCGGGCAGAATGCGCTCGTAGGCCGCGAGGACCGACTCCTTGAGCGCGCGCGCCCCGGCCAGATCCCCCATCGCCCGCATCGAGTTGGCCAGGTTCCCGCGGGCGCGCAATACCTTGGGATGATCCGCAGGCAGAATGCGCTCGTAGGCCGCGAGGACCGATTCATAGAGCGTGCGAGCCCCATCCAGCTCGCCCGTCTGCGACATCGAGTAGGCCAGGTTCGACCGGGTGCGCAAGATATCGGGGTGGTCCGTGGGCAGAATGCGCTCGTAGGCCGCGAGGGCAGACTCATTGAGCGCGCGCGCGCCGGCCAGATCGCCCATCTCGAGCATCGAGTTGGCCAGGTTCAATCGGGCGCGCAAGAGATCGGGGTGATCCACGGGCAGGATGCGCTCGTAGTCCGCGAGGACCGACTCGTTGAGCGCGCGCCCCCCGGCCAGATCGCCCATCTCGTGCATCGAGCTGGCCAGGAGACGTCGGGCTCGCAAGAGGTCCGGGTGATCCGCGGGCAGAATGCGCTCGTAGCCCGCGAGGACCGACTCAAAGAGCGCGCGCGCCCCAGCCAGATCGCCCATTGCCTTCATCGAGACGGCCAGGCTCAATCGGACGCGCAAGAGCTCGGGGTGATCGGCGGGCAGAATGCGCTCGTAGCCCGCGAGGAGCGATTCGAATATCGCGTGCGCCCTGGCCAGATCACCCATGTCGTGCATCGAGGCGGCCAGCTTCATCCGAGCGCGCAAGAGATTGGGGTGCTCCGCTCCCTCGGTGTTCATGACTCTTGGCAGCGCCTTCGCCATGACCTCCCGTGCCTCGGCCCGCCGCCCTTCGCTGACGAGGCGCGCTGACTCACCCAGGGCGTCCTGCGCAGCAATCTCGGCCTGGCGTCCAGCCTCCGATTCAGGTGTGGCAATCAGGTGTAGCGCCAGATGGCCTGTGGCTCCGGGATCTCCAGCGACGAGGACCACCAGCCAGTCTCCCCGTTCGACATCGAGCGAAACGTAGGGCGTGGTACCTCCACCCGAATTGTCGTCCGAGGCGAGCGTGCGCGCCTCCGCGGCGTCGTCGACCTGCAGGAAGAGATCGAGCTCGGACGTGGCCCAGACGTGTAGCGTGCAGTCGAACTGGACCTCGTACTCGGCGAAGCCTGTCGGACCGTGCCCCTCGATTGCGGGTTCGTCGGCCGCAGTGATCTCGAGCTCGATGACACGGTCAAAGGGCGTCGGAGGAACGGGCTCCGAGTCCTGGACGAGAGCTAGCGAGAGGGTGGCGAGCAGAGTGAGCACGGCTCGGTCATCCTACTCGGGATCGCCGGTGAGGACCCAACCGGCCCAGTGAGCGGGGGGATGGCCTTCGTCGCGGAGTGCCTGCTTGGCTTGCCACAGGGCCTCGGCCTTGGGCAGGTGCTCGATCCAGAGGTTGGTGTAGAAGACCTCCATCAAGCGACGTGTCGCGGCGTCATCGACCTTCCACAGGGACGTGATCGAGGTGCGGGCGCCCGCAGCGTAGAGGGCGGATTGGAGGGACTGGATGCCCTGACCGGCGCGGCGAATTCCCAGGTTGGTCTCGCAGGCAGACAGGACGGCAAGCTCGCAGTTCGCCAGGTCCAGCGCACACAACTCCTCCGCAGTCAGGAGGCCCACGACCCTGCCGAGCGAGTCACGCCCGTGATTGGCCCCGGCCAAGGCGAGCCCACAGAGAGTCATCGGCGCAAGGCCCGTGACTCGCTGCTCGAATCCCATGCGCGAGGAGCTGACGGGTCCGGCCGGCGAATCCTCGGTCGAGCGAATGGTCTCTGGCGCAAACCAGCCGTGCGTCGCCAGGTGCAGGAACCGCTTGCCGGTCGCAGTCTGGAAGAGTGCGGCCTTCGTCGTCTTCGACTTCGTGAGCAGCGTGGGCTCGGTCCCGAAGGCCTCCTTGAACAGCTCCGCCGTTGCCTCGACCTCGAATCCGGCGTTTGGGAGATCTGGGAAGTGCCAGGGGAGGGCGCCGCGAGATGTGGAACCAGCACTCGACATCTCCTCTCCGGGCTCGCTTTCACCTGGCGCTGCGCGCTGTTGACCGTTCGTACGTCCGGCTTCGATCGGCGCAGACGATCCGACATGACGCTCCGGCTCTGCTCCGGCCGCGCCGTATTCCACGCCGCCGAGCGCGAGCAGCGAAGGTGCAGTCTCCAGCTTCCTGGTCGGCGCCAGGAGCCTCGCGAAGGAGACTTCATTGACGATGCGAATCCGATCTCCGACCCGCTGCGGCCCAGTGCCGTCGGTGCTCGCTTCGGGGCTACTGGCGGGAAGGGCATCGAGGGGCACCAGGAACAGCAGGTCGTCCGCGCAGATGAAGAGCCGGGTCACATCGTCGGTCACGCGTGCGAGGATGGGATCCAGGACCCGGGCCCGCAGTGCGCTCCCCACCAGCACCTCGGGCTCGTCGTCGACTTCAACGATTCCGACACCGCGCGAGGACAGGGGCGCTCCAAGTGTCCTGCGCCAGGCGTCTACAAGATTCTCCAACTCCGACGTCGGGCCCAGGTCCAGCCGGTCGAGCTGGCCTCGCGAAGTCAATATGTGGGCGATCAGATGGTCCGCACCGGCCTCAATTCTCCCGCTTGCTTCATTCATGTCCCAGCGTGCGATGCGCCGGTAGCCGATGGCGGCGTCCTCCGGTCCGAGTGCGGCTGCGAGGGCTTCCGTCTCGACCGGCTCGGTCGCGACGCCGAGCTCTGCGAGGGTGCGGCATGCGACGCTCTCCAGTCGGTCACGCTCGAGCGATAGCTGAGTCAGCGTCGTCGCGAGTTCATCTGGCCCGATCTCGGCCTGTTTCGGTCCGGCGACCAGATCGTTGAGCGCCCGCCGGATACCGGCGGATTCTCGGAGGACGGCCGCAAGGTCGGGGTGCGCGTCGGACTGGGTCAGCGACCGCGCGGCTTCGCTGGCCACCAGCCGCATCGTCTCCGTCAGCTCGAAGACGAAGGGCTGGAGTTGGGAGTCGGCTGGCCTGCTCAGGAAGTACGCCACCGCGAGGCGCTCCGCTTCGGATCCAACTCCTTGCCTGGCCTGTCGCGGAGAAAGGGCCAGAGACGCCAGGACTCGGTCGCGGATCCCAGCGCAGTGTTCGGCTAGCAAGGCGCGCGCGCCGGAGTGGTCGTCCAGCTCCCAGGCCGAAATGGCCAGGGCGCTCTGGGCGCTCAGACGATCCGGGTGGTCGGCAGGGAGCGTCCGCACGTACCCGCTGACGACCGACTTCTGCAGCCTGTGGGACTCCGAGGACTCTCCCGCGTCCTTCATGACTGCCGCCAGGTTTGCGCGCGCTCGCAGGAGCTGCGGGTGATCAACGGGTACTGTGCGTTCGTAGCCCGAGACCACGGCCTCGCACATCTGGCGGAGATCCGCGAGGGCGCCCACTCGCTCCATGGAGGCGGCCAGGTTCCCGTGCGCGCGCAGGACTTCGGGATGGTCGGCGGGGAGCGTGCGCTCGTATGCCTCGAATACCGCCTTGAACAGCCGATGCGCTTCGGCCACGTCGCCGCTCGCCTGCATGGAGACGGCCAGGTTTCCCCGAGCGCTCAGGAGAGCCGGATGGTCGGCCGGTTGCGTGCGCACGCGCGACTCCAGAACAGCCTCCTCCAAGGCTCGGGCGCCGGTGCTGTCGCCCATCGCATTCATCGAGACCGCCAGGTTTCCTTGAGCGCGCAAGATGTCCGGGTGATCGGCCGGTAGTGTGCGCTCGTATCCTGCAAGCGCCGCCTCTCCCAGCGCTCGAGCGGCAGCCAGATCGCCCATCCGATGCAGGGAAGAAGCCAGGCTCACCCGCGCGAGCAAGAGCAGGCTGTGATCCGGCGGCAAGGTCCTCTCGTAACTCAGGAGCACCTGTTCTTGAATGGCGCGGGCGTCGGAAACCTCGCCCATCCTCGACAGCGAGACCGCCAGGTTCGCTCGCGATTGCAAGATGTCCGGGTGATCGGGGGGCAGGGTGCGCTCGAAGGCCTCGAGCACGGACTCCTTCAGTGCACGCGCACCGCGCAGGTCTCCCATCGTCTCCATGGAGAGGGCCACGTTCCCCTTCGCGCGCAAAAGCTCCGGGTGATCTGGCGACAGGCAGCGTTCCCGGTGACCCAGTACTTGCTTCCAGGCTCGAAGGCTCAGGTCGACCCCCCCCACGCCATGTGCCGCGATTCCGAGATTCCAGAGCGCGTCGGCGACTGACTGGCTGTACACCGAGCCCGACACAAGATCGAGGGATCCGAGAATCGAGTTCAATGACTCGCGAAAATCACCCGGATCCCGGTCGTTTCCAGGGCGAGCTGGCCGCGTCAGCTCCTCCCTTGCCAGAGCAGCCCACGCGCGCGAATCGGCTCCGTCTGGTGCCGCGACGAGGTACACCTCCAGCGGACCTTTTTCGTTGACGCGGGCCGCGACAAATATCGCGAGCAGATCGCCCTTGCTCAGTTCGAGGCGGACGTAGGGGGTCTTGCCTCCTCCCGAGCCGTCATCCTCCTTGAGAAGTTCGACCTCGAGCGCATCCTCGACGCGCAGGAAGAGATCGAGATCGGATCGAGTCCAGATGTGAAGCGTGCCGTCGAATTCAACGTCGTACTCGATGACGATCGTCGGTCCGAAACCATCGACGAGCTCCGCATCGTCCCCGGTGATCTCGAGCTCGATCACCTGGTCGAAGGCGTTAGGAGCGACGCTCTCGGCTTGAATCAGGCTGACGAGCGGCAGCCAGGCTAACGTGGCCAGCACCATTGACTCAGTCTATCACTGAAGTGGAGGTTGCTGCTCGGAGCCGGCCGTCAACCAGCTGCACGCCCTGATACCCCTCCAGCTTCGATCCACTCACGTCCACCAAGCGCCTGGTAGCCCTCGTCCCTACCCCACACGAGCACGCCGCGACCCCGGGGGCGTCCGTCCGTCGCGAAATCAACGGGCGCGCACCGAAGTGCCTGACGCGGTATTCCCGGTCGCGGTCCGATGGTGGGCACCACTCGATCATCCTAGCCTGGACTATTCGGGATCGCCGGTGAGGACCCAACCGGCCCAGTGGTCGGGCGGATGGCCTTCGTCGCGCAGCGCCCGCTTGGCCTGCCAGAGGGCCTCGGCCTTGGGCATCTGCTCGATCCAGAGGTTCGTGTAGAACACTTCCATCAAACGGCGGGTTGCGGCGTCGTCGACCTTCCACAGGGACGTGATCGAGGTGCGGGCGCCCGCCGCGTAGAGGGCGGATTGCAGGGACTGGATGCCTTGGCCCGCGCGGCGGATACCGACGTTGGTTTCACAGGCAGAGAGGACGGCGAGCTCGCATTGAGAGAGGTCTAGTGAGCAGAGTTCTTCGGCGGTCAGGATTCCGGGTACGCGACCGAGGGAATCGCGTCCGTTGTTGGCTCCGGCGAGTGCCAGACCGCACAGAGTCATCGGGGCAAGGCCAGAAACACGGTCCTCGATACCCATGCGCGCAAAACCCTCCCCCTCCTGGCGTGCGTCCTCGGTCGAGCGCACGCTCTCCGGTGCGAACCAACCGTGAGTCGCGAGATGCAGGTAGCGTTTCCCCGGCGCAGCCTCGAAGAGCGCGGCCTTAGTCGTCTTCTTCCTCGTGAGCAACGTGGACTCAACCTCGAACGCCTCCTCGAAGAGATCCGCCGTGGCCTCGGCCTCGTAACGGGCCTGTAGCAGCTTCTGGAAACGCTCCGGCAACGCGCTCCGGGTCACTGGCTCATCCGACCCCTTCGACTCGTCTGGAAGCGCGGCGGGATCGTCATCGCTCGCGTCCGCTTCAATCGGAGCAGAGGCTCCGGTCAACCCCTCGGGGACGGCTCCCTGTGCCTCGTAGTCGACCCCGCCGAAGGCGAGCAGCGAGGGCGCCGCCTCGGCCGGGGGTGCAGGGACCAGCAGTCGCGCGAAGGAGACCTCGTTGACAACGCGCAACCGATCTCCGATGCGTTCCGGGCCCGCGTCGTCCCCGGTGTCCGTTTCGCTCGTGTCGAACGGTAGCGCATCCAGCGGCAACAGGAAGAGCAGGTCGTCCGCGCAGATGAAGAGCCGTTCGACCTCCTCACCCGCCAGGGCCAGGACCGGATCCAGGATCCGTGCGCGCAGCTCACGACCCACCCGGGCTTCGGGATCGTCTTCGTCCTCGTCCAGGCCGAGGCCACGCAGGAGCGGAGCTCCGAGTGCCGCACGCCACTCGCTCCCAAGGTCCTCCAGCTCCGCAGCAGGACCGAGGTCGATGCGGGTCGGGATCCCTTCCGAGGTCAACACGTGCGCCAGCAGGTGGTCCGCGGCTGGCAGGATCCGGCCACTCGAGGGGTCCACGTGCTTGAGTGGGATGCGCCTGTAGCCGACCACCACATCGCCCGGACCGAGTGCGGCAGAGAGCGCTTCTGAAGTGACGGGCTCGGTCACCACTCCGCGTTCAGCCAACAGGCGACTCGCCTCGCGCTCGAGTGCATCACGCTTCAGTGATAGTTTCGTCAGCTCAGCCGACAGTCCTTCGGATCCAGTCTCATCGCGCGCGGCACCGGCGACCAGGTCATTGAGTGCGCGCCGGGCTTCACCGGCCTCTTGCAGAATCGGAGCCAACTCCGGATCGGCCTGGAAGCGTGCAAGCGATCGCGCCGCTTCTGCAGCGACGAGGCGCATGGTCTCGGTCAACTCGAATGCGCGATCCTCGAGCTCAGCTCCCGCGGATGTGCTCATGAAAAGCACTTCGGAATGTCGACGACTTTCGCTTGCGACGGTCTGCCGCGCCTGGCGCGGGGCGAGGGCGAGTGAGGCGAGGATGCGTGTCCGCATGCCGTCGAACTGAGCGAGGAGCAACGCGCGCGCCCCGGCCAGATCACCCATAGCCGACATCGAGCTGGCCAGATTCTCTCGGGCGAGCAAGAGCTCGGGGTGGTCCTCGGGCAGAATGCGCTCGCGAGCAGCGAGGACCGATTCACGCAGGGCGCGCGCCCCGGCAAGATCGCCCATCGCGTGCATCGAGCTGGCCAGGTTCAATCGGGCGAGCAAGAGCTCGGGGTGATCCGCGGGCAGGGTGCGCTCAAAGCCCGCGAGGACCGATTCATAGAGGGCGCGCGCCCCGGCCAGATTGCCCATCTCGTGCATCGAACTGGCCAGGTTCAATCGGGCGAGCAAGAGCTCGGGGTGATCCGTGGGCAGGGTGCGCTCGTAGCACGCGAGGACGGATTCCTTGAGCGCGCGCGCCCCGGCCAGATCGCCCATCGCCTCCATCGAGGCGGCCAGGTTGTTTCGGACAGCCAAGAGGTCGGGGTGATCGGCGGGCAGGGTGCGCTCGAAGCCTGCGAGGACGGATTCATAGAGCGCGCGCGCCCCGGCGAGATCGCCCATCGTGTGCATCGAGGCGGCCAGGTTGTTTCGGGCGGCCAAGAGCCTGCCGTGATCCTCGGGCAGGGTGCGCTCGCAAGCTGTGAGGACCGATTCACGCAGGGCGCGCGCCCCGGCCAGATCGCCCACCGAGTGCATCGAGTTGGCCAGGTTCACTCGGGCGGCCAAGAGACTGGGGTGATCCTCGGGCAGGGTGCGCTCGTAGCCCGCGAGGACCGATTCACGGAGCGCGTGCGCCCCGGCCAGATCGCCCATCGCCCCTATCGAGGCGGCAAGGTTCATCCGGGTAATCAAGAGATCGGGGTGATCCTCGGGCAGAATGCGCTCGCGAGCCGCGAGGACCGATTCACGCAGGGCGCGGGCCCCGGCCAGATCGCCCATCGCCTCCATCGAGACTGCCAGGTTCACTCGGGCGGCCAAGAGGTCGTGGTGATCCTCGGGCCGGGTGCGCTCGTAGCCCGCGAGGGCCGATTCCCTGAGCGCGCGCGCCCCGGCCAGATCGCCCATCACTTCCATCGAGATGGCCAGGTTCCCTCGGGCGCGCAAGATATCGAAGGAATCCTCGGGCAGGCTGCGCTCGAAGCCTGCGAGGACGGATTCCCTGAGGGCGCGTGCCCCGGCCAGATCGCCCGTCGCCTCGATCGAGTTGGCCAGGTCTGATCGGGCAAGAAGTAGGTCGGAGTGATCCTCGGGCAGAATGCGCTCGTAGCCTGCGAGGACGAATTCACGCAGGGCACGGGCCCCCGCGTAATCGCCCATCGCCTGCATCGAGAGGCTCTGCCTTGCTCGAGCCTCCGTCACTGCGTGGCTGCTCGCGGCGCCATCGAGCCCTCCGATCTCCGCCGACACCGCGCTGAGGAGTTCTCTAGCTGCAGCATGATCCCCTTCTCGCGCTAGCCGCCCTGCTTCCTGCAGTGCCTCACCGGCTGCCGCCGCCGCACTGCGTGTCGCCCCGGTCTCCGGGGACGCGATCAAATGCAATTCCAACGCACCCGGAGGTGCTCCGCTCTTCGACGCGGCGACAACGTCGATGAAGTTACCCTTGTCCACCCCGAGCTTGATGTAGGGCGTATCCCCGCCTCCCGAGTTGTCGTCCCTTGCCAGGGAACGTCCCCCAAGATCCTGCACTCCAAGGACGAGGTCGAGTTCCGACCTGGTCCAGATATGAAGCGTGCCGGTGAAATCGATCTCGTACCCGATGATAACGGCTGGCCCGTAGCCTTCGATCGGCTCGCTACCCGCCGATATCTCCAACTCGAGGGTCAGGTCGTAGGGCGTCGCAGGCACGGGCTCGGAGGATTGGGCGAACGCTAGCGAGACGGTGGCGAGAAGTGTGAGCACGACTCCACTATCTTACTCAGGATCGCCGGTCAGTACCCAACCGGCCCAGTGGGCGGGCGGGTGGCCTTCGTCGCGCAGAGCCTGCTTGGCCTGCCAGAGGGCCTCGGCCTTGGGCAGGTTGTCGATCCACAGGTTTGTGTAGAAGACTTCCATCAGGCGACGCGTGGCGGCGTCGTCGACCTTCCACAGGGACGTGATCGAGGTGCGCGCACCGGCTGCGTAGAGGGCGGACTGCAGGGACTGGATGCCTTGACCCGCACGGCGGATACCGACGTTGGTTTCACAGGCGGAGAGGACGGCGAGTTCGCATTGAGAGAGGTCAAGGGAGCAGAGCTCCTCCGCGGTCAGGATTCCGGGTACGCGACCGAGGGAGTCTCTTCCTCTATTAGCGCCAGCCAGCGCCAAACCGCACAGGGTCATCGGTGCCAGGCCCGAGACCCGGTCCTCGATCCCCATGCGGGCGAAGCCCTGGTCCGACGGCCCCGCATCTTGAATTGAGCGCACGGTCTCCGGTGCGAACCAGCCGTGGGTCGCGAGGTGCAGGTAGCGCTTTCCGCCAGCGGATTCGAACAGCGCGGCCTTGGTCGTCTTCTTGCGCGTGAGCAGGCTGGGCTCGAGCTCGAAGGCCTCTTCGAAGAGGTCTGCGGTCGCCTCGGCTTCGTAGCGTGCCTGCAATAGCTTCTGGAATCGCTCGGGCATGGCGCTACGGGATGATCTCGCCTCGCCTTCGCTGTCGTCGGATCCGTCACCGGGTGCACGCGCCGTGTCCTCGCTCTCGTCGGATTCACCCCGATCGTCAGCTTCAATCGGCGCCGACGAAGCGGTGAGCCCCTCGGGCGCTGCCCCCGTGGCGTCGTAGTCCACGCCGCCGAATGCGAGCAACGAGGGCTCGGCCTCCGGCGGGGGAGCGGGTGCGAGGAGCCGTGCGAATGAGACCTCGTTCACGATGCGCAGGCGGTCACCGACTCGGTCGACCTCTGCACCCGCGTCGTTCCCGCCCGCCCCATCGAAGGGCAGGGCATCCAGCGGCAGCAGGAACAGCAGGTCATCCGCGCAGACGAAGATCCGCTTCACGTCCTCGCCCGCCAGCGCGAGAACCGGATCCAGGATCCGTGCACGCAGCTTGGCACCCGCGTCCAACTCCGGGTCCTCGCTACCAAAACTTAGCCCGATGCCGCGCAGCAGAGGAGCTCCGAGCGCCGCGCGCCACGATGCTGCCAGCTCTTCCAGCTCCAGGGCTGGGCCCAGGTCGATCCGCTCGAGTGTCCCATCGGCCGCCAGGATGTGAGCCATGAGATGGTCCGCACCGGTCTCGAGCCTCCCACTCCCCTCATCCACATACCAATGACCGATCCGCCGGAATCCAACGGCCACTTCACCGGCGCTCAGCGCAGCGGCGAGCGGCCCAGCCTCGACCGGCTGAGTGACGACTCCACGTTCCGCGAGTCGCCGACTGGCATCACGCTCCAATCGATCACGTCGCAACGACAGCCTGGTAAATTCAGCCGAAAGCGCCTCCGCTCCCGTCGTCTCTCGCGCAGCCCCTGCGACGAGGTCGTTGAGTGCGCTGCGGACCTCGGCGGCTTCTTCCAGAATCGGCGCAAGCTCGGAATCGGCCTCGAATCCTGCGAGTGCGCGTGCAGCTTCTCCGGCAACGAGACGCATGGTCTCCGTCAGCTGGAAGACGCTTCGCGCTAGCTCGGCTCCCGCCGATTCGCTGAAGAAAAGCACCCGAGAATGGCGAAAGTCTTCGGTTGCGACCGTTTGCTGGGATTGGCGCGGAGCCAGGGCGAGGGAAGCCAGAATGCGCATGCGCATTCCCGCGACGAGCTTGAGGAGAACAGCGTGGGCCCCGGCGATATCGACCATCGCGTACATCGAGGCGGCCAGGTTCATTCGGGCACGAAGCAGGTCGGGGTGGTCCTCGGGCAGAATGCGTTCGTAAGCCGCGAGGGCGGCTTCATCGAGGGCGCGCGCCCCGGTGAAATCGCCCATCGAATGCATCGAGTCGGCCAGGTTCGCTCGGGCATGAAGCAGAGCGGGGTGATCCTCGGGCAGAATGCTCTCGTAGCTTGCGAGGACCGATTCACGCAGGGCGCGGGCCCCGGCGAGATCGTCCATCTCGTGCATCGAGACGGCCAGGTTCGCTCGAGCGCGAAGCAGGTCGGGGTGATCCTCGGGCCGTGTGCGCTCGTAGCTCGCGAGGATGGCTTCCCGCAGGGCGCGGGGCTCGGCGAGGTCGCCCATCGCGGACATCGAGCTGGCCAGATTCGTTCGGGAACGAAGCAGGTCGGGGTGGTCCTCGGGCAGAAGGCGCTCGCGGGCCGCGAGGACGGCTTCATAGAGGGCGCGTGCCCCGGCGAGATCGCCCATCGCCCACATCGAGCTGGCCATGTAGTTCCGGGCAGCAAGCAGGTCGGGGTGATCCTCGGGAAGAATGCGCTCGCGGGCCGCGAGGACGGCTTCATGGAGGGCGCGCGCCCCGGCGAGATCGCCCATCACGTACATCGAGACGGCCAGGTTCGATCGGGCAAGAAGCAGGTCGGGGTGATCCTCGGGTCGGGTGCGCTCGCGAGCCGCGAGGACGGATTCATAGAGGGCGCGCGCCCCGGCGAGATCGCCCATCGCGTGCATCGAATTGGCCAGGCTTGATCGGGCGCGAAGCAGGTCGGGGTGGTCCTCGAGCAGGGTGCGCTCGTAACCCGCGAGGACGACTTCACGCAAGGCGTGCGCCCCGGCGAGATCGCCAGTCGCGGAGATCGAGACGGCCAGGTTCATTCGGGCAGCAAGCAGGTCGGGGTGATCCTCGGGCAGGGTGCGCTCGTAGCCCGCGAGGACGGCTTCACGCAGGGCGCGGGCCCCGGCGAGATCGCCCATCTCGTACATCGATATGGCCAGGCTCGCTCGGGCGCGAAGCAGGTCGGGGTGATCCTCGGGCAGGATGCGCTCGCGAACTGCGAGGACCGATTCCTGCAGGGCGCGGGCCCCGGCGAGATCGCCCATCGTGTACATCGAGACGGCCAGGTTCGCTCGGGCAGCTAGCAGGTCGGGGTTATCCTCGGGCAGAACGCGCTCGTAAGCCGCAAGGGCGGATTCACGCAGGGCGCGCGCCCCGGCGAGATCGCCCAGCGCGTGCCTTGTGCTGGCCAGGTTCCCTCGGGCGCGAAGCAGGTCGGGGTGATCCTCGGGCAGGGTACGCTCGTAGCTCGCGAGGACGGCTTCGTCGAGGGCGCGCGCCCCGGCGAGATCGCCCATCGCGTACATCGAGAGGGCCAGATTCGCTCGGGCGCGAAGCAGGTTGGGGTGATCCTCGGGCAAGATGCGCTCGTAGCTCGCGAGGACGGCTTCATCGAGGGCACGGGCCCCGGCGAGATCGCCCATCGCCTCCATCGAGCTGGCCAGGTTTGATCGGGCAAGACGCAGGTCGGCGTGATTGGACCCTCCGGCATCCAGGACCCGTGGCAATGCCCTGGCCATGAGGTCTCGTGCCGCGGCCTGCTGGCCTTCGTTCACCAAGGGTGCTGCATCTCGGAGCGCGTCTCGCGCAGCCTTCTCCGCCGCACGCCCAGCCTCGGTTTCGGGCGCGGCGATCAGGTGCAGCGTCAGGGGACCAGTGGATCCGGGATCACCGGCGACGAGGATCACCAGCCAGTCTCCCGGCTCCACATCGAGCGCCAGGTAGGGCGTCGTGCCCCCGCCCGAGTTGTCATCGGATGCGAGGATCCGTGCCTCGGCCGCGTCATCGACCTGCAGGAAGAGATCGAGCTCGGAGGTGGTCCAGACATGCAGCGTGCCTTTGAACTCCACTTCGTACTCGGCGACAGCCGTGGGCCCGCGGCCCTCGATGGCGGGTTCGTCGTCCGCGTGGATCTCGAGCTCCAGGACGCGGTCGAAGGGCGTCGTAGATACGGGCTCTGATTTCTGGGCGACCAGTAGCGGGATGAGGGCGAGCAGGGCGGGAAGCATAACGACCCGATTCTAGTTCGGATCGCCGGTGAGGACCCAACCGGCCCAGTGAGCGGGAGGGTGGCCTTCGTCGCGGAGAGCCTGCTTGGCCTGCCAGAGGGCCTCGGCCTTGGGCATGTTCTCGATCCAGAGGTTGGTGTAGAAGACCTCCATCAGGCGACGTGTCGCGGCGTCGTCGACCTTCCACAAGGACGTGATCGAGGTGCGCGCACCGGCGGCGTAGAGGGCGGACTGCAGGGACTGGATGCCTTGACCCGCGCGGCGGATACCGACGTTGGTTTCACAGGCGGACAGCACGGCGAGTTCGCATTGGGAGAGGTCGAGCGAGCAGAGTTCCTCGGCGGTCAGGATTCCGGGGACACGACCGAGGGAGTCTCTTCCTTTGTTAGCGCCGGCCAATGCCAAACCACACAGAGTCATCGGGGCTAGACCGGTGACCCGGTCTTCGATACCCATCCGAGCAAATCCCCGATTGGATGGCTGCGCATCCACCGCCGAGCGCACGCTCTCCGGTGCAAACCAGCCGTGGGTCGCGAGGTGCAGGTAGCGCTTCCCAGGCGCGGACTCGAAGAGCGCCGCCTTGGTGGTCTGCTTGCGAGTCAGGAGGGCCGACGACTTCTCGAATGCCTCCTCGAAAAGTCTGGCTATGCTTTCTGCTTCGTGGCGAGCCTGGATCAGGTTCTGAAAGCCTGCACCGGCTGCGGCGCGAGTCGTCGGGTCGCCGCTTTCCTTGGTCCCGTCCGGTTCGATCGGCGCGGAGGCCGCAGAGAGATTCTCGGGTTGGGCGCCGGAAGCGTCGTAGTCGACGCCGCCCATCGAGAGCAGCGATGGCTCGCCGGCATTCGGGGGGTGCGGGGCCTGCAATCGTGCGAAGGAGACACCGTTCACGATCTGGAGCCGATCGCCGACACGTCCCGATCCCTCGGGGCTCAGCGGGAGGGCGTCCAGAGGTAAGAGGAATAGAAGGTCGTCGGCGCAGACGAAGAGTCGTTTCAGGTCATCTGTAGTTGCAGCCAGGACTGGGTCCAGGATGAGCCGCCTGAGGACCCGACCTGCATCCTCTTCCATAGCGCCAAGCTTCTCTCCACGGGCGCCAAACCCTAGCGCGACTCCGCGTATTTCGGCGGCGACCTGTGTCCCCGATCCGGAGATTGAATCGCTCGCGCGAAGGGCGCCATGACTTCCGATGGGTGCGCCCAGAGCCGCACGCCACGCGGAAGCCAGGCTCTCGATCTCCGAGGATGGGCCCAGATCGATGCGAGCCAGGGCGCCGTCCGCATCGAGGACATGGGCTATCAGGTGATCTGGTCTGGATACGACTTTGCGGTCGTCTTCGTCCACTTCCCAACGAACGACGCGTCGATAGCCGACCGCCAGATCACCGGGGTTCAAAGCCTCGCTAAGCTGCTCAGTCTCGATCGACTGTGTGACGACACCTCGCTCAGCAAGTCGTCGGCTGGCATTCCGTTCCAGTCGATCACGTCGAAGGGAGAGACTTGTCAGCTCGGCTGAGAGATCCACCTCCTCCGCCGGGTCGCTCGCAGCGCCCGCGACGAGGTCGTTGAGCTTGCGGCGGACTTCGGCGGCCTCTCGCAGTATCGGAGCCAGCTCGGAGTCGTCCTCGAGACCCGCGAGCAAGCGCGCCGCCTCGGCCGCTACAAGGCGCATGGTCTCCGTCAATTCGAACTGGCTGCGCTCCAACTCGAGCCCCGCAGTGGCGCCGAAAGAGAGCACTCTAGAAAGCCGTTGGTCTTCGTCGGCTACCGTTCGCCTGGACTCGCGCGGAGCAAGAGCGAGGGAGGCCAGCACGCGCACTCGCATTCCCGCGATGAGCTCCGGGAGCAGAGCCCGGATTCCGGCTGAGTCCCTTGACGCGAACATCGTAGCGGCCAGGTTTGTTCGGTGGCGCAGGAGGTCAGGGTGACCCTCTCGCCGGATTCGTTCGTAGCCCGCGAGGACGGACTCGTAGAGGGCGCGTGCCTCGGCGAGGTCTCCCCCCTCCAGCATGGAGCTGGCCACGCTCGATCGAGCAAGGAGCAGGGTGGGGTGTCCCTCGGGGAGAATGCGCGCGTAGCCGGCGTGGACGGACTCCTTGAGGGCGCGAGCGGCGGTGAAGTCGCCCGTATCCTGGATCGAGTGGGCCAGGTTTCCCTGGGCGCGCAACAGGTCTGGATGGTCCTCAGGCCGGGAGCGTTCGTAGCTCTCGACGACGGCTTCACGCAGCTCGCGTGCCCGTCCCGGATCGCCCGTCTGCGCCATCGCATTGGCCAGGTTCATTCGAGCGAGGATCACGTGGGGGTGGTCTACGGGAAACGACCGCTCGTATCCGTCGAGGGCCGCTTCACGCAGGGCACGGGCTCCCAGGGCATCGCCCATCTTCTCCATCGTGACAGCCAGGTTCGACTGAGCCATGAGCAGGCGGGGGTGATCCTCGGGAAAGACACGCTCCGAGGCCGCGAGGACCGATTCCTCGAGGGCGCGGGTTCCGGCAAGGTCTCCCATCAGGTTCAGCGAGATTGCCAGGTTGGTCCGTGCCTCGAGCACCTCCGGATGATCGTCGGGCAGGGAGCGCTCGCGGGCCGCGAGTAGGGCCTCACGTAGGGCGCGTGCGCCGGCGAGCTCTCCCATCGCATGCATCGAGTCCGCCAGGTTCCCTTGGGCTGTAAGCAGGGTGGAATGATCCTCGGGCAGAGTGCGTTCGGCGGAGGACAGGGCGGCTTCACGCAGGGCGCGTGCCTCGGCGAGCTCGCCCATGTCGAACATCGACCCGGCCAGGCTCAATCGAGCCCCGATCAAAAGGTTGTGATCCGCCGGGAAGAGGCGCTCGCAGGAGGTGAGGATGTTTTCCCTCAGGGCGCGTGCCTCGGCGAGATCGCCCATCTGGTGCATCGAGGTCGCCAGGTTGAAGCGGGAGAGGATCAGGTTGGGATCATCCTCTGGCAAAGTCCGCTCGCGGGCCGCGAGAACGGATTCCTGCAGAGCGCGCGCTCCCGTGAGGTCGCCCATCTCAGACATCGAATCCGCCAGGTTTGATCGGGCAAGGAGGAGATATGGATGATCCTCGGGTAGGGTGCGCTCGAAGCCGGCGACGGTGGCCTCACGCAGGGTGCGAGCCCGGCTGAGATCGCCCGCCCGGTGAATCGAATTTGCCAAGTTGACCTGAGCTGCGAGGAGTTGGGGGTGAAGGGCGGGCAGCGTCCTTTCGCGAGCCGCCAGAACGGCCTCGCGCAGGGCGCGTGCTCCCGCCAGATCACCCAGATCGTGCAAGGAGTGGCCCAGCTTCGCGCGGGCCATGGTCAGATCGGGGTGGTCCGAACCGACGGAGTAGAGGGCTTCTGGGAGTGCGTGGGCCATGATCGCCCGCGCCTCGACTCCCCGGCCTTCGTCGACCAACCGCGACCCGTTTCGGCGAGCGTCTCGCGCAGCCTTCGCAGCAGCGCGCACCGCATCCGTCTCCGGTGTGGCGATCAGATGCAGCTCAACAGGGCCACTGGAACCGGGCCGGGTAGCGACGAGGATCGCCAACCAGTCCCCTTGTTGGACTTCGAGTCTCAGATAGGGTGTCATCCCCCCGCCTGAATTGTCGTCGGATGCCAGGCGACGTGTTTCGGCCGCGTCATCGACCTGGACGAAGAGGTCGAGCTCGGACCTGGTCCAGACGTGGAGCGTGCCGTCGAACTGGACCTCGTACTCGGCGAAGGCCGTCGGACCATGCCCCTCGATCGCGGGTTCGTCGGACGCGGTGATCTCGAGCTCGATGACGCGGTCAAAGGGCGTCGGGGGTATCGGCTCGGAGTCCTGGGCGAGTAGGAAGGGCAGGGACGCGAGCAGGGTGAGTATCACGCGAATATCATAGCCTGGACTATTCCGGATCGCCGGTGAGGACCCAACCAGCCCAGTGAGCGGGCGGATGGCCTTCGTCGCGGAGTGCCTGCTTCGCTTGCCAGAGGGCCTCGGCCTTGGGGAGGTTATCGATCCAGAGGTTCGTGTAGAAGACCTCCATCAAGCGCCGCGTGGCCGCGTCGTCGACCTTCCACAGGGACGTGATCGAGGTGCGTGCACCGGCGGCGTAGAGCGCGGACTGCAGAGATTGAATGCCCTGACCTGCGCGGCGGATACCGACGTTGGTTTCACAGGCGGACAAGACGGCGAGTTCGCATTGGGAGAGGTCGAGGGAGCAGAGTTCTTCGGCGGTCAGGATTCCGGGGACACGGCCGAGGGAATCTCTTCCTCTATTAGCGCCGGCGAGGGCCAGACCGCACAGAGTCATCGGGGCAAGGCCGGAGACGCGGTCCTCGATACCCATGCGCGCAAAGCCCTGGCCTTCCGGGCGCGCATCCTCGGTCGAGCGTACGCTCTCCGGCGCGAACCAACCGTGGGTCGCCAGGTGCAGGTAGCGCTTCCCGGGGGCGGACTCGAAGAGCGCGGACTTGGTTGTCGACCCGCGAGTCAGCAAGCTCGGCTCGATCTCGAATGCCTCTTCGAACAGGCCCGCTGTCGCTTCCGCCTCGTAGCGCGCCTGCAGCAGCTTCTGGAAACGCTCTGGCACGGCACTGCGGGATGCCCTTGCACTTGCAGGATCGTTTTCATCTGGCGCTTCGTCCAGTCGATACGGGCCGGCTTCGCTCGGGCCCGATGAGTCATCGCGGGCTTCGATGGGCGCCGAGGACCCGGAGAGCCCCTCGGGGGCGGCGCCTTCCGCGTCGTAGTCCACGCCGCCGAATGCCAGGAGCGAGGGCGCGCCATTCACCGGGCCTGTGGGAGCCAGCAGCCGCGCGAAGGAGACCTCGTTCACGATGCGCAGGCGGTCACCGATGCGGGCGGCATCGCCCGTATCCGTGCCCGCGTCTCCCCCACCATCTGGCAATGCATCGAGCGGCACGAGGAACAGTAGATCGTCCGCGCACACGAAGATCCGATTCACATCCTCGCCCGCGGCATCCAGGACGGGATCCAGGATCCGGGCACGAAGGAGTTCCCCCGCCGTCTCTTCCGGATTCTCCACGCTCGACTCCATCGAAATGCCGCGCAAGAGCGGCGCCCCCAGCTCCGCGCGCCAGGCATCCGCTAGCTCCTCGAGCTCCGCTGCAGGGCCCAGGTCGATGCGAGCCAGCGCGCCGTCGGCGTCCAGGACATGAACCATCAAATGGTCCGCGCCTATTTCAGTAGTGCCGCTCTCTGCGTTCACGCCCCAATGGGCGACGCGCCGATAGCCAATCGCCAGGTCATCAGATCCCAGTGCCTCGCTCAACCGGACCGCCTCGACCGGCCGCGTCACCACACCACGCTGTGCTAGTCGCCGGCTGGCATCACGCTCCAGTCGATCACGTCGAAGCGAGAGTTTCGTCATCTCGGCCGCAATCCCCTCGGCGCCTGCTTCCTCACGTGCAGTTCCAGCGATGAGATCATTGAGGGCGCGGCGGACCTCGGCAGCTTCTTCCAGAATCGGTGCCAACTCGGAATCGGTCTCGAATCGTGCGAGCGAGCGCGCTGCTTCGGCGGCGACGAGACGCATGGTTTCCGTCAACTCGAAGACGCGGCCCTCGAGCTCAGCTCCCGTCGACTCACTGAAGAAAAGCACCCCAGAATGCCGATGACTTTCGCTGGCGACGGCCCGCCGCGCTTGTCGCGGGGCGAGGGCCAGTGAGGCGAGAATGCGCATGCGCATACCAGCGACGAGCTTGGGGAGCATCGCGCGGGCGCCGAGGAGATCGCCAGTGTCGGCCGTCGAGATGGCCAGGTTCGATCGGGCAAGAAGCAGGTCGGGGTGACCCTGGAGCAGAATGCGCCCGTAGCCTGCGAGGATCGATTCTTCGAGAGTGCGTGCCCTGGCGAGATCGCCCATCGTTTTCATCGAGACGGCCAGGTTCGCTCGGGCACGAAGCAGCGTGGGGTGGTCCTCGGGCAGGATGCGCTCGTAGGCTGCGACGACCGATTCATGGAGCGCGCGCCCCCCGGCCAGATCGCCCGTCTTGTCCATCGAAACGGCCAGGTTCGCTCGGGCGCGCAAGAGATCGGGGTGACCCTCGGGCAGAATGCGCCCGTAGCCTGCGAGGACCGATTCTTCGAGGGCGCGGGCCCAGGCGAGATCGCCCATCTTCTCCATCGTGACGGCCAGGTTCGCTCTGGCAAGAAGCAGCGCGGGGTGGTCCTCGGGCAGGATGCGCTCGCGACTTGCGAGGACCGATTCTTCGAGAGCGCGGGCTCCGGCGAGATCGCCCATCGCCTTCATCGAGACGGCCAGGTTCGCTCGGGCACGAAGCAGGTCTGGGTGGTCCTCGGGCAGGATGCCCTCGTAGCCTGCGAGGACCGATTCCTTGAGCGCGCGTGCCCCGGGGAGATCGCCCATTTCCTCCATCGAGATGGCCAGGTTCATTCGGGCACGAAGCAGGTCGGGGTGGTCGTCGGGCAGGCCGCGCTCGTAGCGTGCGAGGACCGATTCTTCGAGGGCGCGTGCCCCGGCGAGATCGCCCATCCGGTTCATAGAGACTGCCAGGTTCGCTCGGGCACGAAGCAGGTCGGGGTGGCCCTCGGGCAGGCTTCGCTCGTAGCCCGCGAGGACCGATTCACGCAAGGCGCGGGCCCCGGAGAGATCGCCCATCCGGTTCATCGAGACGGCGAGGTTCGCTCGGGCACGAAGCAGGTCGGGGTGGTCCTCGGGTTGGCTGCGTTCGTAGGCTGCGAGGACCGATTCACGCAGCGCGCGGGCATCGGCGAGATCGCCCATGTCGCCCATTGGACTGGCCAGGTTCGTTCGGGCAGCAAGCAGGTTGGGGTGGTCCGCGGGCAGGCTGCGCTCGTAGCCTGCGAGGACCGATTCACCCAGCGCGCGGGCACCGGCGAGATCGCCCATCTCGTACATCGAGATGCCCAGGTTCGATCGGGCGCTAAGCAGACCAGGGTGGCCGGGACCGGTAGTGTCCATCACTTCCGCCAGGGCCCTCGCCGTCACCTCCCTCGCCTGGGCCAGCAACCCTTCGCGGACGAGGCGGGCTGACTCGCTCAGGGCCTGCTGCGCAGCCGCTTCGGCCATTCGCCCCGCCTCTGTATCGGGCGAGGCAACAAGGTGCAGGGTCAAAGGGCCTGTGGCACCGGGATCTCCGGCGATGAGGACCATCAGCCAGTCACCCTTGCCGACGTCGAGCTCGAGGTAGGGCGTCGTGCCTCCACCCGAGTCATCGTCCGACGCCAGCGGGCGTGCTTTGCTCGCGTCGTCGACGCGCAGGAAGAGGTCGAGCTTGGAATTGGTCCAGACGTGGAGCGCGCCGTCGAATTCGACTTCATACTCGGCGAGGACCGTCGGACCGTGGCCCTCGATTGCGGGTTCGTCGGCCGCGGTGATCTGGAGCTCGATGACGCGGTCAAAGGGCGTGTCGGAAATGGGCTCGGTCGCCTGGGCGAAGGCCAGTGCAAGGCAGGCGAACAATCCAGGGAGCATGGAGACAATAGTAGTCCACTGAGCAAAGCCGTTGGGGATTGACCTCGAGGCTTGCTCCGGACCGCCCGGGAGCAGCTATTCGACCCCGTGGGCGGGCGCGAGTCATTCATCGGACCGCGCTGGCTTGCTTCGCCGGGGTGGCGGCGTGAGAGAAGGCGGGATGGAAACCGACCGGCCTAGTCGGCCGCGGACAGCATTTTCCGAAGGGCGGGCGTTACTCGGGCCGCGATTCGACGGTGGCCCTCCGGGGTTGGGTGCAAGCCGTCTTCGAGGTTGAATTCGGGGACGCCGCCGACGCCTTCGAGAAAGTAGGGCACGTAGGCGAGGTCAAGGTCCTTGGCAACGCGGTCGAATACGGCGGCAAAGTCGCGTGTATACGCCTCTCCATAGTTGGGGGGCATGACGTGGCCGAGAAGGAGGACGCGGGCGCCGGCGGCGCGGGACTTTTCGACTATGCCGCGTAGGTTGGCCTCGATGGTGGCGGGTTCGATGCCGCGCAGGCCGTCGTTGCCTCCTACTTCGCAGACGACCACGGCCGGGTTCTGGGAGAGGAGCCAGTCGATGCGCCGTAGACCGCCCGAAGTGGTGTCGCCGCTGACTCCGGCGTTCACGAGGCGGAATGGGAGGCCCTCGTCGGAGAGCATGCGCTGGATCACGGCGGGGAAGGCCTCGTCGGCGGGGAGGTGCAGGCCGGCGGCGATGCTGTCGCCCAGGAAGGCGACGGTGGGACCCTGGGACACTTCGGCGGGGCCGGGGGCCTGGCTCTGTTCGTCTGCTGCTGGCCCGGTACCTTCGCCCGGTCCGGCGGATCTTGGAGTTTGTGCCGGGGGTGTATCCGGACCACATCCGCTTACAATTCCCGTTGCGAGCAAGAATGTGATCGATGCGGCGTAGAGCCGGAGGGCGTGGAGTTCTGGGATCGGGCGCGACATGGTTCTGGTGAGCCTAGCGCCGCAGACCGGGCCGGCGAGCCCCGCGAGAAAGAACATGCAGGAAAACGACACGGACAATTCCCCGGGCGGACCGCCGCGTAGCGCGGTTCGCGGGCTGACCAAGGAGCTGGCTTCCGGACGCGAAACCCTGCGGGTGCTCGATGGGGTAGACCTGGAGATCGAGGCGGGCGAATCCGTCGCGATCGTGGGGCCATCGGGAGGCGGGAAATCGACGCTGCTCGGGTTGCTCGCCGGACTCGATCGGCCGACGCGCGGTTCGGTGGAATTCGACGGGCAGGCTCTGGAGTCGTTGAACGAGGACGAGCTGGCCGTCTTGCGGCGCGAGAATATCGGCTTCGTGTTTCAGTCCTTTCTGTTGCTCGGCAACCTGACTGCGCACGAGAACGTGCGCGTACCGATGGAGCTGACCGGGGTAGAGGGTGCGGGGGCGCGGACGGACGAGCTACTGGAGAGGGTCGCCCTGACCAATCGAGCTCACCACTATCCGTCCCAGCTTTCGGGCGGGGAGCAGCAACGGGTGGCCCTGGCGCGCGCCTTTGGTCCACGGCCAAAGCTGCTGCTGGCCGACGAGCCGACCGGGAATCTCGACAGCCAGACCGCGGAGGGCGTTCTGGCCTTGCTGGTGGAGCTGCGGGAGCGCGAGGGTACGACCCTGGTGCTCGTGACCCATGATCCGGCGGTCGCGAGTCGGGCCGAGCGGCGTATTCACCTTTCGGCCGGTCGCATCGTTCGCGATGAACGTGATGCGGGACCGGCACTGGAGATTCGCGCGTGAGGGCGAGGGGGGTCCTCACATTCGTTCTGCGTGAGGCACGCGGGGCGCGCGGTAGGCTCGCTTTCTTCGGCGCGTGCATCACCATCGGAGTGGCGGCGGTCGTTGGCGTCGCGAGCCTCTCGTCTGCGCTCGACGAGGGCATGCGCTCCCGCTCCCGTGAACTCCTTGCGGCGGACATATCGGTTTCTGCCCGTAAGGAGCTGCCGGCCAGTCTCGACGGTTATCTCGAAGCGCAAGTAGATGTCGAGACCACGCGCATTCGCGAACTGGCGACCATGGCGGCCCTGGAGGTCGAGGGCGAACCCGGTGGAGCGCGGCTGGTCGAGTTGAAGGTGGTCGAGGGGCGCTATCCGTTCTACGGAGAACTCGGTCTCGAACCCGCGGCAGGATCCCTCGCCGAATTGCTTTCGCCTGACAGCACCGTCGTTGCGCCCGAGCTGCTCTCGGCCCTCGAAGCGGACATAGGCGACCGCATATTCCTGGGTGGGGCTTTGTTCAATATTGCGGGCGTTGTCACCGATGAGCCTTCCCGCCTCGAGTTCTCGATGACACTCGGGCCGCGTGTGCTCCTTTCGGGCGAGGGATTGGCGCGCACGTCACTTCTTGGAGTCGGCAACCGGGTCAAGCACCTGGTCCTGGTAAAGCTTCCGCCGGGCAGCGGGGCCGGTGAGCTCTCCGCATTCGAGGAAGCGCTCGAGGAGGAGATCGACGGCGTCCACGGCATCTCGATCGAGACCCACACCGAAGCCCAACCCGGTATTCGCCGCGGCCTCGAACGCTTTGGACGCTTCCTGGGGCTCGTCGCCCTGCTCTCTCTTCTGCTCGGCGGCATCGGCGTGGCTCAGGTCGTGCGCACCTGGCTCGCCGCTAGCGTGCGCGATGTCGCGGTGCTGCGCAGCATCGGTCTACGGCCGCGCGAGGTGCTGCTGCTCTACTTGACTCAGGTACTCGGCCTGGCCCTCGTCGGTAGCTTGATCGGCGCGTTGCTGGGCAGCCTGATGCCTCTGGCCCTCGGGCAGATCGCGCCGGACCTGGCTCCACCCGACCTGGTCTCCGGTTTCCAACCCGTCGCCTTCGCTCGCGGACTGGGTCTCGGCATCGCGATTGCCCTGCTGTTCAGCTTGCCCCCGCTCACGGCAGTCTGGCGCGTCTCACCGGCTCTTGTCCTGCGGGCCGAGGCGGCGCCACTATCCGCGCCCCGTCTCGTGCGCTATGGATCCCTCCTGGTGCTGGTAGCCGGCGTCTTCGGAAGTGCCTGGGTGCAAGGCGGCGACGTTCGAGTGGCAGGGGTATTCGCCGGAGGCCTGCTGGCACTGGGCCTGGTCCTGGCAGGAGGTGCAGGCCTCGTGATCCTCGGCGTGCGTCGCATTCCTCGCGCGCGCCTCTCTCCACACCTCGTTCAGGGGTTGACTGCCTTGACACGCACCGGCGCGGGGACCGTCGGCGCCATCGTCGCCCTGGGGCTCGGAGTGCTCGTCGTCGCCTCGATGGCCTTGATCGAAGCGCGGCTCGAGCGCGAGCTGTCCGGCACCTTGCCTGCGGATGCGCCAAGTTCGTTTCTGGTCGACATCCAGCCCGACCAGTGGGACGGTGTGCGCGATCTGCTCGAGACCAGCGGCGCCGAGAGCGTCGATTCAACTCCAGTCGTCATGGCACGCATCGCATCGATTGACGACCGTAGCGTCGACGACATCGTGGCCAATCTCGACGGGCGCCGTGAGCGTTGGGTCTTCACGCGCGAGCAACGCTTGACCTGGGGCGAGACCCTGCCGAACGGGAACCGCATGCTCGCCGGAGAGCTCTGGAGTGAGGAAGGGATCGACGAGGTCAGCATCGAGGCGGGCTTCGCGGAAGACCTGGGCGTTGGGCTCGGATCCCGGATCGTCTTCGATGTCCAGGGCGTGCCTGTCGAGGTCACGGTCACCAGCTTGCGCGAGGTCGAGTGGGAGAGCTTCGCGATCAACTTCTTCTTGCTAGTCGAGCCCGGCGTGCTGAACCGGGCCCCGCAGTTCCGCATCGCCGCGGCTCGACTCGACGAGCCCGACGAGGATCGCGTCGAGAAGACCCTGGTCGCCGACTACGGAAACGTCACCTTGTTACGACTGCGTCCGATCATGACCCGGATTGCCGAGTTCCTTGGTCGCCTCTCCCTCGCCATCCGCGGCCTCGGCAGCTTCACCATCCTGGCGGGTATCGCCATCCTCGCCGGCGCCGTCAGTGCCACCCAGGTACGCCGCGCGCGCGAGGTCGCGCTCTGGAAGACCCTGGGCATCACGCGCCGGGGAGTCGCGACTCTCATGGGCGTGGAGTTCCTGCTGACAGGCCTCGTCGCCGGTGCACTCGGTGGGCTCGGCGCGCAAGTACTGGCCTGGGCCTTTCTCGAACACGTGGTGGAGCTTTCTGCGGACCTTCCCTGGGCGAGCCCGCTCCTCGCGGCATCAGGTTCGGGGCTCCTCGCACTCGTCGCCGGTCTCGCAGCGAGCGCCCGTGCCCTGGCAGTCCGCCCACTCGAAACCCTGCGGACATAGCGCAAGCACGCGGTCCGTCCGGATCCCCGATGAGCGTCTACACAGATGACGCAGTATTTCCGCAACCGGATATGCGGGGGGGTCAAACCCATGGGCGATTCGGCTAAACAGAGTACGCTGAATGTCTGTCATGAGTGATGCAGCGGAAAGGTATGCCCGGGTTCGGGACATTTTCGAGGGCGCTCGCGGGCTCGAGGGAGCGGAGCGGGTTGCGTTTCTTGAAGAGCAGTGCAGCCCTGATGAAGGGCTGCGCGCCGAGGTGGAGCATTCTCTCGCATGTCTCGAAGAGGGTGCGTCGGGCGCGTTCTCGGAGCGCGGGGTCGATCTGGTTCGCGGTGCGATCGGCGGGCTGGTAGCGGACGCGGAGGTGCCAGCGGGCACGGATGCGGGCTGGTTGCCGGAAGAGGTCGGCGGGTATCAGATCAAGCGCCGAATCGGCGAGGGTGGGATGGGCGTCGTGTACGAGGCCCTGCAGCAGTCGCCACGTCGACGGGTCGCGATCAAGCTGCTTCACTCGCACCAGTCCACGGATGAGCGCCTGCGCCGGTTTCGTCAGGAAGCGGAGCTGCTCGGGCGCTTGCAGCATCCTGGTATCGCTCAGATCTACGAGGCCGGGACTTTTGACCTCGGCCGTGGCGAGCAACCTTTCTTCGCGATGGAGCTCGTCGATGGTGTAACGATCCGCTTGTACGCGGATCGTGAGCAACTCGACAGGCGTGCGCGGCTCGCGTTGCTCGCACAGGTGGCCGACGGAGTTCAGCACGCACACGAGCGCGGTGTGATTCACCGCGATCTCAAGCCTGACAATGTCCTCGTGGATGGGCGTGGTCGACCCGTGGTCCTCGACTTTGGAGTGGCGTGGGCGAAGGAGCCTTCCGATGTGATCTCGACCATGATGACCGAGGAGGGCGTCTTGCTCGGGACCCTGGCGTACATGGCGCCGGAGCAGTTCACCGGGGATTCAGACGCGATAACTCCCAGCGTCGACGTCTATGCCCTGGGTATCATGGCTTTCGAGCTGCTGAGCGATCGGCTGCCGCACGACGTGGCGGGGCTGCCGTTGCCCACCGCGATCAAGGTGCTGAGCAACGAGCCCTGCAGGCGATTGGGTTCGGTCGTGCCCGCCTTGCGCGGAGATATCGAGACGATCGTCGCGACTGCACTCGCGAGGGAGCCGGATCGACGCTATCCGACCGCCCAGGCATTCGCTGCCGACATTCGGCGTTACCTGGATGACCTCCCGATCGCCGCTCGGCCGACGAGTCGGATTTATCGCGCACGCATGTACGCGCGCCGGCACCCTTCGTTCGTTGGTGGGATCATGGTGCTCGCCATCGCAACCATTGTCTCGGCGCTCTTCGGAGCGAATGCCGCACGCCAGCGAAATGCCGCGCGCGTGACGTCCGGGCACCTGCGGAGTGTAGTAGAGGAGCTTGCTCGGCCATTCCCCGTCGCGACCCGATTCGTCGAGACGACCGAGGCGGGTGCGCGCACGATTCTGCAAGGAGAGCAGCTCACCCGGGAGTCCCTGGTGACACTCGAAGTGCGCTCGCTGATCGACTTGAACCTGTATGTCTTCAATCAGGATGACTCCGGCGCCGTGAGTCAGATCTTTCCCATCGAAGGACTCAGTCCCCAGAACCCGCTCACGGCCGACGATACCTACTCACTCCCCGGGCAACTGGCTGGAACCCAGGTTTCGTGGACCATAGATAGTGTCGGTGGGACGGAACGCTTCCTGATTCTGGGGCTTCCCACGGATGTCGTATTCGATCGGATCGACTGGGACCTCGAGCAGCTCGTAGCGGCGGCGCCATCCGCTCTACCTGATTCCAGCGACTCACGCGGGCTCGGAACGGATCCAGAAAGCGGCAGCGCCGCGGCGCTTCCTCTCGGAACCCAGTCACTCGAGGCGTTCGAACTCCTGCGGGCGCGGATGGAGAGGTTTGGCCGTGGCTGGGTGCGCGTCGTGCAGTTCAGCAGCGGTCCGAGGGAAGACTCGTAGAACCGGAAGGGCATTTCCCGGGGGAGCGAGGAATCACGGGTGCCCCGTGAAAAAGATCGCGAAAACCCCGGGGGTCTCGAATGCGGACGTCGTGCTCCTTGCGCGACCGGTCACCGAAGGGGGCCGGATCACTCCCGTCCCTGTTTCATGACCCAGGAGGTCAACGTGAACGTCCGCAATATCACTCGCCCGTTTCCTCTCATGCTCGGCGCCCTCGCCGCCAGCACGCTCCCGCTCTTTGCTCAGGATCTGAGTACGGCCGCCGACGGAGCATCCGCAAAGATTGATCATCCCCGACCGGTCGACGGTCGCACCAGGACGCCGATCAGTGGCGTTGGTGCCGGAGCCAGCTCGAGCCAAGGTAGTGCCAGGGACATTCTCAGCTGCGTTCGCAGTCTCCGGGACGCGAATGGCGGCTCTTGCCTCGAGGCCTCGGCCACGCCGACCCTCGGCATGCTCTTCGCGCTCAGTCAGGATCTTTGCGTCGAGGATGCCACTGGCCACGTCGGCGTCGGGACGACCAATCCCGGGCGCAAGCTCGGCGTCGTGAAGAGCATCGCCAACGACGGCGTCGCGACCTTTGACAACCCGGACTCTGCCGGCTTCTCCGGCGTCTACTTCGAGGAGAATGGCCAGGGCCGCGGCTGGGCCGGTCACGTCAACGAAGATTCCGCCTTCGGCGCTCCGGGCACGATGCAGTTCGGCTCGCAGTTCGACGACATGGTCTTCTCCGTGGACGACACGCAGTTCTTCGTCGAGCGCATGCGCATCGACACGGACGGCAACGTCGGAATCGGCACCAACAGCCCGGCTGGGAAGCTGCACGTGAACGCACCGATCCGCTCGGGCTCCGAAACCGGCACGTCGCAGGGCCCGGATACTCAGGGCGGCTCAGGTCCGGCGTATGCCGGGTTGGTGAGCAGACGCCTTGTCACCTCGAGTTCGGCCGTTGGCCAGATCGTGGCGCGTGGTCCGGTCATGCGGCTCGAGCGAGATGGCACGAACGGTGGATTGCAGATGGTCTGGGGCGCGACGACTGACGCGATCCTCTCGGCCCACGGGTTCGCGATCACTCAGGGAGGCGCAATGCTCCCCATCCGGGATTGGGGCTTCAACCAGTTCGCCGGTGGCTCGTTTCAGGTCACCGATGACGCCGACACGGTCGTCTCCCTTCACCTGTCCTTCGGGAACTTCCACAACAGAGGGCACACGACTGACGTGGTTCTCAACCGGTCCAGCCTCTCAGGCTCGTGGGTCGGCACTGTGAACTCGACCTTCAACCAGTAGTCCTTGCGGAGAAGGGCGCTCGGTGACGCGCCTCAGCCCTCCGATCATGTGGGCGGCCTCCATTTCAGGGGTCGCCCACCCTTCGATACCGGCCTGGTTCACATCTCTGGCCATCTCCGCGCTTCAACACGCCCGGTGGGACTTTCCCAGACTCCGCACTCGCCGTGTACGAGACCTCCCAGATGGGCGGGCGCATCTTGGACGAGTCAGCATGTTCCCGACAGAAACAGGCTCCCAGTCTTTCGTCTCACGAATGCAGCGCAGTATCTTGAAGATTCTGCTCATGCAATCCGACCCGAACAACGCGCATCCTGACCACACTCGTCGCCTGCTGGCCCGCATCGCTGCTGGCGAGGCCGACGGAGAGGCGGAGCTTTACAAGTTACTCTACGACGAGCTGCACCTGCTCGCGGGTCGGGTCATGCACGGCCAGGAAGCCGGACACACGCTCCAGGCGACCGCGCTGGTGAATGAGACGTACCTGAAACTTGCCGACGGCAAGCTCGACCTGAGGGACAGGGGCCATTTCCTTTCCCTCGCGGCACGCGTGATGCGCCAGATCCTGGTGGACCATGCACGGGGCAAACACCGCAACAAGCGCGCCGCCCCCGGAGAACGATTGATGCTCGACGCACTGGTCGAGGGGATCGAGGAGCGCGGGAATAACCTGGTGGAGATGGACGACGCCCTCAAGGCCCTGGCAGAGAGGGACGAGCGCGCGGCACGCATCGTCGAACTGCGCTTCTTTGGCGGCTTGACGGTGCGCGAGACCGCCGACGCGCTGGACATCACTGTCCACCGCGTCGAGGACGAGTGGGCTATCGCCCGCGCATGGCTATCGAAGAGGCTGCGCTGATCCGGCGGTTGATCTGGTGCGGCGATGAACCATGGCGGCACCGGCCAGCATCAAGATGGTGGAGAGTGCGACGAGGCCGAGGGTAGGCAGAGCCGGCACGGTGGTTGGCAGCGTCGTCGGACTCAGCGCTATTCCGAATGGGCCTGAGAGCCCCGCGCCGAGAACGGTTTCAATGTTCGTGCCATCGAGGTTGGCGCGCTTCAGTGAGCCGCCGCCGGAGAGCTCGGTCCAGTACATCTTGCCAGGTATGAGATCGAGCGCGATGTCGAGCGGAGTCGCGAGGCCGGTCACGAGGTCCTCCAGGGGCCCGCTTCCATCCATATCGCCCCGCTGAACACGACCATTTCCAAAGTTGGTCCAGTAGACCTTGCCCGCAGCCGTATCCAGCGCGAGCCCGTGGGGCGATCCCGACGTGTACAGCAACTCATTCGAGCTCCCGTCCAGGTTGGCGCGACGCACAACGTTTCCACGGCTCCAGTACACCTTCGCACCGACCGGATCGACGACTATCCCATCGGGACTGTTGAGATTGGTGACCAGCTCGATATTGCTGCCATCGAGATTTGCACGACGGATCCGGTTGCCGGCAACCTCGGTCCAGTAGACCTTGCCCGCGATCAAATCCAGGGACACGGCGTGGGGATTGCCCCCCGCCGCGACGAGGAGTTCGACGTTCGTGCCATCGATGTTGGCGCGTTGAATATTGCCACCCTGCTCCGCCCAGTAGAGCTTGCCGCCCGCGACATCGAGCCGTATTCCGTCGGCCCCGTTCAGGCCACTTGAAATGAGCGTCGTCTGGTTGGAACCGTCAATTCCCGCGCGGCCAATCTGGCTCGAGAGGCCGGAGCCATTCGTGTAATAAAGCTGCTGCGCACTTGCAGAACCGATCCAGCAAAGAGACGTGACGAATAGTGCAGTGATCTTCATGGGGATATCTGAATCTCAAATAAGAAATGGGCTTGGCCAGGTCCCGCAGCGCGATTATCGCTTGAGCGCTGAAACATGGGCGTAAGAAGCCGACGAATACCGTGATCGTACCGAGTTAAGTGGTGAGCACTTTTGGTAGGCGCGTACCACGATCTGGAACACATGGGCTACCTGCAAATTGCGGGCGCTCGACACTGTCCCGCAGCTTCGAACTTGCCAGATGCTCGTGCGAGCGTCGGAGCCGACCGGAAGATCGGATGTGTTCCGTACCTCTAGTCAGGATCGCCGGTGAGTACCCAACCAGCCCAATGGGCGGGGGGATGGCCTTCGTCCCGAAGTGCCTGCTTTGCCTGCCAGAGGGCGTCGGCCTTGCCCATCTTCTCGATCCAGAGGTTGGTGTAGAAGACCTCCATCAAGCGCCGAGTGGCTGCGTCGTCGACCTTCCACAGGGAAGTGATCGAGGTGCGGGCGCCGGCGGCGTAGAGCGCGGACTGCAGCGACTGGATACCTTGCCCAGCGCGACGGATACCGACGTTCGTTTCGCAGGCGGAGAGGACGGCGAGCTCGCATTGGGAGAGGTCGAGGGAGCAGAGTTCTTCGGCTGTCAGGATTCCGGAGACGCGGCCGAGGGAGTCTCTACCTCTGTTGGCGCCGGCGAGGGCCAGACCGCACAGGGTCATCGGGGCAAGGCCCGAGACCCGTTCCTCGAAGCCCATTCGCAGCCCCGATTCTTCGGGTGGCGCGTCGTTGCTCGAGCGGACGGTCTCTGGCGCGAACCAGCCGTGAGTGGCCAGGTGGATGTAGCGCTTGCCGGCCGCTTGGGTGGCAAGTGCCGCCTTCGTGCTCTCCGAACCGGTGAGAAGCTCGGGTTCGGTTTCGAAGGCCGTTTCAAAGGCAGCGGCTGTGGCCAGGGCCTCGCCATGTGTCTGGGCGAGGGTCTCGAATCTCTCTCGATTCTCCGCGCCGGAGGAATGGGGCGCGCCGTCGCGCGTGCGTGCCTCGATCGGAGCTGAGGAAGCTCGCAGGCCTTTGGGGGCTGCACCGGTCGCGTCGTAGTCCACGCCGCCGAGGGCGAGGAGAGTCCGGGGGCCGATCGCGGAAGGGGGTGGGGTGAGGAGCCGGGCGAAGGAGACCTCGTTCACGATCTGTACCCGGTCGCCGACTCGTTCCGACGTGTCATTCGTGGGGAGCGAGTCGAAAGGCACCAAGAACAGGAAGTCATCGGCGCAGACGAACAGGCGTTCGGGATCCGGGCCGGCGCTGGCCAGGACCTCATCGAGGATTCGTGCTCGGAGCATGCGTCCGACCGCGAGGTCGGCCTCGATGTCCGGATCTTCGGAGAGGCCGGGTTGAGTGGCGATTCCGGCTGGCGCACGGTTCTGGGTTCGAGCGCGGGATGGGCCTTGTTCGCTGCCGTCGGAAGATGGATTCCGGCCAACCGGAGCGCCGATGGAGTCGCGCCAGGCGTGGGCCAGGCCCTCGAGTTCGGCCGCGGATCCGAGGTCGATCCGGGTCAGGGTGCCACTCGTCGTCAGGACGTGGGCGAGCAACCTCTCCCCCATTCGCCGATAGCCGACCACGGCTTCGTTCTCCTTCAACGATTCAGCCATGGCCGTGTCGCTGATCGATTGGGTGGCGATGCCGCGCTCGTGAAGAATCCGGCGTGCTTCCCGTTCCAGGGTGTCCCTCTCGAGGGAGAGCCGCGTGGTCTCCGCCGAGAGATCGACCGAGCTCAGCTCGTCTCGCACGCCTCCGGCAATGAGGTCGTTGAGCGATCGTCGAGCTCGGGCTGCTCGTTCAAGGAGCGACGCGAGCGCAGAGTCTTTCTCCACATGGGACAGGGAACGCGCACCCTCGGCCGCGACGAGCCTCATGGTCTCTGCCAGCTCGAAGGATCGACGCTCGACGTCTGCGCTAACGGGTGACTTCAACATGAAGATCGTCTCGAGGCGTCGGTCCTCACTCCTGACCACCTGCCCGGCTTCCCTCGGGGCCAGGCCCAGGGAGGCGAGAACCCTGAGCAGCATCCCTGCCAGCTGCGTGTCGACCAGCGTGTGCACGACCGTGATGTCTTCGAGTTCGTCGACGGTCTTGATCAGGCTTTCCCGCGCCGCGAGCGCAGAAGGGTGTCCCTGGGGAAACAGCTGTTCGTAGCTTGCGAGGACGGCCTCCTGAAGGGCGCGGGCTTCGGCAAATTCGCCCAGGGTGTACATCGACGTCGAGAGGTTCACTTGAGCAGTCAGGATGTCCGAATGACCTTCCGGCAGACTCGCCTTGTAGTCGGTCAGTACGGCCTCGAGCATCGTGCGCGCGCCCTCGAGATCGTCCATTTCGTAGCGAATGACGGCCAGGTTTCCCCGTGCCGCCAGGACTGCTTGATGGGTTGCTGGCAGCGTGTCTTCACGCGCGTCCAGGACCGACTCATAGAGGACCTTGGCCGCCTCGAGATCCCCCATCTCACGTACAGCGCTGGCCAGATTCGCCTGAATCGTGACGAGGTCCGGGTGGCCTTCGGGGTACTTGCGCCGGTAGACCGCCAGGACCGACTCCTGTAGCGCGCGCGCCCCGGCCAGGTCGCCCATGTCGATCATTGCCGTGGCCAGGTTGCCCCGTGCTGCAAGGAGGTTCGGGTCGTCCTCTGGGGCTGTCGCCGCACTGATCGCCACGGCCTGCTCGAACATCGCGCGCGCCCCGGCGAGGTCCCCCATCTCGTAGAGCGAGCCGCCCAGGTTGATCCGTGTGCGCAGGATGTCCGGGTGGTCTTCTGGAAGTGTCCGCTCCTGGGAGGCCAGGATGGATTCCTCGATGGCGAGCGCGCCATGGACGTCCCCGATCTGGCCCAAGGCCCCCGCCAGGTTTGCCAGGACGGCGAGCACGTTTGGATGGTCAGCCGGAAGTATCGCCTTGAACCCCTCGACAGCGACCTCGTACAGGGCGATCGACTGCTCGAGATCCCCCATGAGGTACATGGAGTTGGCGAGCAAGAACTCGGCGGTCAATCTGTCGAGATGATGGGGTGGTAGCGTGCGCGCGTAGGCCGTGACGACCTCTTCTCGCAGGACCCGGGCGCTGTCGAGATCGCCCAGGTTGTGCATCGACACCGAGAGGTTGGCCTGGATCGCGTGTCGGTTCGGATGCCCGACTCCGGCCGCGCCCAGAACATCCGGCAGCATCGAGCGCATGACTTCGAGGGCTGCATCGCGCTCGCCGTCCTCGACGAGGCGCTTACCCTCGAGAAAGGCTGCCCACGCGGCTGTCGTCGCCGCCAGGCCCGATGGGGTTTCGAGTGCGGCGACCAGGTGCAGCTCGACTGGCCCACTTGTCCCGGGCTGACCTGCTACGAGGAGAACGAGCCAGTCGCCCTGCTCGACCTCCATCTCCACGTAGGGCGTGGTCGCTCCGCCAGAGTTGTCGTCCGATGCGATGGTCTGACCGGTCGCCGCATCATCCACCTGCAGAAAGAGATCGAGCTCCGAGATGGCCCAGATGTGCAGGGTCCCTTCGAATTCAACTTCGTACTCCGTGAACAGGGTGGGCCCGCGCCCCTCGATGGCGGGCTCGTCCTCGGCCAGGATCTCGAGTTCCAGCACGCGATCGAAGGGGGCGGCCTGGATGGGCGTGTCGGCCTCGGCCAGTACGAGCGAGAGGGATGCGAGCATGGGCCCGAGCATGAGCCCCATCGTACCGTTTGTGGGGAACCGGACTCGTGGGTGGGGGCGTCGCGGTCGCCCTGGGGGCTTGCGTGGGACAGCTGAACAGGCGCGTGGCTACGCTGCGCCGTTTGCCACGTCTAGCGCAGGAGCGACCAACGCAGATCGGAACGCCCCAGCGGGGCGCTCCGAAAATGGCCCGTCGTGCCAGGTTACCACGCGGTCGGTAGAGCAGCCTGGAAGTCGGGGCCAGGGACTGCTGTCGGGATGGGGACAGCGGTCACTTCTCGACATAGAAGTCGACCAGGTCCAGGCCTGACTCCGGATCGTCAGGATCCTCCTCGCGCACGAGGCCTATGCCATCGGCGAAGAACTTGAACTCGCTCTTGCCGGGCTCGAGGGGCGAGAAGTCTTCGGTCTTGCGGCAGTTGTCGAACGGGCCGAGGGGGCCCATGACAAGTTCGGTCAGGGAGAGCATGGTGGCCACGTCCTCGGCTTCGTCGAGCGCGAACTCCTGGCGGTAGGTCGTCCCGACAATGGGGTCCGCGTGCATGAGGATGCCCGGTTTGCCGAAGTCCTCGCCCGCCAGCCAACGCCCGTCGGTGTTGACGATCAACCCGTCTTCGACCTCCCAGGTGTCCTCTCCGAAATACCAGACGTTCAGATCCTTGTCGACGGCCAGGTAGTCGAAGGTCTCCTCGATGAGTTCGCCTTCCTCGTCGCCGCGAGAGCGCCCATCGTCATCGATCTCGAACAGCTCCGCAATGTCGTGCACGATCGCGCACTCGACTCCCATGAGTGTCCGCGTCCCTTCTTCGATGCGCAGGGTGACGCGCTCCAGCTCCCCGTCCTCTTCCTTCTCGTAGACCCAGGTCATGCCGGTCTCGAGCGGGTAGTACGGGTTGCCACCGCCCGTGGCGTAGTCCGACGGATGCAGAAAGTCGTCCGGATCGATCTCCGGGTCGAACTGGTTCTCACCCGTGAGATCACATACGTCGACGCGTGCGGCATAGATGTGGCGTGCTTCTCCGATCTGCTCGGCGAAATTCTCCCACAGGCCCTCGAGGCATTCCGCAAGGTCGAGCGGGTCCGTGGTGTTGAGGCAGTTGCCGATCGCCAGCAACAGATCCTCCTGGGCCTCACGCATGCCCGCGCGGGCCGCCAGTGCCGCGGTGATGGAGCAGATGCTCTCGCTCCCCAGGTTGATGTCGGGGCCCGTCCACCACTCGTCGAGCATGCCGAATCGGCGACTGGTGACGCCCATCGCCCGCACCTGGACGATCAGGTCGCGCAATACCGGATCGAGCCCGGGCTCCGCGGTCACATTGTGGGTTGGAGCCCGTTGCGCGCAGGTCTGGATGGCGGGCATCAGGCCCACCGGTCCTGCCGTCAAGGGGAAGATGAAGAGGGTAGTTGTGATCAGCATGTCGTTCTCCGTTGGTAGTGAGGTCGGCGCCTCGAGATGTCTGAAGGTTTGTCCTTCAACTCAGGCTAGGCGCCTCCCCGTGCGGGTCATTACCAGCCCGTTATGGGCGGGCGCTTGCCGTTCAGAGCCGCTTCGTGGGCCCTTGGCGAGTTACCGCTGGATTACCGTCCGCTCGATGGGAGCCCCGCTCGCGACACCGAACCGCAGCGGGCTCATCCAGGCCTCAACTGGAATGACCGTGGCCGTTCGTGAGGGCGTGGGAATCCCGGCCCCGCAGTGACGCGTGGAAGCGCCTACCGTTGAGCTCGAACCCGAGCTTCAGGCCCGTGCGCTCCGCGAGGGCAGTCGACAGTGCCAGGCCCAGACCGAAACGGCTGCGATCGACTCGTGCTCTGTCACCGCGCCAGAATGGGTCCGCCAGTAATTCCAGGTCTCCCGGCTTCAGATCGTCGGTCTGGTTGTGGACCGAGAGCGTCCATTCGTCTCCGGACGATTCGAATGAAACAGCCACGTCTCCGCCGGCGGGTGAATAGGTGAGCGCGTTGGCCAGGAGATTCGAGACGATGATACGCAGCACGTCTCCGTCGCCTTCGACGAGCTGGCCGCGCGGGACTTCGTTCACGATGCGCAGCTCCCGATTCTGCGACTGGGTCGTCGAGCCGCGCAGCAGGCCCTCCACGAGTCCTCCCAGGTCGACGCCGGTGTGCCCGAACGAGGCCTCGCCAGTCTCGAGCCATGCCAGCTTGAGCAGGGTCGAGACAGACCGTCCCATGTGGCTGGCGATATCGCGGATGGTCTCGAGGGCGACGTCGCCACCACCTTCATCCGCGAGTCCTCGCAGGGCTACCTCCGATACGGTCAGGACCTCACTGATCGGTGTACGTAGCTCGTGCGCAATGTCGGCGGTCGTTCGGCGCTCACGCTCGAGGGCCTGCACGACCCGTCTGATGAGCGCGTCCGCCTTGCTGGCCATGGGGGCGAGTTCCTCCGGTAGAGGTCCAGCGTCCAGGCCGTCGGGCAGGGCGTCGATCCGCACCTCGTCGAGGCTCTGGGCCAGCCGGCGCGTGGGTTCGAGACCGCGGCGGACCGCGAGCACGCACAGAAGCGCCAGCAGGGCCATCAGCAACCCGAATGCCAGGAACGACTGAAAGAGAACTGCCCGCTTGGTCGCCTTCAGTGGGTCCGTGTCACAGGCCAGAACAATCGAGACCACAGCCGCGATCGGCCGGTCGGGTCCCTCCTCGGGATACACGTGGTGGACCTCGAGCAACTGAGAGGCAAAGCGGCCGTCACGTCCATCCGGCAGGCTGGCATTCCAGAAGGCTGGCTCCGGGCCGACCGGCTGCGGCAGTTCGAGGGAGTCCTCGCCCAGGGACTCGGAACGCTCGACCAGTTGCCCGTCGTCGAGGGTCAGCTCGAAGTAATCCGGACGCTTCTCCAGGGCGTAGTTCGGCATCAACTCATCCGAGAACTCGAACGAGAGCTCGTCGTCAACCTGGAACAGGATCGAGGCAAAGCCCTGGATGCGGTCGGCGAGGTTCTGGTCGAAGTGACGATCCAGGGAGGCCGCGACGATCAGGTAGACCACCAATCCTGCGCCGGCCAGGATCAGGCCCGCTCCGATCAACATACGCGACAGGAGGTAGCGCCGGACGGACTTCACGACGGTGTGTCTTCGAGAACGTAGCCTCGGCCGCGCCTGGTCTGGATCAGGCCCTTACCGGCGCCCAGTTTCGAGCGCAGGATGCAGATGGCCGAGTCCACGGCATTGCTGGAGGGCAGCTTGTTGACGCCGTAGATGTGGTCTTCCACGTTCTCACGGGTGACGACCTCGCCACGGCGCAGGGCCAGGTATTCGAGCAACGAGTACTCACGCTGAGTCAGGTCGATCGTCACCCCGTCGTAGGTGGCGATGCGCCGGATCCCGTCGATCGCGAGGGCACCGACGGTCACCGCGGACGAGCCCTCCGTGTAGCGACGCCGGACCAGGGCGTGTATGCGGGCCAGAAGCTCGTCGAATGCAAATGGCTTGACCAGATAGTCGTCCGCGCCCGAGTTTAGGCCCGAGACTCGGTCCTCGACCCGGTCACGGGCGGTCAAGACCAGGACGTGGGGCCTGTCCGCTTTTTCGCGCAACCCCTCGAGCACCTGCATGCCGTCTAGCTCGGGCAGCATCAGGTCGAGGACCAGGACGTCGTACGGGTTGTTGCGGGCGTAGCTGAGGCCCGTGCGGCCGTCGCCGGCCACGTCCACGGCGAATCCCTCGCGGCTCAGTCCCGAACGTAGAGACTCCCGCAGTGGCGCTGAGTCTTCGACGATGAGAACTCGCATGAGTCGACGATTGGGCTCGCGCTCACTCCACGTGGAAGGGAATCTCGACTATCGTGCAGTTGCCGTTCGCGGCGACGGCTCCGACTTCCACGAAGGTCCGCGTGCGTGGACGCAGCAGGCCATCGGGGACGCGAAGCGAGCTCGTACCCGCCGGCAGCTCGACGATAAGACCATCTCGGTCGCCCTGCTCAACTCCAACCCGGTAGGAGACGGCCGTCGGGTCCGGAACCCAGGTCACGGTCAGGCCGTTCGCGGGCACGTGCAGCGCGCCGTTTCGCGGGTAGGTGATGACGGGCGCGGGCGGAAGCTCGTGAGAGAAGGTCACGTTGCCAACAACCGAGTTTCCGAGCACGGAGCGCCCACGAAAGTCATAGGTGCCGGCGGCATAGGCTCCGAGCACCGTGACCGGGTCCGCTTCCAGCAGCTCGAACTCGAAGCCCCAGACGGCCAGGGGGTGTCCGGGGGCAGATTCCAGCTTGACCGCTGTCGAACCATCCGGGAGGCACAGCTCGACTCGCTGCAATCCGGTCTCGCTCTCTGCGCGTACCTTGATCACGGCCTCGTTCGCCGACGCCGTGTACTCGACGATCATCGCCTCTTCCTTGAGGTGCACTACGGGCATGATCTGCGCCGGTCTGGCAACCGGCTTGGCCGCTGCCATGCCGAGAATCGCTCCGCTCGCAATCAGAATGGGCTTGTACATGAATGACCCTCCTTGGGGCGCTTTGTGGTGGATGCCAGGTCCGCAGGCACCCTGCCTGCCAGCAGCCGTACGACCGGCGGCATTTGTTCAATTCTACCACGCTCGAGAATCCCGAAACGGGCGCCAGATTACGTGACGGTTATGGCGGCGATGTCCTTCGCCAAATGGGGCGAGGAAGGCCCCATGCGGTCCGGATGGGTCCGGAAAACCCCTTCCATGGCGTGGGTTGGACACAACTTTATCTGGATGAACTCCACCTTCAGATCCACCCGTAGTCCGCAGCGCAGACGTAGCTGCGCGGGAGCCCCGTTGCATGCCGATCGCACCCCAGGTCCACGCTCGAAAAACCTGGAGCGCCTGGCCGCGCGCCGGCCATCCGCAGGTGCTGCGTTCGACAGGGCGTAGAGGGCCAGAAAGGCGACAGGCAGCCTTCAACCAGGCCCTGTGCTAGGCTCTTCGGTTCTGTCTCAGGCGGCACGGTCTGGCCGGCCGATAGCCTTCTCCCCTCCCCGATGTTCAACCTCCACGTCTATTGCCGCCGCACCCTGAACACGATCCCTCCGCGGGTTGATGCGCGTTCGTGCCCGGTTCACCCGAGGCCCGTCGTCGAACCTGCCGAGAAGCGCGTCCGCAAGGACATCCGGTGGGCCAAGACGCGGGCTTCGTTGCGTTTCGGGAGTTCCGGGCAGCATGCGGGGAGGGCGCGAGCGTGAAGCGTCGGGTTCTGATCGGCACGTTCCTGTGGACGATGCTCATAACGTTGGGCCATGTGCAGCTGAACGTCGGCTGGGGGAATCTGCGCAAGCGTGCGGCGGTGCTTACGGGTGCGGAGCGGGAGGAGCTGATCGTCGGTTTCTTGCCGGTGACCTGACACCTCACCTGTCCGGTCACCAGTTGGGTGACGAAACACTCCGAGAAGGACACGCTCTTTCGATCGCTCAAGTTCACGGACTGGCCGACCGTCAAGGAGGCCTTGATCAGCAAGGAGGTCGGAGGCGTCTTCATCCTGGCTCCGATGGCCATGCAGCTCGTCGCGGATGGGGTGCCGATCAAGGTCGTCTACCTCGGGCATCGGGACGGGACCGGGATCGTTGTCGGGAAGGACTCGGCGATTCACGATTTCGGCGACCTGCGCGACAAGGTGGTCGCCATCCCGAGTCGCTATGCCAATCAGAACGTCCTCATGCACCGCATGATGGATCAGTGGAACATGCCCCACGACTCGATCGAACTACGCGAGCTTCCGCCGCCGGAGCACCCGACTGCGCTGCGCTCCGGATCGATCGACGGGTACATCGTGGGTGAGCCCTTTGCGGCAAAGGCCGAGGTCGATGGCTTCGGGCGCGTCCTCTACCACACGAAGGACATCTGGCCGGAGTTCATCTCGTGCGTCATGGTCGTGCGGCAAGACCTGATCGATGAGCGCCCGGAGCTGGTCCAGGAGCTGGTCGACGGGATCGCGAAGTCGGGCAAATGGCTCGACGAGGATGTGGAGCACCGCATGGACGCGGCCGAGATCAGCGCCAAGCACGACTATTTCCAGCCGCCGGAGCTGCTTAAATACGTTCTCTCCAAGCCTCTCGATCGGGTCAAGTACACGAATCTGGCCCCGCTCAAGGAGGACTTCGACGAGATCATGGAGCTGGCATTCGAGATAGGCGTGCTGTCGCGCCGCGTGGAGTTCGAGGAGTACGCCGACGATTCATTCGTAAGACCCCTCGACGAACTCGATTGGGGCATGGACCGACTGCCGCGGGGAGTGTCCGAGTGATCACCGCCGTCCTCGTTCTCTTGCTCGCCTGCGGCGGGCTGTATTTCGGCCTGCGCACCTCGACGCGGACCCAGGAGTGGGCCTTGCCGTCGGCCCTCGCGATCGCGCTGGTGGCCATCTGGGATCTGATCTGTCGTGCCGTCGGTAGCGACGTCTTCCCGACTCCATTCGTGACCTGGCTGGCATTCATAGAGCTGCTCGAGAGCAAGCGCCTGTGGGGTGATGTCGTTGCTAGCCTGTTCCGCGTCACCTGGGGCTTCTTCCTGGCCGCAGGCGTCGGCATTCCCCTGGGGCTGGTGATCGGCTGGTCGACGCGCACCTTCCGTGCCATGAACCCGATCGTGCAGGGACTGCGGCCGATCTCTCCCATCGCGTGGATCCCCATCGCAATCCTGTGGTTCGGAATCGGCGACGGCGCGGGCATCTTCCTGATCTTCCTGTCGTCGTTCTTTCCGATCACGGTCGGGACGACGGCGGCGGTGCGAAATATCTCACTCGTCCACCAGCGCAGCGCACGCAACTTCGGCGTGCGTGGCCTGGAGCTCTTTCGGCGCGTGGTCCTGCCGGCGGCCATGCCGCAGATCATCACGAGCCTGCGCATCGCCCTGGGGGTTGCCTGGCTGGTGATCGTCGCGGCCGAGATGGTCGGCATGGATTCGGGGCTGGGCTACCTTATTAATGACGCACGCAACGCCGGAAGCCGCTACGACCTGGTCGTGGCCACGATGATCCTGATCGGGCTGATCGGCATCGTGCTCGATCTCCTCATCCGACGGCTCGAGCGCTTCGACGAGGTGCGCTGGGGATACGTTCAACGATGACGGACAAGCGATCCAATCCTGGCCGTCCCAAGGTCGTCCTCGAGGGCCTGACAAAGACCTTCGAGACCAAGGGCGATCCCTTGCTCGTGCTCGACAACATCGACCTGACCGTGGGTGAGGGCGAGTTCGTCTGCCTGCTCGGTCCGTCGGGCTGCGGAAAGTCCACCGTGCTCAACATCGCCGGCGGCTTCGAGGCGCCGACCAACGGGTCGGCCCACATCGACGGAGAGCCCGTGACCGCACCGGACCCGCGCCGGGTGTTCGTGTTCCAGGAGTACGGCATCTTCCCCTGGGCCTCGGTCTGGGACAACGTGGTGCTCGGCATCCGCAATCTATCCAGAGATCGCCAGCACGAGATAGCCAAGGAAGTCATCGACCTGGTCGGCCTGAATGGTTTCGAACAGTCCTACCCGATGGAGCTCTCGGGCGGCATGAAGCAACGGGTCGAGGTCGCGCGCGCCCTGGCCGTCTCGCCCGACGTGCTCTTCATGGACGAGCCATTCGGCGCACTCGACTCCCTCACGCGTCTCACGATGCGCGCCGAGTTGATCCGCATCTGGGAAGAACGTCGACCGACCATTCTGTTCGTTACCCACGACGTGGACGAGGCCGTGCAACTAGCTGAGCGGGTCGTGGTCCTCAGCGCCCGACCCGGTCGCATCGCCGACATCGTCACGGTCGACCTGCCCCATCCACGGGATCTGGGCAGCGCGGAGTATGGCCGCGCGAAGAACCGGCTGTACGAGCTGCTCGGCGTCAGTCACAAGATCTGACGTACAGTTCCGGACTCGGTATTCGTGATGGCATGGGTATCGGCATTTCGCCGGTCGGAGTAGGATCGAAACGGGGGCTCGGGAACATACCTCCGGGGCCCTGTCCGTTGCATCGCGGTTGGCAGACCGCGTCGAGAGAATGGAGGATCCTCGAAAATGAACAAGCTGTTCTTGTGGCTATTGCTGATCGTGACCCAGTCCGCGCCCCCGTCCGCGCGCGAGCATCCCGGTCTGGCTCAGGTTCCGGTTCCGCCGAATATCGTCCTGATCGTGCTCGATGACTTCGGCGTCGAGCTGCTCGGCGCCTACGGCGAGTATCCTCCGGATGACCTGATGAACCCGCCGGTACTCCCGTACCTCGACGCTCCCTTGACGCCCAATCTCGACGATCTTGCGGCCGGCGGGCTGCTCTTTCGGAACTGCTGGACCGACCCTCTTTGCACTCCGACGCGGGCGCAGATCCTGACCGGGAAGCACGGCTTTCGCACCGGTGTCGGCGCGGTCATCTCGGCCAACAACAACAATCCGAACCTGGGGCTGGATCGAAGTCAGGTCACGATCCCGGAGAAGCTTGCCAGAATCTACCCCTACCCCTATCGCTCATCCGGGGTCGGAAAATGGCATCTATCGGATGACGACGACGACGGAGACCCGCTCCCCGGACAGGCGCCCGATCCGGACTTCCTGGGACACCCGCTGGACCAGGGCTTCGGGAACTACTCCGGAGCCATGTTCAACATCAGCAAGGGCCCGGTCGAGGCGACCAATCCGTGCATGATCGCTGAAGAGCGATACGACTACTGCCAGTGGATCAAGAACGACAACGGGGTCGAGGTCTGCGAGAACCAGTACGCAACGCTGAACACGGCAGCGGATGCGCTGGTCCGGGCGGAGGCGATGGCTGAGCCCTGGTTCCTGTATGTGTCCTTCAATGCCCCCCATTCACCGTTCCACCTGCCCCCGGACCCGGGTCTCGATTGCGCCGGTGCGGATTCGATGCACTGCTCGTGCACTCCCACGGATCCCAAGAACATCGGCTTGAAGGCGATGGTGGAGTATCTCGACACGCAGATCGGGACCCTGGTCGACGGAGTGCGGGTCGACCATCCGGACACCCTGTTCATCGTGATAGGTGACAACGGTACGGACGGGCAGGCGATCGTCGGCCTGGAGTGTTTCCCGTACATGCAGGCCAAGGGCACCATGTTCGAGGCTGGCGTCAACGTTCCCCTGATCATCAATGGACCGGGTGTCACCACGGGCGAAGTCCCCGCACTCGTCGCGTCGACGGACATCTTTGCGACGGTCGTCGAGGTCGCGGGCGGCAACTCGAGCCTGGTGGATTCCGTCTCGATGGTGCCGTTCTTTACCGACCCCGACGCTCAGGGGCGTGAATTCGTGTATGCAGAGAAGTTCTCGCCGAACTTCGAGCCGGGGCAATTCTCGTCGACGGTGCTGGAGAGACACAGCCGAGCCATTCGCGACAGGGATGGGTACAAGCTCGTCGTGGAGCCGGACAGAAACGGCGTGCAGACTGAAAAGCTCTATCTCCTGCCGGCGATCGGTGCACCCCTGGACAGCAACGACCCGTGCGAGACGGTGAACTTTTGCCCGTCGCCTACGGGTCCCTGCGGTCTCTCCATGGCATCGCCGCACTATCCTGCGTACGTCGCCCTCGTTGCGGAATTGCAATCGATGGGCGTCTACCCCTGAGGGAATAGCGCTGATCGTGCCATGGTCCAGGAGGAGTGAGAGCGCTTCACCAGAACCACACGCTTCACTCAGGCCATGGGCGTGAGTTCCGCACGTAGAACCCATTCACGAATTCGGTGAAGAAGCGGTCGATCAAGGGATGGTCGATCTCGCCGCCAGCCGGGTCCCCCATCAAGCTCGACTGCGCAGCGTAGGTGACCTGGTGAGAGGCGTGCACGAGCACGTGGTACCAGGCTTGATCGCGATCTGGCTGGGTCTTGTTCGATTGGTACCAGCCCTCGTCGGCCTGACACTCCAGATCCAGTGCCACCACGACACCGCGATAGCCGTAGCGCCGGTGCTGGACCAGCTGACCCGGTCGAAACTGGGCCGAAGACGAGCTGGAGTCGGGCGGGCTCGGCGGATTGAACTGGATCACGCCTCGACCATAGCGCACCTGAGCTTGCGCGGGGAGTCGGGATGGGGTGAATCGCGAACCATGCCCGGGTGATCAGCGGCGCGCCCGATCAGGAGTACGGATCAGCCAGGCTCGTAGCCGATCTCCGGTTCGTTCTTTCAGTCCGGATCGCCCGTGAGTACCCATCCAGCCCAATGGGTGGGGGGATGTCCTTCGTCGCGCAATGCCTGCTTGGCTTCCCAGAGAGCGTCGGCCTTGCCCATCTCGTCGATCCAGAGACTGGTGTAGAAGACCTCCATCAGGCGGCGTGTCGCGGCGTCGTCCACCTTCCACAGGGATGTGATCGAAGTACGTGCGCCGGCGGCGTAGAGCGCGGCCTGCAGGGATTGGATGCCCCGGCCCGCGCGCCGGATGCCGACGTTGGTCTCGCAGGCGGAGAGGACCGCGAGCTCGCACCGGGAAAGGTCGAGGGAGCAGAGCTCTTCTGCGGTCAGGATGCCAGGTACGCGCCCGAGGGAGTCGCGACCGTTGTTGGCGCCGGCGAGTGCCAGGCCACAGAGGGTCATCGGAGCCAGGCCTGAGATGCGTTCCTCGATGCCCATGCTGGCAAAACTCCGATCCTCGGGGTCCATGTCCTCGGCCGAGCGCACGCTCTCGGGTGCAAACCAGCCATGGGTCGCCAGATGCACATAGCGCTTGCCGGCTACAGAATCGTAGAGCGCTGCCTTGGTCGTTTTCTTGCGGGTCAATAGCACTGGCTCGATCTCGAAGGCCTCTTCAAAGAGATCTGCCGTTGCTTCAGCCTCGTAGCGAGCCTGCAGGAGTTTTCTGAAGCGGTCGGGCAGGGCGCTACGTGAGCGGTGAGCCTCCTTCCCGTCGTCCGGCTCGAGATCGGCCGACGACGGGAGCGGGTCTTCGGCGTCCGCTTCAATCGGGGCGGACGATGCTGGGAGCGCCTCGGGCACCGCCCCATCCGCGTCATAGTCCACGCCGCCAAGGGCGAGTAACGACGGCACCGCCTCGATCGCGGGAGTCGGTGTCAACAGTCGAGCAAAGGAGACCTCGTTCACGACGCGAATGCGATCTCCGACGCGCGTCCGACTGGAGCCTTCGACGTTCGGATCGTCAGAGTCGCCTGAACTCAAGGGCAGTGCATCCAGTGGCAACAGGAAGAGCAGGTCGTCCGCGCACACGAAGAGCTGCTTTATATCCCGGCCTGTGAGTTCGAGCACGGGGTCCAGGATCCGTGCCCGCAATCTGCTGCCGGTTTCCCACTCCGGATCTTCACCTTCACCGAAGTCCCATCCGACCCCACGCAGCAGGGGAGCTCCGAGTGTGGTGCGCCACGTGATGACGAGTTCCTCCAGCTCGGAAGCAAGGCCGAGGTCGACGCGGGCCAGAGTTCCATCGGACGTCAGTACATGAGCTATGAGGCGGTCCGCACCGACTTCGGTCCTTCCGGTTGCCTCGTTCACGAACCAGTGAGCGACGCGCCGAAAGCCGACCGCCGGACCTATCGGTGTGAGCGTGGCCGCAAGGGCCTCAGGTTCGACCGGCTGTGTCGCGATTCCACGCCCCGCGAGTCGCCGGCCGGCATCACGCTCCAGACGATCGCGCCGGAGCGAGAGTGCTGTCAACTCATCCGAGAGGCCGTCCGTTGGGGACTCATCCCGCCCAGCCCCCGCGACGAGGTCATTCAAGGCGCGGCGGACCAGAGCTGCCTCCTCGAGAATCGGCGCCAGCTCGGGATCCGCCTCGAACTGTGCAAGCGAGCGCATCGATTCCGCGGCGACGAGGCGCATGGTCTCGATCAACCGAAAGATTGCTTGCGCAGCGTCGTCATGAAGCGGTCCACCAAGGAAGAGCACATGGGGAAGCCGGAGCTCTTCGCTGGCGACAGTCTGCCGGGCCTCACGTGGGGCCAGGGCAAGCGAGCCCACGACACGCATCAGCATTCCTGCCACGAGGTCGGCATGAATGGCGCTGGCGCCAGCGACATCGCCCGTGTCGCGTTTCGAGACCATCAGGTTTGCCTTGGCGCTGAGCAGGTTGGGATCACTCGCGGGCATCCTGCGCCCCAGCAGGACGACGATGGACTCCTCGAGTGCGAGTGCGCCCGAGAGGTCGCCAATCTTGCTCAGCGAGCGGGCCAGGTTCGCTCGGGCGACAAGGAGAAGGATGTGATTCTCGGGCAGGGTACGCTCGTAGCTCGCGAGAACCGATTCCTGCAAGGCGCGCGCACCCTCGATATCGCCGGACTTTCCCATCGAATTGGCCAGGTCCAATCGGGCGTGGAGAAGCGAGGGGTGATCCTTGGGCAGGGATCGTTCGTAGCCCGCGAGCGCAGATTCACGCAACAGGTGGGCGCCCGTGAGATCGCCCATGGCGGCCATCGAGCTGGCCAGATTCAGGCGGGCGCGAAGCAGATCTGGATGATCCTCGGGTAGGGTTCGCTCGTAGCCGGCAAGGACGGACTCCTCGAGCGCGCGGGCGCCGGCGTGATCACCCATGCGGCTCATCGTTGCGGCCAGATTGTTTCGGGCCATGAGCAGATTGGGGTGATCTGCTGGATAGATGCGCTCGAAACCCGCAACTGCGGACTCCTCGATCGCCCTCGCCCCGGCGAGATCGCCTGTACTGACCATCGAATCGGCCAGGTTGAGTCGAGCGGCGAGAAGCTCGGCGTGATCTTCGGGATAGGAACGCTCGTAGCCCGCCAGGGCGGATTCGAGCAGTGCGCGTGCGCCGTCAATGTCCCCCATCTGGGCTGCCGTGTTACCCAGGCCTTGCAGGGCCAGGAGTCGATCGCGGTGATCTTCGGGCCGGGTGCGCTCATAGCCCGCGAGGGCGGATTCTCCCAGAGCGAAGGCACTCGCGAATTCGCCCATCTGTCTCATCGTGGATGCAAGATTCATCCGGGCACCCAGCAGGTCGGGATGATCCCCAGGCATCGTGCGCTCATATCCGTCGAGAGCAGATTGCTGCAGCTTGCGCGCCCCGGCCAGGTCGCCCATTCCAATCAATGAATTGGCCAGGTTGATTCGGGTCGCGAGAACGTTTGGGTGATCATTGGGGAGAGCGCGCTCGAACCCGGCGAGTACCAGCTCTTCCAGGGCGCGAGCATTCGGGATATCGCCCAGCTGACCCATCAAGGCTGCCAGCTCCTCCCGGGCAAAGAGGAGGTCAGGATCGGTCAGGCCAGCCGTGATCGAGACCTGTGGCAGGGCCCCGGCCATGAGCTCTCGGGCCAGATCCCGTTGGTCATTGCTCACGAGCCGCGTTGCGTCTCGAAGGGCCTCACGTGCGGCCGTCGTCGCGGCGCGTACCGCATCGGATCCGGGAGCGGCGACGAGATGCAGCTTCAGAGCACCGACCGACTCAGGAGCTCCCGCGATCAGGATGATCAGCCAGTCTCCATTCTGAACATTGATACTCAGGTAGGGCGTCGTGCCGCCACCCGAATTGTCATCCGTCGCAAGAAGCCGGGCATCGGCAGCGTCGTCAACGCGCAGGAACAGGTCGAGCTTGGATGAGGTCCATACGTGCAGAACCCCGTCGAACTCGACTTCATACTCGGCGACGGCCGTCGGCCCATGGCCTTCGATCGCGGGTTCGTCGTGTTCAGTGATCTCCAGCTCCAGCACGCGGTCGAAAGGCGTGGGCGGGACTGGCGCATCATCCGTGTCGAAGGCGAACAGCAGGCAGGCAAGCAGGGGCGAGAGCATGGCGACTATATTAAAGGTGGAACATCCGCCCGCCAGTGGAAGTGTCAATCCGGATCTCCGGTGAGCACCCAACCGGCCCAGTGGGCGGCGGGATGACCTTCGTCGCGCAGTGCCCGCTTTGCTTGCCAGAGGGCCTCGGCCTTGCCCATCTTCGCTGTCCAGAGATTCGTATAGAAGACCTCCATCAAGCGGCGCGTCGCAGCGTCGTCTACCTTCCAGAGACTCGTGATAGAGCTTCGGGCACCGGCGGCAAAGAGCGCGGACTGGAGAGACTGGATGCCCTGGCCCGCGCGGCGCACACCCACGTTCGTCTCGCAGGCGCTGAGCACGGCGAGCTCGCAGGCCGATAGGTCGAGGCCGCACAGCTCTTCGGCCGTAAGGATACCAGTGGTGCGTCCAATGGAATCTCGGCCCCCATTCGCGCCAGCCAATGCGAGGCCACATAGCAGCATGGGCGCCAGGCCACGCACATCAGCCGTGCTGGTTGCTGCCAGCTCGTGGTCACGGGTCGACGCAGTTGTCTCGGGAGCGAACCACCCGTGGGTGGCCAGGTGCAGGAATCGCCGACCCGGAGCATGTTTGAACACTGAGGCCTTCGTGGCGGAATCTTCGCCAAGGGACTGCGCCTTCACCTTGAAGGCGCTCTCGAACAGGCGGCTCATCGCCGCAGCTTCGGTAGCCGTGTGCGGCAACGGCGGGAAGGTCGTGCCGGCTCCTGACTGCTGGGCCCTCCCGCCAGCGTCGTAGTCGACTCCGCCGAGCACCAGGAGGCTCGCCTCGGTCTCGGGCTTCGGTGCGGGCGCGAGCAGCCTGGCGAAGGACACCTCGTTCACGACGCTCCAGCGGTCTCCCACGTGGTCGTCACCAATGGGCAGTGCATCGAGTGGCACCAGGAAGACAACATCGTCCGCGCAGACGTGGATTCGTTCGACCTCCTTGCCGATCGCGTTCAGGATCGGGTCGAGCAGACGTTCACGCAATGCTCGCGCGGAGCCCGCTTCTGGCTCGTTGCCCTCGTCGGGCAGGACGAGGCCGCGTGAGGGCGTGAGGCCAAGTTCCGGGCGCCATGCCTCGACGAGGGCCTCGATCTCGGCGGTGGAACCCAGATCGAATCTTGCGAGAGAGCGGTCCGGCCGGAGCAGATGAGCGATCAGGTGCTGTTCGATGAACCATTCATTGTCGTCGCCCTCGATCCAGACTCCGATGCCGCGGTAGCTGAGCGCGACGGCCTTGCCTCCCATTGAATTCGCGAGTGCGTCGATCCTGACGGGTCGCTGGTCGACTCCGGATTCGGCGAGCCGTCGGCTCGCGTTGCGTTCGAGTCGATCTCGCTCGAGGGTCAAGCGGGTCAGCTCACGATCGCGGCGACCTGCGGATGCTCGGGTCGTACTGGCCATCCACTCGTGGAGTTTGATGCGCGCAGCCTCCGCTTCCCGCATGGCAGCCTCGACCACCGGTTCATCCGAGCGCCGGAGAGCGCGCCCGGCTTCGAGCACGACCATGCGCAGGGTCTCCTGGAGCTCGAACACCGCCGCGCGCTGCGCCTCGTCTGCGTCCCGGGTCAATCTCAGGAGGCCTGCGAGCCAGCGTTCATTCGTACGGATCATCTCGCCGACCGTACGCGGAGCCAGTGCGAGCGAGGCCAGGGCGCCCGCCTCCATGCCGGCCACCTGTGCCGGGACCAGTTCGCGAGCGCGGTCGAGATGACCCGCCATGGTCCTGGTGAACGAAAGATTGTGACGCGCTCTCAGAAGGTCCTGATGTCCGGGCGGGAGTGACTGCTCGAGTGCCTCGAGCACCCCCTCTTCGAGCGTCTCGGCCTCGGCCAGTTGCCCCATTCGCATCTTGGTAATCGCCAGGCGGCTCCTGGCATTGATGAGATCCGGATGCCCCTCGGGCAGATCCCGTTCACGGACTGCCAGCACCTCCGCATCGAGGGCGTGGGCCTGCTCCAGTTCTCCAAATTCCGCCAGGATGGAGGCGCGCGTGGTCCTGATGGGCTGCCAGCTGGGGTGACCCTTCGGCAAGGGCTGCGCGCCGTCCGCTTCGATCGAGTCGAGCATGGCAAGGGCGACCTCGTACTCCCCGAGGGCCGCCAGAGTCGAGGCCATGTTCAGGCGCGCGCGAACGAGGTTTGGATGATCCGGGGGCAGCGTCCGCTGGCTGGCTTCCAGGACGGTGGCACACATTCCCCGTGCTCCGGCCAGGTCGCCAATGGCGATCATGATTCCTGCGAGCCCCTGGCTCGCGAGGATCGCGTTCGGGTGATCCTCCGGCAGGGTACGCCTGGCCCATTCATGAATGGCCTCGAAGTTCACCAGCGCCGCCGGATAGTCCCCCATGAGTTCGAGGGTCACGGCCAGGTTCTGCCGGGTCGTTATGACGTCAGGGTGATCGGCAGTGAGGTTGCGTTGCCGGATGACGAGGACACCTTCAAGAAGTTCGCGCGCGCCGTGCAGATCTCCCGTCTCGGCCATGATGGACGCCACATTGGCCCGGGCGTCCAGTACCACGGGGTGATCGCAAAGGGGGCCGGTCCCGGCGCTCGCGATCACGTGCTCGTGTAACTCCCGCGCCCGACCGAGCTCCCCGCCCTCGGCCAGCATCGATCCGAGATTCATTCTCGCATTGAGCACGTCGAGGTGACCCGCCGGCCGGATGTGCTCGAAGTCCGCCAGACTCGCCTCTAGCAATTCACACGCGCTGGAGATGTCCCCCAGCTGCCCCACGGTGACCGCCAGGTTGCTCCTGTTTACTGCAAGATCAGGGTGTCCGGGCGGAAGTGTGCGCTCGGCGTGTTTCAGAGCAGCACTCCAGGCACTTCGGCAGCACTGGAGGTCCGCCAATTCGCGAGCGCGCACGCCGATCTGCCAGAATGCATCGGAGATGGATTCGCTGGCGGTGCCTCCCGGGACAGCGGCCAGATAGTCGACCATCTCCGCGAGCACATCCCTTGCGCCCACCAGGTCGCCTGAGCGTTCCAGCTCAACCACATCGGCGAGCGCCAGGCGAACGAGGTCCGCAGCATCTCGCGTCGCTTCAGATTCAGGCGCCGCGCAGAAATGCAACTCGACGGCGCCAGCCTGGCCATCCTGCTCTGAAGTGACCGTGACCGCGAGCGAGTCGCCGGCCTGTACGGTTGCCTCGAGGTGGGCGCCACCGGTCTGGGCATTTCCCAGGCCACGCCCGACGGTCGATGAGGTTCTGGAGTTTTCGACCCGAAGCGACAGGCTCAGGTCGGAGAGGGTCCAGATGTGCAGGGTTCCAGTGAACTCACACTCGTACTCCGCCACCTGGGATGGTCCGTCGCCTTCGGCCTCGCGCGAGGGCTCGGTCGTCAGCGACAGGTTGCGAACATCTTCAAGCTGAGTGAGGTCGACCGAGTCCTGTCTCAAACGACCCATCCCCGGCGATAGGGATACGAGAATGGTGGCGGAGAGGAGGAACACTGCCACCATGGTAGGCCCAGGCCACCGGGGCGGGACCTGGAGTCCATTCAATATTCGCCGATCTCCGGCGCTACATCATCGTGCGCCATTCCTCGATGCCGGCAACCTGAAAGACGTGGTTCGTGCGACGGGTCTCCCCCATGGGCGCCGACGGGCGCGGGTCGTAGAGATGTCCCGGGTAGAGGGTGGTGTCGTCCGGAATCTTCGCGAGGCGTTCGGTGATGCTGCGGTACATCTCGTCCCGATCGCCGCCCGGAAAGTCGGTGCGTCCACAGCCCTGAAGGAAGAGGGTGTCGCCCGCGACCAGCTTGCCTTCGACGAGGAAGCACTGACTGCCCGGGGTATGGCCGGGTGTGTGGATCATGCGGATCTGAGTCTCGCCGATGGCCAGGACATCCCCGCTGTCGTAGGAAACCAGGTCTCCGGACGAGATTCCGGTTGCGCGTCGGATCCACTCCGACTCCTCGCGGTTGCAGTGGACCTTCATCGCGGCCTTTTCGAGCAGCTCCTTCACTCCGGGCACCGCGGTTCCCCAGAGGTCACCGCCCACATGGTCCGGATGGTGGTGGGTGGCCAGGACCCCGTCGATCTCCATCCCGTCGTCGGCAGCAATCTGCAGGACGTCGTCGACATTCCAGGCTGGGTCTACCACGACGCACTTGCCCGTGTCCCGATCTCCGATCAGGTAGACGAAGTTGACCATCTGCTGCGCGATCGGATCAGTGGTCGCGATGTCCTTTCCGGCGAGGAGCTGGCGGAAGTAGAGCGACGAGTCAGGCATGGGCTCAGACTACCAGGCCGGGCAGCCCGCCGGTATGCCATCCGGTGCAATGACGGCGACCTTCGCCCACCACGAACACGGCCGGGACTCCGTGAGGAGTCCCGGCCGGTCTCGGGGTCAACCCGAGGAAGCAGAGAAGCTCAGGGCAGATTGAGATTCAGGAAGTGATCGCTCTTCTTCCAGGGCACGTTCATGAACGTGGCCCCCGATCGCAGCGCGTTGCATTGATCGATGAATGTCAGGGGCAGGGGCACCGACGGGATGCCGGCCACCGACGGGATCGTGTGCGCCTCGTTGCCGCGCAGGGTGGTCACCCCGTAGAAGGCTTCCGGACGCGCAAGCCCGACACACGGATCTTGGTAGTCGTTGCCGGCATAGTTCCAGCGCAGTCCCTCAATGCCCGGGTAGGTCGTGGGGTCGGTCCAGGTGCCGATCGCCATCGAGAAGTAGCCCGGCAGGTAGGGTCCGCCCGAGTGAATATCGGTGCCACAGAATCCGCCGAGGTCAAACTGGGAAACCACCCACTGGTTCTGACCAGGCACCGGACCGGCGCAGAGGCAGAATTCCTGGAGGGGCTGCATGTTGAAGCCAATCTGCTCCTCGTACTCACACATTGGCGTGCCGGTGGAGAGGTCCACACGCCGGATCGCCTCGAGGCTGCTCGATCCCATCTCGATGGGCTGCCCGGGGGTGGGAATGAACCCGGCTGCGGGGCCAACGAATGTGTAGGAGCGGTTCGGGTGGAAGCCGCCGCCGCGCGGGAAGGCCGCATGGTGATCGATCTCGTCGCAGGCATGGGTCAGCATCCAGGCGAAGCTACGTCCCTGGTTGGCGACCGGACCGGTCTGACAGGGCTTTGCCATGTCGATGTATCCGGTGTACTTCACGCGGCCATTGAACTGTCCGGCGCAGGGCGGCACCGGGCAGGGGCTGGGACCGGTATTCGCTGTCGGACGCAGGTCGCCATTGGCGAGGTAGCGCCAAACCTGAACCTGGGCACCGGTCGCGTCGATCTCCAGCCATGTGCGCGAGTACTGGACGTTCATCCGGCCGCGCCACTTGATCGCGCCGGCCGCGTCCTTGATCTTCAGCTCCATCTTGCGGATTGCGCAGGGAGAGAGGTTCGTGGTTCCGAGCGACCATTCGGCGCGGCAGATGTCAACCTGCTCGACATCGCAATCGAGCCAGCAGATCTGCATGGTCTCCTGGCGGAAGGCCTTGGGGATGGGGACATTGGGTTGCGCGAGGGCGCAACACGGTCCGCCGTCAAGTCCGTCGGGCACGGGGCACTGGGCCTCGGCGGTGAGCTGGAGGGCGGCGATTCCAAGTAGTGACGCCGCGATTGTCTTCCAAGTTTGATTCTTCATCTGAATGGTTCCTGTTGCTTCGGTGTGCCAGGGTCTCAGGGGGTCTCCCGGCGGTTTGGGGCCGAGGGCGGGCCTTGGTCACCACCCAGGTGACCCGGGCCAGGGCGGGAGGACAGGTTTCTCGGATTTGCTCGTGTTCCGGCCTGGCCGGGCCAGGAGGTGGAGCGCCCAGGCCGCCATTCGGGCAGACCAGCGGGCCGGGCTCCGCGGTCGACGCCATTCCAGCCCCGTCGGCGTGTATCCGGACTCGAGCCCCAGGCCAGCCGTCACCCGGAGCCGGGAAGACGGATCCGGCAGCCTGACCAGGGGCGAGAGCTACGACGGCAGCCCCCGACGAGAACAGGAGTCCCGGCTTCAAGTCGCGTGAATCACGCCGCGCTGGTGCGGGTGCTGAAGTCCGTCGCAAATCGATGCGATGAGCTCGAATCGGCGCCGCGTCTCGTCACTCAGAACTCCGACCGTGACAACCTCGAATGCCACCTCTGAAGGTGCGCGCCTATCAGGGTTCATGGCCAGACGAAACCGGGCCTGGATGGGTCGCTACAATGCCAACGACTTGCTTTCGCGCTCAGGGTTGGAAGGGGTAGGCTGCACACATGATGTTGCTTGTGCAATCAACCGGCGAGGCGATCCAGGATGTCACCGTTGTGCAGCAGCTCTGTGGTTGGATCGAGACCCGCTACGGGCACGGGCCGGGTGTCGCAGCTGGAGTTGTCGGCGTCTCGATTCTCATCGGGCTCGTGCTGCACTACGTTGTGCTACGCGGGCTGGCGGCATTTTTTCGCCGCACGAGTAACGTCGTAGACGAGAGGATTCTGGCTTCCCTGCGCTGGCCGGTGATCGCAACGGTCTTCCTCGCGGGCTGCTTCATCGGAGTGAACCTGCTAGGCGACCCGGGAGGTTTCAGCGAGCCGGTTGCGCGCGCGCTTCTGACCATTGGCCTGGTGGTCTGGACAATGCTCGGGATGCGCGTTTCGTCGATCCTGCTCCAGTACGCCAGCCAGCTCTCGGACGAGTTTTCGTGGATCGACAAGCGAACGGTGCCGCTCTTCGCGAACCTCGCGACCGTGCTCGTGTTGAGCCTGTCGCTCTACCTGCTGTTGAAGATCTGGGATATCGACGCGGCAGGATGGTTGGCCTCGGCGGGCATCGTTGGAGTCGCCGTGGGCTTTGCGGCGAAGGACACGCTCTCGAATCTGTTTGCGGGCGTCTTCATCGTTGCCGATGCGCCCTACCAGCTCGGAGACTACATCGTGCTCGATGACGGTGTGCGCGGTGAGGTGGTGCACATCGGCCTGCGTTCGACCCGGATCCAGACGCGCAACGACGTGCACATCACGATTCCGAACTCGGTCATCGGACTGTCGAAGATCGTGAACCAGAGCGGCGGAGGTGACACGGCCATGCGGGTCGCCATTCCCGTCGGAGTGGGGTACGACTCCGATATCGACGTCGTACGCAAGGTGTTGATGGAAGTGACGGTTGGCCAGCCGAACCTCCGGACGGACCTTGGGCCGCGAGTACGCTTTCGCCGCCTCGGCGACTCGGCCCTGGAGTTCGAATTGCTGATCTGGGTGCACGACCCCTCACTGCGTGGCCGCGTCGTGGATGCAGCTCTGACCGAGATCGTGCGGCGCTTCCGTGAGGAAGGGATCGACATTCCCTTCCCGCAGCGCACGCTGCACATGGCAAACGCGCCGGAGAGCTGAGCCGCGGATTTCGGGGCGGCGGGCCGGCGAGCAGACGACCGGCACTGCACTGACGAGACCGCTCCGCATTCGTCCAGCTGATCCCTACCTGTACGGCTGCACCGCCTTTTCGCGGATCAGTAATGCACCCGTAATGCTGGGCTCTGGTTCCACAATCCACGGGTAATACGAGGATCCGGTCCCACCTCTAGGATTGAACTCGACAGCGAACACCGAACGGAATTCGAGCAGATAGACGAATTCCGAATCACGTCAGCGCGACCCTTGGCGGGCTGCCCGTAGCGATGACCGACTCCAATCCACACCAAGAATTCGACGCGACGCTCACCTCACGCTACGAGTGCAAGTATCTGATCAGTGCATCCACCGCGGATGCGATACGACGCTACCTCAGCGCCCACGCTGTTCTGGATCCCTTCTCCGCCCGCCAGCCTGATCATCGCTACCGGGTCCTAAGCCTGTACCTGGATAGCCCGACCCTGAGGCTCTACTGGGACACGGCCCAGGGCGTGCGAAACCGGTACAAGCTGCGCCTGCGTTACTATTCGGAAGAGGGTGATGGCCCGGTCTTCTTCGAGGTCAAGAAGCGCGCCGATGTGATCGTGCGCAAGAATCGTGAGGCGGTTTCACGCAGGCAGGCCAATCAGTTCCTGCTGACTGGACGATGTGACCTGGATCAGAGCAGCGGAAACGATCTGAGCGAATTCCTGGGTCGCTGCCAGGAGGCTGGCGCACAACCCGTGCTTCGATTGCGCTACAAACGAGAGGCGTGGCAATCGCGCAGCATCGATCCCGTGCGTATCACCTTCGACACGGAGCTCGAGCACTGCCTGCTCTCTGATCGAGGCCTGCGAGAGACCCGACCCGATTGGCACACGACTCCTATCGACGCAGAGGTCATCCTCGAAGTCAAGTTCACGGACCTGCGGCCACACTGGCTTGATCAGATGCTGCAGATGTTTCAGCTCGACAAGGTGTCGGTCGCCAAGTACGCGGAGTCTATCGAGCAGGTGAGTCGGAGTGGTCGGATCGGTTCGCTGACGGCGCGCATGGCGCTGGCGCGCGGGCGACGGCGTGCAAGGGGCGGGGAGTAGAGCCAGCCAGCATGGACGCCCTCCAGGACCTCTTCGATAGAAGCCCGCTCCGGCACCCGGACATGGGTCCGCGCGCGATGCTGCTGTCCATGCTCCTGGCCTTCGTGCTCGGGCAGTTGATCGCCTGGGTCTACAAGCGCACCCATAGCGGCCTCTCGTATTCGCGCTCGTTCACGGAGAGTCTGGTGCTGATCACGATGGTGGTCTCTCTCGTGATGTTCGTTATCGGCGACAGCATCGTGACGGCATTCGGATTGATCGGAGCACTCGCAATCATTCGTTTTCGGAACGTTCTCAAGGATACGCGCGACACGGTATTCGTCTTCTTCGCGCTGGTGCTCGGAATGGCGCTGGGATCGCAGCGATATGGACCGGCCATCCTGGGTACTGTGGTTCTTCTGGGAGCCACGGCCTACTTGAACTGGATCCGCTTCGGCACCAACGGACTGTTCGATGGTCACCTCAGCTTTCGGGTCGAGGACGGAGAGCGCGAACCGGACACACTCAGCGTCCTGAAGAGATTCTGTCGACGATTCAACTCTCTGAGCGTCCGGCGCGGCAACGGGGCGACGGAGTATGTATTCGTGATCAGCCTGCGCGACACCGCGCGAGGTTCTGAGATGATGAACGACCTGGAGGGCCTCGGGCAGGTCGGGCAGGTGGCCCTGGTTCTGCAAGACGAGCTATCGGAGGTCTAGTGGTGCGCAGCCTGGAGACGATCCCGACACCGGTCAGGCAGAGGTTGAGGCGTGCACGGGTTGGTATCTTGCCGCTCGTGATCTGGATCGGCGCAGTTGGCCTGACGATGAAGCTCTGGTTGGCGGCTCCACGAACTTCGACCTATTTTGGCCTGGCACATGCTCCGAAAATGAATGTAGCCAGTCCTGTCGATGGTGGGCTGGACATGGTCCTGGTCGATCTCTTTCAGACTGTCGCCGCAGGAGAGCCGCTGGCAGTCATGGATCAATCGGGACTCGAGGCCCGTCTCGCGACGGCGGGTGCCGAGGTCGATCGCCTGGCTGCCGATCTGGCGGCTCAACGGGCGACGCTCGAGGTGGAAGATGCTGAATTGCGCCGCGAGGCGAGTGTGCGACACGGAGCTGCGTTGTCCGTCGCCGGACTCGAGTATCCGGCCGAGCTGCGTGCATTTCATGAAACGGAGGCGCGTTTCGAGGTGCGGATCCTCGAAACTCGACTTGCAATCACGACCAGGGAACTCGAGGCCGATCGGGTCGAGGTGCGCTTGCGGCGCGCCGAGGGTCTGGTCGAGCGCGACATCGGTCCGATCGCCGAGGTTCAGGATCTCGAGAATCGTCTCACCCAGGAACTTGCACGCGCGGAGGGCCTGCGCCTGATCGAGGCCAGCCTCAACGCAGAGCTGGAGCAGGCGCGCGATCGGCGCCGCGCCCTGGAGGCCTCCCATGCGGTGCCCCCCATGCAGATGGTTGGTGACCCAGCCCTCGAGGCACGTCTGGCAGGCTGGAAGGCGGCTCTGGTGGTGCAGAAGAAACGCATGGATGAACTGACACTGAGCCGTGAGGCCTACGTGTTGCGCGCGCCAGCAGCCGGGCGGGTGGCGACGCTGGTGGCCTCCAACGGACAGTACTTGTTGCAGGGCGACCTGATTCTCGTCCTCATGGATCCGGAACCAGCCGCGGTCGAGATGTGGGTCCCAGAAGCCAGACCCACTACTCCGCAGGTCGGTGACCGATACCTGATCACGCGCGTCGTCGATCACAGCGCGGTGGTGTCGGCCGAGTGTGTGGTGCAGACCATGAGCCCGCGCTTCGAGGTGATGCCGCAGCGCCTCTGGCGCAATCCGCGAGTGGCCGAGTATGGACGGGCTTGCATGATCGGACCCGTCGCTGCCCTGGGTTTGGTGCCCGGCGAGCGCGTCGGTATCGAGGAGTCGAGCAGCATCACCGTGGACGGGCACTGAGATGGCGCCTCGAGAGGGATCACATCGGCATTCCCGAAGCAGAGGCTCGAAAAGATTCCTTGGCGTGAATGCGCAGAGGTCAATGACCTGGTGTTCATGCTGGCTAGTGCTCGCAGGTCCTGCGTTGAGCGCTCCACAGATTGGTAAGTGGCCCGCTGAGCCCGAACAGAGCGCGGCCAATCTCTCGGGCCTGAAGAAGGGCCTGCGCAAGGACCTGAGTGGCGCCGTCTGGAACCCCGTCACGCGCACACTCTGGGTCTGCCGCGATGGCCCACGAATGGATAGTCGACTGTGGGTCTTCGAGGAAGACGGCGCCGGTGATCTGCAATTGGCGTCGGACGGAGAACTCAAAGGCGAGTGGTCGCAGCTTGGAGATTGCGAAGGCGTCGCCTTCGCAGACTTCGAAGAGAAGGTCGTGTATCTCATCGTCGAGGGCGAGGAGAAGATCTACGAGCTGGATGTCTCGCAGTTTGGCAACGTGGTCGTCAACAGGGTCTACGACACGAGCCCGTTTCTGCCGCTCGATGGCTCGGCCGGCGCGGAAGGAATCACTTTCGTGCCCGACGAGCACCTCGCCAGATCAGGTTTCGTCGATGGCGACGGGCTGCCGCGCACCAGTCGGCGAGGAATGGGCGGATTGATGCTCGTCGGTCATCAGAATGGTGGCGGGATCTACGCATTTGATCTGGACCGCAGCACTGGAGACGTGGACTACGTGGGCGAGTACCGCGTTCTGGCACCCCATCGACCTGACACCTCGACCCTGTCGCGAGTCGTGGGGCTCGAGTTCGATCGTTCGTCGGGTCGACTCTTTGCGTGGCATGGGCTGCGCAATGCCAACCTGCTCAGCGTCATCGAGCTTGGCTCGAACGCGGTCGATGGAGAGGTCTTTCGAGCATTCGAAAGCGTGCGCGTCTACGCGGGTCCTGGTGACCGCCGGTTCGAGGGTTTGGCCCTGGTTCCAGACATGGACTGCGGCGCCCTGGGGCGGGCCCTGTTCTTGACCGTTGACGATGGAAAGGACCATTCGCTGTTCCGGTACGACCACTTCGCAATCGGTTGTGTCGAAGCTGAATCGCAATGGAAGGCCGCGCCGGTCCCGAGCACGGAGGGTCAGCAGGTCGGTGAAGAAAAGGCTGGCTCGCCACCATCCGTCCCGGGCCCAGGGAAATAGGCCTACTCACCTATTTGATGCCTGGAGACCTTCCCGGTCGACAAGAAGCCCGCTCCAGGGAACCGCAGGCGGTCGCTGATCGGCGGACAGACTCAGCCGGCCTGATCTAGTCGTCGCGCTCGATCTCCTCGATCACCGACCAGTTGCGCGCAACATGAATTCGCTGCGGGACCTGATCATCGATCGCGCGAACCATGAGGAAGCGCCCGTCCGGACCCACGTCGTAGTTTGGATTTCCACGACCCACCGGGCTGGTGCGGTACGGACCATCGAAGAGAAGTTGAGGCGTGGCGGCCGTTGAAGGCGGGCCGGCGTCGAACTTGACTCCAAACATCCGGGTCCCGCGCCGGTAGAAAACCTCGAGACCATCGGGGGACCAGGCCGGCGCGCTACCACCACCCGCCGAAACCAATACGGGCGCGCCTGCGGCCTCGCCGCGTTCATAGGATCTGACGTAGACCTCATCGCGGCCCGACTGATTCGAAACGTAGGCGATCCAGCGGCCGTTCGGGGAGAGGTGCGGTGAACGCTCGTCGTATTCGGTGGCGAGGAAGGTCTCTATCTGACCATCGCCATGAAACAGCTTCAGATCGCTGGCCTGGCCATAGTCGTAATAAGCGAGTGCTTGCAGCTCCTCGTTCCAGGATGTCGAGACGTCGAACTCGGGATTGGCATGCATCGGCTGGGGTTCGCCGTCGCCAGTTGCGGGAACTCTCCAGATGGCCCCGCTATTCATGAAGTGGATCTCGGTTCCCCCATGGGTCCAGACTGGCCAGAGGTTTATGGGGCCGGAGTCCGGAAGCCGCACGCGCGAGCCACGGCCGATCTCGTAGAGCCAGATCTTCGTCAGGTCGCCACCTGGCTGCTGGATGGAGACGGCGACCCGTGATCCATCGGGAGACAGGCGCGGGATGACGAAGCATTCAGGTTCCAGGCCCACAGGCTGCGCCTGTCCCATACGGTCGACCCAGACGAGTTCTCCAACCGGAATAGAAGCTCCGGGGACGAAGACCAGAGTGCCGTTGGCAGCCAGGTCGAAGTCCAGTACCCCATTATCAAGGAGGCGAAAGGGCTCGCCGGTACGATCGAGAGCGTCAGGGTCGACTGCGCACGCCCAGAGCTTGCTGCTTCTATCCGTATAGACGACGTGGCCGGATGGTGACCAGTGCGGATTATCGCCAATCAGGTCGAGTAGCTGCCAATCACCGCTTCCCAGGGATGCCACGGCGATGCTGCTATTCTCCGTAGTGAACACGATGCGGTCGCCCGGAAAGGTGTTCGGTGATCCGTGATAGGAACTGTTCGCGGCCTGGGTCAATCGACGGGAATCGCCGGTAATGGCGTCCACGACAAGCAGCGAGCCAACAGTCTCCGAAATCACAATCCGGTCTTCGGTCGTCCAGATGCCCGAGCTGATGGCGGGCAGCTCTGCGAGTTTCGAGGGTTCACCACCCCGGGTCGGTGCCTTTTGAAGAAAACCCTCGGCCCAGTAGCCGACCCACTCACCATCGGGAGAGAGAAATGGGGAGCGCCCGCGTTCAGAGCCGACAACCGGGGTGGGCTCGAACTCATCGAGCTTACGCACGAATACTCGTGTGTCTCCGCTCACGCCGATATAGGCGATCGTCCCACCATCGGCCGAGACGGTGACGAGATTGCCATACCAGGAACCAGCATTGACGATCGTCTCTCCGAGGACGAATCTCGTCTGGGGCGAGCTCCGCTCAGCCTCGGTTCGAGTGATTTCCCGCGCGAGCAATGAGACAGCCGCGAGGGTCGCGACGGCCGCCATGCCCGCCATGCGTCTCGCACGCGGGCCAGCCGGAGCTGCGGTGTCCTGCGGTTTCGGCTCGGCTTCCGTGAGCAGGATGCGCGCCTCTCCGATGTCGCGCAGGCGTCTGCGCGGGTCCTTGGCCAGGGCTCTGGTGATGAGGCGTCGAACGCGCGGTGGCGTAGCTGCTGGCAAGCCGCCCAGGTCGACATCATGCTCCAGGATCGCCACGATCAGATCGCCGAACCCCTCGCCTTCGAAGGCTCGCTTGCCCGTCAGGCATTCGAAGAGAACGCAGCCGAATGCCCAGATGTCCGTGCGCTTGTCCACGGGCTTGCCACGCGCCTGCTCGGGACTCATGTAGGTTGGAGTACCGAGGACCAGTCCCTCCTCGGTCACGAGAAAGCTATCGGACTGCGCGGAAGATGTACCCTCCGACGTGGTCTGAGGGCGGATCGGCTTGGCGAGCCCGAAGTCGAGCACCTTGGCCACTCCGTCCGGTGTAATGCGGACATTCGCCGGCTTCAGGTCGCGATGGATGACACCCGCTTCGTGTGCAACCTCCAGGCCTTCCGCGATCTGACGGCAGATCTCGATCGATTCGTCCTCAGGAAGTGGTCCCCGAGCGATGCGTTCCGCCAGGTCTTCACCCGGAACCAACTCGAGTGCGAGAAAACAGGTGTCTCCAACCCGGTCGACGCCGTAGATGCCCGCGACATTCGTGTGATTGAGCGATGCCAGGGTCTTGGCTTCACGCTCGAAGCGGCGCAGGCGCTCGTCGTCATTCGCGAACTCCTCCGGCAGGACCTTGATCGCAACTTCGCGATCGAGCCGCGTGTCACGAGCGCGGTAGACCTCACCCATTCCCCCCGCGCCGAGTGGGCCGAGAATCTCGTAGAAGGTGAGGGATTGACCGGCGGCGAGGGCCATTGCCTGGGAGTTTACGGAACCGGAATGGGAGCCGCACATCTAGCACCCAAAATCGCGGGGTCTCGGCCTATCCGCATTGCTTCGCCGGCGGGTGCCCGGGTTTCTGTTACTCGTCGTCCCCGCCGGCCGTGTAGCCCAGACTTTCGAGCATGCGCACATGTTCGACTTCGTCGCCCACGGCCCGCTCCTCGCCGATGTAGAGCTCGTCGTCACTGCTGGTCTCGTCCCTCCAGCTTTGGTAGCGAGCGATCAGCTCCTTGTGGGTGGTGCGTCCATCCGATGTGTTGATCAGGTTCTTCAGCTCCATCGGGTCGGCCTCGAGGTCGTAAACCTGATCGCCGGTGACCAGGTGTCGGGCTGACTCGCGCATATCGCGGCCCTGGAGGACCTTGAAGCGATCATCGAATCGCACCGTCATTTGTAATCCAAGCTGGGTCAGACGCATTCGTCCCTGTGGCGCGAGCGCCGATCCGTTCTGGATCCCAGGCATCAGGTCCAGTCCCTGCATGCCCGGTATCCCGGGCAGCTCCAGGGCCGCGAGAATGGTCGAAGCCACGTCCACCAGCTGAACAGGGTCGGAGCGGCGTCCTGACCACTGGCCTTCGGGGAAACGGATCATGAGCGGCACGTGGAGCTCTTCTTCCCACATGCGCGTGTGCCCGACCCACGCACGGTCACCGAGCACTTCGCCATGATCGCTCGTAAACACGATGATCGAGCGATCGAGGAGATCTCGCTCGCCCAACGCGTCGATGAACTCGCCAATGAGCACATCGGCCGCGCTCAATTCCGCGTCGTACAGGTCACTCAAGAGACGCTGTTGTGGCTTGCGTAACCCACCATGCTTGAGCAATTCCTCCCACTCATAGATGCTGCAACGCTGGCTCAATCCTCTGGGGTCTCCGTGCACCGCCAGAACGTCGCGGAGCCAGGGCTCGGGTGGCGCGTAGGGGCAGTGCGGGTCGTAGCCGTGGACAAAGAGAAAGAACGGACCGGGCGGGCGTTCGTCGAGCCACGCGAGGGCTTCGGGAATGACCTCGGGCAGGTTACGACTCGGAGACATCTTGCCCCGCTTGCTCTGGAAGACATCGAATCCGACACCGTGCCCGAGCTCGGCCCGCATGGATCCGTGTCCGGTGAAGGCTGCCGTCGTCCAACCCTCATCGCGCATCACACTCGCCAAGGTTGCCGGGGGGAAACGGGGCTTGGCGTTTCTCGTCAATCCGTGGCGATGGACATACTGGCCCGTGAACAGGCTCATGTGACTCGGCGCCGTCGCGGTGCTCTGGGCCAGGCAGTTCGAGAACAGAACTGCACTCTCCGCAAACTGATCGAGACGAGGCGTCGTGGGGTTTTCGTAGCCGTAGCTAGAGAGTCGATCCGCGCGAACCGTGTCGAGCGAGATCAAGATCAAGTTCAGGGGTTCACTGTCCTCAGCTGCTGGACGGCAACCTGGCTGAGAGATCAAGAGGCCGAGCATGGCCAGGCTTTGAATTGTGCGGTTCATGGATTGCCCGTATTCAGGGGCCCTGCCTATACCCTTCATTGCACGCCTTACGTCCCTCGCTCAGGAGGGCTGTACTTCTCACCAACCATCCTCCGCCCGTTGCGCAGTCCATGAGCGGTTGCATCGCGACCGACCAGGTGACAGAGAAGCCTTCGAGCGCAGCGATGTTCCCCGGTCGGACAGCGTGGCAACGAGCAGACCTTCATTGACAGTGAAACAGGGCTCGAGTGAATTCGCAAGCGGCACCTCGTTGAAGGCGGCGTCAGCTCCGGGCGCGAGTAGAGCGCATCCGACGAGCCCGCGATCCTCGCCCGGCTGAGTGCGCCGGGCGCCTCGGTTTCAGGCGTCGACCGCCGGAGGGACTACGAGTCGTCCTCGCCTGTCTCATCCTCGATGAAGAATTCGATCACGATTCCGTCCTGGAGGCGGAAGTAGTGTGAGGGACCGGGCACACCCTCGGGCTGCTGGCGGTAGTGGAACAGGAGGCCGCCCTTGGGCCGGTAGATGGCCGTTGGCGGACCGTAGGCTTCGAGCAGATCCCGGGGAGTCTGGAAGTACTGGGAGCGGTCGGCCTGGGTGGTGTCGACACGCCAATTCCTCTCCAGGCTCTCGAGGGCCACCCAGTCGGTCTCCCGTCTTCGATCGCGAACGTTGGTCAGACTCTCGCCACCGAATGCGGGTGCGGCGCGGATTAGCGACCGGGTTTCGCCAAGCTCTCGCTCGAAGGTTACGCGTACGGATTCAAGGGTACGGGCCAATGTCTCGAGCGGCTCACCTGCGAGGAGTCCTGACTCGGAGGCCTCGACGACGAGCTCGCGCGTCGGCGGTGGGAGAAGAGGTCCAGGCTGAAGTGCGACGAGTGCGGCCCCGAGATCCTCCAGGGCCTGGGCGGTTTGAACCTGCGCTCTCCCCAGGGCCTGCAGCTCGCGCGACAGTTCCGCGCTCGAGTCGTGGACCTGAGGCGCGGAGGCCGCGCCGATTTGCCCGCCGACCCAGCCCAGGCCGAGGGCCAGAATCGCCGTAAGCGGGATCCAGATGGTCTTCAATTTGTGATCCGGCATGTACCTGGAGACGCGCTGCGGGGGAGAGTGTAGACGTCAAAGATGTGCATTTCTGGCTGCCCAGGACCAGGCCCCAGAAGGCTGCTTCCCCCCGGAGCCTGCCTTGCCGCGTGGCGCGATCGATGGACGTGTGGGACAATCCACCCTCGTACGATCCCCATCGAGTGCCGAGGCCAGTCCTCGGTCCACACCCCAAGGCACGGAAATATGCGTTTGCTATCCCTATTAATGACGGGCGCGGCCACCAGTCTGCTTTCGACGGCGCTGATTGCTCAAGGCAACGACAGCTGCGCCAGCTCACAGACGATCGCAGGCAGCGGGGTGTTTCCATTCGACACCTCGAGTGCCACGACGGACGGCCTGGCAGATGCACTCTGCGAGGACTTCGGGACCGACCAGATCACGAATGATGTTTGGTTTCGATGGACCGCGCCGACTTCCGAGTCCTACACGATCCAGACCTGCAATGGCACGGGCGTGGACACTCGCATCGCCGTATACGGCAGCACAGCCTGCCCGACCGGGTCGCCCATCACCTGTGTCGACGACAGTTGCAGCACGCAGACCAGCGTTTCATTCCTGGCCTCGGCTGGCACGACCTACCTGATCCGCCTCGGATGCTTCCCCAGCGCTCCCGGTGGTACCGGGACCTTTGATATCGGCGCCGGCGGAAGCAGCGGCTGCGACTCTCCTGCCTCGGGGCCTGACGTGATCGTCGGTGACCTGAATGGTCTGGCAAACTTCGGGGCGAGCGGCAGCCTGGCGGGTTACGCGATCGGCACGACCTCGTGCAACATCGGCGACGCGGAGCTGCAGTGGCAAGCGAGCAACCCGAACCATCCAGTCATCGGGCAGAACATCTATCGCCTCGAGGACGGGCGCTTCGAGCAGCTCGGTCTGAGCTGGCTGAAGCACGGGTTCACTGCCTTGCAAGAGGACCTGTGCTGTGACTGCCAGTCCTCGGGCACGGGCACGCGCCTGGGCGTCGGTTGTTCCGACCCCTACGGCGCCGGACTGAACGGCAGTCAGGGCGGCCTGGGTCCGCGCTTCGAAGTGAACGCAGCCACCGGCGCCTTCACCTATCCGTACACCGCCCAGGGACAGCAGGGCAACAACGTATACAAGCGCATTCGAGTTGCGCACGCCGATCTCGATCCCGCACTCCACCCCACTGCCGAGTTCTTTGGTGAGGGCCAGTACATCACGCCCGATGATTCCGCTGCGGGCAATGACAACAACAACTGCTCGTACCGTGCGATCGACGTCGGTGGCCAGAGCGGCGGCGCGTGGACCCTTTCGTTGACGGGCATCACCCACCGGGGGGACCCGGCCATCCAGGCATGGCAGGATCGCATCCCGGCCGTCCAGCTCGAGAATGTTCAGGTGCCGAGTGACGGCCTGTTCATCCTCGGTAGCAACACGGCTGACAACGGTGATGGCACATGGCGCTACGAGTACGCCGTCTTCAACATGAACTCCGACCGCTCCGGGCAGCACTTCAGCGTGCCCGTTGCGCCCGGTGTTTCGGTAACGGGAGTCGGCTTTCACGATGTGATCTATCACTCGGGCGAGCCCTACGACGGTACCGACTGGAGTAGCAGTCAGGGCGGAGGCTTGCTGACGTGGGAGACGGCGACCTTTGCCACGAATCCGAACGCCAACGCCCTGCGCTGGGGCACGCTCTACAACTTCTGGTTCGACGCAAACGTCTCTCCGATAGCTGGTCAGGTCACTCTCGGCCTGTTCAAGCCGGGAACTCCGACGTCCATGGTGATCGACGCCTCGGTCCCGAGCGGAGACACCCTGCCCTTCAACTACTGCCAGACGTCGGCCAACTCGGCCGGCCCCGGCGCGGTCATGGGTTTCGGTGGCAACACGAGCCTGGCCGCCAACAATTTCGTCCTCGACACCACGGGAGCGATCCCGAACGGGTTCGGGTTGTTCTACTACGGTCCCCAGCAGATCCAGGCCCCCTTCGGAAACGGATTCCGGTGCGTGGGAGCGAGCGGTGGTGGGACCCATCGGCTCTTCCCGCCGCAGCAGGCGGACGGTGGTGGGTCCGTCTCCCGTCCCCTGGACTTCACGGTTCCGCCGGCGGCCTCAGGGTCTGGCGCGATCCTCGCGGGCAGCACCTGGAACTTCCAGTACTGGTTCCGCGATGGAGCAGGTGGCGGCGCGCAGTTCAACCTCTCCGATGGTCTGAGCGCTTCATTCGTGCCTTGATCGACCGGGGCACGGCCTGACGCTTTCACAGGGGTCCGGGGTTTACACTCCGGGCCCCTGTTCAAATGCTGAGCGATTGCATTGGATTGCGGGAGTGGACTCGCAAGACTCAGTCGTCCTTGCCGACTCCGTAAACAAATAGACCGACGCGCGTCGCAACGAGTAGCTGCAGCTCCGATCCCATCTCGGACCAGGCCGCCTGGTACACAAAACTCCCACCCGCTGGGGTTGGACGTTCGCCAAGGAGTTTCGAGTCCCACCCGGCACGTTGCTCTGTACGGCGATCCAGGTCCCGTGCGGCGCCGGCCTCGAAATCGACACTCGCAACGAGTTGTCCGCCCTCGAGCGCCACGATATGGAGAATGTCCTTTCCCGTCACGGAGACGATGCCTCCTGGGCCCGGAGCCAGGCTGGTTGGATGGCCGAGCCGAGCCAGGTCTGTGCTCCAGCGCACCCTTCCGTCTCGTTCGACCGCTACTAGCCTTCCGCCGCCCCCGTTGCCCGGGTCCGGTCCGGCGATCAGAAGGCAATCCCCGGCTGCGGCGAGCTGAATCCCGTAGATCGGGCTCCAAATATGACCCAGGGCGTCGCCCACCCGGTTGATGATCGTGATCGTGTTTCCATTCAGCACAAAGGCCTCGGGCTCCTCGTCACCATCAAGGCTCGCGATGAGGACTTGCTTTCCACGCAGCTTGTCGTTTCTCCACAGGAGGTTTCCCCCGGCGTCCAGAAGATCCGTTCCGGCGCCGCCGTTGTAGGTGACAAGAATCACCCACTCGCCATCCAGTCCGAGGTTTCCAGTCGCCACGTCGTTGATGGCGGCAGGCAAGTCGTGCTTGAGCAGCCAGCGGCTCGCCCATCCACCCTGTGCATCTCGCTTCCACGCGCCAAGGCTGTGGGCCCAGCGCTTGTACCCGATCAGCAGATCGCCCGCAGGTGCGCCAGCGGGGATGATCTGGAAGCGCGCTGCATCACTCGTGGCCATGAACGAGCCGGTCGAGAGGCCCTCGCAGTCGATACGCGAGATCTCCCCCGATACCTCGGTGATCAGGATCTCGCTCGTGGCATCGTCGACGAAGACTCCGCGAGCATTCCCCCGGTCGCGGGCCCAGAGCGGCGTGAGCAGGGATCCGTCCTGAGTGATCGACTGCGCACTCGCGAATAGTTTCATCGCCTCGGCATGCTTGCGGGTACCGGACTCCCCGGCCAGCTCGGGGAAATCTCCAGACTCGAGCAGGCGGCGCCTGGTCGCATCACTGACGATGGGATCCCTGAAGACCAGCTCGGCCATCGAGAGCTTGTCTAGCTCCACATACTTGCGTGCCATCGCGATGCGACTGGCCTCTTGCTCGCGGCGGCTAGCGAGCGCCGCGTCACCGAACACGTCGCCCCAGCGAGAGGCCTTGATGTCAGCGAATGCGGGCTCGAGTGTGAGCGCCTCAAGGTCGTCGGCCGACAGCTGTGAACGGCGCAGGCAGTCGGCGGCCTCCGCTGATTGCCCCATGGCCGCATACCTGCGAGCGAGATCGCGCCAGGCATCGGCATAGAGGGCTGCGTGTCCGTTCGACGAGGCTTCGCCCGAGGCTATCAACGTCTTCTGTGAGTCGAGCAGGCGCAGATGACTGCTGATCAGCTCAGATTGCGCCCCGTCGGCTCGTTCCGATTGTCGCCTCGCGTGCTGGCTGGCCAGTCGTGCCTGCTGGCTCGCCGCCAGTGCTTCCCGCTGGGCGGCACGCGCCCGGAGGAAGAGCATGGTGATCGTGCACAGGCTGACCAGCACGATCGTGCCGCTGAGCATTCCGACCGGATGACGACGGCACCATTTCCAGGCCTTGCGAACGGGACCGGCTGGCCGCGCGAGAATGGGCTCATTGCATATCCAGCGTCTCAGGTCGGCCGCCATCGCGGTCGCGCTCGCATATCGATGGGCCGGATCCTTCTCGAGCGCCTTCAGGCAGATCGTCGCGAGCTCGGTCGGGACGAGCGAACGGATGTCGCGCGGGTCGGCCGGTTCCTTTTCCGCAATGTTCAGGATGACCTGATGGCTCGTGTCGCCTTCGAAGGGACGGTGCAGCGTCAACGATTCGTACAGGGTCGCGCCGAGGGAGAAGATGTCGGTCCTGTGGTCGACCTTCTCGAGTCCAGAGCGCGCCTGTTCGGGGCTCATGTAGAAGGGCGTGCCGAGCAGGGTTCCCGTCTGCGACAGGCTGAGCGCATTCTCGACCCGCGCGAGTCCAAAGTCCGCGATCTTGGGCTGGCCCGCACTGGTGAGAAGGATGTTCGAGGGCTTGATGTCGCGGTGAACGATTCCAAGATCGTGGGCGGCCTGCAGCGCATCACAGATGGATGCGAATAGCTCGGCACACGCATGGTAGTCGTCGGCTCCGAGGTCCCTTGCCTCGCGGCGTTCGTTCAGTAGCGCCGACAGACTGTAGCCGTTCTCCACGAGCTCCTGCGCCAGGTAGAAGTGACCCTCGTGCTCGCCAACGGAGAGCACGGACACGATGCCATCGTGATTGAGGCGCGCGCCGGCCTCCGCTTCGCGCCGAAAACGCTCGACGGACTTTTGCCGCAGCGACTGCTCCCAGGAGAGCACCTTGACTGCCACTTTGCGGTTGAGTGGCAGTTGATCGGCTTCCCAGACGACACCCATGCCACCCTTGCCGATCACTCGCAGGAGCGAGTAGTCCCCGAGAACCCTCGGGGTAGGAGCTGCAATGTCGTCTCCATTCCGGATGACTGCCCGCAAGCGGTCGACGATCTCGGAGCGCCCCGTGAGCTCCTCGAGCCTTGCCTGGCAGTCTTCGCACTCCTGGATATGTCGATCGACGGGCCTTTCGCCCGTGCCGGATTCGTCCTCGAGGACGTGGCGCAACTCAGCGAGGCTCGGACAGGGGCTGCTCATCTATTCATCCTCCAGCTCTTGCACCAGCTCCTGCAGGCGCTTGCTCACACGGGATTTCGCGTTGTAGACGACTGTGATGGCGACCCCATGGCGAGCGGCGACCTTTGCCGCCGACGCTCCTGACTCGAGCAGGGCGACAAAGATCTCGTAGGTCTTTGGCAGTACCTCAGCCTGGACCCGCTTCAAACAGCGTTGAAGCGAGTGCCGCTCCCACTCCTCGTGCCAGGCCTCTTCCAGATCCTGCGCGACAAGTTGTGAGACTCCCTGTTCTTGCTTTTGCTCGTGGCGCGCTCGGCTACGAAGCGTGCTGGCGATCTCGTTCTTGGCGATGCCGAACAACCAGGCCCGCAAGCGGCCCTTGCTCCGGTCGTAGCCATCCGCTCGATGCAGTCTCGCAAAGGTGAGGAGCGTTTCCTGGACCGCGTCCTGGACCTCGGACCGGTTCAGGCCGGAGCGCGAGGCAAAGGCCTCGAGCGGCGCCCGAAAATGCCCATCGACGAGCTCCCACGCGCTCTTCTCGTCGAAGCTCTTCAGCTTGGAGAGCAGCACGGAATGGGTGTCCCAGGGGCGCGGATCAGCCATCTGGGAGGACGCGCGGGTCGGCGCTGGGGGGGCAGGGATTCATGACCATCGAGGAGAGTTGGCAGGTGAGGCCCCGATTCTCTGACCGTGATGGAGAATTTGTTCCGCGCTTTCCCAATGGCCTGATTCGGCGGCCGACAGTCCCGATTTGCCGATCGAAATTGCTATTCCGGCCTGGTTCGAGTGTTCACGGGAAGATCACGAAGTCGTCGTGGACCTCGTGGACGATCGACCCCGGCATGTTGTGCAGGGCATCCCATAGCTCCGTCAGGTGCTCGGCTCCGAGTCGAAGCTCATGCTCCTGGGGTTGATAGGTCGCGCCGTAAGGATAGATCACGCCTGGCGTACTCGTCATCTCGATATGGCCGCCCAGGATGTGAGCGATCGGATGGGTCGCGGCAAAGTCCACCACGCGATCGATCGACGCGCGGTAGGCCGATTGATTCGGCGGAAAGAGATAACCCGCCATGAAGGAGTCTCCCGAGAAGAGAAGATCCGTATTGCGGTCGTAGATCATGATGTGAGTCGGGTGGTGACCCGGGGTCGGGATCACATCGAGCCGCCGCCCACCAAGGCCAAAGGAGACGATCTCACTCGGCCAGCTGGTGATGCCGAAGAAGCTCTGAATGGCAGCCGTACTCGTGCCGACGACGGTGGTGTTCGGCTGCCCGAGGAACTGAACGTCGCCCGCCACGTGATCACCATGGCTGTGTGAATGGGCCACGATGAGCTCGAGATCCGGCAGGCCATGCTGGGATTCGAACTGATCCACGAGAGCCTTGACCGTGGCCTGGAGCGGGAACTGGAGCGCTGAGGGAGTGGCTCCCGTGTCGATCAGAAGAGCCTTCTGGTTACCCAGAAGGAGGTACATGAAGGCCCCCTCGAAGTTCTGGCACATGTTCTGGCGCAGAATGTATGTGTTTGCGTTGTACGCATGCACCTGCAAGGGCGGATCATCATTGGTGGCACACGACGCAGATCCGTGGATCCATTGAGCCGGAAAGCTACCGGGTCCAGGGTGGGCGAGCGCGCCGCGAGCACGGGCCGAACCAGCCGGTGCCGCTTGCCCCTGGCTCTTGACCGTCGGGGCGCTCGCCGGCGTGGAAAGCAGGGCGACGAACAAGAGCTGCAGCATTGGGAATCCTACTCCTGAAGAAGTATTCGAGAGCCTTTTCAAGTCCGAGTCTAGGCGGGCTCGTGAGAATGGGCAACCCGTTGAGGCGCACACCGCTTGCCGATCTGGACCCGTCGTCGTGGGGTGGAACTTCTATCAGCTATTACTGGTTGGCGAGCAGGACCCACGGGGGGACGGCCGGTTTGAACAGACTCTCCGCTTCCCTAATTCGCTCGCACGATCTGCCCCTCGATGACCACCGTTCTCATGCGCACCATGGTCAACGACAGGTGGGTGAGTAACCACTGGTGGAAGTTGGACGTCTGGCGGACACGAAAGCCCGTGATGCGGTCCGCGCCGGCGGTCTTCTCTGCGAGGAGCTCAGCGACATCGGGCTGACTGTGTCCAAACAGACCGTGTACCCAGCGCACGTTCTTGGCCTCGATGACAAAGTCCTCGGCCTCGCCGTCGGCAGGCACAGCTGGCTTGGCGCTGACATCCACCGAAATGGACGACAGGTCGTAGTCGAGCGAGACACAACTCAGTGCCATGAATGCCGCGAGAAACAGTGAGTGGATCGGTCTGAGAGTCTGCATGTGCACAGAATAGGGCAGCCACGGGGATGCCCGGCACGGTGACCAAGAAAGTATTCGATCCAGTCGCGTGCTGGCCAGTTGAGTGGGAACTGGCGGCACCGATGAAGCCGTCCGGAACCTAGATGATCGTCGTTCGCAGGCTAGTCCCGGTAGCTGTCTCGAATCTCGCGCCAATGCTCGGATTCTTCGGGTCCGCCGGCAGCTTCGAAGAAGAACCGAATGCGCTCAGCTGCCTCGGCCATCGTCTCATCAAGGAGGCGTGTGTCAGCGACCAGGACTTCCCATGCGTCAAACAGGAGGGCATCCGCCTCCTCGAATCGCTCTTGACCGGTCAGTGCAGCTCCGAGGCTGATCTGGAGGCTCGCTTGAAGCGATCTGTTTCCGCGAGTCGAGACTGCGAGAGTGTCGCGCACCAGCTCTTCCGCAGCTGCCCATCGTCCGGCATCGAGCAGGACCTGTATCAAGTGATCGCGCATCTGTTGCTGGCGATGATGATCTGGTGCAAAGGTAGAAGCCACTACGCGCAGGGCCTCTTGCAAGGCCAGTTCCGCGTCGCCGAGACTTCCCAACCTTCGCAAGATGACGCCATGCTCCTTCAGCGCCTCGGCCAGGTCGGCGTGGCCCTCTGGCAGATAGAGACGCCAGTTCTCGACCGCTCGCCGGAGTAGCTGCTCGGCGTCCTCGAGCTCCCCCTGCGCCGCACGAATGGCACCCAGCTTGAGCAGGCTCGCACCGATCGCAGCGCTCTCACCACCAAATACCGCCTGGCGCATCGATAGGGATTCTCTGGCGAATTCTTCAGCTTCGTCCAGGCGGTCCATCTGCCGAAGTGTCTGCGCCATCTCACTCAGGCTGGTCGCCGTGTCGGCCGCCGGCCCGAGCCGAGCACGGCGGATCTGGAGTGCCCGATCCATGAGCTCGATAGCCTTATCCGGGCGCCTCATCGAATTCAGAATTGAGCCGAGCCTTTGACAGAGGTCCGCGACCCGTGGATGGTCGCTATCAAAGCAACTGGTCGCCAGTTCGAGAGCTTCCTCGAGAGCCTCTGTCGCGTACTCAGATCTCCCATCCGTCGAATAGATCAATGCCAGGCGACTCAGGAGCCTGATTCGATCCGGGTCGTCGAGGTTGCCCGTCGTCTCGAAAAGCTCGAGGGCCTGGATGATGGTCGACTCGGCATCCTCATATTTGCGATTCGCGTGAAGGTGAAACGAGAGGGAACTGAGACCGGGGATGAGTCTGACGCTGCCCTCGGGATGCAACGCGGACAGCTCCTCATTGAAGCGCCGTGCAAGGCGCAGACCCTCGTCGAATCGACTCTGATGGTGTCGCAGCAGGGCGAGATGTCCCAGGATCTCGACCGCGTGCTCGCTGCCAGGGCCAAGGATGGAATCGAACTCCGCTCCGAGCACTAGCAGGAGCTCCTCGGCCTTTGCGTACTTGCCAACTAGCAGGTAGAGCCGCGCGAGCTCGGACTTCAGCATTGCGATGATGAGCGGGGTCGCTTCGACATCGCGAGCCAGCGCTAGCGCCCGATCGAGGTGCACCCTGGCGTCGTCGTAGCGAGCGATCGCCGTGTACGTCCGTCCCAGAGTTTGGCGCACACTTATCTCGACGGCGGCCGAATCGGTCAGGGCACCGCGGTTGATATTTCGCGCGGCTTCGTCGAGGACCTCGCGCACGGTCACCTCGCGCCCACGCGCATTCTCCGGCTGGACTGATTCGAACATCTCGACCAGGAAGTCGTTGGTGATCGATGTCTTCTCTGCCTCCTCGCGCGCATGCACAGCCGCGGCCTCGGCATCCTCGCGCGCCGTTCGTTCCGCGGCGCGGGCAGTCTCGGCCTCAGCGCGTTTTGCATCTGCTTCGAGCCCCGCCAGGCGAGCGCTCTCAGCTTGTTCCGTGGCCACGACCTCGGCTGCATTGGCCCGCATGGCCTCCAAGGTGGCTACCACGAATCCGATGACCAGCGCGAGGAAGACCCCCAGCGTACCTAGAACGACCGCGCGGTTGCGCTGCGCGAACTTGCGCAGCTGATAGGCCGCGCTCGGGCGCCTGGCGATGATGGGTTCGTCACGCAGGAAGCGCGTGAGGTCCTCGGCCAGAGCGGAAGCGGACTCGTAGCGCCGGGTCTTATCCTTCTCCAGTGCCTTGCCCACGAGCGTGTCGAGATCACCGCTCAGGTGGTGGTCGACCGATGACATGGGCCGCGGCTCCACTTCGCGAATGATGCGGGCCACTTCATGGATCATGTGCCCTTCCATGTCGTAGGGCAGTTTCCCGGTCAGCAGCTCGTAGAGCATGACGCCCATGGCGTAGACGTCGCTACGGGTGTCGAGGGCCAGGGGGTCCGCGGCCACCTGCTCCGGGCTCATGTAGGGCAGGGTTCCGAGGAGCTGTCCGACGTCCGTCTGGAGCGTCGCCTTGAGGTCGGAATCCGTAACCCTGGCAACGCCGAAGTCGAGGATCTTGGGCGACCCATCCGCCCCGACCAGTACGTTGGCCGGCTTGAGATCGCGATGAATCACGCCCTTTTGATGTGCGTGGTGGACGCCCTCGGCGATCTGACGCATCAATTGCAAGCGGTCCTTGACGTCGAGCCCAGCCCTGTCCGCATAGTCCGTGAGAATCTCGCCTTCCACGAGCTCCATCGCAAAGTATGGCTGTAGACCGTGTACTCCCTCTGCCGTGCCGGCCTCAAAGATCTGTGCGATACATGGATGGTGCAGACGTCCGAGAATCTGCGCTTCGTGCTCGAAGCGTCGCAGCAACTCGGGCGACGACCTGTCGGGCCGGATCACCTTCAATGCCACGGACCGGCGCGGGTTGTCCTGCAGTGCCCGATAGACGGCGCCCATCCCGCCTTCAGCGATCTTCTCCAGGATCGTGTAGGGTCCGAGTTTCCCGTCCCTGAAATCTTCGAACATGCAGGTCAGTGTAGATGATCCTGCGTGGGAAAACCGGGTCGGTCGCCGCCGGGCGCTCGCATGGTGTATTCCCGCTGCTACGATGCGGAGGAGTAGGTCTTCATGAATCGGCGTAGGATGCTGAAGCTGGTAGGTGGATCAGTCGGCGCGCTCGGGGCGATCGGTGTGACCGGTCGTTACGTATTGCTGCCGCCGCGGCCCAGCCCTGATCTCGGACGGGTCGATGAGCTCGCCCAGCGCCTGTTCGTGGACCTGGACGACGAGACGCGCGCCATCGCCTGCGTTGAATACGACCATCCTCTTCGGCAGTACCACAATCGAGGGGTCTGGACCGGAGGGATCCGGGTCTGGCGCAATCTCGATTGGGATCAACGTCAGGTACTCGTGGATCTGCTCCACGCAGGCCTGTCGAGTACGGGAAGGGAGCGCGTACCGCGACAGTTCTTCTTGAACTGGCCAGGCATCCACATGTTGAAGCTCCTGTTCTGCGGTGATCCGTCCGCAGGGCCCTATCAGGTGATTCTCTCTGGGCCCCATCTCAACCTACGTCTCGGTGGCAAGAACCGTGAGGGTGTCGCGTTCGGTGGACCTCAGATCTACGGAGATCAGCGTGGCGATAAACGGCCGGGCCTTCCGGGCAATACGTACCGCTACCAGCTCGAGATCGCCGACCGCCTGTTTGCTGAGCTGACGCCCGGTGAACTCGAGCGCTCGACCTACCCGAAAGAGCCCATCCAGACCCAGATTGAATTGCGTGGACATGCCGCGATTGCTCCAGGCGTTGCCCTGGGCGATGCCAGCCGGTCGGCCAGGCGCATCGCGCGTGAGCTGGTGAATGGGATTCTCGAGAACTACCCGGCGCAGGACAGCGAGTACGCGTTGGCGTGCATCGAGGCCAACGGAGGTGTCGATGCCCTCTCACTCAGCCGCTACGAGGAAGGCGAGGATGGCCCGAGCGGGCCCAATCAGATCTTCCGCCTCGAGGGCCCGGCGGCCGTATTCCACTACCGCGGTCACCCACACCTGCACGCCTTTGTGAATATCGGAATGGACGGCGAAGCCCCGTTCAGTGTTGGCGAATCGCTTGGAACGAACCCAGCAGTGATCGAGGGAGCGGGGGTCAAGGCCCTGTTCGAACGGGCAATGGCTTCGGAGACCGGAGCGGACCTCGAGTACTACGATCTGCGAAGCGTCGCGGGTGTGCTGCGCGCCGGCGAGATCCGTACGGGAGATATCTACAACCTCGAGAGCTGGCAGAACCGCATCGCCGTGCTCGAGATCGAGGCCGAGAGCTTGAAGCCCGCATTGCGCGAGGCATTGGAGCAGCGTGGACTAGAACCGGACCCGACGCGAACGGTCAGCGTCGCGACGACTGACTACGCTGCAGATGGCACGAAGGAGCTGTTCGGCAATGTAGCGTCCCGCACCTTCGCCGGTAGTCTGCGGCGCGCGACGATCGAGCATATCCGGGCACACGGATTCGCGTAGGCCTCGGCATGTGGCAGGGGTCCCCGAAGTGGACTGCCGAACTGGATCGTGCGGCGGGCTATCCCATCAACAGTTTCGCGACCTCATCGTGCCCCTTGGAGAGCGATAGCTGAAGGGGGGTCACTCCGGCCCGATCCTGCCGATAGCCGACGGCTTCGGTATCAGCACCGGATTCGACCAGGAAGCTCACGAGGTCTGCGTGGCCCCGCTGAGCCGCTCGGTGCAGGGCAGTCTCTCCCCCACTCTCTTGCTCGATGGGTGCGCCGTGGGCGAGGAGCAGTTCGGCGGCCTCGACCGATCCCTGGCCGATCGCCGGATACCACATGACCGGGAAGTCGTGCGGTCCACGCTCGTGAATCAGCATCGGGTCGTTGTCGAGCAGCCAGCGCGCGTGGTCGAGGTCGCCCAGGCTGATGGCGGTCGGCAATGACAGCGGTGCGCCGTGGTCGAGGTGCACCTGGATGATTGGCCGTGCTCCCGTATGTCCGCAGGCCTCGATCGCCAGCTCGTCGTCGGTCGAGATCGCGTTGATGAGCCGTGGATTCTGGCCCAGCATCTCTTGCACGCGCTCGCGGTTGAAGTGCGAAACGCCGGTGATCTCGCTCTGTACCTTGGCCGGCACGTCGTCGATGGGCATCAGGCGGAAAGGCTCGCGGCTGGCGTTGAATGCGAACTGGGAAGCGCGGTGGTCGCGCGCGATCGTGGCCTCGGCGGCGAGCAAGGCCGCGCCAGCTTGCCACTCGAGTTCCTCGGCCAGGGTCCGCGGCGTGCGGCCGGCGGCATCGCGCGCCTGCACGTCGCCGCCCTTTCTGACCGCCAGGCGCAGCATGCGCTCGTCGCGCGCACGAACGGCGCCGTGCAGAACGCTGTCGCCGCCAACCTGGGGTGCGTTGACATTTCCACCGTTACTGAGGACATCCGTCGCTGCGAGCCAGCCGGCGATCGAGTCGCGACAATCCATGGCGGCCCGCGCCGGAGTGAATCCACTCCCGCCGTCAGGCCGCGCATCCGGGAGGCAGCCCAGAGCGCGAAGCCGATACAGCTCGCCGCCTCCGGTCAGGGCCCTGGCGTAGAGAGGGCTGCCACCGATCGGAAAGGCCGCGTTCATGATCGTGGGGTCTGCTTCGGCCAGCGCCTCGACACGCTTCCAGTCCGCAGCCAGCACGGCTTCGACCACTTCGAGCTCTAGCCCGCGCTTCGTGAGCATGGCAGCGACTTCAGGATGGCCCGCGAGGTACGCCAGAACGAAGGCCGAGCGCCCGCTGGCGTCGGTCGCGCGCGCCAGGGACGCGTCACGGTCGAGCATGGCCTCTGCACCGGCGAGATCTCCCATCTGGACCGCGTGCAGGAACGCCTCGGTCTCCACGTCGGAGGCGCCCGGTTGCGCGACGGTCCGGGACTGAGAGGCGCAAGCAGATGTGCACGCGCCCGCCGCTGCTGTCGCGAGCAGGGTCAACACGCGGCGCCTGGAAAGACGCGGGAAATAGACGGAGCAGGAGCTCGGGCTGGTCGGTTGGAGTGTCATGACGCAATCGTTCCTCGGATCATGTGGAGGATGGCTGGCCCTGGCTCTCGGTGCCCAGACCGCCGATAGACCCTATGAGGGCCGCGCCAGGCCCACACGCACTATGACTCTCTTTGCCTCTATTCTTACCGTCCAACGCAGATTGAACCTGGCGGCGTCGCTCGACGACCCGGTTGGCCCAGGTGGCTAGTCCTCGCTCCTTATCAGGGCGTCCAGCTTGGACTGCAACTCCTCGTGCGGCATCCATACTCCGCGCACCATCACTCCAGCTCGACGCCGGGTGAATCCGATCTCGTCGAGCGGGTTCCCGTCCAGGAGTAGAAGATCGGCTCGCAGGCCCGGAGCGATCGAGCCGAACGTGTCGGTAGCCTCCATGCACTCGGCCGCGCCGCGCGTTCCGGCAAAAAGGGCTGTGTACGGACTGAGACCGGCTGCGATCAGGTTGTCGATCTCGTCATGGAGTGAGAAGCCCGCGGCCACGAACGGATTGGCCTGGTCGGTACCAAGGAGGATTCGTGCACCTCCCGCCGCAAGGGCACCGGTGAACGACGTGCGTCCTGCGTTGCCGGCCTGTGCCACGTCGGCCATGACGACCCGGTCCTTTGCCATGGATCGCCAGGAATCCTTTGTCCGCTTGGGAATGTAACGCATGAATGGTCTCTGTAGCTCGGCTTCGACCAGATCCATGCTCATCATCTTCTGCATCACGATCAGGGTCACGCAGTTGTAGATGCCAGCCTCGACCGAGAGTTCGACCGCCGAGTCCACGCGCGACGGATCGACCCGGCTCCAGACGCCGAGTGTCTCCAGGTAATTCTCATTCGGTGCGGGCTCTGCACCGCGTAGCAGGGCTTCGTACCCATCCAGGTGTTCGACCGTGCGCTGTCCCGAAATGAGTACGGTCTCGATGCCGACCGCAGCCGGCACATGCCCCATGACGGGAATGTCGGCTTCATGGGCCGCGCTCATGATTCCGTCGTAGGCATCCTGAGTGAGTCGTGTGTAGACCTTGATGAAGTCGTAGCCCGCTTCGACCTGGTCCCGCACGGCCTGCACGCCTTCTTCGTAGGTGGTGACAACCCGACTTCCCGGCCACACCGGCGGGCTGCCGTCGACGATCGGACCGGCGGTGTAGATCGACGGCCCTACGCGCTCTCCGGCAGCGATCTGATCGCGCCAGGTGCGCTGCATGGGAGAGCCGAACATGTTGCGGACTGTAGTGACACCGTTTGCGAGGAAGAGCAGGTGCTGGCCCGGGTCCCAATTGTGGACATGCATGTCCACGAGCCCTGGCATGAGGGTCTTGCTTTCCCCGTCGATCACCTGGGCGCCCTCGGGGATCTCCACTTCGCTGGCAGGTCCAAGGCTGTGGATGAGACCCTCGCTGACGATGAGTGTCTGGTCACGCAACAGAGGGTCCTTCTCCCCCGGATCCGCAATCGTCATCGGAAGGATATCGACGTGGACGAACGCGATGTGATCAACCTCTCGCCCCGACGTCGTGGGGATCGACAATGCGAGACTCAGAAACGAAGTAGAGAACAGACGATTCATCGTGGGAGTTCGGGGTTTCTTGCGCAGGCACGTCCCTCAGGTGTCGAGGGCACGGACGGGACGCCTCACTCGTGGACCATCGGGCGACGTTGATTCGAGCGTGGGTGCGACGACATTGACCAGGAGGGTAGCACGTAGCCACAGATAGGATGTGCAACGGGCTACACCGGGAGGCTCTGGCGGTTGCTCGCGGCGTATTCCACGCCGACGCGGCGTCGTGCGAATATTCGCCGGATGCTCCTTCCGCCTGGGGCAATGGCTTCCGTGTCGAAGTCGCCGAGCGTCATCGTGATGGGCTATGATTGGCGAGATGGGGAATCCTCTCTCCCGGCAGTTCAGACGCCAGTCGATCGTGGCAGGGGCCTGGATCTTCGTCGGTGCACTCTGCCTGGGGCAGGAGACCGGATCCCCCTCGCGGGAGCCGGAATCCAGGCTTCGTCGACCGAACATCCTGCTCATCCTGACCGACGACCAGGGCTGGAGTCAGGTGTCCGGTCGCATGGATCCACTGATTCCCGAATCGGGCTCGGAGTACCTGGAGACGCCGCACATGGCGCGGCTCATGGAAGAGGGTATGCGCTTCACAAGCGGTTACGCCGCCGCGCCGGTATGCACACCCGCGCGACGAAGCCTGCTCTGTGGCACGACCGCGGCACGCAGCGGGACGGAGTTCCGCAGCCCCTGGATCCCGGCGGAGCACCTCACGATTCCCAGGGCCCTGACCGCGCTGGAGACCGGGTATCGCTGTGCTCACTTCGGTAAATGGGGCGAGCAGATGGAGAGCTCACCCGAGGAGTGTGGTTATCACGTCAGCGACGGAATGACCGGGAACAAGGCCGGCGGCACGCCGGCCACCCTGGGATCCAAGACCGCAGCGCACTTCATCGATGATGAAGATCCGAAGCTCACCCGATCGACTACCGCGCGAGCGATTGAATTCATGGGTGCGCAGGTCGAGGCGGCCGTGCCATTCTTCGTCCAGATCAGCTACTACGCTCCCCATGCCTCCGTTGTGTGCCGGGCGGAGACCCTGACCAGATTCAAGGACAAGGGTCGACCGGATAGAGCCTACAGCTCGGCCTGGGCGGCCATGCTCAATGAACTCGACCAGGGAGTTGGTGAGCTGCTCGACGCGCTCGAGAGCCTGGGGATCCAGGAGGAAACGTACGTCATATTCACCAGCGACAACGGCGGACGAGCATCAGTATCGGGAGAACGCACTCGGGCAAAGCGGTTGCCAACCAATTCCCCGTTGACGGGCGACAAGCACGATCTGGCGGAGGGTGGGATCCGTGTCCCGTTCATCGTCCGCGGTCCCGACGTCGCGCCCGGCTCCGTCTGCCGGATCCCGGTAGCCGGCTACGATTTGCTTCCGACCTTCCACGAGCTTGCCGGAGGCGATCCTGCGGACTTGCCGGACGAGATCGATGGCGTCTCCCTCGTTCCGCTGTTCCATATGCAGCCCGAGATCGAATTCGAGCGTCCCCAGGGTGGCCTCTTCTTTCATCGGCCGGCTCGGACGACCGCCGGGCAGTGGCCACGGGCCCAGTCCAGCATGATTCGTGACGGGTTGAAGTTGACCGTGGTCTGGGATCGAGCTGGCGAAGTGGAGTCGCGCACCTTGCATGCCCTGGACTCGAACCCGCGAGAGGATGAGGAGCACGACATAGCGGACGCGGAGCCAGGAATCGCGGACGAACTGCAGGCAGAGCTTGTGGCCTATTTGAAGTCCGTGAACGCTCGAATGCCAGCTGGCGCGAAGGCGAAGTGACAGGCATCGATCTTCACGGAAAGGCTGGTAGCGGCTGGGCACGCGCCGGCTTCTGGGGCGCCTTCCTCGTTGTCCTCTGGTTGGGCGTGGGCCCCTACCTTCCGTACCTGCACCTCGGTCCGATCCGGGATGATGCCGTCATCTGGATCGTGCGCAGCGCCTACTTTCAGCCCGATTGGGTCGAGTGGGTCTTCCAGTCGCCGCATTTCTCGGCGTTTCGGCCGCTAGCCGCCCTGTCGTACACCTGCAACAGCGCCCTGGCGCAGCTCGATCCCTTTGCCTATCGAGTATTCGATCTACTGCTCCACGGGGTCGTGGTGATACTGCTCCTGCAAGCCTATCGACGGGTCGCCCCCGGCTTGCCTGCCTTCGGCGCCCTGGTGGCAGCGGGCTTGTTCCTCGCGCACCCCGGCGTCGAGGAGGTCTTGCCCTACCTCGCACGTCGGAGCTACACACTGGCCAGTGCCTTTGGGCTAGGCGCCATGCTGAGTTTTGTCAGGGCGGTAGATCGGACGGCGAGGTCCGAGGACGGCTACTGGCGCGCATCCCTGCGATTCATGCCCGGTGGCGTCTTGCTGGTCTGCGCCCTGCTCTCCAACGAGATTGCCTTCGCCGCGCTTCCCCTGCTACCACTGATTGCCCTGCATTGCTCGAGAGGCCCTGACCGCTTGCCCGTAGTCCGGACTCTGCTCGTTTGTTGCACCATTCCCTTCGTACTGGCGGCCGGCGCGGTCGCGGCGCGGATCGCCGCAACGGGCACCCTTGGGGGGTACGGCTTTGAAACGGCATGGGGCACCCGGTACGCATGGGCATTCACCCAGTTCTGGCGCGAGCTCGGCTGCTGGAGCGACGCGACGTCCCTGCTTGGCAAGACCGGTGCGACGATCGCATACTCGTTCATCGTGCTCTATCTCGCCTGGCGCGTTTTCTCGAGCGCACGTCGCGCGCCGCTCGGATTGCTCGCGGTCGGAGTGATCGTCTTCCCCATCTACGCGGCCGCCCTTGGAGTCTGGTTTCCGCGCATGGTCTACGCGGGGCTCATCCCGTTTTCGCTACTGGTAGCAGCCCTCCTGACCGAAACGCTCCGACGGGTGGCTGGCGGCCGCAGGTTCTCGGGCGCGTGGCAGCTGATTCCACAGGGCCTGCTGATCCTGATCCTCTGCTCCGGCTCGCCAGTCCGGGACGGTGTGAACGCGGATCGTTTCTCCGCTGAGGTCGAGCAGAACGCGCTCATGACCGCCCTGACTCGAGAGGTGGAAAAGCTCAGTGGACCGGTGGAGGTGGCGCTCGTATTGCCATTTCGGCCTGGAGAACGGGTGCCCACTCCGCTGACGCCTGACCCGCCGACTCCCAGGGCGTCGAGGCAAGTGACCCACGCGCCGCGGCGCTGGACCCAGGCATTGCTTCAAGACCGGGACATCCGGATCCAACCGTTCCTTTTCTACCTGGACGGGGCGCCTGAATTGCCCCAACCCAAGGTCGAGTTCACGAACGGCCGCGCGTTCCTGACCCTCGCTCCGGGACAGTCCTACCAGAGCGGACCATTCGAGCCGTTGCAGCGGGCGCGTGGCAAGAAGCGTGGGCGCGTCGAATTTCCGGCCCCGGGTAGCAAGGCGCGGTCGTACCACGCCTACCTGTTTTCACAGGGCAGGGGCCGGCTCGTGCCGCTGACGGATCACGAGCGCGCCGAATGAGGCACTCAGCGCGCGTACCCGAGCGCGCGCAGCTTCTCGAGGGTGGTCTCGTCCACGTCCACCGAATCTTGACCGCGCCGGCCGTCCGTCGCCTGCTGTAGAAACCGGGATAGGGCGTCCTTTAGCTCCGCCATTTCCTCTGGCCGGGAGGCGCCCAGGTCCACGGTCTCGCCCGGGTCGCCAGCCAGATCGAACAGCTGTGAGTCGCCGGTGACCGGATCAACAATCAGCTTGAGCGGCCACGCCAGCCCCGCATGGAGTGCCGCACCGTGCAGAATCTGCTCGGAAACGAGGAGGCGCTCGGGAACCCTGTCGCCGCGCGCGAGATTTGGCCACAGGGACACGCCGGCTGACGAGGTGATCGGTTCTGTCCCGGTGAAGTCGGCGATGGTGGCTGCCACATCCGTGACACAGATCGGTGCCGCTTCACGACCCGCCTCGATACCAGGGCCCCAGACCACGAATGGCACGTGCAAGAGCTCTTGCCACATCGCGTGTCCGTGCTCGAACCCACCGTGGTCGAAGAGTTCCTCTCCATGATCTGACGTCAAGATGATCAGCGCCTCGTCGGTAATGCCGCGCGCATCGAGCTCGCGTTTCAGGCGCCCGAGTTCCTGGTCCACGAAGGCCAGCTCTTCGTCATAGGCCGCTCTGATGAAATCGCGATCAGCGTCGTCCAGGCTGAGCGTTCCCTTTCGAATCGGCAGGACACTACCCATGGGAAGCGAGAGCTTCGAGGTATAGCCCTCCGTGAACGTGCCCCGCTGAGGGGCGGGTGCGTCGTATTTGACGTGGGGATCGAAGAGATGCAGGAGCAGGAAGAAGGGCGCCCCTTCCTGATCGTCGATCCACTGTATCGCGCGCGAAACCATGACGTCGGCACGCCGGCTGTCCACATTGCTTCCCCGGTCATGGTCGTAGCTGTCGAAGCCACGGGCCAATCCCAGCTCCGGTGCAAGGAATGGGTTGTTGACGACGGCTCCCGTGCGGTAGCCGGAGTCGCGCAGGGACTCGGCAACGGTTGGCAAGGTCTCGTCCAGTGCAAAGCAGCGGACGCCGCTCTTCTTGAACTTTGCGGTGGCCCCGTGCCGGCTCGGGAGGTGGCCGGTGAGCATCGACGCGAAGCTGGGTAGGGTCCAGGGCGACGTGGCCTGGGCGTTCTCGAATACCCGTCCGGAAGCCGCCCACGTGTCCAGCTGGGGCGACGTTGGGCGCTGGTAGCCGTACATGCCCAGGTGGTCGGCGCGCAGGGTGTCGATCACGATCAAGATTACTGGGGGCCGTTCTGGCACCGGCTTGCTCGCATCGCTGCAGCTGACGAGCAGTAGGGAGCATAGAGCGCCGACGAGCCCCGGGTGGTTCCTCGCCGGCTTGCCCTCGAAGAGCGAGCGGCGAGACGAACGACGCTGGGCTGGCGCGGCGAGGGCTGCGTCCGGGAGCGGGCCGATCTGGATGACGGACATCCTCGCATCCTACCCTCACACAAGGCTTGGGTCGCGCGATGGCCGCGGAGGCGATCCAGGTACGATGAAGTCTCGGGAAGTGCGGCCAGGTTCTCGGGGCGATCACCCATTCGCTAGATGGGAATCCGGGTCGCATCCGGTCACAGCGGCGGCTCCAGTGCGTAGGTGAACTGATGAGAAACACGATCGAACCGACTCAATCCCTTCAGGAGCTCCTGATCGCCATCGACCGACAGGTGCCTGGACACCTGGAAACTGCGACATTTGCCCTCGGGTGATTCTGGGGCCCCGACTCTCAGTTTGGGAGTCTCGACGGCGTCGTCCGCACCCGCGTCGGCTACAGCGGTGGGTCCACGGAGGACCCGACCTACCACGACCTCGGCGAGCACACCGAGACCCTTCAGCTGGACTTCGACCCGAGCGTCATCACCTACGCCGACCTGCTCGATCTGGTCTGGAGCGCCCACAATCCAGCCGCGCCCCATCGTGGCCACCAGTACAAGGTCGCGATCTTCTACCACGGTCCCGAGCAGCACCGCTTGGCCCTCGAAAGCGCGGCCCAGATCGAAAGCAAGCTGGGCCGTTCGGTCACAACCGAGATCCTGCCCGCGTCTCGCTTCTTTCGCGCGGAGGACTATCACCAGAAGTATCGGCTTCGCCGCAGTGCGCCCTGGATGCGCGTGATGGAGGCCGCACACCCGGACCAGCGAGGCTTCACCGATTCGACGGCCGCGGCGCGCCTCAACGGACATCTCTCCGCCGGCGGATCCGAAGAGGCGTTGCGTGAGCAGCTCGAGCGCTCACTTCTCCGCGAGCAGAATTCCTGAGCGCTCCCTCGCGCCGGATCTGCTACGGGTCGCGGCCTTCCCTGAAGCGATCTGACCCCGAGTGGCTCCCCCTGGCCAGGATCGGCGAGAATCCCGGCCGCCCCATCTGGCGAGCCAACCGGTGAATTCGCCCGTTCGAAAAGCCCCGTCGCGGGCCTGATCGAGAGAATTCACGCTTTCCTGCGGCCCTTCCCTGGGGCCGCGGGTCTCATTCTAGCGATGACGCAGCGAGACCAATCCGGTGCCCCCGCCTGGAGCGACGAGCAGGTATTGACCCTCGTGGGAACCCATGAGCGCCTGGTCCGGTCGTATCTGAGGTCGCTCGGTTGTCCGGCCGACCGCATCGAGGACCTGGCCCAGGAGACCTTCTTGCGCCTGCTGCGCAGCTCGCCAAGGGATCGAAGTGCGGGCGAACTGCGCGGCTATCTGTGCGCCGCCGCGCGCAACCTCCTCTCGAATGCCCGTCGAGCCGACGCGACGGGGCCGAGACTCGAGTCACTCGACCCCGCGTGGCTCGAGTTCGAGGGAACGGATGGCGGTTCGGCCTACCTCGACGCCTTGCGTTCATGCCTCGAGCGGCTCCCTGCTCGGGCGCGCGAAGTGCTCCACCTGCGCTTCGGTTGCGACATGCCGCGCGCGGCGATCGCGGAACAGGTGCAGGTCTCACTGGGCGGAGTGAAGTCCCTGCTCCTGCGAAGCAAGGAACAGTTGCGCGGATGTGTGCAGCGCAAACTCGGACTGGATCAGCTCGACTCTCTGGAGGCGACCCCGTGAACGAGGCGGAAGAGCAGGTTCTGGAGCACGCGTTGAGAGAACTTCTCGACCAAAAGACGACTGATCTGCCCCAGGTGGTGTTGAAGGCGTTGCGCAGCTCTCCGGAAGCCGAATCGGGAATCGATACGACTGGAGCAGCGACTCCGAGGCGCCGCCGCTGGCCCGTGCCGGCCGCAGCTATCGCCGCAACGGGGCTGGCCCTGTTCTCACTCTATTTCGTGGTGGCCGAGGATCCAGCTCAGGGGCTGGGCGAGCTCGAACTGGTCGCAAGCGCGAGCCAGGCCATCGATGTCCTGCACGCCGGGGATCCGGTGGCGCGCATGCAGTCGTCCTTCCGGCCCGGTGAGACCCTGGTCAACGGGCCAACGCGCGAGCAGCGCATCACACTCGCGACCGGCGAGTCGATCCTTCTCGGCCGTTGCTCGATGCTGACCTTTGAGCAAGACGCCAGCGGGCTGCGAATCGCGCCCCTCGTCGGTGAGGTCACGATCGAAACCAGCCGCGCGTCGGACCTGCGCGTGCGCACGGAGCTGGGCGAGATTGCCCTGAACCAGCCCGGGTCATTGCGTGTCGAGCTGATCGCCGACGGCTACGGCCTCGAACACCCCGATCTTTTTCAGCAACTCGCCAAGGAGATTCATATGAAGTCCAGCCTAGCTTTCATCCTGACCCTCGTGACCGTGCTCGAGGGCACGGCTCTGCTCGATAGCGCCGACGGTGCGCGCTCCCTGACCGCGGGCGAGACCCTGCGCGAGGAGCAGGAGGTGCTGCCGGTCGCGGCGATCCGGGCCAGGCTGCTCGACGCGATCGGAATGTGGGACCTGACGGTTACGGAGATCGGTCGGGACGGTCAGCGGGGCAGGGTCCACAAGGGCGAGGAGTACTGCGGTGCCGGGCCTGGCGACAAATGGCTGGTCACCGATACGACCCTTCTGCCCGGCGGCGAACCGATCACGATTCACACCGTCGTTGGCTATGACCCGCGCAACAAGATCTTCACTGGCACGCTCTTCGACAGCTTTGGTGGTGAGATGGGTCTCTTGCGCGGCACTCCCGGCAAGGATCTCGATTCCCGAACCCTGAGCATGTACAGCGAGAAGTCCACCCCGGGCTTCGACATTCGCTGGCACATGCGCTGGATTGGACCGGACGAACGCCAGACTCGGATGGAGATCCTCCAGGACGAGGAGTGGGTCCTCGTGCGCGAGCTGGTGCACCGGCGCCGGGAGTAGAACTTTGCGGCAGTTCCGCCGTCAGAATGCTCGTTGGATTAAGGGATATTCCGCCGCTCGGTGTGGAAACGCTGCCCGTCCCTTGGTCCGTGAATGAGGACTGCCACGCCAGTCATCCACGAACAGGACCCTTGGGTCTAGACTGTGGCAATGAAGCACCGACATCGATCAGCAGGCATCGTCGCCTTCACCCTGTTCGCCTCGGTGGTCAATGGCCAGCAACTTGGCCAGCGACGGGTCAATACTCCGGCCACTCCGGAACCGGGCCTTACGCGAGTACCGGCGGACATGATTCTCCACAACGGATTCGTATACACAGTCGATGCCGGACTGCCCGTGGCGGCGGCAGTCGCAATTCGGTCGGGCGAGATCACCTTTGTTGGGTCTGACGCCGGCGCGCTCGCCCGACGAGGGCCCGGGACCGAGGTGATCGATCTCGGCGGGCGCATGGTGATGCCGGGAGCACACGACAGCCACGTCCACATCCTGGAGGCTTCCCATGAAATCATGGCACCGTGCATCATTTCGGGCGGGCTTCCCGTGGGGCAATACGTGTCGGTCATTCAGAACTGTGCGCCGAAGGATACGGACTGGGTTCTCGGCTATGGGCACTGGATCTTCGACCTGCATCAGTACATCGAATCCGGCGGAAGTCCCAAGGCCATCCTGGACGCGGCCGTGCCGGATCGGCCGGCGGCATTCATGGAAGAGACTTCGCACTCGCTCTGGGTCAACAGCATGGCCCTGGACGCAGTGGGATTCGACGCGAGCACTCCCGATCCGATCGGCGGAGTGATCCTGCGCGAGCCTGGTACGGGCGAGCCGAATGGAGTCCTGCTCGATTCGGCCGGCGAGATCGTGCTCGATCTGGCCCTGCTGCCGACCCCCGAGCTCGAGCTCATGAACTACAACGCCCTGGTCGATGGGCTCTCGCTCGTGAATCGCAATGGGATCACATCCCTCACCGACGCGCGCTGCTACTGGAAGCGTGGATACATGGAGGCCTGGGAGCAGGTGCATGACGATGGCTTGCTCAGCGTGCGTGCAGTCGTCGGGTTGTGGGCCTATCCCTACGAGACGGATGATGCTCAGCAGATTGCCGATCTGACTGCCCGCTACAGCAACGACCCAGGTTCGCGGCTGCGTTTTTCCCAGGTCAAGCTCTACGCCGACGGCGAGATCTCGCACACGACCGCCGCCCTGCTCCAACCCTACGCGCCGGACCCGTTCTTTTTCGCGGGCACCCTGGCCGGACCGCTGGGCATCAACTACTTCGACCAGACGCGACTTACCAGCTACATCACCCAGCTCGAGGCAGTCGGTTTCGACTGCCATATCCACGCCATCGGCGACCGTGGGGTGCACGAGGCCCTGGACGCCATCGAGGCCGCAGATCTGGCGAATGGAGGCAACTTCAACGGGCGCCATCGGTTGACCCATGTTTCTCTGGTTCAGCCCGCGGACGTGGGCCGCTTTGCTCAACTGGGGGTCACTGCTGATGTTCAGCCGCTCTCCATGTCCTTCTTCAATTTCCTGTACGAGATCTATGTCGCGCCAGTCCTCCTCCAGCAGCGCGGCCAGCGCTTGCGCGCTCTGCACGATGCCGGTGCGCGCATTGTCCTCTCGAGCGACTATGACGTCGGCGAGCTGTCACCCTTCATCAACATGCAGGCTGCACTGCAGCTGGGCTCACAGAGCCTACCGAGTGTCGATGCGGCTATCCGCGCGTACACTCTCGACGCGGCCTACTTGATGCGTCAGGAACAGCGCGTCGGTTCGATCGAACGAGGCAAGCTTGCGGATCTCATCGTGCTGGACCAGAACATCACCACCATTCCCACCAACCAGATCGGCAACACCCAGGTGCTCTTGACGCTGATCGACGGTGAGGAGGTCTGGAGAGACCCGAGCTTCTAGCCCGAGTCCTGGTGAAGGATCCGGGCTAGTTTTCCTTGCGAGGGCCGAACAGCGGTTCCCGGTCGGGGTTTGGTGGTAGGACCCGCGGCTGCGAATCGAATTGCGCGGCGCGCCTCAGTCCTGGCGTTCATCGGCCGTCGTCTTGACGATCTCGAATCCCTGCTCGTTCATCCACGCCTGGAGCGTGCGCGAGGTGGTCTCCGCGGAACGTGGTCCTGCCGAGAGGTCGCTGAGCATCGAGTCGAGCGATTCCTTGAGCCCGTCATCGAAGGGTTGCTCGCGCAGCCCGATGAATACCTCTAGACGGATGGACTGCAGGGGCACAAGAAATCCCGCCTCGTAGGGATCGACCCTTTTGTCGGCATCGTTCCAGACCAGATTGCGACGCGGAAGAACCTCGAGGAGACCCGCCGCGAGCCGCCCCGAATCGGCTGTCCACGGGTCGCCCGTGGGAAAGGCGGGGGCCTGCGGATTGCCCTCGTGGTCGACAACCTGCCCCGTGGCATCGGCGATGAGCACGAGTGCGGAGCAGGCCGACTCCGGACGCAGTACCACGTTGAAATAGTACATCGGCGGGGGCGCCGACATTTCTGCCAATGCCCGCTCGAAGCGCGCGTCCTGGATGGGAGACACCTGATCGAAGTACTCCCTGTGGGGAAACTCGGGTTCACCACTGGCTCGCCGGACATTTGGCGTTCGATCGCCCCACGTGCCGTCGACATCGAGCGCTCGATTGAAGTCCGACCAAGCAATGCCGCTCGGGACCAGGGCGATCCCCGTAGCTAGCGGTCTTTGCGCATCGCGTGTGAGGAACAGGCTCGCAGCTACCAAGAGCAGCGCCGCCGCCGCAACCGGGCGCAAATGTCGGCCGCCTCGCAGCAGGCGGAAACCCTTCGGGCGCACCTGTGCGAGCGCGACTTCGCGCTGGAGCCCATCGATCGTATCGAAGGAATCGTAGGCGGCGGCCAGCTCCGGTTCGTTGGAGAAGCGGATCTCGAGCCCCACCATCTCTTCGCTGGACAGCCGCCCGTCGACGTAGTCCACGATCAGAAGCAGGTCTTTTTCCTGGAGCGTCATTGCAGTGCGCCCTTCGCTCGCAGGCACTCCATTATCACGTCCTTCGCTCGGTGATGGCGTACCGCAACCGTGCCGGGCGATATGCCGAGCTCTTCGGCGATCGCCCTGGTATCCAGGCCTCGCTCGTAGCGAGCATCCCAGGCGGCTGCGAGCACGGGCTTCAAGCGTGCCCTGCAGCGCTGGAAGGCATGGGTCAGTTCCTCGGCAACCAGCTCGTCCAGCGGAAGGGCGTTTTCGTCGGCGATGGGCATCTCATTATCGACGGGGTCCTCCCGGCGGCGCGCCAGGATTCCCCTCCTGAGAACAGAGAGCACTCCGCGGGCCCTCCATTTCAAGAATGCTCGGAGATTCTTGGGATCGTCGGTCTGTTTGCGCGCAAATTCCCAGACCGAGACCAGGACATCCTGCAACAGCTGCTCGCGCGCGTGATTGGGCACCATCGGGTGGCTGAAGACCACGGAGCAGACCTCTCGAACCAGCGCCTCCAGGCGCTCGAAGGCGCCGTCACGCTGCTCGCGGACGGCATCCCAGAGGTCGTCGTCCGGTTCCGGGGCAGGCTGGATCGTCATGGCAGGCTGACCCCTCCGGATACCTGAGGGGTCGGCCGGACAGTCTAGCGCCAGTCGCCGGACAGCACGAATCCGGCCCATGTCTCGGGCTTCGCACCGCGCCGCAGACGACGGTTGCGGGCCAGCATCTCGAGCTGCGCCGCACGGAGGGCCTCGAGCTTGCCGAGTCCCCGTTCCCAGAGCCCCTCATAAAAGGAGCCCATGAGGTCGCGCGTCGATTCATCCTCGACGGACCAGAGGGAGCAGATCACGGTCCGGGCCCCCGCTGAGGCGAACGCACGGCGCAGTCCGATGAAGCCCTCTCCGGAGCGCGCCACGCCGAGACCCGTCTCGCAGGCACTCAGGACGACCAGATTCAGACCGTCCAGATCGAGCCACCCGATCTCCTCGGCGGTGAGGTAGCCATCGTCGCGATCGGCGGACTGGCGGAGGTTGGCGCCGGCGCACACCAAGCCGGAGAGCAGGCCCGGGTGCATTCCGACGAGGCGCTCGGGTGCTTGCTCATTCCCAAGTGGTCGTGTGGGTACGGCGGCCCGGGCCTCATCCCATCTGGAAAGGACGCCGTCGGGCTGGAAGAACCCATGGGTTGCAAAATGGACGATGCCCTTGCCGGGCAGCTCGCGCTTGATCCGCTCCTCGTTCGCCAGCGCGCCTTCGAGCAGGATGCAGCGCGCGCCGCCAGAGGTGAGTCCGGCGTGGAGCGTCGAGAGAGATCGGACCTCCTCGCTCGAGTAGGGCAAGTCGTTCCAGCTGCTCATAGGAGCGCCGGACCGGATGGCTCTACCCTGTCGTACGTCCGTGGCCGTCGCCAGGACTGGCACGCCTGCCTCGCCAAAGTCCACGCCACCGACGCACAACAAGGCACCGTTCACGGCTGGCGACGCCTGACCCAGAGTGGCGAGCCCGGCGAGATTCTGTGAGTAGACGAAGGCCTTGTGCTCTAGCAAGTAGCTGCCGTCCGCCAGGCTGATGGCCCCGAAGGGGAGGGACCCGAGAAAACCGTCGGGCGAGATGAAGACCATGCTCGCGCCGCTCAAATGCGGCGCGAGCGGATCCCAGAGCAGGGCGCGCAGCCTCTCGTTGTGGTCCGGGTCGGCGCCGACCCTTCCCGCGCGCAGCTGGCTCAGGAAGGCGTCCACGTGGGTCGCCATCTCGCGCGCCGGTCCGAGGTCTACCGGAACGGGAGACTCCCCATCAGGCGCCAGGACCCAGGCCAGGACATGATATTCCCGGTTCAAGCTGCGCTGGAGCTGGGCTCCACTCGGTTTCTTCTCGGGCAAATATCCGCGGCAGAGCGTGAATTCGACGAGAGCTGCCTTGTCCGGAAGCGCGCGCCGCACCTCGGCCAGTGAAACGCTTGCCTGACCCACGGCCTCGATCGAGGAGAGCGCACGTAGCTCCAGTTCCCTACGACGTTCGAGCAGGTCGCCAATCCGGTCAGCTCGTTCATCCGGGTCCAGAATCGTATCGAAAGCCATCTTGGAGAGCTCGCCCTGCAAGGCCTGAAGGCTCGCAAGCTCGTCACGCTGCACACCTGTCAGCGAGCTGTGAAGCTGGCGGCGACTGACATGCAGGAAACTCGCGAGCTGCCCCTTCCAGTTCAATACCCTCTCGAATGACAGCGTGTGAATCCCAGGATCGGTCGCAACCGATGCGTAGGTCTGCTCGAGCTCCAGCTGCCAGAATCTGTTGGCGAGGAGCCGGTAGCTCTGTTCCTCGGTGGCCGTGGCCAGAATTCGGCGCAGGTCCTCGAAGGAGCTGCTTGCAACCGTCTCCCAGGCTGCTTCCAGGTCGCCGCGGTCCGCATGGAGTGATGCCAGGTTCGTCCTGCAGGTCACGCGTTGGATATGTCCCGGTTCCAGCTCACGATCCGAGATCTCCAGCGCACGTTCCAGCAACTGGATACCGAGCTCAATCCGATCGGGGCCCTCGAGCTGGACCATCAGGTTGCTCATGTTGCGAGCCGTTATCACATGGTCAGGCCCTAGCACTGCGCGGCTGAGTTCGAGAGTCTCGCGGGCGGCCTCGCGCGCCTCCTCCGCCTTACCAGTCGCGCGCAGGCTGCTGGTCATGTTGCTCAGGATGGTGACTCGTACGAAGCCCGGATCTTCGCTGCATTCGGCGATTCTCAGGGCCTCACGCAGGGTGGTCAGGGCGGCTTCATGCGCGCCCTGGTCCTTCAGAATGGAGCCAAGGTTGCCCAGGGCCGCGGCGATCTGAATGTGATCGGGCGGGAGCTGTTCCCGGAACATTGCGATGCTGCGATGCATCACGCCCAGGCCTTCATCCAGCAAGCCCTGAGACGCCAGTAGCACCGCCAGATTCTGCAATGTCGTCGCTGACATCACGTTCGATTCCCCGAGCCGTGCCTGCTGGATCTCGAGCGCACGTTCGAAGAGGGGTCGCGCGCCCACACTGTCCCCCAGTGAGTCCCGCAGAGTGGCCAGATTGTTCAGGGCATTCGCGACATCGGGATGCTCAGGGCCGAGCTCCTTCTTCAGGATCTCCAGGGCCCGCTCCTGAAGAATGGCCCCCTCGCGGAACTGCCCGCGATCGTGGAGTAATGTCGCCAGGTTGTGCAGCGTCATTCCCGTGCGCAGGTGATCAGCTCCCAGGACCCGTTCACGAATCTCCAGGACCTGTTCGAAGAGCTCCTGGGCCTGTCCATACTTGCCGCGCGCTTGCATCGTGTGGGCCAGATTGCTCTTCGCTACGAGTGTCTCGAAGTGCTCCTCGCCTCCCAGTCGCTCGAGTGTTCGAGCCGCCTGGCTGCACAGCCGCTCGGCCTCGTCAAGCCGGCCTTCCTGGCGATAGAGGATCCCGAGGTTCTCCTGACTGGTAGCTGTATCCGCGTGTCGCGAACCGACGGTCTCCAGGCGGATCGCAAGGACCGTTTCCAGCATCTCCGCGGCCTGATCGAAGTTCCCGAAGTCCTTGTGGGCCAGTCCGACGACATTCATCGACTCGACAGTCTCTGGATCTTCGTCTCCCAGAAGCTCCATGCGAAGCACCAACGCGCGGCCATAGGTACCCAGCGCATCCTCTAGCCTGCCGATGCGGTCGTAGATGTCGCCGAGCTCATCGAGTAGTGGAAGCAAGGATTCATGTACCGGTCCGTACTTGGCTTCGAGCACCTTCAATCCTCGCGTGACATCCCGCAGCGAGGCGATCAGTGCCTCGCCTCGCGTCAGCTCCCTCGGCTTGCCAGACCGCATCAGAAGCTCGAACTCGCCGTGTCCCTGTCCGCTGGCCCGTACCTGCAAGGTGTACACCGCATCGGGCACCGGATCGCCGATGACGATGCGCGCCTGGGATCGTGTCAATCCATCGTCATCCTCGGCCAGGATCGCTCCGGACGCGTCTCGTAGTACGAGGTACGCGTCGAATGCGTAGGAGCGCAGCTCGATCGTGACGGGCTGCGCCTCATCCAGCTGGATTCGATAGTTGACTGTCTGAGCCGGGCCATCGGTCGAGGGTGCGGACGCGGCGAGTTCCCCCTTGATCGGGCTTCCAGGAACAAGCGAGGCATCCAATCCTGTTTGCTTGCTGGACGAAGCGAGGAGGCACAGTGTCAGAAGGCGGGCAGCGGCGAGCATTCCTCTAGTCCTTCGTTTCCGGTGTTTGGCGGCCTTGGAGTCACTCTGGAGGAGAATCGAGCCTAGCCTGTTTCCAATCAGACGTCGAGATCTCCAGCCCTCGCGGTCGGTACTGGTGTCAGGATTGCCTTCCAGAAAGGATGAACCTCGACCCTGCGAGAGGATCGAGGTTCGGCATGTGACTCTCCTTCGAGCGCCCCCAGGCAGAGCTTGCCTAGGCTTCGGGCTTGGTGCTGGCCGACGCCTCTTGCGTTACCGCAGCCTCGTCGTCAGGGACGACTTCGGGCGGCAGTGTGAAGTCGTGATAGGCGGAGGGCGGTAGCTTGTAGAAGGCGGCCGTGGATCCGTCGATCAGGATGCCGCTGAGACCGAAGCCAGGGGTGAAGAGAATGTCCATCGCCAGCATTCCGCCCTGGAAGGTGCGCTCCAGGGGAAGGACCTGCTCACCATGCTCGTCGTGTTGAATGGTGAACTCCTTCGAGCTCTTGGGCAGGTTCAGGAGGCACGGCGTCAGGCCTTCCTGGTCGCCCACTCGGACGGTGGCGCCTCGCGGGTTCGAGTCAAACTGAACGTTGCCGCTCGTTCCGGTGAGCATGGCGGCGCAGCTCGACATGGAAAGGGTCAGAAAGAGGGCGATCGAGGCCAGGGCGGGTTGTGTGAACTTCATGACGATCCTCAAAGGAAGCAGGTGAACGGAGTGTTCGGAGACGACAGCGTCTTGCTGTCTGTTTCCCTGGAGACACGTCGAGCCCGCCGATTACAGCGACTACGGAGTTTCTTGGGGATCCGAGGGCCGGAACCCACTCAGCGCGGGCATGAGGGCTGATCCAGCCCATGGCGAATGCCACAGGAGCCGCCGCTAGTCGGACGCCCGGGCGATCGGACACCTGTGAGGCAGGTTGTCGATTCTGCACCAGGTTGGCGCGGAGGGTCGATTCTGGCCAGGCGTCTCTTGCCGACGAAGTGGCCGAGATCCGGGTGCTTGTAATGAGGTACCAGGTTCGCGTGCCCGCAGGGACGGCCAGTCCCAGGACTGGTTGGCCTCAAGGCAAGCGGAGCGATCCCTGGAGGTGCCACTGCTGTGGCGACCGGGCGCCCCGCTCGGGCCCGGCACTCCATTGCCCGAGGGCATGTGGCGCCGAAATTTTGCGGAATTCGGTAATTCGCATATCTTCAGCTGCTCCAGGTCGCTGAACGCGATGTCCGCACCGACCCACCCACCCGAAGGAGATAGAGAATGGCCCAGCAGAGATCCATGTCATCGACAGGCCCCCGCACGACCCCTGGCCGCCGGGCGACGCGAGCGCGGCAGGCGAGGCCGATGCGCGCGTTCCGCAGTATCGGATTCGGAGCTGCATTGACGACCTTGTTCGTGGCGGTCGGTAGCTCGACGTCATTTGCACAGGGCCGCGTCGCCGTCCTGGCCAATTCCAATGCTGCGGTTCTTTCGACATGGAGCTCTGCGGATGACCTGGGTCGCGAATCGCAGGCAACTCGATTCGGCATGCGCAGCGCTCCGCGCCTTCTCTCGGCCCCGATCGGAGCGACGGCCGCCGCGGGCTTGATCCCGACAGGGGCCGCCGGAGCAGGGTTGAGTTCCACTCGGAGTGCCGCGTACCCGCGAGACTTTCAGGCGCTGACGTCGCGCTTTCAGGATGAGCCAGCGGCGACGCCCTCGACCTATTTCCGTGCGAAGGACGGCGTCTTTGTCGCGGGGCTGTTGCTTCGTGCAAAGATCGATAACGAGGACTTCAACGGAACCGGTGGAGTTTCGGGCGGCGGGTCAGCCGAGATCATGCCCACCGTCGATGACGGCTCGGGAACGGGCTGGGCCATCGGGACACGGACGGGGAACCGTTCGATGGAATTCAACTACACGAACGTCGATCACGACGGAGCCCACACGGCTCGAGCCGGCGTCGTGAATAGCACGTCCGAAACCTACAACTTTGACTTCCGATACCACTTCAACCTGGAACAACGATTCCAGCCCCATGTGCTATTCGGAATCGGGATCGGATGCCTGACCGTTGAGGGCGGATCGATGGGCCTGGGTCGAACGGAGGACGCGACCTACACGGGTCTTGGTGTCAACATGGGTGTGGGTGCCGCTTATCACGCTACCCAGTCGCTCAGCTTTGCCTTCGACCTGGGCTACCGCCTTCAGACCTACGCCAGCGTGGACGGAGTGGTCGACGGAACTCTGGGCACCAGCGCCTCGGGCAGCGGCGGCTTCACTGGCTTCAGGATCAGCTACACCTTCTGATCGACCGTTCCCGCGGATACAGACCCGAACTTCGCGAGTCTGAAGATCATGCATCGGTCACTCTCAGTCCTTTGCCTCGGCTTGATCATCGCATCCTGTTCGACCGTTCCGAAGAAGATGGACCTCGAGGACATCGGTCCGTCCGTCAGCTTTGGAGACCGGCTCCCTTCCAGGCTGGAAGTGGTCATCGCTGGAGACCTCCGCGGCCTGGAGGCCTCCAGCGACAAGGCCGTGCTGGGCAAGATGTATTCGAACAAGATCAAGCGCTGCGATGTGCTCTACCGGAAGGGTCATTTCACCTTCGCCACAGCGTCGAGTACGGAGTCGGATTTCGTCGAGCCGACCAGGACCTCGACGCCGGTCTCCCTCGAGGTCTCGAACTCGCGATTCATCTCTGACACCGCACTCGAGTCCCCGAAGGGTGATGGACCCGTTCGCAAGAAGCTGCCCGTCGCGGACGCCGTCGTCGATGCCATCCTCGGCGGGCTGCGAGCCGCAACGGATTCGGCCGAGCTTGCCGTCGTGCAGGATGAGGACGCGACTCGTCCCTCGGCCGGATTCGACTATCTGGTCGTGGTGAAGCCCGATCGCGAGCTGGCGGACAAGACGATGATCTGCGGACAGGTCGAGCGCAGAAATGAGGCTGGAGTCAAGAGGACACGGACGACTGGCGGAGGCCAGATGATTTTCGTGCCCGGATTCAGCGTCGGCGGCATTTCCAAGGGCGGGTCGGGCGGCTTCAGAACGACACATGTTCCGGGCCAGTTCATCACCACCGGCGGTGGGCCACGAAAGACCCACAGCTGGACAACACCGCTCAACGTGGCGGTCACCTCACACTTTGAGTTCGGGGTCGAGATATCCGTCTACGACCCGGACGGCAACGAGGTCTTGAGCCTCGCGCCCAATGGTGTCGGGCGGCACCGCAAGGGCTTCGGCGATTACGAGACCGCCATCGACCGGGCCCTCGTCGTCGCGATCCGCAAGGCACTCGAGCAGGTCTCCACCGAGACAGCCAAGGGCCTGCATGCCTGGGGTGCGGGTTAATGAAGCGAGAGCAGTTTCGCGTCAGCCGACCTCTTCCGGCCTCGCCGGTAGCGGGATGACGGGGACCCTCGCGCCATTTGCCGTGCCAGCCCTGCCGCCAGCAGGTGGGCAAGACCGAGGTTGTACGAGGTATTGAACAGGGTCGCGTGCGTGAGATGTCACTGGCACGTCGGGCGCTATGAGGCGCATCATGCTCGCACAAGGCATAGGATGTATGGCGTCCTGCAAGAGCTGTTCATCGAACACTCAGGCGCACCATCCTCATCTCGAGAGCCTTGACGCCCAGCCTTTCCAGCCACCGAGCGGTGGTGTGCGTCGTCTTCTTCGCGGCAGGTGTGTCGGCCGTGAACGCCGGTCTCGACGCCTGGCTGCCCCAGGTGTTCCCGGCTCCGATTCAGGCGAAAATTGACCATCTGCGAGGGCATCCGGATGACTACGACCTTCTGTTCATAGGGTCCAGTCACATCGATCGGCACATCGATCCCCGCTTGTTTGACCGGGAGCTGGCCGCGTCGGGACATTCCGTCAAGTCCTTCAACTTGGGAATTCCCGGGATGGGAAGCTACGAGGCGGACCGGCTTCTCGACCACGTGCTCGATCTCGAGCTTCCGGCATTGAGATGGGTCATCGTGGACACCGATCGACCCTCCTACGCTCTGCTGCCCGGGGACCTGCGTTCGGAGCGTAGTGTCTGGTGGCACACGATCGAGCAGACGCGCACGGTGATCGGTGCGACCTTGATCCAGAAGATCTCTGCGCAGAGAAAGGCGGACGTGATCGCGGCCCATCTGGAGCATCTGCTCTGGCGAGTCTTCCACGTGGGTATGGGACCGCGATACCTGTGGGGGCCTTCACGGCGAGCGCCGGAAGCGCTCGAGGCAACACGTGGGTTTCGCGAGACCCGTGAGAGACCGTCGCCTGCATTCGCCAAACGGCGTGGAGAGTATGAGGAGCGCCTCGCTCGACTCCTGGAGGACAGCGATGCCGGCACCCTGGCCTCCAGGCCCTACGCACCGCTGTACCGTTCGCAGGCCAGGCGATTCCGAGCACGGGGCGTAACCCCTGTCTACCTGCTCGGCGCCCTGCTCGATCGATCGCCAGAGGTTCACGAGATGGCGGAGCGTGGAGACCTACCGGAGCTCCTGAATTACGATGATCCTCACGAGTACCCCGAGCTGTACGCATTCGACGTTCGATTCAACGAGGACCACCTGCGGGGAAGCGGCGCCCAGATCTTCACCCGCCAGCTCGCGCATGACTTCGGTCGCTTCCTCGAAGCTGAGTGATCGCCCGATCGATTCATGACCATGGGGACGCATCACTCCGACCGAGCGCCTGTTCTTCGACCTGCGACCCTTGCCCTCGAAGTTGTGGTCAGCACCGATTCGAGCAGCCTTGACTCGCAACTCGTGAGTAGGCGGGGCTAGTGCTCTTCACGCAGCCAATCTTCGTCGCCTTCTTCGCGGTCGTCTTCATCGCATGCTGGAGCCTGCGGCGCAACCGACAGCGCAAGCTGCTCCTTCTGGCGAGCAGCTACGTCTTCTATGCGGCTTGGGACTGGCGCTTCCTGTTCTTGATCCTGGCATCGACCCTTATCGACTACGGGGTTGGCCTCGCCCTCAGGGGCGGCGGTTCCCCCAGGCGCCGACGATGGTGGGTGCTCGCGAGCCTCGCAACCAATCTTGGAATCCTGGGGTTCTTCAAGTACTTCAATTTCTTCGTCTCCTCTGGAGCTGGCGTGCTGCACGCAGTCGGGTTCTCGCCGCCCGAAATGTCGCTGGACATCATCCTTCCGGTGGGAATCAGTTTCTTCACCTTTCAATCGGTGAGCTACACCATCGATGTCTACCGCGGCGATCTCGAGCCGACGCGGAACTGGGTCGACTTCGGCCTGTACGTGAGCTTCTTCCCACAGCTCGTCGCCGGCCCGATCGTGCGCGCGCGCGATTTTCTGCCGCAGCTGGCGACACGCAAGCGTCTGGCCGATGTCCCGTTCAGGTCGTCTACCGCCTTGTTCCTGGTCGGATTCCTGAAGAAGGCATGTATCGCCGACAATGTCGCTCCGCTCGTCGATGAAGTCTTTGCGAGCCCCGAGAGCTACACGCTCGGGTCCATCTGGATCGCTGTCGGCTTCTACGCGGTGCAGATCTACTGCGACTTCTCGGGGTACACCGACATGGCCATCGCCGTGGCCCGCATGCTGGGGTACGAGCTGTGCGTGAACTTCAATTTCCCGTACTTCGCGTCGAGCATTCAGGACTTCTGGCGTCGCTGGCACATGAGCCTGTCTACATGGCTCAGGGACTACCTCTACATCAGCCTCGGTGGCAGCCGCGGAACACAGCTATTCAGGTTCCGAAACGTCCTGATCACGATGTTGCTGGGAGGCCTGTGGCATGGTGCCTCGTGGAACTTCGTGGTCTGGGGAGGCCTGCATGGCCTTGCCCTCGGCGCCCACTCTCTGTATCGATCTTCCAGGCTGAGCGCGAGCCCGCACCTGAGTCGGCTGCGACCGCTGTTCGTGTTGCTTACCTTCTACTGGGTGTGCATCGCCTGGGTCTTCTTCCGGGCCACGGACTTCGACGCGGCACTCACCATCCTGCGCGGCATTGTGGGGTTTCAGGCGACGGGGAGCTTGGCCATCGACCCACGGCTTGCGTACTGGTTCATTCCTCTGGTCCTCGCTCACTGGTTCTCTTCGCGCGCGTCGGTGATGGATCGAGTCGAGCCTCTCCCCTACTGGCTGTGCGCCATGGGATTCGGAGTGGCAACCGCGATCATGCTGCTGTTCACGCCGGTCGAATACCGACCCTTCGTGTATTTTCAGTTCTGATCGGTCCCCTGATCTCCGATAGCGAGAGGCGGGCCACTGATTCCGTACCCCCTCTTGCGCATCAGCATCGAGCCCATGACCAGCAGCAGAGCACTCAGGCCAATCGCTCCCCAGGTGGGTAGCGCAGGAACCGGCGCTACCGGGTCCTCGAAGGTCAGCCTGAGCACATAGGGTGCGTTGGTAGGCGGCGCGAACGGCGGATCGGGTCGCCAGGCACCGATTTCGATCCAGTAGCTCTCGCCCGCAACGAGCTCGAGCACCACGAGCGGATCAGCATCCGGTGGCGACCCCGGGCACTCATCATCGCCGACTGCGAACTCTTCCCCATCCAACCAGCCGCACCCGCCCGTATACACGCGAACGTAGGTATCGCCGACGCTGCCGCACATGTCGAGCAAGTAGGACCCACTGCGGCTGCAATCGAAGCGGTAGAACACATCGAAATACGGCCGATCGATGATGTCGTTGACGCAACCGAGGGCGCCCGTGGTCTCGAATGGCAGGTCGTCATCGGAGAATACGATCGCCCCCTGGCATTGCTCGTTGGGAGGTGGCACGCACTCCTGTGCGCCGAGTCCTTCCGATGTCAACAATCCGACGAGCGCTGCGGCAGCGAGTCGAGCAGAGAGATCAAGCACGGCTTGGGAGGGCCTACCAGAAGACGACGACGTTGCCGTCCTCGCCGTCGCGCCCGAAGAAGGCGTTGCCCGCTCCTCCGAGACCGGTCGTGCTGCCGTCGCCGCACAGCCCGCCGGGGTTCTCGGGTGAGCCAGTCGGGTGGAAATACTGGTGACCCTCCTGGCCGTCGGAGTTGAGCGGTGCGCTACTGCTTCCGGGTGTGCTCGATGTGCCGCAGCCTCCTCCGCCGCCGCCGCCCGTCGCGCTGATGAGCAAACCAAGGCTAGACGTACCTCCGGGTCCACCGACCGTGCAGTTTCCGCCGTTGGATCCAAGGCCGCCCGCTCCAACCGTGACGGTGTGATCGGATAGGGGCGTGACGGCGAAAATTCCCATCCCGTAGCCGCCCCCACTTCCACCCTGACCGACGGCTGTGCCCGTGTTTCCCTTGCCTCCGCCGCCACCGGCTCCACGGACCTCGACCATGATCCTGGTAATGCCCGCAGGAACGGTGAAAGTGTCCGCACCCGCCGCATCGAACACTTCCATATGGGTGAAGCCCGCGCTCACCCGACTCGTCTGGATCATCGTCTGGGCTGCAACTGGTGCACCCGGAAAAAACGTGCCGACAAAAACTGCGGCGATCACGCAAATGGCGAATGAGATCGAGGATGCTTTCATTTCGAATTGCTCTATGTGGGTTGCACGAATACGCAGGAATCGAAGGATAGCACGGGGTCGCCCGTTTGGGGGCCCGTCGAAAGGGCGTCAAGACGCGATGCGCTCGCCGGCGGCACATGTCCTGCGGAGCAAGCGGCACTGAGTGGTTTCCCTGGCGCCCTGCAGAGCGTGGTACCATGGCTGCCCCGAGCAAAACGGAGGAGCGCATGAAACGGATTCTGCAGGACTGTGCAAATCGAATTGCCATGACGATCAGCTTGCTGGCAGGGCCGGCTATCGGGCAGCAATTCAGCCTGACCATGGTGGAAGTGCCCGCGTCGGATGCACAGGTCGGTGGACCGGGCTACGACTTTCTCGTCTCGGTCGATGAAGTCACGAATGCCCAGTTCGCGGCTTTCCTCAATGATGCGGAACTCCACAACGAATCTCAAAATCCCGGCTTTGGTGACGAACGCGGTGACAACCTCGCCTTCCGCCCGGCTCCCTTCGGCGGCGACGTAGGACTGGTGGCTGGTGACTCCAGTGACGTGGACGCGGTCTTCGACATCTCTCGCAGTCTCTTGCTCTTCGATGGTCTGCAGCCGGTTGGCAGTCGCTTTTCGGTCACCGCCGGCAAGCTCGATCATCCCGTCGTTGGATGCAGCTGGATAGGGGCCGTCAAGTTCTGCAACTGGTTGACGATCGACCAGGGACTGGGCCTGTCCGCGCGCTGCTATTCCGAGGGGCCAGGCGAGGTGGACTGGTTCCCGATCACGACCGGCACCGATATCGGGGGTACACAGGTGGCCACCAACCTGGCGCGCGACCTGAATGACGCGGAGCGCTCGGCGCTGGTGGAAGGATTCGAGGGCTATCGGATGATGATGGATCAGGGTGGAACGGCCGTCGGTGCGACCAACGCCGCGGCGCGCCCCTACAACGAGTGGTACAAGGTGGCCGCCTTCGACCTGGCCGCGCCCGACGTGCCTCGGCTCGTCTTTGGCGGCTTTCCGTTCGAGGAGCACACAGTACCTCCCGACCACTGGGTGCACGGCTACGGTCGCGACCCCTTGCTTCAGGCAGATGCAAACTACCGGTCGAGTGGAGATCCGTTCGATGACCCCGATGCGTCCGTGATCGCGACCACACCGGTCGGCTACTACGATGGGACGAATCACGGCGGAGCGTTCGCGACAAACTCCAACGACAACCCATACGGCGTGAACGACCTCTCGGGCAACGTGTGGGAGCTATTGACGGACCAGGTCAGCATCACCGACAGCACGGCTCCCGACCGAGCCCTGGCGGGTGGCAGCTACCGGTCGAACGTGCGTCAGGTCGCGGTCGCCAACCGAGGTGACATAGGGCCGGGAGTCACGCGTCCGGTCGTTGGGTTGCGAGTCGCGCGGGTCGCAGCGGGTGGGACCGCCGCGGTTCCGGCACTTCCTGCGGCAGGTCTCGGATTGCTCGGTCTGGTGCTCGCGCTCGGCGGAGCCTGGACCCTGCGCCGGCGTGCTGAGTGAATCAGGGGACGTAGCCCGCTGCGGTGCGTCAGGGCCGCTCCAGGTGCGAAATCGTCCAGGTTGAACTAGAGTCACGCAATGAATATTCCTCGCCGTGCCTTGCTCACCGCCGTGGCCCTGCTCTCCGCTGCTGGTAGCACCCTCGGACAACGCCCATGCTTCGTCACCAAGCAAACTGCAGTCGATCCCGATGGCGACGATCGCTATGGATGGTCCGTTGCAATCTGCGAGGACGTCACGGTCTCTGCTGCGTTCAAACATGATGACAACGGACTGAATTCCGGAGCTGTGTACGTCCACCGCTTCGATGGCACCGACTGGGTTTTCGAGCAGGAGCTACTCGCCTCGGACGGCATGTCTCAGGACCGATTCGGATGGTCGGTCGACACGAATGCGAGCCGCATCGTGATCGGGGCGCGCGAGGACAACGATCCTGTTGACGGTAGCAACACCGGTTCGGCATACGTTTTCATGTGGGACGGCGCCACCTGGATCGAAGAACAGAAACTGGTCGCCCTCGACGCCGATCCGGACGACGAATTTGGCACATCCGTGGCCATGAACGGTGACTTGATCGTGGTCGGCGCGGACGGCGATGACGAGGGTGGCAGCGGGGCCGGTGCGGCTTACGTCTTCGAGCTGTCCGGGGCGGTCTGGTCTCAGGTTGCCAAGCTGCTCGCCTCGGACGCGGGCGCCGGTGACGGATTCGGCGGGTCCGTGGCCATCGATGCTGACGTGATCGCCGTCGGCGCGCCGCTGGAGTCAGCCGTCGGCTCGTTCGCAGGCGCTGCCTACGTCTTTCGCTCGGTTCTCGGCACCTGGTCAGAGCAGGACAAGCTCGCCGCAACGGATCTGGCGACGAACGACCGCTTCGGGAGCGACGTTTCCGTATCCGGATCCAGCGTGCTCGTTGGTGCCATGAATGCTCCCAGTACAGGCGCCAACGACTCGGGGGCCGCGTACGTCTTCGTTGAGGATGGGGGCAACTGGACCGAGGAACAGAAGCTTGAAGCGAACGACAGTTCCCTGGGCGACCTCTTCGGCTGGTCGGTGTCCATCGACGGGGATGTGGCCTTGATCGGTGCCTACCTGGAGGACGGTGCCGGTTCAGACTCCGGCGCCGCCTACGGATACGGTCGAGTCGGAGATACCTGGACCCAGCGCACCAAGTTCATCGATGATGACACGGCTGCCAGCGATGCCTTTGGCTTCTCGGTCGACCTGTGGGGTGAGCGCCTCCTTGTCGGCGCGTGGGGCGATGATGACATCGAGGACGAATCCGGTTCGGCCTACGTTTTCACCTGGGAGCCATCGATCGGTGCGAACTACTGCTCGGGAGAGCCGAATTCAGTTGGTCCAGGTGCAACCCTGTCGGCGACGGGCAGCCCGGTGGTCGCGGACGATGACTTCAGGCTTACCGCACGCTGTGCGTTGCCCGGTGGTCCAGGCCTCTTCTTCATGGGCACGACCATGGTCAACGCACCTTTCGGAGAGGGCAGGCGCTGCACCGGCGGCATGGTCTTGCGTTTGAATCCCCCTGTCTTCGCGGACGCAGCAGGCACCGCGACGCGTGGGCCCTCTCTGCAAGCCATGCCCCTGGCTGGAAACGTCCTGGCCGGTTCGGGCTGGAACGCGCAGTACTGGTACCGGGATCAGGTCGGTGGTCCGGATGGGTTCAATCTGTCCGACGGCGTCCACGTCGATTTTCAGTAACTGCTCTTCGTCTATTCCTCGGAGTGGCCGGGAAGAGGAGTCGACGATGCCTGATCTTCGCCCGCAGTGCTCTCCGGCGGGAGGGCGATACGGCCCATGACCTCGTGGGTTGGGGCGGGGCCATCCTGCGCGTCCGCTCCGTCCACTTCTGGTTCCGGATCCGAGGCAATGGGTTGGGATTGCTCCGAATCGCACCCCGAAAGTTCCACGTCGCCTAGTTCCTCGAGCGGCGCAACCTTGCCCATGGCCTCCTTGGGATCAGGGCATACGACCTCGCCGAGGATTTCGATGTTCGGCAGGACGTCACCTACGAGGTCTTCGGGGATCTCGTCCGGAGGCGGAAGGGGTCCAGGCTGAACCACGGCCGGTGTTTCGCCGACGCATGCCGAGAGCAAGCCGGCTCCGGCCGCCAGGATCCAACCAGTCAGACGCGATTGTGGACGGATCGGCCCTTCGCACGCACCCGGCTGACCAGCTCCATCGGCCGCCAGATAAACAGGTGCACCATTCGTGTCACGCACGACCCGCATGCAGAGGCGCTCCTCTGCCTCGCGTACCAGTTCGGTTGCCTCGGCCCGGGTGAGCGCCGCGCTGTTGTGTACGTGCAGATTGCATTCGGAGCAGAAGCGCCTACGCTCGTCCCCTACCAGGCTGTCCCAGGACTTGGGGCAGGGTGTTTGGATCTCGATCTCGGCCTGTCGTTTGTCGTCTTGCATGGTGTCGCCTCGTCAGTTGTCTCGTCGTTCCAGGGTAGAAACGGAGCGAGCGACTTCTTTCTTGGAGGTCAAATGCGCATTTTCGTGGCGTCGGTGAACTGGCCCCGCCTTGAAGGCGTACAGGCCAGGGTGTAGGAAAGGATTTCCGACCTACTCACGACTAGATGAGCTCAGCCAACCGCAAATACTCCAGCCGGATTGCCATCGGCGCGGTCGCCGTCCTGGCGGTCGTCGTTGGGTTGTTCGAGGTTCAAAAGAATGGCCGGGGCGACCGTGGGCCACACTCGAGTGAAGAGATGGGTGCGCCAGGAATTGCGACCGAGCAACGGGCACAGGGCGGCATCGATGCGATCATGGAGGCGTTCCGTGTCCGCCGATCAGGTGTGATCGTCGAGGTGGCCGGCATGGTCCAGCGCGTGCTTCCGGATGACGACGAAGGATCACGCCATCAACGCTTCATCCTCGAGCTTTCGAACGAGCACACCCTGCTCGTCGCCCACAACATCGACCTGGCAATGCGCGTCCCGCTCGCGGTCGGTGATTCGATCACGCTTCATGGTCAGTACGAGTGGAACGAGCGCGGTGGTCTGGTGCACTGGACCCATCATGATCCGCAGGACAGGCGCGAGGGCGGTTGGGTCCGCCACGACGGCCGGATCTACAGATAGTCAAGCCGCGACAAGCTCGAGCCGAGGCGACTATCGACTCGCCGCCCAGCCGAGGCGCGGACGGCGATCCGGATGTAGGGGAATCTACCTGGTTGTCTGGTAACGACGGGCCCGATTGCATGCTTGGCCGCCGACAACTCCCGAGATAGGAGGCTGATTCGCCGGTTTCCCGGACAGTCCCTACACTGGAGTATCGCCGCTCCGCCCGCCTGTTCCCGTTCTCCGACATTCGAGGCAATGACATGAACTTGATCCCGCGCACGGCCCTCGCCCTCATACTCGCCTCCACCGTCGCAAGCGCGCAGGTGCTCATTCCCCTTGCCCAGACCAGATCAGTGTCGGGCGACGCGGCAGCCGACGACTTCGTTACCTTTCTGACGGACTCGGAATTTCATCAGGCGCCCGACTTCACGCAGTTCATGGCCACTGCCTCTGCCACCCTCAACCATCCGGACGTCGGCGGGACCGGAGGGTCGTCGCAGACCTCCGACATTTTTGCGGACTCGTTCGTGGGTATCGGCAGCGCTTTCGCCGACACATTCGTCAACGAGTCGCCCTGGCTGGCCCAGACATCCGGGTTCTCGATCGCGACGCTCGAGTTCCAGGTGACCGAGAAGGTCCAGTATCACCTGGTCGGTACCGTCACAGCCTTTGACAACGGTGTCACTGTCGCGGACCTACGAATTCTCGGTGGTGGTTTCATCGGTGGCAACGCGTCAATAGGTGAGGGCGACGTGGACATCGATGAAACTGGCATCCTCACGCCCGGCTCTTACAGCATCTCATTCCGCGCCTCAGGGAGCGCCGAGTCGAATGGCGGCGGATTCGACTTCGCCTTCGGCGAGTTCGACATGGGCTTCTACCTGACGCCCCTGGCTAGCAATGCCTGCGTTGCGGCCGCGAACTCGGCCGGTCCCGGCGCTCTCCTGTCCCTCGGTGGATCGACGAGTATCGCCGCCAACGACTTTCGCGTTGAGGCCAGCGGTACTCCGCCCAATGTATTCGGACTGGCCTTCTACGGCCCCAACCTGATCCAGGCTCCATTTGGCGACGGATTCCGCTGCGCCGGTGGTCAGACTCACCGCGTCCAGCCCCCGATTCAGGCCGACGGCAGCGGATTCGTCTCGAAGCCCATCAGTTTCCTTACCGGCCCGGCCAGTTCCGGCAACGGCCAGATCTTTTCCGAGAGCACCTGGTACTTCCAGTTCTGGTATCGCGACCCGATGGGACCCGGCGGCAGCGGCTTCAATACGAGCGATGCGCTGCGCGTGGTCTTCTGTCCCTGATTCGCAATTCAGGCGATACAGTCCCGAACACCCTCAAGGTGCCCTCCGGCGCTACACTGCGTGCATGGCTGACAGCGGTACACACGGAACCTTCACGGAGCTTCTCGGGGGCATCGACCCGGATTTCAAGAAGCTCGTGAAGTCGATGCGAGACGAGATCACCAGGCTCGACAAGGCCTACGTTGAAATCGTCTGGTTGGTACAGGGCATCGCGAGCTACGGCGTCGGTCCGAAGAAGATGTCCGAGCACTACCTGTACATCGCGCCCCAGAAGAAGCATGTGAATCTCGGCTTCTATCATGGTGCCGTGCTCGACGACCCAGATGGTCTCCTGGAAGGAACCGGTAAGCTGCTGCGGCACATCAAGATCAAGAGCGAAGCCGAGTTCAAGAAGGCCGGCGTCAAGCGCCTGATGAAGGCAGCGATCAAGGATCGGTTCGACACCTTGTAGCGAGAGTGCGGCGCCAGTCGCTTTCCCGCTCCTCAATCCTCACTTTCAGAAGCTCCCGAGCAATACCGCAGGATCCGGGCCCGGTGGCGGCGGTGGCCCGGGAGTGATCCAGCTACACGTGCCGCACCTCGGGCCAATCTGGTCGTTGGCGGAATCAATGATGGCGATATGACGAAGGTACTTGCGCCACCGCCCTTCGGATGGCGTGCTGGCGTTATCGAAATCGCCTGGGCTCGTTCCTGCCCTCTCCCAATCGCCCGATCCCTCCGTACTCGCCATGTTGAATCACCATTTCCAGTTGCGCCGCTCACTCCTCGCACTCGCTGCTCTGACTCCGCTCTTCTCCGTTGGGTCTTGCAACGCAGCGGCCCACGCGATCTCGACGGGCGCGAACTATCCCGAGGCCATGGCAGCGCTCGACGCTCCGGCGGCCGGATCAGCGCGGGTCGTGATCTACACCGACGCCAAGCTCGCCGACGCGGTCTCCGTGGACCGAGACGTGTATCAGTTCAGGGGAAAGACCTTCTTCACCCTGGACCTGCCAGCCGGAGAGCACCTGCTCACCTGCTCGGGCATCAGCATCACCTGGGGCAACCCGGGTCTTGGCAAGAACCGCCTGACCCTGGATCTGGCCGAAGGTCAAACGGTGTTCGTCGCCATGCGCAAGGGCGGAGCCATCGGCAAGGTGGACCAGGCTCCTGCAGAGGTCGAGCTCGCCAATCTGCCCGTCTGCAAGAGCGCTGGAGTCATCGACACCATCTCGGATGAGAAGTGGAATCCAGGCAACTAGCGCGCGGCCGGAGCGTTGCTCCCCTGGGCGAGGAAGCCCGGGGCGACAGATTCCAGCGTGAGCGCGCTGTAGCGGACCTTGGCCTGGGATAGGTTGTAGAAGCCGAATCGGCCGCCTTCGAATTCGCCCGTCAGGTCAAAGATCTCGACGCCATCGACCTTGATCAGGACTCGATCCTGCAGATAGGTCAGGGAGTACTCGTGCTCTCGGTTGGGCTGCCAGCCCTTCCCGGGTCCGTAGTCGCTGGCGAGAACTTCCATCGACTCGTGCGTGTGGCCCCACCAGGGCGTGTTGGTGCTGGCGCTATTGGAGACGGCTCCCTTGATTCGGGTCAGGGTGAAGCCCTCGCTGGCAGTGGATTGGTCTCCGCCTCTCCAGTCGAACAGAAGGAAATCACCTTCCGTCTGGCTGCCTGCCTGATCCCTGTACCCGAACACGAACCCGATGAAGTCGTCATCCGACCCATCGGAGACTTCGAACGTGCCACTGATGGACACGTCGATGAAATCCTGCGCACTGAGGAAATAGCTGGGCGCTCCGTTAACCGTCTGTTCTACGGATGTACCGCCGGCGTCAATCTCCCAGTTTCCACTGCGCGGAGCGCCGTGTTGGCTCCAGGACCTCAGGTCGTTCGCTTCGCCTCGCGAGCTTCCGAGTGCAGCCCATTGGGCGAAGAGCGAGCTGGGATCAATTTGCTCTGCCTGAACAACATCCCCTGGGCCGTCATCGGGTAGAGCAGCGACCTCAGCGCAGCCCATCGCGGAAAGGGGAAGCCATCCGAGGAGGGCGGCCCAGAAACGGGAATCGTGCGTGCAGTTGCTCTTCGTCATCACGTGACCTCGATTCGGGAAGCGGCGGGACTCGTGTCGTCACCATCCAAGACGCAGCGGGAGGGCCTTCTATTGCCTTTTCTTTGGGGGTTTTTTGTAGCCCCCGTCTGAAAGGGTCATCGGTGCAGTTCCTCACGCAAATAGAACCGCAAATCCCCAGCCCGCGTGCGACGCAGGATTCCCGTGGGTTCTCAGTCTTCGCGTTCGTCGACCCACGCCATCTGGATCGCCTCGAGGATGCCCTCGTTCGAGCTGTTTGGATCGGAGCTAAATCCCTCGAGTGCCACGATCTTCCCGTGCAGATCCGTGAAGCGCAGGGTCAGCGGATCCAGATTCGGCTCGGCGTCGAAGAGGCGAAACGCAATCTCGTGAACGTCGGACCAGGTGAGTTCGTCGGCGGACATGGGGCCTCCAGGTATCAGCGGGCAGAAGAATGTCAGGCTGGAGCGTCGCCTCCGGACCGCTCCGGCGGATAGGCGGGAAGGGTGGTCAGGCGCGCATCATCGACTGCCTTGCCGACCGTGAAGTGGTAGAGGCTCTGCAGTGTCTTGCCGCGCAATCCGAGGATCGAGTGGACCGGATCGTCGAAGAAACAGCCGATGCCCGTCGAGCGCAGTCCATGGGCCTCGGCTTCGAGGTAGAGCCGCTGGCCCAGGACGCCGGTCTCCCAGAACAACCGCTGGTAGAACCAGGCGCCCTGTTCCTCGATGGAGTCCTCGAAGTCAGCGAGCATTCCAAGGCTGAAAGCGCCGTCCCCGGCGATGTCCTGATTGCACGAGAGCTGGGCAGCCTGACTGTGCAGGGGCATGGGAAAGAGCAGTGAGAGGGGCAATTCATCCGGACAGCCCCTGGGCTTCTGCCACAGGAACTCGGGTGTGCACGCGGCGCGCACGGCCTCGCTACGGGCGGGATCGCGCTGGAGCCAGTAGAGGCCTGGTTCCATGCCGTCGACGCGATGCACAAATATCGCCAGGTGAATCCGGGGGCTCCAGGGTAGGGCATTGAAGGGGAAGCGGCCCGCGCGTGGCAGGGTGGCCTCGAGCATCCGGAAGAAGACGGACGAGGGCATACCCGTGCGACCGTCGAGGGCCTGGCAGCTGCGCCGCTGCCGGATGGTCTCGCGCAGGGAAACATCACTCCCCTCCGGCACCACATCGTGGCGTGGCGGCTGCCAGGCAGCTTCGGTCTCGGTGCGCGGCTTGGCCGAGGCCAGGGCAGCCATGTCGATAGCGTCCCAGTCGACATGTTCCGGAGAGAGATCGTTCGGTCGACCCTGCCAGGAAAGGTCGCGAAACTCGGCGGTCAGGGTTGGGAACGCGCGCGGCGCGGTCGGATTTCCTTGTGGTGTGAATAGCAGGAGGGCTTCGGGAAGCTCGGCGTCGGGTCCCTGCTCGGCATAGACACCGAGAAGTTGTGCCAGCTCATCGGATCCGAGGTCGTCAACCAACTCGGCCTTCCATCCCAGGCCGGCGCCGGCGATCGAGAGTGCAGCGATCGCGTGGCCCGCATCGTGCTGGCAATAGCGAAAGGCCCGTTCACCATACTTCCAGGCCTCGCGCCAGTGAATCGACGTCAATCCCGCAAAGAAGGATCCGGGGGGAAGGTCCGAGACCAGCCGATTCCAGAGATCCTCGGGAATGGGTGCGCGCAGCTCGAGTCCGTGCTCGCGGGGAGCGTAGTGGAATATCGCCGGAGAATCGCACAGGCCTTGGATCGCCGGTGTCAGCACGTAGCCCTCGGTCGGATGCAGGTTGCCGCTCGACGGATTGACGCGCAGTGCCCAGCGCGTGTCCCCGGCCTGCTTCCATGCCGAGAGCGCGAGACTGTCGAAGAGCAACTGGGACAGGAAGCGTCGATCCAGGGCCGCCGGCGTGACGCCGCCCTCCCCCAGCGCCTCGCGGTAGCCCGGGTGAGCTGTCGAAGGAACCAGGTCCAGCGGCAAGAGCTGTGACCCTTCCCATCGCCGGAATGGATCAGGTTGATTCTCCCAGTCGAGCTCGAATGGCCCGACCGCGAATCGATACGGGCTGTGCTTGGTCTGCTCGTGGTAGGCGTAGACGACACGCTTGCGGTGCTCGGGATCCGACATGCGAGCATTGCTCGACTCGCCTTCAGCCTCGTCGCGGCGCCGTCCTCGGCCAGAGAAGATATCCAGGAAGCCCATGGGTGAGCCGGCGAGCCCGCTCAGCATCCCTGCCGGCGGGGCAGAGCGCTATTCATGAGCCCGAGTCGTCGGGCAGTGGCCAGGTGTCGTGAATCACGATCTGTTCTTCGGATTCGACTTCTTCAGTCGGGCGCATGACGATGGCATCCCACGCCAGCTTCTCACACACGCGGACGCAGATGACGCAGCCGATGCACTCGTCGTACCGAATGCGCACGGGCGGGATCGTCCGATCCGGCCAGTCCGCCGCCGGTGCAACTTCGATGCAGTCCACCGGGCAGAACGGAATGCAGACTTCACATCCCGTGCAATTGGGCTCGACAATCTGGGCCAGGGACCTGGGCCGCTTCTTCTTCCTCGAGTGCTTCTCGGGGATCTCGGGAATGCCCGAAAGCAGAGTCTTCAGTTTGCGAGTGTTGTAGGAATTCATGGCCCCTCTGGTCCATTATGTGCCGGTGTCCTGTTGCCTGCAACTTTGTGGCCTCCGTTCCGAACCTGCGTAGGGCCTGGCCGTCTCACACGATCTGACACAGTATGCTCGACCGAGTGGTAGGAGGAAGCCCATGACACGAGACTCGCGAAACGCATTCGCCGCCGCTCTCATCTTCGCCTGTGGTGGTCATGCCAGTGCTCAGGACGGTTCGCAGGACGAACCGCCCTCCATGATCAGCGTCTTTGACGAGTCCTACACCCATCGGCTCTCCAATGGCATGCGCGTCTGGATCCAGCGGATCCCGGATGCAGCAAACGTCGCCGTGAGCGTGACATTGCCCTACGGTCGGGATTCGGACCCCATTGGGCGCGAGCAGCTTGCCCACTTCATCGAGCACATGTTGTTCAAGGGTCACATGGGGCGCAGCGAGCTCGAGATCAAGCGTGAGGTCTCTGACCGTGGCGGCTCGAGCAACGGTCTGACCTTCAATGATCGCACCGCCTACTACGTCCACCTGCCCCGTGAACACGCCGATTTTGGGATCGAATGGCTGTGGAAGGTGCTGTCGCCGCGCGAGATGGACGTGGCGACGACCGATGCCGAGCGGGAGCCTATCGCTCTCGAGATTGGTGCGCGACGACTGGAGTTCGTCGACAAGGCACGCGCCCTGTTCTGGAATCCTGCATGGCTGCGCCGGCCCGGATTCTGGGAACGCGAGTTCGGGCTAAGGACCTACGCGAGTCGGGACTACGACCCCTGGAGGAGCCTGCATGCAATCCAGCCCGACGAGCTGGCAGCCCACTACGATCGGTACTACGTCCCGTCACGCATGCTGCTCTCCGTTTCGGGCGATCTGGACCCCGCGGCGACCCTGGAGGTGGTCGAGCGGACCTTTGGTAGCCTACCGTCGCGGCCAGCGCCCGAGCCTGTCTACACGCCGCGTGATCCGGGCCGGCGTTTCGAGGCTTACCGCTGGCAGCGTCGCGCCAGCGTCTGGTACCGGACCATCTTCCGCCTGCGTGACCTGTCTGCGGAAGACGTGCTCACCGCCATTTTCGTCGGGCGCTTCCTGGATGAGCGGTTGACCGAGCTCCTGCGGCGCGGCGACGACAAGGCCGTCTACGGGCTCGCCGTCGGCATCGACCGCTGCGGCCCGTCCGTTGCCTTTCAGATCCAGGCAAACATCCGATCCGACATTTACGATGACTCGCGCAAGACGATCGATGCGGAGGTTGAAGCCCTGAGGAACGCCGCCCACGATCCGGAGGTGTTCGCGAAGCTCAAGACTTCGATCGCGCGTCAAGTGCGCACCAGTGTCAGCGAACCGGCCGACCTGACCGACATGCACATCAACACGCTCTACATGCCGGACCTGTTCGAGGATCTTCCGAATCTGCCGCGGGAGATGGCATCGATGACCCAGGAACGTCTGGCCAGCTTTGTCACCGACCAGTTCGTACCCGAGAGCGAGGTCCTGGAAGTGACCTACCCTACGCCGAACTCGCGCCTGACCGAGTGGGCCCTGCAGGCTGGGCTGCTCTGGCTGACCTACTCTCTTGCTCGCTGGTTGCTCGTGAAACGCATCGATATGCGCCGACTCGTCTACATCGCGAGGCTACGTGCGTCCTTACCCTTCGTACTCATCGCTGGTGGAGCGATAGTCTCGATCCTCGCCATGGTGGCTCGCCTGGGTGTCTGGGCCTGGGGCATGGGATATGCGCGCTGGGCACGGCCGATCGACAGTTTCGAAGTCCAGGCTGCGGTCCGTGGCGCGGGCTTTGTCCTCTGCACCGTACTCGTGATGCTGGTCATGGCGCGCATCCCACGCAAATTTCTGTTAATGGAGGATGAGCTGCGAGTGAAGGGCCTGCTCTTCCGATCGCGCGTATTGCTGCCGGGCGATGTCGCGGCGATCGAGCTGCGCGGCTTCCGGTCAGTCTGGCTGTCCCGCAGGCTCTTTGGCTGCGTGCCGCTGACCCTGGGGCTCTTCAAACCACAGATCTACCTGGAGCTACGCTCGGGTCCGAACTACTTCGTCCGTGTCCGTGATCGCGACGAGCTCTTGGGCTTGCTGCGGGCGTTCGCTCCAGAGGCGCGCATCAAAGAGTAGCCCGCAGACCCCCGCGTCATCGACGGTTGGGAGCCTGCGGGCAACGGGAGGAACGTGTCTGACGCGGTAGTCCCGTTAGAAGGTCAAGCTGACCGAACGCTGGTCCGGTCTGGTATCGGGCATGGACCAGAGGAACTGGCCGCCAGCCGGAACATCCGGGTCGGTGATCGGATCCCAGCTGTCCGGATCGACATCGGGAACCATGATCACGTTCACGGTGACTTCGTCGCCCGGGGACAGCCCGGTAGCTACGAAGTCGATCTGCACGATTCCATCGCCGGCGGTGTCGTCAACAACGCTTGTCGTTGAGATAAGGAACGGTCCAGGGAGGGCCCCATAGGTGACCCCGTCCAGCTTGAACGACGTCGAGTGGGAACTCGTGAAACTGCCGAAGTTCTGTCCGTTGACGAGCAGCTCCGCGATGACGACGCGATTCGGCATGGCAAAGAAGGGCGGGCCTCCAACCTCGAAGTCCGTCCTGAACTCGACCACGGCGTCGAGAGTCCCGATGCCCCGCAGGTCCTGAACGAACTGAGCCTCATTCAGCACCGCGATAAACGGCGCGGCACCGATGAAGGCGGAATTGGTGGTCATCTCCGCCGGGAGCGGCTCGCTGAACGAGTTCCCGTTGAGGTCCGTGATCGTGACGATTCCGAAGTAGTCGTTGTCCTTGAAGTTCGCCGTCGACGGGAACAGGTCGTGCAGCACCACCGTATGAACAGTACTGGCGTCCAGGCTTTCGACCGTGATCGGATCGATATCGATTGTCTCGTACTCGACCGACCAGTGTGTCGGTTCGTCGGTCTCAAAGGTGACCTTGGCCGAGGACGCGGTCATCCACAGGAGCTCCGGGAGCTTGGTGAATTGAGGAAGGGTGGTCTCGCTCGGTAGGCTCAGATCATCCGTCGGGTCACTACCATGGGCCACTTCGTAGCCGTCCGGGTAGGTGTCATCGTCAAAGTCCTGGTTGAAATCGGTGGTTCCGTGCAGGACTTCATCGCCGTTCAACAGTCCGTCGTCGTCGACATCGATGCCGAAACGCACGCCGTTTCCGGGTGGCACTCCGATGAACATGTTGCTCGCCAGGCCACTCCCAGCGTGGGTGACGAAGCTTGCAAAGTCGACAGGCGACAGGTTGCTGTCCTCGGGCAAGAACAGCTCCGTGTCCGGGTCGAAGGTCCACCGCAGGTGGGTCGGTGAGCCACCGATCGGGTATGTGCCGACCACGGCGACGTCGAGCCAGCCCTTGCGCGCCTGGCGCAGCAGGATGCCGCGGATCCTGGCCGCAGAGGCGGCCGTACCCGTCTGGTTCAGCATGCGCACATACTGTGCAGCGGGGGCCGTGGCCTGGTCGAAGGCGAGCAGGAACTCGGTCAGGTCAGCCTGTTGCTGAAGGTCCAGCTGGCCGAGGCCCGCATTGAAGTCAAAGAAGGTGTCGATCGTCGCCGCGTGGATGACGCCACCACCGAGCAGGGGCTTGTCGACCGCGTTGCCGAAGATCGTGAGTCCAACCTCTTTCTGGTCCTTCAGCCCGATCGTTCCATTGCTGAAGGCCGTCACGTCCTGAGCGACGCGGACGGCAAGCTGTGAACCGATCTCGTTGATCGGGTCGCCACTCGTTCCGTTGGGGGCAGAGTGACAGAAGACACACGACACGGCCCCGATCGAGGGCACGTCGAAATACACGTCCTGACCCCTTACCGGGTCACCCACGAGACCACTGGGGAGCGCCTCTGCGTTGGGATCGAAATTCAACCGCCGGTGCACGCTCTCACGTGGACTGGACGGTGTCGTCAAGCTGAAGATGAACTCCTCGAACTTGGCGAAGTCACCGCCCGGTGTCTCGTCGAGCTTTCCGGGCCCGCCGAGCAGCCCCGGGAAGGCCGCATTGAAATCGATGAGCTGACGTTCACCCCGCCAGTGGAAGGGTGAGATGCTCTCGATGCCGAACAGGGGCTGGGTCACCATCGGTCCCTTCTCGTCGAAGGGCGAGTTGGAGATGTTCCAGACCAGTCCGTCGGTGTTGCCGCGCGGGTGGCAGTGGCCGCAGGTAAAGCGGTTGTCCATCGACTTCGAGGCGTCGTAGAAGAGCTCGCGCCCCTCGCGTACCGACTTGGGAGTGGGATCGCCACCCAGATCCACGGTTGCGAACGGCAGGGGGGCGAGCGTCACAAGATTGTAGATGTACATCTTGTTCGTACCCCACGCATAGACCACCAGCAGGGTCTCGGTGGTCGGATCGAGCAGGAGCCCCTGGGGAATACCGCCGTCCGGCACGATGAAGTCAGTCAAGCGATCGCCGGCTGAATCGAGCATGGTCACGCGGTCGCTGTTCGAGCCCGCGATGAATGCTTCGCCGGTGGTCGCGAAGACCAGAGACTGGGGCATCGAGATCGTGCGGTTGGGGTCGATCTGGCTGCCTCCCGTGACGGGGTCCCAGTCATCGAGGTCGATGATCTCGAGCGGGCCCACCAGGCCGCCACCAGAGTCATCGCCGATCGTGAGGGCGTTGAGGGCGAACTGACCGTTGACCGCCGGCTCACTCTGCTTGAGCGGATCCTTGTTGAACGACTGGATGTTGCACATCCAGTAGTCACCCGTGTCCGGATTACGCCCGTGGGCGAGCATGATCGATCCCATGCCCTTGAATACCGCGGTGAAGGTGTCGTTCCTCGGGTCGAACTTGAAGAGGTCCTCGTCCGGGAGCCCGTCGGGTGAGATGGCGGGATCCTCCAGGTCGACGACGATCGCATTGCCGGCTCCGCCGACGGTGGTCGAGTTGTTTCCGGAGAGCTCGGGCGCGATCATCACGGTGCCATCCGATTCCAGGAACAGCATGCGACCGCGCTTCGCGTCCGGGTTGTGGTGGCGCTTGATCTCGAGCGTGCTGAGGTCGACCTCGGCCAGCTCATCGGTCCCCGGCAACGAGACGTAAGCCACGTCGATCGATGCGTCGATGACGATGTCGCTGGGCTCGCCGCGCAACCAGACTGCATTGACGATCTCACCTGTCGTGCGGTCGAGCTGGAGCAAGCTCTCGGTTCCCTGGCAGACGACCCACAGGTCGTCCCCATGAAGGGCGAGGGACACGGGGTTCATCGCCACGTCGAAGACCGTCTCGGGATCGAAGCCCGCATTCTGATGGTGGGTGACGGTGTTGCCGTGGACGTTGACCGCATAGAGGTCGAGACCATCAGCAGTGATCGCCATCGGCCGCACGGCCTCCGCATTGAAATTCGTAACTGTGCGCGGCGTGTCGTCCAGCGCGCGGTATGGGCCGACCCGCGGCCCGGGACTCAGGTCCGCCGGATGGGCCGGGTTGAGTTGGGTTCTCGCGTCGGGGATCGACGGGAGGCCGATCAGCTGGTGCGCGGGGTCCTCGTCGTGTCCCTCCGCGGCTTTTGGTCTCAGAGTTCCGTCTTGAGCGGCGGGGGCCTGCCATGCGATCAAGCCGCACACCGAACTCAGAACCATTGTCCGAGTCCACCATAGCTTCTGGGTCTTCATCTCAGTTTTCCTCCATGAGAGTGGGCATCTACGATGCCGTCCTTCAGCCAGCTGATTTCTTGACCCTAGGGCATTCCGGGAATTCCCGCAACGAGGTGAAACCCGCACCCGGGTTCCGTTCTAGCGACGGGCCGGGCGAGGTTGCAGGAGCGACCCAAACTGTGGCGTGAGATCGCGGGCGACGGTTGATCGCTCACTTGAAAGCAGGCCTCACGCGCACCGGGGCAAGTCAGCCTGGATGGATTCGTCACGCCCACGTGTCGTCGGCGCAAGCGACGGATTCCCAGGATCGCCGAGCGTGGTGTCGCCACGGGGGCTCTGGCTCAATGCATGGCGGACGGAGAAGGTGCGTCCCACCGCGCACCGCCTCACGCCTGGTGGGAGGCAGGAAATGGCCATTGCGAAGGTATTTTGTAGGAAAGCTCAATTGGGAACGTCGAGCCGTCGATCTTGAAACGGGGAACACAGCAAGGGGGCTGTATGGAACTTCGAGTCAATTCGAAGAGGTTTGGCGAGATCTCGGGGCGCCGGCTCGGTGCTGTCACCGATCGGCTCGATAGCGGCTACTCGCGTCTCTCTTCCGGCGACCGCAACGCGCGCTCCGGCGGCCATGCTTCCGGACGTGGAATAGGCGCATCGGTCCGGGCGCGCCTCCGTGGGATGTCGGCCGCGCGCGGCAACATTCAGCACGGTCTCAGCATGGTGAAGACAGCTTCGTCGGGTCTAGGTGAGATCGGTGAATCGCTTGGGCACATGCGTGGGCTTGCACTTCGGGCTGCAACGGGCACGTTGAGTGCAGAAGACCGCGCGCTCCTCGATGCGGATTTTCAGGCGCAGCGGCAAGGCATGGATCAGGTTGCCGCGCAGACTGCTTTCAATGGCCAGCGGCTGCTGGATGGCACGGCGGGGACGACCGAGATTCAAACAGGGGTCGATCCGGGCGGGTCCGTTTCCATCGATCTTCCGGACGCGACCAGTGCCAACCTCGGCGATCTGCAGTCACAGGACTTGTTGACGAGCGACGCTGCGAGCGCAGCCCTCGCCAACATCGACAACGCCATCGAAGCTCTTTCCGCACAGCAGGGAGAGCTTGGTGCAGCCGAGAATCGACTGCACCAGGCCTACAGTGCGCTGGCGTCGAGGCGCATGAGTCTGGCGCGCGCCGACAGTCACATAAGCGACACGGACCTCGCGACCGAGATCACGCTACTGATGCAAGAGCGGATTGCGCAGAAGGCAGCAGTCTCGGTCATGATCCAGGCCACGGTCGAGCCCGACCGAGCGCTCGAGCTCCTCGGTATATCTCAGATGCGACGGCGCGGCCGTTGACCGAGGGGCGCCCTGCGGATCGGCCAGGGACGCACCCCCATTCACAGATCGAATGCGCCACCCTGGCAGGCCACGCTGGGGGAAGATCACGCCTCTCCTACCCCCATGGCTCGATCAGCCGATCTTCCTGCCAGTTGACGGCACCGGGAAAATAACCCACCCCAGATGCCGTCAGTAGGATGTGCCAGTGCGGAACTGGATCATCGTGAAGCAGTGCGGACAGGAAATGGGGCCAGCATGATCAGCGGAATAGTTGCACTTCTTGGTAGCGCGGCCCTTGCCACGGCCAGTCAAGGACCTGGCCTGGCGACCCTTTCGATGCCCGTGGTCGAGGTTCCGATGGATCTCTCCACGCACCATATCGCGGTCGAGGTCTCCATCGACGGCCAGGGACCCTTTCCATTCAACCTGGATACCTACGCGGTGACGACTGCCTGCGTCGACGAGCGCTTCGCCGAGCGCATGGGCTTCGAGAAGGTCGGGACGACAATGAACAGCGACGGCTCGGGGGAGGAGCGGCGGCTCGATGTGGTCCTGATTCCCGAGTTGAGGCTCGGCGGTGCCACGTTCAGGGACGTGCGCGCACTGGTCGACGACTATTCATGGGTAAGCACCCCCGACGGCGGATCGATCGATGGGTTGCTCGGATATCACCTGTTCCGCGAGCTGCTACTCGAGCTCGACTATCCGGGGAAGCGGATCGTGCTGCGTGAAGGCGAATTACCGGCCAACGGAGATCACGTTGTCTCCCATTCCGCGCTGCGTACCCGTCCGGACTTTCCGCTCCAGATCGGTGGCAAGCGCTTGATCATCGGAATTGACTCGGGCGCGCAGGCGGGGCTGTCATTGCCCAGATCGCTCATCGACGAGCTCGAGTTTGTCCACCCGCCGGCCATTATCGGGCGTGCCCAGACGGTCTACAGCAAGGCAGACGTCCTCGCGGGAGTTCTGGCCGGGGCGGTGAGATTCGCTGGCCACGAGCATGTCCGGACCGAGGCCTCGTTCAGCGAGATATTCGGCATGCCGATGATCGGGCATGGGCTGATGGCGGAATACTCGGTCACCTTCGATCAGAAGAACGGCCGCGTACGCTTTGCCAGACCGAAGTGATCGAAGGCAAGGCCTCAGCGATCTTTGTTCCGGCGCATCTCGAGCCGTCGGTCGAGCTCGCTCCGTGCCGAGTCCTTTTGCTGGCGGGTGAATTCAATCGTCTGTTCTTGAATGCGACCGGCCAGGTCCAGGGAGGCGTCGATGGCCGCACGTCGACGGTCAAAGGTCTCCTGGGGCACCAGTCCGGCGTTGTAGTCCATGCACAGTTGCTTGCTCTTGACGACCAACTCCTGTGCTGCGGCGCCGTACTCCAGCCCGCGCTTGCGGGCCCACTCCGCTTCCGGCCCGAAGTGCATGAAGCTGATGTACAGCGTCAGGCGCGTTTCGACATTCTGAGCCAGGAGGTCGGTATCCAGCTCCGGCACCTCGACCTTGCGCGTACGGGCGTCATCGACCCAGACCTCGATCGCATTCCGGGGCGGATCTATCGCGAGCTGCTTGACCGAGCCTTGGAACGCATCCCAGGCGTCCATCTGATCCTGGTGCGGGCGACTCATGCGCTCGACCAGGGAATCGGGCTCGCTCTCGCGCAGCTTTGCCCGGGCGGTCGACTGCATCGACTTCTTGCGGGCCTGCATCTCGTCGACCAGGGCAGAGTCCGCCCGACCCAGTTGCTTCTTTAGCTGGTCGCGTGTGGCCGCCATCTGCTCGTCGAGTTGATCCAGGAAGCGCCCGCGTGCATCGAAGGCGAGTCGCTCAGCCTCGAAGAGCTCCAGCAGCCGCTCCGAATAGGCTTCCTGGGACAGGATGCCGGAGTTGTACTCGAGGCACAGGCTGCGGTACTTCACCACCAGGAGTGTGGCGGCCTGGTCGTAGTTCGCCTTGCGGTGCAAGGTGCGCACCATGTCGCCACCAATCGTCGCGGCAAATAGTGGTCCGGAGCATTTGATCCGGAGCCCGAGGCTCTCCTCCAGGTCTTCGACCAGGTGGCTCACGTCGAGCCTTGGCACGACGATGCGTCGGGTACGGCCTCGATCGGCCCAGATAGTGATCTTCTCGGTGGCTTCGAGTTCCCGCACCTCGGTGGCGTCCAGGGATCGACCGAGGTCGGCCAGATTGCGCTCGACAGCATTCCGCGACTCCTGGCTCGCACTCCCATGAACAGAACGAAGCTCCGAGGCCTCGAACTTCTGATCCACGCTGGTGACCAGCTCGCGGAATTCTGCCAGGGTCGCCTCGAGGGCGCGCTTGCGCGTCGCGTTGTCGCGCGCGTCCAGCCCCAGCGCTTCGTCCAGACGCGCACCGGCATCGGCCGAGTCGATCGACGCCGTGACCAGCAACTCCATGCGACACAACCGGCCCTTCCCAACCGCATCGAATATGCGCCGCACGCGCCTGTGGTAGGTCTCGAGGGACAGGGCGCCCCCATTGAACTCCTTGCATAGATCCCGGATTCGTTGGATCAGCACCTGAGCCTGCTCTTCGAAGGCGACGCCTTTCTTGCGGCTCCATCCGACCGAGATCGAGACGCCACCGACCTTGGCGCCGAGACTCAGCTTGAATGACGAACTATCGGCGATCTCGTCCGGGTCGACCTTGTCCACCTCGATCTGGCGCGTGTGGGCGTCGTCCACCCAGACCAGAATTCGATCCCCCCGGGTGGGAGGGCCCGCCGTAGCGTGGGTGCCGAGGCCTCCGATCAGGGTGAGAATCACAAGGCACTTGAACGCAGCGATGAGCATCCAGGGCGAAGATTTTCCCGGTTTCGAGGGCTCAGGGCGTGTGGCGAGGCTCGTCGTGTGGCTGGGCATTGGTGGTCTCGGCTCCCCTGTGGAAGAGGGCCGGGCGCGCATCATACACACGGTGTTTCTTGCGGCGGCAGGCCGGCCAGCTCCCCTACTGGAGCTCGTACACTTCACCATTGAACGAGAAGCCTCGGACCTGGTCCGTGAGGTCACCGATAGCGTCCCGTTCGAGGACAATGTCGAACTTCGTGCCATTGGGCGGGTCGTAGTATGGGCAATCCGGTCCCGTAAACAGCTTGCCCACGAGCAGGTCCGCATTCAGGTTCCAGCTCACACCGGCGTTGTTGGTCCACCTGAGCTGGTTGCCCGAGATCTGCTGGATGGTGCCGATGTGCCACGGGTTCTCGACCGGTTCGCGGCGGAACGTGCCGATCACGTCGCCAAGGACCAGATCCCCCCAGGGTGCGTCCGCGGTGGCGTACCGCAGGGCCACGTGCATGGGAGGGGTGGCAGTCTGCAGGCGCCTGTAGACGGCCTCGTGGAAGTAGTCGGCTTCGTAACGTCCCTCGAAGTCCGCGGGCCAGTTCGCGAGGTTGAACCACTGGTGTGAGGTGTCTTCCAGTCCGAACTCCGGATAGGTCCGGAAGAGATGGTGGAAGAACTCGTGTTGCAGCCACTGGGGCAGGTAGGCGCGCCGCTCGAGGCCTGTGTAGGGCCCGGTACCAATGTGCGGTGGCTTGCGTACCAACCAGCGGTCGTCGACCAAGAAAAGGGGCGAACCGTTGGCGTAGCCCGTGCCCATACCGCCGGTGATGAACTCAGCGTTGGTGAAGTCGGGATACTGCTCGGGAACGTGAGACGGGTAGATCAACCACCACCAGTCAGTCTCTTGCAGTTGCTGCTCCGAGAGGGACGCCCAGACATCAGCCGGGTTCTCCACGGTTGCAAAGTAGCTACCCTGGTTGGCGAAGGCGTGCACGGGCAGGTCCAGGTTCGGTAGCGGAATGATCTGGATATCCAGCCCGAGCTGACCGTCCGTCATGGAGAAGACATACTCCTCGAAGAGGGCCAGTGACCCGCGCACGATCGCATGGTCGTTGGCCGAGAGAAGCGGGTGCATGGTGTGAGTTGCCGGCACCCCGGTGCCCTGGTTCAACTCGGTGAGGTTGCGCGGTTCGATACCGTTGCTCTGGCCAACCAGCAAGACGCTCATGCGCACGGTCCGCGGTGCCTGGTTGCCTTGCACTCCGCTCTGCACGCGCCAGTCGACCACATCGCTCAGCATGCGCAGGCCGTAGTAGCAGGGCGGTGATCCGATATTGATGCCGAACGGCTTCCTCGGCAGTGTGCCCCAGTCGAGCCCGCCCGTCGGGTGGCCCTGCCAGAGCGCGTCCAGGATCTGCTGGGCGCCGGACTCGTCACCGGCCGCGTGGCTGTCATTGCTGTTCAGCCAGGTGCCGAGGGCTCGCCGGTAGAAGCTCGAGAAGTTCTGAAGCCCGTAGGGTTTCAGAAAGGCCCGCGCCTCATTCGGTTGGACCGGGACCTCGGCCCTGACTCCGGTCTGAGCCGTGGCCGGATCGCTGTGGGCGAGAAACAGGACGCCAATGGCGAGAACGGGTATCGAAAGTAGCCTCATGGTGGTGCCCATTATGGCGGAATTCCCGGGGGTTTGGACCTTCCCTTTTGGCTACACACGCGGACCACGGCTCGAATGACGGGTCGGGCCAGCTCCACTCCGGATTGAGCTATGCTCTCACCGTGAATTCGACCGTGTCGTTCGTCATCCCAGCCTGGAACGAGGAGGCACAGCTTCCGAGCACCCTCGATGCGGTGCATGGGGCAGGGCGGGCTGCCAGCCTGTCCTTCGAGGTCCTCGTGGCAGATGACGCCTCGACGGACGGAACCGCCGATGTGGCGCGCGCCCACGGGGCGATCGTCGTGCCCTGCAACAACCGTCAGATCGCGGCCACGCGCAATGCGGGCGCGCGCGCGTCCACGGGTGAAATCCTGATCTTCGTCGACGCGGACACGCGCCCGCGCCCCGAGACCGTACGCGGCGTTGTCGACGCTATCTCGAACGGAGCGACCTACGGGGGCGCTGACGTGGAGTGGGACTGCAAGCTGTCACTGATCTCGCGCGTGTTGCTACGTAGCACCTTGAATTTCTATCGGCGCGCCAAGCTGGCGTCGGGCGCATTCCTCTTCTGCACGCGCGATGCGTTCAACCAGACCGGTGGATTCGACGAGTCCCTCTTTGCTGCCGAGGAGTACTACTTCTCTCGCGCCCTGGGCCGGATCGGGCGCCACGCCTGGGTGAAACACCGGGTCGTCACCTCGGGTCGCAAGCTGCGGACCTATTCAGACTGGGAGCTCTTGCGCGAGACCCTTCGGCTCATGCTGCGCGGCAAGAAGGGTCTGCGTACCCGCGCCGGCCTCGATCTTTGGTACGGACACCGACGGCCGGATCCGATGGACTGAAGCGTAGGTAGGGAGTCGGTGCGAGTAAGTCTCTCGATGTCCCACGTAATTCGGGATATGGGTACCCGTCCAGGCGGCCAGGGCGAACCCCGCTCGCCTGGGGTCCGGAGCGCTATTCGGGCTCCCACGGGTACTCGATGTAGTGCGCCGTTTCGCGTGCCACCTCGATTCCACAGAGCTTCGCGACGAGCGCAAAGGCCATGTCTATCCCAGCTGCAACCCCTGCGGACGAGGTGACCCCATCGGACACGACTCGAGATTCACGCTCCACCGTGATCGATGGGTCGATAGTCGCCAGGAGGTCCAGCGCTCCCCAGTGCGTCGTCGCGCGTCGCCCGGCGAGCAGCCCGATCTTTGCGAGTAGCAGGGAACCGGTGCAGACCGACGCGACCTCGGAGGCTGTCCTGCTCTGCGCCTCGATCCACGCGAGAGCCACCGGGTCTTCGAGCAACGCGCGCGTCCCGAAACCGCCAGGTACTACGAGAACATCGATACGCGGCGCGTCCTCGAATCCATGGTGCGGCACGACCTGAAGCCCGCCCGTTGTAGTGACCGCTGAGGCGGTACGAGCCACCGTGAATACGTGAAACGGTGCCGACTCATTCGAACGCCTCGCTTCGACGCCACCATTGAGCCGGGTCCGCGAGAAGACCTCGAAGGGACCCGCAAAATCGAGCAGCTCGACGTCGTCGAAGATAAGGATTCCAAGGTGGATGAGACTCATGGGCGTCTGTCCGATCGCGGTCAGTCCGGCTGTCCAGAACCATGGGAGCCGAGCGGCCGATGCTCCCCTCCAGGGCCAGGTGTGACATGGACCAGCTGACTCGGCTCGCCGAGCAGCACCCGATGCCAAACTCCCCGAGGGACGATCAAAGCCTGGCCCGGCGTCATCTCAACCTGCCGCGGCGGTTCTTGATCCTCGAGCACGACGGTCAGCCGCCCCGATATCAAGTACAGGAGTTCGTCGCCATCCGGATGCATCTCTCCCGCGTGCGGCGGCTCCCGCGTCAATGTCGGCGCCCCCACGGTGAATCCATCGATCCGCGGCGGCGGCCCGGGCACGCTCTCAATTTCGCGCGCATCGCCACCTCTGTCGAATCCGACAATTGAATTCCCGAGGTCGATCGGGCCACTGGGTTGTTCAGACATCATTCCTCAGCATGTTCAGGGGTCGTCGCCCAGCGCACCTGTTGGAGAATCGGAAAACGGCATCCGGCGACATTCGCGCCCTCGATCATCGATCATTCGTCTGGCCCGTCAACGTCCAATGCGACTCAACATCCGGGGTCCGTTCAGCACCTGATGGGCGGTCTCTACACGACCCAGTGGATCGAGAAGATGGGCAAGGCCAATGCCGCCACGCAGGCTCGGCCCCACGAGGGTCACCGGCCCGCTCACTGGTCCGGTTGGCCGCTTACTGGCGATCCCAAGTAGGCCTCGATGCCGCTCCCCAACGCTCCGGTTCGGTGGACTACAATAGCCCCCATGCTTCCCGCATCGCTCGCCTGCCTGGCCCTCGCCATTGCCCAAGAGGCCGAACCCGTTCCCGGAACGCCCTTCGACCGCGTCATGGAGCTGGAGCTCACCGAGTCGGACGAACCCGCGATCGAGGGCCATGGTCCGACTACCCTCGCCGAGTACGAGGTCCAGTTCGACGGCACGCTCCACATCTGGACCGCCTCCGAACTCGATCTCTTCCTTCAGGTCGACGACGCAGCCGAGGCCCGGCCCCTCGCGTCGGATGGCGATTCGGGTGGAGGCACGACGCCATACCTGGAGCTCGAGGTCGAAAAGGGTGACTGGCTGGTAGTCCTGGTCGCAGGTGATCCCGGTGCCACGGGCTCTCTGAGCCTGCACCTCATCGCCACGCCTGAATCGGAGGCGGGGCGTTTGGCCGAAGCGGCGGCGCAGAACGCTCTGCGAGAGTCGGCGCGCCTCATCGGCGAAGGGCGGCAGGTCGATGCTCGGGATGTGATGGCAACGGTCCTGGCGGAAGTGATCGACACCACCGGTCCGGACCACCCCGACCTGCTTGCAGCCCGATTCAACCTGGCCAGCTCGATGTACGAGATGGGCGATCTCGCCGGGGCCCGCGCCCTCGAGGAATCGGTCCTCGCGGCCTTCGAGCGCATTCTGCCCGCGGACCACCCCGACCTGCTTTCTGCCCGATTGAACCTGGCCCGCTCGATGGAAGCGATGGGCGATCTCGCCGGGGCCCGCGCCCTCCAGGAATCGGTCCTCGCAGCCCGCGAGCGCATTCTGCCCGCGGACCACCCCGACCTGCTTCGTGCCCGGAACAACCTGGCCAGCTCGATGCACGAGATGGGCGATCTCGCCGGGGCCCGCGCCCTCTTTGAATCGGTCCTCGCAGCCCGCGAGCGCATCCTGCCCGCGGACCACCCCGACCTGCTTGCTGCCCGGAACAACCTGGCCAGCTCGATGCACGAGATGGGCGATCTCGCCGGGGCCCGCGCCCTCTATGAATCGGTCCTCGCAGCTTACGAGCGCATCCTGCCCGCGGACCACCCCGACCTGCTTCGTGCCCGGAACAACCTGGCCCTTTCGATGGCGGACATGGGCGATCTCGCCGGGGCCCGCGCCCTTCGTGAATCGGTCCTCGCAGCCCGCGAGCGCATCCTGCCCGCGGACCACCCCGACCTGCTTCGTGCCCGAGGGAACCTGGCCAGCTCGATGCACGAGATGGGCGATCTCGCCGGGGCCCGCGCCCTTCGTGAATCGGTCCTCGCAGCTTACGAGCGCATCCTGCCCGCGGACCACCCCGACCTGCTTCGTGCCCGGAACAACCTGGCCAGCTCGATGCACGAGATGGGCGATCTCGCCGGGACCCGCGCCCTCTATGAATCGGTCCTCGCAGCCCGCGAGCGCATCCTGCCCGCGGACCACCCCGACCTGCTTGCTGCCCGGAACAACCTGGCCAGCTCGATGCACGAGATGGGCGATCTCGCCGGGGCCCGCGCCCTCTATGAATCGGTCCTCGCAGCTTACGAGCGCATCCTGCCCGCGGACCACCCCGAGCTGCTTCGTGCCCGAGGGAACCTGGCCAGCTCGATGTCGCAGATGGGCGATCTCGCCGGGGCCCGCGCCCTCAAGGCATCGGTCCTCGCTGCCCGCGAGCGCATCCTGCCCGCGGACCACCCCGACTTGCTTCTTGCCCGAGGGAACCTGGCCACTTCGATGTACGAGATGGGCGATCTCGCCGAGGCCCGCGCCCTGCTCCCCAAGCTTTTGGCCGGCATGCTGCAGCGGATTCTGAGCTCCCTAGCTCTCGCTCCGCGTCAGGCGCGGCAGGCCGTCGCAAGCGAACGTCATCGACATTCTAGGGTGCTTTTCTTGAGCAAGGCCGCGGGCGTCAAGGTCGAGAGTCGCGTCTTTGATCTGACGGAGACCATGCGTCTCGTCGCCGGCGAAGCAGCGCGTTCGCTGGCGCGTTTCGAGGCGGATTCGGAGCTGGCTCCGATCCTGGAAGAGGCCGCCGAGGTTCGCCGCGCGCTCAACGACCTCGTCGCCGGAGCTGCGCGTGATGGTGCGGGCGCCGAGGGGATTGCGGCCGAGTTGACAGAGCTGTCGCTGCGACGTGATCGACTGGAACGTAGTGCCAGCCGGCGACTTTCAGAGCGAGGTGTCGTGACGCAACCGGTCGAGGCGGGCCGCTTGAGTGAGGCGCTAGAATCGGGCGACGTTGCGATTGGCTATCGGCGCATTGCTCATCGGGAGGTGAGTAGCTCGACCGGCAGGATTGAGGTGCATGCGGACCACCTGATGGCCCATGTCCTGGACGCGGACGGCACGCTGAAAGGTATTGACCTGGGCCCAGCGTCGGAGCTCGAGGAATTTGCGAGCGCCTGGCGCGCGGAGTTAGGAGCTCCGTTGCTACGCGGCCTTGCGATGGACGCGAGTGAGGAGAACGCGGAAGAGACCGCGGGGGAGCGTCTGCGCGCGCGCATCCTGGATCCCGTGCTAGCTGCCGTGGGTGAGGACGTGAAGCGGCTCTTCGTGTGCGCGGACGACTTGCTATTCCTCGTGCCGCTCGACGCCTTGCCGGATGGTGAAAGAGACGCGGGGGCAGAACTCGACGACACCTCTCGCATCGGTGACCGCCTGCGTATCGTGAACGAGGTCTCATTCGCGCGGCTCCTGGCTCCCGCTGGCCCGGTGAAGGGCGCCCCCTCGCTCCTGGCATTCGGCGGCGTGGACTACGACGCGGAAGGCGCGGTCCCCGAAGGGCTCTCTGGCTCCTCCGCGCCCATCGAGGTCCGCGACGCCTCATCGAGCGCGAGCGAGACCGGCCCGAATCGGATGGATGGTGAGTCAGATGAAGACGACTCGACAAGTGAAGCGACATCCCGTAGCGCCAGGCCTGAGCGTTTTCAGAAGCTACTGCAAGCGCGCTACGAGGCCGAGGCAACTGCGGATCTGTTCGAGGAGGCCTTCGAGATCGAACCGAGCTTGCTGACGCGCAAGAAAACGACCAAGGCTGCGCTGTTCGAGTCTACGCCAGGGAAGCGCTATCTGCACCTGGCGACCCACGGTTGGTTCGCCCCGGAGAGCGTGCGCTCGACCGAGGATGCAGGGCCCAAAGGTCAAGGCGCCGCTCGCATGGGTATCGAGGAGCGAGTCTCCGGTCTGGCACCGATGACCTTGTGCGGTTTGGCGCTCGCTGGCGCTAATAGAGGTAGAGACTCCCTCGGCCGCGTACCCGGGATCCTCACTGCCGAAGAACTCTGCTCCCTCGACCTCTCGGGGTGCGAGCTCGCAGTCCTCTCCGCCTGTGAAACCAACGTCGGTATCCGCCGCGCGGGCCAAGGCATCCAGTCCCTGCAGTCCGCCCTCTACGCCGCCGGTGCGCGCACGTCGATCACGTCCCTGTGGAAGGTCGACGACGCCGCGACGCGGCGCTTGATGGAAGTCTTCTACACGAACCTCTGGATCGAGAGGTTGCCCAAAGCCGAGGCCCTCTGGCAAGCCAAGCAGGCACTCCGCGATGAAGGCCATCCGCCTGCTCACTGGGCTGGTTGGGTACTCACGGGCGATCCCGACTGAACGCCACCCGGGTGCTGGCCCTTTCAGGGGAGCGGCCTTTGACAACACCCGGTAGCTCAACGGATTGGGGCCGGGATCCGAAGGCAACGGGTAGGATACGGGGCATGCGATACCGACAGCGAACGCTCCTTCCGATTCTGTTCGTCGCCTTGTTTTTCGTCGCTCGGCTGTCGGCCGGGCAGGACGGAGAGCTGATCCTGGACCGCGCCATGCACCACCTCGGCGATGATCCCACGCCGGACTGGACGGAGGCACCGGAGCAGCCCGAGGGCGGGCGGTTGGAGTTCGATTTCGACGGGCGTTCCAACGACGGAGAGTGGACGCTGAAGTACCGCCAGCGCAACGTCAACAACACCTGGCGCGTGCTGATCAATGGGCGTGAGGTCATCGTTCTTCGGCGCTTCGAGGAGCTCCTGGACGTCGTCGCCCCCATTCCGGCTGGAATGCTTGTCGATGGGCCCAACACCTTTGTACTCGAGGGCGATACACCGACGGATGACATCACGTTTGGCAACATCAGTATCTCGACCGCTTCTTTGCGCGAGAGCTTGCACCTGCGCCCCGTCCGGGTGCGCGTGACCGACGCTGCCGGTGGACCCAGTCCGGCACGCATCACGATCGCGAATGGAGACGGCGAGCTCGCGCCGGTTTATTACGCCGATGCCCTTCACCAGGCGACCCGTGACGGAGTTGTGTACACGGATGCGGGCGAGGCTCGGTTTGAGGTCGCCGAGGGCGACTACACGATCTACGCGACGCGCGGTTCGGAGTGGAGCCTGGCGACCGCGGCGGTGTCCGTCGGTGCAGATCCAATCGATCTCAGCCTGGCCATCGAGCGGGTGGTCGACACGACCGGATTCGTTGCCTGCGACACCCATATCCACACCCTGACCTTCAGCGGTCACGGGGATTCATCGGTCGAGGAGCGCATGGTGACCCTGGCCGGCGAGGGGGTCGAGCTGGCGATCTCGACCGACCACAATCACAACACGGACTACGTCCCCTACCAGGCGCGGATGGAGCTGAACGAGTTCTTCACGCCTGTCGTGGGGAACGAGGTCACCACAGCTATCGGTCACTTCAATGCCTTTCCGCTCGATCCCGAGGAGGAGGTTCCGGCGTACAAGGTTGACGACGTCGTGACTCTAGTCGACGGCATCCGGGCCAAGGGTGCGCAGGTGGTCATCCTCAACCACCCGCGCTGGCCGGATCACGAGCGAGGGCCGTTCGGGGTGATCGAGCTGAGTCACTTCACCGGCGCCAACAACCTGCATTGGACCTACCCCTTCGATGCGGTCGAGCTGATCAACTCTTGTACGGAAGAGGAGAGTCCGATGCTCCTCTTTGAAGACTGGTTCGCCCTGCTCAATCGCGGTGAACGGGTATCGGCGGTCGGGTCATCCGATTCCCACACCGTCGGGGACCCTGTTGGCGGAGGCCGTACCTACGTGGCCAGTTCCACCGACGACCCGGCGGCGATCGATGTGGACGAAGCCTGTCGCGCGATCGTGGCCGGACGCACATCGATCTCGATGGGAATCTTCCTCGATACGTCCGTCAGCGTTTCAGGGAGTTCGGAGCGCTACACGATGGGTGATCTCGTCCCGCTGGCGGACGCGGGTGGAGTTTGCGATGTACGCTTGCGAATTGCCGCGCCCGAGTGGATCCGGCCCGAGCGCGCGACCCTGTTCGTCAACGGACGACCGGCGGAGGAACTGGACCTGGCACAGCATGGTGCCGGCAATGGGGCAATGGACGCAGAGGTCACGGTCACGCTATCGGACGGCCTCGGCGAGGATGCATGGCTCGTCTGGGTTGTGATCGGATCCGGAATCGACGGCCCCTTTTGGCCCCTGCACAACGACTACACCCTGGGTGCCACCAATCCGGTCTTCCTGGATGTCAATGGTGACGGGGCCTATCAGAGCCCACGTGAAAGCGCGAGGAAACTGGTCCACGCAGCTGGAAGCGATCGACAGGCCTTGATCGTGGGCTTGAGGGAAGCATCGCAGGCAGTTGCGATCCAGGCTCTGGATCTGGTGCGCGTGCATTACGAGACAGGGGCTCGCGAACGCCTGCGGGATGTGGGCGCTTCAGCCGGTGCGGCCCACACGCGTATCGACGAGTATCTCGAGAGTCTGGCCGAGATTCGCTAGCCCCGGGCGACTCAGCGCTGCGCCAAGGCTGCGTCGAGGACCGCGTCCGTGCCGGCCAGTGACTGTTCGCGCGTGGCGCGCACGAGGATGTCGGGTTGGACGCCATTGCCCTCGATGTAGCTTCCGTCGGGCGCCTGCACTCGCATCGTGCAAAACCTGACCTGGGCCTTCGTCGAGGGCAGGCTGAAGACCCGGGGCGCGCCGCTTCCCCCACCCGTCGGCTGCCCAACGAACACGACATCGGGATGCTCGTCTCGCAAGCAGGCTGCGAGGTTGTCGGTGACGGAGAAGCTCTGCTCGTCGATCAGACAGATGACGGGGCCGTCGAAGCGCGGTGCGCCCCGTCCGGCCTCGGGCTTCTGCCAGGACGTCTGTACCCATTTCCCCGAGCGCTTGGCGGTCAGCCGAAGGTAGCGAAAGCCCGGGGGCATCAGGTGCAGGGCCAGGGCCTGGCCAAGCAGGTCGGTGCCGCCCCCGTTGCCACGCAGGTCGAGGATGAGCGATGGCTTCGAGCAGATGGTCTCGAAGTTGCGCGCGTAGTCGTCGTACTGGTCGGCCAGGATGGCATCTCGGTCCGCAGGCTCGGAATCCGCGAATTCGGAATCGTGTGACGCGAAGCTCCCGACGCAGAAATAGGTCGTCCGGGCGTCGATCTGTTCGCACTTGGCGTGGAAGGGCCGCCAGGAGAGGCGCGGAACAGGCTCGCTGTGAGGCAGACAGGGGACCTCGACGGTGACCGGTTCCTCCTCCCCCGTCGGCAAGATTGTCACACGCATGGAATCGTTGGCGGTCCACTCGGGCAGTTCGAAAATGGCGCGGCGCCTGCGCGCCGGCGCGGTCGATGCGATGACGAAGCGTTCCTGCTCCCGGATGACCTCATCGATCGGGCGGTCGTCGATCGCCAGGATCAGGTCGCCGCACTTCATGGCCCGAGTCCTGAAGATCGCGGGACCGATGCCATCCACCATGAGGCCTTCCTCGACCTCGACCATGGTGAACGGCCATTGCCGCCGCTCCTCGAGATCGACGCCCTCGAGGGAGACCGAGCCGTGGCCGTCCAATATCCCGGCCATGTAGCGTGTCAGTCCGCGCAAGAACCCGCGATCGCCGGTCTCGGCCTCGCAGATGGTGATGGCCTCCTGTTCCAGGGCCGCCAGGTCCAGGCCCTGTTCCTCGCGCAACTCAAGCCACGACCAGTTCTCGGTCAACAGCCAGGTCAGATACCGGTAGTCATCGACATGGGGGTCACCGGTCGGGCTGGGCGGAGGTGTACTCGGCACCTCACTCACCGTCGATCGAACCTGGAAGACGAAGTGACCAACGGCCATCGATGCGCCCACGAACAGGATCCAGAATGCAACGGCTCCCACTCGATTGGACGTCATACCCACATCGTAGCCGCGCCCCGAGTCATGGCAACTCCGGGGGCCCCGTCCCTGGCCAGCGGCCCTACTGGATGGAACCGGTTGCGCCCAGGACGCTCGGCTGCTCGCCCGCGAGCTGGACTGGCCCGGCCGACAGTGCACCCGTCGCAGGATTCAGCGCGAAGGTTGCGATACCCGGGCCGGCCGAGTCGCTCACGTGCACGAAACTACCCGTCGGGTCGATCGAGAGTGAGCCGAGAGACGTGCCCACATTCGTGGGAGATCCCGCCACCTCGACCGGTGCGCCGCTTACGGCGGAGATATCGTAGACCGAGATGTCGCCAGAGTTGCGGTTCCCGATGAGCAAGAATCGGCCGCGTGGATCGAGGGCGATCGGACCCGGCAGGCTGCCAGTCGGCGTGGCCGCGATCAGGCTCAGGTTGCCAGTCGCCGCATCGATGTCGAAGGCCGCGACGTTCGTGGATCCGCTATTGGTCACGTACAGGAAGCGCCCCGACGGATGGACAGCGATCTGTGATGGAGTGAGACCACCGGACAGGACACTCGGCACACTGGTCGGGCTCAGGACGCCCGTACTCGAGTCGATCTGGTAGCTTCCGATGCTGCCGCCATCACGTTCGATCACGTACAGGAATCTTCCGGTCGGGTCTGAGGCCATCGGACCGGGCGAGGTCCCTCCAGAGGCGATCGGTGCGGCAACCGGTGCCAGGCTTCCGTCGGTCGCATTGACCGAGAGCATCGAAAGTGTGTTGTCGAGTCCATTCGACACGTAGAGGAAGCGTTGGGATGCATCCAGAGCCAGGCCGGCGGCTCCGTTCCCGACACCAGTTTCTCCCAGCGTTGTCGGCCGACCGTCGAGGGCATCCAGTTGCAGGCGAAAGACCGATCCGTTGACCTCGCTGGCGACGAAGGCGAATCCGAAGTGGGGCATGAGCGCCAGGCCCTGGGGCAGGGGTCCGACGCTTGCCGCTGGTCCGTTTGGCATGAGACCGCCGGTGCCGCCATCGATCGTGTAGCTAGCGACGTTGACGCTGAAGCTGTTGACGGCGTACAGGTAGCTCGGCGATCGCTGCACGCCGCTGCCATCCGTGCCGATGGCGATGGCCGAAGCTCCGAGCCCTGCCCGTTGCCGCTGGCCAGTTGTAGGTGCGCCAGTCACCGGGTCCAGGTCGAAGGTCTCGACCTCGGTGGATGCCGCGCTGCTGAGATAGAGAACGGCTCCGGACGGATCGATGGCCAGGCCGGAGGGCGCAGACGTCAGGGTCAGTGGCGGCGCTGCCTGGGCCAGCAATCCGGCCGTGATCGTGAAGGAGTGCAGGGCGCTGTCGCCCGCTGAGGCCGCGTAGAGGAAGCGACCGTCCGGTCCGGCGAGGGTGCGCAGGGCGCCGGATCCCGCTGCGATCGGTGTCAACGAGCTCAATGTCCCGGAGTTGACGTCGATCGCGAATGGCGTGACCGTTGCGCCCGTGCCGACGAACAGGTAGAGGCCGGACGGATGGGCTGTCAGCCCGGTCGGTGTTGCCGCGAGCGAGAGTGCAACCCCGCCCGAAAGTGCGCCCGAGACTCGATCGATCTGGTAGGTCCAGACTTCGTCAGTACCTGTGTCAGATGCATAGAGGAAGCGACCGGAAGGGTCCGCAACCAGCGCGTCGGGCGCGCTGCCCGCAATGCTGGTCGACGCCGGGGTGAGCGTGCCCAGGATGGGGTCGATCCGGAAGGAGTCGACGCGATTCGATGCGAGGCTCGCGACGAACAGAAAGTCGTCGGTCGGGTGCATGGCGAGTGCGACCGGCTGCACGCCGACTGGTGTGTTGCCGAGCGCTGCCAGGGCACCGTCGATCGGATCGACAGCGAATGCCGAAACATTGTTGGACCCATGATTGGCGACGTAGACAAAGCTCGAATCATGACGGACTGCAACTGCCATGGGCTCGTCACCCGTGAGTCCATAGCCCGCGGCTTGCAGGAGTCCATCGCCGTCGTCGATCTGCATCACGCTCAAGGTGTCATCGTTCGCGTTCGGAACGAAGGCCAGGCGCGCCGCAGTGCGCTGGCTGTGCTTGAGTACGGTCGTGGCGACCGCGTCGGTCGCGTTCCCGGCCGTGTCGACTGCAGAGATCGACAGGCTCAGGTCGCCATCAGCCAGGGGCGTCAGGTCGAAGCCACTGACCGTCGTGATCGATGTACTGAATGGTGCAGACTCGACGGTCGACACGCCGTCGTCGAAACTGATGACGGCCGTCTCCAGGCCGGTCACCGTGCCTGCCCAGGCAATGTCTACCGAGACGGCGCCAACGTTGAACGCCGTTGCCGTGTCGAGAGCGCTCGCTGTCGTGGGTAGAACTGCCGCCCCATCCGCCATCGGCGCCTGGGTGTCCTTGAGCGTAGGGGTGCCCAGGCTGTCGAGCTCGTTACCGCCGATGTCGACCAGGTGCACCGACACGCCGATCTGTCCATCGTTCAGCCCGCTCGCATCGAGCCCGGAAAAGCTCAGCGGTCCTCCGCCCGCGGGTGCGAATAGCAGCGCAGATAGGACAGGCGGGCTCGCCCCGTCGTGCATCGACACCGAGACCAGCTCATCACCCTGGTAGGAGGGCGGCAGGTTGACCACAACTTCGGCCCCAGCTTGGGAAGCGATGTTGATCGTGTCGGCGGCGTTGCCCGCGCCGGCCACGACTCCCGCCGAGGTCGGGATCGCCGGGAGGACGGTATCCTTGAGGGCTGATGTGCCCGCGTAGCTGTCCTGGTTCTGGTTCGGATCGGTGACATCGACGGTCAGCCCCACCGGTCCGTCCGTCAATCCCGTTGTATCCAGGCTATCGAAGCTCAACAGGCCGCCGCCCGCCGGCGCAGGGAGCATCCCCGATATCAGCATCGTCCCCTGGAGATCCGCCAGACGTACGACGACCTGTTCGGTTCCGTCGTAGGTCGCCGGTAGCTGCACGTGGACCTCGACCGCCATGAACGAGGAAAGATTGATCGTATCGATCGCATTATCCGACCCGGCCGCAACATGGGTGGAGAGCGGAGCCCCGGGCACGACGGTGTCCTTGGTGAATGAGAACGGGCCTATCGCAACCGAGTTTCCGGCCAGGTCGCGAACGCTTCCAACCAGTTCGATGGTGCCATCGCTCAGGCTGGACGTGTCCACGGAGGGGAAGATCAGGTCCGCCCCACCAGCCGGAATCGTGGCCAGGGGCAGGTCGAGTGACTGGATTCCATCGGACAGGGACGCGCTCACCTGATCGCCGGCGACGCTGCCCGCGGGAAAGGACAGCTCGAACCTGACGGCAGCCGCATTGGCTGCGCTGATCCCGTTGAGGTCATTGCCCTGGCCGGCGGGCACCTGCGCGGAGTCGGGCCCTACGATTGAACGATCGAGGACCGCGGCACCGAGTGTCGTTGGCGACATGTTCCCGCTCGTGTCGAGCGCCAGGGCCTCGAGGGTGATCGCGCCCTCCTGGAAGCCACTCAGGTCCAGGCCCGCGAAGGCGATCACCTCGCCGCCATCGGGAGCGGCGCGGTTGCGCATGAGTTCTGCGCCACCGGAGTCCAGTACACGCAGGCGCACGGACCGATCCGGGTCATCACCAGCTCCTACTTGAAGCTGCAGCATCGTGGAACCCTGGGTGAGCGCGTTTACAAAACCACCTGGATTGTTGGCGCCCATGGGCACGTCTACAGTCACCGGGCCGCTCGGAATGCCAGTGTCCTTGGGGACCATCAGTGGCGCGGTCATCTGCGAGTTGCCGGACTGGTCGCTCAGGATCACCACGAATTCCAGGTTCCCGTCCGTCAACGCACTCGTATCGAGGCCGACGAAATCTTTGCTGCCAGGACCTGCCAGAGCGAGCATGTTGATCTCGCGTGATGTCACCCCGTCGCTGGCGCGCAGGGTGAGATCATCGGTCGCGATCACCTCGGCATCGAGATCGACGCGCACGAGCACACTCATGAACGACGCCGCATTGACGACGTCAACGTTGTTTCCTGGGCCGGCCAGGACCTGTAGTCCACTCGCGATGCCGAGGGTCGTGTCCTTGAGCGCTGATGTGCCAATGAGTTCCACGTAGTTTCCGGAGGCGTCCTCGACCACCACGCGTAATCCAAGCGGACCCTCGGACAGGCCCGAAAGGTCCAGGTCCGTGAAGGTGAGCCGCTGTTCACCTCCGACCGGATTCATGGTCGGTGACGTCCTGCGCAGCACGCCGTCGGTGAGGATGACCTTGGCGAGGTCTGTGTCCAGGCTGGTATCCGGGAAGAGGACCCGCACAACGGCCGCGTCCGCATTCGAACGGTTCACGACGTCGTCGGCGTTGCCGGGACCCATGGGAACGTAGGCCATGGTTGGACCACCGAGGACCGTGTCCTTTATTGCGGTGTCGCCGTCGAGCGTGGCCCTGTTGTTGGCGATGTCCGTGACCACGGCGCGAATCGTGACGGCGCCATCGAGCAAGGCTGAGAGGTTGGCTGGCGGGCTGAGCACAACGCCTGCGCCGGCATTGGCGGAGAACATTGCGACGACCGTGTCCACGCCATCGGAGAAGGTCAGTTCGACCTGATCTTCGGGATTGGATTCGGGCGTGTACTCGAGCTCGACCTGGGTCGCCAGGTGGTTGAGCAGGTTGATCGAGTCGGGTGGTACGGATCCGCTGCCCGTGCCTGGATCTTCGAGAACCCCTGCACTCGACGGTGCGGCCGGCGCGACCGTGTCCTTGAGCACCGATGGGAACTGGAAGGTCGTGCTGCCCGCCGCGTTGGCCAGCTCCAGGCTGAGCAAGAGGATTCCGTCGTCGAGTGACGTCACATCGATCGGGTCGAAGGCTGCAACGCCTCCGCCCTGGATGCCGCTGCGGCTGCGGGTCACGCGGGAGTTTCCGAGCTCTTCCCGGATGGTCAGGGTCAGCACATCTGCCGCCGAGGAGCTCGCCGACAGGGTCACGTTGACGCGCATGATCGGCGCGGTCTCGATATTCACGGTACCGGGGGCCGCGGCACCTGACAGGATCGTGCCGCTGACCGGGCTCACAGGGCTGTCGATGGGTACATCAGACCCCGCGCACCCCGTGGCCAGCAGGAGGACGGGTACGAGCAGCAGTTTGCAGGGGAATTCGAGACTCATCGGGCGCGCCAGGGGGGTCGGCGACCCCATTGTCCGCGTGGGCGCGACTATGGGGGCAACTTTGTAGGTATACCCCACTTTGGGACCCCTCGCGGACGGCAATCCGGGACTGCTGGGCGCTGGTCAGCCCATTCGGCGAATCGGTGTAACGGACGCGCAATTGCGGAGGTGATCGGGGGCAGAGTCGATTCCCTGCCCGATCCACCATGCCAGGTCCCTCCAATGCGAACGATTACCGCGCAAGCTGCAGTCATCCTGACCGCCACCACGTTTTGCCCCCTAGCCCACGCCCGCGACGTCGCTGCGGGCACCAAGCGCGTGAGCGTGAGCAGCGCGAGTGCTGAGGGCGGCGACCATTCGGGCACGGGTCCCGCCTACGGACACTCGATCTCCGCCGACGGGACCAGCGTCGTCTTCCTCAGCGTCGCATCGAATCTGGTGGCCGGCGACACGAATGGCGTGCGTGACGTCTTCGTTCGGGACTGTGCGAGTGGCACGACGACTCGTGTCTCCATCGCCACGGGTGGCCAGCAGGCCAACGGGGCTTCCGCCCAGCCCACGATATCAGGCGACGGCCGCTTCGTAGCCTATGCCAGCTCCGCCACGAATCTGGCCGTCGGCGATACGAATGGCCTCGACGACGTCTTCATGCATGATCGGGTGACCGGTGTGACTCGGCTCATCAGCAAGGCACCCACTGCAACGGTCGGCAACGGGACATCTGAGCTCCCGCGTTTCTCGGCCGACGGGGGCTCCGTTTGCTTCTGGAGCGCCGCCAGCGATCTTGTCATCGGCGACACCAACGGCACCGGGGATGTCTTCGTCTTCGACCTCGCCCTGAACCTTCCAAGGCGAGTGAGCGTGGCGTCGAGCGGAGGTCAGTCGAATGGAAACTCGGCCTTCGGATCGATCTCTGCCGATGGACGCTTCGTGGCCTTCACCAGTACCGCGACAAACCTGGCCGGCCCGGACTCGAACGGTAACTGGGATATCTTCGTGCACGATCGACAGCTCGGGACGACGGAGCGCATTGGACCGGCAGCGCCCATTCAGTGGAACGCGGACGCCACCCTTCCCAGCATTTCGGATACTGGCCGCTGGATCGCATTCCAGAGCTCCGCGACGAATATCGCTGGTCCGGACACGAACGGTGTCCTGGATGTATTCGTCTACGATCGCCACACGTCGACTGCTGAACGTGCCAGCGAGAGCTCGGGCGGAGTCGAGTCTGACGGGGCATCCGAGGACCCTGCAATCTCCGGGAACGGTCAGTACGTGTGTTTCGAGAGTGCTGGCACCAACCTGGTCGTACAGGACACGAATGGAGTCAAGGACGTCTTCCTGCGCCACCTGCCTTCGGGAGCTCTGGACCGGGTGTCCTTGAGCGACTCTGGCCAGCAGAGCAATGGCCTGTCGGCCGATCCGTCGATCTCCGCGGTGGGAGCGGCGGTTGGGTTTGTGAGCCATGCGAGCAATCTGGTTGCCGCAGACTCGAACCTGTCGCCCGATGCCTTCGTACGGGACCTGGGCCCCGGGCCGATCGGGAATAACTACTGCGTGGGCGCCACGAATTCAGCTGGGCTGTCCGGGAGGATCGCCGCCATGGGGAGTCCCTTCGTGGCCGACAACAACTTCACCCTCGTCACGCGTGATGCGCCGCCGAACAAGCCCGGGATCTTCTTCTACGGACCCAATCAGATTCAGGCTCCATTCGGAAGCGGCTTTCGTTGTGTCGGCGGGAGTACCCAGCGCATCCAGCCGCCCATATCGACTGACGCTTCGGGCGTCGCATGCCGCCCGCTGGACCTGAACTCCGGACCGGCCTTGAACGACATCACCAACGCCGCACCGGTCATACTGAATTTTCAGTACTGGCACCGCGATTCGATGGGGACAACCAATCTCACCGACGCTGTCGAGGTCCGTTTCTTCTAGGCCGAATCCTTCATCAGGACCAGCCCGTCGCGTGGCCTCGGACCGGGCGTCGTGGTCAGCCGTCGAGCGACTTCAGCTCTTTCTCGGCGATTGCCTGCACGTCCGGGATCCAGCCGAAATCCCGCTCTAGCTGTTCGATCAGGGCGCGGGCCGCTGCGTGATCGCCACGCTCGTTTGCCAGCTGTCCCAGATGAAGTTGCGCTTCCCAGGCGAAGGCACAGCGGGATCCGTAGGTCTCGAGGAATTCCGTCAAGGCCACGGCCGCAATCTCTGGATCGACTTCAACCATCGCACGCGCTCTCAGCCAGGCAGCGCTCGGCGCGGCCATGGAGCTTCCATGGTCTTCGAGGAATCTGTCGGCCGAGTCCACCACGTCTGACCATTGCTGCCCCTGCTCACTCGCGACGATCTGACGGTAGAGCTCCCGTTCCTTGGCCGGGAAGCGCTCATCGAGAAACTTCGTGAAGGCCTTCCGGAGCTCCGGGTTGAGTTTCTTGAGCTTCTTCTTCGTGGCCTTCTTGAGCGCGCCTTCCACGGGTTGCCCGCGCTTGATGGCGGTGTAGAGGGTGCTCAGTTTCTTGTCATTGCCCTTGGGTGTGAGGTATCGCGCGAGGATGAGAAATGTCACGTCATCCTTCGGGCGGTCCTTGAAGTTCCAGGCCGATCCACCGCCGGATTCATCCGGGTCGATCTCGGCAAAGCAGGCTTCCAGCTCGGCGTCCGTGTTCAGGTGCTTGCCGAGCAAGTACTCGGTCTCGGCGTCCAGCTCGCCGGCGATGAAGCTGGCCAGGGCCATGATCACCGGATTGTTGTTCATGAGATCGCCCATCATGCTGAACCCACCGCCTGACGTCATCGCGGTCTCCATACCGGCGCAGTAGACGATGTCACGCACCAGTGCTCCGCGCCCGCGCGCGGGATCGGCGATGAGCGAACCGGCAGGGATCTCGACCGTGTAGCGGGTCTCCCGCCCGGTCGGATCACGCTTCGTCCCACCCAGCGCCATGGCTGCGGGCCAGTGGTGCCGATTCAGGGTTTCTTCCCGATCGACGAGCAGATAATCGATGCGCGGAAGGTCCTTGATGACCCAGTTCGGAATGAGCTTGCTGGCCTCGTCCTGGGTCGCATCGAGCACTTCGACCAGCTGGTCAAAATTGGGGTGGTCGATATGGCGCGTGGTATGGAGGGCCATACCGGCGCTGGAAACCAGTGGGATCAGGGCGAGGAATGGGCTGAACATCATGGGCTCTGTTATAGGGCGGCGGTCGATCCTCGGTAGTCCCATTCCCGCGGAGGCTCGGAAGAGGATTCACCGTATTCTGGGTGGCAACGGGCTCAGGTACCCTGGTCGCCGCTGGACAGGGTTCCGTAACATAGGGGCGGGAGGCTCGCGCGTAACGATTTCATGCCATCCGCGAGCGACGGGGACGCAACGATGAACTCTTCGGATTCTGAATGACATTGTCTGGCCAATCCGAGCCGCGTGCCCGCTGCGACCGGTGCCGCAAGCCCGCATCCCTGTGCCTTTGCAATCGCACCGTGCGGGTTCAAAATCGCACCCACATTCTCGTGGTACAGCATCGCCGAGAGCGGTCTCACCCGGTCGGAACCGCGCGCATCGTACGCCTGGGTCTCTCGGCCACAGACCTCGTCGAGACCACGCGGTGCTTGCCGCGACCAGCACTAAGACCGGGCGCAGCACTCCTCTTCCCCGGTCCCGAATCCCGGGAGCTCACGAGCCTGTCCGCCGAGGAGCGTCCCGATCAACTCGTCGTGCTGGACGGCACCTGGCACCAGGCTCGCCGACTCTTCCTCGACAACCCGTGGATTCAGGAACTGCCGCGCGTCCGACTGGCCCCAGCCGCACCGAGCCGCTATCGAATCCGACGCCAACCAGCGGAGCATTGCGTTTCGACCCTCGAGTCCATCGTGGCAGCCCTGCGCATCCTCGAAGGTGACACCGCTGGCCTGAACGGTCTACTCGATGTCTTCGACACGATGATCGACGAGCAGCACGCCTTCATGGTCGGCCCCAGAAGGGCGCCGCGCCCGCGCCGGCACGCCACCCGGCCGTCGCGCGCGATTCCGGACGCCCTGCGTGAAGCACCCGAGCGGGTGGTAGCTGTGTATGCAGAGACCGTCGCGCGGGAAGCGAACGAAGGCTGTGGCCCCCGACGGCTCCTGCGCTGGTCCGCAGTCCGCCCGGTCGATGGTTCAACCTTCGATTGCGTCCTGGGGCCTCTGGAGAACCCAGCCGCGGCCGGGCATCTCCGGCACATCGGCCTGGGCCCTGCGGACATCGCGGCGGCCATCAACCCGGAAGATGCCGGTGGAGCCTGGCGTGCATTCGTGAATGACGACGACCTGATCGTCGGCTGGCACCCGGCGCTGATGGGCATTCTAAAGTGGCTCGATGACGCTCCGCTGGAATCTGTGGCCCTACGTGGAGTGTGGGCGAACATTACCCACCGGCGCCCCGGCGGACTGGACGCCCTGGTGACCGCCCTCGGGCTTCCGATCGAAGATGTCCCCATTCCGGGGCGTGCCTCGGTGCGGCTCGGCCAGACGCTCGCCATCCTGCGCCACATGGTTTCGGTCGCACCGCGCGAAGTGCGGACCTGATCCGGCCATCCAGTTCCAGATAGCAGTTCACGATCACCTTGCCAGGGTGCGCCGGTGGTCGTCAGGCCGTATGGTGTTCGGCATGACCGACAGCGCGATCGTGCTTGCAAACGGCCTGTTTCGCACTTGTTTCGCCAAGACGGCCCACGGGCTCGTTCGCGGCCCGAGTCGGTTTGATGTGCTCGGGGTCGTGGATCCGGAGAGTGCGGGCGAGGACGCGGGCCTGATGGTCGACGGGCGCGCGCGTGGAATTCCGGTCCGGGCCTCCCTGCGAGAGCACCTCGACGCGGGGGCACGGCCGAGCCATTGCGTGCTCGGGGTCGCAACCGAGGGGGGCTCGTTGCCTCCGGCATTGAAGTCCGATCTGGAGCAGGCGGCGCGCGCCGGGCTGACCCTCGTCAATGGTCTCCACCAGCTGCTGGCGGCCGATGAGCAGCTCACGCGACTCGTGAGTGAGTCCGGCGGTTCGATCCTGGACCTGCGGCAACCGCGCCCGGTGGCGGAGCTCAGCTTCTGGTCGGGTGAGATCTTGAAGTTGCAGACGCCCCGCGTGGCGGTGCTCGGGACAGACTGCGCCCTGGGCAAGCGCACGACCGGTGTTCTTCTGCGCGATGGGTTGCGGGTTCGGGGAACGAGGGCGGAGATGGTCTACACCGGTCAGACTGGATGGCTCCAGGGTCTGGCACACGGGTTCTTCTTCGATGCCACTCCCAACGATTTCGTCTCGGGCGAACTCGAACGAGCCGTACTCGAATGCGCGCACGAGACGGCTCCGGAGGTGATTCTGCTCGAGGGCCAATCTTCATTGCGCAACCCGAGTGGGCCGGCGGGCTCCGAGTTGATCATCTCTGCCGGCGCGCGCGGCGTGATCCTGCAGCACGCGCCGGATCGGCGATTTCACGAGGGGTTCGAGTCCCAGGGCTGCGAGATTCGGCCGCTGAAGGAGGAGATTGAACTGATACGCATTCTTGGGGCAGAGGTGTGGGCCCTGGCCCTGAATGAAGCGGGAATGGACGAGACCCAAGCCGAGGAGCGGCGCGCCGAGCTGGAGCAGTACCATGGCATGCCCGTCGTGGCTCCTCTGCGAGACGGCCTCGATCGGCTGGTCGATGTGGTGCGAAAGCGCCTGAACTGAGGGACTGACCTATGAAGATCGTGCGAATCGAGAGCTGGCGCGAACATGCACCGCTCTCGCGCCCCTACGCGATCTCTTCGGTAGAGACCTCCGCCGTCGAGCTGTTCTTCGTGCGCGCCATCACCCAGACCGAGGCCGGGTTGGGATCGGGCACGCCGGTCGAGTTCCTGACCGGAGAGAGCGTCGAAGCCTGCGAGGCCGCCATTGCGGAGGACAAGCTGCAAGCCCTCGTGGGACTGGACGTGCGCCACCTCGGAGCCGCATGCGCGGCCGCGGGCGAATTGCTGCGAGACACACCGGCGGCGCGCGCCGCGGTGGACATCGCCCTGCACGACCTGCACGCACGTATCCTGGACGTTCCACTCGTCGACCTGCTCGGTCGACGCCTTGGACCATTGCCGACGTCGATCACCCTCGGGATCCAGAGTACGGAAGACGCCCTGGCGGAGGTCGATGAGTACCTCGGCCGCGGGTTCCGATGCCTCAAGGTCAAGATCGGGTCGGGCCTGGACTCGGACCTTGAACGCCTGCGCGCGATTCGAGCGCGCGCTGGACCCTCGGTCCGGATCCGGGTCGACGGGAATGAGGGCTACAGCTGGGACGAGACATTGCGCCTGGGGGAATGCGCTGTCGAACTCGGTCTGGAGCTGATCGAGCAACCCTTGCCGGTGTCCCGCGATGGGGAGCTCGACCGGTTGCCCGCGAGCCTGCGGAGCCTGCTGGCGCTGGACGAGAGCGTGCACGATGAGCACGACGCCCTCGAACACGCGCGCTCTCCCGACCGCTGCGCTACCTACGTCGTCAAGCTCATGAAGTGCGGAGGGATCACGGCCGCGCGCTCGATTGCCGCCGTAGCATCCGCCGCTGACCGCGGGATCATGTGGGGTTGCATGGACGAGAGCGCTGTCAGCATCGCGGCCGCACTGCACACGGCCTATGCCTCGCCGGCCACGCGCTACCTCGACCTGGATGGCAACTTCGACCTGGCCCTGGATCCGGCCGGGGGCGGCTTTCGGCTGGTGGACGGCGAGCTCCACCTGCTCGACGTGCCGGGGCTCGGTGTCGAGCTTGTGGACTGAGTCCGATCCGCCCAAGTCGCGATCCAAATACGCGCGCGCCAGCCCTCGGCGCCACGGCCAGCCCGACGCGGTGTCAATCGTCTCCGGTGTAACCCAGCCCCTCGAGCTCGCGCCAGACCTCTTCGGGAAGGTCACCCGACGTCCGCAGCTCCGGAAGCAGCTGTTCACGCTCCTCTTCAAGGGTGGCGCGCCTGGATGAGAGCTGCTTCCGCATCTGCGCGTACTCGCCAGGGTCTTCGAGGGCGTGCTTCTCCAGGGGATCCGCGCGCACGTCGAACAGGCCGTTGCGTTCGGGTTCGGGTTGGACCTTTGACTCCAGCAGGTGTCGGCCGTCGTAGTAGACGGACCAGGCACCCAGGTCTTGACCTTCCATGGAGCCCTTGCCGGTCCAGCTCAGGTAGGTGCGCGGATTGTCGTCCGGCGGATTCAGGACGTCCACACCACCGGGGAGGCGTTCCTCGAAGCCCAGCAACGAGAGCATGGTGTTGGGGAAATCGATCAGTCCGACGAACTCCTTCACGGTCCGTTTGTAGCCCTCGTCGGGATGAACCAGGATCCACGGGACGCGCGTGATGTTCTGATGGAGATTGGCGCCGCCGTGTCCCGTATGGGCGATGCCATACTCGTGGAAACTTTCACCGTGGTCGCCCGTGATGACGAGAATTGTCCGCTTGAGGACCCGGGTTTCGCGCAGCGCCTTCACGTACTTGCGCAGCTCGTTGTCGATGTACTGGATCATGCCGTCGTACAAGGCCATCTTCCGGTGCGCTTCCGTTGGACCCTGCGGGGCAAAGGCCTCGTCGTAGGGCGCCGGCGGCCGAAGCGGCGAGTGCATGTCGTACGTGTGGAGCAGGTGGAAGAAGCGCTGCCCCTTCTCGTACGACTGGATGCGCTTGATCGAGGCGCCCAGTTTCGAGGGAAGGGTGGTCGGGCGGTCGCGATAGGTGTCGAAACCACCTTCGAAACCGTAGTAGCCGGCCATCTTGCCCCCGTCCACCCAGCCACGGGTGTCGAAGTCAGCATCGTGCAAGATCTGCGGCAGGGTGCGAACCGAGGGGGCGAGTAGAAACCCCGGGTGGGCGTCCGTGTGCATCAAGCCGTGCACGACCGGATGGCGCCCCGTGAACATCGTGATATGGGTCGGCAGGGTCGAGTTCTGCGGCGTGATGGCCCACTCGAAGGTGCAGTTGCGCTCCGCCAGGCTGTCCATGAACGGGCTCGTGTCGCGCCCGTAGCCATAGACCCCGAGGTGGTCCGCACGCAAGGTGTCGAGCGAGATCCAGATCAGCGAGAGGTCGCCAGACGTCGAATCTCCGCCACCGTCCGCGCCCGACGCACCGCACGAGGTCAGGCCCGTGCACAATGCCATCCAGCAGGCGAGTATCGAGATGCCTCGCGTCTTCTTGTCTCCGCCCGGATTCATGGGCGCATGATAGCGGGTCGAGGAGTTCGAGGCGTGGGCGACTGCCAAACCGGTCGAGAATCTCTGGACTGATCACTAACGCCGTATCTTCAGATCCAGCTTCCATGCGAAGCCATCGTTCTCGTTGCGGGCGACGGCCTGGTAGTCGACGCCCTCCACCAGATCGCGCTTGTCGCCCGCTCCCAGGGGCAGGTAGATGTGGGCCGTACCGCCGTCGACCGGACACCACCAGCAGCCGCCATCGAATCCGATGCCGAGGCGCGGATTGCCGGGCGCTTCGAGCCAGACGCGCAGGTCGGCATTGCCCAGGAACTTTCTCCAGTCTGCCTGACTCGTGACATTCTCCACCGTGGCGATGAGGCCGAAGCGTCCGCGGCGCTCGCAGTTCGACACGATTTCGGCCGGAAGCGCCGTGTCGTCGGTCCAGCGCAGGTCGCCCACAGCGAGTGTCCGTTCGTCCGGAATCGGATTGTCGAGGGTGCAGTGAACTCCAAAGGAGTCGCTCAGCGAGATCGTCGAGTAGGGATTGGGCCCACCGAACAGCTCGCTCTGCACAGAGAGCTGGCTGCGCCGCCCGACCGTGTCGGGCATGCGCGCATCGGCCCAGTCCTGGAAGGTCGCGATGTGGGTCATCAGCCCCAGAAAGTGGGCATCCAGGATGTTCTGGCCCAGATTGTCATAGTTCAGCCGGCGCCAGCGCCCATCCACCCAGACCTCATTAAAGGTGTGTGAAGTCCAGGACCCCTTCGCCTTGCGCGTACTCGTCATGACGAGTTGCCGCAGAGCATGGTGGGTGAGCCGGGTCTGGACCAGCTCGACTTCCCGCTCGTCATTCGCATCGACCAGGGGGATGCACAGCACCGTTCGGGTCGGAATACCCACCGCGCGCATGCAACCGCTCATGTAGATGGCCGAGGACGTGCAGCTTCCGCGCCTGCCCGTGTTGAACATGCCACAGGCCGAGACCTCGCGCTCCCACTGCTCGTCGATCGTCATTCCGGCCTCGGCCGCGTCTCTTTCAGCCGCGTCAATCAAGTCCTCGGCAATATAGGGCGCACCCGCCTCGTCAAACGAGGTGATGAAGCTCGAGAACCCGTCATGATATTCCGCGTGCTTCATGAGCCAGCGTGAGACCTGCTCAACGACTTCCCGATCGCCCAGCTTGGCTACATCGATCCCATCTTTCGCAAGGGCCGCCAGCAGATCCTTGCGCATCGTGGACGTCCAGTCCGACGTCTCGCCCGCCTCGAGCCACACCTTCAAGTCCTTCTTGGGCCGCCGCCACTTGTCACTGCTTCCGATGGCATCGTTCACCGTATTGAACGGATAGTGGATCACCTCGAGTTCGGCGAAGTCCTTCCCATCGAAGAGCAATCGCGCATCCTGAAAGTCGTCATTCAGAAACTCGATCGTGACCGGCTTCATGACCTGCACGACAGAGCGCACCGTGTAGGCATACTCGCGCCGCTCCAACCAATCCCCATCGTCGATGCCGTCACCGTCGGAGTCGGCTTTCTTGGGGTTTGTGCCGTACTTGTGAAGCTCGAGGAAATCGCTCAGGCCATCGCGGTCACCATCCGCGTCGGCCCCCGGGGCGGACGATCCAATGAGCAAGAGACAGGTGAAAGTGAATACCGACATACCGTCCTCTCGGGCTGAAGTCCTGCGGGCCCTTCAATAGTGAATCCGAGAGAGGCAGTTTCCAACCGAATGTACCGAGCCAGAGCAAAATCCGATGGGTGTTCCCACCCGCTGGTGCGGATGCCCGTCGGATCTTGCTCTGATGCTGTAAGCGGGCCTCCCGATTGGGCGGAGCTAAGCTCCTCGGGCTTGAAATCCCACTGGTCGAGACCAGGAACCCAACAAGTAGACCCGCGATGAAGAAGCTCAGTGATCCGGTGCGATAAGTCAACACACAGTCTGTCGGCCTGGACGTACACAAGGTGGTGACGGTGTACTGCGTGCTCGATGCGTCGGGGAAGATCGTCCGCGAGGGGCGCTTTGGTTCGAAGCGGAGTGAATTGGAGGCGTTTATCCGAGAAGTGCTCCGGAACGGAGAGGTGCACGTTTCATTCGAGGCGAGCCGAAGTTCGCTCTGGGTGTACGACGTGATCAAGGACCTGGTCGGTAAGGAGCGAACGCATGTGGCGAATGCAAAGGAGATTCGCGCGATCGCCAACTCAAAGAAGAAGAACGACAGTAACGACGCGTGGTGGTTGGCGTACTTGACGTCGGAAGGCCGGCTGCCGAAGTCGTATGTGCCGGAGGACGACGTCTTGGAGCTGCGGATCGCGACACGCGAGCGCTCATCGGCGGTACGGCGCCGCACAAAAATCATCAACGGTCTGAAGGGGCACCTGGCACAGATCGGAGAAGTCGTCCCGAGCTCATCGGTGCGTACCAAACGGGCGCAGCTTTTTCTCATGGAGGTCGCGGTTGCGACAGGAGGTAGCCGCGGACGAGCACTGCGCAGGTGCTTGGATGAACTCGAGTACCAGAATGTAGCGATCAAGGAATGGGACGAGGTCATTCAGTCGATTGCCCCCGCGCTGCCCGATATCGAGCGCATCGCTGACTAAATCCCCGGAATAGGAACAGTCCTCGCATCAACCATCGTTGCCGAGGCCGGAGACATCGGGAGGTTTCACAGCGCCAAGGCGTTCGGCTGCGCGACGGGCCTGACGCCCTCCGACCAAAGCACGAGTGGAAAGACCGTGCACGGCGCGATCTCTCGAGAGGGCAGTCCGCACCTCCGATGGGCATTAACCCAAGGGGCGATGGGGTGCCTGCGGTCAAAGACGGGCGCCGGCTTTGCAGCTGGTAACTGGATCCGTGCCAAGCAAAAGCGCATGGGTATCAAAGCCAAGGCGAGAGCTGCCGGAGGCCGCAAACTGGCCGAGGCCATTTGGAGGCTCTTCCACTACGGCGAGTGCTTTGACCCGGCACGCCCCTTCGGCGGAAAGAGAATGTCCGCCTGAGAATCGGGAGGACCCACCGACCGAGCCAACGAGATCAAGCGCAGAGACCAGCAGATCGAGGACGCCAGTCAGCCCGGCGAGCCAGTGGTGGCCAAGCCAACTCCCTCAGCCTCCAAGCCGAGGGCGCATACCGATGCTCTGATTGGGAGACTGACGTCCGCATTAGCAACATGGGACATCGAGCCCGAAGAGGTGATTGGCTTCGAGCTGCAACCTCTGCGTGAGTCAGAAACCCTGATAGAAAGGCCCAAGCAGAGAAAGAACATCCCGGAGACTTGAAACCTGCCCACTTAGAGGTGGCTCCGTATGCTCGTCCCGTGGCAGCCGGCTTGAGTCCCCAATCCCCCGGGGTAGCGCGGTCTTCATGAACGATCGACTCATCCTCGATCAGAGCGTACGATTCATCATCGAACGCGACGCGCGATAGTGGCTTTGATCCGCTCGACCGACGCGCAAACAGAAAGGAAGCATGAGCGTCCCTGCGCACGATTTCCGAAGACTGCTAGAGCGGCTCGAGCCGAGTCTCATACGGTACTGTCGAGGCGTGCGACCGTGAGCGTGAAGGCCGGCGTTGTCCGCACCTGGATCGCGCTGCTCTCGTGTGCGGCGTGCGGTCCGTCGCCGGAGGATCCGGCCTGGTTTCGCCTGGCGTTGGAGTTCGACCCGTCTGATTTGAATCCGGAGTCTCGGTCGCCGTTGATAACGGAAGGCGGGCGGCTCTACGAGTTGACGACGAATGACGAGGGCCAGTGGCTCTCGACCACGGTGAAGGCGGAAGACTGGGGCGCCGAGTCCGAGCCAGGCGAATGGACCGCGCCCGTGGAGGCATACGGCCGACACGTTGCGGATCACGGCCCGACCCACTGCCGCCTGGAGAGCGAGCGCACGACCTACACCTTCTTCTCCCGTCTCGACGAACTCGCCGCTGAGGAATTCGCCGTTGGCAGCTTCCGCCTGCAGGCCGACGGGATTCGCCTGCGCCTCGAGCCCGGCGTGCGCCCACCGACGTGCAATCTGTTGGTCTACGCTGGCCGCGGTCACAGGGAGGATGGCGCGTGGCGCGTCAACGGGCGTCGTTTCTCGGGCGAGGCGCTCGCTCTGTGGCCGGGTGAGAGCTTCCAGTGCGAGGTCGATGTTCCGCCGGGGAGCGTCCTGCGCTTCGCGACCTGTGTCGAGTCCGCGCTGCGCAAGAATGTTTCACGACGTGAGACCGTCTTTCGTGTGGTGGCCGCAGGCGAGCCTGTCTTCGAGTACACGGAGGACCGCATCGAGGAAACGTGCTTTCGCTGGCATAGCGTGCCGCTCAGCGCCGGCCGGCAGCAGTTGCGCTTCAGCGTGGAAGGACGGTTCGCCTACACGGGGTTCTTTTCGGCGGTCGTGGGCCCAGCCGATGTCGGCACGTACGGGGACCGTCCCTGGGGCGCTACTCGCCCCGACATCGTCGTGTTCCTGGCGGATACCTTCCGGGCCGACAACATGGCGTCGTACGGCGGCGAGCACGACGTGACACCCAACCTGGACCGGTTCGCGGCCAACAACCTCGTGTTCGAGCGTGCCTGGTCCGTCGGGACCTACACGCTGCCCGCGCACGCGTCGATGTTCTCGGGCGTCTTTCCGCACCAGGTCGGCATCGTCGGCACGGGGCGGGCACTGCCGAGCCCGATGGTCACAGTCGCCGAACACCTGGCCGCACACGGTTACCGAACCGGTGCGATCACCGACTCCGTGGTCGTCACGCAGCGCTACGGGTTCGACCAGGGTTTTCAGTGGTTCGAGGAGCTGAAGAACTCCGAGCTGAACGGAATGGACTCGACAATCGAACGCTGCCGCGCGTTCCTGGACGCCGACGATGGAAGGCCGGTGTTTCTCTTTGTCCAGACCTACCGCACTCATCTCCCCTATCGCGTCAGCGAGGAGACCCGGCAACTGTACGGCGACAGACTGGACCTGAGTGTCTCCTACCAATCCATTCACGATGAGTACATACCTCTCCGGAGCATGCCCGACCCCAGACCGGACCAGATTCAGCGCATGGCACAGCTGGCCGGCAAGCTGAGAAACCACTACCTCGGAGGAGTCGTCGACCTCGATCGGGGCTTCGAGGTCTTTCGGCAGGACCTCGAAGACCGCCGCATTCTCGAAGAGGGCTATCTGCTCTTCACGAGCGATCACGGGGAAGCTTTCGGAGAACATGGCTTCGTCTTCCACACGGATGCGGTCTTCGAGGAGCTGGCCCGCATTCCGCTCGTGATCGCGGGACCGGGCATCGATCAAGTCGTCGTGACCGAGAGTGCATCGCTGGTCGATATCGCACCGACTTTGACGGAGATGGCCGGACTCGATCCCTTGACCGAATGGCTGGGAAGATCACTTCTCTCGGTGAAAGAGGATCGACCGGTATTCGTGTTCGAATGCCAGCGGCCGCTGGATTCCACCCTTGCAATGATCGAAGCGAATCACAAGGTAATCAGCTTCGACAAGGTTGAGGAGATGAAACGACACGGACTGATCGCAGCCTTCAATCTCAATCGGGACCCACATGAACGAAGAATCAGGTCCGAGGCTCCCTGGGCTCAGGACGTGTTCAACCGGCTAGCGCCGCTCGCGGAGCCCCTGCTTCTGCCGATCCTGGACCCGGAGTATGCCGAGCTGGATCTCGAGAAACTGGAGGAACTCGAAGCCATGGGGTACGGCGGCGACGATTGATCGGCGGGGTATCGCCGCTCAGGTCGTCGTGTCGGCGGTGACGAGAACTCGTCGCGAAGAGTCCGGAGAGTCGCCGTTGCTAGCAGTGCCTACCGCTCTCAAGACCCGCGCAGGCCCGAGGCTTTTTGCCTCGCAACCTGGAGCATGCCGCTGAAAGGCACCACCAGCTGCCCCAGGAAAGTCGTCGGGTACTCTTCGATGCCGTCGAACCCCAGGGGCATCGTGCTCTTCTCGGGCGGCGAATAGGCGCTGCCGAAGATGAAGTCCCACATGCTCAGGGCGTCGCCGAAGTTCACGTTTCCCCGTGGGTGTTGGTCTTTCGCGTGATGCCAGATATGCAGCTGGGGATTGTTCAGCACGTACTTCAACGGCCCCAGTGGAATGCGGACATTGGCGTGGGTGAAGAAGGAGAAGAGCCCGATGAAGACGGTCACCACGAAGGCGTCCTCGACGCCAAAGCCAATCATCCCGAGCGGAACATACGCGACAGCCCTGTAGACGAGGGCCTCGCCGAAATGTAGCCGGATGGCGTTGAAGGCATCGAGCTCAGTCGCGGAGTGGTGAACCTTGTGGAACTCCCAGAGAAAGTCGCTGGCATGAAGCAGGCGATGGATCCAGTAGGCACTGAGGTCGAGTAGCAGCAGGAGGAGCAAGTACTGACTCCATTGCGGCAGGTTGTTCAGGTGAACGGCCACCATGTTCTGGATGCCAAAGAAATGGGAGAGCATCAGCCTGAACGCGACGCTGGTCGTCGTGCAGACTGCCGTGCCAATCAGGGCCCAGAAGAGGGTGGTATTGAGAACCGTGTAGAAGATGTCGAGGCCGATCCCCTTTCGGAGGTGGCGCTGGTTGGTGCGCCAGGGCCTCACGACTTCCCAGACGAAGAACAGGAATGCCGCCCATGGAATGAAGCCGAAGATCGTCGTCCAGGTCGGGTCCTTGAGTTTCCCGAGGAACGCCGTGAAGGCTTCCTTTTGAATCCGTACGAAGCGATCCAGGTGCGAGAAAGTGGGCGATCCGGCTGACGCTGCATGGCGGTCCAGGGCTTCCAGGCTCGCGATGAAGGCCTTCGAATACTTGCGCTGATTGAAGTGCGGCAGAAATGCTTCGTTCGATAATTGTTGCAGTTCCTGTCGGGCCTCCGGTTCCCAACCCAACCCCAGATAGATGGACATCGCAACGTCGTCACGCGAGAACAGGTAGAGCACACCGGAGGTCCAGTCCTGGCCGAGATACTCCTCGTAGAAGGCCAACGACGGTGTGGTCAGCTCTGCGGCAAAGGCGCCGATCGTCATCCCGCTGGCGCCCTCGGCCTCCAGGGACTCGATGGTCACCACGGCGATCGGAATTCCGTGCCGCTCCCTCAAGTCCCGGCCGAGTGCCCTGATGCGCTCTTCGGCCTTGGGCGAGAGGAGCTCTGCCTTGTCGACAACCGAGTCGAACTCCGGCTCCGGTGCCTGTGCGCAAGCCGCGAAAAGCGGCAGCACGACCAGTCGACGGCAAACCGAGATCAGCAACCTGCGTGAGAGGCTTGCCTCGCCGTACTCGAGATCGGTACTCATGCCCACTCCAATGTTACCGCCGAGGCCATGCAGTGCCGCGGGGAAGAGCCCCCTTTCCGGCAAGACCGGATCATGTCCCGACCCACTGAGTGGAGCCCGGACTGCCCGAATGTGCGGCGAGGATCACCCTGGGTGCCGACTCAGCCCTAACAGGGCCGCATGCTATTCGCTGCAAGGTGACGCAAGGAAGCCGATCGACTACCTTGGAATCCATGAGCGAGACTCCCCTGGCCCGAGTACGTCGGCTCTGCCTCGGATTCCCTCAGGCGGTCGAGAAGGAGTCCTGGGGCGCACCCAATTTCACGGCAGGACCCAAGGGCAAGATGTTCGCGATCTACTCCGATGACCACCACGGGGACGGTCGCGTGGCGGTCTGGCTGCCAGCGCAACCAGGGAAGCAAGAGGTGCTCGTATCAGGCGAGCCCAAGCGCTTCTTCAAGCCACCCTATTGCGGACCGCGTGGATGGATCGGGGTCATTCTGGCCCTTATCGATGACGAGGAGCTCATGACCCACTTGCGTGAGGCCTTTGTGAAGGTGGCGACCAAGAAACTCGCCGCCGAGCTCGAGTAGCAGGGCGGCATGGCGCACTCAGCGGCGCCGAGGCGTCAGGGACAGAACGTGGCCCAGATGCCGTCACTTGTGTTGTAGCCGTTTCCACCCGGGCCCATCGGATCGCGATACCACAGCTGGAAGTTCCAGGTACTCGTCGGGAGGATCGTGCCATTGCCACTTGCCGCGGGACCGCTCGTGAAGCTGATCGACTTGGATAGGTTGCCGCTACCGTCCGCCTGTACCGGCGGCTGTACGCGGAAAGTCTGGCCACCGATGCAGCGGAATCCATCCCCGAATGGAGCCTGGATCTGATTGGGACCGTAGAAAACGAGTCCGAAGACGTTGGGCGCGACGCCGCTCGCCTCGACCCGGAAGTCGTTGGTGAAGATGCTCTGACTGCCACCCAGCGCGAGTGAGGCGCCGGCTCCGGATGAGTTTGCGGCACCCACGCAGTAGTTGCCCGAAAGGGCCGTCAGTTGCAGGACCGAGTCGAAGTCGGCGAAGGCGAAGTCGGAGCCGCCCTGCACGCGCAGAATGAGGTTGTAGCTACCCGCCTCCATCTCGCCCGAATGGTCGATGCTCTGGGGTCCTTCCGCGATACCGAACCACGACCCGATGTACTGGCCCGAGGACGCCGTCAGGTCGTAGGAGAAGAAGCCCTGGTCGTAGCTCTCGTAGTTGGCGGTGAGGCGCCAGGAGACCTTGACCGGTACATCGAAATCGATCGACGCAATCGATTCTGAACCGGAATCGCCGGCCGGACCGGCGCTGGCTGATTCCACGCCCGATGCGATGATGGAATCCGCCAGGATCTCGGAGTCCTGGGATGCCCCGCTCATGGCACCGCCCTGTGGGCTCGAAGCGTTCGCAGTCACGCTCATGACGAACGGACCGAAGTCCGCTGCGGAGGCCGTGTTGTTCTCCGGAGTCCCCCCATCCACATCCGCAAAGGCGGTGACGTGCCTGTCCTGGCCAGTGGGAATGATGAGCTGGCCCATTGCGATGGAGGACGAAAGCGCCAGGGCGAGGGATGTGTGATAGATGAGTTTCATGTCAGGTCTCCAGCTGGCTCCGGGCCGGTGGCTCACGCCAAGAATATCAGGTCTCGGCCAGAGCGCGGTCGTGCGGTTCGGGAACTCGGATGCCTGACCTAGTGTCTCGAGAAGCGCGGGGCGTGGCGCCTTTACCGGAATAACCTCGGCAAATGCGGAGCGAAGGGCGAACGGGCGCCAGCGGGCGAAGGGTCGTCTCGGCAGGTCGTGGGATGCAGAGTTGCGACGAGTGGGCGACAGAGTGCTCGGCCCTGGAATAGCGGTCAGCTCACACCCGTGAGGTCGACGACGCGCCCCATTGCCAGAAAGGCCAGGCGCAACCGAATTTCCTCCCGTGCGAGCCCGGTCTGCTTGGCAACGACCCGGGCGTAGGTCTCGAGTTGCGGCCGGTACTTCTCCGTCACTTCGCCAAGGTTTTCCTCGGTGACCGTGTCCGATTTGTAGTCGATGATCTCGGCCCAGGTCACGCGGCCCTCCTCTTCGGCCAGAACGAGGCGGTCGATGGCGCCATTCCAGAACGCAGGTTGGCCAGCGTCGTCGTCGAGGATGAGCGAGAGGGCGTGCTCGCGCTCGACGCGCAGTTCGGCGCCCCCTGGGGCCGCACAGGATTCGCGCGAGAGGGCGGCGCGGATCTCATCGGCCGCAAGGGCGCTCCCGATGATCTTGCGGGCCGCGCGAACGAACTCCTTGGTCGCGCCGAGTCCAGCGAGCTGGCCTGGGTCGAACTCGAAGTCCTCGATCCACTCGCAGGCCTCGAATGCGGCGTGAACAAGTGTTCCGATGTGGGCGCCCGTACGAGAGCCGAGGATGTCGGTGGCGGTCAGGTGCGATCCCGTGGCCTGGCCAGATGCACTCTCGCGGCGCGTGAAGCGCGCGGCAGTGGTCGGGGCGAGCACGAGTTCGCGCTCCGGCTCATTGGCTTCCGGAGAAGCGTTGCTCTCGACCGCGGCGTCCGGGGACCAGCGGTCCGTGGGAGCATTGTTTGGCGAACGCCACAGAACTCCGTCCGGATCGTCCTGGAGCAACTCACCCGCCGGCAGGGCGGCGCGCACCACGGCGGCGTAGGTCGGGACCTTTCCCGCCGCATCCTCGTCGGGATCAAGCCAGGGCAAGATGAGTTCGAGGCGGCACTTGGCGCGCGTCATTGCCACGTACAGGTTGCAGAGACTGTCTTCGACCGCCTTGCCGGTGGCCAGGTCGTAGAGCTCCTTCAGATCGGGCGACAGCATCAGCAGGTCCTTGCCCGGGGAGAGCATGACCGCCTTGATGAGGCCCGTGGGTTCGGGTCGGTAGGCCAGGTAGGAGTCCCGCTTGCTGACCAGTCGGCCGCCAAGTTCGGGTAACACGACCGCATCGAATTCGAGGCCCTTCGAGGCGTGCACCGTCATGACTCGCACGCGGGCACCACCGGGTGCCTCGACCCGGGTCGTGCGCAGGTGGTCGACGAACTCGCCGGCGCGCATCGAGAGGCGCGCCTCGAAGGCGTGGGCCTGGTCCACCAGCTGCGCGAAGCGCGTCTTGTCCCAGGCCGACCAGCCCGGATCAGCGCCGATCTTCTCCGCCAGCATCTCCGTCGTTGCGCCCAGGCCGCGGCGCAACAGCTCGCTGCGGAACCAGCGCGCCTTCGCGCGCACCATCTCCTGGTCCGCATCCGCCGCCAGGCCGATGTAGGCACCCAGAGCCGAGGTCTTGACATGAAAGGCGGCCGCGCTGTCGCTCGGATGGTCGGCCAGGTGCAGCAGCGACATGTAGACCAGAACAGCCTCCGAATCGGTCAGCTGGTTGCCGCCTTCGCCACTGGCGTCGATTCCGCTCTGGCGCAGGGCATGGATCAGGAACGGGATGTGCTTGTTCACCCGTGTGAGCACTCCGATCTCGACCTCTGGTGTATGCGCAAGGATCTGAACCACGCGCTCGACCGCGCAGCGCAGGGTGCTCCGCTCGGCGGGCTCACCCTCGGCCCGCTGGTCGGCTTCGAGCACTTGCACGAAACCGGGCAGGTCCACGGCCGAGCGGTGTGATCCGAAACGTTCCGCCCAATCGCCTGCTGCCGACCGCAATGGTCCGAGCTCGTCCCCTTCGAACGCCGGGTTGTCGGCCAGGCTTCCGAATACTGTATTCACCAGATCGAGCACGACGCTGGATGAGCGGTAGCTCTCGTCCATGACCTCGGCCTCGAGCCCGGGCAGGAGCTTGCCCATTTCCTGGAGCAGGCGCGGCTCTGCGTGGCGGAAGCCGTAGATCGACTGCTTGGGGTCACCCACACAGAAGAAGGAGCGATCACCATCTCCGGCGCTGGTGATCTCGCTCGCCAGGGGGGCCAGGATGCGCCACTGGATCGGAGCCGTGTCCTGAAACTCGTCGAGCAGCAGGTGATCGATGCGGCCGTCCAGTCGAAACCACAGCTCAGCTTCGCGTTCGTCGAACAGGCGCGCCCGGGCAGTGCGAGGGGCCAGGGCCATGGGCAGGTCGTCGAATCCGTAACGCCCCGCCTCGCGCTTTCGGTTGCCGTAGCACTCCTCGAAGCGTTGCAGTAGCCCGTGTAGGGCCTCGTTGCGGGCGACGAGTTGATTGAGCTCTTGCGCCATGGCGCGTGCGACCAGGGGGCCGAGGGCCGCCAGCAATTCGGGCGCCAGTGGCTTGTTGTAATAGGATGGCTCCGGGTCCAGGGAGGCGGCGCCCAGTCCGCCGGTAAAGACAGCCGCCCAGTCGCCCGCATCGAGGGACCTGAGGATCTTGTCTCGCGACTTGACCCAGTTGAGCATGTCGGTCCCCTTGCCCGTCTTGGCCATCGGTGCCAGGGGCAGAGCACCCAGAGCCTGGGTGTAGGCGGCCTCGTCAAGGGACGTGTCACGGCGCAGGACACTCCATGCTTCGTCGCTGCTCTCGAGCGCGATCGACCGCAGGGCCCGCGCACGCTGCAGCAGGCTCGCCTCCACGCCACGACTCGCGCCACCCTTCTGCAGGTCGCGCAGCAACTCGAGCATCTCGCTGCGATCGGCACGCTCCATCACGTCCTGCATGGCTGTCGCGCGCAAGGCATCGTCCTCGCGCTCGTCCGCGATCGACCAGTTGGGCGGAAGCTCCAAATCGAGTGCGAACAGTCGCACCAGATGTGCAAAGAACGAATCGAGAGTACGGACCTGGAATGTGTCGAGGGCGCGCGTCAACCGGACGAGCAGTTCACGGCAGCTATCTAGCGTCAGGGACTCCCGTCCAGCGCCCACAGACCCCAGGGCCTCTTGCAGCCTTGCGAGACCCTCGGTGGAGTCCGCTGCATCGACCAGGCGCTCGAGCACGCGGTCGAGGATCTCGCCGGCTGCCTTGCGCGTAAACGTGGTCGCCAGCACACGCTCGGGCTCGACGCCCGCCAGCAACAGGCGCAGGAACTGATTCGTGAGACGATAGGTTTTGCCGGTGCCCGCGGACGCGAGCAGCAGCTCGTTGCGGAAGCCAGTCATTCGCCCGCCCCCGCTTCCACGACATCGGCGGCCGACCCTGGCCCGACCAGACCTACGCCGCCGATGGCTGCGAATATGTCTTCATAAGGTCGCCAGTCTTCCAGGTCGAAGAAGTCTCCCGCACGAATGCGACGCACGATGCCACGCGCCACGTCGAGCCCTCCGGCCAGGGCCGCATCGGAGTCGTCGCACTCCCCCTTCGGCTTGCGCCAGTCCTTCACGTTCCAGAATCCCTGGTACTTGGAGTCGCGTCCGATGGCGATGTAGCCCAGCTCCTCTGGCCTGGCGTCGTCGAGCAACTCCGTCACGAGCAGGGTGTAGAGGGGCAACTGCAGGTCGATCCACTTGCCGCCCGAACCGCGGTGCGCGGGGAGAGGATACTTCACATTCTCACCCGTCTTGTAGTCCCAGATCGCCCACGCGCCGCTGCTCTCGTGTCGGTCGATGCGATCGATGCGACCACGCAGCTGGATGACCTCGTCGTCGACCGGAAAGTCGATCGAACCACCTCCAGGTTCCCATTCGACGGCGTGGATTCGCCAACCCTTGGCGCGGCGCGCCGCTTGCCTCTTCGCGAAGGCTGCCAGGCGAAACTCCAGCTGCGCGAGTTGTAGTTGCACGGCCGGCAGGGGACGGCGCCCGTACAGCTCGCCTCCGAGGTCTCGCAGGCTGTCTTCGAGGAATGCCGTGATCTTCGAATCGTCCACTTCCTCGCGCGCCTTGTCGTCCTGCCCGAAACGCTGCAGCACCTCGTGGGCCAGGTTCCCGAAGGCCGAGCCGTCCATTTCCCGCGCTCGATCATCGAGCGTCTTGAGCTTCAGCACATGCTTCAAGTAATAGGCGTAGGGCGCCTCCAGGAAGGTCTTGAAGGCCGAGACGGATATGACTTTCGGCGTCTCGACCTCGCCTCCGCGGGCCAGCTCGCGCGCTCCGTCCGGCACGCTCTCGGTGCGCTGAGTCTGCACGCTGCGGCCCGAGAGGAAACGCCGTACGCGGGGCGCGACATCGGCCTCCCGGCAATGAAAGAGGACCCGGCTGGGCAACTGTGGGTCGCCGGCGATGTTTCGCCGGCCGCTGATGAAGGCCACCCGTGCCCGCGATTGCACCAGCAGCTCGGTAGCATAGAGGTCACGTGCGAGACGCTTCTCGTTGTCGACGAGGCCCAGGTCGCGGCGGAGACTGTTCGGAAGGTAGGCATCCCCGTGCACGGACTCGGGCACCTTGCCATCCTGAAAGCCCGTCACGACCAGGGCCGGCGCATCGTCCAGTGGAAGCTCGAGCCAGCCCATCATCTCGATCGTCGGCTGGCCTGCGCGCGCGGCCGCTGGCGGCACGTCGTTGCTGCGGTTCGATGCCAGGCGCAGCAGCATGTCGATCGAGTCCGCCATCGGGCTCGCGTGCGCCAGGTGTTCCGGCAGGGTCTCGAGCTCGCTCAGGCAATTCGCCAGGCACTGCAGGCTCGCGACCAGGAGGCGGTCACCCTCGTCGCCCCGGTCGAGATCGCGAATGCCGTAGACTCGCTCGAGGAAGGATCGCAGCAGGGTGGCCTGGTCTGCAACCGAGGCGGCCTTCCCATCCAGCAGATCACCGAGCAGCTCCCGGACCTCCTTCCAGATGACGTTCATGCGTCGACGCAGGGCGACGTCGTTGTCATCAGAGCTGTCCGCCGACCAGTCTCCGTCGGCTCGCCAGGGCAGGTGACGGCCGTGGTGCTGGTCCAGGGTGTCGAGCGCTTCCAGCTTGGGGGCGGAATTCAGCAGCGCAGCTTCGAAGTCTGGATGGCGTACGAGGACCGCCAGGTCCCGGAAGGACCGGCTGCGGATGAAACTTCCGACGACAGTGAGCAAGCGGACGGCAGCCGTGCGGGCCATGGCGACCCCCGCCGCATCCCGCGCGCGGATTCCGGCCTCGGACATGCGCGTCTTCAAGTAGGGCGATACCTCTGCGTCCGCCAACCCGATGCTGATCTCCTCCGCCCGGTATTCCGCGTCCCAGCCAGCGATCACGCCGAGGGCGGCGCGTGCCTGGTCCGCCGGTCGGTCCACGACGTGCCACTGATCGAGTTCGAGGGAGCTTGCGCGCGATGCCCAGCTCTCGGGCGCCAGGCAACCGAATGGGTCGAAGCGCTCGGCTTCGGACTCGGGCGCGAGCACCAGGCTCGTCTGGGGCGAAGCGCAACCGGTCAAGGTGCTGCGTAGCAACGCGTTCATCTCGACCGCGCCCACGAGCACGACATGCCTCGGCGCCCCAATGCGACCTGCGTCGATCGCCGCCAGGCGGCCCAGGTGCGGATCGTGGAGACCAGCCTTGCTCAACGACTGGACCATGCGCTCCTGCGCCAGGGTGAGGGCTCGCCAGCGACCCGTTTCACCCGGGAGATTCTCGAGCAGTGAGCTGCGCGCGACCTTCTCGAAGTCGAGCCCCTCCGCTGCGATCTCTCCGAACAAGCCCCGCACTTCTTCCGCGAGCGCGGTCCATGCCCCGCGGTCTTCCGCGATCGGCGGGCGCGCCACCAGCCTGTTCAGATGTTCCTCGGGCAGCTCGCGCAGGGCGGCCTCCCAGGCCAGGGTCCGGACCAGGCGCCCGGCCGCTGCGCCCTCGACCTGGAGCAACTCATCGCTCAGCACGCCGACCGTCAAGACGAGCGGCGGTCGCAGAGCGGCGTCCAGTTCGCGCGCCAGCAACTCCTGCAGGATCCGCCCGGCGCGTGCACCGGGAAGGGCTACAACGACCCCGCGCATATCGGCACCGAACTGGCCGATGAGCCAGCTGGCGACGCGCGGCAGCAGGCCGGGACTCCAGTCCAGGAACACGCGCTCCATGTTCACTTACTCCGGTGCGAAAATGCGACGCAGGGCGTCGAGGGTGGCGGGGTGGTAGATCGTGTTGTGGTGCTCGGTGGGCAAGGGCTCGTACCACCAGGTCAAGCCGGTCGGAGCATGGTCCTCGAGAGCGCTCACGATCTGGGCCAGGGGCGTCTTGATGTCGATCTCGTCCGCCACGGTCAGGTAGAGCGAACACGCATCCGGAAACCCGGGGGCCGTGAGTAGATCGGCCGAGGCGCGCGCCAGGGCGCCGCCCTTCCACCAGACCGATGGGCTTACCGCTATGTAGTGGTCGAAGCTCTTCGGCTCATGGAGGAAGGTATCCACGATGAACAGGCCGGCGAGAGATTCGCCCAGGACCGCGGTCTCGCCCGATGTGCGGAAACGGGCGTCGACGAACGGCTGCACCTCGTTGACCAGGAAGCGTCGAAAGTTGCCGGCTCCACCGTTGGTCGGGATGACGCTCAGGTCGTAGGGTTCTTTCGAGGGCGTGGTCAGCTCGTAGCGTCGGTTGAGGGTCTCGACGCCGACAAGAATGAACTCTTCGTACTGGCCTGAGAGGGTGGCCAGGGCGCCAAAACCCGCGACGGGCAAGAGATCCTGCTGAACGCCCCCATCGATGAGGTAGACGACCGGGAAGTTCTCCTCACTACTTTCGTAGCTCAGAGGCAGGCAGACGTTCACGTTGCGTGCTGTACGCAGGACCGTCGAATTGAGGGCAAATGTCGTCCCGATCTCGATCTTCGTCTGGCTCTCGTCTTCGCGCCCCATGGCCGGTGCGGGGGCCCAGCTGAGCAGCATGCCGATGCCCACAGCGACAGGCAGGAGGCGGAAAATGGTCTGGGGCCGATGCATCTTGAACTCCGGGAAGCTGCGGGGTCGATACGGGCGGGCCGGAGCAGGATAGCAAGCGCGGTCCCCCTACGCCGCAGGTCGCAACCCGCCTTCGGCATGGAGTTTGCATCACCCGACCCAAGGCTCTCACTCCATTGTCCCTCAACCTGCCAAGCATGTTCACTGCCGACCGGATGGCTCGTCTTCGCACGCATCTCATGTGCGGAATGACACTCTTGTGCATCGGCCTCCCGATGCCTCTCGCCCTGGCCCAAGCTACGGGAGAGGCGGCGACGCCCTATCCTGAACCGGTCGTGGGCGATTCCGGCAAGCTCGAACGGCGATTCGAACGCTGGAACACGGATCCCGGGCAGTCCCTGCGCGTGGTCTTTCCCCTCGGCTGGTCGAAGGCCCGGTCCGTTGAGGTTGTCCAGGGCCGGGGGGTGGCGCGGGTCGATCGGGTCGCCGAGCGGCTCGAGGTCGAGCTGAGTGGCTTGAAAGGTCACCGGCGGGTCGACCTCTGGCTCGTGCCCTATTCGGATGGGGAAGCGGGCGCTCGCCTCCTGGGTGGCATCGAGCTGGTCGAGGGCGCGGGGAGCGTCCAGGTCCCCACAGATGATCTCGCGTCCCTCGAACTCGAGCGACTGGTGATCGTGAAAAGCGAAGGGAGCTTGCTGAAGGGCAGCCTCTTGCACGGGGCGCCGGGGCTCTTCGAGCGTGTGGCGACGCGCCGGGGTGCTCGGGTTGGCGGAGTTCCCCTCGGCCTTGACGAGGGTGACCTGGTCCATGCCGAAGACCCGAATCTCGCGCAACTCGTCGGCGTTGGTGAGCGCATTTTCTTCGGGCAGACCTTTGCCGGCAACGGTCGGACCTGTGGCACCTGCCATCCGCCGGAGAACAACTTCACCATCGACGCGGAGTTCATCAGCGGACTGCCGCCCACGGATCCGCTCTTCATCGCCGAGCAGCTGCCCGCCCTCGACTCGGCGCAGAACGGCGGTCTGGTCTTCGAGAACCCGCGCCTGATGCGTGAATTCGGGTTGATCGTCGTCAATGCCGACGGATTCGGTGACCCGGCCAGGCGCTTCGTGATGCGCGGCGTTCAACACCTGCTCGGGCTCGGTCGGACCATCGTGCCCGCTGCAAACCTCGACCAACCACTCGTGCATCTCTTGGGCTGGAGCGGGGATGGGTCGACTGGAACCGGATCCCTGCGCGAATTCTCGGACGGCGCGGTGACCCAGCATTTCACCCAGACGATGAACCGGGTTGCGGGCCAGGATTTTCGCCTTCCGACGCCGCGCGAGCTCAATGCGCTCGAGGCCTTCATGCTGTCGATCGGTCGCGAAGACGACATGAATGTGCACCGGCAGCTCACCGATGCTGGGGCGGATGCCGGCCGACAGCATTTCGTGGGCATTCCGTCGTGCAATCAATGCCACCGCAACGGCGGCTCCGATAGCAATTTCGCGACCATCGGGATCGGAGACTTCTTGCAGAATACCGGCGTCGAGCTCACCACCCAGCGCCGGCCGGATGGCACGGGTGAGCGCCGACCGGTCGACGCGGGTTTTGGCACCAATCCCCAGGGAGACTTCCAGTCGATGATCCCGAACCCGGACCGGAGCTTCGGCGAACGCACTTTCAATTCGCAATCGGTGATCGAGGCGGCGAGTACGACGCCGTCCTTTCACTCCAACCTGACAGCCAATCCGAACAGCGGACTCGAACCGACGATCGAGGGCGCAGTGCGCTTCTACACGACGCCGGACTTCGAGGAAGGGGCCGGCTTCGGGATCGATCTGAGCGAGCAGGAGATCAGCGAGCTGGGCCGTTTCCTGCGGGTCATCTCTGCCCTCGATGATGTGAAGACGGCACGGGGCTACGCCCGGCGGGCGGCGGATCGCTTCGCCTCCGGGAACGGCAGCCACAATGTCGGCAACCGCATCGTTCTGCTGGCAGCTACGGAGTGCCGGGACGCGCGCTCCGTCCTCACCCCGGTCGGACTGCACCCGGTTGCCGTCGACCAGCTGACTCTGGCCGCATCCGCCTTCGCGAATGCGACCGGTGGTCCGGTCGCCGCCCGGCTGGCACGCATCGAGACCGGTCTCGCGGCGCTCCGGCTAGCGCTCGAAGATATGGTCGAAGCTTCGAATCAGTAGACCCACGACATCAGGATTCCACACAGCCACGCGCCGTAGGTCCCGAGGGCGTACCCGAGCACCGCGAGCAGTACCCCGACCGGAGCCAGGGACGGGTGGAAGGCGGCGGCGACGACCGGTGCCGACGCGGCGCCGCCGATGTTGGCCTTGGAACCCACCGCGAGGAAGAAGTAGGGCGCGCGGATGAGCTTTCCCACCACGAACAGCAGGCCGACGTGGAAGACCATCCAGATCAGGCCGACCGCGAACAGGCCCGGGTTGTCGAAGATCTCGAGCACGTTCATCTTCATGCCGATGGTTGCCACCAGGACGTAGATGAAGACGCTTCCGACCCGGGACGCACCGGCGCCCTCGAAGTTGCGAAGCCTCGTGAAGGACAGAAACAGCCCGATCGTGGTTGCGGTGACGATCAGCCAGAAGAAGCCCGACGTCAGGCTGAAGCGCGCCAGCTCGGGAGCGTTCTCTTTGATCCACGGGGCGATCCAGTCGGCGCACATGTGTGAGAGGCCGGTGGCGCCGAAGCCGATCCCGAGGATGGTCATGACATCCTTCAAATCCGGGATGCGCGAGACCTTGTCGCTGAAGGACTGCATGCGCTTCTTGAGCACCTCGATGGCGGAGGCATCGGCCTTGAACCACCTGTCGAGACTGGCAGCGCGCCCCACGCCGAGCAGCAGGAAGGCCATCCAGATCTCCGCCACGATGATGTCGATCGTGACCATGATGCCGTACATCTTGCTGCTGATCGGATGACCCGGAACATTCCACATCTCGTACATGGCCGCCTGGTTGGCTCCGCCGCCGATCCAGCTACCAGCGACGGTCGTCATGCCGCGCCAGACCTCCTCGCCATCCGCGGGGTGGACCACGCCCGGGGCGATCGCGTTGACGATGATGATCGCCAGGGGCCCGCCGAGAACCACGCCGACCGTGGCCGTGAAGAACATGATCAGGGCCTTGGGTCCAAGGCGCAGGACCTCCTTCAGGTCGATGCTGAGCGTGAGCAGGACCAGGCTGGCCGGTAGCAGGAAGCGCGAGGCCACGAAGTACAGGCGCGACTCGCCCCGGAACGGATCGAACTGATCCTCGTCGACCCCACTGGTAAGGACGAACTCCTTGAGGTCGTGCAGGCTGGCGATCCCGCTGATGTCATGGCCCAGACCCTGGAGGTGGGCCAGGGCCGCGGGCAGATCGATCCAGGAGGGTGAGATCAGCCCGAGGGTGTTGAGCAGCGACGGCAGGAAGTAGCACATCAACAGCGCCGGCATGACGCGGTAGAAGCCCTTGAACCTTGGGTTCGCCGAAGTCTGGAAGACCACCAGCAAGAGGGCCATGAGCAGGCCGAAGACCACCGCGTCATTGGTGAAGACCGGAGTCGTCGAGAGAACGTCATTCATGGGCGTTTCGCTGGTCTGGTGTGGCTTGTGGTTGCTCGTCCGTCACTCGAGGGTCGGATTGCGGTTGTAGTCGTCAGACTGCCCGCGCGGAATGCTGAGCGAGACCCACGCGGATCCGGCCCAGTGCTGGGCCAGGCTGACGATCTGTCCCACGTGGTACGCGAGGTGGCAGCTCGAGCGCGCCAGGGCGGCGCCGACGGTCAGCTGCTTGCCACGGATCGTGACCGAGCCTTCAAGGTCAGCGCCGGACAGCTCCCCCACCTCCCGCAGCAGGATCTGCCATGCGGCGTCCCAGCCCTCCATTACCTCTGCCCGGTCCAGGCCCGGGTCCTCGAATTCCGAATCTCGCTCGCGCCACGGCTTCTCACCATCGCTGGTCAGAAAATCCGTGAAGCGCGAGCGCATGTTTCCGGACAGGTGCCCGACCAGGACCGCGATCGAGTTGCTCTCTGCTCCGAGCGGCCTTCCGAAATCCCCATCTTGCACCTGAGCCAGGGCGCCCTCGGCCAGGCGCCGGTAGCGGAGGAATTCGGCCACAAAGACGTTGTTCGACATGGAGAGGTCTCGGGTCCGCGGAGCGAAGTCTCGCATACGGCCTGCGCAGCGGCCAGGGCGGGAATCTGGTCGGGCCCCTCCCGTGCCCTTTTCAGGCGGGCGACGTATCCTGCTCGAGACGCGGCTGCCATCCGTACGCCACCGAGAGCCCCATCCATGTCCACCGACCTACCCCTGGGCAAACCCACCTCCTACCCGCTGGTCTACTCACCCGACCTGCTCGTAGGAATCCCGCGCGCCCAGGGCCGCGACTCCCTGGACCTGGCGAGCCGCCTGCCCTTCGACGGCATCGATGTGTGGAACGCCTACGAGCTGTCCTGGCTGAACCCAAGGGGCAAGCCCGTCGTGGCCGTGGCCCAGCTGCGGATTCCGGCCAGCTCGCCGAGCATCGTCGAGTCGAAGTCTCTCAAGCTCTACCTCAATTCATTCAACGGCGCGCGCCACGAATCCGCGGCTGCCGTGCGGGACCTGATCGAGGAGGACCTCGCGCACACCGTCGGAGTACAGGTCCAGGTCGAGCTGGCACCCGTGTCGCTCGGGGCGAATGTGGAAGCCCCATCGATCGGCGCGCCTGAGGGCGAGTGCATCGACGACGAGGACACGGCCATCGACACCTACCGCGTGGATCCGGGGCTGCTCGAAGGCTGCACCACCAGCGGCACCGAGGTCACCGAAACCCTCCATTCGCACCTGCTCAAGAGCAACTGCCCCATCACCGGCCAGCCGGACTGGGCCACGCTCCTCATCCGCTACCGCGGAGCGCCGATCGACCGCGCGGCCTTGCTGCGCTACATCGTCTCCTACCGCAGCCACGACGACTTCCACGAACACTGCGTCGAGCGCATATTCGTGGACCTCAAGCGCCATTGCCGCCCCGCCGCGCTGACGGTGTTCGCTCGCTACACGCGCAGGGGCGGTGTCGATATCAACCCCTTCCGAAGTGACTTCGAGACCCTGCGCGATTGCGAACGGCTCTGGAGGCAGTGAGTCGGAGTTCGTGCCACCGGGACTCCTCGCCGTGCCTCGTGCCCGCCTTTGAATTGGAGACCTGACGGTCCCCAGCGTCGGAGGCTGACCTCCCCACCCGATCCATCCGCGTCGCAGGGAGTCACGCGCCGAAGGCCGCGTCCTGATGGACGCCTCGCGATCCGAGGGGTACGATTGCGAACCCCAAGGCAGATGGGCGTGAAAGCGCTGGCCTGCGACGCCCCGCACTACCGACGGAATCCATGGCTGCAGCAAACAATCGGTTCCCAGGCGCTCTCCTGGGTCGACGGCGGCGCTCGCCAGGTTCTGTGTGAGCATGACCCGTGACGTGCCGGGTGATTGGACTCCAGGCTCTGAGGATCCAGGTGCGTTGAATCGGTCACGTCTTCTTCGCTCTCCCGCGCTCGGCAGCGCGCTGGTCGCCCTGCTGGCAGTGCTCGTCCTGCTAACCCTCGCGCAGCTTCAGGATCTCGACCGGCTCCATGTCGGCGGTCAAACACTCGGCCTGAACGATCAGATCGGCTACATCACCACGGCGCGCTGGTTTGCCGATACGGGTGAGCTGCGTAGCCACCTGATCTACCCAGCGTACGTGGACGAACCGCGCTGGCGTCTCTACATGCCGGGGCAGTACTGCGTGCTCGCCGCTGCCTACAAGGCGTTCGGCGACCATCCGTTGACCTGGCGGCTTCCAGCGCTCGTTTCTTTCGTGATGGCGTCGGTGGGCGTCTTCCTGATTGGCCGTCGCATCTTCAGTGGCGCCGCGGGACTCGTGGCAGCCATTCTGTTCATGCTGCTTCCGATCAACGGAGCGTACGCCTTTACGGCCATGCCGCAGTTGCCATTCTGCGCAGCCGGGGTGCTCTCATTCTGCGCCTTCTGCTACTTGCCCGAGCGGACGCGGGCATTCTGGGTGCCCCTGTTGCTCGTGCCGCCCTTTCTCTTTCGCGAGACCGGCGCGCTCCTCGTGATCCCAATGGCCTGGCTCTCGATGCATCCGGGGCGAGCCAGCCGCGTCGGTAGACTGCTCGCATCCGTCGGCGGGTCCATGGTGCTACTTGCGGCCGTATTGGCATGGCAGATTCACTCGGGCAAGGGCTCGTTGCCCCTCGACGTTGCCTTGACGGAGGGTTTCAACTACGCGGACGCCTTTTCGCCAGCCGGCGCCGCGAGCCTCGCTGAGCTATTGGGCGCGCTGCCCAGCTACGCATTGCGGAACCTCTCGACGATGCTCTCGAGCGCGACCAGTCGGTGGATGGCATTCGAGCCGCTCATCGTGATGCTGCTGGCCGCGATCCTGGGCCTGCTCCATTCGCCGAAGAAACTGGCATGCGCTGTCATGTGCCTGCTCGTTGTGGCGCTCTCGTTGGTGACGTTTCTCTACGAATGGAATGCCTATCGCGGCACGCGGACAGTCCTCTTCGTCTTTCCCCTGTGCGCGGTAGTAGCGGCCCCCGTGCTGCTGGGCTGGCTGGAGAGCCTCCGCGAACGAGTGCGTTTTTCCTACGCGAGGCGTCTACCTCACTTCCTTGCGTTGCTGCTCGGCATCCTGTGGAGCTCCCGCGGTGCGCAAGCGATGGCGCGGGGCATGGGGCCTGCCCATGGGGCACGAACCCTCGAATGGCTCGAGAAGCTTCCGATCGACGACTCGCGCCTGTTCGTCTCGCCCTACGAGATCTCGCTCAACTACGTGCACGCCCACTACCCGATACGGTGGTCATTCGTCCCGGCGAATGTTCGCACGCTGCGCCTCCTCGATTCGACACACGAGATTGGAACGCTCATCATCCGCAGCGACCAGCTCGACCTCCCGATGGCCAAGGCTATCCGGCGCCTCAAGTTCGTCCCGGGTCAGACTTTCAAGTTTCAGACTGCCGGACAGCTGCGCGAATACCTGGTCTTCAATCGACCCGATTGAGAGCAGGCAGCATGTGTTCGTCGGTCGCCTGCCGGATACGGGCGAGGGTGCACCGGGATGCGTCACGTTCAAGAGTAGTGACCAAGAGCCTTGTAGCATCCCGCCAGCGCCCGGTCCGGATCATCAATCGTCGCCACCGATGTAGCCCATGGCGCGCATGTCATCGAGCGCCTGCTCGCCTTCCCAGTCGGAGCCGTTCGCGGCGCGCTCGGGGATGGCCTGATTTCGCGCGCGGTTCAGCGCGCGCCAAAGGGCCCGGACTTGCGCCGCGGGGACGTCCGCCGGGGACAGGGGGCGAGTCTCGTCCGGGTCGGACTGCAGGTCGAAGAGCACCACTTCGACCGCGCCGGTCGCCGAGTCGACGCTGGAGATGAGTTTGAAGCGCGGGCCAATGGCAGCCTCCATCGTCCTCTCGTACTGCTTGTGACGTCCCAACGGCAGGCTGCTGGCGGGGAAGACACGCAGCGACACCTTGGGGTACTCGAGGGCCGCCGTGAGCACGCGCCGGGGCGGGATGGTCGCGCGCAGATCGACGCCGGAGAGGTGCTCGCCCGGGTCCAGCCCGGCGGCACTCAGGATGGTCGGATAGAGGTCGTGGATACCCACCAGTCGATCTTCCACGTGCCCGGCACCGAAGCCAGGCCCGCGCGCCAGCAGGACGATGCGCAGGTTGGAGTCGTACAGGTTCATGATGTGGGTGAAGTGGCCGTGGTCGCCGAGGTTTTCACCGTGATCGGACAGGACGAAGCACAGGGTGTCGTCCGGATCGCTGATCGCGTCGACGGCTTCGAATATGACACGCGTGATCTCGTCGACGACCCGGATCTCGCCCTGATACATGCGCCGCAGGAGATCCCACTCCGATTCCGCCAGGGGATCCTGGCCGACGTAGTGCCTGCTCAGGATCTCCTGTGGACGGCCGTCCGGATAGTAGGCCTGGATCGCCTTCCAGCGATCATCGGGTGACTCCAGGAACAGGCCCGCCGACTCCAGGTCGGGCAGGTAGGGCAGGTGTGGCTCGACCAGGTTCACGAACAGAAAGAACGGGCGCTCGGGGTCGCGCTCGTGCTCGATCCAGTGCAGCACCTCGCGCGCGACGTAGTGCTCTTCCGCTGGAGAACGGATACCGCTCCGGTCAGCCGCGAGTCGCTTCACATGGGGCTGGTAGATGCCGCTACTCAGGTTCCGGAAGTAATCGAAGCCAAGGTCCAGGCCCGAGCGTTCGCTAACCCAGACGTTGCCGCTCAGTGCCGTGGTCTGGTATCCGGACCTTCCGAGCTCGACCGCCAGGAGCGACAGGTCTGGATTGATCTTCAGGTGCGTTTGATTGGCGCCGTGTAGCTTGGGGTGGGTTCCCGTGAAGAGCGTGCCGTGCGCGGGCAGGGTCCAGCTGGAAGACGAATAGGCACGCTCGAAGCGCGTACCGGCGGCGGCCAATGTCTGCAGGAACGGTGTCGTGGGCTCGGACGCGCCGTACACCGAGGTGAAGCTCGGCCGCGTGGTGTCCAGTACGACCATGACCACATTCGGCGGCCCGCTCGGAGCCTGGCTGCAACCTGCTCCCAGGGCGGCGACACTCAGGGCGAGGATCCCGGCGGCCATGTCAGGAAGTGAAACGGATGTCATCGGGTTTGCCCTGGCAAGTGCACGTCAGGTTGAACGACGATGCGCGCGACGTTGGCGACGCCTGCGAGGAAATGCAATGCAGATGTGCCTGGCGTGCTGCCCTCCCGTTCGCCAAGGCCAACAGGTCTCGAGCGCGGTCCGAGATGGCAGGTTGTCGCGAGGAAGAGCACGTGGTTGCGGGTGCAGCTCTGCCAGAAGAAGCTGGCATGCCTGCGTCGGGGCCCCGTCTGTGCCAGCAAGGCCGTCATCGCCAGCGCGAGGCCTTGGTGCGCGAGGTCGCAGGTCATCATGGGCTCGCGCCCCGGCGACCGTCAACAGAATACGACGCGGAGCAGCGGAATCAGCACCGAAGCGAGGATCGAGACCGGGGAGTTTCGCGAGAGGTGGAACCAGATATCAAGGGCGGAGGCGGTCAGCCCCGAGTCCCCGCGGTATCGACGCCCGACTGCCGATCGGCTGGAGAATGGCAACAAGCGATCGCTGTTGCGGCGCATCGCAACCGAGTCCGACCTAACGAAACTCCTTCAGGCCCAGCATTCATGGGATCACGCAACGGTTGTTGCTCGAGGATCGGCACCGCGCGCACACGCCTTTGCACGACACGCTCCTGGGTGCGACGCGAATCTCGGGGCCTGGCGGCGAAGCGCTTGCGCTCACGCCGAGCCAGGGCTATTTTCAATTCGATGACGGTCGAGCTCAATCCCTGCTGATGTCGTCGCCAAACGACATCGACGACAGCATTCGGGAAGAGGGACCGCCCACCCCCGCTGCGCTCCCATCCGAGGCCTCCGGCGCGCGTTCATTGCGCCGCTGGTGGATTGCAGGTGGGCTCCTGACGCTTGCGGCGTCGGTGTGGTTCTTCCATCGCATCTTCTTCACGCCGAAGTTCATCGATGTTCATGCGCACCTGGAGAGCATCATGCAGTTCGCCAAGGGACACGCTGGGCTCCCGGGCAACTTCCTCTACTACGGCCTCGTCTACGCACTCTCGGGCTTTGCGTCTGATCGCATCCCCCTGTCTCTCGCGGGTACCGCAATCCTCGCCTCCGCGACGACAGCGCGCTACGCGATCGACTATCGCATCCTGAGCCGCCGGCCTGACGAAGAACGGGCCGCTGCAAGCCCACTGCTGACGCTTGGCCTGACCGTAGCCCTGACAATCGCATTCAGCCTGCCTACGGTCGTCTCCTTCACGGGTCCAATGGCGGAGCGCTACTGGTACCGGGGCCAGATCCCACCGAATATCTGGCACAACTCGACCACTATCCTCGTGATCCCCTTCGCGATCGCCCTCTTCTGGGTGTCCTTTCGCAGCCTGTCGCAGCCGACGCGACGCAATGACGTGTGGATCGCCGCGTTATCGATCTTGAACATCGCGGCCAAGCCGAGCTTCTTCCTGGTCTTCGCGCCGACGTTCTCCCTGATACTGCTCGCGCACCACGGCTTGCGAAGAGCGTTCTGGGCCCGCATGTGGCCCATCCTCGTGGCTGGGCTCACGCTGGCGGGCCAGTACTACTACATCTTCACCATGAAGATCGGCACCAAACGCGTGGGCGATTCGCATGTGACGATTGCACCATTCGACGTCTGGTCGATCTACTCCCCAAACATCCCACTCTCCATTCTCGCATCGGTTCTCTATCCGCTGGCGTACGTCGTCCTGTATCGGCGTGTGCTGCGTCGCCAGCCCATGTTGCTCTACGCGCTGGCACTCTACGTGGTCGCCTTCGCGATGATGGCGCTGCTCGCCGAGGCCGGCCCGCGGTTCAAGCACGCCAACTTCTTCTGGCAGAGCTTCATCTGCAGCCACATCCTCTTTCTCGCAACGACCTACTACTTCCTGCCGTGCCTGCGTCGAGGAGCAATGGAAGCACGAGCGCGTTGGGTGCTCGGCGCCCTGGGGCTACACGTGGTCTCCGGCGTGATCTACCTGGGGCGCATCATCGCTGACCAACGAGTCCTTTAGCAGTTATTCCGCATCGACGCGTTGCTTGCGCCGAATACGCCGCCGTCGATGATCAGCGGCGTCGCGGTCGTTGACAGAATGGTGGCGTCGGTGGCGTTGGCTATCAGTACCAGGTTGCACGCGGATTCGGGGAGCGACTACTCGTGGGCCGTGGATGGGCGTGGGGTTTTGCCCTGACTCGGTTTCGTCATTCAGTCCAGGTAATACAGAGTCGCCGTTTCTTCCTTTCTCAGGCCACGAACAGTGCGGTTCCGCGCGGCTGAGTTCCAGCGGCCGCGAAAGCTGCCGGCTGCCCAATCCTCGAGAATGTGCGGGTGGATATAGGACGTCTTGCATACAGCCGGCGTATTTCCCAGGTCCGAGGCCACCGTCTTCACAACCTGATTGACAACGCGCTTGCGTGCCGTTTCGGTGTCGGGATCCAACAGCCTGGAAAGGCGATAGGCCGTCTTCCAGGTCGCGGACCAGGTCCGGAAGTCCTTTGCCGTAACCTTGTAGTCAGGCGGCGTGACCGCATCCAGGTACTCGTTGATGTGGTTTGACTTGATGTCGTAGTCACGACCGTAGGCATCCTCGTAACGAAAGAGATCCTGTTTCTTGTGTCGACCACCGACCTTTCCCGAGGCATCGATCAACCGGGCAAGGTCGTCCTCCCAGATCCTGCGCTTCCAGAGCTTGCCCGACTTTCCCGTGAACTCGAAGACTGCATCCAGTTCGCCCTCGGCGCTGGAAGAGCGATCGACGACCATGTGCCCTTCCTTCATGGTGGTCAATCCGTAGGACTTGTTCCTCCTGGCATACTCATCGTTTCCGACACGGAAGTGGTAGAGGTCGATCAACTTGATCACCACGGCCACCACGCGTTCCTTGGGCATACCCTTCAGCTTCAGGCTCCGGTCGACATTGCGCCTGATGGTTGGGAGCACCCGGGCGAATGCCGTCATGCCATCGAACTTCTTTGCAGCCTGGGCCTTGGTCCAGTCCTTGTGGTAGCGGTATTGCAGTCTCCCTGCCGCGTCCACCCCAGTCGCTTGTAGCTTCGTTCGTGGACTGGGTGAGATCCAGACACGCTTCCAGGCCGGCGGTATCGCCAACTTGTTGCAACGCTCCACCGACGCCCTGTCACTGATCCGCTTCCCTTGCTGGTCGAAGTAGTCCCAGCCCCGGCTCTTCTCGCCCGCTCTGAGCCGGCCACGTCTCTTCCTCGTTATGCCCTTTTTCGTCATGGCTGCGAGTCTCCCGCGGTTATCCGAGTTTGGCGCGTCATCCATTGGCTGCTGGCAAAGCAGCGCTTTTCATGGTCTCCGTGCCATCGTGATACGCCCCGACCCGGGGGTCGCGCCACTACAAAGCGAGCGAGGGCTAGTTCTCATGGGTGTCAGGAACTGGAGGACGGGCGTTGGGCCCACATGGATTGGGCTGTCGCCGCCGTGGACGTCGCCGCACAGGGATTCTCGGACAGCTTCATCAGGACCCCTGGGCAAAGACGGCCACTCTTCGAGCCGAGCCGCCCCGACACCCGGTGTGAACTTCTCTGCCCCGATGCTGATCGCGTAACTCTTTTGGGTGTGGCTGGACCCGTGCCAACCTGTCTAGAGTTTGGAGATGCCGCGCTGGGAGATCAGGCTTTTTGCATTGCTCGCATTGCTCGGGACAATCGGCAGCGTACTGTCCGTTCAGCGCCAGCCGATATGGTCGCCCCTCGACGAGCTGGCCCACTACGACTACATCGAGCGCGTGAGTCGGGGCGCACTGCCGAGGATCAGGCGTCGATAAAGGTGTTCCCCTACGAGGGGAGCCTCTTCATCTGTGATTTCTCGTATCCGCGCCCGGCGCGAAGGGATGCGGTCTACTGCGCCGGACCGGACTCCCTGCGGCTGGCGGAGCGACGAATCCCCCGCCGCGTGGGGCGCGCTCTGGATCTATGTACGGGATCGGGCATTCAGGCGATCCTGGCCGCCGGTGACTGCCGGGAGGTGACGGCGGTGGATCTGAGCCCGCGCGCCTTGAGCGTGGCAGCACGGAACCTGGCGCTCAATGAGATCACGAACGTCAAACTGGTCCAGGGCGATCTCTACGGGCGATTGGGTGATGCGACCTTCGACCTCGTGCTGGCCAACCCGCCGTTCGTTGCAAGTCCAGATGTACGCCTGGCCTTCCGGGACGGGGGGCCGCTAGGAGACCGGACTCTGATGCCTATCCTCGAAGAACTGCCTCAGCGATTGAACCCCGGGGGCATCTGCCAGGTTGTCACGGTGCTGTACGAGCTCGAGGGCAACTCCCAGCTTGAAGCGCTGGAGGCCTTCGCGCACGACAGGGAGCTCGAGGTCCTCGTCCTCTCCGGACCGCCAGGGGACAGGTATGACCTGGCCCGCAAGCAGTATCGTGACACGATTCGTGACCACCAGAGGTACCGCGAGAGCGTCATGGCCTACCTCGACCACCTGGACCGCATCGGGCTCCAGTCCTGGTTCTCCTGCGTGATCTCGGTCCGGAAGGGCGAGACCGGCAAGTTCGAGCGGCGCGAAACGATCGGTCGAACGGTCCAGTTCGAAGTCGACGACGTTGTTCAGCAACGGTCCTTCTTCGGCATGCCGTAGGACGTGATATCGGCCATTGAGGATGTCCTCCTCGCGCCGGGCCAGGCTGGCAGTGGGATACTAGGAGTCGGTAGTGACGTGCGCGCCGTCCCCCGGGCTCCAGGGGCGTAGGGTCGCGGCGATGACGAAGAGGGTCTCGTAGTGCTTTCCACCATCGAGCTCGAAGCCGTGCGCGACCTCTTTGATCTCGCGCATGAACTCGGCGTCCTCGAAGTAGTAGTCCCGGAAGAGGCCTCGTCGTCGGTCGACGATCTTGGCCTCGAAGCCGTTTGCATCCAGGCGCCTCATGGTCATCGAGAGGTCTGCCATCGACGACTGGACGAATAGCAGCGTGCCCCCTGGCTCGAGGCGCTTGTGCCCGTCCAGGATCAGTGAATCGATGTAGTAACGTCGGTTCTGCTTGCCGCTCTTGCAGAACGGAGGGTTGGTCACGAGTACTTCGAACGTCCCCTCGGTGTTCAACCAGTCGGCGACGCGGTACTCGACGTTCTGGGCGCCGGGGAAGTTGCGCTCGACGTTGTGGCGCGTGGTCGCCAGGAAGTCCTCGTGGATCTCCGTCGCAACCAGCCTGGCTGCCCCCTGGCGCAGCATGACCACCGTGTGGTTGGCCGCGCCGGCACCGAGCTCGAGCACGCTCTTGCCGTTCACGAAGTTGTTGGCTGCCAGGACCTCGGCCATGAAGATCCCGTGGGGAGTCGGGTTCCAGACATTGCCCGGAGTGGACAGCTCCATCTGGAGCAGGCTCTCAATCGACTGATCGCTCATCCCGAGACAGTACCTTCCTGTCGCGCCAGTGCAAAATCCGAGCCGCTTCGGACTCGAAGCCGTCGGATTATCCGGCCTGGATCGGTACATTCTCGGGCGTGTCGACCCGGATTTATGCGATCGGAGAGTTGTTGCCCGGGGGCTACCGCGTGCTGGATATCCGGCAGGGCGGAATGGGCGTGGTGTACATCTGCCACCAGAGCGACACCGACGAGCTCTACGCGATCAAGACGGTGCGCCTGGATGGACGTGCAAAGGAGGTCGACGCGCGCCTGAAGCTCTTCAGCAAGGAGGTCCGGACCTGGATCCATATCTCCAACAATACGACCAATCCGCATCTGGTCAGGGCGCTCACTTTCAACAGCGACCACCGCATGCTGTACCTCGAGTTCATCAACGGGCTGCCGCTCAACCGCGTGGTCGAGAAGGGCCGCACGGTGCATGTCGATCACACCTTGCAGTGGGCCAAGGACATCGCGTGCGGGATGGAGGAGCTGCATTCGCGCTATCGGATCGTGCATCGGGATCTCAAACCGCAGAACGTGTTGATCCATGGTGAGACCGAGCGACTGACCGCGAAGATCACCGACTTTGGCATCACCCGTAACCTGTCCGAGCGCGGTGTGGCCCCGGCGCGCATCGGCACGCCGGCGTACATGGCGCCGGAGGTTGACGAGGGGTTCGGAGCGGACTTCCGTTCGGACATCTACTCCTATGGTGCGACGCTCGCGTGGATGGTGACCGGGAACACCGTGTTCGATGTCGCGCGCACCAGAGCTCTGCCCGAAGCACTGGTCGGATTGATCCAGAAATGTCTGGAGCGGGAGCCGAGCGCCAGAATTCAGACCTTTGGTGAGATCCGGGCCATCCTCGACGGAATCAAGCCCGATAGTTCCCTATCGACGACGTCCTACTACCACTATTGCAAGCTGCACCAGTACCAGTCTCCGGTGGAGCGCCAGGCCCTCTCGAAGACCCGGCGGTCGCCATGCCTCTTCTGCATTCAGGCTGCGGACCTGCTGAGGCGCGAATCGACGATGCTGCTGGGTGTGAAGGAACCCGCGGATACGGTCATTGCGCAGCCCGAGGTTACCGAGGACACCCTGCTCAAGCCCGGGGCCACCGAAGTCACCGTGTCCATGGCCGACGAGCTCGACTCCACACCCGCTGCTCCCGGTCGGCGCTGGCTCTGGCTGGTCGCCGCTGGCGTCGTGATGGTTGCCGTCGTCGCCATGTTGCCCGACCGTGTCTGGCGCGCGTACACGGATACGACCCCACCGGGACCCGCTCTACTCCCCCGATCCGCACCCACCTGTACCATGGCGGAGTGTGACAGCGAGGCCCTACCCAAGCCCGAACAGAGCAGCTTCCGCGGCGATCCGCGTTACTGCGCAGACCATGCCCTGTTCGAATGCCCCCTGTGCCGCCGCACCTTTCACAGCAGCGACATGGACTTCGAGGGCAAATGCGATTGCGGCGGCGCCATCACAGCGCACTCACGTCGCTGACCGCCCGCGCGAGGTCTACAGGCGTCCGCCCGGGCCGCTGACGTCGAAACTGCGAAGCAGGTAGAGCCGGTCGCCCTTCTTCCATTCGACGATGCCGACGCCGGGCGCCATGATGAGCTCGTCGGTGGAGGCTCCGATCGGAGCGCCGCTGCCGTCTATCGGTTCGATCACCACCCGTACGCAATTCTCGTAGACCTGGTCATCGACGGTCATGCGGATACCGGTCTCGGTGACCGACGATCGGTATTTGGCATTCTTGCTCGCGTAGATGATGTTTTGCTCGAGTGACGTCGGGGCGCGCAGCGGGATGGGGTATTGCTCGCGCTTGCCCTGGCCGAAGACACGTTCGATGACATCGTCCTTCTTGCGCAACAGGCCTTTTTCGGTGGTGGTGCCCGCGGGCCGTGTAATCGTGGAAACGAGCGGGAAGCCCCGACGCTGTTCCAGGTAGTCGCCTTCGATTGCCAGTACGAGCTGCTCGCCGGCCCCCGTGTAGTTCCACGTGTTTCCGCTGGCCAGTGGCATCAGATCCCCGAAGCAAGCGGTGAGTCGCCCGAAGATCTCGACCTCCTGCGGGTCTTCGAGGGTCTCTCCGCCCGCGGCAGCGGCCACCAGATCGTCGTAGGCACGCCGGAACAGGTCCTCGCGGTTCTCGGCGATCGCGATCTCGTATCGGCGCAAGCCCATCTGCTGGCGGTGCATGTGGTCATCCGGATCCAGATCCAGAATCATGGTCAGCAGCTCGGTGGCCTCTTCACGTCGCTGTTCGCGATTGCCGGCGCGCGTCCATTCCTGGTACAGGCGTTGGCTCGAGTCGAGCAGCGCCTCGATCACCTCATTGGAAGCCTCGTCCTCGTCGAGCCGTTCACGCAGGCGTCCGAGCAGGTTCTTGGACTGGCGATAGTCCCCCGCCTTGTAGCCCGTCAGGCCGGCAAACTTGAGGGTCTCGAGGTCCACATCGCTGTACAGACCGAGCTCTTGCAACTCGGCGAAGGCCTCCTTGGCGGACTGGAATCGGCCGGTCTGGTAGTAGCACTTGCCGACGAGCAGGTCGTCCTGCAGTTCCCGGTGAAAGCCCTCCTTGTGCAGCACTTCGAGGCAGTCGTCGTGCTGGCCGTTCCCGTAATGAACCAGGCTCAGGTCCCGGATGATCTGGTCGCGCCAGCCCGAGTCGCCAGCCATCTCCAGCGCCTGCCGCAGGGGCGCGACCGCTTCCTCTCCCCGGTCCTGCTCCATGAAGTTGGTCGCCGAAGCCTGCAGGGCGACGATCCGGTCGGCGTCCTCAATCTTGTCCACGGCCATCGCCAGGCTTTCCGCGCGATCGCGCAGGGCCTCCGCGCTCGTGGGGAGATCCTGCAGCACGTCCGCCAGCTGGTGGCCGGCCGTGACAGAATCTCCGTTGCGCATCAATGCCTCGATGTTGTTCAGCCTGGAGACCTGGCGCTTCACGGCCACGAGTCGTTCCTGGGTCCCGGTGATCTTCGAGTGCATGTCGCCGGTCGTTCCCGACACGCTGTCCCACCACTCCTCGACGATCTCCGCAGCTGACTGTTGCAAGCAGCGCTCCGCCAGGTCCCACTCCTGGAGGTCGACGAGTCTTTCAGCTCGGTCGTGGAGGGACTTTACGAGGGAGGTCTGCACCTTCTTGCGCACCTCCATGTACTCGCGGTTGTCCTTGCGAACTCCCTCGTCCACCTCTTTCAAGAGATCCAGTGCTTCGACCAGGCTCTCCGTGTCGTAGCGCTCGAGGGCTATCTGAACAGCGCGCTGGATATTGCGATCGGTCCCTTCCTGGGAGCGTCGCTGGAAGTCCTTGACGAACTCACGGATCATGCGCACGGATTCCGTGCCCCAGAGGGACTGGGGCGTGCGACCTTCACGCTGGTAGCGGTCCAGGATCTCGACCAGCGAGGCTACCCATTCTGCACGCCTGGCCGACTCGTCGATCCCTCCTCCGTTGATCCGGAAGGCGGTTCCATTCGGTCGGAAGTTGCGCGCGTAGAGGAACACATCCCGGTACGCGACATGGTAGTCATGGCTCAGCGCCTGGTCGGTCCGCATGGCGCTGATCAGGTCCGTTGCCGAGCTCGCGTCAAGGTCACGGAACTCCAGCTCGGTGACCGCACTCTCGAGAGTCAGCCCCAGGTTTTCCTGGTCGATGCGCACTCCCAGGAAGATGGCGCGGACATCCGCGGGACGCTGCCGTTTGCAGGTGCGGATATGCTTGTCCGCTGTTCGCAGAAAGGTCGGAACGTCCTGGAGTTCGGCCAGCCGGAGAAAGCACTCCGCCCGGCCCAGGTGTGCGTCAAAATCGTTGCCGTCCCACTTCAGGAGCTCGTTGTAGTGCTGGTTCGCCTTCTGGAACAAGACGATCGCGCTATTGCGGCGTGAGTCGTAGTCGTCCTTGTTCTCGGGCCTGCGCACGACCAGGACGGGGTTCTTCTCACGTGCCTCGTGCAGGGCCGAGCCAGCCACCGCGAGGGTCACGGCGCGTCGCTCGGCACCGTCCAGGGATCCCCGGTCGATCGCTAGCAGCGCGTTCTTTGCGTAGCCATGGTCCCCGGCGCGGTAGAGGCTGAGCGCCCAGCGCAGCTGTGCTTCACGGTGTTCCCGCGACCCACGTTTCTCGGTCCCCGTCAGGTCGCTGTAGGTCAGCGCCGCGTCGATGAAGTTGCCGCCCGTGAACTCCTCGTTGGCGCGCGCTCGCTTGGCCAAGAGCCCCGGGTCGACGGAGGCGCAGGCCACGGGCAGGGTGACCCCGATCAATAGGGCAATGTGCCGGAACACTCGCATCAGTGTCCTCTTGCTAGCGGGATGCGGCGCTCCTCGAGCACTCCCGTCTCGCCCCCACCCCGGCGCGTGACCGGGATGACCAGGTTTGCGTCTCGCAGGTCGAGCTTCTTCAACGACCCCTCGGGTCGGAAGAAGAGCAGCTTGTCGACATTGGTTTCATTGCCGGCCGGGAAGCGGCGGTTGCGCAGCACCTTGTCCCGATAGTCATCCGCCAGGGCCACATTTGCATCGGAGACTGAGCCCCACACGAGGACGCCCGGAAGGATCACCAGCAGTCCCCAGCAATACGAACGAAACTGTGAGAACTCTGCGGTGCGGATGACATCGGACAATCTGACCTGCGTGATCTCGTTCCCGTTCGCGAGTCTCAGGATGGCCGACTCGGACTCGATCAGGAAGCTGAAGTCCTGATCCGGCGCATTCGGGTTCAGGTTCTGCAGGTGGACCTCGACCGGCAAGATATTGTCGTCAGAGACCACGCTACCCAGGTAGCTCTTCTGCCATCCGGAGTCCGTCTGGTAGGTCGCGCCGATGAACATGCGGTCCTTCTCATTGACCGACATCATCTGGCTCGCATCCCGCGGCCGTAGCCCGCGGGCCGTGTACGACACGCACGATTGCATGAGCATGAGTGTCGGCAGGATCAACAATCGCGCGAGCCTGGAGACTCGCCTGGCGGGCTTCATTCCGTGGTGCATGTTGCGAATGTTATCAGAGACGATGTTCGAGAGACTGAGATCGAGGCGAGGCAGGCATCTGATGGGCTATCGGGCGATTCCCCGGTCGTCACGATCACGGGATGGCCGCGGCGTGTCAGACTCCGAGGAAGAGCCGGTCTGCGAGCATGTCGGGTAGACCCGCGGCGCGGATACGGGCCGCCTCGCGGTCGATGTCGTATTCAACCCGCTTGATCCATACACGGTTTGCTTCGCTGTCGAAGAGGCCGTAGGCGGCGCGCCAGTCCTCGTCACGTGGTTGGCCAACGCTGCCGACGTTTACCAGGGCGCGGTCGACCTCGTCCAGATCGATCTCGTCCTCGGTAGTGTAGCCCGTGCGAGTCGGCGCTTCCTTGAGGCGCAGAATGGTCACGGGAACGTGGGTATGGCCGACGAAGCAGACGCGGCGTTGCATCTCGTCGAGCGAGGGATCCGCGTCCTCGGTGGTCTGCACGTAGTCGTAGCGTTCGGGCGTCGCGAGGGTTCCGTGGGAGACGGAGCAGTGCTCGCCGAGATAGGTCATCGGCAGGGCCGAAAGCCACTCGGTTTCGGGCTTGGATAGTCGCGCGTTCGTCCAGAGGACCGCTTCGCGCGCGTAGGGGTTGAAGTAGGTGATGTCGAGTTCGAGCACGCAGGCGGCGTCGTGGTTGCCCTTCACGACCTCCACCTTCCGTTCGCGTACAAGTTCGATCGTCTCGCTCGGGGCGGCCCCGTAGCCCACCACGTCTCCCACGCTCAAGATGCGATCGACGCCGTCGGCGTCCATGGCATCGAGCACGGTCTGGAGGGCACTCAGGTTCGAGTGGATGTCACCTAGGATTCCGTAACGCATGGATGGGGGGCCGCGGACGCAGTAATAGAGCGGCTCCGACCATTCCCATGATCGGCGCGAGCGCCTCTTTCCATGCGAGGTCTGCCAGAACAGTTCCTATTCCCGGAATAAGGTACTGCGCCGCATCGAGGCTGGTGGTGACGAACCGCCCCGCAAGGGTGGCAGGATCGACGATCGCGGGCAAGACCCAGATCCCCACTACAAGTCCCGTGAGGCGCACCGGGGCGCCCACGGGCAGGCGTAGGAGGACCAGCACCAGGCCCGACAGGTGCAGGTGGCACAGTCCGGCGCGGGCCAGAAGGTCGGGCAGATCGAGCCCTCGGCCGCCTCCGAGCAGCAGTGGCGCCATAAGGGCTGGCAAGGTCAGTACCAGGCTCGTTCCGAGCAAGGCGGCCAGCTCGAGCGCCAGACGCCGCACGGGTCCCACCCGCGCGAGGAACCAGGATCCGCGCTCCACGAGGTGGGCTCCAACCAGGGCCCCGATGAAAAGACCTATAAATGCAACTTCGTAAATAAGGCTAGTTTGGAGGTGAGCGCCTCCCGTAAGTCCACTCGGCGCAAGCAGGACGATCACGGGCCAGGCGGCGGCTGACACCGCGATCCAGAGCCAGGTCAGGGGATGGCGTGCGACGTGACCCAGGGTCCACGCGGCCCCACCACTCGAGATCTGCAGGTCAAGAATCAATCGAGTGCCCCTTCAGCCGAGAGTCCGGCCGGATATCGTGTGGCGATGCGCACGGACTACTATATATTGTGGCCATGCTGCTCATGAACGCCCAACAACACCAGAGGTCATTCGAATGGCAAGACGTCTAGGCCGCGGACTGGAATCACTTCTTGGTTCCAGCTCCGTACACCAATCCGTCGCCGAGTCCACCGAAGCGAGTCCGGCCGGACCGACGACACCCGTCGAGGCGACCAGCCTCCCGGCGAACTCAGACCCGGCCGCGTCAGGAACCCTAGAGGTTCCGATTCACAAACTCCAACCCAACCTGCACCAGCCGCGAACCGAGTGGGATGGCGATGCCCTCGAGGAGCTACGCAGCAGCATTGAGACCCACGGGATTCTCCAGCCCATCTGCGTTCGTCAACGGGAATCAGGGTACGAGATCATCGCCGGTGAGCGCCGATGGCGTGCCGCCCGCCTGGCGGGACTCGAGGTCGTGCCGATCGTGGTTCGCCCGGATGTCAGCGACAGGGACATGCTCGAGCTGGCCCTGGTCGAGAACATCCAGCGCGAGGATCTGGATCCGATCGAGAAGGCCAAGGGATACCGCCTGATGGCGGACGAGCTCGGGCTGACCCAGGAGGCGGTCGCGGAGCGGCTGGGGACCCGTCGCGCCACGGTCGCCAACCAGATGCGACTGCTCGACCTTCCCATCACCGTCCAGCAAGGGCTTACCGAGGGCCTGGTGCGAATGGGCCATGCGCGTGCACTACTGGGCTTGAAAGACGAGAAGGCGATCGTCGGGCTCTTCAAGACTATCGTCCGCAAGGGACTTTCCGTTCGCCAGGTCGAGGACCGGGTGCGGAGTCTGAACGAGGCTGGGGTCGTCAAGACTGCGACCGCACCAGTGCTGGCTCGCCCGGCGTGGATCGACGACATGGAAGGCCGGATTCGCGAGCAGGTCGGGACCAAGGTCCAGATCAAGAACCGCGAGGGCTATCGGGGTGAGATCACCCTCCAGTACCACGGCCGCGAGGACCTGGATCGACTGCTCGCTCACCTGGCCCCACGTGACGAGATCTGACACCACCCGACCCTCACGAAAAAAGCCCGCGGCGCATGCCGCGGGCTTTTCTTATTTGACGGTCGGTCTCGCACCTACGGTCCGGTGTTCCACGTGGAACATCGTCGGAACGTGGGATGGGCTACAGGCGAACGGCTTCGTTCAGGATGACCGGGTCGACCGGCCGATCGCGAGTCGTGCTCAGAGTATCGATCTCGGCCGTCCCGATTTCATCGACCACGTCCATGCCCTCGACAACTCGGCCGAACACCACGTGCAGGTCGTCCAGGTGCAGGGAGTCCCCGGTCGTGAAGAAGAACTGGCTACCGGAGCTCTGGTCCTCACCAGGCTGCTTGGCCGCCGACATGAAGCCACGGAAGTGCTTCAAGTCGTTCTCCTCCGGGTCGATCTTGTAGCCCGGACCGCCCTGGCCCCAGGTATCGACTTCACCCTCTTTAGTGTTCGGATCGCCCCCCTGTACCATGAAGTTATTGATAACTCGATGGAATTTGGTTGCGGAGTAGAAGCCCTCATCACACAGCTTCAGGAAGTTCTCGACGTGCTTCGGCGCGGCTTCCTGATAGAGCTCGACCACGATCGTCCCGGCGGAGGTTTCGATCCGGGCCCTGGGTGATCCCTCGGGGGCAGAGGGGTTCTCGAACAACGCCTTGCGGCTCACTTCCCAGTCCCGCTGACCCTTGATCGTGGTCTCCAGGTGCTGGGCGAGGGTCCTCTCACCCTCGGCGAAGGGGAACTTCTGCTCGTTGAAGGCCGGCAGATCCTGGGCGCGCACCCGGGTCAGGGCCGTCAGTGCCCCGTCGTAGTCGCGGTCCTGAACAAGGGCGGCCACCAATGCCACCTCACCCCAGGCGTGGGCGGGGCCTTCGACACTTGCCAGGGCGGCCTCGAGATCCGCGGCGGAGCTTTCGGCCCGCCCGGTGAAGCTCCCGGCCATCGCGGTGCGGATGCTGTCCCATTGAGCCGCTTCGGCCTCGTGTGACTTCGTCTGGCTGTACTGGGATCCGATGATCAACCCGGTACCGAGCACCGCGACGGCGGCGGCTGGCTTCCAGACCTTGTCCACGAGCTTTCCGAAGCTGGACCTCTCCTCGTGAACGATCGTGACTTGGGTGGCAGTCTTATGCTTGGCCATGGGCGCTTGCTGTGAACTTGGTATCTAGTTGGGTCCAAATTGGACCCTAGTTGGCCCTCATTTGGGCGCGAGCTCGATCGGGCAGAGATCCATCGACGATACCGGATCGAGCGCCGCTGCGGTGGCATCGGGTACGAGCGTAGTGCCCATTCCGCCAGCACCGAAACGAAGCCTGGTGAGGGCGCAGCATTATAGGGATGGGGCCGTGGGCCGCAAGGGCGTCGAAAATCCGGCGGGAGCTGGGAAAGTACGTCGGGCGCCCGCGAAAGGTGCTCAGGTGGGCTCGTTTTGCAGACTCGAATCCACCCCGCTGCGGACCCAGTCGTTAAGGTGCCGCACCTCCAACAGGCGACTTCAGCTTCAACCAGCCCCAGCGTGGATCCCATGATCATCTCGACAGTCCTTCCCGTCCTTCTGTGGGCCCTTCCGTCCGGAACCCTCCCGGCCACGATCCAGCCGGGACACTCGGCCTGGCATCCGGCCGATAGCATCGTCTATGTCGAATTGCCTGACCTGGTCGCAGCTCGCCGCGACTGGCATACGACGGCCATCGGTCGCTTGATCGCGGATCCCGAGATCCACACGGCGCTGGGCGCGTTGATGGGCATGGAGAAGCTCGACCCCGGCGCCAAGCTCGTCGAGCAGATGCGGACGGATGCGCCGGAGGGCATGTACGACTCCGTGGCTGCTCTACTGGCCGGAGTGCGTGCCGTCTCTGTTTCAGCGACACCCACGGCCACGACCGCCGCAGCCTTGCAAGGAAAGGTGTCCGATCCGGCGGAGGCGATGGGCGCCTTTGGACTGCAGGTCACGTTGAGCATGGAGTCCTCTGCCCTGGCGACCCAGACGATGGATTTCATCGTCAAGGGACTCATGGAGGACGGAATTGAATCCACGCTCGAGCCACTCGAGTGGGGGGGCGTAGCTGGTGCCGCGCTGAGCATGACCGGTGGCGGGCCCGTCGGCGACGGCGTGAAGCTCCTGCGCCTCGACAAGGAACTGTTCCTCGTCGCCGGGGCCTCGAATGTCGAAGACCTGCAAAAGCGCTTCGGTGGCGACGGGTCATCGATGGCGACGAACAAGGCGTGGACCGCTGGCGTTTCGCATTTCGGGAGCGCGCGCGGGACGACGGTTGTCGAGCTCTACTCCGGACTCTCCAAGTTCGCATCCCTTTGGGGCGGCATGGAACTCGATCCGATCTACGAGCTTGCGGAGGGATTGCTCGGGACCACGGGCTCCATGGTCGCCCGGGGCGGACGTTGGCGCATCACCATCGACGAGGGGATCTACGTCAGTGATGGCTACCAGATGCGTGACGGCAGTAGTCAGCTCGATAGTTTCCTGGAGCGTGGGCCCTTGAGCGAGAACGCGCTGGCCTTCGTGAACCCAAAGGCGCTCGTGGCCTCGGCCGTGCAGTTCAATCCCGAGGGGCTCGTGGGAGTGATCCGCGGCATGTCGGCCAGTGAGGATGGCGATGCCTTTTCGCGCTTCGAAGCGACCCATGGATTCAAGCTGGACGACATGGTCCTGGCCCTGGGTGACTCGGCCACGTTCTCGATGCCGAACCTGCCGCTCATGACGGCCCCCGATGTACAGGTCAGCGTGGCTTTGAAGGACCGCGAGAAGTTCAACGGCGGATTCACCGGAATAGTCGCATTGATCGGCAATCTGCTAGGGGACAAGGGCACCATCGCGGTCAAGGAGTACCGTGGCAATCAGCTCGCGACGATCAGCTTGACCTTCGATCTGGGTATTCCGGGCCTGCCGGTCGACCCCACGAAGATGTTCACTCCGACCTTTGTCGCGCTCGAGGATCGAGTGCTCATCACCGCCACCCAGTCCTTCGCAAAGAAGGTCGTGCGCAGTGCCGCCAAGGGGGACCTCGATACACACGAGTTCCTTTCGCAAGTATCGATGCCGGAAGGCGTCGCGGAGGTCGGCTATGCGGATTGGGCCAACATGGTCGGCGGCCTCTACACGATCGGTCGCAGCATGGCCGGGATGTTCGCAAGCGGCATGGAACCGGGCACGATCCCCTTCGATCTGAACAAGCTACCCGAGGCCAGTCTGTTCCTGCGGCACTTCAAGCCAAGCCTGCGCTGGGAGCGGCGCGTCGACGGGGGCATGCTGCACCACGGCGAGTCCTCATTCGGTCCGGACGTGATGCTCACGATGTGCCTGGCCGGCTCGGCGGTCGCATTCCGAAATTCGGTCGGCGTGCCAGCAATGCCCCGCTGATCTGCAGCGCAGATCCCATGCCCAGCGGCGCTCCAAAGAAACGCGTACCGCCCCCGACGACACAGCCCTGGCGGCGGCGCATGCGCATCGCACGCCGGGCCGTGGGCAAGGTTGCGTTGAGTTCCATCGGCCCGCGCGCGCTGAAATTGCTCGCGGGTAGCTGGAGGTATCGGATCGAGGGGCAGGAGCTACGGGATGAAGCTGAGCGCGACTCCGGGGTCGTGCTCGCCCTGTGGCATGGTCGCATGCTACTGGCCCTGCCGGTTTCGGCCGGGGAGGACGTCAGTGTGCTCGTGTCTCCGAGCGACGATGGCGACCTCTCGAAGCAAGTCCTGGCCAGCTTCGGCTACAAGGTGATCCGTGGCTCATCGAACTTCGGCGCGCCGCGTGCGATGCGGCGCATGCTCGAGGCTCTGGACGCGGGCAGCGCTGTCACGATCACACCCGATGGACCACGCGGGCCGCGGCATGGGATCACGCCCGGTGTGGCATGGATCGCGAGCACGACCGGTATGGCAGTGGTCCCCGTCGGCCTGGTCTGCGACCGTGCCTGGAGTCTGAGTTCCTGGGATCGATTCACGATCCCGAAGCCCCGAGCTCGAATCGTCGTCACCTACGGTGAGCCGGTGCGCGTCGAGCCCGAGGCGGATACGGAGACCCTGGCCGATGCAACGGAGGTCATCCGCGCGCGCATGATCGCTGCCGAGCTGCACGGATTCGAACTGCTCGGTGCCCCGCACGACCACGACCCGACGGATACCAGAGCATGATCGACACCGAGCTGGAACTGTTGACCCTCGCGGCCGAGCGACCCCTGCGCGTGCGCGTGGAGGGGCCGCCAGGAACCCTGGTGGGGGAGCGGCGTCGGCCGACCGTCGTGGTGCTGCACGGTTTCAAGGGCTTCATGCACTGGGGCTTCTTTCCGCAGCTGTCCCGTCGCATCGTCGAGGCCGGCTGGGTGTGCGTTTCGTTCAACTTTTCTGGCAGCGGGATCGGTGCGGATCTCTTGAATTTCACCGCGCCTCAGGACTTCGAGAACGACACGACATCGCGCCAGCTCGAGGACATTGCCGCACTCCGAGCTGCCCTGGATGGACCGTCCTTTCCCGGTGTCGATCCAGGGCGCCTGGCCCTGCTGGGGCACAGCCGAGGCGGCGGTGTGGCCCTGCTCCACGCTGCCCAGCGTGGGGACTACCGTTCGATAGTGACCTGGGCCGCGATCGACGAGGTCGACCGCCTGGGACCTGAGGCAAATGCGGCCTGGCGCCAGCAGGGCTACCTGCCGATCGAGAATGCGCGCACGGGGCAGGTCTTCAACCTCGACATCGCCGCCCTGCATGACGTGGAGCAGAATGCCGACCGTCTGGACATCCAGGCTGCGTGCGGGCGCCTTTCCACGCCCACCCTTGTGGTGCACGGCAGCGCGGATGAGAGCGTGCCCTTCTCCGCCGCCCGGAACATCATGGAGACCCTGCCAGCTCAGGTCGGCACCCTGGCCAAGATCGAGGGTGCGGGCCACACCTTTGGAGCCACCCACCCGATGGATGGCGAGCCAGCCGCCTTCAAGGCCGCCGTCGAGCTCAGCCTGAACCACCTACGCGGGACTCTGGAGGGGTAGGTCAGGCGGGTCGCAATTCACGTATCCCGCCAGGTATCCTTCTCAATCGCCGTCACGCTGCCGTCCGCCAAACGTACGCAGGATGGTCTCCAGGGGTGATCATTTCGCCCATCCGCCCAGGTCGACACGGGAAGATCCCGGTATCATCCCGACCCCTTCCAGCCTCGGAAGCCCCATCGTCCCGATGCCCATCGAGCCCACCGACTACTCCGCGATAGTGACGGGTTGCTACCTGGCGACGCTCGCCGTCCTGGGCATCTATGGCCTGCACCGGCTCGTGCTCGTGGTTCATTTCCGGTGGGGGCGTCGCTCCCAGGCTGAACCGGTCGACGGGGACTTCTTTCCACGCGTCGCAGTTCAGTTGCCGCTCTTCAACGAGCGCACCGTGGCACGTCGGCTCATTCGCGCGGCCGGCGATCTGGACTACCCGCCCGAGCAGCTCGAGATTCAAGTGCTCGACGATTCGAGCGACGAGACCCAGGCGATCGTGGACGAGGAGATCGATCGCCTGCGACGCCGCGGTCTGCAGGCCACGGTTCTGCGCCGCGAGGATCGCACGGGCTTCAAGGCTGGTGCCCTTGCCCAGGGCATGGCGGCATCCGATGCCGAGCTGTTCTGCGTCTTCGATGCGGACTTCATGCCCGGACCGGAATTTCTACGCGGGCTCGTCGGCACCTTCCGGGACCCGGACGTTGGAATGGTGCAGGCCCGCTGGGGTCACACCAACCGGGATGAGAGTCGCTTCACACGGGCCCAGTCGACCCTGCTCGATGGGCACTTCGTGATCGAGCACAAGGTTCGGAACGACAGCGGACTGTTCTTCAACTTCAACGGCACCGCAGGCATCTGGCGGCGCGAGGCCGTCGAGGAAGCGGGCGGCTGGCAACACGACACCTTGACGGAAGACCTGGACCTCTCCTACCGCAGCCAGCTGAGCGGTTGGAAGTTTGTGTACGCGCCCTACGTCGTGGCGCCGGCCGAGGTGCCGCCTGGCATCGGGGCCTTCAAGTCCCAGCAACACCGCTGGGCCAAGGGCAGCGTGCAGGTCCTGCGCAAGCTGATGGGATCCATCCTGTCCTCGCGCGAGCCCTGGCGCGTGAAGGCAGAAGCCTGGGCTCACCTGACCGGAAACGTTGGCTACCCCTCCGTATTGCTGCTGTCGATCCTGCTTCCGCTCGCGTCGGGTCTACGACGCCAGGGATTTCACTGGTGGCACCTGGCGGCCTTCCTGCTGTGCACCCTCTCGGTCGGATTGTTCTACGAGACGAGTCAACGGGCCATCGACCGGCCGATACGGCGGCGCCTGGCCGACACGGTGCTCGCCATGAGCCTGGGCATCGGCATGTGCGTCGGTCAAACACGCGCCGTGTTCTCGGGGATGTTCGGAAGCACGGGGACCTTTGTCAGAACGCCCAAACGCGGAGACACGGCGAGCGCGCGTCCGTACCGCACGCCCCTCACCGACCTGCCCGGGATCGAGCTGCTGTTCGCAGCCTGGTTTGCGTGGGGACTGATCTCGGCGTCGCGCCTGGGCAACTGGGGCTCGTTGCCCTTCCTCGCGCTGTTCTTCGGCGGGTTCGCCTGGGTCGGAATCTTGTCGCTGCGCGAGCAACTGGGGCGCAGCCAGGAGGGCTGATTCCTTGAGCCCCGCCGCCGTCGCCTTACTTTGCCTGGCGGGCCTCGGACTCGGTTATCGATTCTACTCGCGCTTCCTGGCGCGCAGCCTCTTCCGCTTGCGCCCCGATGAACCGGTGCCGTCGGTCGAGAAGGCGGACGGCATCGACTACGTCTCGACGCGCGCGGAGGTCCTCTGGGGCCACCATTTCTCGTCGATCGCGGGCGCAGCTCCAATCCTGGGCCCGGCCATGGCCATCGTGTGGGGCTGGGTTCCGGCCCTGATCTGGATCGTGGTCGGCGTGATCTTCATGGGCGCTACCCATGACTTCGGTGCACTCGTGCTCTCCGTGCGCCACGGCGGCCAGACCGTTGGCAACCTCGCCGAGCGCTTCATCGGCCCCCGGTCGCGGGTGCTCTTCCTGCTGGTCATCTTCTTCCTGATCTGGCTCGTGGGCGCGGTCTTCGCCTTTGCAATCGCCAAGCTCTTCGTCGGCTACCCGGCGAGCATCCTGCCCGTCAACCTGGAGATCGCAGTCGCCGCGCTGATCGGCTGGTGGGCACGCAAGGGACGCTCCCTGTTGTTGCCGTCGATCGCCGCGCTGATCGGACTGTACGCCGTCATATTCGGTACGGCGTCGGGCAGTCTGTGGATTCCAGCCGAGGGCTCCATCCTGCGGGATGTGGACTTCTGGCTCGTCGCGCTGATGGTCTACGCCTTTGTCGCAAGCAGTCTGCCGGTCTGGTTGCTCTTGCAGCCGCGGGACCTGATCAACTCCCACCAGCTGATCGTGGGCTTGTCAGCCCTGTACATCGGCTTCTTCATGCTGAGGCCCGAGTTCCAGGCGCCGCCGGTGGGGGAGTTGAGCGCTCTGCCGAGCCTCTTTCCATTGCTCTTCGTGACCATCGCGTGCGGTGCGATCTCAGGTTTTCACGGACTCGTCAGCTCCGGCACGACCAGCAAGCAGCTGGCCTGCGCGACCCACGCGCGCGCCATTGGATACGGCGCGATGCTGTGCGAGGCGGCACTGGCCATCCTGGCGACGATGGCGGTGGCGAGCGGCAAGTGGTTCGGCGTCGAGCACGATAGCGCCTGGGCCTTTATCGATAGCGGCGTGCAGGCGAGTCTGGCCCAGGGACAGATGGCCCTGCCACAGGTGCCACAGGCCCTGGCGGCGTTCATCAATGGCGCGGGTGGATTCCTCGTGCAGCTCGGATTGCCGGAGGGTGTCGCGAAGACGGTCGTATCCGTACTCGTGATCTCATTTGCAGCGACGAGTCTCGATACGGCGATGCGCATCCAGCGTTTCGTGCTGGGAGAGCTGGGCGGAATCTGTCGTGTGCCCGTCCTGCGCAACCGTTGGTTTGGTGGAGCGGTCGCATGCGGGTCCGTGCTGCTGCTGGTCTATGCGGACTACGAGGCGGGCGCCAAGAGCCTGTGGCCCGTCTTTGGCGCCACGAATCAGGTCCTCGCTGCCTTCACACTGGTGATCATTGCGCTCTACCTGAGGGGGCTGCGCCGGCCGACCCTGGCCTATGCCCTGCCGGCCGTATTCGTGCTGGGGATCACCCTCACGGCGATGGTCTTCCAGGTTGTTCGAGACTTCGGCGCCGGCAGATCGCTGGTGGCCTGGGTGGGGGTGCTGATCGCGGTGCTGGCGATCTGGGTGTCCGTCGAGGCCACCGCGGCCTGGCGCAGACCCGCCTCACCGCCCGCGGACGGCTGAGGGGCTCCCCAGGCCCAGTTCCCAGGATTGGGTTCAAGAATCGGCGCCGAGACGGGCGATGGAGGCCGCGGTTCAGATCACGTTTTTCTCGAGGTATTTCCACATGCGCAGTGCGTTCCTGGTCGGTGCTCTTTGTCTTTCGTCTGCCTTTGCCTACGAGGCCAGCGAGCGTATGGCGCTCGCTCCTCACCAGAGCGTCGAGCAGCGTTTCAATGCCCTCCGGCACAACGATACGCGTGCCTTCCTGCGCACGATGTTCAGCGATGACCAGGTGGCCGAGCTGAGCAGCAAGTGGGACGATCAGCGTCGCGAGACTCCGAACGAGGCCGAGAGTGCCCAGTTCGCGCAGACCATGCAGATGCTCACCGCATCCGGGGCGGAGGCCACCCTGATGGGGATGGTGAAGCCGCAGCTCGACGAGATGCGCCCGCAGGTGCAGATGATGGTCGGAATGTTCAGCGGGATGATCTCGTCCAGCATCCAGGCGGACGAGAACCTCTCCAGCGACGAGAAGAAAAAGGCTGCGCGGCTCGTTCAGGCCTTCGGCGACTTTCTCTCGGAGAACGATCTCACGAGCGAGGAGTCGGCAAAGGAAGCCATCGCAGTGGTCTGCAGTACGGCCCGCAAGCTGGGCCTGAATACTCTCAAGGACGTCCAGTCCATGGACTTTGGCCAGGCGCTCCGCAAGGCGGACATCCTCATGGCCGGCATGAAGAACCTCTTCAACGTGTACGGCATCAACTTTGACGAGTGGATCGATAGCGTGAACATCGAGACCATCTCGGAGAACGGAGACAAGGCCACGGTCCGCGTGCACTACGAGGTCTTCGGTATCAAGGACAGCGTCGACGAGGAGCTCGTCCGCAAGGGCGCGCGCTGGATCAGCACCAAGGCCGAAGACGCCCTCTCGGGCAACTAGGGTCGGGTTTCTAACACGAACGCGCCGGGTGCCCTGATGGGCGCCCGGCGCGTTCTCATATTAACAGGGTCTGCCTCAGGCCGGGCTGACCTCGTGGGTCAGATGATCGACCAGGTCCATCTTGGTCAGGATGCCCAGCACGCGCTGATCCCCGTCCACGATCAGTCCGACCTCGTCACTGGCGAAGCGCTCGAGCAGGTGTGCGGCGTCTTCGTTGATGTCGACCGTGTTGACATTGCGGAACATGACCTCCGCCACATGGCTGGAGAGGGTGGCCTGGCCGTTGACGATGCGCCCGAGCACGTCGGATTCGGTCACGATGCCGATCAGGCGCCCATCGTCGACGACCGGCAGCTGGCTCACGCCGGCTTCCTTCATGCGACGCACGGTCTCCTGGACCGTCTCCTGTCCGGTGGCGGTGATGACCTCGCGGGGCGGCATGCGACGCAGCAGGTCGCCCACGCTGTTCGATTCCCAGCGGCGCTCGGCGAAGCCGTTCTCCTTCATCCACTGGTCGTCGAGGAACTTGGTCATGTAGTTGCGCACCGAGTCCGGCAGGAGCACGACGATGCGCGTGCCGGGGCCCTCGCGCTCGGCGATCTTGAGGGCCGCCCACATGGCGGAGCCGCTGCTTCCCCCGCACAGGAGGCCTTCCTTGCGGATCAGGCGCCGCGCAACGAGGAAGGACTCCCGATCCTCGCTCTTGATCCATTCGTCGACCAGATCTCGATCGAGCACGTCGGGGATGAAGTCGTAGCCGATGCCTTCGACCTTGTAGGAGCCGACAGTGGCCGGGCCAGCCAGGATCGAGCCGACCGGGTCGACACCGACGATCTTGACGTGCGGCGCGTCCTCCTTGATGCGCTTGGCGATACCGGTGATCGTCCCGCCCGTGCCCGCCGTCGCGACCAGGAAATCGAACTTGCCGCCGTCGGTCTGCTCGATGATCTCGAGTCCGGTGCCGTGGTAGTGGGCGAGGGGATTGTCCGGGTTCGCGTACTGGTCGAGGATGTGCGAGTTCGGAAGGATCGACTGCAGCTGCTTTGCAACTCCGATATGACTCTCGGGCGCATCGAAGGCGGCCTCGGTCGGCGTGCGGATGATCTCGGCACCGAGGGCTTCGAGCACGACCTGCTTTTCGTGGCTCATCTTCTCCGGCATGGTGATCACCATGCGGTATCCCTTGACCGCGGCCGCGAGGGCCATGCCGATGCCCGTGTTGCCGGACGTGGGCTCGATCAGGGTGTCGCCGGGCTTGATGCGGCCGCTCTTCTCGGCCTCTTCCACCATGCGCCTACCGATGCGGTCCTTGACGGATCCGCCGGCATTCAAGTACTCACACTTGGCCAGGATCTCGCAACCAGTCTCGCGGCCGACCTGTTGTATGCGAACCATCGGAGTCTTGCCGATGGCCTCGAGGATGGACTCGTAGACTTTTGCCACGGTGAATACCTGATCTGGGGTTTTGGAAACGGGGCGTGGACCGGATCTTAACGGATCCGTTCAGGCTTGCCCCAGCGAGATTGTCGCCAACTTGGGGCAGCCGATGATTGTCCGCCGGGCGCGTGACCCCTCAGGCCATTTCGAGCGAGGCCGGATCCGCCGACGGCGGGCCCATGACCAGGGTCCCCGCGGATCCGATGCGCAGCGAACAGAATTGCAGCCTGGTTCCGGGTTCCCCATTCGGGCATGCAGTGCAGGCACCTGTCGTGAGGGAATAGCGCCACTGATGCCACGGGCAGACGATCTCATCCCCGGAGAGGGATCCCTCGAGCAGGGGGCCGAGCATGTGCGGGCAGAAGCTCTGCGCTGCGATGAACCGCGAGCCGACCGTGTAGAGGGCGAATGAACCCCAAGGCGTGTCGAATGGACGGGGCCGCTCCGGGTCCACCTCCCCGGGCGTGACGCCCGTGTCGAACTCTGTTTCCGGCCGCGACATGACTCCGACTCTAACGTAACGTCTGGGGTCGTGGCTCAGAAGACTCTCGTCGTCAAGGTACCGGCCCCCGACCAGGGTCCCCTGCGTGATCGCCTGTCGGTCGGTACCTTCGAGTTCCGGACGGTTCCGCACGCCCTCTTCAGCGTCAAGGGCGAAGGTACGGTCGCAACCCTCTACAAGTCCGGAAAGTTCGTCATCCAGAGCGCCGACCCGGAGGCCTTCCTGGCGGCCTACACGGACCTCAGCGTGACCCCGGCGCCCGAACAAAGTGCCGCGGAGCGTCAACTCGCGCGCATCGACGAGCCGGTGATCGGATCCGACGAGACCGGCAAGGGCGACTACTTCGGTCCCCTGGTCGTGTGCGCCGTCTACCTGGAACCGGCCGATGTGGCCGAGATCAAGGAGGCCGGGATCGTGGACAGCAAGCGCCTGACGGACAAGCGCGCGGGTCTACTCGGCGCCTGGCTACGGGGCCGCGTGCCCTTTTCGATCCAGCGCCTGGACCCGCCCGAGTACAACCGCGTGTACCCGACCTACCGGGGCCTCAACCCCCTGCTCGCCGACCTGCACGGACGGGCAGTCCGCGATCTGATCGAGACCCTCGCGACCCGGCGCCATGCCGCAGGCGGAAATGACCCCCTACGCGTCGTGGTAGACCAGTTCGCCCACGAGAGTGTCATGCTCAGGGCACTGCGAGGAACAGAGGTGCGTCTGGAACAGGCACCGCGCGCCGAGGCCAATCCCGCCGTGGCCGCTGCGAGCGTGATCGCCCGCCAGGAATTCCTGGCCTGCATGAACGAGCTATCCACGGAGTTCGGCGCCGATCTGCGCAAGGGCGCCGGCACGCTAGTCGACGACGCCGGCCGCGAACTGGTTCGAACCCACGGCGCGGAGGTCCTGACCCAGGTGGCCAAGATGCACTTCAAGAACACCCAGAAGATCCTGCCCGACGCCAGCTAGCTAGCGGCAATACGGTGTCAGACACCCTGGCGTCGGTCCGGGGCGGCCAGGTGTCTGACACCGTACTACTGTGTGATCCCGGGTGAACTCAGGTCGGCCGCGTGATTCCGAGTTTTTGCAGGCGATAGCGCAGGGTGCTCGGAGCCAGGCCTAGACGTTCGGCCGCTCCTCCGCGCCCCTCGAGATTCCACTGACAAGCCTGCATGGTCTTGACGATGTGCTGTCGCATCCAGCTATCCAGGTTCTCGCCGCTTTCCAGTTCGAGCCCGCCCGGCTGGAGCACCACGCGCCAATCCCGCGGCAATCGAATCTCGCCGGGTTTGGAGAGGATCGCGGCTCGACGAAGCACGTTCTGAAGCTCCCGAACGTTGCCAGGCCAGGAATACTCGAGAAGCGAGACCATGTCATCCGGCTCGACCGAGCCGATGGGATTGCCGACCTGTATTTCTAATTGCTGCAGCACGTGCTCCACCAATACGTGGATGTCTTTGCTTCGCTCACGCAGGGGCGGAATGTGCACCGGGAATCCGTTTACCCGATGGAACAGGTCTGAACGGAAGCTCGACTCCTGACTTGATTGACCCAGCATTCGATTGGTGGCCGCCAGAATTCGGACATCGATCGTGCGCGTCTCCGTGGCACCCACGGGCTGTATCTTGCAGTCCTCGAGGACACGCAGAAGTTTTGGCTGGATAACCGGCGGAAGTTCACCGATCTCGTCCAGGAACAGTGTGCCTCCAGCCGCCTGTTCAAAACTGCCCACCCGTGCGGCGCTCGCTCCTGAAAATGCGCCGCGCACATGCCCGAATAACTCGGACTCCACCAGTTCACCGGGAAGCGCGGCACAATTGACAGCGACGAAAGGTCCGTCAGCGCGTTGGCTTCCTTGGTGAATGCGGCGTGCGATGCGCTCCTTGCCAGTTCCCGTCTCGCCAGTAATCAGAACCGTGGTGTCCGTGTTTGCAACTCGATCGACCAATTCGAGGAGCTCGCCTGTCCGGGGATCGGCCCAGACAAACTCCTCATACGTCCGATCCGCCGATTCCTGACTTACCGGGCGCGGCATGGAATCCTGCTTGGCGGGCAGCTCGGATGCATCATGCCAGGTGGTCATCATGCCGGGCTTCCCGAACCAATCGGTCCAGCGGACACTGATCAGTACTCGGATGCGCTTGCCGTCCTTGCGCTTGTGCAATCGCACAAAGGTATCGACGCCTTCACGATGGATCGCTTGCACGTGTCTCGCAGTCTCCCTGGGGGCTGGAGCAGCCTCCAGGTCGGCAATGGTCAGCAGCGCGAACTCCTCGCGCGAGTATCCCATCATGCTGGCTGCATTGTCGTTGAACTCGATGGGTGCCAGCGTCTCGGGATCGAAGACGACCACCGGAGACGGAAAGGCCTCGAGCAGATTGCGAACCAGCCCGGTGGGTTGGCCGCCTTTTGATTCGGACGGGTCGTCGCGCTGCTTGTCCATTGCCTGCTGACCAGTGAACGGTGCTTGCTGAAGATTCCAGTGGGGGAAACCCAGGGACGCATCTGGCTTCGTGCGCCAGCGATTCAAAGAGAAGGAGACCCGAGTTGCCCACCAATATCGGTGGGCATCCACCTTGGGCCGTGGGCGCCACCGGGGGTGGGATCCGTTCCGACGACGGCCTTGCATGATCATAAACCTGCCCAGGCAAAGGGAGTACATCCAGGCCACAAAACGCTCGGGCCAGCTGGCACCAACCTTGCCTTGTGGGGGATGTGCCCGCATCTGCTGGGTAAATCGCTGAACCGAAACGCCGAACCAATCCCAATCTCATGTCTTCGACCCGAATCGAACCAAATCTCAGAAAGCGCCTGGGAATCCTGGCCGTCGCCTTCATCCCCCTGGCTTGCTCATCGACGCCGGCCCAGACCGACTTCGCGGCAGCGCATCACCGCGGCTCTGTGCATTCCAATACACCATCTGCGGACGAGGATGAGCCGCAGACTTCCGCAACTCTCTACGAGAGGCTCGGAGGCTATGACGCGGTGTCTGCAGTTGTGGACGTCTTTGCCCAGAAGCTCTTTGACGACCCGATCGTCGGGAAACGCTTCTTCGGAATGAGCGAAGACTCACGACAGGGATTCCGCCAGAAGAACAAGAATCTCGTCTGCAGCGTGACCGGAGGGCCTTGCAAGATCATCAGCCGGCCAGCCGATGTGACCCACGCGGGTCTCGGCATCAAAGCTTCAGAGTTCGACATCGTCGTCGGGCATCTGGTCTCGACACTCGAGGGATTCGATGTTCCCGACAAGGAGCAGCAAGAGCTGCTCGCCATCATCGGGACCCTGCGACCGAGCATTGTCGAAGTCGAAGACAGATAGCAACCCATCCACCGGGGGCCTCGGCATTTGCCAAATCCCCAAAGTACTCCCAACCAAGAAGAAATCCGCCCGATGGGGCAGTAGACAGACCAAGCCATGATCAATCTAGACAACCAACTTCACGCACTCGACACGATGGTCTCCAAGGGAGAGATCCTGGAGAGTATCAATGCCTTCTACCACGAGAATTGCACCTTCACAGAGATGGCCGGCGGAGCCACGCGTGCCAATCGCAAGGACCAGCACGAGCATCTGAGCGGCTTTTTTGCCTCGCTCAAAGGGTTCAACGGGGCAACCCTTCATAGCAGCGCTACAGATGGCGACGTGAGCCTGAGTGAATGGACCTTTGATATGACGGCCGGAGACGGCTCCTCAATAGTCTGGAACGAGGTCCTTGTTCGCCACTGGAGAGACGGGAAGGTAATCAAAGAGAAGTACTACAACGCTTCGGCCTAGTCCCGACGACGGACATTCCTCTGGGGGAGCAGTGCGCACCGCAACGTGTTCGCCGCTCCCCCGTCACTTTCCGTCCAGGACCGCTGCTGTACGGTGTCAGACACCCTGGCGCCGGTTCGGGGCGGCCGGGTGTCTGACACCGTATGCCTCCCACTCGGAAGCGGTGTATCGCGGCGTGATGTGCTGGGGGCAGTTCCAATCGAAGGCCACCACATGCAAGGTGACGATGCGTTCAGGGCGCGCCCGATAATCCGGATCGGATACCCGCGCCAGCAATTCGGGATCCGCCTCGGCATCGATAATCTCGGCCGTTGCCATCACCTTGAGTCGCTTGCGGCCGGCGTAGTCCATCAGGATCAGGGCTACACGATCATTCGAGCGCAGATTTCCCGTGCTGATGTACTGGCGATTTCCGCGGAAGTCTGCGAAGCACAGGGTCTCTGGATCGATGACCTTCAGGAATCCCGCGGGCCCGCCGCGAAACTGCACGTAGGGCCAGTCTGCCTCCCCGACGGTGGCCATGAAGAATCCATCCCGTTCGTTGATGAATGCGGTCTCGGTGGGGGACAGATGCTGATCGTCGATGTCCCATGCCTCGACCTGAGCTGCCGATGCCCGGGAGCCAAAGTGTGATTGGGCCGACTTGACCCCGTCGGTAAACGTGAGCTCGGTGTACTTGCGGGCCATGGCGGCTACTCCAGTGGGACGAGGTTCTGAAGGGTGGTGGGCAGCAATTCGGACACCGTCGGGTGGATGTGCATGGCCTCCGAGATGACCGTGTAGGGCCCCTTGGCATACATCACATCGAGCAGGGCGTGGACAACCTCGTCGCCGTTCACTCCGAGGATCGCGGCACCGAGGATCTCCTTGCTCGAGGCATCCACCAGAATCTTGATGAAGCCATCGGTCTCACTGCGCTCGCGCGCGCGTCCCACGTTGCTCATGGGCCACTTCCCCATGAGCACGTCACGCCCGGACGCGCGCGCCTGGGCCTCGGTCATTCCGATGCGACCGAGGGGAGGATCGATGAACAGACCGTAGCAGGGGATGCGATCGCTTATGCGGCGCTTTCCGCCGTCGAACAGGTTCGCAGCGACGATCTCGTGATCGTTGTAGGACGTATGGGTAAACGCGCCCCGTCCATTGCAGTCGCCGAGGGCCCAGATCCCGGGAACGGTCGTCTCGAGCTCGTCATCGACCTGAATGTAGCCACGGGCATCGCACTCGACTCCCGTGGACTCCAGGCCCAGATCGTCCGTATTGGGAGTCCGGCCGACGGCTATCAGCAGGTGGCTGCCGACGATCTCGCGCTCGTCCCCTGCAACCGACGCCTTCAGTGCAACTCCCTCGCGATGGGGCGAGACTGCCATCTGCTCCGCATTGCAGTGAACGCGCACCCCCTCGGCCTCGACGATCTCCCGGACTGCCGTCGACACATCCGGGTCATCCCGGCTGATCAGGCGCGGGCCGCGCTCCATGACGGTGACCTCGCTTCCGAAGCGCCTGAACACCTGGGCGAATTCGAGTCCGATGTAGCTTCCGCCGACGACGATCAGGTGCTTCGGCAGGGTGTCGAGCTGGAGCATTCCCGAGCTGGTGAGGTAGTCGACTGAATCAAGCCCCGGAATCTCCGGCACGAAGGGACGGGCGCCCACGTTGATGAAGATTCGATCGGCTTCGAGTTGCTGGCCGTCGACTTCGACCCGGTTCGGCGCTTCGAAGCGGGCATGGCCTCGCAGCAAGTCGACGTTCTGCATGCGTTCGATCCAGGTCGTCAGGCCTCCCTGAGACTGCCCCGAGATCTCCTTCATTCGAGCGTGTACCCGCGCCATGTCCACGCGCACGGGGCCGTCGAGAGTGACTCCAAAATCCGACGCGCGGCGGGCCATGTGCGCAACCCTGGCGCTGGCCACAAGGGCCTTGGTAGGGATGCACCCGACGTTTACGCAGGTACCGCCGATGAGGGCGCGCTCGATCACGGCGACTCGCATGCCCTTGCCGCTCATGTGGCCCGCGAGGGACGGGCCCGCCTGGCCCGTCCCGATCACGATCGCATCGTACTTGGTAGTCATCTTGCTCATGTGGTTAGTGACCTACTGCGCTGTCTTCGAGAGAAGGAACTCTCGCATCATACGGGCCATCCTGGCTCCATCCTCCTCGAGGGCGAAGTGGCCGGTGTCGAGCAGGTGTAGTTCGGCGTCCGGAAGGTCTCGCAGGTAGGGATGGGCGCCCTCGGCGGGAAAGATGGGGTCGTGTTCGCCCCACAGGATGAGCGTCGGCGGTTGGTGCTCCCGAAAGTACGCCTGCCAGCTCGGGTAGAGCGGCACGTTCGTGCGGTAGTCGTAGAACATGTCCAGCTGGATCTCCTGGTTGCCCGGTCGGTCGAGCAGGGGCTGTACGACGAGCCAGTTGTCGGGGCTTATGGATTCGGGCCGACGGGTTCCGTCCTGGAACTGCCACCTGGTCGCCCCCAGGGAGAGCAGTCCGCGCAAGGCGTTGCGGTCATCGTCCGATCCGCTCTTCCAGTAGGCCTTGATGGGCTCCCAGAATTCGCGCAGGCCTTCCTCGTATGCATTGCCATTCTGGACGACCAGTCCGGTGACTCGCTCCGGGTGTTCGACGGCGATGCGATATCCGACCGGTGCCCCGTAGTCCATGAGGTAGAGCGCATACCGATCAAAACCTTCACGCTCGAGCAGGGTGTCCACAATCGATGCAATGTTGTCGAAGGTGTAGTCGAACTCATCGACGGACGGTGCCGAGCTCAGTCCGTAGCCCGGGTAGTCAGGGGCGATGACATGGAAGTCCTCGGCCAGGCGCGGAATGAGGTCACGGAACATGTGCGAGGAGGTCGGAAAGCCGTGCAGCAGTACGATCTGCGGAGCATCCGGGTGACCGGCTTCGCGATAGAAGATCTCCAGATCTTCGATGGTGTGGGTGCCGTACTCGACCAGCGGCGAATCGGTCGTGCTGTCTGACGGACTGGCGAGGGCCATGGGGGCGAGAAGGATGGCTGACGTGAGAGTGAGCATTGGATGACTCCGGTAAGGATGGTTGTTGAATGAATGGTGGGAGGTGTCGCTACTCGGCCGCTGTTCCCATGGATGTGAGAGCTTCCTTGGTATCGATGAGCGCGTTCGCGATGAACTTGAAGTTGGTCATCGCGGCGGCGTAGCCGTCACCCAGTTCGGGAGTCTTCGCCGCGGCTGTTCCATCGGACACGACGGTGACGTCGAAGCCCTGCTCGATCAGCTCGCGCATGTGCGACTCCGTGCAGAGGTTGGCCGACATGCCCGCGAGGATGACCCGGTCGATACCGCGCTTGCGCAGTTGCAGGACGAGGTCGTTCGTGTCGGGCCCATAGACCTTGTGCGGGCTCGTGACGACCGTCTGGCCGTCTTCGATGAAAGGCTTGTAGCGCTCGAGCCAATCGGCGCCGGAGCCGTCGAAGTCCTCCAGCGACAGGGCATCCTTGCGGTCGAACATGTGGATGCTGTGCATGAGCGCCTCGAGGGTCCCCTCGAATTGCCAGTGGTGATCGTGGGGGAAGTAGTAGTGCGGGGACACGAAGACGGGGTAGCCGCCTTGCTTGGCTGCCTTGAACAGGCTGCCGATGTTCTCGACCGTGTTGTTTTCCGTGACGCTTTCGCCGACGACGCCCCAGGTGACCCCGTCGGGGCTCAGGAAGTCGTTCTGGGGGTCGGTGATGACCAGGGCGGTATTGGCCGGGTCGTAGCTGCGGGCCGTGACCGGTGACGGATCCGGCATGGCGGCCGTCGCCGGAGCCGGGGCGACAGTCCGGGCTGCGAAGAGCGTTGCGACGAGGCTGAACGGGATGGCGGCGAGTTTGATGCTGTTCTTCATGGTCTCGGTGGGTCGTTTGAGTTGAGGTTGACGTGAACGCCTCAGGACAATGCACCGGTCGTGCCAAGGCGATTCCTCGGGCATAAGCCTCTTCTGCCAAGGCAGTTATGTTGTCGATCTCGTTAGCCGGGTGCCGTGAGATTTCATGGAATCGTGATACTTCAGGTCTAGATGCGTGAGATTTCATTATTCTGGCTGCTGTGAACTCCGAAGCCCTCCAGCAGGCTGCGCTGAACGTTGCCCAGGCCCTCTCCCCCGATCAGGTCCTCTCGAACATCGTCTCCGACCTGGCCCGGGAACCTGGGGTGGCTCTGGCGCGGATCTGGCTGATCGCTCCGGGCGACATCTGTGACCATTGTTCGATGCGCCCCGATTGTCCCGGTCAGGTCCCCTGCCTTCATCTGATGGCGAGCGCCGGCTCCTCGCTCGTGGATCCGGACGAGAACTGGAGCAGGACGGACGGTCGCTTCCGCCGCTTTCCCATGGGCACGCGCAAGGTCGGCCAGGTTGGGGCGACGGGCGAGCCCCTGTTGCTCGAGGTCGGCAGCCGCGAAGCCTGGCTGGTGGACGAGGCCTGGGCCGCACGCGAAGGTCTCGCGTGTTTTGCCGGCCAACCACTGACCTTCCGCGGCGAGGTTCTCGGTGTGCTTGCGGTCTTTGGCCGGCAGCATTTGAGCGGAGAGGAATTCGGATGGTTGCGCACCTTCGCCGACCATGCCGCCACGGCCCTCGCGAACAGCCGCGCCTTCGAGGAGATGAGGGAGCTGCGTCGGCAGCTCGAGCTGGAGTGCGACTATCTGCGGGATGAGATCAAGGTGGTGCAGGCCTTCGGTCAGATCGTTGGAGAGAGCTCCGGCATCCTGCAGCTGAAGCGCCAGGTGGACCTCGTTGCTCCGACCGAGGCCACCGTCCTGATCGAGGGCGAATCTGGCACGGGAAAGGAGCTGATCGCGGTCGCCGTGCACGAGGGGAGCCCGCGTGCGGATCACACGATGGTGCGCGTGAACTGCGCTTCGATTCCACACGAGCTGTTCGAGAGCGAATTCTTCGGTCACGTGAAAGGCTCGTTCACCGGTGCTACACGGGATCGTGCGGGCCGCTTCCAGGTCGCGGACGGCGGGACGCTCTTCCTGGACGAGGTCGGCGAGATCCCCATCGACCTGCAGGGAAAGCTCCTTCGCGCCTTGCAGGAAGGCCAGTTCTCGAGGATCGGCGAGGACCACGAGCGTGCGGTCGATGTGCGCGTGATCGCGGCGACCAATCGCGATCTCATGGCCGAGGTACGCTCGGGACGATTCCGCGAGGATCTGTACTACCGGTTGACGGTCTTTCCGATCCGTGTGCCGTCCCTGCGCGAGCGTCGTTCAGACATCCCACTGCTGGCCCAGCATTTCGTCGACACCGGATGGACTGGCCCCGAGGAACGCCGCCCCAAGCTGCGCAACTCCGACCTGGAGGCTCTGGCTGCGTACGACTGGCCCGGGAATGTGCGCGAGCTTCAGAATGTGATCGAACGAAGCCTGATTGGCGCAGATGGGGGACGCCTGGTCCTCAACCTGCCTTCCACATCCGGTGGAGCCAGCGGACCGGATGGGATGGACCCATCCCGGCCACAGCTGCTCACGGCAGCCCAGCTCAAGCAGCTCGAGCGCGACAACATGATCGCGGTCCTCGAGCACACACGCTGGAAGCTCGCCGGACCCGGGGGCGCGGCCGACCTTCTCGGGTTACATCCCGCAACCCTCGCCTCGCGCCTACGTACGATGGGCATCGAACGCCCGCGCTCCGGAAGCGGGCCCTGAACGGGACCAGGCGGCCGCGGAACCGATGTACGGTGTCGGTCAGCGGCCGCCCCAGATGATTACGGTCCCCTGGCTCGCACGCACCAGCAGGTCGACGTCGCCGTCACCGTCGATGTCGTCGGCGACAATTGGACGGAGGCTTGTCAGCTCCGCCAAACCCGATAGATCGATCACGCGCGGCGCAGGGTCGAACAGCCCGTTTCCGATCTGGTAGTGCACGACCACAGTGTCGCCGTCCAGCACCGATGCCAGATCAGCGTCCCCGTCGCCGTCCAGGTCCATGGCGGTGGGCCGTGATCCGGTGGCGAGGCCCGGTCCCGTCCGGCTGAAGGATCGGTCAGACTGAAGGTAGACGGAGTGCAGCTGGGGATACCCGTCCTGCACGACGAGATCGAGGTCTCCGTCTCCATCCAGGTCCACAGGATCGGTACCCGGGATGCCGCCAAGGAAATCGTTGTTGACGTGAGTCAGGGAACCTGAAGGTTCCTGGTAGAGGACGCGAACTTCGACGGTGCTCTTCGTGATGACCAGGTCGATCGCTCCATCGGCGTCCATGTCGCGGGTTGACATGGATGAGATGTCACCGAAGACATCAAACACCAACGGGTCCCCGTCGAAAGCACCGGGTGCGGACTGATAGAACACTGCCGCGGGACCCGCGGATACGCCCATTCCCGCCGTCGCCAGATCAATGTCTCCGTCACCATCGAGGTCCGCTGCCGCGATGAATCCGACGTTGCTCATCGCGGGAGGGGTTTCCAGTACGAGAGGAGTCGGATCAAAACTGCCAGGCGAACGCTGGAAGTAGACGAGAAGCTCGTCACCGAGGATCCATTTGGCAAGCACCACGTCCTTGTGGCCGTCGCGGTCCACGTCGATGACCTCGAACGCGCGCACGGGGTCCCCGAAGCCCGACGATCCTATCTCAATGGGCGTTGGGTCATATGTGCCATTCTCATCCCGGAGGAACACCGCGACGTGACTGGTGCTCAAGGAGGTGGAAAGCACATCCACATCCCCGTCCGCGTCGACGTCTTCCAGGCGGACATCCAGGAGGGATCCACCGGCTGGTGTCAGGTTCACCCCGTCGATTGGCCGCGGCTCAGGTTCGAAGGCTCCGGGGGATGTCTGGTAGTAGACTCTCACATTCCGATCAAGCGCGGACGGACTACCTCCCGATGACGACACGAGGTCGATATCGCCGTCTCCGTCGATGTCGAGCTCGGTGGAAATCTCGAGACCAGAGACGCTATCCAGCAGCAGGCTCGGTGGAGAGGCAAAGGCCCCCGGGGCGAGCTGCAGGTGCACTCCCGTGTTGTTGAGCAGATCCAGGATCCCGTCTCGGTCAATGTCGACGAGGTGGCCGCCAGTTGGGCCAAATGGCTGATTTACCATCTCCACCGTCGTTTCCTCGAAGGTCCCGTCTCTCCTCTGCATCAAGGCGAGATGACTGTCGATCAGAATGTCCTGGCGATCGTCGCCGTTGAGATCGCCTGCGGCGAGGTCATGAACACCCGTGCCGAGAGCAATGACGACGGGGATGAAGGTGCCCGGGCCATCCTGATACAGAACTCTAATCGGCCTCTCGGGACCGAAATCGCCGCCAACCGCCAGGTCAACATGGCCGTCCCCGTTGAAGTCCGCGGCCACCATCGGTGACTGGGGGGTAACGCTAGCCGTCTCGACCACGATCGCCAGCTCGAACGTGCCGGACGGTACCTGCAGGTAGAGACCCACACCGTCATCCAATGCCCTGGCGATGTCGAGCAAGCCGTCCCCGTTGAGATCAGCGATCAAGAAAGCTCGCCCAGCACCTGCCTGACCCGGTGCATCGACGATCGGTTCCTCCAGTAGTCTGAGCCGTCCGGGCCCCGTCTGCCGGAACAAATAGAGAGGGCCGGCATAGGTGCGCACGACGACGTCAGCATCCCCGTCGCCGTCGACATCGCCGCATTCGATCTGGTACGGCAAGTGGAGCGCAGGAGCCGTTGTCACCGACGGCACGGGATCGAAGACTCCGGCAGATGTTTGGAAGAAGAGGGCCACTCCAGTCGGATTCGATTGCATGGCTGCGATATCGAGATCGCCGTCACCATCGAAATCGGCTACTGCCGACCCGCGGCTACCCACCGATAGGGGGGCAGGTGTCTCGGGGAACTGCCCATGGCCGATCTGCAGCCAGACGCCTTGTGGGCCGATCAGGTCGACGTCTCCATCCCGGTCGAGATCCGCGACCGATGTCCGACTGCCAAGGGGGAATTCCCGCACCTGACCCTCGAATGGATTCCTCAGCTGTTTAGGAATCCCGGTCTCCACGAACAAGCCCGCATCGTCGTCACGGGCCAGGCCGCGCAGCAGGACCAGGCCTGCGGGTACGTTGCGGATATCCCATACGAATGTTCCGTGCTGACCGGCGGGCCTGGCGACCTGCCTAGGGCCATGCAGCAGCCGTACGGTTGACGCGGTCGATGGAGCCGGGTTGAAGGGCTCATCGACCTCGACCAGTCCTGAATCCGGGTCGCGCGAGACCACCGTGCGGCGCTGTACCAGACCGCCCCAAGCAAATAGCCTGTGCCCCGCGCCGCCGGTGTAGAGACCCAGGCGAAGGCCGAATGCGCCGCTCGAAACACTGGCTCCATCGGGACCAGCACCATATCCGTAGGAGAGCCCGAGTGCCTCGGAGCGGCCCAGATCGAATTCCACAACGCCAGTGGTGGCGCCAACCAGGAGCCGATCACCGTTCCCGACGATGGACAGGTTTCGGGGCTCGTAGATGCCGCTCCCGGCGCTCGAGACATAAGTGAATGGGAAGTAAACCTGTGCACTGCCCTGTGCGAGATCTACCTCCATCAATCGCCCCCTGTCGAACGGAGACGCGTCCGGGTCTTGCTCGATGACAAGCACGCGTGTCGATTCGTGGGGGTGCGGCGCTACGCCGAAGAGCCGTGTCGTGCCATGGTAGATGGGTCTCATGACGACGTTCTGCAGATCGCGATAGTCGATCGAATACAGGTCATCGCCCTGGGTGACAACCGCCAGGCTCGAACCCATGCTCGCGAGACCGTGAAAATCGCCCTGCATGTTCGAGAAGTTCGTAATCGCGCTCACCTGACCGCTCGCGAGGTCAACCCGGTCGAGCCACACGCTCCCGCCCAGGTCGCGGGCCGTCACGACCGTCGCTTCGCCTGGCTCGAAGACCATGGCGCAGACCGCACTCGGCAGGGTCGTGACCTCCCGGACGACGCTGCCCGACGCCAGCTCGACCTCGACCAGTCGATTCCCGTTGGCATCGTGGATCAGCGCCGTCAGGCCCTCGCCCAGGGCCAACGCATGAGTCGCCATTATCGACGGCGGCAAGGGGACGGTGGCGGCGTCGTCCATGTTGTTCACGGGCGCTTTGAGCGACCGATAGACCTCGATCACTTCACCCACGGACGGTCGATGGCGGGCTCGGAATCCGGGTTTGGTCCAGGCCGGAACCACGACCGACATCGCATCCCGCGCGATCACGGGATCACGCTGCGTATCGAAGTATGGCTCACATATCTGGTGCTCCCGACGCAGCTCAGGGTCCGCGAGGATCGCGTCCAGGTCTCCCAGGTCGAGTTCCGGGAAGGACCCGGTAACTGCTCGCCACTGGAATATCGGCTCGACAACATCGCTTTCCGCGTCCACGAGCTGATAGGGGATTGGGATGCCCAGCTGCTCGTCGGGGTTGAGGACAATGGGGCCCGAATCCAGGAGCAGCAGCGGCGGTGAGTTGTTGTCGACGAGGAACGGGTCGCTCTCGACCGATAGCCCGACCCCCACCGGGTTCCCGCTCTGGTCCAGGGTCTGGTCATCGAGGGTGAAGCGCATGATGACCTCTGCCTCCGCGTCGAGCAGATCGACGTCCGTATCCCAGAAAAACGTCAAGTCGATGCCATCCGGGCTCGTGACGAGCTCGTCCGGAAACAGACCCGCTGTCGTCGCCGGGTGCCAGACATCCGCCGCCTCGTCGATCTTGCGCCATTCACGCGTGAGCGTCACCAGGTCCGACGAGCTGTCACTCAGCCGCAGGCAAACGCCGACGATCCCCGAGGCTTCGTCGGCGGGAACGTCGAGCACCTCCAGCACGGGCACGTCGTTTCCCATGCCGGAAAGCAGTGCAGCGCCTTCGGGGATGCCTCCGCCCGGAAACTCGATCATCAGCTGGACATCGCCGACGAACTGCTCGCCCGCGAGTAGTGGCTCGGCTGCGAAATCCCACTGGACCAGGGTTACGGGAGCGGTCAAGGTCACGTGCTCCGACGAGTGCCCGACGAGCTGTGTCATTGGCGCCGACGCGGACCCACCGACGCTGAATAGGAACCGGACCTCCACAGCCGCGCTGCCAGTGACCGTGATGCGCAGCGTCGCGGGCGATACCTTGGGGCTCTCGATATTGAATGAGCTCAGGACCGTGGGCGCGGGCCCCGTGCCGGTGTCATTGGTTTCCGAGGCGATCGCAGCCGTGCCCACTCCGCACCCGCTCCCGAGGGCTCCGATGGCCAGTGCCAGGCTCGAGAGCAGAAAGGTCTTCCGCGGTTGCCTGCAGTTCTCGCCACTCACGTTCATTCAACCGCTCCCGTCAGCACGTTCTCGGGTTCCATCCAGCTGCTCCGTAGCAGCTACAGCGATCCCTGGCCGGTTCGCCACGGACTAACCACTCAATTCTACTCGCAGGGGCCGGAATGTGGGCCCGGGGCGGATGTACGGTGTCAGGCACCCTGGCGTCGGTCCGGGGCGGCGGAGTGTCTGACACCGTACGGATTTTCCACTCCAGGTATCTAATTGACCCTCCGATAGGGTCAAGGTGGTGGAGTCTCGCGAGGAGCCCATTTCTGACGCGCAATCCTCGGCCGGAGGTCGGTCGGGGGAAGCGTCGGATGACGCCGTTTCCCGGCAGGACAGGTCCGTGGACGATGTTCCCTCGGACGGCGAGCCGGGCGGCGTGGGGCATCACAGACTCGAGAACGTGCTCGGGCTCGGCTCGAGTGTCCTGCGCACGGCGCTGGAGGGTGCCGGGTCCGATATCGAATTCGACCAGCTCGAAGGCGTATTCGAGAGCGCGCAGCATGCCATGGTCGTTTCCTCGACCGGGAGCGCTCAGGCGGCTCCGTCCTCGAACAGGGCGCCCCAACCGGCGGCGCGAGAGCCGGCAGGTCGTGGGGAGATGCGCGCGGAACACGTCGCGCTTCGGATCGCCGAGTTCGAGAAGGACGCGCAGGCGGTGTTCGATCTCGAGGACCTGGGAGTGTCTCAGGAGCAACTCTCCATATTCCTGCAGATGCTGCACGCCGCGTCCAATGGTGAGGTCACGGTGGCGCTGGTGGCCCGGTTGGGCAACATCAGGATCGATGACCGCGCGCAAGCAGTGGAAATCTGCGAGCGGGCGCTGATCGACCTCGCAGAGAAACTTCCTTTCGAGAGTTTCGATCTCGTCTTTCCGGTTCTCGGGAAGATCCTGCGGCTAGATGTCAGGGCCCCGCTTGTGGAGCGCTTGCCGCAACTTGCACAGGCCTGCTCCGATAGAACCAAGGAAGCACTCTGGCCCCACGCTGCGGACGAGCTTCTGCGACACCGGCGCGGAGAGGGTCGAGCGCTCGCGGCAGGGCCTCTTCGATTCCTGGACGAACTGCCGCAACACGCGATGCCGCGGGCTGTCGAGCGGCTCTGCAAGCTCCCGGCCCTTTCTCAGAACAAGCTGGCAGGAGACGCATTCGATGTCCGGCAGCCGCGCTGCTACCGCCTGTTCGCGTACCTGGCCAATTCATCCCGAGCGGAGCTCGTCGGTCCGCAGATCTTGACTGCCCTCCCGTCTCTGGCGGTCGAGTTCCCGGGTGCGTCGAGCCTGATCAAGGCTATCGAGCGCTACCGGCCCGAGTATGCCGAGTTCTTCCACCACCTGCTGCTCGCCCTGTCCAACGGGACGACGTCGGATGAGCTCTCCATGCATACCAGCGTCCTTCTCAGCCGGGCTCTGCGACGCATCGACCCGATTCGCCGGAAGGAACTCTGGGTCCCAGCCGCGATCGCATTCCTGGGGGAAGAAGGATCTCCGTCCGCCAGACCCATACTGCAGAACATTGTTGGCCAGCGCCGTTGGGTAGGCGTCTTCACGTGGCCGACCGCGTGCCGCAAGGAGGCGGCGCGTGCGCTCGACCGGCTGAGAGAGAGTGAGCAGCCCGATGGCAGCTGACAAGTCGCTCGAAAGCGTGATCACGCACCTGTCGAGTGCCATTGGCCACGCCCGATTGCACCCGCTGCACAATTCTCTCGTGCAGGAGACGATCCAGTCCGCACTCCAGGCGATTCAGGCCAGCTGCCGGGAGAGCTCGGCGGACGCGGTTCAGATTCGTATCCAGTCGGGACAGTTCGTGAGTGAATCCAATCTGCTGATTGGAGCCACGATCGCCGGCTACAAGCTGATCGACCTCTTTCGCCGTTCGTCCGCCGGAGGCCTGCTCATCCAGCGCGGGGTGCGGAAGGAGGACCTTGCCGCATTCCTGCACTTCGCGCTCGAAACCAAGTCAGGGCGAGCGGAGCCGCTCCGGGAATCCCAGGCCCACCTGGAGAGCCGCGGCTGCCAGAGCATCGAGCTGCTCCCGACGGACGAGAATCACACCTGGTTCTCCGCTGGCGCCGTCGAGGAGAAGTGGGAGAAGGTCAATATCAGTCTCGGCGAGTCCGTAGAAGTTCATCAGACGATGTTCGAGAACGTCGAGGATTCGATGCGCAAGGCGGCTGGTGGCGATTCCGTCAACATGGATGAGGCCAGGGCAGCCAGCGAACAGTTGCGCGAGTCGTTGGCTGGCGGCTTCGACAACGCTTTTCAGCTCGCGAACTACACCAGCTACGACACCTACACCGTCGGGCACTCGATTCGTGTCGCGCTACTCTCGGTCTACGTTGGCTCGCGACTCGGAGCGCCCCCGGAGCTGTTGACGGAGATTGGCGCAGCGGGCCTCATGCACGACGTCGGCAAGGGGCGTGTCCCGCACGAGATCCTCTACAAGCCCGGGCAGCTCGACGTGGAGGAACGGCGCATCATGTCCGAGCATCCAAGGCTCGGCGCAGAGATCTTGATCGAGAGTGCAGATCCCAGTCCGTGTGCCCTGGGTGCCGCCTGGGGCCACCACCTGCGCTTCGACGGTACTGGCTATCCAACCACCAGCGCCTGGGCCAGGACCAGTCGCATCACATCGCTGATTCAGGTCTGCGACGTGTTCGAGGCCCTGACGTCCGAGCGACCGTACAAGGCGGCCATGTCCCCGGCCCATGCGTACGACATCATGTTCGAAGAGACGGGCGCCTTCGACCCGTCTGCCCTTTCCGCGTTCACGAGGGCCATGGGCTTCTACCCACCCGGCAGCTTCATCCGGCTCTCCGACGGGCGATTGGCTCGGGTGCACCGCCCTGGCAAGACTCTCGACCGACCGACGGTCCGGGATCTGCTTGCCGGCACGATGATGGACCTCGAGCACCCCGACGCGGCTCACCTATCCGTCGTCGACTTCGTCGCCGATACCGACGCCCTCGAGGAGCTCGAGCTGGAGTCTCCGAAGGCACCACTGCCGGCGGCGGAGGAGAAGCAATCTTGTCCGGAGCCCGACGAGCACTCGACGCATGCGTCCGATTCGGACGATTGCCGCCTTTGTTAGCGGTGGAACCAGAAGACGCATTCTGGATTGTCGGCGACGGGCCCTCGTCATCGCTGACATGACGATCGGAACGGCCGTGCCGCTCGAGCCGTGTTCACGCAAGCGACACACGGACGATGTAGCCGGCCCCCCGGCATTCTCCGGAGGACGTGATGATGATCCGTCACGTCACACTCCAGAACACGGAGTTCTCGGGAAGGTACGGCCGAGCGCTTACGGGCACCCTGGACCGTCTCGCGCGGCAGGCCATGAGCGATAGCAGAGCCTGATCCAGGGCGGGCGGGCGGCGCTCGGAGAGTCCTCGGTTTCGACCGACGGTCGCATTCCTGGAATCAGGGCCGTTCAGCGAGTCGGGGTCGGCCCACTCTTTTCCGGGATTCCTGTCCAAGTAGAGCCGCCTCACGGTCCTTGCCTTGTGACCCGCGCCAGAGTCCGCGAGGCCCCCATGGGGATTCGACGGTCCTTGCCGCCTCTCCCTACCAGACTCCCGGAATTAGCTATGAACCAGATATCCCCGCAGATTGTGCATCCGGCGCCGATGCAGGCCGGACTCGACGATTCGGATAGTGGCCTCGAAAGGCGCTCATCACCGTGCCGCACACGAGCCGCCCTCGCGCTCTCGTCGTGTCTTCTGGTCATGCTGTCCAGCTGCGCAGGCAGCACCGGGGGCCAGGCTGCTCCGCCGCAGAACTCCGGGACGCCCTCGATCACCTTGATCGGAGCGAACCCCCAGCTGATCGCAATCGGCGGCGCATACCAGGAACTCGGCGCCATTGCCATCGATGATGAGGATGGTGATCTATCCGCGGGCATCGTCATTGACGCCAGTGCTGTCAGCACGTCCGTCCCCGGCAGCTACCTGGTCACTTACAACGTCTCCGACGCGGATGGCAATGCTGCGCCCGCCCGCATACGCACGGTCACGATCACCGACCCCTCCAGTCTCACCTTCGTCGTTGCGAACAACGGTATGGACGGGTTCGAGCTCTACCTGACCGACGGTAGCGCCCAGGGGACGGTGATGGTCAAGGACATCAATCCGAACGGTGACTCCAAGCCCGAGGGCTTTGTCCTGATCAATGACACGCTCTTCTTCAGCGCCAGCGACGGTGCGGCGAGCGGGCGCGAAATCTGGAAGTCCGATGGCACCGAGGCCGGGACGGTAATGCTGAAGGACATCAGCCCCGGTTCAGCGAGCTCGAACCCCTGGGCGTTGACCCGGGTCGGGGACACCCTCTTCTTCCGGGCTACCGACATTCACGGCACGGAGTTGTGGAAGTCGGACGGCACGGCGGCGGGTACCGTTCTCGTACGAGATATTGACCCGGCCAATGGATACAGCTCGGCGCCGTCCGAGCTCACGGACATGGATGGGACACTGTTCTTCGGGGCGCGGGTCGCGAACACGACGGGGCATGAGCTGTGGAGGTCAGATGGTACCGAAGCGGGCACCGTCATCGTGAAGAACATCAGGCTGGGTACCGGCAACAGCACTCCCAGTTTCCTGGTGAAGTTCAACGGGGCGCTGTACTTCAGCGCTGCGAGTCATCTCAACGGGACCGAGCTGTGGAAGTCCGACGGAACCGAAGCAGGAACGGTCATGGTGAAGGATATTCGGCCTGGAAGCGGCTCCTATCCTTCGGAGCTCACCGTCGTCGGTGACACCCTCTTCTTCGCTGCAACGGACGACATCAACGGCATCGAACTCTGGAAGTCAGACGGTACCGAGGCCGGAACGGTACTCGTGAAGAACATCAATCTCGCGGGGGACTCGCGCCCCAGTGAGCTCACTGACGTCAACGGGACGCTCTTTTTCCAGGCTGAAGAGAGCAACATGGTGAGTACCGAGCTGTGGATGTCGGACGGGACTCTGGCCGGCACCCGCATGGTGAAGGAGATCTCGCCAGGCGGAGGGTCGAGACCACAGTCGCTCGTCAACATGGGTGGCACGGTCCTGTTTCGGGCCAATGATGGGTCGAATGGCCGAGAGCTCTGGAAGTCGGACGGCACGGAAGCGGGCACTGTGATGGTCCTGGATATCAATCCGACCTCGGGGTCCGACGCGGATCCGATCACATCATTCAACAACTTCATGCCCATCATGCTTCCTGATGGCCGCTTGCTCTTTGGAGCCATGGACGGGACCCACGGGCGGGAGGCCTGGATCACGGACGGCACCGCCGCCGGCACGACGCTCATGAATGATATGAGTCCCGGCACCGATCATGGCTTCTACAGGATAAGCCACTGACTGCGGGAGCCAGTTCATCGGCCGGCTGTCTCGTTGACGGCCGCGCCTGGTCGGGGAGAGTCAGGCGGGAGGATCCAGTACGGATCCTCCCGCTTGAGCATTCCGGCGCCATTCACTCGCCATCGACCATCGATCGCAGAAGCTTCGAACCGCGCAAGTAGCGTTTTCGAGCCGCATCCACGCTGATTTCTAGCTCCTCGGCGATCGCGTCGAATTGCGCACCGCGCATGCGAAGGCGCAGCACGGCGGCATGTCCCGACTCGAGTCGATCAATGAGTGCAAAGAGCCAGTGCTCGCCGTCCTCGCGTGTCACCGTGCCCTGGCTACGGGTACCCAGCGGGTCATGGATCGCGTCGGCAACCGGTACACCGATCGCCGACTCGCCCTGCTGGCGCTCGAACTTGCGTAATGTCTTGCCGATCAACCAGCCTGCGTTTCGGAATATGAGACCTCGAAAGGCCTCGATACCGGCATCATGAGGCAGAACGCCGATCGCTTCGAACGAGCGCAAGAAGGTCTCCTGGCACAGGTCATCGATCGACACGGCCCGCACCACTTGTGGTCCGCAGCGGCTCGTCAGGTATCCGCGCAGTGGAGCGACAAAGGCCTGGTAGAGGGACTCCTGGGCTTCGATCGATCCGGACCGCGCCTCACGGACAAGCCCATCTACCAGCGTAGGCTCGACAGGATCGAGCTCGCCTGCCGGCGGCTCGGAGGGGTCGGGCGAGGTCGGCGGATCCATCGGTTGGGCCAGCGCTGGTGGCCGGTCCCTCAATCATAGCAGGCTACCCGGACGCGCCGGAGCGACCGGGCCTGACGGGGCGTCAGGGACCGCCGCGCATGCGTGCAAGGCTTCTGGCAGCCCGCGCATCGACAGCACTGAACGTGGGATCGGCATCGATAGCATCTACCGCAGCGTCGGCCGAACCGTGTTCCCTGAGGAGTGCCTCGACCCGTGGTGTCATCCGGCGCGCCGCCTCACGCAGAGCGCGAGCGCGACGCTGGGAGCGCGTTGTCTCCCAGAGGATCACGCTCTTGTCATTGGACCCGGACGCAAGCCATGTCCCGTCGGGAGCGAAATCGAGCGCAGTGACCCATCCCCGGTGTCCGAGCAGCGTGGCCACGCTGATCCCCGACTCCACATCCCAGAGTCGGATTGTCCGATCACGACTGCAGGTTGCCAGCCGGGAACCATCCGGACTGAAGACCGGCGAATGGACGCCATCAGTGTGTCCACGCAGCGAGCGGACCTCGCTCCAGTCCCGAGTATTCCACAGCTTGATCGTGTGATCCTCGGAGGTCGTCGCGAGCAGGGTGCCGTCGGGGCTGAAGCAGGCGCCGCGGACGGGAGCGTCGTGGCCCCTCCACTCCATGGTCAACTGTCCGCTTTCGAGTTCCCATACGCGCACCCACCCGCCAAACGTCCCCGAGACGAGTTGCGGAGACTCTCCGGTGCCTCCGAAGGCCGCGCAATAGACATCCGTCGGGTGAGGGCCAAGCGTCAAGGCACTCGACCAATCCTCGACATTCCAGATTCGTACCGTTTCGTCGAGCGATGCGCTCGCCAGCATGGAGCCGTCCGCATTGAATTCGATATCGGTGACCATGTCGCCATGCCCGCGCAGCACGACGGGATCCCCCCGATCGGCGCTCTTCCAGACGCCGAGGGTCCAGTCTCTTCCAAGAGAAGCGGCGACCCACGTTCCGGTCGGATCGTAGGCAGTTCCCGATTCAAAGAGCTGGCCATGCGGGCGTCCGTAGCCAACCTCGCCCGTGTGCGCGTCGATCAGTACGGGCCCGGTATTTCGCCCGACCGCGATCTCGCCCCCGTCCGGGCGGATGGAAATCGACACGGCCATCCCTCGGCCCATGTCGAGCACGTCGACGCCCGCGGACTGGCCGACATCCCATAGCTTGACGGTCCCATCGTCGGAGCTCGACGCGAGGAGCTCTCCATCGGGATGCCAGGCCACGCTCGCGAGACCGCTCGAGTGCCCTCGCCCGACGAAGACCTCGGCGCCCGTCCCGACATCCCAGACCCGCAGCGTGTGATCTGCCGACGCGGAGGCGAGCAGGGAGCCATCAGGGCTGAAGGCCAGCGATTTCACATGCGCAACATGCCCCTGGAGAAAGTGAAGTGTCTCCAGGGTGGTCGCATCGAGCACACGCAGGTCTCCGGCGGGCCCGCCAAGCGCATACAACTGGCCATCAGGGCTCAGGCCGAGTGCCTTGTCCCGGTTCGTCTCGATCAGGGGGTCGAAGACCTCGGTTTCGCGCAGAGGTTCTCCCAGGTGGGCATCCCACACGCGCAGCGTCGAGTCCGACCCGATCGTCACGACCGTTTCCCCATTCGGACCAAAGCGTGCGGAGTCGACACGGCCGATGTGGCCGCGAAGCACCAGTTCCTCTGACCCCGTCGCCGTACTCCAGACTCTCGCCGTGCCGTCGAATGATGCCGTGACGATACGCGTGCCGCCTGGATCGAAGGCCACGTCGCAGATCACTCCAGTCGGCTCCGAGGTCCAGACTGGGGCTCCAGTATCCAGCTCCCATAGCCTGACGGTTCGGTCATCGCTCCCGGTAGCGATCCAGCGCCCCGAACCATCCGTCGCGATCTCGCGAATCCAGCGGGCGTGCGCGGTGAGAGAGTAGCGTGGCTCCTGCGTGCCCTCGGATGATGTGGACGTCGCCCACACTCGCAACCGACCATCGAAGGAACCCGACGCCAAGCTCCGACCGTCCGAAGAGAAGGCCACGCCCCATGCACGAGCCGCGCTGCCCTCTGGATCGAGAAACGTCGCGATGGAGGCATCGAGTCGCGATCGAAGGTGATACCACTCCCAACCGCGCAGCTTTTCGGGACACTCATTGAGATGGTCATTCGCGATGTCGACGCGATTCGACTGTAGAGACGCCTGGGCGGCGGCGATGCGTGCCGCGTATGCCGCGAGGTCGGCACGCGCCCGCTGCTGGCTCAGGCGCCTGTTGCTAGCGGAGAGCTCGATACTCTGGGCCTCCAGCTGACGATTCGTGACACCAAGAACCCGGCTCTTGCTCATCTGGGCCCAGGCTACAGCAGCCGCGCCCAGGGGCAGCAGGACGACCGTCAGACCCACCGCGCCCGCAGCGAGCCGGTTGCGCTGAATCCACTTGCGGAGCTCGATCACGGCACCCGTTCGGTGGGCACCCACCACGCGGCCCTCGAGGTATGCGGTCAGGTCCGCCGCCAGTGCCTGCATATCCTCGTAGCGATCCGTGCTCTCGCGCGCCATCGCCTTCTCGGCGATCGCGATGAGTTCACCAGGTGCTCCCCGCGCTACCCGATCCAGTGCTGTCGGGGCGCCCTCGCGCAGCGCCTGAAGCACGGCCTGGCTGCCCTTCGTGATCTGGTCGGAGAACGGCGCATGACCAGACAGCAGGTCGTAGAGCATCGCTCCAACTGCGTAGATGTCGGAGCGTGTACCGATCAGGTTCAGGTCGCCGCGCGCCTGTTCGGGCGGCATGTAGGCGGCCGTTCCCAGGACCTGGCCGTCGGCGGTCACCAGACCCGCCCCGGCCGACGAATCGAGATCGTCCGGCTCATCGGGAAGCGCCTCAGTCGAACCTCGCTCACGGCCGGCACTGCGCGCAAGGCCCCAGTCCATGACGTACGCCTGTCCAAATCGGCCGACCATGATATTCGCGGGCTTGATGTCACGGTGGATGACACCCTTCGAGTGCGCGTAGCCGAGCGTCTCGCAGACCTTGACCAGGACGCCGATTGCTCGCGCAAGGTTCCAGCCTTCGCTGGTGGCGCGAACGAACTCAAACACGGTCTTGAGGTTGTGTCCCTTCACGAGCCGCATCGTGAAATACATGTGGCCGACAGCATCGATGCCGATGTCGTGAACTGGAACGACGCCCGGGTGGTCGAGGCGGCCCATCAATGACGCTTCCTCCAGGAATCGAACCTCGGTGGTGCTCGATGAGGGGCGACCCGAGCTGCCGCGTGTCTCCCGCCGCTTGGCAGAGACCTTCATTGCCAGGGTGCGCTTCAAGTGCGCATCCCACACCTTGAAGATGGTGCCCATGCCGCCGCGCGCAACCTCGTCGAGCAAGGTGTATCTGTCTTCGTCGTCGTGGCTGCCGGCTACTCGCAAGGCTGCACCCACCGCGAGCCGATTCGCATGGGATGAGGCGGCGGGGCTCCTGGATTCATCGGGCGCTACGCCAGCCAACCAGGTCCAGTTGGCGTGCTGCTCGCGAAGCTCCTCCGCGAGGTCGGGGTGGGCGCGCAGCAGCGACTCGAGGGTCTCAGCCCTCAACACGTCCCCGTCAGTCCGAGCGAGCGCTTCGAGCAGGATGGTCTCCGCTCGTTCATTCCTGGTGGCCGCTGCTCTATCTGGATCGAGACTCAAGAGTTAACGGTACTCGACGATGAACGGCCGGCCAAGGGGCCCTGTCCCGCAACCAATCCAGCCGTGCCGCGCACGGGGAGTCCGACCGAGCATTGCCGGGCCCCCTGTTCACCGCAACCACGCCTCAGCGACCTGGGGCTGGGCGAGGCCAAGAATCAAACGGGTCGAAAGCGGGAGAATCTGGTTGTCCGCGAACGACGAGCCCGCTCGCCAGTCATTGGTGGCTGCGACCGGTCGCATATGCCTCCGTCCGCGGTCGCGCAGCAACCGCAGGAGGGACTGTCTTGTTAGTCGCAGATGGTCGCACCAAGGCCACCGGGCAGGTCGCCCGTTCATCGACGAGAGGTAGCTGCTAGTGGTGTCGACCCGGCGGCCGGAGATTGAATTGAGTTGGCTCTCCACCAGCTCGCCAGGTGCCGTGTGGTTGAGTCACGAAACCGGCATCGGTGACTCTCCTCTCGCTCAACCGCGATCCGGCACCCGATCCGGTGCAGCCATCCTCGAGCAGGTCGTGCCGGGCGGGCAACTTCGCGATCCAGGTGGGCTGACGCCGGAGGCCGGGAGCGGCGAGTCCGTCCGCTGTATCACGATTGGAGTGATCGAGCTGGCCCGATTCGGTGGTGGCCGTCGAAGCGTAGGTCGTTTGGCCACCGAAGCTCGCGTCCGAGCGAACGGACGCAACCCTGGTCGACCGTGGTTGCGGCTCTCCAAGAGCCATCTCGGTAGGGGGCCAGGACGGATCGGACGGGCCAGAACAACACCGAGTCCACTCAGTTCAGTCGGTGCGCACAGCCCGGTCGCGAGTCGACGTCCCGGCCGTCTGACACGGAATCCGCGATAGACGGAAAAACTTGCCTACTCACGGCGTCCCCTTGTCACTCAGTACTCGCAGGTCAATCGAGACCCCATTCGACCGGGGTCGAGACCCAGGAAGGCGGTGAAATGCGCCTCCAAGTAGAGAAATGTAAGGAAGCTGCAATTGAGATCGAGTGGAGGCTGCCGTGATGGCGATCAGTACCCAGTGAGCATCGGACCGAGGGCGGGGATGGGTCGGCAGGCCCGGAAGCTGAGATTGAGTATGGGGAGCAGAGCATTCGTAGCAGGTCGGTCAGGTTTCACCTTGGTCGAGGTGATGATCGCATTCGTACTGCTGAGCGTGGCCATGATGGGCTTCTCTCGATCGGTGGTATCGAGCATGGTCGCGGCCGGGTCAGACACCGAGATTCGCGCAGCGTCCGAGGCCAGTCGGGCGGTCCTGGAGCGACTCGCGGGTAGCGAGTTCTCGGATATATTCCGGCTCTACAACGGCAATGACGCGGACGATCCTGGAGGTGCCGGTACAGCCCCGGGAGCGACCTTTGATGTTGCCGGGCTCGACGCGCGCGCCGACGACGCCGACGGCCAGGTCGGCGAAATCGTGCTCCCGATCGTCGAAGTTGCGGGCGTCTGGCAGCTGCGCGAGGACCTCGACATGCCCGAGCTGGGTTTGCCCCGGGACCTCTCCGGTGATGGGGACATCGACGACCAGGATCATTCGCTCGACTATGTGATCCTGCCTGCCCGCGTTCGAATCGAGTGGCAAGGCTCCGGTGGGCCGGCGCACGTGGAATTCCATACCGTGATCATGGGGCTCTAGTGATGAGACTTCCCCACGCGCGAGGCGGATTCACCCTGCTCGAGATGACGATCGCCCTCAGTCTATTGGGGGTTGCACTCACGAGTGCGGCGATGGTGTCCAAGACTGGCGGCGACGCACACCAGACGACCACGGCCATACAGGGCCTCGAGCAGAATCTGCATCGGGCGCTGGAGCGGGCCGCCTCCGAGATAGCCCTTTCCGGCGTTGACCACCTCACCCCCGATCCACTGGAGGGCCTGGCCTACGATGACATCGAGTTCCAGGCGGTGGTGGGCTTCACCGGGGCAGTACCTGATCTTGGACCCGTCAGCCAGCTCGTCACGCAGCTTGAAACAGGCGAGGTACTGGACGATGCGGATAACGATGGTGACGGACTCGTAGACGAGCGCGATCTTCTTCTGATCCAGGACGTCTACGGGGGGGATCGGCGGCAAGTCGTGCTGTGCCACGGTGTGCTCGAGTACCTCGAAGGCGAGACTTTTGACGGGGCTGACGAGAACGGCAACTTGCTAGAGGACGAACCGGGCTTTCACATCGAACGCAACGGCAACGTATTGACCCTGCGGCTCTCGCTCGGGAGTCAAGCCCCAAACGGTCAGATCCTGATCCGCACAGCGGAGCTGGACACGAGGATGCACAACTAGGAATGAATATGGAGAAGGTAGGAGATATGCAGAAAAGAAATCGACCCGACCGACGCCAGCGTGGCGCAGCGGTCATGACCGTACTCGTGGCCGTCGGGGTGCTTGGAACATTGTCAATGGCCGTCCTCGGCCGAGTGCACTCTTCGTTCAAGCTCAATCAGGCCGTCAAGGACCAGGTCGGCGCACGCTACCTCGCGGAGGCAGGCCTGGCTCTCGCGGTGGACGACCTTGCAAAGGGCGGTGCGGGAAACCTGGGCGAGGGGAGGCAGCGGGTCGAGTACGGCGGCGGTGACTTCTGGGTGGAATGCACGCCACTGGGCAGCGGACTGATGTCTTTCACCGCAACCGGCGTGCGGGGGCGAACCGCTTCCCGCGTTGAGCTGGTGCTGAATACTACCGAAGACTCCATGTACGCTTGGGCCGCCTTTGGTGATCTGGGCCTGACGCTGGATGCCAACGCGCATGTCGATAGCTACGATTCCAGTGACGGTCCCTACGATGACTCCAACGGGTCCGGAAACGACAAGTATGACAAGGACGGCGGAACCGTCGGCAGTAACGGTAGTGTCGAACTGGATACGAATAGCCTTGTTTTCGGCGATGCTGTACCGGGCCCGAGCGGAAGCGTCATTCTCAACGGCAACTCCGAGGTAACCGGAAGCACGACTCCCAACACTTCGACCGTGGATTTGCCGGCTATCGACATTCCCGCAATTGCCTCCACCGGAGACTGGAGCCCGTCCGGAAATGTGAGTCTCGGCGCCGGAGATCACGCCTTCGACACACTGGACTTCGACAACAACGGAACCCTGACCATCACGGGGCCGGCGCGGATCGTGTGCGACAACATGTTCGTGCAGTCCAACTCCGAGATAGTGATCGACGCCACCGACGGTCCGGTCGAGTTCTACGTTCGTGACGACTTCGTCATGAATAGCAACACGACCATCGCCGCGACCAGCGGCCTGGCAGCGGACGTTGCACTTTTCTTGGAAACGAACAACATCATTGACCCGGATGTAGTCGTCGATCTGGACGAAGTCGACTTCGAGTCCAATGCCAAGCTCTACGGCACGGTCTATGCGCCCAACGCACACGTTGAGATCAATAGCAACTTCGAGCTCTTCGGAGCCCTCATCGCAAAGAGCGTTCATCTCGATAGCAATAGCTACCTGCACTTTGATGAGGCGCTGCTCGACGGCGGCGGAGCGGCATCGCCCGCCGACTACATTCGCGTCGCATGGCGCGAGCGGTCAGTACTCCAGTCTGAAATCTATTGGTAATGTCTGCAACTTGGCTCCTCTTGATGGCCCTGGCGCCCGGACTCGCAAACTCCGATGAGTTGGCGAGTGAACGGACCGTCGCGGCCACCCGCTCCATCCGTGTGTTGCGCGACTCGCGGCTTCCGGACTCCGCGCCGACGGACGTGGTCGTGCAAACCTTGCGCGGTGAAATCGCCGTGGCGCACTCGGAACTGATCGATCTGCTGGTCGCCGGAAGGGTCCCAGCACTCGAGGAAGAGGAGGAGGCACAGACGCTCTCGGTTCCGCAGCGGGACATGGTGCTGGAGGCCCTCGCGTCCCTTCCAAGCGGCACCCTGCTGACCCAAGCCGAACGCTTGCTGGTCACCGAGGACCAGGAGGTTCCGGAGATTGCAGCCCGCGCCGTGGCTTCGCGGCTGCTTGCCATGGGTGGTGGGTCCGAGAGCATGCGGCTCATCTTCAGTATCCTGGCACCGCTGCCAGGCGCCTCCGCAAACGGACGGTGCATGGACGCGCTCGAATGGTCCATCGAGACTGTTCTCGCAGCCGATCGAGGGTCAGCGCACATTGCACTGCGCCTTGAGCTGTTCAACATACCGAAGTCCTTGATGGCCTCTGTCCTGCGCGCGCTTGGCGACGACGGTGACCCGTCCGGGCTCGAGATCGTGCTGGTAATTGCGGAACGCTTTCCGGGCGCCCGAATACAGGCTTTCGCCCAGGCACGGCGTCTGGGAGCGAGCGGTGACCCGGATCTGGACCAGTGGTTCGGCGCCTTGCTTCGGCGATTCCTCGATCCGGGCAAGCCCAACCTGGCACGGTCTGCGGCTCTCTGCCTTGGAGAGCTCGCCGACTCCGAGTGCGTCGGAGACCTGATCGACCTGCTCGAAGGATCTTCCGCCCAATCCGAGGCCAACTGGGCACTGTGCCGGATCAGCGGGCTACGGCTCGGACCGAGTCAGGAGCGGTGGCGCCAATGGTATGACGACGAGATAGCATTCTTCCGCGATTCCTATGAGGACTGTCTCGGGGATCTGCATGGTCCCGATCGCGGCCGTGCGGTGTACGCGATTCGAGAGCTGTCGAGACATCGTCTGCATCGACATCGGGTGGCCAACGAGCTCGTTCTCGCCCTTGATGACGCGGAGCCGAGTCAGCGACGATTGCTGTGCAACGCGCTCGAAGCGATGGGGTCTCGGCCCAGCGCTCCCGCTCTCGTCAGGTTCCTCGACGACCCGGACCCGGTGCTGGTAGCTGCCGCGCTACGCGCCTTGCGTACCCTGACCGAGCTCAATCTTCCGGCGGACTCAGGCGCCTGGGCGCTCGCCTTGAATGCCCAACCCGGCCCAGGACACAGCGGCTAGCGATCCTCTGGTGGGTCGCGATCGTGGTCGACCCCGCAAGGCTCGCACGGACATCCGAAAGTCGTTGGAGCGCTACACCGTCAGCGTCGCGCGGCGAGTTCAATCTCCTCGAGCAGGGTTTCAAGGCGCGGGTCCTCCGGGCGCAGTGCGCCTGCCCGGTCTGCGAGTGCTTTGGCCTTTCCGGGCGAGCCCTGGGAGCATTCGACCCTGGCCATGAGCAAGAGGGCGTTGAAGTCCTGCGGGTAGCGTTGCAGGTATTCGTCGAGGATCGGCCCGGCCGGCGCGGGAGATTCCGATTCCACGAGGGCCTCGGCATAGGCGAATGCAAAGGCGGCGTTCTCCGTATCTGACTGATGGAGGGCAGCCAGGCTCGCCAGGGCCTCCTGTGGCCTTCCGAGGCGCACGAGCGTACGCGCCACGTTGTAGCGGGCACTGGTCCAATCGGGAGCCAGCTCCGAGGCGCGCTCGAAGGCTTCCAGTACCCCGGGCAGATCCCCCAACTTCGACCGAACCCCCGCGAGGGTGTTCCAGGTCTCGGGATGATCCGGAGTCAGCCGCAACGACGCTTCGAGAACCGGGAGCGCTGCCTCGTGTTCGCCCAGGATGAACATCATCCGGCCGAGCAAGCGAGCGGCATCAGCGTTCTCGGGCTGGGTCTTGTAGCTGAACGCGTAGGCCTGGCGTGCTCCGGCATGGTCACCGCGCTCTTCGAGCACGCGACCCAGGTTGAAGTGCATGTCTGGATCCCCCGGCGAAAGCCTGAGGCCTGCTCTCAACTCCCGTTCCGCCGAAGCGCCGTCCCCGACCTGGCGCCAGCGCGCAGCCATGTTGTTGTGCTGCTCGGCGAATCCCAGGAACTCCGGGTCGGCGGCAAAGAGAGTGCGCGCCCTCGCATCCGATGCATGGGCGTGGGGCGATCCGGCGAACAGGCGTGGATTCACATTCGTCAGGGCGCTGCAGATGGCCAGGGCGAGGGCCGGGCCGGCGAGGGCGCGTCCGCCTCCCATACGAAACAGATCACGGAACTGCTGAAGCGCGAAGCCAGCGCCCATGGCCAGGACCGGCAGCAGCGGTAGGCGATAGCGCGCAGTCACGAAGAAGAGCAGGGTCGATACCAGGAAGCCCGCGAAGTAGAGCAGGGGCACAAGGGGCAGTGGACGTCGGCGCAGGAGCCACAGCAAGCCACACAGTCCCAGGCCCCATAGCACGCGCGACATGTGCACCAGCGGGCCGTCGAGGACTGGCACGTAGCGACTCATGAAATAGAGATTGTCGACCTGCGGGATCTCGAATGCGTTGATGAAGAAGGCTGCCTTGCGCAGCAAGAGAACGAACCACTCCCCGGGGTGGGCCAGTATCCACTCGACGGATTGCTCGACCCAGTAAGCGGAGACCTGCGAGGGCATCAATGGCTTGTCCTGGGCCCGTTCGACGTAGCTGTGTACCGACTGCTCGAACTGCAGGTCTGAGAAGGAACCCGGGGCCAGCGGCAAGCTATTCAGGGGAACGAATCGCCCGTCGCCCCCGGCCGCGTTCCCGATGTAGAAGTTGACCCCACCATTGGAGGTCAGCAGCACCACATCACCGCCAACCACGATGTTTCGGACCGTGATCGGCAACACGACCACGATGACCCCGCCAACGAGCAGAGCGATGCGGCGCGCGACGAGCCGGGCGGTGCCGCCCCTTGAACGCCACCAGAGAAGTCCGGCCAGCAGCGGCAAGAAGACCAGGATATTTGCACGGATCAGGGCCTGAATGCCGAGCAGCATGCCACCGACAAACATCTCCGAGTCACGCGGCCGTGTTTCGACACGTATCCATGCCAGGAGCAAGAGCGAAGCGACGAAGGTCCCGAGGGTGGCCGGCAGCATTCGCAGACAGAAGAAGATCTGCGTGCCGTGGAGTGCGAGAAACAGCCCCGCCGAGAGCCCAGCGAATCGGCCGAGGGCCCGTGCCGCGGCCACGGCCGTGAAGACGCAGGTGATGCTGTCCAGAACACACTGAGTGGCCGTGACCCAGGCTGGATCTGGCCCGAAGAGCCATAGGTGCAGGGCGACGAACCAGGTGTAGGCCGGACTCATGAAGTACGGACGTGCCAGCCCATCACCGGAAACGATGGCGGCGCCCGCTTCCGCATAGAAGCGGGCGTCCAGAACAGACTGACCCAGTGGGACCGAGCTCAGCGCCTGGAACCAGGCCGTTCCGCGCAGGGTCAAAGCGATCAGAAAGACCAGCGCCAGACCCCGGCGGGGTAGACGGGTCGCAGCGAGCGCGCAGTCGCTCAGGATCGGGGCGCGCGGGTCCAGGTCAGTGCGGGGCCGGGTTGTTTTCGGCATCCAGGTAACCGAGGGCGCGCAGGCTCGCCCGTTCGTCCTCGGAGAAGGGCGTGGCCCCACGCGGCGTGAGCGTGGGAGTGTCGTTTCGCCAGGCCTCGAGAGCGGCAGAGAGAGCCTCGATTGCGCCGGCATCGGTAAGGACGCGCTCGCCACCCTGGCCGTCATCCGCCAGGAGCTGGAAACCAACACCCTCGACCCAGAGCAGACGCACATCATCACAGACGAGCGCGGCAGCCTGGGTACTGCCCTCGGGCCAGCCGTCTTCACGAGCAGTGGTGCGCACACACTCGCTCACTACCCAATCACGGACCGGCCCATCGTCCAGCAGGCTCTGTCCGTGCAGGGCGTAGGGCAGGTCGCCTTCCAGCTCTTCCAGCCCTAGCAGCTCGAGCAGCGTTGGGAGCAGGTCGACCTGACTTGCCAGGCGCACATTCCGGGCACCCACTTCGATGCGCGGCGGAAAGCGCAAGATCATCGGTACCCAGGTGGTAGTCCTCCACGGCGGGCCGTTGTGCCCGAGGACGCGGTGCTCACCCAGGTCTTCTCCATGGTCCGAGGTCACGATGAACACGGTCTCGTCGAGCACCCCCTGGGCGCGCAGATGATCCACCAGCTCGCCCACGACCTCGTCCATGTACGCGATAGATGCCCGATAGAGCTGCCGCAACCCGTGGGCCCGATCGGGGTCCAGCTCTGGATCAAGGGGTCCGCCATTGTGGCCCAACCGGCGCGGGTCTCCCACCAGGTCCGGCGCGAATGTCTGGGGGTAGGGCGCAGGTGGGAGGTATGGCAGGTGAGCGTTCATCAGGTTGAGGAACAGGAAAAAGGGCTCCGCACCCCGTCGGTCGATCCATGTGCGCGCCAGCTCGATCGAGCGGTGTGAATTCTTGTCGTCACCGCGCGGATTGCCATCCCCCTGGTCTCGCGCGAGCCACTGATAGCGGATGGCAACCCGGCGCAGCCAGGGTCCCATCGCGGGTGAAGCGCTCGATGGATTCCAGATCGATTCAAAACCACGCAGGATCCCGCGCTCCTCGATGACCCAGGGGTTGTTGGAGATGCAGGCGGTTGCATAGCCCGAGCTGCCGAGCAGCTGCGCAAGCGTGACTCGATCCTCGCCCAGGAAGTAGTCCGGGCGGCGAGCACCGTGGGAGCGAGGCGCGAGTCCTGTGAACATCGAACCGTGGGTGGGTAGGGTCCAGGTCGCGGTGGCGTGAAGATTGGAAAAGACCGTGCCCTCGGCCGCAAGCTCTGCCAGACGCGGGGCCATTGCCTCGTCCCCGAGTGCCCGATAGAACTCATCGGCACGCACCGTGTCGAGCACTACCAGGACCACATTGGGGGCGGTCAGGGCGCCAGATGTCGGGCGTGGCTGCAAGGCGAGAACGGTCAGCGGGCAGGCTAGCAGCAAGACACCCGCCGCGGCGCCGGCCCACGCGGAGTGGACCGTGGCCGAACGCCGGGGCGAGAAGCGCCGTCCGAGCAGCACGGCAACGGCCAGTGCCGTGACCAGCACCATCGATGCTCGGGCACCCGACGGCGACGCGAGACTGCGCTTGAATAGCACGTAGTCGGCTATTCCGCGGTCGACAAGGAAGGCGCTTGCGAGTACCAGCGCGAGTATCTGAAGCGAGAGCTCGGCGCAGCTCTGCTGGCGGCGCCACGCCGGCACTGCAGCAATGAGCATCGCGACCAGCGCCAGGGGTAAACCGAGGACGACGAGGGCCGCGATCGAGTAGAGCCCCATCCAGCGCGCGGCATCCAACGGACCATCCAGTTCCAGCGGGCGAAACCAGGCTAGCAATACACAGTCGGCGCCCCCTGCGAGGGCGCCGACCAGAAGCGAGAGGGACGCGGCCCTCAGTAAGTTGGCTCGCAGGTCCCGCAATCGTATCAGGGCCGCCGGCGGATCAAGCGGCGGCCTGGTCTTGCCGCCTGGACCGATTCCGCAGGACCACGCTACCGGCGCCGATGAAGAGCAGCGCGAGAACGATCACGCCTTCGATCGGGAGTGCGGGAACGCCCGGTCCGAGCACGGGCCTGCCGGTCCCCATTCGAAGGACGCCCGAAGTCGTTCCGGCAAGGCCAGCGAGCGGTCCGGCTGGATTGCCCTGGAAACTGATCTCATAGTTCACGTCGAAGAAGCTCTCGACGTTGAAGAACCCGCCGGGAACCTGGGTGAGGGTCACCTGACCCGTGCTGGGCGGCTGACCTTGATTTTGTCCAGCGACGATCGTCAGCTGCGAGAAGTCGGGATCACCGACGAGCTGCCCGAAGAGCGACGTCATCTCGGCATCGAAGACTTGCAGGGGGCCGGCCGGGCGGACGTCCGTGTGCGTCTCCATGAACGCGGGAATCGTGACCGACTTGGTAAAGCCAGCCAGGGCGACGGTGCCCGTCATATCGAGCTCCAGCATCGTCTCGTAGCACTCCTTCTCCCCGCCAATGAAGATCGTGTTGTCGGCCTCGTTGCAGACGAAGGGCGTACCGCACCCAGCGTAGGCGCAGATGAAGTCCTTGTGGATGAGCGCGACCTCGATCGTACTCGGCACGGGCAGACCATCGATGATCATGTGCACGTCCGACGGGCTCAAGTAGTCACAGCCATCAGGCGGCAGTACGACCGTGCCGGATGTCTCGGGCACGATGCATGGATCTTGCGCCCGCGCGAATGGAGATAGAGCGGCCAGCGCTAACCCCGCCCAAGCCAACTGAACGATTCCTCCGACCTTGAACATGGACTCACCCTTCCCTTGTTTCTCCCAGACAAAAAATGGACGGCAAATGAATGCGGCGCAATCCTACCAGTCATGCGCCATTATCGGGTCATCCGGTAGCCCAACGCCGTACAGATGGAGCCCGCACATCGCTCGATTGGCCCAAGGGGAAGGATGTCGCTATCGCCGTGCCACTCCCGGGGGGCGGACACCGAGCAGCGCAGGCAGGAGCACGAGCGTCGCAAGCAAGCTGGCGCCCATGCTGACCACCAGCATTCCGCCGAGGGCAGCGTTGGCGGGTACCTCCGAAAAGAGCAAGACACCGAAGCCGAGGATGACCGCGCAAGCGTCCACCGCTATCGCCGGGCCCGTGACGCGCAGCGCATCCAGCAATGCCGACGCGTCGTCGAGACCGGCCGCACGGTTGCGGCGCAGGCGTTCGAGCAGGTGGATGGCGTAGTCGACACCGATTCCGATCGTCATGGCCGCGAACATCGAAGTTGCGACGCCGAGCGGGACGCCGAAGACCCCCATCGCTGCGAGCACGACCAGTACCGCGAAGGTAGAGGGAATCACGCACAGAATGCCCCGGCGCAGTGAGCGGCCCAGGATGGACGCCAGCAGAACGATGCCAACCAGGCACAGACCAACCGAACGAATCTGGGTCGACACGATCGCCTCGATCAGCGCCTGACTGACAGCCACGTCACCCGCGAAGGCGAGCTCGATGCCATCCGGCGCAAGCTCAGCCTGCTCGTACGCGCGGATGCGCTCCAGCAGGCTCTTCGTGTCGGCGAAATTGGCGTTCTTGAGAAAGACCGAGATCAGGGCCCTGCTGAACGTAGGGTCGACCGCTTGCAGTCGTCGATCCTGGCCACGGATCACGTCGTAATTGTGCCAGAGGCGCGTCACCTCGTGCGGATCGTCCGGGACCATGCGCGAGCCCTCGGCTCGACCACGCTGCATGAAGTTCGCAGTCGAAAGGTAGTCGGTCGGACCGAGCACACCACCGATGGCACAGCCATCCTGTGCGCGCAGAAATCTCTCGAGCTCCGTGATACGAGCCAGGACGCGCGGATTCCTCAGTGGGTCCGGCGAGATCTCGAATGACACTGACTTGCGCTTCGACAGGGTCAGCAGTCCAAACGGGGAGCCTCCTTGGCCGGTGGTGCGCAGCATGATGCGCTCGCCGTCGACGCGGGCCTCGGTGATGACGTCGGACATGCGCATCTCCGGCGCGGTCTGGCTCTGGTCGCTGGCGCCAGGACGTGGTTCACCATCGGCCACGAGCTCGAGCCGTGCGCCGACCAGGATCGCCGGGTCGTGCACCAGGTCGCCCGCTACGAATACCCGGTTGTGTCCCAGGCGCTCGGCGACGAGCGATCCTGTCAGCTCAAAGTCCGGCGAACTCCAGCGCACGAGCAGGCGATGGGTGCCGAAGAAGCCCGAATCGAAGCGCTCGGTCGCGCGGTAGAAGCTGCTGCTCGTCTCGAAGTTGCGGACCCAGCTGTCCTGCACCTCGACCCTTCTGATCCCGAACAGGGCCAGCAAGGTGATGGCCAGGCCGAGCGAGAGCGTGGCCCAGGGCCGGCGGCTGACGTGGCGTGCGAGCCTCTCGAAGAAGCTACCTGGATGGTCCGGACCCGAAGCGCCCGCAATATTCGACGGACCAAAGAGAACCAGGCCGGCGGGCAAGGCCGTCAGGGACCAGAGCCCGAAGAGCATGATGCCCAGGGCCGCGAAGATTCCGAACCAGCGCACGGGTGCGATCGGGGAGATTGCGAAGGAGAGGAAGCCGAGGGCCGTCGTCATCGTCGTCATGCCGATCGGCCTCCACATCTCATCCATGGTTGCCTGCACCAGTTCGCCACGCCCCTGGGCCGGTTCGGCGAGGGCGCGGCGGCGGAAGCAGGCGAAGACGTGGACTTCGTCAACGAGACCCATGACGGTCAGCATCACGGGCAGGACGGCGATGGTGAGATAGACCGGAACGCCGCACCAGCCCATGAGCCCGAAGACGATGACCAGGCAGCAGATGACCTCCGCCAGCGCGAGCGCGACCATGCGCAGGCTGCGAAAACTGACCCAGAAAACGGCGGCGATCAGCAGGAGGGCGGGGAGTAGCAGACCGACTGGAGCACTCGTGCCGGGCACACCTTCCAGGAGCCCGGCCGGGATCCCCAGGTCCGCGAGCAGATGGCTCCCCAGAAAGGTTTCGGCAACCGGGGCGCCGATCACGTTTACGCGTCCGGATCCCGCGTCGTGACGTGCCGCGAGGCGCTGCACCAGGCCGCAGAATTCGATGCGATCGGCCTGCTGCGGGACTCCCACGTAGATGGCCGCTGCGCGCTCATCCGTAGAGACCACGGTTCCCGTGTAGAGCTCGATCGCTCGCACGTCGTCGCGCACGGCAAGGATCTCGGCCTCGTTTCGCGGAAACGGTTCGAGGATGCTGCGGAATCGAAGGGTGTTCTCCTGAAGGCGGTCGACCTTCTCGGTCGCCAGGCTCACAACGTTCGTGGACGAGACACCCTCGAGCTTCAGCAGGTCGGCGGTCAGGTCCCGGATCAGGGTAAGGATCTCTCGATCGTAGATGCCACGCGCGGCGTCGCTCTCGATGAGGATCACCACCGGGTCCTCGATAGCGAATTGCCCGCGGATCACACGATCGACCGCAACGCGCTCGTCCCCGTGCGGAACGAGGGCCGCCCCATCCGTGCGCAACCGTAGTCGCAACACACCGGGAGCCACGAGCAGCACGACGATCAAGTTGGCCAGCAGCGTCCAGCTCGGATGGCGTACGCATGCGCGATTGATCCAGGTCATCGATGGTCTGTCGCGGGGCCGGCTGCGAGGCGCCGACCGCCCGTGCCAGGTCGCACACTCTACCCGAAAACCTGGACGGGCCCTTGCGATCGGATGAGGCTGCGCGCCATTCCTCTGCAGCATTGAGCCCGCGGCGGCGAACACTGGTTGATCGGCCGATTTACTCGAAGCCCCCATTGGCCGCGCTTGTCGGATTTGCCACTTTTTCCAGTACCAGCTATATTGGCCACCGACATGCGGGGCCTGATCGGAGTGGGGCGATTGCTATGCATCTCCGATCGGGAGGTGACATTTGCAGAACGCGGTTTCGTCTCCGGATCTTCCGGCACGCGGGAGCATCTGGAGGCCGTCGCACGCAGTTTCGTGCGCGGCTACAACACCGGCCTGCTGCATCCCGCCGGATCCCACGCCGCCGAGCTGGAAGGTGTGCCGCTCATCGACCGCGGTTTCGCCTACGAAGGCCTGGCCATGTCGCTCGCTCTGCTCGACCTGCTGATCCCCGGTCGCCGCCGTCGCTGGCGCACATCGATCGAGAGCATCGGAAGCGATCATATCTACATGATGCCGATCGGCTACGGACTCGCCCTGGCGCGACTGCGCAGGCGACTGCGCATTCCGGTCAAGGGCCTGGACCCGATGCGCTCGGCACTGGCGGCCGATGGCTACGGCTTCCACCATGGGTTCTTCACTCGTCCGGATTCGTCCGCGCACGGCCAGATCCCGCGGCGCGTGACACCGGAGGCTCGCGGGCTCTTCGATCAGGGCTTCGGCCGCGCGCTCTGGTTCGTCCACTGCGCGGCGCCGGAAGGCCTGGCATCTTTCGTCGGTACGCTTCCGACCCAACGGCGAGAGGGAGCCTGGAGCGGAATCGGTCTCGCTGCGGCCTACGCCGGTGGCGTATCGCGTCCAGTCCTCGAGCGACTGCTCGAGCTCGGACGGGAGTACGCGCCGTCCCTGGGCCAGGGCGCGGCCTTCGCGGCGGAGTGCCGCGCTCGCGCGAAGAATCCTGCCGCGCACACGGACATGGCCTGTCGCGTGTTCTGCGAGCTGAGCGCAGAGGATGCGGCCGCAACTGCGCGCCAGGCCAGCTCCGGCCTCTCGCCCGACGATCTCGAGCTCTACGAGACCTGGCGGTCGCGACTGCGTCGTCATTTTGGCGAACGGGAGCTGGTGCAGTGACCCTCGCCTTGCGTCCCAACGCGCGACGATTGGTAGCGATCGTGATCTTGCTACCGCTCTACTTTCTGTCACGCCTACCGACGCTGTCCGGGGAAGAGCGTGGGCAGCTGGCCTCGAAGTTCAGCTTCGAACGGGTCGAACTCTTCGAGGAGCCGGAATCCGAGCATCGGTCCGTGCGCCCCGTACACCCCGCCTTCGAGCACATTGCCGGCTGGATCTCCTCACTGGGCGCCGCCGTCGCCCTGAACGACATCGACCACGATGGACTGGCGGACGATGTCGTCTGGGTCGACGCGCGCACGGACCAGGTCTACGTGGGTCCGGTACCTGGCACCGGCGCAGACTACGAGCCCTTCACGCTCCTGCCCGTGGACCTCGATCCGACCGTGGCTCCCATGGGCTGCGTCCCCGCGGACATGAATGAGGACGGGCGCACGGACATTCTCGTCTACTTCTGGGGACGACCGCCCATCGCTTATCTGCGCCGCGCGGACTCGTCCATCCTGGACGCCTCTGGATTCGTCGCCCACGACATAGCACCAGCGGACGAGATCTGGAACACGAATGCGGTGACGTTTGCTGACCTCGATGGGGACGGTCACCTCGACCTGTTCATCGGCAACTACTTCGCCGATGGAACCCGCGTGCTCGACGACTCTGCAGACGATGGGGCCGAGTTGCAGCGCTCGATGAGTCGCGCCTGCAACGGAGGTCGAAATCGATTCTTGCTCTGGGACCAGGCCACTTCGGGCGAGAGGCCTTCGGTCCGATACCGCATCCTGCCGGAGCAGACGTCCTGCGGCTCCTGGACCCTGGCCGTCGGCGCCGCGGATCTCGACGGGGACATGCTGCCCGAGCTGTACGTGGCGAACGACTTCGGACCCGACGAGCTGTTTCACAACCGCTCGACGCCCGGAAGCCTGGACCTCGTCCCCGTTCTTGGGCGACGGGACTGGACCACGCCCCGTTCCAAGGTTCTCGGACGCGATTCCTACAAGGGCATGGGCGTCGACTTCGCCGATGTGAATGACGACGGGTGGCTCGACATCTACGTCAGCAACATCACCACGGAATACGGGCTGCAGGAGAGCCAGTTCCTGTTCGTCAGTACCGGACAGATCGAGGACTTCGCAGCTGGCCGGGCCCCCTATACGGATGAGAGCGAACCGCTAGGGCTCTCCCGCTCGAGCTGGGCCTGGGATTCGCGCCTGGTCGACCTGGACAACGATGGCGCGCTGGAAGCCTTGCAGGGTGTCGGCTTCATGACCGGTGAGATCAACCGCTGGCCCGAACTGCACGAGGCTGCGATGGGCAACGACCAGCTGCTGGCCCTGGCGGGATTCTGGCACCACATGTTGCCCGGGGACGATCTATCCGGGCGCGCGTCAAACCCTTTTCATGTGCGCGCATCTGACGGGCGTTTCTACGATCTGGCGCGGGACATCGGACTGGAGTTGCGCGATTGCACGCGCGCGATAGCGACCGGAGACGTGGACGGGGACGGCGACCTCGACCTGGTGCTCGGGAACCAGTGGCAGTCGGCCGTGTTGTTACGGAATGAGACGACCGCGGCAGGGCGCTTCCTGGGGTTGCACGTCTTGATCGACGACGAGAATCCGGTGCGAGAAGGTGAGCCCGTCCGGGTGACGAGCGGCCATCCCGGGGCCGGATACCTCGCACGGTCAGCGGTCGGAGCTGCGGTCCGTGTCCATCTACCCGGCGGCGCCGTGCGCAGCGCTCAGGTCGACGGGGGCACGGGACACTCGGGCGTGTGCAGTCCCGATCTGCATTTCGGCCTGGCGGACTCCGACCCGGACATTCCACTTCGGGTAGAGCTTGACTGGCGCGACACCCACGGCGCGCTGCACCACACGCAGGTCGAGCTCACCCCGGGCTGGCATACCGTGACCTTGACACACGATCGCGAGCGTGGCGAATGAAGCGCAAACCGGATGCGTGGTACGCCCGTGATCGACTTCGTGGTTTGCGTCTGTTCGCAACGGCGATCACGGCTCTGAATCTCCTCGGCCACCTGTTCCTGGGGTTCGAGCCCTCCCCTGCGGCGCCGTTCATTGCCCTCGCAGCGGCAGCCTTGACGGAGCTGCTACTCGAGACCGTTGGTGCCTGGGCCGATCGCCGACGCCCAGCCTACCGGGGCGGAGGCATGACCCTGGTCGACTTCCTCCTGCCCGCGCAGATCACGGGCATGGCGGTCTCCATGCTGCTCTATTCCTCGGAGCGCCTCTGGCCAGTCGCCTTCGCAGCCAGCGCCGCGATCGCATCGAAGTCGATCTTTCGCGTGAGAGTGGCCGGGACCAGCCGACACTGGCTGAACCCCTCCAATTTCGGCATCGCCCTGATCCTGCTCCTGTTCCCCTGGGTCGGTATCGCGCCCCCTTACATGTTCACCGAGAATTTCGGGGCCCTGGGCGACTGGGCGTTTCCGGCTGCCGTCATAGTGCTCGGTACGGCCCTCAATGCTCGCTTCACCCACCGCCTGCCCCTGATCGGTGCTTGGGTAGCTGGCTTCGTAATCCAAGGCTGGCTGCGACACGAGCTGCTCGGCACGCGCTTCGTGGCCACGCTGATGCCCATGACCGGCCTCGCCTTCCTGCTGTTCACCTTTTACATGGTGACCGATCCGCCCACGACGCCCGCCCGTCCCAGGACCCAGGTACTGTTCGGGCTGGCGGTGGCCGCGGCCTACGGAGCGTTGATGGTCTTGCACGTGGTATTCGGTCTGTTCTTCGCACTCGTGATCGTCTGCTTGATGCGCGGCGTGGGCCTGTACGTCCTGGGATTGCGAACGCCCGCCGAGCCAGGCAGCTACGTGTTGCCAACCCGCCGTTCCAGGGCGGACCATACTTCCCAGCCAGCCCCCGCTCGCCCGCTCGTGCCAACGAGCGTTCTCGACAACGGAGATGCCTGATCCATGCCCACCTTTCAGTACCAGCACACCGTCAGCTTTCAGGAGACGAGCCTGGTCGGGAATGTCTACTTCAGCAACTACCTGCTCTGGCAAGGTCACTGCCGCGAGATGTTCCTGGGCGAATACGCCCCGAGCGTCATCGCTGGTCTGCAGGGTGGAAACCTGGCGCTCCTGACCCGCAGTTGTTCCTGCGACTACGAGGGCGACTGGGGATTCGCAGCTCTCGATGAGGTCTTGATAAGCATGCGGCTCGAAGAATTCCGCGGCGGCCGCATGGCGCTAGGCTTCACCTACGCTCGGGCCGATAGCCCGGACGAGATCGTCGCACGTGGTACGCAGAAGGTCGACTGCAAGGTACTGCACGGAGACCAGTGGGTGGCCGCTCCGTTCCCGGCAGAGCTGATCCGGGCATTGCTTCAGTTTGCGGATGATGAGGCCCTGCGCTCAGCGCTGAACGACGCCCTCGACTTCATCGGCGATGGGCAGTCCGGAGCCGAAGGCTCGCGGGTCGCGCGCTGACCTGGCGCAGTCGGTAGGCGGATCCAGCGACTTCCGAGGAGGTTTCGACCTGTTCGATACCCCTCACCATTCGTGGCTCGATGGCGGGTAGGGCAGTTGTACGAATGAGTCGAATTGTGCGCGGTCGGCGTTCCTGTCGTATGATTGGCATTCACCAGGATGAATCCGACCATTCTCGCGACAATTGGATTGCTGATCATTCCATCGGTCGGCCAGGAGTCAGGTGCCGACCCTTCCGAGGGCTGTGTCGCAGCTCGTGAACTCGGCCAGCGCGCGCAAGCATTGCTCGCGAAAGACGATCGCAGTGATGCGATCGAAGCGTATCGGGACGCGGTGCTGGAGTGGGAGCTGTGCGCGGGATCCGATGCTCTGGAGACCGCCGCGAGCTTGGAAAAGCTAGGGATCCAGCTTTACATCACCGGAGAGTACGACGAATCGCAGTCTGCGCTTGAACGAGCACTGCACATTCGTGAGACGAGCCTCGGACCAGGGCACCTGGCGACTGCCGACAGCAAACTTCAACTCGGCTGGGCCCTCAACCTTGGCGGGGACGCGGAACAGGCCCTTCCTCTGATCGAGGACGCCGTGCAAATCCGCGAGCGGTCGCTCGGCGCAGAAAACTTGAGCACGGTACACGCTCTCAATGATCTCGGTGTCGTTCTCCATGCCGCCGGACGAGATGACGAAGCTGAGGTCGTGTTTCGCCGTGCGCTCGCCGTACGTCGGGTCAAGCTCGGCGCGGCCCATCCAAAGACTGCGGTGGTCCGGTCAAATCTGATGCGGAGTCTGCAAGCGCTCGGTCGACTTGAGGAACAGATCGAGCTGCTCGAGGAGTTCTTGATCGACCTCGACGAGGAGTTCGGACCTGATGACCTTCAGCTCGCGGCTCCAATGCTGGAACTGGGGAGGGCTCACTACGAGCTGAACCACTTCGAAGCCGCAGTTGGCGCCTGCAAGAGAGCCCTTGCGATTCGGCAGCAGTCTCTCGGAAAGGAACATCCGCTGACGGTGGCTGTCCAGTTTTCGCTGGTGTCAACGCTCGAGGCATGGGCACGCTACGACGAGGCTCTCCTTGTCGCACAGGACTTGGCCGAGATCACTGTGCGTACCTTCGGAGCTACCGACCGGCGATCGATCTGGGCAATGAATAACGCGGCGAGACTTCACGTCCGCATAGGCGAATTCGAGCGTGCCGTGCTCGGATTCGAGGAGGTCATTCGACTATGGGATAAGACCCTGGGGCCGGACAGCGCCTTGGCAGCAACGGCGCGAGTGCAGCTGGCCGACGTCCAGCTGGATCTGGGGAGGTTCAAGGAAGCGCTCTCGAACTCGGAGATTGCGCTGAAGGTCCACCGAAGGGTCCTTGATCCAGGGCACGAGCAGCTGGTGACAACCCTGCATGTGATGTCCAGGTCTATTGACCGGGCGCTCGGAGACAATGACGCGAGGATCGCGCTCCTCGAAGAAGCTCTGGGTATCCAGGAGGAAATCACGGGTCCTTCGCATCCCGATACAGCTTCTATTCTCAGAAGCCTGGGGCTCGCCGTCGAGGCGCGCGGCGACCTGCCGTCGAGTCGCTTGATTCTCGAGAGAGCTCTGATCATTGACGAGCAAAGCTGGGGACCGGACCATCCTGTCACCGCGATGACAGTGAACTGCCTCGCCGGCGTTCTACAGGAGCAGGGAGAGCTGGCGGCGGCGCGATCCCTGCGCGAGCGAAGTCTGGCGATCAGCGAGCGCTCCCTGGGACAAGAGCACCCAGAAACGGTCGCGGCTCTGATGAACCTCGCGATGCTCCTCGGCGAGCAAGGAGACGACGAAGAAGCGCTCGCTCTCAGTCAACGATCCGTGGCGATCAACCGGAAGGCCCTCGGACCGAACCATCCGGACACGATCCATGGGCTTGCGCAGACCGCGTCTACTCTCTTCGATCTGAAACGATTCGACGAGGCACGGCCTCTCCAGGAAGAGGTGGTGCGGGTCCGCGAGGAGACGCTCGGCAAGAAGCACCCGCTAACAGCGGTAGCAACCCACACACTCGTCAACACTCTCGCAGGCCAAGGCAATAGCGAGGAAGCCCTTGCGTTGTGCGTGGAGCAGTTGCCGATCCACGAAGAGGTCTTTGGTCTCGACCATTTTGGGACGGCGTTTGTGCTCGATAGCCTCGCCAGTCTGCTCATGACGAGAGGTCGTCACGAGGAGGCCAGACCGTTCCTCGAGAGGTCCCTGGCGATCAGGGAGGCGAGCCTGGACCGCGGTCACGAGGACACGTCGCGTTCGCGCACGAATCTGGCCATGTGTCTCATCGACCAGGGAGCCGTCGCGGAAGCCTGGGACCTCGTGTGCCAATCGGTCGCGAGCGTGAGCGCTGATATCGACAGCCTCCTGTGGTCCATGACCGAGCACGAGCGCATGCAGTATGCAGGGTCCAAACTCTGGACCATCCACGCTCAGCTCGGACTCGCACGGCTTCTGGGCTCCGACGATGCTCGCAGGCAGGCTTATCAGACCGTTCTGGACTGGAAGGGGCAGATCTTCCGTTCCCTCGCGGCGGGCGGGTCTCCCGCGCGCGAAGGCGCCACTCCCAAGACGAAGGCCCTGCTGGATGACCTCGCGTCTATCAGGACCCGGCTGTCGCGCGCGGTCCACGGCCACGACCGGAGTGTCAACGAGCGAGAGATTTCCGACAGCATCGATGGCCTGCGTAACGATCGGAAGCGAATCGAGCGCGAATTGCGCAAGACACTGGGCGCCTCTACCCAGGCCGAGGCGACCTCACTCTCGTCAATCCAGGCGGCGCTCCCGCCGGACTCGGCACTCGTCGATTTCTTCGTTCACCCGTGGTACGAGCCGGCGCCACGCGATCCGGAGGGAGCACTCTCGAGAAAGGGCGAGTGGACGGGGCCGCACGTCAGCGCATGGATAGTCCGCTCCGGCGAAGGCGGACCGATCCACGTTGATCTAGGGCCGAGTGCCGTGATCGAATCGACGGTGGCGGACTATCTTGCCGGCATCGTCGGGCAGGGCGTGCGCCCCGACCTCAGCAGCGAGCGCGGAGTCGCTATCCTGGGAGAACCCGGCGGGGGGCGTGCACATTCGATCTCGGGAGCTCTCTGGACACCCCTTGCACCCCATCTCGAAGGGGTCGGGACCGTCTTCGTGTCACCCGACCGTTTCCTGGGAACTCTCCCATTCGAGATCGTCCCAGCCGAGGGCGGTTCCTACCTCATCGAGCGACACGCATTCGTCTACCTCCAGGACGCTGTCGCCCTCGTGACGATGGCTACCGCCCGTTCTAGCGCGGAGGGAGGCGGCCTGCTGTGCGTCGGCAACGTCGACTATCGAGAGGCCGCCGACCCCGTTCCCTCGAACAGTGGCATCGAGCTCGGACTCTCGAACTTGCGCAAAGCGCTGGCAGATCGCTGGACTCCTCTCCCGGGTACGCTTGAGGAATGCACCGCTATCTCCGAGCTTCACGACCGTACGTTCGGCGAGTCGGAGCAACGCCTGTGGCTGAATGGGATGCTGGCGACGGAGGAGCGGCTGAAGGCAGAGCTCTCGGGCTTTCGCATCGCCCACATTGCGACCCATGGGTTCTTCCAGCCCGAGGCGCTGCCCTCCAGCTGGGAGCAATCGCGGGAACGGACCGGAAGCAGTGACGTCCGTCGATCCCATCTCACAGGCATGCTGCCCGGGCTCCTCTCCGGTCTGGTCCTGGCCGGCGCGAACTCTCCTGCTTCGGGTGGCGAAGACGGATTTCTTACCGCCGAGGAGCTGTCATTCCTCGACCTCAGGTCCCTGGAGCTGATCGTCCTGTCGGCCTGTGAGACCGGGCTCGGCCGCGCCGAAGGCGGCGAGGGGATGCTCGGACTTCGCCGCACCCTGCGTCAATCGGGGGCCCGAACCGTCGTCAGCTCACTCTGGTCCGTCGACGATCGTGCGACGAGCCGGTTGATGCAGGACTTCTACAGGGGCCTTTGGGTCGACGGCAAGCCGAAGCTCGAGGCCCTTCGAACCGCGCAGCTCGCGATGCTGCGTCGCAACCGAGCCGAGCACGGTGGCGAGGCGAGGCCTTCGACCTGGGGGGCCTTCGTGCTCGACGGCGACTGGCGCTAGTCCGATTCGAGTTGCTGTCGAAACTGCAGCGCCCTCGACCCATGGTGAGATTCCGCTCATGGAGCCCCGTTTGCGGTAACGAGCACCGGAAATTCGGGACACTTCTTTGGGCGGCTCGCTAGAAGTCGTCGGTTCCAAGGCCCTATATTCGCCAGTCATGACGACTGCTCTACCGATCGCGCCGTGGACCGCGCGCGGGCTCTGCATCTCGGGTGCCGGGAACCGCTTCTACCTGATCGATGTCCGTGGGCAGGCGTTGCCGGTGGATGCGGCGGACCATGCGCGGGCTGCGTGCCAGGCGGAGCAGGGCTTCGTACCCGACGGGCTCGTATGGGTCATGGACGGGGCGCGCCCGGGTCACTTGCGCATGGTCGTGCACAATGCGGATGGCTCGCGGCCGGAGGCCTGCGGAAACGCGTTGTTGTGCCTGGTGCACTGGGGCGTGGAAGTGGGCGTGCTCGAAGGGTCGACGGCGCTGGTCGAGACGGATGGGGGCGAGCGCCAGGTGCGGTGGCGGGGCGCCGCCGATGGGCTTGAAGTAGAGGTTTGCCTGGGGATGCCGCGTGGGCTTGCGGAGCTTCGGGTGGAGGGGCTTCCCGGTGCGCCGACATTTGCGCGGGTCAATCTCGCCAACCCCCATGCCGTCCTCTGCCTCGACGCACTCGAGGACGCCTCCCTGGAGGAGTTCGGGCGACGGATGCAGGATGAGATCGCCGGCGGCGTCAACGTGCAACTGGTGGCTCGCGCAGGCTCCGGCCTCGTCATGCGAGTCTGGGAACGGGGCGTGGGGCCGACCGAGGCCTGCGGTACGGGTTCCGCCGCGGCGGCCTGGGTTGCGGTGGAGCGTTGGGACCTCGCGTGGCCCGTGGCGGTCAGTCAGCCGGGTGGCATCCTGACGGTCGACCGTGACGAGCTGGGCCAGCTCTGGCTGGCCGGCCCCGTCGAGATGCGCGGACAGGTGGAGTACACGCGCGGCGCATGGGCTACCTGCTCCACATCCTGATCGTCCTCGGCGCGGAGGGCCTGGGCGAACTCGACATCACGACCGGCTGGAATTTGCCCTGGGCCGTGCTGGGCCTGGCCGCAGTGCCGCACACACTGTCATCGCTGGCACGCATGTTCCAGATACGGGGCGCCTTCGGTCGCGCGGCCTTCGTGACACGAGTATTGCGCTGGTCCGCGCCCCTGCTGCAGCTGTTGCTTGTGTGCGTCTTCGGTTGGGTGCAGAGCGCGCGTGAATGGACCTCAGCCGGCATGGGGGTGTTCACCTGGCCCGAACCCGGTCTGTTTCTCGCCCTGGCTCCGTACCTGGTTTTCGAGTTACTGGCGATCGACGCCCAGGCGCGGGTGCACGACACGCGCGCTCCCCAGCAGCGCGCTCTACGCTCGTTTCAGCTGCGCATGTTCCTCTCCGCTCTACTTCCGATCGGGCTCTATTTCGGGCTTTCGGGAATCGTGGCGACGAACGACGCGCTGCGTGTGCACGTCGAGCAAGTGGCCCTGTTCAACGGGCTCTTCATGGTCGTCCTGCTGGTCCTGCTCGCCCTGGCATTGCCGATCCTGATGCGCAACACCTGGGAGACGGTTCCCATTCCGGACAGCCCACAGCGCAGTGTGCTCGAGCGAGTGGCACAGCGGGCGTCGTTCAATGCGCGAGACCTGCTCATCTGGCGCACCGGAAACCTGATGGCGAATGCGGCCATCGTTGGCGTTTCCGGTCGTAGCCGGGTGGTTCTGTTTTCGGACTCGCTGCTGTCCGTTCTGTCCTTGCGTGAGCTGGCCTCGGTCTTCGGCCACGAGATGGGCCACGCCATGCGCCACCACGTGTGGATTTTCATCGCCTGGGCCATGGCCTTCTTCCTGGCGGCGGACCAGGCCGCCCAGGCCCTGGCGCAGGAGAGCGCGTGGTGGGTTTCGGCCGCCGTTCTGGGAACGCTCGGCATGTGGGCCTTGAGCTTCGGCTGGATGTCCCGTCGATTCGAGCTGGAGGCCGACCTCTTCAGCCTGCAGCTTCTCGATGACCCGGAAGGACTGATCTCGGCCCTCGAGCGGGTCGGGCCCCGGGACCGTGAGGCCAACGGTTGGCGACACTTCTCGACGCGCAGACGGGTCGATTTCATCGTGCGCGCGGCGGGCGATCCCGATTGGGCCCGACGATTTCGCGCGCGCCTGCGGCGACTCGCAATTGCGGGCATCGTGGCAGCCGCCGTCGCCGCCACGTTCACCGTTCAGGGATTGATCTCGAGCTTTGCCGAAGATCGGGTCTGGGCCGACCTGTCTCTCGGGCGGTTCGAAGAAGCGTCGGCGAGCGCGGAGCGCGTGCACGCGGGACGACCCGATGCGCTCGACGAGGAGATCCTTGGACTCGCGCGCCTGGCGGGCCGTTTCGTGTCGATCGAGGGCGCGGGTGAGCCCCAGATCGAGGATCTTGAACGAGCGGTCGTGGGTGCGTTGAAGGGTGGCAATCTGGAGCGAGCCCTGGGCTACTCCAAGCTGGCTATCCTGCGTGGTGCTCGAGAGCTGCATCCACTCTCCCGTACCCTGGTGGCCCTGATGGCCAACGACTCGCCCGCGGCTCGAGAGAATTACGAGGGTGTGGAGGCTCACTGGAGGGTCGCGCTCGCGCCCTGGGCCTCGACCCTGGTTGGCCCGTAGCCGATGGAACCAGCCCTCGGTCCAGAACCGGAGAGTCGTTCTCGAGACTGGCCCGGACGCGCCCCGCGTGCGTACCCCGCGGCTGATCGAATCTCACCTGTGCAATTCACCGGGCAGTCCCGGGCCTGTCGCCCCGGGACTGCGTCGGGTCAGCACTCGAAGTCAGAGCCGAGTCAGAACGAGAGGGCGATCCAGAGCCAGGCCTTGGTCGTATCCGTCGCAAAGGTATCCGCGTCGTAGTCGGCGAACTTGACGCCGACCGTGATGTCGTCGTCGACGGGGTAGCTGGCAATCAGGTCGAACTCGGAGCCGTAGTCCATGCCACCTGAATCCGCACTGAATTCGTGATAGGTGCCCAGTAGCTTGACGTCGCCGATGCTGGTCCCCACCGAGACGTAGGCGTCTTCGAGACCCGTGTCGGGCGTGACCAGGAACTTGTCCGCCCAACCATTGAAGGCATGCAGGGTAGCCAGGGGCGTCGTGAACTTGTCACCGGGCGCGCCCGAGCCTTCGAGGACTTCCATGCCCACCTTGAGCGTGTAGCCTTGGGCCCTCGCGCCCACCACGGCGTGCATGTAGCCCGCGTCGACGTCCGTGGGATTGTCACCCGCGTCGGACTGGCTTGCGATTTCGGCCAGGTAGAGCAGATCGAATCCTTCCAGGGCCCGCTCACCATCGAAGCGCCCTCCGATCGTGGACGTCGACATGGCGTCGAGGGTGTCGTAGTCGAGCAGGTAGGCGTAGAGGCTTCCGCGCCCCCATCCCTCGACGTCGCTCCCCACATGCAGGATGTGCGAGGCCATGCGGTGGTCACCCGCGGCAGAACTGTCGCCGAAGATCCGGTTTACGTTGCTGATGAAGGCATAGAACACGTCGACCACGCCAGCGAGTCCGGCCGCGTCCCAGGAGGCGGCATCAAAGGTCTGGTGATTCTGGCGCCAGCCGACATTGCCGACGAATCGGTCGTCGTCGAGCTTGATCTGCTGTCGCCCGACGCGCGCCTCGTTCTTGTCGTCGTGGTGGTACGACACGAAGACCTGATTGACCTCGCCGCCCTCCGGATCCGCCACCACCGGTCGACCGGTCATCATGTTCGTCGTGCTGTTGTACGCGCGATCACCGATGACCGACACGTCCTCGAACTCGAGCAGCCCCTGGAATTTTCCCCACAGCCCGGTTCGATACCCGAGCACGGTGCGCAAGGTCGAGCTGTGCGCGTCCGAGGCGAACCCATCCTGATCCACTTCCTCGAATCGGTAGAGTAGCTTGAGCCAGCTCTCGCCATTCTTGATCGCGTCCCGAAGCGAGGCGGCGGGCTCCTCAGCTTTCTCGGACTCGGGTACTTCGAATGTTGAAACCGCAAGATTCAGCTCGCCAGGTTCCACGGGCACCGACAACGCAAACAGGCTGACGGCAATGTGCAGCATCATGGTCTTTCCTTCGTTGGCCTTCGTGTTTCATCCGGTCGACGCAATCGTCGCCGCGCCTTCATCGGGCCGCTCGAGTCGCATTGGTTCACCGGTGACTCGGCCCCGAATTCAGCGCTGGATGCTGAAATACTAGATGGATCCAATTGCCCCAACCAGGGTCGCTCGCGCACTCTATTGCACGATTTCTGAAGCGCGAAATAACCACGAAGAGTACGCGCGTCGTATTCGAACTAGTGCCCATAGACGGGCACGAGATTGATGCGATTTCCAGTTCTGCCAACGCACCTCGGTGCTCAACTCGATTGAGTTCGCGACCTCGACCTGCGGCGCGCTGGAGACCCGCACCTTTCCCTCACTCGAGACGCTCGCATGCGTCACCTGCATCCGCGCGAGAACCAGGACCGACGTGACCTACTGGTCAGCAAACTGAAATCCCCGGTAGCGAATGGTCCCGAGCTGGGGAGTCTCTCGGGCAGACAATGGCGACTTCGCGTGAGCTGTCGGTGACTGGCAGCCGAGCCTTCCCTTCGAGCGGCTCGCGGTCAGTAGCCCAGCCCGTTCTTTCTCAGGTGGATCTTGGAGTCGCCCTCGCGCTGAATGGAGCCCTCTTCCGCCGTCCCGAAGACCACGACATGGTCCTCGAGCTCGTGGTCACCGGTCACGCGACAGTCGATCCAGGCCAGGGCGCCCGCGAGGACCGTGGAGCCGGCTGCGGTCTGGGCGGTCTCGAGGTCCTCGAATGGATCTCCACCGGACTGGAAGAAGGGCTTCATGAGGCCCGTGCTCTCGGCGTCGATGACGGACAGGGCAAAGCGGCCGCTGGCGCGCATGGCTGTCAGGTGGGCCCGGTCCTTGCCGACAGCCACGCATACCGTGGGAGGCTCCAGGCCGACCTGGGCAACGAACGAGCCCAGGAAGCCAAGGGGGCCCTCCGAAGCCGTGGTCGTGACGATATAGAGGCCTGACGGGATACGTCCGAGGGCCAGGGCGAGCGGGGGATGGTCGGGTGTGGGCATGGTCGGGGCTCGATGGGTCCGTTCGGAGCCCGCGCCGAGCGGCGGGGCGGGTCGGCGGCGGACCGTACGCTATCCGCCTGGGGCGGCTACAGGAGATAGAGGCGGAACTGTATTAAACGGATATCGCTGGTAGACCCCGCGAACCCGGGCCCGGATAATCCTGGGCCACGCTGAGCGCCCTCGATCGGCGCCGTGCACGTTGAGATGACCGACGAACGACAGTCCTTCCATTGGCGTGCTGAGGCCAGAGCCCAGGCGCCGGCCCGCCTCGCCAGCGCCTTCAAGCCCCTGGTCGTCGACCGCGCCTCAAGCGCCGACGCCCTGGTGCGTGAGATGGTCGGGCTGGTCATGGACTGGTTGAGTGATCATGGTGAGGATCTCGACTGGCCGAGCCTGCAACGGGCCTGGGCCACCGATGTTCAAGCATTTCGGGAGTCCCATGCCTGGCGCGGGCCGGTGGCGCATTTCCTGGAGACCATCGATCGGCTGCCACGCCATGCGCGAGACGCGGGCATCGACGCGGCGCCTCGAGACGTTCTGGCGGAGGAGCTGGGGCTCTGGATCGACGGCTACGACCCGTTGCCTGGACGGGAGCCTGAAGCGACAGAATGGGATGGCGAACCCCTCTCCAGCGGTTGTCGCTTGCCGGACCGCGGCGCCTGCCTGACTTCCCTTCTCGGTGATTTTCAGCAGGGCGAGATACTCTGTGTGCACGGCTACTCGACAACGGTCGTGGGCGTCATCTCGGGCCTGCAAGAGCGCGGCCTGAACCCACAGCTTGTCATGTCGGAAGGCACTCCGGACCTTGGCGGACGGCGCATGGCGCGTGAACTCGTACCCCTCGGTGTCCAGGTTCGCCTGTGCTACGACGTGGCCCTCGCCAGCCAGGTCGCGAACGCGGATCGGGTCCTCATCGGGACGGAAGCGATCGGGCCGGAGTGCGTCCTCGGGCGCGTCGGCACGACGGCCCTCTTCCAGGAGGCGCGCCGACGGGAAGTGCCCACCCTTGTTCTCGCGACCGCAGACAAGTGGATGCCACGCGGCGAGTTGATGCTGCCGCGCTGGTGCGAGAAGGACCCCTGGCTCCTCTGGGAGAGCGCTCCCGACGGTGTCGAGCTCGAGAGCCAGGCCTTCGAACGTGTACCCCTTTCACTGGTGGATCTATTCGCGACCGAGTGTGGTCTCGAAAGCGCCTCACAGTTCAGCCTACGAGCACTGCGGACCGGAACCGACGTCCGCGCCCTTGACCACGTGACCCACTGACCATGACGGATACGCAGCCCCCCCAGCACCGGCCGGACGAACGGATCACCTCGCGCCTCATCGAGCGCGAGATGAAGGAGTCGTACCTGACGTACGCGATGAGTGTTATCCACTCGCGCGCGCTTCCGGACGTCAGAGACGGACTGAAGCCTTCCCAGCGGCGAATCCTGGTCGCGATGAACGACCTGAATCTCAGTCCCCGTTCCAAGTATCGCAAGTGCGCAAAGGTCGCGGGCGACACCTCGGGCAACTACCACCCTCACGGTGAGTCCGTCATCTATCCGACGTTGGTACGCATGGCGCAGGAATTCTCCCTGCGCTATCCGCTCGTGGACGGGCAGGGCAACTTCGGGTCGATCGACGGCGATCCGCCGGCGGCCATGCGTTACACGGAGGCGCGCCTGGCCCAGTCAGCGGTCGAGATGATGGCCGACCTCGAAAAGGAAACGGTCGATCTCGAACCCAACTACGACGAGACACGCACCCAGCCGACGGTCTTGCCCGGGCGCTTTCCGAATCTGCTGTGCAACGGATCGGATGGCATCGCTGTCGGGATGGCCACGAGCCTTCCGCCCCACAACCTGGGCGAGGTCTGTAGCGCGTTGAACGCGATGCTCGACGACGAGAACATCACGGATCAAACGCTGCTATCGATCGTCAAGGGGCCTGACTTCCCGACCGGTGGCGTGATCATGGGCCGGCGCGGGATCATGCAGGCCTACACGACCGGGCGCGGTCTCGTGCGTGTGCGTGGCAAGTACCACGTCGAGGAGTCCAAGAACCGCGAGCGCATCGTGATCAGCGAGATCCCGTATCAGGTCAAGAAGACGTCGATCATCGACAAGATCGTCGAGGTGGTCAAGGACGGCCGCGTGACCGCGATCTCCGACGTGCGCGATGAATCGGACCGCGACGGCATTCGACTCGTGATCGAGCTCAAGCGCGGCGAGGACGCTCAGATCGTCGTCAACCAGCTGTTCAAGTTCACACCGCTGCAGACGACCTACAGCATCATCAACCTGGCGATCGACCAGGGCCAGCCGCGAACCCTGCCAATCCGGGCTCTGCTCAGTGCCTACCTGCGTCACCGGCGCGAGGTGATCGAGCGGCGCACTCGATACTTGCTGCGCAAGGCCGAGGAGCGGAAGCACATCGTCGATGGCCTGCGTATCGCCGTTGGAAACATCGATCGAGTGATCGCAATCATCCGCGCGTCCAGCGACCGCGACGAGGCCAAGGCCGGTCTGCAGGCGGAGTTCGCCCTGTCCCTGCGCCAGTCGCAGGCGATCGTCGACATGCGGCTCGGCAACCTGACTGGCCTCGAGCTCGAGAAGCTGGAGGCGGAGCACGCCGAGCTGGTCGCCATCATCGCCGATCTGATGGACATCCTGGACCGCGCGGAGCGGGTGACGGCCTTGATCCGCGAGGATATCGAGGACATCAACAAGCGCTTTGGCGACGCACGCCGCACGGAGATCAGCGACGAGGAGATCGACGTCGGCATCGACATCGCCGATCTCATCGCCGAGGACCTCACGGTCGTGACCTTCTCGCGCGATGGCTATGTCAAGCGCGTGATGTTCGAGACTTACCGTGCTCAGGCGCGTGGAGGGCGCGGAGTCCGGGGCTCGGAATCCAAGGAAGGCGACGTGCTCAAGTCGCTATTCGTCGCCTCGACACACGACTTCCTGCTGTGTTTCTCCAACTTTGGACAGGTGTTCTGGCTCAAGGTCTACAACCTGCCGGACTCCAGTCGTGCCTCGAAGGGTCGAGCGATCTCAAACCTGTTGCCCCTGCGCGAGGGCGAACGCATCGACCATGTGTTGCGCGTGCCCGAGTTCGACAATGAGCGTTCGATCGTCTTTTCGACCCGCAAGGGGATCATCAAGAAGACCAAGCTCGAGGCCTATTCGCGGCCGAAGAAGGGCGGTATTCGCGCAATCCTGCTCGAAGAGGGCGACGAGGTTGTGGGCGTGGCCCTGTCGTCGCCGGGCGACACCATCGTCATCAGCGCCAAGGGCGGACGCGCGATCCACTTCGACGAGGCCGGCGCGCGCGCGATGGGTCGCACCTCGCGCGGCGTGCGCGGGATACGCTTGCGCGACGACGACGTGGTGGTCGGAATGATCGTCGTCGAGGAGGGAGCCGAGCTCCTGACCGCGTGCGAGAATGGCTATGGCAAGCGGACTGCGCTGACCGACTACCCGATCAAGGGCCGCGGAGGACAGGGCGTCATCTCGATTCGCGTCTCGGATCGCAACGGACCGGTGGTCGCCGTGGCCAAGTGCATGGATGGCGATGATGTGATGTTCATCACCTCCGAGGGCATGATCGTGCGGACTCCCATCAGCGAGATCTCGAAGATGGGGCGCAGTACCCAGGGTGTGCGCCTGGTGAACCTCAAGGATGGCGACAAGCTGGTCTCGATGGAGGCCATCTCCGAGCGCGACCTCGAGCGCTATTCACGGGATCGCGGGGAGGAAGAAGCGGGCGCGAGCCCGGAGGGTCCCGCACCCGATGCATCGAACGACGGCCCGGACGATTCCCAGCCCGATGATTCCGGCGATGAATCCGGTGACGAATCGACCGGAGGCGAGTAGATGGGCCTCTGGCAAGACATCGAGGCTGACATCAAGGCGGCGATGCTGGCCCGCGACAATGTGGGGCGCGACACACTTCGTATGGCGCTTTCCGCAATGAAGAACCGGCGCATCGAGCTTGGGCGCGACCTGGAGGATGCGGACGTTCTGGCCGTACTCGGTTCGGCTGTCAAATCGCGACAGGATAGTGCTGAGCAGTACGACAAGGCGGCGCGTGGCGATCTGGCTGAAAAGGAGCGGGTCGAGATCGGCGTGATCCAGAAGTACCTTCCGCGCCAGCTGGACGAAGCCGAGACGCGTGTGATCGTGAAGGAGCTCATGACCGAGCTCGGGGTCGAGAGCAAGCAGGAGCTCGGCAAGGTCATGAAGGCAGTCATGGCCAAGCACAAGGGCCAGATCGATGGCAAGCTCGTCCAGCGCATAGCCGCCGAGAGTCTCGACTAGCCGTCCGACGGGCGCATCGAGCCGTGCAAAAGGACGCTAGCCAGGGCGAAAGCCCGCTCGACCTGACCCGCCGGCACGAGCGGCTCGGGCGCCGGACCGCACTGATCTCGGTGCTGACCCTCGTTTCACGCATCCTTGGATTCGTGCGCGAGGTGATCTCGGCGTCCCTGTTCGGGGACAAATCGGCGATCTACGACGCCTTCATCACAGCCTGGCGCGTTCCGAATCTCTTCCGCCGATTCCTCGGCGAGGGCGCCCTTTCGACCTCGTTGCAGACGGTGATGACCGAGGCGGAGGGCACGCAGGGCGAGGCGGCGGGCGCGGCCCTCTTCCGGCGCACCTTTGCGGTCGTGGCCGGGCTCCTGGTGCTCCTGTGCCTGGGCGTCGTGTTGTTGATGCCCCATCTCCCGGATCGCATGCCGTACACCGGCTGGACCTGGCTGGGAGCGGACCCCCAACCTGTGCGCGAGCTGGTGGCACACCTGATGCCCTTTGTGGTGTTCATCTGCCTGAGTGCCCTGGCGGCCGGAGCCCTGCACGTGCGCGGCATCTTCGGACCGTCGGCCGTCGCTCCCGTGGTGCTGAACGTGGTCTGGATCACGAGCCTGCTCATCGTCGCCCAACGATTCGGATGGGCCCAGCCGGACGCCTCTTCGGATTCCGCGAGCATGCACGCTGGGCCACTGCGCGAGCTCAGCATGGTCCACATGCTCGCCTGGGGGGTCCTGATCGCCGGACTACTCCAGCTACTGGTTCAGCTCCCCGCCCTGGCTCGCTGCGGCCTCCTGGGTCGCGGAAGTCGACCCGGGCATCCCGATACGCCAGGGACCCCTGGTAGCCCGGGCAACTCGGTGCGCAACAAGCGTGCCGACGCGCGCGGGGGAACCCGCAGTGTGCTGCGCCGCAGCGCGCCCCTCGCCTTCGGAGCCGCCGTCTACCAGATCAACGTGATGCTGGACGGGTTGATGGCCGAGGCCATGCTGCCCAACGGCGGCCCGACGGTGCATTATCTCGCCAACCGTGTGCAGCAGTTCCCCCTGGCCCTGATCGCGATTGCGGCCACGAGTGCCGTTTTTCCAGCCCTGCAGGCGCTCGGGCACAACGGTGACCGGGCCGGCCTGCGCAGGCTGCACGATCGTACTCACCGCTCGATAGCCTTCGTCGCCATCCCCGCCACCATTGGCCTATTTGCCATCGCGCAGCCCGTAATTTCGGTGGCTTTTGAGCATGGTGCATTTGGGAGCGAGGGCGTGGCGCGCGCCAGCCGGGCCCTGCGCATGTTGACCCTGGCGATCCTCCCTGCGGGGGCCACTGGTCTCGTGGCGCGTACCTATTATTCCCTCGGGGACTTTCGCAGCCCGGTGCGCGTGTCGAGCGCGATGCTGATCTTGAATGTGCTGCTGAACTACTCGAGCATTCGTTTCCTTGGCATGGATGTTGAAGGCCTGGCACTCGCCACGGCCATCACCAGCTGGACGAGTCTGATCGTACTCTGGCCGGGCCTCACGACCCGCCTGGGCCTGCCGGCGGGCGAACAAGGCCACACGGGTGCCCTGGTGCGCACCGTGCTCGCTGCAAGCGTCAGCGGAGTCCTGGCCTGGGGCTCGGAGCGCGTACTCTCACCGGCCCTGGGAGACCTCATTGGCCTCAGCGCGAGCATCGTGATCGGTGTTGTGAGTTTCTGGATCGCTGCACGGGTCCTCGCAGTACCGGAAGCGGAGCTACTCGCAGCGCGCCTGAAGCGGCGTCGGGGCTAGCAGGCGACGTCGATTTTTTTCGCCGGGTCGCGCGTCTTCATAGCAACCGGCGATCAACGAGCCGGTCGCTTCTGGATGGCCGGAACGGACGCGCCGATCTCTGAAGTGTCACTTGAACCAGGGGACAGCTGGGAGCAATATCAGGCACGTCGCGTTTTCCCCCCGCGCCGGCAGCTCGACAGGTCTCCCGAGCCGCCGTTCGACACCCCCAACTCTTATAGGAGTTCGTTGCCTGTGAATCCCGCCACGACCTCGACCGGCACGATGGTTCAGCCCGACGCCTCAGCAAATTCAGGTGAACAAGTGGAAGGTGGGTGGAGTTCGATCGACCCGCCCCGCGATCTGCCCACACCCAACTTGACGCGCAACGCACGCACGGTGCTCGAGCGCCGCTACCTGAAGAAGTCGCCCGAGACCGGAGAGGTTATCGAGACACCGGCCCAGCTCTTCTGGAGGGTCGCGACCCATGTGGCCAAGGCCGAGACAGAATTTCCGGGGGGGAACGGCGACCGGACACTGCAGCTGGCACGTGATTTCTATTCGTTGATGGCGGATCGCCTCTTCATGCCGAACAGCCCGACGCTGATGAACGCCGGGCGGTCGATGGGCATGCTGTCCGCCTGCTTCGTGCTTCCCGTCGAGGACTCGATCGAGGGCATCTTCGATTCGATCAAGGCCACGGCGCTGATCCAGAAGGCTGGCGGCGGAACTGGATTCTCGTTTTCGCGCCTGCGTCCCAGCGGGGACCTGGTCGAGAGCTCGGGCGGCACGACCGAAGGCCCCCTGTCCTTTATCCAGGTCTTTTCCAAGGCGACCGACGCCATCCAGCAAGGTGCATTCCGGCGCGGAGCCAATATGGGCATCCTGCGCATCGATCACCCGGATATCGTGCGCTTCATCAAGTTCAAGGACGATCGCAGTCGCCTCGAGAACTACAACGTCTCGGTTGCCGTGACCGATCGATTCATTGACGAGGTGCGCAAGGCTCCCGATACCCCGCACGAGGTTCAGAATCCGCGCACGGAGAAGTGGACCAAGCTCGAGAAGCGGGACGCGGACGGGACAGCTACGGGAGAATACTGGGCCGTTGGCGAACTCTGGGAGATGATCATCGAGCATGCGCATCGCAGCGGCGAGCCCGGTATCGTCTTCATCGATCGCATCAACGCACGCAACCCGATCAAGAACGTTGGATTGATCGAAGCGACGAATCCCTGTGGCGAGCAGCCGCTGCACCCCTACGATTCGTGCAACCTGGGCTCGATCAACCTCGGGCTGATGGTCGAAGGCACCGGCGATAGCACCACGTTTAACTGGGACCAGTTCCGCTCGGTGATCCACACGTCGACTCGCTTCCTTGACAACGTCATCGAGGTCAACCGATATCCGTTGCCGCAGATCGACAACATGTCCAAGACGACCCGAAGGATTGGTCTTGGCGTGATGGGATTTGCCGACGCCCTCTACAAGATGGGTATCGCATACAACTCGGAGGAAGGGTGCACCTTTGGCGAGGAGATCATGCGCGTGCTCAACGATGAGTCGCACCTGGCCTCCGAGATACTGGCCGAAGAGCGCGGAGTCTTCCCGGCCTGGGAAGGCTCTGACTGGGAGACCGCGGGACGTCGCCTGCGCAACTCCTACACGACCACGATCGCGCCCACGGGCACCATCTCGATCATCGCGGACTGCTCCGGCGGCATCGAGCCCATGTTCAGCCTGGCCTTCAACCGGCAGGTGATGAAGGACACGGCCGGGCGCCCGACGGTCATGCGCGAGGTGAACTACGTGTTCGAGCGCGCAGCCCGCGACGCCGGATACTATTCCGACGAGCTGATCGATCAGATCATCGAAGACGGGACCCTGGCACACCTGGAGGGCATCCCGGAGGAGCACCAAGGACTGTACGTGACAGCGCACGACATCAGTCCCGAGTGGCACATGAAGATGCAGGCCGCGTTCCAGCGCAGCTGCGACTCATCGATCTCGAAGACGATCAACTTCCCGCACGACGCCACCGTGGACGATGTGCGCGCCATCTACGAGCAGGCCATCGATCAGGACGTCAAGGGCGTCACGGTCTACCGCGATGGATGCCGTGAGATGCAGCCCATGGCGCTCAAGAAGTCAGGCTCGGAGGAGTCCGATTCGAAAGCCGCGGCATCGGTCAGGAGCCTGTTCACCACCGAGGCTGAGGAGCTCGCGCCGATCAAGTTGCCCGAGATCATGACCTGCCTCCGCATCAGGCAGATGACGCCTTTCGGCAACATGCACGTGAAGGTGTCTGTGGAGCCCGGGACAGGTCGTGAGCGTGAGGTCTTTGCACAGCTCGGCAAGGGCGGCGACATCGCGAACTCCGACCTCGAGGCGATCTGCCGCGTGCTCTCCCTGTGGCTGCGGTCAAACGGTAGCCTCAAGAAGGCGGTCCGGCAGCTGTCTGGCATCGGATCCAGTCTTAGTGTCCCGACCAAGGATGGCCGGATCATGTCCCTGGGGGATGGTCTCGCAACGGCCCTGCGCCGCTATCTCGAGGCCAAGGAAGCCCACGGCTTGCGGGCCCTGTTGCTCGGCGAGGTCGACCCGGACGCGGATGCCGCGGCCCCGGAATCACGGGTCAAGCCTGCAGCACCCGCCTCCAATGTCGCCAGCTACAAGATCAAGTGTCCGTCCTGTACGTCAAACCTTGCCTTCGAGGAAGGCTGCGTGAAGTGCTACGGCTGTGGCTTCAGCCAGTGCTGATCTTCAACTAGCCAGTCAGACAACTACCTTCCAGGCATGCGGCGCGCGGGCGTCGCATGCCTTTTTCTCTGGGGTCCCGCGCGTGCATTGGACTCTCGCCCATCCAGCAGAGATAGTGGAGCCGTGGGCGCAGCTGGATTCCAGATCGATGATGAGGCTGGCGCGAGGCGCGGGAGTCACCTGCGAATTCGCGGCTCCCTCGACCTGTCCCAGGCCGGGCGCCTGCGAAGCGAACTTGCCGAGCGACTGAGCTCCGGGACGGTCCGCGGCGTGGATCTGTCGGAGGTTGACTCGCTCGACAGTAGCGCGGCATCGATCCTGGCCGAGGTTTGCCGGCAGAGCGCAAATTCCGGCGGTGACATCCAGTTCGAGGGTGCCAGCGGCCGGGTACAGGCGATCCTGTCCTTGTACACGGATCGGATCACCCGCGAGTGCCTGCGAGATCCGCCCGGGCGGATCGGGATCCTCGAGCATCTGGGCCAGGCGGCAGTTGGTCTGCGCCAGCGCGTGCGCGAGCTCTTGACCTTTCTGGGCGAGTTCTTCGACGCCGTGCGCCGTGCCATCCAGGACCCCAGAACGGTGAACTGGCCCGACGTGGGCCGCCTGATCGAGCGGCACGGATCCGACGGGGTGCCGATCGTTCTGCTGATCACCTTTCTGGTCGGTCTGGTCACGGCCTTTCAGGCCGCCATTCAGTTGCGCAAGTTTGGCGCGGACACCTTCATCGCCGATATGGTCAGCCTGTCCATCACTCGCGAGCTGGGACCCCTGATGGCCGCCATCGTCGTCGCGGGCCGGTCAGGCGCTGCGATCGCGGCCGAGCTGGGCACGATGAAGGTCTCGGAAGAAATCGACGCGCTGCGCACCCTGGGGCTCTGTCCCCATCGCTTTCTGGTGTTTCCGCGCGTCCTGGCCCTCGTCTTCGCCATGCCGATACTGACCCTGCTGGCGGACGCCGTGGGGATCGCTGGCGGGCTATTCGTGGCCGTATTTCAGCTTGGAATCCCGGTCCGCGGGTATCTCATCTCGGTCCAGGAGGCCCTGAGCGTCGGCGATGTCGTGGGCGGATTGCTCAAGTCGGTTGTCTTCGGGATGCTCATCGCAGTTGTGGGCAGCGAGCGAGGCCTCGCGACCCGTGGCGGAGCTGAGGGCGTTGGCAGCGCGACGACGGGCGCCGTCGTGACGATCCTCTTTTACTTGATCTTGTCCGACGCGATCTTCACTGTGCTCTTTCAGAGCATGGGGATCTGATAATGATTCGGGTTGAGGACCTCACCATCGGGTACGGAAGCACCGCGCTTCAGGAGAACCTCAGTTTCGACGTTCCCGCCGGTGACATCTTTGTCGTACTCGGCGGGTCGGGCGCTGGAAAGTCGACTCTACTACGGCACCTGATCGGGCTCGAGCGACCCATGTCCGGTGCGATCGAGATCGAAGGACTGGGAGACCCGCGCCTGGCCCAGGGCGCGCCGCACTTCGGTGTGCTCTTCCAGTCCGGCGCGCTCTTCGGATCCATGACCCTGGCCCAGAACGTTGCCTTGCCACTGGAGCGCTGGACGGATCTTGACGCTCAGACCATCGATACCATCGTGCGCTGGAAACTGCGCCTGGTTGGTCTGGATGGCTTCGAGAATCACATGCCTTCGGAACTCTCCGGGGGCATGCGCAAGCGGGCCGGAATCGCCCGCGCCCTTTCGTACGAGTCAAAGCTGCTGTTTCTCGACGAGCCGTCAGCCGGATTGGATCCCGTGACAGCGGTCGAACTCGACGACGTGATCATGACCTTGAATGAAAGCCTCGGGCTGACCATCGTCGTCGTGACCCACGAACTCGCTAGCCTCTTCAAGATCGGCAAGAACTGTATTCTTCTCGATCGCGAGGCGCGCGGCATCATCGCACGGGGTGATCCGCGAGAGCTGCGTGACGACACGACGGACGATCGCGTACGTAGCTTCTTCAATCGACTCTCGAGCGTGGGGGCATAAGTTGGCCAATCCCGAGACCAATTACTGGAAGATCGGCCTGTTCGTCGCCTCGGGCGGCTTGCTCGCAATCGTGGCCCTCTTCTGGCTGGCGGCGCAGCGGCTCAACCGCGACCTGCTCCCGTCAGTGACCTACTTCGACGAATCTGTCGAAGGCCTCGACATCGGCGCGCCAGTCAAGATGCGCGGGGTGACGATCGGCAACGTGGCTCGCATCACATTCGCACCCGACCAGCGGCTGGTAGAGGTCCACTCCGATATCTATGCCGACGTCATGCGCCGCATCGGCTTTCCGTTCACCACCGATGGTTGGCAGGCCGTTGCGCCACCCGAAGATCTGCGCGTGCAACTGAGCAGCTCCGGAATCACCGGCGTCAAGTTCCTCTCGGTCGACTTCTTCGATCCATTGACCCACCCTCAGATTGAACTCTCCTTTGCGCCGCCCAATCGATACGTGCCGTCGACGCCTTCGAGCCTCAAGACATTCGAGGAGGGAGCCCAGGAATTCCTGCACAGTGCGCCGCGCATGATGGCGGACGTGCGCAAGCTGGCGGCAACGACGGAACGGCGGGTGGCGGAGTTCGACGCAGCCGCGCTGTCGACCAAGCTGGGCGATCTGGCCGATGCGCTGGTCGTGAAGCTCGAGCCGCTCGATCTGGTCACGCTCGAGCAAGAGGGCGTCGGTCTGGTACGTGAGATGCGGGCATTGGTCGCGAGCGCGGAGGGCGGCGAGGGATCATTGGGGACGACGATCGCGCGTTGGGGTGCGGTCGGCAGCCGGCTCGACGAGCTGCTGGGACAGGCGGAGCTGGCATCCACGGGGCGCATTGCCAATCAGCTGATGGGCGAGATCCAGAGCCTCACGCGCACCAGCAACACCGTGCTGACCGAGCTGCGCGACGATCTTGGCGAGTTGCGTGACGCGCTCAAGGCCATGCGGGCGCTGGCAGAATACCTCGAGCGCGATCCCGGAGCCCTGATCCGCGGCCGCGACGTCAGCGGGATGTGAATCGACGGGAATCAAATGCAGAGATTGGACCGAGAATCGACATGCTGAGAATCAGAAGCTGGATGAATCTACTGCTGGTCAGCTTGCTACTGATCGGGCCGGCATGCATCTCGCCTGCGGTCCCGCCAGCTGTCCACTATTTCAGCCCGACCCTACCGGCTGCTGCCAGCAGGGGCGCAGGGCGAGCGACGCGGCCGCTCTGGCTACGCCGTGTCGTGTCGGCAGGCCATCTCGGTGAGCGATTTGTTTGGCGCGCTTCCGATGTGGAATACGGGTTTCGCGAGTTGACGCGCTGGACGGAGGAGCCTGCCACGTTTGTGCGCCAGGCACTCGAGCGCCAGCTGTATCCCGGGATCTTCCAGCGCAACGAAACCAGCCGGGCGTTCACCCTGGAAGTCGAATTGCTCTCCTTCGAGGAGCAGCTCGACCCGGAGCGGCGCGCGCACGTGGCCTTCGTGGTGCGACTGCATGATGCTGACGGCAACAGCCTGCTCGAACGCTCGTTCGAGCATGGAACGCCGGTCGAGGGTTCCGGAGATGCCGCCGTGGCGCGGGCCATGGGCCTGTCCATGTCCGTCGCGACTCGCGAGGCGGTGCGTTCTATCGACAGGGCTGCGCGCGAATAGCTAGCCCGGAGTCACGAGCTCAGATCCGCCAACCCGGAGCCTAACCTGGTAGCTCCGAGTTCGCGGCCGTCGGAGAACCTTCGCACTGATCACATGGAACAACTACGGTCCGTTTAATTGCGGATCAGGGTCAGTTGCGGATCAGGACTTGCGCTCGAGCTTGGCTCTCAGGGATTGCACGAAGGCCTTGTCGTCGGCGCTGGGCGCGAACTCGATGGCCTTGTCGTAGCTCTCCAGGGCGGGCTTCTCGAGGCGCAGACCAGCGAAGGCCTGGCCAAGGCTGGCCCAGGCCCACCAGAGGGCCGGTTCCTTTTCGAGCGCCGCTTCCAGGTATCGTACCGCCCGGTTGAAATCGCCCCGTTCGACAAGCTGATTCCCATAGCCGCCGACCTCGTTGGCATTGCCGACTCGCAGTGCCCGCTTCACCATCTGCTCGGCCTCGGTCAGCCGATCCAGGCCCTCGAGCAGGCCCGCGCGGATGGCGAGATTCGCGAAGAGTGGCTTCTGAGCGATCGCGGTGTCGATCCAGTTCAGCGCCTCTTCGGTGTAGATTCCCGACTCGAGACAGTAGTTGGCAGCGTGGTACCAGGTCTGCCACTTTTCGGAGCGAGGTCCAACCACGGCGGCGCGCAGCTTGGCGAGGGCGAGCTCAGGTGTGTCGAACTCAATCTGGATCGGTACCTGCAGCTCCTCCCAGCGCAGGGCCAGGGTCACGGCGTCGTGGGAATGGGGGGTGAACTCGTATTGCAACCATTCCTGAAAGGGTGCCTTCGTCGGCCTTACCTCGGCGCGTGCCAGGTCCAGCTTGGTGTCGTAGGAGAAACTTCCCCAGGCGTTGGCGTCCTTGCTCAACATGACCGTCCAGGTTTCCTCGCCCGGAATCATGTGTAGGCCGAACCGGCCCGCCGGTACCAAGCTTCCCCCGATGGTCGCGGGATGGCTCAATGTGAGCACCGTGTTCTCGTTTGCGCCCGCTCGCCAGACGTGATCGTAGGGGACCAGGTCGCCCCAGATCTTGCGGCCCTTCACACCGGGTCGGTGGTAGATCACGCCGACCTCCGCGATGCCGATCACCTGGGTCGTCCCCGCACGCTGGCTGACGCGCGGTAGCCCGTCGATCTGCGCCACGGCGTCGGGACACGCGAGGGTCAAGGCGATGAAGGCTGCGGCAAAGATGCCGAAATGGCGCATGGAGTGCTGCATGGCAAGGCGATTGGATCGACGGGATATCGGTGGGTCCTCGGAGGAGGCGCCTATCATGGCAGAATTGGCCGCGCGGTGGGCCGGCGGGCGCGGACTATGCCTGCCCAGACGCCTAGATGTCGAGGGCGACCCGGAGAATCTCGTCACTCACACGCTGGGAGGAAAACTCCTCACAGTTGGAGATCACCGCCACCGAGATGCGCTCATCAGGTAGGTAGGCCAGATAGGAGTTGAATCCGAATATCCCGCCACCGTGATGAACCAGCGGACGGCCAGCCAGGCTGCCCAGCTGCAGGCCCATGCCGTAGGTTGTTTCGGTCATGTCCGAGAGCAGGAACGGTGTGGTCATTTCGGTATACGAGCTCTCCGAGACCACCTTGCCGGCTACCAGTGCGAGTTGCCATCGAACCAGATCTTCGGCGTTCGAGAGCAGCGCTCCGGCGGCGCCCGGGACATTCATCGAGATCAACTCGTCGTTCTGAAGCTCGCCATCCACGACCCGGTAGCCCTGCGCACGATTCTTGATCAGGGCTCCATTCGAACCATAGCGCATGCGCGCGAGGCCCAGCGGCTCGAAGAACTCGGCCTGCATGTACTCCGCGTAGCTTGACTCCGATACAGACTCGATGACCATGCCCAACAGGTAGTAGCCGGAATTGCTGTACGCCCATTGCTGGCCCGGATTGAAGCCGAGGGGCAGATCGACGAATCTCGACAGCAGCTCCTCGTGGGTCATGTGGCGCGCCGTGTCCCGCCAGAAGGACTCACCCTGGTCCGTGTAGTTTGGAATGCCGGAGGTATGGGTCAGCAAGTTCCGCAGGGTGACGACCTCGTCCCCGGCCGGATACTCGGGAAGATAGGCGCACATGTCCTCATCCAGATGGACGTCTTCGGCCTCGAACAACCGCATCACGGCAGCGGCCGTGAACTGCTTGGTCACCGACCCGATCCGGAATGTTGTACTCGCGTCCACGGCCACGTCATGCTCGACCTCGGCCAGGCCATAGCCACGGGAGAGGATGATGTCGTCGCCGAGGGCGACGGCCACGGATAGGCCGACCGCCGCCGGATCCGCCATGGCTGTCGTGACGACCCGATCGACGGATTGCGCGAGGGCGGCATGGTCGCGGGTCGGATCGGCGAGGACGGACTGGCCCGCAAAGGCCATCAGAATCGATGCTGTAATCCACATCCCTCGGGATGCGCCAGCGGTCGGCGGCCATTTCTCCGATTCTGGAGGATCCCTGGCGACGCCTACTCGGCCGGGCGGCGCGTGTAGGTCATCTCCATGACCATCCACTCCGTGCCGTCCGGGAGGGTGTCGTATAGCTCGGACACGAAGCCGCTGCCTTCAGCCCGCATCACGTGCCGGTACGGGCGCCCGTTCGGCGTCAGCACATCGGTCATGGCGCCGCTCATCTGGATAGATCCATCACTGTCCTGCACGCCGTCCGCGCGGGAAAGGCCCGTACCCCAGGTGTCCATCCACATGCTGAAGTACCGGTTCTTCAGATTGTCGAATCCGACGATCAAGAGCCCTTCGAATGGCTCGCCCATCATCGAACCGTGGAATTCCTCGAGCAGGAATCGCCCGCCGAGGATCATCTTGCTGTTCGAGGTCGCGTCCATCGAGATGGACTCGGTTTCAGGGCTCATGACCACCTTGGTCCGGATATTCCAGTTGCCGGCCCGTCTCGCGATCTCGTCGTGGGCCTCGCCCGGGGTCATGTACGCATTGAGCGCAGTCATGTACTCGGGATCCTCCATCGGGTTCTCGCCCCAATCCGACACGGACTGCACGACCACCGGAGGAGTGCTGCAGGCAGTGAAGAGGACCAGGGTCAGGCTCGCAAGGGCAGTTGAATAGGTCATGTCAGGTCGCAAGTACGTGGCGTAGGTTTGAGCGTGTGCGCGTCGGAATCGGTAGCTCGGATCAGTCCTCGTCGCCTGTGCTTTCTTCGGGATCACCAAGGTCTTCTGGGTCGTCTGTATCGACGGGATCGGGTTCGTCGACGGGAACGGCATTCGGGATTGGCGCTCCGAAAATGTCCGTGTCGCCCTTGGGCCCTTCGTTCACTCCGTAGATGTTGAACTGGGATTCGGTGCGGCTCGCTTGCCGGCGGAAGACCAGCTTGCTGCCCACGTCCCGAGCGAGCTCTAGCCGGTCGCCGTGGATCAGGACGTCGAATTCGCGCCCGAAGCCTCTGACCTCCCACTCGAGCTCCTCGTTGTCATCGAGGTAGGACCCGATCAAGGTCGTGGTGCGGATGCGCGCCGGTCCGACGAATTCAATCTCGTGAATCCCGGACTGAAAGGCGTCCTCGATCACGTCGCCGTTCGCCTCGGTCCAGCGCATGTGGATCTCGACCGACATGAATCGTTCGCTGAAGGTCAAGAAGCCCACGTGTGAGCGTCCGCTCAATGGCAGGAACTCATCCTGGATCTCGAGCAATTGCCAGGCGCCCTGCAGGCTTTCCAGCAGATCCTGGTAGGGGTCGACGCCCATCGGGCGGCCGAAGATGTCGCGCTGGTTCAGGTTGGCCGGAGTCTGTGGCGCCTGTAGCCAGAGGGACGACGCGAGGGCGAAGACTAGGGTCAGTCGAGTGTTGAAGCGGGCCATGGATCAGATCTCCTCCGCAGAAAACCAGGGGGCTCTCACGGGGGCTCAGGATACCCTGTCGGCAGACGCGCCGATCTCCTGGATCCCCCCCGTGGGTTTCAGGCCGCCAACGCCCCTCCAGAGCCCATGGAAGCCCCTCCGGACCTCGCCCCGCCGCGCCGACAGGGTGAGCGCGTCCACCGTATTAACGCGGGAGTGAACATGGCTCTCGCGTTGCTCAAGGGGCTCGGCGGACTGCTGGCGGGCTCCCAGGCCCTGATTGCGGACGCCACCCATTCGCTCGGCGACATGGCGACCAGCGCGGTGGCCTGGTTCAGCTTTCGGGTGGCAGGCCAGCCGCCGGATGAGGATCACCACTTCGGTCACGGCAAGGCCGAAGCAGCGGCCAGTGTATTCGTCGGTGGCTTCCTGGTCGCGGTCGGAGCGCTCGTGGTGGTGGGTGGCCTCGACGGTGAGGGGGTCGAGTACAGTCCAGGGGCGGCCTCGGTCGCGCTGGGCTTCGCTGTCCTTTCCGTCGCCGGGAATCTGTGGCTCGCGCGATTGACCAGCGATGCGGCCGATCAGGCCGGCAGCGCTGGCCTGCGTGCCCTGGCGCGCGACAACCAGGCCGACGTGCTGTCCAGCCTGCTCGTCATTATCGGCGTGGTCGGCGGAGCCGTGGGTTGGTTGTGGGCCGAGCCTGTGGCAACCGCGGTTATCGGCCTCTTCATTGCATGGATGGGCAGTCAGAGTCTGCGCGAGGGCATGAATACGCTGATGGACCGCGTCACGGACCCGGGTCTGCGGGCGCGCATCGAGGCCGTAGCATCGGCCGTAGACGGCGTGCACGGTGTTCAGCGTGTGCGTGTTCACCCGCTCGGCATCGCCCAACGGGCGGATGTTGAGGTCAGCGTGAACGGCGATCTGACCGTGCGTGCCGGCCATGAGATTGCGCATGCGGTCGAGGCCGCAATCGTCGCGGGTGAGCCAGAGATGATCCAGATATCCGTCCACGTCAATCCCGTCGTTGATTGACGCACAGGTTCCTTGGTTGCCATCGGACCGACCTCCGTGTCGAGAAAGTAGCGAGGGTTGAACATGTCGCAGGCCGCACATCCGCTAGTCGTAGTCGGAGACAGCCTCTCCCAGGGCTTCATGCATGGGGCCGTGACTCATACTGAGCACTCATTCGGGGCGATGATCTCGTCCGCCCTGGGCGTCGAGTCCGGATTCAGCGCTCCTTCGTTCAAGGGCGCCGGCGGGCTTCCTGTGAACATCGAGCGGCTATTGCGCGAGATGAGCAAGCGCTTTGGCCGGCGTGTGTCCTGGTACGAGTTCGTTCCCATGCTTCTCACGACGCGTGACCTGATGAACCAGACGGAGCGCTACTGGGAGCGCGGCCCCGGAGCGCAACCTGGAGCGCAAGCGAGATTTCATAACCTCGCCGTCTGGGGCTTCCAGGTGCGCGATGCATACAGTGTCAACGGTCGGGTCTGCCGCGGCGTGATCGGAGAACCGCGAAACCACTTCTTGAAGCAGGTCCCCGAGCACTCGATGTACCGCACGGCGGCACGGGTCTTGAATCCGTCGGGCGCTGGGGACCGGGACGGATTCACCGCCCTGGATGCTGCGCAACAACTGGGCCAGGACGGTGGCATCGAGCGCCTGGTCATTGCCCTCGGCGCGAACAATGCGCTCGGAACCGTCCTCTCCCTGGACGTAATCTGGTCCGAGGACGCGGACCTGCACCGACTGCCGTTCGAGCGCCGGTCGAATCTGTACCGGCCCGAGCACTTCTCGACCCTGTACTCACAGCTGGAGCAACGCGTGGATCGGATCGCGGCGCAGAACGTCTTCGTTGCGACGATCCCGCACGTGACGGTTCCGCCCGTGACTCGCGGTGTATCGCCCGGAAGCTCCGGTCAGGGCCCGGAGGACGGGCCATTGGTCGGGGAGGGGTCGCCCCGTCGTCGGTACTACGAGTTCTACACGCGACCTTGGATCTGGGACGACGCCTTCAATCCGAACAAGCATCCCTACCTCTCGCGCGCGCAGGCTATCCAGATCGACACCACGATCGACGCCTACAACGAGATCGTGCGCGAGGCGGCAGCCCGCCGCGGGTGGCATGTGGTCGATATGTGCGGCATGCTCGACGACCTGGCCTACCGCAGTTCCGGCGGCCATCCCGCTTGCCTATGCCCGGCCGGGCTCGTGAATGCCGTCGCAGCCAATCCCTACACGCGCTATCTGGTGGAAGACGGACGCCTGATGCTCGACACGCGATTCATCAAGGCCAGGCCCTATGGCGATAGCGGGTCCGGGATTCAACGCGTCGAGCGCGGCGGCCTGTTCGGGCTCGACGGTGTGCACCCCGGGGTCATCGGGACGTCGTTGCTGGCCGACCTCTTCCTCGACGCGATGAAGAGTGTCGGAGCTGCCTCCGAGCGGGTGCAGCTCAAATGGGACGACATCGTCGACGGGGACCGTCTGGTCGTCGACCCGCCCGCCCTGCTCGTCGATCTTCAGCGCTGCTTGGCTGGTCTGGAGCGCCACTGGGGCCTGTCCGATGTGCTGGAGCAATTCTGAGGATCCGCCGGCCGCTGGACCTGTCGACGGTGCCCAGATAGGGTTCAACAGCCACGTGGGAACCCGGGTCCAGATGGCTCGTGGAGTTGCCCCTCTCTGACGAATGATCTTCAGCTCCCCGGTCTTCCTACTGCTCTTTCTGCCGCTGGTGCTCCTGGTGACGCTGGCGTCGCCACGGAGCTGGCGCAACATCGAGCTGCTGATCGCGAGCCTGGTGTTCTACGCCTGGGGCGAGGGCCTGTTCGTCGTCGTGATGCTGGCGAGTATTGTGGCCAACTACGGCTTCGGTCGCTGGGCGGAAGGTGCCCGCACGCGGGGAGCCAGTCGAGCGCCACTCGTGCTGGCGGTGAGCTTCAACCTGGGGCTCTTGTTCGTGTTCAAGTACGCGAACTGGTTCTGGCGAGAGCTGTCCCGACTGGTGGACACCTGGAGTGGAGCAGAGGCCAGCCTCCCGGAGCTCGCACCGATGCACCTGCCGATCGGTATCAGCTTCTTCACCTTCCAGGCCCTGTCCTATGTGATCGACGTCCAGCGTGGCGTGGTTCCGGCGCAGCGCAATCTGATCCGCTTCGGCGTGTACGTCTCGCTCTTCCCGCAGCTCGTGGCCGGGCCGATCGTGCGCTACCGCGATGTTGCGGCCCAGATCGTGTCGCGCAAGATCCAGTCGCCCGAGTTCGCAGAGGGCGTGCGGCGCTTCGTCATCGGCCTGGCCAAGAAGATGTTGATCGCCAACACCCTGGCCTATCCGGTCGACCAGATCTTTGCACTGCCAACGGAGCAGCTGGCGACGAGCGTCGCCTGGCTAGCGATGGTTGGCTATGGACTGCAGATCTACTTCGACTTCTCCGGCTACTCGGATATGGCCATCGGGCTCGGCCATATGCTCGGATTTCGATTCCTCGAGAACTTCCAGCACCCCTACGCGGCGCGTTCGATCACGGAATTCTGGCGCCGCTGGCACATCTCCCTGTCGAGCTGGTTTCGAGACTACCTCTACGTACCGCTCGGCGGAAACCGCAAGGGGCGCGGGCGCACCTATGTGAACTTGCTGATCGTGTTCATTCTCTGCGGACTCTGGCACGGCGCCAGCTGGAGTTTCCTGGTCTGGGGCCTGTATCACGGAAGCTTCCTGGTGCTCGAGCGCGCCGGGCTCGGCACGCTGCTCGAGCGGGTCCCGAGTCCATTGCGTTTCTTGTACAGCCTGCTGGTGGTCCTGGTCGGGTGGGTGTTCTTCCGCTCGGAGACACTGGGTCAGGCCATCGACATACTCGCGTGCGCATTCGGAGCCACGGGCGAGCTTGCCCATTTCTCGAATGTCTGGATCTTCACCACGCCGGTAGTCGGGCTGGCCTTTGCGGCCGGGATCATTGGATCGACTCCCTGGCTCCCGGCCTTTGGCGCGTGGCGCGAACGAGTGGCGACCACTCCCGTCCGCGCCCTGGCCTTCGAGGTCATCGCACTCGCCTCGATCGCGGGCCTCTTCTACCTGTCACTGCTAGAGCTGGCCGCCGGCAGTTACAATCCGTTCATCTACTTCCGCTTCTGACGTGTCGGCGTACCGACCCTCACTACGGTCAGCGAGCGAGTATGCGGAGCGTCCGCTCGCACGCTTGCAAGCGGTTCTCTTCCTCGCCGCGATCGGCGTCCCCTGGTTCTATCTTGCGACCGGACTCTCGAGTGGGGACGTCAGCAATGAGATGCGCAAGCCGGCGCCCCGGCCGACGATCAAGGCCGAGCTCTCGAGTGTCGTGGCATTTCCTCGTCGCTTCGCACGCTGGTACGGGAATCACTTCGCCTTCCGCAGAGCGCTAGTGCGTCAGCACAATGTCCTGAAGTGGTCGAGGTTGCAAACGGCACCTACGGACAAGATCGTGTGCGGACGTGACAACTGGGTGTTCTACGCGGACAGCCAGACCCTCACTCAGGTTCGGGGCGCAATGCCGTTCACCGAGGAGGAGATCGACCTCTGGGTCGACATGCTCGTTGAGAGGCGCGCGTGGCTGGCTGACCGCGGATGCCGCTACCTGCTGGCTGTCGCGCCATCCAAGGCCCGGATCTACCCGGAGTACCTGCCGGCCGGATACGAGCCGGTCGGCCCCAGTCGCCAGGATCAGCTGCTAGCGGCACTCGAGGAGCGGACAGACATCCGTTTCATCGACCTGGGGCCAGCCTTGATCGATGAACGATCGAATGATCGCGGCGGTGATCTGACATTCTACAAGTACGGAACCCACTGGACCGAACGTGGGGCCTTGCGCGGTTGGCGTGAGATTGTAGCGCTGCTGCCCGAGGTGTTCAGCGAGATGCCACCGGCTGTCGGCGCCCTCGAGCGAACCCTTATCGAAGGTAGTCAGGGCGATACGTGGAGCGCGCGGCTGTACCTCGAGGACCATCTGGTTCAGGAGGACTGGTCGCTGGCCCTTCCGGTGGAGCCGCAGTCGACGCCCCTGCCGACGAGCAGGTTTGGCAAGCTCTTCGTGGGGTCGGATGACCAGCCGCGAGTGATGCTATTCCACGATTCATTCGGTACCGCACTGCGCCCCTTGCTGGCCCGCAGTTGCCGCTCCTTGATGTGTTTCTGGCGCAACGGCTGGGAGCTGGCCCTGATCGAAAACGAGCAGCCGGATCTGGTCATCGACCTCTTCATCGAACGCAAGTTCGTGACGTTCGAACCGGGAGGCATTCCGTTGCCGACCCAGAGGTGGCTGCGAGCCGGGTTCGAGGAGTGCACCACAACCATCTGGTCCATGAACGCAGACGATCTGGGCCAGGCCCTCGGTGTGAAGCAGGCAGAGCGCCCGACGGACCCTTACCGGATGGCGCGCATGCCCAAGCTATCCGGTCCCATGGGTGAGTCGTGTTGGATCGCGATCGACGTGGAGAGCGACACGGGCGGTATTCTCGAGCTCTTGCAGCATGCGCCGGGCCAGGCGGCCGATCCGGCAAAACAACGCTTCGATGCCGCACGAGCCTTTGTCGAACCCGGCCGCCAGACTCTCTTCTTCACCCAAACAATGGGCGCCGGTTCGCGCGAACTCTGGCTCGCGTCCCCGGAAGGGGGCTGGACCATCCACTCCGCCGAAGCACGCCACTGACGGCAACGCCGCTGAATCGGGCGCGTTCGTTGTTGGAAGGCCGGATCGCTTTCACTGCTTACCCGTGAAACGACCCGGGTTTCCGTCGGCCCATTTCCATGTCGACATCGAAACCGGCCAGATCAGTCACCTTCGTGCCGCGTCATCGTCCGCGAGAGGAATGTCATCGACGCCGCATTCCCGGATGAAGGTCCATACGATCGACCAGTAATGGCTCGAGGCCGTTTCCGGGAGGCGATCGTGGGTCGCACCGGGGATGGAGACGACCTTCGCATTGGTCCCGATGGCCGCCGCAATAGCCCGCGCCTCGCTCGGTAGGGCATGGGTGTCCAGCTCGCCGCTGAGGACCAGGACGGGCGTGTTCCCTGGAATGTCCCTCACCGTGTCGATGAGTCGCAGCTCGTCAATGTCGAGGCGCAGGGGGGCCGCGGCCACGAGGGCGAGCCATGCAATGTCAGCCAGGGGCTGGATGAGGACGCGGCGCGTTCGGTTGCGGGTTGCGATCGAGATGGTCTCGAACGGGCTGTCTAGCACGTACGCGAAGATCCGATCACCCAGTTCGGCGGCGGCGAAGACAGCGGCGGCGGAGCCCATGGAGAAACCATGGATCAGGATCGGGCGTCCCGGTAGGCGCGCTTCCAGGAACTCGATGCCTGCGATGACGTCGTTGCTCGAGCTCAATCCGTAGTCGACCCGCTCGCCCGTGGAATCGCCGTGGGCCCGTAGGGTGAGCGACAGGATGGGATGGCCGTGGGCCACGTAGGCTTGCATGCGGGGCAGTGCCCAGGTGCGGCTGCCCGAATAGCCGTGGAGGAGCAGGACGGCGACCCTTTCAGCGGACCCATCCTCGGCTTCGCGATCCGGGGAATCGGCGAACCACGCACCGAGTTCCTCGCCGTCTCGGGTGGGGATCCGCAGGACCTCGAAGCGACCGACTTCCGACGCCGGCACAGGCTCCTCGAATGGTGGCCTGGGACGCCCGGTCAACAGGAACAGAACGACGACGCCCGAGAGCCACCACGCGCCAACGAGGACGCCGAGTGCGATCAGCGCACGGCGTCCGCGACGAGTCATTTCGGTGCGGGCAGGGAGTCGAGCAGCGAGAGCATGTCGGCCTGCTGGACTATGGCGAAGCGGGTAAGAGGCTCGCCGGGCTGGTCGTGGGGAAAGACTGCCATGAACGGGATCGAGACGGTGCCGAGCTTCGACATGAGTCGCTCGAGCATGCTGGTGCGGGGCCCCTTGTGGGTGATGTCCGCCTTGTAGATCACCACGCCCTTCTCGGCGAACTTCTCCTGGACCGCCTCCGAGTCGTAGACAAAGGTCTCGTTGTACTTGCAGTTCGGGCACCAGTCCGCCGTGAAATCGATGAACACGGAGCGCTCACCCATGTCTTCCTGGAACTGGATCGGGTCAAAATCGATCCACTCGACGTCGCCCGACTGGAACAGGCCACGGAAGCTCTTGAAGGACAGTTGAGCTCCGAGGGCGACGATCAGAACTGACATTCCAAAGGTGCCAAGGCGCTGCGCGCTGGACTGGTCGAACGTCGCGAAGCGGCCCCACCACCAGCAGCCCATGGCGACGAAGACCAGGAATGCGATCGTGAACAGCAAGAGGTCCTGGCGCAGGCTGATCATCAAGTAGACGACGGTGGCCATCAGCACGAAACCCATCGCCTGCTTGAAGGTCTCCATCCATGCGCCGGGCTTGGGGAGGAACTTGAGCAGGGCAGGTTGGGCGGTCAGGATCACGTAGGGGCAGGCCATGCCGAGGCCGAGCGACAGGAAGATCGCGACCACCGTCACGGGCGGTTGCGACAGTGTCCAGGTGAGAGTCGTGCCCAGGAACGGGCCACTGCACGGGGTGGCGAGCAGGGTTGCGAGCATGCCCTTGAAGAAGGCGTCGACCAGCCCTTCGCGCGGGGGTCCCGAAGCAGCCGCGCCGACGGCCTGGGGAACGCCCAGTTCGTAGACACCGAACATGGACAGGGCGAACGCGAATACGATCCCGATCATCACGACCAGGAACTGTGGGCTCTGGAATTGCTGGCCCCAGCTCAGGTTCAGGCTCAAGGCGAGCGCCGCCAGCACCATGAAGACGACCACGATTCCTGCAGCGAAGGCCAACCCTAGCTTGAAGATGCGCCCGCGATCCTCGCCCGCCTGCTGGACGAAGGACAGGACCTTGATCGAGATAACGGGCAGCACACAGGGCATGACGTTCAGGATCATGCCCGCCAGGAATGCGATCAGGAGCCAGAGAACCAGGCTGCGTTCGATCGGCTTGGTCTGCGACTTGAAGTCGGCGAACTGGATCGCGTCGTAGTCGATACTGGCCGGTGCACCTGATGCCGCGCTCGGCGAGGCATCGGTTCCGTGCGCGCCGCTGGTGCCATTGGGGTCGGTGGTGCCGGTGCTGGAGCTATCCCCGCCTCCGCAGAGATCGGCCGGGAATGCTGAGAACAGATCGCCACCGCCGGCGACACTCGTAACGGTCTCGTTGTACAGCACACAGGTGCCCGCATCTTCGCAGGTCAGCCCCGATAGGTCCGCGCTCACCGGGCTGGCGGTGTTGCCGCGCGCGCTGGCGTAGATCACGATCGTTCCATCGTGCCCATTGATCCACGTCCCGAGGCCGGGCTGATCAAGCTTCTGCGGCTTCGGGAATCTCAGGTCGGAGAACTCGAGCCCCTCGCCTTTCAGTTCGATGACCGTCGGCTTGCCGATGGCGTCCGGATTGCCCAGGTCGTCATGGTAGAGGTGCCACCCGAAGCCGATCTCGATCTCGATCGCGACCTTCAGACAGTCGCCATCGGCTTGCTGGAAGAGCTTGGCCGACGCCTGGTTGCCCCCCTGGAGGGGCGCGGCGAGGGCCGGGACCGTGGTCGCAATGAAGAGGAAAAGGGTGGCGAGGATACTCTTGCGGCTCATGGCAGTTCGGATGCGGGTCTCGTGTACAGGGGAGTCCTACGGCCTACGACTCCAGTGTGACAGCCCGATCTCGGGATTGTTGGATTGCGATCGGGCCAGGACGGGCCGCAGGGCCCGAAGCGGGATCTCGAGGCCTCGGGGGCAGGAGTTTACCGGGGATTCCTGCGATCGAACGGTCTGGCCGAGGCCTTGGCCTGCCCCGCGCGCCGAGTCGACGACACTCTACCTGAACAATTCCAATGCAACTCCTCATCGTCCTGCTTCCGCTCCTCTCACCCGCCAACAATTCCACCAGCGAGGTCGGTCGAGCCTTCATCGAGAAGGTCATGGTTGCGCGGGATTTTGAGGCGGCCAAGGGTCTGGCGGCCGAGGACATGCTCTTCACGGATCCGACTGCGCACACCCTGGGCATGGCCCTGAGCGAGGGAATCCGCGGACGGACGAAGATCCTGGCCAAGATGCGTAGCTTCAACGTCGGTACCGTGACGATGGAGCCCAGCTACGAGTTCAGCGCCGGACCGTACCACTGCTTTGTAGGGACCTTCAGCAGCATGCCGCCGGGCGCCAAGGCTGCGACCGGCTTTCCGTTCATGACCGTGCTGCAAGTCGAAGACGGAGTCGTGGCGGAGCGCCTCGATTTCGGCGACTACGACCCGTACATCCCGGATGACAAGCGCATCGATGGGCTACATGGCGACATGGACCACCCCATGGTCAAGAGCGCCAAGGCCTACGTCGCCGCGTACGGTCAACGGGATGTCGAGACCATGGGCTCCCTTTGCGCCGACCATGTCGTCTTTCAGGATCGCACGGCGGCTGTGATTGGGGCAGGAGATCCAATCGAGGGCAGGGCCGGCGTGATGGGTATGCTGAAGTCAGCCCTGGCGAGCGTGGACTCGTTCGAGATCGACGCGGACTACATGTTTTTCCACGGGAACTATGCGGTCTTCGCGGGAGATGTCAGCTATTCCCTCCCCGGTGCTCGCATGGGATTGGAGCAGGAGACGTTCGGTATCACCCACTCCATGGCGATCGTGCTCCGGTTCGCCGATGGGGAGATTGTCCGGCACGATGACTTTGCCGACTACGGATCGTTCCTCAAAGCGGCCAGCAAGGCGAAACGTTGACCGGTGATCCCTAGGCGAAACCTAGCAGCAGTCCGCCCTGATAGATCGTGAAGCTCGCGAGCCACGCCAGCCCGGTCATGTAGACGAACAGGAATACGGGCCAGCGCCAGGTCGCGGTTTCACGCCGCACGGCCGCAAGGGTGCTCATGCACTGGCATGCGAGGGCGAAGAATACCAGTAGAGAGAGGCCCACGAGCGGCGTGTAGACCGGGCGCCCGTCGGCGTGGGTCTCGTTGCGAATCTTCTCGCGCAGGGTGATGGACTCTTCGTCGACCTCATCGCCGATGCCGTAGACCACGCCCATCGTGCTCACGAAGACCTCGCGCGCGGCGAAGGCCCCGATCAGTCCGACGCCAATCTTCCAGTCGAATCCGAGGGGAGCGATCGTGGGCTCGATGGTGCGGCCGACCTGGCCTGCGTAGCTCTCGTGCAGGCGCACGGAGGGATCGTCGGATCTGTTCGGGAAGGAGAGCAGGAGCCAGAGGGCGATGGTGCAGACCAGGATGACGCGACCAGCCTCGGAGAGGAAGACGTGGCCCTTGCGCCACATCGATCGCATGACCGTGCCCCAGTGCGGTGCACGGTAGGGAGGGAGCTCGAGTATCAAGGGAACCGTCGGGCCCTTGAGGAGTGTGCGTCCGAGCACGGCGGCGCAGACCAGGGCCACGATCGTGCTGAAGAGGTACATTCCGATCATCAACAGGCCCTGAACTGGTAGGAACCCGAGCACAGTGGTCGGCGGGAACAGGGCGCCGATGACCAGGGTGTAGACCGGGAGGCGCGCGGCGCAGGTCATCAAAGGCACGACCATCATCGTGAGGAAGCGATCGCGACGCCGCTCCATGGTGCGCGTCGCCATGACGGCCGGGATGGCACAGGCGAACGAGGTCAGCATCGGCACGAAGGCGCGGCCATGCAGGCCGAGGGATTTCATCACCCGATCCATCAGGAAGGCCACGCGCGCCATGTAGCCCGTGTCCTCCATGATTCCCAGGAACAGGAAGAGCAGCAGAATCTGAGGCAGGAACACGACCACGCTGCCCACTCCGGCCAGAAGACCCTGGGTGAGGAAGTCCCGGAACAGGTTCGCGGGCAACACACCTTCGATTCCCGCCGAGAGCCAGCCCACGCCGCTCTCGATGATCCCGATCAGCGGATCGGCCCAGCTGAACAGGGATTGAAAGACGACTCCCATCGCAACCAGGAAAATCGTGAAGCCCAGTACGGGATGCAGCAAGAGTGCATCGATGCGCTCGGTCAATCGCTTTGTCTTGTGGGCGTCCCCCGCCGCATCGAGCAGAAATGTGCCACTGCGTGCGTCGATCCACCCGAACCTGCCCGCGATGACCTGATCATGAATATCGCAATCCTCTGCCCGTGCGAGCTGGTGTCGTTCCCGCACGACCTGACGCAGTGACTCAGGGATGCCCTTGAGCTCATCGTCCTCTTCGATCGAGAGCAGAGCCCAGAGCGCGAAGGCGTCGCTGCGGCGAGGGGAAGCCGGTCCCCCGGGCGTCCAGGTGCTTGGAATGACAGCTGCGATGGCCGCGATGTGCTCGAGTAGCGAAGCCTCCTGGGGTTTCCAGCGCCATCCTGGGCGACCCCGCTCTGGAGCGTTGACGACGTCCGCGAGTACGGCCTTCAATCGCTCGAGGCCGAGTCCCCTGGAGGCAGAGATGCCCACGACTGGAACGCCGAGTTCCCGCTCCATGGCCTCCAGATCCAGGCGCTCGCCGCGGGCCTCGAGCGCATCGACCATGTTCACGGCCAGCACAACCGGCAGATCGAGCTCGATTACCTGCAGGGCCAGGTAGAGGTTGCGTGCGAGCTGGGTGCCATCAACGACGAGCAAGACCACGTCCGGTGCGGCGTAGGGTGGAACCCCGGCCAGGGCCGAGATTGCGATCTGCTCTTCTTCGCTGCGTGCCGAGAGGCTGTAGGTACCGGGCAGGTCGTAAACCCCGATAGTCCCGAGCCCCGGGAGATCCAGCGTGCCGTCAGTACGGTCCACGGTGACGCCCGCGTAGTTACCGACCTTGACGTGCAGGCCCGTCAGGCGGTTGAAGAGCGTCGTCTTGCCCGTGTTGGGATTGCCCGCCACGGCGATCTGCACCGGCGCCGACTCCACCCGGGCGTCAGCGGCTCGACCTGCTAGCGAATCCACTGGAGTTCCCAGCGTCAGCGGCCCGTACCGGAGGTCGCGAGGCGGCCGACGCTGTCAGAGTCCGGGTCCTGACGGCCGGCCGGCTCAGGCCCGGATCCCTCAGCTTCGACGAGTAGCTCACTGGCCTCGGACCGGCGCAGACTCAGGTGACAGCCGCGGACCTCGAGCTCGATCAGGTCGCCGATACCGGCCTGGCGCACCAGGCGTACTGGAGTTCCCGGGAGCAAGCCCATCTCGAGCAGGCGGCGGCGGAAGCCTCCGTGGCCGACGATCGCGACGAGCCGCGCGCGGGTCCCGGGAGCGATGGAGCTGAGCTGGATCATGGTCCGTAGATGAGAATCGGTCTCAATACCGTCGAGTCTTTATACCAGGTCGGGCGTATATAGGGAAACCACCCCCGGATTCCAGGCCCGGGGACCCTCAGGCTCCTCCTCGAACTGCCTTGTTTCGGTGTTGGTCGTCGAAGCGCAGGTCGCTGCACCGCCTGAGCTTGCATCCGAGCGAACAGTCCGACCGCGCTCGACCGTGGCGGAAGGTCTCGAAGCGGCGTGTCGGTAGGGGCTTGGGACGGAAGGCGCTGGCTGAAACAACACTGAAGCCAGGCAGTTCAGCTCCTGTCCGCTCTACCCTTGCCTGGCGGCTGATCCCCCGGACAATCGGACCATGAAAAGCGCCAAGGAAGTTTCCGGTCGACAAGCGGCGGAGCGGGTTGAGGACGGCATGACCCTCGGTCTGGGTACCGGCTCCACGGTCTATTTCACCCTGGTCCGGCTCGCGGAGCGCATCCAGGAGGAGGGGCTAGGCCTGACCTGCGTTCCCACCTCCCTGGATACGGAGGGCAAGGCGCGTGACATGGGCATCCCCCTCGCCACCCTCGAGGACGTCCGCGAGATCGATCTGACGATCGATGGGGCGGATGAGATCGACGGAGACTTCCAGATGATCAAAGGGGGGGGAGGGGCGCTGTTGCGCGAGAAGGTCGTGGCTTCCCTTTCGAAGGCCGAGGTGATCGTCGTCGGGCGCGACAAGGTCGTGGAGCGCCTCGGGACCACGTTCAAGCTACCGGTTGAAGTCGTTCCATTCGCCCGGCCGGTCATCGCGCGAGAGATGGAGCGCCTGGGGGCTCGGCCGATCCAGCGCCTGGACGGTGCCGGAGCGGTCTATTTGACCGACAACGGAAACGAGATCCTCGACTGCAGCTTCCCCGAGGGAATCGCGGACGCGCGCGGCCTCGAGGCGCACCTGGCACGGGTACCGGGCATCGTCGAGAGCGGCCTGTTCATAGATCTGGCCAGCGCGGTCGTGATCGGGGCGGACGACGGGACCTGCGAGGTGCGCGAGAAGGCCTGACCGACATTCCGTCCCCCTTCTGGGCCGGAAACTCCTTCACGCCACGGAAACGAGCGCCGCCCCTACCCGCGCAGAAGTTTCCAATCGGCCGGCGCCGCCCCCAGGGCCAACCCCCGCCAACGGGTCGAGAAGGCCGCTTTTGGCGCTTGGCACCCCGGTTGCTCCAGGGACGGCGTATGGAGACCCTGAATTTCCCAGTTGGTCTTCGTTCCTTGGATGTGTCTGGACGGTCGCTCGGCACGGAGCGACTGTCCAGCGCGCCATCCGGGACGGACCCTGATAATGTCGGCTTTGCCGAGACCCTGGAGGCCCAGACGGCGCCGGAGGCAGCTACGCCTCCTTCGGAGCCTGCCGCCGATGCGCCGGTCGCGGATGCTCCGGTGCCTGACGCGCCGGTAGCTGAGGCGCCAGTCGCTGATGCGCCAGTCGCCGATGCGCCAGTCGCTGATGCGCCAGTCGCTGATGCGCCAGTCGCTGATGCGTCAGTCGCCGATGCGTCAGTCGCTGATGCGCCGGTCCCGGATTCGCCGCTGATCGGCACCTCGGCCGTCACCGCTCCGGCCCCGGAGCCCGGGACGATGCTCGACCCGAGGCAAATGCCCACCATGCCGGACCCGAGCGCGGAGGCCGCGTCTGTCTCGTCCCATGGCGATATCGCACCGGAGATGATCCGCATGGAGCTCGCGACTCCTGAGATGGCCCCTGAGGCCGATCTGGGGGATCTGGAGCAAGGAGTTGGCGCGCCCGAGACACCGGTTTGGGGTTCTACGCAGGGCCAAGCGACCATCAATGACACAATAGCTGACCCGCTGTCCATGGGGCAGGGTGACCTGGCGACCGAAGCAGCCGAAATGGGGGATCGCCGAGGGATTCCGACCGGGACCACGTCGAGTCAGACGTCCGCTCACGAGACTGGCACTCTCAGCATGCCGGAGGGATCGTTGATGGCGGATAGCCAAATGACATCCAAAGAGATGCCAAGTGACTATCGGGTGGATCCCATCACAGGCCAGGAGCTTCCTGACACCAGTACTTCGAACGGTGCGAGCCTCGATCAGGCCGGACCCCTAATGGGTCATAACGGTAGTGCAACCGCAGGCGCAAATGGCGATAACGTCACATTGTCCGATCAGGCTGACCTCGGGCCGACTACTGGGGCGATGCCGAATGCCTCGCATAGTGCGTCTAACGGCATATCAACCACCGAATCCATGCAGGTGGCCGGTGACCCGACTGTGGTGGGTAGTAACTACCCATCAATCGCCAACGGCGAGGCGGGAGAAGCGCCGCCGATGGTTGCCACCCACCCTGAGATGACCGGGTCGAACGGGACCATGTCCGGCGCGGCGACCATGGCCTCCTCGACCCTGATTACCGACTCGTCCGCCGCCGGGGCCCAGACCGCCCAATCGGACTCGCCGCCGCCCCTCGACCAGGGCCTCGCGGCCCTCTCGGGAAGCTCACCGACCTCCGACCAACCGACCGGGGCCTTTGACGCTCCCGCGGCTGGCATCGAAGATCTGGCGACAGCCGCCACCGTGGCCCGGGACGGGACCTCGACCGAGGCGCGCGTCAGTCATTCCCTCGACAATTCGACGGCCGTCGCTCGCGCCGCCGAGCCGGGCCGAGTGGACGGGCCGACCGGGCCGACCGTCGGCGAGGGCAGCCCGAGCCCCGAGGCGATCGAACGGGCTGAACGAGTCCTGCAACAGGTGCGGATGCAGCTGCGCCCGGATCTGCGCCAGGCCACCCTCGAGCTGCGGCCAGAGTCCCTGGGACGCATCGCCATCCAGATCGAGATCGAGGACGGCCAGACGACGGCCGTCATCCGGGCCGACAGGGCGGAGGCGTTGAGCGTGCTGGAGCGGCACCTGCCCGAACTGCGCTCGATGTTCCAGCAGTCCGGCGTCGACGTGTCCGACTTGGATGTCGGCCTTAGCTCACGCCATGAGGGTGAGGCCGATCTTGGCGACGCCCAGAACAGGCAACGTGGCGAATCCGGTTCTGCCGCGGCTGCCAGTGAAACCGAACAACCCATCGAGTCCGCCCTCGCGGCTCAGTTCAGTGACCACGGCGTAGACACCTACGCCTGACCGATCAACGGAGACCATGATGATCACGGGAATCAGCGCTAACGACCCCATCTTCGGTGCGAACGCCACGAGCGAGAAGGAAACGCTCGGCAAGGATGCGTTCATGTCCCTGCTCGTCGAGCAGCTCAAGAACCAGGACCCGTTGGCCCCGACGAACAACGAGGCCTTCGTGGCTCAGCTGGCCCAGTTCTCCTCTCTCGAGCAGATGCAAGAGGTGAATGACAACCTCATCGGTCTGGCCTTGATGGAGCAGGGCAATGCGGTCATGTCTCAGCTAACGGACAGCAGCGTGTTGATCGGCAAGGCAGTTCGCTACCAGGACCCGGAGTCGGGCGACCAGCTGCTCGGTGCCGTGGACTCCGTCAAGCTAGAGGACGGCCTGGCCGTTCTGCGCATCGACGGCAAGGACATCCCGCTCGGGAGTGTTGTCGAAGTCACGGGCGATCTGATCGATGACGCGATGGAACACACAGACACGGGCACGGAAACCGACGGGGGCGATTCGGAAGACTCTCAGGCATAGCGAACAAGATTTCAGAACCGATTTAGACACGAGACCCAACACACAAAGACATGGCCAGCTCCCTATTTGCAGCCCTCAGCGGAATGCGCGTCCATCAGCAGATGATCGACGTGATCGGTAACAACCTGGCGAACACGAACACGCCCGGGTTCAAGTCCTCGCGCGCATTGTTCTCCTCTGCGCTGACCACCACCCTCCGTGGTGCATCAAGTCCGAACGGCGGCGCCGGCGGCCGCAACCCGGTACAGATCGGCCTGGGCGTCGTCTCGGCCTCGATCACTCATAGCCTCGAGCAAGGCGCTCTCACGTCGACCGGCCGCTCCCTGGACCTGGCCATGGAGGGGCGCGGATTCTTCGCGCTCTCGGACGGGGATCAGCGCATGTACACCCGGGTCGGCACCTTTGGTGTCGATGCGGATGGGCAACTCGTGGACCAGCGAACGGGTCTGACCGTTCTCGATCCCCAGGGCCAGAAGGTCGAGCTCGATGTGAACGCCCTGATCCCGCCCAAGGCCTCCGAAAACGTCATGATCTCGGGCAACTTGCCCGCGGTCGTGGATGGGCCGCTGGCCGAGATCGCCATGGGTTCGAGCGCGCTGAAGGAGGGCACCACGGGAGTGACCACTTCCGCGAACACCGGGCCCTTCGCTGTGCCGGTGGGCGCCACCTTCGAGATGGAAGTGCTGGTCAACGGTACATCCTCCGTCAGCGTAAGCGTCACGGACTCGGATGCCGACGGGTCGATCCCGGTTGCAGACGTGGTCTCAGCCCTCGATGCGGTCTCGGGCATCTCGGCCGCGGCCGTTGGCGGCGCAGTTCAGATCACCACGGATCGCACCGGTCCGGAAGCGTCTGTAACCACGATTTCAGGCACCCCGAACGACCTCAAGACGCTCGCTGGATTCGCCGGCTTGACGGTGGGAACCGAGGTCGACGTGAGTCTCACGACCAACCTCAACGATGTCTCGGGCAATGTGGACGACTACGTTCCCGGGGACGTGATCGAGGTGGCCGGCGTCGATGCCGACGGTGCGCCGATCAACACTGTCTTCACCTTTGGTACCGACGGGACGACGGTCGGTGACCTCGTCAGTTTCCTCGATGCCCAGTACTCGGATGCTTCCGTCACCCTGAATCCCAACGGCCAGATCAGGATCGAGGCCCAGAGCACGGGCGAATCCAACATGCTTCTGGCGCTCACGGATGGGCCCGCGAATGTCGGCGGTTCGACCTGGGCCGCCTACAGTCCGGTGGTCACGACCGAGGGCACCGGTCCCGATACCGTGGTCACCTCGGGCGAGATCTTCGATTCGACGGGCGTATTCCACACCCTGACGATGACGTTTGAGCGCCAGGACGACCTGACCTGGAACATGACCGCGGAATTGCCGGCCGATGAAGGCACGGTGCTCAGCCCTCCGTTGACGGGAATTCAGTTCAATGCGGATGGCTCGCCGGCGGGTCTCGGCCTGGCAGAGGGCAACATTTCAATCCAGCTCACCGGAATGCCGACGGCTCAGAGCATCGATATCGACTTCGGTACGGACGGCGACTTCAAGGGTCTGACCCAGTTTGGCGGCCAGGCAACGGTCTATGTGGCCGAGCAAGACGGCTTCGCGGATGGTGGACTGGCTGACGTCACGGTGAGTCAGGCTGGAGTGATCGAGGGGACGTTCACCAATGGTCAGATCCTCGACCTGGGCTCCATCGGAATCGCGACCTTCAACAACCCTGATGGTCTGGCGGACGCCGGCGCCAACCTCTGGACCCAGACGGGGAACAGCGGTGTGGTTCGTCTCGGTGATGCGAGCAACCAGGTATCCGGATCCGTGGTCGGCGGTAGCCTCGAGCTCTCGAACGTCGATACGGCGGAGCAGTTCGTTCGGATGATCGAGGCCCAGCGGGGTTTCCAGGCCAACGCGAGGGTGATCAGCACCCAGGATGAAGTGCTGGCCGAGGTCGTGAACCTGGTCTAGGGCTAGCCTGACAAAGCCTCTTGGCGGCCGTCTCGGGCCTGTCGGTGTGCCTGCGTACACTGACAGGTCCGGGGCGGCCGCCTGCATATTCAGGTAGGTATCCGTTTCCGGAAAGACTTTCGCTGGTCGGGAAGGGAAGGACCGTGCGCTGGCGAGCCCTGCCCCCTTGGCGGCCGCCTGAGGGCTATCCCTGGCTTGGCACCGGCTTTGCTTGGTGTTCAGCATGAACCTGGGTCTGTACAGCGGTGTCTCGGCGGTGCGCGCCAACGAGAGGCGCATGGAGGTCATCGCCTCGAACCTGGCGAATATCGATACGCCGGCCTTCAAGCGGCGCAGCCTGCGCTCATTCTCCGTGGCCCTCGGCAAGGAGGCGAACGCACAGCAACAGGTTGCTACTGCCCAGCGCACCGACTTCAGCCAGGGGGTCCTGGAACCGACCGGAAACCCGCTCGACCTGGCTCTACTTGGTGAGGGATTCTTCGCCATCGACAGCCCTGACGGCGAGGTCTACTCGCGCCGTGGCTCCTTCCTTACCGACGAGAGTGGCAGTCTCATCACGGATGACGGCTTCCCGGTCGCCTGGCGTGGCGCTCGCGGTCGGATTGACCCCGTCGGCGTTCCGATCACGATCGACACGTCCGGTAATGTGCGCCAGGGACCCCAGACCCTGGGGCAGCTCAAGATCGTTGGATTCGACGACCCCGAGCGCCTGCAGCCTGGCAGTGACGGCTACTACCACGCTCGGCCGCAGCTCCAGCGCCATGCCTCCGCGGCCGAGGTCCATCAGTTCACGCGGGAACGTTCGAACGTCTCGAGTATCAGCGAGCTCGTCGCGCTCATCTCGACTCAGCGCAGCTTCGAATCCGCTACCAAGCTCATGCAGATGCTCGACGAGTCCTACCGACAGCTCATCAACAACCGCTAGTCCCCCTCAGGATCCCAGAACCAATGCTCCGAGCCTTGATGACTGCTGCCTCCGGGATGAAGTCCCAGCAGCTCCAACTCGACACGATTGCCAACAACATCGCGAACGTGAACACGGAAGGCTTCAAGAGGAGCCGCCTGTCGTTTCGCTCGTTGCTGTATCAGACGTTGCGTGAACCGGGTGCGCCGACCTCTTCGACCCTGGTGCAGCCCACTGGGTTGCAGATAGGTAGTGGCGCGGAGGTCTCGGCAGCCACCAAGGACTTCAAGCAGGGCGAGTTGCTGCAGACGGACGGCCAGCTAGATCTGGCGATCCAGGGCGAGGGCTTCTTTCGCCTGCGCCTGCCGACCGGCGACTTTCGCTACACGCGCAACGGCAGCTTCAGGCTCGACGCAAACGGCGTAATCGTCTCGAGCGAGGGCTACCCCCTCGAAGGTGCTCCGAGTATCCCCGTCGACGCGATCTCGATCATCGTTGGCGAAGACGGAACGATCGCGACCATGAACCGGGAAGACCAGCTGCCCCAGCAGCTAGGCCAGATCCAGCTCTACCGTTTCGCGAATCCGACCGGGCTCAAGGCGCAGGGCCGAACCATGTACACCGAGAGCGGAAGCACGGGAGCGGCTCAAGCGCAGACTCCGGGTCAGTCCGGCGCAGGCTCAGTCCTGCAGGGCTATACCGAGCGCTCGAACGTTCAGACCGTCGACGAACTCGTCTCTCTGATCGTCGCCCAGCGCAACTACGAGGTGAACAGCCGCGCCATCAAGGCAAGTGACGAGATGCTGCAACAGACCAATCAACTGATCCGGTAAGTCCCGATGATCTCGATCCTACTCCTGACGCTGGCCACAAGCGTCACCATCAAACTGCCGAGCGAAGCCCAGGTGACCGGCGTCGATTTCGTGCTTGGCGACATCGCCCAGGTCGAGAGCGACGATCCCCAGACGGCCGAGCGTTTTCGGACCCTCTCGCTGGGATATGCTCCCGCGCCCGGCTACAGCCGTCTGCTCGAAGCCCAGGCTGTTGCGCGCGAGGCACGGGCGAGCTTTCCGGGTCTCGAACTCGAGTTCCAGGGTGCTAGCTCTTGCCGCGTATTCGCCAAGGTGCAACGCATCGAGGCAGCCGCCATCGGTGCGCTGGCCAAGGCCGAGCTGGCACAGGTCTTCAGGGATCTGGATGTGGAGCTGGAGATGGTCGGGCAACTGCTCGACGTCCAGGTTCCGCTAGGCATGACGCCGGCGACCCTGAAGGTGAAGCTACGCGAGAGTGCCCCACGTGCCGGGTCCTGGAGTGTCCCCGTGGAGATCGTCGTTGATGGAACGAGCGTCCGCACGATCTGGACATCCTGGAATGCGGACGTCTGGGAACAGCGCGACGTGCTCGTCAAGGACGTTGCGCGGGGCGCAGCCATCGGACCGAAAGACCTGGTGCAGCGCCGCACGCGCGTGCAGAACCAGCAGGCGAACAATCCACTGGACCGACGAGCGCTGCGCGGATCGATCGCAAAGCGGGACATGCGCGCTGGCGAGGCCGTGCACCTGAGGGATATCGAACGGGAGCTGGTCATCCGTCGTGGCGACCTGGTGCACCTCGAGGTGCATCACGGTGCCATCACGGCGCGCGCTGCCGCCATCGCCCAGGAGGACGGACGCATCGGTGATCGGGTGCGCGTTGTTACCAGCAGCACACAACAGGAACTGACGGCCGTCGCGAGCTCGAAGGGCCGGGTTGAGCTCCGGATGGCTCGATGATGAAGAACCAGATGAACTGCGCCCATCGGGCCGTACTGGCCATGCTGGCCACCCTCGCCCTGGCCGACCTGGGTCACGCTCAGAAGCGCCCGGGATCGATCTACAACTCTGACCTGGGGCCAGTCGGACTGGTCGGCAACAAGACCGCGCGCCGCATGGGCGACCTGATCACCGTCATCATTTCGGAGACCCAGGACCTCAAGAACGAGGAGCGCTCGGCCCTCTCCAAGCAGAGCGACCTGGCGCTGGAGCTTCTGAACCTGGACGTCGCCCCGGACGCCTTCTCGACCCTTCCGGCCTACGAGTCGAGTAGAGCCGACAACTTCCAGGGTACGGCCAACTACGAGAAGAAGGGCGCCTTCACGGCGCGCCTGTCGGCGCTCGTGATCGACACCCTTCCGAACGGCAACCTCGTCATTCAGGGACGGCGCGAGATTCGCATCGACCAGGAGCTGAAGGTAATCGAGTTCAGTGGCCTCGTGCGCCGCTATGACATTCTCGCGGACAACACGATTCAGTCCGAACTGGTGGCCGATGCGCGCGTCTCCTATTCCGGTGACGGCCCGCTGACGAGATCGACCAACCGAGTTGGACTATCGGGCTGGATACACGACGCCCTCGACTGGCTCTGGCCCTTCTGATCCGGACTCTCGAACATGATACTGCTCCCCATCTTCATGGCCGTTCTTCAGAGCGGCGCGACTCCCGTCCCGGCCAGCGCACCGGCACCGGAGACCGTACCTCCGGCAGTCGGGTCCGATGTAGCGCCGGTGCTCGTGCTCGATGGCACCGGTGCCCAGGCCCCGACTCAACCGAGCGGCCGCTCCACCAGCCGCTATCGCGAGACCGGTCGCAGCCAGCCGTCCCTGGGCGTGCTGGACAATTCGCGCTTCGGCGCGAGCGCAGTTCCGATCTCGGGCCTCGTGGCGGTGCGCGGGCAGGAAGAGAACTCCGTGATGGGCTTCGGCCTGATCGACGGGCTCGCCGGAACAGGCGATTCGGGCGAGCTGGTACGCCAGCTCCTGCGCAACGTGCTGTTGACCCAGAACATAAATGTCGATCCCCAGGCGCTGACGTCGAAGAACGTCGCCGTGGTACGCGTGGAAGCCCTACTTCCCGCGGGCCTCAAGCCCGGTCGGCGTGTGGACGTGCGCGTATCGACCATCGGGGATGCCAAGAGCCTGCTGGGTGGCAACCTGATGATGACCGAGCTCTCGGACGTGACCGGTAGTCAGGTCTACGCCACGGCCGCCGGACCGGTGACGGTGGGTGGCTTCGCTGTAGAAGGTCAGGGTGCCAACTCGGTCAAGAACCACGTCACCGTCGGCATGATGCCGATGGGCGGGAAGATCGAGCGCGAGATCCCAACCTATATCGTCAGCGAACATGGCTATGTCTATCTGGACGTCAAGGCCGGGCAGGCCTCGTTTGGAAACGTGGTCGGCATCACCGATGCGATCAACCGGCTCTATCCCCGGGCCGCGCTGACCATGCCCGACGGCAAGACCGTGCGCGTCTCGGTCCCGGAGGATCTGCCCGACGCCTCGCATGTGGCCTTCGTGGCGTCCTTGCTGCGCCAGGAGATCCAGTCCGACAATGGCGCCCGGGTCGTCATCAACGAGCGCACGGGCGTGATCGTCATCGGCGGAGACGTGCGTCTGCGCCCGGGTGCGATCGCGCACGGCAGTCTGGTCGTCACGATCGCCGAGACTCCCCAGGCCAGTCAGCCCGGCCCGTTCAATGCGGGGTCCACGAGCCTGCTGGACCGTACAGCGCTGGATGTCACCGAGGAGAACAACGCCCTGGTCCTGCTGCCGAGTGCGGTCACGCTCCAGGAAGTGGTCGATGTGCTCAACGTCCTTGGGGCGACGCCGCGCGATCTGATCAGCATCCTGACCGCAATGTCTGACGGCGGTCTGCTCGTCGCGGAAATCCGGAGGATGTGAGATGATCGAAGGAGCTCCCCACATCCCCGCCGCGGCGTCGACGCAGGCTGGTCCGTCACGAGCTACGCTCGAGCGTCAGCTCGCCGGCGCGTCGCCCCAGGAAGCGGCCGACAAGATGGAGGCGCTGTTCGCGACTCTGCTGGTCAAGGAACTCCGGCGCGCATTGCCGAATGGTTTCTTTGGCAGTGGAATTGGTGCCGACACCTTCGAAGGCTGGCTCGACGAACACCTGGGGCAGTCTCTGGCCGACAGCGACTCGCTGGGCCTCGCGGGTCAGATCAAGGTCGGGCTCGAGCGTAAGGTGCAGGCCGAAAGCGCTGCTGCCGAGGCCGCCCTCGAGGTGGATCGCTCGCGCACTGGAGGTGCGTCGTGAGGCAAACCCTGCGGGTTGGAGTCAATCACCTTCTGGCCTGGGTGCGAGCGGAGATCAGCGCCCAGAAGCAGATCCTGGATGTGCTCGCTGCACAGGAGGAGAGCGTCTCGGCCGGCACTCCGGCGGAGCTTGAAGGGACTACCGGAGATGTGGCGGTTGCTCTGGATTCCCAGGAGGAGCGACGCCTCCGGCTCAAGAGAATCCTGACCAGCCTGGCGCGGGACATGGGTGTACCGGCCAGTACCATGACCCTTGGCAGTGCGGTCGAGCGGCTGGGGGGCGGGCCGAATGCCCAGGGCGCACCGGATCCGAGCGCCGAACAGTTGTGGCGTTTGCGGGGCGAGCTGCGCGAGCTCGTGAAACAGGTCAGCGAACGCAACCGAAGACTCGCATCGTTGATCGGATTGCAGCGAGGCATCGTTCGCGACGTCTTGTCGACCCTGCTCAGCGATGAGAATGGCGATCCCATTCAGTCTGAAGGCAGCCTGATCGACGCGAGTGCCTGATGGGTAGTGCAAGCTTGAACGTCGGGCTCAACGCCCTCCTGACCTCGCAGGCCGCTCTGGACACGGTCGGGCACAACATCGCGAACGCGAATACGCCCGGCTATACCCGACAGAGTCTCGTCCTGCAGCCCGGTCGGCCCAATCAGCTGCGCGGTCTGCAGATCGGGACTGGCGTCGAGGCGGAATCGGTCAAGCGCACGGTCGATGATTTCATCAACAAGCGCCTGTTCGCCCAGACGTCGATAATGAATCAGATCGAGGCGCGCCTCGGAGCATTGTCCGACACCGAGTCCTTGCTGGGCGAGCCTGCGGGCGTCGGCATATCGGACATGCTGAGCGATATGTTCTCGAAACTCGCGAACCTCGCGACGGAGCCGACAGACGGCGTCGCACGCACCGCGGCAGTCCTGTCAACCGATACGCTGACCCGGCAGATCCGGGACGTCGGCAGCCGGATGAAGGTCATCGGTGATGAAGCCTTCGGTCGGGTGCAGCTGGCCGCGAGCCAGGTCAATGGGCTGGCCGAGGGCGTGGTTGAATACAATCGACGCATCATCGAAGTCGAGGCCGGTGGTGGGACGGCCAATGACCTGCGCGACCAGCGCGAACAGCTCGTGAAGGAGCTCTCCGAGCAGATTGATGTGACGGTCGTTGAAGCGGCCCGGGGCACCCTGCGCGTTCTCGTGGACGGCCAGACTCTGGTTGGGGATTCGACCTCGAATCAGCTGATCGCGAGCGAGGCACAGGATGGCAGCATCCAGTTGATGCTCTCCGGCGGGACGCAGCCGGTCGAGGCGCGTTCCGGAAGAATCGGCGGGCTGATCTCCTTTGCGGACGCCACCTTGCCTGGGCTGACCTCGGATCTGGATCGGCTGGCGCAGGGCCTGATCTTCGAGGTAAACAAGCGTCACAGTCAGGGTGTTCCCCCGTCCGGCGGGTTCCGCAACCTGGCTGCCGACCAGGCCATCATCGACAGCGACGGAGATGGGTCGGTACTCGACGAGAAGCTTGGATCACTCGGAGGCCCCTTCGACGTGGTCGACGGAGAGCTGTTCGTGCACGTGCGCAGTGATGCAACGGGTTTGGTCGAGACGCACCGAGTAGACATCGACTCCAAACAGACCACGGTAGGAGACTTCCTGGCCGATCTCTCTGGCATCCAGCAGCTCTCGGCGAGTGTCGATACGGGTGATCGGGTGCGCATCCAGGCCTCGGCCGGCTTCAGCTTCGACTTCAGCCGCCGACTCGAGGAGCAGGGCAACAGTCAGGGGAATTTCGGTGGCGCGCAGGCCAGCCTGACAAGTTCCAGCGGCGCTCCCTTCGCGCTCACCCCCGGTGACACGCTCACCCTTGACAGTGGGTCCGGGCCGTTCGGGATCGATTTCGTCCCAGCAGACTTTGTCAACATGGGCCAGGCCACGGCCCAGGAAGTCGTGGCGGTGATCAACGCCGATGTGGACACCGCGGCCAACGGGATGCGCGCCATCGTGTCCGGTGACCAGGTAGTGCTGCAGAGCCTGGCCCAGGGTAGCGCAGTCTCGTTTGATGTGGTCGGCGGCATGGGGGCCACGGCGCTCGGATGGTCGCCGGGAACCACCGTGACGGGGCAGGATCGCGCCGTCGAAGTGCGCTTGCACGGGTCGTACACCGGAACGAGCAACGAGCGTTTTACCTTCCGCGCCAACATGGACGGCGATATCGGATCGACTCCCGGGCTGCTGGTCGACGTACTCGACGCGAACGGCACTCTGGTCACGTCCCTCGATGTCGGCCCAGGATATCTACCCGGTACGGACCTCGTCTTGCCCGACGGCATGGCGGTCAGCTTTTCCACGGGAACGCTCTCGGCAACTGATGGTGACTCGTTCACGCGTCACTTGCTCGCCGACTCCGACTCCTCCAACGTGCTCGTTGCCTTGGGAATAAACGGATTGCTCACCGGCACCGATGCGCAGACGATCGGGGTCACCCAACGCGTTCTCGACGACCCAAACCTGCTGGCGACCTCGGCAAGTGGGGCGAATGGCGGAAACGCCGTGCTGCTCGATCTGCTGGCTCTGCAGGAGGAGACCCTGGATGGACTGGAGGAGTCGATCGGTGGCTTCTATGCGGGCCTCGTGGGAGAGGTGGGCGTGCAGGTCCAATCGGCGGACCGCGCGCTCGAGATAGAAGGGCAGCTCATGGCAAGCCTCGAGGCGCGCCGAGACCAGGTCTCGGGCGTGAGCCTGGACGAGGAGCTGGTCAATCTCATCCAGTTCGAGCAGGCCTTCGGCGCCGCGGCACGTTTCATTCAGGTCGTCGGCTCGATGCAGGACGAGGTCCTCAACCTTCTCTGAGGGAGAACCATGCAGATTCGATTGACCCAGCAGTTCGCGTTCAAGCAGGTGCGTGAGGGCATGCAAGGCCAGCTCATTCAGATGGCGAGGGCCCAGGAGCAGCTATCGAGCGGCGAGCGTCTTCACCGCCCCTCGGACGATCCCGAGGCCACGGCGCGCGTGCTCAATCTCGAAGATCAACTCAGCGCGGTCCGGGCCCACACCGAATCGATCGAAGGTACGCGACCCGTCATCGAATCGGCGGCTTCGGCATTGCAGCAGGCGACCAGCCTGATGGCCGAGGCGCGCTCGACCATCGTCGCCGCCATGAACGGCACGCTCTCGCCGGCGGATCGGCAGACGATGGCGGACCAGCTCGACGGCATTCGGGCCTCGCTGCTGGCCGTTGCAAACACCCACGTCGGCGACAGGTACGTATTCGGTGGCGCGGGAAACGCCGGCGAGCCGTTCCTGGAGGTCACTGAGGGCGGCGTCACCCATGTGGTCTACCAGGGCGGAAGAGACGGCAATTCGGTCAATATTGGAAACGGGCAGTCGATCGAAGCCGGGATTCAAGGCGATGAGGTCTTCGGGCGGACGCAGCCAACGGGAGTCACCTTCGCAGGTTTGACGGGAGCGGTGCCCGGCGCCGGTCCTGACGACGGGGAGGGCTATGGAATGCTCGACCTGCGGCACGATGGGACCTCGGGCAGCCTCGGTGCTGGATTGAGCCTCGTCGCGGCGGGGGCGAGCGACACTCTGCTGGGCGACAAGCTGGTGACCGTGGATGCGACCATGGGAACGGTACAGCTGGGAACCGGGCCCTCGCGGCCCCTGCCCGGGCCGGCCAGTCCCGATGTCGCTGACTTTCGCATCCTCGACGCGGACGGAAGCGAGTTGCACCTCGATTTCAGCTCGTACAGCGGCGCTGATTTCACTGGAACGGTGACCGGAGCCGGTTCCATCTCCTTCGAGGGCATGCCATACCAGGCGCTCAACTTCACGGACGCCAACCTCGAGTTGACGGATGGCAATGGGCGCATCCTGCACGTGGATACGCGTGGCATCAGCCGGGCGGGCGAAGAGCTCGCGACGTTTGGCGGCACTCTGAACATCTTTGACGTGCTCGCGGGCGCGACCGCGGATATGCGCTCCGGAGACAGCCTGGACGGTGCCGCCGTGACGGAGCGCTTGAACAGCCGCTTCGAAGACCTCGCCATTGGCGAGGAGGACATCATTCGCAATCTGGCCCGTATCGGCGTCCGTGCAGAGCGGCTCAATGCGGCGCAAGACAGGCTCAGTGGCGTGGCGGTCCACCTCGAGGGCGTCATCTCGGGCGTCAGGGACGCCGACGTGATCGAGGCGGTCACCCAGCTCACCCAGGCCGAACAAACCCTGCAGGTCGCCCAGGCCGCAGGGGCTCGCATGCTTCAGCAATCACTTTTGAACTTCCTGTAGTAGATCATGGTCGACAATTCATTCTTGCAAGGCGCCAGCGCGGCGCGACCGGTCTCCGGTCAGGTGCCCACGCCGGCGAAAACCGCGGCCGGTTCCGAGAACGTGGCCTTCAAGGCGCTGCTCGACAAGCTCGAGGGCCAGGCCAAGGACCTGGCGCGCACGACCGAAGCGGTCGACAGCCCGATCGAGCTCGCCGGTGCGGTCGACAGTGCAAAGGAGTCCCTGGCCGAGGCCCTCTCCCTGAGGGACCGTCTGTTCGAGGCCTACCGCGCGGCCCAGCAGACCTCGGACTTCTCCGAGCCGAATGCACCCGAGGGCAACCGGAGCTGAGCCATGGAGAGCACGACACTGGAGGAGCTGTCCCAGGCGGAGGCGCTGATGCGCACGGATCCGCGCAGTGAAGAGCCGCTCGCGGTCGACTATCCGCTGGTCTTCGGGCCACAGGCCGCCGGACGACTGGTCACCGTCGGGGAAGAGGTTGACGGCGAGCATCAGCTGCGAGCGATCTGCGGGATCCTCGTGCGCGAGCTGGTCACGCCGACTGCCCGATTGCGCGTTGGGTTGATCGGCTCCGTGATCACGGACGTCGAGCAGCGTGGCAAGGGTTGGGGGCGCAAGCTCCTGGCCAAGGCGGAGCAGACCCTGCGTGATCAAGGCTGCCTGATCTCGATGCTGTGGGCGGACGATGCGGCCTTCTACACGTCGCTCGGCTACGCCGAGGTAGGGACCGAGTACGACTACGTGCTCGACCCGGCAGTCAGCGCGATTCTGCCATCCATGCAGGGCGTACGCGAAATGCAGGACCGCGACCTCGACGCCATGGTGCGCTTGCAGTCTGAGCGCACCGTGCGGGTCGAGCGGACTCCAGACGAGATGCGGACACTACTGAACATGCCCGGCGTTGATGTTCTCGTGTGCGAGAAGGAGGGGCAGGTACTCGCCTATAGCTGCCTTGGCCGAGGCACGGACTTCGCATCCGTCGTGCACGAGTGGGCTGGCAAGGGGGAATACGTCCTGGCCCTCTTGCAAGGACACATTCAGAGGCGCGCGGAACTTGGCGACATCGATCCCCTGGTCGTGATGGTCTCGGAAGAAGACACCGGTCTGCGGCAGTTCTTCGAGATGATCGACGCCCACCACGTGTGCGGAGTCCTCGGCATGGCCAAGGCTCTGGATGGTGAAGCCACGTTGCAGCTGCTGCGTGATCTCGTCGGCAATCGGATCAGCGCGTCGAGTTCGTCAGAGGGAGACCTGATTCTGACAGGCCCGGCGGGCGATGTGAGCATGACGAATGCCGAGATGCTGGTGACCCTGCTCGAGCCGAGGGGCGCGCGCGAAGCGGTCGAGCGACTCGAAAATAGCCTCGATGTTCAGCTGCCCGAACTGCCGCTGCGTCCCTTCGTCTGGGGCCTCGACTCAATCTGACCGCGGCGTCTGGCTCAGTAGTTGTCCGGGAAGAGCCGGCGCTCCACAGCTTCGATCGCGATGTGGATGACCTTGATGTGGATCTCCTGGATCCGATCGGAGGTCTCGGCGCGCGGCACCACGATCGGGATGTCGACCTTGCCGAGCATCTCGCCGCCGCCCTTCCCGAGCAGGCCGACGGTGGTGATGCCCTTGGCGGCGGCGACCTCGAGGGCGCGCAGGACGTTCGGAGAGTTCCCGCTCGTCGAAATGGCCAGCAACAGGTCGCCGGGCTTGCCGTAGGCCTCGACCTCACGCGCAAAGACCTCCTCGTACCCGAAGTCATTGGCGATACAGGTCAGGTGGCTCGGATCGGAGAAGGCGACTGCGGCAACGGCCGCACGGTTGCCCCGGAAGCGGCCCGTCCATTCCTCGGCGAAGTGCATCGCGTCGCACATGCTCCCGCCATTGCCACAGGACATCAACAGGCCACCGCGCTCGACGGTCTGGGTCGCGGCCTCCACGAATCGACCGATGGCCTCCATATTGTCGGAGTTCTCCACGAACTCTCGCAGTGTCTCCGCGGCCTCGCCAAAGGCGGCTCGCACGTGCTCCAGGGGTTTCATGGCGGCATTGTGGGCGCGCGGGGGGAGCGGCTCAAGAGACCCTTGACGGGCGCGGGGCTTTCGCCCATAAAACGCGCCCTGTTCCCGACCTCGGATCCGCACCTTGAAGATACATAGCTTGATCTGGGTCGCCCTCGCCGGCGGCCTGCTGACCTGGATTGCCGTCCAGAACCCCGGGGGTGACTACGAGCCGCTCAGCATCGACGACGTGCCGGAGGAGGTAGCCGTACACCTGACCGGTGAAGCTGGCCCGGACGACCTCGTGCGGGTGTTCGACGTGGACGGAATGTGCTGCAACGGCTGTGCGTCAACCCTCGCCTCGAGCCTGGGTGGCCTGAGCCAGGTCAGCGAGGCGGCCGTCGACGTCAGCCAGGCGACGGTCTCGGTCATCGTGGAGGCTGCCTACCCGGTCGAGGGCCTGTTGGCGCTGCTCAACACCGGGAAGTACTCGGCCAGCGCGCGTCCCTGAGCCGTCCACATGCTCGCCAAAAGCTATCCCTATTACGTTGCCAATCGAGCGCAGCAGGCCAATCGGGACCTGGTCGTAACGAACAAGCTCACCGGCGCGGAAGCGACCCGAGTCGCCCTTGCCGACGCACAGGTGATCGACAGTGCCATCGCCCAGGCGGTGGGGGCCGCAACACCCATGCGACGCCTGGCCGCATTCGAGCGCCGTGCCGTCCTCGAGCACTGCGTCCGAGAATTCCAGGCGCGGGCAGAGGAACTGGCGCTGATCCTCTGCGTCGAGGCCGGCAAGCCCATCACCGCGAGTCGCGGCGAGGTCTCACGCTTGATCGATACCTTCCAGGTTGCGGCAGAAGAGTCCACCCGCATTCACGGCGAGGTCCTGCCGCTCGACATCTCCCCCCGAGCGCGCGGCTACACCGGCATGTGGAAACGGGTTCCCGTGGGCCCCTGCTCGTTCATCACGCCCTTCAATTTCCCGCTCAACCTGGTTGCACACAAGATTGCCCCGGCCATCGCCGCAGGCTGCCCCTTCATTCTGAAGCCCGCCAGCCGCACACCGGTCAGCGCCCTCGTGATCGGCGAGATCCTGGCCCAGACCGATCTGCCGCCCGGTGCATTCTCGATCCTGCCCTGCCGCCGTGATGGCGCGGATCTCTTCACCACCGATGAACGCCTGAAGCTGCTGAGCTTCACCGGATCGCCTGCGGTCGGCTGGGACCTGAAGGCTCGTGCGGGCAAGAAGAAGGTCGTTCTGGAGCTGGGCGGAAACGCCGCCGTGATCGTCGATCGAGACGCGGATCTGGTCGACGCGGTCGAACGGATCGTGGTCGGCGCATTCGGTCAGGCCGGACAGAGTTGCATCAGCGTGCAGCGCATCCTGGTGCATGCGGACGTCTATGAGGCCTTCCGCGACGGATTGGTCAACGCGACCCGCGAGCTGGTGAGCGGAGACCCCCACGACGAGGCCACGCTGATCGGACCCATGATCGACGAGGCCGAGGCCGTCCGCATCGAGGGCTGGATCGCATCTGCCCAGAAGCGTGGCGCACGATTGCTGTGCGGTGGCACCCGCTCCGGCGCGACCGTCGAGGCCACTCTGTTGGAGGGCGTACCCCGCGACGAGGATCTCTACGGCGAGGAGGCCTTTGGCCCGGTCGCCGTACTATCGAGCTTCACGGACTTCGACTCGGCTCTGGCGGAGGTCAACGACAGCCGCTTCGGCCTCCAGGCGGGCATCTTCACGCGCGACCATTTCAAGGTCCAGCGCGCCTGGGACGAGCTCGAGGTGGGCGGGGTCGTGATCGGCGATACGCCCGCATGGCGCGTGGATCACATGCCCTACGGCGGCGTCAAGGACAGCGGTCTGGGGCGTGAGGGCGTGCGCTTCGCAATCGAGGACATGTCCGAAGTGCGCCTGCTGGTCACCCGTACACCTCCGGATCGGTCACCCCAGGCGCACTGATCCGCTCCGGTTCCCGCTCCGGGCAGGGTTCCCGTTAGACTGCCGCGTGTCAGGGGCCGTGCCGGGCCCTGGCCGGGTTCGCGCGTCCCGCCGATCGCGACGACACAGGACGTTTCAATGAATCCGCTTCTTAGCTCCCTCTTCGCGACCCTCGCGCTGGCCCCGTTGCAGGACACGGTCAAGCCCAACGCCGCGGCGCTGGTCGAGCAGGCGCGCTTGTTCGTGCCCCAGTACGAGGGCGACCACAAGTACTTCCTGACGACCGAAGAAGAACGGGATGTGCGTGCCGCCGCGAACATTCTCGAGGCTGCCATGGCCCTCGACGAGTCGAACACCTACGCCTTGTGGTGGCACGGGCACTGCAGCGTCTTGCTGGGCGAGAACGAGAGGAATCGCGGTCGCGCGGGCACGGCCAGGGCCCGTTACGAGTCCGCCCTGGCCTCATTTGCCGGGACGATCGAGCAGGACCCGAGCTACTACTGGGCGCGCTACTCGCGAGCCATGGCGGAGGTCAACCTGGGACAGTTCTGGAAGGCGATCGCGGACTTCGATGCCGCCGTGGAGATTACATCGGCGGTCATGGCCGAGTCCGATGCCGACCAGTGGGCACCATTCGTGCGCTTCAAGGCGCGCCAGTGGCGCGCAGACACGCGCATGCGCATCTTTGATTTCGAGCGTGCACGTACGGAGTTCCGCAGCTTCTACGCCGACAACGGAAACAATGCCTGGGACCTGGGCTACTCCCTGGCCGAGACCTACCTGCGCGAGTCCGATCTGGAGGGAGCGCGCCTCGCCTACGAGCAGCTGCTCGAGAATCCCGAATTCGTGAAGTTCGACTCGACCTATGCAGAACTGGCCTACGTCGCCGGCCTGGTGGGCGCGGACGACCTGGCCGTCAGCCGCATCGAGCGCGCCCTGGAGTTGGAGTTCAAACCGACCCTCTACCCGCGCCTCTGGTTGTGGATCCTCTCCGACGGCGAGACCCGTGACCGCGCGCGCGCCGACCTTGCCGAGTTTCTGAAGTATCCGCCGGACGATCTATCGGCCTGGGATCACGCTCTGGGCAGCTTCCTGATCGGTGACGGCAGCACCCCCGACTTCCTGGCCCTGGCCGAGACCGAGCTCCTGCGCAGGATGACCGAGGCCGTGGCCCTCGATGATCTGATGTGTGAAGTCTGGTTCTACATCGGAATCCGGGATGACCGCGCCGGCCGCGACGACGGGGCGCTGGAGGCCTATAGACGCGCGCTCGCCTTCCGCCCCGCCAAGCACAAGTGGGAGTGGACCTACGCGCGGCACGGGCTCGCCCAGGTGGCCGCGCGCACCGGCGCACTTCCGGATCCTGGCTTCACGGCATCGGACGGCCGCATGCAGATTGCCGCTGGAAATGCCCTGGGTGGGACGAGTGGCGATCTTGCGGGCCAGATCGAGACCCTGACGGTTCACACGCCCGGCCAGGCTAAACCCGTGCGAGTCGACGGGGACAGCCCCGATGCTCTACGCCCCGGCGATCTGGTCCGCTGCACAATCCGGACAGCGGACGGGTCGATGCATGCCCTGCGGGTAGTAGTCGACGCGCGCTGACCGGGTCGAGCTCGATCGAATACCGAGGCCGAACAATCTCCGCCTGCCATGACGCCGAGTGCGTGCCGTGGTGAGCCGGCGGGAATTGTTCGGTCTCAGTATTTCCGCACAGGCCCGACCCGACGCCGTGCAGGTTCCCGAGCGCGGTAGGGGAGTCGAGGCGCGTCGTGACCAGCGCGACCAGGTGCTTATTGGTGAAGATGATGTAGGGCGGGACGCCTTCTTTGCGTGCGGTCTTCGCACGCCAGTCGCGCAATGTGTTGAACAGCGCGCGCTCCCGTTCATCTAGACCGGCCATCGGGTCCGGCGCAGCACCGCGCTTACGTTTGGAGGATCTGGTATCTGCCGGCGGGACAAGTGGCGCACGGGTTGGATCAGGTCTGGGTCCATGCCGCAATTCGTGCGCGGCTGCCAGCTCTTCGGTGCCTACCAGCGCGTCCTGCCAGGTCAGCACACACAACAGGTGCGGCACTTCGTTCACGCAGAAGAAGTGCTCGCGAAACGCCAGCACCTCTTTGTCGCGCATGAAGTGCACGAGCGGCCGGTCATCGAAACCACCCAGCGAACTCGAGTACCTGAAGGTGAACAGCTTGACCCGCATGGGGGTCGCCCTTACCCGCCATCCACCCGTACACCTCCGCTAAACACCCAAATCTTCTACGAAAACTGCAGTTTCTGCCAGCCCTGCCAGCCGAGAAGTGGTGAAGTTATTCCGTGATGACCCTGGCGGGACGGACACCGAGGGAGTTGTCGGCGCTCGGCGGCGAGGAGCTGAAGCGGAGCGCGGAACGCGCGTAGACGGCGGTGTTGACGAAGCTGCCGCCGCGGTACACGCGGGTTGCAGAACCTACGAAAGGGCTCACGGGATCAGTAGGGGGGCTGCTGCCGTAGAAGTTCTGGTCGTACCCATCCAGACACCACTCCCACACGTTGCCGTGCATGTCGCACAGACCGAACTCGTTCGGCCCGAAGCTCCCCACCGGCGCGTGCACCGTGTAACCGTCCGACCAGGACTCGTAGATCCAGCTTGAGGCGCCACCGTTGGCCTGCGCGAATGCGTCTGCCAGATTCGCCACAAGGCCCAGCGCCTCCTTCTCCGGCCCGCTCGACCACGGCGTATCCGCGAACGCCCGCGCCCCGTATTCCCACTGCGCCTCGCTCGGCATCACCAGATCCAGCCGCCCGAGCACCCGCACACACACGTCCCAGCTTACCTGCTCCACCGGGTGCATCAGCGTCGTCACCTTGCCCCCGAAGTTCTCTCCTGGCCCGTAACGGCTCGGGTTCACCCCGACGAAGCGCTCCCACTGGCCCTGCGTCATTTCGTACTTCGAAAGGAAGTACGGCGACAATGCCACCTCGTGCACCGGACCTTCGGCGCTCTCTGCCTGCGGATCGTAGTTCTGGCCGTCGGGATCGCTCGCCTGCCCTCCCATCCAGAACGTACCCCCTGGAATCAACACGAACACCAGCCCTGTCGCCTCGGTCCGCACCAGCCTTCCGCCCGCATCCCGCTCCGGCACCTCGCCCGTCAATACGTGCCCGAATTCCCACAGACCCCACTCGGGATCCGGGCCCAGGGGTACCAGTCCCAGCTGCGGAGCCAGCTGCAGTCCATCGTAGTAGGCGTGCTCCGCGATCGCCGCCACAGCCTCGTCCCAAGCCTCGGCATGTTCCTCGATCGAAACCTGCCGCAGGGTCCGCGACACCCCCAGCCGTTTCTCCACGTCCGCCAGGGTCACCTGCAATCCATCCAAACCGTCCACCAGTCGCTCGAAGGTCTCGAAACGCCAGCGCAGCTTGCCGTCCACGCTCGCCCAGACCGGCTCCGTTCCTTCGCCCTCTTCGAGCTGACCCGCCACGACCTGACTCAGGTACGCCTCCTGCCGCACCTGGCGAACCGAAGCCTCGTGCAACTCCCGGCGTTCCAGGAGGTCGTCCGCACGGACAATCCATTCCCGATAGCTCGCGACCATCTCGGGTGCTTGGGGCCACAGGCTGTCCGCTTCGTGTGAGAGATCTTGCACCAGGATGTAGTCCGCAAGACGCTCCAGCTCCGCAAGACGCTCGTCGGCCGTCCGCTCCAGCCCCTTCAGCCGCTGAGCCGCCGACATCGTTCCCGGTTTCACGTCCGGCGCGAATAGCGCCACGTTACCTCCCTCGTGATCCGGAAACGTCGCCTGCAACGGCGTCTGCCGTTCCTCCGTCCTGCGCTCCACCTCGCGCCCCACATGGTTGAACAGCTCCCCGAACGTGACCACCTGATCCCCGTCCAGGTCCGCGTCGCCCTCCAGCCCGTCCAGCAACGCGCCCGTGAACACCGAGTGCCCGCCGCCGCCCGCATCCAGCACCGCCTGCTGCGCGTTCCCCGCCGTGATCACCTGCCGCGCACGGTTCGACAGTCCCGCCGCCACCGGCGGCGCCGCGCGCGTCACCGCCAGGCCCCCGAAGCAGCAGTCCAGCACGAACAAGGCGTGCTTCGCCGGCACAAGCTCCGAGATGTCCTCCACGTCGTTCATCCCGATCAGGCTCGACCAGTCGGACTCACCACGGGAATTCGAGCGACCGTCGACCGGGACAATGTAGCCACGCGACTCGCGCCGACCCGGGCGCGTGACCCCGTGTCCGGCGAAGAACAACACGAACAGGTCTTCCTCTCCGACGCGCTCCGTGTCGCAGGCCCACACCTCAAGTGCACTGGCTAACGCGGCCTGCGTCGCATCCCCGTTCACGATCAAGCGCACGTCCTCTGGCTCGAACCCGTAACTCTCGATAAGGATCTTCGCCACTGCACGCGCATCCGCGACCGCGTACCCCAGATCCGGATACGCCGCGTCCTCGTACTCATCGATCCCGATCACCAGCGCGTGTCGCCGCCCATACGCAGAGCTCGATGACTCCGCCACGTCTTCCAACGAGACACCGCGCTTCGAGGCGTCCTCGTCCTGGGTCGCCTGTCCACGAGCCAGGGGGAGAAACGCGAGCAGGGCGGGCAGAACCAGGTTCCAGCGCGAGGCGAGCATGCCGACAGGATAGCCCACGCTGTAGCTCTTTCACGGGACAAAAGAGTGTGCGGTAGGGCCGAGGAGGTCCGTCGCGGGGCGCGCGCCGTGCAGGATGCGGGCGCCTTCCCTGTCGTCATCGAGAAGGTCCCCGCGGAGATCGGGGCGACGATGCGTGAGGCGTTCGGATACTTCGTGGGGGATGTGAGGAGCGGGGAGTTCCCGAACGAGTCGGAGAGTTACTGAGTCTGGGGGATTCGTTCTCGGAATCTGTCGGAATTGACACAGAGGGCGGAGGAGACACAGAGGACACAGAGGGTTGAGCGGCTGCGCCGCCCAACCGGGTTTGGATGGGGGGCGGCGGGGAGAGCTGGGCAACGCTGGGGTGTTCGATCTTGTCGCGGCGTTCAGCTCCACCCCGCAGTCACTCTTACCCCGTCACGTCCCCCTCACCCTCGATCGCTCGGGCGGCGCAGCCGCCCGAGCCTTCCTACCTCTGTGCCCTCTGCGTCTCCTCCGCCCTCTGTGTCAAAATCCGACAGGCACCCGGAGCCATGGCTACAGAGCCACGCCCATCGTCAACGGACTCGAAGCGGGAATACCGCGTCAGTCACTTTCCTCCCGCTAAACCGAGCGCGTCGAAACGAAATCACCTCTGGCAGGCGTTTCGCTGGCTGCGACCCCGAGGATGATCGAGCCGCTACGCGACGTCGCGGTATAGCTGTACGCGCTTGGTGATGTACCGGGGGACGTCGAGCCCCTCCCGTTCGGCGTAGGTACACATGGCCCGAGTCGTGAATCCGCCCTCCAGGTCTCCGGTCGGGAACTCGACTTCCCAGTCCTCGACCTCGGCGTGCCCGATCGTGAGCTCACCGAGCGCTTCACCGTGCTCTATCGGCTGAGTGAGAACCTCGACCGTAAGGTCCGACTCGGACATGGAAGTGACCGCGCCCCAGAGATGCTCGATCGTCTGCTCGTCCGTCTCGAATGCGAAGCGGACGCACGTCGCGTCGGGTGCCTCACGGAATCCCGTCAGTAGACGGGGAAGCGTAGCGCGGGCTCGCTCGTACGCCTCCAGCATCAGCGGCTCGTCGGGATCGAGGAGAATGGGAGGCGGGTTCAAGTAGAAACGACCGAGGAATGCGTACTTGAGGCAGGGAAGACCGATCACGACGAATCCGGCGCTCGCCAACCAGATGTTGGGCGCGGTCCCGCCCTGTGGTGGCCGGGGCATCAGGTCGGGCAGCCACGCGGCGAGGATGTAGAGGGCATACATCAGACCGACGGACCCCATGAGCAGACGGCGGACCAGGGGGACCTTGTGGTAAGGCCAGAGAGCGACGATGAGCAGCAGCCCAAGGACGTCGCAAGCGAGGATCGTGATCGCCCGCGCGCTGCCGTCGAACTCGAAGGGGAATGTGATGGCCGCCATGCCCAGGAGGGCGCAGGGCGCGAGCGTCCAGAAGATGAACTTCGAACGGTTGAAGAGGGTCTCACCGAAGGTGCTCATGGGCCTTGGATCGGCCGGATGAGCTCCCTACGTAAAGGGATTACAGGAAGCCGACAGCCTGTCGGGATCTGGTCGGCCGCGATGGCCCGTTGTGAGGGTATGGAGCGCTAGTGCGCCAGCCGCCTGCCGGGAAAGCGCGGCACCCTGCTCACTGGTGGAGGGCCAGGAGGGCGATCAGCTCGCCCCCATCGGAGTCATCGTGGCCCGTGGCCGAGAAGGTCCGAACATGGGCTGCGAGCCGCTCACAGCGCGTGAAGAATCCGCTCTCCTCTCGGTCGAAGCGCTCGTGGAGGAGGATCATCCGCTCGAGGAGCAGGACCCCGGGATGGATGCCGCGCTCAGCGAGTGCGTCCGCTGCGGTAGCGATGGCCTTCCCGATCTCGTCGTGTACATCCTCGAGCTCCTGGCGCTTGGACGCGAGTTTTTGCCGTCCCGTGTCGGAGAGCTGATAGGCGTCACGCGTCCAGAAAAACCAGTGACGGACTCTGGTTCTGACTGCGTCGCCGCTCGCCTCCAGGGCGAACAGGCGCCTGCCCAGGTCGTCGTCCCCGACGGGAATCGTCAGTGTCACCTGTCGCTCGAGCCTTCGCAGTGCGAGCCAGTCGTTCAGCTCCTCGCGAACGTCGGTCGATAGCTCATTGAGCTCATTGAGCTCGTTGATGTAGTCACCCATGGTCGGCTATTCGCCTGGCGCCATCGATTATTCAATCGGTCAGCAGAGGGTCGATCTCTCCACCCTGACCTTCAGTCAGACGGCTCCAAGGGCCTTTTCGAATCCTTCCAGGACCCGTGTGACAACCGATTCATCGTGGGCGGTCGAAAGGAACCAGGCCTCGTAGGGCGACGGGGGAACGATCACCCCGTTGTCGAGTAGCCTGCGGAAGACCTGCATCCAGAGTTCCCGGTCCGATGCGCTGACCTGGTCGAGATTGTGAACGGGCTCGCTGGTGAAGTAGGGACACAGCATCGAGCCGACCCGGCCCACGAACATCGGGGTACCCTTCCGACGTGCGATGGCCTGGAGTCCTCGCACGAGCTGGGCGCTCCGTTCTTCGAGGGCCTCATAGCTACCGGATTCATCCAGGACCTCTAACGCAGTGATGCCTGCGGCGACGGCGATAGGGTTCCCCGACAAGGTGCCGGCCTGGTAGACATCGCCGGCGGGGGAGACCTGCTGCATGAGGTCGGCTCGCCCACCGTAGGCTCCGATCGGAAAGCCGGCGCCGATGACCTTTCCCAGGGTGATCAGATCGCAGCGCACGGTTGTGAGGTCCTGGTAGCCGCCGCGCGCGACGCGGAAACCGGTCATGACCTCGTCGAAGACGAGCAAGGCGCCGTGGGCGTCGCAGAGCTCGCGCAGACCCTCGAGGAAACCTGGCGCGGGACGAACGCATCCCATGTTGCCGGCCACGGGTTCCACGAAGATTGCGGCGATGGCTTCCGGGTGGCCTTCGAAGAGGGCGCGTACAGCTTCGAGGTCGTTGTAGGGTGCGACCAGGGTCAGCTCGGCCAGGGCTGCGGGCACGCCCGGTGAGTCGGGGGCACCGTGGGTCAAGGCGCCCGAGCCGGCGCGTACGAGGAAGGCATCGCCATGGCCGTGGTAGCAGCCATCGAACTTGATGTACAGGGACCGGCCGGTCGCGGCGCGCGCCAGACGCAGGGCGCTCATCGTGGCCTCGGTGCCGGAATTCACCAAGCGCACCATCTGCATATCGGGCACGCGCTCGACGATGCGCCGGGCGATCTCGAACTCGCCGTCCGTCGGCGCCCCGAATGCGGTGCCGCGGTCGAGTGCCCGGTGGACCGCCTCGGTCACGCCAGGGTGGGCGTGGCCCAGGATCAACGGTCCGTAGGCAAGAACCATGTCGACGTACTCGTTGCCATCGACATCGGTCACCACGGCGCCCTGGCCGCTGGCGATGTGGGGCGGTGCGTGGTCCACGCCGCGGTAGGCGCGCACCGGGCTGTTGACTCCCCCGGGGATGAGGGCCTGGGCCGCCTCGAAGATCGCTTCGCTCTTGGTTCTGTTCACGGGGCGAGCCGCGCGGCCATTTCGCGCGCGAAGTAGGTCAGGATGAAATCGGCACCGGCGCGCTTGATCGCGATGAGCGACTCCTCCATCACGCGCTCCTCGTCGAGCCAGCCACGCGCGGCGGCGGCCTTCAGCATCGCGTACTCACCGGACACCTGGTAGGCGGCCACCGGCACGTCGACCGCTTGCCACACGCGGCGCAGGATATCCAGGCAGGGCATCGCGGGCTTGACCATGATCATGTCGGCGCCTTCCGCAACGTCGAGCATGACCTCGCGCAGGGCCTCCTCGCCATTGGCCGGATCCTGCTGGTAGGTGCGCCGATCCCCGTGGGCGGGCGCAGAGTCCGCTGCGTCGCGGAACGGGCCGTAGAAGGCGCTGGCATACTTGGCCGCGTAGGACAGGATCGAAACCGAGCTGTGGCCCGAGTGGTCCAGGGCTGACCGGATCGCGGTGACCATGCCATCCATCATGCCGCTGGGTGCGATGACATGTGCGCCGGCATTGGCCAGGGAGACGGCCTGGACGCCGAGGTTCACGAGGGTCGGGTCGTTGGCCACGTCGCCCTCCTCGTCGAGCACGCCGCAGTGGCCGTGGTCCGTGTACTCGCAGAAGCACAGATCGACGATGCGCAGGAGGGTCGGGGCTGCTTCACCGATCACGTCCAGGCTGCGCTGCACGACCCCATCCGGATCCCATGACGAGCTGCCGATGGCGTCCTTGCTCTCCGGGATTCCGAAAAGCAGCACGGCCGGCAGGCCCAGGTCCTCGGCGCGCTTGGCGGTCTCGGCCAGTGAGTCTACGGACTCGCGGAACACGCCGGGCATCGATGAGACCTCGTCGCGTACATTGGACCCGGGCACCGCGAAGAGCGGCAGCACGAGATCATCACGGGTCAGCGTGGTCTCGCGCATCAGGCGCCGCAGCATGCGATGCTTGCGCATGCGGCGCGGACGGTGGACGAGGTTGAATTCGATCTCTTCGCCGGTCATGAGTCGTGGTCGGTGGATTCGAGTTCGCCGAGGAGTGCGGCGAAAGATGCCGGGGTGGGTTTTCCGAGGACGCGCACATTCTCGAACATGGAGGCGTGCTCATCCAGGGCGCGTGCAGTGGTCTGTCCGATGGCAAGTATGACCGGGATCGGGGCCACGCCGGCCTGGATCTTGTCCACATAGGCGCGCACTCCCGATGGGGATGCCAGCAGGATGGCGTGGGCCGAGCCGGAGCCGGCCAGGGCCTCGTGGTCGTTCACGGGCTGGGTTTGATACACGATCGGGGCCAGGACCGAGTGTCCGGCGCTCTCGAGCTCGTCTCCCAGCCAGGAGGACCGGGACCCGTGGGGCCAGAGCACCCGCGCCGCGCCATCGAGTGAGTCGATCAACAGGGCGGCCATCGCATTCGCGTCGCGGCTGGCGGGCAGGGCTGGCTTGAATCCCAGGGCCTTCGCGCGCTCCTGGGTGCGCTCCCCGACACAGGAGAAGCGTGCGGTCAGGAGCTCGGGCATGCGTTGCACGGCGTGGTCGAGAGCGGCCAGGGCGCTCGTGCTCGTGATGCAGATCCAGTCGGGCAGACCGTCGATCAGGTCCACGATATCGATGCCCGTGGCCTGAATCTCCAGCAGCGGTCGAGCCAGAGCGGTCCAACCGACGGACTCGGCGGCGCCCACCCATGGATCGAGGTCATGGACGGGCCCGGTCACGATGACGGTCCGAGCGGTCCCGTGCCCGCCGCCTACCTCGCTCATGATCTGGCAGCCTCGACCAGCCGCCCGGCGCCCCGGTCCAGCAGTTCGCGCGCCAGGGCCTGGCCGAGTACTTCCGGTTCCGCCGCCGGCCCGCGCAGGGACCGCTCCATGAATTCGCGACCGTCCACGGACAGGACGACCGCGGAGAGGATCAATGTGTCGCCGTCGTGGACGGCGTGCCCGCCGATAGGTGCACTGCAGCCGCCCTGCAGATCGTGCAAGAGGGTTCGCTCGGCGCGCGCCGAGATCCAGGCCTGGCGATCGGCAATCGTCGCCAGGGTCTCGCGCAGGTCCGTATCCGAGGCGCGGCAGGTCAGGCCGACGATGCCCTGGCCGACCGCCGGAAGAAACCGCTCCGTGTCGAGGATCTCCGTGATGCGTCCCCCGAGCCCGAGTCGTTCGAGGCCAGCCCGTGCCAGAATGATGGCGTCGGCCTCGCCCGCGTCCAGTTTCGACAGGCGTGTGGCCACGTTTCCGCGCAGGGGACCGATGTCCAGGTCCGGTCGCACCCGCAGGAGCATCGCCGCACGTCGGATGCTGCCCGTCGCGATGCGCGCGCCCTGGGGCAATCGATCGAGGCCCTTGCCGCTGGGCGAGACGAGGGCATCCTCGACCGGGCCGCGCGCCAGGGCACCCGCCAGGACCATTCCATCGGTCAGCACCGTCGTCAGGTCCTTCATGCTGTGCACGCCCACGTCGGCGCGCCCTTCCACGACTGCTTGATCGACCTCGGCAGTGAAGATTCCGATCTTGCCGAAGCGCGCGAGCTGGCTCGACAGGTCGATGTCACCGCTGGACTGGACCTCGAGCAGCTGGATCTCTTCATCGGCGCCCGCGGACGTGAGCAGCTCCTGCGCGCGCCGGGCCTGCCAGAGGGCCAGCGGACTGCTGCGGGTTGCGAGGGTGATCGTCATTGATCGTTGAGGAAGCGTTGGTATTCCCAGTCCAGGGCTTCCTCGGAGCGCGTCCGCCGAGCGCTGTCCTTCATCTGTGCAAGGGCCACGTCCAGCAGGCGGCGTGTGATCTCGTGCGCCAGTTCGACTTCACGGGGGTTCGCGTGCTCACCGGCGATCGTGTCGAGGGCCTCCTCGCGGCCCTGCTCGAAGCGCGCGCGCAGCTCGGTGATCGCGGGCGTGAAGTCCGCAAAGGTCCGCAGTGAGAGGAACTTGTGAATCTCGGAAACCAGGATCGACGAGGACTGGGAAGCGGCCTCGTGGCGATCCTTGAGGTTCTTTGCCACGACCGGCTGCAGGTCGTCGAGGTCGTAGAGCAGGAGGTTGTCGATCGAGCGCGCTCGATCATCCACGGCACGCGGCACCGAGAGGTCCACCACGAGCAGGGGGCGGTCATGGCGTGAGAGGCTCTTGCGATCAAAGTGCTCGATCCCGACCAGATGGGTCGTGCCTTCCACGCAGGCGATGACCATGTTGGCGTCGCTGATCGCGGACTTCAGGTCCTCGAGCGGGCGTGCCTGGCCTCCGATCTCGCTGGCGGCATCCTCCGCGCGACCCAGGGTGCGATTGACGAAGGTGAGCGAGCGCACTCCCAGGTCTTTCAGATGGCGCGCGACCAGGAGTCCCGTCTCGCCAGTTCCAACCACGAGCGCCCTGACGCCCTCGAATCCTCCGAAGACATGCTGGCCCAGGTCCACTCCGACGCGGGCCACCGAGAGCGTTCCCTGACCGATCTCGGTCTCCTTGCGCAGGCGCTTGCCGACCTTGATGGCGTGTGTAGCGAGGGAGCCAACGTGTGATCCGGGACCATTTACGGCGGCGGCCACGTCCGCCGCTCGCTTGAGCTGGCCGAGAATCTCGGTCTCACCCAGCACGACGCTGTCGAGTCCGCCCGCTACCCGGAAGAGGTGCATGACCGCGTGCACACCGCGGTATCGATAGATTGCGTCGGGGTCGGCATTTCGAAAGACGCGACCCTCGATCACGGCACCAGGGTCTGCGATCGGACGGGTTGCAACCAGGATCTCGGTGCGGTTGCAGGTCGAGAGACCGTAGGCCTCGAGCACCTCCTCCGACTTGATCAGATCGCGCAGGCACGGATCGAGTTGGTCGGCCTGAATTGCGTACCTCTCGCGCACGGAGAGCGCGGCCGTGCGGTGGGACAGCCCGATCAGGTGGAATTCGATTTCGGAGACGGTGCTCACGGCCGCGAATGGAAAGAGAAGATCGGCATGAGGGACACGGAGAGGGCCACCGTCAAGACCACCAACCCGGCGACGGCCGCGATCGAGGCGCGCCGTGCGGTGATTCCGCGGATCACCTGTGAGAAGGCGATCAGGCCGAAGTGGAGCCAGATGACGAGGGTCATCAGCACCGTCGGGTCGGTGTAGTTGAAGTCCGCGATGGAATCCCTGTGCGCCACCCAGATGCCAATGTTCAGGCCGATGCTGAGCAGCAGGAAACCGGCGAGGGCGGCGCGACGGGTCATGCGCGCCGAGAGGGACAGGTCCGGAAGCTGCTGGTACAGGGGCCCGAAGCGCTTGGCGCGCATCTGGCGGTACAGGAGCAGGTAGATGCAACCGTACACGCCGGAGAGCAGCACCGACGCGGCTGCGAGCACGCTGGTCGCGGCGTGCAGCGCGACCAGGCTGGTGCTCGTTGCGCGCGCCGTCGGTGGAACCGACTGCAGGGGCCCGAAGGCCGAGGCCAGGAACTGCAGGATCGCCGCGAGTGTCAGGACGATCGATGCAGCGGTCGGTTGGGGCGCCCGTACGGAGATGATCAGGAACAGGAAGACCATCGCGAACACGACGGCCGAGAGCAGCAACCAGGTCGAGAGGGCGGGTAGGGTCTCGGCGGCCTGCCAGTGGGCGACGAAGAAGCCGCCGTGGGCGGCCACGGTGCAGAGCAGGAACAGGCGCCGCACTTGCACGAAACGGGGCTGCTTCGAGCCCGCGAAGGCCATGCCGTAGAGGATTGCGCTCAGCAGGTAGAGCAGGGGTAGGGCCACACCCAGGGCCTGGACGATCATGACGCTCATGCGGCTCCCTCCCGGGGCAGATCGAGCGCCAGGCGCTGGGCGCACTCCCGTCCGCAGCGGATGCGGTCGTCGATCGAGACGCCGCCCGTGAAGTTTCCGACCAGGTGCAATCCAGGGTGATGCACGGCCGTGTGTTCGAGCAGGGCCTCCATGCGCGCGGCGTGGCCCGGCCCGTAGCGCGGAATCGCGTCGGGCCAGCGCTGAACCAGGTCGGTGACGGGGCGATCAAACGACTCCTGAGGCAAGGCCATGCGGAGATCCTCGCACGCGAGGTCCACGATTTCCCGGTCCTCTTTGCCCTGAACCTGATCGCTGCGATAGATGGCCGAGATGGCTCCAGCGCCCTGGGGTGCGCGTCCGGCGAACATCTTGGATACGAAAAGGACCCCGAGTGCGGACGGGACTCGCCCACGCCCCGCGCCGGGCGAACTCCCGGCCGCGTCGGGGGGGACCAGGAAGCCGAATCCATCGGGTAGGAAGTCCCTCTCGAAGCCGAGATGCGCGACGCACACCGATGCATGCCCGACTGCGGTGAGGCCACTCAGCGCCTCGTCGCTCGCACCGGCTGTGGCGAGCAGCCGCTCGGTGGGGTGGGCCGGGGTTGCGAGAACGACCTGGTCGGTTGTCAATGCTGTCCCGTCGTTCAGCTTCACGCGCCAGGTCTGCCCGTGTGGCTCGATCGATGTCGCGCTGACGCCGAGCCGCAGGCGGTCGCCCAGGAAGTCTGCCAGTGCCTCCGGCAAGCGGCCGAGTCCGTCGCTCAGACTCAGCAGGTCCTGCCCGTTCGATGGCGTGCGGTCGCCTGCGGCCCGCCTTGCGCGCCGCTTGCTCTTCATCCCGCGCAGTATGCCGCCATGCTCGCGCACCATTGCCCAGAGCCTCGGAAAGGCGCTGGCCGTTCCGAGTTGCTCGATCTCGCTGGCGTAGATGCCGCGCACGAAGCTGCCGCCGAGTGTGCGCGCGATCTCCCGTCCGAAGCGCTCGGTCAGAAAGCTCTCGAAGTCCGGGTCATCGTCTCCCGGGCGTGGCTGCCAGGTGCGCATGGACTCGGTCACCAACCGCAGTTTCGCCCGCCATGACAGCAAGCTACTGCGCAGCAGCTGACCAGGTCCCATGGGCAAGGCCTGCAGGCGCCCGTCGGCGAACAGAAAGCGCGTACGAGCCGCTGGGCGGGAGTTGGTCAGGTTGTCGTCGATGCCCACGTCGCTGCAGAGGGATCGGAACCACTCTGCATTGCCTGGAATCGAGTTGGGGCCCGTCTCGAACTGAAAGCCCTCGGTCCGCATGGTCCCCATGACACCGCCCGCGGTCGAACGAGAGTCGAGTGCATGTACCTGCAACCCCGCGCGCGCAAGGTCGAATGCGCAGCTGAGTCCGGCGATGCCGGCTCCGATCACGGTCACACTCTGGCTCACCGGTCGACGTCCGTTCGTGCTACAGGGTACGGGAAAATGTGTTGCTGGAGTCGCGCCCATCGGCCTGTCGTGCGGCGTAGTACGGATCGAAGATCAGCGCCGCGTTGCGCATGAACATCTGGCCCATGGGCGTCAGGCGCACCTCGCGCTCGGCGCATACGATGAGATCGTCCGCAGCGAGGGGTTCGAGGGCCCGCAATGCATCCGCAAAGGTCTGGTCGAACGAGATCCCGTGGCGCCCCTCGATGGCGGCCTTGTCGATCACGCCGTTGCACATCAGGGAGAGGATCACATCGCGGCGCAGGTGATCGTCCGGCGACAGACGGTGACCGCGCTTTGCGGCAAACCCATCCGATTCGATGCGCTGCTTGTAGTCGGGCTCGGCAAGCTCGTTCTGGATGAATGCGCCGTCGACCTCACCGATCGATGAGACACCCAGGGAGACCATCTCGCTTCCACGATGGGTCGTGTAGCCCATGAAGTTTCGATGCAAGACGCCCTGGCCCTGGGCCACGGCAAGCGGATCGTCAGGCAGCGCGAAGTGATCCAGCCCGATGTAGACGTAGCCCGCGTTCTCGAATTGCTCGATGGCGCGCAGGAAGATGGTGAGCTTCTCGTCCGAAGACGGCATGGCATCCTGGTCGAGCGCTGTCTGGTGCTTCTTGAGCCAAGGAACATGGGCGTAGTGGAACAGGGCCACACGTTCGGGGCGCATGTCGATGACCGTGTCGACGCTGCTCTCGAAGCTGCCCTGCGTCTGGAAGGGCAGGCCGTACATCAGGTCGATGTTGACCGATGCCATGCCGCAATCGCGTGACTTCTGCACGATCGCGCGCGTGGCTTCCTCGGGCTGAACGCGATGGACGTGCTCCTGGACCTTCTCATCGAAGTCCTGCTGGCCCATCGAGATGCGGTTGAATCCCAGGCTTGCAAGGAGCTCGATCTGCTCCGGGGTCGTGACGCGCGGGTCGACCTCTATCGAGACCTCGGCCTCGGGTGCGAAATGGAAGACGCGGTCGAAAATCGTCTGGACCCGTTCGATCTGAGTCAGGGTCAGGTGCGTCGGGGTTCCGCCGCCCCAGTGGTACTGGTGAACCGCCCGTCTTCCGATTCCGCTTCGAGCTACGGTTTCGAACTCCTTCTCGAGTGCGTCGAGATAGGCCTCGACGCGATCTTCGCGTCGGGTGATCGTCACATTGCAGCCACAGAACAGGCACATGTGCTCGCAGAACGGCAGGTGCACGTAGACCGAGATGGGATCATCACGCCGGGACGCGCTCGCGAGAAGCTGTGGATAGTCCTTCGGATCGAATTCGTCTGTCCAGTCCACGGCCGTCGGATAGGAGGTGTAGCGCGGCGCTGACGTCGCGTACTTGTCGAGCAGCTCGCGCGGAACATGACGGACGGTCGTCATCGCGAGGTGGCCCCCTCGGGATCGAGAACCGTGTCCCACAGGGCGGCGACGCTCTCGATGGGCGTCTTGGGCAGAATGCCGCTTCCCAGGTTGAAGATGTACCCGCGCTGGCCGGCGAAGGCCTCCAGAACGGCGCTCGCCTCTCGACGCACCACATCGGGGCCCGCGAAGAGAGTGGTCGGATCCAGGTTGCCCTGCAGTGCCACGCGGTCGCCGACTCGTCGAATGGCGTCGGCCGGATTCACACGCCAGTCGATTCCCAGGACGTCCGCCCCGGAATCCGCCAGGACCTCCAGTAGATGGCCGCAGCCGTTTGCGTACACGATGACGGGCGCGCCGGCGCTCTTCACCGTGGTCACCAGTCGAGTCAGGTGGGGCAGGATGCTCTCGCGATAGGTCGCAGCGCTGAAGGCACCGCCCCACGAGTCGAAGACCTGAACCACATCGGCCCCGGCCTCGAGCTGCATCATCAGGTAGGGGATCGAGACGTCCACGATCTTCGACATCAAGCGATCGAAGCCCTGGGGGTTGTCGAGCATGAGCGCCTTCGTGTGCTCGTAGTTGCGCGACGTTCCGCCCTCGACCAGGTAACTGGCGACCGTGAAGGGCGCGCCACAGAATCCGATCAGAGCCCGCTCCTCACCGATTTCCTTGCGCACCAGCCGCAGGGTCTCGGCCAGAAAGCCGGTCTTCGCCCTGGCATCGAAGACCTCGAGGGCATCGATATCCGCGTCCGTCCGCACGGGCGGAGAGAGCACGGGACCCCGCCCTTCGATGAAGTCGACCGCGACTCCCATGGCCTCCGCCGGCACGAGGATGTCGCAGAAGACGACCGCCGCATCCATCCCGAAGTGCCGGATTGGCTGGCAGGTGACCTCGGCCGAGAGGGCCGGATCGTGGACCATCTCCAGGAAGGTGTGCTTGCTGCGAACCGCCTGGTAGTCGGCCAGGTAGCGGCCAGCCTGGCGCATCATCCAGGCGGGGGCGCGATCGACTGGCTGCCTGCGGCAGGCGGCGAGGAAGCGTGTCCGTGAGTTCATGTCGGCGGTGGCGGTCTACGGGCTATATCGGTCTCGAATTCAGAACGACGTTAATAGTAAGGAACGCGAGGGCCCAGATGAGCCGGAATCGAGCCACATTCGGCCCTCGGGCAGAACCCCGGTTCCTGGACGGGTCGGGGCCAAAAACGTGGACCAGGCGCGACATGGCAGGTTGCCACGTCGCGCCTGGTGCCTGGGCCGCGAGCCCCGTGCTGCCGCGGGGCTAGGTCAGCCTCAACGCAGGCCCTCGTGTAGCCGCTCCGCGATGTCCTCGGCGCCGGGCTCGTCCTGATTGCTGAGCACGATGACGGCCAGGCCGCCCTCCAGCACCAGCATCGCGCTCAGGCCCGGTCCGCCGCCCGCGAGCATGGCCTGGCCATCCCAGCCCGCTCCGCTCCAGCCGAACTCCGGGTCGACCAGTCGGTCCCCGTAGAGGGCATCGAAGAAGCGGAAGAGGTCGCGCGCCGTCGAGTAGCTCTTGCCCCACGGACCACCCTTGATGGGCTCGTGGAAGGTGTTCTTGCGGAGCGTCTTCGAGGGGCGACCGGTGTGATCGAAATAGGTGTAGCCGACGGCCACGTTCGGCTCGACGCTGTCGGTCTCGAAGAAGCCCGTGTCCACCATGCCCGCCGGCTCGAAGATGCGCTCGACGACATACTCCGGGTAGCTCATCCCGGTGATGGCCTCGACGATGGCGCCGAGCACCGTGTAGCCGTAGTTGGAGTACTGCTCCCGGGCTCCCGGTTCGTACTCGAGCGGCTTCGGGCCCCAGATCGGGATGTAGTCCTCGATCTCACGCAGCTGCTGCATCGGAGTGCTGAAGTAGTCCTCGTCGAAGTAATCGCCGAGGCCCGAGCGGTGCTCCAGGAGCTGCCGGATCGTGACTTCCTCGCGCACCTGCTCGTTGGGATAGTCGGGCAGGAACTCGCCCACAAGGTCTCCGAGCGTGAAGGCTCCGTCCTGGACCAGCTGCATGATCGCGAGGCGCGTGTAGTCCTTGTTGAAGGATCCAACGTCGAAGCGCGTCTCGATCGTGTTGGGGACCTTGAATTCCCGCGAGGCCAATCCGTACGCCTGTTCGAACCAGACCTCGCCCGCGGTTGCGATGAGCACGGCGCCCGCGAAGTCATCCTGGGTGAATCGGTCGCGCAGGTAGGCGTCGATGGCCTGCACGGGTCTCGGGTCGTCGGACTCCACCTCGAAGGGCGCTGCCTTGTTGGTCCGCTCCTCTCCGAGCTGGATGTTGACGACCTTTCCGCTCTGGTCGAAACCAAAACTGAGCCGCAGGTACCCCATGCCCTCCGATTCGACTCCAAGGATCATGGTCTCGTCGTCCGGCGCCATTCCGCGCACGACGGTCAGCTCTCCAAGCTCTTCCTTGATGCTTTTGTAGTCCTCGCGCCAGCCGGCCTCATCGGGGCTTGCCGAATGTGCGTCGCGGTACTTGCCCATGGCCTCGATGCCGGTATTGAAGGCCTTGACCCAGGCAACCGCGACCGTCTCGTGATCCTGGGCGAGGGGCAATGCCAGGGGCGCGGTGGGCAATTTCGGGTGGCTTGCGCTTCCGCGAGCGTCGAGCACGGGGCCGAGCCAGGCGAGGGAGAGGAGGAGAGCGACGAGGTGCGAAGTTTGAAGCATGACGTTCCTGAAGGGCACGGATGGTTGGCTGGCTCGAGCTCGCGAATCGAACTCATTCGTTCCGCTGAATGCCAGGGCGGACATGCGGGGTTCCCGAAAAACCCAGATTAGGTTTTTCGCGCGCACCGGGCGGCAGGGAAGCCGGCCCCGCGTCAGGGCAGGGTCAGCCGCTGGAGCCGGCCGGCTTCACCGACGGGCTCGAGGGTCCGGCCACCGACCCGGTGGGGCACGTGGCATTCACGCTTGATGTCCCACACATTTCGGAGGAAGAGTTCGCCGATCGAAACGTTGGACAGGACCGGGGCGATGTAGGCGCAGTCCTCGAAGAAGTAGTGAGTGACCTGGGAGTGGCGGGAAGCTCCCGGAGTGTTGATGGCGCTTCCGCCGTGCAGGAGATTGGCGGACCAGATCAGCACGGTTCCCTTGGGGACCACCAGGCTCTTGCGTTCGAAGCCGCCACTCTCGGCGGCCGCGTTCGCGTAGGCCATGAACTGGTTGTAATTGTCCCCGGCCGCGACCGTGGCGTCCTCGGCCCAGCAGTGCAGATGCTCCAGACGCACGACGGGCAGGCGCTGACTTCCGGGGTAGTAGACCACCGGGCCCGAGTCCGGCCCCACGTCCTCGAGGGCAACCCAGACACCGCACATGAAGCTCGTGGGGAGGCTGTCGAAGTGGATCGTGTCGGCGTGGATCTCCTGCTCACTGCCGACCGGAAAGTTCAGAGTCTGGAAGGGAATCGGTTCGCGCTGGTAGAGGAAGCGGAGAAGCTCCATGACACGCTCGTGACCCGCGAGCTTGCGCACCGCCTGTGAGACCCACCAGGCATCCTGAACCCGGCAGGAGTGCTCCTGCTCGAGACCCTGCTTGAGGAGCCCGACGACCTGTGGCGGGAGGTCGTTGAAGACCGCCTTGGGGTCGTAGAAGCGCTTCGAGTCCTCGACGATCGCGTCGACGAGCGATTCGTCGATCCAGTCCTCGAGAACGAGGAAACCGTCCTTTCGGAATTGATGCGCCAGTCCTTCGAATTCCGCCGAGGCCCCCATGGTCGCGACCTGCTTGGGGAACAGGGGAGAATCGATCCACGGAATGCCGAGCTTGCTGGGATCTAGACAGGGAGAGTCGGTCATGCGAATCGGGTCCTCGTGGAGCGGCTTGGATCTACAGCATACCAGCGCGGCCATTCCTCGGGCGCACGTCGAGCCTCGGTTGCGGCCACCTGGGGGGTTTGGTAGCGTCGTCTCTCGCCGCGATGCTCGTCGACCGCGCGGGCGCCTTGAAGCACATCACGCACCCTGGAGCCGACGCGGTACGCGAAGACGAGGGCCGCGAAATGGACGGAATCCCGTCTTCCCCCTCGTCCTTCGCATGGCCCGCCTTGCTGGCAGCCCTCCTGACCGGAAGTCTGTACGCCCTGGTGTCGGACCTGGATCTGGATCTGCGCGACGAGGGCTTTCTCTGGTACGGCGTCAGGCAAACCGCCGCGGGCCAGGTTCCCGGCGCCGACTTCCAGGCCTATGACCCGGGTCGTTACTACTGGGGCGCCGCGTGGTCCATGCTGTTCGGAACGGGCATCATGGGCGTGCGTCTGTCGACCGCGATCTTCCAGGGTCTGGGGCTCTTCCTTGGATTGCTGGTCATGCGCCGCACGGTCTCGCGTGCCTGGCAGCTGGTTCCTGTCGGTCTGGTCCTGATCGTCTGGATGTTCCCACGCCACAAGCTATTCGAGCCCAGCCTGGCGATGGCTGCGGTCTACTTTGCGGTCCGATTGCTCGAGAGCCCGACGCTGCGCCGGCATTTTCTCTCCGGTCTGTTCGTCGGCATCGCCGCGGTCTTCGGCCGCAACCACGGTGTCTATACCGCCTGCGCCTTCATTGCGCTGATCGCCTTCGACCACTGGAAGCGTTCCGACGGAGCACTGGTTCGAAAGCTGGGCGCCTGGGCGGGCGGAGTGGTGCTCGGCTTCTCTCCCGTCCTGTTGATGCTTGTCCTGGTTCCAGGATTCACCGATCAACTCATCGATTCCCTGCTGGTGATGAGCGAGCGCGGTACCAACCTGCCGCGCCCCGTTCCCTGGCCCTGGACGGTGGACTACGCATCCCAACCGGCGGCGAGGTACGTCCCGGAGTTCGTTCTCTCCGCTGGCTATCTGGCCTTCGCTTGCGTCTACCCCCTGGGGCTCGTCTGGGCCGCCATGACTCGCCGCGAGTCCCTGATCCAGCGACGGGTCTTCATCGTTTGCGTGTTGGTGGGCATTCCCTATGTGCACCACGCCCTCATCCGTGCCAGCGCCTCGCATCTGGCCCAGTCGATCCACCCCCTGCTGCTCGCAGTCTTCGCGCTTCCCTGGGCCGTTGCCGCAGGCAGGCGTCTTCCCGCAACGATCCTGACCTGGGGCCCAATCGTTATCGGAACGGCGGTCATCGGGTGGGGCGTACATCCCCAGCTCGCGATTTTCGGACGGCGTGCCACGGAGGAGCTCAAGGAGGTTTCAGTAGATGGCGACTCCCTTCGCCTGCCCAGCGGTCAGGCGCGAGGGATCAGCAACATCGAGGCCGTGTTCGCGGATCGGGTTCCAGCCGAGGACAGGGTCTTCATCGCGCCCTACCGCGCTGCTTACTACCCCATGCTCGGGAAGGTCTCACCCGTTTGGGACATCTACATGCTGTGGAAGGCGACTCCCGAGTATCAACAAGGAATGATCGACACCCTCGAAGAAGAGGGCGTGGACTGGGCTCTTCTGGTCCAGGAGTCGATGAACAGCGCACCTGCCACGACCTTCGCCGAAACCCACCGCAAGGTCATCCGCTACCTGGCCGAGACCTTCGAACCGATCCAGGATCCCCGCATTCCCCAGGGACACTTCCTGCTCCACCGGCGTTCTAGATGAATCCAGACCAGCGGCGTCACCCACGCCGCGCACGTCTGTTTCACCTCGACTTCGACCGATCCCGGAGCTAGCTTCCGATCGGAGCTGGGCCGGATCGGAGGCTCCGATCCCATGACTTCCACGCACGAGCTGCTCTCGACCATGACCCCTCTCTCCAGGCGCTCGAAGTGAGCCCCCGGAGCCGCGCCCTCAACCGTTCCCTGCTGATCAGCGGGATCGTGATCCTGCCGCTGATCCTCGTCGTCGGCTTCGATCTCGAAGCCTGCGCCACCGGCTTTCGCAAGCTGGATGGGCGCCACGCCCTGGCCCTGTTCGCCTGCTACAGCACGGCCGCCCTGTTGCGCGCGTTCCGCCTCCAGGCGCTGCTGCCCAAAGGCGTCTCCCTGCCGCGCCTTGTAACCGTTTCCTTTCGTCATCAATTTTTCGCCACCTTCCTCCCGTTTCGAACCGGCGAAGCCGCCCTCCCGATCATCCTCAAGGGCGACGGCGTCCGGATGGACCGCTCGATCGCCGTCCTGGTCCTGACCCGCGCCCTGGACCTCCTGGCCCTGCTGACCGTCCTCTCCGTCGCCTACGTGATGACGCGCAGCGAGCTCCCCCGCGAGCTCGATGGCCTCGGCTCAGTCTTGCTCGTCATCTGGCTCATCGCCGCCAGCCTGCTCGCGTGGATCCTGCTCGGCGGCAAGCGCGCCGCCACCACCCTGCGCGAACTCCTGCCCCGTTTCTGTAACCGCTTCGGCAAATGGGGCACCGCCGCCGGCAAGGCCATCGACTCCATCATCGCCGCATCCCTGGAGATCCCCCGAGCCAGCGTCCTGCGCGGAACCCTCGTCTCCATCGGAGTCTGGACCGGCCTGGCCGCCTACAACGGCCTCCTCTTCGACCAGATCGTCGGCGGCCAACCGATAGCCGTCTGGATCGTCCTCTCCATGTTCCTCTCCCTCGGCTCCCAGATCCCGATCCAGGGCTTCGCGGGCATCGGAACCACCGAAGCCCTGACCGTGGTCCTCCTGGCCTCCGTCGGAATCCCCAAGGAACCCGCCCTCGCCGCCGGCGTCGTGATCCACGCGGTACAGATCCTGTTCTGCGGCTTGATCGGTCTATTCGGATTCCTCGGTGCCACGCGCGTACGTGCGCAAGACTCCGACGGCTGAAGGCTCTCGCTCAGCCGGCGCCGCAACCAAATACCTCAGGCCGGGAGGATGTTGCAGCTGCGGGTCTCTTCGTCGAACCAGATCTCGACCTCGCCGCGTTGCAGGAGGGCTTCGACCCTGCGGATCTTGGTTTCGGCCTCGGTCATCTCGGTGCCGTCGCGGGTCACGAACTCCTCGATGACTCCGCGCAGGACCTCCGGCGTCAGGTCGGACACGGGGATCTTGATGCCGGGTTTCGGTTCCATGGAGCTGTCAGTCCGAAAGCTCGAACTGGATCTGCTCGGTTGCTCCCGGAGCCAGCTCGAGGTCCAGGTCGCGCTTCAGGTCCTTGCCGTACAGCAGATAGGAGGTGCTGCCGCTGGGGACCAGGAAGCGCATGGGTTTTCCGTTTCGCAGGGTCCTGTCGGCGAATCGCAGGCTGTCGTGGAAGACAGCAAAGCGGGCCGACGGGCGGCCGGTCATCGTGACGTCGACGTATGCGCCGGGCTGATCGGGGCTGAGGGCCAGTGCCGAGGCTCCGGCGCTGACAAGTGGCAGGACGGTCCATAGTCCGTCGTCGGTCCATGCGGTCAGGACGTATTCCGGTTCCCGCAATCCATCGAAGAAGAACTCACCGTTCTCCGTCCCAAGGCTTTGGGAGCCGCTGGAGGTGATCAGGGCGACGTGGGCCTTGACCGGTTGGGCGTGGGCATCGAGGACGACGCCGGAGATTGAGTTCGGTATCCCCCGGGAAGATGTGTGCGCGCCCGTGGTTTCCGGTCGTGCCGGGGAAGGCTCGGGGGACACCGCATCCGGGGGCGATGACGCGGCGATGCAGCCGCCGAGGATCCCGGTGATCACTAGCAGGACGGACGAGTGGCGCATGATCACTTGACCAGAGGGGGCGTGGGAACAGGCGGGCCCGGTAGGGTCCGGACATCCGTCCCGAGTGCTGTTGCGGCTTCCGCTGCCAGGACATCGTGACAGGTCAGGATGAGGACCTGGCGCCTCTGGCTGATTTCTGCGAGTAGTGGGTAGAGGGCGCGGCGCCGGTCAGCATCCCAGTGCACGAGTGCTTCGTCGAGGATGAGCGGCAACGGGCAGCGGCCTTCGTCAAGGTGGTCGAGCAGGCCGAGTCGTAGGGCCAGGTAGATCTGGTCGCGGGTTCCGCGGGAGAGGGGCGGAGCGGCGGGCAGTGCCTCGTTGGATGCGTCGTGCACGAAGAGGCCCGCGTCGCTGCCGGCCGGGTAGTCGAGGCGGGTGTAGCGGCCGGCGGAGATGGTTTTCAGGTAGGCGCTCGCGCGGCGCAGGACGTCGGGTTGGTTCTCGGCGCGCCAGCGGCGGTCGGCGTGGGCCAGGATGGCTTCGGCGAGGGCCAGGCGGTCGTGTCGGAGGCCGACGGACTCGAGCTGGGCCTCTAGCTCGACGACCCTCTCCTGGGCCATGGCCACGCGGTCCTGGGGATGCTCGCGCCGTTGTTCGGCGAGTTCTCCGAGGCGTACATGGATCGCAGCCGCTCGTTCATCGAGGGCCTCGAGCTCATGGCTGCGGGCCGCTTCGGCCTCGTCTCCGAGGGGTTCGAGATCGACTGGACCTCGGTCTTCGATCAGGCCTTTCCAGCGCGCGTCGAGTTGCAATTCTTGCAGGCGGCCGTCGAGGTAGTTGGCGTCCTGCAAGCGCTGCTTCAGGGTTCGGTAGGCGGCGCTGCGATCCGGTTGGCCCAGGACATTCTTGCGCAACACGGCGCTGAGGCGTTCCAGCTGAGCGGTCAGGCGCTCGAGGCGCGGGTGGTAGGCGTCGATCAGGGTCTGGGCCCGGTCTCGCTCGGCTCGGTCCGTGCGCACGCGCGCTTCGCGTTCGCGTGCGCGTGCGAGGGCTTCTTCCAGTTGGGTGAAGGCTTCGATGCCCTCAGCGGCCGTGCCGAGCTGGAGCCCGGCCAGCAGGGTCTCCCATTCCTCTTCCTGGGTTTCGAGTTCGTGCGCCAGACCCAGGGTGCGGTCCTCGGCGGCTTCGAGCTCGTCGAGTCTGGTCACCACGGCCTCGAGCCGATCGATAAGGCGCGCCAGGGCCAGGGGCGTCGAGCCGAGACGCTCGCTCAGGCCGAGGGTTGCGAGGGTGCTCTGCACGGTGTCCGGCGCACGATCGCCTGCACGCGAAAGACTGCGCATGCGCAGCTCGAGATAGGACAGGAAGAGCAGGGCCAGGCCGAGGGCCACGAAGGCGGGTGCCAACCAGTCGAGGGATGCGGCCACCACGACGGTGGTCCCGCTGACGGCGCACAGCCAACCCCAGAGGGTGGACAGGCTGCCCGTGCTGCGCGCCTCGAGCCCGGCCTCCCATGCGCTGAGGTCCGCGCGCAGGCCCTCGATCGCGAGGGTGCGCACCTTTTGCAAGTGCGCGCGTTGGGGGCGACCACCCGCGAGTCGCGTCCAGGCGGCGAGCGCATCGCTCTCGGCGCGCTGCATGCGGTCGCGCGCGTCCTCCAGGGCTTCCTGGCGACCCTGGTAGCGTCCGAGTGCGGTGCGTGCGGCCTCGATCGCACCGGCGTGCTCGAGGATACGCGCGTGGGTACTCGTCAGGCTGAGCTTGGCACTCGCCCGCGTCTCGTGCTCGAACACGGTCTCGGTCAGCTCGCGCACCTCGCGCTCGAGTTCCTGAGGGTCGCTCAGAGCATCTCCGTCCAGGCCGCGCAGGTCGAGGGCGCCCAGGGCCTCGCGCCGGCGTCGAAGATCGGCCACTTCGGCCAGGAATGTCGCGTCGGCTCGCTCTCGTTCGAGGGCAATGCGACGCTCAACCAGGCTCTGCAGCTCCGTTTCGAGCGAAGCGTGCTCCGTGATTCCTGCCCGCAGATTCTCCTCGGCCTTGCGCGCCGTGTGGAAGGCCTTTCGCGCCTCGTTCAGCTCTGCACGCAGGTTCCGCGCCAGTGGCTTGCCCCGATTGTCCGCGCGCCAGAGTTGCTGGCAGGCCTCACGCAATTCTGCGCGCACGCGATGCATGGGGCGCAAGCCGGGCAAGGCACTCTCTCCCAGCAACATCTCGTCGACCGCCTGGCGTACGTCGTCAGCGAGCTCCACGAGCTGACTGGATGTCAGTGAGTAGATCGAGCGGAAGAGGGCGCGCGACGTGCCTTCAGCCTCGCGCAAGGCTCGGTTTGATTTTCGCGCGCCTGAAAAGGCCTCCTCACCCTGAGCGATACGCAGCATGCCGCGGGAGGCGAGCTGGCGTTCCACATGAAACCTGTCCGACCCCGGCACCTGGAACTTGCCGCGCACGGTCAGGGGCTTGCCGCCCGCTGACCAGCGTGTGAGCGGATGCCGTTCACGGGTCGCAGGATCGAATCCGTAGAGAAGGGTCTCGATAGCCGCAATCCAGGTGGACTTGCCGGCCTCGTTCTGGCCCAGCACCACGTCCACGACGCCGTTCAGGGCCCAGGACTGTTTCTCGAAGGTGCCGAAAGATTCGACCTGAATGCTGGTGAGCCTCACGTGGCCTCCTGGTCGAGGCAGCGCTCCAGAACGTCCTCTTCGATTCCATCGAGCAGCTTCAACAGGTATTGCTGGCGTGCGGCAGGTAGCTCGTCCGGGTCCACTCCGGCTTCATCGAAGCCAGCCAGCAACGTCGGCGCGAGCTCGCGCCGCAGCTTGCCGACCCTGCGCGCCTTCTCGATCGTCTCGAAGACCGCTTGCAGGACGGAGGGTGTCTGACGCAGTGCCTCGATGTCCCGTGGAGCGCGAAGGTCGCGCGTGTCGATCTGAACATCGAGTGCGACACCGCGTGCGATCAGCTCTTGCTCCAGGTCGGTGCGGGTCTCGGCATCGCGCAGCCGCGGCGCGAGGGGAGACGGCCCCTTGAGGAATAGACGCAGGGCCAGTTCCTCCGACCCGCGCCGGCGTTCTGCCTCGACCTCGACGATCAATGCATCCACGAGGGCCGCCGTGCTCGCGACCTGCTCGATGCCCTCGATGTCGATGGCCTCCCAGCGCACCGGTGCGAAGGGCACGAAGCCAGGCGTGGCGGCGCCGCCGGCCTCTGCTTCGACCACCAGGCCGCCCTTCGGACCGCGTTCCCTGGCATTGCGCCCTTGCAGGTTGCCGCTGTACCAGACCGGCAGATCCGGAACAGCTTGCTGGCGAATATGCACGTGACCGAGGGCCCAGTAGGCGTAGTTCGGGTGGGCGAAGTCACGCGCGGTCGAGGGCGCGTAGCGCTCGTGCTCCTCGGCGGCGCGGGCGCTCTCGACCTGTGTGTGCAGCAGTCCGACCACGGGCAGCTTGGTATCCAGGCGTGGAAAGGCCTGTGCCAGATCGCGAGCCTCGTGATCCGTCTCGTGGCCCGCTCCGACCACCACGCCGACCTCGACTCCTTGGCGATCGACGATGCGCACGGGCTCGGGGCGGGCGCTCCGGAAGACGTGCACGCGTCCCCTGGCGATTGCTTCGCGTTCGAGATCCAGCCCGGACGCGCGCCTGCCGGCTCCGCCCGGGTCGTGGTTGCCGCAGGCGTAGAGGACCCAGATGCCGGCGGAGGTCAGTCGCTCGACCGCGCGAACGATCTCCAGTTCCGTGGGGAGGGATAGCAATGGGTCATCGAACAGGTCTCCGGCGATCAGCACCGCGTGCAGGTCCTCCGCGATCGCAAATTCGACTGCACGCTGGAAGGCCACCAGGGTGGCCTGCCTCAGGCGCGCCCTCGTCGCCGGTCGCCCCCCGAAGTGTGTCTCCAGGTGCAGGTCGGCCAGGTGCAAGAATCGAAAAGCCATTGCGATAAATGTACTGACCCTCGCTGCCCAAGCCACACCCGTCGTCTGGAATGCGTGCGGCCGGGATGTTCCAATCTCAGCCGGTCCGATCCGCGCGCGCTGGATGAATCATGATCCCGAATGACCCGGCCCCGAATGACAGCGCCCCGAATGACGCGGCCCTTCTACTCAACGTCGAGGACCTCACCCGCAGCCAGGCGTTCTATGCCGAGCTGGGTTTCGAGCTGATCCGATCCTGGCCAGAGGGAGAGGCACGCTGGTGCTCGATGCGCTGCGGATCGATCACGATCATGTTGAACGAGACGAAGCGTTCGAGATCGTCCGAGCGTCGCGCGCGAGGGGACTACTCGGACGCGGTCCTCTATCTCTACATGGATGATGCCGCCAGCTTCGCGGCCGGGCGCGAGCTCCCTGATTGCAAGGTCAGGCACGTCGGTCCACAGGATTACGGCCTCGACGAGGTCTGGATACGCGATCCCGACGGATACCATGTTGTGCTCGCGACCGACCTGAACCCTGATGGCGCATAGTCACCTGGACGCGATGGACGATTCGAAAGCAGAGCCCACGCCTGAGACAGCGCCGCTTCCACGCTCGAGGCTGGGCTGGGGACTGATGGCGGTTGGATGCGCGCTGGTGCTCTGGGCTGTGCTGGGCCTGGCCGGCGCCGGCTACGGAAGCCAGCCCACGCGCAATTTCGCGGCGCGCCGTTCCTACAATATGGTGAAGCGGGACGTGCACCGGGCTTTTCCCGCGGCCATGATGCGGGCCGTAGCCGGACTGGCGATCCTGGCCCTGGGCGCCAGAACCCGCCGGCGCGGCTGAGCAACGCGCCGGCTAGCGATTCCACAGCAAGCCGCTCCGTTCATCTCCCAATCCGCACGCCACCATGAAACACCCTTTCTCGCTGTTCGTGCTCACGGTGATCAGCGGCTTCGTTCTTGGCGCTTGCGGCGGCGTGGACGCCGACGCCCCGAAGGTGCTGCGCTTCACGGCGATCCCGGACAACAACAAGACCGAGCTCGAGTTGAAGTTCCGCCCGTTGGCCGAGCACCTCGGCGAGGTCCTTGGCTTTGCGGTCGAGTACGTCCCCACGGCGGATTACTCGGCCTCGGTCGAGATGTTCAAGAACGGAGACGTGCAGCTCGCCTGGTTCGGCGGGCTGACGGGCGTACAGGCGCGCGCGGCGGTGAGCGGTGCGCGCGCAATCGCACAGGGCCATGTGGACCCGAAGTTCAAGAGCTACCTGGTTGCCCACCCGTCGGCCGGGGTCGAGAGGTCGGACGAGTTTCCGGTCGAGGGCTTGCGGGGCAAGCGCTTCACCTTTGGCTCGCAGCAGTCCACGTCGGGCCGGCTCATGCCCGAGTACTACATCCGCGCGGCGACGGGCCAGTCGCCGGACGAATTCTTCTCGGAGGTGGGCTTCTCCGGTTCACACGATAAGACGGCGGAGCTGGTCAACGCGGGTACCTTCGAAGTTGGGGCGATCAACTTCAGAACCTACGACATGCTTCTGGAGCGGGGGAAGATCAGCGCCGATACCTGCCGCATCGTATGGACCACGCCGGAGTACCCGGACTACAACTGGACCGTGCACCCGTCCGTCGAGGCTGACTTCGGCGTGGGTAGCATCGACAGGCTTCAATCAGCCTTGATCAATCTGGAGCAGCCCGAGTTGCTCGCTGCGGTTCAGCGCGAGGGTGGCTTGATTCGAGCCCAGAACACCGATTTCGAGGGCATCGCTGAAGTTGCTCGGGACCTGGGATTCTTGCGCTAGGTCGACTTCGTGGCACCGCCCGACAAAGCACCAGATCTCGAGCGAGGCGCGTCATTCGACGTGCGCGGAGTGGGTGTGGTCGTCGACAACCGTGGCGAGCGCAAACCCATCCTGCAGGGTGTCGACATTGCGGTGCGGCCGGGTGAATGCCTGGCCCTGGTGGGTCCCAGCGGCGCTGGAAAGACGACCCTGCTGCGAGCTCTCGCAGCAGGGCAGGGCACTACAGCGGGCACGATCGCGGTCGACGGTCGTGAGCTGGACTCGCTGAATTCACACGGCTTGCGCGCCTTGCGAACCCAGCTCGGATTCGTGCACCAGGACCATTGCCTGATTCCGAGCCTGCGCGTCAGTCACAATGTCCTGGCGGGCAAGCTAGGTCAGCGCAGCTTGCTGGCCGGTGCACGCTCAATGGTGTTTCCACGGCGCGCCGACCTCGAACAGGCTCACGCCTTGCTCGACGATCTTGGGATTGCCGACAAGCTGTTCCAGCGCGCGGACCGGCTTTCGGGTGGCGAGGCCCAGCGGGTCGCCCTGGCGCGGGCTCTGTTCCAGGAGCCGCGGGCAATTCTGGCCGACGAGCCTGTGGCCGCGGTGGACCCGGCTCGGGGGCGAGATCTGATCGAGCGCATGCTGGAGCTGGCACGGCGGCGCGGGTTGACCTTGATCGTGAGCCTGCACGATGTGGACATGGCGCGCAGTTTCTTCCCGCGCTGCGTGGGCCTGCGCGCAGGCCGGGTGGTCTTCGACCGGCCGACGGGAGAGCTCGACGACGCAGACTTCACCGAGCTCTATGAGCTGGAACGGGGATCGATCGGTGCGTGAGCGCTGGACAGGCGTACCCGGGGGGCGACGGACCGGGGTCCTTGCAGCACTGGCATTGGTCGGGATCGTCGCCTGGGTACAGCTCGGCCTGGCGCCCTCCAGCCTGGTTCCGCGCCCGGGCGGTGTGCAGATCGCCCGCAACTTCTTCGCCGGCGCCCTCTCACCCGCGCTGGACTACCAGGCGGGAGACGTCCCGGCGGGGGCACCCCCATTCCTGCTGCGCCTCCTGTCCGCCCTCTGGAGCACCATATTGTATGCGGCGGCGGCGGTCGCCCTGGCCCTGCCAGCCGGGTTGCTGCTGGGCTTCCTCGCGTCCAGTTCCTGGTGGGCCGTCGATCCCGTGTGCGGGTCGCGCCGCCGCGCACGCCGCTCGGCGCTGGCCGGCACGGCACAGGCGCTGCTGCGCGTGTTCATCGCAGCCCTGCGTTCCGTGCACGAGCTGTTGTGGGCCGTGGTCTTTCTGGCCGCCATGGGCCTCAGCCCGGTCACCGGTGTGCTTGCGCTCGCGATTCCCTACAGCGGCACATTCGCCAAGGTCTTCTCCGAAATGCTGGACGAGGCTCCGACGGACTCCGCTCGCGCCCTGCGGGGCGTGGGCGCCGCTCCGGCGACCATCTTCCTCTGGGGCAACCTCCCGCGCGCCCTCCCGGACATGGCGGCCTACGTATTCTATCGTTTCGAATGTGCGATCCGCGCGTCCGCCGTGCTCGGATTTTTTGGATTTCCGACCATCGGCTACTTCCTGCGCGCGTCTTTCGAGGACACCCAGTATCGCGAAGTCTGGTCCTACCTGTACGCCCTGCTGGCCCTCGTGCTCCTGCTCGAAGTCTGGAGCAGTGCCTTGCGGCGCCGATTCGTGGCATGACGTCGCGCAAGGACGAGATCGCCCGCCTGCACAGCGCGCGGCCGCGCAGCTACTTCATGCGTACGAGCTTGGTGGCTTTCGCGCTTCTGGGCGCTGGGGCCTGGTTGTGGACGGTCGTCGGGGCAGTAGACCTTCTCGGCGCTCACCGACTGGCCAACGTCAGCCGATTCCTCGTCCATGACGCCGCGCCCTATCCCCTGCGTGAGTCCGGGTTCTCGTGGCAGGCGCTACGGGCCTGGATCGCGATGATGTGGGAGACCCAGGCCGCTGAGGGAGCGGCGGCGACGCTTTGGATATCGGTGATCGCGATTCTGATCGCGGGTTCCGCGGCCTTGCCGCTCGCCTTGGCGGGCGCTCGCGTACTCGCAGTGCCGGATCCATTCCTGGCTTCAAACGCTGGGGATCAACGCGGGCTCGAGTGGACTCTGCGGCGTACCTTCGCCCTGCTCGTGCGCCAGCTCAGCGTTGCGATGCGAGCGATCCCCGAGTACGTGCTCGCCTTCCTGCTCCTGGCGATCCTGGGAAGCAATGCGTGGGCCGCGATCCTGGCCCTGGCATTGCACAACGCGGGCATCCTCGGCCGGCTTGGCACGGAGACGGTCGAGAATCTGGACGCCCGTCCCCTGCGCGCCCTGCGCCTGGCCGGGGCCGACCGCGGGGCCCTGGCCCTGTGGGTCGCCTTGCCGCTCGCCTTTCCGCGTTTCCTGCTCTACTTCTTCTACCGCTTCGAGACCTGTGTGCGCGAGGCGACCGTGCTCGGGATCCTGGGCATCGCCTCACTGGGAGCTTCGGTGCAGGAGGCCCGTGCCCGGCAGCGCTATGACGAGATGCTGTTCCTCATTCTCGTCGGCGGAGCGATCGTCCTGCTGGCCGACCTGGTGTCACAGCTGGCCCGCACCTGGATCCGGCGCGAGACCTAGCCTCGGGGATTCACTTCGGCGCGCGCGATGAGCGTGTCCATCTCGGCACGCAGCTGATCCAGGACTTCGCCGTAGCCGTAGCTGCCGACGGTCTCCGGTCCGCGCTTGAGATTCACGGTCTTGGGGCCACACCACAGGCCCAGGTCGGCGTCGTCGGTCTCACCCGGTCCGTTGACCCGGCATCCCATCACGGCGATCGTGATGTCGTGCTCTGCGGCGTACGCGGTCATACGCTTGACCTCTTCGGCCAGCTCGATGAACCGTTCGTTTTCCACCCGCGAGCAGGATGGGCAGGCGATGATATTCAGCCCGTCGAAGAAGTTCGGCGGCACGGAACGGAAGCGGCCGTTCGCAATGTCGTCGAGGATCGCTCGACCTACCTCGATCTCCATGCCCTTGTCGTCGAAGGGAACCGTGAGCGAGACGCGCAGGGTGTCACCGATCCCGCGCGAGATCAGCTGCTCGAAGGCGATGCGCGTCTTGATGATGCCGTCCGGCGGCATACCGGCCTCCGTCACCCCGAGGTGCAAGGGGACGTCCGGACGCGCCTCGGCGAAACGCTGGTTGGTGTCGATGACGACGCGCGGATCGGAATCCTTGATGGAGACCAGGTAGTTGGTGAAACCGACCTTGTCCAGCAGGGTGCAGTGGTCCAGAGCGCACTCGACGATGGCGCCATTCTGATCGTCGCCATGTCGCTCGCGATAGCTCGGGGCGATCGATCCAGCGTTGACGCCGATACGGATGGCGCAATCGTTGGAGGCGGCCACATCTGCGATCCAGGCCACCTTGTCCGCGCTGCTCTTCGACTTCTCGTGGTGGTGCAGGTGGCCCGGGTTGTAGCGGATCTTGTCCACGTACGGAGCCACCGGAAGGGCGAGACGGTAGTTCTCCTGCAAATCGACCGAGAGGCGCGCGTCCGTGGAAGCGCGGATCTTGGCCAGGGCGTCGACGTCCGCCTGGCTGTCCACGGCGATGCGAATCAGGTCAGCGCCGGCGCGTTCGAGGATCTCGACCTGGCGCAGGGTGGCGGCCAGATCACTCGTGCGGGTTGCCGCCATGCTCTGGACGGCGATCGGCGCCCCGCCACCCAGGGCGAGGTCACGGATCCGGATGGTGCGGGTGGATCGTTGGGGGGTCATTCGAGCGTTTTCGGAGCTGTCATCGGGCGAGAGGCACGGATTCTAGCCCGATTGTGGGGCTCGAAGGCCACCAACGGCCGAGAGGGCGGCCATTCGAGAAAAAACCAAAGAAAGACCCCCCACCCACGCCCCCATCCTCGGAGGAGGGGATGGAAAGTGTCTGATTGGTCCCCGGTCGAATCCGGTCCGGGTGTGATTCCCCTCTCACTCTGGACCATTGGTTTCGGTCAGGTGCCTCTTTCCGCGGGTGTTTACACCTGCTCCAGCCCCTCACGGACCGCGCCCCGAGAGGGGCTGGCCTTATTTGCACAGCAAGTACGGGCCGTGGGCCGTTCGGGGCATGTGGGACGGCGATCTGCCGCCCCTTGGGTTAGACTGGGAACTGACCGAGTTCCGTGTTGGTCAGGTGAACGGAAGTCTGCTACTCGTCCGGGTTTGTGACGGATCCAGCGCAGCCGCAGGGCTCCGCAGAGGGCACTGCAGCTTCAAGGTCCGATGGCAACGAGGGTTGGGTCAGCGGCCCGTCGCCCGACCAACAACAAGGCCAGTCAGTTCCGTTAGGATGCGAGCGAAGGAGAGATCGAGTTGAAGGCGAAGATTCTGGTAGTAGGCGGTGGGGCCATGGGCACCTGCGTCGCATTGCATGCAGCCACGCGATGCGACCCGTTAAAGGAGCCCGTGATTCTGATCGAGAAGGACCGCCTGGGTGCGGGCTCCTCGGGCCGATCGAACGCGATCATCCACCAGGGCTATGGCGACCGGCAGCTCGCGGGCATGGCCCGCGACGCACTGAAGGTCTACGCCGGGCTCGAACAGAACACCGGACGCTCGGTGGGGTATCGCAGGACAGGCGTCTTGCTGCTCGCCGGTCGGGACGACGCAGCCGCCCAGGCGGAGCTCGACCGCAATATTGAGATGCAGTCATCGATCGGCATCGACGCTCGACGGGTCGAGGCCGAGGAGATACGTGGCATCGTCCCTGGAATCGAGATCGAGGATGGGTCGGTCGGGGCATTCGAGCCGGAGGGCGGGTTCGTCGATTCGGCCCGCACGATCCAGGCCTTCGCCACCCTGGCGCGCGACCGTGGCGCGGCCACTCGTATCGGCGTCAAGAATCCGACCATTCTGGTCGAGAACGGTCGCGCCATCGGAGTCGAGACAAGCGCCGGGACCTTCTACGCGCCGATGATTGTCCTGGCCACCGGGCCCTGGACGCCGTTCATTCTTCGTGACTTCGACATCGACCTGCCCCTGCGGGTCGTGCGTACCCAGCAGCACTTCATCCGCATGCCGATTCCTTCGCGCGATGATGAGGACGAGACAGCGTTCGATTCGAGCGATAGCTCGGAGTTCGAGACGCGCTTCATTCCGGATCCGCTCGATCGGATGCCGGTTGCCCATCCGGTCGTGTTCGACCTGCAGAAGGGCCTCAGCATCCGCTGCGATCCCAGCGAGGCCCGCACGCGCGTCGAACGGCTCGGATTCAAGCAACTCCCGGACGTTTCCGACCCCGAACAGCTGGGTAGCGAAGTCGATCCCGAGTTCATCCGCTGGGCGCGCGAGTCGGTCTCGTCTCGCCTGCCGATCTACGAGACCATGCCCGATGTGGGCTCCCAGGCGGCGTGGATCACCCTCACACCGGACGAGCGACCGATAGTGGGGCCGATCAAGGAGATGCCCGGCCTGTACGTCGCGACCGGCTTCTCGGGCAACGACTTCCAGCTGGCGCCGTCGATCGGCGAGGGCATGGCACAGATGCTGATGGGCGAGCCGGTCAGTGCCTTCGATCCCGAGTTCTTCTCTCTGGATCGATTCCAGCAAGCAGGGACGTAACGAGCCGCCCGTAGGGCCATGCGGCGCAACAGCGCGGCGCATGTTTCCGCCATGGCCTCCCGAGGATATCAGCGACGGCTTGGTAGCTGCCGCCGGTAGGCGTCGAGCCTCAGTCGTCCTTGAGGACGCTCGTGATGCGGACGCCGTAGCTGTGGTCGATCGTGACGACCTCGCCCCGGGCGACGATGCGACCATTGACGAGGATGTCGGCCGGTTCGTGGGCTTCGCGATCCAGGGGCACCAGGGTGCCCGGACGCATGTCGATCAGATGCGCCAGGTTCATGCGTGCCTTGCCGATCTGAACGGTCACCCGGACCGGGACCTCCAGCAGGCTCTCCAGACCGATCGGCTCGCCGGACTCGGTGGAGTCGAGCTCGTTGAGCAGGTTGGCCTCGACGGCGACGGTGGTCTCATCGATCGTGTCCTCGATGGTCTTCTCTTCTTGTTCACTCACAGCTGGGTCCTCTCAGTTCTCGACCGGTTGTTCGACGTCTCCGCCGCGCGAGTCAAGACTGGCGACCCGGACGGCGAGTGTGTTTCCGATCTTGCCCATGTGGGCCATGGCGCAGACGCGATCTTCGACGTAGAGCTCGATCGGGGAGCCCTCTTGTAGATTCATGGGGATCACATCCCCAAGCTCGAGACCTAGCAGGTCAGTCAACGAGATGTCGGTCGACGCCAGGTAGGCCTGCATACCGATCGATACCTTGTTGAGGTGTTCGGGCAGAGCGTCGGGGTCAACTTCTTCACCCTCCTCGGGTGAGAAGCCGCTCAGATAGAGGTGCAGATCGCTCGTACCACCGATGCCTTCGAGCTGCATATGGATTGCGAGGCGCGCCTCGACCCGGTCGGTCGAAGGACTCACCTCGGACAGCTCGGCGGCGCTCTGGACCATGAGTACGGGTTCGAGCTCGAGGTCGAACACCTTCGCGATGGGTGCGGTCACCTCGCCCAGGAGTTGAGCGACTATGCACAGCTCGGCCGAGGAGAGCTCGCGTCCGGTCACTTCGCCCGCAAAGGTCCCGGTCAGGATGGCCTCGGCCGCTGCCGCCGCAAAGCCGCGGTCCCACACGAGCCAGCCCAGCTCACCTTCACAGCGGAAACAATGCAGCAGAAACTGGGGATCCAGATCCTCGATAACCTCCGCGGCATTCACCTCGCTAACCGTGCACAGCTTGAGCTTGCTCGGCTCGCGCAGCATGGGCCGCATGTTGCCGCAGATCTCCTGGAAGGTAGATCCGATCTTCTTTGAGATGCGACGAATACGCCCGGCCGACAGGCGGCGGGGGCGCTGAAAGTCCCGAAGGGAAACCTCGGCCGGTTGAGCCTGTGCGACCTCCTCCACGATCTCGCGGATGGCGTCAGTCTCTTCTTCATCCAAGCTGGGACTCAACGTAGAGGCTCCATTCAAACAACTACTGGGCGATCAGCTCTCGGGCAAATAGCTGCCGGATACGCCCATGGACGCCAACCTTCACCTCGCCCTGAAATTTGGGCTCGATCTCGGTGACGTCCACAAACAAGATGTCGCCAGAAGCGGTCGAGAGCTTGAGGTCCTCTTCGGTGCCCTTGAAGCTAATTACGTCACCATCATCGATCTGGAGCGTCTGCTCGACGGCATCGACGACCAGTATGTGGCTGTGGAGTCCACCCCGGAACGTGGCCTTGGTGAACGATACGCCGGGGCGGAGCCCGCTGACCAGGTCACGATCCATCGGCAGGACGGTCTCGCCTATGTGGACCGGGAAGAGCACCGGGTTGAGACCCGCACGCAATTCCTCGAGGAAGGCCTCGCGCGCCGCTCCCTGGTAGGTCTCAACCAGGGTCTTGGTCGAAATGATGCGTCCGACGACGTCACGCATGATCGGGTCGTAAAGGGGGTCCTGGGCGCGAGCTGGGAGATAGGTCTCGTCGTAGGCGATGTACATGCAGTCGAGCAGCGTCTGCAAGTAGCGCCGTTGATCGTTGTCGCGCAGGTTCGTGTTGAACTTCTCCTCGAACAGGGAGTAGTGGTAAGGACCGCTGAAGCGGCGCACGGGCTCCTCGGAAGGAACGGCCAGGAATGCCGCCCCTGCCCCCGCCGCAATCAGGGCAAAGATGACACCGACTATCACCAGCGGCCCCTTGCCCTTCTTCGCGCCGGTTTCGGGCTCGTCAGTCTGGACTTCTTCTTCGTCGGCCATGGTGCTTGGATTGCGTTCAGTTACTCGGGGGGGTGACTAGCTGAGCATCGACGGTGCGAACCGCCTTGCCTTCACGGATCGTTTCTTCCAGCCAGCCGCGCGCCTGGACGCGCTCCGGCCGGAAGCTGTAGGACTCGATGAGATAGGAGCGCACCGTGGCGGCACGCGTGAATGCGAGCCACTGGTTGTTGCCATTGAATTCGGCGCCTGCGTCCAGCGCGTGCCCGTCGAGGAGCAGGATCTGACCCGAGTCCGGTCGCAGGCTGTCGGCCAACCGATCCAGGTACTGGCGGCTCTGGGCATTGAGGGCAGCGGAGTCGGGCTCGAAGAGGGCTACCTGCGGCTGGAGCAGGGAGTGATGAGGCTTCATCTCCTCGAGTGATTCTGCGCGGAAGAGCTCGGTCTGGCTGGCCGTGACGTGTGCTTCGCGTCGTTCGGGGTCGGATTCGGGCGGTAGATTGAAGCGCCGTCGAACGTTGGCGAAGATGTTCGCCTTCTCCTCGGCCGAGAGCGTTCCCGTCAGTCCGTGTGACTCGATGGCGACGATGAACGAGCCGACGCCCTTCGCGAGCATGCCGAAATTCTGCTCCTGCGCCATGGATACGAGCAGGATGAAGAAGCAGAGGATCAGCGTCATCATGTCGCCGAAAGAGACCATGTAGGACGGTGCGCCCTTCTTGGGCTCCAGGGGCTTTTCCTTCATTGCCATGATGATTGCTCGCCGATTGGGCCGTCAGTCCCTCTGCAGGCGGCGAGACGTGGAGGATGCTTCCTGGGCGGGCCAGATACGGATCTCGATGCGGCGGTTGCGTGTCCTCTCGCGGGCAGTGCTGCCCGTGTTCAGCGGAGCCGTTGCTCCCAGGCCCGCGACTTGCAGCCGTCTGGGCGCAATGTCGCTCGCAGCCATGATGACTTCGGCTGCCGCAACCGCCCGGGCGCAACTGAGTGCCTCCGCGGTGGGGTACTTGGATGAAGGTTTGAAGGCGGAGCTGGCGTGGCCTTCGATCACGATCGGATTGGGGTAATGCTGCATGACCTCCGACATCTGCACCAGGCTGCGGCGCAGGGAAGGATTCACCGTGGCGTCCCCGGGCTTGAAGGATGCGCTCTCATCGAAATGCAGCACCATTCCATCGCGGGCCGACGCCGGATCGAACTCGATATCGCCGTCCGTGGGTTTCTGACCCATCTCCTCGGAGTTCTTCGTCAGAGCGTCCGACGGGCGAGTGTGTGGATCCTGTGCACCACGGGTGGGGTGCATGGCGCTCATCGTGTCGTGTTCGGGCGGATCGGTCATGGACCCACCACCCTCGCTCTCGATTGTCCCGCGCGAGCCCGTCAGCTCCTGCGGAAATGGAAACTTCATGTACTTCTCGGTGCTCGAGAAGGTGAAGAGCAGGATGAAGAAGGTCACAAGCAGCGAGATCATGTCCACAAAGGTCGTCACCCACTCGGGTGCGCCTTCCATGGCCGGCTCTTCTTGTTTCTTCTTCTTGGCCATGTCCGTTCCAGTCAGTCTTCGACCCGGGCGCGCATGCTCGGAGCCAGGTAGCCCTTGAGCTTCTCCTTGATGAGCTGCGGCTTCTCACCGGACTGCACCGCGACCACACCTTCGATCATCAGGTTTCGTAGGAGCGCCTCCAGCTTGGCGCGGATCTCGAGCTTGCCCGCCAGTGGGATGAAGACCATGTTGGCCGCCATGGCGCCGTAGAGCGTGGTCAAGAGCGCGGTCGCCATACCGACACCGATCGCGCTGGGGTCGGAGAGGTCCTGGAGCATCTGCACCAGACCGACGAGCGTTCCGATCATGCCGAAGGCCGGTGCGAAGGCGCCCATCTGATCCATGAGCTTCTTGCCCGTCCAGTGCCGCTGGCCCTGCCACTCGGCCTCCAGCTCCATGATGTCGCGTACGGTCTCTGCGCTGAATCCGTCGATCACGAGCTGGATACCCTTGGCGAAGAACTTGTCATCGACTTCCTGCAGCTTCGTTTCGAGTGCGAGCAGGCCCTCTCTGCGTGCCAGGTTGGCGTACTCAACGATGCGTTCGATCTCTCCCGTCGGGCTGCTGGTCTTCTGGAAGGCGGTGACGGTCATGACCTTGAAGAGGCCTTTGATGTCGCTCACCGGGAAGGCCATCATCGTCACCGCGAGGGTGCCGCCGAGCACGATCACCATCGACGGGATGTGGATGAAAATCGGGACGCCGCCCGGGCCGGAGGCCATGGCGACGAAGATCAGCGTGAAGCACAGAAGCCCGCCGATTATTGTGTTCAGATCCATAGGGGAGGGGGCTCTCAGGGGATGAGAGAGTCTCTTCGTTTATCGGACGTCAGGCCCGGTTGACCCAAGTGCCAGACGGACGCCTTTTTCGGTTCTAACCCGTTCCCCCAAAATGTCTTATGGCGGAGCTTCCGGGTCGGGGCCGAGGGCCGGACTCACCGGCCCTGGGGGCCTGAGGGCCTCGTCCGCACGGATGAGCGAGTCGAGGAGCCGGCGTGGGCGCCTTCGCGCCCGCAATCGCCGCGGCCAGAGTCCAGCCAGGGCTGGCCCTGGGCGACTAGCGGTGCGCTCTCTGGCAGCTGCTAGAGACCGGCCTTGCGGTAGGCGTCGGCGTATTCGAGGTAGCGATCGCGCGGGAGTCCGTTGATCAGTTCGGAGGCTCGCGTCTCCTTGAGTCCACGCAGGATCTGGGCCGCCTGGTCGGGCGGGAACATGACCAGGTTCTCGACCAGAGTGGCAGTGTCTCCCGTCTCGAAGATCTTGGCCATGCTGGACCAGCTGCCCCTTTCGCGCTCCATCTGGGCGTTCTCGTTGCGGATCAGCTCGTCCTCGCGTAGCTCGAGCTCCAGGTCGTGCTCGATCAGGGCGGTGCGGATCTTGACCAGCTCCTCCCAGCGTTCATCCAGCTGACGCTCGCGCACTTCAAGCTCGGCCTCTCGCCGACCAAAGTCGATCGCACGCTGATTGTTCGCCTCCACGCCGCTCTTCATCCGACTCTGAAGTTGCTCCAGCTCATCCGTGGAGAAGGGTGACTCGAGCAGGAAGGCCTTGAGCGGAGATGCGGCGGACTCGATCACCTCGACGACGGGCCGCGTATCGAGGGCGACCTCTTCCATCAGGTTTACGGGCTCGTTCTCGGTGCGAATTGCCACCTCGGGTTCCGGGAACAAGCCACCAATCACGGCCAGCATGTGCGGTGGCGTGCCTGACAATGCCGCGAATGCAAGGAATGACGAGAAGAAGAGAACCACGCCACCGGATGCGAAGGCGATGTACTTGAGAATGTTGTTCATTTTGATCTATCTTCCTGTTGCCTGACACTGTTCGGACGCTTGGCGCGTCGCGCGGCGGTCTCATCCAGTTCCCGATTGGCTCGCCGTTCCACCTCCGAAGAGAAGCGTTCACGCTTCCTTTCTTCGATGTGCTCGAGCGCGCGTACGTCTGTCCGGACTTCAATCCATGGCGCGCGTGCCTGCTCCGCCTGCACGGCAAGCGTCTTTGCGTGCTCACTGCGGCGCAACCACACGCGCCCCATGCCGTCGATCGAGTCCTGTGCGCGAATTGCGCTGCGCGGGTCGAGCGGACCCGTCTCGATCTCTTCGGCCAGCTGAGACTCGATCAGCAATCGCCCCTCCAGCGCCCGCTGGGAGGCCTCTTGCGCCTCGTTCGCCATGACTTGACGTTCGAGGAATTCCGCCCGCGCAACCTGCTCCTCGATGCGACGAACGCGCAACACGCGGGCAAGCCTGAAGTCGAAATGCTTCATGCGCTGGCCTCCAGATCGGCGATCAATCCGAGCAATTCACAGGTTTCGGCGTAGGGCGTCGGGTCATCTGTTTGACGAAGAAAGTGATTGATGGCGGGCATGCGCTGGATGGCCTGGTCCAGAAGCGGATTGGCGCCCGGCTTGTAGGCACCGATATCGAGCAGGTCGCGCGCTTCGTCGTGGGCTGATATCCACTCGCGCAGTTTCGAGGCCTTCGCCATGTGTTCACTGTCGACCAGGTCAGGCATCAGGCGCGAGAGGCTGGCCGGAACGTTGATCGCCGGAAAGTGGCCCGCGTGGGCAAGCTTGCGGTCGAGCATGATATGGCCGTCGAGCAGACCTCGCAGCGTGTCCGCTACCGGGTCGTGTGCATCATCGCCGTCGAGCAAGACTGTCAAGAGGCCCGTGATACTGCCGCGCTCGGTGCGTCCCAGGCGCTCGACGAGCTTGGGCATCTCGGCAAAGAAACTGGGCGGATAGCCTCGTACCGTCGGCGGTTCACCCGCCGCGAGGCCAACCTCACGCGAGGCTGCTGCGAAGCGCGTTACCGAATCCATGACGAACAGGACCTCGAGACCCTGGTCGCGCAAGAACTCCGCGACCGTCAAGGCTACGAAGGGCGCGGTGAAGCGTTCGATCGGCGGTCGGTCGGAGGTCGCGACTACCACGACCGATTTGTCTCGTCCCTCAGGACCGAGCACATTGTCCAGGAAGCCGCGCACCTCGCGTCCACGCTCACCGACCAGGCAGCAGACAACCACGTCAGCCTTCGTTCCACGGGTCGCCTGGCCGAGAAGGGTCGACTTTCCGACTCCTGAGCCGGCAAATATGCCAAGGCGCTGGCCGCAACCGACGGTCAGTAGAGAGTCGACCACTCGAATGCCAGTCTCGAGCGGTGTGTCGATCGGGGTCCGCGACAGCGGGGCGGGTGCGGTTTGCCGCACCGGCCGCAGAGGGCCACGTGAGTGGATTCGAGGGCCGTCGTCGATCGGGGCACCGAATCCGTCGACCACGCGGCCGACGAAGTCGTGTGTGATCGGAATGGCGAAGGGGCGTCCCAGTGCGTAGACCTCCTGCATCGGCGCGATACCGGCCAGGTCGCCATGGGGCATCAGAAGACTGGATGCGCCGCGAAAGCCCACGACTTCCGCATAGATGGGGTCGAGGGAACCGCGATCGATGCGGCAGAGCTCTCCCAGGGCTGCGGGCAGGCCGGCCGCCTCGACCAGGACACCCGATATGACCTCGACGCGCCCACGGAAGGACGGCCGTGCGGCCTCCCGCACCAGCGGCATCAGTTCTTCGATCTGGGGCATCACCGGGTGGCCTCGAACAATTCCTCGCGCACGCGCGTCAGTGCCGCATCGATATCGTGTACCAGCATTCCCTGGGGCGTGGCCACATGGACATCACCCCTGGCGATGTCGGGATCTGCCTCAAAGTTCGTATTCGATCGAAAGCGGGATGGATCGCACGCCTTCATGTCTTCGGGGTGCAGGTGGATGGTGCAGCTACTGCGACCGGTACTGGCCACCGCCAAGGCCTTTCGAACGATCGCTTCGACGCTATAGCGGCCCGCGTCGATCTCGGTGCGCAAGATCTCTCGGGCGATACCGACGGCCAGCTGTACGGCAAAGGAGGGCAGGTCCTCTTCCAGCTTCTGGTGAGCGGAGTCGATCTCCTGCGTACGCTCTACAAGATTCTCGAGCACGGACTGGAGGTGCGCGCTTGTCTCGCGATCCACGGACAGCTCGGAAGCGCTCGGAGTGCCGGGCGCGCCGTCCTGGGAGACCTGCTGGGGCAGTTCGTTCAGCGCAAACTCACTGATGCGGCCCGCTCGCAGTGGAGCGTGAAGGCTGACGGACAGAACAGCCATTTCAGGTCACCAGCTCTTCCCCGGAGCGTGCCGGCGCCAGATCGCCGCTCTCCATCATTGCGCGCGCGGCCTTCAGGATCTCTTCGCGCGCTTGCAGGACTTCGGCCATCGCCATGGGGCCGGCGATCTCGCGTTCCTCGGCGACCATTTCGCGCACACGCGAGCTCAGGTTGGACATGATATTTGACTCCACCTCCTCCGGGCTGGCCTTCAAGGCGACCGAGAGGGTGGGCGTGTCGATCGACGCGAGAATCTTTTGCATGCCGCGCTTGTCGATGGCGCCGAGGTCCGCCCACGCGAACATGTACTCTCGGACTTCGGTCGCGATCTCCTCGTCCGCGATCTCAAGCCCCTCGAGTACGACTTTCTCGATGTCTTCCTTGCTGTAGCTGAGGAGCTCGGCAACCGTGCGCAAGCTATCGGCGCGGTCGATCTGTGCCGGCTCGCCGGCTGATGCGCGCAGGCGCCGCTGGATGTCGTCGGCGATGGTGAGCATCGTCTCGACGTTCGGCGGCACGATCTGGGTCATCCGGCGCACGACGTCCAGAGCCATCTCCGGCTCGTAGGTCGCGAGCACCTTGGCCGAGGCCTCGGGCGATGCGTGCGACATGACCAGGGCTACGACGGCCGGGGACTCCTCGGTCAGGATGCTCACGATGCGATCCGTGGGCACCTTGTCAAGGAATCCCAGGGGGTGCGCCCGTCGCCGTCGCTCGCTGATGCCGGCGAGGACGCGGTCTGCCTCTTCAGGTCCGAAGGTGCCGGCCAGGATCTCGTACAGCTGGAACTTGTCTTGCGGACGTACGCCAGCCTGTGTGTGTACCGTACGCGAAAGCTCGAAGAAGAGCTTGTCGACAGCTTCAGGCGAGCACAGCTCGGGGCTCAGCTCGGTCATCGCCTCGGCGACGTTCGCCACGACCTTGGGATCGAGGGAACGCATGACCGAAGCCCCGACCTGCTTGTCGAGACTGAGCAGGAAGGCCGCGACCTTCTGGGTGCCGCTGATACTGGTATCGCTCACTTGCTTCCCACGAAGGTGTCGTCAAGGGCCCAGCGCGACAGGATTGCGCTCACCCGGTCAGGGTCGTTGGCCAGCAGGTCGGAGATCTGTTGTTTCGCGAGCATGCCCACGTCGATGTCCTCGTCGGCAAAATCGTTGGCCATGCGTGTGCGTGCATCCTCGGAAGTGCCGCCAGTCGCGGGGGAAGACTCCACTGCCGCCTTTTCGCTCTTCTTGAGGCTCTTCATCAGGATGAAGAGGAAGCCCAACGCCGCGACGATCTCGACGCCGCGCTCGACGAGCAGCTCCATCGTCGCATTCGGTGCTTCAGGAAGGGGCTCTTCGATGGGCGGGATGATGGCTCCCGAGTCATCCCGCGTTAGCCCGCTGAATCGCGCAGTGTTCGAGCTGAAACTGTCGCCGCGGGCTTCATCGAAGCCGACGATGCCCTTGACCCAGTCGGAGGCCTTCGGAAGCTCATCCACCAGGGTGTCATCGAGCAATAGCGTCACCGCCAGTCGCTGAAGCTGGGGCGCAGCCTGGACCTTGTGAACGGTCGTACGGCCGATCAGGTAGGCCTCGGTGGACTCTTCTGTCGTTGCGGGTTTTCCTGGCACGGGTGCAGCAGTCGGTGTGCCGCCGCCGCTATTGGCGTCGGCCCCGACGGGCCCACCGCCGCTGGTCGTGCTCGGGGGAGTCGAGGAGCTGAAACTGCGCTTTGACAGAGGCGTCGCGCTCTCGGGATTCACGCCTTCATCGACGGATTCGATGACGTCGTGCGTCCATTGGCTATGGACCGTCGCAAGGGCCAGGCCCGGGCCGTAGGTCTCGTCAAGGACGGCCTGCACATCGTGCTGCAGGTCGCGGTCATGGCTGCGTTGAAATTCGAGGATCTCATCGAAGCCTTCATCGCGCGACCCATCGAATACGTTCCGGCCATACTGGTCCGATACGACCACCTGATCCCGGCCGACTCCGAAGGCGGAGCTGACTATGGTGGCGACGGTCTCACTCTGCTCGCGATCGGGGACGAGGGTGCCCCGCAGCTGCAGGACGACAGAGATCGTCTCTGCTGCCGCTCGCGAGAAGGCCGAATTGGGAGGGCTGGATGAGTTGATCGTCGCTCGAGCGATCCAGTTGTAGACCTCGAGCATCTTCTCGACCTCTTGCCACTTGCGCTTCTGCAACAGCTGCTTGCGCTCACCCGAGCCAAGGAAGGCCGAGGCTGCACCCGAAGGCCCGGCCTCGATGCCGCGCGGGCTGGCGCTCAGGGCGCCTTCGAGATAGATCGCATTGAGCGCCTCGTAGTAGCGGCTATCCTCGGCCCAGATCGTGTAGGGCCCCGGACCGTGACTGGTCTTGAAGCGGATGCCCGCGTTGGCGATCGCTCCGGATGCGTTTGCGAGTTGCGCTTCGTCGAGGTTCGAGCGGAGCAGAGTGAAGGACGGGTTCGCCGCTCGGAATGTCGAGACTCCGACCAGCAGGACGGCCACGAACAGGGCAGCCGCGACAAGCGTCCGCGTCGGCCCGTTGGTCTCCTTCAGCTGTTGGAGTAGCTTGTTAAGTAGGTCCATCATGGATCAAGTGCGTCAGACGCCCATCCGCATTACTTCTCGGTAGGCGTCGATCAGCTTGTTTCGGATCTGCATGGCGAACTGGAAACTGAGCTCTGACTCTTTCAGCTGCGCCGCGACCTCGTGAAAGTCCAGATTGCCCTTCACGACCTCCAGGTGGATGCTCTCCGACTGGCGTATCGAGTTGTCGACCTCTTTGAGTCCGTTGCCGAGGATCTCCGAGAAGGCCGTAGATGCCGAATCGGCCGCCTCGGAGGCGCCCGCGCCAGGTGCAAGCTGAGCAGCCTTGCCATGCATCGAGTCCAGAGCCTCAGACTGCCGCTTGAGAGCGGACTCGATGGCCGAGCGGGCCAGGCTGCTAGTGCTGCTTCCGGTGCGGTCGATCATGGCTCAGTCCTGTTCGTGCCTACTCAGCGAGCCTGATGGCACGCGCCATCATCTGCTCGAAGCTCTTCTGGACCTTGAGGTTGGCTTCGTACGAACGGACGGCAGTGATCAGATCGGCCATCTCCCGTACGGTATTGACGTTCGGCATGCGCACGATCCCATCGGCATTGGCGTCAGGGTGCGACGGGTCGTGGATCTCTTCGAATGGCGTGTTGAAGTCCTCGGTGATCCCGGTGACGGCAACTCCAGCAACCTCGGCCTTGCCGTTGGTTGCCCTGTCGAGAATCGGGGCGAAGTTGATCACCTGCCGGCGATAGGGCTCGTCCGTGTTACCGACACGCGTCGATTGCGCGTTGGAGATGTTCTGGGCGATGACATCCATGCGCGAGCGTTCAGCCCTGAGGGCCGTCGCCGCGATTCGCATTCCGCCAAAGAGCTTCTTCAGATTATCCATGACTTATCGATCTCCATTGATCGCGATGTTCATCGTCCTCATACGGCTCGAGAGGATTCCCGCATAGAGTTCGAACAGCATCCTGTTCTCCTGCATTGCGCTTACCTCGTTCTCGATCACCACATTGTTGCCGTCCGGCCGCGAGGGCGATTCAGTGTCGACCCGGATCTCCGCCTCTACTTCCGAGAACTCACTGGATCGGTTCAGTGCCGTCTGCAACAGAGATTCGAACTCCACATCACGTCGCTTGAAGCCCGGGACATTCTGGTTGGCGACGTTGCCAGCCAGGACCTTGGCCCTCAGCGACGAGGCGGACATGAGCCGCAACAGGGAAGAAACGTCTGTGCTGGAATTCACGGCGTCCTCGTCAGGCTACGAGCCCGGCCTGCTTCCAGATTTTCATCTTGTTGGAGAGGGTGCGAGCTGTCAGGCCGAGCCGGCGTGCCGCCTCGCTCTTGTTGCCGCGCGTGGACTCCAGGGTCGCAAGGATGGTGATGCGCTCGATGTCAGCCACGGTGTTGTTGGCCACGATGTGTCCGAACTCCGGATCGTCGATGGTCATGTTGGCCGCTGCCAGCCCGCCACTGGAACGGCTGGCACCAGAGCTGGGTCCGTACTGCATCAGGTCGGCGGAGAGAGGTTCATCACCGGCCAGGATGACTGCCCGCTGAATGACGTTCTCGAGCTCGCGCACGTTTCCGGGCCAGTTCCATGCCAGCAGGCAAGTCTGGGCATCCTCTGTCAGGCTGTGCGGACTGACGCCATTCTGAGTCGAGAAGTGTTCGACGAAATGCTCGGCAAGGGGGAGGATGTCCTCCCTGCGGTCGCGCAGCGGAGCGATGTGGATGGGCAGGACGTGCAGGCGGTAGTAGAGGTCCTCCCGGAAACGCCCCTCGGCAACCTCCTTGGTCAGGTCGCGATTCGTCGTTGCAATGACGCGTACGTCGACCTTGAGAGTCTTCTGGCCTCCAACGCGCTCGAACTCGTCCTCCTGCAACACGCGCAGTAGCTTTGCCTGCATGCTGGGAGAGATCTCGGCCAGCTCGTCGAGCAGCAGAGTGCCACCGTCGGCCAGTTCGAAGCGGCCAGAGCGTTGCCGGTGGGCACCGGTGAAAGCACCGCGTTCGTGTCCAAATAGCTCCGACTCGAGCAGTTGTTCGGAGAGGGCAGCGCAGTTCACGCGAACGAAGGAGCCTTCAGCGCGCGAGCTGTTCTGGTGAATGTACTGGGCGATGCGTTCCTTGCCGGTGCCGCTCTCTCCCGTGACGAGGACAGTTCCGCGTGAGCGTGAAATGCGCGCAGCGGAGCGCAGGAGCTCGATCATCGCCTCGCTGTGTGCGATCAACGGCGTCGCTCGCGTTCCGGACACCTCGGAGCGCAGGTAGTCATTCTCCTGCTGGAGGCGTTCCGTGCGAGCAATGCGATCGAATACCAGCCCGAGGGTCTCGGGTGAGCAGGGCTTCATGAGGAAGTCGCGTGCTCCATGTTGCATGGCGTCGACCGCCGCCTGGATCGTCCCGTGTGCCGTGATCACCACAGTCGGCAGCTCGGGTGCTCGCTCGTGCAATGCCTTGACGAGCGTGATTCCGTCCATGCCTGGCATGCGCAGATCGGTCAGTACGATATCGGGCTGCTCGGTAGCGACCTGCCGAAGGGCGTCGTCACCGTCAGTCGCGACAATCGCGGTATGTCCCAAGGCCTGAACAGCTTCGGAAAGGAAATCGCGTGAGAGCGGATCGTCATCCACGACGAGAATGCGTTGGGTGGCCATCGCTGCTTACCTATCTGGGGTCTTGGGGGAAACGAAGTGTGATTCGAGCTCCGCTGGGCGGGGCTGGATCGGGAACGATCTCGAGAGAACCGCCATGCAGTTCCGCGACCGTGTGTACGAGGGGTAGGCCCAGGCCGGTACCGTCGGCGCGGGTCGTGTAGAAGGGTTCGGTGACGCGCCGCGCGAGCTCAGGCGGAATGCCCGGGCCATCGTCGCTCACCTGAATGCAGACTTCGTTGGCGGTCCTTGTCAGGGACACCTCGACGTGGCCACCATCCGGTTGGGCCTGGATTGCATTCGCAGTGAGATTTCGAATCGCCTGGCGCAGCATTACCCGGTCGGCGATGAAGCTGATTTCATCTGTCTCGAAGCGCAGGTCGACGCTCTCGATCTGGGGTCCGAGATCGCGGGCGATCATCGCCTCGACCTCAGCCAGGAACGGTCGGGCGCGCACTGTCTCGGGCTGCAGGCGTTCGGGATCGGCAAAGGTCAGCAGGCTCGTGATGATCGCGTCGGCCTCGAAGACGCCGTCGCAGATCCGTTCCGCCCAGCGCGCCTGCTTGCCATCGCCCTCCATCGAGCGCTTCAGCAGTGACGCGAAGCCCAGTACGGCGTTCATGGGGTTGCGCAGCTCATGGGCAATCCCGCCGGCCATGGTGCCGAGAGCCGCCATCTTGTCGAGCTGATTGACGCGCTGGTCCATGCGCGCCAGCTCCGTGCGATCGTCGAGAATTTCGACCGATCCGCTGCGCGAGGGCATGCTGCCCTCACCCTCGGTGGCTTCGAGGGGTGAGACCGGTGAGACCTGGGATGCGATGACGAGGCGCCGACCGTCGTGGGTTGCAATCTCGCGCAAGCCGTTCTCGCCATCGGCACTGGACAGCTCGGGGATTTCGGTCAGCCCGATCAATTCACGGTCGTCATAGCCCAGGATGGAACGTGTGGCGTCGTTGACCATCACGACACGACCTCGTCCGTCACGCACGATCACGCCCGTGGGTAGGGAGCTGAGGATGGCCTCGAGATGCGCGTTGACCGCGTCGAGCTCCGCCACCTTGCCCTCGAGCTTGGCGTTGGTACGACACAACTCGTCCTCGACGGAGCGAGCGCGTTGCGCAAGGCTCGCGTAGCTCTTCTCGAGGTCGCGGGAAATCTCGGACAGGTTCAGCATGGCGGCGTCGAGCTGGTGCTGGGGCTGTGTGGGGGTGTGGGTCACTTCGCTCACTTGTTCTCGGCGCCGTAGTAGCGCTGTTTCCACTCCAGGAAGCTCAGATCGTGCGCCGCGCGGCGCGCGATACTCTCGTCTTTGGGGTCGTCGATGAGCGCGTTGTAGCGTCGGATGGCTTGCTCGGGCTGGCCCAGAGACTCGTAGGAGCGCGCCTCCCAGTAGGCTGCCTCAGGATTGGCGTCGATCGCCGAGAGGACCTTGATCGCTTCATCGAAGCGCCCGTCACGGAATAGCAGACGGCCTTGACGCAGCGCATCCGCGCTGTAGCCACGCGGCTCGAGCTGGCCCTCGGGAAGCGGCTCGGTCTGCGGCTTTTGCGGCTCGGAGCGAGGCCTTTGAAGGGCATTCGACGGTCCGGCTTTCGGAGCGGTCTCCGCTTCCGCCTTGGTCTTCATCTGTGCTTGAAGGTCTATTTTCTGCTGGAGCTCACTCAGTTCGAGGCGCAGCTGGCTGAGGAATTCGTCCTGCTTGGCAGGCTGTCCGGCGACTGGCTCGGTGGCGTCGAGGACACGTTCGATGGATCCGGGCTCTCGGCGTTCGACCGCCTTGGAGATCACCAGCATCTCGTCGATGGCAGCCAGGGTGCTGGCCAGGGCCTCCTCGGTGCTGCCTTGCAATGACTGAGGAGTCATCGCGGCGGGCAGGCCAGCGAAGGCTGTCAGGCCCAGTCCGATGGGGTAGGCGAGTTTCATCATTACAAACGACCTTCGAGCGCGTTCAGGGCGTCCTGCAGTCGCCCGTGTGATTCGTAGATGGTGGATGCGAGCAGATACAGGCGCCTGCGGTCGTCACGCTGACTCAGGTGCGGAGCCACCTCCCGCAAGACGTCGATCGCCATGTCGGTCATGGACTCGGCGTCGAGCGCCTTGGCATAGGTCAGACCGAGGTCCAGCAGGAATGACTCCTCCAGCGCATCCCGCTGCTGGTAGAGCAGCTGAATACCGCGCACGGCCTCGGCGCTCTGACCCGCTTCGAGCAGTTGCTTGGCATGTGCCAATCGCTGACCGTCATCGAGATGGATGATGCTTCCGGTCTCGAGTCCGATGCGCAAGCGAGCTTCGATGGCCAGGCCCTCGACCGACGCATCGCTCCGCAGTTCGTTGGCCCAGGCTTCGATGAACAGGACACCCAGTTCGTCGCCCGCTACCAGGGCTGATTGCGCGGCGCTCACAAGTGCCGATTTCTGCATCTCGCCAGCGGTGCGGTCTGCAAGCTGTAGCCAGGCGACGGCGGCCTCGCCGGGACGGTTCGCACGCTCGAGCGCCATGGCGCGAATCTCGAGCACCTCGATACCGGGCTGGCCTTCCAGGCTGTACTGTGCCGCGAGATCCAGGCTGCGCAGAGAATCGATGGCCTCGCCCAGGAGTGCCTCGGCTCTCGCGCGCAGGACCAGACGCGCGCGCTTGTCCTGATCGGAGCTCGCCGGGTAGTACTGATCCAGCGCCTCGAGGGTATAGAGGGCAATCGTCGGCTGATTCGAATAGCACAGCGCGCGTGCCAGCTCGAGGCGCGCGAGGGCGTGATAGGGGTGTGATTTATTGAGCCTCGAGAGCTGCTGGAAGCGCTGTGCAGCGGCGTCCCACTCACCGAGCTCACCCAGGTGAATGCCCGAAACCAGCATGGCTTCGGCCGTGTACTCGGAGTCCGGGTGGCGTTCGATCAGATACTCGTAGTGGTTGACCGCAGCCGCGAGCGCACCACGGCTCTCCTGGATCTCGGCCAGGGCCATCTCGGCTCTGATTCCTTCGGGGCGCCCGGGGCTACGACGCAGGGCGCGCAACCAGGTCACTTCGGCCAGATCGAACAGATTCTCCGGAGTCGGGAAGGGGGGCGTGTCATCGAAGATGCGGAGCGTCTCGCTGCTCAGCTGACCGCGCAATCCGGCCGACCCGAGGATCCAGTGGATGGCCTCGGTAAGCGGGCGCTTCTCGAAGTACAGACCGACGGGCTCGGTCGAGTCCACATCCTCGAGACCCTTGACCTGCAACTGCAGCTGCCGCGCGATATTGCGCACGACGCGCCCAATCGGTGCGTGGTCGGCGTAGACAGTCAAGAGCGGCCCGTCGGGCGACTCAGCCACCTGGACCTCGAAGCGGCCCGTATCGGCCCCCGCGGTGAATCGGCCCTGGGCCGTCGGTGCCAGTGCCAGCAATAGGGTCGGTAGGATCACTGCTGGGCCTCCACGACTAGCGTGTCCAGTCTCTTGGCTTCGGCGAAGTAGCTCTCGGCGACGAGGAATTCGGCCTCGGCGAGCACATCGGCGCTGATGATCAGGCGATCACGGTTCGCAAGCAGGCGATAGAGGCGGCGCCGCGCCGAGGGAAAGGAGGACTCTTCGATCTCCTTGTGAGCAAGTTCGAGCTCGCGAGCGGCCACGCCCGTGAGCGCAGTCGGCGAGCTCTCCGGCGCCGGGATCAGATCGGGCGAAGTCGACCCGGTCTGGGTGGCGGGGATCTGATCGGCTGGCTGCGTGATCGGTACCGGAGCGCCGGTCCCCTGGGTGACAGGTCGCGATCGATTCAGATCCTCGCGCACGCCGTCGAGGGCGCTGTTCAACGACTGACTCAAGCGACCGGCGATGAAGATCAGGCTGGCATTCACGAGCAAGAATGCGGCCGCGACGCTGATGACCATGCGACGGTTCCATCCGCGGTCCTCGGCCGGGACTGCAGGCGGTTGTTGAGCCATGATCGCCAGGCGTGCGGCCTGGGCGACTGCGAGCGCGTCGTCTGCGGCCTGACGTGCGGCCTGGCTGGTAGTCGGAAGGTCACCGGCGCCCATGACGCTAGCAGCTTCCGGAACGACCGCTGGCGCGGGAGTGGGAACAACCGGGGGCGGCGCCGCGTCTCGAGGGGCGGGCGTGGCCTGAACGGCGGGCTCCGCATCCGAGTCCCGTTTCTGGAGGATATCTCCATGGGTCAGGGCCTCGGGCGGCGGGGTGGCGGCCTCAACGGGTACGGCCGGTGATCCGAGTCCGTCCGTGTTGTCGAAGCTGAAGAGGTCCTCGTCAATCTGCGAGCTGCCATCCAGAGTGGCCGCAAACTCTTGTTCGTTATCCGTTGCCGCGATCGGCGCGGGCGCGGTGGGAGGCGCTTCGATCGAATCCGTATCTACGAGGCTCTCCAGGTGGCGGGTGCCCGATGCCAGGTCCCCGGCGTCATCCACAGAGCTGTGGATTCCGTCGTGGACGTCGAAACCGAAAATGTCATCGTCCTCGTCGTGGCCAGCGCCCCGATCGATCGGCTCGCTGGGCGTGTGCAGCTCGGGCGACGGGCTCGGATCCGCCGAGACGATTGGCTCCTCCGGCGTGGCCGCCAGGCTCATCTGTTCGGCGTAATCGGCGTCGGAGGGGAAGTCGAACAGGTCCTCGTCCGACTCGTCCTGCTCACCGCCCATGTTCTCGATGTTCTCCGCCATATCAGCTCCGGATCGCCATCTGCAAGGCGCGCCGCGGGTCGGGCCCGACGAGCAGGCGTCCGATGATCACGGCCAGGGCGGGAGAGAGGTGGTAGGCGTCGGCGACGTCCTGATACTGCAGGGACGTGAGCACTCGGCGCGACGTCTCCGGGTCCAGGTAGTCGAGGTCGGAGAGGTCGACCGATTCGTCATCCTCGAACTGGATACTGCTAGAGGTGAAGCGTGCGCGGACGGTCGTGCCTCGACCCAGTGTGCTCTCGATGCCGAGATCCTCTGAAAGGGCAGTGCAACGTGCCAGACCGCCATCGAGTGCATCCGACATGGAGCCGGTACTGACGAGTACGGGATCGAAGCCTATGCCCCGGTCGCTGACGACGACTTCGAGGTCCTGCCCATCGAAGGATGCGTGCAGCTCGATGCTGCCGGTGCCATCCGGATAGGCGTGGCGCTCGATATTCTCGATCAGGTCTGCACAGACGCCTGCGATGCGGGCGCGGCAGGCAGGCCCTATGCCGCAGCGCAAGGCGAAGGCCGCCATGTCGCGCGGTGCCTGGGCAACACTGGCGGCGTTGGAATCGAAGACGCCCTCGAACGATTGCGAGGATTCAGTCTGCTGGCGAAATCCGCGAATGGCGCGCGTGAACTGATCGGGGATGAGCGGAACATCTAGCCGCCCGCGAACGCCCAGCTCCATGGCCTGCTGTGCGTCGTCGGGGGCGAGGGTTGGACTGAGGATCAGGGTCCAGGGCTGGAATCCACGCTGCTGGAATGAACGAAGCAGCTCGAATCCGCCGCCCTCGGTGAACTGCAGGTCGGTCACCAGCAGGTCGCCGGGAATCATCTCGAGCGCGCTATCGAAGTGAGTTGCGCTGCGAACCACGAAGTTCTCGCGGTCAAGCCACCAGCGGATGGCGAGTCGCGATTCGCCGTCGGCTACGACGACCAGGGCGGTCTTGGGAGCCGTGTTCATCAGGCGTAGCCCCCGGTGCTGATGGCCGTCCGGTGAGTTTTGCTCGGGATGCTGACCGCCACCCGGACGATGACACCCTGAGGGTTCTTCGTGGAGCCGATGGGTGTGACCGAGCCGCCCATGCTGGTCAGGTCAGGGATGGCCAGGGGCTCGTTGTCGGCCCAGGTCGGTGCCGGACCCTGTCTGTCGTCGATCAGCGCGAAGACGGCCTTGGTTCCCTCGAGGCTCGCGTTCATGAGTACGGCATTGGCACCCCGTGCGAACATCGACTCCGCCAGGTCGCGCAGACTGATGACGAGCTGCGCGTCGTCGATCTGGATGGACTCGGTCGATTGCTGGGTCGCAATCAGAATTCGGTCGCGTAGCGCGCTTGGCAGGGACTGCTGTGCGGCCTGGCAGATCTCGCCCAGGGTGCAGCAGATGGACGGCTGGCGGGCGGCCGGGTGCGCATTGCCCTCGAGCGCCTCGAGCTCCGCGTCGAGAGTGGCCAATCGAGCCAGGGCGCGGTCGCAGAGATCACGCTCGCTCGAGTCGATGCGTTCTGCCATTTCTTCCAGCGCCGCACGCAGCGCCGCGAGGGCGAGCTTCGGGCGACGGAGTGGAAAGCGCTCGTTGTTGAGGTCGAGGGAGGATTCGGGCATGGGGCTGGGATCGGCTCGCAGTTACTGAAGAAGCAACACGAGTGCCATGCACCGATGTCGACCAAGACCAGGAAAGCCTTGATGGTCGAGGGTCCGAATCGCGAAATACTTTCACCTTCTGCGCGGAAAATGACGCCGGTCGAGAGCACCGGGGCTGGACGAATTTTCGACACCTGTCGCGATTTTCGTCCGGCGACCGCCCAGGGGACGGTATCGGGGTCGACCCTGGTCCGATCCCGGTCCCTTCCGGGGGCGGAAGGAGTGGGGCGAGCTCCTCAGCTCGCGGCTGCCGCGATGCCGTAGGCGCGTAGCTTGTTGTAGAGCGTGGCGCGGTTGATGCCGAGCTCACGAGCTGCGCGGCTACGGTTGCCGTCAACCTCGACCAGCACGTGCTCGATCAGACGCTGTTCCACATCACGCAGGCGCAGGCTGTCGAGTGGGAGGCTGGCTTCGGCCTGCGGCTCGCTGGTCGAGCGACAGGGTCCATCCGTATCCAGATCCGCGGCCTCGATGCAATCCCCCTCGGCAAATATGGCCGCACGCTCGACCACGTTCTTGAGCTCGCGCACGTTGCCGGCCCAGGTGTTGCCCCGCAGCTTCTCCATGGCAGCCACGGTGAACCCACGGAATTCACGGGACAGGGTGCTACCCGCCTCCGTCAGGAAGCGCCCGGCGAGCTGGGGAACATCCTCGCCTCGCTCACGCAGTGGGGGGACCTGGATCGAGAGCACATTGAGCCGGTAATACAGGTCTTCGCGAAAGGTCCCGGCTTCGACCATGTCCAGCAGGTCACGGTTGGTGGATGCCACGATGCGTACGTCCATGGGTAGGTCGGTATTGCTTCCAACCGGCCGATAGCAACGCTCCTGAAGCACTCTCAGCAGCTTGGCCTGCAGCTGCGGTGGCATTTCACCGATCTCGTCGAGCAGGAGTGTTCCACCTTCGGCGGCGGCCAGGAGCCCTTGACGGCCCTTGCTGTCGCCGCCCGTGAAGGCCCCGGACTCGTATCCGAACAGCTCGGCCTCGACCAGGCTCTCCGTCAGAGCGGCACAGTTGATGGCCACGAAGGGTAGTTCACAGCGCTCCGAGGCTTCATGAATGGCGCGCGCGACCATTTCCTTTCCGACTCCGGACTCGCCCGTGATCAGGGTCGTCGTGCGCGGTGCGTGAGCCACTCGATTCACCTGCTCCAGGACACGCCGGATGGCAGCGGACTGTCCCACAATGGGGGCGGCGGGGGCAGCGGCGTCCACCGGGCTCATCGGGACCACAGGGACCGGGGCGATGTTCTGCGCCAGCGCCTGTTCGATGGCCTCGTCGACTGCGGCGAGACTCTCGAAATCCGGCAGGAAGTGGAAGGCTCCAGCGCGCATGGCGGCCACCGCATCCTCCATGGTGGCCGCGCTCGAGTGGGCGACGACCGGCGTTTTCTGGGCTTGTCCGGCCAGATCTCCCAATAGCTGCCAGCCCTCGCCCATGGGCAGACCCAGGTCGAGTAGCACGACATCCGGCGTATCCAGGCTGCATTGCTCCAGGGCCTCTCGAGCCGATTCCGTCAGCGACACCTGATGACCCCTGGATCGAATGGCCCGGACCCACTCGCTGTGGGCATCGGCATTCGCATCGACGATCAGGATCTGGGACATCGGGGACTCGGGATACGGAAAGGGTTTCCGGGTGCTGGATGCGGGGGCGCGTCCGGCGAGGCGGCGCTGGGGAGCGCCCCTATTAACTGTGCAGGGAGACGCCATCGTCGCGATGCCCCGAAAGGTGAAGCGAAAAAAGTCCCGGGCCACGCTCATCCTTTCCCCCGACCCACCGAGAACTCTCTCGAGCCAAGCAAGGGCAACTGTCCGAGCGGGGCTCAACCTCAGCCATCAACCACTAGAGAGAAAGAATTATGGGTCTTCGAATAAACACAAACATCGCTTCCATGAATGCCCAGCGGCACATGAGCAATGTCACCATGCGCCTGCAGGGAAACTATTCACGTTTGGCTTCTGGCCTGCGCATCGCCACCGCCGCCGACGACGCCGCTGGACTGGCCATCTCGGAGCGCATGCGCTCCCAGATCCGGTCGTACGGAGTCGCCGCCCGGAACACTCAGGACGGGATCTCCCTGGCGTCAACCGCCGAGAGCGCCCTGAACGAGGTCTCGAGCCTGCTGATCCGTTCTCGTGAACTCTCTGTTCAGTCGAGCAACGGTACGCTGGCACAGGCCGACCGGGACACGATCCAGGTCGAGATCGACGCGATCTTGACCGAGCTCAGCCGGATCTCGGCCGAATCTGTCTTCAATGGCGTCCAGCTCCTGGACGGCACGGGGACCGTGAGCATCCAGGTCGGTATCGAGGCCGGCCAGACGGTCACGATCAGTGCGGTCGACACCACCATCTCGACACTGGGCGTGGACGGTCTCGATATCACGAGCCAGGGCTCGGCGTCGGCCGCCCTGGCGACCCTCGATACCGCCATCGGTTCGGTAAACACTGCCCGCGGTCAGCTCGGCGCGTCGCAGAACCTCATGGAGAGCGCTCTCAGTACGACTCTGAACGTGCGAGAGAATCTCTCTGCAGCTGAAAGTCGCATCCGTGACGTAGACATCGCTTCGGAGACTGCGGACCTGACGCGGAACTCGATCATGCAGCAAGCGTCTGTATCGATCCTGCAGCAGGCCAATGTCCAACCCCAGATCGCGCTATCCCTCATCCAAGGATAACGGAGACGCGGCACTCTAGTGCCGATCGCTGAGGGGGGGCCGTCCTTCGGGGCGGTCCCCGTTCCCTCGCGATCAGCGCGACGCGGCTGATCGCCGCACCTGTTCCTTCACAACAATCTGATTCAACCATCCGGTCGCCTGCGACAAGACGTCTGCGGATCCCCCGTGCCACGGGGATACGTGACGCGCAGGACCACCGATCCGGATGGCAAGTACTCTCGAGCTTCCAGAGTCCCTAGATACCTCGCTCTGTCGTCCGATTGCGGAGGGCCATACGAGCGAGCGGCCCCAGGGAGCCCGAGTGTTGTCCGTATCCGCAGCTTATTAGCAACTATCCAAGGAAACTAAATGGGACTTAGAGTCAATACCAACGTCGCGGCCTTGACCGCGCAGCGAAACCTATTCTCGGTTTCGAGCCGTTTGAACGGCAACTACTCCCGACTGTCGTCGGGTTTGCGTATCGCAACGGCCGCAGACGATGCTGCCGGTCTCGGTATCTCCGAACGCATGCGGAGTCAGATCCGTTCGTTCGGCGCTGCCGCCCGCAACACCCAGGACGGCATCTCCCTCGTTCAGACCGCCGAAGGCGCCCTGAACGAGGTGTCGAACCTGCTGACCCGTGGTCGTGAGCTGGCCGTCCAGTCTGCCAACGGTACGCTCAGCCAAGAGGACCGCGACACGATCCAGGTCGAGTTCGCGGCGATCAAGCTCGAGATCGAGCGTATCGCTGACGATACGGCGTTCAACGGCGTCCAGCTGCTCGACAACACCACCTCCCTGAGTATTCAGGTTGGTATCAACAGCGGCGAGACCGTGGCCATCGCAGCGGTCGACACCCAGGGCTCGGCCCTGGGACTCACCGCGCTGACGCTTGCGTCGCAGACCGGCGCCAACACGGCCCTGGCTGCGCTCGACACCGCCATCGGTTCTGTCAACACCGCGCGTGGTTCACTCGGCGCCAGCCAGAACCGCCTTCAGAGTTCTCTTTCGAGTACGCTGAATGCCCGCGAAAACCTGTCCGCTGCCGAGAGTCGCATCCGCGACGTCGACATCGCGGCCGAGACGACAGACCTGACGCGGAACTCGATCCTGCAGCAGGCCGCCACGTCGGTCCTGTCACAGGCGAACGTGCAGCCGCAGATCGCGCTGTCACTGCTCGGCTAGTCGGAGCCGTAGCGCAACCGGCCGCATAGGGTCGGTCATCAAGAAGGGCCCCTCACGGGGCCCTTCTAGTTTTTCCGGAGGCAACTCACGCGCTGCGCGAGTACTCGGACTCCGTGGCCTGGTAATGAGCGCGCGCCTCCAGCAGCGGGGAATCCAGCTCCCAGCGCGACGAATGGGCGCGGGCGCGATCTGCCGACCACGCGTTCGACAGCCCCCAGGGGTCGCGCACGACCACCTGTCCTGCGGGGTAGGACTCCAGTGAGCAGGCCTCCTGGCCGTGGCGGCAGCGGGCGATGAACCAGGCGACCACGTCGTGGGGGACCTCGACGGACTCGGGGTAGGCCCGGCCGCAGGCCGGCATTATGGCCGTCTGCAGGGTAAGTACCGAGGACCACGCCGTGCTGTCTGGGAGTCCGTACCGGGTCTGGGCCCAGGCTGCGAACTCGTCATGCAAGCTGCCCCATGACGCGTGGGCACGGTTTGCCTCGCGCAGGGTACCGAGGTCGATGGGGCCATCAAGCAATGGCGCAAGGCTGGGCCAGCGCGCCGGTGAGTCCTGAAGATCCTCGAGGAGATCGGCGAGCACTTCGGCGGGCCGAAGTCCGCAGTCGTGGTCCAGGTAGACCAGGAGATAGTGCAAGACTCCCAGGTCTCGGGTGGCCCGCTGGAGCTGCAATGCGCGTTCCGTTTGTCTCATGCGTCTATCCCGAGCCCTTGTGTCCGTGTGCTGGTGTTTTCGATCACCTGGGATTCTTCGGAAGTTGAAGCGGATCGCTGGAGCACGTGACGGAAGAAATTTCCGGATCGGGTACCTACTGACGGGGTCTCCAGGTTTTTGGGCCGCCATGCTCAAGGTCTCGACCTGACGCCCGATAACTCCCTGAAGATGTCTAGTGTAGGAACAGCGACATGACGGTTGGCAACGGAATCAGCTTCAGCGGACTCGCGAGCGGCCTGAACACGACGGCGATCATCTCCCAGCTCGTCGCCCTCGAACGATTGCCGATCGATGCTCTGCAGGCGGAGCAGCGTGAGGCCGAGAGCAAGATCTCCCTGATCGACTCGTTCGGAAGCCTGGTACGCGAACTCCAGGACAGCGCCGAGGTCCTCTCCAGCGCCTCCAGCTTCTTCGCATACAAGACGTCGACCAGTCACGAGAACATCGCGAACGTGACGACGACCGGCTCTCCGGTAGCGGGCTCCCATAGTGTCACGGTCAATTCGACCGCTGCGGTGGATCGCTGGGCTTTCGACGGTGTCGCAGACCTCACGACAGATCTGGCGAGTGCAGACGGTCAGACGGTGAGTTTCGATGTGGACGGAACGAACTACTCCATCGCGCTGACCCAGGCAGATTCGAACCTGACTGAAGTGCTCGATGCGATCTCTGCGGCGGTCGGAACGGACGTCAACGCCTCCATCGTCAACTCAGGGACGATCGAGAGTCCCTCCTATCAGCTCGTGCTCGCGTCGGGGCACAGTGGCGATGCCTACAGGATCACGAATCTCACGACGGACATCGCGGGCCTGAACCCGACGGCCGCCAATATCACGGTCGGGACCGACGCAGAGGCCGTGATCGACGGCCTGACAGTCATCCGGTCGAACAACGATTTCAGTGGTGTCATCGATGGACTGGGCCTGGACCTGATCGCCAGCAGCGCCACCGAGATGACGATTACTGTCGAGGCCGATCGGGAGCTCGTACGCAGCCAGATCGATGACTTCATCACTGCGTACAACGCGGTGGTGGACTTCACCAACGAGCAGAACGAATACACAGAAGCCGATGGGGCGGGTGGATTGCTGATCGGTGACTCGGTGCTCTCGTCGGTTCGCCGTGGCCTTTCAGGCGCATTGGACGTCCCTATCGCGACCGTGATGGCGGACACCGAGGGCTACTCGACCCTATCGCTCGTCGGAATTCGTCAGCTGAGCAGCGGGAACCTGCAGATAGACGAAACCGTCTTCGGCGAGAAGATGGAAGAGAACCTGCAGCTCCTGTCCGAGCTCTTCGTCGACAGCGACGGGTTCGACAATGGCGGAGCGGATCCGGACGATCCGGCCTTCCTGGTCGACACGACGGCGGATGACGGACTCGCGGACAACCTGGTGCGCTCGATCGAGCGCATGTTCGGGACATTCAGCGGCGCGATCATCGACCCGATGACGGGCGAGCGTCAGGTTCTCGATTCTGTCTTCAAGGGTCGCAAGACGGCTCTGGAGTCCAACATCGACCGACTCGTCGATCAAATCGAGTCCAAGGAACGACGCCTCGAAATCTTCGAGGCTGGCCTGGTGCGCCGCTACGCCGCGCTGGAAGAGGCCATCGGGGCCTTGAATGCCCAGGGCGCTGCACTCGCCAACGCGCTCCAGTGATCCCCAAAACCCAATACCACTGACCTATGGACTCCAAGGCCGTTGCCGAAGCATATCGACAGGGTTCTGTCGAGAATGCTCCGCCGATCAAGATCATCCGCATGCTCTATCAGGGCGCCTTGCGATTCTTGGCAGAGGCCATCGGGGCTGATCCGAACAGTATCGTTTTTCGCGACCGCGTGTCGCGCACGGATCAGATCGTGACCGAGCTTCGCCTGGCTCTGGTTGCCGATCCGGACCCCGCCTTGTGCGAGAACCTCGAGAAGCTCTACCTGTTCGTCGAGAGCTGTCTGATCGAAGCGATGTCCGAACTGTCCACCGAGCCCCTGGTGAAAGCGCGGGGAATCCTCTCCGTTCTCGGAGATGCCTGGGAACAGGTCGAGATCAGCACCAAGCAATGAGTGACTCCCACATCGTGTTCGACGGGCTCGTGCGAGTCAGGCATTGGATGGAAGCGTGCCTCGAGGCGCTCGAGTCGGCCACACCGGCTGACGAGGGTTTTCAGGCGGCCTGGAAGTCTCTCGAGGACGAGTTTGCCGAGCTCGGTCCCGTGGATCGACTCCAGGAGCGGGTGGGACCCGCGCAATCGGCCGAGCTGCGAGGTCAGCTCGAGGAGATGACTCGCCTGCACGCTGTCCTTGCCACGGTTGTGGGTCGTCGACGAGATGAGATTGGCGAGGCTCTGCAGACCACTCGCGATCTCCGCAAGCGCCTCAGTTTCTACGGCGGCGCCGATAGCGACGCTTGCGACGTCGAGGGCTGAGGATCGCTGCTCGCGCCGGTTGTCGATTAATCGAACAGCCGTACTAGCGCCTGTCGAGGATCTCGACAGGGTCCGACCGATCCGGCCTGCAACGCGCCCCGCTCTCGCTTGCCGCAGCCTATCGAGCGCATGGCACGCGACTTGCATGGTGTCAGACGATTCCGCAAATCGTTTCCACACACATGCAGATCATTCCCAGTCTTCTCTCGCCCGTACTCGATCAGGCTACCAAGGCGGTCGCAGGTCCGGACCTGACGCGCTACTTCGCCGTCTGCGGTCTGATCATCCTGTTGATCATCGGCGTGGGCTATGGCTTCCGGCGCGTCTTCGCTGCAACGCTACGACGTCGCGCGGCCGGGCGCTCGCTGCGCATGGTCGACGTATTGCCACTGGGCGGAAAGCAGCGCTTGGGCGTCGTGCGTTGCTACGACCGCACATTTCTACTCGGGCTGGGTGAACGTGAAGTCACCCTGGTCGCAGAGCTGGACGGCGTGATTGGTACCACGCCCGCGGCACCGATCAAGCAGGGCGAAACCGTCGACAAGGAAGGTTTTGTCCAGCTGCTCGAGAATGCACAAGAACGCATCCAATCGAGCAATTCACGAGCTCCCGAGGGCAAGGACTCGCGTTTGACGGAGCTGGTCGGATGAGCCGCCGGGTCCTGTTCCTGAGCCTGCTCGGCCTCTTCATGGCCTTCAGCGGGCCAGAAGCCGCCGCATTCCAGGAGGTCGTCCAGGACGGCGCGCTGGAAGAGGCCGCCCAGCCGGGACGCTTCTCCAAGGCGCTCGAGATCGCGCTACTGCTGACAGCCCTGTCGCTCCTTCCCGCGATCCTGATCACGATCACGAGCTTCACGCGCATCGTGATCGTTCTCTCATTCGTACGCCGGGCCCTATCGATCAACGAGCTTCCTCCCAATCCCGTGCTGATTGGACTGGCCTTGTTCCTGACCGTCTTCGTGATGCAGCCCGTGGGCGAGCGCGTCTACCAGGAGGCATGGAAGCCGTACGAGGCCGGTAGCGTCAGTGCCGAAGAGGCCGGCGTGCTCGCCTGGGGCGAGCTACGAAGCTTCCTGGTGGCAAACACGCGCAAGGACGAGCTGGCCCTGTTTGTCGGCATGGTTCACGCAGCCGATGACGGTGGCATCAGCAACCCCGGCGTGGAACCCGAGCCTGACCCGGAAGCGATGGCCAACCCATCGGCCATGGTCATCGTGCCAGCATTCATTCTCAGCGAGCTCAAGACAGCCTTCCAGATGGGCTTCTTGCTGTTCCTGCCGTTCCTGGTCATCGACCTGGTCGTGTCGAGCGTGCTGCTCTCGATGGGCATGTTCATGCTTCCGCCCGTGATGATCTCGACGCCCTTCAAGATCCTCATCTTCGTTCTCGTCGACGGCTGGCATCTCATATGCGAGTCGATCGTGACCTCCTTCATCACAACCTGATGGACCAGCTCGATCTCAAAGTCGTCGACCTGGCGCGCGACCTGCTGATGACCACGATTCTCGTGGCGGCACCGGCCCTCTTGATCGGCCTCGTGGTCGGCGTAGCCGTGAGCCTGTTTCAGGCCCTGACGTCGGTGCAGGAGCAGACCATGAGCTTGGTGCCGAAGATGATGGCGGTCATGGTCGTGACCCTTCTCTTGATGGCGCCGGCATTGCGCATCCTGCGGGATTTCACGTCCCGGGTTCTCGAGGAACTGAACACGTTCGGACTGAGCTGACCCATGCTTCCTCCGGGCGCCATCGAATCCTTCGGTCTGTACCTCGTGCGCACCAGTGCCATCGTGCTGGGTTCGCCCCTGTCGGGGGGCGCATCGACCGTTGGCAGTTATAAGGTAGCGCTCATAGGATCGCTGGCCGCCCTCAGCTTCTGGCTCGTGGGAAGTCCGGTGCAGCCCGGCTATCAGCCGCTCGACTACGGACTCTGGGCCCTGCGCGAGGTTCTGATCGGTGTGTCGCTAGCGTTCATTCTGCAGCTCACCGTGATGGCAGTCAGCGTGTCGGGCGACCTGATCGGCCATGAGATGGCCTTCGCGACCGCCAGTGTCGCCGACCCGGTCAGCGGTGTGAATACTCCGCTCGTGTCGCGCATCTACGAGATCCTGTTCTTGATCGGTCTACTCTCGGTCAACGGACACCACTGGCTCTTCCGTGCCTTGATCGAGTCCTATGAGCGCGCGCCCATCGCGAGCATCGAATTCAACGGCAGTCTGTCGATTCTCATGGTGCAGCTCTTCGGTGAGCTGTTTGCGGCGGGCTTGACCTTTGCGGCGCCGATCATCGTGCTGCTGATGCTGGTGACCATCCTGGTCGGCCTGCTGTCGCGCGCCGTTCCACAGCTCAACATCCTCGAGTTCAGCTTCAGCATGCGAATCGTGGCCGGATTGGGAGCCATGTGCCTGTTCGCTCCGTTCCTGGTTCCCGCGATGGAGGCCTTGCTCGGCCATCTGATGAACGGGCTTGACTCGGGGCTGGACGCCCTGGAGATCTGATGGCGGACGGAACCGAGAAGGACGACAAGACCGAAGATGCGACCGCCAAGCGGCGCCAGGACGGTCGGGACAAGGGCCAGGTGGCCTATTCCAGCGAAAGCGTCGCTGCGGTGATGTTGATCGGGACTCTGGGTTCTCTCTACGTCGGTGGAAACCAGGTGGCTTCCAGTGCGGCAGGCGTATTGACCCGCATCCTGGACGGGCTGGGTGTCGCGACCGAGACCATGGAGCTGGGCTCGACGGCATCGCTGATCGTCACCTCGATCGAATCCGTACTTCCCGGGCTAGCACTGATCCTCGTTCCCACGCTCGTACTGGGGCTGCTGACAGCATTCATGCAGGTCGGCGTTCAGCTCAGTCCCAAGGCTCTCGAGCTTGACGCCAGCAAGCTCAATCCGCTCAAGGGCGTGAAGCGCATGTTCAGCGCTCGCTCGGCGATGCGCACCGGATTGGCTGCACTCAAGATCGCGGCCATCGGCGCGGCCGTGCTGGCGACCGCCAACTTTCAATTGCCACAGGTGACTGCAATGGCCGGCATCGATCCGCGACCGGTCGTGCTGGAGACCGGGGGCGTGCTCATGCGGTCCTTGTTCGCGGGCGTGATCGTGATGGTGCTGATCGGCGCCATAGACCTCTTCTTTCAGCGCATGCAACACGAGAAGGACATGCGCATGAGCAAGAAGGAGGTCAAGGATGAGAACAAGGACACGGAGGGAGATCCGCACGTCAAGTCTCGCATTCGTCAGATCCAGCGCGAGGTCGCGGCACGGCGCATGATGGCCGATGTGCCGGAGGCGACGGTCGTGATCACCAACCCGACTCACTACGCGGTGGCACTCTCCTACGATCGCGACGACGCCAGCCTGGGGGCACCGCGAGTTGTGGCGAAAGGCGTTGACCAGGTCGCCCTCAAGATTCGCGAGATCGCCAACGAGCATGGTGTGCCCATCTATGAGGCGCCGCCTCTGGCGCGTGCCCTGCACGCCCAGGCCGAGATTGGAGACATCATTCCCGCAGAACTCTTCCAGGCCGTGGCCAGTGTGCTGGCCTACGTCTACCGCCTGCGCGGCGGGGCGAGCGCTAACCAGGCATGAGCATGGAACCCAGGATAGGACCCGATACCGGCTTCACAGGCCTGCTTCGCAAGTACTCGGACGCCATGCTTGGCGTCGGCGTGTTGGGATTGATGGTCACTCTGATCATGCCCATGCCGCCGCTGATGCTGGACCTGTTGCTGGCCCTGAACATCAGCTCCGGGGTCATGCTCCTGGTGCTCACGATGAACGCCAAGGCAGCCACCGAGCTGTCGACCTTCCCGACCATTCTGCTCTTCAGCACCCTGTTTCGACTGGGTCTGAACGTGGCCAGCACGCGTCTGATTCTGACCGGTGGTGAGGCCGGCACCGTTATCAGCGCGTTCGGCAACTACGTCGCAGGCAACAACCTGGGCGTTGGCATGGTGGTCTTCCTGATCCTGATCATCATCCAGTTCGTGGTCATCACGAAGGGTTCGGGGCGCATCAGCGAGGTCGCAGCCCGGTTCGTCCTGGATGCCATGCCTGGAAAGCAGATGGCCATCGATGCCGATCTGAATGGCGGGCTGATCGATGCTGACGAGGCCAAGGCGCGGCGATTCGAGGTGAGCAGCGAGGCGGAATTCTACGGGGCCATGGACGGCGCGTCGAAATTCGTGCGGGGTGACGCTATTGCCGGGTTGATCATCACCGGATTGAACCTGCTTGGTGGCATTGGCATCGCGACGTTCAATGGCATGTCGATCTCGGACGCGGCGCGGCGTTACTCGATGTTGACCATTGGTGATGGCCTGGTGTCGCAGATTCCGGCGCTCTTCATCTCCACGGCCGCGGGTGTGCTCGTCACCAAGAGCTCCGGTCGTGAGACACTCGGACTCAAGCTGCTCTCGGAGGTCAGCAGTCGGCCGAAGGCGACCTTGATTGCCTCCGTGATGATGTTTGCCGTGGGCATCCTCCCCGGCATGCCCAAGATTCCATTCTTCGTCCTGGCGATGCTGCTCCTTGTCGTGTGGCGCAGCACTGCCGCAACTGGCAAGCCCGAGGCGCTTGCCGAAGGCGAGGCAGCCGACGGTGGTGCGGTGGGCGCAGATGGTGAAGCCGCTGCCGAGAGCGAGGACGTCGGTGAACTTCTGCAAGTGGATCGCATCTCGCTGGAGATCGGCTATCGCCTTATTCCGCTCGTGCAGGAGAAGAACGGCGGCGGCATCCTCGAGCACATAGCACAGCTACGCCGGCGCTTCGCGCTGGGCGAGGGCCTGATCCTGCCGCCGGTCCGGATCAAGGACAACATTCGCCTTGGCCCGAGTGTCTACCGCCTGATGGTCGGAGGTGAAGAGGTCATGTCGGGGGAGGTCCAGCCGAACAAGCTGCTGGCCATGGACTCTGGCCAGGCGAGCGCTCCGGTGCAGGGAACAGAGACAGTAGATCCGGCCTTTGGCCTTCCAGCCTGGTGGATCGAGGAGGCCAGTCAGGACGAAGCGGAGATCCTGGGCTACACGGTCATCGATCCGACCAGTGTGCTGGTCACCCATCTCTCCGAGGTGCTGCGCAAGAATCTGCACGAGATCCTCAGCCGCGATGACGTGAAAGAGCTCCTGGACAACACCAAGAAGATCGCACCGGCAGTCGTCGAGGAGCTGGTACCTGAAAAGATGGGACTCGGCGAGGTGCAACGCGTATTGCGGAACCTGCTGCGCGAAGGCGTACCCATCAGGAATATGCCGGCCGTACTCGAAGTGCTGGCCGACAACGTAGCGCAGACGCGCGAACCGGATGCTCTCTCGGAACTGGTGCGTCAACGCCTGGGGCGCGCCCTGTGCGAGGCGCACTCGGACAAGGATGGCACCGTACATGCGGTGACCCTCGATCCAGCCATCGAGGGCCAGATCGCTGCAGCAGTCGGGATGGGGACAGACCCGGAGGGAACGCCGGTCACTCCGGTCTTTCTTCAGCAGCTGATGGAAAAGGTGGCCGCCGCCGTGGGCCAGGCCACACAGGGTGGTCGAGACGTCGTGCTGCTCGTGCGCTCGAACGTGCGTCGCTTCCTGAATGAACTCGTGCAGGCGTCGCTGCCGAAACTGGATGTGCTTTCTTACAACGAGGTCGTGCCAGCACGCTCCGTCGAAACCGTGTCGATCGTCAGAATGGAGGACTGAGAATGGATCTTCAGCAGGTTGAAGGCAAGGACATGCGGGACGCACTGGAGCGTACTCGCGATTCGATCGGTGAACGCGCTGTCGTCGTGAGCCACAGTCGAGCGCCCGATGGTCGCGTCATGCTGGCCGTGTCGAGTGATGTGCCCTCGAATGTTCAGGCCCTGCAGGCGCTGCGCGTCGAGGCGACGCGGGTACTCAATGCGAGCGCGGCCGAGAGCGGCGAATCGAGACCCGTCGTTTGCGACGATGTAGAGCGCCGCATGCGCATGAGCGGATGCAGCAAGGAATTCGTCGCGCGAGTGGTGGAGCAGACGCGCGCCAAGAATGAAGCGGGCGGCCATCCGCTCGATACTGCGGCCGAGATTATCGGCGCAGAGTTCCCGATTGCGCGTGCTCCTGTGGAACCTGGAACGACGCCGGTCATGGCATTTGTCGGCCCGACCGGGGTTGGCAAGACCACGACCATCGCAAAGCTAGCGGCGCACCTGGCGCGCGCGGGGCGCCGAGTGGCCTTGACCACATTTGACCGAGGTTCCCTGGTGGGCACATTGCAGGCCTATGGGCAGCTGCTCGGGCTGCCATGCCTGGACGCCGGCAATCTGGACTGGATCCAGGTCGCGGCCGACTACGATGTGATCTTGCTGGACACTTCCGGCGAGCTTGGTCGGGACGCCCAGGCCCTGGATCGGCTCCGGAACGCGGAACATGCGGGACTGCGTGTCGATCCCTACCTGGTCTTCTCAGCCTCGCACAACGCCGCCGCCCTGGAAGAGACGGTACGCCAGGCCGGGCCGCTGGATCCCGTCGGATGTGTGATCACGAAGCTCGACGAGGTGCCGCTCCCGGGGCCAATTCTCGATCAGGTTCTGACCCTGAAGCTGCCGGCTGCCTTCCTGTGTGATGGCGCCAGTTTCAAGGGCCGGTTCCATCGCGCCGCGCCCGAGCGCTTCGCCGATCTCTGTCTGCGCGGGAGGATCTCGTGACACTCGCCAAACACGAGTTGCGGGCTCCCTTCGTACTCGTGACAGGAGGCAAGGGAGGCGTCGGCAAGACGACACTGGCCGTCAACCTGGCCGTGGAGTTGCAGCGCTCAGGGCTACGGACGCTGGTCGTCGATCTGGACCTGGGCCTGGCCAACATGAATCTCCTGCTCGACCTTCCTGCTGGATCTCACATAGAAGATGCGCTGGCCGGGCGTTGCTCCCTCGAGAGCTGCGTCGTGCCTGCCGCCGGGGGGGTCCATGTCCTGCCGGCCAGCTCCGGCAGCGAGAACATGGGGCAAGCGGATGATGGCCGCACCGAAGAGTTGATGGGCGGATTGGCCCGGCTCTCCGAGTCCTACGACATCATTATCGGTGACAGTGCCGCGGGGATCGGTCCGGACGTGCTCGGATTCGCTCGCAGCGCCGACAGGGTCCTGGTCGTGACTACACCGGAGGTCCCGGCACTCTCGGACGCCTACGGTCTGATCAAGGCCCTGGATCAACACGGCCTGCGGGTCGGGGCCGAGATCCCGACGCCCGAGGTCGTCGTGAACCTGGCGCAGGGCCTGGAAGAGGGCCGTGCCATCGCGCGCAAGCTGCGCATGGTCTGTGAACGCTTCCTCTCGCGCTCGCCGCGTCAAGCCGGCTGGTTGCCGCGCTCACGACAGATATCCGAGAGCGTCGGGCTGCGCGACCCTTTCGTCGTGTCCAGTCCCGAGGGGCTGGGATCCATGTGTGTCGGTCAGATCGCTGAACGGGTCGGCCGTACTTGCTCGACACCCCTCGCCGCGAGCTGCACATGAGCGCCAGCAAGCGCGCTGCAATCGTCCCGCCTCTCAACAGGGCGTGGGAGGCATTGACCCATCGTGTGGCAGCGATCGTGGGGGCCTCGACCGGCTTGATTTCCCTGCTGTGGGACGTTCCGGCCAGCCAGGCCTCCCTGCGTGGTGCCCTGGCCTGGCTTGCAGTGGGCCTGCTCTCACGCGCCACCAGCTGGCTCCTGGCCCAGACCTCCCAGCATTCCAATTCGTGAGTGAAAAGAGCGTGAAGAAGCGCTTTATCCGTCGCCGAACCCCAAGAAACTAGTTGAGTAAATCGGCAGAACTGGACGAAGCCTGATCGATATGGAGCGCCAGAACTCGACAGACACCGCGACCCAGGCTGGTTCAGCTGCGGGCTCCTACGTAGATCGCGACAAGCTGACGCTGGATCACGTTCCGCTCGTCAAGCACATCGTCGGGCGCCTGAGCTTCGATCTACCGCCCAGTTTCGATCGCGACGACATGTACGGCTTTGGCATGCTCGGCCTGCTGGCGGCTGCTGATTCCTGGGACGCGAGTCGTGGGCTGCAATTCTCAACCTATGCCTATGCGCGCATCCGCGGCGCAATTCTGGATGAACTGCGCAGGCAGGACTTCCTCCCGCGCGGCCGCCGCGAGCGTGTACGTGCGCTCGATGAGGCCATGCAGCGCTTGCAGAAGGAACAAGGTGCCCGGCCATCGCCCGAGGAACTGGCCCTCGAGCTGGCGATCACGGTCGAAGAGGTGGACGAGATCCTGCTGAGCTCCATGAGTGCGGCGCAGGTCTCCCTGGACGATGGGCCGGCCGAGGGCCTGGCGACCATGCTCTCCGATCCGCATTGCAATAGCCCGGATGGCAGCGCCGAGTTCGCGGAGATGAAGGAACTCCTGGTCGAGACCATCACCAAGCTCCCCGAACAGGAAAAGACCGTTATCACGCTCTACTACGGTGAAGACCTGCTGTTGAAGGAGATCAGCAAGGTCCTGGGCGTGACGGAGTCAAGGGTAAGCCAGCTCCACAGCCGGGCCCTCTACCGCCTCAACAGAACACTAGGCGTCCTTACGGGCGAACTTCAACGAGAGGAGTAGTCATGCCGGATTCCGTGCAACCCATCCGCCATGCGCCGGTCTCGGCGCCCGCTTCTCGAAAAGGTGGACGGGATAAGAGACCGCCGTTCACGCTTGCCGATGAGCCGCCACCGGAACCCGAGGCTCTTGACGATCCCGCTGACTCAGCTGATAGCGCACGTTACAGCGAACGCGATATCGGGCAAAAGCCCGATGATGAGGAAGGCGCGACCCTCGACGTGACCGGCTGACCCATGACCACATGAACCAGATTATCAAGAAGAAACGACTCCAGATCGACGCCACGCCGGCGCAGCACAAGGGCGAAGCTCAAATTGCGCTGCTCAAGGACGGCGATGTCGTGCGCGCGATCGAAGTACGCTGCTCCTGCGGCGACGCGACAGTCGTGGAACTGGACTACGCCGAACCCCAAGGCCCCGATTCGGACACCTGATGAATACGCCCTCTGTACTCCTTGCCGGTGCGCTCGCGTGTGTCTTGCTGCCCGGGTGTCTGGCCCTTCCGCTGGGAAGTGCCACCTGCCAGCACCCAGAATGCGTGGACGCTCCCAAGGCCTCCGTACCTGTCGAGGCCTCGTCGGCCGAACCCGATGCCTGGGCCCGCAGTTTCGAAGAGCCTAGCGTGCTCTACTCCCGTGATGGCAAGCCCGTTCAGCGCGAATCTACTGTCGCATCCGTGCCGGCGGAGCCGGCGGGCCTGGTGGGTACGCGCGATGTCGAGCGGCCTGAAACCGGACGCCTGTACCTGCTAGAGCTCTATCAGCAGGCGGTTGACGAGCGCGACGATCTTCTCGACGAGGTCATGCGTCAAGAGGCCTTTCTACTCGAGTTGCGCGCGGCGAATGCTGCCCTCGAGACCCAGGTTGCAGAGGTCCAGGCCCACAGCATCACGCTCGAGGCGGACAAGCAGCGTGCCGAGCAGAAGAGCTTCGAGCTGGCGAGTCGCGTGACCGCTGCGCAGATCGGTCGCTTGCAGGCTGAGTTGCGGCAGCTGCGTGCCCAGGCGGGCGAGCTGGATCCCATGGGCCTGCAGCCCACGAGCATGGAGCCGGCGCCGGAGATGCAAATGTCGACTGACTCCTCAATGCAGCAGCCTGAACGGAGAGTGAAATGAGGTTTGCCGCCCTGGCAGCCCTGCTCGTTGGGGGATGTATGGCACCGGCTGTACAGGTCCCCGAGCTGGCGAGTTCTCAGATCGCACCGGATTTTGCGTCCTACACCCTGCGCCGAGTGGGCTTGCTTCCCTTCACGGGAGAAGGTCTGAGCGGCGAGGAGTCACGCCATCTGCAGGCATCCTTCTTCGCCGAGGCCAGTACGGTGGCTCCATTCGAGATCGTGCCCCTGGACCCGTCCGACGTGGCAGAGATCCCGACCAGCGATCCCTATAGACGCGGCGTCTACAAGCCGCGAACGATCATCGACGTGGCTCGTCGATTCAATCTGGATGCGGTCTTCATCGGAACAGTCACGGACCGAAACCTGTTCTCGCCCCCGCGTATCGGCATGCAGCTAGACATGGTTGCTTCCGAAACCGGCATGGTGATCTGGAACTCCGCCGTCTACCTCGACGGCTCCCAGCAACAGGTTCGCAAGAACGTCGAGATCTGGGCCGGCGTGGGCCAGAGCGATCTCGAGTCGATCGACTGGAGGCTGTGCCTGCTGTCCCCGCGCCGCTTCGCGCAATTCGCCACCTACCACCTGGCGACCCAGCTCGCCGAGTAGGCCCGGGGCTGGGCACCTCGTACCGGTGTCCAGACGAGGGAGTCAGCTCCAGTCCCGTTTCCTGGACGCGGATCTGGGAGAGATCCTGCAGCGGACTGGCTCGCACGGGCGTCGAATTCCCAGTTGCAGGTCCCAGGGGTCCCTGCCCCAAAGCCGCAATCGACACGAAGTGGCCCGCTCGAGACGGCACTCAAGCGGGCGTCGATCTGATCGGTATCCGATCTCAGATGCCGGTCATGAGACCGCGGGCGGCGCGCTCGACGAGCTCAGGGTCGTTCAGCGTGCCAGCCTCGTAGGCTGCTCGGAGGGCCTCGACGCGCTTTGCGCGCTCTCCGGACTGCGTGCCCTCGTGTCCCTTCAGGCTCTTTGCAGTCTGGGACAGCTCGATGCGGTCTTTCCGGTCCAGACGACTGGAGTCCGCGAATTCGCGGATGCTCTCTCTCGTCGACTCCGTGATATCCGACCCGAGCTTTCCAGCGATCGAGCGCGAGTCTGTCGACCCCGTGATGCTTTCCAGTTTCTTGTGGATTTCCATTATTGACCTCTTCAGTTGGCGCCCCATTCAATGGGCCCGAGACTGTTATCGGGCGAGCGGGGGGGGGCATTAAACTTTTCCTGGCAATTTCCCGGATCTGGGCCCGTAGCAGGCGTTCGAGCCATTCTTTCCGACCTCAAACACGAAAGCCAGCGCGGCGCGCCCCCACGTCTTGTGGATCTCGAGGGTCGCTCGCATGATGCCCCTATGCGTTCGCACCTGCGTTCTGGGCCCCTTGGGGCGTCTCTGGCCCTGATCATGGGCTGTCTGGTGGGAGGTCCATTGGGTGCACAGGCGCCCCAGGACGACCGCTCGTCCCGGGTCGACTACATCATCGAGGCCCGGGTCGACGGCGAGACCAAGGTTCTCGATGGGCGCGAGACGATCACCTGGACCAATCGCACCTCGGCGCCTGCGGATGACCTGTGGTTCCACCTTTATTTAAACGCCTTCTCGAACAACCATTCCACGCACCTGTGGGAGGGCAAGGGTCGGCTACGCCGTGGCCGGAAATTCGAGCGGGGTTGGGGATGGCAATGGGTCACGTCGGTGAAGGTCGGCGGCGAGCAGCTGGTCGGACAACTCCAGCATGTCCAGCCCGACGACGATCGAAGCGAGGACCGGACGGTCATTCGAGTTCCGCTTGAGCGGCCGATCGAGGCCGGGGCGTCGGTGGAGATTGAGCTCGAATGGACATCGCAGTTGCCGCGTGTACAGCGTCGCACCGGATACAAGGACCGTTTCCTGTTCGTGGCTCAGTGGTTCCCAAAACTGGGAGTGTTCGAGGGGGCGGCGGGCTGGAATTGCCATCAATTCCATTCCAACAGCGAGTTCTACTCCAACTTTGGCACCTATGACGTGACCCTCGACCTGCCCGAGGAGTACGCCGGCAAGGTTGGCGCCTCGGGCCTTCAGGAGGGTGAAGCGCTGGTGGCGAATGGCCGGGTGCGCACGCGCTTCCTGGCGCCATCGCCCGCAGATCGAGAGCGGGTGGACTGGACCGGCAAGGCGCCGCTGGTTCACGATTTTACCTGGACCGCCGATCCGGGCTACGTCGTGCGGGACGAGGTCTTTCGCTACGAGGACTGGGCCGCACGCTTCGTGGACGATGTTGCCGAGGTCGAGCGCACATTGTCGGCGGCCGGAGCCGAGGCTCTCGGCGAAGCGCGTACGCGAGACGTCAACGTGCGGGTGCTGATCCAGCCCGAACGAGAGGGACAGTGGCAACGTCACTTTGACGCGACATGTGCCGCGCTCTTCTTCTACGGTCTGTGGTTCGGCGAGTATCCCTACGAGCAGATTACCGTGGTCGACCCAGCCTGGGGGGCACGCGCCGCCGGCGGAATGGAGTACCCGACCCTGTTCACCTGCGGAACACGCCTCTTCAACGCGCCAGAGATGCACCAGCCGGAGGGCGTGACGGTGCATGAGGCCGGCCATCAGTTCTGGTACGGCCTGGTGGCGAACAACGAGTTCGAGCAGCCCTGGATGGACGAGGGATTCAATTCCTACGCGGACTCCGAGACCATGTACCGGGCGTACGGAAACCGGCGCAGCGCAACCTGGTACGCGAACCTTCCCGTATGGGGGCAGCGTGCCACATCTCGCCCCGGTGGCCCTGATTGGGCGGACTGGATCACCCTGAACAAGATCGATGTCGGGCCCGTCGATCTGCGCCCGCTCGGTCCCTCGGGATTTGTCGACTGGTGGAGGGATCAGCCGCTTCTGACCCTGGCCGAGCGGGCCACGGACCCGCGCTGGTCAGATCGTTCTGGCTATCTGCGCAACCCCGAGTGGGATCAGGTCGCGACCAACGCCTGGGAGTTTGTCGATCGGGCGAGCTACGGGACCAACAGCTATCCACGTCCCGCGGCGGCGTTGCGCACCCTGGCCGGTCTGGTCGGGCGCGAGACCTTTCTGCGTGGCATGCGCTCCTACGCAAGGGAATGGCGCTACAGACACCCCTACCCCGACGATTTCTTCGAAGCATTCCAGGCGGCCGCTGGGGTAGACGTGAGCTGGTACATGGAGGATGCCTTCCGTGGCACGGGCACCCTCGACTGGAGCGTGAGTGTCGGTCAGCGCCGCACTCCGAAACGCGCCGGCTTCTTCCAGGAGCCGGATGGCGATTTCAAACAGGTCCCCGATGATGACGATCAGGCAGAGGACGACGAGGACGAAGAAGAGTTCCTGGACGATTTTGACGACGACGGCTCCTTCGAGGACGGCGAGGAGCGAATGTTCGAAGTCGTGTTGCGCCGCAAGGGAACGCTGCGCTTGCCGGTCGACGTGCTCGTCCAGTTCGATGACGACAGCGAGGAGACCTTCACCTGGTCGCGCGAGATGCAGGCGGGTGCCAAATGGTGGAAGCTACCCCTGGAGCCGGCACCCAAGAAGATTCGCGCTGTGATAATCGATCCAGAGCGGCGCGTCTTCCTGGACGCGGATATGTCGGACAACCAGTGGTTTGCCGAGTCTGATGTGATCGCGCCCTGGCGTTGGGCAGAACGGGTGCTCGTCCAGTACCAGCACATCCTGCACTGGTTCGCAAACACAGGCGGATGATGATGGTACACAGCTCTTCGACAGACGGCTGGAGATCGTGGAACGCGATAAAGGCCGCGGCGACTTGCCCGACGGTCTGGATGACTACCTGGGGCGGGCTCTTCGTGATGGGCCTCGTCCTGGCCTTACCCTGGCAAGCGTGGTTCGCGGACAGTACGTCTCATCGCTACGCCATCGACGAATTGATCCGTTCCCTCAGCGCGAGCTTCAGTTTCGACAACGGGGCCGCGACCGCGCAGCTAGATTCCCAGACTGCGCAATCAGGTGCCGTCCTGGCCCTGGCCGCAGTGCTGCTGGGCATCTTCGCGGCTGGTGGCTGGCTCGTGCTATTCCTCGACGGCGGAAGCGGTCCGAAGCTGCACCGGTTCCTGACAGGCGGCGCGCGCCATTTCTGGCGCTTCATGCGTCTCTGGATCCTGTTGATGGTCCTTCTGGCCGGCTGGTACTGGCTCTTCTACGACGATCCCTGGGATACCTTCGTGCTCTCGCGCTGGCTGCGCGTGCCGGAATACGACTACTCACGCCTGGAGACCATGCATTCCGAGCTGCACGTCGCCCTCCTGGGATGGGCGCGTGACCTGATATTCGGATTGGGCTTCGCGTTCCTGATGACCTGCGGAACCTACGCCCGCACCCGCATGGCATACCTTTCGCGCTACTCTTCTTGCCTGGCCCTGCTCGGCGCCCTGGGCATGATCTTGCGTCATCCGGTGCGCACCATGCGCCCGCTCGTCGCACTGTTCATGTTCGAGGCTCTGATCGTCACCCTGGGCCTGGGATGGTCCGTGCGCTCCGTTGGCTCACTGCTGGGGCAAGCCGAATCCTGGCTCATTGTTCTGGGCCTGTTCTTGCTGGGCCAGCTCGCCGTCATGCTCCGGGAGCTAGGGCGCGGCGCCAAGTACCACGTCGCCCTGCACGTCCAGCATTCCATCCGGCCGCGCCCGGTAGAGCTCCCCGCGACTTCGATCGGCGCGCCCGGTGGGCCCCAGTACCCCCTGGACGACGACACCGAATCGGCAGCCGATGGATTCGGCGCCACCATCTAGAGCCGGGCTAGAGCCGGATCGGAAGGGAGCGGCCCAGATCGATCCTGTCGGGCTGGACCAGGGTTGTGTAGGCCAGAGCCTCGACGCCGCATTCGACCGCGTGGCGCAGCATCTGGCCGTAGTCCGGGTCGATGTCATCGGCCGGGCCAAAGTCCTTCACGTCGTCGCGCGAGATGCAGAAGAAGATCACGCCTCGCCCGCCAGCCTTGACGACGGCTTCCAGCTCGGTCAGGTGCTTCTGGCCACGTTTCGTCACCGCATCGGGAAAGGCGGCATGCCCGTCGCGCACCAGGGTCGTACTCTTGACCTCGACGTAGCAGGGAGGCTGCTCGGCATCCTCGAGGAGGATGTCGATTCTGCTCGAATTCCCGTAGGGCACCTCGCGTCTCAGGGCACCGTATCCGCTCAACTCGGGGATCGACTCCGCGTCGATTGCCTCGGCCACGATGTCGTTGGCGAGCGAGGTATCGACCGTGACCCAGGTACCGTCGATCTCGATCGTCTGAAAGGTGTAGCGCAGCTTGCGGGCCGGATTCTGGCTGTCGCGCAAGATCGTGCGAGCCCCGGCTGGTGTGCAACCGAGCAGGGTGCCGGTGTTGGGACAATGGGCCGTCAGAGTCTCGCCTCCGGGGAGCTCGATGTCGGCCAGGAAGCGCTTGTAGCGCTTGAGCAGGCGTCCCTCGATGATGGGTAGGTCTATGAGCATGGCCCAAAAAATACACGAAGGGCGCAGGCTTCCGGTGGGTGGAGACTAGAATTCGCCGGCATCATGAGCCTGCTCAGCGACCACGTTCAAAGCGCCAAAGAATTCCTCAGCCGGCTGGGTCAGCTGAAGGAGCGTCTTTGACTTCGACCAGCAATGCACGCGCATGCGTGAGATCGAGGAGGCCCAGGCCTCTCCCGACTTCTGGAATGACCAGGAGAAGAGTCAGCGGCTGATCGGGGAGATGAAGACCGCTCGCGCGGTCGTGGATCCGATCCGGAACGTCGAGGAGGGCCTTGACGACATCGAGCTCTTCGCCGAAATGGCCGAGGAGGAGGGCGAGGGCGAGGCCCTCAGTGAGCTCGAGGCCCGTCTGGCAACCGTGTCCGCCCAGATCGACAAGCTCGAGTTCCAGGTGATGCTGGGCGGTCCCAATGACAAGGGCAACGCCTACGTGCAGATAAGCGCCGGCGCGGGGGGCGTCGATTCCTGTGACTTTGCCGCCATGTTGATGCGCATGTACGTGCGCTGGGCGGAGACTCGCGGATTCAAGGTCAGCGAGGTCGACCTGGCGGAGGAGGCCGAGGCCGGAATCCGATCAGCAACATTGTGTATCGAAGGGCCCTACGCCTTTGGCTACGTGCGAGCCGAGTCCGGAGTGCATCGCCTGGTGCGCATCAGCCCGTTTGACAGTCAGGCGCGACGCCACACGGCCTTCGCATCGGTCGACGCGTCGCCCGACGTGGCGGACGACATCGATATCGAGCTGAATGAATCGGATATCAAGGTCGACACGATGCGCGCTGGCGGCGCAGGTGGGCAGCACGTCAACAAGACCGAGTCGGCCGTGCGCATGACTCACATCCCGACGGGTGTCGTCGTGCGTTGCCAGAACGAGCGCAGCCAGCACAAGAATCGCGCCATGGCGCTGAAGCTACTCAAGGCCAAGCTGGTCCAGCTCGAAGAGAACAAGCGCGATGCGGAGATGGCCAAGCTCTACGGAGAGAAGGGCGAGATCGCGTGGGGCAATCAGATCCGTTCGTATGTGATGAACCCCTACCAGATGGTGAAAGACCACCGTACGAACTTTGAGAAGGGCAACGTCCAGGGAGTGCTCGACGGTGACATCGACGAGTTCATCGAAGCCTACTTGAAGATGCGTCACTAGCTGGCCGCCCCCGCGTATCCCCGAGGGCAGCCGTCAGGCGCATCCCGAACACCACTCACGGAGTCCAGGCATGACCGACAAGCAAGCACATCCGCATTTTGACGACAGCGGTGCCCTGCACTGGCACACGAAGTTCACCGAGGCCCAGGCGCAGGCGCAGCGCGAAGGGAAACGGATCTTCATCGAGTTCGGACGCGAGCTTTGAGGCCAGTGTCGCTCCCTCGTGCAGGGAGTCATTCCACGGCCCGACGTCGCACCGATTCTGCAGGATCACTTCGTGGCACTGGCCTCGGATGCTGACAGTGCGGAGGAGGCGGTGCTGGCCCTGGCGAGTCAGCTCGAGGACGCGATGATGCTCCCGTTCGTGCTCTTCGTGGACGCGGACGGTGCGCTGATCGATGGCTATTCGGGAGTGGTCACGCCGCCCTACCTGATCAAGACCCTGCAGAAGATCGTCGGTGATCAGTCGTGACCACCCGGTTGCGCCTGGCCCGGCGGGCACTCACGATAGGGCTCCTCGTGGGATCGACTTCGGCCTACTCCAATCCCGGCGAGGAGCACAGCCGTAAGCCCCTCCCGACCGCCGAAGAGATCGCGCAGCTTCCCGCCGACGGTGGCTCTGAGTTCAACCGTCTCGTGCACGAGGCCAGCCCGTACCTGCGCCAGCACGCCCGAAATCCGGTCGATTGGTACCCCTGGGGCGAAGAGGCCTTTGCCCTCGCCGCGAAGACGAACAGGCCGGTCTTTCTCTCGATCGGGTATTCGACCTGTCACTGGTGTCATGTAATGGAGCACGAGAGCTTCGAGGATGAAGCCGTCGCGGCCCTCATGAATCAGCATTTCGTCTGCGTCAAGGTCGATCGCGAGGAGCGACCTGACATCGACGAGGTCTACATGACCGTGACCCAGCAGCTGACCGGCCGCGGTGGCTGGCCGATGACGGTCGTCATGACGCCCGACAAGAAGCCCTTCTTCGCAGGGACCTACTTTCCGAAGAACGGCGTGGGCAAGAGGCCGGGCATGATGGAGTTGATTCCGCAGCTGTCCAAGGCCTGGGTGGATCAGCGCGAGGCCGTCGTCCAGCACGCGGAGAAGATCGTGGTTCAGCTTCAGGGGGCGACCCATGGATCACCTGGCAAGGCACTCGAGCCTGGACTTCTGGAGCTGGCCTACACAAACCTCAATTCACGGTTTGATGGTCGACGAGGTGGGTTCAGCAGGGCGCCAAAGTTTCCGATTCCCCATCACCTGCGTTACCTGATGCGCTACCACGCGCATCAAGGTGAGGAGTCGACTCTGGCTTTCGACATGGTCGAGCGAACACTGCGCGAGATGCGCAACGGCGGGATCTGGGACCATATAGGCTTCGGCTTCCATCGCTACTCGACCGATCGCCACTGGCTGGTGCCCCATTTCGAGAAGATGCTCTACGACCAGGCCCTGCTATCGGCCACGTACGTGGAGGCCTGGCAACTCACGAAGAGGCCCGAGTACCGGCAGACTGCTTGCGAGATCTTCGAATATGTTCTGCGCGACATGTCTGCACCGGGCGGTGGATTCTATTCGGCCGAAGATGCGGACAGCGAAGGTGAGGAGGGCCTCTTCTACTTCTGGAGCCCGGAGCAGCTGGTACAGATCCTCGGTGAGGAAGACGGTGCCTTTGCGATTCAGCTATGGGGTGTGAAGCCCAAGGGGAACTTTGCCGAGGAGCACTCGGGACGTCGCCTGGGTCATAACATCCTGCATTTCCCCAGCGTGGGGCGCGCCCTCGACAAGGCCAAGAGCTTGCCGGAGCCGATTCTGGCCGCCCGCATCGAGGGGATTCGCAAGCGCCTGTTCGACGTGCGCGAGAAGCGTGTGCACCCGTTCAAGGACGACAAGATCCTGACGGACTGGAATGGCCTGATGATCGCTGCCCTCGCCCAGGGCGGTGCAGCCTTCGACGAGCCTCGCTACGTTGACGCAGCCCGGCGCGCCGCCGACTACATGCTGGGCACGTTGACCGACGAGAACGGGCGGCTGTACAAGCGCGCCCGGGGTAACCAGGTCTCGTTGCCCGGCATGCTCGAGGACTATGCCTTTGCCACCTGGGGCCTTCTGAACCTCTACGAGGCCACGTTCGATGTGGCCTACCTTCGTGCCGGAATCGCCTATGCCGACACCTCGCTCGCGCATTTCTGGGACGAGGAACGGGGTGGTTTCTACCTGGCACCTGACGACGGTGAGGATCTGATCGTGCGATCGAAGGACGCCTACGACGGCGCGATCCCATCCGGAAACTCGGTATCCGCCCTCAACCTGATCCGACTCTCCCGTTACACGGGTAGCGAGAAGTACATGGAGCTGGCTGGCGAGACGATGAGTGCTTTTTCGGGGACCGCCGGCCGTGACCCGGTTGGCATGACCCAGATGATGATGGCCCTGGATTACCAGGAAGGTCCGTCATTCGAGGTGGTCATTGCAGGATCTCCGGGTGCTCAGGACACGCAGGATTTGCTCGGTCATCTGCGCCGGTCCTTCTTGCCGAATGCCATCGTTGTCCTGCGGCCCACCGATGATGACGAACCGGCCATCTGCAAGATAGCCGAGTACACGACTCATCAGACCGCCCATGACGGGAAGGCCACGGCCTACGTCTGCCAAAATTTCACCTGCGCCGCACCGGTAACCGATGCAGCCAGCATGCTGAAACTGCTGGCCCCGGCCAAGGCCGACTAGGGACATCGAGCGCAGCCTTGGGGCCCCGCACCGGATTCTCCTGGCATGAGCGTGGCCCCATGTCCGTCCTGCCTCTGAATCACCATTCAGGCTGACGCTCGCCCACTCGCCTGCAGCAGACTGGGCCTGGAGCTTGCAAACCCGGAGGGTCGAAGCGACGCTCCGCCGGCGATGTTTGCTCTCTCACTGCTGCTGTGTGCGTTCCAATCTCCCGATTACTCCGTCGTTCCTCGCCCCACATGGGTCGAGCCAGCCGCGCTCGACGTGCAGGCGGAGGTGCCTGACGGCGGCGTGATCGGTGGAATCTACCGGGCCTTGATCGACACCCAGGTGCGCTTCGTGGATGGCAAGCGAAGCTCGTATGAGGAGTACGCCTGGTACGTCGTCGACAGTCAGGGTGTCCAGAACGGTTCGCAAATCTCGATCGACTTCGACCCTTCGTACCACGAGCTCGAGCTGCACGTGATCGAAGTCGTGCGCGACGGCGTGACCCTGGATCGGATAGACACGCGACGGATTCAGGTATTGCAGCGCGAGGAGGACCTCGACGCCCGAATCTACGATGGAAGTCGAACGCTGATTGCTTTCCTCGAGGACGTGCGGCCGGGAGACCTGGTCCGCTATGCCTTCACCCTGGAGGGCGCCAACCCCGCATTCGCGGGGCATTTCATGGGCGGTGCTCCCATGGCGGCGGGAAGCCCCGTTGGGCGGATCCGTCACCGGTTGCTGTGGCGCTCGGATCGTGAGCTGACGGTCCACGTCAGTGGATCCGTTCCAGAGCCGGTGATTCGCGAGCATGACGGGCTGCGTGAGTATGTCTGGGATCTTCACCAGGTTCCGGCGGTCCAGATCGTGCAGAGTCCGCCGGTCTGGTACTACGGGACACCCTGGATCCAGTTCACCAGCTTTCAGGACTGGGCCGAGGTGGCCCGTTGGGAAGTCGGGCTGCTCGCGCTTCCGCCGGAGACGGGACCCGAGCTGGCGCGCGAGATCGACGCGATTCGCGCGGCACATGCAGAGCCCGAGGAGCGCGCGCTGGCTGCCGTTCGCTTCGTGCAGGACGAGATCCGATACCTGGGGATCGAACTTGGTGTCGGCGCCTACGAGCCAAGCGCGCCCGATGAGGTTCACGGTAGACGGTATGGCGACTGCAAGGACAAGTCTCTCCTGCTCGCGACGATGCTGCGTGCGCTCGGCGTGCAGTCACGCCTGGCTCTCGTCAGCTGGGGTCTTCTCCACACAGTCTCCGAGTACGCACCCTCACCCACGCTGTTCGACCATGTCATCGTTCGGGTGGATCTCCCGACAGGGCCTGTCTGGGTCGACCCGACGGAGGCTCTCGTCGGTGGTGACCTGGCGGACTCCGAGCCAGCGCCCTTCGGGCTGGCCCTGGTCGTTGAAGAATCGACGGTAGAGCTGTTGCCAGTCTCGAATGGCGGCGAGCGCGGGATGACGCGCGTGAACCATCTGATCGATGCCCTCGAGGTGGGGCAGCCAGCCGACCTGCGTGTCACGACGACCTACGAGGGCGGAGATGCCGCCCGAATGCGGGAAAACTACGGCTGGACGACGCCGGATCGCTACTCGAAGCGCTGCCTCGAGTACTACCGCAACTACTACGAGACGGCCGAGGCTGTGGCGCCGGTGGAGATCCAGGATGACCTGGTGGCGGATGTCTTCAAGACGACAGAGCACTACTCCATCCCTGGTTTCTGGGAGCGTGGCGACGGCTTCTGGAGTGCCCATGTCTACGCGATAGAGATGAACGATCAGCTGCCGAGCCTCAGCTCGACGTCCGATGGTCACCCGGTCGGGCTCGGCTACCCGAGCAGGTTGGAGCAATCGATCGTTGTGCACCTGGACGGCGGCTGGGAGTTCGAGCCCGAGTCGAGCATCCTCGAGAACGACGGGTTCCGATTCAGCGCGAACGTGGGTTCATCGTCAGGCAAGGATGGATCCCGGTTCAGGTTTGACTTCACCTACCGCGCGAAGGCCGATCACGTCATCGCATCCGATCTCGGTAAGGTGATCGAGGATCTCGAGGCCGCGAACGAGTTCATGGACTACCAGTTGAGTCACGCCGATAGTCTGCCGAGCGAATTCGGCGAGCTGGGCGACTTCGACGCGGACAAGTTGTTCGCCGCGCTCACCAAGCTCGGGGAGACGATGAGGCCTGGGTCTGCTGGCGAGGGGGAGCCCGAAGACCTGGCCACTCTCTTCAAGGACTGGCGCGACTTTGAACAGCCGCCGATGGTCGACGGAGCGCCCGACTACACTGCGGCCAGGATGTCGGCCGCAAGCGCCGAACTGCGGTCGTACCAGCGGCGCCTGCAGGCCATCGATCGCTCCGGCTGGTCGGTAGAACAACAGGCCGACTGGCATATCGTACGTGCGGAGATGAATGGTCTCGACTTCAACTGTCGCGTGCTTCGTCCGTGGACGCGGGATCCTGCCTTCTACCAGACGATATGGAGCTATCAGAGCGATACGCCCGCCCACGAGGGGCCGGCCAACCATGCATTGCTCGAGCTCTGGACCTATCGCTTCCCCCTTTCGGCGGCAGAGGAAGAGCGCCTGATTGCGGAGCTGGGTGTGATCCGGCCCTTGCTGGCCCAGGCCCGTCGCAATCTGGTCGGTAATGCGCGCGAGCTCTGGGTCGCCGGGATTCGCAACTTCCGAATCCAGGAGGCTGATCTGGAGTCCATCCGGCAGCGAGCTGGCGGCGAGGTCAGTGGTGAGCTCGAGTCCGCCATCCGATCCGCGGAGCTGGCCACGCGCGAATTCATTCGCTGGCTGGAGTCTCAAGCTCCATCGAAGACCGGACCATCCGGGGTGGGCAAGGAACACTACACCTGGTACCAGCAAAACGTACACCTGCTGCCAATGACCTGGGAGGACGAGGTGCGTCTGTTGCAGCGCGAGCTGGATCGTGCCTGGGCCTCATTGCGGCTCGAGGAGCAGCGCAACAGGGATCTGCCCCAGCTCGTTCCGGTGGCGAGCCCGGAGGAGTACGACCGGCGAGCCGACGCCGCGGCTCATGGGTTGATGACCTTCCTGCGGGAGACCAACGTCTTGCCCGTGAAGGACAACATGGAGCCAGCTCTACGACAGCATCTGGGTAGCTTCGTGCCTGAGGCAGAGCGGAATTTCTTCTGGATCGGCGCGCACCTCGACCCCACGCCGCTCTACACCCATTTCTACCACTGGTGGGACCTGGCGCAGATACGAGACGAACCGCACGAGAGCCCGATTCGCCGGGGCCCGTTGCTCTACAACATCTTCGACAGTCGCAGTGAGGGCGTTGCAACAGGCGTTGAGGAGATGTTCTTGCACGCCGGCCTCTACGACGACAACCCGCGCGCCCGTGAGATCGTGTGGATCATGCTCGCCCAGCGTGCGGCCCGAGGTCTGGGGTCGCTCCATGCCCATGCGAACGAGATGACCATGGCAGAGGCCGGTGCGGTGCATGTCGAGTGGACGCCACGCGGGTGGATGACGACCGAGCCGGAGCTGCTGCAATTCGAACAGCATCTCTACATGCGGCAGCCGGGTTATGGCACGTCGTATATCACCGGCAAGTACATGTTTGAGAGGCTACTCGCCCACGTGAGCAAGCAGGCGGAAGACCGGGGTGAGAAGTTTGTGCTCTCCGATTTCTTCGATGAGATGAACGACGCCGGTTGCATCCCGATGTCGCTGATCCGCTGGCAGATGACAGGCCTGGACGACGAGATCGAGTTCCTGCTCGATCAATGAGTCTGCTTCGGCGGCGTGCGCCGGTGGTAGCGGTGTCACCCCTCAGGCCGAACAGCGTCACGCCAATCGAGGTCTGCTCGGCCCGGGCATCGGCGCCGTGATGCCGCTTTCGAGCATCATGGAGCCGCACACGGGGAGTCGGCATGGGGTAGAATGGCCCGCGGTGCGCGCCCCTCGCAGGGGCGTGCCTGGAGGCTGCGAACCATTGCTCTCGAGGTGATCGCTCATGAACAAGACCGAGGTACTGGACCTTCTCAAGGCGAATCAGAACGAGGAGGGCATCGCGAACTGGGCACACTTCGGTCGGAACGCCGGACGGATGAAGACCTTTGGTATCGGTCTGACCGAATTGCGGAAGCTGGCCAAGCAGGTCGGGCGCGATCACAAGCTTGCGGCGCAGCTCTGGAAGAGCCAGGTCTACGACGCCAGGATCATTTCCCTGCTCGTCGACGATCCCAAGCGGATTACCCGCGAGCAGGTCGAGGTTCAGGTCGAGGAGCTGAAGGGCGGCCACCTCGCCCATGTATTCTCGAGTTGTGGAGCGCCCCTTGCCAAGGTGCCCTTTGTGGTCGAGCTGGCGTCGGAATGGATGGCGAGCAAGGACGACATGCGGCGCTGCTGCGGATTCTCACTGCTGTACGAGATCTCCAAGGACAAGAAGAAGAGCGCTCCCGCAGACGCGTTCTTCCTCGAGCGGATCAAGCACATCAAGAAGTCCTATCCCGACGCGAGCTATTCAGTACTTGGATCGATGGGGGGCGCCCTGATGGGAATGGGTAAGCGAAACCCGGTCCTGAACGCCGCTGCCCTGAAGGTCGCACGGGCTATCGGGCCCATTCCGGTCGGCGGCAAGGGCAGCAACTGCGACCCCTTCGATGTCGTCAAGCACCTGACGAGCGACTACTTGCGCAAGAAGCTCGGCGTCTAGAGGACAAGCCGAGGGCGCCTTGCCCGCCCGCCCACGTCTCGCTCGCTCTTCGGGGCCGACCATGGGGTTCCGCCGATTTCTGCGGATTGGCTGAACGTCCCGGTTCCGGCTGCGTTGAACTCCCCATGAGATTCCTCGCGGTCCTCTTCGCCGTTTTCGCCGGCGCACAACCGTGTTATTCGTCGGGGGACGGATTGGACCCGTCCTGGATCGAGATCGCGGTCTCTCGGGATGGAGATTGCCGGCTCAGCTATCAGAGGTCGGAGAATGGAACCGCAATTCGCTGCTCCATCTCGGGGCGCGAGCGCTGGCGCAGACACCTGGGTCTGATCCCCGACGATGCATACCTGACCAACGGTGGGCAAGCGGTCCTTACTGGATCGCGCAGGGGGCGAGAGTTCGAGCGCGGACGTCGTAACAACTACTTCGTGATCGCAATTCTCGACTCTCATGGTCAGCTGCTCCAGTATCAGCACGTGATGCAGAGATGGGGCTCCGGTCGCCGGTGCTTTGCGTCGAAGCCCTACCCCCATTCAGAGGGCTTGATCGTCGACGCAGCCACCAACGTCGCGGTAATTCGCCTGGCATCGGCGCGCCGTGGAAGCGGCGAATGGTGGTGGCTCTTTCGCCTCTCGAGTGGAGAGTTGATCGGGGATCTACATCCCTGGGATGTGGTCAAGACGGGGTGGCCGGGTGAACTGGAACTAAAGGATGCGCGGCTGATTCCGGGCTCTCCCCTGGTCGCAACCCTCTGGTCGACCAGTGTCTGCAATTCGGCGCCCGGCTCGACGGCGGGCGATACGCTGGTTCTGCTCGGACTGAGAGGTGGGACACATGTCCATCGATCTCTAGCGGGGCTCGATCGCACTTCGTGTGCATTCCTGGAATCCGTGGCCCCAGAGACTATCCGGCTGCGAGCGTTCGATGGCGTGCCGCTCGAGTTCTCCATCTCGCGAGACTCCTCCGGAAAAGTCGAGCTCGTGCGGCGCTGACTCCTTGCGCTTGGTGTTGTAGGTGCCGCAGGCCGGGTGCTCAGGAATCGCCTCGTCCCACGGAAAGGCCGAGTCGCCTTGCAGCAGCGGGGTAAAGGCACGCAATGAATGTCGACGGAGTGAACGCTGAACGAATCCGCGCAGGCCTCCCGGCCCGCGTCGGCCGTGGACCAGCGCCTTCAGGATTCCCGCTGTGCCCTGCCCGAAGTGGGCGGGGGCCGGGGAGCGACGGGCGAGGACCAGATTGACACCGAGTCCCGGACCGGACAGGTGACGGATCCAGTCGTCGTCGATGCAGAGGTTCAGTACGTGACGATCGATGCGGTCCATCCAGCGCGGGTGCCGGGTCCGATACGCCTGTGAACGCCGCAGGGCTTCCAGCATTCCAGGTGCGTTGAAGGTGACGGTCGGAATGCGGAACCTGGCTCCAATGGCAGACGCATAGGCCCCGCCGATGGAGTGGCCAGTCATGTGGAGCTGGCCGTCGGCGGGAATCCGCTTGCGTGCTTCTTCAACGGCTCGCCGGCCAGCGCGCCAGGCGCGTGGCTCGCGGCCAAACAGAAGGGCAGCATCCTGGAGCGCTTCACCCAGGCTCGCCGTGCCGCGGATCGAGAGTACGGCCGCGCCGGATATCTGCTGCACCCATAGCTGCGCGTAGAACCCACGTCCAGCCCTGAACGTCAAGGAGTGGTCCCACCCGATCCAGTGAGCAGGACGCTTGTACACGGCTCCCGCGAGCCGTGCCATGTCGCGAAATCTGACCATGGCTCAAGCGGCGGGTGGCACGATGCGAAAGGCAGTCGAGCTCAGGTTCTGGTTCACTCGCGCGGAGCGGCGGATCGTGCGCGCGTCGTATGCGGCGAGCTTGACGGACGTCAGGCGGTGCAGGTGCTCCCCCTGTAGCGCGAGAACGACGGCCTGGCCGATGAAGCGCGGACGGCGCAAGAGGGTGCGCAGGAGGAAAGACCAGTAGCTGAGCCGCGGCCGGATTCCAATGAGGGACCGGGCGAAGGCCTTGATCTCACGCCACCCGACGCGGTCGCCCGTCGGGGCGGGCGATGGCATGCGCGCCATCATCTGCTCGCAGCGGCGGTAGTAGGGCCTCATTCCGTCCCCGTAGACCGCTCGCAGGACGCGTCCATACTTGTCGAGGATCGAGTCCTCACTGCGGTTCTTCGGCCTGAAGTTCAGGGAGAATTCGTGGGTCTGTGAGCCCACCAGTCGGGCCCGGTAGCGTCCTTCGCGCTCGAGCCGCTCCTGCAGGGCCGTCCCCGGGATCACGCCCAGGAGACCGACCATCGCCAGGGGAATGCCCGATCGATCGATGAACTCGATCATGCCCTGATCGATATCGTCCGGGTCGTCATCGAAGCCGACGATGAAGCCTGCCATCGCGACCATGCCGGCTCGTTGAATGTTGTGAACACGCGCAAGCAGATGTTCGATGGCCTGGCCATCCCGTCCAATATTGACCTGCTTGCCAGCCTCGCGCAGAGACTCGGTACTTGGAGATTCGATGCCGAGGAACACGCTGTTGAATCCGGCACGTTGCATGCCCAGGCGGAGCGCGGTCATCTTCGGAGCCGTGTCGCCCAGGCGCACGTCGGCTTCCGTGCTGAACGCAAAGGGGGACCGGCGTGAGCGGAATCGTCGGCGCAGGCGATCGAGCCTCGATTCCGGAATGGCCTGTTCGAATGCGACGGGCACCCGAAAGCTCTTCCGCGAGAGCTGCCACTCAGCGAGAGCATCCAGAAACCTCCGCGCCGAGGAGACGTTTCCAATGAAGTTGTCGTCGACGATGAAGACGCGTCCGCGCCAGCCGAGGGTGTTCAGGTAGTCCAGCTGCGCGAGCAAGCGACCCGGATCACCCGTGCGAGACTTCAGCCCGAATTGCTTCCAGATGTCGCAGAACTCACAGCCGATAGGGCAGCCACGACTGGCCTGGATGGCCATGCTGTGATAGTGACGCATGTCGACCAGGTCGAATCGCGGAACGGGTGAGGTGTCCAGGCCCGGCAGGTCCTCCTGCAGGATGTGTGCCCTCTCGTCGAAGGCTTCGCGTACCTGATCCGCGCGCGACTGGGTCGGGACGTGGGCGTAGACCTGGCGCAGTCGGCCGGCGTCGAGATCGTCGATCAATTCCGGCAGCATGCGCTCGGCCTCGCCGATGAACCAGCAGTCCGGGTCGAGTCCGCGCTCGCGCAACTCCTTGAAACAACCGCTGATCAGGGGCCCTCCCACGATCACCCGCGTGCCCAGACGTCGGCATCTTTCCACGAGCACTTCGAGTGACTCGAGCTGCACGAGCATGGCCGAGACCAGCACAAGGTCGGCACCCGAGATGTCGTCATCCTCGATCGGGCCCACGTTCTCGTCGGCCAGACTGAAGCGGAACCTACCAGCGGGGAAGAGGCCTGCGACCGTCAGCAGGCCAAGCGGAGGCATGGTCGAGCGACGTCCCGATAGGGCGAGAGCGCGATCAAAGCTCCAGAACGTGTCACGCGGGAAGCGTGGGAATGCCAGCAGGACATTCATGGCGGACTCCCTGGATAGGATTGGGGCGGGGTAGCATTGCCCATCCCAGGGCAGGCATCGCGGCGATCGCACGCGATCTTTCGGATCTGTTCCAAAGCCCCCGTTTGCCGCTCCGGCGTAGGGATCCCGGCTATCGGATCAGTCGTCCGGGCGGAAGCCCTCGGCCCAGGCCAGGGGGTACCAGATCGCAGCATCGGTGCCGGTGCCCCAGCGGCGGAATTCGGTCAGGACCCGAGCGAATTCGTCCGGGCTGATCCCGTCACTGGAGAGGATCAGACTGCGGGCGCTCTCGACGACCCCGGCGAGGTTCTCGACGATGGCGGGGAAGATCTCCTGCTCGGCGCAGCCTCCGAAGAAGACCATCGAGTTGCTTCTGCGGACCGCCCCGGCCTGGTGGAGCAGTGAGATCAACCGCCGGCCCACGAATGGATCGTTGCCCAGCGTCTGATACTGGCGAGCGTAGAGGTCCCACAGGGCGGGCATTCCATCTGGCTCGGGCCACATGCGCATGACTGCGTGGTCGTCGTCGGCAAGTACGATGCGCCCGCCCGGCCGCGCGGCGCGCAGCATGATTCTCACGACCTCTTCCGGGTGCTTCAGGTGTTCGAGCAGGAATCGCGTGTGGACCACATCGAAGCTGCCCCACTCGTCCTCTTCCAGGGGCGGCATGGCCGCATCGCCGCATCGAAAGCTCACCAGTCCGGCCTCCTCGTCGATGGCGGCCGCGCTCTCGGCTGCCTCGACCTGCTCGGGGCTGCGTTCCACTGCGACGACGCTACCGGTCGGGCCGACGGCGTTGGCCATGCTGCGCGCGAACAACCCGGTGCCGGCGCCGAGGTCGAGCACACGATCGCCAGCGCCAAGGTCGAGTTCGCGCAGTGCGGAGGCGTTCAAAATCCGGTTCAACAGTGCGAGGCGCGTCTGTTCGACCGGCTCGGTGCCGTGCACGTAGGTAGAGGGATTTGCCATGGGACGATGATACCGGATCAGCTCCGGGACGCGCCCGAGCGCGCGCGGCCAGATCTCTCACCGTGTTCGGTGTCCGTACATGACTCGGAGGGGGACACCCTGGGATGGCGTCAGTGAGGTAACACTCTTCATACCTCTCGTTCGGTCCTCGCATGCGCTAGACGAGCGCTGCTCTCCAGGTATCCTGTTCGCACACGACAACGCGACGCCCAACGCGTCGAGGAGCGAGCGAGATAATGACCACACTGCTGACCGTGAGCCTCGGGCTCCTGATTTTCCATCCCGCAGCTGTTTCAGCCATGGGTGACGAAACCTCGAACTGGCCGCAGGCGGGCGGACCCTCCCGGAATGGCAACGTTGCCCTAACGGGTGTCGACTTCGACTGGTCGGAGGGCGGGCCGAAAGTCATCTGGCGCACTGACGTGGGCGCGGGATTTGGAGGCGCATCCGTGCACGATGGGGAGGTCTTTCTGCTCGACCGCGAAGTCGGCGAGGTGGACCTTCTACGTGTCCTCGAGCTCGAGAACGGCGAGGGATTGTGGGATTTCGCCTACGAGGCCGTCGGCCGTCTGAATTACCCGGGCTCGCGCACCGTTCCGACAGTGACGGAGAAGCACATATACCTCTGCAGTGGACACGGACGGGTGACCTGTCTCGATCGCAAGGGGCGCTCGGAAGTATGGAGCACAAACCTGGAACAGGACTACGGCGGCATCCCGCCTGGATACGGCTGGTCCTGCTCACCGCTCCTCGTCGGAGATCTGGTGGTATTGACTGCTCTTGGAGAGGATGTCGGTCTGGTAGCTTTCGACCGCTTCACCGGTGATGAGGCATGGATCACGAGCCCGCTCGGTACGACCCACGCGACACCGGCCGTGATGGATCTCCTCGGCAAGGAGCAGATCGTGTTCGTCTCGGCGCCAGAGCAGGAGCGCAGCGCGATGGAAGGGGGCGGCAAGATGACGATCTCGAGTTTCGATCCCGAGGACGGCGCCACACTCTGGGAGATCGTCGTGCCGGGCAGCCCCTACCCGATCCCTGGTCCCGTCCAGGTGGATGGCGAGCGCTTCTTCGTCACGGGCGGCTATCGTGGTGGCTCGTCGATGCACCGGCTCAGCAAGGGCGATGATGGCTACGACGTGGAGACCCTCTTCCACATCGATCGTGGCTCCCAGATCCACAACCCGATCTTGCACGAGGAGAACCTCTACCTGGTCGTCAACGAGAACTGGACCGACGGACGCAACCGTCGCAAGGAGGGCGGCCTGCTCTGCCTCGGCCTCGACGGGGATGAGCGCTGGCGCACTGGGGACGAGCCGAACTTCGGACGGGGACCGACCCTCCTGGCCGGAGAACATCTCCTGGTTCAGGACGGCTACAACGGCACTCTTCGGGTCGTGAAGATCACCCCTGACGGCTACGAGCAGATTGCCGAGACAAACGTCTTCGAGATCGATGACCGGCGTGACCACCAGATGTGGGCGCCGATGGCACTCGCTGGCCGACACCTGCTTCTGCGTAGCCAGGAAGAGCTGCTCTGCGTCGAGCTCTGAGGCAGTTCCTGGCGAGGGGACGAGCGCGATCCCCTGGCTTCGCGATCGGGCCCCGTGATTGCGCGCAAGAGGCCCTTTGGCCTCAACGGCCAATCAGGTCACGCACCTGCTCTCCCGTCAGGATCGGTCCACCCGGAACCAGGCTATTCGTGGTCGTGTCGATCACGTGGATCCCGGTCGGACCGGCGGCGGCGCCAGTCGGCATGTAGAGCCGATTGAGCTGTGGGTCATGGACCAGGGTCTCGACCTCATCGCCGAGCAAGATCGCGATCTCCGGGTTCGGGTCGGAGCCACCTTGGATGGTGAACGGCTTCAAGTGGGTCGACGCGGCGAAGTCCGTGTGGAAGACGAAATACCCCGCATCGGGTGAGGTCATCACAAAGCCCCCCAGATCCGCGATCTCCCGCTCGGAGAGGGCGAAGCCGATTGACGTGAGCGAATCCAGGTCGACCATCTCGATCGCGCCACGCCCGTCGAGTGTGCCTTCAGTAGCGCTGACGAAGAGCGTTCGGGTCGCCGCGATGATCTGCATCTTGAGACGCGGCGGCGCACCCTGGAGGGCCACACCCTGTATGCCGGCCGCGATCGGATCCGTGTCTACCAGAGTCTGTCTGCGCCAGTTGACGACCGCCAGAATCCCCTGGTCGAGTGGCTCTACCCCTTGAGCCAGGACCTTCACCTGAACGAATAGATGGCTCCCGTCGACGATCATCGTGCCGAGCTCGATCGGCGCGCCCGCGCCAACCGGACTCAGGTCGACGAGGTCGATCTCCTCGCCGGTGGCAAGGTCCACGCCGAGCAGTACCGGATTGTAGCGACGGGTCACGAAGGCGAGTTCGGGCTCGGATGATCGACCGCATCGGACGCGGGGCCTCCTCCCGGTGGTCCATACATCTTGTGGTTCGCTCCCGGCGCCGAGATCGAAAACCTCTCCCGGCCCGACGCCCATGGTGAATCGCTCGATCGTTCCTGCGGTCGAATTGACCAGGTAGAGGTCATTTCGGCAGCGCCGCAATAGCTGGCCCCCGGAGGTCGGGCGGATCGTGGAAACAGTCCAGGGTGGACCACCGCGCACGTCGAGCACCCGACCGCTCACGAGATCGTCGGTCACGGCCGCGATCAGTTGCCGTGGAACGCGCTCGGCAAGGCCTGTCGGGCATCTTGGGCCGAAGCTGGTCTGGCTCTGGGCCATTCCGAGTGCAGGCGTCGCAGCCATGGCGAGCGTCAGTATCGCGGCGCGGGTAATCGTCGTCATGGGTGCCTCCTGCAGGTCTGGATGCGGGTCTGACCGTTGCCAGCACCTGGACTAGGGGACCGGAGCCGGTTGGTTACGGGAGCACCTTTGGCGGAGGTGATTCCGGTGGCCTGGGCGAAGGCCAGCCCAGCTGATCGAGGAGGATTATCGCGCGCCGAGAGCCGTCGCGCGCACGAAGCGCCTCACGAGCCCCTCGCTCTCCGGGGTCTCCTGTAGCTGCTCGGCGAGTTGCTCCCCGGTAATCTTGGCCACCACTTCCAGGTAGTGCGGATAGCTCTGGAAGCGCAGGAGCAGGTCTGCGGCGGAGAGCTCCGGATGGAACTGGGTGCAATACACCGGCGCCCCATCGAATCGGTAGGCCTGGTTTTCGACCTTTGATGAGGAGGCGAGCAGGGTCGCGCCGGGCGGCAGATCTGCGACGCGATCCTCGTGACCCATCTGGGCCAGGAATGACTCTCCAAGGTATCCGAAGACCGGGTCGTCCTGGCCAGCCTCGGTTACCTCGAGCTCATAGGTGCCGATCTCTGCGGTTTCAAGATCGTGCACCACCGTTCCGCCCATGGCACGGGCCATGGCCTGGAATCCCCAGCATGAGCAGAAGGTCGGAATCCCCGATCCGTGCACGCGCCGAAGAGAGTCCAGAGCCCGGTCGAGCCACTCACCGCCGCGCGCCGCCGAGTAGTCACCGCTCCCACCTAGCAGGATCACGTCGAACTCCGCGAGGCCGGGGTCCGTGAGAGGCGGTCCGAGCAGATCGAAGATCTCGATCCTCTCCGTCGGAACTCCCAGGATGCGCGCGAAGCATTCGACTTCGTGGAAGCGCATCGGATCGTCCCGATCTCGCATCTGGATCAACAGGTATCGCAGTTCTTCGAACATTCCGCGCAGGCTTCCTGGACCGATCCTAGCTTCGATGGACCAGACGGACGCAGGGATACTCGCAGAATAGAGGCCCGGTCGATAGGGGCTTCGATCAACCCGGCGCTCTAGTTGTCCGACTTGACCCCACTCCGTCCCGGGGCGAGGGTGGTGCGTGAGGCACTTCCGTCTTTCCGGAATACCTCCAGGTCGATCGAACCAGCGTCGCCCATGTGCAAGCGGGCCGATTCCTGGCCATCTGAATCGAGCACGGTCACGGTGGGCTTTGCCGTGCTGTATGCGTCGAAGATCATTCGCTTGGTGCCGCTCGAATCTTCGAGCACGAAGCGCTCGGCACGCAGGGTCTTGCAGAGGGGCGCGGCGGCACTCACGAGGGTGATCACACCTAGCACCCCCAGGAGTCCGGATCCAATACGGACGAGCCTGGTGTTTTGACGTTCAAGGCGTTCGATGCGGGAATGCAGTTCGATGTTGGGTCGGTTCATGGTTCTCCTCCTGTACGCGGGTGCGAATTCTTGCCGGTCGATCAGGGTTCGTTGCCCTTGAGCGCCGACCCTTACGCCGTCGGGAAGAGAGGATTTTTGACAATTGTCGATTCGGCCGCCGCAGGTCTCCGGTGGTAGGCTGATCTCCGGCCCATGGGCTCGTCGCCAGGGGCAAGAGCCGGATCGGCGCAGCCGAACCGTAATCGGGCAACCACGCTAGACTGGGGTTACAGAACCGTGCCTCGCATACTGTCCACAGCCAGTGCCGCACCTCCCCATCGCCTGAGCCAGGCCCAGGCGCGCGGGTTTGCACAGCAGCACTTTGCGAGCGGATTCTCGGACGTCGATCGACTGCTGCCCGTGTTTGACCACGCCGGCATCGAAGGCCGCGATCTGTGCAAGCCCCCGGAGTGGTTCCTGGAACATCATTCGTTCGAGGAGAAGAACCGCGAGTACATCGACTGGGCCGAGCGGCTCGGACAAGAGGCGGCGGAGGCTTGCCTGGCACGGGCCGGTGTCGAGGCGCGCGACGTTGACCATGTCATCTTCGTGTCCACGACCGGTCTTGCGACGCCGAGCATGGATGCCCGTCTGGCGCAGATCCTGGGCCTTTCACACCATGTCCGACGCACGCCCCTCTTCGGCCTCGGATGTGCAGGAGGAACGATGGGGTTGTCCCATGCCGTGCGCTCGGCGCTGGCAATCCCCGAGTCTCTCGTCTTGTGCATCGCGGTCGAGACCACGAGCTTGACCTTTCTGTACGAGGATCTCGGAAAGTCCAATCTCGTGGCGACGGCCCTGTTCGGCGATGGGGCAGCGGCCGTGCTGGTCGCCGGAGACCGGGCACCCGGGCGTGGCCCGACGGTGGTCGGGACTCGCAGCACCCTCTTCGACGACTCGATCGACGTGATGGGTTGGAATTTTCTCGACCAGGGCATGCAGGTTGTCTTCTCGCGCGCGATCCCAGGTCTGGTCACGCGCCACAGTCGCACGGACATCACCTCGTTCCTGGCCGAACACGGCATCGGCATCGACGACATCCGGTCGTGGATTGTGCACCCGGGCGGCACGCGCGTGATCGAGGCCTACGAGCAGGCGTTGGGGCTGCCCGAAGAAGCACTGGGCGAGACCCGCGCCGTGTTGCGCGACCACGGCAACATGTCATCCGCCACGGTCTTCTACGTGCTGGAGCGCTTTCTGGGCGCGGGTCGGCCGGAACCTGGCGAGTACGCACTGATGACCGCGCTCGGGCCCGGCTTCTCGTCCGAGCACGTGTTGCTCGTCGGAAACTGAATCCGATCGCGGGTCAGGGACGCGTCTTCAGATTCCGCTACTTGAGACGCAGCTTCACCTTGCGCTCGGCCTGCCCCGTCAGGTTCACCGGGCGGACGGTACTGCGTCCATCCTCCGCCACCGCGCGCACCTTGTAGGAGCCGGGCGGGAGCGGTCCGACCTGCTGGACCGTGTTGTTCAGTCCGCCCGAATAGCGCTCCATGATCTTGGCCAGTCCGAGCATGCCGTTCATCTCCCTGTCCTTGGAGTCCATCACGCTCACGCGGGACGGGATGTCAGAACCAGTCTTGTCGGTCAGCGTGACGAGCAGCATCGTGCCCGGGCCGACAGCGATCGTCGTTTCGGTGGACTCTCCCGACCGCACGGTTACCGGTATGCCCCTGGCCGAGGCCAGCGTCGAGCTGCGAGCCGCCACCGTGTAGTCACCGGGCGCCAGGCCCGAGTACTCGAAGCTACCTGAGGCGTTGGTCTCCGAGAGTGAGAATTTCTCGAGCAGATGGCCGTCTTCGTTGCGCACGAAGATGGCCGCGTGGGCAACCAGGCCCCCGGACGAGTCACGTACCGTTCCATGCAGGGAACCCGGTTCGACGAGCTCGAAATCGACGCCTCGGATCCACTCGTTCTCCTCGACGTCGATGGTCCTGATCTGGCGCCCCAGCTCGCCCGTAGTGCCCAGGAAGCCGCCTAGCGGCGAGCCGCCGGCACCGACCGAGTAGCTCCCGGGCCGCAAGTAGGCAATCTCGTATTCTCCGTCCGCGTCGGTGGCCGCCTCGGTGTACTGGCCGCCGAAGACCGTGCCGAAGACCATGCCGCCCTGAAGTGTGATCGTCATGCGCGCACCCGCGACCGGATCGCCATCGGGCCCGACGACTCGACCGGACACCCGGCCGAGGGGCAGCTCGAAGTGCAGCTCGAAGGCCTCTCCCTTGGGAATGCGGCGTCGAAACTCGATGCTGTTCTGGCGCCCTGGAGTACCCGTCGTCTGGATCGTGACCAGGTACTCCCCGGGCTCATCCAGCTGTAGCGAGTATCTGCCATCATCGCCGATCGGTTCGATCTTCAACATCTCCAGTCCACCGCCGCCCGCGGGAACGAAGCTGATTATCGAACTCTCGATCGGCTCGCGATCCAGGGTGACGAGCCCGTGTACGCGCACCGGGTCCTCCGGCGGCGCGCCGAGGACCACATGCTCCTCGGCTTCGTCTTCCAGCTCCACCGCTGTCATCTTGAGCGCCGCCAGGAGCGTGGCCTGGTCGAGGGCCTCGCCACTCTCGGACTGGAGGCTTGCGATGCCCGGGAACGCCTGGACTTGCCACGTGCCGGGCGTGAGCCCTCGCTCCAGGAACTCCCCGTCCGCGTCGGTATTCGTGAATCTGCGTTCAGCGAGCGTCGGCATCTGCAGGATGATCAGGCAATTCGCAGAGCGCTCCCCGCCGGCGTTATAGACCTCGCCCGAGATCGCGCCGCCGCGGCGCAGGGTCAGCACGATGTCGGCCTTTTCCTCGCCTTCCGCGAGTTCGTAGGCAATGGCAGCGCTGGGAGCGAAGCCGCTCTTCTTCGCCAGTACGGAACCGGCGCCGGGCAGGAGCCCCTCGAGCGCAAAGTTCCCCGTGTCATCGCTCGAGGCCACTGGCCAGTCCCCGCGTCCCTGCATGGCCTCGATCACTTCGGTACCTTCGAGCTCCTTGCTAACCTCGGCCCCGGCGACCGGCTGGCCCTCGGGATCGACGACACTGCCGGTCAGCCGGACGGGTCGCAGCAGGGTAAAGGTGAGTTCCTCGTCACTCGGAAGTGCGAGCGGAACCTCGGCTGAACGTGCATACTCGGCTCCGGAGCTGGTGAAGCTCCAGTCGCCGGAGCGCAGGCCAGTAAGGGCGAAACGACCATCCTCGCTCGTGAAGGTCTCCTCGCGCGTGTCGCTCGGAGGCATGTACCACTGGCTTCCGGCGCGCTCACCCCGGATCGAGAACTTGGTGATGGGAAGCTGCTGGCCATCCAGGACGATACCGTTGACCGTGATAGGCGCTTCCAGATTCACGTCGACAGCGTCGGCGGGTGCGCGCACCAGGCTCTGGTTTCCGTTCCACGTTCCGACGGTGCGAGTCCCATCGGGATCGTCGAGCTCGATCTCGGCAGTCACGATCCAGGGCCCGGGGCCCAGTCCCTTGATCCGAAAAGCACCCGCTTCGTCCGTGGTGCTGTCATTGCGGGCCCCGATGTATGAATGCGGGTCCACCGGGCTTCCGGCGAGGTTCTCGGATAGATCCGGCTGGACCTGGACCCGTGCTTCGACCGCCGCACTCCCATCGGGGAATAGCACCTTGCCCGAGACAGCCAGTCCCTCGGTCAGGGTGAGGTCCTCGTGGTTTCGAATCTCACGATCGGCCAGCTCGAAGGCCGATGTCAATAGAAGCTGATATTCGTCGTGTTTCAGCCTCAGCCAGACCTTGCCGGGCGTGATGGCAGCCAGTTCAAACTTCCCATCCGCGTCGCTCTCGGAATCGCGCAGCTCCTCGGTCGGGTTTCCAAGCAACTCACGTCCGACGGCTGCGACCTCGACTTCGGCAATGGGATTGCCCTGCTCGTCTACGACCCGTCCCCGGATGGTTGCGCCCCACCCGACCTCGAGCTCGACCTGGAGATGATCCCCGGCAGAAGGCTTGAGATCCTCATGGAAGACGCGGGCAACTGGAGAGGAATCACTCGTCGAAATCGTCTGGGGCTTGCCGACCGGAACGCTGCGAAACTCGAATCTTCCATCGGCGTCAGAGGCCATGGTCAGATCCAGGTCCGCGGCACCGGCGGTTCCTAGCTGCAGCGCCGCGTTGATCGACCATCCCAGCTCGACCTCGACCTGGGTGAGGTCGATCGCTGGCTGGCCCGCGGCCGGGAGCAGGCGCCCGCTGATGCGCGCACCGAGTATGGGTCTCAACTCCACGGGACCCGAGAGCGCGCCGAGGTCCACGTGGGTCAGGTCGAGCGAGTATACGTAGAGGCCACTGACCGCCAGCCAGACCTCGTCGGTATCAGGCCCTAGCCCGATCCGACCACTACCATCGGGATTGACGGAGGCCGCCCCCAGGACACCGTCGATTTTCAGGGGGTTCTCCACGCCATCGAGCTGTCTGACCGGACCATCCTCGCCATAGACGTCCTCATGGTCTCCCGCGCTCGACAAGGCCAGCACTTGCGCCTTCTCTTCGAGGGGGGTTCCGGGTGGCATGATCAGTTGCAGGTCGAGCCAGCGTGTTTTTTCCTCAGGCCAGGTTTGCGTCTCGACCAGATCCACTTCCGGCTCGAGCGCACTACGCGCTTCGGACGACGAAGCCTCCGGCTCGACCATGGCCGTAGCCCCATCGATTGCCGGTAGGGGCTCGCCCGCGTCCGACGCCCCATCGTCCTGCGCCTCCTGTCCGACCAGGGGTGCCTGGACCCCATCCGTGCTGGTGAGCCAGTACAGCGCGGGCAAGCCGAGTGCCAGAAGGACTACGATTGCGAGGATTCTTGAGTTCATCGGTCGAGGAGTGGTGGGGGATGGGGCAGGTACAGACTACTGCGATGCAACTACTCGAATATGGGCATCCTATTCAATAGGACCTCGTCAGTCTGTACGACCCGACTCGTCCGCGTCGGAGCCTCGTTCATGTGCCCTCGTCACTCCGAGATCGGAACCTCCTCGTGGCTAGCGGGCGAAGTTGCATTCCCCTCGGTCCTGGCTTCTGCGCACTAGCGAGAATAGTGGCCCTGCTGTCGACGTAGACCGCGCAGGAATAGCGAAACTGATGACTTCCGGAAACCCACCTCGAGAGTCCTTGCGCCTCTGGCCAGGCGTCACGGCCGCTACGTTGATGCTGCTCGTCCGCTTCGGAGTTCCGGCAACGGGGGCGGGATTCGAGGCATTCCGGGTGGCGTTGCTCGGCGGATTCCTGGGCGTGCTGGTGATCAGCATCTGGTGGGTCTTTTTCAGTCGCGCGAATCGGTCGGAGCGCTGGGGTGCAACCCTGCTCATGCCGGCGGCACTGGCGCTGACCTATTTCCTCAACCACGAGTCGATGGATCTGATCTGGCTCATCTACTACGGCGCGCCCGTGTCGAGCCTCGGCCTGGTTTTCTGGGCAGTGGCCAGCGCACGAATGGCGAATGGGTCGCGCCGGTTCGCCCTGGTCGCCACGGCTCTGCTCACCTGCGCTCCGTGGTCCCTGATTCGAATGGATGGTCTGACCGGCGACCATGTCTTCGAGTTCGCCTGGCGCTGGGCCGAGACGGGAGAGAAAAAACTCCTGGCAAGGGGCGCTGGCGAGCCGGCGCCGGCGCTGCGCAGCACAGCGGCCTTCGAGGCGGGACCCGGTTGGCCCGGCTTTCGGGGACCCGCCCGTGACAGTGTGATCCCCGGCGTTCGGATCGAGACCGATTGGGCGCAGTCGCCTCCAGCTGAAGTCTGGCGACGCTCGGTCGGGCCCGGCTGGTCGTCTTTCGCCGTCGGCGCCGGTCTGATGTACACCCAGGAACAACGGGGCCAGGATGAGATCGTGGCCTGCTACGAGGCGGCCACCGGCGAGCTGATCTGGACCCATCGTGACGCAACGCGCTTCTTCGAGTCGATCGGTGGGCCGGGTCCACGTGCGACGCCGACCCTCAGCGGCGATCTAGTCTTCGCGCTCGGAGCCACCGGAATACTGAATGCACTCGACGCCCACGATGGGTCCGTCGAGTGGACCCGGAACGTGGCCCGGGACACCGAGTCGGACGTGCCCGGCTGGGGCTTTTCGAGCTCGCCCCTGATCGTCGACGGCGTGGTGATCGTGGCCGCTTCCGGCATTCTCGTCGGGTACGACAGGGCCAGCGGTGAGCCACGCTGGTTCGGGCCCGATGGTGGCCCGGGCTATTGTTCACCCCACCGGATAAGGATCGACGGAGTCGACCAGATCCTGCTGCTGAGCGACGCGGGTGCCACCGCTGTCCTGGCCTCCGACGGCAGCGTGGTCTGGGACTACCCTTGGCCGGGGACCAGCCTCGTCCAGCCGGCTCGCGTCGGAGACGCCGATCTACTGATCAACGCGGGCGAGGGGAAGGGCCTTCGTCGCATTGCATTGACCCGGGGTCCCGCCGGCTGGGGTGTCGAAGCGCTCTGGGAATCCAATCGCCTCAAGCCGAACTTCAACGACTTCGTCGTTCATGAAGGCCACGCCTACGGTTTCGATGGCAGCATGCTCGCGAGCATCGATCTCGAGGACGGCCGACGTAGCTGGAAGGGTGGACGATACGGGCACGGGCAGCTCGTACTACTGTCCGACCAGGACCTTCTGGTGGTGCTCTCCGAGCAGGGCGAGCTGGTGCTGGTCGAGGCGAGACCCGAGCGGTTCAACGAGCTCGCGCGTTTTCAGGCCATCGAAGGAAAGACATGGAATCACCCGGCGCTGGTGGGCGACCTGTTGCTGGTTCGTAACGGCGAGGAAATGGCAGCCTTCCGCCTGCCGGCGATGGGCGAATGATGGGTTCATGGGCCCGCCCTGGCTCACCAACCCGGACCGACTCGTGCCTGGCCGTGGCTAGGGGCTCCGGCGCCCACATGACCTCGCTGGCCGAGCCCGTCACGCCCCGGGGATGACTCCAGGCGCTGCGGCCCCACCAGAGGACCCGATGCCTTTGGGCTTTTCTGCTTCGTGTCCAGCCGGACTGTCCTGCACGGATCGCGTGGCGTTCCTATACTTGGAGAATGGTCAAACAATTCAAGCCTGAACGTCGGGGACGCATCGGTTGGGTCGGAGCGGGTGCCGTGGCGCTCGTCGCGACCATCTGGGTCGCGCAAAACGCCGACCAAGCTGACGCTTCGCGAGAGACGCCAGGCTCGTATGAGGGCCTGAGTTTCTGGGGCGACTCTCGGGCCTATCCCGGAATCGATATTCCTGACGGTGCCTTCAGTCGAGCGTACGAGTACTCGCGAGCTCGCCTGCGCGCACCCATGCCCGCGGACCCCTTCGGAGCCTCGGATGTTCAGGCGCTCGGCGCAGCCTGGCAGCCGCTCGGCCCGACGAATGGGGGCGGGCGCACCTTGGCCATCGTCTTCGAGCCCGGCGACCCGAACACGATCTGGGCGGGCGCCGCGGGTGGCGGACTCTGGCGCAGTACTACGGGTGGTGTTGGCGCCGCTGCATGGGATCGCATCGACACCGGCTTTCCGGTCCTTGGGGTGTCGACGATCGCCTTTGCCCCCGGCGACGCGGACGTCATCTACATCGGGACCGGCGAGGTCTACAACCATCAGATGTCTGGCGACCTGGCCGCGGACCGGCGCACGCGCGGCAGCTACGGCATCGGCATTCTCAAGTCGGTCGACGGTGGAAACACCTGGAGCAAGAGCCTCGACTGGTCGTACAACCAGAAGCACGGTGTATGGGCCGTTCGAGTCGACCCGCTGGATGCGGATGTGGTCTGGGCCGCAACGACGGACGGGATCTACAAGTCTGTCAACGCAGGCGCCAGCTGGGTTCAGAAGCTCAACGTCGTGATGGGGACGGACCTGGTGGTGCACCCCACGAATACGGACATCGTGCTGGCCGCCTGCGGCAACCTCTCGAGCGTGAATCGTGGCATCTACCGCTCAATCGACGGTGGTGACAACTGGACGCAGATCACCGGTGGGGGGATCCCGGCCGGATTCATGGGCAAGATCCAGTTTGGCGTGACCGCAGCCAACGCCGAAATGGTCTACGCGAGTATTGGAAACGGCTTCACCAGTGCCCAGGGCCAGACCTGGCTTCTTCGATCCGGCAATTTCGGCGCAAGTTTCAGTCTACGCAGCAACGTCGACTACTCGCGCTACCAGGGCTGGTTCGCCCACGATGTCGCGGTCAGTCAGACGGATGAGGACACGATCATGTGCATCGGTATCGACGCGTGGAAGTCGACCAACGGTGGCACAACCCTGGTTCAGAAGTCGAACTGGTTCAACTACTTCACGGGACCGATTCCACCTGGAGGGCCCGAGGGCACACCGGATTTCTCGCACGCAGATCACCACGACGCCATTTACCACCCGACCAATTCCAACATCATCTACCTCGCGAACGACGGTGGCGTCTTTCGCTCAACGGACGGTGGAGAGACCTTCGAGGGCGTGAACGGCGGATACCAGACCCAGCAGTTCTATAACGGCTCCACGAATGATGCGAGCGACCCAAACCTGGCCATGGGGGGGCTGCAGGACAACTCGACTGCGATCTATCGCGGTAGCGGTGCCTGGGACCGCGGTGTACTCGGTGGAGATGGTGGCTGGGGTGCGATCGATCCGAACGATCCCGACATCGTCTACGCCACGGCTCAATTCCTCTACATCGGAAAGTCCTTCGACGGCGGCTCGAACTTCGGATTCATCGCACCCTCGATTCCCCCCGGGCCGGTTGCATTCATCGCCCCATTCTTGCTTGCCCCCTCGGACCCGCAGGTGCTCTACGGCGGAACGAGTTATCTGCACCGTTCTCCGGATGGCGGCAATTCCTGGAACCTCGGCAACGGCGGCGTGCTACTCGACGGTAACGGCCTGTTGTTACTCGCCGTCGCCCGGGATAACGCGGATGTTCTCTATGCTGCGACCTACCCGGGCGCGAGTCGTGGCCATGTGTTCCGCAGTCTGGACGGAGGTACGAGCTTCACGGATGTCACGGGAGTCCTTCCGGACCGATATCCGGGCGACCTGAGCGTCGACCCCTCGAACGAAGGCACGGTCTATCTGACCCTCTCCGGCTTCGGAAGCTCCCACCTGTTCCGCTCGACCGACTACGGCGCCACGTGGGCAGACATCGATGGCGGGATCCTGCCCGATGTGCCCACGAGCGCGGTGGTCGTCGATCCGCTGTTCCCTGACCACATTTACGTCGGCAATGACATCGGGGTCTACGTCACCCGGAATGGCGGCACGACCTGGGTCCAGCTCCACCATGGCCTCTCGGAAGCTGTCATGGTCATGGACCTCGGGATCTCTCCGAGCGACCGCAGGCTACGCGCCTTCACCCACGGCCAGGGCTGCTTCGAGACGGGGCTCCTGCGGCCAGCTGGTGGACGTCGTTTCTCGGTACCACCCGTCTTCATCGGGCCGGGCCCGCCTTGAGCCTGGGGGCTTCGATCACCCGGTCGATGCCGCCACCCACTGCTGTTTCTCCGACTGGAATGCCGTTGCCAAAGTCGGAGAACTTGCCCAATATCAAAGGCACCCGGAACGACTCGAGATCGGGGCCGCATGAGCACATCAGCTTGTTATCCACGGTCCGGATCCAGGACTCGCTGGTGGTCTTCAGGGCTGGCCCATGCGCTCGCGGTGTCGTTGGGCTGGGCGTGCTTCGCCCAGGATAGCGCACCGGCGCCCGGCGGCGATGCGGTGGGGCTCTCGGTGAAGATGCCGCGCTCCCTGAACGGTCGCGAGGTCTTGCCGGCTGCTGCGGACGGGGACTATTGCGTCCTGCTGGTCGGGCACGCGTACGGAAACCATCGGCACAAGAAGTCCATTCAGCCGGCGCGCAACCTTCTCGGAAATATCGACCTCATCAACGGGACGGAGCCGGCCTTCGTGAGCTTGCTGGGCGACAATGTTCGCACACCACGGGAGGATCGGGTCGCCGCGCTTCGCGACAGTTTCGCGGCGGCGGTCCCGGCGCCCGTATTCGCGAGCCCGGGAGAACACGACCTGATGCGCGGCATGGATGCCTACGAGCAGGCATTCGGGCCCGCCTACTACCGGATTGAACTCGGCAGTGAGCTCTTCGTGATGCTCGATACGGGCGATTCGAAGTCCGACACCGAGTGCGACCCGGCCCAGCTGACCTTCTTCGAGGATGCTCTGAGCCATGCTCGAGCAAGCACCCATATCGAGAACGTCATCGTGCTGATGCACAAGGTCGCCTGGGTCCGGCTGCCGCGCTACGAAGGCCTGCGGCCGCTGATCAACAACGACCGCGATGGCGGATTCTGGGCCAGCATCTATCCTGCATTGCGGGAAGCGGCTCGCACGCGACAGGTCTTCGTCGGCGCCGGCGACATCGGTCACAAGTCCTATGGTTTCATTCTCGATGTGAATCCCGAGGATCAGATCACCTATTTTGCCACCGGGTTGGCGGACAGGCCTTCGGACTCCATAGTTCAGCTGCAGATACCGACCGAGGGCCCGATCGCCATCCGCGCGGTGAGCCTGACGGATCGACCGATCCAGGAGGAAGCCGCCACCCTGGACGGTTTCATACGATGGGGTGCCGACGGATGATGCAGAATCTCGAGCCAGACGAATTGACAGCAACGCCTACCGGCAAAGGGAGCCGAGCTTGACCGAGTTCTTTTCCGAACACATTGACCCGTATCTGGTCACGTCACTGACAAACCTTGCTGTGGGGCTCGTCCTCGCCCTTTGTCTGCGCCTGCACTACGTGAAATTCGGGACTAGCTTTTCGAACCGCAAGGAGTTCGGACGCATCTTCCCGTTGATCACCCTGACGGTCATCGTTGTCATCAGTGTGGTCAAGACCTCCCTGGCCCTCTCGCTGGGATTGATTGGCGCCCTCTCGATCGTTCGATTCAGAACGCCAGTCAAGGAGCCCGAAGAGCTGGCCTACCTCTTCGTTACGATCGCCATCGGCATCGGGCTCGGAGCAGACCAGATGCCGTTCACGATCATGTCGGCGGCGTTCATCATGCTCTCGATCGCGGCTCTGTCGTCGTTTCGCTCGCGCTCCGAGCGCCCGCAGAACCTGTACATTTCAATGGAGTCGACCGGAACTGATCCCGGGATCGACGTCGACGGGATCGCGGCTCGCCTGGCAACCCAGTTCCCAATATGCGATATCCGACGCGTCGATGTCACGGCGAGCGGGACCCGTGCGTCCTTCCACGTCGAGGCCAGTAGCAGCGCTCAGTTGCTGAAGTTCGTCGAGGAGTTCAGGGAGGAGCATCCCGGAAGCGAACTCTCGATCGTCGAGCAGCAGCGGGTCCCAGGCGTCTGATCGTGATCATTCGGCGGTCGCCCAGGAGAGTGCGTGAAACCGGCGGCTGGCTGGCCCTCTCGCTCCTCTTGTTTGGCATCGCAACCCAGCTTCCGCCCGGTGGTCAGATCGACACCGGAAGCGGGCGAGTGACAGGTGAAGCAAGCGATGGCGCAGCGGCCTCGATGCCAGTGCTGGGACTGCGCGTGGCGATGCGGGACTACATGCTGCTCGACACCCTGCGCCTGGAAGCGATAGAGCGAGGACTGCTCTTTCGATCCAGCAATGACATGGTCTCCGCGTTGGTGACGATTGATGGACGCCACCAACGAGCGCAGGTGCGGCTGAAGGGAGACTTTGCCGACCATTTCGCATCCGAGAAGTGGTCGTGGCGCCTGCACATGGCGGGCGATTCCCAGGTCCTCGGATTGCGGCGGTTTTCGCTTCAGGCGCCCGGAACGCGCCGCTTTCAGCTCGAGGCGCTCTTGTTCTCCCACATGCGAAGCGAGGGTCTGATCGCGCCACGCTACGAGTTTGTGAACCTGTGGGTGAACGGTCGCGATCACGGGGTCATGGCCCTCGAGGAGCACTTCTCGAAGGAGTTGCTCGAGGCGCAGGGACGACGCGAAGGCGTCATCGTTCGCTTCGACGAGGATGACTTCTGGCGCGATCGCTCTCGCAATGACTCCATTCTGGGCGTGGGGCGGGTCGCGCCCGGCAGGGATCTGAGCTGGCGCTCCGCTCGGGTGCGACCCTTCCGCCAGAAGGTGATCTCCAAGTCACCCGCGCTCGAAAAGCAGGCCGCAGCCGCCGTCGGAATGCTCAAGGCCCTGCAGCAGGACAGTGTGGCGCCGTCGAGTATCTTCGACGTGGATCAGATGGGCCGCTTTCTGGCCTTGAGCGAGATCTGGGGCTACTGGCACGGTCTGCGCTGGCACAACATGCGCTTCTACCTGAATCCGTTGACGTTCAGGCTGGAACCGGTTGCCTTCGACGCTACCTCGCGCAAACCCTCGGGTCGCTCGCTCTTCAGCGAGCCGGTGTTGATCTTCACGCGAGTGCTGCTGGCCGACGAGCAGATCTATGCTGCCTATCGCAGCGAACTTGCGCGGCTGCTCGAGAGCGATCCACTCGACGGCGTCGCCATGGGCGCGTCCATCACGCGGCTGGTGCAGGAGGAGACCAGGCTGCTCGATCAGCTGCAAGTGGAGTACGACGTGTCGGCCAAGGCCGGCAAGCACCTCACCCGTCGCGCGCGCCGGCTTGCGGCCGGGGAGATCGCGATCCCAACGCGCCAGCAGATTGTAGACACCGCACTGACCGGGCGAGAATCAGGGCCAGTTCTCGGCGAGCTCCCGTACCCGGTCGCGGTGCACGCGAACCTGGTCCAGGCTGATGGAGACGGCGCGGTCCTGGAGCTGAGCACCATGCTCAAGGAAGAAGTTCATGTAGAGGAGCTGATGATCGGCGCGGGCGTCGTCTCAACACCTCTGATGGAGGTCACGGACGTCGAGCTTCCTCTTCGCCTCGTTGCGAGCAGCTTCGATCGCCCGGCGCAGCCCGTGCGCGTCCCGGTGCCACGCTCCTTGTTCGACGATCCGAGCCTGCTGACGGGCAGGGCCTCGGTACCGTCACAGCGTGATCACCGGTTCACGTTCAGTGGGCAGAGGGACTTTCCGGCCGTGAGCGAGTCTCCCCTGCCCGAGCGCGCCGACCTGCAGGAACTTCTGGCCCGGTTTCCGTTCCTGAGCTGGAATGGCGATTCCTTCGAGATCTCGGCCGGCGTGTGGCAGGTTCCCGAGCCCCTGATCATTCCCAGGCAGCTCGACCTGCCCGGTGGAGACCGGCCCGTCCGACAGCCGGCACTGCTCATCGAGGCGGGTGTGGAGCTGCAGTTCGGACCTGACGCCTTTCTGGCGAGCCATGGCGCGTGCATCGCTCAGGGCACCGCGGTCCAGCCGATCATTCTGCGTGGCCAGGAAGACGCGACGTGGAGGGGCTTGGCGGTGCTCGGTGCTCGACGGCCGAGCTTGCTGGAACACGTTCGCATCGAGCGCGCTGATGCAACCGGGTCGGGCGCCTGGCAACTCACGGGTGGCGTGACTTTCTACGGCACCCAGGTGACTCTGGATGAGGTGACGATCGTTGGCAGTCAGGCCGAAGATGGGCTCAACATCGTATCGTCGACCTTTGCACTTCGAGGCGTGCAGCTCAGGGCGAGCCGGTCGGACGCGCTCGATATCGATTTCTCCCGGGGCAGCATTCTCGCATCCGGGTTCGACACGGTTGGCGGAGACGCCATCGACCTCAGCGGCTCCCAGGTGACGGGCAGCAACATCCGGGTCGCAACTGTGCGGGACAAGGGTGTGTCCGTCGGCGAGAAGAGCTCGCTCGAGGTCGACGGGATCTGGCTGATGCAGGTCGGTGCGGGGATCGTCAGCAAGGATCTGTCGGAGGCCCTTGTTTCCGACGTCCACCTACAAGAGGTCGGATATGCAGCCTTCATGGCATACAGCAAGAAGGCTGAATACGGTCCGGGCACGGTGATCGCGACCGATGTCGATTTCGACGGAAGCGCACGCCCCGGGGTCGTCCAGTACGGCAGCCTGGTTCGGATAGACGGCGTTGAACTCACGGCATCGCACCTGGATGTCGATCTGCTCTACACGACAGCCCACATGCGCAAGTGACCATGAGCGATACCATCAGAAAGCCCGAGATCTGGCACGACGAGCGCTACGAACGCAAATGCGTCGCGCAGGTGGAGGACCACGGCATTCTGACTGGCTGGATCCGGCGCCAGACGATGGCGTTCCAGAGGGCCTACCCGGATCGAATGGTCCGCTCGTTGTATTTCGATTCGCCGAGCCTCGATGACCTGGGGGACACCCTGAGTGGCGTTGGGGAGCGCAGGAAGGTCCGCTTTCGCTGGTACGGTGAGCGCACCGACGTGGAGTCGGGTGTTCTCGAAATCAAGTGCAAGAGACACTCCCTGGGGGTCAAGCTCTCATACCCGATCGTGCTTCCGGAGCCGCTCTCCAGCCTTTCGCTGGACGCACTGGTGATGATCATCGCGCGCCAGCTCCCCGAGTCGGTCCGTCCCGATGTGGAACACGCCAGCCAGGTCGTCGCGCTGATTCAGTACAAGCGCGAGTACTTCGTGTCATGGGACAAACTCGTGCGCGTGACCCTCGACCGTGACGTGCGCATCTACGATCAGCTCGACAGGACGCAGATAAACGCCAACATCCAGACCGCCTGTCCGGATGTTGCGGTGCTGGAGCTGAAGTATGCGGCTGACCTGGACGTGGACGTCAGGAACAGCCTGGAGGCCCTCCCGCAGCGACTGTCACGCTTCTCCAAGTACTCGACCGGAGTACAGGCGATGCTCGGGGTTTGATCCGTGAGCCCGCGCTTCAACTCGCCCAGCGGGCCGTCTCGCCCCACTACGGGAAGGGAGGCGCTGGGCGCTGCTCTCGTTCTGCTGGTGGTCTTGCTCGGCTTGACCGCCTTCTTCTCCTTCCTTGCGAGTTCGCGCATCGTATCGCCGGATGAGGGGTATTACGGGCTCGCCGCAAAGCTGACGGCGGAAGGAGACCACCCGTACCAGGACTTTTTCTATCCCCAGATGCCGTTGCTTCCATACGCCTACGGTCTGTGGATCAAGCTCACGGGTTCGTCCCTGATAGAGCAGCGCTGGCTCAGCGCGCTTTGCTCTGTCGGAATCGGCGTCATGGTCTACCTGCACAGCCGACGCAGGTTGGGGATGGTCTATGGGCTAGTCGCGGTCTTGCTGTTCGCCACGTCGCCGCTCGTCTTCCCCTGGTACCCGCTGCTCAAGACCTATGCGCTCGCCGTCTGCATGCTATTCGCGGCAGTCTTCCTGCTCGATACGCCGCTGAAGGCTCCTTGGAAGCTGCGCTGGTTTCTCGCGGGGCTCTGTCTTGGCGCCGCCGTCGGAGCCCGCCTTTTTTTTGCCGCAGCCGTTCCAGTGGTCCTCTTTCACTGCTGGCGCGCGCGTCGAGGGCGAGCGGATCTCGCGCAGCAAATGCTCTGGCTGGGCGGCGGTATGCTGATCTCGCTCTTGCCGGCCATCTATTTCCTGATCACCGAGTTCGATTCATTCTGGTTCAGCAACGTGGGCTATCACCTGGATCGCTCGAACATGACGCCGGCTGCTGAGCAGCGGCGGCGCTACAAGGTCTTCCAGGTGCTCTTCGGGCTCACGCGCGGCAAGACCTTCCACGGAGTGCAGCTTCCGATACTGTTCTACGGGGGCGCCGCCTACCTTGCATTGGTTGTCGCCAGGCGCCGTAAGCCCAGCCTCGCCTTTCTCGCCGCCTTGGCCCTGGTCGTTGTGAGCTTCCTTCCGGCTCCCGCCTACCTTCAGTACATGGCAGTCGCCATCCCATTCCTGGCTGTCTGCTCGGTCGAGCTGCTGGCCATGGTCTTCTCATCGAGTGCACTCAAGGCAGGCGGTGGAAAGAGGCTTGTCGCAATGGGCATGGCCGGCGCGGTGCTGCTGGCCTACGTCGCGCCGCTCTCGTCGGATGTCGAACGCTATACGGAGACCGGCGCGGGCATCAGCTGGATCAAGAATCCAAGGCACGCGGCTGAATGGAGACCCGAGGCCCTGGCCGATGTCTCACGCTTCATCGACAAGCATACGCGGCCCTCCGAGACGGTCATCGCACTCTGGCCCGGCTACTTGCTGGGATGCCATGCGAGAATCCTCCCGCATCTGGAGAACAATTTTGGGCTGAATGGTGCCGCGGCACTTCCGCTTGGAGAGGGTGCCAGGTTCCACGTGATGCATCCGAAAGAGCTGATCGAGGTGGTCAAGGCACGCAGCGTGCGAACGATCGTCTTCTTCGACAAGTCCATCGGGGAGCGTGACTTGACTCGCGGCCGGACCCATTCCGTGAAGGCCGCTCTGGTCAGGGCGAAGTATCGGCTGGTCGGTAAGGTCGGACGCGTGCGCATGTACCAGCGCGTGTAAGCAACGGCTCCGCCCGAGCCGATCTTCACGAAGGTTATCGGGCTAGCCCGAGTCCTGGTGAAGGATCCGGGCTAGAGCAGGCGCAGGTGTCCGATGCAGCTGTTCTTGTCGCCGCGCTGGGGAAGAATGAGGATGCTGTCGTAGCCGTCCTGCGCAGCGGACGCGGGCACATCGATAGTGTGGACCCAGACGCCCTTCGAGGCTATCCGGTGCGCCCGGGCAAGAGCCTCACCTCGTCGCCGATCACCCATGAGGAACTGGATCAGATAGTCGTCGTTGTGATCGAGGCTGACTTCGATCTGGGAGTTGTGAACCCTCGAGCCAATGCTGATCTGGATACCGCTGGGTGTGAGGCTTCGACAGCGTTCATCGCTGCGGCGCGTGCCCTCCGGGACTGGAGCCTCGATGCTGCGCAGGTCGACCTGCAGCATACCTGCCATCCGATACTTCTCTCGATCGATCAGGTCAGCGTGCAGTCCCAGGTTGAACCTGAAGATCTCCTTGAATCGCGCCCAGCTGACGAGGTCACCGCTCGTGATGAGGCGGAGCTTCTCGAAGTACTGCCCGAGCTGTTCGTCCTCGAACTCGTCTTCGCCAGACTCCAGAGTCTCCACATAGCCCTCGGGCACGGATCTCCTGAAATGGCCCACGCGCCAGTTGTGATTGCGGCGGGCGGGTATGCGCGCCAGTAAAGGGTCAGCCAGTGCATAGGTGTCGACGATGTGTACGTCCGGGCCAACCAGATAGCCGAACTGGCCCACCCTGTTCCATGGCAGGACGTGTGGCCGGGCCTCTATCTCCTCCAGCTCGCCGATCAACTTGTGGGCGAGCAGCGCGTTGGAATGTCTGTCCAGGGTCGAGGGGTCGCTCAGCACCGGGACCAGGCCGTAATACCGAAAGTAGAAGCTGCGCTCGTCGACGATTCCGTGCTCGTGCCGCTTTCCAAATTCGGGAGGCCCTGGCCGCAGACATGGCGGGAGCGGTAGGGCGAGTCCGAGGATTCCCGCCAGCAGGACCGCGGCCGATGGACGCCATTTCCGCCGGGCGAGTAGGGGCAAGATCGCGACGAACGGGGCTGTCAGGAATCGCCCGCTCATGAAGCCGCCACCGACCCAGACCACGTAGGCCAGGTACAGGAGCGCCCCGAGGGAAATCATGGCGGGGCGCGATCGCGGGCGACCGAGCGCGAGTAACGAAGCGGCGACGATCGACAGGAGGGTTGGCTTGTGGTGCAGCCAGCCGTCTTGCAGATAGAAGAGACCCTGCTCCAGCAGCTGGACGCGGCCGATGCCATGGCCGAGCTTTGCGTAGGCGGTGTTCGGAAACAGAAAGCCGTAGTAGAAGAGCGAGAAGAGCTCCCAGATCACCAAGGGTGCAAGCCCGAGGGAAAGGGCCAGCAGGATCCGTCCATTCAGCCCGGCTTCCACGCCATCGAGACGGCGCTCCATGGCCGAGCCACCGACGCCGTGCTCGTCCCGACTCGAAGTGGTTGATTCATGGTCGTGGCCGCTCGGACGGAGCTGCGCCAGGAGCCCATGGACCAGGGCCGGCAGGAACAGGAGCAGGGTGTCGAGCCTGTTGCACATGCCGAGAGCGGCGCACAGCACGAGCGTGGCTAGCCGGGTCAGTGGCCAGCGCGTCAGGCGCGGACTCAGGAACAGGGCAACGAACGCCACCACCAGGACGTGGGTCAACGGGTTCTCCAGGCCCGATGTGGAGAAGTCCATGAAGGCGCTGGATGAGACGAGCAGCACCGTGACCGCCGCTGCAGCGGCCGTAGACTGTGCGAAGCGCGTGACGATCAGCCACCAGGTCAGGATGCTCAGCAGGATCGAGACCGCGATCGTGGTGAAGAACAACTCGCGCGTCAGTGCGTTTGCGAGCAGAAGCAGGGCCGTCCAGAGCGGATTGGTGAAGACCTGGACGCGCTCGGCCACATTCCAGCGCAGGCCATGGCCCTGGGTGAAGTTGTCGATCGTGCGGAAGATTATGAAGGTGTCGTCGCTGATCCACGCCACGCGAATCAGACACAGGAGCAGCACGGTTCCCATCCCGGCGAGTAGTGGGCGCCGCAATGTCACCTGAAGGAAGCCCCGCCGCGGCCCGAGTGCCGCCGTTTCCTGAAGCCACTCGTGCGCCTGGAATGGGTGAAGTCAGGCATGTGAATGGCGCAGGCTACAACCGATCGTTGGACGCCCCAGAGCTATGGGGCATGTGACGGGCCCAAGTAGAGGGGGCGAACGGAGGCGGGTCAAGGGCGACCAGGACCACCGGGCGACTCCCAGTCTGTCCAGGGAGCCTTGCGCTCACTCGACGTGCTGATCGAGCAGGATCATGTTTCCGTCCGGATCGACCAGGGTCACGCTTGCCGGCCCTTTGGTCGTCTCATCCGCTTCCGTGGTCAGCTCGATGCCGTTGCGCTTGAGGTGCTGCTGGATCTGACGCACATCCGTGAATTCATCGAGGCGTTCGGCGTCCTTCGACCAGCCCGGATTGAACGTCATGATGTTCTTGTCGAACATGCCCTGGAAGATTCCGACGATCGCGTCACCGTTGCGCAAGACGAGCCAGTTCTGGCTTTGATCGCCAGCGCGAACCTCGAACCCCAGAGTCTCGTAGAACTTCCTGGAGGCAGCGATGTCCTTGACGGCAAGGCTGACGGAGAAGTTCCCCAGGTCCATGGCCGGCTGCGCCTGGAGCTCGGCTCGCTTGGAGGTCTGGGCGACGACCGTCGCGTAGGAGAGGCAGACGACTGCAATGACGAACGGGATGATATTCTTCATGCCCTACTGAATACCCGAGCATCGGCAGAAGCGCTCGTCAAATTCCCCTCGTCGCGAGATCGCCCTCGAGCGACACGATTGGCGGCCCGCTGGAGGGCACGGAACGCACCTCGGCGCAGCGTGTGAGATCAACGGGCACGCCGGCCCAGATCGAGGTCGTCGCGGGCTCCGCAGGTCGAGCACCTCGCGACTCTGACCCATTCGCTGCTCGCTGCTGGGAGATCAGTTCCGCGCCGGCCTGTTCTGGATGGCGAATTCTTCCTCAGGGGAGCGCACGAGTCTGTAGCGACCGCGAACGGCGAAATAGCCCAGACCGCCGAGAAACCAGATCAGGCAACCGACGATGGCTGGCCGGTAGCTGACGTCGAGAAGCAGATAGATCAGGATTGTCGCGGATATGAGACCTGCGACCAGCGCTCCGGGGATGCCGGTGCGACTGCGGTAGGGGCGTTCGACATCCGGTAGATTGCGACGCAGCTTGATGAATGCGAGCATCTGCATCACATAGGCGATGACGGCTCCGAACACCGCCATGTTGAGAAGGGCGGCGCCGACCAGGCCCGCCTGCTGAAAGTGCACCACGAGTGCGACGGCGTAGCCCACCACGGCGCCACTGATCAGCGCCACGTGGGGCGTTTCGCGGGTCCGGTGGGTAACGGAGAGCCACTTTGGAAAGTACCCCGACCGGCTCAGGGAATAGATGTTGCGGCCGTAGGCGTAGACGATCGTGTGGAAGCTCGCGATCAGACCGGCGACCGCAACAAGTGCCAGGAGCTTTGAGCCGAGGCCGACGCCGAAGATCGTCTGGAAGCCCAGGAACAGGGGCTCGTCACTCGCTCCGACCGCGGCCGCGCCCGGCGCAATCCCGGAATTCAGGATGAGCGTGAGGAATGCGCACACGATCAGCGTGAAGAGTCCGAGCAGGATTCCGCGCGGTAGGTCCCGCTTTGGATCATGGGCTTCCTCGGCTGCGAGTGGTAGCTGTTCGATCGCGAGGAAGAACCAGACGGCGAAAGGGGTCGCAGCCAGAACGCCGGTCCAGCCAAAGGGCAACCAGCGCGAATTGCCGTCCTGCGGGACCACGTCGAGTGCGTGATCGAGGTCGAAATGTGCGAGCGCGCCGACGTAGAAGACGGCCAGGATCGCGAGCGCAAGGAAGGTGATGAGAACCGTGAATCGGAAGGAGGCCTCGACGCCCCATATATTGAGACCGACGAACAGGGTGTAGGCGATCAACCACCAGCCGGGTTCAAAGGCATCTGGTGTCCCGAATACTGCACCGAGATACCCCCCGATCCCGACCACGATCACGGCCGGCGTCAAGACGTACTCCATGTTCTCGGCCAGGCCCGTTATGAAACCGCCCCAGGGCCCCATGGCCGAGCGCCCGAAGGAGTACGCCCCGCCGGTGTGTGGCAGGGCCGAAGTCATCTCGGCAATCGAGTCACACAATCCCAGGTACATGGCCGTGACGATGCCCGTTGCAATGAGAAGGCCTCCAAAGCCACCTGCGGCCAGCCCGAAGTTCCAGCCGAAGAAGTCGCCGGAGATGACCGCCCCAACCCCGAGCGCCCACAGGGACCAGGCTCCGGCGTAGCGGCGCAGCCCCCGACGCTCGAAGTAGCCTTCTTCGACGTCCTCGTATCGCACGCTACTCGGCGAATCGTCTCCCATGGTCGCCCTTGTAGACGAACGCAGGATGAAGCGTCAACGGTCAGGCCGCCGGGCCGCTCTCGCGCCGCGAGCTGGTCTGGATCGCAACGCCCCTATGCTGGTACCTCAACCTCGACCCAGGCGTTGGCGCGCTTCCTGGATCAGCACCGCTCGAAGGATCGCTTCAGGTCCCTTTGCCGCCGGGCTCGCCTCGGCCCTGGCCAGGGTCGCAGTGGCCTCCGTGGATCGGCCCAGGGTGTACTGTGCCATCGCTGCGACGAGCAGGCACACGCCCGGATCGGCTCCCGCTGCTGCTGCCTCCTCGCTCGTCCGTAACGCTTCCTCGTGCGCACCCCGGTAGAAGAGGGCGACGGCCCAGGCGCCGGCAAGGGGCGCACTGTCCGGCGCGACCCGACGGCCACGCCGCCAGCTCGTGACTGCTTCATCGCGATTGCCCAAGAGCACCAGCATCGTCCCACGGTAGAGGTAGGCATCGGCGCGCCCCGGATCGATGCGGTGGACCCAGCGGTAGGCTTCGGCCGCCTCCGCGTACCGGCGCTGGCTGACAAGCACGCTTGCCATACCGAGATGGGAGTCGATGTGCAGGGGACGCTGTTCGAGCGCGGCACGGAATCCCTCCAGGGCGGCTTCCTTCCGTCCGAGCCTGTGGCTGGCCAGGGCCAGGCCATAGGTGATCTCCGGATCCCCGGGATCGAGGGCCCGCGCGCGCTCCAACCAGGGCTCGGCCTCGGATGCTTGACCGAGTTCGATCAGGGCACGCCCGATCATGCGCTGGACGAGGGCTCGGTCCGGGTCGAGCTCGAGGGCACGTCTGAACGTGGCGAGGGACTTGGCGTATGCGCGTAGGTTCCACTGGCTGTTGGCGAGGTAGAGCAGGGCATCGATGCCAGGCGCCTCTCCCGATTCAATCGCCTTCTCTAGCCTCGCGCTCGATTCCGGATTGCCGGCGACCGTCCCGGAGATGTCTGCCAGATGGCCGGGCATCGAGGTTGATTCCAGGTTGCCATGGAATAGCGACCGTGATCCGGCCGGGACCACCGGCGCGCGTGGGCGCCATGCGGTCAGGTCCTCGTCAGGTGGGGTGCGGGTGATGAGGTGATCGGTCGTCACGACCTCGATCACATCCCCGGTTCGGCGCTGGGGCATGTGGCAGCTGACACATGCCACGCTTTCGAGCGACGATCCGGTCGCCTGCATTGCGGCCGTATCGCACTGCTCGAGGTCGTGGCACGTAAGGCAGGCATTGCGGAAGTGCTCCGTGCGCTCGGATTCAAGTGGCTTCTCATGGGGATCGTGGCAGGTCACACATGTCAATCTTCCCTCGCTCGCAATGTGGCACTGGCTCTGGAGGAGTCGGTAGGGATGGTGATTGATCTGGTAACGCTCGACGTTCGCGTCATGGTCCACGTGCCCGATGTAATCGCTCAGCAATTGGCCCGGCCGATAGCTGTAGTCTGACCTGTCCAGCCGCCGCACGATGCTCATCATCGAGCTGTCGGCCTGCAGATGGCATTGCATGCAGACCTCGTTCTGGTGCTCGGGCGCGAGCCGGCTCGAATTGAAGATCAGTGTGCGGATCTCTTCCGGAGTGGAGTCCACGCTATTGGCAGCACTGACGTGGTCCGCGCCCGGGCCGTGGCAGCGCTGGCAGCCCACGCCCTGCGGGAGTTTCTCCGGGAATGTCTGGCGCTGACCCAGGCGATCGCTTCCAGCTGATACATCCGGATAGGCGTTGTGACAGAACATGCAATCGCGCGTTATCTGTCGCAGGAAGCCGCTGTGGTCGGCACCTTCGTATCCGGGCGCCATACGCCACTTTCTTGCATCCGAGTACCAGGCGAGCGGGAGCTGATACAGCTCGTCCGTCGGCGTTCGGTAGACGTAGGCCCGGCACTTGTGGCCCGATCCGACGATGGAGTCGACCGGACGACTCAGTTCGTTGTAGCGCGTCCCGTCCTCGTCGACCTGATAGCGAATGACCTCGTAGGAGCCATCCTCGTGGATCATCTCGTAGTGGCGCTGGGAGGACTCGTGGTAGTAATTCGCGGACTCGAAGTCCTCGACCACGGCTCGGGGACTCGGTGCCGAGAGGGAACGCTCCATGCCCAGGCTTCGAGAGCGGTCGAATGGATGGCACCCCCGGCAGGTTCTGTCCGGTACGTAGCCGGGCGCCGCGCCGACCGTGACCGGGCTGCCCCCGGTCTGATTCTCCGGGGCAAATCGTGCTCGCAGCGCGTCATCTTCGGTCAGGTAGGAGGCTCGTCGAGCCGCCAGGCCTGGGTCGGCGGGCGGCGCGTCGGCACATCCGGGCAGGCCGAAGGCGACGAGGATCGCGAGTGGCCAGGCGCGTCGGATGCTCATCATGGCGAGCCTATCACAAGATCTCAGGGATGCCGCGCCGGGCGCTCTCCGACCGATGCTCCCGAACAGGTCACCCAGGCCGTGGCCTGTCGACCGGCCTTGACCTCATCGATCACATCCGGGCCGGCGCGACCGCCACGGTCTCGAGCCAGACGCTATCCTGGGGAGCAGTCCCCCAAAGGAGATCCCCATGCCCGCCATCCGCAGCGCTTGCGTCTTGCTCTCACTGACGTCGATCACGTTCGGCCAGTTGCCTCGCACACACCAGGTGGCAGCACCACCCGACGACATAAGCTCGGGAGTCGTCGCCTGGCCGGACCCGGCAGCGGCAGCGACTCGCTCCCGGTCGAGTCTGACAGAGGTCGACTTCGAGCTCCGCGATGGGAGCTGGTCCTTCGAGGCTCCGGTTCATGTCGCTGCCGACGAGCCGTTCACGCTCCTGCCGGTCGGGACACACCACGATGAATGGCACATAGCCCTGCGACAACCCGGGGGCAACTGGGTCAGCGTCAATAGCCTGGTGACCGAAGGGCGAGCGACGATCGTCGGCGGAGAGATGCCGGGCGATGGTGGCGCGATCTGGATCGAGGCGACACAGATACGGCCGCTGGAGTCGGCCGTCGCTGGGGAATGGCGCATGCGCATCAGCGCGCCGAAGACACGTGGAGAGCGCCCCCCGGCTGGACGCATCTTCGTTGCGGGCAGTGGATCCCTGCGACTCGTCAGTCACCTGACGACCTACCGCCTCGTGAGCGACCGGGCGGTCGGTATCGCGGCCTACCTGGTGGATTCTGACATGCCGTCGGAGCAGCCCCTGGTGGGAGTCGCCGAGGAGGCACGGCTCACCGTGGAGTCCGCCTGGGGGCGCCAGGACGTGGTGATGCTCGATGATGGTCGACATGACGACGGCGCCGCCGGCGACGGCCGCTTTGGTGCCTTCCTTCCGCGCGGGCTCTCTGGGGATGTGCGCGCCATAGCGACCCTGCGAGGTCGCGCTGCGGACGGGCAGGTCGTCGCCCTCAGTGGACAGCACGCCTTTCCCATGCTCGAGCCGGCCCTCTCGCTCACGGGCCAGGTATCTACCCGTGTCGTCGACGACCACTCGCTGGTGCTCGACGTCGACATGCAGTCATTCCGAGACCTCGACCGACTTCAGATTTCGGGTGAGGTGTGGGGGCGCGATTCGAGCGGATCATCCGTGCCGGTCGCCTGGCTCAGCCGCATCGTCTCGCCGACCTACACACCACTCGATGGCCATGGATCACTCTCGCTCTCACTCGACGGTCGCTGGTTGAGTCGGGCCGGGACCACCGATGGTCTCGAGCTGCGTGAGCTGCGTGTGCAGGATCCCGATACGCACGTGATCTTTGATCTTCTGGATTCGGTTCCGCTCGAAGCCCTGGCCCTGCCTTCGAGTGCCTTTGCTGCGCCGCCCAGGATTTCGCGCGACATGCTGATGGGACCATCCTCGCGCGCCACGGCACCGTCGGCGGACCCGCGCACCCTACCGCTCGGCGGTTCCTTGATGCTCGTCCACGGCTACTGTTCTGGCGGAAGCGTCTGGCCGGATGCGGATTTCGATGAACCGAAACTCGAGTTTCTGGATCCAAATCAGAACCGTAGCCACGACCAGTTCGCCCAGCTGATGCTGGCGACTGGCAGCAGCGTGCCGTCATTCGGTGTGGTGGCTCACAGCCAGGGCGGAGCCGCCGCCCTTCATCTATACACGTACTACTCCAGCGGCCTCGACGGTGCCCAGGGGCCGCGTCGCATCCAGAGCGTCGCAACCCCGTACCAGGGCACGCCCCTGGCTGACCTCGGGGGCTTCGCTTGCGGCGTGAACTTTGACCTGAGCGTCTCCGGCGCGGCCATGTGGCTGGCCGGCATCCCGAGCTGGGCCCGTGACGATGTCTACTACTGGACGACGGTTGACGCGGGCAGCGCATGCAACTTTCTGGCCAACCTCTTCCTCGACTTCACTGACAACGATGGCACCACGGAGAGAGTCCGCGGTCAGTTGCCTGGTGCCCACAATCAGGGCCATATCCCGGGCTGGTGCCACACGACGGGTATGACCTTCCCGGCCAACTACACGGACAGCGCACTCAATGCAGTGCGCAACACGATGGCCAGTCGCTGATGCGGGAACCAGGGTCGGCGTAGACCCTCAGCCTGACCTCCGGCGAGGCACTTCCCCGGGGCGTTTGTAGCATCGGCTGTGGGCCGCGCTACACTCCCGTTCCCCCCTGCCCAGAGCGCGCGATTTCAGCCAGCCCGGCGCGCGAAACGACCGATTCCATCGCGATGCGACGGAGCAAGATAATGACCACGCGTGTGCAGAGAGCTCTCCTGAGCGTTTCCGACAAGTCCGGCCTCGAAGGCTTCGCCCGTTGCCTCTCCCAGATGGGGATCGAGCTGCTCTCGACCGGCGGGACTTTCAAGGCGCTCGAGAAGGCCGGCATTCCGGTTCGGGAGGTGGCTTCCTATACCGGATTCCCCGAGATGATGAATGGGCGCGTGAAGACGCTCCACCCGAAGATCCACGGCGGGATCCTCGCTCTGCGGGATATCACCGAACACACGGATGCGATGGCCGAGCACGGGATTGCGGGCATCGACCTCGTGGTCGTCAACCTCTATCCATTCGAAGAGACCGTGGCACGCGAGGGCGTGACCCGTCCGGAAGCCGTCGAGCAGATAGATATCGGGGGGCCGAGCATGGTCCGATCCGCGGCGAAGAATCACCGCTTCGTCGGCGTCGTGACGGACCCCTCCGACTACGGAGTCGTGCTCGACGAGCTCGAGCGACACGAGGGGCAACTCTCCGACGGCTTGCGCCGCAATCTGGCCCAGAAGGCCTTTGCTCAGACCGCGCGCTACGACTCGGTGATCAGCCGCTGGCTCTTCGAAAACGACGTTTCCGAACAGGTCACCGAACAGGGCTTTCCGCCGACGTTCAGCCTGGCCGGAAACAAGGTGAGCGAAATGCGCTACGGCGAGAACCCGCACCAAGCCGCGGCCTTTTACAGCACTGGCGGCCAGGGCGAACCCAGTGTTGCGAGTGCCGACGTGCTTTCTGGAAAGGCGCTGTCGTACAACAACATAGTCGACCTCGACGCGGCCCTGGCCCTGTCGAAGGAATTTGACGAGCCCTTTGTAGCGGTACTCAAGCACACCAATCCCTGCGGGGCCGCGACCTCCGAATCGATCGAGCAGGCCCTCGAGGATGCCTGGTCCGGGGATCCCCTGTCGGCCTTTGGGTCGGTACTGGCATTCACACGTCCTGTCAGCCTGGGCTGCGCCGACTTCCTCGTGTCCGGTGGCCGTTTCGTGGAAGCGATCATCGCGCCCTCGTTCGACGCGGACGCGTTCGAACTCTTGACCACCAAGCCCAAGTGGGGCAAGAGCGTACGCTTGCTGGCCTGCGGCGAGCACAGCGGCGCGAGCCGCGACGCGCGCGACGTCGAGGTCAAGAAGATGGTCGGTGGATTCCTGCTCCAGGATCGGGATCTGGAAGCCGCAGGCTCGGAGCAGATGAAGACGGTCAGCAAGACGGCTCCTACGGCAGAGCAGCTGGCCGAGCTGGTTTTCGCCAACAAGATCGCCAAGCACGTCAAGTCGAACGCGATCGTGCTGACGAAGAATCGAGTTGTCGTCGGCGTCGGAGCGGGGCAGATGAGCCGGGTCGACTCCGTCGACATCGCCGCCAAGAAGGCCGGTGAGCGGGCTGTCGGCTCGACCCTGGCATCCGACGCCTTCTTTCCCTTTCCCGACGGCGTCGAGGCAGCTATCGAAGCGGGCGTGACCTGCCTGGTCGAGCCGGGCGGTTCACGCCGCGACGAGGAAGTTATCGCTGCCTGCGACAAGCGTGGCGTACCGATGCTCTTCACCGGAATGCGCCACTTCCGCCACTAGGGGCACCACCCGGGACTCCGGCCCGTGTTGGGAGCCGGCTTTGGCCGTGTACCACACCAGGACTCAGGACGTGCTCTGAGGTCAATCCGGGCCAGGAGGCGGCCCCCAGTGCCCCAGAATCGTGGTCCCGCTGAACTGGCTGGGATCATTGTTGGAGGTCGAGGGGGAAGTCCAGTTGCCACCGAGGCTTGCGATCGATCGAGCGCCCTCCAGGGTGTCCGATCCGAACCCAGCCTTTCCAAGGATTGTGTCAGCAAGGGTTTAGGGCGCTTCCGGCAGGCCTATCCAACAACCAAGCCAGCCAGTTCCGTATCCCTTCCAGCTCAAGATGGGGATCTGCCCCGGTCGAAGTGTCCCGGGTTCCATCTCCCCGGGAATCTTTAGCCATGGACAACCTCAGCGACACCCAGATCCGCTCGGACCTGCGCACACTGCTCACCGAGAGTGGTATCGACCCCAACAAGACCTCTCTGGTCTGCGCCAGTGGGACTGTTCGATTGCGAGGCCTGCTCGAGAGCCTGTTCGAGGCTCCGGTCAATCCCGCTCAGGTGGATGGTCTCGAGCAATCGATCCGTCGCAGCCGGGGGGTCAACCGCGTCCATCTGAACGTCGACAATTTCGAGCGGCTGCCCACCGGCGAGTGGCGCGCACTGGGCGAGGAGATCAAGCGCAAGCGCACCCTGAGGTCAGACTCGGACCCCGACGACGAGTGCGACTGAGGCGAGGGTCGGCCGGGATTGACGGCCGTTGCTCCTCGAGGCTTCCCGGAGATGGGATTGGTCGATTACGGTCGCCAGATGAGCGCCATCGACGTCGGTGGACCGATGCATCTCGACCAGGGCACGCTGTTGCTCTAGCCCGTCGATAGCGACCCGTTGCGATTGGCTTCTCAGCTGTGAGGCCGGGATAGGCGTTGCCCGATTTGCACGCCCAGCTCCTACTCGACGTGCAGGACCAGGTTGCCGGTCGACTCGTCCACTTTCAGGTAGCCAAGGTCCTCGTCCTCGATCCAGTCGTAGATCAGGTTGAGGGGGGTCATGAGGCCCATGTGGGGAATGACCGTCGGGCGCAGATTCCCGTGGGTGTAGATCTTGGAGAAGATCCCGAGCAAACGATGGGTTGCCTCATCGTAGACGCCACCGCCAGAGTTGCCGATGTAGGTCGGCGCACTGATCATCCAGTAGTCGGAACCATCGACCTGGTGCTTGGAGGCCGCAATCTGGCCACGGGTAGGTATGGGGTCGTTGCCGAGCGGGCACCCCGCGGCATAGATCGGCTGGAAGACCTTCGGTGTCTGGACCCGGGCCCGAGCGGCAAGGCGCGCGCCGTAGGTCTGGCGACGGTCCGTGTTCAGATCCAGGAGTGCCACGTCCAGCGCGACATTGTGAATGAGTAGTGTGGCCGTGTGGCGCTCGCGGGTGCCGTCCGGTGCGTAGATATAGACCGGGATCGGTGTGTCGTCGTTGCCGGCATCTGCGCGGATATCGCGTACCACGTGCCAGGCGGTCATGACGAGCGTGCGGTAGGTCTGGACGGTGGGTCCAGACTCGACTCTCTGGGACTCGAGCAGAACGCCGCTACCGACGGTCGATGACCCTGCCAGCTGGACAGTGGGGCCCATGATGTCGCGCCATGCCTGGTCCGGGTCGAGCGACGTCTCCGCGTCGAGGCGCCCGATCTGGGCCTGGTTATTCTGGGCCAGGACGGTCGCATCCGTGAGGCCACGTGCGAGACCGCTCCACTGGCCGTCCACGCTGTCGACCAGTCGCTCGAGGCGCTGGTCAACGTCTGCCGGAGCAAAGGAAGCGTGCTCGGAACGCAGGGCGACGATTCCCTCCGAGGCCGAATCGAGCTGGGCCTGCAGGGCTCCGATCCGCTGGAGGAGTCCCTCGCGCGAAGCGTCTCCGGCCGAATCCAGATCCGTGACCTCGCTGCGCAGCTGGCCCAGCTGGACCTGAACCTGGACAAGGTCTGAATCGAGGGCGGCGATGCGGGCCGGTCCGGCCCGGCGGAAATCGTCCAGGCGCTCCAGACGCGCCTCGAGGCTGACCAGACGGGTGATACCGAGACCGCCGACCATCAGGGCCAGGGCGCCCAGAATGAGGAATCGATGCATGGAATTCGTTCGAGGCAGGAGAGGGACTGGGTGAAACGCCCGTCGATGACAGGCATTCAGTTATCGGCCTCCCGTGCTGCTGGATTAGGAGAGGTTTTTCACATCCCCATGCCCCTGGCCCCGCAGCTGTAAAGCCCTTGATTTCAGTGGTTTACAGGTTCGTAACCGTGCATTTTCCACATTCTCCACGGCTATTCCACACGCGCCATCCCCGGCTCACGGACAAATATTCCTGGTATGGTGCGCCCTCCGCCCCCCAACCGTGAACCGGAGACTTCGAGGAAATGAGTTACGAGACGACGGACCCCAAGGGCGCCCAGGCCATTCTCTCCGGCGACGAAGGATGGCGCTTTCTGGACGTACGCACAGAGGAGGAATTCGTCCGGGGTCATGTGCCCGGGGCCTACAACATCCCCGTCATGCTGCGCGACCCGATGACGGGCATGACTCCCAATCCGCGCTTTGTCGACGTGGTACTCGGAGCCTTCGAGAAGACCGATCGGCTCGTGCTTGGTTGCGCGGCCGGCATGCGCTCGGCACGTGCCTGTGAGATGCTGTACGAGGCCGGATTCGAGACCCTCGTAAACATGGACGGCGGGTTCAGTGGCGCGCCCGATGGTCTGGGCGGCATCAGGGAGCCCGGCTGGGAGGCCTGCGGCTTGCCCTGCGAAACGGAATGTTCCCCCGAGCGTCAGTACGGGGCACTCACGGCGACGGAATAGGGCCGCGCACCTCCGCCCCGGAAGGCTCGGTCAGTACGCGATCACGCGCACGTCCAGGATGACGTCGCCGACTTCCAGCGTGTCGAGAACGAGTCCACCGGAGCGCAGCTCTCCGAAGATCGTGTAGCGCCCGTCGAGGTGAGGTGTGGGGCGGTGCGTCACGAAGATCTGACTGCCGCCGCTCTCGATGTCCTGATTGCGAGGCATTCCCAGTGACCCGCGGACATATTTGCGCGGTCCAATCTCGTGCCGAAGTGCATCGCCGCGCCACGGGCTGGCGCCGTTGCCGTCCCCACGATAGCAGCCGCCCTGGGCGACGAAGTCGGGCACCACGCGATGGAAGTTCAGACCGTCGTAGTGGCCCGCACGGGCGAGCTCGAGGAAATTGAAGACGTGCACGGGGGCCTCGTCCACGAACAGCTCGAAGGTCATCGGGCCGCGATTGGTGCTGATCTCGACCCTGGGGTTGTCCTCTGGGAGCTGTTCACCGACGCACGGGACTTCGCGAGGGGGCCAGCTGGATGTCGGCGCAGATAGGGGCGCGCGGTCGGCCTTCGCAAGCTCCTCGTACGCAACCTGGCGCACGTAGGAATGCTCGTCCGTCAAGGCGGAGCGTACGAGCGCGAAGGCGTCATCGGTCGCGAGTTCCGCGGCGTAGAGCACGCAGTTGAACTTGACCTCGGGACCGATGTCACCGTCGCTTCGAGCGAATGCGCGGCGCAACGCGGGCACGTCGTCAGCATTGGGTGATTCGCGCAGGGCCAGAACGGCGGCCAGGCGGCGCCCGTTGTCGCGACCTTGCAAGCATCGGTACAGACGTCCGCGGGCGGCCGGAGTCGGGTGGGTGCCGAGCGCCTCGATGGCAGCTCCGGCTACCCGCAAGTTGCGGTCTTCGCTCAATTCGATCAGGTAGGGGACCGCCAGGTCGCTGGGAAGGCCGGCCGCGGCGCGGGCACAGGCCGCGCGCATTAGCGAATCCTTGCTGGTCATCTTGAGTTCGAGGTCCGGGGCCAGGGCCGCACCGCGGATGAGCGCCTCGGCTTCGAAAGCGCTCGCGCGAACGGAGGGTGAACGGTCCACCCGGGCACGCTCGAGCAGTCCGGCGATACGGTGGCTGGCTTGTTGGCGACCCAGGGCCGCGAAGGTCGCCGCGCGAACGTGTGCCGATGGGTGGCCGAGGGTCCGCTGGAGGGCGTCGACCGAGCGAGGTGACCCGGCCTTGGTCAGGCCTGTCAGGGCCTCGACGACGACGCGCCAGTCCGGATCGCGAAGGGCGTGCTCGAGCTCCGCGCGCAATTCCTCGTCCGACTCCAGCTGGGCCATTCCCTTGACCGCAAACAGGCGCACGAGCACGTGATCCTCACAGCGCGCTCGATCGATGTAGACCTGTCTCGCACCGGCTGATCCACGTCGCTGAAGGGTGAATAGTGCGCGCCAGATGATGTCGGCACTTTCGAATCCCGCCTCTCCGGCTGCGGTATGGGGGGGACGGGGCTGCAATGCAGCAACGGCCATCAGTGCCTCGTCGACCAGCCGGCTCGCGTCGGTCTCGCTCTCGACGGGCCAGCGGTGCGGACCGACGACGGCTTCGATACGTACGAGTCGCGAAGGATCTTCCAGGGAGGCGATCACCGCCAGGCGCAATTCGGGCGTCCCGATCTTGCTGGCCGCCTCGACCAGGGTCGCGCGTGTCGCATCATCGGTTTCCGAGAGTGCGGCCAGGAGTGCTGGGGCGGCGCTCGGGTCGCCGCGCATGCCGAGGGCAAAGGCCGCGTGTGATCGGACGTTACCGTTCGGGTCGTCGAGTGCCGAGGTCAGCGCATCCGTTACGCCCTTGCCGAAATCGCCGACGGGAAGCCGGCCGAGCGCGGTCAACGCCCGACCGCGGACCAGCGGATCGACGTGTTCAACGAGCTGAATGAGCTGGCCTTTTCCATCCTTGCGGCTGTCCTCCAGTTCAGCGATCACGGCCAGGGCCTCGCTACGGTCCATGCTCTTGCTGGAGGAGGTCGACGCGCCGGGCTGGAGGGCGGCACAGCCGCAGAGCAGGCTGAGGGCCGCCAGGTGGGCGATGGGATGGGGTTGGGCGGGGAGGGTCACGGGAGGTGGCGCGCTAGGGCCTGGATGGACTACGATGGAGCGTTGATCAGCAGGGTCTGGGGTCCTTGGGGCAAGCTTCCCGAGGAACCATTCTCGGACCCGAATTCTAAGCACGCGGAGCGCCGAAACGAGCCATGTCCATCGCCAGTATCCCCGAGATCCTCGACGACCTGCGTCAGGGCAAGATGATCATCCTGGTGGATGATCCGAACCGTGAGAATGAGGGCGACCTGGCCATGCTGGCCGAGCACGTGACGCCCGAGGCCGTGAATTTCATGGCGGGCGAGGGGCGGGGCCTGATCTGCCTGCCGCTCGCAGGCGAGATCTGCGACCATCTGGGCCTCGAGCCTCAGGCCGCGCGCAATACCAGTCGACACGGGACCAATTTCACGGTCTCGATCGAGGCGGCCACGGGGATCACGACCGGCATCAGCGCGGCGGACCGCGCGCGCACTGTTCAGGTGGCCTGCGACCCTGACTCCACGTCCGACGATCTCGCCCAACCCGGTCACATCTTCCCCCTACGTGCACGCGATGGGGGTGTCCTGGTCCGCGGAGGCCAGACAGAGGGCATCGTGGACCTCGCGCGGCTAGCGGGCGGCCGGCCGGCAGGCATGATCTGCGAGGTCATGAACCCGGACGGAACGATGGCACGCATGCCGGATCTCGAGCTCTTCGCGGCGAAGCATGAGCTCAAGATCTGCACGATCGAAGACCTGATCGCATGGCGCCGCAAGAACGAGCGACTCATCGAGCCGATCGAGCTCGACGTGCCCCTGCCGACCCGTTTCGGGACCTTCAGCGCTCACGTATTCGAATCGGTCATCGATCAGAAGCAGCACGTGGCCTTGACCGTCGGGATGCCGAAGCCCGGGCTCGACAATGTCCGTGCGGCCGTTGACGAACCGGTCCACGTCCGGGTCCATTCGGAGTGCCTTACGGGGGACGTCTTCCATTCCATGCGCTGCGACTGCGGGGAGCAGCTGGACAAGGCCCTCGAGCTGCTCGGTGGGCAGGACCACGGGGTGCTCGTGTACCTACGCCAGGAGGGCCGGGGGATCGGGCTGGCGAACAAGCTGCGCGCCTACCGCCTGCAGGATGAGGGCATGGATACGGTCGAGGCCAACCAGGCTCTCGGTCTCCCCGCGGACCTGCGTGAGTACGGCATCGGGGCCCAGATCCTTCATTATCTGGGGGTGCGGCACATGAGATTGCTCACAAACAACCCCAAGAAAATCCACGGCCTGGCGGGCTACGGGCTCGAGGTGATCGACCAGGTACCCCTGGAGCTTCCCCCTAACCCTCTAAATATCAAGTACTTGCGTGCCAAGCGGGATAAGCTTGGGCACATGCTGGACGGCGTTGACGACGAGCTGCCGGCCGCGGATCCGAGGGAATAACGGGAGACACTCGACGTCGGTAGAGGCGCAATGGCCAGGCCCTTGATGCAGAACGCCGCCCGAGAGGACATCACGCTGGTAAGAGAGGTGCTGGCCGGGAACCAGGCTTCCTTCCAGCTGCTCGTCGAGCGATACGAGGGCAAGCTATTCGCCCTGGCGCGCCGCTATACGCGCAGCATGGTCGAGGTCGAGGATCTGGTCCAGGACACCTTCCTCAAGGCGTTCAGCCGGCTGGACTCCTTCCAGCACCAGTCGAGCTTCTACACCTGGATCTACCGCATCGCGACGAACACGATCCTCGACTTCCTGAAGCGTCGCGGTCGTAGTCCAATCCAGGCCGTCGAGGACCCGGAAGCGGCGTTCGACGGTCCCCAGGCATCGGTCGCGCGACCGGACGGCAGCATGGAGCGCGAGGAGACCAGCCGCATCACCTATTCGGTGCTCGACTCCATGCCCGAGATCTTCCGCACGGTCCTGATCATGCGTGAGTTCGAGAACATGGCCTACCAGGACATCGCCGATGTGCTCGAGATTTCAATCGGCACCGTCGAGTCGCGCATCTTCCGTGCGCGCGCTCGATTCAAGCAACGCCTCCTGCAGCTCTACCCGGATTTCGCACTACCTCAGTAGCCCCATGACGAAGTCATCATGAAGTGTCAAGACGCCCAACCGCTCATCCAGGGCTACCTGGACGGTGAGATCACCGAGGCCCAGGCAGGCCCGCTGCGTCAGCACCTGCTCGCTTGCACCCCCTGCCGTACCACCACACAGGACGGCAAGGCGCTCAAGGCGTGGTTCGTCGATGGGGATCCCGTAACGGTTCCGGCGGGTTTTGCGGCCCGTGTCGCCCGACGGGCCTTCGCAGGAGACAGGGGACAGGAACAGTCGGTGGGTGGCGCTGCGGCTTCCACCGGCTCCGAAGAAGGCAAGATGCTGTCCTTCGTACTGCACCTGACCGCGGTCGCCGCCGCACTGTTGATGGCCTTCTCCATCGGAATTCGGACCGGTGAAATGCCCAAGACGACTGAGCTGCACGCCGACGACGCGTCGAAGGAATGGGCCCTGAATGAGCTCGAAATGCTGAATGCATCGCCCGAGTCGGATCTCGAGGCCGAAGCCGCTGCGAGCGATTCGCCGGGAGAGCGTGGGCAATGACGAATGTCCGCCTGTGGATCACGATCCTGGCTCTCGTCAGCTTTCTGGCTGGAACCGCGGCGGGCAAGATCCTGACCGGGCGTTCCGCAGCGGCCGCGCGGGCACATGCCACCGAGAGTGGAGCGTTGGCCGACTACGAATCGCTCTTTTCGGACCAGTTCGAGCTGGATGCGGACCGTCGCCGGCTCCTGGGCGTGCTGCTCGAACACTACGAGCAGGAGGTCACGCGCATCAGAAACGACCACCTGTCCAGCTATCGCTCCGCAATCGAGCCCGAGCTACGGCGCGTGGGCATTGAGTACAACCAGTACATTCGTGATAAGGTCTTGCCGCCTGAAAAACGCCCGGTCTTCGACCAGCTAGCGAGCGGACCCCTCGACTGACCCAGCCGCCCCGGCCTCTTCGATTCCATCCACTCCTCAACGTCCCCAGCGCGGTCCTAGAACGATACATGGCAAGATCTTGCGGCATTCGGATTGGACCCAGGCGCTACGAGATCGTCGTCCTCGACGGTAGCCCGAAGAAGCACCAGATCTCGGCCTACTATTCGGGCGAGTTTCCGACAGACCCGGAGAACGCTGAGGCCGAGTTCGCCGCCGCCCTGCGCAAGACGGCGAAGGAGCACCATATCCCGCACGAGAACGTCGGGCTGGTGATCGACTCGGGACACGGAGCGTTCCGGAGGATCCAGCTGCCTTTCTCGGATCAATCGAAGATCGAGCAGGTGCTCAAGTACGAGGTAGAGGCCTTCCTGCCTCAATGGAGCATCGACGACGTCGTGGTCGATTTCCTGCCCATTTCGGAGGGCGAGCAAGGTACCGAGCTGCTGGTCTCGGCCGTGCCCAAGTCGGAACTCGGGCGCCTCTTGAGAATCGCCGAGCGGGCCGGGATCGAGCCGCTCGACGTCGAGCTCGAAACCACGGCCCTCGTGAATGCGGCCTCGACCGCCGAGATCTTTGTCGACGAGAGCTCCCAGCTGCTGGTGCACGTCGGTGACCTCTCCACGTCAGTGGTCGTGGTGGAATCGGGGCAGGTGCGCGAGATGCGGGTCATCCACATCGGTGCGCTCAGCCAGGATGCCAAGAAGAAGCCTGTAGAGGACGAGGATTCACCTGGGTCCGAATCAGCCGAGAAGTCGTCAGCGGAGGTGGTCGAGGACGATCCGGCGGAGCGTGAGCTCGTATTCCTCGAGAATCCGGAAGAGCCGGATCCGGCGCAGACCAGCCGCAGACTCGACCAGGCCGTGCGGCGCATCCGACGCGAGCTCGGGCGTACGATCTCCGGTGGACGGACGACCCATCCGGTGGACGCCATCTACGTCTGTGGCATGGACCTGCCGGGGTTGATCGGCAGCGATGTCCAGGGCGTGCCGATCTATCTACTCGACTGTTTCGATGAGGACGGCGGACAGCCCGCGGACGGCTACGGTGGGCTCGTGGTCGCGTACGGGGCGGCGATTCGTCAACTCGGAGGTGGCGTGGTGGTCGCCTCGCTGCGGCGCGAGGAGTTGCGCTACACCGGAGCCTTCGAGCGCATTGAATTTCCACTGGCAGTTGCTTGCTTGCTCCTGACCACCCTTCTGGGCGTGATCTGCATCCTGCAGGTCAAGCAGACGCAATGGCAGCGGGACGGCGGGCTCTTCTGGCTCAAGAGTTCGAACAACTACATGGTTGATGACCTGGCCAAGGGCCGCGTCGGGCTGCTCAACCCGGCTCCCAAGGAACTTTCGGACTACGCAGAGTTGATCGATAGCGAGACCGGGGATCCGGACCGGACGCCCGTCGAGTCCCTGCAATTCATCCGCGACGACCTTGCGGCGCGCGTTCTGGGGCTGCGCAGGACACTGGGTCAGGACGCCGATGTCAGCAAGCCCCAGTCGGCATTTGTGGCGACGATGCTCGTGCTCGACGTGCTCAACTCGACGGCAGGCGCGCGGCCCTCCTTGCGACGCGTGCGCTCCGTCTACCAGAAGGGCAAGCGTGGAAACACGGACTCCGTGGTCGTCTATCTGGATATCACATTCTTCGCGGAAAACTCGCTGCGCGGAACCGAAGACTACGAGGCCTTTGCTCGGGGCCTGCAGGCCGAACCATGGTTCGTAGAGATCGACAAGAAGAAGTCGGTACCCCTCGAGGGTGACGTCGGGATCTCCCTGACAAACGTGCCGGTCACCGTCGATGTGGCCAAGTACGTCGCAGCCGGGAACGAAGTCGCCGAAGCGGGGAAGATGTGATGAAGCTCACCTTTGCACGGGTCGTGATTCTGCTGTGCGTCGTACTTTCTGGTGCGTTGAGCGTATTCGCCTATTCGCAGCAGAAGGCGATCGACGAGATGGAGGCCGCCCTGGCCCCGGGAGGCGAGGTCGAGGACCTGGTGCGCGAGATTCAGCTCTATTCGCGTGAGCACACCGAGCTCATGAAGCAAAAGGAAGGCGATCTGCTTTCCGACGAGGACCAGACGCCCGAGTCCTACATCCGCGGCGTGGCCTACCGCCCGGATGTCAGCATGGGCCAGATCGAGGTCGATCCGGACATCGATGAAGACAAGAACTTCGTCGACATGAAGTACCGCATCAATGCGGACGACAAGGCGAAGAAATTCACGCGCACCCACCTGGCCAACTTCTTCTTCAAGCTGGAGGAGAAGAGCAACCGCGTGAAGGTCACCATGCTCGAGATCAAGGCCGCCGAAAAGCGCCTCGACCCGCACGAGATCCCCAGCGACAACTGGACCTTCAAGGCCGAGGTCACCCTGCGCAAGAAGAAGGAACGGCCCGAGTAGATCGGGGCACGACCGACTCAATGATGGGTCGAGAGGGTGCATCTTCTCTGTGCCCTCGAGCGGGATTCAGCTGACCATCGAGGGATCTGTCTCGGTCCGTCGAGAGCAAGGCTCGGCTTCGGTGCCACGCCTATCGCGAGCGTTGGCGCACCGAGATTCGTGCGATTCCATTACTTCCAGGTGGAAGTGCCCATGCCCAGAGGCCTACGCGCGATGGCATGGGATTTGCCACTGGCTGAGGTCGGCATCAGGGATGTCTGCCCCAGAATTCAATTCCCTGTGCTCGACATTCGCGCGGTCTATCCAGACGTTTGGTTGCCTTGGCAAACTTCGTTCATCTGGCATTGGACCGCACTTCTACCGTGTTGCCCCCCAGCGGATAGGACGAGGAATGATGAGCAAGCGAGGTTTGGGACGGGTCAGGGACTGGATGTGGGTGGCCATCGGGAGCCTGCTCACAGCCTGCTCGGGCGCTACCGGGACGATCTCTTCGGGCGCGACCGGAGCTGTCGAATTCAGAGTGCGGGAGATTTCATGCGAGACGCATAGTGTCTGGCAAATCAACAGGCCGATCGATGTCGTGTTCACCGCGGACGTGGACTTCGACACGGTCAATTCGAACACGATCCAGGTCGGCGATTCCACGGGCCGGCCAGCCAGCGGAACCTTCTTCCGCGGACGTCATTCCGACGGGAGCCTCGACCCGGCTCGCGTGGTCTTTCAACCCTCCTGTCCGGTCCTGCCGGACTTTTCGGACGCGGGTCTGTTGCCGGGGGGTGTGACCTACACCTTTGATGTGGTCGGCAGCTCGACGGCCGGCATGAGCGTGCGGTCCGCCGCCGGGGACTCGCTCGTCGTCGGGCGGTCGACGATGTTCAAGACGCCCAACTCGGTCGATCTCACCGTTCTCTTCCACGATCCGGTTCCCGGCGCTCCTGGCGTCCGGCTACGTGGGGCGGGAAGCATCGCAATCGACGAGCCCAATGCGATCTATCTGGAACTGGGCGAGGATCCCGCGAACCGGATCTACTTCGAGCTGACGGCGAACCAGCTGGGAGAGTTGCCTCGAGATGCCGCGGGCAATCCCTTTCAGGTACCGCTCAACCGCTACAGCGTGATGGCTGACCATGTTGCGGTCGTCATGCATCTGGACCAGCCAGTTCATCCGGACGACGCCAATATCGATGACTCCCGTGTGCAACTGGAGTATCTGGATCTCCGCATTCCGAACCCAGATGAGCACTGGGTGGCCATCGCTACGCGCGTCGAGCTGGTCGAGAATTGCACCGCGACGGGATCGGTACTGCGCCTGACGCCCATCGGCGTACTGCCCCAGGGCGCGACCCTGCGTGTGAATCTGAGAGCTGAGTTTGCGGATCTGTCCGGGATGACGAGCCCCGCAGACAGGACCCATTTCGCTCGCATGACCACGGCCCTGGTCGACAACCCGGGCACATCGGATCCGACGCGAGACTCGGACGAGATCCTGGAGACCTTCCTTGTCGGTGGTGGTACGTCCGATTCGCTCGAAGACACGAGCTCTGTTCTGGACCTGCCCCGCGCGACATGGGCAGACGGTCGCCTCACGGCCAGGAAGGGACTCTCGGACACACGGTTCGACTGGATCGTTCCGCCTGGTACCCAGGTGACGGTGGATACGGTGCTCGACCGGATCACGGGCGGCGACGGGGCGATCACCGGCGAGCAACTGGTGCTGAATGGCGTCATCGAAGTGCGCAACGTATTCATTCCCGCGGGTTCCGAGGTGATTTTCCACGGGCCCAATCGGGTCATGATCCTGGCTTCGGGGCGAATCGAGATCGGGGGCGAGATCAGCGTCTCCGGCGGGGACAACCCCGGAGTGCTGGGGTTGGGTGAGGCCAACATTCCTGAGTACGGGGCCCGTGGCCGGGCCGGCGGCGGCAATGGGGGAACGGGAAGTCTGCGGACATCCCAATCGACGCCGCGCGGCGGCGCAGGCTTTGGAGCCTTTGGACGACCCAACGCGGGCGGTGGCGGCGGCGAGACGAGCTTTCATCCAACCATCAAGAACGGGCGCCGTGGATCCGGAGGCGGGGCGGGGCGATTCGGACCTGACGTCTACTACCCGTTGTTCGACGACGCCGTCCCGGCGGTGGAACGCATGGTGCTTTGCCAGACCCTTCAGGGAATGGATGCGGAGCCCGGATTCGACGGGGGGACGCCGCAACACGGGACTGGAGCCGTCAGTCAAGATAGCCGGGCCGAGGGCGGCGTCGTGGGCCCGGGGCCCTTTGCTGATATCGACGACGAGAACGATTTCTATGGTTGGATGCGAGTCGACCCTGGCCAGCCGACGGAGCGCCTCGTCCAGGGAGAACTGGCTAGGCCCTGGGCCGGCTCCGGCGGAGGTGCTGGCGGTGATGCGGTCATGTCGGACGTCTTTCCGCCTCCGGGCCCTTTCGATCCGGCCGGCGATGAGAAAGGAGCCGGTGGTGGTGCAGGCGGGGGATCGCTCACGATCGTTGCGGCCCGTGACATCGTCGTCCGCGAGGGTGGCATGATCACCGCTGACGGAGGACGGGGAGGTGGCGGCGAAAACTCGCTCTTCTTCGATCGGGTCGGTGGTGGTTCCGGTGGGGGCTCAGGGGGGCACATAGTGCTGTCCAGTCGGCAACAGATTTCGATCGCCGATGAGGGTGAGTACACCGGGTCCTTCTACGGGGACCCGGTGGTCCCGGGAATACCTGGGGCGGAACACCCGCGGCGAGCCATCAGCGCGATTGGTGGCGCTGGAGGGCCGGGCATCGACAACCTTCCGAGTTCCCAGGTGTGGAAATGTGACGCAATCCCGCGGGATCGGCTCGACCTGACCTTCCCGAACGGTGGGGCCATCCGGGTGCCTCCCATTGACGAAGGATGCTACAACCAGGTTCCCGGACCGCCGGTTGGAAGCCCGTCGGGAGCGGGGGGTGACGGCGGACCTGGGTTGATTCAACTGCACGTCAACGTTCCCGCCCTGGACTTGCTCTTCCCGAGTCAGCAACAGAGCGGCGAGATTTTCGGCGTCAATCTGGACGTGACGCGCGCCATGATGCCGCCGCCGGTGGGATGGCATGACCTGGACGATGCGGACGAGCTGCTCCCACTGAGCCTCTCTCGGTCATTGGCGCAGAGTCAGTGGATTCGATTGGGGCACGGACGGCTGACGCCGGACCCGAGCAACCCAGGGAGCTTTCTGCCTGACGAACAGGTCACCCTCCGGTTCGACGGTACCGACCAGGCTGGAAGTCTGGAGCGCACGGGTACCGATGTGGATCTGGTTGCGCCCGTGATTGGCCCGGATGTCCTGGGCGTTTCGCCGGCACTGCCGTACATCGATCCGGCGAGCGGTGGGGCGACGATGGTCATGGACGCTTCGGGGTTGGCGGGTGCGGACGAGGTGTACAAGCGCAACGCCGAGCTGAACAAGCTCCTGCTCCTACGCCTCGTGGACAGTGCGGACCCTGACAATGAGCAGCGCTTCTCGGTCGAGTTGGCTGTGTACGATCCGGTGAGTGACCAGCTACGGCTCACGGTGTCGACGGCCAACGGTTCGCTCGTGGACTTTGCGCCGACGGGAGCATCTCAGGTGAGCCTCGTTCCCACCTATTTCCGGGTCGTGACCTCTTCCTTCCAGGATCGACTGCCGGACTCAGCGGGTCTCGTTATCACCTTCGATGCGACCGTGCAGGATGGGCACGGAGATCCGAGTTCCGTTCTGGCCTACAGCCGGGTTGACGATGGTTCAGGCAGCGGTGGAGTGAACGGGTTCACCGGCGATATCTCGGACCTGAACACTCAGAACTGGGACTTCGTTCGCTTCCGGGTGCTCTTCGATCTGGACACGTCTCCAGCCGACGGGTTGGATCTGAATGCTCGCCGCCACGCCCTGGAGCACCTGCGCATTCAGATGGACTACTGACGGACGGGGCGATTGATCTGCGAGGCCGGGCATTCAATGTGCCTGGCCTCGCGTGCATTCTGTCACCCATTCGAATCGTGGGTCCTTTTGGAACCCTCCTGCGCGCTGGGCAAGCAGATGCCCACGTAGGCCTGTTGAGGAATGAATTTCTGGGTCCAGGCCGGGCCAGATATACTCCGACGATCTCCCCTTACTTGAGTTTGGCTCAACCGCTGCAAGGATGGGAGAAAGGATGGCGTTCGCCATGGACTTGACCCGAGATACTGCTTCTAGCCGTGGGTAAGACACCTACAACCATGCGCCGGAAGCTCCTGATATCCCTGGTAGTCGTCCTGATCTTGGCAGCCCTGCTCGAGGGAGCGGTGCGGGTTCGTTACTACCTCTCGCACGGATCGTGGACGCCGCTCCTAGGGTTCGCGACCCACGAGGCTTCAGGGCTGCCGATTCCGATCCCGGGGCGCATGGCGGGTCCGATCGAGATCGACTCGCTCGGCTTCCGCAATCCGGAGCTTCGAGTGCCCAAGCCCGAGGGCGTGATTCGGTTGGCATTTCTCGGGGGTTCGACGACCTTCTGTGCGGAGGCGGCCGAGGGCGCACATGCGTGGCCGGTGCGGGTTCGGGACCTGCTGACAGAGGCCTATCCCGAGACCGAATTCGACTTCGTAAACGCTGGGGTGAGCGGGTACTCGATCGAGAAGAGCTCGCTCAACCTCGAACATCGCGTGGCGCAGCTTCAGCCCGATGTGGTCTTCATCTACCACGCCACGAACGACATCACGAAGGACACGCGCAAGCTGGCCCAGGATTCCGGTGTCTATCAGGGACACGGTGATGCGGGCAGCTTCCTGGCCAGGTACTCACAGGCCTGGGCGCTGATCGAGAAGAATCTGCTCTTCCAGAAGCGCATGTCCGCGCTCGAGGATACGGGCGGGCGCCTCGAGATCGTGAGAGAGACCGTCGCGGCTGGCTTCGAGGTGCGGCTGACACAGCTGGTTCACGATGCCCAGGCCCTCTCGAAGCTGGTGGTGTTGCCCACGTTCAGCCATCAAGTGCGGAGAGATCAGGACGAGGAACGGCAGCTCGAGGCATGCAACACGTCTCTGTACTACATGCCATACATGACGCCGGAAGGGTGCCTGACCGCCTTCGAAGCCTACAACGCTGCGATTCGCCGCGTGGCGGCGGCGACCGGCGCCCTGCTGATCGAGGGCGAGTACGAGATCCCCGGGGACCGGGAGCACTTCAACGACTCCGTGCATCTGATCGGGCCCGGGCTGCGCAAGATGGGCGAGCGGGTCGGGCGCGCATTGATCGCTTCACCGCAGCTGAAGGCGCTGCTCTAGCCCGAAACCTGGCGAGGGTGTGGGCTAGCTGACGCCCGCGCGCTCGCTACAGGAGCGCGTGGTATTCCTGAAGGGTGCGGACGACCTGCGGACCGCGGTGCAGTGCAGCCAGGGCGCTGACGGTCGCGCGCATGCCCGCCAGGGTCGTGATGCAGGGAATGCCGGCGGAGACGGCCGACGAGCGGATGCTCGAGTCGTCGGTGCGTTCCTGCTTGCCGTAGGGCGTGTTGAAGATCAGGGCGATCTCCCGGTTCTTGATCATGTCCACGATGTGCGGCCGGCCCTCGTGCACCTTGTTGACCCGCTCGACCTCGATGCCGTTCGAGGTGAGGGCGCGCCAGGTTCCGGCGGTCGCTGCCAGATCGTAGCCCATGCTGGCCAGCTGGCGCGCCTCGGCGATGACGGAGCGCTTGTCGGCGTGCTTGACCGTGATCAGGATGCGACCGTGCTTCGGCAGCCGGATGCCGGCGGCCTCGTAGGCCTTCACGAACGCACTTCCCAGATCCCGGTCGATGCCCATGACCTCGCCCGTGGAGCGCATCTCCGGGCTGAGCAGGATGTCGCTGCCCGGGAACTTATCGAAGGGGAAGACGGGCGCCTTGACGCAGAAATAAGGCGGGACGACCTCCTCCGTGAAGCCCAGGTCGTCCAGCGTCTCGCCGGCCATGACTCTGGCAGCCAGCTTGGCGAGCGGGACTCCGATGGCCTTGCTGACGAATGGCACCGTGCGCGATGCGCGCGGGTTGACCTCGATTACGTAGACGTCCTCGCCCTTGACCGCATACTGCACATTCATCAACCCGATCACTCCCAGCTCGAGGGCCATGGAGCTGGTGGCGCGCTTGATCTCTTCGATCGTATCGCTGGCCAGGGTGTGTGGCGGCAGGACGCAGGTCGAGTCACCGGAGTGGATGCCGGCTTCCTCAATGTGCTCCATGACGGCGCCGATGACGACGCGTGTGCCGTCGCAGATGGCGTCCACGTCGACCTCGATCGCTTCCTCGAGGAATTTGTCCACCAGGATCGGCTTGTCGGGCGAGGCCTTGACCGCATTGCTCATGTAGCGGTCGAGAAGCTCATCGTCGTAGATGATCTCCATCGCGCGCCCGCCCAGGACGTAGCTGGGACGGACCAGAACCGGATAGCCGATCGTGCGCGCGATCTCGAAGGCCTCGCCGACGGTCTTGGCGATGCCGTTCCTGGGCTGCTTCAGACCCAGCTTCTCGAGGAATTCCTGGAACTGCTCGCGGTCCTCGGCGCGGTCGATCGACTCAACCGACGTTCCGATCAGAGGTGCGCCTGCAGCCTCCAGACCGGCCGCCAGGTTGAGCGGAGTCTGGCCACCGAACTGGACGATGATCCCGGCCGGCTCGATGGCCCGCACGATGTTCATCACGTCCTCGTGCGTCAGGGGCTCGAAGAAGAGCGCATCCGAGGTGTCGTAGTCGGTCGAGACGGTCTCGGGGTTCGAGTTGACCATGATCGCCTCGAGGCCCATGTCCCTGACGGCCATGGCTGCGTGCACACAGCAGTAGTCGAACTCGATGCCCTGGCCGATGCGGTTCGGACCACCGCCCAGGATCATGATCTTGCGCGCGCTCGTGACACGCAGTTCCGTCTCGTCTTCCCAGGTCGAGTAGTAGTACGGCGTCACCGCGGCGAATTCTGCGGCACAGGTGTCTACCAGCTTGAATACGGGCCGCAGGCTGTAGTCGCTGCAGAGGGACTCGATCGCACCGGGCGTGGTTCCGGCCGCGAGGGCGATCTGCGGATTGCTGTAACCGAGTCGCTTGGCGCGCTGAAGGTGTTCCCGATCCATGAGTTCGCCGGCCAGTTCCTGCTCGAACTCGACCAGTTCGCGCATGTTCTCCAGGAACCAGGGATCGAATGCAGTGTGCTCGTGAATCTCTTCGGTGCTCCAGCCCGATCGGTAGGCGGAATGCACGAAGTGCAGGCGATTCTGGTTGGGAGAACGCAGGTTCTTGGTCAGCGTCTCGCGATCCTCCTCGAGGGGTGAGACCGGATCGCGTGGATCGAGCCCGAGCCCGGGGCGCCCGGTCTCGAGTCCGCGCAGCGCCTTCTGGAGCGCTTCCTTGAAGGTCCGGCCGATGCTCATGGTCTCGCCGACGCTCTTCATCTGCGTCGTGAGCACTGGATCGGCGCCCTGGAACTTCTCGAAGGCGAAACGCGGGATCTTGACCACGCAATAATCGATGGTCGGCTCGAAACAGGCCGGCGTCTCGCGCGTGATGTCGTTCTGGATCTCGTCGAGCGTGTAGCCGACGGCAAGCTTCGCGGCAAACTTGGCGATCGGGAAGCCCGTTGCCTTGGAGGCCAGGGCCGATGAGCGCGAAACCCGCGGATTCATCTCGATCACGATCAGCCGCCCGGTCTTGGGATCCACGGCAAACTGGCAGTTGGATCCACCGCACTCGACGCCGATCTCGCGCATGATCGCGATCGAGGCATTGCGCAGTAGCTGGTACTCTCGATCGGTAAGGGTTTGAGCCGGGGCGACTGTGATCGAGTCGCCCGTGTGAACTCCCATCGGGTCGAGGTTTTCGATCGCGCAGATGATGACGACGTTGTCGGCCTTGTCGCGCATCACCTCCATCTCGAACTCTTTCCAGCCGACCAGGCTCTCCTCGATCAACACCTCGGTGTTCATGGAGAGCGACAGCCCACGCCGGACGATCTGTTCGAACTCCTCGACGTTGTAGGCGATGCCGCCGCCGGATCCGCCCATGGTGAATCCCGGCCGGATCACGCACGGCAGACCGATCTGGGCCAGCACGAGCTGGGCCTCCTCCATGGAGTGCGCCACCCCGGACACTGCACAGTCGAGACCGGCGCGTGTCATGGCCGCCCGGAACAGGTCGCGATCCTCGGCCTTGCGGATCACGTCACCGTCCGCGCCGATCATCTCGATGCCCAGGCGCTCGAAGACGCCGCTGTCGTTCAGGGCCAGGGCCGTGTTCAGTCCGGTCTGGCCGCCCAGTGTCGGGAGTACCGCATCCGGACGTTCCTTCTCGAGGATACGCTCGACGGTCGCGGGCGTGATCGGCTCGATATAGGTCGCATCCGCCGTCTCCGGATCCGTCATGATCGTCGCCGGATTCGAGTTGACGAGGATGACGCGATAGCCTTCCTCGCGCAGGGCCTTGCAGGCCTGCGTTCCGGAATAATCAAACTCGCAAGCCTGACCGATAACGATCGGTCCGCTGCCGATGATCAGGATGGACTCGAGGTCGTCGCGGCGGGGCATGGGGAGCTGCGTGGGGGGGCGGTAGCCGGCCCTTTCTGGGCCCGCTTAAACTACCGGATTGAAACACAGCCCAGGGTCACTGTCGATCTTCCGGCCGGCCTTATGGTCGGGACAGCCCAGCCTCGGTCAGGTGAAATACGGAGGTGCCGGCCAGGACCGCTGGCTCATCGGCCGACGCCGCGCCGTCGCGCACGATCCGTTGCCCCGCGGACCGGGCCCGGGCGACTCGGTCCGAGAGGTCGGGGGCTGTGCTCACACAGGCCTCCAGGCCCCAGCGTTCGACCAGCAGGTAGAGGTGCCGTGGGTCATCGGATATGACCAGGTCGGCCGGCTCGAGCTGGGCCCGTGCGATCTCGCGCCAGGCTCGATTCGGGTCCTCGGCTTCCCAGCGCCAGGCCAGGCCCAGGGTCAGGAGGAGCTGGACCGCCAGTAGCATCAGGCCGCGGCGCAGGCTTCCGGTCTCCGTCTGACCCCGCTGGATGAGGTCAGCCAGCCCGAGGGCGGCGATGGGAATCAGCCAGCTGCCCATGCTGACGCCCCCAATAAATAGGGTCGGTAGGGGCAAGATCAGGAAGAGCAGGCACCAGATGGGGGGCCGGGAGACCTCTTCGGCGCCACGGGTCCAGGGCGCGATGAGTCCCCAGAGCCCGATCCCGAGCCCACCTAGCACTGTCAAGGCGCGTGAGAGGTCGGGGGTACCGGGCCTGGTGGAGCCGCTGCCAAGGGGCCAGGGCAGGTTCTCGGCCAGGCCGCCTCCGAACCTGGCCAGGATCAACATGGCAATCCCGCCCAGGCCGGTCTGGAGCGCTCGCGCGAATCGTGACGGCGACTCTTCCCCGTTATCCCGCGGCCCGGTCGAGGCTCCGAGAGTCACCGCGGGCAGCAGCCAGACCGCGTCCGAGTGCAGGATCACCCCGAAGGCGTAGACGAGCAGCAGGCGCCCGACCGAAGAGTGCGCGAAGAGACCGCGCGCCAGCCAGGTGCAGACGAGCACGCCCAGACAGAAGTCCGTGGCACTGGTGGCCCCGAGCCAGCCCAGGGGCGAGAGGGTCGCGATCAGCGCGGCCGGCAGTAGGGCGTGCTGGACAAATCCCACGGCCCGCAAGGTCGACGCGATCAGGGGGATCGAAAGCCCGAACATGACCGCCGCCAGGGCGAATCCAACCCGCTCCCGTGGCGCCCCGGTCAGCTCCGCCAGGAATCCCAGAGCAGCCCGGGGCAGGGGCGCAGAGAAGATTGTCTGACCGAGGACCCGGCTGAGGGGCAGGCCGAGTGCCACGATCGCCAGCCCGGCGCCCACCATCCAAACCTGCCGTGTCTCGCGACCCAGCCGTTGCTCCTCGCGCTCGCCCACCAGCTTGGCGGTCAATACGCGCGGGAAGAGCTCACCCTCGTGCTCCCCATCGTGATCGTGGGTGCCGTGATCGTGGGGCGCGGAAGGTGCGTGCATCGGATTGGATGGCGAGAGGATTGACCGCCACCAACCGTACCGGAGGCAGGTACGGAGCCAGAGCAAAATCCGACGGGTGTTCGGCGGCGAAACGTGGCGGGCCGAAGGGAGGCCGGGGGCCGCCGAACACCCGTCGGATTTTGCTCTGGCACCGTATCTCCCCCCCAACCGGCGATCCTCGCCAGTCGTGCTACACTCGGGCCACTGCCGAAACCCGAGCTCCCCGCGCAACGCAAGGATCCGCACATGGTTCCCTCTCTCAACTCGGTCGGTGCGTTGGTCTTGATCTCTTTGGCCGTGGCCTCGCCCGCGGCCGGCCAGGCACCCAGCAACGATAGCTGTTCGACCGCGCTGCCCCTCGTCGACGGTGCGACGGCCTTTACCACGGCCGGGGCTACGACCGACGGACCCGCGCACCCAACCTGTCCGGGGCTCGTCTTCGGTGACGACTTGCTGCACCGCGACGTATGGTTCGTGTACCAGGCTTCGTGCAGCGGCACCCTGCGGCTCACGACCTGTGAAGAACTCGGCGGGTCCTCGACCTTCGACACGCGCCTCGCCATCTACCAGCCCGGCTCGGTCTGCCCGATCGGGGGGCTCGATCTGATCAGCTGCAACGACGACGACCCGGTCAACAACTGCGGGACTCAGGCCGGGGGCTGGCACAGTACGCTCGAGGTGCCCGTGAATGCCGGTGACGTCCACTACATCCGCATCGGGGGTTTCGGCGAGGCCGACTTCGGGAGCGGTAGCCTGCTCGTCGAATGCTCGGGGGGTGGCGCGGCCGAATGGGTGCGCTTCATCGACGGCACGTCGCGTCTGGTGTCGACGCCGTCTGTCGGCGTCGCCGACGTGGCAGAGAAGGATTACATCTGGGGCGACGTGGACCAGGACGGCGACGAGGACCTGATCTCCGTGCGCAAGCAGCCCTGGAACACACCGGGCCGGCGGCGCAACGTGCTGTTCATGAACGAGGGCATCGTCGACGGCCAGGCGACCGACGGCGTGCTCGTCGACCGCACGACCGAGTTCGCCACCGCGGCGGACGATGGGGGCCAGGGCTTTCTCGACGCGACCGCCGATCGCGACGTAGCGCTGATCGACGTGAACGACGATGGGTGGCTGGACGTCATCACGTCGACCACCTACGGGGACGGCCTGCCGAAGGAGATCTCGCATCCGCGCGTCTACGTCAACCAGAAGGAGATCGACGGTGTCTGGCAGGGCTTTCGCTACGAGCAGGGGCGCACGCCCACGATGCCTATTGCCCCGAATTTCTGTGGCATCGGCTTCGGCGACGTGAACGGCGACGCGAGTCCGGACCTGTACTTCGTCGAGTACAACAACGACCTCGAGGACCGGCTCTGGATCAACGACGGCCTCGGATTTTTCGACGACCAGAGCGAGCTGCGCCTTTCTCCGCAGATGCGCGAGTCCGACTTCGGCGTGCACTCGGTCATCGTCGATCTGAACGGCGACGGCGTGAATGATATTGTCAAGGACCGCGGCAGCACGACGTCGACGCCACCCCTGCGCATTAGCGCGATCTACAACGATCCGGGGAACGAGGGCTTCTTCGACGTGATCGAGACCGTCTACAACGGGAGCCCCTACCACGTCGAGGTCGGTGAGCTGAACAACGACGGCCTGCCGGACCTGATCGTCGAGGACGACGGTAGCGACCGCTACTTCCTGAACCAGGGCAATGGGGGGGACGGGCTGGCCGACTTCGTCGGGCGCACCTTCGCGCCGTCGCCAGACAGCTTTGGCGGTAACATCGTCATCCGGGACCTCGACCTCGATGGCTTCAACGATGTGCTGATCGCCGACGTCGACGTCGACTGCTGTGGTTGCACGCGCGTGATGCGTATGTACCACAACCTGGGCGACGTCCCGGACGTGACCTTCGAGTCCGAGGACGGAGGCATTCCGGCGACGGCGCGCCGCGGGACCCACGACATCGCCGTCTTCGACATCGACCGCGACGGCCTGCCCGATCTCGTGATCGGCACCTGCACGGGCACGTCGGTATGGATCCAGCAGCCGCCGTCGGGGCTCTCGTTCAGCTACCCGATGCCACGTCCACTCGCGGCGGCCAGCAATGGCAGCACGACCTTCCGGGTGCGCATCGAGGGCAGCGGCAGCTCGGCGAGCGTGCCGGGGAGTGCCCTGCTGCACTACACCGTGGGCGGTGGCGCGCCGGGCTCGGTGCTCTTGAACGACCTCGGCGACGGTCAGTTCGAGGGCCAGTTGCCCGCCGCTCCTTGCCGCGACGAGATCGACTGGTACCTGAGTGCCCAGGCGACGACCGGCGGGATCTTCCACAGCCCCGCGAACGCGCCTGCGGCGACCTGGACCACGATCGCCGCCGACGGACTCCGCACCGTCTTCGCGGACAGCTTCGAGGGCAGCGTCGCCGGTTGGACCGTCGAGAGCTACAGCCTGACGGGCGGCGGCTGGGAACAGGCGATCCCGAACCCGACGCTCACCCCGACCGGCGATCTAGCCGCGCCCGATGGCGACGCCGAGGACGAAGCGGGCCACGAGCAGGCCTTCGTGACCGAGAACGGGCCGCCCGGCGGCGGCGCCGGTGCATCGGACCTAGACGGCGGTCCGGCGCGGCTCATCTCCCCGGCCTTCGACCTGTCGGGCAGCGATGGGATCGTCTCGTTCAAGCGCTGGTTCTACACCAGCGGAAACGCAGTCCTGCAGGTATGGGTCTCGCCCGGCTCAGGCAGGTGGGTGCCCGTGGCACTCGGCGCAGGTAGCGATGGTGAGTGGCAGGATGCGTCCTTCCGGGTCGGAGCCCACGTCGACACGACCGCGACCATGCGCGTGCGATTCGACGTGCTCGACTTCGCGCCGGGGGAGATCACCGAGGCCGGGATCGATGGGTTCCGGGTCGAGAGGATCCGCTGCGGGACCCGCGTGTTCCCTGCCAGCCCGGTGCGGAGGCCGTGAGGTCATGAGGTTATCGATACGCCTGCTCGGCTTCCTCGGCGCTCTGGTGCTCGTGCACCCGCTCCAGGCCCAGGGCGTCGAGCTGCAGCCAAGGCTGGGCGAACCCCTCGCGGGACTGTCGGCCTCCGAGCTGGCGCGTTTCGAGTTGGGAGAGGTTGAGTTTGGCCACACCTTCACCGAGGCCGAGGGCCTCGGGCCGATCTTCAACGAGGCGAGCTGCGCCGCCTGCCACAACAGCCCGTTCGGCGGGGCGGGGACCAAGCTCGTGACACGCTTCGGAATGGTGGACCTCAAGACAGGGGCCTTCGACCCGCTCGCGGACCTGGGGGGCTCTCTACTCCAGTCCCAGGCGATCAGCCCCGCGTGCCAGGAGTTCGTGTCGCCCCTGGCCAACGTCACGGCCTCGCGCCTGACGACTCCGACCTTTGGAACGGGCCTCGTGGAGGCGATTCCCGATGCCGACATCGCGGCGCTCGCGTCGAACCCGCCACCGGGCGTCAGCGGAGTCGTGCACATGGTGCCGCTGCTCGAGGACCTCGGTGCGCCCCTGCGCGTCGGGCGCTTCGGCTGGAAGGCTCAGCTGGCGACCGTGCTGTCGTTCTCCGCCGACGCGACCCTGCAGGAAATCGGCATCACCAGCCCGATCCTGCCGAACGAGAACGCGCCCAACGGAGACGACATCCTGCTCGCCGCCTGCGATTCCGTTGCCGACCCCGAGGACTTCCCCGACGGCCAGGGCGTGCTCTTCGTCGAGCGTGTGACCGACTTTCAGCGCTTCCTCGCCCCCCCGCCGCAGACCCCGCGCTCCGGCATGATGGGAGAGGCGGCCTTTCACGCCATCGGCTGCGCCGACTGCCACGTGCCGTCCTTCACGACCAGGGATGACGTCCAGCTCGAGCCGGCCCTGCGCGACAGGACGCTCAAGCCCTACTCCGACTTCCTCCTGCACGACATGGGCCAGACGGCCGACTTCATCGAGCAGGGCGACGCCGCCGCGCGCGAACTGCGAACCACGCCCCTGTGGGGCCTGCGCGTGCGCGACCCACTCTGGCACGACGGCCGCGTCGGCGGCGGCACCTTCGCCGACCGCATCGCCGGCCCGGGCGGCGCGATCGACCAGCACGATGCCGTCCTGAGCGAAGCGCGCGCCTCGGCCCAGGCCTTCAAGCTACTCTCGCAGCTCGACCAGGACGCCGTCGTAGCCTTCCTCGATTCCCTCGGCCGCGCCGAGTTCGACCATGACGGCAACGGCATCGTCGAGCGCAGCGACCTGCTCGTCTTCCTCTCCTGCTTCACCGGCCCGGGTTACTTCTACACACCCGATGACCCGTGCAGCATCTCGGATATCGACCAGGACGGCGATGTCGACGACGACGACCTCGCCCTCCTGCGCCAGGCCTACCAGGTCGACTGCAACGGCAATGGCCAGAGCGACCTCACCGACATCGCTCAGGGCACCAGCGCCGATGGCAACATCGACCACGTCCCCGACGAATGCCAGGAGAATCCGATCCGCAAGCCGAACCGCTTCCTCCGCGGCCCCTGACATCCGGACCTCCCATCCGCCGAGTGCCTGCGTTACCAGGGGCCATTGGCTCCGTATCGTCCGGATCCATCGATCCCGATGACCAGAGCGCGCCGACGCCCGTTCAACCGTTGGCGCGCGTCCTGCGTACCCGACTCGACCTCGATGCTTCGCTCAGGAGTTCCCGTCGCGGTTTGCGGCAGCGATAGGGCACCGATTGGGGGTACGAACATCATCCGGTCCATGTAAGTCCGGATCGCCGCGCAAGACCCAGCCAGCCACGTCGCGCCCCCCCCAATCCCGCTGCGCGTGTGCCATCGACGCCCGCCGGAATGGTGGCATCGACGAAGAGACGGGCGCCCCCTCGGGAAGGGGACGCCCGTCGGGCGAAGCGGGCAGACTCGCTCCACCGCTAGATGTCGGCCGCCTGCCTGGCCTGGGTGTGCAAGAGGCTGACCATGGCCCGGAACTGGCCTCGGGTCAATTCGCCGGCCTTGCGCAGCTCGCGCAGCTTGGTGAGGGCGGCGTCGAGGCGGAACTCGATCATCTCGAGGCGATACTCCTCCATGGCAGCCCGGAAGGGAGACTGATGGGCATTCTGGGCCCGCTGGGTCGCCATGGCGGAGAGTTCCTCGAAGCGCTGGCGCAGGTAGGCGGAGCTGGGCTCGTCGATCGCGGCTTCGGCTCGCAGGATCAGCTTGGTGCGCACGGTCTGGAAGTGGGATGCAGTCCAGTCGTTGTTGCGAGCGCGGAAGACGAGCTCTTGAAGCGCCTGGTCGAGCTGGGCCTCGATGATCTGGCGGCGCAGGAATGCGGCGTGTCGCTGCGAGACCCAGGCGTTCTGGACTCGCTCGCGCAGGGCGTCGAGGTAGGTCTCGAGCGACTTGCGGATCGGGCCGGAGTTCGTGTAGGTCGGGAGGACAGTGTCGAACCAGGTGCAGACCGGGACATCGACGCTATCCACGTCGGTGGACACCACGCCGCCGGTCGAGGCGACGTCTTCCATGTTGAGGACGGCTTCTTCGATCTGGGCTTCGATGCCGGACAGGCTTACCTGGATCGGGGCGGCGTAGGCGGCGGAGAAAGAGGACAGCAGGGCGGAGGCGAAGAGGGCGTTCTTGGTGAGTTTCATGGCTATGTTCCTTGGGGTTCGGTGTTTCAGTGTTCGTTTGGCTTCCCGCTCGGGGACGCCTGTCTGAAGGGGCCGAACCCGGGAGTTCACCCCGGAATCGCAGAAACTTGGAACAACTGGAGATTCGGAGCGGCGCTCCCTCACAGCCGTCAGGTACGGAGCCAGAGCATGTGGCGAATGCAAAGGAGATTCGCGCGATCGCCAACTCAAAGAAGAAGAACGACAGTAACGACGCGTGGTGGTTGGCGTACTTGACGTCGGAAGGCCGGCTGCCGAAGTCGTATGTGCCGGAGGACGACGTCTTGGAGCTGCGGATCGCGACACGCGAGCGCTCATCGGCGGTACGGCGCCGCACAAAAATCATCAACGGTCTGAAGGGGCACCTGGCACAGATCGGAGAAGTCGTCCCGAGCTCATCGGTGCGTACCAAACGGGCGCAGCTTTTTCTCATGGAGGTCGCGGTTGCGACAGGAGGTAGCCGCGGACGAGCACTGCGCAGGTGCTTGGATGAACTCGAGTACCAGAATGTAGCGATCAAGGAATGGGACGAGGTCATTCAGTCGATTGCCCCCGCGCTGCCCGATATCGAGCGCATCGCTGACTAAATCCCCGGAATAGGAACAGTCCTCGCATCAACCATCGTTGCCGAGGCCGGAGACATCGGGAGGTTTCACAGCGCCAAGGCGTTCGGCTGCGCGACGGGCCTGACGCCCTCCGACCAAAGCACGAGTGGAAAGACCGTGCACGGCGCGATCTCTCGAGAGGGCAGTCCGCACCTCCGATGGGCATTAACCCAAGGGGCGATGGGGTGCCTGCGGTCAAAGACGGGCGCCGGCTTTGCAGCTGGTAACTGGATCCGTGCCAAGCAAAAGCGCATGGGTATCAAAGCCAAGGCGAGAGCTGCCGGAGGCCGCAAACTGGCCGAGGCCATTTGGAGGCTCTTCCACTACGGCGAGTGCTTTGACCCGGCACGCCCCTTCGGCGGAAAGAGAATGTCCGCCTGAGAATCGGGAGGACCCACCGACCGAGCCAACGAGATCAAGCGCAGAGACCAGCAGATCGAGGACGCCAGTCAGCCCGGCGAGCCAGTGGTGGCCAAGCCAACTCCCTCAGCCTCCAAGCCGAGGGCGCATACCGATGCTCTGATTGGGAGACTGACGTCCGCATTAGCAACATGGGACATCGAGCCCGAAGAGGTGATTGGCTTCGAGCTGCAACCTCTGCGTGAATCAAAAACACCTGATAGAAAGGCCCAAGCAGAGAAAGAACATCCCGGGGACTTGAAACCTGCCCACTTAGAGGTGGCTCCGTACCTTCCCGCGTATGGTAGAGCGCGGAACCCTTGGCCGCGAGAAACCAGGCCGGACTCGTGGGTAATGTACAGTGTGGGGGAGGGCCGTTCTCTCGCGCCCGAAGCCCTCAAGGGTCATCGCATGAAGTGGAATACCACACGCCCGACATTGATTGGGCGGCTCAAGAACAGCGATGATCATGAGGCGTGGAGAGAGTTTGACCGACTCTACGGGGCGCTCATCGTGGGCTATGCGCGCAAGCGGGGCCTCACCCTGACGGACGCCGAGGACCTGAGGCAGGTCATCTTGATGAGCCTCTGCGTGGCGATGCGTTCGTTCGAGCTGCGGCCGGAGCTGGGGAAATTCAGGAGCTACCTGGGCCGGGTCGTCGGGAATGCGATTCATAGGTATCGGGAGCGTCCATTTCAGCGCGCCGACGTCCTAGAGCTAGATGAGGCGATGGTTCGCGCACTCCCCGATCCCGATGAGCATGACGATATCTGGGAACGTGAGTGGGTTGACCATCACCTACGGCGTGCGATGGAATCCGTGCAACGCACCTTCGACCCACGCTCGGTGGACGCTTTTCAGCGCCTCATGGCTGGGCAGGCGACTGCCGAAGTGGCGCGCGCGCTGGGTCTTCGTCCGGACGCCGTTCACAAGCTCAAGCAGCGAATCCGCAAGCGGCTCAAGGACCTGATCGCGCATCAGATGATCGAGGAAGGAGAGGACCTCAGTTGAACGAGGATGGCTTTTCCTGGATGCCGCGCCTGGGGTTTGACCTGGATGGTCCGGGCTGGCTCGACAGGCTTCGAGATGCGTGCGACCGGGCGCCGCTCGGCGATCTGGGTGGCTACGAGCTGTTGGAGGAGGCCGGTCGCGGGAGTCAGGGTGTCGTCTATCGAGCACGGCACGACGAGCGGTGGGTTGCGGTGAAACGGATCCTCTCGGGCCCCTTCGCGTCACCCGCGCGGCAGCGACGATTCGAGCGTGAAGTCGAGGCGGTACGGCTGTTGGACCACCCTGGGATCGTCCGCTTGCTGGACGCGCGAACGATCGGGGAGGCACCGATCCTCGTGATGGAATGGATCGATGGTACCCCGATCACCGAGTGGGCTGCGAATGGCGGGGAGCGCCGGTCCTCAATCGAGATAGTGAACGCAGTCCGATTGGTATGCGACGCGCTCCTTTTCGCTCATCAGCATGGGGTGGTTCATCGGGATCTGAAGCCATCGAACTTGCTGGTGGATGCGGAAGGCAAGCCCCACTTGCTGGACTTTGGTCTGGCCAAGCTGAGGGCAGCTGATGGCGCCGCGTCCGCCTTGACCTCGACAGGCTTCATGGGGACCCTGGCCTACGCATCGCCCGAACAGGTCGAGGGGGATCCAGCTCAGCTCGACGCGCGTTCGGATATCTACTCCCTGGGCGTGATTCTCTTCGAGATGCTCACGGGACGGAATCCATTCTCCGACGGTCCCATATCGGAAGTCATTCGCGCCATAACGACGGATGATCCCCCGCGCCCGTCGTCCCTGGGGGAGGGCAACCAGCGAAGCCTCGACGTGGTTGTACTCAAGGCGCTGGAGAAGGATCCTGCGCGGCGCTATCCAACCGCGGACGCGCTGCGGCGTGACCTGGAGCGCTATCTCGAGGGCGATCGGGTGGAGGCGAAAGCACAGAGCACCGCATACGTGATCCGCCGCCTCGTTCGACGCCATCCCATAGCCTCGGCGGTCATCGGGGTTCTCGCTGCCCTGGTAATAGGATTTGGCGCGACGATGACGGTCTACTACCAAAGGTCCAATCGAGCCGCATTGCGCGCGGATCGAGTTCAGTCGTTTCTGGAAACCGCATTGGGTCCTTCGCGCGGGCCTGCAACATCGGCGTATGCGCGTGCGTTGCTAGATCAGGCTGCGGGGCGAGTGGAGTCCGAGCTTGCTGGTGAGCCAGCGATCGAGGCGGGCGTCAGAAATGCATTGGCCATTCGATTCTCCGAGATCGGTGCCTGGAGGCAAGTTGAGGAGAACGTCGAAAGGGTCCTCAGCATGGCCGATGGGCTTCCGGCTGGTGGTTCAAAGGAACGAATGGTCGCCTTGCGACTGAAAGGGCTCGCTGCGACCGAGCGGAGTGATCCGTCGGCGGTGGAATGCTTCCAGCGCGCGCTCGATCTCAGTATCGAGCATAACGGGGAAGTGCATCCGCTCGTGGCCGAGGTGCACCGGTCACTGGCGTACGCCTACTGGAAATGTGCAAGCCCGGCGCGCATCGAGGATGCGGATCGAGAGTTTCGGACCTCCATCGACAAGCATCGGCGTGCGGCCGATAGACCCTCATGGGCTGCGGCTCAGGCGCTCGAGGACTATGCGTCTCTATTGCGCGATATCGGTGATCCGGCCGAGGCGATCCACTGGTATCAGGCCACGCTCGATATGCTGGAGAGATTGCCCGAGGAGCTGGTTTCACGGATGCGGATTGAGTGCCTTCAAGAACTGGGCTTGGCCTGCGCAAATGCGGGGCGTTGGGATGAGGTTGAAGCGGCATTCCGACGTGCGGTCGACCTGCGGGACGGAGCGTTGGAGCCGAGCGTTCCTCCCTGTCTCGCCAACGTCGGCCAGGCGATGCTGCGTCGCGAACGATTCGAGGAGGCCATTCCGTGGTTCGAGGCCGCACTCGTGGCGCGTCTGGAGCTCTTGGCCCAGAACAGCCCGCTTCAGCGTGCCAGTTTCGTTCTCCTGGCGGCAGAGGTTCGGACTCAGGGCCTTCATGCGGAGAGTGTGCCCCGGATCTGGAAGGCTCTATCGGAGACCGCGCCTGACGTCTTGCCGCTGTTTCAGAGCAGTGCAGGCAACATCGTCGTGGCGCTTGAACGACTGGGTCAGGCCGAGCGGGCGGTGCGGCTCCGAGAAGCGTTGGATTCCGCGAGTTCTTCCTGAGACTCCGCGTCCATCCGACCAGAAGCCTGTCCTAGGGGGGCAGTAGAGGTCCCCCGTATTCAGTGCCCATGGGCGCGGCGGGTACCCAGGTCCCCCAGGGAGTCCGTCATGTCAGCCAATCTCGACGTTTCGCGTGGCCGCACCATCCTCTCCGAGTCTTGCGCACTCTCTCCCGCAGCCGTGCTCATGGCCTTGTGTTTGGCAAGTGGCCCACTCACGGCTCGAGCGAGTGGCCAGATCCACGGCGAGCCCGATCCTGCGCCCTTGGCTTCTCCCGTCGAATGTGTCGAGCCGCCCTGGCGCTTTCGTCCGCCTGTCGACGCACTCGGGCCGGGCGGCGTACCCTTGATTTCTCAGCCGGCGTCAGGGGCCGTGGACCGGTCGATACTCCCGTATCCAGGAGTCGTGACAGACGACCGGATCGTATGCCGGTTCTTTGTTCTCAGGCGAACGGATGGCAGCGGCGGTCTCGACGAGGCGTTGATCCCGAAGATGATGCGCGACTTGAACTACGGCTTTCGTAATGTGCCGTTCTATTTCGTCCGCGAGCCGGGGACGAGTTATATCGACGACGATGGCACCTACGCGGACATCCCGAACTACGCGGCCCAGATTGCGCTGGTCAACAGCGGCTATGCGGACGGCGTGCTGAGCTGGTATATCGCGCCCCACATCACCAATGGTGCAACAGGCACGGGAACGCAGGTCGCGGGAGCATGGGTCGGTCCGCCCTACACGACGGGGATGCGTGGAGTCCTCATGGCCTATCCAAACATGGGGACGCCCGCGAATATTGTGACACCTACACACGAAGTGGGGCATCTAGGCCTGCTTCATCACCCTTTCGAGACGGCCTTCGGAGTTCAGTGCACGAGTGAGGTCAATTGCCATCTCCGAGGGGACCGGGTCTGCGACACACCTGCTTCGCCGGGCCTCGGCCCCTCTCTTGTTCTCGGGACGGGCGAGTACATTGGCACGCTACTCGGGCCTTGCTTGAACGACCCGCCGTTCGCTCCGAACCCGCTCCTCTACATGGACAGCTCCGGTCTCGCGGGTCATGTCTATCGAGACGAGTTCTCGCCCGGACAGATCGACCGATTCAAACAGTGGTTCATCCATCAACAGGGTGATCTCGTGGGTCCGGCCCGACCTCATTTCATCGTGGACTGCGACAACGATGGACTCGACGACGCGGAGCAAGTCCTGCTGGGCCTCGCCACGGACCTTGATAGGGACCTGGTTCCCGACGCATGCCAGACCTATCCGAAAGCGGGTGACCTGATGGTCTGTGGAATGACGAACAACAGTCAGAATCGCCCCCGATATTTTGACGGGACGACGGGCGCCTACGCGGGTGAGATCTGGAATGGGATGACATGGGCTCACTCCCTGCGCCTCGGTCCAGACGGGCTGGTGTACATGCCATCACTCTCCCATCTCGTCCGGCTGAACCTGGCGACAGGGCGCACCCACGACAATTTCCTGGACGGGGCTCCCGAGAATGCGGGGACCTTCGTCGACCTGCTGTTCGAATCAGACGGCAATATTCTCCTGCTCGACAATCTCTCGAACAACATCCGCCGCTACGACGGTGCCACAGGCTCGTACATGGGTGTCTTTTCGGGGCTCGGCGCCATGACGCGACCCAAGTACATGGAGTATGGAAACGACGGCAACATCTACGTTGTCGGTACTGCGGTGCAAGGCAACTCCGTACGACGCATCAGTGCAGTCGACGGGTCGCCGATGGGGGCGTTCGTGACTGCCGGGAGCGGTGGTCTGACGGCAGGGCAGGGACTCACCTTTCACGGTAGCTACCTGTACGTATCCGAAGGGGCGACCAGCAGGGTGCTTCGTTACGATGGATTCACAGGAGCCTTCGTGGATGCCTTTGTCAGCGCTGGAAGCGGGGGCCTGAGCAATCCCCACAGCCTACGGTTCGGTCCCGACGGCCACCTCTACGTCGCCTCCCGGGGATCCAATTCTGTGAAGCGCTACGACGGAACTTCCGGAGCCTACCTGGGCGACTTTCTGGCTGCGGGCGCGGGAGGAGACCCCGGGTCGGGAGGTCTGGACAATCCGGCGGGACTGCTGTTCTTACCCTGATTGCAATACGGTGTCGCGGGAGTGGGCGCATCGACGAGGAGACGGGCGCCCCCTCGGAAGGGGACGCCCGTCAGAAGACGCGGCGTGTTTCGTGCCGCTTCTAGATGTCAGCCGCCTGCCTGGCCTGGGTGTGCAGCAGGCTGACCATGGCCCGGAACTGGCTGCGGGTCAACTCGCCAGCCTTGCGTAGCTCGCGCAGCTTGGTGAGGGCGGCCTCGAGGCGGAAGGCGATCAACTCGATGCGGTACTCCTCGAGGTCGATCTGGAAGGGCGACTGCTGGGCATTCCGGGCCCGCTCGGTAGCCATGGCGGAGAGTTCCTCGAAACGCTGGCGCAGGTAGGCGGAGCTGGGCTCGTCGATCGCGGCTTCAGCTCGCAAGATCAGCTTCGTGCGCACGGCCTGGAATTGCGATGCCGTCCAGCTGTTGCTGCGGGCCTGGAAGACGAGCTCTTGCAGGGCCTGGTCGAGCTGGGCTTCGATGATCTGGCGGCGCAGGAATGCGGCGTGTCGCTGCGAGACCCAGGCGTTCTGGACTCGCTCGCGCAGCGCGTCGAGGTAGGTCTCGAGCGACTTGCGGATCGGGCCGGAGTTCGTGTAGGTCGGGAGGACCGTGTCGAACCATTCGGAGACCGGGTCGTCGACGCTATCCACGTCGGTGGACACCACGCCGCCGGTCTTGGCGACATCTTCCATGTTGAGCACGGCTTCTTCGATCTGGGCTTCGATGCCGGACAGGCTCACCTGGACCGGGGCGGCGGAGGCGACGGAGAAGGAGGACAGCAGGGCGGAGGCGAAAAGGGCGTTCTTGGTGAGTTTCATGGCTATGTTCCTTGGGGTTCGGTGTTTCAGTGTTCGTTTGGCTTCCCGCTCGGGGACGCCTGTCTGAAGGGCCCGAACCCGGGAGTTCACCCCGGAATCGCAGAAACTTGGAACAACTGGAGATACGGAGCGGCGCTCCATACCGCAGCACCGCGGCGGACAAGTACGGCACGACCGTCAGGTACGAAGCCGGCACCGCATCTTCCCGATCACGCTGTCGCAGCCCTAGCGCAGGACCACCACATCGCCGACAACCCCGGGTTCGGTGACTTGGTGCGTTCAGCCTTGGGCGTGCACTCTTCGCGCTCAGCGAGTGTTCTCGCTCCCCTTCGGACTGGACCGCAGTGCGTTGGCTCCCAGACTGATTCGCGCGAGATATCCTCGGTAATCCACCTTGCGATCGTCGCTGGCGAGTTCGAGGGCTCGCTGTGAGGCGGCGATGGCCTCGGCGCCTTGCCCGTTCGCCAGCAGCGCCCATGCTAGGGTGTCGTGGAAGTGGGCTCGTGTGGGCTCGACCTTGATCGCTCCGCGGACAAGCTTCAATGCGAGCTGGATGTCACCGTGCTCACCTTGACCCGGGTTGACGACGCTCCAGGCGAAGTCGTTCACGGTTTCGGGATCGAGATCGTAGCGCGCCCGAGCTCGGCCCACGGCTTCATCGAGCCGGTCATCTGGAACGAGTCGCTCGGTTTTCAGGGCCCGCACGACTTCTGTGATCAGCAGATGCTCCTCGAACAAGGAGTCGAGGACGGGGCCGACCGTGTCGTCCAGGAAGAAGGCCTTCCGTTGCTTTCGGTCGAGCCATCTGGGCGTGATGGTTCGCGCGCGATCAATCAGACTCTCGGTGTCGTGAGAGCGAAACAACCGCACCTGGCCCTGAAACACGGTGAGTACGTACTGGCCATCGGGACTGAAACGGGCGTTCGTCGAGAGGTTCAACATACTCCGAGTGTCCGCGGAACGACCGGCACTCATCTCGAAGCTGACGAGTTCGAAACCATTGAGATTCCACAGCCTGGCCGTGCCGTCGACTGACCAGGTGAGAATCCGGTCCTTGTTCGGGCTGAGCTCGACACCGACAACCTTCTGCTCGTGGCCCTTCAGGGTGACCTGACCGGTCCCCGGTAGATCCATGTGCACGACGTGTTTCAACGTGGTGGTGAAGACGGCGCCTCCGTCCCGTGTGAATGCCGCGTAGCTGGCCTCAGGACTGATCGGCACAGGCTGGAGCGCTTCCCCCTGGAGATCCCACTGGCGGGCGGAGCCTCTCATGAAAACTACGATCCGGTTGCCCGTCGGATCGAAGTTCGCCCCCAGAAATCGCTTGGCCATGACCTGCGCCTTCAACCCGCCAGGATCAAGGTCCTTCAACTCGTTGTCCAGGTCGAGCTCGGCGGTCGAGATCCCCTCGAGTTCCATTCCAGCGAAGTGTCCGCTCCGCACGTCGGTGTAGGTCTCCCAGAGCCGCACCCGCGGGAGTCGTGGCGAACGCCCGGCCATGGCGGATTCGAACACGGCGACGTGGCGAGAGTCCGGAGTGAAGCGCGGCATGCGCCGTTCGTCTCCGATTGGATGAGTGAATAGCAGCGCCAACTGCTCGCCCTTATCGTTCCACAGTCGTACAGCTCCGTCCAAAGTTACCGTGATCGCCATGCGGCCATCCGGGCTCAAGCTGCCGGCGGTCACCAAGAGCTCGTGCTCGAGATGAGCGATCTGGCGGCCATCGAAGGTCCAGAGGCTGGCGTTGGTATGCCTGGGACTTCTGACCACCAGAATGCGTTTAGTCGCGGAATCGATGGCGAGCAGGTTTGCCTCATCCACGCTATTCAAGGGCTTGTGCTGGACGCAGACCATCTCGGGTGTCGCCGATTCGTCCGGAGTCCCGTCGAGATCCCAGATTCGTGCGGCAACCTCATCCGTGACCACGCGCAGCCGAGCGCTGCCGGGCCGGAACCCTACGTGATCGACTTCTCCGTGTCCGCGAAGACGTGCGAGCTCGCTGCCTTCCCTATCCCACAACTGGACGGTCTCTGGGCCACTCGAGAAGATTCGCTCGCCATTATCACTGAATCCCGCCCGCAAGATCCTGTCCTCCAGCCCAGGTAGTTCGGCGACTTGGACTCCGTCACCACTCCAAAGGCGAACACAACGGAACTGCTCATCGTGGGATGCCGTCAAGACGAGCCCCCCATCCGGACTGATCGCCCCAAATTCCACCGGGCCCGGGTGCCCCGTCAACTCAGCGATCGCGCCTCCCTCGTCATCCCATATTCGAGCCTTCCCCGACCGCGATATGGTGAGCAGGCGCTGACCGCCGGGACCAAATTGCACCGTCTCGACCCTTTCACCGGGACACTCGAGGCTTCCAATCAACTCACCATCTCGACTCCAGAGCCGCGGCGGGGTGCGTCGAGATGACGACATGGTAAGGACCCGATCGCCATTTGGAGCGAACAGGGCTTCCTTGATGAAGCCCGAGTGACCATCCAGTTTCGCGAGACGACTGCCTTCGGAGTCAAAAAGCTCGGGGTCTCCGCCGCGAGCGGCGACCAGTACGCGTGTGCCGTCGGGGTTGAACAGGGCGTGCGTCACGCGCTTGCCGCCCGCGAGCAGAACCGCCAGTTGAACCCCGTCGACGTCCCAGAGCACGGCTCTTCCGTCGTCCGATCCGGTCAGAATTCGCGACCCATCGCGGTTGAACTCGACGAGTGTCACCCGCTTGCTGTGCCCCAACAGGCGTGTTAGGGGTTTTCCGTCGCCGTCCCTGAGCACCACCGATCCGTCCTCCGATGCGGTGATGAGTCGGCGACCATCGGCGCCGAAGGCGGCCACACGAATCCACCCAGGTTTACCTTGAAGTTCGGATATCTCCCGCGCCGTGATCTCATTACGTAACACGGCACGGTCGCCAACATCGTTCCTCCAAACTGCCGCGCTGTCCGCATGGAAGGTGAGCACCGAATGATAGGCGAGCCCCAACGACCTGGGCGGCAGCGCCCTGTCCGGTGGGACCGGACTTCCGTGTTCGTCCCACTCGCGCAAGGTCCGCCGGAAGGTCGGCGTAACAACGCGATCACCATCCGAGCTAAAACCAGCTCCGGGCGTCAAACCTTTGGGGTCGCCGAGGGTCACGATCTCGAGCGGCTCGATCGCGAACATTCTTTCACCGAGCTCGTCCCTGAGGGACAGGTGACGGTTGTCCGCCATAAAGATTGCATGGGCTCTGCCCTTCCCACGAGCTGCCAGAGCCGCGAGCTTGTCGCCTCGTTGATTCCAGAGCCAGAACCGACCGTCAGCCGAGGCGGTGACGACACGCGACTCATCCGGGCTGAATACCCTCCTGGTTCGTTCGTCCCTGGTGTCCCCGTACGCCTGCCCCTGGCCCTGCAACTCGGCGACAAGTGTCCCATCCCTGTCCAGCAACCTCGAAGTCGCCCCGTCCACGTTGGAGGCTAGAAGACGCCAACCGGTCGGGCTGAACATGACGGGCTTGGTACTCGAGACGTCATCCAAGGGGAGGATCAGTTCTCCTCGCTCGTTCCAGAGCTTCAGCTGCGCGTGCTTCACGGACGGTGTAGCAATGCTGACCAACTTCCCCTCGTCGTTCCACTCGCGCCGCGCGTCGGCCCCGACCACGACTCCCAGATCGTTCAATATCGATTGCGCTCGATCGTTGGCGAAGACTGTCGTTATGAGACGCCGCCCGTAGGGGCCCACGTCCACCCTCGGCTGGGCCTCGCCCTCACTCGCCTGTTCGGGCAGGCGAGCAACCTCTTCGCCATACGTATTCCACAAGCGGATCACGTAGCCAAGTGGCTGAGGAGGGCGACCGGCGGCGGCATGTGAACGAGGTTTCGCATCACAGATCGTCGCGAACGAGCCACCATCGATACTGAAGGATGCCTGCCTCAGCTGTCCGGGCCCTCCGTCTAGCACCATATGACCACCCGACGCCATGTCCCAGAGCGTCGCGCTCCAGCTCTCCTCAGGCGCGATGGAGGCCTCGTCCACCTTCACGTAGCGCGCGGCCGTGAGCACGTAGCGTGCGTCGGCACTGAATGCCAGGATCCGCTGGCCAGCAGGAGTCGAGTTGATCTCCAGTCCGTCCCGATCGAAGGAGCGGGCAATCCGCCCTACGAGGAGAATCGGTCTCGCCTCGAGGCCCAGCAGGATCGTACGCAGATCGGGAACCACATTGCTTGCGAGGACGGTCCCGGGAGTGCCGTCGTCTTCCCACAGTCGAACAGTCCGGGTCGATCGGGTGAGGATCCACTGCCCATCCGGACTGAAGGCGCTGTCCTGGATCTCCTGCTCGTGGCCGCGCAGTGCACCCACTTGCTTTCCGCTGAAATCCCACAGAAGCCCTACTCGAGACGCGCGCAAGCCTGAGTTTGCAGGCGCAGCCGTCGTCAGGATGAGGTCGCCCGCGGGGCTCAGATGCGCGTCAGGTGGAGGGACGACCCAGCGGTGGGCCGCAGCATTCGGGAACCCGGGCAGCTCCCGCAGGTCGTAAAGTGCGCGGTAGAGTGCGCGCTCGGCCTGGGGCGCCGGGTCATCGAGGTCCGCCGGTAGCGCTTCGAGGGCCAGACAAAGCGCGGTGACGGGGGCATTCGCTTCCAGCTCCTGATCCGCGAGGTCGGCGAGGAAGAGGGCTTGGGTGCGGAGGGCGCGATCGCGCGCGGCCTCCGCACGCGTGGCCTCGTCCTTCGCCTCCTCGGTCTTCGCCTCCAGTGCAGTGACCGCCTCGGTCAGCTCCTCGGTTCTATTCCCCAAGTTGGCATTTGAAGCCGTCAGCTCATCGGTCCTGGCCCCAAGAGCGCTGTTTGTTCTGGACAAGCGCAACCCCAGACCCGAGATCACAACAAATGCCAATGCTACCAGTACTGCCGCCACGCTCCTGGTCGGATTCCGCTTCGCCCATTTGAAGGCCCGGTCGATCCTCGTCGGCGGCTGCGCGTGGATCGTCTCGTTGGAGAGATGCCGTTCGATGTCCGCCGCCAGCGCTGCCATCGTTTCGAAGCGCTTTTCCGTCTCCTTCTCCAGCGCCTTGGCACAGATCACGGCCAGGTCGCGGGGAACCCTGGAGCGCAGGACGCGCACGTCGGGCGGGTCCCTGAGCACGATCTGCTGTGCCACCTGATGCGTCGTGTCCCCCTGAAAGGGTCTGCGCAACGCCAGCATCTCGTACATCACCACGCCCAGACTGAAGATGTCGGTGCGATGGTCGATCCCCATTCGTTTCGCAGCGACCTGCTCGGGGCTCATGTAGAAGTAAGTGCCCGCAAAGTCTCCGGTCTCCGACAGGGCTGACTCGTCCGTGATACGCGCCAGCCCGAAGTCCGTCACCTTGGGGCTCTGATCCGGAGCGATCAGGATATTCTGCGGCTTCAGGTCACGATGGATGACCCCGGCCTCGTGGGCGGCCTGCAGGGCATCGGCCAGGCGAGCGATGAATCGAGCCACCTGCTCGTCGTAGTCCTCAGCAATGTCGCCCTCACGTACGAGATCGTCCAGGAAATCGCGCAGCGTCCAGCAGCCATCGACCAGCTCCATGGCTATCCAGGCCACGCCGTCGTCCTCGCCGTATCCGTGCACCGCAACGATGCCTGAGTGCACAAGGCGTCCACCCGCACGCGCTTCGCGGGCAAAGTAGTCGAGCTGTTTCTCGGTCACCCGCTCGGGCCGCACGAACTTCACGGCGACCCTACGGCGCAACGAGACCTGCTCCGCTTCCCAGACCTGCCCCATTCCACCCTGGCCGATCATCTCGACCAGGCGGAAATCTCCAATGACCTTGCCAGCCTCGAGCCCCGGAGCTGGTTGTGGGGGGGCGTGCTCCCCGCTCTTGAAGAACGAGACGCCTTTCTTCCGTAGGCCTCCACCGAGCCTCCACTCCGCGTGAATGCGACGAAGGTCTGCTTCGTGCTCCGGGTGGCCTTGTACCCAGGTATCGAACTGAATGCCGTCTTCGGCTTCCAGGAACCTGGCGAACAGGGTCTCGGCTGTGCGGCTCATTCCGGTGACAGTCTAACGGATTGGGGAGATATCAAGATTGAGCAGATTCCGCCGGGGCAACTCGGCAGGCTTTCGGCGTTATGAGGGGTGGCGGGCGTTCGGAATTTGGGCTCCACCTCGGAAAGGCGTCAGGTACGGAGCCAGAGCAAAATCCGACGGGTATTCGGCGGCGAAACGCGGCGGGCCGAGGGGAAGCCGGCGGTCGCCGAAAACCCGTCGGATTTTGCTCTGGCTCCGTATCTTTGCTGCGGAGAACCACTCATTCGTGCCCGAGTCGATCGATGTACCCTTCGGCACCCAATACCCGGACTCCTACCGTGACATCATGGTCCAGAACGGCATCCTGAACCCGGACTACACACCCAATGAGGCCACGGCTGCTCAGATGGGATGGCCCTTGACGATTCCCACGTGCCCACGCCTGCGCGCCGAGGAGATCCCGGCCCTGACGCGCATCCGCCAACTCGACCTACCGAGTCGCCCGCCCGTGAACGTCGGACAGTTCGATATGGACTGATCAACGGCAAAGGCGCGCCCGACTCGAGACTCGAGTCGGGCGCGATCGTCTGGAGATGACTGGCGGCCCGTCACTGCCGTCATTCACCCCGATCTGCGTCTCAATCCCCATCGGCCAAGAGTACCCAAGCCTCCCGGTCGCGCGTCGGCGCGCCGTCTCTCCCGAGGGCTTGCTTCGCCCCCCACAGGGCTACGGCCTTCGGCTTCCCCTCAACCCATGACGCGCTGTAGAAGAGCTCCACCAGGAGCCGGATCGCAGCGTCGTCAACCTTTCACAGCGACGTGATCGAGGTGCGGGCACCGGCGGCGTAGACGGCGCACTGCAGGGACTGGACGCCTTGACCCGCGCGACGGATGCCAAAGTTGGCTTCATAGGCGGAGGAGACAATCGGAGACATACGGTCCCGGATCAAACTGGTGTGAGATCGACCCTGGCACCGTATCCTGGCACCGTATCGCATTAGCAACATGGGACATCGAGCCCGAAGAGGTGATTGGCTTCGAGCTGCAACCTCTGCGTGAGTCAGAAACCCTGATAGAAAGGCCCAAGCAGAGAAAGAACATCCCGGGGACTTGAAACTTGCCCACTTAGAGGTGGCTCCGTATCTTCGCCTGTCGATGATCTCGCCGGTGCGGACAATACGCAGGTCTCCTGACTCCTGAGCCAGAGCCAGGCCACTGGCCACCAGCAAGGAAGCTATCATGACTGATCTGCCGATGCGCGAGGACGGACAGAAGCCCGAGGGAGCAGGGGTTGTAGCGCAGTGGGCGGCGTGGGTGCACAAGTCGTAGGGGCCGTCGCAAAGGGTGGAGACGCGCGGCAAAACACAACTCGTTGCGGAGCCTGAGATTGTGAGCGCGCAACACTCCCGCCAATGGCCCTCCCGGGACGGTACCGGACACCCTGTCGCCTATTCGCAGCAGCTAGGTGCTGCATTCCAATCGTACATTCAACGTCGGGGTGCCAGCACTTCGGCTACAGAGACGGCCCTCGCTCGCCGACCGAGTGATCGGTGGCAGCTCGAGGAATTCTCGTACGGAACTTATCTGGCGCGAAGCCGCGGCAGGGTGCCCAACACCGTACGACGGATCGTAGCAACTCTCACCTCCAGTTCCCGCTAAGCACAAACGCGCCCCAGGTCGACGGAAGAGGGCCGCTGTGCTCGATCCTGTTCTTCTTCAGCATGTCGAGCTGGGCAGCACGCAGCGCCTCGAGCTTGCCCATCTTCCTGACCCAGAGGTTTCGGTAGAAGGCGCGCATTAGATCGGCGGTCGATTCGTCGCGCACCGACCAGAGAGAGCTGATGACGGTATTCGCACCGGCCGTGCGGAATGCGCGGCGCAGGCCGATCAGGCCCTCGCCCGACCTGGCGCGTCCGAGGCCTGTTTCACAGGCGGAGAGCACGACTAGCTCTACTCCAGAAAGATCGAGCCAGCCCACCTCCTCAGCAGTCAGGTAGCCATCGTCTCGCCCAGCTTCGAGATCCGCGTTTGCGCCCGCGCATACGAGGCCCGAGAGCAGACCCGGGTGATCACCAACGAGACGCCTTGCTGGTTCGCGCATCTGCATTTCGCGGTCTCCCGCTGCGTTCAGGGCGTCCTCCCACATGTTTGGCATGCCTTCAGGTTGGAAGAAGCCGTGCGTCGCAATGTGTGAGACGGCGTGACGGGGGAGCTCGTCCTTGAGGCTCTCTTCGGTGCATGATTCGCCCGTCAGGTGGATGCGGCGTCCGCTTTCGTAAGCATCCTCATGCATTTCCAGCACGGCCTGTGATTCACCGGCGGTGGCCGGGAGGGACTCCCAGAAGTCGAAGCCGCCGCGTAGCGCACGGCTTGCCGAAGCGACGGGGTGCTTTGGCCCGACCTCTTCGGACTCCTTGGTCGCGGTTCGCCGGCGGAAGTCAACTGCTCCGACGCTCACGAGCGTATCGAATCGGGGAGCATCGCGATCCTCGATGCGCGCCAGGGATGCCGGGTCCTCGACGTAGACGAAAGCGTGCTTCTCAACGAGGAATTGCCCGTCCGCAGCTTGGAGTACCTCAAAGGGTAGTGTGCCCAGGAATCCGTCCGGCGAAACGATGATTGTCTCGACTCCGTCAAGGTGCTCCGCGAGCGGATCCCAAAGTAAGTTGAGTATTTTGGCCCCTACGTCGACGGACTCCCGGCGCACGGTGGATATTCCCCTGCGGGCGGTCAAGGCTTCGAGGAACACCTTCACATTCTTTCCGATGATGGCAGCCGACCCGAGGTCGAGGTTAACGGGCCGTTCGTCTCCAGGGCGGCTGATCCACACGTTCAAGTGCGGTTCACTCCAGAAGCCAAGCTCGACCACCGTCCGTTCGTCTCGCCGAGCTGCCGTCCGGTGCCGGTGCACAAAGAAGTCGACGAGGGCGCTCGCGGGCGGCAGATTCGATGAGACCGACTCGAACGACACATCTTCCGGCTCCGTGTGTTCGAGTGAGCGTATCCACTCGAGTTCCAATTCAGCCCGCCTTTTCCGAAGCTCACTCAAGTTTTTGTCGCGTACGTTTCGGTCTGAAGTGCCTCCGGCAAGTGCAAGGGCCGAGAGTTCGGATTGCGATCCACGTAGATCCGTGAGAATCCTCGTTTGCTCGGCCGTCAGGTCTCTCTGGAGACGAGAGCGGGACGATCTTTGGAGCCGCGCAACCTGGCCTTTCCAGGCGAGGAGCTCCTCGTATGCTTTGATGGCGCCATGGTCCGAATCCGCCGATTTCGCCATGCTTAGCGACAATTCGAGGTGCCGGAGGAACCGGGCGAGGTAGGTGTAGCATTCGTGCTCACCCTGCGACGCAAGCACGCGGACGAGGTGGGCCGTGCGACCGCGGCTGGATCGACGAACCAACCGCCAAGCGTCAACCTGATGCCCTAGGTCGACGAATAGCAGGGCCAGGCCGTTCAGGCTGGTGACGGTTGCGGGATGCTCAGGGCCAAGCGCCTTCTCGCGGATCGTAAGCGCGCGCTCGAATAGCGGCCGGGCCTCGTCGTAGAGCCCCAGTTTCCTCAAGGACTCGGCCAGGTTATTCAGGCTGGTGGCGACGGTGGGATGCTCGGGTCCAAGCGTCTGCTCTTGGATAGCTATCGAGCGTTCGTAGAGCGGCCGAGCTTCGTCATACATACCCTGATTCCATAGCAGGACGGCCAGATTGTTCAGGCTGGTGGCGATCTCGCGGTGCTCGGGTCCGAACGATTTCTCGTAGATGGCGAGCGCTCGTTTGCAGAGCGAGCGGGCCTCGCTGTAGAGACCCTGCGAAATGAGGGTCACGGCTAGCTCGTTCAAGCTGGTGGCAACCGCCGGGTGGTCGGGTCCGAATGCCTCCTCTTTGATGGCGAGTGCGCGCTCGTGGAGCGGCCGGGCCTCCTCGTAACGGCCCTGTACGCTCAGCAACTTGCCAAGGCTGTTAAGGCCTGAAGCGACCTCGGGGTGTTCGGGTCCAAGCGTGTTCTCGTAGATTGAGAGCGCTCGTTCGTAGAGCGGACGGGCCTCGTCATAGAGGCCCTTTGCCTCGAGTAGCAGGGCCAGGCTATGCAGGCCGGTGGCGGTCGAGTGATGATCGGGTCCGAGCGTGTTCTCGCAAATGGCAAGTGCGCGTTCGTAGAGCGGCCGGGCCTCATCGTATTGACCCTGCAGCTTGAGCAGCACGGCTAGGTTGTTTAGGGCTTTGGCGGTCCGGGGATGCTCGGGTCCGAGTGCTTCCTCGCAAATGGCGAGCGCGCGCTCGTAGAGCGGACGGGCCTCCGCGTACTGACCCTGCTTCTTGAGCAACACCGCGAGGTTGTTCAGGCCGGTGGCGACGTCGGGGTGCTCGGGTCCAAGCGTCTTTTCGCTAATGGCGAGTGCGCGCTCGTAGAGCGGACGAGCCTCGTTGTAGTGACCCTGTGACTTGAGCAGTAAGGCTAGATTGTCCAGGCCTCTGGCGGTCCAGGGATGCTCGGGCCCGAGCGTTTCCTCGAAAACAGCGAGCGCGCGCTCGTAGAGCGGGCGGGCCTCGTCGTAAAGACCCTGCATCTTGAGCAGCAGAGCGAGGTTGTTCAGGCTGATGGCTAGGTCGGGGTGCTTGGGTCCGAGCGTCTCCTCGCGAATGGCGAGCGCACGCTCGTAGAGCGGACGGGCTTTGTCGTAGAGACCCTGCTCCTTGAGCAGCTCGGCCAGGCTGCTCAGGCTGTTGGCGACCTCGGGGTGCTCGGGCCCGAGAGCCTTTTCCCTGACTGCGAGCGCGCGCTCGCACAGCGGACGGGCGTCGTCGTATAGACCCTGCGTCATGAGCAGCAGAGCCAGGTTGTGCATACTCTGGGCGGTCAGCGGATGCTCAGGGCCGAGCGAGTCCTCCCGGATGGCGAGCGCGCGCTCGAAGAGCGGATGGGCTTCGTCGTATAGGCCCTGTTTCAACAGCAGTAGGGCCAGGTTGTTCAAGGGAGTGGCGACATCGAGGTGCTCCGGGCCGAGTGCCTGTTCCCTGATTCCGAGCGCGCGTGCGTGGAGCAGACGGGCTTCGTCGTAGCGACCCTGCTTGCCAAGTAGAATGGCCAGGTCGCTGAGGGCGTGGGTTGCCGCCGAGCTTTCGTGGCCCGTGAGTTCCTCGGCCAACTCCAGGTATCGTCTGCACAGGCGCTCTGCCTCCGCGTACGCACCTTCATCTCGAAGGGCCTCCGAACGATCGTGAAGTGCATTCATCAGGGCAAGTGTCCCTGGTGCATGGTTCTCGATCTCTCGAACGCGCAGCTCCAGGTCCTCTAGCTCAAGCCTTCGGCGTTCGCGCAACGTTTGCCCGGGTGGCAATCCCGGTGCCACACGAAGTGCGAAAGAGCCGCGCTTCCCATGAAGAGCGCAAGCCTGAAGGAGGTAATGAACACCCGCCTCCAACTCCATCGCCACAATTCGAGAGTGGACTCCAATCAGGCCATCGTCATCCTCGAACAGGACGCTGCCCTCGTTGTCCCGGAGAATTAGGTATGCATCGAAGTGGTGCGAGCGCAGCTCGAAGGAGTACGAACCGTTTTCTTCCAGCTCGATCAGGAAAGTCTTCGCGACGGTTGGAGCCTGCGTGTACGTCGCGGTAAGCAGCTCGGTATGAACCTCCGGATCCCCATCCGCTATCTCGCCTTCGATGGTTCCCCCGGAGCGGAGGATGGGCACGTCCTGAGCTGCCTGTTGAGCGACAGGCCAGGCGAGCAGATGCAGCCAGATGAGACGTGCGGGCATGGAGAACTCTGGGTGACGGGATCAGTCTACACCACTGAGTTGGGATGACTCGCCAGCGGATCCTGGCGCCCCGGATCACGCTATTCTTGGCCCATCACATGGCCGCATGCTGGGGTAGACATCCGGCGAGCGCCTCAACAGAAGCTGTCGATACGGAGCCCGATACGGAGCCAGAGCAAAATCCGACGGGCATTCGGCGGCGAAACGCGGCGGGCCACGGGGAGGCCGGCGGGCGCCGAAAACCCGTCGGATTTTGCTCTGGCACGGTATCTTTGACGATTCAAACCCACTTGAACCACTGTGCGGCGACCGAGCGCCAGACTGGATCGTGGTCCCGGTCGAAGCGTACCAGTGCGTCGATGAGCTTGATTCCGTGGACCGAGCGGCTGTCGACCGCGCGCTGAATCTGGGTCGGCCAATCGGGTGGAGACTCGTGCAGGTGGGCGCGCGCCGTGAACGGCTCGCCGAATGCGCCGTACATGGCCACTACAGCCTGGCGAGAGAACTGCACGAGTCGGTGGGCACCCGCACGGTCAACTACCGGGAGGAGCCACTGCACGGCCGCGGGCCCGGTGATGGTGTGCAGGAGCCATATTCTGTTTCGCTCGAGGACGAGCATCTCCAGAAAACCGATTGCGGCTTCTCGGACGATCTCCTCGAGCTCGGTCCTGGCGGCGGCGGCTGACTCCGGGGCAACTGGCGGGGCGAAGGGAAACTCCGTCAGGCGTGGCATGACCTCGGAGAACTCCACGTCACCACGTTCATGAACATGCCGATGTGAGAGATTCGCCAGTGTGTTGCGCAGGCTCTCGTCCCCGATCTGCTTCGTCGGGAGCTCAACGTATCGAGCTGCCCAGTACGCCAACCCAGCAGCGAGTTCATTCCGGCGAGCCAGGGTGTCGCGACTGCCCAGGGCGCGCACGGCGTGTCCGGTTCGAATGACCCCGTGAAAGGCCGCAGCAGAGATCGCGGGCGCCAGGTGGGGCGCCCAGTGTGCCACGACAGTTCGCCACGGCTCGCGGCGAAGAACGGAGCGAAAGTGGTCGAGCCAGTCTCCGAAACGCTCATAGCGGCCGAGGGCCCGTGCTCGTTCCGCCCGATCGTCGAGAGCCCCCTCGCGACCGAGTTTGCCTACGTAGAGAGACGCACCCTCGATCCACGCGTCGTCGATGGCGTCTTCATGCCCCAGGGCGTCCAGTGCCTCGGCGGCCATCGGGTAGTGATTCGCCCCGGCCCCGGGCCGCTCCGGGAGCAGGCCCGAGTGCGCGTCCAGGAGTCGGTCCAGCCGGGAATCCTGGGCCTGTTGGACGAGCCGCGTACCTGTACGGCAGGAAGCGAGGAGTGCGCCACCGGCGACGAGCAGCCGGCGACGGTCCAATGTGGCTCGCGCAGGAATCACGCGTCCGGGCTGCGGGCAGTCAACGCGCTCTTCAGAACTCGGTTGAAGTGTCATCCGATCAGCCTGGCCGGTGGGCATTCTATACCGCGGGAAGCGTTGTTTCGCGATGGATTCAGATCTGGTAAGCGGCCGCTGGAACTTCTGATGGGTGCGGCGCTGCACTCTGGCGACGGGCGGCCGATCGGCATCATCCTGGCGCGACATGATCGTGACGACGGTGCGCGGGTCGATGTCGCAGTGACCAGCGGTGACACCGAGTCCGAACAGTCTTCGCTGCCTGACCTTCGTACGGTCTCGGCGTCATGGCAGGTGGAGAGTGCCCGGTCGCGGTTTTCGTCCGTCCGGTCACCACGGGTCCATGTGGGATCGGCCTGAAGTCGAGTTTCTGGATCGCGCGAGCTCCGGGGCCAGCTCCGATGCTGCCCGCCATGGTAGAATGCCCCTTGGGTTCCCTGTTCGCGATCTTTGGTCCAGGTCTCCATGCCGCCTTCTGATCCCCACCCTGCCACACGCCTGCTGCTCGATATGGAGCGGGACGACGACAGCAAGGCCGAGGCCTTGCTCGAGCTCGTGGGCAAGGAGCTGCACTCCATCGCCGTGGCATTCCTTCGCAAGGAGCGAGCAGGTCACACACTCCAGCCCACGGCGTTGGTGAACGAGGCCTATCTCAAGCTGATCGACAGCACGGTCATCCAGAGTGGCGACAAGGGGCGCTTCATGAGCGTGGCCGCGCGCGCCATGCGGCACGTGCTGATCGACCATGCGCGCGGCAAGAACCGACAGCGCCGCGGCGGAGGCAACTGGCGTCGAGTGTCGCTGAACCCCGACATGCTCGAGGCCGGCGCCATCGACATCGACCTGCTGGACCTCGACCAGGCGCTCGAGCGCTTCGCGGAGCGAGATCCGCGCGCGGCGCGGGTGGTCGAGCTGCGTTTCTTCACCGGGCTCAGCGTGGAAGAGATCGCCGAGCTGCTCGGTGTGGCCCGCCGGACGGCCTACGACGACTGGTACATGGCAAAGGCCTGGCTCGGTCGCGAATTGCAGCGGGCGGACGACGAGTGACCGAGCCGGCGTATCAGCGCGTCAAGGAACTGGTGACCGAGGCGTGCCGGCTCTCGGGCGAGGCTCGCGCGGCGTTTCTCGACCAGGCCTGCGCTGACGATGTCGCCTTGCGCGCCGAGGTCGATTCGCTTCTACCGCACGTCGAGGCCGATGAGAATCCGCTGGAGGCGGGACTGGGGATGCTGCCCACGGGCAAGCTGGCCCGGGTGGTCGAGGCGGCGGTGGGCCGACTGGCCAGCGAGGACACGGGCGGGGACTCTGGTGGCGAGCCCCTGTCGCATCCCGACATCATCGGCCCCTTCCGCATCATCCGGCGCCTCGCCCGCGGCGGCATGGGCACGGTGTACGAAGCCGAGCAGGACAGTCCCTTGCGACGCGTCGCGCTGAAGACCCTGCGCCGCGATCTGCTCTCGTCGACGATGCTGCGCCGCTTCCATCGCGAGACCCAGATCCTGGGCCTGCTCCAGCACCCAGGCATCGCCCAGATTCACGATGCCGGAACCGTGGAGGGCCCCGACGGCGCGCTGCCCTATTTCGCCATGGAGTTCGTCGAGGGTCGGCCGCTGGTCGCCTACGCCGACGAGCAGCAGCTCGACGAGCGCGCTCGCCTGACGCTCTTCGCCCTGGTCTGCGACGCGGTGCACTACGCCCACGAAAAGGGCGTGATCCACCGCGACCTCAAGCCCGACAATATCCTGGTGACCGGCGAAGGTCACCCCAAGGTGCTCGACTTTGGCGTGGCACGGGCTACGGACGCCGACATCCAGACCACCACCCTGGTGACCGAGGTCGGACAGATCATGGGCACGCTGCCATACATGAGCCCCGAGCAGGTGTCGGGCGAGGCGGACGGCGTGGATGCACGCAGCGATGTGTACGCCCTGGGCGTCGTGCTGTTCGAGTTGCTCGCGGGACGCCGGCCCCACGACCTCGGGCGGCGCTCCATGCCCGAGGCCGCGCGCGTGATTCGCGAAGAGGACGCCACGCGCCTGGGTTCGGTGGCCACGCGCTACCGGGGCGACGTGGAGACCATCGTCGGCAAGGCGCTCGACAAGGAGCCGGAGCGCCGCTACAGCTCGGCCGCCGAGCTGGCCAGGGACCTGCGCCGCTACCTGTCCGACCAGCCCATCGTGGCGCACCCGCCCAGCAGCTTCTATCTGCTGCGCAAGTTCGCCCGACGGCACCGCGGGCTCGTGGGCGGCGTGGGCGCAGGGATCCTCGCGCTTGCCGTTGGCCTGGCCTTCGCCGTGCGCTTCGGGCTCGACGAGGCCGAGCAACGCCGCGCCGCGGACGTGGCGGTTTATCGCGCGACGCTGGGTGCGGTCTCGACAGCGCTCGAAGCCGGCGTGGTACTCGGGATCCAGGACATGCTCGACGAAGTTCCGGAGCCGATGCGCGGTTGGGAGTGGGAGCACCTGCGCTCACGCACGACCCGCCACCTCTGGGAAACGGACGTGCTCGAGGACTCCGCCACGCTTTGGCGAGAGAGTTCGTACTACGGGGTTCCGGTGGTCTTCTCCCACAATGGCGAGCGGGTGATTTCCTTGCTCGACGAGCAGACGCTGGGGGTCTGGGTCGCCGAGTCCGGTGAGCCACTGCACCGGATCGACATCGGCGAGCCGATCGTGCCCGCGAGCCTGACGTCGGGACCGGGCGGAGTCGCGGTGCTGACGCGGTCGGCGCAGCTCGTGATCTGCGATGACCGCGCGGGTGCCGTCTCGCACAGCGAGGAGCTGCCCGGCAGGCCGCTCGTGGCGGATTGGGATTCCTACGGGGGCCTGCTAGCGGTGAGCTGCGAGCTGGGCGAGGAGGAGGGAGACGACCGCGGCCTGCTGCTGGTCGGTGCTCCCGGCGCGCTCGTCTCGGTGAAGCGGCTGCCCGGCGCTCTGAAGAAGCTGGTCTGGGCATCCGGCGGTCAGGCCTTGCTGGCCATGGACGGCCAACAACAGACCGTGTTCGACACGCGGACGTGGGAGCTGCGGAGGCAGGGGGTGAGGACTGTGGTCTCCGTCGCGGCAGCGACCGACCCGGGCGGCGACCTCGTGGCCGCCGGGACCTCGGTGCGCGATGTCTTGCTGTTCGAACTTGGCGGCTTCCCGGGTTCTCCGCCGCGCGCCACTCTGCAGGGCCACCAGGAGAAGGGTGGGAAAGCCGTCGCGGTCTCACGCGACGGGACTCTGGTGGCGTCGGCGACGACAGCCGGCAGCCTGCGCTTCTGGGACGGCGTCACCGGCGAGCTGCTGGAAGCCCACGACCTGGTCGGAAACCCGCAGGTCGCGATCTCGCCTGCGGGACGCTTCGTCGCCGTCAACTCGGGCGGCAAGCTGCGCGTGCTGTCGCCCGGTGCGAGCTCCGTGCACGTGCTGCCGGGGCCGGGCGCCTACGTGTATGACGTCGCCTGGACGCCCGACGGTCGCACCGTGGTCGCGCGTGACCTGCAGCGGTTCTCCCTCGCCTACGACGCTCTCGACGGCCAGCCGCTCTTCCCGTCGCTGCCGCGTGCGTGGGAGGGGAATTTACGCACGGGCTTTGGACTGTCCGTCGATGGGACGCGCATCGTCACCGTCTCGGAGACCGGCGAGTTGTTCGTCGTGGACCTCGTCGCGGGCGCTGCCCATGCCAGAGGGGAGCCGGCCCCGCTGGACGTGGCCGAGCCACACAGCGTGCGGCTCGCGTTCTGGCGCGCGTCGGGGCGACTCGACCCGGCTTCCGGTCGCTCCACCGCGAGCGGTCTGAGCTTCGCGCGCCGCCACGCGTCGGAGTCGTCCTTCGAGCTGGATCCGACAGGCCGCACGTACGTCGATCGCGGAGGCTGGGAGCTGCACGATGCTCGCACCGACTCATTCCTCAGGCTGTTCGCAGGAGGAGAGAAGCCCTGGACGACAGAGCAACTGAATCGTTTCGGCCCGCGCATCGTGGAAGGGAGGAAGCCTCTCCCGGTGGCACTAGATTCGGATGCGAGCTTTTCTCCCGGGGGAGAGCGCATCGCCATCAGGCGAGTCGGCGAGGAGCTCTCAGTCTTCGACACGGCGACCGGCGAGGTCCTGGCGGAGTTGGCTGGACATGACGGGACTGTCTACTCGGTGGACTGGAGCCCCGATGGCGCGCGCCTGGCCTCGGGCGGCAACGACACCACGGTCCGCATCTGGGATGCCGACAGCTACGAGCCCCTGGCGGTGCTGCGTGGACACCGCTCCTACGTGAAGCACGTGGCCTGGAGCCCCGACGGACGCACCCTCGCGTCGGCCTCGGGTGACGGAACCGTGCGGCTGTGGAGCACCCTTGGCTCCGTGGATCGCACTGCACGGATGCGCGCGGCGCAGGCCGCGCGCGCCCAACAGCGGCCCATGGTCGAGGAGCTGTTCGTACGGCTCGATGACCCGCAGGCCGTGGCCGACACGGTGCGCGCGGCGGCCGATCTCGATGAAGAGCAGCGCCACGCAGCGCTGCGCGTGGTGCGCGAACTGGCCAACGACTGGCACGCGCGGCGCGCGATCGAGCCGTCCGCGGGCCGCTGAGTCTCGCGCCGGGCTCCCGAGGCGGACCCACCTGGGCGGCCAGATAGCCCGCCCCTGGTGCGTCTTCCGGGTGGGCTTGCAGGTTTTCGGGATTGGTCCCGCACAACCGCGGTCCCGTTGTCGCAACCCCAGGTGAGCCCGCCTTTCCAAGGCCTGGGCGCCCCTATTCGCCTCACACCCCCTCAAGGAGACGTCATGACCCACCCCAATCCAGCCATTTTCTCGCGCCGCATACTGCGGAGCATCCCGCTGCTGCTCACATTACCGCTCGGGGCCCAGGTCCCCGTTGGAAGCGCGCTCGACTCCCCCGATGCCGTCTCCGCACAGCAATTCCCCGAGACTGCCCTGCCCGTGCAATGGGCTGACTTCGACGGGGACGGTCTCGACGACGCCCTGGTCGTGACCACCGACGGCCGCCTGACCCTGTTGCAGTCCCAGGCTAGCGGGAAGTTCCTAGACGCCACCGAATGGGCGGGCCTCGAGTCGATCACGGGCGTGCTCGTGACCGTCTTCCAGGACTACGACGGCGACGGCCGTGCGGACCTGTTCGCTGGCAGCGCCGACGGTCGCGCACACCTCATGCACAACCTCGGCGGCTCGTTCGGCGACGTAACTTCGGGCAGCGGCATCGCGTCACAAGGCGCCGCGCTCTCGGCGCACTGGATGGACTACGACAGCGACGGCCTGCTCGACCTGCACCTTGTCAGCGCACGCGCGAACACGCTTTACCATGCGTTGGTCGGCGGTACGTTCGAACCCGTCGAACTACCGGTGCTTCCCGCGATGCCTCGCTCCGTGATCGGTGGCGCCGAGACGGACGCGGGCTCGATGACTGGCGCGGGCTCGACTCCGAGCACCGGCGCAGATCGTGCTTCGAATCCGGCCGACGGCGAACTGCCCGCCCCGCGCGGTAGCTCCAGCGTCACCCCCAGCGGTCCGACCATGGGTTCCGCGGCCAGCGCCGCCGGTGCAGCGAACATTCTCGCCTGCGTCACGAGCCTGAAGGACGCCGCCGGCGGCAGCTGCATCATGGCCTCTTCGGTGTCCATGGAGGGCATGCTCTACCCGCTGAGCGAGGACTTCTTCGTGGACTCCGTCACGGGCAAGGTGGGCATCGGCACGGCTGTGCTCGACGGGCCGGGGAAGCTCACGGTCAGGAACAATCTGACCGAGTCCACGCAGCTTCGAGTGGACGCTGGCAGGTACGCCAGCGTCGTCATCAACCATGACCATGGCACCTACGGCGAGGCATCCCTCATTCTCGCCGAGACCCCCGACGGGGTCGTCGACGACTACGAAATCCAGTGGATGGTCGGTATGGACAGTCATCCCTCTGAGAACCGGGGCGACTTCGCCATCAAGGCGGCCAACAACGCGGCCGCCATGCTCCTGGTCGAGCGGGACACGGGCAACGTCGGCATCGGCACGACGACTCCGGCGTACAAGCTGGACGTGAACGGGCCGGCCGGGTTTTCCGAGGACGTGACCATGGACGGCGCGCTGGATGTTCGTGGCACGGCAGGCTTCAAAATCAGCAACCCGAGCACCGGCGAGGCCCTGAATACCATAGCCGTTGCGAACACCATCTTCAGTTCCGCTTCCAATGCGGACATCCAGCTAACCGCGGGAAACAGCAACATCCGTATGATTCGTGGCACCGGATTCGTTGGCATCGGCACGAGCGCACCCGCCACCATGCTCGACGTCGACGGCGCCATCACGATCCGCGGCGGTGCGGACATCGTCGAGACCTTCGAGAGCTCATGTGGGCTCCTCGAACCAGGCACCGTGGTCGTCATCGATCCCAACAGTTCCGGCGCTCTGATGTGCTCGAGCACCGCCTACGACACCAAGGTCGCAGGCGTTGTGTCGGGTGCCGGCGGCGTCAATCCCGGATTGCTCCTGGGGCAGGACGACCTGTTCAGCGGCGACACGCGCGTGGCCATGACCGGCCGCGTCTACGTGAACTGCTCTACCGAGAACGGCCCGATCCTGCCCGGTGACCGGCTGACCACGGCGAGCCTCGAGGGGCACGCCATGAAGGTCAGCGAGGAGCGCCCGTCGTCCGGGTCCGTGATCGGCAAGGCCATGTCGTCGCTCGAGAGCGGCAGTGGCCTGGTCCTCGTCCTCGTCAACCTGCAGTAAGGAGCTCGACGATGAACACGCTCAATAAAACGTTCCGGATCTCCAGGGTGTCGCCTGGCCTCGTGGCCGCCGCGCTACTTGCGGCTTCCGGCCTGTCCCATGGACAGGGCCATCCCCCGGGACAAGACTTCGATGTGACGAAGCTGGGTTCCTTTTCTCCGCCGAACACCAGGCTCGTTGAAGGCGGCCCGTTGGTGCCGTCGCCATACATGCTGGTCAAGTCCGCAGCCGCCCAAGCTCAGGGTGACGTGGTCCTGATTGAGCCCGGCACCTACAGGGAATCCGGCGTATTTGCTGGCGATGCCGAGCTTTGTGCTCCAGCCGGCGGAACGGTGGTGCTCGGAAACGTGAACGCGGGAGCGAGTACCACGCTGCGCGTCGTGAGCCTGAACACACACCTGGCGGGAAGCTCCGTAGGAGGAGATTTTGGTCTGGGTACATGGCAGGACACGGCGCGGATGTACGATATCGCCGATATCTGCATTGCGAGTCCATGGGACTTCGTCGCATTCTCGGAGATCTGGGACGACGCTCTCTTCTATTTCCTGCAAGACGAAGCGAAAGCGATCTACCCGTATTGGGGCACTGGCTTCAACCTGAGTGGGGATCTGGAGCATTCCGGCCTGGCCGTCATGGGTCGCAATCCGATGGTGACCCTCCAGTATGACTATGATGACTGTTCCCAGGAAACCTGCAGTGGCAACGATTGCCTGGCAAACAAGGGGTACACCATGTCCTCCTTCGCCAAGGACACATTCGACATCGTTATCGTCAACACGCACATGCAGGCAGGGTCGACGCCCCTCGCGATACTGGCGCGAGAGGGCCAGCTGCAATGCCTGGGCAATGCTCTTCTGGTGCACATGGCACAGAATCCGGATAATGTGTACTTCGTGGTGGGAGACTTGAATGTTCCCAGTGGTGGAAACGAGTATCACGATCACCTGAGGTTCAATTTTCCGCTCTTCAATGACGGTGCCAGGAACGCCCCCGGATTCGTCTTGTCGGAGCAGACCACGAACAGCCCGATCAACCCACTCGCCGAGTGCTTCGATTGCGACACCGTGGACCTTCGATTGGATTACATCCTCTACACGCCGCAATCTTCTGACGGGAGTGTGAGGGTCATGCCGCGTTCGACGGGGCGCTACAAGTTCCTCGGGCCCCCCCTCACGGGTGAGTGTGACGAATGCCCCAACGGTCGGGACATTACGACGGGCGAGAAATCGGACCACTGGGCGGTGGAGGGAGAGTACGAGATCTATCGGCCTTGAGAGCGGACACGGCTCTCGGCGGACAGGCCACCCAAAGCCCTCGCGGAGGGATTGAAACGCGATACGGTGTCAGACACCCCGTCGCCCAACCCACACAGGAAAGTTCCGCATGTCCCGTAACTGTTGGAGTTTCGATCTGCCATTTCTGCACGGCGCGTAGATCGAGATCCGACCAGCCCGGGTCGTGGCATCACGTCCTCAATCGCGGCATCGCAAAGCGGCCGTTGTTTGAGCGACGTGATGCCACGTGCTTCTTCCTCGCTCGGCTCTCGCGCCAGGTCAAGAGATTGCGATCCCTCAGAGCTCGATGAGATCGCCGAGCTGATCGAGGCTCGCATCGCCCGTCGGACCTCGAGTGACCCGCTCGATGATCTGATCGGTGCGGCTCCGGTGGGAATTCGTGAGTGACTGCGACGCAGAACACTACTGGCAGACGGTCACCGACTTGACCAACCGATGTGTGGCCAATTGTCACTGCGCGGGGCATTGCGCCACTCTCTCGAGGATGAAGGGAGCTGGTTCATTGAAGACCAGAGAGCGGTGCGGCGTGGTGGCGAGATCGCGTGGATTGGACTCCTCCGTGATCCGGGCGGGCTTTCCTGGAAGGATGTCGGTCAGGTGGCCGCGCAGGGGAGATCGGGAGCATCGCCATCGGGCGCTCTCTCGGGTCTCGCTGAGGCGTTGCGCGGTACTTGATTGGTGGAGATGGGGGGCGGGGTGTCTGACACCGTATTGCGGTTAGTCGCCCTGCAACATCGCCTGGACCTGGTGCCGGAGCTCGCTCAGCGGGAAGGGCTTGGCCAGGAACTGCGTCGGCGTGAATTCCTCCAGCCGCGTGTCGTCGCGCGCGGGGTAGCCCGACATGAAAATGAATTGCAGGTCCGGGGCTACTGCACGCAGCTGCTGCTCGAGGTCGCGGCCGCCCATGCGGGGCATCACGATGTCGGAGATAACGAGGTCTACGCTGTCCAACCGTCCCTCGACGAGACTGAAGGCCTCCTCGCCGTCTCCCGCAGCAATCACATCGTGCCCCGCCTCCTCGAGCATCTTGGCGAGGAGTTTGCGAGTCGGTCCGTCGTCTTCAACCAGCAGGATGACACCCTTTCCACTCGGGCATGGCGGGGCGGTCAGCGCGGGCTCCTCGGTATGTTGTTCCTCCGAGATCGGAAGCAGGACCTCGAACGTCGTGCCCCGGCCGACCTCGGACTGAACACGAACGAAACCACCCCACTGGCGAACGACGCCGTAGACGGTGGAGAGCCCGAGTCCTGTCCCCTGGCCTTGAGGCTTGGTCGTGAAGAACGGGTCGAAGATCTGATCGCGGATGTTCGACGCGATCCCGTGACCGGTGTCGGTAACGCGAACAGCGACGTAGCTCCCGGGAGCGACGTCCTCGGATACCTCGGGAGACTGCGCCGTCAGTACCTCCTCGGCGGTCTGGATCGTGAGCTGGCCTCCATCCTGCATCGCGTCGCGCGCGTTCACCGCCAGGTTGAGAAGAACCTGGTCGAGATGGGAGGGGTCCACCTTGACCCTTGCCATCAATGGGACCGTCTCCACATGTAGCTGGATATCTTCCCCGATCAACCGCCTCAGCATGGCGCGATGCTGCTCGATGACCTGGTTCAGATCGAGCACTCGCAGCTCCATGGTGCCCTTGCGGCTGAAGGTGAGCAGCTGCCGCGTGAGGCCGGTCGCGCGCTCGGCCGCATCCAGCACGTGCTTCGAAGCTTGCTCCGCGCGTGCGTCGCCCGCCGCGTGTTCCGCGAGCAACTCCGTGTAACCGTGGATCACCATGAGCAGGTTGTTGAAGTCGTGCGCAACGCCCCCCGCCAGGTGTCCAATGGCTTCCATCTTCTGCGATTGGAGGAGCTGCCCCTCCATATCCTTGCGCTCTGCCTCGGCGCGCTTGCGACCTTGCTCCTCGGTCTCCAATCGCTCGAGGCTGGACGTCAGATCTCGCGTCCGCTCCTCAACCCGAAGCTCGAGCTGGTCGTTTGCCTCGCGTAGTGCCTCCTCCGCTGCGCGCCGAGCAATCACTTCCGACTCGAGCTGCACCGTGCGGTCAAGGACACGAGTCTCGAGCGAGTTGATGAAGGTCGTGATGACGCTCGTGAGCGACTGCACCTCAAGCGGACCGTCGGGGGACAGGGCCAGCTCGGAGTTCGTCTTCATTGCCAGCGAGGCTTGGGTCTCCAGGCGCGCGAGCGGCCGCGACAACTTTCGCTGTGCCCATAAGGCGAGCCCAAGGATCGAGAGCAGGTAGAGCCCCGAGCTCGCTGCGATCGCAATGAAGGTCGAGCGCTTGAACGATGCGAGATAGCGCTTCTCCTCCTGGACGGTTACCCGGGCGGCTCGCTCGAGCGCGTCACGCGCCGCGAGGAAGGAATCCGCGAGGGCGTCGAAGCGCGTCAGGACCGCCCCCTTCTCGGGGTGGTCGTCGGCCGTGATCGAGGCCAGGCCACCCTCCTCTACCATATGATCCAGCGTGGTCACGACGCGATGCAGCTCCGCCTGGTGCGCGAAGGACTTCGACGCAAGAAGCGTCGTGAGCTCGGCCTGGCAGTCTTGATGAATGGCCTCTGCGAGGACGAAGGCGTTGGACTGCTCCAGGTTGAGTAGGTCGAGAACGGTCAGGAGGTACGTGCTCGAGAGCGCGAACTCCTCGACCGCCTGATACTCCAGTGATGACTCGCCCGACGAGCGCACGAGGCGCTGGCTCTCCTGCAGCAGGAGGAGCGAGAGCGTCACCAGCGCGCCGGCGCCGAGCGCGGCGCAGACAAGCAGGACTACTACGTAGGCGCGGACGGGCATGGAGCTAATCGAGTCCGACTCCGCCGGACCTGAGCAACGCCAGGACCTCCGCAACGAATCGCGCGGCCGGCTCCTTGCGATCGCGGAGCTCGTCCATGCTCAAGCCCTGCAGCGCGGCCAGGTCCTCATGCGCCTCGCCCTCATCCCAGCTGAGCACCTCGTCCAGGTGCCCGTCTGGTTGCAGCGCAATCCACAGCTCGATCGGGTCGGATCTGCGCCAGTGGGCGTGGACCAGGAGGCCCAGGCTCTCACCGGCCTTCCCAACGGCACGTACGACCTTGACCGAGTCAGGGTCGACTTCGACCGGGGCCCAACCGAGCCATTCCTGGGCGCGCGTGCGCGTTGCCTCGTCGACGGCGCGGGGGGGCACCGTGATGTCTTTAGCATCCGGAAAGAACCTGGCGACGTGGCCCTCGACGCGCGCCGTCCAGACGATGTTCGCGAAGCCGCACTCCAGGATGACGGTGGTCTTGACTCCACTGTAGACGGCGACCGCTGCAAGGGCGTGGGAGTGCTCGGGGAGCTCGAGCGAGTCCGCCTCCAGCGCCAACGTTTCCGTATCGAGGAGATCGCGGAGTGAGAGCCAGTCGCGCCCGACGAGTAGCCGGCTGAAGGCCTCGCTACGGAGCACGTCGGCGTGGCGCTCGCGCGAACGCTGCACGCGCGTCTGAAGGACACGCATGTTCAGGTCCAGGGCCCAGACCAGCTCGGTCGTCCCCCTCACGCCAACCTCGGCACGGGCGTGGACGAATCCAATGGGTACATTCTCCTTCAGCACGATGCAGACCGTGCTCTTGCCAAGGTCACTGAACTCGAGTTCACGGCCAATCTGAGCCTCGATGCGTCGCTTTGCAGCGATGTCGACGTTGCCCGAGACGGTCCGGTAGTTGGTCGCCTCGGGGAAGAGCTCGTAGATCTGCCGCTGCGGGTTGCGCAGCGCGCAGTTGGAGGCCTCTACACCGTTCCCGACGAATAGCGCCGCAGCGAAGACAAGTGCCAGTCGTTTTTGCGCCATGGTCTTGTTCAGGTCAGGGTCGGAGCCGTATCTGAATGGTAAGGGCCAGGTCCTCTTGGGCACCAAGGTAGCGCTCCAGATCCTTCGCGATTTGCACCTCGATATCCAAATTGTGACCCAGATGAAGGCGTGCGCCGAGACCGACGCGGATGTCCTCGTCCCATTTCTGCGAACCATTCTGGGCCCGCATCAGGGTTTGTATGTAGACCATGCTCTGTCCATCGCGGCTGGTCCAGTCGGCCTCGAAGAAGGCGTTGGCGATCTCCTGCTCGAAATCCTGGCCGCCGGACACTTCGGCAAGAAAGGTCAAACTCTCCCGGATCCAGGTTGCGTCGACGCCGAGGCGCACCCGCTCGACGATGTCGGCGCCAGTGGAGGAGCTGCCTCCGCCAGATGCGTAGCGCCTCGCGCCGCCGGGATCGATCACCTCTCCGACGAAGATCGAGACTCCGACGGAGTGATTCTGATCCGAGGGGGTGGCGAGCCTTCCGGCGACGGAGTAGTTCTCGTCCTTGTCGACGTACTCCATTCCGGAACCTCGCAGGCCGGCGACCTCGTACTCGACTCCAGAGACGGAGCCATTGAGCGACACTCCCCAGTCCATTTTCGCACCCAGGTTCTGGCCCGCGGTCAGCTGGCGCACGGTGAAATGCGTGTCGATCGCCGGCTCGAGTCCGTAGGGGATGAGCATGTGCCCGACGCGTACGTTCGCGCGGCCGCGTCCCCAACGCGTGAGGTTGAACCAGTTCTGGTGTAGTTCCAGCTCCCAATCGTCGTCGCCCTCGACGTGATTCGGGATCCTCGGCGCATCGTCTCTGCGCACGATATAGGGCTGGAGCACGAGGGTTCCAAGGTCGCCGTGCGAGCCGGTCAAGACCGTGTGGAGGTCGAACCCGGTGGCTGCCAGGAACGAGACGCGCTCGGTATTCTCGGTCGTGATTGCCCGGCCAATCAGATCGACATCAGCGGTGCTGTTGTCAAATACGGACGACCAGTCAATTTTTTCGCGGGGTTCCGCCGCGCCGCCAAGGCCGAGCCCGCCGAGGCTCGGCTCGTCCTCGCCACTCATGGTCTCCTGCCCGTACGCGGGGCCGCCGAACCCGGCCAGGGCCAGTGTGCCCACGATCCCAAAAGACCAGGGCATGGCCCCAATGAGTCGGCGCGGCGTAACGATGAGGAAAGAGCTGGTAAGCATCTGCGCGATGTCGCCACCCTACTCACCTCTGTGAAGCTACCCCTCAGCCTACCCGCGTTAAAATATTCGCGGGCGGGGCGATACGGTGTCGCGATACGGTGTCGCGATACGGTGTCAGACACCCCGTCGCGCAACCCACACAGGAAAGTTCCGCGTGCCCCGTAGCCGTTAGAGGTTCGATCGGTCTTGTCAGCATGGCGCGTAGGCCGAGATCCGACCAGCCCGGGTCGTGGCATCACGCCATCAGTCTCGGTATCGCAAAGTGACCGTTGTTTGAGCGACGTGATGACATGCGCTTTTTCCTCGCTCGGCTCGCGCGCCAGCTTCGGTTGGGCGCTCTCTCGGGTCGCGCTGAGGCGCGGTGCGGTACCTGCTTGGTGGAGGGTGGGGGCGGGGTGTCTGACACCGTATCAGTCGTCAATCATGCGCCAGAGCGCAACCCCGCTCCCCCAGCCGCCCAGCAGTCCAGTGGTCACGCCGACGGTGAGCCAGAACGCGCTGTGCTGTACGGGATCCTGGCTGAAATTGGGCGTCACGTCGAACATCACGACGCCGGCGAAGACCACCAGCTCACCGACAAAGCTCGCCACGGGATAGATCAGGATGGCGATCGCCGCAGCAAGACCATGCTGGCGAGCCGAGATGCGGCCGACCCAGGTGGCTGAGCCGAGGACCGTGTATCCCAGCAAGATGTCCATGTCTGGACCGTCTATCAGAGTCTGATAGTAGCCAACCCAGAACGCGGCGATAAACCCTGTTACGGCGACTGCAATTCGACCCGCACCGATACTGACGTACGGCGCCAGGACCCGGCGTTGGGCGCTGGTTACGAGAAGACCGACAATGGCGAGTGCGATGCAATGGGCGACAATCTGGCTGATCGACAGAGCTCGGTCATGCCCGCCCGTGATCCCGTGCCCGGTCGGCGTATAGAGAAGGTAGCCGAGAAGGAACGCCAGGCTGACCTGGGTCGTCCAGCGCCGTACAAAACTAGACCTGTCGTTGGTCTGCATGGGACCTTGTCCGGGATTTCCGATTGGTTCTGGCCTCTAGTTGTCGCCGGCCAGCTGCCGCTCGTATTCAGCTGCATCGAAGTGCCCGACTGACTGGCGAATCAGTCCGTCCGCGCTGAAGGCCCATTCCTCGTAGCCGGTCATTCGTACCGACCTGCCCGTCCCTCCGGGGCCCGAGTTGGTTCCCGTCCAGATCCAGTGGAAGGTTGCCTGACCAGCCTCCTGACGGACCGAGTCCATTCTCACGACCATGTCCGGGAAAGCCTCCATGTAACTCCTCGCTGTCGCTGCGATCGCCGCGCGGCCCGTGGACGGTTCGCCTCCGTTGACGATGAGCGAACCGTCGTCGCGATAGAACGACGCGAGCTTCTCGGGAGACTGGCTGCTCCACGCCGCCGCATAGCGAGCTGCGAAATCGGCGAGCACCGATGGGTCCATGGCTTGCGCCTTCGCCATGCAGGAGATGAGGGCGAGGAGCGTCAAGGAGATGAGTGCTGACATCCTCGAGGGTCGGACGAATTGATCGTATGCGGTCATCTGATCCTTCTGGCCAAATCGAAGCTACGCCGGGAGGCTGCTCGGCAGTTCAACCGCATCCTCGAGTACGGTACCGGACCCGGGCTCGGTAGAGTATGTCTACCATGGACGACAAAGCGGCATCAGCAGTGCACACGCAGATCCTGAAGGGCCTTGTAGAGAACGGATACGCGCCGTCGAATGACGACCTCGCCGCTCTGACCGGAATGCCAGTCGAGGGCATTCAACAGACACTGGAGAAGATGGAGGCCGCGCACGGACTCGCCCTTCACCCCGGAACACACGACGTGTGGGTCATTCCCCCCTTTTCACTGGTACCGACCGCATGCTGGGTCGAAGGAGCGCGGGGCGGCTGGTGGGCTGCATGCATCTGGTGCGCACTCGGCGTGTGTGCACTCGCGGGTGGAGAGAACCGCATCCACACCCGGATCGCCGGCGAGTCCGAAGAGCTCGTGATCCAGGCCTCCGGTTCCGGCGTCCGACCGTCCGACCTGTGGGTCCACTTTCCCATCCCGGTGGACCGGGCCTGGGACAACGTCCACCGGTACTGCGCCTCCAATCAAGTCTTCCGGAGCCACGCCGACGTATCGGACTGGTGCGCCCGCCACGGATACACGGTCGGAGACATCCAGCCCCTCGAGAAGGTCCAGAACCTCGCAAGGGCCTGGTACGGCGGGCACCTCGATCCGAACTGGCGCAAGTGGACCCTCAGGGAAGCGGCCGAGATCTTCGAGGCGGCCGGCTTCACGGACGAGTCCTGGAGTCTTCCGGAGGGCGACTCCGAGTTCTGAGCCCTCCTGAAGATAGTTATCTCGACCTCAGAGACCGATATTCCTCTACTCCTGCTCAGTCCTTCGTAAACAGGAAGTTGTTGCAGTAGTGGGGTTGGTCCCAGAAGCGCTCGCCCTCCCGGCTCTGATGTGCTTCGAAGGAGAACTCGACGAGTGGTCTCAAGTCTCCAGAGTAAAAGAAGAAGCCCGCGTATCCGGCATCATGCATGACGTCGAATAGTTGCAGGACACGGTCCTTGCCGATGTGGCGAGCCTCGGATTCGATGATCCAATTGGCTTGCTGATTTTTCAATGTCGATTGTGCTCCGGCTAGCAGGTTCAGTTCCCAACCCTCCACATCGACCTTGACAAGATCTACTCGCGATAACGCTTGCTCTCGCACGTAGTGGTCCAAGGTGGTTACCTGAACCCGGGCCTCGCGAGTCTCATTTTCTTGCGCCGCGATCTCACAGTTCAGCGAAGCCGCAGGCGAATGGCTCCTCCGCCCATCCGGAATGAAAAGGGTTCCGGACCCTCTCTCGCTGGACAGAGCCACGTTTTCGACTCGCACGTTCTGCCAACGCGGCGAAACGAAAATGCGTTGCAGATATGCGTGTAGCTCCGCCTGCGGTTCAAACGCGAATACCTGCCCATGCGGGCCGACCACCTTGCGCATCCAATAGGTCCAGCCGCCTTTGTGAGCACCGATGTCGAAGGCCACTCCACCGGGTTCCGTGTGCTCCAGTATCCACTCGATTTCGGCAGGGTCCCGCTTGCTCCGGAATTTTCGGGCGCGAAGGGCGAAGCGGAGGTTCATGGTGGAAATCCGTGCTACGGCGAGCGCCAAACTACCACCTTCGCATTGGATTGGTGTCGCGTATCTCCCGTGAGTCGGGCCCCAAACAACTCAACGCTGCCCTGAAGATGACCGGCTTGTACCTGAATGCCGCGTTCTCGACGGCGCCTTGTCGGTGGCAGCTCGTCTCCTTTTCCCATTGCTGGCGCCCAACCACGTTGACTCGTGATGCCGTTCTGTCACGCGCGGAACACAGATCATGCACCAACGCCCTGATCACGAACATGGTCGCCCTGCGCCGCCTGGGCCTGCCAAGCGATGATCCACGGCGCCCGACTCGAAGTTCGAGTCGGGCGCCCCTTGCAGTCGATCAGTCCATTTCGAGTTGCCCGACTTCCACGGGCGGACGACTCGGAAGATCGAGCTGCCGGATGCGGGTCAAGGCCGGGGTTTCCTCAGCACGCAGGCGAGGGCCTGTGGGAACCGCCAGCGTCCAGCCCATCTGAGCGGCGGTTGCCTCGTTGGGCGTGTAGTCCGGATTCAGGATGCCGCTCTGTACCATGATGTCGCGATAGGAATCCGGGTACTGGGTACCAAAGGGAACGTCGAGCGCCTCGGGCACGAATGAGTGGTTCTCGGCCATGACGGGCGCCTGCTCGAAGCCGCGGCGTACACCGTTCACGGTGTAGTCGAACTCGACGTCCTGGCTGGAGCGAACGACGATCTGGTCCAGATCGCGCGACTCGATCCAGAGCAGGGCCGGGGCGCCAATGGGCGTCAACTGCACGGTCATTCCCTCTTCAATGCTCACCAGTCGGAATTCCTCCGGAACCTCGATCACGGCGCGGCCGCGCACGATGTGGTCGTTGCCACGGAAATAGGTGCCCGACTCATTGCCTTCCAGTGAGAAGAAGTGGATCTCCTTGGTGGGATCCGTTGGATGCGGCTGGATGAAGTTCTTCTGGCCGGTCGTGCCGGACGAGCCGTAGGAGATGACGCCCCAGCCACTCGGCGAGTGGGTTCTGCCCTGAACGCCGTAGTTGGTACCGGTGGTCGCGAGGGCTTCCCCTCGCACTCCGCGGCCCGAGGTGCTCTGCGCCTGGCCAAAGACACCGAACGTGACGCCGCTGGTGGATGACGTATAGCCATAGACGCCGCGCCCGCCATTCGAGCTGGAATCTCCACAGACCCCGATCGCCGTACCTGATGACGCCGCAGCGCTTCCATGAACACCCTCGCCGCTCGTCGATTGGCTAGTTCCGAAGACGCCAGTGCTGTTCCCGCTCGTCACCTGCGAGTCACCGATCACACCCTCGCGACCTCGCCCGTAGACTCCGACGCCCGAATCGGTGGTCGTACCCAGCACGCCGACTCCGTTGTTGACCGCCTCGCCGGAGACGCCGTAGAAGGGCGCCACGCCCCGGACGGCGGTTCCCGTGGAGCCTGCCGTGGGCAACTCCCCGACGACGCCGTAGGAGAACCCGTTCGTCGAGGTATTCTGTCCGTAGACACCGATTGCCGTGTCGATCGTGGTCAGGCCTTGAACGCCGAAGGCGTCGCCCTGGCCGCGAACTCCGGTGTGATTCGAAAGGCCGGCGACGCCGTAGTTGTCCGTGATGCTGGCTCCCGTAGAAATCCCTACGACGCCGATCTCCTGGCCACTCCAATCCGCCTCGGGGACGCCGTCGAAGTCGAGCACGCCCTGGACGCCCAGGTATCCGTTCGTCGGGCCGTTGACGCCCGAGCCCTTGATAGCCGGCGCAATGGTCGTCCCGTTTGAAAGGACCGTCTGGGTTCCGAAGTTCGCAGAGATCTTCGTTCCTGCGATCGCGGCGAGCGGATTTATGTCCGTATCCAGGATCGTCGAGTCTCCGATCTCGTCGGACAGGACGCCACCGGAGGCGATGTCCAGGGAGTTGATGGTATTCGGAAAGATATGAATGCTCTGGACTGCGTTTGCTGCCAGCTTGTTGCCGTCGACGGCACCGTTCTCGATTTCGGCATTACCGATCGAATTGCCAAGCATGCTGAAGGCCGCAGCATCGAAGCCATCTAGCTGGTCCGCATTGAGATTCGACACAAGAGCGCTCGATGCCACCGAGAGGGGAGCACCGCTGCCAGCCGTCGAGACGAGCTGGCCGTCGGTGCGGATGTCGCCGCCGACAACATCGAGCTTTGCGCCGGGAGTCAGGGTCGACAGTCCGATGTAGCCACTGCCATCGATGAAGAACTCGTTCCCGAGAGGATAGAGCATCCCGGCGGTTGGTATGGAGGAGGCCTTGAGGCAGGCGCCCGTGGCCAGGTCCCTCAACGCGGGTGCGCAAAACAGGTCCGGATCGGGTCCGGCCCCTGCTGTGGCCGCGGAGGTTGCCGGAAGGCCGGTGCCCGAGGCGCCGCGTGCCGGCGCCGCAGTCACGTCAGGACTCTCGGCCCGATCGATTCCCCCTACCCCGGCCAATACATCACGGAAGAGGAATGGGCGCGGCTCCAAGCCCAGGTCGATCTCCTCGAGCAGGCCGGCACCGACGTTGTGGAAGAGTCGTTCGATGCCGTCTAGCACGACGCGTAGGTCCGGCGCGCCATCCCCATCGTAGTCGAGCCACTGGGCCCCCGAGGGGTTCAAGCCCGAGGGCAGCCCCGCGTGCTCGGTCGCGATCTCGAACGTCCCGTCCGCTGCCTGGCGCAGGAGGTGGCTGGCGCCCGTCAGCGCCGGAAGGTAGAGGTCGAGGCGGCCGTCACCGTCGTAGTCGGCCCAGGCGGCCATGTGTGCTCGGGTGCCGGCGCTGGCGAGGGTCAGGCCCGTGCGGTCGGTCACGTCGGCAAACCGGCCATCGCCGAGGTTGCGCAGCAGGCGGGCCGGGCCGGTCCCGACGACGTACGCGTCCGCCAGGCTGTCGCCGTCGAAGTCACCCCAGAAGAAGGCCGAGGGGGCCCTGAGATCGGTCGTTGCGGGTGCGGGTGCTGATTTTGAGTGGCCGGATGCCCCGGTCAGGGAGGCGCCGAGCGCGAGGGTCGTAAGGAAGCTGCTCATGAGAAGGAGTCCTGGCTGAAGGGCCAGCTGGGTGGCCGATGAGTGAAAACTGGATCTGTTCCGGACCCCTGAACGGAAAACGCGCCCCGACTCCTCCAAAAAAGGGTCTCGAAGCTCATGAAGACCCCCACGGGGGCGACAATGGGTGCCCATGACGCTCGACCCGAATCAGGCGACCCTTTTCCTCCGGCGCATTGCCGAAGGCGACTCACAGGCCGCACGGGACCTCTTGCCGCTTCTCTATGACGAGTTGCGCTCGGTCGCCGAGCGCTGCATGGCCCATCAGCCCGCAGAACACACGCTGCAACCAACCGCGTTGGTGCACGAGGCCTACGTACGCCTGTTCGGTGGGCAGGAGTCGCCGCACTGGAGCGACCGCGCGCATTTCGTGCGCGTCGCGGCTCAGGCCATGAGGCATGTGCTCGTGGATCACGCGCGGGCCAAGAAGGCCCAGAAACGGGGCGATGGCGAGCGTCCTGTTCCGCTCGAAGCGGTCCTGGCACACTTCGAGGAGCAGTCGCTCGACGTGATCAGCCTCGACGAGGCGCTGGAGCGGCTCGCGAAGATGGACGTGGGCCTCTCGCGCATCGTCGAGCTGCGCTTCTTCGCCGGGTTGACGATCGAGGAAACGGCGCGCGCGCTGGATGTCTCCGCGACCAGCGTGGAACGCGGGTGGCGCGTTGCTCGAATGTGGCTGCGGGAGCAGCTCCCACGCGCGGGCTGACGCGCGTGGCGTCGAGCCCGGCGTCAGTCGAACGCCATTCCGAGGGCTTCAGCCTGTCGCAGATCGGTGCGCAAGCGCTCTTCATTCCTTCGGTCAGAGGCTGTCAGGGGGCCGAGCTTTGAACGTTCGTCGAGGGCGGCCAGGGCCTTGTTGAACCACTCTTGCGCCCGCGCGATTGAAGACTGGCGCGCTGCAATGGAGCTATCTGAACTCTGAGCTATCGCGAGAAAGACGCGGCCGAGAGCGCCGTAGCAATTCCAGAGCATCTGCGCTGCCGAGTAGCGTTCCTCGATCCGCCGAGTGGCGGCTTCGACCAGGATGCGCGCCTCGGTCGCCAGATCCTGTGCATAGACCAGGTCCTCCGCTCGGCGTTCCACGTCGGACCCTTGGAGGAGCGCTCCCGCCAGGAGGAATCGGGCCGTGGAGTCCTCGGCATTGTTCTGCAGCTCACGTCGGGCCCAGTCGGCAGCTGCGGTCGCAGCCTCGCGAGCCTTGACCAGGTCGCCTGCCTTGACATGGAGCGAGGAGAGGTGGCTCAGGGCGGCCATCAAGTCGAAACGTGTCTGGACATTTGCAGGATCGGCCGCGGCCGCCCTTTCGAGGTATTGCTGCGCACCGAGTACCACGTCGATCTGCGCCTGCGCGTCGTCCGTGCTCCCGTTCGCCGCCACGAGGTCGAGCCGCATCTTCCAGAGCATTCGCAACTCGTTCGGCTCGGGCCGATCCTGGACGAAGGCCTCCTGGAGATCCACGGCCCGTTGCGCGTGATCGACTCCCAGCTGTGGGTCGCCCCGTTGCAGTTCGATTCTTGACAGCCACTGGGAGTAGAGTGCCGCGGCGGATCTGACTGCCGGGAATTCCGGCCAGCGAGCCTGCATTCTCTCGAGCACCGCGCCGGCGGGGTCCGCGAGCTCATCGGCCTCATCGAATCGCAGCTGGAACTCGAGGTTGCGGGAGAGGCGCGCGAGCGAGTCCCACCAGCAGAACAGGTGTCCAATCAACGGGGCTTCGAGAGGGCCGATGGCCGCGTCGCACACCTCGACGGCCTCACGAAAGCACCCCTCAGCCTCGTCCGAGCGCCAGAGAGCCTCCATCACCCGGCCCGTTGTGATCAGGCAGGACGAATAGGCATATGCGTTTCGCGGATCCTGAGGCTCCAGGTCGCGTGCGTGCGCTGCCAGCTCGACTCCCTTCTCGAGTGACGCCAACGCGAACTGGGCGGCGTTGCCACCCGATCGGGTCCCCACGTTCCAGCTTTGAATCTGGCCGAGCCTCGAATAGGCAATGGCCAGACTGCGCAGGAGCTTCGTATCGTCGCCGGCTTCTCGGTGCAGCTTGTCGAGGAATCGAATCCCCATCTCACACAGGGCCTGGACCGCCGGTCCCGCGCCCTCGAGCACGACGATCTTCTTTGCGACGTCGAATATCAGGGAGGTCGAGAACGAGCGAACGTCTTCGAGTCGCTGCTGGGCGATGCCCTTCTCCTGTTCAAGCTCTTGCGCCAGGATACGCATGCGCTCCGCGCCATCCTCGGCAATGGTCTTCTCGCGCTCGAGATCCTGCGCCAGGGCGCCCAATCGTTCGGCGTGTTGTTCCGCTATCCCGCGCTGTTCGCTCTCTGCAATCAACGCATCCCGAGCAACTACGAGACCACCCGTCAGGGAGCCGAGGACAACGATACTGGCCGCGACCATGATCTTGTTGCGGCGAACGAACTTGCCGCTGCGGTACAGGGCGGTATCGGGCTGTGCCACGACTGGAAGACGTGCGAGGTATCGACCCAGGTCCTGTGAAAGCTCGGCCACGGACCCATAGCGTCGGTGCAGCTCCTTGCGCATCGCCATCAGGACGATGCTGTCGAGGTCGCCGGAGAGAACTCGAACCAGACCGCGGGGCGTCGTGAGGCGTTGCCCGGAGACGAGCTCGGGGGTGATGTGGGTCGTGGTCTGGCTGCGACTCGTGGCAGGTGCTTCGCGCGTGCGCCTCACGACGGTGCTCGGTTTGGGCGGGTCCACTTCACAGACGGCGTGCTCGATCTCCGCTGGAGTACGGGTACCCAGATCGAGCGGTAGGTGTCCCGTCAACAACTGGTAGAGGACCACGCCCAACGAGTAGATGTCGCTGGAAGTCGTGATGTTCCGGTTGCGGATCTGCTCGGGGCTGGCGTAGGCGGGCGTCATGAAGTTCATGAGCTCTTGAGTCACCTCGACGCCCGCCGCCTTCTCGGGATCGAGGATCTTGGCGATGCCAAAGTCGAGCAGCTTGGGTTCGCCGTTCGACGTGACCAGAATGTTGTTGGGCTTGAGATCCCGGTGCACGACCAGGTTCTGGTGCGCGTGGTTCACGGCTTCGCAGACTTTCCGGAAGAGCACGACGCGCTCCTCGGACGAGAGCCTGCTCTCGTCGCAATGCCTATCGATCGGGACCCCCTCGACGAACTCCATGACAAGGAAGGGCCGCCCGTCCTCGCTGACACCCGCGTCGAGCATGCGGGCGATGCCGGGGTGATTCAGATTCGCAAGGACCTGACGCTCGCGATGGAATCGGGCGACCATCTCGCCCTGATCCATGCCCGTCCGGATCAGCTTGATGGCGACCTGGCGCTGGAACTGACCGTCGGCCCGCACAGCCAGGTAGACGCTACCCATGCCGCCCGTGCCGAGCTCACGCCGAAGCTCCCACGGTCCCAGTCGCCGTGGCAGCATCTGGGCAGGGTCCTGTTGGGTCGAATCTGCGGCTCCGAAGATCATCCCGCCGGGCGGCGCCATGTAGTCGTCGTCGGCGTCGTCCTCCTCGAGCAGCGCCAGCACCCGCGCGCGCAGATCCTCGTCCTCCCCACACTCGCTTTCGACAAAAGCCGCGCGCTCGGCAGCCGGATGGGCGAGCGCGCTCTCAATGAGTTGGCGGACCCTTTGCCAATCGGTGGTCATGAGAACGGATCGGTAGCGAGGAGCAAGTGGGGGAACTGGATGGCGAACGGAGGCGATCCCATGGAGAGGAGACTCCCCGGGTGGCGAAGCCATGGGGTCATTCGATTGTAGCCTGTCCCTGCCACCTGGTGCACCCGGGTTCGAGTCCGGCTCCCTGTGCGCTGCCGAGGACGGTTTCTCGCTCTACGTTTGCGTTCACGCGGGCTTCATCGCCCGGAGCATCGGTACGACGGCGACGCCGAGCACGTCGCCGACATACGCCACGAAGACCCGCCTCTACACCTATCGTATCAGCCGCCTGCGCCTTGGTTCGAGCGGAGCTTCTGGCGCCCGCGGACCCAGGCGCCGGACTGCTGTAGATCCCAGTTGCGCGGGCCTCTAGTTCGCCCGTTCGCGGGCTCCGATGTCGACGATGGGCGTCACGCCCTGGCCTTGGTCGGGGACGGTCGGGTCGTCCAGGAAGCGGCGCATCCCGGCCTGATCGACGGGAACAGGTTCGTTGTGGTCCCGGTTGACGTTCTGGTCGGCGGTATCGCACGCACTCAGGGCGTTCGCACCGGCGTCCACGCAGGGTGATCCGAAGCCGAGCCGGTAGTCGTCATCGATGGTGCCCGGGATCCCGTCTGGTCCAAGTGGATCGACGAACAACGGGTCCTGCCCGATGTGCCCTGGACCTGCGAGGGTGCCGTCGAGGCCCTCGATGCAGAGGTAGCCGAGTGACGCGGACGCATCGACGTTGATCTGCTGGATCTGGTCGGGATTCATCGCCGAGCCCTCGTTACCCCAAAGCACCGTGTTCGTTACCAGTACCGGTATCTCGGGAGCCACCAGGCCAGCGGTCGGGTTCGGACTGGTGTTCCCGGCGATCGTGCAGTGCCGGACCTCGGCCCGCAGGCCGCGGTAAGGGTGGGTGAGAGAGGGACTTGGCTGGCCGCTGCGAGTGATGCTCAGGCCTGCGCCGCCGGTGTTGCCCTCGATCGTGGTGTTCACGATCGAGATGCTGCCGCTCGAGTACTCGGTCGACCAGGAGGCGGAGATGCCCGCACCGCCCTCATGGGTGCCGAGGTCAGTGCCGATCCGGTTTCCGATCAAGCGGCAATTCACGATCTTCAGGTTCTCTCCCTGGAAGGCGATGGCCGCCCCGCGATCGTCGGCGTAACAGTCTCGAATCGTGCAGTTGCGCAGCTCGAGATCTCCCCTGGCGTCGATACCCGCGCCTCGGATGAAGGTCTCGCCGGCCTCGATGGTGAGGCCGTCCAGCTTGATGTTTCGTGGTAGCGAGATGTTGTAGCGAATGGACACGACGTTGTAGGAGTTGTCCGAGCGGACGCCCTGGGCATCGTTCTGGCCGAGATCACCGCTGAGGATGACGGGATGCAATTCCGGATCACGCTGGCGCAGGTGCGTCTCTCCGCCGGCGAATCCTCCGTAGACATGGGTGCCCGACTCGAGATCGAACTTGAGGTTCCGCTGGCCTCCGAAGGGCGCCGGGTAGTAGGTTCCTTCGGCGATCCAGATCTCGGTTGTGTGCTCCGTGCAGGCTCGAACTCCGTTCAGGGCCGTCGTCAGGCCGTTGAAGGCTGTGGCCCAGCTGAGCCCGTTTCCCCCGGCTGGAGCGTTCGCATTCACATAGCGGCGGCGACCACAGTTGGGGTGTCCCAACGAGTCCAGTGTAGGTAGGAAGGTCGGCTCGCTCAGGAGCACTCCCTGGCCCGAGTGTTGCACCGCCGCTTGCAGCATCACGCCGAGGCCGGAGCCGGCCGTACCGGCCGGTACGCGATAGGGGACGGTCCACTCGCCGCAGGGCGGAATCACTCCCGTCGCGATACGTCGGATCGGACCCGCGCCGTGCATCACGCCGCGGCGGATACCCCGACGATTCCAGCCCAGGTCGTTCGACTCGAACCACACGACTTCGAGGCCCGGCTCTCCCGACAGTTGCAGCAGGATCTCTTCACCCTGCAGCGCGACCCTGGGCACGCGCACGCGCATCTGGCCACCCGCGGCGGAGACGACCTGTCCGACCGCCGTGGCACCATCCTGCCCGATGATGACTCCCCACCCGCCGGAGCCGGCGCTGATCATGGAATTTCGTCGCAAGGCCAGGGAACCCGGCCCCACGATCATCGCGGTGCCGCCATCTCCGCCGGACCCGTTCGTCTCGGTGAATGCCTGGTCGCCGCCCTTGCCGCCGTGCACATCGGTTCCCGCGAGGAAGAGCTCACTCGCCACGAGTGAGATCCCGGTGCCACCGGGTCCCCCGTCCGAGTCGACGGGGACGTACAGGTCGTAGTCACCCATGCCACCGACGCCGCCTCGGAGCTCCCCACCGTACAGGGCTACGCGAGAGTTCTCGATCACCAGGCCGACACCGCCGACAGTACCCGGGACGCCCGGCATGTCCGAGTCGAGTCCCGTCCGTCCGTATACGCGACAGTCGACCAGTGAGATCGAGCGACAGTTCCGCACGCTGCTATCGACGCCTTGCAACGTCGCCGTCTGGAGATTGCACGAGCGCATGAGCACCGTGCCCGTGTTGTCCTCCAGGGTCACTCCCCGTCCGAAGCTCAGGAGAGAGAGGTAGGCCGCCTGTGTCGCGTCCAGGTTCCTGACCACCACCATGCGAATCTTCACCCCTTCGGTCGGCCCTATGACCGACAGCGATTTGCCGTCGATTGTGAAGCTGCCAAAGAGGAACGTGTTGGTCGTGGGCGGCCTGATGATAATCGTGTCTCCATCCGATGCTGCATCGACAGCCGGCTGGATACTGGAGAAATCGGCACCGCCCTGTTGGGCGACCGTGAAGACGTCCGCGCTCGCGGCGGAAGAGATCAGGGCGAGTGAAAGCGAGACGAGTACCTTGTTCATGGTGGAGGATCCTTTGAGTGGAACAGAACAGGGAGAGCCTCCGCATTCTAGCACTCGTCAGAAAACGTGGGCCCCGGTCCCGGCGAAGTGGCAAATATCGAGCGAGAGCCCTCCCCGCGCGCTCACCGACGCCCACGACCGCGAGCGCCTCTGCGCGCTCGAACGACGGTTACACCGACCGGAGGATCTCCAGCAGGTCTGCTCGCTCCATCGGGACTCCGAGGCGAAGCTCTCCCGGGCGCAGGGGGAGCACGAATTCGGGGGTGCCTACCGCGCCTTTCTTGTCGTGGGCCATTCCGTCCAGGACGCGCTCGGCCGCCGACCCGTCTTGGGTCGATAGGGCTTCAAGTTCGGCCAGTGAAGTCGGCAGGTCCAGCTGGACGAGCAGATTGACCAGGCGGGTCTCCAGGTTCGGTGCCTCGAGCAGTCCGACACGTGCGCTGGCGCGCACGGCCAGGCGTAGGCCGACGGCCACGGCCAGACCGTGGGGGACGGCATCAAAGCTCGCTGCATGTTCGATTCCGTGGGCAAAGGTGTGCCCCAGATTCAGGCTTCGGCGTGGGCCCCGTTCGGTCGCATCGTCTGCCACGACGGCCGCCTTTGCGCGCACGCACAGGGCGACAACTTCATCGATTGCCCTTGGGTCGCGCGCCCGCAAGAGCGCTGCGGATTGCTCCAGAAAGGCGAGCTGCTCCTCGCCCGCGATGATCGCAGTCTTGACGACCTCTCCCAGACCAGAGCGCCAGTCGACCGCGTCCAGGGTGCTGAGCGTTGCGGTGTCGGCGATGACGGCGCTCGGTTGGTGGAAGGTACCCACCAGGTTCTTGCCTGCGTCGAGGTTGATCGCGGTCTTTCCGCCGACGGCCGCGTCGACCTGGGAGAGCAGGGTGGTCGGCAGGTGCACGACCGCAATCCCGCGCTTGTAGAGCGACGCGGCCAGGCCGCCGAGATCGCCGATCGTCCCGCCGCCCAGGGTCACCACGACAGACTGGCGATCGAGGGCCTCGGCGGCAAAGAAGTCCAGGACCTGGGCCAGGGGGCCGAAGCGCTTGGCTGCCTCTCCGCCCACGATCTCCAGGCACGGGGCCTGGCTCAGGTCGCCGAGCTGGGAACCATGGAGTTCAATGACGCGTCGATCGGCGACCAGAGCGACTTTCGAATAGGCGGCACAATGCTGTGCGGCCTGGGCGAGGGCCCCGGCACCGATGGTCACCCGGTAGGGCGGATCCAGGCGGACATCGACAGTCGTCATCGCTCGTCGATCATCTCGACGTTTCTGGAACTGCGGCGCGGACGTTCACGGGGTCGCGCCACCCTGGGCACCGAGCTCTCCGGCGGGCGCGCGGCGCGCACGACGGCGGCGCACCAGCTCAGCTTGCAACGCACGTGCCTTTTGCTTGTCGCGCATGAGCAGGAACAGGAGCAAGAGCACCAGCAGCACGGTTGCGCCGAGGACGCTCCACATGACCAGCACGGTCTGCTCGTCATCGGCCGGGATGAAGGGATCCACGGCTGCCAGGATGAAGACCGGCACCCGGCCCAGATTGCCCTCGTGCGTCTCGTAGGACATGTTCTTGAAGAAGAACCCGTGGCCAGCGACGTAGGTCGCCTCACCGTAGCGAGTGGAGAGCACCGGCTTATCGAAGGGGCTCAGGTAGTGGATCATGTGGGCCGAGCCCTTCCAGGTCTGACTTGCGATCCAGCCCGTGGTGATCCTGTCGATGCGTAGGGGGTTCTCGCCCGCCGCTTTCGTCCTTCCGTCGAGGTTTCGCAGTACCTCGAAGCGGAAGGGCTTGCCACGGTGTGCGTCGCCATCGGTGAAGACCTCGCTCACCGTCTGGTCGTCGAGCAGCGGAACGGACTCCCAGTCGATGGGGTCGGTTGCCGTGCCCTGTGCCTCTGCAAGCGCGCGCGCCATCAGTTGCCATTGGGCTGTCTCGGGCAATCCGGTCGTACGCTCGAGATTGTCGTCCTGAATCTCTGCCAGCGCGTCGGTCGAGATCGGGCCGTCGAGGTCGATGCGCGCGACCGAAGCGGTCGCCTTCGCGCCGCAAAGCAGCGGTCCGTCCCACCAACCCTCGGGTCCCTCGCTGCGATAGAGCTTCAGAAACACGCCATCGACGCGCGCGAAGTCACCCACCGCAAGACCGGCAGGGGCCTCCAGCACGACGAAGTGCGAGTAGCCGCCGTCCTCGAGGGCCAGGGTGCCTGTGATCTCTTCGGGGCGCGTCGCGTTCCGGCGGCGGGTCTTCAGAGAGAGCACCTCACCCCGCGCAAGGAAGGCACTCACCCGAAAGTCACCAGGCTTGGCTTCGATAGCGGCCAGGGTATCCGGATCGAGTGACCGTGGATCGAGGGCCTCGTAATGTTGAGGCGTAAACAGGCGTCCGTAGTCGAATACCGCATCCAATGCTTCGGTCTCGAGTACGAGGCGCGACTCGGGCGTGTCGTCCTGCAACCCCTCGAAGACCTCGTGCATGTCGAACTCAGGGATGACGACGCGCTCGGTGGGAATCTCGCTGTACGCGGGAACGTCGGTCCGGGAGTTGCGTCCGTACTCGTCGCCCTTGTTCTGAGCGTAGAAGTAGCCACCTGCGAGGAGGAGCACGCCGACGACCATCACGAGAATCCGGCGGCGTTCATGCCTTGCCAGGGATTCCGCTTGCTCGGGCGTCATGCGGTCGGGTCGACGGTTCATGGGCGATTCCTAGATTCCGATGCGTTCGGCCAGGGCCAGGCCGGCAGCCCCGACAAGGCCGCGGAAGAGCCGATCGTGGCGGCTGCCTTCGGGCCCCAGCTCGGGGTGCCACTGTACACCAACCGCGAAGGGGTGGTCCGCGCGTTCGATGGCCTCGATCAGGCCCTCGTCGTCGACGGCACACACGCTCCAGGGCGGCTGGACGCTGCACAGGGCCTGGTGATGGCGGGATAGGACGGGCAGTCGTTCTACTCCCAGTAGCCGTGCGAGTTTCGTCCCCGCTTCAACATCGACCTCGTGCTCGACCCCGCCCGAGTGGATCCGGCCGTCAGGGCGGTCCTGGGGCAGGTGTTGGTGGATGTCGGCCCCCTCGGCGAGGCCCAGGACCTGCATCCCGTAGCACACTCCCAGGACCGGCAGTCCGCGCTCCACCGCGCGCTTCGCGAGAAGAAAGTCAAAGTCCTGCTTGGCGGTCGGTGTGGGGTCGGCGGCCGGGTGAGTGGGCCCGAGGCCGAGGCGCGCGGTGTCGAAATCGTCTCCGCCGCTGAGCAACAACCCATCCACATGGTCCAGCAGGCGGTCAATATCGAGCGGGCCGCCGACCGGCGGGATCACGATCGGGATCCCGCCCGCTTTGAGCACGGAGTCCGAGTATCTGTTGGCCACCCGAACCGAGGGTTCCTTCTCCAGGGAGAGCAGGCCGTTGATCGCAATAATGGGGTGTTCGATGCGTGTATCCACGGGGCCATCGTAGAGCAAGGGCGCCCCTGGTTCATGGGCCAGTTCCAGGTCCGTTCTGGACCCGGTCCCGGGCCGCTGCTTCCCGTGAAAATCCGCGCGACAGCCGAACAAAATAGGACACGAAGTTGGGGCCTGCACCACTACGATGCGACCCATGTCGCCCGTGATCGTCGAGCTACTCAGTCTGGTTGCCGGCTTCGTGGCCCTGATCAAGGGGGCCACCTGGCTGGTGGACGGCGGCGCTGCCCTGGCACGCCAGCTGGGCATGAGACCCATGACGATCGGCCTGACCGTGATCGCCTGGGGAACCTCGATGCCCGAGATCGTCGTCTCCGGAATGGCAGCATTCGATGGGGACCCGGAGGCGAGCCTGGGCAACGTGCTGGGCTCGAACATCGCCAACGTCGCCCTCGTTCTGGGTGTGACCGGTCTGATCCTTCCGAGAGTGCTCGGGACCCACGTCTCGCCACGCGACTGCCTCTGGCTGGTCGGCTCCCTCGGGATTCTGTGGGGCTTCTTGCTCGACGAGGCCCTGTCGCGCATCGAGGCACTGGCGCTCGTGTCTGCCTTCATGATCTATACTGTGACCCTGTTTCGCACGCCCCGTGTCGAGGACGTGGTGGCGGAATCCTCGGAGCACAAGGCGCGCCGGCCCTGGCTGTGCATCGTGGTCGGTACCGTCGCGATCGCCGTCGGGGGACGTCTGGTGCTGTACGGCGCAGACGGGCTCGCCGTACGCGCGGGCATCTCCCAGCGCGTCATCGGCCTCACGATCTACGCCGTCGGGACCTCGCTGCCCGAGCTGGCGGCCAGCGTTCAGAGCGCATTGCGCGGGCACCCAGCCATGGGCATGGGCAATGTTGTTGGGAGCAACATCTTCAACTCCCTGGCGGCCATGGGCTTTGCCGGCCTGATCGGCCCATTCGACGGTCGTGCCTCCGACCAGATCCTGCGCGCCTTGACCCTCGATTTTCCCACGACCCTGGGCTTCGCGCTGATCGTGGTCCTGCTGCCGCTCTTCTTGCGCAATCGGGGCAGCCGGTTGGCAGCCCTGGCGCTGGTGCTGGGATATGCGGGGTACATCGGCCGCGTCTTCCTGACGGGCTGAGCGGGGCGCGAGAGGGCCGCCCGCAACCGCGGACACTCAGACGCGGGTAACGTTATTCAGGACCATCCGCCGCCGCAGGGCGAACACTCCCATCAAAGCCATGATCGCTGTCATGGCGATCATGCCCCACTCGGGCAGGGTTGGCACCGGTCCTGCACCACGCGAGATGGTCATGTCCTCGAAGTCGATGATGATCGGGTTGAACGGTCCGTCGTCGATCGTCCAGTTGAAGACCGTCAAACCCGTGAAGTCGTAGAAGCCGAGCGCACTCAGAATATCCAGGGAGGCCAGGGTCGAGCCGCCGTAGGTCACCGAGTAATTGTTCTCGAAGTCACCGAACCCACCCGTCTCGTCGAGCGGGACACCGATCGGGAAGTCGATACTCGTGGCAACCCAGAAACCATCGACGGCCGGATCGTTGTCTCGCAGAACGAAGTATGGCGTTTGGCCCGCGGGGAAGGGGCTGGCGAGGGCAACCGTGGCGCTGCCCAGGGTCATCGTGAAGCTCGATGGATCGATGGGATAGCCGCGCGTCGGAAAGGTGACGCTGTCGGTGAATATGCTCGAATCGATCTGGAAGGTCAGCAGGACCGGGTCATTGGGCAAAGCGGGCGCAAGGCCGCCGCTGGTGACCTGATTCGACTCGACGACACCTCGGACCGCCACGTCCACGATCCCGGCGGTAGCCTGCGCCGCAATACTCGATCCGACCAAGCAGGCGGTACACCAGAGAGTCGTCTTCTGCCGTCGGTCTTTCATGGGTCCCATCCTACTTGGGTACCCAAGAACCATGTTGCGCGTTCTGGCCCTCCGTGAGGAAGAATGCCTTGGCGCGGACCTCTCGCTCACCGGGGCGCGGCCCCGGATCGAGCGGACTGGACGTCAGGCAGCGGCGCTCGAACTGTCCTCGGTGCTGGCCTGGGCTGCGTCGGTGCCGAGCGCCTGATTCACCAGACCACACAGCTCGTGCAGTTCGTCGTTCCTTCGAATGGTGCAGGGCCCTTGCTTCTCACCGCGGACGAAATTCTGCAGGTACCGTTCGATGGCGTGGACCGGGCCAGCGACCCGGTGGGTGATCAAGATGCCAACCAGGAAGGTGGCGGGGACCAGCACGATGAAGGTCAGCGCCAGGCTCGAGAGCAACATGCTGGGCAGTTTCGAGAGCATCAGGTCGCCGTCCGTCGGAAGGTCCTGACTCAAGACCAGGGCGAATCGGTTGAGGAGGTAGACCTGGAAGAGTGCTGAAACGATCGACACGAGCAGGAAGGCCAGGATCATCTTTACCTGCAGACCGACCTTGTTGAGCTTCTGGAGTCGTTTGACGAAGACCATGGCGTTTCTCGTGCGAGTGGGAGTTCGGAGCGGGCCGATCAGGATTGGTTGATGTTGCGAACGTGCAGCGCCATCTCCAGGCGCTGGACAACGGGAGTTTGCTGGATGGCACCGGCCAGGACGAACAGCCGCACGCGCACCCAGCCGGTTCTGGGGTCGATCAGGAAGATGGGGTCCTGGAATCCATCGGCATCGAGGTCTGCGGCGGGCTGGCAGGTCTCCTGCAGGACAATCGGCGGGCAAAGGGCCGTATCTGTCACATCTCCGGGGACGGCCGGGTTCCAGGAGCGCAGGTGAATCGAGCCGAGCTCGAAAGAGTCAGACCTATCGCCGTCCCCGTTGAAATCGAAATCGCGGTCCGCTTCCGTGACCGTCGCCACGGGGGCGAAGCGCAGGGTGGAGCAGGCACCGGTGATCGCCTGTGCGTCCACGGTCGCACCCCAGCGCACGTCGGTCCCGTCGAATCGACTTTCGCCCGGCGCGCTGGCAATGGAAGACTGAAACACGACTCCCGTGCCGTCGCCCCGGTAGAAGCGCGGCCCGAAGAGCTCCTGGGAGACTCCATCAAATTCGCTGGCGCCGGGCGTGCTCTGGTTTTCAATGAAGCTGGCCGTTCCGGCCCAGCGTGCCACCGAGCCACGGGCGTGACCCGCGCCGCTCGTGCAGGCCTGACCGCGCTCTAGGTCGAGCAGCTCCATGCCATCCGCGGAGAGGCGTTCGTACCCGATGCGTTCTTCACGCGCCTCGCCTGGGCCGAGCAACAGGCGGCCCTGGTCCGGGAAGCCCAGGGTCGAGTTGACGCGCAGTCCATTGGTCGTACCCCCGCCCAGGTCTTCGGCGAGGAATGCCTCGGGTGTGATCAGGCGCCCGTACTCGAGCTCGCCCTTGACACGCACGAGCAGGTTTCTGGCGGTCAGGCCATGGTAGGAGGTGCTCACCATGCCCTGCATGCGGCTGACTTCGCCGTTCAACGCGTACAGGAAGCCTGACATCACGAGCGACAGGATGCTGAGCGAGATCAGAACCTCGAGAATCGAGAATCCAGATTGATCCGTGGTCCGTCTCATCAATAGCCCAGCACGTAGAAGCCGCGGACGAGCTGCCGGTCTCCGCCGACGCCGCGCCAGCGCAGGCTTATCACGATCGGAAGCAGGCGCGCATTGGCGCGCACATCGGGATTGTCGATCGCGCCGTCGTTGTCCAGGTCGCGGGGCAGGCCCATGTCGAGCCCCAGCTCGCCATCGGTCAGGGTCTCGTCGACAATCACGCCGATGGTCCCCACCGAGCGGGCACCCTCCCACGGCTCCAGGCCCGGAACATCAAATGTGTTACCGATGCTTCCCCCGGGGGCCAGGGCCGCCGGCAGGGCATGACCCCAGCCCGTGATGTCGGTCAGCGCTGCAGATGAGACTGCGCGCGTGGTCTCCATCATCGAGTGAAGTGCGGCGCCAGCGAGCTGTTGCTGGTGGTCGCCCCGGCGGAGCGTGTGCGCCGCCAGTGAACTGGATGTGAGGGCCAGCATGCCGATCATCAGCACGCTCATCGCCACCATGAGTTCGACGAGGGTCAGCCCGCCCTTCCGGCTCCCGTTTCCGGTCCGGGTTGCATGAGAAATCGACTGCATTGTGAGTCTCCGGCCCAGGCCGGGCGCTCGGGGACATCGGCCAGTCCTCGTTAAACCCTTTGGATAATCCGGGCCCTCCTTTCCCCGCTTCAGGGAGATCGCTGAAGCGTCGATGGGAATTCCCGTCTGCCCTCACATTGGCCATTCCTTTTCTAGGACAACATGATGCTGTCGCTCTCTCCGGCCCGAGAGGCCACCCTCGGAACCCACACTGCTCGTCGCGGATCAGCGCTCGTGCTCGGCCTGCTGATGCTGATGCTCGTCAGCTCGGTCGTCGTCGGCTTCCTGAACATGACGCGCGAGTCCTCTCGCCGCACCGTCCAGGACTCGGATCAGGCCCTGCTCCAGGCGGCCGCGGAGAGTGCCATCACCCTTGCAGTGGACCAGGTTTGGGGGCGCTTCGAGGCCGCCCGAGCCAATGAAGAGCGCACGACTCAGTGGGACTTCCGGGCCTTCATGGACGGCGCCGGCATTCTGGCTCAGGCAAGCGACGATCCACATTCCGCAAAGTCCACGGACCTGTTGCGAAATGTACGACTGGCGGCGAATCGCAGCGCAAGGCGGGCCGTGGGCATCGGCGGCGTTCGCGTCGAGGAACTCGGAGCCTATCGAGTGGACGATCTTGCATCATCACGAATGGTGTTTCAGTCAAGGGTCACGTTGGGGGAGGGGCAGGCAGCGCGTACTCTCGAGCTCGAACACGTGTATTCGGTGGAGCCCGCATCCTGGCAGGGTCTCGATTTCGGTCTGCTCGCGAACAACATCACCTGCACGATCTGCCACGCACAGGTGGACAATGCACACCGCTACTTCAACAGGGATCCGGAGAAGTTCGGTACCTTTCCGCGCGTCAAGGTTGGCGCACTCGAAGCCCTGCATCTGCGCAACGAGGTCTATTCATCGATCGCCGGAACCCTGTACCTGGCGGGCAAGGCCCTGACCCATACCGGCCTGCCGATCGGTGACTGGGGCACGCGCGACTTCAAGTCAGCCGAATTCGACGGACTGGGCTGGCTGGCCCAGGGACGCCGGGGCGATACCAGTGCCGCCGACCTCGACCCCGCGCATGCCTTGTCGCCCGCACCCTTCGAGAACCTGTACCTGCAGTACGGAATTGGAGGTGCGGGTCAGGTGGACGGCTACATGCCGCGCTCCTTCCCGTCCGTCTTTCCGGATGACGGTGGCATCGACCCGGTCAGCAAGCGTCCGGTTCCCGGTGACGCCGGAAACCGCCAGGTCGATCCGAGCGAGTTCTTTGCGGCCACATTTGACGCGGACGGGACGATTGCGGGCGGCTCGATCCAGGTCCTCGGCAGTTCGGAGAGCTACGGCTCTGCTGGTGAGATCCTGAGTGAGAGTACGCCTCACACGCGCGGCAGTATCGCCGGGGCCCTCGCCGGCAACGTGGTGCTGCGCGGCACCCGCGCCAACCCGATCCTTCTCGACGGTACGCTCGCGATCGACGGGGATCTGGTCATCAGCGGCTTCGTGCAGGGTGAGGGCACGCTCAAGGTCTCCGGAAACGTGTACGTCCCGTCCGACCTGCGCTATCTGGACGCCGAGGGGAATGGTGGCCGATCCTTCGGAGTCGCTGCGGGCGGCACGGAGAATGCCCTGGCCCTAGCGGCGGGGGGCAACATCATGGTCGGCAACCTGTATCACGGCCGCTGGGGGAGGGGCGTCGTCAACGGTGAGAAGGACGGTAGCTTCTCGTTCATCATGGATGAGCTGGCCCTGTTCAATCGCGCCGAGTGGGCCAAGACCCAGCCCACCGTCTTGACAACAGACGACCTGGTGATCGCCAACCCCTCCTACGCAGGGCCGGACTACACCCCGCGCTACTATTCGTTCACCGGCGACAGCACCATTCCGATCTTCAACAAGCGAATCAAGTACAACCCGCGTTCGGGCGCCTGGGTCGGCAAGGAGCATGTCGCCCACTGGGACGATTCGCGATTGACCTATGTGGATCCGAATGACAGAACGAGCCCCTTCCTGTTCGATGCCCGGGGCAATCCCATCGCGGTAGTCTCGCAGTTGACTCCCGAGGCTGGCTGGATTCCAGACGCGGTCATGCTGGACTTCATCCAGCAGAGCATTGGGGCTCGCGACCCGGACGAAGCCCTGGTCATCGATGCTCTGCTGTATTCCTCCAACAGCGTCTTCGGCATCATCCCCACCAGCGAACGGGCACCCGGTCTCGATGGAAGGCTCGAGATCAACGGTGCGGTGGTCGCCGCTGATCTGGGTCTGCTCGCACCGACCGAGATCCGCGTCAACTACGACCAGCGCGGTCGCCGCCTGTTGAACCTGACCTCGGACCGTCAGCTGGCCATTCGACGGGTGCTGGTGGCGCCCTGATAGGGGCCTCGGGGCACCTGCCGGGCATCGAGAGTTGGTGCGAAAGTTCTTCCGGCATCTGGTCGATGGGGCCTGGGTAGCCGCCGGAGGTGGGTTCCGGCGCGAAAGTCAGGTCCCCATGACACTCCTCGAAGTCACACTCTCCGACCGTTGCAAGCGCGTCCGCGCGCTCACCTGTGCTCTGATTTATCACGCTGGTTCAGGGCATCCAGGCGGCTCATTGTCCTGCGTCGACGTCTTGACCTGGCTCTGGGACGACGCCTTTGCGGACAAGCCGCCGGGCGGTGAGCGTGGAGATCAGCTGATCCTGTCCAAGGGTCACGCCTGTCCCGCCTTGTATGCCCTGGCGCATCAATACGGCCTTCTCCCGGCCACTGACATGACTCGCTTGCGGGCGCTCGGGTCCGCCTTGCAGGGGCATCCTGATGTGGTGACCCTGCCGTGGGTCGGGACGAGCACCGGCTCGCTCGGGCAAGGATTCTCGGTCGCCGTCGGTCGTGCCCTGGGCCTGCGCCTCCAGGACGACCCGGGACGCACCTACGTCCTGTTGGGTGATGGCGAGCTGCAGGAGGGCGAATGCTGGGAGGCGGCCATGTCGGCCGCACACTTCGGTCTCGATCATCTGACCGCAATCGTCGACTACAACGGCCTGCAGTCGGACGACCAGAACGCCAACATCATGGGCCTCGAACCCCTGGCCGACAAGTGGCGCGCCTTTGGCTGGAACGTGACCGTGATCGATGGGCACGACCTGGACGCGATCGATGGCGCCATCAACGAAGCGCGCCGGGTTACCGCACGACCGACCGTGGTCATCGCGAACACGACGAAGGGCAAGGGCGTCTCGTACATGGAGGACTCGCCCCTGTGGCACGGCAGTGTCGAGCTGCGCGACGAGGAGCTCGAGAGCGCTTTGCGCGAACTGGATGTCCCTGAGCAGGACCTATCGAGCTGGATCGACGGGAGCTTCTTCTCATGAGCAACGTGACGATCGATGATGGACCGAGCCTGATCGGAACCAGCGGCGATTCTCTGCGCGAGGCCTTTGGCAAGGCACTGGTGGAGTTCGCGCCCGAATTCCCGCAGGTGGTTGTGCTCGACGCGGACATTGCGGGCGGAACAGGCACCCATCACTTCCGAAGCGCGTATCCGGACCGATTCATTCAGTTCGGGATCGCTGAACAGAACATGATGGCTGCCGCTGGTGGACTCGCGAGCACGGGCCTGATTCCGGTCGTGACCTCCTTCGCGGTATTCTGCCTGCGAGCGCTCGAGCAGGCGCGACTCTCGATCGCCTACTCCCAGCGAAACGTCAAGATCGTCGCCAGCCATCCAGGACTGGACGTGGGGCCCGACGGAGGGTCGGCTCAATGTCTGGAGGACCTGGCCGCCTTTCGTGCCATACCGGGGATGCTTGTGCTGTCGCCGGCGGACCCGATCGAGATGCGCCTCGCCACGCGCGCCATGCTGGCACACGAGGGGCCCGTCTACATGCGGACAGGTCGCAGCCCGGTCGGGCGCATTTTCGACGAGGACCATCGCTTCGAGATCGGCAGGGGGCAGATCGTGCGGCCTGGCACCGACCTCACCATAGTCGCATGCGGTGTCGAGGTTGGGCGTGCCTTGCGGGCTGCGGAAGAGCTCGCTGCCGATGGCATCGACGCACGCGTGGTCAACATGCCCACCCTGTCTCCCATCGACACGGACCTGCTCGAATGCTGTGCGGAAGAAACCCACGCCTTCGTGACGGCTGAAGACCATTCTGTGAACGGCGGTCTGGGTAGCGCGGTGGCAGAGGCCCTGGCTCAGCGGCGTCCAGCGCCCATCGAGTTCGTGGCAGTGCGTGAGTTCGGGTGTTCTGGCGAACCCGACGAGCTTGCGGAGCGATTTCACATCGACTCGACCGCCATAGCCGTCGCCGCACGCCGAGTTGTGCTGCGCACGAGGATCTTGTGAGCGCGCGATCCACCGAGAACGAGCCCTTGCTGCTAGTGGTCAGCGGGGGAGTCGAGGCTGTCCGCGGGTTGGCCAGTCTGAAGTGCTCTGGCTGGATGCTGGCGGTGCTGGATGGTGACCCGGATGCTCCCGGTTTCGCCCTGGCCGAAGAGGTGCTGCACGCCAGCACCTACGATTGCGGCGCCGCTGCGCGCGCGGCGATCGATCTACACCAGCGTCGCCCGATCGCGGGCGTCATGTCGATCGCAGCCGATGTGCCCCACACGGTCGCGCACATTGCACGCACGCTCGGTCTGCCGAGGCTCGAGGCCGAAACGGCAGCGCTCGCCATGGACAAGCTGGCGATGAAGGAGCGCTTCGCGCGTGACGGTGTCCCGATTCCCTGGTTCGAGACAGTGCAGGGGCCCCAGGACATAGAGCGGCACATGGGTGAGCGCACCCTGGTCCTCAAGCCAGTTGATAGCCGCGGTGCGCGCGGCGTCTTGCGGCTCGACGCTACGACGGATCTGGCCTGGGCGTTCGAGCATGCCCATGGGGAGTCTCCGACCGGGCGCGTCATGATCGAGGAGTTCGTGGCGGGTCCGCAACTCAGTACCGAGTCGATGCTGGTCGGCGGCCGGGCTCACACATGCGGTCTCTCCGACCGCAATTACGAGCTGCTCGAGCAGACTGCACCCTTTGTGATCGAGAATGGCGGCGATCAGCCAGCGGAAGGGGCCGCTGACCTCCTGAAGGTCGTGGACCCTGTGATCGAAGCGGCCGCTGCCTCCATCGGGCTACGTGACGGCGTGTTGAAGGGCGACCTCGTCCTGGCCAATGGAGATGAGCCGGTCGTCATCGAGGTCGCGCCGCGCCTATCGGGCGGCTACTTCTGCACGGATCAGATTCCACTCTCCACGGGCGTTGACCTGGTCGAGCTGCAGGCGCTTGTCGCCATCGGCGCGCCGCTGGACCCGGAGCTACTGAAGCCACGGGACTGGTCGCCGACCTGCATTCGCTACTTCTTTCCACCCGTCGGCCGGCTTGCGGCCGTCGATGGATTCGACGAGATGCGCAGCAATCCGTGGGTCGAACACGCGGGCCTCTTCGTCCAGGGGGGTGACACCATCTCCCCGCTCACGGATCACACCCAGCGCGCTGGATTCGTACTGGTGACCGGAGCGACGCGGTCCCTCGCTCGTGCACGCGCACAGAGCGCGATCGATTCGGTGCAGTTCACTCTGGATCCCAATCCCGCCGCGCCCGTCGCGATCGAGCAGGAGGCAGCAGACGGGATCACCACGAATCGCTCACAGGATTCTGAACCGAGGCAGAACACGTCGGCCGTCGAACCAGGCTCAGTCTAATCTCATGCTGAACAACAAGTCCATTCTCGTCACGGGTGCCACCGGCTCTTTTGGAAAGGCCTTCGTACGCGCCGTCCTCGAGCGCTTTGCCCCCAGTCGTCTGATCATCTTCAGTCGGGATGAGCTGAAGCAGTACGACATGGCCCATGAGTTGACGGTCAAGGAGCATCCCTGCCTGCGCTACTTCATTGGCGATGTGCGTGACCTGCCGCGCCTGCGGCGTGCCATGCGGGGCGTCGACTACGTTGTGCATGCGGCGGCCATGAAGCATGTGCCGATCGCGGAGTACAATCCCTTCGAGTGTATTCGCACCAATATCGGTGGCGCAGAGAACGTGATCAATGCTGCCATCGACGCGAAGGTCAAGCGGGTCATCGCCCTCTCGACCGACAAGGCTGCCAATCCGCTCAACCTGTACGGCGCCACCAAGCTGGCCTCGGACAAGTGCTTCATCGCGGCCAACCACATGGGTGGCAAGCAGGGTACGCGCTTCAGCGTCGTGAGGTATGGAAACGTGATCGGGTCGCGCGGGAGTGTTGTCGAGTACTTCTCGAAGCTTGTGGCAGAGGGCGCAACTGAATTGCCCGTGACCGACATGCGCATGACGCGCTTCTGGATCACCCTTCAGCAAGGCGTCGAGTTCGTCATCGACCGACTTGCGGCCATGACGGGCGGAGAGCTGTTTATCCCCAAGATCGCGAGCATGAAGTTGACCGACCTGGCACGCACGATCGGTCCGGACTGCAAGCTGAAGGAGGTTGGGATCCGACCTGGCGAGAAGCTACACGAGGTTCTGTTGCCACGCGATGAAGCGCGTCATGCGATCGAGTTCCGGAATCACTACACGGTTGAGCCCGCCTTCAGCTGGTGGGATCGCGATGAACACCTGCTGGATGGGGGCGAGCCCGGGCGTCCCGTGCCCGAGGGTTTCGAGTACAGCTCGGATGCGAACACGGACTGGCTCGACGATGGGGATATCCAGGGATTGATCGCAGGGCCGGAATGTGAGGTCTCGGCCTCGACGGTGTGATCCATGAAGGTCACGGACACAGCTCCCAGCCCGATAGGCTACGGCCGCCAGGACATTCGCGATGAGGATGTGGAGGCGGTCGTACGCGTCCTGCGCGCCGACCGTTTGACCCAGGGGCCGGCTCTGGCTGACTTCGAGGATGGGCTGCGGGGTATCAGTGGCGCGGCCCACGCGGTAGCGCTCAACTCCGGTTCAGCCGCCCTGCAGCTGAGCATGGCGGCGCTCGGGATCGGGAGTGGTTCGGTCGTCATCACGAGCGCGAACACGTTTCTCGCGTCCGCTACCGCAGCCCTCTGGTGTGGCGCCGAGGTGGAATTCGTCGACATCGACCCGGCCACCCTGAACTTCGATCTGGATGACCTGGAGGCGCGCCTCGCCAGGGGCCCGGTGGACGCCGTCCTGGCCGTGCACTTCGCGGGCTTGCCCTGTGCCATGCAACGGCTCCTGGCGTTGAAGCAACGCTATGGCTTCAGGTTGATCGAGGATGCGTGCCATGCATTTGGCGCAATGTACATGGACTTCGATACACCGGTTCAGGTCGGGGGCCTGGTTGATGTCGATGCCACAGTACTGAGCTTTCACGCCGTCAAGCTCCTCACTACCGGCGAGGGCGGTGCTGTCCTCACGCATGACGCGAAAGTCGCGGACCGCGTCCGGCGGCTGCGGCATCACGGCCTGGCCAGTGACCCGGCCGCCAGACCATTCCCATCGTCTTCCGATTGTCCGTCCTGGTTCAACCCGATGTTCGAGCTGGGCGGTAACTTCCGACTGAGCGATCTGGGCGCCGCACTGGGATCTTCTCAGCTGCCGCGGCTCAAAGACTCCCTCGCGTCCCGCCGAAGCCAGGCGCGACGCTACGACGAGGCCTTCGAACAGGGGCGCTTCCCTGGATTGATCCAACCACCACGCCAGCCTGGGCACGCCTGGCATCTGTATGTGCTGCGATGCGAGCACGACGAGCGCGATGCACTCATGGCCTTCCTTGCAGAGCGCGGCATCGGCACCCAGCTGCACTACTACCCGGTCCCGATGCAGCCCTATTTCATGGAGCGCTACGGCGCGCCCCACGTTCCCCAGGCGGAATTCTACGCACGCCGCGCCTTGAGCATTCCGCTCTACCAGGGCCTGGCACGAATCGATCAGGTGCGGGTCATCGATGCGCTCGATACCTGGTGCCATATGAGGAGCACGAACTGATGATGGCACAGAGCCGTGACCATTCGGCAGACGTGGTTGCTGGGATCCAGGCCCGCATGGGCTCCACGCGCCTGCCCGGGAAGTCCCTGGCCGACCTTGCAGGCATGCCGATGATCCGCCGCGTGTACGAGCGTGCGTGCGCCTCAGCCCAGGTCGACCTGGTGATCGTGTTGACGACGGTGGAGCCCGTCGACGATGCCCTGGCCGAATACTGTGAGAACAACGGGATCCCATGTCGACGCGGCCCCGAGCAGGACGTCTTCGCCCGCTATGAGACCCTGATGGACGAAACGGACCCGACGTACGTCGTACGTATCACCGGCGATTGTCCATTCATCTGTCCCCAGCACATCGACGCCCAGGTGGAGGCGTTGCGTGCGCACGATGCAGACTTCGCACCTGCCGGAAACACCGAACACGTCTTCGCCGGCCAGGCCGTGATCTCCACCCGTGCCTTGCGGGCCGCCGGCCGATCCACGGATCCCGCGGATCGCGAGCACGTCGGTAGCTTCTATCTCGCACAACATGCCGAAGATTTTCAGAGCGTGCCCATGGTCACGGCCGCCTTCCCCGGATCCGATAGCCTGCGCCTCTGCGTGGACGAGCCGACGGATCTCCAGGCCGCGCGAAGTGTATATGAGGCCCTGGCCCCGACATGGGGCAGCTTGATCCCGATCGGCGAAGTGGTCCGCTACCTGCTGGCTGACGAGGAGGTGCTGCGGTTCGCCTCCGCTGCCACCCATAGCGACGCAAACCGGCGACTTGCGTCCCTGAAGGCTGAAGCTCGGACCTCCCGCACAAGTCGGTCGGAGACTGGCGCATGATGGGCGCGCGCGATCATCTGATCCTGCGCGCCGCCGGTGGTCCCTCGGTGGGCGTCGGGCACCTCGTACGCACGCGGGCCATCGCCCAGGAATGCATTCGCCGTGGCGTGGGATTCGACTTGATCGTCGACGACGGTGCCAGCGCCGACTGGCTGCGCACGCGGGGTACGAAGGCCGCCACGGTCGACGAGCGCCCCGGGTGGCTCTGTCAGCGCCCGCGTGCCCTTTGGCTCGATGGATTCCGGGACTGGCAGATTGAGCTGGCGCGCTTCGATCGTGACGCGACCAGCACGATCCTGGTCGAAAATCGCGTTGCGAATCGGGATCTGGCGAGCTTTACCGTCTACCCGGCCCTTCACCACGAGCCGGATGCCTGGGACCGCGCGAACCCTGAGCGTGTGCGCGCGGGCGTCGACTGGATACCGCTCTCCCGGGAAACCATGGAGATGCCCTGTGGCGAGCGCGACATCGATCTTCTGATCTCGTTCGGTGGCTCCGATCCGTCCCATCTGACCGAGCGGACGCTCGGCTGCCTGAGTTCGCTCGCCTTCGAAGGACGTGTCGTGACAGTTGTCGGGCCTCATATGCACGGGCGCCGGAATCAGATCGAGGATGCGGGCCGGCATCTGGCGCAGCACGAGGTGATCGATGGCGATGCGGGCATCGAACGCTGGCAGGCTCGAGCGAGCCTCGCGCTCACCGCCCTCGGCACCACCCTCTATGAGCTGGCCTGGTTCGGCGTGCCGGCCCTCGTGCTGGCCAACTACGAAGACGACCAACCCGCACTCGATTGGTACGCCGCGCAGGGCTGTCACCTGCCTCTCGGGGTGGCTGGGCAGCTCGACGATGGTGCCCTTGCGAGTGCAATGCACGCCGGACTGCGCGAGCTGGATAGCCGCCCAAAGACAGCGCGCCTGGATCTCGCCGACGGAAGTCGGCGCATCGTCGATCTCCTGACAACGGAGCCCGCTCATGCTTGATGCGACGCTGAACAAGGACGAGTCCCTGCTATTCGACACGGCGTCTGGACCTGTCGAGCTGCGCAGGTCGGCGCAGGGCGTGCTGTACACATGGCCACGCCCGACGGCGGCCGAGCTTGCAGCGCTGTATGGTGAGGACTACTACGCCTCGGACAAGCCGGCCTATTTCGAGAAGACCGAGCGTGAGCTGGGTTACTGGAATGCGGTCTGGGACATGCGCCGCCAGGTGCTCGAAGCCGAGCTGCCGGCCGGACGGCGCTCCATCCTCGATGTGGGATGCGCGGGAGGGTTTCTGCTCGATCGCTTTCAGCAATCGGGGTGGCGCGTACAGGGAGTAGAGCCTTCGCGACGTGCCGTGCAGTTCGCACAGGAACGCTTCGGCATGGACCTCTTCTGCGGGCCCGTGGAGGAATTTGAAACCGATGCTCCCGTCGACGCGATCCATGCGTCCCAGGTCCTGGAGCACCTTCTGGACCCCGAGGCTTGCCTGCACAAGATGGCAGGACTCATGGCGCCCGGTGGCCTCGTCTTTCTCGAGGTCCCGAACGAGTTCAACCCACTCCAGAGTGCCCTGGCCGAGGAGCTGGAGAAGCCACCCTGGTGGATCGTTCCGCGGCACCATCTCAATTACTTCAACTACGACAGCCTCGCCCGGCTGTGCGAGTCGGCTGGTCTCGAGGAGGTCATGCGGCTAGGGACGTTCCCGGTCGAGATGATGGCCCTGATGGGCATGGACTACGTGGGCAATTCCACGGTGGGCGCCGAGGTGCACCGGATGCGCATGGAATTCGAGACTCATCTACTGGATTCAGGCAGGAGCGATGTGCTGCTAGGAATGCAGCGCGGATTTGCAGACCAGGGGCTTGGCCGCACGGCATGCCTCGTCGCGCGAAAGGTCGGATCATGAAACGCAACTGTTGGCTCTGCGCTGGGGAGTGCGAAACCCTACGTCAAGCGTGCTGGACACTCCCGCACCTGGGTTCACAGAGGATCGGCTTCGGGATCTGCACCAGCTGTGGGCTGGCGCAACAGACGAATAGCGTCACGCCCCAGGAGATGACGCGCTATTACCGCGAGAGTGCCGTCTACACCAATCCTGGGCGTGGTGGCAGACCCTCCGCAGGCAAGGTGCGTGGCGTACAGCAGGCGCTGGACATGGTCGCCGACGGTCTGGGGCGGCCGGCCAGGAGTGTCTTCCAGGTCGGTTCCTCGGACGGCTACACCCTTTCGCAGTTCAAGGAGGCGGGCGCCGAGAGTGTGCGTGGCGTCGAGCCCAGTGCTGCGAGTTGCGAGCATGCGCGGGCCAGCTACGGGATCGAGACGATTGTCGGCACTGCTGAGGGGATCGAGCTTCCGCGAAACGTCGAGATGTGGGTGCTCACCCATGTCCTGGAGCACCTCTTCGATCCGCTGAGCCTTATGCGTCGCATTCGAGATGTTCAGGAGCCATCGGACTGGGTCCTGATCGAGGTCCCGCTGTTCGAGCAAGTACACCGTTTTCCACCTACCTACCTGACCTTCGAGCATCTCAGCTACTTCGGAGAAGCCAGCCTGCTGCACCTGCTGGAGCGTGCGGGCTACGAGGCAGAGCAGGTTCAGAAGAGCTTCTCCGAGGATCTCTACCCGATCATCCGGGTGCTGGCGCGCGCCACTGAACAGGTTCCGGACAATCATTCGCATGGTGTGCACGAGGTGGCCAGCACGCGCGAGCTTCTGATGCAGCATGTCGAGAGCGAACGGGCGTCGTGGATGAATGTGCAGGCCGTGGTGCAGGCTGCGCTCGCACCCGGGGCGCGCGCCTGGCTCTGGGGCGCGGGCATCCATAGCTCTCAGCTTCTTGCATACACGGATCTCGAGGACTTCCTAGAGATTGAGGGCCTGCTGGATTCATCTCCAATTCGCCACGGCCAGGGTTTCGGGGCCTTCGAGATCCACGATCCGGCCAGCGTCAACCTGCATGACGGAGCCGCAATCATCATCTCGTCCCACGCGGCCGAGGCGGAAATCTGGGAGGCTCTCTCCGCAGAGCGAGCAGCTGGTGTCGTGGTCGTTCGACTGTACGGCGACGATGACGGCGTCCACGTCGATGGAACTCCGGCGCTGGAGGCAGCATGATGCGCCTGGTCCTTGCCGGTGGATACGACACGCAGAACCTGGGCGACCATGCGATGCTGCAGGTGCTCATGCGTGACTTCGAGCAACGCGGAGAGCGCGTGCATGTCAGCCTGCTCTCACGCCACCCGGACGAGGATTTCGATGCCCAGTACGGCGTTCAGTCGATCCAGAACCTCGACCATCCGTCACGCGCGGCGGCGCGCGGCCGGGTCTTCCGCGGTCTGAATGGAGAGCAGGACAGCGGCGTGCTGCGCGAGCTGACGCGGCGCATTGCCCAGGCGGATGTGCTGGTGATCGGCGGAGGGCGCATGCTGGTCGATTACACGCACGGGTTCCAGCGTGGGCACCTGGCCTACTTCGCCCTGCTCGTGACACTGGCGCGCTGTCACGGTACCCGGATCGCGCTATTCGCCCAGTCGCTGGAGGAACTCGAGAGCGAGAGCGGCCGGGAACACCTGCGCTACATCGTTCGTAATGCTGATCACGTGAGCCTGCGTGAGCAATCATCCCTGGAGGTGCTGCGCCAGCTCGACCCGAGTCTGATCGACGGGCGTGTGGCCGTCGTCCCGGACCCGGCCTTCGGTCTGCTTGCAGCTCAGCGATACGCCGGCCCGAAGTTGCCGGAGCTCGACGCGGAACTGCCGGTTCTGGCGCTCAATCTGCGCAGCTACGTCTGGCGCGACGGGGAGGTCGATGAATTCGAGAGGCGCCTTGCGAGCTGGCTGGACGAGCTGCGTAGCGCGCGCCCCTTGCAGCTGCTCTTCGTTCCCCAGATGACCTATCACGTCGACCGGCCCGAGACAGACGATCGGGTCATCGCACGACGGGTGGCCAGGGAAATGGCAGATCAGTCGAACGTGCACTTCGTGGACGATCCCCTCACCGTAGACGAGGCGCTCGGGATCTATCAGCACGCGACTGCCCTGCTCACAATGCGCAGGCATGGGGCGTTGTTCGCGGCAACCCAGGGCGTGCCCGTGCTGCCCCTTAGCTGCGAGGCGAATACTGACTACATGGCCAGATCGCTCGGGATCGAGGACTGCTGTGTCGACCTGACCGAGGGGGCTCGTTTGAAGTCGCTTCAGCGAGCATCGAGTGTGATCGATAGCGCCCGGACGGAGGGGGCAGCCCTCATGGAGCGCTGCCAGGCCCAGGGCGAAGCGGTGTCTGAATACGCGGACGCCATCCTTGAACTGGGTTCGATGAACCACGCCCAAGAGGAGGTCCTTGCATGAGCACAGACACGACCGATCGCGTCGCTCTGGTGACCGGGGCCGGGCGCGGTCTCGGGGTTGGAATTGCCCAGGCTCTGAGCAAGGCGGGCTATCGCGTCGCCGTGGGGTACTGCAAGAGCCGGGCGGATGCGGAGCGAGTCGCATCGAGGCTGAATGGCGCACGGGCGTTCCAGGTCGATGTCGGGGACACGGATTCGGTGAGCGCTGCGGGGAACATGATCCGGGCCGAGATGGGCCCCATTGATGTGCTCGTCAACAACGCCGGGATCGCCCAGGAGACACCATTCCTACAGCTGACAGATGGGGACTGGGAGCACATGCTCTCGGTCAACCTGCTCGGTGCTGTGCGCTGCGTGCGTCAGGTCTTGCCGGGCATGCTCGACCGCCGCTGGGGTCGTATCGTCAACATCAGCTCGATCGGGGGCCAGTGGGGCGGCATGAACCAGCTCCACTACGCCGCCTCCAAGGCCGCACTGATCAACTTCACCCGGTCGATCGCGAAGCTGCATTCAGGCCAGGGCATCACTTCGAATGCCATCGCTCCCGGGCTGGTGGCGACCGAGATGAGCGCGGCCGAGCTGGATAGCGAGGCAGGTCAGGCAAAGGTATCCGGGATCCCGGCAGCCCGCCTGGGAACCATTCAGGAAGTCGGCGCTACCGCCGCTTTCCTCTGCACGGACGGCGCTGCGTATATCACCGGTCAGACTCTCAACCTCAACGGGGGGATGCTCTTCGACTAGGGCAGACGATGCGATTCTCCGGCATCCTGTTGTTCCATCTGAACCTCTGCTACTCGTCGATCTCGAAGGATCGGAGGCCGGAGGTCGTGGCCCGCTGCTACTGGCCGTTGCTCGGACTGCTCGATCAGGTACCGGGGCTGAAGCTCGCCATCGAGGCCAGCGGACACACGCTCGAGCTGATCGATGGGATCGACCCGGGCTGGATCGAGCGCCTGCGCCTCGAGGTGGCCCGTGGTCGGGTGGAATTCGTGGGCAGTGGGGACACACAGCTGATCGGTCCGCTCGTTCCCTCACGGGTCAACCGCTGGAATCAGCGTCTGGGCCAGAAGACATACGAGGGCCTGCTCGGCGCGCCCAGTGTGACGGCCCTCGTGAATGAGATGGCCTGGTCACAGGGGATGGTCGATCACTATCTCGACGCGGGCTACGAAACGGTGGTGATGGAATGGAATAACCCGCGTCTGAGGCATCCGGAGTGGGATGAGGAATGGCGCTACCAGAGTGTGCGAACGAATTCACCAGCCGGTCGGCAGATCGGCGTGCTGTGGGCGGATACGACGGCATTCCAGAAGCTGCAACGGGTGGCCTTCGGGGAGATCGAGCTCGAGGAATACGCCGAGTGGGTCGGGGGTCAGGCCAGGGACGATCGGGCGCTCTTTCTGTATGCGGGCGACGCCGAGATCTTCGACTTCCGTCCCGGGCGCTACGACACGGAGCCTCCGCAAGCGGATGAGAGCGAGTGGCTGCGTATTGCTCAGGCCATGCAACTGGCGATCGGACGTGGCGTCACATTCACGACTCCGCAGGAGCTCTGGATGCGGAGCCCTTGGGACGCAAAGCCCCTGGTTCGGCTGACGAGCTGCGCGGATCCCGTGCCGGTCAAGAAACAGCCCAAGTACAACCTGACTCGCTGGGCCCTGAGCGGCCGCGACGATCTGCACCTGAACGCCTATTGCTTCGGCCGGGAGATCGACCTGGAGCGCCGCGCCGCAGACGCAGACGAATGGCGCCACCTCTGTCGCCAGTGGAGTTCGGACCAGAGAACGCACATCTGCGCCGATCGCTGGCAGGACCTGCGTGGCGAACTGGACGAGCAGGCCCCGCCCCTGCTGGATTCCAAGCGCGTGACTCCGGCCAGAAGTCCGAGTAGCGCAGGGCTCGTCAGGCAGGTCGGACGTCGGCTCGAGCTGCGCATCGGGGAAGCGGAGGTCACGTTGAATCTACGCCGCGGGCTGACAATCGAGCGCGTGATCTTCCGCAGCGTCGGCGACGAGCCAGTTTTTGGCACCTTGCCCCATGGCACCTTTGACTCCATCCACTGGACCGCTGACTTCTACAGCGGGCACACGGTCTTCGAACTCCCAGGGACGCGGCGGGTCACGGACCTCGAGCCGGTCGAATACGAATCCTGGATCGAGGATGACGCGATAGTTGTCGAGGCGAACGTCCCGACGGCCCTCGGTCCCTTGCCCAAGCGTATCCGGGTAACCGAGAACGGAATTGAGCAGTTCTACGGCTTCTCTGCGTGGGGGCCGCAGCCGAGGGGCAGCCTGCGCACGGCCCACCTGACCCTGTTCCCCGAATTCAGCAAGCGTGGCCTGGTGGCTCGCTGCTCCCAGGGTGGACTACCAGAGACCTTTGAGATCGATGGTGACTGCGACCATGGCAAGGGGCTGAGCCCCTTCGTCTCGGCGCAGGCTGCTTTCGGCGCAAGCGAGGGGCCATTCCAGGTCGTCGCGGGAGACCTGCGTCTGGAGCTCGAGTGGCGCCGCGACCGGTGCCCGGTTCTGCCGCTGCTCTCTCGGGCCAGCGTCGACGGCAAGCTCCTCACGCGCCTGGCCTTCTCACTCGAGGAGGTCGATGACACCAGCCTCGGTGGCGGGAACAGCCCGCGGCGTGCCTTCCCGGATTTCGATCTACGGCTTACCGCACACCCGGTCCTGCACCCCGTCTACCAATGACACCGACGCCTTTCATCGCCGAGGTCTCCAGCAACCATGGCCGCGACCTGAAGCGCGCGATGGCCTTCATCGAGGCTGCAGCCGATGTCGGATGCGCTGGAGTGAAGTTCCAGCAGTTCCGCATCGACGAGCTCTTCTCTCGAGAGGCTCTCGCCTACGATCCGGCCCTTGCTCGTCGGCGCGCATGGGAGTTGCCTGTTGAATTCAATCCGGAGCTGGCGGCCTGCGCACACAGCCATGGCGTGCAATTCGCCTCCACGCCGTTCTACCGGGATGCGATCGCGGAACTGGAACCGTGGGTCGACTTCTTCAAGATCTCCTCGTACCAGGTTCTTTGGCTGGACTTTCTGCGTGAGGTGGCGCGCACAGGCAAGCCGGTGGTGCTGGCCACGGGAATGGCCGAAATGGATGAGGTCGCTGCGGCCGTGGATGCACTGGCGCAGGGGGGCTGCGAGGCGCCGACCCTCCTGCATTGTGTCTCGCTCTATCCGACGCGCCCGGAAGACGCGGGACTGGCGGCCATCGAGGCCCTGCGCTCGCGCTTTGACGTTCCCGTCGGCTGGTCGGATCACAGCGCCAACGGGGCGGTCGTGCGACGCGCGATCCAGCGCTTTGACGCCCAGATGATCGAGTTCCACATGGACCTGGACCGGGCCGGCGACGAGTACGCGTTTGGACACTGCTGGCTGCCGGCGCAGATCGGTGCGGTGATTTCGAGCTTGGCACTTCCGGCCAGCGACGGGCCTGGCCCGAGTGCCCTGGATGGCGACGGCCAGAAGTGCCCGCTGGCCGAGGAAGCACACGAGCGGATCTGGCGCTCGGACCCCATCGACGGCCTCAGGCCGATTCGTTCGGCGCGCGCTGAACTGGCGCGCGCAGTTCCCTTGACGGAGAGTATGAAGTGACTGGATCTCAGGTAGGTGTGAACCCCATTTCGGTCCTTCCCCAGGGCTGGCAGATCGATCGAGACGTGCTCGTGCTCGTCGGCGCGGATCAGGCCGGCGTGGCCGCGCTCTTCAAGGCCCACGGCCAGCAGCGGATCGTCTCTTACCTGCCGCCCGGGGCTACCGGACCGGCGAACGACGCCGCGGTCGAGATCCGCGACCATGGGTCATTGAGAGAATACGTCGCCGGACTCACGGGTGTCGGTCCGCAGCTTGCAAGCGTGAACGCGATCACCGGTGCAGACGTGGATCCGGGGCTTGTGAGTGAGCTTTCGGAGGTGCTCGGAAAGGCGCTGCGGGCCTGGCAGATGGGGCGCAATACCGTCGATGAATCCGGCGCCCTGTGGCTCGATCAGATGGTCCAGAATATGGCCAGGCTCGCCAGGCTCCCCAGCGTCGACGAGCTGACCGGAACGTTCAGCGGCCGGCCCTGCGTGATCGTCTCGCCCGGACCGTCGCTCGACAAGAATATCGGCCTGCTCAAGGAGCTGAACGGTCGCGCCGTGGTCATGACGTGTCCCCACGGACTGCATGCGCTCGAGGAAATCGGGGTCGTACCCGACGTCGTGGTGATCGGCGACGCGCGGGTTCTGGCGTGGCAATACGGTGACTACGACTTCTCGCGGGTGCCGGCCCTCGTATTGATGGCCAGTTCGAGCCCGGAACTGTTCGATCTCCCGGCTCGCCAGATCTTCACCTACGGATTCCACCCAGAGGTCGATCTTTGGGCCTACGAGTTCCTGGGCAAGGATGCATTCCTCGGCACGGGCGGTTCGGTTGCCTGCGCCGAATTCAGCCTGGCTCACCGCATGGGCTGCTCCCGCATCGCCTTCATCGGCCAAGACCTGGCATTCGAAGGTGGCCGCTACTACGCCGCCTCAGCGCGTGACGGAGATTCTGTTGCGAGTCTGTCGGAGGACGGCGAACACTTCGTGCTGGAGCGCCAGCTGCCCGTCGACGGGTTCAACCGTTGGGGTGAGGGAACCGTTCCCGCGCCGGCGCGGCGTGTGGTCGAGGTGCCGGGCTACCATGGGGGAGTGGTCCAGACCTCCGATGCACTCTCAGTATTCATCGACTGGTTCACGGCAGTTCTCGCCTCCGATGACTGCACCGCCCAGGTCTACAACTGCACTGAGGGAGGCGCCTACATCGATGGGATGGAGCACAGGCCGCTGGCCCAGTTCCTGAGCGACCTCGCGACCGACATTCAGCCTGTGGCGGCCGAAGAACTGGAGCTACGGGCGATTCGCTGGGATCAGGCCCAGGCCGAATCCCTCATGATCACAAGCCTGGCCCAGATCATGGCCCAGATCGAGGCATGTCGTGCTTCAGCCGGCAGTTGCCTGAAGCTCGTTCGCGCCGCGCGCGGCAATGAGGCCCGGCTGCGACGCCTCTCGAAGGAAGAGACACGCCTGCGTCGTGAGATCAGGAAGGTCCCATTCCTCGCGGTCATGGCTCAAGAAGAGATCCGGCTGGCATCGGAAGCAGGAGCTGCAGCCGCCGACGTAAGCTCGAGTCTCGATGCATCCGAGCGGCTCTTCCAGGTAGTCCTGAAGGCCGTTCGTGCCGTGCACTCTCACCTTTCCGAATCCTATCGGCAGCTCCGAGCCGCCTGACAACCGCGCGCCGTCCGGCCTCGGGCCACAGCGCACAGGGCTAGAGCTTCGACGATTGGTCGGCAGGCACCCTTCGGGGATAGGCGTCGCCGAATCTCTCGGTCTGGGCCGTAGCTGTGCTCCCGAGATCCAGCAGGGAACGCAGGCGTTCAGCCACGTCGGCCACCACGAATGGCTTGGACAGGAGGTCGGTGTTGGATTCTTGCAGGAAGGAGCCGAGTTGACTGCTCTCGGGCGCATAGCCAGAGATGAACAGTGCCGGGATTCCCGGGAGGGCCTGGCGAATGTGCTCAAACGCATCGGTCCCACTCGTCCTCGGCATCACGACGTCCATGATCACCGCGGCCAGTTCAGGATGCTGTCGGGCCTGGCTGATTGCTTCCTCACCATCGGTGGCCTGGATTACGCGGTAACCCAGCTTGCCGAGACTGGCCGCGAGCAGCTGCCGCAAGGACGACTCATCCTCGGCAAGCAGGATCGTCTCGTTTCCGGAAAGGTGTGGCTCCGAGGGACCAGAGGATTCCGTCAGCCGCTCGGACGTGGTGAGGGGTAGATGCAGCCGGAAGATACTGCCAACACCCGGCTGCGAGTCGGCAGTGATGAAGCCACCGTGGCTTTCGACGATCCCGTACGCGAGGGACAGGCCGAGCCCCGTGCCGTCTTGCTTGGTCGTGAAGAAGGGCTCCCAGATGCGTGTCAGGATCTGCGGTGACATGCCATCGCCAGTATCTTCGACCGAGATCTGAGCGAACTGGCCGCCCCGTTCGAGCCCGCGGTGTCTGGCCATCGCATCGGAGACCATGCATTCCCTCAGGTGAATTCTCAGCTCGCCTCCGTCCGGCATTGCCTGGCGCGCGTTCGTGGCCAGGTTGAGCAATACCTGGTCGAGTTGAGACCGGTCCCCCATGACGAACAGGGGCAGATCGAGTCCCGACGTAACGACCTCCAGGTCCTCACCCATGATGCGCGCCAGGAGGGTATGGAAGGCGAGGATGCTCGTTGCCACGTCGACGACCTTGACCTCGAGAACGTGCTTGCGTGAAAAGGTGAGCAGGCTACGGGTCAGTTCCGTCGCCCGGCCGGCTGCCGTGGTGATCTGCTTCAGGTCCGTGACAGCTGGATGGCCCTTTTCCAGCCCGTCGGTTGCCATCTCGGCGTAGCCGAGGATCACGGTCAACAGGTTGTTGAAGTCGTGCGCCACCCCGCCGGCCAGGAGCCCGATCGCCTCCATCTTCTGCGATTGGCGCAGTTGTTCCTCCACCTCATCACGTCGCGCAGTCTCCAGCGTGGCGGATGCGAAGTTCGCGATCGAGGCGCCCAGATCCTGGTCCTCGAGCGTCCACTCGCGAATCCCGCTCGTCTGGCCTGCGCTTAGCACTCCGATCAGACGCCCCTTGATCCGGATGGGCACGTCGAGCGTCGACCGGATGCCCGCCGGTCCGAGCATCGGGCCCAGCAACTCGCCTACGCGCTCATCGCGTTCGACATCCGAGACGACGAGCATCTGGCCGTCTTGCAAGGCCTTGATGTACCTCGGGAATAGAGAGGCTTCCCAGTTCGTTTCCTGTTCGGTCCCGATCCCGTCTGAGTCGTGTTCGAATGACCAGGTCAACGTCGAATGATCCTCGCTAACTAGCAGCAATCCAACCCGGTCTGCACCAAGAGCCCGGACCGTGACCCTGGAGACCCGAGCGAGTGCCTCCGACCGGTTCAGATTGACCGTCAGCGCCAGTTCCTCCAGCGCAGCGTGGGTTCGAAGGATCTGGTCCGAGCGGATACGGTTCTTCAACTCCGCGGCGCGGCGAACCGTGATATCCGTCGAGAGGCCAAGCATGTGGTTGCACGACCCATCCGACTCGATCAGCGGGACCTTGATGGTCTGGACCCAGCGCGTGTGACCATTCGCCTCGGTCACCGGTTCCTCGGGGATGAAAAGCTCCTTCCGCTCGTCGATCACGCGCCGATCGGCCTCGAGGAAGGCTGCGACCTCTTCCGCATTCGAATTGAAGTCCGCGTCGGTCCTTCCGACGAGGGCTTCGGGTACCGTGCCGTAGGCCGCTGCGACAGCCTGGTTCGCGACGCTGAATCGACCGTCGCGGTCCTTGACAAAGATGTATCCCGGGGACCGGTCGAGGATACGCCTCAGGAACTGCTCCGGGCGTGCCACGGATCGGGCCGGCGCATGGTTGCTGGAGCGGTGCTGTAGGATTGCGATGACCTGGGCGTCAGCTGCCGTGAATACCCGCGCCTCGCAGGCTCTGGTCGCGCCGTCGCCCTCGATCTCGACGGTGGCTGTCTCGACGACGCCGCTGATGCGACAACGTTCGATCGCCCGCAGCATGGCGCTTCGGTGCTCGGAGGCAGGCAGTCTCGCAAGTTTCTTTCCGATGCTGTGCACCGGGTTGACGAATGGCCCCCCGGGCCCACCGCCCTTGCATTCGACGATGACGCCATTCTCGTCCAGGATCAGGATCTGGTCGGGGAGAGTGGGGAGGTCGCCAGTCCGATCCAGCGCCTCGTAGGAGTCGGGCGTGGCCGCATGGTGACGTCTCGCTTGCTCACGATCGGAATCCTGATAGACACGATCCACCGCATCGAGGAACGGAGTCAACCCCGTGGGGATCGTGCCATCACCGAAGTGACGATCCAGCTGCCGCTTCAGGCGGGTGTGCAAGTTAGGGTTCGTTGTTGGGCGTCACGGGGCGGGGAATTCGCGAGAGCGACGGTCATCATTCCGAACCTACAGTATTGAATGGCGGGAAGCACGCTCGGCTCCCGCCCCCGGAACTCAAGTTGCTGAGTCTGGAGCCAGCAGGGCAAGCAGGTCTTCGCGCTCCGACGCCGTCGCGATTCCGATGGCTGTACGGCCGTCTGCTGCGGCGATATCGGGGCTTGCGCCAGCGGCCATAAGGGTCTTTACCATCTCGAGGTTGCCCTGCATGGCTGCGGACATCAGGGCCGTGAATCCGCCTTCCTGGGTCGCGTCCGCATGTGCCCCGGCCTTGAGTAGCCGATCGACCGTAGCGACGGAGCCACCGGCCGCGGCGGAATGTACGGGCGCGACCTTGCTCGGATTGTCCGCGACCGAATTCACGTCGCTGCCGCTCTCGATCAGTACGGCCGCAAGCTCCTCGTGTCCGAAGAAACAGGCCAGGTGTAACAGGGTAAACCCGTCGGTCGTCCGGCGGCTGGGCGCCTCTTCGTCGGAGTCCAGGACACTCACTACCCCGTCTCGATCTCCGAGGGCACAGGCCTCGAATGCATCTGGATTGCACCCGACCTCTCGCAGATGCAGAGCCGTCTCGGCTTGCCTGTTGTAGAGGGCCCACATGATGGGGCTGATCCCATGCTCATTCTTGCTGTTGACGAGCGCCGGCATCGAAGCGAGCAGGGCATCGATCTCGGGGCGCGCTCCACTTCCGATCGCCGCGTAAAACTCGACTTCGGTCTCGACGCCCACGCCAGGCCCGGTTTTTTTCTCCATGACTGACCCTCTCTACTTGCCGGAATACTGCGACTGTTTTAGATAGCTAGCCTAACTAACTAATGATACAACAGGCAGAATGTCAAGCTCCTCACCCGGAGAAGGTACTGGAGGCGACCCAGAGGCGGTTGCTGACCGCTTGCACTCGGGGGCAATCCACTTCTTGCGCCGCTTGCGGGCCTCGGACAAGGCCAGCGGGATCAGTGCGGCCAGGCTCTCTGCCCTTTCCGTCCTCGTTTTTGGCGGGCCGCGATCCGTCAGCGCCCTGGCCGATGCAGAGCAGGTGCGCCCGCCGACGATGACCCGTCTGGTGCAGGCGCTCGAGTCCGAGGGGCTGGTGCGCCGTCGACCTGACCCCTTGGATCGTCGCGTCGTTCGAATCGAGGCAAGTGCCAAAGCACGCCGGGTCCTCGAACGCGCCCGCGCGCGCCGAATCGATGCGGTCCGGATGCTGATGGGCGCTCTTGGCCCGGCTGACGTGCGTACCCTGGATCGCGCTGCCGACCTCATGGAAGAGATGGCAGTGCGGTCAGACCAGAGCTGACGATGCTCGGTTGCGGCGCGCGTCAGTCGTCGTGTCGGAAGATGAAGACCAGATCAGCCAGCTCGTCGATGGCAGTGATATCCACATCTCCGTCGCCGTCGTAGTCGTGCAGAACCGTGCAGCTGCCGGCCTGAATCGCTGGCAGGATTCCAGCGCCTACAAACGCTCCGGTGCCATCGTTGGTGTACAGACGGAAGGTGCCACTCGAAAAGCTACTCGACGTGAGGTCCAGGTGACCGTCGCCGTTGATGTCTCCAAAGTCCAGGGCGATCGGAAAGGAGTCGGCCGTGTAGGACGCCGGCGCTCCCAAGCTGCCGGTCCCGTCGTTGAGACAGATGGCCGTGCTTCCCGCGCCAGCAAGGATCGCACCCACATCATTACTTCCGTCCCCATTCAGGTCGCCTGTGACGACCATCCATGGATTCGAACCCACACTGCGCGTCCCGTGGAGCGCGAATCCGCCGTTTCCATCGCCCAGCAGGACTCCGACCCGCCCGTTGTTGATTCCGGCGACGACGAGGTCGAACAACCCATCGTTGTTCATATCGCACGCACTGACCGCCGTCTCGCCATTGACCCCTGCGTCGAAACTCGTCGCTGGCAGGAGCGTGCCGGTTCCGTCATTCAGGAAGAGGCTCATGTTGTTCGCGATGCGATTGGCGGAAACGGCGTCCATGTCACCATCTCCATCGGCATCGATCAGGGCCAGGCCACGGGGTTGGTCGCCACTGGGGTAGCGGCTCTGTGGCTGAAAAGTACCGTCGCCATTGCCGAGCAATACGGAGACGTCATGACTCAGGATATTGGCGACCACCAGGTCGATGTCCCCGTCGAAGTCCATGTCGATGCCCTCGCTGGGGCTGCAGTGGAATCCAACGCCGTAGGATGTGGCCGTTCCGAAGCTACCCGCCTGGTCATTCAGGAAAACCGAGACGTCCGACGTGTTTTCGTTGGGAATGCAGAGGTCGAGGAAGCCGTCGCCGTCGATGTCGCCCCCGTAGGCGCCGTATGGAGTGTCGCCCGGGACGAGCGTGTCCACGTGAGTGAAGCCAGAATTGGTCGAGACCGAGTCCGCCCAGAAGTTCCAGGAGTAAGCCCGGCCGAGTGGGATTCCCGCTGTGCTGCGGACCGCGCGAGACAGGCTCACGTAAACGGTTTCACCCGCGGAGAACGGAGTGCTGGGCGTGAAGATGAGTCGCCGGCCCCCATCGGTGAGCTGGATCGCGCCCGTGTGCGGACCGCTCCAGCGGCCGTCGACGCGAAAGTTGCGCGGATTCAGGCTCGCGGCCGCGATGGGGTGCGTGAATCGAACCTCGATGACCACCGACCGTGAAACATGCAAGGCGTTCAGGTCGGGCGTGACCCTCTCAACCTTGAACGGGTGCGGGTGCAGGACCGCGGGGCGGCGCGGCCCGGACGCACCCTGTTGTGAGACGGCGGACGCAGCGCAGGACAGAATTGCAATAGCGATCAACATTGGAGCGGCGGCTGGGTAAGCGATGAGATTCGGTGTGATCCGTCCTCATCATACCGCTCCTCGCGGTAAGCGGGCTATTCGACCGGCCGCAGGATGTAAGGGTATCGGAACTCCTCACCGCGCAGGGTTGCGATGCCAGCGACCAGTGAAACGGTGACGCCTACGGCCTGGATAAGGATCCACGGAACTACGAAAAGTGCCATGCCCATCGCGCTCCAGAAGGCCAGGTTGATCTGGAAGTTGAGCGCTTCGCGGCCGTGATCGATGACGCCCGGCTCGACGCCGCGCTTGTTGTGCCAGATGGCCAGCGCGATCAACGCGCCCAGGCCCGGAATGGGGGTGGCGCTGGCGATCAGCGGGGCCAGGTGACAGGCGGCGGCCCAATCACGGGTGCCCGGTCGCAGGAAGCGGTTGAGCCTGGCGTCGAGACGCGTGGCCCAGGATGGCTCGCCGTGGGTCGAGGACTCGGTGTACGGAGAATCGGATAGCTGGGACATGGTCGGCTGTACGGCCTCCTGGGCCGGGCATTTCAATGGATGGGGGAATTCGTCGGGTCGCGGCTCACGAGGGCTGCCCCGATGAGCTTGTAGAGCAGGCGAGCCCCCACAATCGCGTCCCAACCAACCCCGTCAGGGTCGCCGCCGGGACCGGGGCTGACCTCGGTCAGATCCAGGCCGACCACGCGCCGGCCGCTAGTTGCGAGTTCCTCGAGCCAGACGATGGTCGCGTGCCAGTCGAAGCCGCCCGGGACGGGGGTCCCCGTGTTCGGACACAGCGCGGGGTCGAGTCCGTCGATATCGAAGCTCACCCAGACCTGCTCGGGTAGGGGGGCGAGAGTGCGCCGAACGAGCTCGCGCAGGGACCGCCCCTCGGACCTGGCCCGCTGCCAGTCCCGGTCGAACAGGGTATGGATGCGATCGGAGCTGAGGATCAGCTCGTGTTCGGCGCCGGACAGGTCACGGATCCCACACTGAACGAGCGTCGATACGTTTGCGATGCGCTCCATCACGTTGAAGAGGATCGACGCGTGTGACCATTCATGGCCGTCGTAGGCCTCACGCAGGTCAGCGTGCGCGTCGAAATGCAAGATGCCGAGGCCCGGGTGATGCTGGGCACAGGCCTGGATGGCTCCGAATGGAACCGAATGGTCTCCACCGAGGACGGCCACGAGCTTGTTCTCATCGAGGCTCGACGCCGTTTGCGCACGAACGATCTCATTGAGCTCCGCGCCGATCGCGTTGACCCGATCGCCGGAGGAGTGCGCGTGGATGCACTCGGTGGCCTCGGCATTCAGTTCCTCGATGCGCGCATCGATGGGGAGCATGTGGATTCCGGCCCGAAATGGGGACCCGAAATCGAGGTCGAACAGATCGACCTGTCGGCTCGCGGCAAATACGGACTGCGGCCCATGAGCGGCGCCCTTGCGGTAGGAGGTCGTCGCGTCGAAGGGCACGCCGATCACGTGCACCTGTGCCTCGATCGAGGTGTGGGGAAGGCCAAATACGCCGCTGTCCACGCCGGCGGGCCCGTCGGGGTCGAAGGTGGCTGCCATGGATAGAGGATCCTCCATGGCCCCTCGGGCCGCAACCTCCAGGAGGCCATTGAAAAACTACTGCGGCGCGCTGCAGGCTCAGGGAGCCCTGGCCGGCGCGTGAGTTCATCAACGGCCTCTCAGCCTCGATCGCGCCGGTAGACCGGGCCACATCTCTTCGGTTTCGTGAATGCCCGGAATAGGCTCGCGTAGGGTGCGGGTGGTTGTTGGAAGACCCCCACGGTGGCGCTAGCATGCGGCCGACCGCCGCGATCACCGCTCCGGTACGCGCCTCCAGAGGGCGCTCCAATACAGCGAACCAGAGAGAGACATTATGGGTAAAACGATCGACGTAGGCGGCTGGCCCCCGGAGGGGAGCCCGAAGCCGAGCAAGAAGTCAGGAACGGGTGAGCGTCCGCCGATCCTCGTGACAATTGCGGCGGGCCTCTTCGGGATGCTGCTGCTCATCGGCGCGCTGATGGCGTTGTCCGGCAAATTGGGCATCGCAACTATCGAGGCCGAGGAAGTGGGTATCGTCGTCAACTACCTGACGGGGAACGAAGAGGTCATTACCCAGCCCGGCTACAAGATCTACATCCCGTTCATCGAAGAGGTCTTCACCTTCGACCGGACGACCCAGCTCTTCACGATGAAGGGCAGCAAGTACAGGAGTGCCAATCATGTGCCACACCTGGATGTGCGCGCCAACGATGGCTCCAACTTCAGATTTGACGAGCTGACGATCCTTTACGAAGTCGTGCCCGGTGAGACCTCCACGGTCTTGCACGACTCCGGCCCCGGATCCGCCTTCAAGGATGAGTGGATCAGGGCCCATGCCCGGTCGATCCTGCGGGATGAGTTCGGTCGCTACTCGGCCGTCGAGGTGGCGAACCCAACCGTCTACCAGGCTGCCCCGAACGAGGCCAAGCGCCGCATCAACGAGCTTATCGAGCCCCACGGCATTCGCATCGAGCGGATCAATACGCCCAACCCGAAGTTCGATGACAGCTACGAAGCGGCCATCGAGGAGCGCAAGGAAGCCGACCAGGAGGTTGAGCGGTTGATCGCAGAGGCTCAGCGCCTGGATCAGCTGCGGGCGCAACGCCTCGCCGGAGTCTCGAAAGAGAAGGAAGTTGAGCAGCAGAAACTGCATGGGGACCTGCGGCGCAGCTTGCTCGCGGCCCAGGAGCGGTTTATCGCCGTGCAAAAGTCAGCTGACGTCTACGCCACCGAGCGCGCGGGGCGAGGTGAGGCTGAGCGCAGCAAGCTAACGGCACAGGCGCGCGGGCTCGAGGCCAAGTACACGAAGGAAGCGGAGGGTATCGCCGAGAAGGCGCGCGCCCTCGAGCAGCGCGGTGAGGTCGTTGTGCGTGAAGCGATCATCCAGAAACTGAGGAAAATCACATTCACCCTGGTGCCCTACAGCCGAGATCCCATGCCAAAGCGGCTTGAACATATGGATGCGCGCGGCAAGGAAACCATGCTTGACGAAACCACCAGGGACGGGGGAATCTGAATATGAGAGCTGCAAAACTATTTCTGACGGTTGTCGGTGTCGTGATCCTTCTCGGGATCGTCTTCATCTCGACCATCAAGCGCGTGCCGCCGGGCACGATCGGCGTCAAGCAAGCCCTTTGGGGCGGGGCCGGTATTCTGGACCAGGATTTCGATACCGGCTTTCACCTGGGGATTACTGGATATCACAAGTGGCACTTCCTGGACCGCAGGACGCATTTTGTGACCTTTGCCGATTCGGGCTCCGACTCGGATACCGGGGAACTCAAACCGCCGCTCATCTTGCGCACGAAGGACAACAACACGGCCACTTTCGACCTGTCGGTGACCTATCGCATCCGCGAGGGTGAAGGCCACAGCATGGTCGAGCAGGGCTTGAAGGACGTATATCGGCAGCGTGTGTTCACGACCGTCGAGAGCGTCATGCGTGAGGAACTCGCGAACCTGGCATCCGAGGACATCTACAGCACTGAGAAGCGTCTCGCGGCCAGTCAGGACGCCATGCCGAAACTCGAGGAGGCCCTGAAGGCCTTCTATGTCAAGCCAGAGCAGGTCCTCATCCGGGCGGTGAGATTCACCGGTCCCTACGAGCAAAAACTTCAGGAGAAGCAGCTGACCTACCAGAACAAGCTGCTCGCTGGAGCGGAGGAGCTGGTCGAGAATCAGCGTGCGATCACGGAGACCAAGAATGCCGAGATCGAGGCTGCCGAAAAGGAACTGCGCGGCGATTGGGACAAGCGTCTCGAGCAGTTGCGTGCCACGACGGAGGTCGAGATTGCCAAGGTGAATGCCGACGCCGACAGGTATGAGGAGCGAGTGCGCGCAGAAGCGGACGCCGACTACGAGACCATGATCGCCGAGGGCCACCTGGCGATCGCGAAGTCCGAAGCCCTGCGCAACGAGTTGCGCAACAAGGCGCTGGACACGGTCGGTGGGCGTATCTACCTGGCCCAGCAAGCCGCCAGCAACCTGCAGTTCGACCACGTGACGTTGAACTCCAACGACCCGAATGTGCCATCGATCCTGGATATCAACGCGCTGGTGGATTTGCTCGTCGGCAAGGCTGAGTGACCACAGGGGCCAGAGTCCCCGACAAGGAGACGGCGCCCGTGCTGACCAGCATGGGCGCCGTCTCTTGCATAAATCGACGGTTTCTCCGGGCGCCAAGCGCTTCTGGGCCCCATATTTGGCCGCCGCAGGCCGATTCCCCCTCTCCCTTATTAAAGGAAATGCTCCGTGCCCGAATCCATTGCCGACGGCAAGGTCGTCACGATCCACTACACCCTGACCCTCGATGACGGCAGCGAGGTCGACTCATCCCGCGGCGGCGACCCCCTGGTCTACCTGCATGGTTCCCAGAACATCGTCCCGGGGCTCGAGGCTGCATTGACCGCGAAGAGCCCGGGCGAGGCCGTCAAGGTCGATGTGACCCCCGAGGAGGGCTACGGCCACGTCGATCCCGAGGGACAGCGCCGCGTGCCTAAGGAGTCCTTCCCCGAGGGACTGGAACTCGAGGTCGGCATGGAGCTCGCGGCCCAGGACGACGACGGTCACGTATTGCCCCTCGTCATCAAGGAGGTCGCCGATGCCGACGTGCTGGTCGACATGAACCACCCCCTCGCCGGACAGAACCTGCACTTCGCCGTCGACGTGATCGAGGTGCGTGCGGCCAGCGAGGAAGAGCTCAGCCACGGCCACGTTCATGGCCCGGACGGGCACCACCATCACCACGAGCACGAATAGGCGGGCGGGCGTCTAGCCGTGCCTGGTATAGGTCAGTACCTGCTGGCTTGTTTCAGTGCCCTTCGTGACCTCGACCCGGACGACCATGCCGTTTTCTTTGTTGCGCTGGTACTCGACGGGACCGAAGCGCATCACCCCGTCCTCGAGCATCTCACCGGGCCAGACGCGCGCCTCGTCCTTGGCTTCCCAGCTCGTCAGGTCAGGGTCGAAGTGCTTCAGTGACATCACGAGGCCGGACGGGCGGTTCTCGATAGTCATCAATTCGTAGAACTTCACTTCGCCATCCTGGATGAGGCGGAAGGTCCCGAGCATCGCGCCGCCCGCGCTCGGCATCCACGACTCGTCGACCGTCCCGCCGAGACCCTGGCCGGACCAGTGCCCCGCCATCCATGCCAGGGGGTGGTCGGAGATCGGCCGTTCTGTAGTTGCGGGCAGGCCGAGGTAGGCGACGAGGGAAAGCGCGAGGGCGGTGAGCTGCTTCATGGGATTTCCATTCGGGGTTGGTACTTCCGGATGCCCAGATGACGGTTCAGTCGGCCCCAGATCGACCGGGAAAGCACAAAAAATGAGGGTTGGGCCTCTCTGGGGCCCAGGATCCGACTATTTGCCAAGAAAGCGTGGCGCGCGTCCGTTCCACCTGTGAGAAGACCTTTCAGGCATGACGGATCAAGACGAGGCCGAACTCCTCGAACGGTTCCAGGCGGGTGTGGCCGACGCATTCGCCGAACTGGTTCGAATACACCAGGGCCCGCTCCTGCGCTACGCGCGGGGGCTGCTCGGAGCCGGTAGCGCGTACGAAGACGTCGTCCAGGAGGCCTTCCTCAAACTGGCCCAGAGTCCCCCGAAGTTGTCGGTGGGAGGTGAGAAGCTCGCCTCGTGGCTCTTCAAGGTGGCCCGGAACCTCTGTATGGACGTCATGAGATCAGAAACGAGACGCAAGAAGCGCGAAGAGAGCGTCGCTGCGCATGAAGCGACGGGTGGCGGAATGGCCGCCGTCGATGCGCAGGACACACGCGGGGCCATCGAAGCCAAGCTGTCCGGCCTACCGGTCGACCAGCGCGATGTGCTGGTGCTGCGGCTGCTTGGAGACAAGAGCTACAAGGAGATCGCAGCCATCACGGGCAAGAAGATCGGCACGGTCGGCTGGCTCGTCAGCGAGGGCTTGAAGGTCCTCAGCACGGAGCTCGCTCCACTCTTCACGGGACAGGTCGCGGTAACTGGTCGGAATGCTGCTAGTGCGCAAGGAGAAACGTCATGAACACGCCCGGAAACGATCGAATGCACGAGTTGTTGTGCGCCTATCTCCTGGATGAGGTCGACGCGAACGAGAGGGCCCAGGTTGCAGAAGCACTGGCCGCGTCGAGCGAACTACGCGCCGAGCGCGACCGACTGGAACAGACCCTCGGACTGGTCACCTCGGCCTACCAGGGCGAAGAGGCCCTCTCCGAGTCCGCATTCGCGAGCGTGCTCGACCAGGCGGAAGCGTCGGCCAGACCGGCGCGGCCGCGCTTCGTGTTGCTGCGGCCCGCGATGATGCGTGCCGCGGCTGCGGTGCTCGTTGTGGTGACCGGCACCTGGGCCTGGATCCAGCGCGGCGAGGTCTCGACGGGCGATGAGCAGGTCGCGGTGGCATTCAGGGCATCCAGCCCGTCCAGGGCGGACGGCGAAATGGCTCAGGATGAGCAACGCCTCGAGCAGGAGGGCGCTCGTCGAAAAAACAAACCGGCGGAGATGCTCCGAGATATCGGGTACGCGAACGCGGATGGTCCACAGGCGGAAGCGCCGAGTGGCCTCGGCTACCTCGGCGAGCAGGACATGGACGTCGTGGCCGGCAAGGAGAGTCAGGTCTTCGAGGAAGTCGCCGAGACCGAAGCTGACCCGAAGGCGTATCTGGACGAACTCCTCGACGACAAGGCGTTCAACAAGACCATTGCCATCGGTGGCGTGGCGGGTGCCAAGTCGGATGTCAGGCTCGAGGACGCAGAACGATCGGCCCTGAAGGGAATGGGATACGTGTCGAGCGAACCAACGGTCGTGAAGGTGCAGGAACCCGTTAGCCCGGCTGTTCCTGGACGGCAGAGCACACCCATCGGAGTGGGCGAGGGCAAGGCTGGAGCACTTGGCGCAGGTCTCGGCAAGAAACGCGAGCAGGTGCGCCAGAAGCAGCTATCGAGAGATCAGCAGCAGCAACTGCAGGCACTCGGATATGCCGATGCTTCCGGGGGCAGTGCGGCCGAGATGCCGCAGGCGAATGCACCGCAACCGACGGGCGCCCACCGGGGACCTGGGGACAGCGTTGCTCGAAACCGCAATGCACTGGCATCCGGCGTCCCCTCTGCACCGACCGGCGGCACAGCCGAGCAGCGCAAGGATCGCGGGGAAGCTGTCGCCGCTCTGGATCGCGACGGCCGTGCGGGCGGCTCGGACACCTTCTATATCGGAGGCGGCGATCGAGCCAAGCCTTCACCCGTCGAGCGCGAGGCACAGCTTCGCGAGTGGAGAGAGCGCGTCATCCATGACTGCTACCCGCGGCCCAATGATCTGCCGCGCGACATGTACTTCCGTTTCTGGGGCGACAACTCCTTCGAGCTGACGGAGCTCGACAGCCAGTCGACCTTCAGCGCGGACGTGGATACGGCCAGCTACGCCCTCGCGCGGCGCTACCTGGCAGAGGGCAACATCCCGACCAAGGCCCAGATCCGAACCGAGGAGTTCCTGAACGCCTTCGATCCGGACGTGCCCGCGCCCAGTGAGGGGACCTTCGCGATCGAGACCGAGCTGGCGCCGAGCCGCTTCAGTGGCGACCGGAGCCGCAGCATGCTGCGCGTCGGGATCCGCGGGCGAGAGGTCTCGAAGAGCGAGCGCAAGCCGCTCTCGATCACCTTCGTGATCGACACGTCTGGCTCGATGCGTGAGAACGACCGGCTGGAACTGGTGAAGCATGCGGTCCGGCTTCTTGTCGGAGAGCTGAATCAGGACGACTCGATAGCCATCGTTTCCTACTCCAACAATGCGCGCATCGTGCTGCCCCTGACCTCCGCTGACCGCGGCGGTGAGATCGAGGCCGCCATCTATCCGCTCCAGCCGGGCGGTAGCACGAACGCGGAGGCCGGCTTGATGCTCGGCTACCAGGTGGCCCAGGCCGGGCTGGACCCGACCCGCAACCACCGGGTCGTGTTCCTGTCCGACGGGGTCGCGAATGTGGGTCAGACGGACCAGGATCGGCTTGCCCAGAGTGTGCGTCAGAATGTGGACGCGGGCATCTACCTGAACACCATCGGCGTGGGCATGAACAACCACAACGATGTGTTCCTCGAGCAACTGGCCGACAAGGGCGATGGGGTCTGCGACTACATCGATTCTCCCAAGGCTGCCAAGCGGGCGATTGTGGAGCGTTTCACCGGTGCCTTCGAGACCATCGCGAGCGATGTGAAGATCCAGGTCGAGTTCGATCCGAAGCAGGTCCACCGCTACCGCCTGCTCGGCTACGAGAACCGCGCGGTGGCCGACAAGGACTTCCGCAACGATGCGGTCGATGCGGGCGAGGTCGGTGCGGGCCACCAGGTCGTGGCCCTGTACGAGCTCGAGATGGTCCCGGATGGATCCGGCGAGGGACCGTTTGCGACCGTGCGTCTGCGCTACAAGGAGCCGCTGGTCGCGGGTCAGGACCCGCGCGAGAGTGACGTGACGGAGATCGAGGCTCAGGTGGCCGCTGGAGACGCGAAGCAGAGCTATGCTGCTGCCAGTCCCGGCTACCGCAGGTCGGTCGTCGTGGCTCAGTTCGCCGAGTTTTTGCGCCGCTCGACCCACGCCCGCGGGGATGCCTTCGAGGAACTCTTGTCCGAGACCGCCCAGCTCGCGCGCGAGCTGGCGACACCGGAGTTCGACGAGTTCCTGGGGATGGTCAAGAAGGCCTACCAGCTCGGCCCGCCGGCTGACCTGCGTGGCGACCTGGAACTGACCCTGGACGAGTTCCGTCGCTTCCAGATCCTGCGCAAGGAGCTCGAGTCCCTGAACAGAGAAGTCGATGGCGCCCTTCTGAAGGATCTCAAGGACCGCAACATCGAGCTCGAAGAGCAGTTGCGTGACCTGATCAAGCGCGAGATCGACAAGCAGGGCTAGCACACCTGGCGAGTGGTCATTGCAGCGCGGCAGTACGGGTCATCCCGTGCTGCCGCAACCTCGTCTGGACGCCCAGCGCGAACACGGTTAAGATCCCCCGCCCGTCACACTGGCTGGATCGAAACATGAAATCATGACCGAGTCCGCGCCCTCCGATTCCCGCCCGGTGTTGACGATCGACAGCGCCGCGCGCGTCACCTTCGCCTCTGCTCAGAACGCCGTGCCGATCTTGCGCTCGGTCTGCGTTCACAACCCATCCGACGAGGCGCGGGAAGGCCTGACCCTGACCCTTCGGGCTCAGCCGGGATTCCTGCACGAGAAGACCTGGGTCATCGACCGGCTCGACGCGCGTGCGGACCTCTCGCTGGCTGACCTGGACCTGGTCCTGAACCTCGAATTCCTGAGCGGGTTGAACGAAGCGGAGCGGGGACAGCTGACCTTCGAGCTCTCGGGCCAGGACGAAGTGATCGCGCAGGAGGTCGTCGCGGTAGAGATCCTGGCGCGCGACGAATGGGGCAGCGTGGGAGAGATGGCTCAGATACTCGCGGCGTTTGTTGCGCCCAACGACCCCGCGGTTGCGCCGATCCTGAAAGAGGCCTCGAGGATCCTGGAGGCTGCCGGGCACGTCCCTTCGCTCGAGGGCTACCAGAGTGACGACCCTCACCGAACCTACATGCTGAGCGCGGCCATCTGGTCGGCAATTACGGGGATGGGCCTCAGCTACGCGGAGCCGCCGACCTCATTCGAGGTCTCAGGCCAGAAGGTTCGCAACCCGGGACGCATTGCTGGCGAGGGCCTCGCAACCTGCCTCGACACGACCCTCCTGTTCGCCGGGGCTCTCGAGGCTGCCGCCTTGAACCCGGTGGTCATCTTCACCACGGGGCATGCCTTTGCGGGCGTGTGGTTGAGAGAGCAGACCCTCGCATCCGTCGTCGAGCTGGACATCACGGAGCTGCGCAAGGCGATCGCGGCCCACGAGTTCATTCCCTTCGAGACGACACTCGTCACGACCAGGCCACCGGCGGACTTCGGCCAGGCGGTAGCCGAGGGCGAGGCGCGACTGAGTGAGGCGCGTGAGACCGAATTCGACCGTGCCGTGGATATCACCCGAGCTCGCGCCACCGGGATCCGACCCATGGCGAGTCACCGGGAAGTCGAGACCGTTTCGGACGACAGCCGCCCCGTGGTCACCGCCGCTCTGCCCGCCGTTCCCGATTTCGGACTGCTGGCCGACGAGCTGACCGAACCCGTGCCCACCACGCCCAAGGGCAGGATCGAGCGCTGGCAACGCAAGCTACTCGACCTCTCCCTGCGCAACCGGCTGCTGAATTTCGTGGAGACCAAGCAGACCATTCCCTTCGTCTGCCCGGATGTATCCACGCTCGAGGATCTGCTGGCCGACGGCAAGCGCTTTCGAGTCGTGTCCCTCAACGAGGAGAACCCGGTCGGCGATCGCGACCCGGAACTGCATCGGCGTGAGACAGGCGAGGATATCTCCGAGACCTTCGCCAGGAGCGCCCTCGAGCGCGGGCAGGTGTGCGTCCCGCTGAGCGCAGCGGAGATGGAGAAGCGCCTGATCACACTCTATCGCCGTGCGAAGAGCGATCTGGCCGAGGGTGGGACGAACACACTCTTTCTGGCGGCGGGTTTCTTGCGCTGGAAGAAGAGCGTTGAGGATCAGCGCACCTACCGGGCGCCGCTGCTGCTGCTGCCGGTCAAGCTGAACCGTCGCTCCGCGCGCTCGGACTTCACCCTGTCGCACCATGAGGACGACGTGCGCGTGAATGCGACACTTCTGCAGTTCCTCGAGCGCGACTTCGAGCTGGCGGTGCCCGGATTGCAGGGTGAGTTGCCCAAGGACGAGTCGGGCATCGACCTACCCCTCATCTTCGAGACCATGCGGGCCGCCGTGCGCGATGTACCGGGTTTCGAGGTGGTCGAGGAGCTGGCCCTCTCGACCTTCTCTTTCGCCAAGTACCTGATGTGGAAGGATCTGGTCGATCGAAGCGATAGCCTGCGCGGCAACCGCCTCGTCAAGCACCTGATCGACAGTCCGGACCAGGTCTTTGGCTCGGGGGACGGGGAGTTTCCTGTGCCGACGGACGTGGATCGCGAGCACTCGCCCGTGGACCTCATGACGCCATTGCCAGCCGATAGCTCCCAGCTCTCGGCTGTCCTCGCCGCGGCCTCAGGTCACGACTTCGTGATCATCGGTCCGCCGGGAACGGGCAAGAGTCAGACGATCGCGAACATGATCGCGCACTGCCTGGCGATCGGAAAGACCGTGCTATTCGTGGCGGAGAAGGCGGCCGCACTCGACGTGGTCCACCGACGGCTCAAGGCCTATGGCCTGGCCAACGCCTGTCTCGAGTTGCACTCGAACAAGGCCGACCGCCGTTCAGTTATCGCGCAGCTTGGTGCAGCCTGGGATCGCAAGTCTGCTCGGACCCACAAGAAGTGGATTCAGGTGAACGCTGACCTGGAGGTCCACCGGGACAAGCTGAACGCCTATGTGGCCGCCCTGCATGCGGAGGGAAGCCACGGCTTCAGTATCTTCAACGCCATCGGCGCGGTGGCCGGAAGGCAATCGTCATTCGTACTCGAGTTCGCCGGACCGGATGCACATGACAGTGGCGGCTTCGAGGAGCTGGAGTCCCTGGCGGAGAGGGCCGGGCTCACGTTCGGGATGATCGCCGAGTGTCGCTGGCTCGGGTCCGTCGGAGTATCGGACTGGTCCTTCGCCTGGCAGACCGAGCTGCTGGCTCGGGTCGGGAAGCTGGAGCAGGCTGCACAGGCCTTGCTCGAGAGCTCGCGCACCCTCGACCAGGCCCTTGGTTGCGATTCGGACGGGAGCGCAGCTACGACACACCGGGCCCTCTTGACCCACTTCGCGACGGCCAGCGCCAGGACTGCGGCCGGCGAGTACGGCGTTGCGATCGAGCCCGGCTTCGAAGCTCTCGAGGAAGGTCTGATCGAGCTCGAATCCGCGCAGGCCACGGTCCAGGAATCACGTCGCCGCCTTTCCGCCCAGTACAGCGACGGCGAGATCGCCCGCGTGCCAGTGGAGGAACTCGACCGGGATTGGCGCCAGGCCGGCGTCAAGTTCTGGCCCCTGTCTGCACTTGCTCGGCGCAGGGTGCGCAAGTTGCTGCAGACCTATGCCGAATCCGGGAAGGCCAATCCGGAATCGGATATCGAGCCACTGCGCACATTGAAGGAGGCCCTCGCCGCAGTGCCACAGAGTGCACTCGCAGGGCTCCCGAGCTTTGATGGTCTGGAGACGGACCTTCAGGTCATGGGCACCTATCTCGGGAACGCGAAGGCCATTCGCGACGCCATCGATGAGCTCGACCTGGACCCGTCCGCTGGCTGCAGGAGCGACGGGAGCCTGGCCGAGATGCTGGGCGAGGGTGGCGATCGGGGCGCCCTGGCCCGGGTCGCCGCAGATTATCTTGCGGTCGAGCGGGCCTTCGATGAAGCGTGCGCCGCGCACGAAGACCACGCCAAGGGGCTTCCGGAGATCGAGTCACTTTCGGGGCTGCTCGAGGCGCTGGCCGGGATCCGCGCGGAGACGTCGCAGCTCGCAAGCTGGTCGAAGTGGGTCGATGTTCGCAGCCAGGCCGTGGAGCGCGGGCTCGGTCCCCTGCTGGACGCGTTGCGGAGCGGGCTCGTCACCTCGCCCGCGGATGAATTCCGGGTGGCCTACTTCACCTGGTGGCTTCCGCTCGCGCTCGATGCGAGCGCCGAACTGCGCGGATTCGTTCATTGGGACCACAGCGAGCTCGTGAGGAGATTCTGTGAGCTCGACTCGGCGGCCCAGGACCTTGCGGTCGGGGAGATTCGCCGGGCCGTGGCCCATGGCCTTCCCGCGCGCGACGGCGTCCCGCGCAAGTCCGAGCTGGGCATCCTGCGCCACCAGCTCGGTCTGCAACGACCGAGTGCGTCCATCCGCGGCCTGATCGCGGACATGCCGGAGACGTTTACTCAGCTGGCGCCATGTGTGCTGATGTCGCCTCTCTCGGTTGCCCAGTACTTGCCCACGGATCATGCGCACTTCGACATCGTGATCTTCGATGAAGCGTCCCAGATCACAACCTGGGACGCGATCGGTGCGATCGCGCGCGGGCAACAGTCGATTATCGTGGGCGATCCGAAACAGCTGCCTCCGACGAATTTCTTCGGTCGCTCCAACGACGACGAAGATGAGGATCTCGAAGTCTACGAAAAGGACCTGGCGAGCATCCTGGACGAGGCCTCCGTGGCCGGGCTTCCGCTGCACCAGTTGAACTGGCACTACCGCAGTCGCGATGAATCCCTGATCGCCTTCTCCAACCAGAATTACTATTCCAACCGGCTCGTGACCTTTCCCTCTCCGAGCACGGCCTCGGATGCGGTCGTATTTCACAAGGTCGATGGTGTCTACGCGCGCGGATCCGGCCGCACGAACGAGATCGAGGGGCGTGCGATCGCGGCCTTCGCGGTCGAGCGCATGAAGGCCTGGCTCGAGCAACCCGAGGACGAGCGTCTGACCCTGGGCATTATCACGTTCAATGTTCAGCAGCAGGAATTGATCCTCGATCTGCTGGATGATGAGCGACGTGCCATGCCCGAACTCGAATGGTTTTTCGATGATGAGCGCGAAGAGCCCGTGATCGTCAAGAACCTGGAGAACATCCAGGGCGACGAGCGTGACCTGATTCTCTTCTCGATTACCTTTGGGCCCGACAAGGCGGGAAAGATGACGATGAGCTTTGGCGCCATCAATCGGGATGGGGGCGAGCGGCGACTTAATGTCGCGGTGACTCGAGCCCGCGCCGAGCTGCACATCTTCTCGTCGATCACCGCCGAACAGATAGATCTGTCCCGTTCACGGGCGCGCGGTGTGGCCGATCTGAAGGGCTTTCTCGACTACGCAGTTCGTGGAGAGGTCGCACTACCAACCCCGCCAGAGGACTCCCCAGAAGCGCTGGCATACGACTTCGAGGCCTCGATCGCGGGTGCCCTCGAAGAGCGTGGCTGGGAGGTCCGCAGTCAAGTGGGGGTCTCCGGGTTCAGGATTGATCTGGCCGTCGTGCACCCCGACAACGCTGATGGATTCCTCGCCGGGATCGAATGCGACGGCACGACCTACCACAGCTCTGCTTCCGCCCGCGATCGAGATAAGATCCGAGAGGGCGTCCTGCGCAATCTTGGCTGGCAACTCCTGCGCATCTGGTCCACGGACTGGTTCATGAATCCCAAAGAGGCCGTGGATCGAACCGATGCCGCGCTGGGAGAGCTGCTGGCCAGATCCCGTGAGGAGGCTGACACTTCGACCGTTTCGGAGCCGGATGCCGTCTGAGCCGAGCAACCCTGAAGGGGGCTCCGGCACGTACCTGATGATGGTACGTCCCGCTTGCTTTGGCTTCGATGAAGAGACCGCCGCGACGAACGCCTTTCAGGTGCGAGGCGCAGGTGGCACATCCGAAGAGGTTGCGGAGCGCGCGCGCGGAGAGTTCGATGGGCTCGTTGCTCGGCTGCGAGGAGCCGCCGTCCCGGTCATCGTTTTCGATGACACACCTGACCCCGTAAAGCCCGGGGCAGTCTTCCCGAATAACTGGGTGTCGTTTCACGAGGATGGCACCGTCGTCCTCTACCCCATGGCCACGCCTGGGCGCAGGGCCGAAGTGAATCTCGGGTGGGTCGAGGATCTGGGTCGCGAGTCCGGCTTCCGGATCGAGCGACTCATCGACTGGCGCGCCGAGGCCGAACATGGGCGATTCCTTGAGGGCACCGGGAGCCTGGTGCTCGACCGATCGCAGCGGCTGGCCTACGCCGCGATCTCACCGCGCACCGATCTCGCCCTGGCCCGGCAGTTCGCACAGACGCTGAATTTCGAGCTGATTCCGTTTCGAGCGGTCGATCGCGACGGCACCGCCATCTATCACACGAACGTCCTGTTGTCCGTCGGACCGACCGTGGCCTTCGTCTGCTTCGATGCGATCCCGGATCGATCCGAGCGTGCCCAGCTGCGTGAGCGGCTCGATGATGGCGTGCGCATCGTGGTCGATCTCACCTGGGAGCAGCTTTGCGGTTTCGCCGGGAATGTGCTCGAGGTGCGGCGGGCGACCGGGCTACCCGTGCTCGTGATGTCGAGCTGCGCTCACAGCGTGATCTCGGACGCGGTGCTCGAGTCCCTGGCGTCGCGAGTCGAGATCGTAACGAGCCCGATCCCGTGCATCGAGCGCCTGGGTGGCGGGAGTGCGCGCTGCATGGTCGCGGCGATTCATCTGCCCCGGACAGCGGATCCGGGCGCGACTCCTACCTAGCGGCCCAGGTCGGCCTGGACGCCGCTCCAGATTGGGCTGCTAGCTGCTGGACCAAAAAAAAGCCCCCTCCGGGAGGGAGGGGGCCTTTCACCACAATCACTGCCATCAGAGGACTAGAGTCCACTGTCGGTATCGGGATGGATCAAACTCCAGGAGTTGCAAGACTCCGGTTGAAGCGTCGTACGACCAATCCGAGCTGCTAGCGCCCGAGCGGGTTACGTCTATCGGTGGCTGGGTGAGCCCCAGGATGTCGATCGAGATCTGCTCTGTACTCGCGCTCTTGACGATGACTTCGACGTCGCGACTCGCATCGAGGCCCAGGTCGTTGATGTCGAACTGGATCCGATCGAGATTCTCCATCGACTCGAGAAAGAGCCGGTTGAGTCCTGCCAGCGCTCGCCAGTCAAAGCGCGTGAACTCATCCGACGCTCGCTGCTCGACGTCGAAGTGATAGAAGTTGCCGTCTCTATCCGCCAGCACGCTGACCCGGGTTCCGAGGGCGGGAGCGGCCAGGCTTTGCCCGGAGAGGAACTGGAATACCGAGCGCTCACGCAATGTGGACCAGGAGTGCTCACTCAGCGCTTCATGGCGCAGTGTCGAGTCGATCTTGCGGGTCCCGAGGTGGGCGTGGAAGGACTCGGTCTGCTGGGCGAGGTATGCCACCGGGTCGCTCTCGGCGAACCAGTTGAGGACCGGGGTCTGCAGAAGGTTGCGCGCCTGGTCCGTTCCGAGGTCGACATCACCCAGCACATCGATGTCGAGCGCCGAGGATTGTGAATAGAGGAAGGGGAACTCGTCAGGTGATCCGCCGAACATGTCGGGATGGTCGAGGATGCCGTGATTGACGGAGTTGTTGTACACGTCTCGCATGGAGACGGTGCCCGTGTGATTGACGATAGCGGCGAAGCGCGGGGCGTTCGGGTCCTGGTGCCGTGCGGCATAGGTCGACGCCATGCCGCCTCCCATGGAGAATCCGACACCGTAGATGCGATCCGTGTCGATCAGCAGGTGTTCGATGGCCCATTCGAGCACGTGCTGAATGTTCTCCTGTGCGTACGGAATCGAGAAACTGAACTTGTGTGCGCCCATCGGAGCGATGGCATACCACCCCCGGCGCTGGGCTTTCTGCAGCAGCATGGTCTCGTGAAGAATCGAGTCAGGCGTGCGAGAGTAGCCGTGGAACACGGTCAGGAGCGGAGCCGGATTGCCGGTCACGCGTGGCATGGCGAGCAGGAATTGTTCCTTCCAGCCAGTATCCGTGTCGTTCAACGTGATCTTGTAGATGCCGCGCCCGACTGCAGCCAGGTTCACGGACGCGTCGAACGGGTTAGTGAACTGGCCGCCGAGTGAGGTATCTAGCTCCTCTGCGGGTCCCAGGTCTTCACCCATCAGCCCGAGCAGGCGCGGTGCGTCGTCTGCGGATGTGGACTGCGCGTAGGCCGGAAGTGCGGCGGAGAGCAGCAAGGTGGTGGTCGTTAGTAGCTTCGAGGTCATGGCGGTGTGATTCGGTCTCTTGGCGGCCAGCGGTCACGTTCTCCTTCAGAACGGTGCTGACATAAGAAACCTATCCCGCTCAAAGACCTCGGGCTGCTCAGAGCCCTTGTTAAATGAAGAGATCGCGGACCCCTCCGCGATGTCTCCAGCCCTGGAAAAGTTTTCCGGGCCCCGCGAGCCCTCCCCGTGTCAACCGAGTCTCAGCTGAAGGCAAACCCCAACGGAAAGCCTAGCTCGTTCAGTCGTCACGGATTGGAGGTGTCTCGCTTTGGTCCTTCGGGCGGGAAGCGTCCTGGTTGATACGCCGTGGATCCCTACCGCCCGAAGGCCCGTGATTTGCTCTTACGGTTCGATCGTCCAGAGACGGTAGGTGGACGGGTCATTCTCGGTGATCAGGATGCAGGAGTGCGTCGCATCCCAGGTCCAGTCGACGGTGGCGACCGAGTCGCGCGTGACGTTCGTCGGCGGCGCGGTGAAACCGTTCAGCTCGACCTGCACCGGACCGCTGTCCAGGGCCTGCAAGACGATCTCGACCGGCTGATCGCACTGAAGACTCGCGTCCTCCGGGCTGAACGTGAACTGACTCACGTTCTTGACCTTCTCGAAGTAGATGCGGTTGAGACCCGTGAGGACCTTCCACTCGAAGGAGGAGAAGGTGCCCGCCTGGGCCTGATCGACGTCGAAGTGATAGAAGCGACCGTCCGCGTGGACCAGCGTCTTGAGCTTGGGCCCGACCGGGGGATCCTGACGCACCATGGGCTCCAGGAAGTTGAGCACCGCGCCCTCGTTGAGGCTGTCCCATTCGTGAACGCTGCCAGTGCCGATATTGAGTGAGCTGGTGCCACCCCGGGTCTCGATCTGGTCGTGCAGCAGGCCGGCCTGGTTGACCAGGTGGGGGAGCGGATCACCCGCGACGGCCCACTGGTAGACGGGCGTGTGCTTCAGGTTGCGGGCCAGGTCCGTCTCCGGATCAGTCAGGTCCTCGAACATGTCGTAGTCGATGGCCGAGGCCTTGGCGTAGGCGAACGGGAACTCGTCGGGCGTGCCGCCGAACATCTCCGGGTCCTCGAGCAGGGTGCTGTTGGTCACGTTGTTGAAGAGGTCGCGCATCGAGACCGTGCCGGTGTGGTTGACGATCGCGGCGAAACGCGGCTTGGTCGGATCCTGATGGCGCGCGGCGTAGGCAGCGGCAACGCCACCACCCATCGAGAAGCCGACTCCATACATCCGGTCCGGATCGATGAGGTTGTTATCGAAGACCCAGGTGATGGCCGCCTCGATGTTGTCCATCGCGTAGTCGACGCCGTGGTTGTACTTGTGGGCGCCCATCGGTGCCATCGCGTACCAACCGCGAGCCTGTGCCTTCTGGAGGTAGCGCGTCTGGTGCAGGATCGAGTTGGGCGTGCTGGAGTAGCCGTGGAAGGCAACCAGAAGGGGCTGCGGCTCGGTGGGCGGGAGGTGCGGCACGGCCAGCAGGAACATCTCGTTCCAGCCTGTGCCGGTGTCGGTCAGCAGGAACTGATAGATCCCGCCACCAAGCGGTCGGATGCTCGACGGCATGAAGGGATTGGAAAAGCTCCCCCCGACGGCCGTATCGAAGTCTGCGCTGGAACCGATCGGCTCCCCAAGCAGGCCGATGAGGGCCTCATCGGTGGGCTCGTCGGTGGGCCGTACTGTGGTGCGGCGCGGCGCGTCGGCGGCGGAGGAGCTGACGGCGGAGGCGTTGACGGGCGCGGAAAGGGCGGCGCTAGCAAAAAGAATTGAAGCGATCATGGTTATGGCCTCTGGGGAGCGTCGAGTCGTCCTTCGTGCTCGTCTGGAGCAGCACGACTGCGGCGCGTTCCCGGTGGTTGTCCGTGGACAGATTGGGGTTTGGAAAGGGAGGCAAACTCGTTCGGGTGACTTGCTGAGTTCGAACAGTGGGGTTCGCGACGGCGGCTTGGCGTGCTCTCAGGCAGAGCGGTGGCATGGAACCGGGTCGTGACCGTCCGTACTCGTGGACTTGTCTCGAGGAACGGGCCCCGCTCTCAGCGGTGAGCTGGAGAGCGGGCTCGTCTTGCTTCTCAGGAAGCCTTGGAGAGAGCTTCGACGAGCTTCTCGGGGCTGATGCCGCGCTTGGCTAGCAGGTTGATCAGCAGCATCGCTTCATCGTCGATGTCCTGGTCGAAGCCCCAGCTCTTGCGGCTCATTGCGATACGGCGGATGCTCGGGCCGGTCAGGCGGCTGATGTAGCGCTCCGTCGTCTCAATGTTCTCGTGGCCTAGAGCGGCCTGGATTTCATCCGTCGGGATGCCTTCCTTCGCAAGCTCGATCGCGAAGGCGTGGCGCAGAACACGCGGGTGGACGTGCTTCTCGATCCCGGCCTTTTCGCCGAGGCGCTTGAGTGCAGCTTGCACGTAGCGCGGAGAGAGCTGGCCGCCGTTGAGCGTGCAGAACAGGGGCGCCTTGAGGGGGTCGAAGCCGCGCGGCTTCGCGAGCTGGGCACGCGCCACTTTCCAGCGGCGGATGAGCTCGATGGCGCCCTCGTCGAGGCCGAACGGGCGCAGCTTCTGGCCGGCTCCGCGGTGGGCCTCACCTTCGCCGGTCTCCATGTCGAGATCCCGTGGCGTCAGGTTGAGAGCTTCGGAGAGGCGCAGCCCAGCTCGGTAGAGCGTGGCGATCAGCGCCCGGTTGCGGATGCCCGTTGGCGCGCGGCGTGAGCAGGCAGAGATGAGGGCTTGGACCTCAGTGCGTGACAGTGAATGCAGCATGGCAGGAAATTTCTTTATTTAAGGGAAAACCCGAATGGTCAAAAGCTCGATTGTGGGCGAGATCCCGTACCGAACAGGCCGAAGCGCGTACTCCGAAACCGCAGAACACGTACTCTTTCTGACAGAGCTGTACTCCACGTAGGTGGGTTCCGTACTCGGTGCTTCGCATGGCGTATCATCCATAGGCAAAACTGTACCAAAAGGCGCCGATCCCACAAGAGTCCGTCAAATAGCGTATTCATTCGCAGGTCTAAGTCTGGAAGACGCACTGTTTTAGGTTCCCCATAATTCCCAGTTTTGGTCCAGGCCCGCCTGCAAGTGCGGCCTGTGGTAGGCCAATCTGGGCCCGTCATGGCCCCAGGAAGGCCCGGTGGAGGGGACCTGTCGGAGGACCCGCGCAGGCCGCCAGCGAGCTCCATATGGGGCGAGCCCACGGCCCGGGCCGGAGCCGCTACGGATCCATCGCGGCCGTCCCTGATCCTGGGCCCAGGCCCAGACGGGCAGGGCGAGCCGAGGCCTGGGGTCGCCCTACAAAGGACGCGGTGCCGGGGCTCGATTCGGCGTACCATCCCCCCATGGCCTGGATTCAGATGGTCGAGGAGCGCATGGCGGAGGCTGGTCCCCTGGCGGCCCTCCTGGCCCGGAGTGTGGACCCGGTCAGCGGAAGGGTGGACGACATCCTGCGCATCCACTCCCTGCACCCGGAGGGCTGGGATGCCCACCTCTCCCTTTATGGTGCGGTCATGCGGGGCACCCCAGGGCTCCGGAAGGTCGAGCGCGAGATGATCGCCCTGGTCGTCAGCCGTGAGAACGGGTGCCACTATTGACTGGCCCACCACCGGCGCGGTCTGCGTCGCCTGCTGAAGGACGATGCCCTGCTGGAGCGTGTGGAGGCCGATTTCGAGCAGGCGGGCCTGGATCCGCGCCGCTGTGCGATGCTGCGCTACGCGACGAAGCTCACCCGCACCCCGTCCGACATGCAACGCCAGGATGTGGAGGCCTTGCGGGCCGTGGGCTTCGAGGATGCCGACGTGCTGGCCATCTGCGAGGTGACCAGCTACTACGCCTATGTGAATCGCATTGCGGACGGGCTCGGCGTCGCGCTCGAACCCTGGAACGAGGACCCATCGGATGAGGCTTGACTGGACCGTCGCAGGCGCCGTTTGGGGCTTCCTGGGCGTGCTTCTCGGCGCTTTCGGAGCCCACGCCATCGAGCTCGGTCCGGAGGCCCAGGGCTGGTGGGAGACCGCAACTCTCTACCACTTGATCCACGCGCCCCTGCTGGTGCTGGGGGGTGTCATGCGCCGGACCGGGCACCTCGGAAACACGCCCCTGGCCCTTCTCCTGGGTGGATCCGTGATCTTCAGCGGCACCCTCTACGCCATGGCGCTCGGCGCACCGCGGATCCTGGGAGCCATCACGCCCATCGGTGGACTCGGTCTCTTGCTGGGCTGGGCCGGACTCGCTCTGGCAGGGTGGCGCGACGCGAAGCAGGCCTGAGCCACCAGGCGCCTATGCGCTCCAGGCTCACTCGCCGCCGATAGACCCGGCTCGGCGGATTTCCAGGATCCGATCCACTCCGGGAACAGGGTGGGTCGTCTCCAGCCCATCGACCCAACGCACCACGAGCTTCGGGACGGACGTCCGGGCACCAAGGCCGAAATGCACCCGCGGATCACTCGCCGCGCAATAGCTGTAGGCCGTGCGTACATCTCGGCGCACCCGACGCCCATCGAGCTCGATCGTCACACTGGCGCCGATGGCGTCGCGCCCATGGTCATCGAGCACGCGCACCGTGAGCCAGTGCCCGGCGCCGCCCACCGTGTTGTAGAGCAGGTAGGGCGCTCCGTCCCGATTCATGACGACGACGTCGATTCCGCCGTCGTTGTCGAGATCGCCGAAGGCGGCCCCGCGGCTCGTGTGGATCAGCGCATTCTCCGTGCCCCCGCGCTGTGCCAGCTCCTCGAAGCGACCGCCCCGTATCCCGCGGTAGACCAGGTTCGGTTCCGCGAAAGGGTCACTCGAACGGTGACCATCGACGTCCGTCACCACCCGGCCGTTGGCCTGGTAGAGGTCCAGGACGCCGTCATTGTCAAAGTCAGCCCAGCCTGTCCCGAAGCGTGTGAATGCGCGTCCGATCAGGCCCAGCCCCGATACGGCTGTTGCATCCTGAAAATGAGTGCCCTGGTTGATGAACAGGGAGTCCGACTCGCGGCGTAGATTGCTCACCAGGAGGTCCAGATCTCCATCGTCATCAATGTCCGCGGCCGCCACTCCCATGCCGGCCTTCGCGACGCCATTGTTGTCGAGGGCACATCCGAGTCGTAGCCCGCGATCCTCGAACTTGCCCGTGCCAAGGTTTACCCAGAGCTGGTCTGGACGACCGTCATTGGCGACAAAGACATCCTCCCAACCATTCCCCGTGAAGTCTCCGCAGGCCACGCCGAGCCCGGTCCCGAATGCCGCCGCAATCCCCGCGGCTTCGGTGATGTCTTCGAAGGTTCCATCTCCGCGGTTTCGATAGAGCACGTCGATCGACGGAGCGTTGTACACACCGGGAGCACAATAGTCCCGCTGGCCCGCACTGTTGGCGCACTCCCGTTCGGTCTCCACAGACCAGTCCAGGTAGTTTGCGACGTATAGGTCGAGGTCGCCGTCGTGGTCGAAATCCACGAATGCGGCACTGCTTCCGAATCCGCTGTCGCCCACGCCGGCCTTCTCGGTCACGTCTATGAAAGTCCCGTCTCCGTTCCCCTTGAAGAGGACGTTGGGCCCGACGTTGGTGACATAGATGTCCATGACTCCGTCGTTATCGAAGTCACCGCTGGCCGCACCCATGCCGTAGCCCCGGTCGTCCGCGCCGCTGCTTGCGGTCCAGTCCTCGAACGAGCCGTCGCCACGATTGTGGTAGAGCTGATTCCCGGGACCCTCATCGGCGGTCGCCCGAATCTGTCCACTCTGGACGAGGTAGATGTCCAGGAGTCCGTCCCCGTCCACGTCCAGGAGCGCCAGGCCTCCCGCCACGATTTCAGGTGAATAGAATTCCGTCTGGTGTCCCGACTGGTGGATGAAGTCGACGCCGGATGCGTCGGCCCGGTCCTCGAACCACGGACTCATCGGAGCGTTCTCGGGAGCGGAATCCGGACCGCCGCAACCTGCGAATAACGCCCAGCATAGCGCGATAATCAGCTGTTTGCGGCCCGGACTGGTCCGCGCGATCGAGCCCATTATTCGGCGCGGCTTTCATTGCCCGGCCCGGCCGCATCGCCCGCCAGAGCGCTCGAGACACGATCCAGGGCATCCGCGATCGGCCGATCATCGGGCGCGAGTTGCGCGGCCCGAGCCAGGGCCACGTGTGCCTCCTCGAGCCGTCCAGTGCTACCGAGTGCTACGCCGATGAAATAGAGGGTACGAGGCGAGTCGGGTTCCAGTTGATCGAGTCGACCCAGGATCCGCAGCGCGTCCTTCCAGCGGCCCGCGGCACACAAGGAGCGCGCACTGAGCCTGTGCCACATGACGGACCCAGGTCCAAGGTCGGCTGCACGAAGAAAGGATTCGGTGGCCGCCTCGGTCTGGCCGAGCTCGTCCAGGATCTCTCCGTGCATCCCGTGTGCGTTGGCGTAGGAGGGAGCCAGGGTGCGGGCGCGGGCGCTACTCTCGCGAGCGGCTTCGAGCAGGAAGGCGTCCGGCGGCGAACCCGCCTGCCGGGCCTTGGCCAGGTAGGCTCCGGCCAGATGCAGGTGCACCATCTCGTGCAATGGCTCACGCTCTCGGGTAGCCAGCAGCAGACCGATGGCCTCATCGATGGCCCCATTGGCGCGCAAGGCGCGGTGCAGGCTCAGCTGGACCAGCGTGTCGTCGGGTTGCCTCTCTTGCAGGGACTGGAGCGACGATATGGCCTGGTCGAGCTCTCCACGACTCAGCTGATCGTTGGCCTCGAGGAACTCCGCCCTGTAGCCGCGCCGGTGACCCAGGATCTCTGCTTGCCAGGGATCGTTGCGGATCGGATCCGCCGCCGCACTGGCCGCGAGTACGCGCGCTGCATCTTCCATGCGTCCGACCTGGCGGTATGCCGTACCCAGCAGGAAGCGGGCATTGTCATCACTCGGCATACGCCCGGTGTGAGCTTCGAGCAGCTCGACCGCTTCCTCGCCCGCGCCCTGTTGCATTCGCACGCGCGCCATTCCGACGATCGACGCCGCATCCTGTGGCGCGATCTTCAGGGCCGCCTGCATGCTCGCCTCGGCCCGCTCCAGGTCGCCTCGCCCAAGTTGAAGCAGGCCCAGGCGCCAGTGTGCCGGTGGATAGGCGCGCTCCAGGCTCAGGCACCGCTCCAGGTCCAGCTCGGCGCGATCGGTGGAGCCCAGCTGATCGTTCACCAGGGCCCGGTAGTACCAGCTTCGCGCGTCGTCCGGGTCCCGCAGCAGACTCTGCTCGTAGCATTCACCCGCGGATTCGAAGCGCCGGTGGGCGTGCAGCAGGATCCCGAGCTGGGTCCAGGATTCGGGTCGGTCGACGTCCCGTTGAAGCTCGGCGGCGGCGCTCCTGATGGCCTCGGCGGCGGCCGGATCGAGGCCTTCGAGCTGATCCAGCTGCGGCGCATGGGTTGCGCGCGGCGCCGTGAGGCCCGTCACCGCGGCGGGAACTTGGGCTGTACTCCCCGGCGGATCGGAGGGGCGACAAGCCGTCACGCAAGCCGCGACCAGAATGCCGGCGTGGAGCCACGCGGCTCCCATCGGTCGTCTCCCCAGGGTGCCGGCAGCTGAGCGAGGCTTGTCCGTCGATCGTTGGGAGCTCATGACGCGCCGGTTGCGGGTGCCGGGCGGCCACATGATAGGCCTCTCCCGACAACCTGTGAAGGCGCGTGCCCAGCCGACTAGTCAGGACCGGGTGACATCGACCGCATCCAGCGCAGGCCGTGCCTGGCTCTGGATGTAGTCCGCGTACCCCTTCATCAACTGCTGCGTCACGGGCCCCGGTGAGCCCGCGCCAATCGGTCGGCCATCCACACGCACGATGGGCACCACGCCCTTGATCGAGCTGGTCAGGAAGGCCTCGTCAAGCGTCGCCAGGTCGTTGGTGGACAGGTCACGCTCGACGAAGTCGATGCTTGCGTGGCCTGCGATGCGGGCCACGATTCCAGCGGTCACGCCTTCCAGGACGCCATCGCCGGCTGTGTGGATCGTGCCGCCCCGTACGCCGAAGAAGCTACTCGCGGTGCACTCGAGCAATCGCCCGGACCTTCCGACCAGCAATCTCTCGAAGGCCTCGGGAGCACCGAGCGGAAAGGGGCGGCGCTCGACCACGAAGGAGGCGTCCTTGATGAGGGGCGCACCGCGTTCGAGCTCGCGCAGGAGCTGGATGCCAACACCATCACGGTAGGCAGATGCGCTGGGGAGGGTCAGGGGTGCGATCCCCACGACGACCCGCGTCGGGCCATTGGGGGTGTCGAGCGTCTCGCTGAGAATGTCGAAACGCACGCGGCTGTCCGTCTCGGTCACATTCGCAAGGATGGTGGCGAGGCAGCTGCAAAGAACGGAGCGGTCGAGTTCGATGGACCAGCCCAGGCGTGTGAGCGATCGCTCCGCGCGCTGCAGGTGCTCCGGCAGAGCGACCAGGCGTGTCCGATCGACCGTGCGCAGCCCCTCGTAGATCCCCAGGGGTAGTTCGTCAAACGCGTCATTCAGTTCGGACACGCCGGGTGCCGCGGCCAGGGGGACGGGTCCGCCCGACGTGGCGGAGAAGAGCTGACAGCCGCGCTGGGCCCCCGATTCGGCGGAGTTGCTGGTCTTCATGGAATTCGCGAGTGACTGAGCATTGCTCGGCCCTTGCCTCCTAATGAGGTTTCCTTATTATCTGCGGCCGAACTTCCCGATGGGAAGCTCGAAATGATGTCTCCCACGCACGGACCCAAGATGCACGTCCCCGGGATCTGCAGCCTGCTTCTCATGGCGCTGCTCTCATCCTGTGGAGGCGTCCGGACGCGCGGCGCCTCACCGGTGGCCGAACGCTTGCAGAGTTCCGAGCTCGGCGACATGCACAATGTGTCAGCCATCGACGGGATCTGGCTCGGGGGACTGCCGACTGTCGACGACCTGGATCTGGCCCGACGGCGTGGCATCGAGCGCGTCATCGACCTGCGCATTCCTGAGGAGCCCCTCGTATACGACTTGCGTGCGGAGTGTGCCCGGCTGGAGCTCGAGTGTATTTCAGTCAATCTGCAGGCCGCCGACGACCTGCCGAATTCCGCCGTCGACATCGTGCTCCAGGGCCTGTCCGAACCCGACCTCAAGACTCTGATCTTTTGCGGCGATGGATCCAGGTCCGCAATGTTCTTCGCGATCCACCGCGTTGTCCAGGGCGGCCTCGACCTCGAAGAGGCACTGTACGAGGCGCGCTGCGCGGGCATGCAGCCCGGTAGCTCCGAGGACTTCGTGCGATTGCAAGTAGAGCGGCTGGGCCTTCCCGGTCCGACTGAGTAGGTGCGACGCTCGCCGCAGGCTCCTAGTCTGCGAGTTCCATCAGCACCTCGGCGATGCGGTCGCATTCCTCGTCGGTCGTGCAGGCCGGCGGCATTGCGTAGAGCACGTTGCCGAGTGGCCGCAGCAGAACGCCCCGTTCGATGGCCCGCCGACGAAGCGTGTAGGGGTCGCCCTGCAGGTATCCGCTGTCCGGCGTCTTGAGGTCGAACGCGACGACGCCCCCCAGCACGCGCAGGTTCGTGACCCTCGGGTGCTGGGCCAGGGGCTGCAGGGCCGAGTGAATGCGACGTCCGATCGCACTCAGCCTGGCGGGCACTTCATCGCGCATGGTGATGCGCAGAGACGCATTGGCCACAGCGCAGCCGATCGGATGGGCTGTATTCGTGTGGCCGTGAAAAAAGGCGCGCGATCGATCGTCCGAGAGGAAGCTCGCGAACATGTCCTCACGGGCCATCGTGACCGAAAGGGGGAACAAGCCGCTGGTGAGCCCCTTGGCGAGGCACATCAGATCCGGGGAAATGCCCGCTTGTTCGCAGGCAAAGAGCGTTCCGGTACGGCCGAAGCCGGTCAGAACCTCATCCGCAATCAGGGGCAAATCGTGCTCATCGCAGGCCGCCCGGGCTGCCTGGAGGAAAGCGGGCGAGTGCATGCGCATGCCGGCGGCACCCTGGAGGAGCGGCTCGAGGATGACACCGCAGGCCCGTGATCCGAGCTCTGCCAGCACGGCCTTCAGGGCTTCGGCCTCGGGCGCGCAGCGGCGCACCTCGAAGAACATGGTCTGGAAGGGCAGGAAGAAGGGGTCCGGATCGCCTGCCGCCATCGCGCCAAAAGTGTCGCCGTGGTAGCCGCCGGTGAGGCTGACGAAAACGAGTCGCTCCGGGTGACCCTCCTGGACCCAGCGCTGACGCACCATCTTCAGGGCCACCTCCACGCTGGTGGATCCGTTGTCGGAAAAGAACACGCGCGAGAGACCCGGGGGAGTGAGTTCCACAAGTTGCTCTGCCAGGTGCACGGCGGGTTCATGGGTGGTTCCCGCGAAGAGCGTGTGGTCGAGCTCGCGCGCCTGGGCTTCGGCTGCAGCGCGTAGCTCGGGATGCCCATGCCCGTGCAGGCAAGTCCACCACGAGGAGATCCCATCGATCAGCTGTGTTCCGTCCGCCAGGGTGAGCTGGCTGCCCGAAGCGGAGGCGACGGCGAGCGGCTCCGGCTCGCTTCCGTGTTGAGTGAAAGGGTGCCAGACGTGGGCGCGGTCGCGCTCGATGAGTTGTTGTTGCAAGGGCGTCATACCTTCACGGCCGACGCTCGGAGCCCGAGCACCGGATCGAGATCGTTGCGGTCGAGCCAGGCATCCAGAGAGACCTGATCCAGGGCCGCGAAATGGGGAACCTCGAAGACTCGTTCCACGTGGGGGGTCAGGGTCCTGTGGTTCGATGGGTGCGCGGGTCCGACAAGGAAGAGGGCGCGTGGACTGAGGCCCCGTGCCTGGAGTGCCTCGAGAGTGAGCAATGTATGGTTGAGCGTTCCGAGACCTGAGCGTGCGACCAGGACGATGGGGGGGCGACAGCGTTCGAGCCAATCAGCCTGGGTGAAATGGTCTGTCCAGGGTACGAGCACTCCGCCGGCCAGCTCCACGATGGTGGGACCCGTCAGGTCGAAATATCCACGCTCGATGACCATCGGGTCGACGGCGCTTCCTGCGGCGCGCGCTGCCTCGTGGGGCGAGGCGGCCAGGGGGAACTCGAAGGCCGGTCGGTCGAACTGGACGTCCCTGTCAGCGCAGAGCCGCTCGACCTCCTGAGTATCCGAATCGTCACCGGTCTGGACTGGTTTCCAGTAGCGTGCTGGTTGACGGCGCGCAACGGCTCGCACGAGCAGGGCGGAGACCACCGTCTTGCCGACGTCGGTATCCGTTCCGGCGACGACGAGCGGTGCTTCGGAGTCGTGCATCGGCCCTGTCCGAGATCTGTGGCCACTGATGTCCAGGGGCTTGGCTTCCGCGAGCACTTTCACGAGACGCGAAATCTGGGCCTCGTCATTGTTCGCGTGGCAGACGATCCGGAGGCGTGAAGTATCAGCCGGGACCGTGGGGGGGCGCACCGCGCGCACCTCGAGATCGGCCGACCGGGCCTTCTGCGCGAGATCCTGCGCCTTTTCGCCACAGCCGACGACGAAGGGCAGGATCGCGGACTCCGGCTCGGGCAGGCCCAGTCCGTGGGCCGCCGCGCGCGCGAGTACCCGTATCCGCTCGCGTTCCCGATCCGCGCCGGCCACAAGGTCGATGGCGCACATCAGAGCCCCTGAGACTGCCGGCGAGACCGCGGTCGTGAAGACAAATGTACGCGCATGGTTCAGCAAGTGATCCACCACGGTACGGCTGGCGAGCACCAGGCCTCCACTGGCTCCGAGCGCCTTGCCACCCGTAATCACCCGCGCTGCCAGCCGGCCGGCTCCAGGGGACAGATCGGCCTGGGCGCAGACCCCGCGTCCATTTGGTCCGAGGACCCCGATCGAGTGAGCCTCGTCGACCACGAGCCATGCGTCGTACTTGCGGCACAGCTCATCCAGCTCGGCGATCGGCGCGCGATCGCCATCCATGCCAAAAACACCCTCCGTCACCACCAGGCGTCGGCGCGCCGACGAGGACCGGGCGAGTGATGACTCCAGATGCTCGAGGTCGTTGTGACCAAAGACCTGTACCCGTGCGCGAGAGAGGCGTGCGGCGTCGATCAAGGAGGCATGGTTGAGGGCATCGCTCAGGATCACATCCCCACGTCCTGCCAGAGAGGTTATGAGCCCCAGGTTGGCCTGGTAGCCGCTCGGAAAGAGCAGCGCGGCCTCGCTTCCAACCCACTCCGCCGCGCTCTGTTCCACGCTCGCGTCCAGGGGCGACCCGCCCCCCAGCAATCGCGCGGCGCGTCCACCGGCGCCGAAACGCTCGAGGGCCGCGCGCGCGGCCGCGACGATACTCGGGTGGTCGGCGAAGCCCAGATAGTCGTTCGAAACGAAGTCCGCGGCTCCAGCTCGCTCGGGAAGCCAGCGTCGTAGCCCAGAGGACTCCCAGGCAGCCATTTCGGTCGCCAGGGCACGGTCTAGAGGAGAATGCACGGCGCGAGATTCTACGCGAATCTGCCTGAATCCCACCCTGTGCCCGCCACGGGAGGCGCCAGGGTCATCCTGGAGAGTCGGTTCATGGTCCAGCAGGTGTCCCAGACACGGGACTTGATTCCATGTATGGCGTTGATGACCCTGCCGCTTCCGGAGTCAGCAATGCAACAGGGGAGTGCAGCATGAACTGGACGCGCAGCATGGTGAGGGAATCGGTCGCTGGATCCGGCCTCCGGTGGTGGCTCGCGGGGTTGGCAGCCTGCGGCGTCATTGCTGCGTGCGATGGTTCCGGGGGAATGGGTGGTCAGGGCAGTCCTGGCTCCGGTTCGACGGATCTGCGGGTCCTGGACTCGATCCCCGCCAGCGCCGCCTCGGGTGTCGATCCGATGACCCAGATCTCGGTGCGCTTCGATCGTCTGCTCGATTCGGCCACGGTGACACCGGCTGCATTCTCGGTCTGGACCACCACGGCCCTGGCCGGAAATACCCAGGTCTCGGGCGACAGCATCGTCTTCACCCCGGATGAGGCCCTGGACCTCTTCGCGACGGTCTCCGTGCGCATGACCGAGGCGATCCGCTCGACAGCCGGCGATCGTCTCCCCGCGGCCGAGACCATCCAGTTTCTGACGCGCAGCGGGAACTGGGCCGCACCCGAGACGCTCCCCACGAATGCCACCATTACCGGACTCGCCGGAGCATCGACCGGCGAGGCTGTGGCCCTTCGCTTCCGCAGTGCGAGCCCCTGGTCCGACCTGCTGGTGAGCCACAAGCTTCCTGGATCGACGTGGGAGGCCGAAGCCACTCTGTTTGGCGATGGCTCGGTCGCATTTGCACGCATAGCGCTCGACGAAACTGGCTGGGGCGTGGCCGTCGCCAAGCGATCTGCCGGCGGCAATTCCTTCGCGACCTGGACTCGCGAGCGATCGCCCGCCGGTCTGTGGGCCTCTGCCATCGAGGCTGCGCCCCTGGACAGTGGATTCGGGGAGCCCCAGCTCGGGATCGTGGAACCGGGCCGGGCCGTCCTCAGCTGGCGTCGTAACTCATCGAGCGAGATCTGCGTCAGTGTGCTCGCGGCCGGCGGCACCTGGTCGGCGCCACTCCGGGTGAGCGCAGATGGCGTCGATGCGGACTCGCCGGCCCTTGCCACGGACGGGCGCGGATCCGCCCTGGTCGTCTGGCGCGAGGATTCCCAGCGCATCCACGCGGCGCGCTACACGGTCGCTGGTGGATGGAGCGCTTCGCAACTCGTACATACAGAATTCGTCTGTTGCGTCTCTGGACCGGCAGTCTCCCTGGCCGCTGGCGAGCGTTCGCTCGTGGCATTCGAACGGGGTGGAAGCGTCTTTGCTGCTTCATACCAGACCGCCGCGTCCATATGGGGGGCGGCGGCAACCGTCAGTGGTGTCGGTTGTGCCGGGGCGTTCAGCCGTATTAGCGTGGCGTCCAACGACGAGGGCCGCGCACTCGTTACCTGGCATTGCGATCAAGACCTCTGGTCCGCGACAGCCGATCCCGGGGCTGCATGGGGCGCGCCATTCATGCTGGGCGACACCGGTCCGACCGCAGACTCGGTCTCCAGCCTCGACCGCAACGGCAATGCCACCGTACTCTGGAGTCGCGAACCATCGGCCGGGGCGCCCAGAAACATCGTCTTCCGGCAGCGTGCTCCAAGCCAGCCCTGGGGACCGATGGAAGTCATCTCGAGCCCGACCCGCTGCGCCGTGGCTCCGCGCCTCGTAACCCTGTTGAATGGTCGCCTGCGCGCCGTCTGGACCTACACGATCAATTGCGACTTCAACCAGGGGCGCGGTTCGGAAGGTGCCCTTTTCGACTAGCTTGCGGGTTGACCCGCGAGGCCAGCTAGCTTTCCTTCCCCTCGACTCGATCGAACATCTCCTGAGCCGTCAGGTGCGAGAATTTCTCGATCGCGAATACTTGCAAGGACTCCTTGGGCGGGACCAGTGACCCAGGCTCATCTTGCGTCAGGCGCGAGTAGACCTCGACTCCATCTGCGGGTGCGTCGTCCAGCTCGATCAACTCGTGCAGACCGGCGAGCTTCCACTCGACAATCTCACCGTCGTCATTGGCGTACGAGGCTTCGTTCGCCTGCCCGATTTCGATGGCCCTGATGTAGGCTGCGTCCGCACCGTCCGCCTGCAGGAGTCGAAACTGGAGGTCGACGAGAGGTCCCTCTCCAACAGCCCCATCGATCTCGGAGCTCATCACGAGGATCGCCGTATACCACTTGCTATCCGCCACGCTTGTTCCTTGCGGCTTCCAGGGTCGGTGACCAGTGTGGCCACGGGGAGGGAGGCCTCCAACGCTACTCCTAATCGTCCGGATCGTAAATACCTGGCCTCAAACGGTATGGTCAGCAGCATGGGCTCCCGGAATGCTCCTCGCGTATTGCTAGAGCAGGTCGTGCGATTGTGGTTCGAGCGGCAGTGCTTGAGCCGCCCGCGCGCCAGCACAGCCCTTGGAAAGCGTGCATTTGTCGCGTTGCTGGAGAGCACGGGGGGGATTCAGCTCGACTCGGTGAATGTGGTCGACCGGGCGCACTGGCTCACGCTCTGGTCTCGGTTCGGAGGATTCGACCGACGGCGCGTCGAACGCTGGGTGTATTCGGAACGGGCGGCATTCGAGTATTGGGGACACGAAGCGTGCATCTTGCCGTCGGCCCATCTGCCCGAGGCGATGCGACGCATGAAACGCATTCCCGAGCTCTGGGAGGGAAAAGCATGGTGGAAGCATTTCGAGACCTCGACGGCCTCGCGCCGACGTGTCTTGCGCCGCTTGCGCGGAGAGGGGCCGCTCGAGAGTTCGGATTTCGAGCGTGGTGCGCACGAGGTCGAGGCGGACGGTGGATGGGGAGCGGCGATGCCGAAGGAGGACAAGCGCACGCTGAAGTTTCTATGGCACACGGGGCGCATCGGTGTCGCGTCGCGACGTCATTTTCGGCGCGTCTATGACCTGGCTTCGCGCGTCTATCCCGACGTGAGGGCCTCAACTCGACGGGAAGAAGAAGACGCCTGGTTGCTGCGAGGGCTCGCGGGAAATGGCATCGCGCAGGAGGCGCATCTCGTGAACTACCTGACTGCCGCGGGTCTCAAGGCCCCGATCCGCCAGAAGGTGATCGAGCGCAATCTGCGTGCGGGCCGGGTGATCCACGTCCACGTGGATGGCCTGTCGGAGAGCGACGGTCGGAAGTCTGGGAGATCGTCGGACGGCGCCCGCTGGTTGGCATTGCCCCAGCATCTCGAATTGCTCGACGACCTTGCTCTCCCGCAGGGGACGACCCTGCTGTCGCCATTCGACTCCCTCTTGTGGCAACGTGATCGGGCCGAGCAGCTTCTGGGTTTTCGCTATCGGGTCGAGATCTACGTGCCGGCGGAGAAACGACAGCATGGGTACTATGTGATGCCCATACTTCACGATGGGCAGCTGGTCGGACGCCTCGACCCCAAGTTCCACCGCGATCGCAACGTTCTCGAGGTGCGCAAGCTCTCCGTCGAGCCACGATTCCGAAGACTAGCATCGGCTCACAGTTTTCAGCGCGGGTTGAGCGATTCGCTACAGAGCCTGGCGGAGTTTCTGGGGGCCTCGACCGTGCAGTTGCCCAGCGCCTGGCGGCGGCGTCTGGCCTGAGGCTAGACCGCCGCCGAAGAGCCCAATCGGGCTCCTGGCAGATTCCAGAGCCGGGCGTGGAGCTTGCCCGGGCCCGCCAGGAGCTGCGCCTCAAGTTGTGCTCCATTCTGCCGATAGATGGCGTATGAGTACCATCTTTGTCGGCGGCAGTGAGCGTTCAGGTACCACGGTCTTGACGAGCATCCTCTGCGGCGGAAGCACGACCAACCCACTCCTCGAAGATTGCAGCTATATCCGCAAGGTGGTCGAGGCCTATGCTCAAGGCTGTGATCTGTTCGATGAACAGACTCACGCCTACTTCCGAAGCCGGGAAGATCTGCGCGACTTCAACGCCACGTGGCTCACGACCCTCCTGCAAGGACTGTCCGAGCGCTACGCACCGGCCGAGGATCTGGTACTCAAGGAGCCTCTGCTCACTCCATTCTTCCCCTTCCTGGCCGAGCTGCTCCCGGACGCCAGGCTGATCCTCACCGTGCGCGATCCGCGCGACACGATCGCCTCGATGGTGCGCGTCATGGAGACGCAGACGAAGATCGGGCAGATCACCGACCTGACCATGCGAGGGCGTGACATGGAGTTGCTGTCGCGGTACTACCTGAGCTTCTACTCGCCGGTCATGTCGTCGGACTCGCCTACCCTGGCCGACAGCACCCTGATCCTGCGCCACGAGGATGTGCTCGGTGCCTTCGATGAGCTGCTGGAAACACTGCGAGAGTTCACAGGGCTGCCCCTGCAAGGTGTGAGCGCCGCCAATCCCTGGGCCAGGAGCTCGATCGACTTCTCGAATTCGCGGACCAGCGTCAGCCCGGTCGACTCTTCACTCCATGGCCAACCACTCTCAGCTGCCCATGCTGGCAACTTCCTCGACGTTCTCACACCCGACGAGGTGCATGCAATCGAGCACCACTGTGCGGAGGTCATCCAGCTCTTCGGCTATCAGCCTTCCCTCCTCCCGGTCTGATCCAGGCCTCGTATTTGGGATGTTCCTGCGCAATCGGTCCGTGCTGCGGGGAGTGTAGGCCCGCTCGGGAACCGGGTGTCAGTCCCTGGCCCACGGGTCGAACGGACGCCTGTCCGGTACCAGGTTAGTGCTCGTGTTCGGCCAGCAAGCCGTCGACAAGCTCGGGCGCATATAGCTGCATGCGTGAAATCCCAGCCCGGCGTCCGGGGCGCGGGCTGTGGGGGCAGAGAAATTCCCAGACCACTTCTCCATCCGACGTGATCTCGAAAGCTCGCCCCGCGTCGGACTCGCTCAGCAGGAAATTGCCGTTGGGAAGGAGCTGCACCGAGCCTCGAAACTCCGTGTAGAAGTCCGTGGGTGGGTCCGCGCGCCACTGCCAGACGATCTCCTTCGTTATCGGGTCCAGCAGGATTGCCCGGGAGCGTCCGATGCCGAGGCCGTTGTCGAAGAGCAGGATCTTGCCGTCCGGCATGACCTGGGCATCGTGAGGCCCCCAGATCTTGCCCTTGCCCCATGACCAGACGACTTCCTTGCGGGTCCAGTTGAAGATTGCGATGCAATGCTGGTGTCGGAAACACACCAGGACGTTGTCGCTGGCGTAGATCGGGTCGACTTCGACAAGCTCCGCGTGCTTCATCCACTCACACGAATTGGCGTGAAACAGGTCGACCCATGGGTCGCCGCCCAGTTCATCCGGAGCCTTGGTGGTGATGGGGAAGATCTCGGGATGCTTGAGCACGGCGGGCAGGAGCGAGCGGGACTCGAGTCGCACGCCGTCCTGGTCGAGCAGGGTCAAGCGGTCGATCCGGATCGGCACGCTCGGGTGAATCTTGGGTGCGTCTCGTCGTTTGAAGGTCAGGGTGAGGATGTTGCCGGAGGGCGTTACCTCCACATCGTGGTGGGCCCGCATCTGGCGTTTCCAGAGCAGTTCACCGTCCCAGTTCAACCTCATCAGATAGCGGGCGTCGTCCGCGGCCCGGCGCGGGTGACCACTCTCCTCCCACTGGGTCTCGTCGATCCCGACCACCAGCAGATCACCATTCTCGAGCAGGATCGAGCGCGACCAGCGCAGACTGGCCGGGCGCGAGGCGTCCGGCTGCGGGTGGGACCAATGATGAACGGTCGTCCCATCCCGGTCGATGAGATCCGCACGACTCATCCCGGGGATCGTGTAGAGCCCGTACCCGGGGCAACTGCGTTGCTGGTCATGGGATACGACGCCGCGACGATCATCACCCTCGGTCTCGACATCCCCGCCGTAGCCCAGCGCCGTCAGCGCGTCGATGGTGGCCAGCATCTCCGCGTCCCCGTCGGCGAACTCGATCTCGATGGAATCAGAATCGAGGTCGCCCCCCGATCCACTGGTAGCCTGGCCAATCGGCGCGGAGGGGTCCTGGTTCGCGTCCGGGTCCTTACCGCAGGCGCTCAGCCCGACGAGCAATGCGGCGACGCCGAGAGCCGTCGTCCTGGCACGCTGGGCTGCGTGAGAGCCATGGGCAATCAGCTCGTTGCTGTGGTCGGTGCCGGGGGAATCCATGCGATCGCCGCGCAAATCTCCAGGTCCAGAGGTCGATGCCATGGCCGGGCTAGCGCTCCCGCGAACGGTTGAAGACTCGGTATTCACGGGGCTCCTTGGGGGTGTCGACCACAAAGGACTCACCTGGCATGAACTTCATCCGGAGCAGTGCCTTCGCCAGGGGCTTGGAAACCCGGCTGGGTCGGATGATCAGGGTTCCGATCTCATGCTGGGAATCCAGCAGCTGCAGGGTGCGCGGATTCGCCGGAACGAATGACCAGCGAAGTGGGTAATGGGCTACCGCGTAGTCGAGCGAAATCTCGTGGGGCGAGACCAGAAGATGCTCCTGGTCGATCGGGAGCTGCTCGAGCTGTCCGATCGTCCGCGCGCCGTAGGTCGAGCGCATCTGCTGCGCCATTGCATCGGCGCCCCTGGCGCTCCACAGAAGGAGCGGCAGCAAGACGAGCAGGTAGAGCAGGCGCCCCGCCCGACCCGATCCGGCCCGTTCCCGGGCGCGGCCGAACCAGGATCGCAGTACGGGAGCCGCCGCGACGGCACAGAGCGGAAAGACGAAGAGGACGGTGCGCGTGCCCCTGAAATAGTTCCACTCGTAGAGGAAGGTGACCAGGGACAGGATCGCGACAATCAAGCAGGCGACTGAAACAGCCAGGCGCTTCCAGGAATTGAAGAGGCCGATCACTCCGGTCAGGATCAGGAGCAGGACTGGTTCGACCGCCATCCACTGGGATGTCGCGTTCGAACTCAAGACGGACAGATTGTGTGCCGCGTACCTGGGCAGGCTCACAGCAAGCTCGGCCAGAGAGGCTGTGGCAGGCTCGGCGAATGCATCGCGGTAGTTGAAGCCGCCGGTCAGGGCCACGTTGAGTGGCAGGGCGCCCTTTCCAGAGCGGATTTGCCAGGCCAGGACAGCCGCTAGAAGCAGCACGGAACCTCCGACGGAGATGACGGCCGACCCGAAGCGGCCGAAACGACTGGCCCGCATCGAGAGCCAGGCCATCGGTATCACCAGGAGGGCCCCCGTTTCTCGGAACAGGAATGGGGGAACCAGCAACAGGGGAACCCAGAGGGCGCGCGAGCGTTCGGGCAGGTAGCAGAATGCGCAGAAGGCGGACACGCCGACGGCGATGAATGGCAACTGCGGCATGGCCGTAAAGGCGAAGGCTCCGTTGATCGGGAGCAGCATGAAGAGTCCTGCCGCCACGAAACCCGCGGCGCTATCGAAGAGGCGGCGGCCGATCAGGAAGACGCCGAGCGAGGCAACGATGAACGAGACGAGGCCCGGGATGCGCCAGGTCAACGGGCTGTCGCCGAAGACCTTGTACGCCGCGGCCAGGGCGCAGTATTGACCCGGCATGTACAGGCGCCAGCGCGGTTCGTCGACGTAGGCCGGGTAGATGAGGTGGCTTCGTAGCTCGCCTGTGTCGGCCAGCCAGCGTGCCGTGGTGATGTACCCGGCCTGGTCGTTGAGGCCTACCGCCTGGCCGCTGACATGAAGGCGGTCGAGATCCTGAAGCTGCGAGAGGCTGAGAAGGATCAGCGACGCGACCAGTGCAACCGCCAGGCAGCCAGCCAGGGGCGATTGCGTGAGGCGCGACCCGCTCAACTCTTCCGACTCCACGCGGTGATGGGGTTCCGCTCTCGCTGGAGGCGATGGATCACTACTCTCGCCGCTTGTGCACCGCGCAGGCGAAGGCGGCTGGCCACGTAGGGTCTCTGGTCCGCTGAGATCATCACGCTCCATCGGTCGCACTGGGAGTGCGAGCCCGCCTCGTGCAGAGCGCACCCTGGCCAGCACCGGGCCAGGCATCGTACGCCACGAGCTGCCGGGCGTCGATCAGAACTCGGCCGCGTCAAGCTCCTGGCGAGACGCGAAAGTACCGGCCAGAACCCGTCCAAGGGTGTGGATCTCGAACGGTTTGGAGAGCATGCCTGCAAAGCCAAGCGCCTCGTGATTCGCCAGTACCGGGGCCTCTGCGTAGCCGCTCGCGACGATCGCGCGCACTTCCGGATCCTTGCTCCGCAGCTCCGCAAACACCTCGATTCCGTCACGATCTCCGGGCAAGGTCAGGTCGAGGATGACCGTGCCGAAGGGGTTCCCCTCGGCCGTGGCCTGGTCGAACGCAGCCAGAGCGTCGTCGGCGCTGGAGACGACGACTGGTTCGTACTCCAGCCTCGTGAGGGCGCGCTTGTAGAATGTGCATACGAGAGGGTCGTCGTCCAGAACGAGAACTCGGCCGCTGCCGCGCGGAGTCTCGCTGACCCCGTCCAGTTCCTCTACCAGGCCGTCGGGCACAGCTGGAAGGTCACACTCGAAAACTGCGCCTTCCGCACCCGGTAGCACGCGGATGGTCCCCCCATGTCGGCTGGCGATGGCATAGGCCGTCGTGAGGCCTAGACCGCTACCCTCGCCCTTGGTGGTGAAGTAGGGGTCGAAGATTTTCTGCCGGATCTCATCCGGAATGCCGGGGCCGGAATCCGTTATGCAGATTCGGACGAGCGGCCCTTCGTTGCCCGGGTCGGATGCAGCGGGGACGTTTCGGGCGCCGATCTCGATCGTCCCGCCGCCCGGCGTGGCCTGGATGGCGTTGAGCACGAGATTGCTGATCAGCTGAGACACCTGACCCACATCGATCTCGGCCGGCCAGAGGTCCGGGCTCAGGTTGAATGAGAGGCGCGCCCTGGAACCGGAAGCCGACAATCCCGCGGACTCGCGCAGGAGTGTTGGCAATGCCTGCAGCTTGCGCAGGGGCTCGCCGCCCTTCGAGAAGGCAAGCAGCTGGGAGGAGAGACGTCGACCCTGTCGGATCGCGGCTTCGGCGTCCACGAGCATCTCTTCCTCGTTCGGCCGGTCCTGAAGCAGGCGTTTCGTCATCGACACGTTTCCGAGCACCACAGCCAACATGTTGTTGAAGTCATGGGCGATGCCGGCCGCGAGAAAGCCCAGGGACTCGAACTTGCCGGCGCGCAGCCGCTCTTCCTCCAGGGTCTGAACGTCCAGCATGGCGCGTTCCAGCTGCTCGCTGTGAGCCAGGGTGCTGGCATTGGCAAGACGCAGGTCGCCATGGACCTGGTCCAGGCGAGTCAGCATGCGTCGTTTCTTGAGGAACGATATCCAGCCAGCCAGGGCCACGATCATGAGCAACCCCGTTCCAAACAGCTGGAAGTTTCGCTGCTGGCGACTCAGGTCGCTCTCCTTGCGCAGCATGACCAGGTCGTGCGCGCGCTGCTGGGCATCGTAGCGCGCCTGAAAGCCCGCCAGGGCACGCGCCAACCCGCCGCTGACCTGCTCGCCCTGTAGCTCGCGCGCCTTTCGTTCACAGCGCAATGCCTGCTCCAGGTCGCCCTGGCCTTCGTAGGCCTGGGCCAGGGAGTCCAGCGCGAGCACGTGTCGATCACGCATGCGCGTGGTTTCGGCCAGCTGAACGCCTTCGATGGCGGCTGCTTCGGCGTCACCGAAGCGATCGAGGGCGGCATAGGCCTTTGCCATGCCGGCCAGGGTTGCGACGACCTCGAGCCTGAGTTGCAGTCGGCGCTGGATCCCGAGGGCGCGATCGAACGAAGCGAGGGCCCGTTTGGGCTGACCGAGCGCCAGCCGCGCCTGGCCAATGCTCCGATAGGAGATGGAAGAGTCTCCGACGAGATCATGTTCGAGACGAAGGGCGAGAGCCTCGTTCATCACGGCCAGGCCGGTCTTGGGATCCCCGGCGAGCAGCAAGACGTCACCCTGATTCGAGAGGATGGCTGCGATTCCCTCGGGCGAGTCGGCCTCTTCCATGAGCGGAAGTGCACGATCGAGCGCCTCCAGGGCCTCATCGAAGCGGCTCAAGGACATGTAGGCCACAGCAAGGTTGCTGAGCAAGGCTGCACGAGCTTGAGGGTCGCCGAGATCCCCGCTCGCCTCGAGGGCCCGTGACAGTGCATCCACCGCCGCGCTGTAGTTACCAATCCGTAGCTCGATCGATCCGAGACTGCTCGCAAGCCTGGCGACGTGGTCGTCTCGGTGCATGGCCACGGCCATCGCCATGGCCTCGGTGCATTCGCCCTTCGCCCGTTCGAGCTCGCCGACCTGAAACGAGACCTCGACCAGGCTCGAAAGGCTCATCACGAGCATGCCGGGCTCTTTGATCTCTCGCGCAAGCACCGCGGCCCGCTCGAAGTGGGGTCGCGCCATCGGGTAGCGCTCCAGCTCCAGCAGCGCCAGTCCACACTCCATGTTGAAGTAAAGCTCCTCTCCTGGGGCTGGCGTCTCGCCGAGATCATCGAGCGAGATCATCAAGTTTTCGAGCCGTTGCTCGGCTCGATCAGGATTCTCGTCCTGCCGCACCGTGCTGGTCCAGGGTGCGCTGATCAGCCATCCAATTAATATGAGCGTCTGGAGAGTCATCTCTTGGGGGCGCTTGCGTTGCCGGACCGTTGTAGCAATTAAGGTCGGTCCCGAGGGTGGATTATCGCGATGTCCGATTGGGGAGTAGCCAGCTTCAGGTCGGGATTGGCAGGTCGACGAATTGACGGCATTCCTGACGTGGGAGGCTGCAATGGCCGTGGGGCATGGGACATGGCGGAGAGAGCTCGTGGGTTTCAACTCTTCGACGCTTGGCCTCGCGCCCTTGGCGTGCCTTCCAGGTCCCCGGTGGGCCAGCTGGGCCTTCCATCGCTAATCGATTCTTCGGGCTAGATCGAATCAGTATTCGTCGGTGAGGCGCCCGCACCGTGCGACACCGGTGGGTGGCCAGATGCGCCCACACAGGGGTCCATCGCCAGTGTCGGTTCAGATCGGATATGGCGTAAATCACTTGCACGTAATGGTTTAGTGGCAGGGCCTCGGCTCTCTTCCGAAAATCCTGATGGGCACGGCGCCCGATCTGCGCCCTGGGGTGTGAAAGCGGGAGCACGTACCCCGAGCCCCAAACCCTCAAACGCCCCACGGCCCAACCACCTCAAGACCATGAACATCCGCCCGATCTTCGCCATCGCCGCCGTCTCCCTCGTTCCCGCCGCCGTCATCGCAGTCGACTCGAACCTGCTCGGTAACTTCAGCGTTTCGAACACCTTCGCCGCCGGCACCCCCGCCCGCGCCAGTGAGGTGAACCAGAACTTCACCGAAGTCACGACCGCGCTGCTCTCCCTCGACGATCGTCTGAGCGAGATCCCGACCTTCACCAACATCGTCAATGTTGCGACCTCCGGCGCAGCATTCACCTCGATTGCAACCGCAGTCGCCAGCATCACCGATAGCTCGGCGTCGAATCCGTACCTCGTGAAGGTCGCACCCGGTATCTATGACGAGAGCCAGCAGACCCAGGTGCCCTCCTTCGTACGTCTGGAGGGCGCCGGCGCCGGCGTGACCGTCCTGCGCATCAACCTGAACGGATCTTTCGCCGCCGGAGCCGCCGTCACCCTGTCCGATGACTCGCTGATCAGCGGCATGACGGTGCGCAACACGGCCAATGCTGGAAACGCGATCGGAATCGCAGCCGCTGGCGTCAGCGCCACTACCGCCATGGAGGATGTCGAAGTCCTCGTCGACGGCAACGGCGGACTTGGACACACGGCCGTGGCCAACTTCGATGGCGACCTGCGCATTCGCCGCAGCCGTCTCTTCGCCTCCGGTGCGAGCACGCTCAACGCCGCCTTCACTTCCAGCGATAGCGCTGGGCCCTTCTCCCAGCCGCTCATCACCAACAGCGAGCTGGAGGGCGACGGAACCGTCAGCGGGTTTGCCGCCTTCACGAGCAATACGGCGGCCGAGATCCGCGAGAGCCGTCTGAATGGCGACTTCCGAGGCATCCAGGCCAACATCAACGGCATCAACCGGTTGCACAACAGCAGCGTCCGCACCCTGGGCCTCAATCCCGTCTACGAGGTCTCAGCCGGCGCCTCGATCCTCAGTGCCGGCGTCGAGTTAATCGGCGGCAATGCGCTCGGGCTCGCCTCACAGCTCAAGTACGTGCACTGCTACAAGTCCAACCTCAACCCGGTCGCGAACGGCTTCGGTTCGGCGATCCAGTAGGACTCTGCGTATTCCCTCGAGAGAGAGAGGCGGGAAGCAACACTCCCCCTCGATCTCGGCCTCCTCGAGCCATGCTCGCGGGGGCCGTCTCCTGTAGGGCCATGGGATCACGTCTCGGCCCCTACAAGCCGCAGGGATTCAGGACGCGCTCTTATTGCCGCTGGAGCGGCGTCAGCCCGAGCTTCTGGAACAGGGCGGAATCCGACCCCGGCTCCGGGTTGGGCGTCGTCAGCAGTTGCCCACCGACAAAGATGGAATTGGCACCGGCCAGAAAGCAGAGCGCCTGCGCCTCCTCGGTGAGTTCACCCCGGCCTGCCGAGAGGCGGATGACCGCCTTCGGAATCATCAGCCGTGTCGCGGCGATCGTCCGGACCAGCTCGCTCCACTCCAGCGGCTCGTTGGCTTCCATCGGTGTGCCTGGAATCGGTACCAGAGTATTGATCGGTACGCTCTCGGGCTGGGGCTCGAGGCTAGCAAGTTCGAGCAAGAGCTCCGCCCGCTGTGCAACAGTCTCGCCCAGGCCCAGGATGCCGCCGGAGCAGACGGCGATGCCGGCTTCGCGCACGTTTCGCAGGGTCTCGATGCGATCGTCGTACGTACGTGTATGGACGACGTCGTCGTAGTAGCTGCGCGCGCTGTCGAGGTTGTGGTTGTAGAAGTCCAGACCCGACTCGCGCAGGCGATCGGCCTGGTCCGGGGCGAGCATTCCGAGGGTGACGCAGGTCTCGAGTCCAAGGTCCTTGACTCCCTTGACCATGTCGAGCACGCGGTCGAACTCGGGGCCGTCCTTGACCTCGCGCCATGCAGCGCCCATGCAGAAGCGATCGGCACCGCTGTCTTTTGCCTCACGGGCTGCGGACAGGACCTCGTCCACCTCCAGGGTCGTTTGCTTTTCCAGGCCCGTGTCGAAGTGGGCGCTCTGGGAGCAGTAGCCGCAATCCTCGGGGCAGCCACCGGTCTTGATTGACAGGAGCTGGGAGCACTGAATCTTGTCGGGGGCGTGGTGCTCGCGGTGGCGGGTCGCCGCCTGGAACACCAGGTCCAGCAAGGGGGTGGCGAAGAGGGCCTCGACGGCGGCGAGGGTCGTTTCTTGGGGGTGGGTCGTGGCGCTGGGCATGGGGTCGGGATTGTAGCGGGCGGGGCCCAGGGCGGCTCGCTATCACGAAAAAATGCGGTCATCGGCCGTGTTCGAGTGTCGCTCGGACCGGATCCTCTCCTATCCTCTCGCCCACGATGGAAGAAAAGCACGCTCCGGCGACGACCTACTGGGACTTCATTCGCGTGAACGATCTGCTCTCTCTCCAGGGCGGGCTCGGGCATGACGAGGCAGAGCTGGAGAACGAAGAGGTTCTGTTCATCACCGTCCACCAGGTCTTCGAGCTCTGGTTCAAGCTCATCCTGCGCGAGCTCGTCGTGGCCCGCAATCTGTTCACGGCACCGCACGTAGCCGAGCGCGAGCTTTCCGGCGCGGCCCGGGGCCTGCGCCGGGTAACGACCATCCTGCGCGTCGCGAGCCAGCACTTCGAAGTGGTCGAGACGCTCGATACGCGTGCATACCTGGCCTTCCGCGACAAGCTGATGCCGGCCAGTGGATTTCAGAGCCATCAGATGCGACAGCTGGAGATCCTGCTCGGGCTCGAGGACAAGGATCGCATCTCGTTGGGGATTGAGGGCAGCCATCTCGAAGCGTTGCGCGCCCCGGATGGTTCGAAGAGCACGGCCTACAAGGCGGTCGAGAATCAGATGCAGGATCGGCCCACGCTGAAGGAGGCCATCGAAGCCTGGATGCTACGGGCTCCGATCGATGGCATTCCCCACGATGGACCGGACGCGGAGAAGCAGCTCTATCGATTCATCGACAAGTACCTGGAGGCCCACGCAGCCGAGGTCAACATCGGGCGAGAGCGAGCCTTGCAGCTTGTACGAACCGACGCTGAACGGGAGCGGCTCGAGGCCATGTACAACGCCGAGATCGAGTCAGTACGAAGCCACCTGTTACCCGATGAAGCCATGGGTGGTGCGCGTCGCGCACGCATTCGCGCCTCGATCCTGTTCCTCGACACCTATCCCGCCCTGCCCCTGCTGGCATGGCCGCGCGAAGTCCTGGCGGCATTGCTCGAACTCGAGCAGTCCTTCGTGATCTTCCGTCAACGACACGCGCGCATGGTCGAGCGTGTGATCGGTCGTCGCACGGGCACCGGTGGGAGCGCAGGCGTGGACTACCTGGACAAGACCGCGTTGACCTATCGTATCTTTGATGATCTTTGGGCTACGCGCACGTTGCTCGTACGGCCTATCGCCGCTCCGAAGCTCGAAAACGAGGCCTTCTACGGCTTCAAGACCGAGCTGTAGTCTGGTCCCGTTCGACTATTCCAGGTCGTTGAGCTTCCAGGAGTAGTCCAGGTGGCGCACCTTGACCTTCTCCATGGAGGTCAGCCAGGCGACGGTATCGTCATCCGCGTAGCGCTTGACCCAGGCGGCCACGCTGCCGGCGTCGCGTTTGAAGTCCTCTTCGAACCAATCGAAGATCTTCGAGACTTCCAGCCGCCCGCCCTCGCGGTCGACGCGGTTGCGCGCCGAGTCAGCGAGCCAGGCACGCACTTGCCGGTCCAGTTGCTTGTCGAGGTGCTCGGCGTCGAAGGCCGCCTTGGCGATCGGCGGGCAACCTACTGAGGCGCAATTGACCGCTGCGTGCACGCGCGCATCGGAATACTCCTTGCGCAGAATCTCGTGCTCGATGTGGTTCAGTGAGATGGTCGCTCGGGCGCTGGTGGCTGTGAGCTCGCCTAGATCGATGAACTTGATGTCCCACACGCCGGTGAGGCCCCGACGGATATCGCGGATACTCTTCACGGGGTAGTTGTCGATGACGATCTGCAGGGTGTACGCGTTGTAGGCATTGACCCAGAAGGCAAAACGCTCGTCATCTGACCAGCCGTCAAAGGCGCCACGCGTAACCTGTTCCAGGTCAGCGGTGTACTGATCGAGGCCTGCGCGCTCTTCCAGGAGGCCAGCGTAGTCGACCCGGTCCCCGTGGACATGGTCACCCAGCACGTTACTGAGATCGGTATGGAGGTGATCGAACTCCAGCGCTTCGGCGTCGTCCGCCTGCGCCCCCCGGTCCTGGACCTGCGGAGTGTGGATCTGCGTTCCGGCGGCTGAGGTTGGTCTGGCGCAGGCCGCGAGCGCCATGACGAATGTCAGGATCATGTTTCGCATCGTTTGTCTCCGTCGGTTGCCGACAGTCTATCGACAATTACCGTTCAAGCCGGTCAATCGTGACCGGCAATCCCTGGATCTTCGTGACGGCCGTCCGTCGGGCCTCAGAACGCGACCTGAAAGCGCACGTAGAACTGATCCTCATCGCCGCTCACGCTCTCGCGCACGCTGTGGATCCAGTTGAACATGATGCGCGCGCTAGGGTTCAGGTACCAGTTTGTGCCAAGGGTCACATTCTCTATGCGCGATCCGACCGTCATGATGTCCGTCAGATCGGTTTTTGACCAGCGCGCGGCCAGCTCCCACGCCCCCTTGCCGCCTCCCGTGCGGCTGTAATTCCGATTCGGGTTGACCGAGCCAAATCTCTGCCTGCCGTGATCGTAGGGACGGTGTTCACCGGTGGGGAACCAGCTCACCTGGGCGTAGGTGCCCCAGAGCCGCGCGTCGTCCGATCCTGAGCCGTCCGTATCGAGTCCTAACAATTCGCTCTGGAAGGAGAGGGGGCCTGATACACACGCGAACTCGGCGCAGGCGCTCCGGGCTTCGTCGGCCACCAGTACGGCATCGACGACAGGCCCCGCGGTGAAGGCTTCAAGGCGAGCCTGAATCGGCACGCCGTCGTCGCGCGTGCTTCGCTGGCTGGCACCGAATCCAAGGTGGACCAGTTGGCGGTCGTCATCCTCTGAATGGGGCAACCAGGTCAATCTTCCGGTGATGGAGTAGTCCTCTCCGTTCGCGTTCCCCGCACCGTCGGCCGCGCGGAAGGCGCCGATGGCGAACTGGGGCCCCGTGTCCGAAAACCTGCCGCGGTACATCAGCCCGGGATTCCGGCCTGGAGTCAGGGCTATGGATGCCACGGAGCGTTCGAGGAAGGTGAGCGCGTTGCTACCCGTGTTCGCCTCGAGCCCCATGGGTTCCCGGAACTGGCCTACCTTGAGGGGCACCTCCGTCCATTCGGCCCAGAGGTCTCGGAATCCGACTTCTGCGCCTGAGAACTCATAGTGCGCACGGAAGCGGACGGTACCGTGCAGCAGACCGTCGAACTGCAGGCGCGCGCGTCTGAAAATGACGCCGTCCTCCAGAGGGTCACCGTCCGGGGTCTCCAGTCCCGTCGAACCGAAGGTGCCCCAGTCCTGGTGGAATCGTCCGCCGATCCGGAACCAGAAATCCCCATCGTTGCTCTCGGCTTGCAACCCGCCGTTCCAGTAGATCGACCACGGCTGCTCGCCCTGATTGTCGGCGTCGGTTTCAATCTCTTGCCCGAAGGCCGAGACCGTCAGCAGGCAGGCGCCAGCGATGGGTAGGCGTAGCATGGCAAAAAACGTACCGACTGTGATCGAGCGGGGCCAGCAGACCGGTCAAACAACAAGCCGGCAACCTGCGCGTCGCGAATCAGTCCAGATGGCCTTGATCGGAGTCACCCATCTCGACCGCGACCTTCGGGAAGTACTCCTTCCACCGGCGGTCCACCGTCCTGGCCGTGTCCGGATCGCAGAATAGCTCGTCCGGGTAGCCGGGCTTCATGCGCGCATCTATGAGGATGGGGGCTTCGAAGGCAGCATGGTGATGGATCAGCCGCACATCGCTGGCGTGCAGGTCCGTGGCCGGGTTGAAGCGCGTGAACGTGGTCCACAGGAAGTTCATGGAACTTCGAGCGGCGCGGGCCGCGTCATCGCTCAGCACGAGCATGGGCCAGTCCGCGAAGGCCGGGTCGCTGACGATGCGTTCGGCGGCCTGGGGGTCGTCCTCGTAGCTGGGCCCCTGGACGACCAGGCATCCGGGCGTGAAGACCACGACTGCCTCGACATCAGCGCGCGGATTCCCCTCGAAGGTCTCGGGAAGCGCGCGGCGCGGGTCGCCGACTCCGAGCAGGACGCCCTTGCTGCCCTGGTTGATCTTGGGCCCGGCATAGTCGAGCGAGTCCATCGAGAGGTTCGAGAAGACGAAGAGGTCGGTACGGAAGTCGGCGCGCGCCAGGATGTGCCGCAGGGTGGCCGGGAAGTCGCGCAGGTCGACCGGTGTGTCCGTCAATAGCAGGAACTTCGTGAGCGACAGCTGACCCTCACCGAGGATGCGGAAGGCCGACACCATCGACTCGCGCTCGTAACGCTCCTCGACGATCGCTGCAGAGAGCGAGTGATAGCCGGTCTCTCCATAGCTCCACAGATCCTGAACGGCGGGCATGGCGATCGGAAAGAGGGGCGAGAGCAGATCCTGCAAAAAATCGCCGAGGAAGAAGTCCTCCTGGCGTGGCTTGCCGACCACCGTGGCGGGAAAGATGGCGTCCCGTCGTCGCAGCAGGCCCTTGCACCGTGCAACCGGATAGTCGTGGACCTCCGAGTAGTAGCCGTAGTGGTCGCCAAAGGGACCCTCGGGCCGGCGCGCGCCGGGATCGATCTCACCGATCAGGCAGAATTCAGCCGAGCCGACGACCGGAAGCTTGTCGAAGCCGCTGGGTACCAGCTCCAGGCGCCTGCCGAGCACCAGGCTCGCGAGCAGCAGCTCCGGTACGTTCTCTGGCAGCGGGGCGATGGCGGCCAGGGTCAGAGCCGGAGGTCCGCCCAGGTGCACGTGAACCGGGAAGGGCTGCTCAGCACGTTCGGCCTGGGCCAGGTGGAAACCGCCGCCCTTGGCAATCTGCATGTGAACGCCGAAGGTGCTCTCGTCAAAGAGCTGGATGCGATACATGCCCAGGTTCGACCCTCCGCTGTCAGGGTGCTCGGTGTAGACGAGCGGAAGGGTCAGGAAGCGACCGCCATCACGTGGCCAGGTCTTGAGGGCCGGCAGCCGCATCAGGTCTGGCTCGCGCTCGAGGACCTCGAGCACGGGGCCGTTGGTCTTGCGTTTCAAGCCCGTGCGCAGGAGCTTCCAGAGTGGCCCACGCTCGGACCACACCCGCGCGGGTGTCGGTGGCAGCAGGCGTTCGGGCCAGGCGGCCATACGCTCGACGAGTTCACGGGGCGCGCGCCCGAAGGCGGCCTTGACCCTGCTCTGGGTGCCGAACAGGTTCGTCACGAGCGGAAAGCTAGCGCCGCGCACGTTGCGGAACAGCAGTGCCGGTCCGCCGGCAGCGACCACCCGTCGGTGGATCTCGGCTACCTCGAGGTCTGCATCGACCTCCGTTTCGATCTCGACCACATCCCCGCGCTCGCGCAGGACTGATAGAAAGGCACGGAGGTCGGTGGGGGCGCGGTTGCCGGAGGCGATGACGGAGCTCCTGACGCGATGGGGGGCCGCGGAACGGGACGTCCGGTGCCGGACGTGGCCCCGAATAGTAATGGGGGGTGGGAGCGACTGAAACCGTATTACCGGTTGGCTTTCACGGACAGCTCGAGCGATCCACCATCGGCCGGGACGTCGTACTCGACCCACTCGGCCGAGCCGGGCCAGAGAATCTCCAGGGCTGAGAAGGTGGCACTCTCGAGTCGGCCAAAGTGCAGTGGGCGCACGACCTGGGACGCGCGGCTGTTTCGGTTGGACCCGTAGCGCTGGACCTGGCGATGTCCGTCCGAGTAGTGCACCCGCACCAGCGCGCCGATCGGGGCATGGGGATCGGCCTTCAGGTCGACGCTCAGGGAGCGGCGCTCGTCGCCGCCCTCATTCAGATACACGTTCCATTGCTTGGCCGTCGCCAAGATGAGGTCCAGCCATCCGTCGCCGTTCATGTCCGCGACCGCGCCGGAGAGAACCCTGCGTGGCAGCCGTTTGAAGATTGCTGCTGAATGGACGGGATCGAAGCCGTCGCCTTCGCGGTTCAGAAAGAGCATGGGATTGTCGCAGAGCAGCAGGACGTCCACCCAGCCGTCATTATTCGCGTCGAATACGAGAACGTCCTGGCGCGCTCCATTGGCCCCGAGCGAGGGCTGGGGACCGACCGGAGTGAATCCCTCGCCGTTTCCTCGGTACAGGAAGTGGGAGCCGCTAGAGCGTCCGGCCCAGAGATCCAGCAGACCGTCCCCGTTGTAATCGAGCTGGGCCAGGATGAAGGTCCACAAGCCACCATCCTTGGTCTCCCTCGTCATCAATCGTTCAGTCGATTCCTCCGGCGTCGAGAAGGACTGTCCGCGATCGTTGGAAATGATCAGAGGTGCCGTACCGCCCTCGTAGAGGACGAGGTCCTGGAACGAGTCCTGATCCACATCCATCCACATGCTGGTCGCACCGCGCACGAAGTCCAGGGCGAGTCTGGACGCCGCGTCCCTCAGCCTTCCCGACTCCTTGTCCCGTACCAGGAGGGCATTGGACGAGCTCATGTTCGACATGTAGGCCTCGAGAGTGCCGTCATTGTCGACGTCGACCCACTCGATTCGCCGGGTGCGACCGAAGCCTCTCGGGACTATCGCCTCTTCCTGATCCGCGAAGGGTCGTTCGACCAGAGGGTTGTACTCGAAGTGTCTGTTCAGCTTCCCGATCGCCGGCGGGACCACGCCGCCGACATTCGCGCCTTGTGAAACGAAGAGGTCGGGATGTGCGGTGCCTGACACCTGGGCCCAGGCGACACCGTGCGGGTCGGGATGCTCGAGGATGACCGGAAGCGCCTCGATCGGATGCATTCCCGGCCCCACAAAGATCGGCATTTCCATTCCTCCGTCGCGGGTGAGGATCTCCAGGTGGCCGCCGCCTAGCTCGATCACCCCGTGCGCGGTTGACGGGTCGAAAACAAGGGTGGCTTCGGTCGCGGATCTGGACTGGAACATGGCCGGGTCGAGCTCGCGCGCCTTTCCGAAGCGCGGCGCCCATAGATCCAGGCTGACCGGTTCGGTCCGGTCTGCCGAGAATCTGGCGAGGAAGTGCCAGCTCCGGTGCAGACGCCAGATGTAGATGCCCGGTCTGTCACTCCCATGGATGCGTTCGAGCATCTCCTCGTCGGTTGCGAATAGCACCGCGCCGGATCCGTCGCCCAGACGCGTGGCCCCGGGGATGGCGGGCTCGAATACGGTGAAGCCCGGATCAGTGTTCTCGAAAATCGCGATGCCGGCGCGGTGGTAATTCAGGAGGACGTCGATGTCCCCATCGAGGTCCATGTCGTTGGCAAGTACCGCGAAGACGCCGTCCGTCCCCGCTTGCCAGATCTCGGCCACCGTATCGTGGTCGACTGCCAGGACGCTCGAAAAGTGGGGGACTACCGGCTCCCCGGGGAGCGGATTGCCCGCGATCAGGCCCATGAGCACCATCAACCTCAGCATCTGGCCGACTCTAACTGCGGACGAAGGCCCAGGGCCGGACTAATCCGACCTCTTTGGATGCCCTCGGACCTATGATGGTCGCGGGAATGGCCATGAATGGGCCGGACCGCGGCATGGGCAACACATCGGAACCTGATGCGTTTGCATCGGTTCGAATGGGCCGGACGCGCATCCGCCTTGCGCTCTGCCGGCAAAACAGCCGAAAGACTGGATCATGGACACTGCAGCACGAACCTTGAGCGGCGCTGGCCGGCTGGCCCTGGTAGCTGGCATGGTCCTGGGCCCCGCCCTATCCGGACCGCGCCAGGAAGACGGTGCCACCGAGGAGCGAGCGGCTCCGGACCGCTGGGCAAAGTCGCCGCCCCTCTGGTTGGAAGAAAACTGGGATGGGCGCAAGCTCGAGCACCTCCTGAACCGGGCCGCATTCGGAGCGAGCCAGGCGGACATCGAGAAGTGGCTGAACCACGGCCCACGGGCCGTCATCACGCACCTCTTGAAAGACCGTCCGATCGTCGACGACTTCCTGAACGAGGAAGTCAAGATGGATCGCAAGGCGATGCGCGACATGTCGGGCGAGGAGCGGCGCATCGCGACCAAGCGTGTGCGCGCCCGCAACCGGGATCTCTTCCAGTCGTACCTGAGCTGGTGGCTCGACGAGATGCTGCAGGGGCCCGCGCCATTGCGCGAACGCATGATGCTCTTCTGGCACAACTTCATCACCAGCAGCATTACCGAGGTCCAGCGCTCCCACTTGATGATCCAGCAGAGTCAGCTGCTGCGCGAGCATGCGCTAGGGAGCTACGCGGATATTCTGCGCGATGCTCTACGGGATCCGGCTCTGTTGATCTATCTGAACAACAATTCGAACGAGAAGGGCCACCCGAACGAGAACCTGGCGCGCGAGGTGATGGAGCTCTTCAGCCTCGGGGTCGGCAATTACACGGAGCAGGATGTGCTCCAGGCCGCTCGCGCGCTCACCGGCCGCGGAACGGACAAGGACTACGGGTATCGCTTCGATACACGTCGTCACGATTTCGGCGAGAAGACCATCCTGGGTGTCGAGGGTCGCCTGGACGCGGACGATCTGGTCGACATCCTGATCGCCCAGCCGGCATGCGCACGTTACGTCGCGGGCCAGCTGATCGAATACCTCGAGGGCGTGATGCCCGACGAGAAACGGGTCGAGACCTACGCGGAGCTGCTGCGCCGGCACGACTACCAGATGAGGCCCATGCTGCGCAGGCTATTCCTCGATCCGGAATTTTACCGGGAGGAGGTGATGGGGGCGCGCGTGGGGTCGCCGGTCGATTACCTGGTAGGAACCTGCCGGCGCTTGCAGATCGAGCCACCCGCGACCCTGCTCGCGATCGGAAGCAGCCTGGCCGGACAGTCCCTGCTCGACCCGCCCAACGTCAAGGGATGGGATGGGGGTGAGACATGGATCAATACGTCTTCCCTGATGACGCGCGGCAACCTGGCTGGCTTGCTGCTCGGGACCCTTGCCGATGACATCGAGTACGACGCCGCCGGAGAGCTCGCCCGACGGCGCAAGCTGCGGGCGCCCGAGAAGCGGATCGTCGATGAAGACCTCTTCGTGGCGATGGATCAGATGCAGATGGAGGTGGACGGCACGGAACGCCACGCGGGCCGCGACTCACGTAGTGGCCTGGACCGCTTGGCGCGTCTCGCGTCGCGCGTGGGCTACAGCCCGCGCATGCACCTCACGGCACGCCTCTTGCGGCGCGGGGCCGAGGGTGAGCAGGCCATCGTGGACATGCTTCTCGAAGATCTGATGGCCATCGAACCACCGATGGAGACCCGCGTGCTCGTTCGTGAATACCTCGAGGCAGAAGCGAAGGCGCGCGGGATCGACGTTGGCAAGCTGCTCGAATCGGGCAGCGAGAGCGAATACCTGCTGCGCGACGTTGCGCACCTCATCCTGTCACTTCCCGAGGCCAACCTGGGCTGAGCGTAGGAATCCCATGGACAACAAACTTCTCCACCGACGCTCGCTCCTGACAGGCGGCGCTGCCCTCGCTAGCTGGGCTCTGTCCAGCGCTCGGCCCGCACCCGGCAAGGGCTGGCTCGAAGATGAGGGCGAGGACGACGGGCGCAATCTCGTACTCGTACAGCTCACCGGCGGTAACGATGGCCTGAACACCGTCGTGCCCTATGCTGACGATGTCTACTACAGGGAACGTCCCAGCACAGCCGTGGCCGAGAACAAGGTTCTCAAGCTCGACGACTATCGCGGCCTGCACCCGGACCTCAAGCGACTGCGGGCACTCTTCGACGACGAGAAGGTGGCCATCGTCGAGGGAGTTGGCTACCCCAACCAGGGCCGGTCACACTTCAAGTCGCTCGAGATCTGGCATACCGCCCACCCGCGCGGTCGAGTCGTCTCAGATGGCTGGATCGGGCGCATGTGTCAGGCCGCATGGCCTGCGGTGGACAACTCCGAGCTGGTTGTACACGTGGGTTCCGGCGCACCCTTTTCGGTCCATTCGGAGAGCCACCCGCCCGTGATGATCGCATCACCCACGAGCTACCGCTGGTTTGGCGACAGTTCAAAGGCCGCTGCATGGCGCAAGGCCGGGGCGGGGGATGGTGCTGAAAGGCCGGCCAACGGCGATACAAGCCGCCGTGCTGTCCTGTCCCGATTGCGTCGCGTGCTCGACGTCGCGGACACCTCGTCGGTGCGCGTGCGCCGGGCTGCCAGCGAGTACGAACCGACGGCGACCTATCCCAAGCAGACCTTTGCGGCGAACCTGCGAGACATCGCCGCATTCATTCATGGCGGCCTGGGCACGCGCGTCTTCTCGTGCGAGTTGACTGGCTTCGATACACACGCCAAGCAGGCGACGCAACACAACGGGCTGATGCGAACCCTCGACGAAGGCCTTGGAGCGTTCATGGAGGACCTCTCTGGCTCTAGCCTCGGTCGCGATACGCTGGTCGTGGTCTTCAGCGAGTTCGGCCGGCGAGTGGCCGAGAACGAGTCTGCGGGTCACGATCACGGTCATGCGGGACCGGTCCTTGTCCTGGGGCAGGCCGTCAAGGGCGGTCTCCACGGTCGTCACCCGTCGATGGAGGAACTGGATCAAGGCGATCTCACCTTCACGACAGACTTCCGCAGCGTGTACGCCTCCGTGATTGAGGACTGGTTCGGACTGGACTCGGAGCCGATGCTCTTCGGCCGCTATCCGAAGCTCGCCCTGTTGTAGTGGCGGCGGCCGCGGTACACCCATTTCACGGACGGTCTGGACCGAGGCCTCTTCGATCCTCCGGGCTGGTCCGCCGTCGGCCCGCCGGGCGGGCGCCTCAGGCTGCGCCCAGAAAGGTATGCAGCCGGACGATGGCGGCGCGATCGGCCTCGAGCCCGAGATTCGGGTAGGCCTCCGAGAAGCTAACCCAGCGGTGCTCGGCCCAGTTCGTGTTGAGGCGCATCTCATCCGGATGGGTCGTCGAGTGGAATCCAAAGTTCCATTCGACGATCTCCTCGTCCCCTAGCAGGTAGCGGCCGGGCATCTCCAGGTCGACCAGCTGGGCCGGAGCGCGCATGCCCGTGTCCTTCATGACCCGCCGGCGGATCGCGCTCTCGAGCTTTTCACCGAACCCCAGCGGGCCCTGAATCGGACCCCAGAGGGCCTCGATACCCTGGGCGGGCTTGAGTATCAGGTAGTCGGGATCACCCGCAGCAATGCGGTAGACGAAGACCCGGATCTGATGGAGTAGATGAACCATGGGTATTTCAGCCCGTACCAGGCGCGGGATGACCATCCTCCATATGCTTATCGTACACCAGCCTGGAAATACTGTGGAGTGGACCCGGAAGTTGACCCGTTTTGGCCTCCTGCGCCACAGACTGCCCACATGAGCACCGACGATCACGCGACCCGGCTTGCCTCCGCGTTGCGGCGTATGGACGGCTTGATCAACTGGGAACGGGATCGGACGCAACGCATTCGGCGTGACCTGGGCCCCGTCCAGGACCTCCTGGCACGCCTCGGCGACCCCCATTTCGGATCGGCGGCACCCCGCTGGATTCACGTGACCGGGACCAAGGGCAAGGGCTCCGTCTCGGCGCTGGTCGCCGAGGGCTTGCGTCGCTCTGGAGCGCGGGTGGGTGTCTACGGGTCGCCCCACGTCGAGCGTGTCAATGAGCGTGTCCGGGTCGATGGCCAGGACGTAGCGGACGAGGTGCTGGCGGTCGCGCTCGAACGGGCACTCGACGCACGCGGACCCGAAGCCACATGGTTCGACACCCTGACCGCGGCAGCATTCAGCATCTTTGGCCAGGAAAACCTGGACTGGGCGGTCTGTGAGGTCGGGCTGGGTGGACGCCTCGATTCGACCAACGTGATCGTGCCGGAGGTGTGCGTGGTGACCAATGTGGAGCTCGAGCACACCCATGTGCTGGGCGACACGCACGCGGCCATCGCCCAGGAGAAGGCCGGGATCCTGAAGCCAGGAGCGACTCTCGTTTGTGGCATCTCGCCGGAGGGTGGGACCGGACAGGCGGGGGCGGCGGCGGTCTTCCTGGAGCGCGCGGCGGAGCTCGATCTTCCCGTTCGATTTCCGGAAATGGGGCAGTTCCAGGGCTTCACGCCGCGCAATCGGGCCCTGGCCGGGTGCGTTCTGGACGCCATCGGTGAGCGTGGGTCAGGGGGTCATCCGGCCTCGCCGATTGGCGCCCACCTGCTCGACGCCAAGGCCCTGCGGGCCGCCGCCCTGCCCGGTCGTCTGGAGCGATTGGCCCTGGGTGGGGTGCCCGTGATCCTCGACGGTGCCCACGTGCCGGACAGCGTGGCGATGGCCTGCGCCGAGCTCCAGGGGGCTCCAGACCTGCCTGGGCCGGCCGTGGCGGTGGTCTCCCTGGCAGTGGACAAAGACGCCCGTGGGATCCTCAAGGCCCTCAAGGGCTGTGCCGATAGGGTCGTGTGCACGACGATCAAGACCGGTCGGCATCTGGCTGCTAGCGAACTGTGTGAGCTCGCGCAGGGCGAGGGGCTCACCGCCCACGCCGTGCCCGATCCCGGACAGGCCGTATCGCAGGCCGCCGAACTGGCGGCTTCGGGCTGGGTGCTGGTGACGGGATCCCTCTACCTGGCGGGCGCCACTCGGGCAGCGCTGCGGCGAACCAACGAATGCTGACCATTGTCACCGACCTGTTTCTGACCGACACATTCCTCATCAAGGGCTGTGTGGAGAACAAGTACACGCGTCTGAGCAAGATGCTCGACGAACATCGCAAGTACTTCCTGCGAATCCGCGATGTGACCCTGACGGATTTGAACTCCTGTGAGGAGATCCACACGCCGCTCTTGCACATGAACGTGGAGGAGATCCTGATGGCCCACGAATTCGTGGACGAGTCGGGGGACAATCCGCGAGCAGACCTGGCCAAGACCCAGTTCGTCCAGCGTGTGCGGGTCTTCTATACGGGCCCCCTGAACATCGAGCTGGCCGGCGAGATCCGCCCGAATGCCTACGAGGTCAGCGACAAGGCCACGCGCCGCTTCTTCGTCATGCGCAACCCGAAGCTGCGCGGCTTCGATGACAAGAAGAACGCCAGTCTCCAGCAGCTGCTCGACCTGCCCTACGCGATCCTGAACAAGGAACGCCTGTCGTACATCTACGACTTCAATTAGCCGGGCGCGCGGGGGACGTTGTCCGGCCATGGGGTACCATGCCCGCATGACTGGACACCGCCTTCTCTGGCTCCTCGGCCTGCTACTCGTATTCTCTTGCCGACAGCTTCCCTCCGGCGCTGACTGGAATCGCTTTCGCGGACCGAATGGCACGGGCGTCGCTGCGGGCACCGGCTTCCCCTCCCAGCTCGGCCCGGACGTCAATGTCGTCTGGGAGCGAGCCTTCTCGCCCGGATTCTCATCGCCGGTTCTCAGCTCCGACGCTGTTTTCCTGACAGGCCTCGAGGACGAACGCCTCTTCACCTACGCCCTGGATCGGCGCACCGGAGCGACCGTCTGGCAACGCGAGTCTCCCCGGCCGCGCCGCATCGAGTTCCAGGTCCTCAACCACCCGGCGTCCGCGTCGGCTGCGGTGGACCAGGACACGGTCGTCGTGTTCTTCGATGAGTTCGGCATGCTCGCCTACGACCACGACGGCAACGAGCGCTGGCGCATGGCGCTCGGCCCCTTCGACAACATCTACGCCATGGGCGCATCGCCCATCATCGTCGATGACGTCGTGATCCTGGCCTGCGACCAGTCGACCGACTCCTTCGTGATCGGAGTGTCCAAGTACGATGGCCGCCTGCTCTGGCGCCAGCCGCGCCCGCGCGCCATCAGCGGGCACTGCACCCCGGTCGTCTACCGCACTCCCGAAGGACGGGACCAGGTGCTGCTCCCGGGTTCCTTCCTGCTGGACGCGTACGATCCAGCGACCGGCGAGCGCCTCTGGTGGGTGCGTGGGCTTCCGTCGGAGATGAAGTCGGTCCCGGTCCTCCTCGGCGACACGCTCTGGACCCACGGCTTCGCATCCCCGATGAACAACAAGGGTCAGCAGATCTTTCTGCCTCCATTTGCCGAGGCCCTGGAGCAGATGGATTCCGACGGTGACGAGCGTATTACCGCAGAGGAGATCCCGAACCCCCAGGTCCGTCGCATGTTCATGTTCTTCGACCTGGACGGGGACACCTGGCTCGACGCCACGGAATGGAGCAACACGCGCGCCGCCCTCGAGGCGGTCAATAGTGCCATGGCGATCAAGATGGGCGGGCAGGGCGACGTGACAGACACACACGTCCTCTGGAGCAACTACCGTGACATCCCTCAGTTGCCCTCGCCGCTCATCTACGAGGGGACCTACTTCATGCTCGCTGACCAGGGCGGCCTTCTGACCCTGCTCGATCCGGACACCGGCAAGCGCATCGAGAAGGGTCGCCTGGCCGATGCCGTCGACGCCTACTACGCATCCCCGGTCGCCGCCGACGGCAAGGTGTACGCCATCAGCGAATCCGGAATCCTGTCCGTCCTGGCCGCGGGCGGGGGATTCGAGCCTCAGTGCACAGTCGAATTCGAAGAGCGCTGCTACGCCACGCCGGCCCTGGAGGACGGCCAGATCTGGCTGAGGACCGAGGGGCACCTCTACTGCTTCGGCGGAGAGACGGGGCCCCAGGGCTGATCACTTTTCTTCGCGGATGGCTTCGACTCGTTTCGCTTGTACGAGCACGAGCACTTCCTGCGTTCCGTCCGGTTCTGTCGACGCCATCAAGAGCGTTTTTCCGGGCGACAGTTCGAAGCGCCCGTTGAGCCGGATCGTCGTGATCTCCGGGATCTGGATCGTGACGTGTTGGCCCTGGGCTCCTATTGTCCGCTCGACAAAGGGGATCGGTTGGGCGACGGTCGAATGATCGATCTTGGCGTCGATCGAGAGCTCACCACCGGCGAGGGGGATGCAGCGAAACTGCAAGTGAACGCCGCTCTCCGCTATTCCGATGACCGGGTCGGCGATCTCCACGTCTTCGAAGATCTTCAGCTCGAAGTCCTGGATGAAGGCGTGCTGCTCCACGGCTGTCAGTTCGGCCTGCTGGAAGGGGTATACAAGGACCCGCGGCGCCGTGATCTTGCCATCGTTCATCCGCTCCAGTTCTTGTAGCAAGGTCTGCACTCTGGCCTCGGACAGGACTTCTCCGCTGCGCCCCTGGCCCAGGTTGGAGAGCTCGCCGGGCGCCAGCAGGTAGATGCGCGCCTGGATGTCCACCAGGCCATCGAAGGCGGAGACGTGCTCGAGGAACCGGGCCAGCCACGCGTGTTGATCCTCGGTTGCGACAAAGGCGAGAGTTCCACGACGCAGTGGCACCAGGCTGTTCACGCTCTCGTCGTAGGCTGGTTCCAGCATGTCGCGTATCGCGTTGGACACACTCTCGACGGTCGATCGACCCAGGGCAGTCAGGTTCTCGACGGTGGCGAGCTGCTCGCGCTCCGCGGGCCCCACCAGCCTGCCGTCATTGCGCGCGGCCTCGGCGATGAGAGCGTCCAGGTGCTCGAACCCCGCGAGGTGCCCGATCTCGTAGAGCCGCAGTTCCGCGTCCGGGGCCGACCTGACGGTGGGTTGCGCGTGATCCGCTTCGAGCCGATGCTCACCCTGCTGGAGCAACAAGCCGCTGATGGCCAGGGGCAGAAGTTGGGTCAGTATCATCGTTCTTCCAGATTCCACGTCAGGACGCGTTGGGGTTGAAGCACGACCCTCTGGCCGCGCGCAGGTTCGATTCTCGTAGTCTCGATGACCAGGGAGACGTCCGGCCGCGTGCTTGCGGCCGCCAGTGATTCTCCATTCGTCGCCGGATCCTCGTCGCGCTGGTCGAGCAGGAGAAAGCTCGCCGCGACGAGAGCGATCAGCCCGGCGGCGACAGCCAGGATCCCGAGCCGGATCGATCGTCGCCGGGCCGGCTCGATCGAGGCCGGCAGGGCGTCGATGCGCAGCATCAGGCGCCGCACCGCCTCGAGCGCCTCCGGATCGCCGGAGAGGTCCTTCACCAGTTCCGGATCCGCCAGGGGATCCCGTCGCGCATCGAGGGCAGCTTCCACCCTCTGCCATAGCAAGTCGTTCATGTCGTACTCCTCGGGCCCGATGTTGAGCATGGCGCCCCGTCATCAGGCTTGTCGATTCCAGCGAGGCGACGCCGTGCGCGGGATAGGTGGGATCGAACGGTACCCTCCGGCAGTCCCATCTCCCGCGAAATGGTGCGGACCGCCTGGCCGTGGTGATGGAAGCGCAGCAACACACTTCTCTCCCGGGCGGGAAGCTGGCTCAGCAGCCGCTCCACCTCTTCACGCAGATCGAGCGACGCCTCTCCTTCGGGAGCACTCGGATCGAGATTCTCCGACAGCGCCGGCCGCCGGGCCTGGGCGCTGAAGTGATCGTGGATGACATGGTCCGCCAGCCGCCGCAGCCAGGGCCAGAGGGCCCGGCTTCCGTCAAAGCTCCCCTGGTAGCGCAGGGCGCGGGCCATGACCTCCTGCAACACGTCCTCCACCTCGCCCCCCGGAATCCGCCGCCCACGGGCTCGCAGATGGGCCCGGAGTCGGGGCAAGGCAACCACGAGTTGCTCCTCGAGGGGATCGGGAACGCCGGTTTGGGCCAGGGAATCGGTCACGCTAGACCTGTACCCACGGGCCGGGTACCAGGCTGCAAGATTCTAAGGAGTCTGGGAGAAATCGGTGGGTTGGCGACCGCTGCATGGGGCCCCACCGTCGCTGCGACCCAATGGACTCTGCCGACCTCGTCACCCGGGACGCGCCGATACCCGGATCAGTCCAGGACTACGAAGAGTTCCGAAAGGGCCGGCAATCCGGGCTGGCTGCGCGGAAAGGTGCCGTCGGGTTGGACATTTCCGCCGACGATCTTCCAGCGTTCGATATCGATCCGGGGAGCGGGCTGGAGGTTCGAGCTGAACAGATAGGCATGGCCGGCGGCGTCCGTTCGGAAGGAACCGCCATCGAAACCAACCTCGACTCCCGGGCGTGGGGTCCCCGACCGATCTTCCGCGCGCAGGCGGATACCAAAGCCAGGTTTCAGAATGACGTCCGCCCAGTGGCCCCTTTCCGGGGGCGCGGCAGGATGGAATGAGGCGCTTGAACCATAGACCCGCCGGAATCCGTTGCTGTGCACGAACCACTCGCCCGGGTCGTCGCCCGGGAGGTCGAGACCATGCAGGCCCTCTTTCGTGGGACGACGGGATAGGGGGAAGAGAGGGTCGTCGCCTACCGGAGACAAGAAGTAGCGGCTGGTTGCCCGATTCATCGGCGCCTCAACAACGCGGAGTCCATGCGCGGTCTCCGGAATCTCGTACGGGTGGGTAAACGTGACCGTCTCGTCCGGCTGGATCCGTGCATGCCAGCGATCGAGGAGACGATTCGACTCCACGGTGACCAGGTATTCACCTGCTGGGACCTCCTTGAGGGTCGCCTCACATACGAATCGTCCATCGCGGTGCACCCGCCGAAACCAGCTGGCGATCCCGGTTCCGCAAAACGACGAGGTCACGATCCTGAAGCTCAAGTCACCACCGATTTCATCCACCGTCGCCGATAGAGAAGGCGATCCCGAAATCCCGCTCCAATTGCATACGTCACCAACCTCCTCGGCGACGACTATGCGAAGCGCCCCAACCGGGAGCTCTCCCTCGAGCTGGATTGCTGTTCGGGTGACGCCGAGTGGCGCAATGTGGATCGGCGCCGTTTTCGTTTGGAAATAGGCGGACTCGGCGGTGATGAGCCACTCGCCGGGCGGGATCCACTGGATGCGGACATCGGCACCCAACACCGTCGACGTCGTAATGGCTTCACGCTGCTCTCCCGTCTCGTGACCAGTCGGAGTCAGGTGAATGGAAACTGGACGCGGCCGCCCTGGCCCGTCGCCAAAGGTGCGTACGATCAGGATCCCACACGGTACGAATTCGATCTTGGCGACGTGGCCAGGTGCTGGCTCCATGCCGAGCTGGGTGGAGGCGGCGTAGAACCCATCGAGGGTTCTAAGCCGCAGTGTCGTTTCGTCCTCGGTGGTGAGCTCCCACGGCCTGATCCTTATCCAAGGGGGGTCGTCCGGATGAATGGTTGTCAAGGCGGGTCGGGCGACTCCGTTCGGATACTTCCCGACTGCGAGTGCACTTACGTCGTCGAGGGTCCATCGTGCCGGAATCTCGATATCCAGCTCGTATCGGATGCCGACATCGAGGCGGCATTCATGAATCGTGCCGAGTGCCATTTCCGGCGCGAACTCGAGCTTTGAGAAGGACGTCGAGTACCGCTGGTGAGGTGCCGGGTCGTCCCAAGCGTGGACGAGGATTGTGCCCCTGGGGAACGGGTTTGCCGTAACGAAGTGACCCCGTTCATCGGTCCAGACGGTCTCCTTCAAACGCCCCTGGAAGAGCCTGACGCTGGTCCCGGCTACCGGTTTGTTCGACTTTGTGTCGATCACCACGCCGCGTACGGGGGCGCGTTCCAGCGGGGCGCTGCTCGGAATGGCCTCACGATCCTGGGGAGGCAGGGTCACGACGGCGATGAACAGGGCAGTCAGTGCGATCATGGATCCCCCGGTAATGGACACGGCTTCCATGAATAGGCGCGGTGGCCCAGCCGGTCACATCGATTTGGTCTCGAACGAGACCAGTCCCTGTCCCCTATTCGTCAGGCGGCATTTCGCCCAGGTCGGCGTCCTGATCTGGGTCGTAGGCGTGGCGCGCGTCCAGTTCGTCCAGGACCTCGACGTAGCTGGCGTAGCGGGTGGGGGAAAGCTTGCCGTTTTCGACGGCTTCGGCGACCGCGCAGTCGGGCTCGTGATCGTGACTGCAGTTCGGAAAGTGGCAGTCCTTCTGGAAGGGCGCGAAGTCCGGGTACATGTCGCGCAGGTCTTCGCGGCAGGCGCCGTGCAGGCGGAAGACGCGGATACCCGGGGTGTCGACCACCCAACCGCCCTGGTCGAGGGCGTGCAGGGCGCTGAAGGAGGTGGTGTGCTTGCCCTGCTTCCAGTACTTGCTGATCTTGCCTTCGCGGATGTTGAGGCCCGGTTGGACGGCGTTGAGAAGGGAGGACTTGCCGGCGCCCGATGGGCCGTAGAGGACCGAGACGCGATCCTTGAGGATGGCCGCGAACTGCTCGACCCCGCGACCGTCCTTGGCGGAGGTCTCGAGGACCGGGATCGGGATGTCCTTGTAGGTCTTGCGAATCGGGGCGACGTCTTCCTCGGAGAAGAGGTCGATCTTGTTGAGCACGAGGGTGACCGGGATGTTGTGCCAGATGCAGGCGGCCAGAATGCGGTCGGTGCGGTTGCTCGAGAAACCGGGCGACTTGAGCGAGCCTATTATCAGGAGCTGGTCGACGTTTGCGACCAGGACCTGTTCCCGTGGGTCGTGGGAGGAGGCGGTGCGACCGAGGTAATTCTTGCGCTCCAGGACCCGTTCGAGGCGGACGGGGTCGCCTTCGGTGGAGACCTCGACCAGATCGCCGACTGCGACCGGGTTCTTGCGTTCCGTGCGGGTCTCGAAGAGCAAACCTGCGGGGGCAGCCAGGATCACATCGCCATCGACCTCGACGTGGCAGACCTTGGCGTCTACCCGTACCACACGACCCACCTTGCTCGTCATTGCTCGCTCATGTCTCGATCGCTCGCTCTCGGTGCTGGTTCCTGGCCCATCGGGGGCGCCTTGGTCGGAACCACCGCGGACCATGCTATATAAATGTGGTCATGGCAGAAGAGACACCTCTCGTCATTCGCTCACGGGCGAACGACACGCTCAAACGAGTGGCGGCGGTATTCGCCGGCAAGCGGCCCCAGGAGCTGGTCCTCGAGGGGGAGCGGTTGGTGGATGACGCGCTGCGCGCCGGGCACGAACTGGAATTCGTGCTCGTGGCCGAGGATCGCGAGGAGCAGGCGCGCGAGTTCGAAGGCCGGGCGCGCCAGGTCCTGAGGGTTGAGCGAGCGCTGCTCGACCGGCTGAGCCAGCTCAAGACCTCGCCCGGATTGATGGGCCTCTGTTCCACGCCGCGCGAGCCGGCGCTCGGGGACCTACCACTGCACGACCGCTTCCTGCTGCTCGTCATCGCGGGTGTCGCTGATCCTGGAAACCTGGGCGCCCTGGCGCGCTCCGCGGAGGCGGCCGGTGCGGACGCGCTGGCACTGGTCAAGGGCGGGGCGGGACCGTGGAATGACAAGGCCCTGCGTGGCTCCATGGGCAGTCTGTTGCGCTTGCCCGTCGTGCGTGCGGACAGGGCGGCGGAACTCGCCCGGGATCTCGACCAGCGCGATGTTCGTCAGTGCGTGGCCGCAACCCGTGACGGCGTACCGTTCGATAGCTTTGACTGGGGCGGTCCGCTCGCCATCTGGGTTGGCTCGGAGACTGGAGCGGCTCCGTCAGATTGCGAGGGTATGGAGCAGGTCACCATCGCCATGGCCGGAGAGGCCGAGTCGTTGAACGTGGCCGTCGCCACATCGATACTGCTATTCGCAGCCGGACGGAATGACGGCCGCGGAAAGCAAGCGGGAGGGGCGTGATGCAGGAGGACTTGTTCGGCCAGGCTCCAGAAGAGCGCATCGATCCGATCGAGGAGGCGGGGCCCAATGCGCCCCTCGCCGACCGGATGCGTCCGCGCTCGCTCGAAGAGTACGTGGGGCAGCAGCACCTGACCGGCACTGGAAAAGTGCTGGCGCGGCTGCTCGAAGGTGAGCTGACCCAGAGCTTGATCCTCTGGGGTCCACCGGGCGTGGGGAAGACCACGCTCGCGCGCCTGATCGCAGCTCGGAACACCCTTCGCTTCATCCCGTACTCGGCGGTCCTGTCCGGAATTCGCGAGATCCGTGAGGTCATGGCGGCCGCGAGTGAGTACCGCCAGCGGACCGAACAACGCACGCTGCTCTTTGTCGATGAGATTCACCGCTTCAACAAGGCCCAGCAGGACGCATTCCTGCCATTCGTCGAGCGCGGCGACATCCTGCTGATCGGCGCAACCACCGAGAATCCGAGTTTCGAGGTGATCGGACCCCTGCTTTCCCGGCTGCGGGTCTTCATCCTGGAGCCGCTCGAGCCTGAGGACGTGGTGCGACTGCTCAGGCGCGCGGTCGACCATGAACGCGGACTCGGCGGACGGCTCGAGCTGGATGACGCGCAGCTCATGGCCCTCGCCCAGGGCAGCGATGGCGATGCACGGCGTGCCCTCGGTCTGCTCGAGACCCTCTCCGCCCTTCGTCCAGACGGCGGGCGCGTCGAAGCTGACGACCTGGCCCAGGCCTTGCAGCGCAAGGTTCTGTTCTACGACAAGAGCGGCGAGGAGCACTTCAACCTGACCTCGGCCCTGCACAAGAGCATCCGGAATTCCGATGTAGACGCGACCCTCTACTGGCTGGCGCGCATGTTCGCGGCCGGGGAAGACGGAAATTACATTGCCCGCCGGCTGATCCGGATCGCGAGCGAGGACGTCGGTCTCGCGGACACGCGTCTGGTGCGCGTGACCCTCGATGCTGCCGACGTGTTTCACCGGCTAGGAATACCCGAAGGCAAGCTGGCTCTGGCTCAGGCGGCGGTGCTGCTGGCCCGTGCGCCCAAGGACAATTCGATCTACAAGGCCTTCGCAGCGGCAGAGGCAGACGTCGAAAAGACCGCTCAGGAGCCTGTACCCCTGCATTTGCGCAATGCGGCGACGTCCCTGATGAAGAGTGCCGGATACGGAAAGGGCTACCGATACGTGCACGATGACCCGGCAGCAAGCCAGGAAATGTCGTGCTTGCCGCCCTCGCTCGAGGGCTCGAAATACATCTAATCCAGGATCGGACCTCGTTTTCGGCCTTTTCGACCGGAGGTCACGATTGCGATATTTGCTTCAAACGGCCCCGAATCGCCAAGAAAGGCCTTGTTACGTCGCTTCGGCGTGCATACAAGGGACGCGTTCGCACCGCGAACACAGATGGGGCCGAGGCTTGTTGTCTCCGACTCCGTTCACTCCGTGACGCACTGCAAGGACCGAGAGGCAATCGCCCTTCGGTCCTTGCTCTATTTCGGCGATGGGTACCGCAGGAGGCGGACTGGTTCGTAATGGCCCTCGTCGTGTAGACGCTTGCAGAGTTCGAGCTTGACCCGGATGGAGTCCGGAGCGCTGTCGGGATTCGCACTTTGCATTCCGAATGATCGATAGAAGTCAGTCAGGTGCTCGAAGGGGATGCACCACGCGTCGCGGCCCGTGGGAAGGCGCGACAGAATGTGCTCCACGAGTGGGCGTGCCAGGCCAGCTCCGCGCCGTGACTCCTCGATCCAGAAGCCGCCGACCTCGAGCGCACCGTCAGCGTGTCGCTGGATTCGGCCAAGACCATGGAGTTGATCATCCTCATGGAGGCCAAAGGTGCGGTCCATTCTCGGGTCCGACGGTGCAAAGTGGATCGAAGCGTAGATCTCGCCAGCCCGATCGAGCGCCTCACCCGTCAATTCCGTGAACTCTCGGCCGCCAGGCTCTGCCTCAGCCGGCATCCGACGCCTCGGCCATTAGTCGCTGCAAACGCTCGTCGAGCGCGCTCTCGCGCTGTGCCTGGCGATCGTTGTCGATGGCCATCTGCAGCGCTTGCCGCGAACCGACCAGGACCACCAGCTTGCGAGCTCGGGTGACCGCCGTGTAGAGCAGATTGCGTTGCAGCATCATGTAGTGCTGCGTGACCAGGGGCAGAACCACGACTGGAAACTCGCCGCCCTGACTTCGGTGGACGGTTATGGCGAAGGCGGGGCGCAGGTCCGACAGCTCCGCACCCTCGTACACCACGTCCTGGTCCGGGAATCGCACGGTCAAGGACGCATTCTGGGCGACCTGGATGATGTGGCCCATGTCCCCGTTGAAGACTTTCTTGTCGTAGTCGTTGCGGGTGTGGATGACCCTGTCGCCAATGCGCCAGCGTTCCCGACCGCGTACGACTTCGCGACCGCCGACTCCCTGGGCCTCGCGCAACCGGTCGTTGAGGGTGTCGACCCCACAATCGCCGCGGTACATGGGCGCGATCACCTGAACATCCTCGACCCACTGGTAGCCGAAGGCCTGGGGAATGCGACGCGTGACCACATCCACGAGCCGATCGCAGGTCGCCGCCGGGCCGTCGGCGGCGAAGAAGTAGAAGTCCTTTTCCAGGTCACCCGCCGGGGGAAAGGTCAGTTCCTCGCCGCCCAGAATGCGATGGGCGTTGGTGACGATCAGGCTGCCCGCGTCCTGCCTGAAGATCTGGGTCAGACGGCACACGGTCACACGACCGCTCTCGAGCAGGTCGCGCAGCACATTTCCGGGGCCGACTGATGGCAACTGGTCAGGATCGCCGACGAGGACCAGGCGCGTCGGTGGACGGATGGCCTTGAGCAGGTGGTGTGCCAGGACGACATCGAGCATGGAGATCTCGTCGACGAGCACGAGCCCCGCGTCGATCGGCTTGTCGGTTCCGTGATCGAAGCCGCCACCCTCGGCCTGGTATCCGAGCATGCGGTGGATCGTGCTCGCCGGGCGGCCGGTGGCTTCGGAGAGGCGTTTCGCCGCGCGGCCCGTGGGTGAGGCGAGCAGGACCTTCAAGCCGCTGGCCTCGGCCAGGGCGGCGACGAATCGCACGATGGTGGTCTTGCCGACGCCGGGCCCACCGGTCAAGAGCCCGACCGGAGTAGCGAGCAGGTCCCCGATCGCATCACGCTGCGCCGGGTGCAGTTCGATCTCGGCCTCACGCTCAGCGGCCTCGAGCAGCTGGGGCTCGGCCAGTGGCGCCGCCTCGCCCACGTCCAGAAGCCTGGAAATGTTGTGGGCCAGGCCACGCTCGCTCGCGGCAAGCCAGGGAAGGTACACGAGGGCTTCGTCTGGCCCTTGGTCCTCTTCAAGCAGGGTGTCCTCGATGACGATCTCGTCTTCGCTCTCGAGGCTCTCGATGGCGGCCTTGTAGTCATCGTCGGTAAAGGTCGCGGAGAGCAGCTCGTTCGTGGCGGCAATCCATGCGGATCGGCGGGAGAATGTATGGCCCTCCTTGCTGTCTTGACCGAGCTGGTGCAGCAGACCGGCCGCGAGGCGCCGCCGGTCGGTCTTGGCGAATTCCAGCTGGCTCGCGATCTGATCGGCGGTGGCGAATCCAAGGCCCGGGACCTCCGCCAGCTTGTAGGGATTGGCCCGGATCAGGGCCTCGCAGTCCGGACCCAGGCGGCGGACCGTGGCATTTGCCCGCACGGGCCCGAGACCCAGATCACGCAAGAACGCGCCCGTGACGTGGGCCGCGAGCTGGGCCTTGACTGAATCCGAGAGGCTCGCCGCTACATCCGGACGCAGGCCGCGGATACCCGTGAGCTGCTCCGGCTCGTCCCGGATGATCTCCAGGGTGTCGTCGCCGAGCTTCTCAACGATCCGTTTGGCCAGGGTCTCGCCGATGCCCTCGAAGGCCTTCGACGACAGGTAGCGCACGAGACCCTTGGTGCCGATGGGAGGCAGGGGCTCCAGGTGGTCGAACTCGAACTGGGCCCCATGGCTCGCGTGCTTGCCCCAGCGGCCGATGAGGCGCACCCGGCCGCCCTCGGTGGGGTCGACGGCCCGTCCCACCGCGGTGATCCGGTCCGAGCCGAATAACATGCCCTTCGGTGGCTCATAACTATTGCCTACGAATACCTTTAGAACCGTATAGAGCGAGCGTTCATCGTGGTAGGTGATGCGCTCTACGGTCCCGGTCACGGAGGTATCCGCCGGCCCCTCGGGCCCCTGTCGCGATGTGGGTTGCCCCGTCACGAGCGGAGCATGGCAGCCAGCCTGCGCGAATTCCAGTTGGGTTTGCTGGCGGTGGACACGGTGTCGCAGTATGTTCTTCCGTTCGTTTCCAGGGCGGCCCGTGCCCTACTTCGGTACTCAATTGACCCCCTAGGACCTCAAGAGCGTGATCAAGGTCGCCGTACGTTCCAACGAATCCCTCGAAGCCGCAATGCGGCGCTTCAAGCGCCAGTGCAACTACGGAGGGATCTTTCGCCTCGCCAAGGCCAATTCGTGGCATGAGAAGCGTTCCGATCGCCGTCGCCGTGAGCGCCGCGAACGGCTGCGCACGATCCAGAAGGCCACGCGCAAGAACGATCCCAACCGGCCCCGCCGGCGTCGCCGCCGCACTACCTGAGGCCCGGTTGGGTACAGGACTCCCCAGCGAGTCACTTCAGTTGAGACCGTCCACGGGGGCGGTCTTTTTTTTGTCCCCAATCGTCCCGTACGGTGACCAGCGATGGGCCTGTTCGGCAAGGACCGCGACCTGACCCAGGCACCTGATCGTGTCGAGCTACGCGTCGACGCGAGTGCCTTGCGGACGAAAGCCGAAGACCTGGCGGTGCGGCTGGATCACTTCCTGACTCAGCACCTGAAGTGGCGCTCCCGGAGCTCGATCCAGGCCCTAATCCGTGACGGCTACGTGCTGATCGACCCGGCGACACCCGACGCACCCAGGGGATCCGGTGAGCTACAGCCGGAGCATCGTTCCGGACGCAAGCTTCGACACGGCTCGCGCGTTGTCGTGATGATTCCGGAAGAGCTGCGCATCGTTCCAGTTGACGCCGCATCGGATCCGATCGAGATCCTTTTCGAGGATGAGGACCTGGTAGTTGTCGACAAGCCGCCGGACCTGGCGGTCCACCCGAGCGGGCGCCACCTCTCCAATACTCTTATCCAGCGCGTCCATCACCACTATCGCGAGGAAATCGAGGCCGGTGGAATAGTCCCGCGCCTCTGCCACCGCCTCGACCGTGAGACCAGCGGTATCGTGCTGATCGGCAAGCGCCCGTTGACCCATCCGCACCTGATGGCGCAGTTCGAGGATCGCTCGGTCGAGAAGGAGTACCTCGCGATCGTGCACGGGGCGATGGAAGAGTCGTGCGGAACGATCGACTTCTCGATGGGCCCATCCCGTGCGAGCAATATCCGATTGAAGATGGCCGTTGCTGCCGATGGCCTGGAGGCACGCACTGACTGGCGCGTGCTCGACCGATCCGAGCACTACACGCTCGTCGCATGTCAGCTCTTTACGGGTAGGCAGCACCAGATCCGGCTACATCTGGCGACGACCGGACACGCGATAGTGGGCGACAAGCTCTACATCGACGAGAGTATGTTCCAGAAGAACGCGGACGGATGCCTGGACGAGGCTGACATGCGCGCCCTGGAGATGCCGCGTCACGCCCTGCACAATCACCGCCTCGTGTTTCGCACTCCGGTCGATGGGACACGCATCGAGGCCGTGAGTCCGATGCCTGTGGATATGCGCGAGTTTCTTGATCGGCGGGGATTTGGCTGACGGGCAGGTCTGCGCGGTTTTTTCGGAATTCAGCCCCGCGGGCCCACCCCAAGAACCAATGGCCCCACCCCCGCCATCGCCCTGCCGGCAAGGCTGACCGAGGTTTCACGCCCTCGGTTGCACCTCACCCGCGATATCTCCGCGCCTATCGCGTTTCAGCCGCCGCGCTCGTACCTCGACGAGGAGTGCGCATGCGCAACCACTCGATCAACACCGCCAGGGCCACGATTCCGATGCCCACCTCGGGCGTCTTGACCAGGCGCCAGGTCGCGATGGCTGCGATCGTGGTCGCCGCGGCAAGCGCGAACAGGATCCCCGTGAATTCATTCTTCCAGGCCGTTCCCAGGTCCGCCGCCGGGGTCGACAGGGGCGGCCGGTCCACGCACAGGGGCCAGAGCGCGCGCAATGCGACGATCGTTGCCACGGCCGCGGGCAGGGCGAGTCTCAGGGTGAAGGCGAGTCCGCCCTGGGTCCACGTCACCAGGGCCAGGGCCAGGCCGAGTGGCAGCAGGAATCGGATTGCGACCGCCTTGAGAGCTCCTTCGCGCTCGGCGGTCGGGGAGATCGGGGACGTGTCGACGATCCAGCGCGCGGCCGGCGTGGAAGTCGCCGGTACATGTGCCAGCAAGATCGGCAAGTAGGTCGCCGGGGCGAACAGAAGAATCGCCAGAAGACCCTCGCCCTTCGGATCGCCCGCCCGCGCCCCGAGCAGCAGGAAGGCGACCGGAATGGCGACGAGAGGATAGGTGCGCATCACGAAGTCTCGCTCCGCGGGCAATGCGGCGTAGACCAGGTCGAACACTCCGCGCTCCTCTCGTCGCACCCAAAACCGTAGGGCGAGCCTCCGGAACGGTTCCAGCAAGGTGGACAGAGGAGTCCGTGTCCGCTGGGCCCGGGGCGGAGGCGGGAAGGGTGCGATGGCCAGGGTCGCCAGGCCAAAAAGCACCGCAGCCAGGGAGACCCAGAGTTCGCGCCGCGCACCCGTCAGGGCGTCCCACGGCAGCAGCCAGCTCGCGAACCAGGTCGGCGGATAGGGAACCAGCGCCTCACGCGGCGCGGTCCATTGCGCCAGTTCGTGCACCCAGCTAAGCCCGAAGACCGTGCCCACGATCAGAGCGCAAAACAGCAAGGTCTGTAGCAGCACCAGCAGGATCTCGGCTCGCTCGCCCAGGGCGGCCTGCACCCAGAGCAGCGCGGCCGCGACGCAGAGTGATTGACATAGCGCAGCAACGATCAGCAGCAGGCGGCTGATGATGGTCATGTCATCGGGTGCAAGGAGGGCCGCGGCGGTGGCGGACCCGAGGGTCATCATGCCCAGCATGACCGCGATCACGATCACCCGCGCGATGCGCACCTCTGCGGGGCGTACGGGTTGGGCCGAGATCCACTCGTGCGCCGGGTCCCCGCGCAACAACGGGGCAAGTTCACCGAGCAGGGGCAGGGTCGCGAGGGCCAGGGGCACGCTGAGGGCGAACACGCCGTACCCGTAGGCGGTGAGGTGCCCGCTTGCGACGCCGCACAGGAGCGCGGAGAGACTGAAGTGAAACAGCACCGTCGCCACAGGAAGCTGCGACCCCTTCGGGCCGAACCATTCCCCGGCCAGGGTGGCATGAACGAGTGCGCGGATCCGGGCTTGCATGTGATCGATGGGCGGGCGAGGCTAGCAGCCTCTCGTGCGCACGCGTGGGTGCGAGGTGGCGAGCATCGGTCGCTGATCAATACGGGTCAAGCGCCTGACGCCTCGCGTCCCTCCGGCCCCGCCTGCGAGCGGCCCAGGCATACCGACATGAGCGATACTCCGGAAGCCAATCCCCGCCCCGACTTCGAGCGCGCCTCGATCCGCAAGGTCATGATGCCAAGGGACACGAATGCCCTGGGGACCATTTTTGGGGGCGTCATTCTCTCCCAGATCGACCTTGCGGCTGCGGTCGAGGCGCACAGGTCCTTCGCCGGCCGACTCGTGACCGTCGCCATGAATCAGGTCGACTTCAAGGCCCCGGTCTTCGTGGGTGACCTGGTCTCGTTCTCGACCGAGACCAAGTCCATCGGCCGAACGTCGATCAAGATCTACGTGGCCGTATGGGCTCAGCGAAGATTCGGCGGTGGCGAGCATGTCTTCGTCACGGATGCCCACGTGACGATGGTTGCAGTCGATGACGACTTCAATCCGACTGCGATCTGAGGATCCGGCGCGCCTTGCTGGTCGGGTCCTCCGTCCGGGCCAGGGTGCCGAATACCTGTTCGAGCGTTCCGCCCTCGCCGGCCAGCTGGCGTAGCTCTTCGAGCGTTCCGAGCCCGGCCATCTGGCCCTCTGTCAGGATGGCCATGCGGTCGCAGACGCGCTCCACGATGTCGAGCAGGTGCGATGTGTAGAGGACCGAACCTCCGTTCTCTGTCCAGCCACGCAGCACTTCCTTCATGACCGCAGCCGTCGGCGCGTCCAGTCCCGAGAGGGGCTCGTCCAGGATGAGCAGGCGCGGTCGATGGAGCAGCGCGCACGCCAGGGCGGCCTTTTGCCGCATGCCCCGCGAGAACGTTCCAACGGGGTCGTCCTCGCGCCCGGCCAGGTCGAGGGCGTCGAGCAGACGCCCACCCTCGGCCAGGATGCGCCCGTCCTCCATTCCGTGCAGGCGTCCGACCAGCATGAGGTGCTGGCGTGCGGACAGGTTCGTGTAGAGGGGCGCACCGTCGGGCACGAACCCGATATTGCGGCGCGCCTCCATGGGAGATTTCGCGACGTCGTGGCCTGCGATCTCGATCCGACCGGCATCCGGCGCGATCAGGCCGCAGACCAACCGGACCGTGGTCGTCTTGCCTGCACCGTTCGGCCCCAGAAGGCCCAGGACCTCGCCTTCCCTGATGTCGAGGCTCAGATCCGAGAGGGCGAGCTGCTCTCCGAAGCGCTTGCTGACGCCGGTCAGGCTCGCGAGGGCCAACTTTCGTTCAGCCGGGTAGGGACTCGTGGTCGTTCACGTTCACCGGTAGACCGGTGCTCTCACCAATCTCGTCGAGGATCTGCTGCTCACGGGTCTTCGTGATGGCCGAGACGGTCTTCTTGCTCTTGGGCAAGGATCCCTTGATGACCTCGATCTCGCGCGGCCCCATCTCGAGCAGTCGCTTGATCCAACCTTTCACCTCGCGCTCACTTGAGTTGTCCAGGTCACCCCGGTAGAAGCGTGTGCGGATGACCAGGTTCTCGAAGGAGCCTAGAATCTTGGTCAGCCCGGCAAGTTCCGTGCCCTTGACCCCCGTGGTGGCGGTGAAGACCTTGGTCGAGCCCCACTCGTAGGTCTGCAGCAGGTTGTCGTACATGTGCAGGGCCGTCACGGCGCTCGAACTCACCTCCGGAGTGTCGGAAACTATGGAGAGCTTTGCACGGGCGTACCACTTGCCTCGTAGGGCCCTCAAGTTCTCCGTAATTTCCTTAATGTCGGGGTGCTGTGTCGGGTTTTCCTGGGACCCGATCACCACGATGGACTCCACCTTGTCGCCCGCCTTGGAGTGGTCGATGATGCGTCGCGCGGCCGATGTCACGATGACCGAGGCGCGCGGGATGGCGCTGCCCCGCTCGACCACGAGATTGGTCTGGGGCGCCGTGATGTCGAAAAACATCGCCGTTCCGAAACGGCGGGTCTTCATCGGCCCGTAGATAATGGTCGAGGCAGCGGTCGAGGTCATTTTGGGGCTCGGGAGCGAAGGAAAGGGCCTCAGGGACGGTGCGGAGTTCCGCACGCGATCGAGCGAGGCACTATAGTCAGGTCAGGACTCCATTCCAAGGGCCTCTGAAGGGCCCGTAGAATCGTCCGCAGTGGAGCTGTTTTGCGGGATCAAGCTCCACAAGACCGCGGAAAACCCTAATTTCGATCGGATTGGGTGGCTGCAAGCGAGCCGTGCCCATCGAAGTGGAGCCCATTCACCGGCAATCGGCTGCCACAGGTCCACGATCCCCGCCAGGGCATCGAGCCCGATCCATCCGAGGAGCATGGCCAGAAACACCGCTCGCATATCGGCAGCCGGGGACTTTCGCGGCCCCGCCTGCCCCAGGCCCCATTCCACGCCAGAGGTCATTCTATCGGGTCTGACCAGTGGGACCGTGGCCCGGTTGCACTCGACCTGGGCCCCGCCCTCCGGAGCTCGCCGGAGTCGAGCCGGATCGCCCGCGGTACGGGGCTTGTGCCCCAATCGTCCGAGGGCAAAAGGGGCTCTCACTCCGTCTTGACACTGTCGCGCGCCCCCTCCTAGACTCTCCCGCGTTGAACTCCAGGATCGGGAGCCACAGACAGGCCAGTGGCTCGTGGCTAGCCGCCCCCATATGAAGCCCAACAACCTCCGCAAGTCTCCTCTCAACAAGGAGATACGCGAGCGCGCCGGAAGCGTGTCGAGATCGACCACGCGCGCGACCGGTACTCCTTTCCCCCGCAGCCCCGTATGTACTTCGACTACCTGAACGTTCTCGTGTTCGGTTCGGTGGGCCTCGTGTTCGTTTTTGCGAACATGATCGTCGGCTCCATCGTGCGTCCGCGTCGCAAGACCAAGGACGGGCTCGAGATCTACGAGTGCGGCGAGGAGACCATCGGTGACGCGTGGATCCAGTTCGACATCCGCTATTACACGGTCGCGCTGATCTACGTGATCTTCGCCGTCGAGATCGCTTTCCTGTTCCCCTGGGCGATGGTGTTGACCGAGGCCTTCCAGAACCCCGCGATTGGCGCCTACGCCCTCTGGAAGGGCGTGCTCTTCGTGACGATCCTGTTTCTGGGGCTGGCCGCCGTCTGGGTCAAGGGTGACCTGGATTGGGTCATGACCTACGAGGGCCCCGAATACGTTCCGACCGCCGAGCGCGTCCGTCTGCAAGCGCCGACCATGGACGATCTGGCCGGAAGCGAAGAAGAGACCGAGACCGAGCCCGAGACTGACCCCGAAGTGGCTGCCTGAGCCCCGAACAACGACCGCCACAAGGATCGATCATGGCACTGCTCGAGAACGCGTTTGAGGAAAACGTTCTGACCACGAAGGTCGACTGGCTCCTGAACTGGGCCCGCTTGAACAGCATCTGGCCCATGACATTTGGCCTGGCCTGCTGTGCCATCGAGATGATGGCGGTTGGGGCGGCGCACCACGACATCGACCGCTTCGGAGCAGGGGCCTTTCGAGCCTCGCCGCGCCAGGCCGACCTGATGATCGTCGCGGGCACGGTGAACTTCAAGATGGGCGAGCGCGTCAAGCGCCTCTACGATCAGATGGCCTTTCCGAAGTACGTGATCGCCATGGGCGCCTGCGCGACCGGCGGCGGGCCCTACTTCAAATACGGCTACACGGTGGTCAAGGGAGTGGACCGGATCGTGCCCGTCGACGTGTACATCGCCGGCTGCCCGCCGCGTCCCGAGGCCCTGCTCGAGGGCCTGATGAAGCTGCAGGAAAAGATCCGCAAGACGGCCGTTATCCGCAAGCCGGCGCACCTGGTCTAGGCAGGCCTTTCATGGACTTTCAGGCAATTCACGATCGACTGCGGGCCATCGAGGCACCGGGGCTGCAAGCTGCCGACGAGCCGCGTGAGCCGAACAAGGAGAAGAAGGACCCGGGCCGTTCAGGGAACCCCTTCGTGACGGTAGATCCTGCGCGTATCGTCGAGTTCCTGACCGTGTGTCGCGATGATTCCAAGCTCGACTTCAGGATCCTGATCGATCTGACGGCGACCGATCCGAAGGCGGATGGTGAGGAGCTGTCGGTGCTGTTCGAGCTGCTCTCGATCCGCAAGAAGCATCGCCTGTCGATCAAGGCCTCCATCCCCAAGTCGGATGCGAGCATTCAATCCGCCACCGCCGTGTATCGCGCGGCTCAGTGGCACGAGCGCGAGTGCGGTGAGATGTACGGGATCACCTTCGTTGGCCATCCCGATCCGCGCAACATCCTGCTGCCCGATGACTGGGTGGGCTACCCCCTGCGCAAGGACTACGAATTCCCGACGGAATACAACGGGATCTCGTGCGAGTAGGGCGCGCATCATGACCATCGAACAGCAAAAAGGGGCCTTGACCCTCGGCAGCGAAGGCCGCGTTCTTCCCAGCGGGGAGCGCGAGTTCATGATGGACGTGTCCACTTCCGACCTGGAAGTGAACATGGGCCCCCAGCACCCGGCCACGCACGGCGTGATGCGCATCCTGTTGCGCACCGACGGAGAGCTGGTGACAGGGGCGCAGCCGCACCTGGGCTACCTACATCGTTGCGCCGAAAAGATCGGCGAGAACGTCGAGTGGCTTCAGTACCTGCCCTACACCGATCGCTACGACTACCTCGCAGCGATGAACAACAACCTGGGCTATAGCCTCGCGGTCGAGGCCCTGATGCCGGGGCTCGAGATTCCGCGCCGCGCGACGTTGATCCGGACCATCTGCGCCGAGATCAACAGGATCGCGTCGCACCTGATCGCATTCGGTACCTACGGTCTCGACATCGGCGCCTTCACCCCGTTCTTCTACGCTTTCCGCGAGCGCGAGTGGATTCAGGCGCTGTTCGAGAAGATCTGCGGCGCGCGCCTGACCTACAGCTACATCCGCATCGGCGGCGTCTTCAACGACGCGCCTCCCGGCTGGTTGCAGGAAGTAGGCCACTTCTGTGACGTCTTCGAGCAGAAGTGGCAGGAGTACTACGACCTCCTGGTCGTGAATCACGTCTTCGTCAAGCGCACCGCCGACATCGGGGTCATTCCCGAGGAGATGGCCCTCGACTTTGGCCTGACCGGGCCCATGCTGCGCGGCTCCGGGGTCGATTTCGACCTGCGACGGGACATGCCCTACATGGTGTACAAGGAGATCAGCGACGCGGGTGCGTTGAAGGTTCCGATCGGCAGGGGCGAGATGGGCACCCTGGGTGACTGCTGGGACCGGCTCTTCGTTCGGGTTCAGGAGATGAAGGAGTCGCTCGCGGTCATCCGCTGGTGTCTCGACTCGATCGAGCCCGGACCGGTCCTGGGCGATGTGCCCAAGGTCATCAAGGTTCCGCCGGGCGAGGCCTACGTGGGCATCGAGAACCCGCGTGGGGAGCTGGGACACTACGTCAGCTCGGACGGCGGAAAGGTCGCCACCCGCTGCCGCGTGCGCGGACCCTCGTTCACCAACCTGGCGGTCCTCGAGGACATGATGCCCGGAACATTGCTCGCAGACTCCGTCGCCATCATTGGCTCGACGGACATCGTCGTGGGGGAGACCGACCGCTAGCGCCATGGAAGATCGTCCGATCCTCGAAATCCTGCGTTCCTTCGGCCCGCCCGAGTGGGTGCCCGAATGGGCCCTGTGGTTGACCGCCGCGGGTATTGGCGTCGGGATGCTGGTCGCCTTCGTCTCCCTGCTCGCGTTGTTCTCCATCTGGATGGAGCGCAAGGTGGCTGGCCACATCCAGTGTCGCTACGGGCCGATGTACGCGGGCGGGTGGCACGGCTGGGCGCAGACGATCGCCGACGGCGTCAAGCTGTTGCTCAAGGAAGACATAATCCCGACGGGTTCCGACAAGCCGCTCTTCGTGCTGGCTCCGGCGATCGTGCTCGCCAGCATCTTCGCCGCGCTGGTCGTCATGCCCGTGTCCTACGGCTTCTACTTCGCCGAGATGGACCTGGGCGTCTTCACGATACTCGCCCTGGGTTCGACCACGACCATCGGCGTGATCATGGCGGGCTGGGCCTCCAACTCGAAGTGGGCCATCTACGGGGCGATGCGCGAGGCCGCCCAGGTGATCGCCTATGAGATCCCGCTCGGCCTTTCCCTGCTGGTGCCGCTCATGGCACTCGGCACCTTTAGCCTGCTCGATGCGAGCAGTGCCCAGGCCGGCTGGTACGGCATGAACTGGGCCGTGTTCCAGAACCCCTTCGTCTTCCCGGCCTTCCTGATCTTCGCGACCGCGGCCCTGGCCGAAACCAAGCGCGCGCCCTTCGACCTGCCCGAAGCCGAATCCGAGCTGGTGGCCGGCTTCCTGACCGAATACTCCGGCATCCGCTGGTCCTTCTTCTTCATGGAGGAGTATGCGGCCATGTTCTTGATGTCGGTCGTGGGCTCGATCTTCTTCTTCGGCGGATTCGAGACGCCGATCACGGCGGCCGCGCGCTCGATGTTCGGAAGCAACGATCACCTGGTCGTCCAGCTGATCTGCGCTCTGACCCTGCTGCTCAAGTCCTTCTTCGGCGTCTTCCTCATGATGTGGCTGCGCTGGACGCTGCCTCGCATCCGCATCGATCAAGTGATGACCATGGGATACAAGTACCTAACGCCCCTGTCGCTTTTGTGCGTGCTGGGGGCCGCCGTCTGGGAGCTGATCATCTCCTGAGGCACGCTGTCATGACTGACGTCAAGGAATACATTTTCAACGTGGTAAACACCCTCAAGACTACGGTCGCGGGGATGAAGATCACGGGCAAGTACCTGATGCAGAAGCCCATCACGGTGCAGTATCCGGATGAGCGCCTGCCAATCCCGGATCGCTACCGGGGTATCCACTATCTCGAGCAGGAGAAGTGCATCAACTGCCTGGCCTGTGCCCGCGCATGCCCGATCGATTGCATCGAGATGGATGCGGTCCGGCACGGCAAGGAGCTCGAGTGGGTCTCCTTCACCCTCGACTACCAGAAGTGCATGTTCTGCGAGCTGTGTGTGTACCCCTGTCCCAAGGATTGCATTCACATGGGCACCGAGTTCGCTCTGGTCACGACGGACCGCAGTGAGCTGAACGTCGACCTCTTGAGCTTCAAGGGCATGGCGCGCGAGGCGAAGATCCGCATGCGCGAAGCCAAGGTCAAGAAGGCCGCCAAGGAAGCTGCCAAGAAGGCCAAGGAAGATGGCGAGGCCGCTGCGGCCACCGACGGGGAGGCGAGCTAGATGGACCACGCCTCGAAGGCCTTCTACGCCCTGCTCGTTCTCTTCTTCCTCGGCCTTTCAGGCTGGGGACTGGCGACTGCCGGGCCCCAGGGCGCCATCTTTGCCCTGTTCGCCTTCCTGTCGATCGGCGGCTGCCTGATCTGCATCTTCGAGCAGTCGATCGTGCGCAGTGCATTCGCCCTGATGGCCACCTTTGGTGGAGTCGCGGGGCTGTTCCTGTTGCTCGGGGCGAGCTTCCTCGCCATGGCCCAGGTCCTGATCTATGTGGGCGGCATCCTGGCCCTGATCCTGTTCGGCGTGATGCTCTCGCCGCCCGACCTGGCCGAACGACAGCTCAAGCGCGTGATCCCCATGGGCGCACTCGTTGGCGCCGCCTTCGCGTGGATCGCATTCCGGGTCAGCTCGACCATGGGCAGCTGGGCCGTGCTCGAGAATCTACCGGAGATGCAGAGCCACGCGCGCGAAATCGGAATCGGCTTCCTGCACCCGCAGGGCTATCTGGTGGCCTTCGAACTGGCGGCCTACCTGCTGACCGTGGCTCTTGTCGCTGCCGTCTACGTGGCGCGTCGCAAGAAAGCGGACCTTGAAGCATTGCCGACCATGGTCGGCGGCGCCGGAGGAGCGAACTGATGGGTCTCGACGCCTACCTCGCCGTTTCAGTCGCCCTCTTTGCACTGGGCGTCATCTGCATCGTCACGCGCCGCAACATCATCTACGTCTTGATGGGGATCGAGATGATCCTCAATGCGGCCAATATCAACTTCGTGGCTTTCAACCGTTTCAACGGTGACGGCCTCGAGGGGCGCATGTTCGCCATCTTCGTGATCATCCTGGCGGCCGCAGAGGCGGCCGTGGCACTGGCGATTGTCTTGAACGTCTTCCACCTCTTCAAGTCGATCAAGCCGAGCGACATCGACCTCCTGCGCGAGTAGGGGCTCACCTGACGCCTGATGGAATTCCAACCCGAACACTACCGACTGCTGCTGGCAGTGCTGCTGATCCCGCTGGTGGCCTACGTCCTGCAGATATTCCTCGGACGCCACCTGCCGCGGCGCGGGGACTGGCTGCCGACCGGTGGAATGTTCGTCGTCATGTGCCTCACGGTGTACATGTTCACGACATTCATCTCCTCCGAGGGCGGCTTCTTCCACGAGTCAGCGGCCGAAGGCGGGCCAGTATTCGGGTGGCTGTATCAGTCGGCGGAGAAGCTGCCCGGGCTGAACGTGGTCGCCGGACTGCTGTACGACCCGCTCGGGGCGGCAATGCTGGCCGTCGTCGGCATCGTGTCCTTCTTCGTGCACCTGTTCTCGGTCGGGTACATGTCGAGCGACCATCGCTACCACATCTTCTTCGCGAACATCTGCCTGTTCACCTTCGCGATGCTTGGGCTGGTGCTCTCCGACAACCTGCTGTTCGTGTTCATCTTCTGGGAGCTGATGGGACTGATGTCCTACCTGCTCATCGGTCACTTCAGCCAGGACCCCAATAGCCCGCGCATCAAGCAGGCTGCCGCCGCTTGCAAGAAGGCCTTCATGACCACCCGCGTGGGTGACACATGTCTGCTCTTCGGCATGGCCATCTTCTACTACCACTTCGAGACCTTCCGCTTCACCGAGATGTGGGCCCTGGCCCAGGAAGCGGTCGCGGCCAATGGTGGTGAGTACCCGGCCTGGATGACCCTGGGCGGGCTCTTCCTGTTCGGCGGCACGGTCGGCAAATCGGCCCAGTTCCCCCTGCACATCTGGTTGCCCGACGCGATGGAGGGGCCCACCCCGGTCTCCGCCATGATCCATGCGGCCACCATGGTCGCGGCGGGCGTCTTCCTGCTCGGGCGTATCTTCCCGCTCCTGTCACCCGAGGTGCTGGGCGTGGTCGTCGCGATCGGATCGATCACGGCCCTCTTTGCCGCGACCATCGGTTGCACGGTGAACGACATCAAGGGGGTGCTGGCCTACTCGACCATCTCCCAGCTGGGCTTCATGGTGGCTGCCATCGGTACCGGTGGACTGGGACTGGTGGCCGGACTGTTCCACATGGTCACCCACGCCTTCTTCAAGGCCTGCCTGTTCCTGTCGGCCGGCTCCGTCATCCACGGCTGCCACCACGAGCAGGACATGCGCAAGATGGGGGGGCTAAGGAAGAAGATGCCCCTGACCTTCCTGGCCATGTTCATCTGCACCCTGGCCATCGCCGGGATGCCGCTCTTCAGCGGTTTCTACTCCAAGGACCGGATCATCCAGTCGGCCATCGAGTCGACCATGACCCAGTTCCGTGGCGCGAACGCCTTTGCCATCCTCGCCCTGCCCCTGGCGGCGGCGCTGACGGCCTTCTACATGTTCCGCCTGATCTTCATGACCTTCTTCGGCGAGCCGCGCGACGAGCATGTGCACGAACACGCGCACGAGTCGCCCTGGCCGATGACGGTCTCCCTGCTGGTCCTCGCCACCTTTGGCCTGTTCGTCGGAAAGTTCTGGCTGATCGACGGCGACTTCCTGGGTCACCACACCTGGTTCACGGAGCGCGTCACGGCGGCCTCGATGTACCCGGGCATCGACCTGATGAAGATGAACCAGATCGCCGTCAGCGAGCACACGGGCCACGTGGCCCACAGCTTCGCCATGGGTATCTCCCTGACGGTTGCGGCCTTCGGCATCTTCATGGCCTGGTGGATCTACCACAAGAAGCGCCTGAACCCGGAGCGCATCACCTCCACCCTGGGCGAGGTCTACGTGACCGTGGAGAACAAGTACTACATCGATGAAGCCGTGAACGGCTCCGTGATCAAGGGCAGCCTGTTCCTGGCCCGCGCCCAGAAGTGGATCGACGAGAACATCATCGATGGTTTCGTGCTCCTGAACGGCCGTGTTCACAAGGCCCTTGGCTTCATCGGGTACTGGATCGACAGGACCATCGTTGACGGGCTCGTGAACGCCACCGGCGCCATCGCCGTCGCATTCGGGTCCGTGCTGAGGCTCTTCCAGACCGGTCGAGTTCAGCAATACGTTTCGCTAGCCGTCGCCGGTGGTCTCCTGGCCGCGGCATTCCTCATCCTCATCTAAGTCCGAACCGCCCTTCGCATCGCCTCCTGGCATCATGGAAGAGAACGCGACGCACATCCTCAGCTGGATCACCTTCATCCCCTTCATCGCGATGTGGGTGGTCATGTTCCTGCCGAAGCAGCAGATGTCCCTCATCAAGGGCATCACCGCAGTGGGTACCTTCATCCCGCTCGTGCTGGCGACCCAGGTCTACTTCGGTTCCTTCGACAAGACCGCGGTCGGCTATCAGCTGGTCGAGCGGGTCGACTGGATCGTAGGGATCAAGGCGCAGTACTTCATGGGCATCGACGGGTTGTCCCTGCCACTGGTCTGGCTGACGACCCTGCTGCTCTTCCTGGCCGTCCCGGCCAGCGAGACCGTACCGCGGGTCTCCAAGGCCTACTACGTCCTGTTGCTGTTGCTCGAGGTCGGAATCGTCGGCGTCTTCGTCTCGCTCGACTACTTCCTCTTCTACGTGTTCTGGGAAATCATGCTGCTGCCCATGTATTTCCTGATCGGGATCTGGGGTGGTCCGCGCCGCGAGTATGCGGCCATCAAGTTCTTCCTCTACACCCTCGCAGGTTCAGTGTTGATGCTGGTGGCGGTCATCGCCCTGCGCCTCGACCAGGGCACCTTTTCGATTCCCGAGCTGGCCGAGGCTGGCAAGGCTGGACTGCTCGCGGGTCCGACCCTGCTGGGTATGAAGTTCACGACCTGGGTCTTCTGGTTCCTGTTCGTGGCCTTCGCGATCAAGATCCCTGCCTTCCCATTCCATACCTGGCTTCCGGACGCCCACGTCCAGGCACCCACGCCGATCTCGGTCATCCTGGCCGGCATCCTGCTCAAGCTCGGAGGCTACGGCTTGATCCGGGCCTGCTTCCCGATCGTGCCGGACGCGATGCATACCTTCGCCTATGTCCTGGGCGTAATCGGGGTGATCTCGATCATCTATGGGGCCTACGTCGCGCTCGGCCAGAGCGACTTCAAGCGCATGGTGGCCTACAGCTCCGTCAGCCACATGGGCTTCGTGCTGCTCGGCATGGCCGCACTGACCGAGTGGGGCATGAACGGCGCGGCGCTGCAGATGTTCAACCACGGAACATCCTCGGCCGCCTGCTTCCTCGTCGTCGGCGTCATCTACGACCGTGCCCATCACCGTGACCTGAATGCCTTCGGTGGCATCGGACAGGTCATGCCGCGCTACTGGGCCCTCTCGACCGTGGCCTTCTTCGCCTCCCTGGGGCTGCCCGGCCTGGCCGGCTTCGTGTCCGAGGCAATGACCTTGATCGGGGCCTTCCAGTCCGAAGACCCGCGCTTCCAGGTCCTGGTCCTGATCTCGTGCCTGGGCGTCGTGCTGACTGGTGCATATATCCTCTGGGCCCTGCAGCGCGTCTTCCTCGGGCCGCTCAACGAGAAGTACAAGGGCTACCCGGATATCAACCTGCGCGAGATGGCCAGCCTCGTCCCGCTCCTGTTCCTGTGCATCTTGCTGGGCGTCGCTCCATTCCTGCTCCTCGATTGGATGGATACGAGTGTCGTCGAACTCATGCGCAAGCTGGGCGGCAGCTGATCGGTACCTCCCCATATATCTCCGTAGAGCGATACCGTGGAACACACTCACCTTGAAGGACTGGCCGCGATCAGCCCCGAGCTGACGCTGCTCATGTTCTCCCTCGCGATCCTGGTCGTCGACCTGACCAGGTTCGGTCGCGAGGCCAAGATCGTCGGCTGGCTCACCATCGTGGGCCTGGCCGTGACCGCGGTGCAGCTCATCGGGGCCTTCAACGAGCCCTCCCAGACCGTCTTCGGCCTGGTCACGGTCGACAAGTTCGGCAACTTCTTCAAGCTCTTCACCGTGGCCGCGGTGGCCGTCGTCGTCTACTTCGTGATGCACGACCGGCGCGAGCGAAAGCGCGACATCGGCGAGTACTTCTTCCTCCTGACCGGAGCTGCCATCGGCATCTTCTTCATGGTCGGGACGAACAACCTGCTGCTCCTGATGCTCGGCCTCGAGCTCCTGTCCCTGTCAAGCTACGCCCTGGCCGGCTTTCACAAGGGCGAGAAGCGCTCGGCCGAGGCCGCCGTGAAGTACGTCGTCTTCGGCGGACTCTCGGCCGGCATGATGCTCTACGGCATCAGCCTGCTCTACGGCCTGACCGGCACCCTCGACCTGACCGTCATGGCTTCCGCCGCCAGCGAAGGGTTGCCCCGCAGTCTCGCCGGCGCGATCACCGACAGCCCCTCCGCCGTCGCCGTCTCGATCGTGCTGATCCTGGCCGGCTTCTGCTACAAGGTCTCCGTCGCCCCCTTCCACTTCTGGGCCCCGGATGTCTACGAGGGCGCGCCGACTCCCGTCACGACGTTCCTGGCCGTCGCCTCGAAGGCCGCCGGCTTCGGTGCCCTGTTGCGCTTCATCGGCGTCCTCTTCGCCGCCCCCGCAACCCAGGAAGCCGTCGCCTCATACGGCCTGCAAGTCGGCCAGCTGATCGCCATCCTGGCCGCGGTCACCATGACCCTCGGCAACCTGGCCGCTCTCAACCAGGAGAGCGTCAAGCGCATGCTGGCCTACTCGTCCATCGCCCACGCCGGCTACATTCTCATGGGTGTGGTCGCCATGAGCGCCGCCGGCTTCGAGGCCGCGATGGTCTACATGGGCGCCTACTACTTCATGAACCTGGGCGCCTTTGGCTTCCTGCTCTACTTCGAAGGCGTGACCGGCAAGTCCACGTACGAGTCCCTCAAGGGCATGGGCTGGCGAGCTCCGATCGCATCGATCGCCATGGTCGCCTTCCTGGTCTCGTTGACCGGACTGCCGCCGTCGGTCGGTTTCTACGGCAAGTACGCCCTCTTCGCCGCCTGCTGGGCCGACGGATTCCGCTGGCTCGTGGTGGTGGCGGCCCTGAATTCGGTCGTCAGCCTCTTCTACTACATGCGCGTGGCCAAGGTGTTGTTCCTGTCCGACCCGGCGGAACAATCCGCAGCTCCTCAACCCGCGATGACGAGTCTGCTGGTCGTGATGGCTGTCCTGACGATCCTCTTCGGCGTCTACGCCACGCCCCTGGTCCGCTGGTGCCACGCCAGCATGGACATCCTGGGATAGCGCTAGGGGGGCAGGGTTCGGTCTCTCTTCTTCCCCGGGGAAAGAGGCACTTACGCTGGATTCCGGGGTCGCAGCCTCCGGGGCTGAGATGTCGTTCAACACGCGGGGCGAGCGAACACCAGGTGGTCACGATTGTCAGCTTGCCCTGTTGGGTATCCAGAATCGTCGCTTGCCTACTCAGGCAAGGATCCCTGGTGGTGATCGATTCCCTTGCTAGTTCTTGGCTTTGAGCGTGAGTTTCGACTCGAACCCCGGATGTAGACCTTGGACTCGACTCACCGACGCCATTGATCGGCGATCCTTGGCGGTCTCTTGCACTCCCATGCCATTCATTACTGGGGCACCTACACCATGAAGATACATCGGACTACGTTCCTGGCACTCGCCCTTGCTCTTCCCATCGGATATGCCGCCGGCCTCGCTTCCCCCTCAGGGAGGCCTGAATTCGCGACATCGATTAACCAGGGACTCGTCACCGCCTTTGGTTCTGTCGGTCGAAACCTCTTTGGCACCCACGCATTCGGCGCGACTACCCTTTACGAGAGCGGGCCGAACGGCGACGCCCCCGTCGCTGTCCAGATGGACATTGTGTGCCAACCACCTCCCGCCGACGACACGCTCACCGCGATCCCGCGTATCGTGAATATCGTCTACCCACCCGACCCCGTCTTTCCCCAGGGTGACTGCCGGATCGGGCTCCAGTTGCTCATCGATGAGGACGGTGTCACGGCGATCGTAGATACCGAGATCGCCTCCTTCGAGACCATTGCCGGCTCACCCGTCGGAGTGTCGTTCTGTGAGGCTGACGCCTCGGAAGACGATTTCACGGACCAATAGCCGCCGAGACCGATTTACGGAGTCGCGCCTTTTCTACCCGCTTGCTCAGGTCTCCTAGCGAGCGGGTAGAAACCTGCCGACTCCGTAAGCCCGGCGAGTGCGCCGCGCTCCAGCTGGCGATGACGCGCCCGATGATCGTGGTGGCCGTAATGGCGGTGCTCATCGGCGTCCACGCCACACCCCTCGTCCACCGGTGCCACGCCAGCGTGGACATCCTGGGATAGGGGGGGGCGAGGTTCGGCCACCCCCCTCCCATTGGGAAAGAAGCACTGAGCTGGAAGGCTGGGTCGCAACCACGCGGGCGGACGGATGGTCCCCTCCAGGGGCTCCTGGCCCCGAATTGGGGGCCCCACAGTCCCGCCACATCCCAGCACAGGGAATTCCGGATCAATGATCACAACACAGCGCCAAATCTACGATAATGTAGAGATCATGCGCTCCACGACTCAGATCTCGGCCCATATCTCCCTGGGGACCAAGGAGAGCCTCGAACGGATCGTTCGGAGCCTGGGGGTCACTCGCACCCACCTGGTCGAGCAGGCACTGCTGCACCACTTTCGGGCCCTCAATGAGCTACCAGCTTCGGCGATCGTCCCGGCCAGATTGATCCTCTCCGAGGCCAGCGCGGAGAAGGTACGCGATCTCGTGGAGCGACCGCCGGAACCGACGGAGGACATGCAGCGCCTCTTCGATGACCGCTGAGATTCGCGCCCTTCAGGACGATGACGACCGCCGCGCCTTCCGCTCGGGAGACGAGGCCATCGACCTCTACTTTCACCGCTACGCCGGTCAGAATCAGTTCAAGCACCATATCGGTGTCAGCTACGTGGCCGTCGAGGAGAGCGAGATCCTCGGCTTCGTGACCCTTTCTACTGCCACTCTCGACGCTGACGAGCTTCCGAATGGACGCCCGAGGCCGCCCTATCCGATTCCGGTCCTACGCCTGGCGCGGTTGGCTGTCGACGAAAGTGCTCGCGACCGGGGAGTCGGGCGAGCTCTCCTGCGCTTCACGATCGAACTCGCCGAGCGGCAGAGGGACGAGGTGGGCTGCGTCGGAGTCCTGGTCGACGCCAAGCCGGGAGCTGTCGACTTCTACGAGCGCTACGGCTTCGTGCAGCTCGACGCCCAGGTTGGCGAGGCCCAGATCCTGCCGCGCCCGGTCCCGATGTTCGTGCCTCTCGGTTCAGTACCCCGCAGCTCAGGTTCTTGAGGCAATTGGGGTCGTGTGGTCCGCATCACGGACAGAAAGTCACCTCGATAGCGTCGGGCGTGTTGAATCCGGAGATCGATGTGCTTCCGGTATCCCCGTACCAGACCTGAGGACGACTGGCGCTCCCGGGAATCACCTGGCCCGGGCCTGAATCGAAGGGCGCGGCACTCAGGTCGAGATACTGCGGCGATCCTACGGATCGCCGCAGCATCTATCCCGTTGGCTCGAGTATTCCTGGGAAGCGGGTAAAGTTGGTAGCGACTCCGGATGATCGTGGTAATCGGTGACAACCACGCGACGGTAGTTGACTGGCGGGCTGTACTGGCGGCCCTTGATGGGTGCCACCCTCCATGGGATGTCCAGCTGGCCCATCCCCGAGTTCAGTCGAAGTCGAGTCTCAAAGGCCGGTCGCCTCCTCGCCGAGATCAGGCCGCCCTCGTTGGGCGAGTGGATTTGGGCTACGAAGGTCCTCAGCAACTGGCGTTCTTGCCACGGCTAACCAGTCATCAATCCGAAATCACAAGCTGCTGATGGACCAAGAACGGGTATACCGTCACCAGGCATTCATCAGAACCAGCGTCTCACCTCGCGTGCAAGTCGCTCTGAAGTGCTGGGCCTTGATCGCTCGAGTCGTCTGCATGTCGTACTCCGGTTGGCCCCCCGATTGGCCTTGGGCTGACGACAGGGGAACAGTGCAAGCGGCCGGCTGAGCAGCGCCTGTCGTGCGCCGGTCCGTCCGCGGCGTGGCGGCAACGAGAAGCTGTGATCCAAGCGGATTGGCCAACTTGACGACATCCTTGGCCTCCAGGAGTTTCAGAAGGCCTGCCACCATAGCCAGCCGGCCCGGAATCGGCCCCGGAGCTGCCGCCCTGGACCAATCGGGACCGTCGCTTGCCTCTCGAGCAACGACGTATTGTCCTCGAGTACCGCTTCGCAGAGTCATTTCGGACTGGTTGTCGGGCTCCGGCTAGCTGGGCGGGGAGAATGGAGCTGGCGCCAATCGGGGTCGAGCGCCTCCCCGCCTGGCGCGAGCCGCGCCTCGAGGATTTCGTCTTCTACCGCGTCGGCGGCGGCGTCTAGCTCGGCCCCCGTGCGCACGAAGGCTTCGCGGTTTTGTCCGTCGGCGATCGCGAGCTGCGAGATCCGCGAGAGTGGATTCCTGTCTGCGGGGATGGGGACTCTGACGAGACGCGACTTCACGGGACATCGAGAGCGAGCGTCCAGGTGGATCCGGGTTGGGAAGCGGTGGTCCCAGAATTGAGAACTCCGTTTCAGTAGGGGGAAACCCCAACCTTTTCTAATAGTCGAGCTGTGACCGGTCGATCACGCCGAATCAGTGAGCACAAAAAAGAGCGATTCGACCTGCTGCTTCGCCACCTACGGAGCGGTGATCCGGCGCAGGGTCGATCGCACACAACGATTCACCCGACAAACGAAGCGATGGCGGCGATGACTACCAACCAAAACCAAACTTCTGCCCCCAAGGAAGGGCGAACTCCGCAGAGCGCGGAGGCTTTCCACCCCATGATCCTCGTGACCATGGGGGATGACGCCATTGTTCGAGTGAATCCTGCATTCACCGAGCGGTTCGGCTACACCGCCGTGGACTTGCAGAAGCGCGCGCTCCCGGGCTGGATCCACGCGGATGATCGCGAGGAGCTTGAGCAGGCGATGGCTTCGGATGGATGCGCCAGGGCGCGTATTCAGACCCGAGCTGGAGAGTGGGTCCTGCTCGAGTGGAGTGTTCGGCACGAAGACGACTCCAGTGCGGTGCTCGGTCTGCTCGCGGAAGCCGTGCCGAACGCACCGAACGGGCTGGAGCGCACCGAGTCGGACTTCCGTTCGACAATTCTGCAGACACTCGACGCCATGGCGCGCATCGTCGAAGCCATGAACCCTGGCTTGAAATGTTCGATCCTGCTCATCGACCGGGAGAGTATGTGCATCACCAGCGGCGCCGGACCGAGCCTCTCTCGGGAGTACAACTCGGCGGTCGAGGGTCTGCACATCGGTCCCTCGGTCGGGTCCTGTGGAACGGCGGCCTACTGGAGCCTCCCCGTAGTCGTCGAGGATATCGTCCAGGATCCGTTGTGGCGAAACTTGCGCGCGGCGGCCAAGCAGACCGGCGTTGCGGCATGCTGGTCGTTCCCAGTCCTCGGGACTGACGGTGGAATACTGGGAGCCATTGCGCTCTACGACGACGTTCCGTCCACGCCGACGTGCGCTCAGATGGAGGGACTCGAGGTCACGGCTCGGATGGTCGGGCTCGCCATCGAGCGCGACATCCTCGAAGACGAGCTGAACCAGGCGGCAAGACGAGAGAAGGAGGAGCTCGCGGAGGCGCTCCTGTCCGCAGAGAAGGCCAATCGCCTGAAGACCGAGTTCCTGGCCAACATGAGCCACGAGATCCGCACGCCGATGAATGGAATCATCGGGATGACCGAGCTGAGCCTCGGCACGGACCTGAGCCATGAGCAGCGTGAGTACCTCCAGACGGCGCTCAGTTGCAGCGTCTCGCTATTGGATCTACTCAATGACATCCTCGACGTGTCGAAAATAGAGGCCGGCAAGCTCGACCTGGAAACCGTCGACTTCGACATCGTGGCTTGCGTTGAAGGGGCCGTTGGCCTGCTGGCGGAACGGGCATCGGACAAGCAGATTGAGCTGATCTCCAACGTCCAGAACAATGTTCCGTGCTGGCTGCGGGGAGACCCCGGTCGTCTGCGCCAGGTGCTAGTGAATCTCTGTGGGAACGCCATCAAGTTCACCGAGCGTGGTGAGGTGGAGGTAAGAGTCGAGTTGCAGGACCAGTCCGATAGAAGAGTGGCACTCGAGTGTTCCGTGCGCGACACAGGAATCGGCATCCCCCCGGACCGGCAGCAGGAGATCTTCAAGAGCTTTGTCCAGGTAGACGGATCGACCACACGCAGATTCGGTGGAACGGGCCTGGGCCTGGCAATTTCAAAGCAGATCGTCGAGATAATGGGCGGCACGATCGAGGTCGAGAGTGAGCCTGGGTCTGGAAGCACCTTCCGTTTCAGCCTGGTCTTGACCCAGGCCGAGCAGCCCACCGCGGACTCCGCGTCTCGCGATGCCCTCTCCGTGCTGAAGGATAGCCGAATCTTGGTTGTGGACGACAACAGCACCAATCGGCGTGCTCTCCAGGCCACGCTGAGCGGTTGGGGGTGTGCGGTCGAGCTGGCTTCCGGCGGGATCGAAGCGATCGCGCACCTGCAGGCAGCGCAGGCGCGAGGCGAGCCGGTTCAGGTGATCGTGTTGGACGTTCAGATGCCCGGCATGGACGGCTATGAGGTCGCACGCGCCATTCGTAAGGACCTGTCCTGCGGTACCCCTGCCATCGTCGTCCTCTCTTCCCTCGGATGTGAGCGCACCACCGAAACGAGTGACGAATTGGGGTGCGCCGCAATCTTGACCAAGCCGGTCCGGCAATCAGTTCTGAGGGGCATCTTGGTCAGGACCCTTGCTCCCGTCCCGGCCGCTCCGACCCGGGAGAGCGCCTCGCGGCCGTCGCCGTCGAAGAGCCGACTCTACACCGGGGCTCGCGTCCTACTCGTCGAGGACAATCCAGTCAACATCACGCTCGGGCGGGGACTGCTGAATAAGATCGGCTGCGAGGTGACCGTGGCCCAGGACGGTCAGCAGGCCCTCAATATCATCGAACGTGAGTCTTTCGACCTGATTCTCATGGACCTCCAGATGCCCGTCATGGGCGGCCTGGAAGCTAGTCGAGGCATCCGCGAAATGGAGCGCGAGTCGGGCGGACATGTCCCGATCGTGGCCCTGACCGCACGCGCGATGGCGAAGGACCGTGAGAATTGTCTGAGCTCCGGGATGGACGGCTATCTCTCGAAGCCTATTCGTGCGGCCGAATTGCGTGACGCTCTCGACCAGTGGGTGTACGAATACGCGCACGAGCAGGGCGAGGACGCGGAGAGCACGAGCGATGACGGTAGCCCATCCAACGAAAATGCGCTGGACGTCGAGGAGATGTTGTCCAGGCTGGAAGGCGATCACGAATTCCTGGACGTGGTGCTTCAGGACTTCTTGCGAACGGCGCCGCCCCTCGTACAGAAACTGGAGGCGGCAATCGCCAAGGCCGACGCCAAGGCCCTGAATGAGGTAGCGCACAGCTTGAAAGGAGCGGCGGCCGGTATCTGCGCCGAGCCAGTTCGGCGGGCAGCCGAATGTCTCGAGGACATGGGAGAGCGCACCGAACTCGATGGCGCTCGTTCAGCCGTGGACTCCCTTGCCGCAGACATGGAGCATCTCCGAAATGCCATCGTGGGCCTCAACGAGAGTCGCGCGCCACAATAGAGCACGCCTTCGGTCCGCGTCGACATCGCACGGTCTCCCGTGGGACGCCACGGGAATCGTCGATGCCAGCTCGAGCATCAACTGCAGCCGCAGGGAGTCCAGACCCATCGGGCAGGCGACGCTCAGCGACGCGGCGCGTGCGCCTATCCTGTCGGAGTATGGATCCAACGGGGAGCAGCTGAGCGAATCACTTACGAACGGCGGCAGGCGATGGACCATCATCGATAGCGGTTTGGATGCTGTAGGCTTGCACCATCAGGTTGGATCCGAGGGCCCTGGTTGCGGCTACGGGCGCGAGCACGCCGTAATGGGTGATCTGGTGCTCGCGTGGGTTTGGGATCAGGTCTGAAGCCGCAACCCGCGGCGATCCCTGGGACGGGTGTCGGCCCGTCGTTCGAATCCTCGCCAACTGAATCAGGCTATGCAGAGGCGCTCGCGGTCATGGTCGCTCGACGTTCGTGCGCCCTGGAAGGAAATGACCGATGCGCTATTCCCGCTCTCACTCCGGACGGACCAATTCGCACTCGCGGAAGGCGAGAAAGGTCGTTGGACCGATGCGCTGGCAATGGGTGGCCAGCCATCCGCTGGCCGTCTCCGCCAGTACGTTCCAGTTGCCGGGAGCCATGTCCAGTTCACAACTGAACCATCCATCCGGTCCGCGATCGACCGTGATGCTCTGCGTCTGAATCGCCTCTGGAGCCAGCATGGCAGCGAAATGCTCGTCGATGGGGTCATGCTCGTCCGGGAGATCCTGGGCTCCGATCGCAAGGCGGGTCAACAGGACTTTAGAGGTGTGGTCGGTGCAGCCGGGCGGGGCACGGAAGTAGAATCCGAATCTCACCGGGGTGTCGGGGGATAGGCGTTGGTGAAGGGTGTGACCCGCTCGAACGAGGCCGCCGCGAGGCTGGTAGCGCTTCGGCCCGCGTTCAATCTGCACCGCGTAGTCACCTCGAAGAAGCTCCAGACGCTGGGGTGGGAACCCGGTTCCCTGGACGACGACGTCCTTGCCTTGTCCGACTCCACCGTAGACGACCGTATGCCGGTAGGCCGATGGGTCACCGTCGAAGGAGCAGTCGATCTCGAGCCAGCCAGGTTTCTCGCAGCGCAGAATGCCGAGGTCGTGTCTCTCGCCCTCCGAGAGCACGAGCTCCGCGAGTTGGGTTGCGCCTCTCTCATTTGCGATCAGCTCCACCACCACGGGGCCGGCTCCAACCGAAAGCTCGAAGGCGCCCGTCACGGGGTCGAGTTCGGTGGTACGCCGCATCGTGGAATCGACCTCTGTCGCCGTGACCTGCGCGGATCCCCACAGGGTTCCGTCATGCTGCAGGCACACGCCGGCGATCGTTGCCAACCCTGCTGGGCTTGCGTAGTAGATGACCAGCTTCTCTTCTCCGTCAGGGGCGGGCCACTCGAGCTGTGCGATCGCCTGGGTGTCGCCGGCGGGGCTGAGCACGAGTGCCTGTAGCGGTGGGCCGACCGGCGCACCGACGGTTCTCGCGCGACCCTCCTCATCCGTTGTCACCCAGCGGCGCCAGGTGACCGGGATGCTGGCGGCGAAGCGCACGCTCACCCTCGGGATCGGAGCGCCATGGGAGTCGACGACCCGGAGTGAAAGCTCTCGACCGGTTCGTAGGTGGAAGTCGAACACCCGTTCCTGCCCGGGCTTCGGCGTCCACAGAAGCTCGTCCCAGGTCCAGTTCGCCCCCTGGACGAAGAACCTGTTGGGTTTCGGGTCCAAGCTGAGCAGCTCGTATCGGCCTTCCTCGTCGGTGCGCGACTGCGCCGCGAACTCCTTTTGCATCATGTCTTCCAGCACCCACGCTCCGGCCAGCGGTCGACCGTCCTGGTCGAAGACCTGCCCACGGAGAACGGCTCCCGGGAGCATGGAGAGGTCGCAAGATGCCTCGTGTTCGAAGTGGACGTCCACCCGCCCGCTGGCCTGAGCCCAGTCGTCCTTCTTGGCGACCACTGGGTGGAGCCCCGGGCTGATGCCTGTGACCCGATAGGTTCCGTCCGCCGCGGAGCGCGCGCTACAGGTCGCACGGGATTCCCACCTGCCGTCGTCCTGGGGGGATGCAGTATTGTCGAACGAGCCGACGTAGATCGATACGTCGGGAACAGGAGTGCCGGCCGAATCGATGATGCGTCCGTAAACGACACGGTCGAGACCTCCCACCTGCAGATGTACGGCCTCGTCGGTCACATGTGGGATGAGCAGTACTCCACTGGCGACCCTGCCCGGGGCCCGCGCCAGCAGGCCGATCAACCGGGCGTCCGCGACCGCGGCGCCCAGCGGGTACAGGTCCGATCCGTCGACGGGGACGACGGCCCGACCGTATTCATCGCTGATGGCGCGCACCTCGTAGTCCCGCCCGATCGAATCGATTGCGACAAGGATCTCGGCGCCCTCGACAGGCAGGTCGGTTTCATCGACGACGAGCACAGCCTGGCCGGAGAATCTTTCGGACGCAGCAGGGTCCGGTGCTGGCGCAGGTGGGACGGAGACGACCGACATGCGGTCGGTGGCGATTGGAGCCGGCGCCGAGACCTCGGGCCTGGAGGGCTGCGCGACGGGGGCAGAGGCTCCGGCCGTTCGGGAGATGGTGCGTGGCGCCCAGATCGCCAAGCTGAGAAGCGCCAAGCCCGTGAGCGTGGGGAGTACCGTTCGTGGGCTCGTCCACCAGGGCGACCTTTCCAGGTCCGCCTGTGCGCGCGACGCCAAGGCCACGGGTAGGTCCGAAACATCCCAGTCGAAAGCGAAGACCAGAGCCAGCCCGAGCTTGCGCCCGAAGCCATACTCCTTCTCGAGCCGCTCGCGCAGAACGATCAGTCCACGTCGAGCCTGGGACTTGACCGTGTTCTCCGATGCTCCGAGGCGCTCAGCGATCTCGCGGGACGTGAGCCCGTCGACGAATCGCATGCGAACGATCTTGCTGGAGGGTTCGCCCAGGTCGTCGACGGCCTGGGCCAGGTATCGGCGAGAGTCGGCTCGCGCCACAATCTCGTCGGGGCCGGGAATCGCCTCCGGTGGGGCGGCGAACTCCTCGCGTCGCTTGCGCCGTCGCTCTCCGCGGGCTCGTCGCAGAGATTCAAAGCGAGTCGCCGTCCATAGCCATCTCCTGACGTCCTTGACCTTGCCGGGTCGCTGCAGCAGCGCTGCGAGCCAGGCTTCCTGAAGCACATCGTCCGCCGCCGCGTCATCCGTGACGATGCGTCGTGCGAGGCGCTTCAGGTGCTCCTCGTCGACGACGAATTCGTCGCTGGCGTCGGGCTGGGGATCGCTGATGTCGTCCATCGCTTCGAGTCGTGCTCTTCGGTGCCGATCCCTTCGGATGCCGAAATGATTCCGGGGCGCAAATTGCCCGAGTTCTCGCCCGGCGTCCGCGGACCTTCGTGCCGGCCCCCGCTACCGACTCGATTGCTGAGGTCGAACCGCGTGGCAAGTGAGCCTGCGCGACGGCGCACCGAAAGGATAGCATTTCGCGCAGGAGCCGCTCGCGGGACGCCGTCGCGTGAGCGCGCCCTCGGCAGACCGGGATCGCCGGAGAGCACACCAAAGACGAGCGCCGCTCGCGAAATTCTCTGGTTTCGTGCACCGATCGCGGGACGGGTGGCAGCCAGCGGTGGACACCTGCCGTCTGTGGATCTGGTTTGCCGTTTCCTGCCACTCCCCGGTGGGAAAGCTGCATGTCCGCGTTTGCTACCCGCCCGGTGCCATGATGTAGCCGGGTCATCAAGAACCTGTACAGTAGGACCCCATGCGCTTCCTTCCGCTCATCCTTCGTACCGCTGCCTGTGTCGTCGTCGTGACCCAGGGTTTCGCGCAGCAAAGATTGCCCGGCCAGAGCAATCGTGTGCCGCTCCCTTACATTGACTGCAACGGTAACGGAGTGCTCGACCGTACCGATATCGCCTCGGGGCTGAGCCAGGACTGCGATGGGAATCAGGTTCCGGATGAGTGCGAGCTGGGCGGCCGTGTTCTGCTCGCGGAGTCGTTCGAGAATGGCCAGCCGGCAAACTGGATTTTCACCAGTCAATGGCATGTCACCGGCGACTGTCCGCGCCCTTCCGATTGCAGCGGTAGCATGTATGCATACTTTGGCAATGACAATAGCTGCACCTTCGGGGGCCCGGGGATTTCCGGCGAGATGCACGTGCCACCGATCAGCCTTCCTATCGGCGTGAGCTCGATCCTTCTGAGCTACTGTTCCGCCTACGAGGGCGAAGGTGAAGATCCATATGATGCGGCTGACGTCTGGGTGAACGGTCAGCTCCTTGATCACGTCTCGCCGCAAGCCCAGCTCGACTGGGAGGAGCGCTACATCGACCTGACCCCCTTTGCGGGCCAGACCGTCGATATCTTCTTCGCCTTCAATGCGATGGACGGCCTGGCCAATGGGTTCCTGGGCTGGCAAGTGGACAATGTGCGCGTCATCGCGCTGGATGGCAGCGGCGCGGCATTCGACTGCAACGCCAACGGCGTGCTCGATGTCTGCGAGCCCGATTGCAACGCGAACGGCGTTCCGGACGAGTGCGACATCGCCGACGAACTGGAGGACGATTGCCAGGGCAATGGCATCCCGGATGCCTGCGAGATCGCCAGCGGCGCGGCGCCCGACTGCAACGGGAACTTGGTGCCCGATAGCTGTGACTTGCGGGACGCGATGCACGAGGCCCTGGTCAACCTGGCGACGAGTCACGTGACCATGACGTCCTTCTTCCCCGACACCTTCGAGTTCACCGGGGGGGAGTCTGGCGGGTGCATCGCTGACGGCGGCATGAACATGCTCAACTGTGGCAATCAGCTTCACACCAACCTGGCCAGCTTCATCCCCTACACGGGCGGCTCGATCGTCCAGGGCGGCGCCAGCCAGTTCGGGCCGTCGGGACGGTATTTCACCGTCAAGTACCCGGGCATCTTCATGCTCGCCGCGGACAACTGCGAGATCGATACATTCCGTATCGACGGGATGAATGGCACGGGCGCTCTACCCGCCACCGTGGATGCTCTGGAGCTTTCGATCCAGGTCAACGGCATTCCCTATTCGGGATACGTGAAGCGCGTCCATGGCGGCCTGCAGCCGTCCGTAAATCAACTTCTGATAGTCCCGGGCAACGGAGCAGGCATCACTCACACCTTTGCGCCCACGGATCCGGAGAGCAGTTTTCAACAGCTCGATGGTCTCGCAGCGACGGAGAGGATCTTCTACGCCCTCGTTTCCCGTTTCGACGGCCTTGGACTGCCCTTACGCCCCGTCGATGCGCGGGAGATCGCAATCGAGATGATCAAGGCGTTTCCGGTAGTCTCCTCTGACGACAACGGCAACGGTATACCGGACGAATGCGAGTGAAGTCGCGCCTCCGAGCTCCCGGCGCTCAGCGTGGAGTCAGCAGGGCCGTCGGATCCTCCGGGAAACCGACCGCGTCGACGATGGCCTGGAAGCGCGGATCGTCCCGAAGTCCGTCGAAGTGTGGGTGAACGAGGGTCAGGAGGGGACCGCGATCCCGGGTCTCCAGGCCGACTTCGAGCCAGTGCAGTGCATCGTCGGTCCCGTTGGAGGCACTCGCTGCGTAGGCGTGGTTGATCGGCGCCACGTAACCCTTCTTCGAGGCGCGTTCGATACTCTCGCGGGCCCAGCGCCAGTACGAGTCCAGGCACTCTTCAGGACTACCATCCTCCCGGGCTCCAATGCGCTCGAGGAGCTCGTTCTCGACGAGATAGCGACGTAGCGCGGTCCAGGCTTCCGACGGCTTACCGAGGCGAGTCAAGGAGGAGGCCTGGCAGGTCGCGGCGCTCGTGTTCCCGGGTTCCATTTCGAGAGCGCGTTCGCTCGCCTCGATCGCCTGATCGAACTTGCGCGCGCGGTAGTAGAACCAGGCTGCATCCGAGGTGATCAGTGCCCACAGCGGTTCCAGCTCCTGTGCGACCCGGACCTCCCGGATGGCCTCATCGTGCAATCCCATTGCGGAGAGGAAGTGCGCGTACCAGTGGTGGGCCAGTGCGAGCCCGGGGGCCAGTTCGATCGCGCGCTGGAAGCCCCGCGCTGCTTCGGGAAAATCCCAGTCGAAGTAGAAGCGCGCCAGGGCGAGTGAGGCGTGGGCCTCCGCGCAGTGGGGATCCAGCTCGAGGGCGCGCGCGGCCGCAGCCCTCCCGGCCGGGAAGGTATCCGCGGGCGGCAGGTATCCGTAGCGACCGAGCAGGTTGTGAGCATGGGCCAGGCCCACGTGGGCCTCGACCAGGTCCGGTGAGAGCTTCAGTGCTGTTTCGAAGTGCACGCGGGAATCCCGGAAGCCGGTGCCCGTGCCCTTGTGGAAGAGGTAGCGCCCGCGTAGCAGGGCGTCGTGGGCCTTGGGGTCGACCGAGCTGGTCGTGGTGAGGGGCGCCGTGACTCCCAGCAACTTGTTCCCGACGCCCCGTGCGACCGATTGGGAGACCCGTTGCTCCGCGAGGAAGAGGTCCTTTCCATCCAGGTCAAAGGCTTCGCTCCAGACGAGATCTCCCCGCTCCACATGCAGGAGCCGGGTCGTCACCCGCAGCCGATCGCCTTGCCGCTTGAGGGAGCCCTCCACGACATAGCCCACATCGAGTTCCTGGCCGATCTCCTCCGGGCTGCGCTGGGCGTCCCCGAAACGCACGGCGGACGTCCGCCCGATGACCGCCAATCGCTCTGGCTGGAGGCGTGCCAGGTGGGTGATGACCTCCTCGAGAAAACCTGTGCTCACCGCGGCCTCGATCGGCTCCGTACCGAGTGTCCGGAAGGGCAGGACCACGATGCGAGCCTTGAGGGGCGTCGAGTCGGAGCTGAGCAGGCTCGAGTTCCCGATGCCGAACCAGGCCAGGGCCAGTGCCAGGGTCGCCAGGACTGCCCTTCCGGGATTGAGCCAGGCCGTGCTTCTCGTCGAAGTCTGGTCCGATGCTTCGGAGTCCGGAGTTGTGCTTGTCGATCCGGGCGAACTCGAGGGTGCGGTGCGGGCATGAAGCCACCCGTCGAGCTCCGACTTCAGCGCAAAGACGGTCCCGCGCGTGGCGTGAATGTGCCGGTGGATTGGAAGGCCCTCCGACTTTTCCCAGCGCTGCACTGTCCGAACCTGGCGGTTCAGATGCGCGGCGATCTCCTTCCAGGAATCGAGACGGTCGGTCACGGCTACACGTCGTTGGATGCGAATGTACGACACTGGACGACATCGGTCCGCATCGGGTCAGGAACAGGGAAATGGCGGGTCATACGCATCCGAAGTCGAGTCTAGCATTGCAAGTCTCCCGCCTTTTCCTGCGCGGGTTCATTTACGGGTACAGAACACGATGAGCCAGAACATGACCAGAAGGAAGCCCAGGACAACGCTCCTCGTCGCTCTTCCGCTGCTGCTGCTATGGGGGCCGAGCCTGACTTCATTCGGGGCGCCCACCTTGGCGCCCATGGGGCCGGGCGATTCCGAGCTGGAGCACGGGTTGCGGGACGAGATCGAGCGCCTGCGAAATCGCATCGAGGCGCCAGCATTCAGCAATGAGATGGCGCCCCAGGAGAGCCGGCGGGTGACAACCCTGCTCCGAGGCTGCGAGGAGGCCCTGGACGGTGGTGAGACCTTGGCGGGCGTGCGGCGTCTCGCGCCGGCGCGTCTGGCCGTCGAGCGGGTTCGATATCAGGTCGAATACAGGGACGTGAAGGACCAGGACGAGCTGGAGCGCCGGTGCGCCGAAGCTCTGGAGGAGGCCCTCGAGGTGGCCGCCGAGAGCTCCGCGAGCCCCCGGCCCGCCTCCGTCCAGGCATTGATCGAAGTCTCCGACGGACGCGCCGGGCGCTACATCACGAGTGCCGCGTTCCAGGGAGCGGCGACCCGTCTAGCGAATGGTATTTACTACCTCTCGCTGGGCCGGTCATACGCCAGTCTGTCGGGCTTCGTCAGGTCGCTGACCTGTACCATCCCGTCGAATCCCGTGCGATCCCTGCCGGGTCTCGCCGGCTACCTGGATCGGCTCGATGCGGATCTCGTCGAGCTCTACCAGCCGCCGATCTCCATCTCGAGACATCCCGAGTTCATCGCAACGAGCGCCACGTTGAAGCTCGCCCGACAGCTCTTTGAAGAGGATGCCATCCTGGGTTCCCTCGAGCTTGCCCTGGAGACCCGTACCGGGCTTGGGCGGCTGCACGATCGGGGCCAGGTGGACGTCGAGTGGCTGCAAGAGTCGCTCGAGGACCACGCCGGGGAGATCTCGACTTCAGAGGTCGATCACTCCCTCGGCGCCCTGCTGGTCGGACGGGCGGAGAATTTCCTCGGCGAAATCGACGACCCCGACGCGCCCGAGTCCCACGGCGAAGTGGCGGTTCTCCTGGCGGAGGCCCTGCCCGAGTACTTTGCATGCTTCACGGACGGTAGTGACCACGAACTGGAGCCTGCGGAGGTGACCGTGACCCTCGTGCGCTGGCCCTTCACCTGAGGCCTCTCCGACCCAGCAAGTTTGCTGATCAAGACGATAGCGCAGAAGTACGAGGGCAAGGTAAAGGTAGTGAACGAGGACTTCGGTGCCTCGGAGCTGGCCGATCGGTTCGGAGTGAAGCGCTATCCCGCGGTATTCGTGAACGAGGTTCTGATCGCCAGGCCGAAGGACTTCGGGTTCTTTGGCGAGAGCGGAAGTCAGGGGGCCGGCCGCTACACGCCCTGGCTCAACGAAGAGAGCCACGAGAGATTCAGCCAGGACCTCGACCGCACCCTGCGGCAGGCAATGAGTGGTGAGCTAGAGGCCTTCGATCCGGGCGATGTGTCCGAGGAAGGAATCACCAGTCTTCCTCTATTCTCCGAACGAGACCTGCTGGGGCAGGAATGGAGCACGAAGCCGCTGCTCGAGACCGTGACGATCGTCGACTTCTGGGCGACCTGGTGTCCGCCCTGCATCAAGGCCATGCCCTGGTTGGTCAAGCTCCAGGAGCAGTATCCCGATCGGCTGCAGATCGTCTCCGTCGCCATCGAGAGCAAGCTGGAGGATGTGAAGCAGGTCTCCGAGGAGATGTTCCTGCCCTTCCCGACGCTCATGGGGACACCTGAACTCGCGCGCGACTTTGGCGATCTCACCAGCGTGCCAACCATGTTCATCTTCGCGCCGGGCGGTGGCCTGGTCGACGTGATCTACGGAGCGCCGCCCGGTCTACACGACCAGGTGGAATCCCTGGTTCGTCAACACATGAATAGCGCTCCCAAGGGCTATTGATGACTGGATCGAACTCGATGACTCTACTCGCCGCCCTGGGACTTGCGACCGGGGCCTCCGCCCAGGAGGTGATTCCATTCGACTCCGAGCGCTGGACCTTCGAGGGCTCGAGCGACACTTTCGTTGAGCACCTGGGTCGCGAGTGCTTGTATCTGGAGAGCGGGCGTGCGTGGCTAGAGGATGCGGATCTCCTCAACGGGGTCATCGAGTTCGACGTGGCGCTCGAGCCAGAGCGTGGCTTCGTTGGCGTGTTCTGGCGCATGCAGGACGCAGGGAACTACGAGCATTTCTACATGCGCCCGCATCAATCCGATAAACCGGACGCCTGTCAGTACACGCCCGTCTTCAACGGTGTCTCGGGCTGGCAGCTCTACGCGGGCCCCGGCCATACCGCGGTCGTCGACTACGAGTTCGATGCCTGGATTCCGGTGAAGGTCGAGGTCTGGGAGGGGCGCGCGCGGGTATCCCTGCGCGGGGCACCCGTGCTCCATACGGACGATCTCAAGCGTGAAGCTGCGGCTGGCCGCGTTGGGGTCCATGTGCCCGGGTTCGCACCGGCGCACTTCTCCAGGTTCAGGTACCGAGAGCTGGCGCAGGACCCGTTCGAGGATTCTCCTGCTCGAGACACCGTATCTCCCGTGGGAACGATCGATTCCTGGTCGGTGTCGAGCGCCATCCCGGAGGCCAGCTTGATCGATGAGGACTGGCTAGATCCGACCCTCGATGCCGACCTGGAGTGGACGACACTCCTCACCGAGAAATCGGGCCTCGCAAACCTGGCGCGGGTTCAGGGGCTGACCGCGGGCGATACCTGCTTCGCACGGGTCGTCATGGACATGGATCGCGATCAGAACGTCGAATTCAGTTTCGGGTTCAGTGATCGTGTCCGGGTCTACCTCGATGGACGATTGCTCTACCGCGGGGACAACTCCTACCGCTCTCGGGACCACCGCTTCCTCGGGACCATCGGAGCCTTCGATCACCTGGTCCTCCCCTTGCACGCGGGTGCCAATGAGCTCCGCCTCGCCATAAGCGAGGATTTCGGCGGCTGGGGCCTGCTCGGTCAGCTCAGCCCCGAATGCCAGATCCGATCGGGGCTACCACGAATGGGCGATTGAGCACTCACAGGCGGCCGGAGGCTCGCCAGCCTCCTCGAGCCAACAACGAGACCATGGGGCGTGGGCTCAGGGATGGGAGCACGCCCGAGGAGCCACGCGGCGGTCCAGCATGCAGGGTCGATCCCACTCGGTATATTGGTAGACCCCGTGGGATTCATGTCCTCTCGGACCATCGACTCGCTCCTCTCGAAGGGCTGCCGATCCGCAGTCCAGACCATCCAGGCGACCATTGCTCACGAAACCTAGAACGCGCGCCAATCAGGTCGAAGAGACCGGCAGGAACCGCCTCCGAGTTGGCTCGACGCGGACCCTGGTGACCCGCGGGCGTTCGTATTCGGCCGCTCGACGCTCGTCCAGCTTGCGATGCTGAACCGGCGCGACCTGCTTGGCTCGCTGCTGCTGGTGGCGCTGGGACTGGCCGTATACAAGGACGCTTCCGGCGGACCCTTCCTGCTCGACGACTACGGTGCGATCGTGGAGAACGCGACGCTTCACGACCTCACGAACCTGCGCGCGATCGCGTCGCCACCGCGCGACACCACCGTAGCCGGTCGTCCGATCCTGAACCTGTCGTTCGCGCTCAATTTCGCCTGGAGTGGCCGCGAGGCATGGAGCTACAAGGTCACGAACGTCGGAATTCACGTCCTCGCAGCCCTCGCGCTGCTGGGGTTCCTGCGCCGCGCCCTCACCCGCGGAGGGGCGCATCGCGGGATGGCGTTGCCCATCGCCATGCTCTGGACCTTGCATCCTCTGCAAACCCAGGCGGTGACCTATTCGGTACAGCGCGCCGAATCGCTCATGGGACTCCTCTACCTCTCCACGATGTACTGCGCCGCACGCGGGATGGACTCGGGGCGTCGCAGGTGGTTCGCCGCGGCAGTGCTCGTGTGCGCACTGGGCATGGGCACCAAGGAGGTCATGGTCAGCGCGCCGATCATGGTCTTGCTCTACGACCGTGTCTTCGTGCAGGCCCGGTTTCGAGACGCCGTGCGGAAGCGCTGGCCACTCTATCTGGGGCTGGCAGCCACCTGGATACCGCTGGCCGCACTGGTCGCCACCAACGCCCGCGGCCAGTCCGTGGGCTTTGGCTTCGAACAGGCATCTCCGATCTGGTACCTGATGACCCAGACCGGTGTCGTGCTCCATTACCTGCGGCTCGCGGTCTTTCCCCACCCATTGGTCTTCGACTACGCCTGGCCTATCGCGCACCAGCTGCGCGACGTCGCGGGTTCGGTGGCGCTCGTCTCGCTCCTCCTCACAACCACGCTCGTCTGCCTGTGCCGACGCAACTGGATCGGGTTCCTGGGTTGCTGGTTTTTTCTGATTCTCGCGCCCACGTCGAGCGTCCTGCCGATCCTGACCGAAGTTGCGGCCGAGCACCGCATGTACCTGCCCCTCGCCGCACCGCTCACCCTGCTGGTGATCGGCGCCCACGCGTTGATTAAACGTTCGGCACTTCGGCCGGTCGTCGGACGAGCGCTCGGGGTTGGCCTCCTCGGTACAGCGGTGGCCCTTCTGGGCTGGCAGACGACGCGCAGAAACCTCACCTACGCCAGCGAGATCGAAATCTGGGAGGACGTGATCCGGAAGCAGCCTCGGAACGGGCGCGCGCACAACAGCCTGGCCGTCCACCTGATGCGTGGGGGAAGACTCGAGGAGGCCTACCGCAGCGCTTCGCGCGCGTTCCAGGCGGGCGAGGCACTCGCCGACGTCCGCTACAACCTGGGTACGATCCTCTTGCGGCTGGGCCGACCCGACGAGGCGGTCGGGCATTTCGAATCAGTCCTGTCCGCCGATCCCGACGACTGCAACGCCCGAGCCCATCTCGGCTCCGCCCTGGCCGCGTCGGGTCGCCCGAAGGAAGCGCGCCCGCATCTGATGCAAGCCCTCGCCGACTGCAATCCGCCGGGGATCTACGGAGACCTCGGTGAAGTCCTGTCGCTGCTGGGTGAACGGGAGCAAGCGCTGGATTTCCTCGAGCGAGCCTGCGAGCTGCAACCAGATTCGGCGTCGAGACATCTTCGGTTCGCGATCGAGCTCGAGGCCGCAGGGAAAATCCAGCCGGCGATCGCGGCCTACCGCGAGGCCCACCGCCTCGATGCGCGCCTGCCCGCTGCCGTCCGCCTGGCGCAGATTCTCGCCACCTGTGAGGACGCCTCCGTGCGCGACGGCGCGCAGGCGTTGCGGCTTGCCGAGGCGCGACTCGAGAGCGTCGCTCGACCGACAGTGCGGCTGCTCGAAGCCTGCGCAGCGGCATACGCGGAGACGCGGCGTTTCGACGAAGCGCTGCGATCGGCGCGCCAGGCCCTGGCGCTGGCCACGGAAAAGGGACAGGCGGCGTCGATCCAGCGCCTCGAGGAATGCATCGCCCTCTACGAGCGCGGGCAACCCCTACGAATTGCGCCGCGTTGATCTCGCCGGATGGGTCGTAGCCAGCAACCTGGTCGGAGTCTGGCGGAGCACGACAGGCGAGCGTAGCCAGGAAGTCATGGGGAGAAGCTGGGCCATCTCGCTCGGAGTAGTCGCGCTCGCACTCCCATCTCTACCCCAAGGAGCGGATGAGCCGCCCACGATCCGTCCAGGCGATGCGATTGACGACGAGCTGACCGAAATCGACGCTACACCTGGCGACGCACGGTTACTTTCAGCCTGAAGGCACGGTGTCGCTCTGGGACGAGGCCCGTGGACTACGTGGCGGCACGGACGCCGACGGGGCAGGGCAGGGAATCCGGAAGCGCCTGCTCGGGAACCACCCGGGTCTCTTGTCCGGACTCGTATGCGCGGGAGTGAACAAGCCGGCCCCGGAGGGCGGCGACGACGGGCTACTCACCGCGGAAGAGGTGGGCTGTTTGGATCTCTCGGGCGTGGACCTGGTGGTCCTGAGTGCCTGCGAAACTGGCCTGGGGGAATCACGCTCCGGGGAGGGACTTATCGGACTTCGACGGGCCTTCCACACGGCCGGCGCCAGGACCGTGATCAGCGCCTTGTGGCAAGTGAAGGACCGCTCGACGAGCGAGCTGATGCAGGACTTCTATCAGAACCTGTGGCTTGGAAACTGGAGAAGGGTGAAGCCCTGCGTGCCGCGCAGCTAGACATGCTGAAGAGCAACCGCGCCCAGGGCAGCATCGACGGACAGCCATCCACCTGGGGCGCCTTCGTCCTCAGCGGAGACTGGCGCTAGGTCGCGCGACCGGTGATCGTCAATCCAGGAATACTCCATCAGTCACGATCCTCCCGCCAGGATCGCTCGGACGGCAGATGGCATTTCCCGCGCACCGATAGCTCCTATCCACTTGAATCCGCAAGCGTCCGGACTCGTGTCGCTCGGTGTGACCCTGTAACTCCGGCCAGAATCCCACCAGCTCTGAGAATTTGACTTCAATCCTGGAACCTTCGGCGTTCTCACTTCGCCCTATTATTGTGAACGGACGACGCCTACGGTCTGCAATACGCCTCGGATTCGAGACGGATTACTCCGCCGTGAGACCATCAGCGCTCGCAGGCAGGAACCGGACCATGAATTCAAGCTCTACCCAAACCCCGACACCAGGAGAGACGGAATGATGTTTCGTTCAATGCTTCGTTCCGCCAGTGCTCTCGCGATTCTCTGTGCATCGGCTTCCCCCCAGGGAGTGCTGGCTCCGCAAAGGATCACGGCCCCGATCAAGGATCGCGGCACCTATCACGTGGCGACCGGGACATGGACGCGAGCGAACCCGTCGAACAATTTCTACGATGACTCCCAGGTCGTCTTCAACAACACGGCGCCGACAGGTTATTTCTTTGGAACCACGGGCGGGTTCAATACGGTCGATCACGGCCGCATTCCGTCGACCTCATCGCCGGCCGGCCCCGACTCTGTAGTCGGTTGGAGAGACGACTACGCAATCAGGGGATTCCAGCTCGGCTACTGCTCGAGTATCCCGGCCGCGGCGGGCGGTGTCGACTTTATGTTGACCTTCTACGAAGAATACGGCCCCTGTACCGATGTCGACATCGCTGGAGGAATTCCTGTCGTAGCTTCATTTATCGGAACCGGGCTTGCGGGCGGCACGCCAGCGAGCGCGTCGGGTTGCTGGATCACATCCTTCAACCTTTCCAATACGACCCTTGGGTTCGTCCTTGGTGCTGACGCGGACGGGACCTGGGACAATGTCGGTAACATGGACAGCTTCGGCTGGGGCCTGGACATGTTGAACGCAACCATGGGTACAGCAGGAAACGGCACCGGCCCATTTATGGCGGGCAACTGTCCGGTTGGCGGAGTTACCGTTCCGCAGCGTGGTTTCCAGACGGTCTTCGGCGGCAACGAGGGCGCCACGGATTCGACGGGCCTTGGCACTAACGATTTCTTCTGGATTGGCAGTGCGGCCCTTGGGACGACATCTAGTCCGAACGGCGGATGCTTCTTCTTCGGCGGTTGCACCACCGGCGTCGTCGGCCCGGCCAACAACCCCTACAGCAGCTATTGGTTGCAGCTCTTCGCAGACGGTCCCGACTATGCGTACCTCGGCACTCCGTTTTGCTCATCGATGGTCAACGCCTCGGGCAGTCGGGCTGTCATGTGCGCTTTTGGTGGGGACCCGAACGCCGATCTGCGCCTCACCGTTTCAGGCCTTCCGAATTCGACTGGCCAGCTGTTCTTCGGAACGATGGGTTTCGATACTCCGGGCATGGCGATGCTGGGCGATGGACCGCTGTGCGCCGCGATGGGCGTTATTCGGATCAATCCACTCCTCTCGGCTGGCATGATGATGCAGCCGCCCAACAGGGCCTTCTTGGATCTTAGCTACTCCGCACCCTACGCCACGTCGTTCACGGGCATACGCTACTTTCAGCACTGGTACCGGTCGACCCTGGCGACCGGCACGGGCTCGAACGGCTCGTCCGGTGTCAAGATCAACTTCTGACCCGGATTCCTCCTGGAGCTTGCTGTTCTCCAGTGGGGCGGAGTTCGTGAAGCCCCACAGCCTTCAGTTCGTGAGAGCTGCCCGTCCCGGAAGCACGAGGGCTCCCGCGCGGCAGGTCGTGGCGACTCTAGCTCTTGTCGGCGTGGATCCAGAGGCTGCCGGCTTCGTGTAGCTCGACGCGGTCTCGCCAGGTGGCGTGGTGGGGGCCCGGCTCGAAGTCGGCTTCGGAGCCCGGGCCGCGGGAGTCGATGACGCGCTCGGTCGTGACCGAGGTGAAGCCGGCGGACTCGAAACGGCTGATCCACTCGGCCTCGGCCAGGAAGGTCAGGTCGAGTCCGACGGCCTCGCCCCAGTTCGCGGTCTGGGGTGACTCCTTGAAGTGATCGAGGATGATGTCGCTGGTGCCGCCGGACTTCAGGACCCGGAAGAGCTCGGAGAGGGCCTGCTCCAGATCCGTGGCGTAGTACAGGGCCTCCATCGAGAAGGCCTTGTTGAACTTGGCGTCGGCGAATTCGAGCTGTTCAAAGGTGCCGCGTTCGTACCGGGCGCGGTACGTAAAGTCGTGCAGGCCCTCGGCCTTGGCGATCATCTCGGGTGAGACGTCGACTCCGATGGCGCCGCTCCCGGGAGCGCCGTTGGCGAGCAGGCGTGTGGCCCAGCCGCTTCCGCAGCCCAGGTCCAGGGTCTGGTCGCCTGCCTTGAATTCCATGCGCGCGATGACCTGGCGCACCACGTCGCCGTGGCCGTCTTCGAGGCCTTCCGCGCGGCCGGTCCTGGCCCAGTCGTCGAAGGTGCTGGCGATCTTTTTGTGGCTCATGGTCGGGGGGCGGATGGGCTCCGAGTGCGGGAATTCGAGCCGGAGATCCTAGCCCGGGGGGGCCTCGGACCGGCCCGGATTTCGTGGATTGCGGCACTGGGAGGGTGTCCAGTAGGGCCTCAGGGCCATAAATGGGACTTCCTCAGGATGGCCTGTAGTTGGCCTTCATTACCTGTCTTCTGGGCGTCGAAGAGTCCTGCGATCGGTAGGCAGCACGAGCGGCAGGAGCGGGCATCGAATGGGGAACGGAATCGTGGGATCAAAGTCGTCGGGCATCGCGTTTGCGGCCCTCCTATTACTGGTTGGGTGCAGCGGTGGTGCTGGGGAGCCGCAGGATCCGGTCCTGCGGGTTTCATTCGCGACGTCGACCTCGGCCTCGTCGGAGGCGGCCGGCGCGCACTCGGTGGGGGTGGAGCTGACGGTCAGCGCGGGACTCTCCTCGGGCGAGATCACGGTCATGGTCTCGGACCTGGCCTCGGGCACCGCCACGAGCGGAGCCGACTACATCGCGTTCAGTCCGACCCTGGTCACCTTTCCGGCGGGCTCGGCGAGTGGAACCGTTCAGATGGTCTCGCTCACCCTGCTCGATGACAACTCGATCGAGGGGGCCGACGAGCAGCTCGAGCTCGGGCTCGCGGGGGTAACGGGCCCGGCCGCTCTCGGGACGGTCACGCAACACGATGTCACGATCCAGGAATCGAACCTGGCGACCATCGGCTTCCAGGCTTCGTCGAGCAGCACGCCCGACGAGGCGACTGCAAGCCACGCTGTGCAGGTCATGCTGAGCTACTCGGGTGGCGACACCCTCGATGCGGACGTCAGTGTGACCGTGTCGGATGCGTCGGCTGGCACTGCGACTCCAGGCGTCGACTACGCCACATTCACGAGTCAGGTGGTCAACTTCCCGTCGGGCACGGCCAGCGGCTCATCGGTGACCGTGATGCTCGGCGTCCAGGACGACAGCGACTTCGAAGTCGACGAGACGGCGATACTGCAGCTCGCCGGCGGGGGCTCCGGGGCTCAGGTTGGAGTCGGGGCGCACACCGTCACGATCACGAACGACGACGCCGCTCCGGCCTTGACCCTCGTCGTGCAGTCCGACCTCTCGGGTCCGCAGGAGTTTCCGCCCAGCGGGGACACCTTCGACTTCGGCAACGGCGTGCTCGGCGCCGGGCCTGTCGGGCAGATCGATATCGATCTCATGAACGTGGGCTCCCTCGACCTGGATGTGTCGGTGCTGAACTTGACAGGGGATACGGGCGACTTCTCGATCGAGACGGGCGTCACCAGTGCCTTCCCCGAGCCGCCGGTCGACCTGTTTTCTCCCCTGTTGACCGAGACGGTCAGCGTTGATCAGGGCGCGGTCCTGGCCCTTTCGGACGAATTGCTCGCAGACCTCGAGGGACTCTCCGAGGTCGTCATGCATGCCTTTCCCCTGCCGGACGGGGGCGCGGTCGATCTGCGATTGACGCGCGTTCCCTCACCGTGGCAGGCGGATGCGGTCTTGGCGGTCAATGGCACACCCGTGCCGGGTGGACCCCAGGCGGTCATGGGAGCGCTGTCCATGTGGCGCGGGCAGGTCGTCGACACAGAGGGCTCCCAGGCCTTCCTGTCCTTCTCGGAAAACGGCAGCCGCGGCTGGGTCCGGCTCTCCGAAGAACAGGAGGACATCGTGCACCTGGTGAGCGAGAACACGCCGGCCGGGATCACGTCGCACATCGTGGACGCGCCGACCCTTGCGGCCCTGTCCGATTTCATTCCCGAGGCCTGTGCGGGGACCCTGCTGCCGCCTGGCGCTCCGGACCCCACCCTGCCCATCGAAGAGCCGGGTCCCGGGATCGAGGCTCTGAACGTGATCGAGGTCGCCAACGCGCGCCTCGTGATCGAGACGGACTGGCAGTACTACCAGAAGTTCAACGACACGGGCCTGGCCACGACCTACGTGACCCAGCTCATCGCCGCCATCAGTGATCGCTACGAGACCGACGTGCAGGCATCCCTCTCGATTGCGTACCTGGGCATCCACGACAACTCGGCGGACGGCTGGAGCTCGCCCGAGACTCCGGGCGCAGACACCGCGGACATGCTGGCCGAATTCCGTGCCGCCTGGGGCTCGAGCTGGCCCGGGACCGGGGACCTGGCGCACTTCATCAGCGGTGCGAATCTGGGCGGGGGAATCGCGTACGTCGACGTCCTGTGCAATCAGAGCTTCGGATTCGGTGTCAGTGCGAATATCGACGGCAACATCAACTGGGGCACGTTCACGGGGAGCGCGGGAGCGCTCAACTGGGACTTCGTCGTGGTCGCCCATGAGCTGGGCCACAACTTCGGTGCAAGCCATACCCACAGCTACTGCCCGCCCCTGGATCAGTGCTACACGAACTGCAATTCGACGATCTGCACCCAGGGCACGATCATGAGCTACTGCCACGCCTGTGCCGGGATGAGCGCGATCGACCTCGAGTTCCACCCGTACATTGCGACCCGCATCCGGCAGAGCATCGCCACCAGCTGCCTGGGTGGCTCCACGATCTACACTGGCGATAGCGCGAGGTTCAGCCTCTACTTCGAGCCGAGCTCGAGTGCTGGCGCAAGGTCCGCGACGCTCAGCTTCACGCACACGGCCTCGAATATTCCGTCACCGTTCAATCTCGTGTTGACCGGTACCGCGACCAACTGACGCGATATCGCGTCGGCGCGGCTCTAGGCGCTCGAGCGCGCGGCGGCGCAGGAGGCCAGAAGCCCATCGACCGGGGCCAGGCAGGCATCCCAGTCGTAGGCCTCCTCGACGAATCGTCGGGCAGCCCGGCCAAGCTCCCGAGCGCGTTCCGTGTCCCGCAGGAGCTCGACCACTGCGCGCGCCTGGTCCTCGGCGGAGTCGGCCAGTAGGTAGTGCTCGCCCGGCTTGCCGTCGACGCCCTGGGTCGCGGATGTGGTTCCGACCACGGGCAGGCCCATGGCGAAGGCCTCGAGGACCTTGTTTTGAATTCCACGGGCGATGCGCAGGGGTGCGACGCTGATGGCGGCGCGCCGCAGGTAGTCGCAGGTGTCGTCGACGAATCCGGTCACGGTGATGCCGGGCCGCTTGCCGAGGGCCTCGACCTCGGGCGTGGGACGCGAGCCGACGATCGTGAACTGGACCTCCGGAAAGTCGCGGCGCACGAGTGGAAGGACGTGATCGATGAAGTGCACACAGCCGTCGATGTTCGGGTAGTAGTCCATCACTCCGACGAACATCAGGTGCCCGGCCTCCACAGTGTCTGGGGACGGCTGGTAGGCGGTCAGATCGACGCCATTGCGCACCACGGCCGAGGGGCAGCCCGGGACCTCGCGCTGGAAGATCTTCTCCTCCAGGGGCGTGCAAAAGATGTTCTGATGGGCCGCCGCTGCCACGCGCCGCTCGAAGCCGAGCAGGGTGCGCCATTCGCGACGGTAGACCAGGCTCATCGGGAAGCGCTGGACCTTGGAGTACTGGAGCCACTTGTCCGAGTCGAGCTCGGCGAAGTGCATGATCCAGGGCGTCTCGTGCGGGAGCATGAAGGCTCCCATGGATGATGAGTAGGCGTAGGCCGCATCGCTATCTGGCGCGTGGGCGTCCACCGCGCGCTGCAGCTCACGGGACCCGTAGACCCCCAGGGTCATGGGTTTGGAGGTCAGAAGCAGGGGCAGGGACTGAAGCCGCTTGCGCTTGTCGTGGTGGGGGATCGCGATCGTCCGGATGCCCTTGGACTCCAGCGTGCGCGCTGCCTCCAGATCGCCCTCGTCGTGGGCGAAGGCGATGCAGGTGACCTCGTGCTCGCGTTGCATGCGCTCGATCAGACGCCAGGTCGTGATCTTGTCCCCACGATTGGGCGGATAGGGTACGCGCTGCGACAGGAACAGGATCTTCACCCGCGCAGCCTAGCGCATGCCCGTGCCCGAACCCACCTTCGCGCAGTGAGGCACCGGGTGTCGAGTTCGTGGAATGCGCACGCTGCTACCGGGTGGGGGGCTCGTCCTCGAGCGGCCTGGAATAGGCGCCGGAGAGAACCCATGCTACGGCGTCCGGCTGCAGACCTACCTCGTTGGTCCAGCGCCACCACCAAGCCACCGGAATGAGAAACAAGGGAATCTTCGCAGTCCTGTTCGGTCTAGCTGTGTTCCTCTCGCTCTGGCGGCTTCAGGACCTTGCGCGCTTCATGCTCGACGCTTCCGCCAGTCAGCATGCCATCGCTCCAACTCTGCGAGACCTCGACGACGAAGCTCTGGAGCGATCGTTCTTCCCGAAACACAGCTGCTTCACGTGCTACGTGGTCGCCCTGGAGCTCGCAAGCGAAGGAACGGAGAACATCTACAACCCCGATCATTACCGCGATCCCGAGCACCCGACCGAAGTGCATGAGGAGATCGGCGATCTGCTCAAGATCGATCGCTACCAGTACCCCCCCGCATTCTTGCTCTTGCCCTGGGCATTGGTTCAGGCGGGCGGCGACTTCTTTGGTGCCCGCAGCCTGTTCTTCTTCCTCAACCTCGGGGCCTTCGCCCTCTGTCTCTGGTGGGTCCAGTCCTGGCTGCGTGCGCCCGGCCCAGGACTCCTGGCCCCAGGAAAGGCCCCGGCTTGGCGTCCGGCTCACATCTGGCTCACCTGGCCACTGGTCCTGCTGGCTGGCAACACCTTGACCACCCTGCAGATCGGCAACGTGCACGCCTTCGTCATGATCCTGGCTATTCTCGGAATGCTCGCGATTCGAAGTGGCTACCGCTGGCTCGGCGGCGCTTTGCTGGGCTTCCTGACCGTGGGCAAGATCTTCCCAGGGCTCCTGCTGGTGTATCTGTTTGCGCGTGGTGATCGGAGGGCTGTCGCTTGGTCGGTCGCATTCGCCCTGCTCTACGCGCTGCTCACGTTTGGGCTCTTCGGACCCGAGACGTTTCTCGCCTTCTTCAGCTACCAGCTGGGTCGCCTCGCGAGCGGGGAAGCCTTCAGCTTCGCCTTTGAATACCCGCGCGCCATGCTCGTGAACGCCTCGTTCACGGGAATCGCATATCGCCTGCAGCAGCTCGACCTGCTGGCCGATCCCGAGCGCGTCGCCAAGCTGGTCACCTGGGGCATGGGAATCCTGCTGCTCCTGCTCGCATGGATCTGCGGCCGCATCTGGCGGCACTCTGATTCGGCCTCCACCGGCGAGAGGCGCCACGCGGAACTGGGCGTCTGGCTTGCCCTGCTCCTTCTGGCTCAAATGCGCAGCCCGTTCTTGCCCGCCGGCTACGGTAGCTTCGTCGTCCTCTGGCTCCTGGCGACCCTGGTCGCCGCGCCCGGCGGGAGGACCTCCTGGTACCTTCGCGCGCTACTTGCCGCGCCAATCTGGTACTTGGTCGCAACGCCGGTTCCCCTGCCCTTCGGGGGGTCGGGCGTGCGCCTCGACTTCTGGTTCGGCCTGCTCGGAACGGCTCTGGCCCTGGCGCTGGCCGGCGCGGCCATGGCGCGCGGTCGCCGAGTGCTTCGCAGGGCCCCGGGCGAACAAGCGACGTAGCGGCTCTGGCCCAGGGCTAGAGGTCCTCGAGCTCCTCGATCGCTTCTTCGACAGCGTGGCGAAACTCGACGATGCGCGCCTCTTCGGCCAACTCGAGGGCCAGCTCCAGGTGCTCCATGGCAGCTTCCTCTTCATCGTCCATCAGGAACGCGCTGGCCAGGGCGAAGTGGGCCGTGAAGAGCTCGTCGTCCTCGTCCAGAACGGCTTCGAGCAGCTCCGTCGCGCGCTCCAGGTCTTCGCCTTCCTTGAGCAGGCTGATCGCGAGTCCGATGCTCGCCTCGAGCATGTCGGACTCCATCTCGAGTGCTTCCTCGAAGCCCTCGATCGAAGTCTCGAGGTCCCCGCGCATGCCCGCGAGGCGTGCGTTGAAGTAGAGCGAGCGTTCGTCCTCAATCTCCTCGAGCAGTAGCTCACCGATGGCTTCGGCCGCCTCCCACTCGCCGGCGCGGGTCTCCAGGCCGATGGCGGACTCGAGCACCACGACCGGGTCGTGGGCGGCGTCGATGGCCTCATCGAAGATCTCGTCGGAATCGTCCATGTCAGCGTGGCGAGCGAGCCACCAGCGCACCAGGCTCGTACTGGCCCAAAGCCGGTGATGGCCAGCCAGGGCGCCTGCGCGCTCGACCATGGTGTCCGCATTCCGTGCTCGCACGCTCCCTTCCCCGTCGCCGAGGGCCAGCTCGTCGAAGGCCTCGACCGTGTCCCAGTGGTTCTGGCATCCGCGCAGCATGTATAACAGCACGTAGACATCCGAAATGGCCACGGCGACCTCCGGCTCGTCGGAGTAGTCCGCAGCCTCTTCGAGCGTGTCCGCGATCTCGATCATGCGCTCGAGCCCGCCCTCCGGATCGCGGCGAAACTCGAAGCTGGCTTCGGTCAATTCGATCAAGAAGAAGATCGCGTGGGGCGGGAACTCGTCGTCCGCGATCTCGATCGCTTCTTCGGCCATGAGCCGGGAGTGGGCCAGGGCCTTGTCCGCGTTGTCTCGTTGCCCAGCCTGGCGTAGACGGCCGGACTGCCAAAGGAAGAGCTGAGCGAGACTCAGGCGCGCACTCCAGATCTCGTCGTCGTTGGCTCGCACGGCATTGAGCATGGTCAGTGCGGCCTCCAGCGCCTTCCGGTCCTGAAAGCGTGTTCCCATCACGCGGCTGACCTCCCCGAACTGCGCGACCGTCTCCCAATCCTCCGGATCGTCGTTCAGGAGCTCGATGCAGTCGCGCCCAAGGGCCTCGAGGATTTCGAGCGCTTCCTCGGACTCGTCGTCGCTGAGCAGGGCGCGTACGAGCTGAAGCTGGATATCGAGCTCATCCTCACCGTCGTCGATTCGTTCGCGCAGGTCACTGGCGCGCTCGTCAGGCTCGTCGAAGCTCACGCCACGCAGGTCGTCGAGGCTGACGTAAAACCCGAGGGGCGGAGCCGGTAACAGGGGATAGAACAGCCGGTCGACCCAGGCATCATCGCGAGCTGTTCGCAGGGCCCAGAGAGGGCTGACCAGCAGTAGCGGAATCCAGAGCTTTGAGATGACCTTCATCTGGACCGTCCTACTCGGGCCGTCGAAGAAAGGCGATGCGTTCACCGCCGTAGTCGAGGACCAGCTTGAAGGCTTCGAGTGTACCGCCACCCAGGTTTCCGGCGGTGAAGGGCGTCGCGAGTGCACTCCTGGCAGAGGTTGAGAAGCTCACGTCGATGTCCTCCATGCGCACGCCAGAGAGTTCGAACCAATCGAGTCGTCCGCGCCGTGCGTGGCCCGTTCCACCGACCCCACTGTGGGCCGCAGCGTAGGTCTTGCGGCCCTCGAGTAGCTCGAGACGCTCGACGGTGGGTGCGTGAAATGTGACCGTGTCGTTGGAGCCCGTATCGAGTCGGAACCAGTCCTGCCGGTCCCCCTCGAAGCTGGCCTGGACGCAGGGAATCCGGTCGTCGAGCAGGAGCGGCTGCCATTCGCCATCGAGTTTGAACTGGTCGGGATCGTGTACCTCGACCTGGCCGGCTACGAGATCAAGGCTGACCACCGCTCGTGCGAAAAACTCGTATCCGATCACTCCGGCGACGGGAACACCGAAGAAGGGCTCGAGGAAACTCGTGTCCAGCTCGAGCCAGGAGATGTCGGGCATGCGCAGCGGGCCCAGCTCGAGGATTGCTCCGCTCCGGAATCGGCCGGGGGTTGCGCCGCCCGTACCCACCACGCTGACCTCGCCGAAGGCCTCGAGTCCAAGCTCGTCCGCGACCCCGGGGTCGATGCACATGGCGCCGGCGCCTGAGTCCAGGATGAACCAGCCCAGGTCCTTCCCGCCGACCGTCGGGTGCACGACGATGTGACCTGTGGACATGCGCCGCGCTTCGACCCGGCTCGGCTTGGCCCCGTCGAAGACCGCGTCAGTCGGACGGCGAAAAATGGCTTCGAACGGGTCGCGGAAGAAGCTGGGGGCCTTGGCTACCTCGTCGGCCTCGAAGGTCGAAATGTCACCGGCCACATTCTTGACCATGACCCGGTGGGGATACTGAAAGCCCAGGTCTCCCTTCCAGTCGTCGAAGCTGTAGACGCGCTCGCCCGCCGGGCGCTGGCGTACCAGCCTCCGTGGAAGGTGACTGTCGGAGTCGACATAGAGTGTCGCTTCCCACGGTGCATCCCGGTGGACCAGGTGCAGGGCGATGGAGGCGCCGTCGTCCACAAGGCCTTCCCGACGCGTGATCAGAAACGGACTGTCGGCGGCCAGCCAGCGGCCGCTCTGGACCCACAGCCAGCCCTGGCTGCTGGCCCTTGCGCTGAACGACGTGCGGCGGACGAGGCCGCTCGAGTCGCTTGCCCAACCGGTCTCGCCATCGAAGGCAACCTGCTCACCGATTCGGGAGCGGACGCCGTGCTTGAATGCTCCGCGCCGGTTGAACAGGAAGTCGAACGTGCCGTCGACCCCGTGCTCGTGACAGCTTCCGGACACGTGCACGCCGCCCGCCATGGCCTCCAGTGCGTCAGCCCCCATGGCCGTACGAACCGATGCCAGCACGTCGTGCGCGGGGACTTCCCGTACCTCGGGATTGAGGCACGCGGCCAGGATCAGCAAACAGAGGCTCATGGTGAGGTGGATCGGGGTCGTCGAAGGGGGCGCGCTAGCTCCACACGCACGGGGGGCCAGTTTGTTGTCGCGGACTGCCAGATCCTTCTTCAGCTGGCAGTTCACGACTCTCTCCGACCCGCCAGGGTGTACCAGCGCCCGCGCGGGTACTCGCCCTCGATGCGCAGGCCGGCCGCGGCCAGTGCTACGCGGGTCTCCGGCGCATGGTCGTCCAGGCAGCCACTGAATACGAACCAGCCGTCGGGACGCAGGGCCTGGGCCATGGCGGGCGCGTACTCCTGGAGTACGTCAGCGTAGATGTTGGCCGTCAGCCCATCCGCCGGAATCGGGCCGCTCTGCAGTCGCTCGAATCCACCGGCCACGAAATTGCAGCGGTCAGCGACTCCGCTGCCCTGGGCCAGCAGGGTTGCGGCATTGGGCGAATTCGGGTCGATGTCGAAACCGTACACCGGACCCGCGCCCAGCAGTGCGGCCGCAACTCCCAGAATGCCCGTGCCCGCGCCCGCGTCGATCACCCGGTCTCCGTCCCTCACGGTGGACTGCAGGACGCGCAGCACGGTGCGCGTGGTGGCGTGACGTCCGGTGCCGAAGACCCCGCCCGGTTCGAGGTTCAGGCGTCGCTCGTCCGGCCGCAATTCGTACTCGAAGTCGGGGGGCAAGACGCAGATGCGGCCCACACGAAAGGGGCGCCAGGTCTTCTTCCAGGATGTCGCGAAGTCCTCGGCGGGAAGGGTGCGGTAGATCACCTCGAGGTCCTCGAGCTCCTTCGTAACGGAGGTGCGGGCCAGGTCGGCCAGCCGTGCGCGCACGCTGGCTCGCAGGGACTCGCTATCGAAGTGGGCAGCGTAAAAGGTGCGCACGTAGTCGTGCCCCTCGGGCGCCGGGTCCATTCCGATGCTCGTGCGTCCAAAGGCAACGCTCGTGCAGGGCTCGAAGGCGAGCGCCTCCGCCACCAGCTCGTGCCAGCCGATGGGGACGACGACGCGGACTTCAATCCAGGCCGCCCCCGGCGGCGCGCCGGTCCGGCTCGTATCATTGCTGGCGCTGGTCAAGGGTGGCCTGTCGGCTGGTTCAGAAGGGCAGTTCGTCGATCGGGACGTCGATGATCGCGGGGGGCTCTTGCCATGGCTTGACCGCAGGCGGTTGATCCCGCGCGAATGGACGTAACAGGTCTGGTTCTCCATGGCTGTCACGCGCTTCGTCGAAACTTTCGACGAAACTGCTCGTCAGCCCACGGCGCTGAATGCTCTCGGTCAGGCCCATGTGTTCGAAGGCCTGACGCGCGCACATGTCGGTGTCGCCGCGTGCCAGGCGCGCGGTAGTCTCGTGCCCGCCCTTTCCGAAGGGGCCCGGGCTGGTGAGCGGCAATTCCCGCAGGAATGAGCGGTGACGGGGATCGAGAATGCGATCGTCGAGGACGAATACACAACCCCGGTCCCTGGTCGTGCGCAGCAGGCGCCCGAAGCCCTGTCGGAACTTGGCGAGGGCGCGCGGTTGGTAGATGCGCTTGCGTTGCTCGGATTGTCCGAGGGCCGAGCACTGGGCATGGTGGTAGAGGTCGGGCACCCCGTAGGGCAGCTTCACGAGCACCAGGTACTCGAGGGTGGCTCCGGGGAAGTCCGCGCCGTACCAGAACGTGTCGACCCCGAGCAGGATCGAATCGATCCGTGCACGGAAGCGTTCCGTGAGCTCCTCCTTTTCGGCGCCCTGCATGCCCTGGTAGTAGAACGGGATGCGGCGCGGTCGAAAGAAGCCCTCGAGAGCAAGTCCGGTCTCGCGCGTGTCGTGTGCGTTGGTGAAGAGCACGAGCATGCGTCCACGCGTGCGCTCGCCCAGCCAGCCGATGAAGTTGCGCGTGTAGCGCAGGAAATCCTCCTTGCGGCGTGCGACCGATGGAGCGTCTCGCGGGATGAGGACCAGAACGCGCCCGTAGTCGAAGACCTCGGGCGCCCGAAAGGTGCGGACCTTGCAGCCGTCACGCTGCTCATCCGGATCCGGCGCCGCGGCCCGGTCGAGGCCCAGGTAGGCCAGGGCGCTGTCGAAACCGGACTGCAGCCAGGTGGTGGCGGAGATGAAGATCGCGCTCTTCAGCCCCGGGTAGTAGTTGCGACCCAGGTATTCCGCAGGCAGGAGCACGCGCGCGACCAGGGACCGCCGCCCGCGAGTGTCGGTCTCCACGTCGTAGAAGGTCTCGGGCCGGTACGAAGGGCGACCGTCACTGAGGGGTAGCCAGGCCTGGATCTCGTTCGAGAGGCTGGTCAGGTCGGCCCGCGCCAGATCCATCGAGCGGCGTACACTGCGTGCCGAACGGATTGGCGCGCTGTCGACCCTTTCCGCGATCTCGGACAGGGTTGCGTCGAGGTCCGAGCAGCCCGCGCCAAACCGGCGCCGGGCGTCTATCAGGGGCAAGGCCTCGGGCAGATTCATGTAGTCGCGCAGAAGCGTGTGGGTCTCCCGCTCCCCGCGCTCACGCCGAGCCCGTGTGCGCCACTCGTCGAGCTCACGTACCTCCTCTTCAAGATCCTCGAGTGCCCGTGCGGTGAGCTGGAGCTCCTCGCGCGCTCGGTCGAGGGTTTCGTGAAACGCCGTACCAGGGATCAGCTCCCGTCGCAATCGCTCGAGGGGCGTACTCGCGCCACGCTTGCGCCCGCGCTTCCGAGGCTTGCGCGACCTGACACCCGGGCGCGAAATGCCACTGGTGTCTCCGATGCGATCCAGCATGTCGCGCGACTTCCGCAGGGACATGCTGTGACTCCAGGCGTTGTGGGCCACCTCGTGCAGGTGTTCGCACTCATCGAAGACGATGTGCTTGAAGAACTCCTGGCGGGCGAGGGCGAAGGAGTGATTGGTCAAGACCACATGGCTTCGCTCCGAGCGTCGGCGCGCATTCTCGGCGCCACAGGTCGCTCGGTCGTCGCGGTGGGTGCAGCAGCCTGACTGGGCTGCAACGCGCCGCAAGCCCTCGCGCACCTGGTCCTGGTAGGAGCCGGACGAGTGCACCCGCACGGGAGCGCGGCGCTGGAAGCGATCCAGATCGCCATCCGCGTCCGTTTGCGAGAAGACGACCAGGTTGGTCCACGCTAGCCAGGCCTCCGGCGCGTCATCCGCCTCCGGCGTCCAGCTGCAGAGGGCGCGCCAGCAGAGATAGTTGGCACGGCCCTTGAGGATCGAGACCCGAAATCCCTCGGTGACCCCCGCCAGGGCCAGGGCGCTCAGGGCGCGCGGCACCTCGTGCTCCATCGCCTGGCTCTGCAGGGAGCGGGTGTAGGTCGCGACCCCAACCCTCACGCCGTGTCGACGGGCCCACAGCAGGGCAGGCACCAGGTACGCGAGGGTCTTGCCCGTGCCAGTGGGTGCGTGCACCGCCAGGAGCTCCTCGCAGCCCAGGGTGCGCGCCACCTCGGTGGCCGCCTGGTGCTGGCTCGCGCGGTACTCGCCCGGATTGGAGTGGCCACCGGCCTGACCGAAGAGGCCGGGCAGGTGTGTCTCGAAGATGCAGTCGAGTAGGGCGTGATCCTCGTCGGGGAATGGGGTCGGGTCCTCGAGCCGAGGCGGCAGGGAGGGCGCGGTCGCCCATTGCCGTGCGCGTCGCGTCCACTCGGGTCGCAGATCGTCGAGCGGGTCGCGCAATTCGGTCTCGAGCCGATGCACGGGCGTTGCGAGCGGGCGCGGGGCGCCGGTATCAGGCGCCCAGCGCTCCGGAAATGCGTAGAGGGCCAGGGCCAGGGCGATGCGCGCCGCCGCATCGGGATCGTGGGCCTCGAGGCCGGTCGCCGCCCGGGTGTATCCGATGCGGGCGACTTCGCGCGCAAGGCGCGGCATGGTGGCCGGTCTGCGCGCCAGCTGGTCGAATGCGAACCAGATCTCGGGCGGAGCGATGGCGCGCGCCGAGGGCGCTTCGGTGTCGGGCGTGAGTTCGTGCACCAGGGCCGCACCACGCGCCGCCAGGGGACCTGGCGCGAACAGGCGCGCGATCTCGTCCAGGCCGAGCGTGGGCGGGCTGACACCGACCTCGCCGGCCAGGTGCTCTACCCAGCTCTCGAAGGCGTCTCCTTCCGCAACGAGGACCGGTCCGCTGCCCAGGAAGGCCCGAAAGTCGGGCCAGATCTCGGTCAGGGGTCTGCCAGCGCGCCAGGCGGGTTCGTCGATACCGAAGTCGGCCGCGACGGATGCGGCGTGCTCCTCGATCTCGTCCGGACTTCCATCAGGGGCAGCGCATAGCTCCTCGAAGAACTCCCAGTCGCCGGCCGGCGTGCGCCGCATGGCGGCGAACTTGACCGGGTAGTCAGAGGTCGTATCGGGCCCCGTGGTCCAGAGCGCGGCCACGCACAGTCCTTCGAGTGACGCGGCCGCCGCGCCGATCAAATCTGACTCCGTCGTCTTTTCGGCTGCCGGGCGCTCCACCATCGCCTCCCCTTTGTACCGCTGTATCGTGCGGATGGATGCCACCGAACTGTGGAACAAGGCTGATCCAGGGGGCAAACTGGGCCAGTGGACACATCCCCACGCAGCTCCGAACTCCCCCCGGCAAGCCCGGCTGACCTGGTCTGGCACGACGTGGCCAGCTACCTGGATCTACCGACGGACGGCAGCGGAATCACCGTCGAGTTCGGCAAGCGGCCCGTGGCCGTGTTCCGGATTGGTGATGAGCTCTTCGCTGTGCACGACACCTGTCCACATGCCAGCGCGAGCCTTGGAATGGGGATCGTCGTCGATGGCGAGGTGGCCTGTCCCTGGCACAGCTTCCATTTCGACCTGCGCACGGGTAGGAACACCGACGGCCTGGCCTGTCGGGTCAAGGTGCACCCGATCAGGCGGACCGGGGAGGGTCGCGTCGAGGTCGGACTGCCCCATTAAAAGGAGCCCGCCGGGCATCTGGCCGGGAACAGGGTGGGGACGCTTGCGTAACCCCTTGTCAGTAATGGAGATATAGTATTTGCCTCGGCCGGGGCAGCGCCCCGCAGGTCCTTCGACCAGGCCAAGGTCTAAGTCGTTATTTAGTAATGGGTTAGCTGTCCATGGCCCGGGCTCGCGGATCAGGGCCGGGCGGCGAGGCAGCAGCAGAACGCGGCTTGACTCCAGCGTCGGGCTTCCTATTTAAGGCGCCCGCTCATGCCTTCTTGCGTGCTGAGCTCCAATCGCCATGACCAACGATAGCCACGACGCCAAGATCGAAGCGGACTCCGGGGAGACGAATACCCCCAGCAACGGATCCGCTGCCAAGCCGACACCCAAGAAGAAGGCCGCCAAGAAGGCCGCCAAGAAGGCCACGAAGTCGAAAACGACGGCCAAGACCACCATCAAGAAGAAGGCGACGGCGAAGAAGGCGACCACAAAGAAGGCGGCCACGAAGAAGGCACCCGCCAAGAAGGCGGCCACGAAGAAGAAGAAGCCGTCTGGCAAGTCGCTCGTCATCGTGGAGAGCCCGGCCAAGGCGCGCACCATCAACAAGTACCTGGGCAACGACTACGTCGTGCGCGCTTCGATGGGGCACATCCGGGACCTGCCCAAGGGCAAGTTCGGTATCGACATCGAGCACGACTTCGAGCCCGAGTACCAGGCGATTCGCGGCAAGTCGAAGGTCATCACCGAGCTGAAGAAGCTCGCCAAGACGGCACCGACAGTCTATCTGGCGCCCGACCTCGACCGTGAGGGGGAGGCCATCGCCTGGCACCTGGCGGAGTCCCTGGACGTCGACGACGACCGCGTGTTCCGGGTCGTTTTCAACGAGATCACCAAGCCGGCCATCCTGGAGGCGTTCTCGGATCCCGGCAAGCTCAACATGAGCAAGGTCGATGCACAGCAAGCACGGCGGGTGCTGGATCGCATCATGGGCTACAAGCTGTCGCCCCTGCTCTGGAAGAAGATCGCCAAGGGCCTCTCGGCCGGTCGAGTGCAGTCGGTCGCGACGCGACTGATCGTCGAGCGCGAGCTCGAGATCCGCAAGTTCGTCAAGGAAGAGTACTGGCGCGTCACGGCGCACATGAAGGTCGATGGCCAGGCCTTCGATGCGGAGCTTCGACGCTTGGCAGGTCGGCGTATCGAGAAGAACCTCAGCGAGGAGGACGCCAAGGGGCTGGTTGCGAGCATTGGCAACGATCCCTTGCTTCTGGCGGAGCTCGAGAACAAGCCCAAGACCCGCCGGCCAACTCCGCCTTTCGCGACCAGTCAGCTGCAGCAAAAGGCATCGACGATGCTGCGCTTCAGTGCGCGCAAGACGATGATGATCGCGCAGCAGCTCTACGAGGGTGTCGACATACCGGGCGAAGGCTCCGTGGGTCTGATCACCTACATGCGTACCGATTCCGTGCGCGTGTCCGATACGGCCCTGGGCGCTGCACGTGAGTTGATCCAGGAGCAGTACGGCAAGGAGTACGTGCCCGACAAGCCCAACGTCTTCGCGAACCGCTCCAAGGCGGCCCAGGAGGCCCACGAAGCTGTGCGCCCGACCGAGGTGCGCCGCATTCCGGCCGAGATCAAGAAGGCCCTCACGGACGACCAGTTCAAGCTCTACAAGCTCATCTGGGAAAAGTTCGTCTCGAGCCAGATGAAGCCGGCGACCTTCAACATCACCACGGCGGTGTTCGAGCACAGCGAGGGACGCTTCGTGGCGCAGGGCGAGATGGAGACCTTCGACGGCCACCTGCGCGTTCTGAATGCCAGCGCTCGACCGTCGGACAAGGGCCCGCAGTCTCTACCCAAGTCCCTGACCCAGGGCGAATCCTATCAGCCCGCTGCGAAGTCCACGGAGCCCGTGGCCGAGGGCGACAAGCCCAAGCCGCATGGCGTGCAGCCGACACAGCACTTCACCCAGCCGCCGCCGCGCTATACCGAGGCGACGCTGGTCAAGGAGCTCGAGAAGAAAGGCATCGGGCGGCCGTCCACCTACGCGACCATCATCTCGACCATCCAGGATCGCGGCTACGTGGTGCTCGAGAGCCGCCATTTCCTGGCCACCGAGCTGGGCGAGATCGTGACGCTCCAGCTGATGGAGCACTTCGGGGATGTGATCGATAGTGAGTTCACATCGCGCATGGAGAACAACCTCGACCTGGTGGAGGATGGAAGCCTCGAGTGGCGCACGGTCGTGAAGAACTTCCACGAGATCTTCGCGACGAATCTCGAGAAGGCTGAGGTCTCGATGAAGAACCTCAAGACCAATCCCGAGCTGACGGAGCGCAAGTGCGAGAAATGCAACTCGCCCATGGCGGTCCTGTACAACAAGCGCGGCAAGTTCCTCGGTTGCTCGAACTATCCGGAGTGCAAGAACACGATGCCGGTCGACGGTCCGCGCGAGAAGGCGGAGGTGATCGAGACCGATTACACCTGCCCGAAGTGCGAGAAGCCGATGGTCATCCGCACGGGCAAGCGTGGACGCTTCCTGGCGTGTACGGGCTTTCCCAAGTGCAAGAGCACGGCCTCGGTCGACGACGAGGGCAAGAAGATCGAGCCCAAGAAGACCGGCATCATGTGCGAAAAGTGCAATGCCGAGATGGTCATCAAGGGATCTCGACGTGGGCCTTTCCTGGCCTGTTCGGGCTATCCGAAGTGTCGCAATGCCAAACCCCTGCCCGAGGAGCTGCGCGAACCCCCGCGCGAGACGGGCGAGAAGTGTGAAAAGTGCGGCTCCGCCATGGTGGCCAAGACCAGCCGCTGGGGTAAGGAATTCATCGCCTGCTCGGCCTATCCGGAGTGTCGCAACACGAAGGATCCGAGCAAGATGGGCAAGCCGGAGGATGGCGAGAGCGCCGACGACGACGGCGCGCCTCAGCCCGCGGCAGGCTCCGAGGCCTCGGACTCCTAAGTCGGGGCCAGGACCCGTTTCCGACTCCGGACGCGGCCCCAGGGTCGATTCTGGAGGGCGAAAAAGGTAACCTGTGTCGCCCATTTTGGGGTTTCAAACCCCATTTGCCTCGCCAAACCCGTCAGGAGCCCCCTCGCGCATGGACACATCAGAGATCGAAGTCGACGGCTATCAGAAGGTCGTCCGCGGTCGTGATGAGGCCTCCGGCCTGCACGCGCTCATAGCCGTCCATGACACGACTCTGGGTCCGGCACTCGGCGGTATGCGCATGCTGCCCTATGCCTCCGAAGACGAGGCCCTGTTCGACGTCCTGAGGCTCTCCAAGGGGATGACCTACAAGTCCGCGGTGGCCGACACCGGTCTGGGCGGTGGCAAATGCGTGGTGCTGGGCGACCCCAAGAAGGCGAAGTCCGAGGCTCTTTTCGAGGCCATGGGCGAGTTCGTGGACTCCCTCGACGGGCTCTACATCACCGCCGAGGACATGAACATCGGGATCCCGGATCTCGAGATCGTGCGTCGCAAGACGCGCTGGGTGACCGGCCTGTCGCGCGAGAGCGGTAGCTCGGGGAACCCGAGCCCCTACACGGCCGAGGGCTGCCTGCACGGCATGCACGCGGTGCTGGAGGAGGCTTTTGGCAGTCCTGACCCGAGTGGGCGCCGGATCCTGATCCAGGGCATCGGCGCCGTCGGTGGTCGGCTCGCGGTCCTGCTCAAGGAGGCTGGCGCCGAGGTCATCATCTGCGACATCAACGAGGCTCGAGTCGAGAAGATGAAGGCCGAGCACGGTTTCGAGTCCGTACCCGACGAGACTCACCTCGAGACCGAATGTGACATCTACTCGCCCTGCGCCCGCGGTGCCGGGATCAACGACGAGACCATTCCTCAGCTGAAGTGCACCGCCGTGGCGGGGTGTGCCAACAACCAGCTGCTCGACTTCGAGCACGCCGAGGCCCTTCGTGCCGCGGGCATCCTCTACGCGCCCGACTACGTCATCAACGCAGGCGGCATCATAAACGTGGCCGTCGAACTGCTCCCGGGCGGATATGACGAAGAGGTCGCCAGGAAACGCATCGAGGGCATCCGCACGAACCTCAAGCATGTCTTCGACATCGCGAGGTCCGAGGGCACGGCCACCAACAAGGCCGCGTTGATGCTCGCGGAGAGACGTCTGGCCGAAAAAAAGAAGGCCTGATACCGCGGCGCGGCATCAGGCCTACGAGTCTCTCTTCTCGTGTTCGGTTTGCGCGCGGACGTGCTCTTAGTCCTTGCGCAGGAAATCAACCAGGTCGGTCTCCAGCTCGTCGAGCCCGTAATCCGGGACCGTCAGGCAGCGGTAGACGATGCGCTCGAGGAAATCCGGCGTGTTCGGATTGAGGTCCTTGGGCGGCGTGTAGCTGAGGAAGTACGACAGGCTGATGCGCTCGACCTCGCCGCCCTGTTCGCGCCCCGCGTACTGCCACGGAACCTCATCGAAGGGCAACACGCCCGTGAGGATCTCGTACAGCATCACGCCGATCGCCATCACGTCCGCCTTGCTGTCACGCAGCAGGAACGGGTTGTAGTGCGGTGTGGTCGTGATCACGCCACGCTCGTCGGCGCGCATGGCCGGGTCGACCATGACGACGCTGCCGGAGGGCTTGATGATGAGGTTCTCGGGCTTGAGGTCGCCGTGGTAGGCCAGGGTGCCCGAGCGCCTCAGCTTCTTGAGTGAGCGCACGACCGTCAGGAACCAGTTGAGACGGATGCCCTCCAGGGCACGGATCTTCTCGCGCAGGGTCTTGCCGCGCACGTAGTCCATGACCGTGATCGGGCGGCCTTCGTGCCGGAAGCAATCGTGTACGTGGACCAGGTTCGGGTTCTTTGTCCCCTTGAGCAGATCGGCCTCACTCTGAACCAGGTCGTCGATCTCGTGGACGTCGAGGAAGTCGATGCGCACGCCGTCCTGGCGGAAGAAGATGGCCTCGGCCGGGGTCTCGTCCGGGCTGATGCCGTCGGGCTGGCGCCGGCTCGTGATCTCGATGAAACGTGTGACGTAGCGTCCGCCGCCGGCCACATCGCCGAATTTCAAGGCGAAGCGCTCGCCGTCTTCATTCTCCGCCAGGTAGACGAGGGAAAAGCCGCCCCTGGCGATGAAATCCACGATGCGGTAGGCGCCGATATACTCGCCGACTTCAAACTTGATCATTGAAGGGGATCCTCGGGGTCTCTGATGGGGGTCAGCGGTATCTCGCCGCTGGAAACCCTTCATCGAGCGTTGAGCAAGATGGATTGAGGCTTTCCTAGCTGCGGCGACCCCTTCTTCCGACGAAATCCGTTGAATGGGGTGCAAAAGCCCAGGAAAAGCCTCTGACGACCCCCATTGTGTTGGGGGTACGGCCATCCGGGACCGCGACCAGGTGTGGGATGGGCGGGATCACCCACGCCCGGGTGCCCCGGCCCGGGGAGGCCCCGCGAGTCCTGGTGGAGGATTCGGCCTAGGTGCCGCTCGGGCCCGTGGAGCGGCGGGCCGCGCTCTTGCGGCTCAGCTCCTGGGCGATCCGGGCCTCGAGCTCTGCGACCGGAATCTCGACCAGCTCGACCCCATTCGCCTGGTCGAGAATGCGAGCCACTCCCTCTGAAACGGTCCCCGAGCCGAGCAGCTCGGGCTGATCCCGGTGCGGGCGGTACCGGTAGGCCCGGCCGAGGGCGTCCACCAGCCCGAGGTCCTGGCTGTACAGGTTGCGAACCGAGTAGAGGAACCTACCTCCGCCGTCCGCGGACTGGAGGCGCACGACGGAGCCCACGGCCGGTCCCGGCCCGACCCGGACGAGCCACGAGCTCAGGACCACCGCCTTCGCGAGGGCCCGATCGTTCAGCCCCGGGGGCTGGACCTCATGGGTCGTGATGCAGGCCGGAGCGAGAAACGAGAGCAGGATGAGAGCCAGCGCACTCGTCGGCGGTATGGGTCGAGACTCCATGGCAGCCCGAGTATGGGGTCCGCACCGATGCCACCCAAGCATTTCGAGGATGGGGAGTGGGACCACGCGGGATTGTGGGCCTGGGGGACCTACCCTATAGTTCCCGCGTGGATGACCATGCACTGAGTTGTTTCCGGCAAGCGGGTGCCGTCGTCGCCGAATGCCGCGAGTGGGCCAGGGCCGAGATCAAGCCTGGTGTGCGCGTGCGCGATATCCTCGAGACTGTCGAGGAGATGATCCGGGCCCGTGGCGCGCAGCCGGGCTTTCCGGCTCAGTCGTCGCGCAACCACGTCGCAGCCCACTACTGCTCGGCGCCCGACGACGAGATGCGCTACGAGGAGGGCGATTGCGTCAAGGTAGATATCGGCGCCCACGTCGACGGCTACATTGCTGACAGCGCGGCCAGCGTCGACCTGTCCACAGATGGGCGCTGGACGCCTCTGGTCCAGGCATCCCAGGATGCACTGGCCGCCGCGATTGCCACGGTCGGTGACGGCGTCCCGGTTGGAGAGGTTGGTGCGGCCATCGAGCGCACGATCGAGGCCGCTGGATTTCAGCCGGTCCGCAACCTGACCGGGCATGGCCTCGCACGCTGGAAGGTGCATACGCCCCCCCAGATCCCCAACTACGGCGAGCGCGGTGGTGGACGCCTGAAGCAGGGCATGGTCTTTGCAATCGAGCCCTTCGCGTGTAACGGACGCGGGATGATCTCGGAGCGTGGCAAGGCGGAGGTCTTCATGATGATGCGCCCGCCTCGCAAGGCGAAGGGGCTCGACAGGGATATCCTGCGCGCGATCGAGTCCTGGCGTGGATTGCCCATCGCCCGGCGCTATTTCAACGAGTTCGATCGGGAGGTGCTCGAGGACACGATCAGCAAGCTCGCGAAGCAGGGGGCGCTCTCGCGCTACCCACCCCTGGTCGAGGAGCAGGGCGTCATGGTCACCCAGACAGAACACACCATGTACCTCGGACCGGAAGGGGTCGAGATACTGACTGCGGGATGACCCGCGTCGCGTTGATCACGGCCGGGACGCCTGGCCCGGCAAGCTCCACAGCTCGCCTGGGTGCGCTGCTTCCCCATCTCGAGCAGGCGTTCGACGTTCAGGTCATCGTCGGGCCGGAATACGACGCGCCCGACTTCGCAGCCCGTCCGGTGGAGTCGGCCGACTCCCTCGTCCCGAAGGAGTTCGACCGGCTGGTCTATTTCCTCGAGAACACCCGGCAGGACGCCTTCATGGTCCCGATGATCCGCAACTTCGGGGGTGTCGTCGCTCTGCACGACTGGATGCTCGGAGACCTGGCCCTCGCAGCTCGACCCGCCATGGCCCTGGCCGGATTGCTGGGGCAGCTGGCTGCCTGGCGGGAGGGTGGGCTGGCCGCGTGGCGGGCCCAGCGGCGCGGCGGTGCACCATTGATGGTCGACACCGTGCCTCTCAATCGTTCAGTGGTGCGCCATGCGGACGCCTTCATCGTGCCCGAGGACGACTGGAGGCGTGGCATTCTGGAGGAGCGCAACGCGTACACCCCGATCGCGGTCGTTCCGTGGGATCGGGCTTCCAACCAGGAGACCCTGGCACAGTCGGCGCCAGGGTTCGTCGAGAGCCTTCAGCTGTTTCCGGCGCACAGTGCCAACCGAAAGAGCCTGATTCAAAGCGCCATCACCGAGGCGGACCGCGCGCGAAAATCGCGGGATACCGCCTGGTAGAGGAGCTAGGCTGCCCGGAGTGGATCTCGATCCGGGCTGCTAGGCGCCGGCGTCGACGACGCCGAGGCCGAAGACCGGTCGTGCGACAACGGGTGCCGGTGCACGGTGTTCCGGCTGCCGACGCTCGCTGGACGCAGGCTGCTCGGTCCGTGCCGGTTGCGCGTTGCGTGCCGAACGGGAATTGCGAGCCGGGCGCTCATCGCGACCAGGACGCTCGTTGCGAGAAGATTGCTCTTCCGAGGCGGGCCGTCGGTTGCGTCGCGATTGGGACTTGCCGGTCCCGTCCGAAATCCGTCGACGTTCGATGCTACTCCCCAGTCGGCGCTCGATCGCCCGGACGGCGGCCGAGTCAGCGGAGGTGACAAAGGTGAAGGCATTGCCCGTTTGCTCGGATCGCCCCGTGCGGCCGATGCGGTGGGTGTAGGCGTCAGGCGTATTCGGGACGTCGAAATTCACAACGTGCGAGACGCCCGCAATATCGAGGCCGCGAGCCGCGATATCGGTTGCGACCAGGACTTCGAAGCGCCCTTCACGGAATCCCTTCAGGGCTCGCTCACGCTGCGGCTGGGACATGTTGCCCTGCAGTGCCACGGCGGCGTGACCCCGTTTCTCGAGGCGCTGGGCCAGCCGCTTGGCGCGGTGCTTGGTCCGCAGGAATACGATTGCAGATCGAAAGTCGTCACTGGACAGCAACTTCTCCAGGGCGCCGTCCTTGTCACCCTCCGAAATCGAGTAGAGCGCGTGATCGATGGTCTCGGCTGGCCGGGAGTTCCCGAGCTCGACCACGGTCGGCCGCCTCAGGACGTTGTCCGCGAGCTTGCGGATCTCGCGCGGCATGGTGGCCGAGAAGAGCAGGTTCTGCCGGCGCGCCGGCAGGGCCTTCAAGATGCGGCGGATATCCGGCAGGAAGCCCATGTCGAACATGTGATCCGCCTCGTCGAGCACGAGGACCTCAACCTTGTCGAGGTGCACCGCACCCTGGTTCATCAGGTCGAGCAGGCGCCCGGGACAGGCCACGATCACATCCGGGGTGGATCGAAGCGCGCGAATGTGACGAGCGACGGGAACGCCGCCGAAGACCACCATCGAGGTCAGGGGCGTGTGCACGCCCAGTCGTTCGAATTCGGAGTGGACCTGCGCCGCGAGCTCTCGCGTCGGCGCGACCACGAGGGCGCGCGGTCCGGGACCACGCTTGCCTAGCAGGCGCTGCAGGATGGGGAGGACGAATGCGGCCGTCTTGCCGGTGCCGGTCTGGGCCAGGCCGAGCACGTCACACCCGTCGAGGGCGGCCGGAAGGGCCTCTTCCTGGATCGGGCGCGGATCGGTGTAGCCCGCGTCGGCGACGGCCTGACGGAGCTCGGAACAAAGGTCAAAGGAATCGAAGCCGGTCGTGGGGCGATCGGCGGTTGTACGTTGGCTAATAGCTAGTCTCTTTTCGAGGTCGCCGCGTCGTGCGCGGGCGAAACTCCGGGATCGGGACCCGCACAACAGTGCCGGGAACGATCGGAATGGATTCGGCGCGGTCTCATTGGAGACCCTGTTGTGCGCCGACGGTCGCATGATTGGCGGCCGAGGCGGGGGTGACACCCCCTGATAAAACGCGCCAAGGCCTGGCTCCAGTTCGAGGAGCGCTGGCCCTGGGTTGCCTAAGAGTACCGCTTATCGGCGGTAGATGGACAATTCCGACCCGGGAGTTCCGTTTTTATTCCCTCCGCCAGGGGGGGATCGCCCGGATTCAGGCCTGTGGCGGGGCAAATGGGCGACGGGAGATCGTCACCTATCCAGGCCCCCGGATCTCTTTTGGTGCCGCGGCGGTACAGTTCGCGGCATGTGCTCCGCGTCCCAGGGACCCACGAACTCCCGGTCCTTGCCCCGACCGGCCGCGATCGAGTGGTTCTATCTCGCCATCGGTCTGGCACTGGTCGTGCGCTATCGCTGGCTATTCGACGACGCCTTCGTCTACTTCCGCTACGTCGACAACCTGCTCTTCCTGGATGCCGGCCTGACCTACAACGCTGGCGAGTTCGTCGAGGGATTCTCCAGCCCGGCACAGTGCCTGTTGCTGATCGCTCTACGCAGCCTGCATCTCGGATTCCCGACGATCGTTCTGCTCATCGGGTCAGCGGGCTTCATCGCCTTCTGGTACCTGCTCGTCGTCTTGAATCGCGCACTGGGGCCGCGCTCGGAGCGACCCACGCTGAATTTTCCCCTGGCCTACCTGGCTGCGAACTATTCGGTCGCTTCCTTCTTCACCGCCGGCAATGAAGGCGCCCTGCTCCATCTCAGTGCGGCGGCCACAGCCCTCTTTCTGCTGCGCCCGCATTCGCGGCCCCTGGCTCTGTGCGTGGCCCTCGCGCCCCTGGTGCGTCCGGAACTGGCCCTGGCCACCCTTCTGGCGGGGATCCATGCCTGGTGGTCGACAGGCCGTGCTCCACGATTCCTGCTCGCCGCCACGGCCATCGCCAACGGCGCCTGGCTCCTCTTTCGGGTGTACTACTACGCGGATCTGCTTCCGAACACCTACTACCTGAAGACGGGCACGCGCCTCGAGTCGGGCACCCTCCTGCAGGCTGGCCTGCGCTATCTGCAGAATGCGACCGAGAGCTACCACGTCCTGCCGGTGTTTGCCGCCTTTGCATTGCTGAGCTGGGTGCTTCGGCGCCGAACGACGGTCGCGGTCGAGCGGGCGTCGCGTGGGCTGAGTCCACGAGTCGCGATGCTCGTCGTCGCAGCATCGGTTGCAGCATGGCCCGTCGCCACCGGTGGTTCGTCCATGCACTACTACTACCTGGCCTTTCCCTTCACCCTCTCGGTCTGCGCCCTGGGCGGGCTGCTCGAGAGGGCCCTGGTCGAGTTCAGGCCGAAGACCCACGGCGCCCTACCGTGGTTGGTGATGTTTCCGGTGACCATCCTCGTGTTCTCGTTCTATCCGGCACTGCTATCGAAGCACCCGGTCACCCGCGACGAAGAGTTCGTCCAGCTACCCAGTCTGGAGCTCATGAATGATCCATCCTTCTTTCGCCACCAGGAGCCGGTCGAGGACCAGTGGCCCACGATCGACTCCATGATCGCTCTCGCCCCAGACCTGAGGGCCAATGGTTACGCGGAGTGGACCGACTTCACCTGGTGCAACACGATCTACGCCCATCCGGAAGTCCGAGCGGTGCACGGGCTCGGTCTGACCGATGCTTTTCTCGCGCGTGTGGACACGCCGGAGGCGCGGCGCGGCCACAAGCCCGCACTACCCGCACTGGCCATCGACCTGATCCAGGTCCAGATGGCGGCCGACACGATCGGTCGGGGTGTTTACTCGAGTGCCATCGATGCCGGCGCCACGCCGCCCTGGATGGACGCCAATCGGGACACGATCGAGCTCATCGAGCGCAAGGTCTTCAACCGCCATGACCTTTCAGAGAACATGGGTCTGGCCCTGCGTTTCCCCGCGAAGATCCAGCTTCCGGTAGAGCCCGCCAGCAATCGCCCCTGAGCCTATGTGATCCAGGTTCGGTGGATGGGGCAGGTCCCATCACCCTACCGCGGGTCATTGCCAGCCGCGCCACGGACGGCACAGCAACCGTCGCTTGCGGGTTTGCTGAGGCGCGCCCATAGTTGGGGGCATGAGACGATCCAGATGGACGATGGGGTCGTGGCGCTGCCTGAGCCTTGCAGTGGCTCTTGCGGTACCGATCGGAGCACAAGCCGCGCCGCAACAGTCGGGCCTGGACCCGAGCTGGTACGACGGACAGGCCGAGATCTCCGGCTACCGCTGGCACGGGACGCGTTACGGTGAAGAGCGCACAGGTGAGGCCGTGGCGATCTTTGTGACGGAACGGTTCAGTCGCGGCTTGCATGTCAAGGTCGGCGATGCGGGCGCGATAGCTGGCGATGCAACCACGGCAATGAAGCTGAATCTCGTGCGGGATTTTCAGACCGGCATCTACGACTACAACACGATGACCTCGGTTTTCGTCGACGCCGAGGATCTCGGGCTGATGAAATCGACCTTCTCGAGTGCCGAGTGGTGCGGACATGTCTTCGAGACCATCGACGTGCGCGCTGGCGTGCCGGCGATTTCGACGAGCAGCTATTTCGAGGGCGAGTCTGGAATGGTCAATCTGGCCGCCGAGCCCGACGCGCTGATCGGGGACCAGCTATTCATCTGGTTGCGCGGCCTGCATGGCGCGCCGCTTCAACCCGGCGAGTCGATCCGTCTCCCGTTCCTGCGCAGTGCCTTTGAGCGCCGCCTGTTCCATCGGGAGGCGGCCTGGAAGGTGGCGTCTATCGAGCGCGATGTGAATCTCGAGACGATCCGCGTGCCGGCCGGCAATTTCAAGGCGATCACCTACCGCATCAGGTCGGGCGATCCACGGCGCGGACCGAGCGGACATGCCGGCGTGATTCACATCGAAGCCGCCGCTCCACACAGGCTCCTGGCGTGGAGTCTGCGGGGCAAGAAGGATGTCATCGACGCGGGCGAACTGACCGGGACGAAGCGCATGAAATACTGGAGTCTCAATCGCGAGGGCCATCAGCAAATGCGCGCGTCCATCGGCCTTGCAGAGCGCCCGTAACCGAATCCTGCGCTGCGTCTGCTATGCTCTCCCATCCCGTTCGCCATGTCGGCGAAGGGAATGAACGGAAGAGACCGACATGCTCAAGACTGTGCTCGCAGTCCACCTGATCGCCTTCCTCGCACCCCTGGTGCCGCTCCACGCCCAACCCTCGTCACCGGACGGAGGCGTCGCCACCGTCGATGCGGCCCTGGCCGACATCCGGGACGTGATGCGCGCCGGGAAATGGAAGGATGCCAAGGAGCAGCTGCGGAACATGCTGGCCGATTCGGAGAATACCGACGCCCTCGTCGCGCGCTGGCCGTGGATTGCGGACGCGCTGGCACGCTGCACCTTCTGGTCGGTCTACAGCATTCCTGAGCCCAAGGATGTGGTTCCCGAGATCGTCTCGTGGAAGGAGAGGACCGGGGATCTGAAGCTACGCTACAAGGCGGGCGACCGCGGCCTGTCCGCGACGGCCGACGGAGCTGGCGGCTTCATCGAACTCAAGCAGGAGGATGACGACTCCTTCTTTGTGCACCCGGTGCGGTTCTCGGGGTCCTACAGGGTCGAGCTGAGTGGACGCGACCTGGACACCCTACCTGTGATATTCGTCGACTGGCTCTGGGGGTCGATGAAGGGGCAGGGCTTCGGGACGTACTACGGAACCGCCTTCGGGGACGTCACGGGCATCTGGGCATTCGAGGGCGGCGAGGCGGATCTGGTCGACAGTGCGACGACGACCCTTCTCTATGGGCGGCCCTACTCGTTCGAGGTGCGAGTCGCCTCGAGCAGCGTGACAGTGTCGTACAATGGCAAGCGGCAGCTGAAGATCAAGCGTCCCAAGGGCGAGTACGGCCAGTTTGGATTACGGGACCTGGATTCGTTCGAGGAGGTTGAGATCGTCGGGGAGGTGGAGCCGGCCTGGATCGCCGGGTTGGTCCAGGACGAGGTGCTCGCAGCCTGGAACGAGTTCGCTGAAGACTACGACCCGCTCGGCGAGGCACCGGCCCCGATTCGTGATCGCGTGGAGGGCGAAGTGCAGGAGCTCGAGGACTTTGGCCTCGCCTGCCCCGGTGACCCGGACGACAAGCAGAGTGAGCTTCTGGACCAGGCCAAGGTCTTCTATGACGAGACTCGCTACGACGACGGGTTGAAATACGTCAAGGGCCTGGGGGATGAGGTTGAGGAGGTGGTGCGGGACTGGATGCTCGCACACTTCCTGCTCCCCACTGGCGATACCGAAGCTGCCTACGACGCGATCGAACGGGTCGCCAAGGCGGACCCCGACTTCTACAACGGGCGCCTGACCGAAACCTGGATCAGCAAGGCGCGCCTCGACGATGACGGGGCGTTGATGATGCACGAGGAACTCCTGCTCGACTTCTCTGATCGCGTCGAGCCCTACGAAGCCCTGGCCCTCCTGCACCTCTACGCCGGTCGCCTCGACGACGCCGAAGAGGTCTTGACCGTCGCTGCTTCGAATGAGGTGCCGATGCAGGCCCTGCACGACGTCGGCATCACGCTCCTACGCCAACGCGAGGGGCCGAGCTGGCCTGAATCTGACCGCCACGCTTCGAAGAAGTACGTCGTCCGCTCGAACGCGGGCAAGAGCCCGTGCGTCCGCATCGCCACGGAACTCGACCAGGCGCTCAGGGCCTACGAGCGGCTGCTAGGTGAGATCAAGGGCAAGGCGCAGCCCAAGTTCCCGGTCTTCTTCTTCGCCGGGCAGGCGGGCTACCAGGCCTACTGTCAGGATCTACTCGGCACGCCCGAGGACAACACCGCCGGCATTTTCCACCCTGCACTCAAGCAGCTGCTCCTGTGGGATTCGCCGAATCCTGGCATGACCATGCGCACCGTGCGCCATGAGGGCTTTCACCAGTACTTCGATCGGCTCGTGGGCGATTCTCCCCGCTGGCTGAACGAGGGCATGGCCGAGTACTACGAACAAGCCCAGTTCTCCGGTGGCCACTGGGAGGACGATCAGATCAACATCGAGCACGTTTCCTTGCTACGTGAGGTCAAGGATGCCTGGGTCCCACTGGAGAAATTCGTGCGTATTGGCGCGCGCCCCTTCTACGCCAATGCGCGCCTGAACTACGCCCAGGCCTGGGCCTTTGTTCATTTCCTGCAGAACGGTGGGCGACAGCAAAAGAAGATCTTCAAGCGCATTATCGATGCCCTCAAAGATGGCATGACGAACGACGATGCCGTCGACGCGGGATTCGAGGGCGTGGACTTCGACGCCCTCGAAGGCGACTTCCGGAAGTACGTGCAGAAGCTGAAGTAGCTCGAGGACTCGGGCTAGATCAGGTCCTGGAGTTCCTTGAGCTTGGTCAAGGCGTCGAGCGGCGTGAGGTTGTCGAGATCGAGTTCCGACAGCGTCTGTTCGACGGTGCTGGGGGGCGGTGCGAACAGAGCCAGTTGCTGGGGGCCTTCGCCGATCGCCTGGGCGTCCGCGGCGGTGACCCGCGGTGCCAGTTCGCCGGCGTCGTTCTCGATGTCGGACAGGATGGCCTTGGCGCGCGTGATCAGGTCGTCGGGAACGCCCGCCAGGCGCGCTACCTGGATACCGTAGGAGCGGTCGGTGCCACCTTCGATGATGCGGTGCAAGAACACGATCTCGTCGTCCCATTCGCGTACGGAGACGCTCAGGTTGAAGATGCCCTTCAGCCGACCGGCCAGGTCCGTCAGCTGGTGATAATGGGTCGCGAAGAGTGTGCGCGCGCGGATCTTCTCGTGCACGTGTTCGACGATGGCCCAGGCCAGGGCCAGGCCGTCAAAGGTGCTCGTGCCGCGGCCAACCTCGTCCAGAACCAGCAGCGAGCGCGACGTCGCGTTGTTGAGGATGTTGGCGATCTCGACCATCTCCACCATGAAGGTCGAGGCGCCACGCCCGATGTCGTCGGCCGAGCCGATGCGCGTGAAGATGCGATCGACGACGCCGATCCTGGCCTCCTTCGCGGGCACGAAGGAGCCGATCTGGGCCAGCAGCACGATCAGAGCAGTCTGGCGTATGTAGGTCGACTTGCCCGACATGTTCGGGCCGGTGATGATGCCGACCGAGCGGGTGGTGCGGTTGAGCGAAGTGTCGTTGGGGACAAATGCTTCGCTGGTCTGGGTCTGCTCGATGACCGGGTGGCGCCCTTCACTTATCTCGATCGTGTCTCCGTTGTCGATGGTCGGTGCCACGTACCTGTTGCGAGCGGCAACCTCTGCCAGCCCGGCCAGGATGTCGACCTGGGCCAGGGCCCGCGCGGTATCGAGGATGCGCGCGATTTCGGCCGCTACACCGTCCCGCAGGTCGAGGAAGACCTGGTACTCCATTTCCTTCGAGCGATCCTCGGCCTGGAGCACCTTGGCCTCGAACTCCTTGAGCTCGGGTGTGATGTAGCGCTCCGCGTTCTTGATCGTCTGCTTGCGAATGTAGCTCTCAGGAACCCGTTCGACCTGGCCACGGGGCACCTCGATGTAGTATCCGAAGACCGAGTTGAAGCCGATCTTGAGACCCGGGATGCCGGCACGTTCGGATTCTTCGGCCTGGAAGCGCGCCATCCACGCCTTTCCATCGCCGGCAATCTGGCGCAGCTCATCGAGCTCGGCCGAGAAACCCGTCCGAACCATGCCACCGTCGCGCAACGTGACCGGCGGGGCGTCCGCCAGGGTCTCGCGTATGCGTTGCACGAGTTCGTCGAGGGGGTCCAGCGCTTCCCGCAGATCGCCCAGGGAGCGGGAGTAGACGGCGTCGAGCTTTGTGCGCAGGGGCCCGATGATCTCGAGCGAGCCGGCCAGGCCCGCGAGATCGCGCGCATTGGCGCGGCCAGTCGAGACCTTGGCGACGAGACGCTCCACGTCCAGGACACCGGAGAGCAGTTCACGCACGTCTTCGCGCAGGAATGGGCTCTCGACGAACTCGGCCACGCCCCGCTGGCGTTCCGTGATCGCATCGACTTCGCGCAGGGGCGCCATCAGCCACTCGTGCATCATGCGACCGCCCATGGGTGTGAGCGTCCCGTCGATGGTCGCGATCAGCGTGCCCTCACGCCGTCCGTCCCGTTGGGTGCGGAATAGCTCCAGGCAGGAGCGCGTTGCCCGATCGAGAACGAGCTGGGTGGAGCGGTCGGCCAGCTCGATGCGTCGCACGTGCTCACAGGCCGCGCGCTGGGTCTCGGTCAGGTATTCGACCAGGGCGCCCGCAGCGGAGGCCACGGGCGAGGCGTCATCGATGCCGTAGCCCTCGAGGGTCTTGACCTTGAACTGCTTGAACAGGATGCGCCTGCAGGTGTCGCCCTCGAAGCGCCAGGGCTCGCGCAGGCTGAGGCGTGGGCCGAGCTCGCGCCCCAGGGCCGCGAAGAGGTCCGGGTGAGTCTCGTTCAGGTCTTCCTGGCAGAGTAGCTCCGCGGGTCCCACGCGTGCGATCTCGTCCTCGACCCTGCCGATGGGCATCTCGGACACATGGAATCGCCCGGTGGAAATGTCGACCCAGGCCAGGCCGGCCGTCTCCTGGGTCGTGAACAGGCACGTCAAGTAGTTGCTCTCGCTCGCCTGGAGCGCGTCCTCCTCGGTAATCGTTCCCGGTGTGACGACGCGGACGATGGCGCGCTCCACGATCCCGTCCGACTTCTTCGGGTCCGACACCTGCTCGCAGATCGATACCTTGAAGCCCTTCATCACGAGCTTCATCAAGTGACCCTGGGCGGCCTTGATCGGAACCCCGGCCATGGGCATCGCATCGGCACCCTTGGCACGCGACGTCAAGGTGATGCCGAGCTCGCGCGAGGCGATCTTGGCGTCATCGCCGAACATCTCGTAGAAGTCGCCCATTCGAAAGAAGAGCAACGTGTCGGGCTGCTCCTTCTTCGCGCGCCAGAACTGGTCCATCATCGTCACCTTCTTGGGACGAGTGGCCTTCTTGGGCTTTGAGGCGGGCGGAGTGGGGCCGGATTGCATCAGATTGGCGGGTGGTGGTCGGCGAGGCGTTTCCCGGCGCTGGCTGACGCCACATTACTGGAAGATTGCCGCAATTGCGCGCATCGCGGGCAGAGTCAGGTTCGGGCCTGACGACCGCCACCGCTCGCGGTACCATGTGGCGCTGCGGCCATGAACAGGAATGCGATCGTACTGGCGGCTCTCGCGTGCATCCCGAGCGCCTGCCGTTCTTCATCACGGATGGAGGACGTGCCCGAGCCCCGGGTCGACTGGGGAATCGACGACATCGACGCCATCTCGAAGGGCATCGTCGAGGATCTACTCGAGATGCCGGAGGTCTCGGCCCTGGCCGGAACCGCGCGCGGGGACGATCTACGTGTGCCCGCCTACATGGCCGGAATCGCCAACGAGACCAATGTACCCATCGCGAGCGAGGCGCTGCTAGCTGCGGTCGAACGACAGCTGGTGGGCAGTGGTCGCTTCAGGTTCGTGACCGAGGCTGAGAGCGATGATCCGGCACCCAAGGGCCCGCGCCGGGTGCCAAAGGTCACGGCCGATCGGGCCCGTGAAGCCGGCAGCGAGCTCGAGGCTGAGTTTTCGATCTACGCCGTTTTCAAGGCTCTCAAGGGCGGCAACGAGGCTTCCGGTGCCCCGGGCTACGTCCTCGTCCTGCACTGCATCGACACCCACGATGATGAGCTGATGTGGAGCACCGAGCGCGAGATCACGCGCTCAGCTGCCGACTTTTTTCGCGCTCCCTAGACAGGACGACTGGATCGAGGGCGTGGGGCCAGCTCGGCTCACCGGTCGGGACGTCGGGATCAGGAGAGCTCGCGCACGAGCGCAAGGTCCTCAGGTTTCAGGTCGAATGACCGCTCGACGCGACGCTCGATGGCGATGCAGTCGCCTTCGAATTGGGAGCTGTCCGGGTCGAGGGCGTGCACGCGCCGAACGATCTCGTCGTGGAAGATCGGATCGACGTCGCGCTGTGCGATCGGAAATGGTTGAGTCGCGAGGTGCCCGACCTTCACCTGTGGGAAGGTCCTCTGGCGCGCGTCGCTGAATCGAGCACGGTGCCAGGCGCGGGCCGGGGCGCTGTTGAGCACGGCCACGATGAAGGCCGGGTCCAGGCCGTCGACCGCGCGGCAGGCGAGCAGGCTGTTGCGAAAATAGGTTCTCGGCTCGTGCAGGGCAGCAAGGGGGCGGCTGGCCGTCTGGCGCAGCAGGATCGGGAATGCCCGGTAGTGTTCCGGGGCGGCGATCCGGAATCGGCGATCGGGTGTGCGGACCAGGTCCGTGCGCAAGCGCGCGGAGGGTGGTCCAAGGCGGTAGGGCGCCAGGTCCCGGCCCTGGCCCAGGGGTGCGTGTTGGGTCTCGCTGACAGGACGCACGATCTGCTTGGCGCTGTTGCCGCTGTGGACCCCGGGGTCCGCGAATGAGCGGGCGGGTAGACGAGGGAAGGCCCCGAAGGCGGCCTGCAGGCGCTCACCAGACTCAGACCGCAGCCAGGGCCCGGCAGGCCTATCCGGTGTGCGTGGGACCAGGAGCAGCTGGACGGCCGGCTCGACGATCCCCGGGAATGCATTCTCCCCAAGGTCGACCACCCTCTCGGGGCTCGCCCAGCGTTCGACTCGGGCCCGGACTGGAGCGTAGCCGTCGAGCTCCATCAGGGATGCGGGCAGCAGAACGACTGCGGCGGTGCCCTCGGTCGCGATGTACCTGGCGATACGCTCCAGGAAGGCCCCATGTAGGGAGGGCCAGCCCCGGGATTCGAGAGCCGGGTGCGGGCCATCCTGACCGTGGCGGCCCGAATAGGAAACCCAGGGGGGGTTGGCCAGGATCCAGGCTGACCGGGGCCACTGGCGGGTAGGGTCCAGGGCGTCCGTGCACTGGATCCGGTCGGGTCCGATGCGTTCGGTGGCCCGGCGCGCGAATTCCTCGTCCCGCTCGAGCCCGCGCAGGTCGCCCCAATGCCCCGACCGGGCTCCTGCAGCCAGCAACTCTCCATCGCCGCAGGCCGGATCGAGCAAGGTCGCCCCGCGGGGCGCCATCTCTGCCACCTGGCCCTCCGCGCGGGCCGCGATCGGTGCCGGTGTAAAAACGGCGCCATGGCTGATCCGGGGGCTTTTATGAGCCATGAAGCCGTTTGTAGGGCTGCCGAGGCCCCATAGCGAGCCTTTCCCGAGGGCGCTCCGCCCGCCCCGGCAGGGCGGGATAGACTTTTGGGTTTCAGGTCGTTCGGTTACCGCCGGATTCAGGCTTGGTATTGTGAAGCAAGAACGAAGCTCAAATGCCATCCCCGCTGGGGGTGCTCCTGACAGAGACAGCCAAGAAGACGGGTCCCGTGTGGACCTGTCTTTTTTTGTACCTCGGCAAAGTGTGACCCACATTCCCGGAATCGGGAAGAGGCGTAAGTTGTTTCTTTGTAATGGCTTACGGGATGGGTGGAGCGGTGGCGGAAAAAAGGTCCCGATCCGCGTTCGGTCACGATCGGTTCACCGCTCTGGGGGTACAGCCTGAGAGCTGTGCTGGGGATCCTGACTCTCACGAGTCAAGAGCGCCCGTCGGTCACCGCCGGCGGGCACTTTTTTTGTCGGAGCCCCCGGGGCCCCCGGGGCCCCACTAGGCCGGCCTCGCCTTGGCCCGCTCGACCAGCGGCGGACGTCCGGGGCAGAGGCTGAGGCCTCGCGCGATTCATGGGAGCCCAGGCGCCCGTGATCCCCCCCCCGTCGGTGTGGAGCGGTCCATCTGCGCCTGGAGGGTGACGAGGCGACAAGCCGGACCGACCCGCTCGAGCCTCGTCCCCATCGACGGTCGGTTTCAGGTCGGTCCTCCATCCACTCCGCCGCGCCCGGTTGTCAGCGGCCTGCATTCAGTCTGGTATTTTGTGGTGGATCGCCGTTCGGATCTGGGCGGCGCACGGCTGAAGAGGGCAGCTAATAAGCTGTGTGCTGGGGATCCTGACTCATTTGAGTCAAGAAAGCCTACCGGGTCGTGCCGGTAGGCTTTTTTCGTTGGAGGTCGTCGCGTGCCAGACGGAATCGTGCTCGGAAGGAAGGATGAGCGGGATTTGGCGTCGGACTGCGCACTCCCTTACGATTCTTGCCATGTCGACCTATCTCGTTACAGGCGGTGCCGGTTTCATCGGTTCCCATATCACGACCGCACTTGTAGAGCGCGGTGACCGCGTGCGCATCCTCGACGACATGTCGTCGGGCCAGCTCGAAAACCTGGCGCACCTCGAGGTTGGGGAGGTTGGAAGCGGATTGCCGGTCGAGCTGTTGCAGGGGAGCGTCGTGGTTCCCGAGGACTGTGACGCCGTTTGCGAGGGCGTGAGCGGCATCTTTCACGAGGCGGCCCAGGTGTCCGTTCCCGAGAGTGTTGCGGATCCGGAGAAGAGCCTCGCAGTGAACGTGCTGGGCACGATGCGACTGCTCGAGGCGGCTCGCCGGGCGGGGGTCGGGCGGGTCGTGTTCGCGGCCTCGGCGGCCGCCTACGGCAACGCCGAGAAGAGCCCCAAGGTCGAGGATTTTCTGCCGATGCCCCTGTCGCCCTACGCGGTCGGGAAGGTGGCCGGCGAGCACCTCCTGCGGGCATGGGGCGAGAATCACGGGCTCAGGACCGTGGCCCTGCGCTACTTCAATATCTTCGGCCCGCGCCAGCTGGATGATTCGCCATACACCGGCGTGATCGCGATCTTTGCCAGGGCTCTGCTGGAGGGGAACGTGCCGACCATCTTCGGGGACGGGGGGCAGACCCGGGACTTCACATTCGTGGGCAACGCGGTTCAGGCCAACCTCAAGGCCATGGGGGCCGATCTGCCGGCCGGAACGGTCATCAATATCGGGGGCGGGGCCAGTATCAGCCTCAACAGCCTCCTGGCGACCATGGCCGAGATCTGCGGCGTGACGGTGACTCCGAAGTTCGGGCCGGTGCGGGAGGGCGACGTACGCCACAGCGTGGCCAGCCTGGAGCTGGCGCGCAGCCTCCTGGGCTACGAGCCTACGATCGGTTGGCGTGAGGGCCTCAAGGTGACCCTGGCCTGGTACCGGGATCGCTTTCAGGCGGCCACCCAGACCGGCTGAAGCTTGCCGGTTTCGGCTCGGAGGGTTAATCTCGGCCGCCATTCCGTTCGCCACCCTCCCCAATACAAATTGGCCGCTGTCGGATCCGTCGCTATCAGCGTGCACGGGCCCTGCTGCCACTCCAGGTCTGCGCCATGGGTTTCCAAGAAGATCTCAAACGACAGTTCGGCCTCGATCCCGCCAGCTACAAAGCCAACCTGTCGAAAGAGGAGCTCTTCCACGAGGCTCTGGAGAACGACCGTGGCCGCATACGCGAGGGTGGTAGCGACGATGAGCACAAGGCCTACGCCACCAAGCTCGGCGTGCAGGGGCCCCTTGTCTACTACACCGATCCGACCTGCACTGGCCGGCCGGTCAAGGACACCTTTGCCGTAGCGTGGCCCGAGTTCGACGACAAGATCTGGTGGAAGCCAGACTTCCAGCGCTTCGACCCGGCGAAATTCGGTCCTCTGCTCGACCGCGTCATCGCGCACCTGAACGCGAGCAACAAGACGCTCTATGTGAAGGACGTCTTCGCTGGTTCGGATCCCGAATACGCCGTGCCGTATCGCTTTGTCGGAGAGTACGCGACCCACGCCATGTTCGCGGACAACATGTTCCCGAAGGGCCTGTCGATCGCGGATGCGGACGACAAGCGCTGGACGATGATCAACGTGCCCTCGTTCCACGCGGATCCGGAGCGCGACGGCACAGCCAGCAGGCGCGCCGCCATCATGGACTTCAAGAACCGTGTGGCGCTGGTCGTCGGGCGCGCTGATTACTGCGGCGTCGTCAAGAAGACCATGTTCACGGTCATGAACTTCGCCTTGCCCGAGATGGGGCACATGTCGATGCACTGCTCGGCCAATGTGGGCTCACGCAACGATGGTGCGATCCTGTTCGGACTCTCGGGTACGGGCAAGACAACCCTCTCCGCGGATCCCGAGCGCGACCTGATCGGTGACGACGAGCACGCCTGGACTGGCATCGGAGTTTCCAATCTGGAGGACGGCTGCTACGCGAAGCTGATCGACCTCGACAAGGAGGACGAGCCGGTGATTGCGGCGGCCCTGTCGATGGCCGGGACGATCATCGAGAATGTGCCCGCCTTGCCGGGTCGCAAGATGGAGGAGCTCGATCCACAGGAGCTCGACCTGACCGACAGCTCGGTCACCGAGAACACGCGCTTCTCCTATCCGCTGACGTGCAATCCGAACGTGGCCGAGGGTGCCCGCGGACCCCACCCCGAGACGATCGTGCTCCTGACGGCGGACGCATTCGGCGTGCTGCCGCCCGTGTCGATCCTCGAGACGAAAGAGGTCATGTACCACTTCGTGATGGGGTTCACGGCCAAGCTGGCGGGGACCGAGGTCGGTATCACCGAACCGAAGGCAGCATTCAGCGCGTGTTTCGGTGCGCCCTTCATGGCCCACAAGCCCCCGGTCTACGCCAAGCTGCTCGCCAAGAAGATGGCCGAGAACAAGGCCCGCTGCATCTTGCTCAACACGGGTTGGGGTGGTGGCGCGTACGGAGTCGGCAAGCGCATCTCGATCAAGGATACACGCGCCCTGCTCGACGCGGCCCTGCGTGGAGACCTGCACAACGGCGACTACGACGTCCACCCGATCTTCAACGTGAAGATGCCCAGGTCCTGCCCTGGCGTGGACTCGAACGTCTTGAATCCGCGCAACACCTGGGAGGACAAGGCGGCCTACGACACCCAGGCGGCGATGCTGCGCGACATGTTCCGCAGCCATTTCGAGAAGCAGGAATTTGCCAAGCTCGGTCTCGAGCCCGTGATGTAGGCTCCAGTTCCGCGAATTCATGGACGAACGTACAGAACTCTACATGAAGGGGCTGGCCCTCTTCGGCGAAGGCAAGTGCGCCGAGGCTATCGAAGCCTACAGCAAGGCCTTGGAGGTCAGTCCTGGATGGACCGACGCCATGCACGGGCTGGCCATGGCCTACATGAACGAGAACCGACTGGACGACGCGATCCGGGTCGGCAACGAGATCGTTGCCATCGATCCGAATGACGCCTTCGCCCACACGAGCCTGTCGATGTTCTACCAGCGCAAGGACATGATCGACGAGGCCGAGAAAGAGGCCGCCAAGGCGCGCATGATCTCCTGGAAAGAGGAGCTCAAGAAGAATCCCGACGCGGCGCCGCCCGGACCCGCCGGGAGCATGGACGTTATTCAGTAATCGTCGGGACGGCCGCGATCACGTAGGTGTTGTAGCCCGCGTGAATCCTGACGCGCCGCTCGATGGTGCGGCCGGCTGCCTGGTCCGCCTGGTTGCCTGCCCGAAGCTGGATGGTGTGCTCGCCCGGGGGGAGCTCGATTCGCAAGGCCTGCAGGCGGGCGGGTAGGAGGGACCAGGAGCGCAGATCCGCTTGCTCGGCGCTACTCCAGAGTGCCACACCCAGATCGACCAGGAAGTCCGGCAGGAAGTAGTAGTGGCTGTGGTAGGTACGCTCGAGCTGGCTCTTTGCCACCTCTCCGGCCACAAGCTTGACCGCCCGGCGCAGCACGGCTCGCGCAACGATGGTGTCGTGCATGGCCTCGAATTCGATCTCCGCAGTCCGTTCGATGTCGGTCAGCGTACCGGTCACCCCGGCCGGCTCGCCGTCGATTGCGACGTGTACATTCTTGGGATTGTCGGTGGCGAATCGCAGCTCAGGGATTCGAATGCCGGTGACAATGGGGAATGTGGTCTGGCCTCGTTCATAGCTCCAGACCTGCTTCACGATCAAGAGAACCGATTCCGCCGGGTGGTCGATGATCTTCTCGTCCAGGATGGGGCCGCGGCCGGTAAGGGTCAGCACATAGAGTGCGCCGGTCCCCGGCTCTGAGCGTGTCTCACCCCGTACGCGCGCCAGGTCCTGCTCGACATGGGGATAGTCGGGGGAGAGCTGAAATGCGCGTACATAGGCTCGCTCGGCCTCGTCCATCCGGGTTGGGGAATCCTCCAGCAAGGAAGCGCGCACGAAATCACCGAAACCAACGAGTCGGTAGGCCTGCTTGGGATTATCCCCGTTCGCATCGCGGAACTCGTCGATGTCCGCGAAGAGGGTGGCCGTGTCGTCAACGAATTCACCCTGGATCTCCAGTGCACGCTCGAGGCCCTGCAGGGAGTAGGCCTGGGCGTCGGCGCTGTCGCGCGAAGCTGCGATGGCCGCGAGCAGTGCGTAAACGAGCTGCTGTTCGTAGTCCCGGATTTTGAATTGCAGCGCGGTGTCATCGACCAGCAATGACTCGGCCGCGCGCGCCAGCCGGCCTGGCGCCTCGCCGGCGCTCCGATCAGCGGACCCGCTCTCTGCCAGGCTAGCCTTGACCGAACTCAGGCTCTGTTGGGCAAGGTCCAGGTCTCCGGCCGCGATGTGGACGATGCTCTTCTCGAGATCCCAGCGGTTCTGATTGCGCGGATCCCGTCGCTCGTATTCCTCGAGTCGCTCCAGGGCACGGTCATGATCACCCGCGTAGTAGGCCCGGTGTACCAGGCTCATGTCGGCGCTTCGGCAGCTGCCGAAGCCTGCCGCCACGAGCAGCAGGGCGGCGGAGCTGGAGGAGCTCTTCAATGCTTTCCTGGTCGAGCTAGTGTCGGCTCTTCTTGTATTCCTTGCGTACCTTCGATGCGAACTGGTCGTCCCAGCCCGTGACCATGTCGATGAGGTGCAGGGTGAGGATCGTGTCACGCTGGCTCGTGCGGCCGGACTTGGTCGTGCCGGTCGTGAGGGACGGGAACAGCAGCAACTGAATCGGGTCGCTCTCGAGTTCGAGGGTCTCCACGAACCTGCGTCGCCCGGCGGGCAAGAACAGATCATCCTGGCGCAGGTTGGATGCGGAGAGCACCCGATCGATCATGCGCCGATTGACCGTCCGGTAGCGGCCCGATTGATTGACGCTGGTCGAGATCACCTCGTAGAGCTGCGGTCCCCAGTCACCGAGCTCCTCCGCGCCCTGGTTCTCGATCCCCATCACCGCCAGGGTCATGGGTGCTGAGCCCTCGTGCTGGGCGCTGTGGCTGGCCAGCAACTGCTCGATACCATCCGTGACGATCTGATTGTAGGCAGCAGATCCGGCGGCCTCGCTTCCGACCAGATCGGCCTCGGTCGCGCTCTTGATCCGTCCGGTGTCCTGGCAAGCCGCCAGAAGCAGGCACAGGGAGAGCAGTGTCGAATGAGTTCTTGTCATGGTGGCTCGACTTCCGGATTCAGTGCCCGCGGGCGCTACTCGTCCTCGTCCTCGTCCTCGTCAGGCTCGATGCCCAGGATCGAGCGCCCCTCGGGCGAGATCCGTTGGGGGGACCAGGTCGGCTCCCAGACGATCTCGACCTCGGTCTCGGCGACGCCATCAAGGGTGTTGCACCGGCGCTTCATGACCTCCGGGATCGTACGCGCCTCCGGGCACGACTCGGATGTCAGGGTCATCGTGATCTTGCACGTCTCCCCATCGAGTTTCACGTCGTAGATGAGACCCAGGTCGACAATGTTGACGGGGATCTCGGGGTCGAAGACCTGGCGCAGTTCGGTGTAGACGTCGTCGGTGGTGATCATTGTTCTTGGGTTGGCAGGTGGATTCCGGTTGCCGGTTTTGGCGCAGGATTCTAGCCCAATTAGGGCCGCCGCGGGCAGCCTTCAAGGCTCGGGATCGGTCGAGGATCGAGTGCTTCGTCAATATTACGTCGCCGCCCCCCCGGGGGCCCGCCTCAGGTTCGGGCGGCGGCCTCGACCCTGCCCACGGAATATCGACATTTGTGAGGCCAGCACGGACTGTTCGGCGCATGACGAGGAGAGCACCTCGTCCCGAGCCCATACGGAGGACAATACCGTGTCGAATCCCCATCAGCTCACCTCCAAGAGCCTCCGCATCTTGAGCGTACTCGCCCTGGTCACCGGGGCCACGGCCGGGAGCCAGGCGTCAGGCGAAAACTGGCCCTCATTCCGGGGGTCGCATGCCCAGGGCGTCGCGGAGGGTCACGCCACTCCGGTGAACTGGGACCTGGAGACGGGCCTCAATCTCAGCTGGAAAGCCCGGATCCCCGGCCTCTGCCATTCTTCTCCCGTGGTCTGGGGAGATCGGATCTTCGTCACGACCGCCATTCGGCTGGAGGGCGAGTCGGAGTTGAAGGTCGGCCTCTACGGCTCGCCCACGCCTGCGGGAGAGGAGGGCGTGCACCGATTCCAGGTGCATTGCCTCGACAAGCGTTCCGGAGAGACCATCTGGGTGCGCACCGCCATCGAGACCACTCCGAGGTACCAGCGACACCCCAAGGGCAGCCACGCCGCCTCGTCACCCGTGACCGACGGCAAGCGAGTGGTCGCCAGCTTTGCTTCCGAGGGCCTCTACGCCTACGACATGGACGGGGAGTTGCTCTGGTCCAGGGAGCTGGGGGACCTGGACTCGGGTTGGTACGTCGCGCCCGGCGCGCAGTTCGGATTCGCGAGCTCGCCCGTGTTACACGATGACGTCGTGATCCTGCAGGTCGACGTTCAGGAGGACTCGTCACTGTGGGCCATGAACGCTGAAGACGGGGCCGACGTCTGGCGCACGGCGCGCGCCGATGTGCCCACGTGGGGCACGCCCACGATCGACACGGAGGATGGCCGCAATCAGGTCGTCGTCAACGGGTACAAGCACATGGGCGGCTACGACCTGGCGACCGGCGAAGAGCTCTGGAAGCTGGCCGGAGGTGGCGACGTTCCGGTGCCCACTCCGATCGTTCACGGCGGGATGATCTTCATCACCAACGGTCATGGCCGCTGGAATCCGATCTACGCGATCGACGCGAACGCCCGCGGTGAGCTGGCCGAGGACTTCACTGCGGATGGCGAGTCGCTGATCTGGTGTCAGCGGCGCCAGGGCACCTACATGCAGACCCCGATCCTCTACGACGATCTGTTGTACGCCTGTACGGACGCGGGAATCGTCACCTGCATCGACCCTTCGACGGGGGAACATCTGGACCGCAAGCGGCTGGGCAGTGGAGCGAGCGGATTCACCGCCTCACCGGTGGCCGCGGACGGAAAGCTGTACTTCACCAGCGAAGAGGGCGAGATCCATGTGCTCGAAGCGGGTCAGGACATGAGCCTGCTGGCGGTGAACGTGATGGGCGAGACATGCATGGCGACTCCCGCGATCTCGGAGGGCGTGGTCTACATCCGGACCCGGAGTCAGCTCGTGGCCCTGGCCGGCGATGACGTCGCCGCCGAGGGTCTGGCGAGAGTCGACGCCACGGAGACTGCGAGTGTCCCGGACAGCGAAGTCGTCGAGGCGGCAGCGGACGAGCAGGTCATTCCGGAGGACCTGCCGGAAGCGGCCGAAATCTTCGCGCGCCACCTGGAGGCGCGCGGCGGCCGCGAGGCCCTGGGAAGCCCGAGGACGGTCGAGGTACTCGCGAAGTTCAGCATGCCAGCCATCGGATTGAAGGGGGATGTCGTATCCCGGTTCGGTCGTGGCCTGCGTTTCTGCTCGAGCGTCGACCTGGGCGCCATGGGGCTCACGCGCCAGGGCTACGACGGAGAGATCGGCTGGATCATGAGCCCACAGGTCGGGAACGAGATCCTCGAAGGACCCGTGCTCGATCAGCTCAAGGTCGAGGCCAACTGGCGCGCCGATGCCGAGTATGAGGAGCGTTACCCTGAGATGCAGACCGTGAACCGCAGCGACTTCCACGGCTTCGATTGCTTCGTCATCGCCGTCACGGATCTTGCGGGCAAGAAATCCAAGCTCTACTTCGAGGCCGATACGGGCCTGTCTCGCGGCGGGGACGCGATGGCCATGACCGCCGGCGGCCCCATGCGGATCATCACGGTCATCCGCTCCTACGGTGAGTTTGGCGATCTGAAGTACGCGACGGAGAGCGAACTCATCATGCCCGAGCACAGCATGAGCCAGGTCGTCGCTGTCGAGAGCGTGGAGTACGACACACTCGAGGACGAGGCCTTCGACCTACCTCCGGAGATCGCGGCGAAGGTTGACCAGTAACGGTCGCGATCCAGCCAGTGTGAGTGCTGGCTGATTCGCTTCAAGATCCGCCGGGTGTGCCGCCAGGTCGCTTGCAAAGTGCCCAGCGATGGCGGTATGGAACTACTCGGGCGAAGTCTGCAAGTGCTGGCCGGCCCCTATCGGACTAGAGGGGGCGAACCCAGATGTTGCGGAAGCGGACCGGATTGCCGTGGTCCTGCAGCTGTATCGGTCCCGGGCCATGGCTGCTGTAGGTCGCGACAGCACGGTGCGCCGTTCCGCCGATCATCGGCCTGCGGTGGTGGACCACTACGCCATTGTGAAAGAGCGTCACGTGGGCCGGCTGGAGTAGCTCGTCGCCATCGAAGCGGGGCGCCTCGAAGATGATGTCGTAGGTCTGCCACTCGCCCGGCTTGCGGCACGCGTTGACGAGGGGTGGATACTGGCCATAGAGCGCGGCAGCCTGTCCATCCGCATAGCTCTCGTTCTCGAACGAATCGAGGATCTGCACCTCGTAGCGCCCCATCATGAAGACGCCGCTATTGCCGCGCCCCTGACTCTCGCCCTCGACGGTCGCGGGCGAAGCCCATTCGAGATGCAGCTGACAGTCCCCGAATTCCTGTTTGGTCTGGAGCGAGCCCTTGCCGTTGACCTCCATGTGGCCCCCCGCGACGGCCCAGGGGCCTCCACTCCAGGCGGAGAGGTCCTTTCCGTCGAACAGCACGATTGCATCGGAGGGCGCGGAGCTGCGGTCGCCGGGAGTCACGACTCGCGGTCGGGTCCGCTTGGAATCGTGTACGCGCCACTTCGACTCGGGTAGGAAGGGAGTGTCGTCGTAGCCGACCGGGTGCTGGACGAGGGCCGCGCTCGCCAGGAGCGCGACCAGGGGCAGGAGCAATCGTCGTTGAGGGAGTTTCATGGCTTCCGGGTCATCGTGGTAGTCGGGTACGGCAGGCGGCCGGGTCAGGGCCCGATGCTACGCTGTGCGCAGGAGTTTCGCAGTGGCTTCCCGCCTCTGAACGGTCGAGTTTCTGGTGGGCATCAGGTTCTCACGATCGATGGGTGCCGGCCTCTGGCCCGGCGAATGGCTGGCGCGGGCAAGCCTGGAATCGAGCTCTGTGCACGAGTAGGCTGCTTCCCATGGTGATCCGCGCTCGGGCCGGCCAGCGATTCTCGAAGTCTGTGGTCCTGTCGGCCGGTGATGTGGCGGATTTCGCCCGCGCGGCGGGGGACGAAAACCCGATCCACCACGACCGTGAATTCGCCGCGTCGACGCGCTTCGGGAAGCCGATCGTCTGCGGTCCTCAGTCGAGCGCGCTCCTGATGGGATTCACCGCATCCCACTTCTCAAAGACCGGACCCATCCTCGGTCTCGACTTCGGTTTCCGGTTCAAGGCGCCTGTCTTCGCCGATCAGACCGTGCACCTGGAGTGGCTGATCGTATCGGTCAGGCACAGCGAACAATTGCAGGGTGAACTGGTGGACCTTCGGGGACGTATGGTCGACGCGTCTGGCGCGACCGTCGTCGGCGCCAAGGGGCGTGTTCTCCTGCGTGACGAGTATTGACGGTGGTGCTCGGACGCTATCAGATGAAGAGGGGCAAGCGCCCGGCGGACGATCCGCTGCCGGACGGCCAGCGTCAGGATACTCGCAAGCACACGCGTCACATCCTGCGCCCGGACTCACAGGCGGTTGCGACCTACCTCGCCGATCCGTCGAACGCGGCGTGGGAGACCTTCGCGAGCGCCTATCGAGACCTTCTGGATCGGCGCCGATCGAAAGACCCGGACGCCTTCGACGTTCTGGTTCATGCGGCCACGGAAGGCGACCTCTGGATCGGGTGTAGCTGTCCGACGAAAAAAAACCCTGATGTTCGGCACTGCCATACGTATCTGGCCCTGGGCTACCTGGCTGAACATTACGAGCAGCTCGAGATATCCTGGCCCGCCGTTTGACCCCGACGAGCCAGAACAGTCGATCAGGAGCTGAGATGCCCGCTCGGCATCTCGGCTAGACTGTCACCCATGTTCCGACGAGCCATCGTGCGACCGCCCGGCAAGAGCTTTGGGCAGGGTCTGACCAGCGCCGCGCTGGGTCGCCCGGATCACAGGGTCATGCTCGCGCAACACGCGGCCTATGTCGAAGCGCTCGAATCCCTCGGTCTGGAGATCCACACGCTAGATGCCCTCGAGGAGTTCCCGGACGCACACTTCGTCGAGGATACAGCCGTGGTCACCGCTGAGCTCGCAGTGATCACCCGCCCGGGAGCAGCGGAGCGACGGGGTGAGGAGGCTTCCATCGAAGCCGCCCTGGCTGGCTATCGTCCGATACGGCGCATCGAGGCACCGGGGGCCGTGGACGGGGGCGACGTGCTCGAGATCGACGGACACTTCTTTATCGGCCTGTCCCAGCGCACGAACGAAGCCGGAGCTGATCAGCTAGGGCGGGCCCTCGAGGGGGTCGGAGCTACATGGAGTACGGTCCCGGTCGGTGACGGCTTGCACTTCAAGTCGAGTGTCAACGAACTGGGCGGACGCCGGCTGATCATGTGTGAGGCCTTCGAGCAGATGGATGCCTTCGCCGAATACGATCGCGTCGTGGTACCGCGGGATGAGGAGTACGCCGCGAACTCCCTGTGGGTGAACGGAACGATCCTCATCGCTGCCGGTTTCCCGCGTACCCGTGAACGGATCGAGGACCTGGGCCTGCCCATCATCGAGCTCGAGATGAGCGAGGCACGCAAGATGGACGGCGGATTGACCTGCCTTTCACTGCGCCTCTAGTCGCCGACTGCAGGCCCGCATACCCGGCCGCCCATCTACGGGCAGAACAACGCGTTCAGGCCGTTCGATCCGCGAGGGACTGGGATTCGTACGCACCCCGACCGGCAGTCTGGAACCCAGGTGGGTTACCGCCCCGCGCTGGTGCGGTACGAAGTGCCGGGAATTGCACGGCCAGGTGTCTGGCGTAAGCTGGGGGGAAGGAACCGGGGGCGATCTCAATGGAAGGCAAGAAGACGACACCGGTCACGATCGCTCTCGTGGCCCTGGGGAGTTCCCTGACGACGATTGGCGCGACCGAGCTCGTGCGCCGAGCGCGGTCGGTCCCGCCGCCGCCCCTGACCATCGAGGGTCCTCCAATCCTGTCCGCGGCGCCGGTCCGGGGGGACGTCCCGCTTGTCCTTCCGGCGACCGGTATTGGGGATCCGTCCATTCTCTATGAGGATCGCGTGCGCGAGCTGGAGCAGCGCCTGCTTGCGCTCGAGCTTGGTCCTGACCCTGAGCGTTCTCCCCTGGATGTGGCCAGCTCGGCCACGGCCGATCCCGGGCAACTCACGACCGAGGCCGACCTGCGCAGTCTCGTGCTCGGATGGGTGGCCGAGGACCGTGCGGATCGCGGGCGCGCCGAACAGGTTGATGACGAAGAGCAGCGGCGGATCGAGATGGAGTTCGATGCGCGCCACCAGGCGATGATGCTGGCCCAGGAACACGATCTTCCGGACTGGCAGGAGGACGAGTTCGCCAAGCTCTTTCTCGAGGTCGGCGAGCGGGCGTACGATCTGGAGGCGGATTTCGACCTGACCCTGGACGACCCCGAAGCGGTCGAGGCTCGTTGGCTCGTCTTCGACGAGTGGGTCGACCAGCGCGAGCGAGCGCTCACCGCCCAGCTCGATCCGGAGCTGTACGAGGCGATCTACGGCGACGAGGACTGAGGCCACCGGACCGCACAGGTTGCGGCCTGGTACCTGGACGTCACCACGTCCAACCTGGAGCGCGCGAGGCCAACGACGGCACGGAAAGCTGACCGGTCCGGGAGACGGGATTGAAGAGCCTGACGGGTCAGATGGCCGGCGCCTTGCGCCGACCCAGGGCGAAAATCCCTGCCAGCAACAGGCTGGCGATGAGGCAGACCGCCCCTGCTGGCGGCAGTGCGGGGACCTGGATCGTCGCGCAGCTCACTGCGAGGGTGGCGACGCCCGACTGGCCTTCCTCGCAGGAGCCGACGCGCAGGATGTATTCGAAGTCCTCCTCGGCAGGGAAAGTGACGGTCGCCTTCTCCGGGCCGCAACCCGTGTCTGCGCTGCACGCGATGGGGACAAGGAGGCCGCAATGCCCGTCGTAGACCAGGATTCGGGTCCCGAACACGCCGTCCATTGTGAACGTTACCAGCCCGCTGCATTCAGCGGTGTAGATGAACCATCCGTCCTGAAAAACGTTGTTTCCTGGTCCGCAGAGTCCAGGTTCGGGGAGTCCGTCGGTAGTCCAGAGGGACGAGTCAAACGTCTCAATCTGGTAGAAAATAAACGCATCCGGGCAGTCGTCATTGTTGATCGGGGGACCAGATTCGATTTGCAGGTTCTTCATGCTCACAACGTTGGCTGAGGGTCATGGAGCGGCCAGGGCTCAGTCTAGTGGATTCTGGCGGGCGCGGGTGGAGGGGCATCCACGTCACCGTGCTGCGCTGGACCGGGTCCACCGCGACGAGGAGTGAGGTTCCCGGGCCGCTTGGGTTGCGGGGTACTACCCGAACGTCATCTCGCCGAATGTGGAATGCGAGGAGGGTGCGGCAGCAACGAATGCTTCGAAGGTACGACTGACCTGGCAAACAATCGAAGCCGTGGGAGGTGTGCCCATGGCGACCGACGTCCATGTAGGGGGGACAGCCAATGGCTGAAGGTCAGGTGCGGAAAGCTGAGCGTGCTCCAAGCCGAAAGCGTAGACCCTGACCCGTCAGGCGACCGGCGCCTTTCGCCGGCTCAGGACGAACAAGCCTGCCACTACCAGGCTGGCGACGAGGCAAACCATCCCTGCCGGCGGCAGCGCGGGGACCTGGACAGTTGCGCAGCTCACCGAGAGCGTGGCGATACCTGTCTGGCCTTCCTCGCAGGCACCGACGCGCAGGGTGTATTCGACCCCTGGCTGGGCAGGGAAAGAGACGGTCGCATTCTCCGGGCCGCATCCGGTGTCTCCGCTGCACGCGATGGGGATGAGGTCATCGCAATCCCCTACGTAGACCAGGATTCGGGTCCCGAAATCGCCGTCCAGTGTGGCCGTTGCCAGACCATTGCACTCAGCGATGAAGATGTACCACCCGTCCCGGAAGACGTTTCCTCCCGGTCCACAGAGTCCAGGTTCAGGGAGTCCGTCGGTAACCCAGAGGGTCGTATCCACAAGCACATCCCCGGTCGTGACAAACGCATTCTGGCAGTCGTCATTGTCGGGCGGCGGACCAGTCTCGAACTGCAGGTTCTTCATGCTCACACGTCTGGCTAAACCTCTTGGGTCGGTCAGAGCTCAGTTTAGCGAATTGCGGCCTGCGCGGGCGGAAGGGCCTCTGCTGCACAGCGAGAATGCTGCCGCCCTGGCATCCGGATCAGCGTGTCAACGGACGGCTAGGGCAGCCGGGCTCGAACATATTCGGGATCGTTGGTCGTGATCTCGTGCACATTCCCATCCGGGTCACTGAAGTACATCGAGCAGGACATCTGGTGATCGGACATTTGAAGCTCGATCGAGCAGCCCTCGAGGTGCTCCTTCCAGGCCATGAATTCGGCCCCGCTAGCGCCGAAGGCGATCGTGTCGGTCGTGGCCTTGTCCGCCTCGAACAGGGCCAGATGGATTCCTGCGTCGGGGTCCTGAATGACGAGCGGGCCGGCGGGGTCGTCCGCCCAGGCCTCGTATCCGACCGCGCGCTCGAAACCGAGGACCGATTCATACCAGGCCTCGGCGGCGCGGCGATCACTGGTATAGACATGCACGTGGTCGATCCCGCCGCTCAGCTTGGGTGCCATCGGGGTCTTCCTCTCATGGCCGGGTTCGGCGACCGTGGGCGTCCGTCGCCAGGTTGTTGCTCATTCTTTTTCCTCGAGCCGTTGTGCCCGGCGCCATGCCCTCTCCGCGGCCTCCGGGTTTCCCGCTTCGTGTTCTGCGGCCGCCAGTTCGCGCAGGATTTCACGCCTCTCACGGTTGGCGCGCGAGTTCCCTTCCTGGCGCAGGATCCAGCGAAGTTGTTCCACCGCGAGCTTGGGGCGGCCGGTCATGCGGTAGATCATCGCCAGATTCGCGCGCGGTACCGGGTCCTCTGGATCCAGCTTCGAGATCTCGAGGAATGATTGTTCGGCCGCCGCCAGGTCGCCACTTTGAGCCTGCTCGATGGCACGCTCTTCGAGGACAAACTTCTGCTGGAAGGGCGCTCGTCGCTCGCGGGGCACGCGCTCGACTGCTTCGACGAAGGCTCTGTTGCGTGTCTCGACCGTGCGCGTAGTCGAGACGTTCCTGAGTGCTCCTTGGATTGCGAGCGCGGCCCACAATCCACCCAGGCCGAGCGCCCAGCGTCGGTCACGCCCGTGCGCGGCGAGCCATGAGCCGGCCGACTGGATGCCCGTCGCCAGGAGCCAGCAAACACCGAGCGATGCCAGAAGCAGGCTGCGGTCAAAGGCGGGCAGCCAATCTCCATGAACCGAGATTGTCACGTATCGCAATGACAGGGCGGGTGCCAGTGGAAGTGCGATCCACGCCACTGCGAGCCACAAGGTACGCCGGCGCAACAGGGTGCAAAGGACCAGGATGCCAGTCAGGCCCAGGGCGACCCAGGCGAGGGTGTTCAGGTCGGGCCCCTCCGGAAAGACCGCGTACACGGTCAGCGGTTCCACCAGGGCCGGGGTGGCCAGACGCGCCGTATACAGGCCAACGACCTTGCCGGTGGCGAGGACCATCGTTCCGGTGTCGATGGCGCTGTGGGCTCCGGCGACCGGAGTGATGCCCAGACTGAGGCGCGTGGCAGCATAGACGGCGACGAGTGCGAAGTAGGGCAAGGCACGCCTCAGGGCGACCCGCCATGTGGCTCCGCGCCCAACCATGTGGGCGATTCCGACCAGCAACGGTGCCACGACACCGACCTCCTTGGAGGCCAGGGCGGCGGCCGCGGCGAACAGTCCCCACACGAGAGTGGTTCCTTTCGGATCGGGACGCAGTTCGATCGCCAGCAGGGCGAGCAGGAAGGTCGAGACGAGGACATCCGAGCGCGCGGTGATGATTCCGATCGATTCCGCATGTGCCGGGTGGATGGCCGCCAGGGCGGCAGCCCCGTACGCCACCGAGTTGCTTGCCCCCGCGCGTCGCATGACCGTGGCGGCCAGCAGGATCATCGCGCTGAACAGTGCGATGTTGACCGCGTAGTAACCCGCAGGGTTTTCACCCCACAAGGCCCAACCGACCATGTACGTCGACTTCGTCAAGGGCCGCCAGTATCCGATGGCCGAGCCTTGAGAGTTGTAGAAGTAGTCGCGCGTCAGGTTGTCCCAGAGATGGGCGAGGTCACGGATGAACAGGTTGTTGACGATCAGCAGCTCATCGTCATTCGAGAAGCTCGCGAGTACGAGTCCGCCCCATACGCCGACGCAGAGCAGGCCCAGGAGTGTGGAAACACCCAGGGGGCCCAGCAAAAGGCCGCGCAATGAGTTGTTCTCCCGTTTCATTGCCGTGCCAGGGGTTCGTGATAGATCGTCACCGCCGGCGTACTTCGCCTGTGGCGCGCGACTCAGTGCTGATTATCGAGCATAGCGTGCCCCCATGAGCCTGTAAACCGAGCCGCAGGACTCCGCGAACCCGCTCGGGCGACAGCGCCGGAAGGCCGTGGATGGACGCGCCGAGCGTCGCCCCTGGCGGATTGTCGATGCTATCTGGACCGAGGTCGTATGATTGGCGCTTCAGCTTCGACCCGCGAGCATTGTCGGCCTGAAGCCCTCCCTGGCCGCGGGCGTCCTGGGCCTCGGAGTACAACCATGATCACACTCGTCATCTCGGTCATCGCCGCTTGCGGTTTGCCAGGTGAAACCACCCTTCCTGCCCTAGGCGGCCTCGACCCGGTCCGTCTGTGCGATGGTCGTGAGACTCCCGGGATCGACGGGCTGCAGTCGAAGCACGGGCGATACGTCTATCGATTTGCTGACGAGCGCAGCCGCGCGCGCTTCCTGTCCGACCCGGAGCGATTCGCAATCCAGTGGGGCGGAGGCTGTGCGCGTATGGGTCCCCTGAGCGGAGCCGGAGACCAGGATCGCTGGACGGTTCACGGAGGGCGCATCTACATCTTCGCTTCAGACGGGTGCCGCAAAGGGTTTCTCGCCACGCCCGAGCGATTCGTCGTCGCGCCGGCCGGCAGGCCCGCCAGCACTCGCGCCGCGACGAACGCTGGATCCGCGTGGATCGAGCGGGCGGTGGCGGCCCATGGTGGAGCTGCCTCCATCGATAGCGCGGGCACGCTGCGCTATGCCCTCGACAAGGGGGCCGACGGGTGGACCCGACATCTGGAACACGTCGTGGCGCGCGGCGGTAGGCTCGAACGCCACGACGTCTGGACTCCGGACGACGGGGATGCCGAGGGCTTCGAGACGCGCTATGTCGTCGCGGATCAGGTCTCGCTCATCGAGGATCGGGACCGGATCGATGTGACCAGCCCCGAGCAGGTTGCTGATCTGCATCGCATCGCGCAGCGAGAGCCCATCGTATTGTTGTGGGCCAGGGCCAGCAACGGCTTCCTGGCCCTGCACACTGGCCAGGGCGAGCTGGCTGGAGAACCCGTCGAAGAGCTGCTTGTCCGGAGTCAGGGGCTCACGACCACGTTGCAGCTCGACACCGAGACCGGGCAGATTCTGGGCATGTCCTGGCGCGGCCGGGCCACGGACGGGGTGACGCGCCAGGTCGGTGAGACGTTTACCGATTGGCAGACCGTGAGCGGCGTACTGATCCCCACGGCGCGGACGGTCACGGTGGATGGTGAGCCGGCCCCCTCGATCGCGATGGCCTGGGACGCTGTTCGAGCGGAGTGAGCCCCGGGGGCAGGTCTGCGCGGATGATGGGGCCGTCGTGGACTGGTCCGAAAGGCGATCCAGTGCGGATTCTTCCCACCCCACCTTGCCCCCGACCCCGGTGGCGTTGACAATTCAGGCATGTACACCTGGACCAACTTGATAGCCGTCAGCGAGGCCTCCAGCGTCGTCGGCGGCGCGCTAGGGGCCCTTGTCGCCGTAATAGCGGTGACACTGATCGCTCGCAAGCGCGGCGGCCGTAAATGAAGCTGAGCCACCGTAGACCGTGTGTCTACTGGCCCGGCGGGGCCGCATCGGGCTTCAATCCGGGCTGCGTCTCGAGCCCCCGGCCCCGGTTCTGCACCGGGCAGACCACTCGAGCCGTCGACGACCTGTCTGTTCCTCGAGATTGTGCCTGGTCCCCCGAGCTCCAGGTGATCGTGACCGAATGAAGAAAGCTGTCCTGGTTGCGGTGCTGGTCGCAATCGCGGCCGGCGGGTGGCGCATTCTTGGGCCGCAAGGGCCGGCCGGACCGGTCCTGTCGACGGCCTTCGAACGCCTCGACCAGGACGTGCGTGCCCCGATTCAGGAGGCTATCGATCGCGTCCGGGCGCAGCCGCTCGATGCAGCGCTGCGGGCCGAGCTCGCCATGCTCTACCAGGCCAACGGGCTGGTTGATGCGGTGGATGCGGCATACTTGCAGGCGCTCGAACTGGACCCGGCTCAGGCCAGGTGGTGGTACCTGCTGGCCTTGCATCGTCGCCAGCAGGCGGACCTCGAGCGCGCTGTCGAAGCGTGCCTCGAGACGATTCGTCTGGACCCGAGCTACACGGCGGCCAGGCGTTCGCTCGGCGGAATGCTGATAGACCTGGGACGCATCGACGAGGCGCGCGGGGTCTTCGAGAAGGCTTGCCAGGACGAGCCTGAGCATGGGGCGAATCGGGTCGGACTGGCGCGAGTTCATCTTCAACTGGAGAACTGGGCCGAGGCTGTCCGATTGCTGGAAGGGGTGACAGAGCGGCAGAGTCGATATGGCTACGCATACATGCTGCTCGGTCGTGCCTACCTGGGGGCGGGTGAGCGCGAGAAAGCCCGCATCGCTTCATCGCGCGGCGCTGGAGCCTTGCCGCCGGCCTTTGACCCCTGGGCGGTCGACCTGCTCACGCGGCGCGCCGGCTTCTCGGGTGTCATGAAAGAAACCGAGCGGTTGTTCCAGGAAAACCGGGAGGACGAGGCCATCAGACTCCTGGTCCGGCTGCGGGAGGATCATCCCGACAGTCCTCTGCTGCTCAGCAACCTGGGCGCCGCCTACGGTCGCCAGAAGGATTACGACAGCATGCTGGCGGTCCTGATGCACTCCCTGCGCTACAACCCGGACCACGTTTCTACGCACCTGAATCTGTCGTACGCCTATCTGCGCAAGGAAAACTCCCGGGCGGCCCTCGAACACATCGATCGGGCGATCGAACTCAATTCGGTGCTCGCGACAGCCCACGCCCATCGATGCGAGGTGCTCGTTGCACTCGGGCGAATGGACGATGCGCGTGTAGCCATCGAGACGGCCATTGAACTCGACGGAAGCGGGTCACGTTCTCGTCTGCGGCTCGGCCAGTTGCTCTACGAGACCGGAGAGTTCGAGGAAGCCGCCGAGACCCTGGCAAGGCTGACCGAGGCCTATCCTGATTCAGTGAAGGGCCTGCACTGGTTGGCCCGCAGCCTGATAGCGGCCGGCCGGATCGACGGGGCCCGCATTGCGCTCGACAATGCGCGTAAGGTCAACGCCGCGCACTGGGGCCATGCGGTGATCGAGGAGATGCTGGATGAGCAAGCGGGGCAATGACGGGATGAACAGGTGGGCAAAAGACGAGTGTCCGGGGCTCCCCGCCGCCACGGTCCTCGCGCTTTCCATGGCCGGGTGCGGCGGTTCTTCCGAGAGCCAACCGGTGGCGATCGATGCCGGACCGTGGTTCAGCGACGGAGTGGTCGAAAGTGGGATCACCTTCGTCCATACCAACGGGCACGGACAGCGCTACTTGATGCCGGAGACCATCAGCGGAGGAGGCGCCCTGCTCGATCTTGACGACGACGGCGACCTCGACCTCTACCTCATTCAAGGTGGCGACGCTTCGAACCCGGGCGCGGACGGGTTGCCCAACCACCTGTACGAGAACCTCGGTGACGGCAGGTTTCGTGACATCACCGCGGAGAGCGGAACGGGCGACACGGGCTACGGAATGGGCGCTGCCTGCGGCGACTACGACAACGATGGCGATACCGACCTGTACGTGACCAACCTCGGAGCAAACGTGCTCTACCGCAACGAGGGTGAAGGCCGATTCGTCGACGTCACCCGGATGGCGGGGGTGGGGGACGACCATTGGGGAACGAGCACCGCCTTTCTGGATTTCGATCGCGACGGCGACCTCGACCTGTACGTGTGCAACTACGTCAACTGGTCCCTTGGGATCGAGCAGGAGTGCACGGCCACCACGGGCACGACGGACTACTGCAGTCCGAAGAGTTATCAGGTGCCGGATCGAGACGTTCTCTACAGAAACGACGGGGACGGGACCTTCTCGGATGTATCGGTGGCGGCCGGGCTCGGACAGTCCTTCGGAAACGGCCTCGGTCTGGGTTGCGCGGATTTCGATGGCAACGGCTATATCGATATCTTCGTGGCGAATGATCAGACCCTCGACCAGCTGTGGATGAATCAGGGCGACGGTACCTTTGTCGATGAGGCCGTCTTCATGGGGTGTGCCGTCGATGAGAATGGCCTGGCGAAGGCCGGCATGGGCGTGGCGGTCGCGGACATCGATCTCGACGGGGATCAGGACGTGATGGTCTGCAACATCAACGCGGAGACCGATTCGCTCTACCTCAATCAGGGCGGGTTCTTCACTGACAGCACCGCGCGTATGGGTCTGGGAGTTGTCAGCCGGACCTTCACTCGCTTTGGGATGGGCTGGGTCGACCTGGACAACGACGGACTGCTCGATCTTTATCAGGCCAATGGCCGCGTGCAACGCCAGGACGAGCGCTGGTCGAACGACCCCTACGCGGAGCCGAACGTGGTCTTCCGGGGCACTGCGGACGGCTTCGAGGAGATCATGCCCCGGGGCGGGACGGCGGTCCTCGAGGTTGCGTGCAGCCGGGCAGCGGTCTTCGGAGACATCGATAACGACGGTGGCGTCGACGTGGTTGTGGTGAACCAGAACGGCGCTCCCGGTCTGCTGCGCAATGTGCGCGAGAAGCGTGGGCACTGGATCATGTTCAAGCTCGTGAATCAGTACGGTGGTGACGCCCTCGGCGCCGAGCTGCGCGCGCGCGTCGGATCGCGCTGGATAGCCAGCGCGGTACGGCCGGGATACAGTTTCCAGGCCAGCAATGATCCGCGCGTGCACATCGGCCTGGGCGCGGTCGAGGCCGTCGACGAGATCTCGATCACCTGGCCAGATGGGCGCCAGGAGACACACGGAGGCTTTGTCGCCGACAGGATCCACCGCGTTCAACAGGGCGGGGAATAGGATCGGAGCCCATGAATCTCGTCGATGGACATGCGCACGGGCGCGGCCGGTACGGGGCCGGGTTGGGCTTCGGCCTGATGGTTGCCTTGGGCCTGGCGGGACTCGGCTGCGGCGGGTCTGAGCCGGGAGGCAGCGAGTCCCCCGAGTCCCCCGAGTCGCCCGGGTCGAAAGGGTCGAAAGGGTCCATCGAATCCGTGCCGCTGGCAGCGCCCCGTTCCTCCGGCGGGTCCCTGTTCGAACGTCTCTCGGCCGAACGCACCGGCATCGATTTTCGCAATGACTTCGATTGGGATGACGAGCGCCACTACCTGTTCATTCACGGCTACGCGGGCGGGGGCGTGTGCGTTGGGGACTACGATGGCGACGGTCGGCCGGACGTCTACCTTCTGGGCCAGCTCGGCCATGACCGCCTCTATCGACAGGTAGGCGACCTGCACTTCGAGGACGTTACGGCCGACGCGGGTCTGAGTGCGGATGATGCGTGGGGCACGGGCGCAGTATTCGCGGATGTAGACGGTGACGGGTTGCTGGACCTGTACGTTTGCAACTACGACGCACCGAACCGGCTGTATCTCAACAATGGCAACGGCACTTTCCGGGAGGAGGCCGCGGCGCGTGGCGTGGCCTTCGATGGCGCCAGCGTGATGGCCAGCCTGGCGGACTACGACTGCGACGGGGACCTCGACCTCCACCTGTTGACGAACCGGATGTACACGGCCGAGGGGCGCACTCCGAAGACGATCCAGGTAGAGGGAAAGGTCCAGCTCGCCCCCGGCGAGGAGGAGGTCTTCGCCATCCAGGAACGCAACATCGGGGGCGAGATCCAGAAGTTCGCGGTCAAGGCCGGTCAACCGGATCGGCTGTATCGCAATGACGGAACGGGGCGATTCACGGAGGTTGGTGCCGAAGCGGGCATCACCGGCAATCATCCGGGGCTGTCCGCGACCTGGTGGGACTACGACCGAGATGGCTACCCGGATCTCTATGTCTGCAACGACTTCTGGGATGCCGACCGGCTCTACCACAATGAAGGTGACGGGCAGTTTCGGGACGTGCTCGCGCAATCCATGTCGCACACGCCCTGGTTCTCGATGGGCTCCGACTTCGGCGACATCAACGGGGATGGGCGCTTCGATTTTGTCGCGGCGGATATGTCGCCCACGACCCACTACATGTCGAAGATCATGATGGGTGAGATGGGCGACTCGCGCTGGTTCCTGGAGAGCGCCGAGCCGCGCCAGTACATGCGCAATGCCCTCTACCTGAACTCGGGAAGTGAGCGGTTCATGGAGGTCGCCTACCTGGCGGGCTTGGCCAATACGGACTGGACCTGGTCGATCAAGCTCGGTGACCTGGACAACGACGGCCGCCTGGACCTGTTTGCTGCAAACGGGACGGCGAACCACTCCTTCGATCCGGACCTCACCCGGGAGCTCGAGGATCTGCGCCAGAGCCAGGCGCGACGACGCATCGCCGATCCGGCCGCACGGGCTCGGGAGTACTGGCGCACCTACCACCAGGTGCCTCCGCGCGAGGAACGCAACCTGGCGTATCGCAACGAGGGCGATCTCGAGTTCAGCGACCGATCGCAGGAATGGGGCCTCGACCACCTGGGCATCAGCTTCGGTGCCAGCCTCGCCGATCTGGACCGGGACGGGGATCTGGATCTTGTGGTCAGCAATGTGGGCGATACGACTTCCGTCTACCGCAATGGTCAAGGCGAGGGCGGGGGCTTGCTCGTACGCCTGGTGGGCGTGTCCAGCAACCGCTTTGGAGTCGGCGCGACGGTCGAGTTGCGTGCGGGTGGGCATGTCCAGGTGCGGCATTTGTCCCCGACCCGCGGCTACATGTCCGCGAACGAGCCTCTGTTGCACTTCGGGCTTGGCGCCACGCGGCAGGTCGACGAGCTCGTGGTGGAGTGGCCCAGCGGACACCGGCAGAGTTTCGTGGGCCTCGAAACCGGCCGTTCGTACACGATCACCGAACCCGCCGGCGCGCCGGCGTCAGCGCCGGCGGCACACCAGCGTTCGACCGGAACACCACCACCGCTGCGCGAAGTGGCCGCGGAGTGGGGGCTCGATGCCGACGCGAGTGGCGAGGAACCCTTCGACGACTACGCGAGGCAGCCACTTCTTCCGGCCAAGCACTCCCGCTCCGGCCCCGGCTTGGCCCTGGGAGACGCAGATGGGGACGGCGACGAGGATCTCTTCGTGGGTGGATCCGCCGGCCGATCCGGCGTGCTGTTCCTGCGAATTGCGCCAGGACGTTTCGAGCGCGCCGACCCCGGGCCATGGGGCGCGGACGCAGCCAGTGAAGACACGGCCATCCTGTGGATCGACGTCGATGGTGATGGCGATCAGGATCTTCTGGTTGCGAGTGGCAGTGTCGAGTGTGATGCGGATGATCCACTCTTGAGAGATCGCCTGTACCTCAACGATGGCGATGGAGGATTCATGGCGGCTCCCGGGCGCATGCCCGAGCATGCGGATAGCACGGGCGCGGCTGCTGCCGCAGACTGGGACGGCGACGGTGATCTGGATCTCTTTCTCGGGGGACGGGTCGTTCCCGGCCGCTTCCCGCAAACGCCCGAGAGCCATCTTCTGCGCAACGATGGGGGCACATTCGTCGACGCCACCGAGGAGCTGGCTCCGGGTCTGGCGCGTATAGGGATGGTGACCTGCGCGCTCTTTTCCGACGCGGACGACGACGGAATCCCCGACCTCTTCGTGGCCTGCGAGTGGGGGCCGATCCACTTCTTCCAGGGCCGGGGCGACGCCTTCGAAGAGCGAACGGTTGAGGTCGGACTCGGGGAGCGCCTCGGCTGGTGGAGCGGGCTAGCGCCCGGAGATATCGATGGGGATGGTGACATCGACTACGTCGTCTTGAACGCCGGGCTCAACACAAAGTACACCGCCACTCCCGAGCACCCGGCGCAGCTCTTCGCCGGTGATTTCGACGGGGACGGCGGCCCGGAACTGGTCGAGGCAAAGTCTGTTGACGGGGGCTTGCTGCCCGTACGCGGCTTGAGTTGCAGTGCTGGTGCCATGCCCCATATCCGCGCCAAGCTCCCGACCTTTCGCCTGTTCGCGTCGGCCGGGCTGGACGAGATCTACGATCCTCTCCAGCTCGAACAGGCGGAAGAGTTGAGTGTCGATCACCTCGAGAGCGGAGTGCTGATCAATCAAGGCAGCGAAGACGGAACGCTGCGTTTCGCCTATCGTCCCCTGCCGCGCATGGCCCAGGCGGCGCCTGGCTTTGGAGCTGCGGCAGTCGACCTCGATGGCGACGGGACTCTCGACCTTGCCCTGGCCCAGAATTTCTCGTGGCGAGAACCCGAGACCGGTCGCTGGGATGGGGGCCTGGGACTCGTCTTGCGGGGCGTCGGTGCCGGAGCTCTCGAGCCCATCGCGGCCGGTGAGTCGGGCTTCGTCGTGGCAGGTGATGGCCGCGCGCTGGTTATCGGTGACCTGGATGAAGACGGCCGTCCCGACGTCGTCGTCGCCCGGAACGGCGAGCCCATGTGCGCCTTCCACAATGAGTATCCGGGGCCGGCGGGTCTCACGGTCAGCCTCCGGGCCCCGGGCGCCAATCCCACCTGCGTCGGCGCGCGTGTGACCCTGACTGCACCGGATTCGAGTCGCCAGACGGCCGAGGTCTACGCCGGCTCCGGCTACCTCTCCCAGTCCTCGGCGGACGTCTTCTTCGGAAACGCGCCCGAATCGGCGTCCCTGGTCGTGCGCTGGCCTGACGGATCCGAGTCGCGTCACGACGTCGAACCAGGAGAAACTCACCTGCGAGTCACGAAGAAGTCGTCGGATTGAGTCTTGTCCACGGTCATGCACCGTGGCCGAAGAGGTCAGGGCCGGTCTCTCGTCGTGCGGGCGCTCTGGATGCGGAGCCTACTCGAGGGACCTGCGCATCTGGATCAGATGGGGTTCGAATCCGGACTTGAGATAAGCCTTGTGGGCGCTCGGGTTGCGTGCGTAGGCCTCGAGTCGCAGCTCATGAACGGCGCGCGAGCGGAACCACGCCTCGAGGCGTTCGAACATCATGGAGCAGATCCCGCGTCCGCGGTAGTCATCATGGACGTACACCATGCCGATGTATCCGATGCGCTCGTGGGCTGCCCAGTGATCTGCGGGTCGAATCTGACCGAAACTGCAGCCGCTCAGGCTTCCCGCATCTTCCGCGACGAGAAGATGTGTGTCCGGGTCCGTGAGCAGGGACTCGATGTCGTAGTACCCATCGGCATCCACGGCGATGGTCGAATCCATCGGGCGCTCGTATTCCACGAGGTTGCGCTGGAACTGGGCCAGGACTTCCAGGTCTCCATTCGTGGCAAGTCGGGTGGTGGGTTGCATGCCAGTTGATCACTCTCGCACCCCGATATGCCCGGGTGGGTTGGAGAGGCGCAGTGGGCACGCCTGGTCCCAATAGACCTGGGCGCGCCACTTGGCCCGATGGTCGGGTCCTAGTTTGTCAGCGGGTTCTCGAACTTGTCGTCCAGCATGTAGAGAAACATGACTGCCATCGAATCCTGTTCCACCCCCGACGTATTGTTGTAGGTGCTCACCAGCTCGTACTGGTGATCCGCATGGAGCTCGATGCCCTCGACACTGGAGTAATACTCCACGGCTTCGAGGCCTATCCCGTCCACCCGGTTCGTGGCGTTGCTCTTGTAGACGGTCTGTTCCGCCGTGAGATCCAGGAGTTCGAGCGACTCCGCGAAGGGGTGCAGGTGGACCGCAATATGGTGCACGGTCGTGTCGCTCATGATGTCGAGCATCGAGGTGACGAGGGTGCGCCGCTCCTCACGTCCAGGCTCCACGACCCAGTGCGCCGAAAAGCTGCGACCGAAACGATCCGGAACGGGCCGGTTGTTTGCAGCCTCCATTCCGATCGCGCATCCCTCTCCGTGTTCTTCAGAGGACCCGTTCAGAACACCGAAATAGCCGTCCTTTCCCTTCAAGAGTACCAGGCCCTGGACGCCCTTCTGGTAGAGGGCCTTCATGGGGGTGTCGAGCTCGCGGTCCCGGACGTAGTTGAGCACCGTCTCGTGGCGTACCTGCAGTTCCTCTTCCTGCTCGTTCAGGTTCAGAACCTGTGTTTCGAGCCTGAAGCGTTCGGTTGAAAGCACGGGAATACCGAAGCCTTGCGGGAACTCGACCTCCATCTGCCCCTGGGACAGGGTGAACAGGCGACCCGCCAGCGTGACCCCTTCGCGGCCGAAGAGGCGGCGATGCTCAAAAGTGTCCTGCAAGTTGAGGTTGTTGTGGCACATGAACTCTGCCGACCGAGGTTCACCGCTGACGGCATCGACGATCGATGTGCTGTACCCGGTGATCCACAGGAGTTCCGGCTCCTCGGTCTCCTCGATAGCAATGCTCACCGTGCTCTTCGGCCCGATCATCGAGCGGTAGATCTGATCGACCGTATACGCGTCGGAGGCCAGGTTTATTGATCGCCTCGGTACGTTTGCGTTCGGCTCACCGCAACCCGTTACCAGGGGCAAGGCCGTCAGCATCGCCGCGATTGTTCGAAGGGGAAGAGCCGCCCTTCGCCGCCCGGGGCAGCTACGCTCGGGCTGGATGCGAGAGGGGGGCTTGGGCGAGATGCCGAGTGCACCAATCATGGCTGTGACCGTCCGATCTTGGGTCCGACGAATAGAGGGCACGGGTTGCTCCGTGGATTGCATGGATCGCTGTCGCAGTCTAGCACCTGGCTCACTGGCCTGCTTCATCCAGCCCGCGCCCGAGCCCTTGTAGTGGAAGGCGGGACGCGGGGGGCCGGCGCCAACGCCTTAGCGGTTCGAGTCCGAAAGGGCGTCGAGTCGAGCCTGTGCGCGAGCACCCCAGAAGGAGGGGTCGATCTCTACCGCTCGGGTGAACTCGGCCCGTGCCTCGTCCTCTCGGTCCTGGCGAAGCAAGATCTCGCCACGCGTGAGGTAGATGCCTCCCAGGCTTGCGTCGGCGAGCTCCGCCCGGGCCAGCTCCGTCAGGGATTCATCGAGTTCGCCCCGGACCAGTAGCAGCTGCGCCAGGAGCACGTGACTGCTCGCGCGCGGCCGAAGCTCGATCGAACGCCGCACACTGCGCTCTGCCTGGCCGAGCTGTCCCGCGCGTCTAAAAATTACGGCTGCAGTCCACCACGCATGGCCGTCGTCGGGATCTGACTGGAGCACCCGGCCTATCTTTGCACGCGCGCGATCGTGCTGACCGGAACGGCTCAGGTCATCGGCCGTCGTCGTCAGATTCCAGTTTACGATCATCTGCTTGGGGTCGGCCTCACCCTTGCGTTCCCCGGCCTCCACACTGTGAGCGTATCCCAGCGCATTCAGCTGCGCGTCGAGCTGCGAGTCCACCTGCGCCTCGTCGCCAGCGGAGAGTGACACATCGTCTAGTGGGCCAAACCCGCTAACCAGACGCTGCGCGAGCTCTCGCGCAGCGGAGCTCCCGAAGTGGTTGTCGGTCTCGGCCGGGTCGTCCGTGAGGTTGTAGAACTCCGGATCAGGTCCGTCGATCAGCTTGGCCGTCGAGGTGCGCAGACCACGCAGGGGCCCCCAGCCATGCTGGTAGTAGCCACCGAGGGCCTCGAAGTAGACGGCGCGATCGACGGGAAACGGAGCGAACAGGTACTCTCCGTCGGTGCCAGGCGGGACAGGCATTCCCAGGAGAGTCAGGAGGGTCGGCGCGACGTCCACCAGGCTAACGACTGTATTGTCGACAACCGTCTCTACTGGAAAGAGCGCGGGACAGGAAAAGATCAGCGGCACGCGCATCGTTCCGTCGTACGCCAGCAGCCCGTGGGTGTTCTCCCGATGCTCACCGAGGGACTCGCCGTGGTCTGCGGTGAACAGGATCAGGGTTCGGTCGAATTGCCCGCGCCGCTCGATCGTCGTGATGATGCGTTTGAGCTGGTGGTCGGCGAAGGCGATCTCGGCCTCGTAGGCCGTGCGCCCCTCGACCCATTCAGGGTGGGGCGTGTAGGGGGCGTGGGGGTCGAACAGGTGGATCCACGCGAGCCAGGGCCGCTCCGCCGGACGATTCTCCAGCCAGGAGATGGCGCGCTCGGTGGTTTCGTCCCCGCGCCGTCGTGTGTAGTGGCCGCCCGTGCCCTCCAGTTCGGCCGGGTCCACCTCGTCGTCGTACACGTCGAAACCCTGGTCCAGGCCGAAGCTCTCGTTGAGCACGAAGGCCGACACGAAGGCTCCGGTGTCGTAGCCCGCGTCACTCAGGATCTCGACCAGCGACGTCTGTTCCTCGACGAGCGTGAACAACCCGTTGTCTCGCACCCCGTGCCCGGGCGGAATCCGGCCGGTCAGAAGGCTCGCGTGGGAAGGCATGGTGAGGGGCGCAACGGTTGTCGCGTGCACGAAGCGCGTTCCATGGCTGGCCAGCCGGTCGACGGTAGGAGTGGCATCGGGGCCTGCTCCGTAGCAGCCGATGCGGTCGGCGCGGGTCGTGTCGAAGGTGACGAGCAGGAGGTTGAAACCGGACGCGGCGCCTTCCTCGAGCAGCGGGCTCCCATCCTGCCCAGCGCATGCGCCCAGCGCGAGGACGGCAAGGGTGGCGCAGGCGTGCGCCAGGACAGGTCCCGGGCCGGATCCTGGGCCGCGGCGGACGTGGACCGCGGGCCTACGGGTAGACGGGGATCGCTGCATGGACCCGGTATGCTAACCCGCGACTTGATGGCGTGCCAACGCCGTGCGCGCCCCGGGGTGTGGCGCAAGGCGATTTGAAGGGCTGGTTGCCGAACGGGCCACTCCGGTATGAAACGATCCGGTCAGCGCGCCCTGATTCCACCGCTCCGGCCCGCGCGTGGTACCATCGATCCAACGGTCAACGGAGGATCCCCCATGCAGTCCGAACAGCCCAGTGTAGAGGTCGAGCGGGAGAGCAGCTTTCGCTCGTTGGCATCGAAGTCCCTGGCTCTCGTCATGGTCGCCGCACTGGCGATCATGCTGGTGGAGCGGCAGCAAACTGGGGATCGTCCCCTGCTGCGGATACCTGGCGTGAATCGAGGTGCACCGGCCGAGCTGGTCCGGGCCGGCGGACCATTCGAGTCGGTGAGGTCGGAGGTCAAGCCGATGAACGCTCCGGCGGAGCGCGCCGAGTTCCATGTACGCCAGCGGCTGCCGTTGGGCGCGCGGCAGCTACCCCTCGAGCGCTTGCATGCCGAGTACGAGCAGATCCTCGGTCGCGAACGCCGGCGCCTGCCGGCAATCGGTGGCGCCCCGGGTGGGATCACTGGCTGGAAGTGGCTCGGTCCCGGAAACGTGGGCGGACGGACACGCGCCATGGTCATCAATCCGGTTGATCCGGACGTGATGTACGCGGGGGGCGTGGCCGGCGGCGTATGGAAGACGACCGACGGTGGTGGGAACTGGAATCCGACCGACGACTTCCTTCTCAACCTTGCCGTATGCGCCCTGGCGATCGACCCGACGAACCCGAACGTGCTCTACGCCGGGACCGGCGAGGGTTGGTTCTCGGCCAACGTGTTCGTGCAGGGACTCGGCATCTTCAAGTCCACGGACGCCGGAGCTAGCTGGACCTTCCTGACGGACACGTCCGCGGGTTTCGAGTACGTACAGCAGATCGTCATCAGCCCTAACGATTCGAATCGTCTGTACGCCGGCACGCGTACGGGCGTCTGGCGAAGCGATGATGCGGGCGCCACCTGGGATATTGTGCTGGCAAATCCGACCTATGCGTCGGGCCCGAGCAGCACGGTAGGCTGCATCGTCGGATGCACGGATCTTGTCGTCCGCAACGACACCAATCCCGACACGCTCTTCGCGGCCTTTGGAAGCCTGCAGAGCGACGGGCTCTACCGCAGTAGCAATGGGGGGGATAGCTGGCTTCAGTATTCGGTCCCCACGAACCAGGGCCGGTGCTCCATCGCCCTGGCACCATCGGATCAGGACACGATGTACCTGCTGATGGCGGACAATGGCACGGGCGGTGCGCTGGGCCAGCTGGTGAGTGTCTTCCGCTCCCTGGACGGGGGCAACTCATTCACCTCCCAGGTCGACTTCGGGACCCTGATGGGTCCCTGGCTCCTGAGCAACCTATCGACGGCGACAGACTGCATCGACTACCCGGTATATTCCCAGGGCTGGTACGACAATGTGATTGAGATCGATCCTGTCGATCCGGACTCCGTATGGGTCGGTGGCGTCGACCTGTTCCGCTCCACGGACGGTGGGGTCAACTGGCAGATCACGGGCTACTGGCAGCTCTATGTTTCCGATCCCGACTCGCCGAACTACGTGCATGCCGATCACCACGGCCTGTACTTCCATCCTGATTACGATGGCGCGTCGAACCAGACGCTCTTCGCGACCAGTGATGGCGGCATCTACCGGACCCTGAACGCTCAAGCATCGGCGAGTGACGAGGATTGCCTCGACGTTCCCGATCTGCCGCTACCAACGATCGCCTGGCAGAGCATGAACAATGGCTACGGCGTGACGCAGTTCTACCATGGGGACAGTGCGCGCGATGGATTCGTCTACGTGGGTGGCGCCCAGGACAACGGAACAAATCGGGTCCAGGCGTTGGGTGCGCAGGACGATTGGGACCTGGTATTCGGCGGCGACGGCGGCTACGTCGCGATCGACCCGACCGACGGCCAGACCATGTACGTCGAGTACCAGGGCTTCCCGACTATCCAGAAGTCGACCGATGGTGGCGACAGCTTCGTCGAGGCAACGAGCGGGATCACCGACACCGATGGGATCTTCATCACCCCGTTCGCGATTGACGAAAGCGATCCCCAGAATCTGTGGACCGGCGGAAGTCGCCCCTGGCGCACGACCGACGGTGCGGTCAGCTGGCAGGTCGCGGGTCCAAATTTTGTCAACGCGTCAAGCATCTCGGCCATCGCGATCTGGCCCGAGGACGGCAACGTCGTCTACCTCGGATTCTCGAATGGCTATGTGGCGCGTACCACGAATGGCCTGGCCGGATCGCCGAGCTGGCAGGTCTTTTCGAATGGACTGGTAGGCGCGCACGTGAGCAGCGTCGCGATCGATCCGGTAGACCCGGACATCGCCTACGCCTCCTACTCGACCTACGGCGTCCCGCACATTCTGCAAACCCTGAACGGGGGCCAGAGCTGGGCTTCGATCGACGGCATCGGGTTCGCCGGTGTACCCGACATTCCCGTCCACTGGATCACCGTGCGCCCGTGCAACCCGCTCCAGCTCTATGCGGCTACCGAGCTGGGGGTCTTTGCGAGTGATGACGGCGGCGCCACATGGGAGCCGTCGAACGACGGGCTCGCTCACGTGGTCGTCGAATCACTCGATTGGCGTGGTGACAACGAGCTGGTGGCTTTCACCCATGGGCGTGGCGCCTTCCGCACCCGACTCTTGCTGTGCGATCCTCCGCGGCGTCCAGCCACGCTCTTTCCGCGATAGAGTGCGGTAGAACCGACTGTCGAGCCTGGCGGCGAGCTTCCTTCGCGGAGGCCCGGCCAAGGGAGAGGCGGGCTGTACACCTGTGATCCGCTGCCGTCGGGTTCAGTTCTCGAGCTCGAAAGTGCCCTCGGGGCAGGCGGCGCCCAACTCGAATTCATTGACGGTCGCCTCGATGGTTCCGATCATCGGGTTTGCGACCTGTGTCTCCGATCTGAATGGCAAGAGCATCCCTTCGACGTCACGGAAGTCGCTGAAGTGCGAGCGCAGCCCGATCCGGCCCATGCCGGGCATGAAGGTCATGCGATCCTCCCGGACCACTCGACTGCTCGAGGCCTCCACGTACAGGGTCGTGGCCGGGGCCGACGTGTCGCCCATTCGTACGAGAAAGACGTCGCCGTTCAGTCCCTTGGGGATCCTCTGGATGACCTCGATCGTGGTGTAGAAGCGATTCCAATCGCCGAAACGAGCGATGATGTGGTCCTCGCGCAGGGAGTCAGCGCGCAGGCCATCCAGCACAGAGACGGGGCTCGCGGCCGCGGAGTACCGGACCTTTTCACCGTCGAAGGCGTAATTCTCAGCCTGGCCACTCACGAGATTGTCGACTCGAAACAGGTTGGGCCAGGCGGTCACGGAACTCGTCTCGCCGGTGACATTCAGCTTGGGAATCTCAAGGGCGCCCTGCATGCGCAGGGGGCCGAGGGTCTCGAGCAGGTCCATGCGGTGGGTCGCTGCAATTCGGGTGGTCAGCTCCCCTGGGCTGGGTAGATGGCTGGCGGGCGTGAAGCGGTATTCGTAGTGGTCGCCGATGTGATAGCCAGTGACCTCCCCGGACTCGGCACGATCGAATTCGAGGACCACGCTCGGATTCGGCCGAAGCTTCCAGCGGTCCTCGCCCACGTATGAGAGGGGTACGACTCCGCGCGCCAGGACCTCGAGCGCCAGGTCGCTGCCATCACGGATGATCGCGCGGTACATGTCCTCCTGGTCTTCGCGGTAGTAGCCGAGATAGTCATCGAACGGTGGCGCCGCCTGGTTCGGATCGAAGGGCACTCCGAGCAACAGATCACCGAGCAGCTCCTCGACCCGCAGGCCGGTCGTGTTGTTGCGCGATTGAGTGAAGTACAGGACCATCGCATCCTGTTCAGGAAAGGCCCAGGCATGTGTGCCGTCCGAGCCCGTGTGTCCGAATGCCACGAGCTCGCGGCGACCGGTGCTGCCTTTCTCGTCGGGACCGGTCCATAGCTGCATCAAATAGCCGTACTCCGCAAGCAGGCCCGGCAGACCCGTGCTTGCCCCCATCGTGTGGCGGTTGGGCGTGAGAGCCTTGCGCATGTAGCGTGATCCCAGCAGTCGATCCCTGCCGACGCGGCCCTTCCTGTCCCAGAATTCGAGAAACCGGGCGTAGTCGGTCAGGCTCGAATAGACCGACTGCGAACCGAGGAGGAACGGGAAGAGCGGAGGTTTCGACGTGTCCCAGAAATTTGTCCAGCTGCCCTTCGAGCCCACGTACTTGCTGCAGCCACGCTCACGCAGTGGATGGTCCAGATCCATGACGCAGGTCGTTTCTCGCATGCCGAGCGGCTCGAAGAGACGCTTCTCGAGGAACCTCGCCGGGGTCTCACCTGTCACGACTTCGATGATGGCCGTCAAGGTGTCCGTGCCCTGGTCGCTGTAGCTGAAGTCCTCGCCCACTGCGAACTGCAGGTGCTCGGCTCTGCTGAGATTTGCCACGGCCATGATGCCGCCCTGGGCCTCGAGCGCCGACAGATCTGCAGACAGAATCTGTGACATGGGCAACCCGCTGGTGTGGGTCAGCAGATGCTCGATGGTGATGTCGCGCAGCCCATCCACGTCGAACGCCGGCAGGTAGGCCGACGCGAGATCGTCGAGCTCGAGCCTGTCATCGTCGATCAGCATCAGTATCGACGTGCCCACCAGGGGCTTTGTCATCGAGCGAATGCAAAAGACGCTGCCCACCTCCATCGCCTCGGCGGTTTCGCGATTGCGCAGGCCGTAGGCCTCGTGCAATACGGACTTGCCATTCTTGATCACCAGCAGCTCGCCACCGACGATCTCGTCGTCGTCTACAAAGCTCTGGATCAGGTTTCCCAGCCCCTTCAAGCCCTCCGGCGAGATGCCCTCGGCGATGGCGCTCGAGGCCGGAAAGGGACTGCTTGCGGTCGATTCGGAGTCCTGGGCCAGGCCAATCTGGACAGGCAGAGCCAGGAAGAGGATCGCACGCAGGCCGGCATGCATGGCCCGACTGGGACGCTCGCAGTTGGGTTTGGAAGCCTTGGTGCCAGGTGGTTGATAATTCATCTTGGAGGAGTCCTAGCCGGGGAGACGGTGGTGCGAACGGCGGAGTTGGGGGGCGATCGCCTTGAATTCTCCTGCGCCATCGGGAACGGGCGGGCCTCACACAATCGGGAGAAACCTCGTCGCGGACAAGAAAGCCCATGTTGTGCGCGGCAAGGATCGGTCCACGGTGGAACACCGATTGCCGTGAAACGAAGGGGCGGGCCACGGGGACCGGGCGGGAAAGTGGGCTGATCCATCGCTCGCCTGGGACACGCGACGATTGCCAGGTTAGAATCCAGGACCGATGAGCGGCTGCACTGACCTGGGGCCGCATAAATGCACATGGAGTCGCAGCACCCGATGATCCGATTGCACCTGGCGAGCGCGACTCATGACCTGGCGTACTCCAGGGGATCACATCGGTCACCGTGAGAAGGCCTGGCAGGATGGTCTTGGATGCGTGGGGTCGCTCCGTGCTGATCTTGGGGCTCTTGCTCTCAGCTTGCGCAAGGGAGCAGGATTCACTCGAGAGCCTGCTGCTCGTCACGGTCGACACGATGCGACCGGACTATCTGAGCATGAACGGCTATCCCCTGCCGACGACTCCGTACCTGGACAGCCTGCTGGCCGAGGGAACCTATTTTGAACAGGCGCTCACGCCCATCGCGCGCACGACGCCGGCCGTGGCGTCATTGTTCACGGGTGGCTATCCGCACACGACGGGCGTCCGCACCCTTACGAGTGCATTGAGCCCGGACGTTCGAACCCTTGCGGAGGCCCTCTCCTCCCACGGACGTCAGACACTGGCCGTGGTTACGAACCACATCCTGAGCCCGAGCCGGCACCTGGACAGGGGCTTCGAGAAGTATCGACACTCGGCCAACCAGCCCTACGCGTCGATGGTCACCGAGGTGGCCCTCGATGAGCTGGCCCAGATGGATCCGGAGCGTCCCCTTTTCATGTGGGTGCACTACCTGGACCCGCATATTCCATACAACCCACCGGGGCCCATTGCGACCGACTTCGACCCGGGCTACGACGGGCCTCACCGGTCGGAGTTTCTGCTGCGGACCACGGACACGCCCGAGGTCGAGCGCGCAAAACGAATTCACGAGGGTTCTTTCCCCGAGCCGGTCAACGAGCACATTCGAAGGCTGCACGCGGGCATGTACCGCTCCTTCGATGACGCCCTGGCGCCCCTCGTCGAGAAGCTGCGGGAGCTCTACGGGGAAGAACTGCTGATCGCATTCACCTCGGATCATGGCGAGAGCTTGGGAGAGCACGGGCTGTTCTGGGATCACGGTGACTACGTCTACAATGCGACCACTCGAGTCCCCTTGGGGTTCGTATTCCCTGCCTCACACGAGCTGTATGGCGGGCATCGATTGACGCAGAGAGCCTCGCTCGTCGATGTGGCACCGACGATCCTGGACCTGCTCGGCGTACCGTCGTCGGACGACATATTCGACCAGATTGAAGGCCGGTCGCTGCTTCCCGCGATGCGGGGTGAGGTCGAGAGTGAGCGCGCGCTCTTTGCCGAAAGCGGCTACTGCTACTACCCCGAGTACGTGGGCCGTCGCATCCGCAACGGCGTGGCAGGGCGCTTTCGCGCCGTGGTTCTCGGAGACTGGAAGCTCATCTGGACGCCATTTCAGACTGGCGACGAGGCCTGGGAACTGTACGACCTCGTTGCGGACCCGCACGAGACGAATGACCTCTACAGCCCCGAGCATCCCGAGGTCGATCCGTTGCGGGCGCAGCTGGATACATGGATGCGCAGCTCGTTTCAGGACGATAGGCCGAACCTGGAAGGCGAAGACCTGGAGGCGTTGAAGGCCCTCGGGTACGTGCGCTGACCCGCTCTGATGGTGAGGCCGGTACATGGCCACGCGCGGATTGGATCGGGCCTGGTGCAGGTGTTACAGTTGGTTGACGGCGATCCGCGATGATGTCAGCTACGCGCGCGACGAGTGAATGAAGAAAACAGTCATCGCCACCCTCCTGCTGATTGCTGTCGGTGCAAGCTGGTTCCTGGGCCGTGAGTCAGGACCCCCTGCACCCGCCGAATCGGGTGCCATGGTGGGAGTGGAGGACTCGGTCCGGGAGGCCGTCGACAGGCTCAGGGCCGAGATCGCGGAGTCGCCCGGGGACGCCGGACTGCGCTTGGATCTTGGAATGCTCTACCAGGTGAACGGTCTAACGGACGCGGTCGAGACGGCCTACCTGCATGGGCTGGAGCTGGCCCCCGAGGACGCGAAGTGCTGGTACATGCTCGCGCTTCATCGAAGCGAACAAGCCGACCTGGAGGGGGCCCTGGAGGCTTGCCGAAACGCGATCCGCTTCGACCCCTCGTATGTGGCAGCTCGCCGGAAGCTCGGCGACCTGCTGCTCGATCTGGGGCGTTCCGAGGAAGCGCTCGGGGCTTTCCAGCAGGCGCTTCAGGACGAGCCTGACCACGCGGCCAACCGGGTCGGGCTGGCGCGTGCCCATCTGCGATTGCACGAATGGGAGAAGGCGGCCAAGCTCCTCGAGCAGGTCATCGCCACCCAGAACGGATACGGCTACGCCTCCATGCTACTGGGGCGTGCTTACCTCGGCCTTGGCCAGAAGGAAAAGGCGCGCATCGCTTCATCACGTGGGACTGGCGACGTTCCTCCGCTCTTCGATCCATGGGCGCAGGAGCTCCAGACGCGGCGCATCGGATACGCCGGCACCATGGCCAAGGCCACTCAGTTGTTCCGCGAGAGGAATAACGAGGGCGCCATTCGCGTGCTGAGCAAGCTGCGGGAACAGTATCCCGATGATGAGCTGCTGCTGAACAATCTCGCCTCAGCGTACAGCCGTACGGATCAGATCGACAAGATGCTGGAGGCGCTGCAGCGCGCCGCCGAGGGACACCCGGACAGCTACTCCACCCACCTGAATCTCTCCTACGCCTATTCCGCCAAGGCAGACCCGGCGCGGGCTCTCGAGCATGCGAGGCGGGCAGTCGAGCTGAGACCCAGCCAAGGACCCGCGCACTCGCAGCTGTGCAACATCTATGCGGAGATGGGCGACTACGAGATGGCTCGCGCCTCGATCGAGGCCGCCATCGAGATTCAGGGTGACAAGCAGGCCTTGCGCATGCGACTGGGCAAGCTGCTGCACGAGATGGAGGAATTCGAGGACGCCGTGGAGTGCTTCAAGGGACTTACTGACCTGTACCCCTCGTCGATCAAGGGCTTCCAGTGGCTGGCTCGCAGCCTCGTGGCAGCCGGTCGCCCTGAAGAAGCCGCGACGGCACTCGCAGCCGCTCAGAGAATCAATTCAAGCCATCGGGTCAACTCGGAGATCGAGCAGCTCCTGCTCGAGCAGACGGAGAGGTCCGTCGGAACGGATTCGGCCTCGGGGGCGGTGGATTGATGCCCCAGGGCTGGGACGTGAGGGCCGCGGCGGAGAATGGGTCGGGGCTGCACGGGCGGTCGAGCGCACTCTCGCTGGTCTGGCGCGCGGTCGCGTCTGGATCATGGGCGGCGGTGATTGTCGGATGCAGTGGCTCGGAAGTGGCCGGCCCCTCCGGGACGGCACCGTGGTTCCGAGATATCGTCGCCGAGTCCGGGGTCAGCTTCCTGCACGCAAACGGGCATGGGGAGCGCTATCTGATGCCGGAGAATGTCACCGGCGGCGGCGCTCTCTTCGACATGGACGACGACGGAGACCTGGACCTGTATCTGGTGCAGGGAGGCAATGCGTCGGACCCTGGGAGCAACGACCTGCCGAACGAGCTCTACGAGAACCTGGGCGACGGCACATTTCGGTTGCTACCGGACAGCGGGACCGGCGATTCGGGCTATGGGATGGGTGCGGCCTGCGCAGACTACGACAACGACGGGGATACGGATCTCTACGTCACGAATCTCGGCCCCAATGTGCTCTATCGCAACGACGGTGGTGGCCAGTTCACGGATGTCACCGCTGCGGCGGGCGTCGGCGATGACGGCTGGGGGACGAGCACCGCTTTTCTCGACATCGACCGCGATGGCGACCTCGATCTGTACGTCTGCAACTACCTGGTCTGGTCGCTAGCAGTCGAGCAGGATTGCCGCAACGGTCGTGGGGTGCTCGACTTCTGTGGCCCCGGCGTCTATCAGGCGCCCGCCAGAGACGCCATCTATCGCAACAACGGCGACGGATCCTTCTCCGATGTCTCGGTCGAGGCCGGGCTAGGCCAGTCTTTTGGAAACGGGCTCGGGCTCGGCTGCACGGACTTCAACGGAGATGGCTGGGTCGATGTTTTCATAGCAAACGACCTGACCCTGGATCAGCTCTGGATGAATCAGGGTGATGGGACCTTCGTCGACGAAGCCGTCTTCATGGGATGCGCCGTCGACGAGAACGGCGTGGCCAAGGCGGGAATGGGGGTTGCCGTGGCCGATGTCGATCTGGACGGTGATCAGGACCTGATCGTTTGCAACCTCAAGACCGAGACCGATTCGTTCTACCTCAACCAGGGCGATTTCTTTACGGACAGTACCGCCCAGTTCGGCCTGGGCCTTGTCAGCCGCACTTTCACGCGCTTCGGCATGGGTTGGGCCGACTTCGACAACGACGGGGCGCTCGATCTCTACCAGGCGAATGGGCGCGTCAAGCAGGAGGACCGGCCGTGGTCGGATGCATCAGACGATCCCTACGCCGAACCGAATGTGTTGTTCAGGGGCCGCACCGGAGGCTTCACCGAGGTCATGCCGCGCGGCGGAACGAAGCAAGCTTCCGTTGCCAATAGCCGGGCGGCGGTCTTTGGAGACATCGACAACGATGGGGGTATCGATGTGGTTGTCGTCAACCAGAATGGTCCGCCGACCCTCCTCCGCAACATCCGTGCTGGCCGAGGTCACTGGGCGATGTTCCGCGTGGTCAATCGCCATGGGAGCGACGCGGTGGGCGCCCAGCTGCGCATGCGGGTCGCCGATCGATGGATCATCCGCGACGTCCAGCCCGCGTATAGCTTCCAGGCCAGCAACGATCCGCGCGTTCATATCGGCCTGGGCGATCGGACGACCATCGACGAGGTGGTCGTCGTATGGCCTGACGGACAGCGAGAATCGATGGGGTCATTCGAGGCCGGCAGCGTCCACCGGATCCAGCGCCGCAATCCGTGAAACCCGGTGGGGACAGCACGGTCTGGCCATGAAGCTGCTGCATGGCGTTTGTAGGAGGCGGCGAAGATTCAGGCGCGTAGAGGTCGAGCACGCCGTCCAGGATGTTGCCCTGGCAAGCCTGTACACTGCGCCGATGTCCGCGATGCACCGGATGCTGATCGCCCCGCCGCGACGAGCGGCCCGCTCAATCTGACCGTGATGGGTTTGCTCCGCCGCCTACGGTCGCCCTGGATGGTCTGCCTGGTCCTTTTATCGGTCGGTATCGCCGCCAACTTCGAGCACCTGTGGCGGCCGGCATCCATGCAGGGACTTCTCGGCGTCGGTGACAGCCACGAGTACTTTGGACCACGGGCAGCCTTTCTGGACTGGTCCATCGCACGTGGCGAGTTGCCCCAGTGGAGTCCACTCACCCTCTGTGGACAGCCATTCGCCGCCAATCCCCAGACCGGGGCTCTCTATCCGCCCAACCTGCTGCGCAGCCTCCTCACATTCGAGCCCACGCCACTCCGGACTCACGTCGGAATCGCGGTCCTCTCGGCGCTTCACATCCTGATCGCAGGCCTGGGTACCTTCGCCCTGGCTCGAGCGCACAAACTCTCGACGAGCGCGTCTCTGGTCTCGGCCTGGGCATTCGCCTTCAGTGCAAGTTTCATGCGGCGCGTGGTGTGCAATCAGTTCCTCGGTGTCGTGAGCTGGCTTCCGCTGATTCTTCTAGCTCTGAAGCGATCCGCCGAGGTCGATGGCCTCGCCCGACGTCAACGCGCCCTCATCACGGCGGGCTTGCTCTTCGGACTCAGTCTGCTGGGGGGCTTTCCCCAGCTCAGTATCTATATTGGTGTCGGTCTCACCGTCTACCTTCTCGGTCAACGCCTCCTGGTTGCCCGGCCCTTCGTGCTGACCCGCCTGGGGCAGGATATCGCGCTCCTGATCCTCATCGCGCTGATCGGCGCCCTGGTAGCGGCGCCCATGCTGCTACCGGCCGTCGAGTTCATTTCCGCAAGCACGCGCGCTGACCCGTCCCTCATTCCGGCTGAACGATTGACCGGCGTTACCCAGTACGCCGGCCTGGGCCAGCTTCTCGATGCGCTTGTCATCTACCCAGGAGCTCCGGACCTGGCCCTGAATTACCGTGCGGCCGGCGCGACCGTGTTCATCCTTGCCCTGGTAGGGCTCGTTCACACTCGTCGTCGAGCGGTCGCGGTACTGGCTCTGCTCTTCCTGGCCTTCCTCGACTGCAGCCTGGGACCGCCCTTCCCCCTGTCGACGCTTCTCTCGGTCTCGATCTCGGCCCCGTTGATCGCGCCCTCACGTGGCTTCATCCTGGCCTGTCTGCCACTCGCTCTGCTGGCTGGCTTCGGGGTCGACGCCCTTCGCTACGACGGTGGCCGCCGATCGATGCGCAAGATCTTGCCGACCCTGGCTGTAGTCGGGCTGGGAGCAGGGATCCTGGCTGTTCTCGGGAGCAAGATGGCCAGCCCCATCTTTCTTTCACGTTCGTACGAGGTCGTCCTCTTGCCCCTTGCACTTTGCTGCGGATTGGTTGGCAAGCTCTGGTGGCGCGGACCATGGAATCTCTTGCTGCTGGCGCTCGTGGTAGGAGAAACGGTCATCTGGAACCGGGACTTCGTGCCCCACATGCTGGAGAAGTCTCAGTTCGAGGGGGAGACCGATGGATTCGATGAGGGTCAATCCATCCCCCTGGACAATCGTCGCTTCAGCTACGAGCGCTCGACCGAATCCCTGTATCGCATGCGGCCGACGATGAACGGGTACGACCCGCTGCAACTCCGCCAGCCTCGGCGTGTGATGTGTGCGCCCGATATGGAGCCCATCTACGATCGCGGAGTCGAGTGGGTTGAGGTGTGCGCCCAGAACCAACGCGGAAACCTCTTTCTCAAGCGGCCGTTCTGGCTGGCCAATCAGTTCGTGCGCGAGGTCCTGCCGGGCAAGGGCGAGCTCTTCCCCGTCGCGACGACGGTCTTCCTGCAGACGCCTTCCAGCCTACAGGTCGCCCAGGTCCCGCGGGCGAGCCTGCCGCCGAGCAGCGTCTCGAGCGCCGCCGTCCGGCGCCGGGTGGCGAGCGCCGATCAGCTGCGATGGAATCGGATCAAGCGCGAGGGTTCTTGGCGCATGGACCTGCCGGAGTTCCAGATACCGGCCGATCACAGCGCCTTGATCCTGCAGTACCAAAGCAGCGAGTCATCCGCCGTTGACGTCATGTTTCGCGGACCAGGGCGGAGAGAGCCCGGTTTCACCGTGGTGATGGAGGACACGGGCGGCGAGCAGCGCGAGGTCGAGGTGCCCTTGCCCGACCTCGGGACGGTTCGCGTTCGACTCCACTCTCGCGCAGAAGGGTCGCCGCCGACCGTTGTTGAAGCGTCGCTTTCATCCGATCCAGCCGACGAGAACGAGCTGCTGTCCATTCGAGACTGGGGCGCCAACTCCGTCGTCCTCGATGTGGGCCCCGTGGACGGGTATCGCTTGCTGTCCTTCGTCGACGCGGCCTTCCCGGGCTGGACGGCCACGGTGGATGGGCAAGAGGTCCCGATCCTTCTGGCCAACGACGCCTTCAAGGCGATCGAGATCCCTCCCGGGACGCACGAGGTACGCTTCGCCTACTCGTCCAGCCGAATGTGGATCGGGCTTCTCCTCTGCCTGACGACCCTGTCCATCTGCGCGCTACTGATGCGTCGGACGCGGGTCAGCTGACAGGGCAATTCTGTCCCGGCACGCTGACCGGGCAGTCGGCGGCCCCGTCGGTTCACTCTTCCTTGGCGATGCAGTAGAGCTCCGACCTACCGCGCAAGTAGAGCTCGTCACCGGCGACGGCGGGTGAGGCGTCGAATATGGCGTCGAGGTGGTTCACGGCCAGGGTCGCGAATTCGGCGCCAGCGGCGACGACCTCGATCGTCCCATCGCGACCAGCGATATAGATGCGATCGGCGGCCACGATGGGGGAGGCCCAGACGTCGCTGACTCCCTCGAGGCGGGTGGGCTCGTAGAGGGCTTCTCCGCTCTGCACATCGAAGGCCGAGAGGATTCCCGACGTCGACTTCAACGCATACAGAATGCCGTCGTGGGCAACAGGTGACGGAATCCGCGGAACGTCGCGGTCGCGGGTCCACATGAGGGCATCCGATTCGTGCACGTCCACGCCCGATGCGTCATCGAACTTGACCGCAACCATCGTGCCGCCCCGGCGCGTTCCGGTCCCGTAGATCAGCACGCCCTCGTGCATCAGAGGTGAGACGATGATGCCTCCCGGTCGGGCGCTGCCCGTCGGCCCGCAGGTCCAGGCCACGTCTCCCGTGGCCGCTTCGTAGGCCACTGTCGTGCTCGAGGCGACGACGATGAGCGGTCCACCCTCCCCCTGCGGAACTACCAGCGGGGTGCTCCAGTTCGTCCCGAGCTCTCGGGCCGAGCGCCAGAGCTCCTTTCCGGTCGCCTTGTTCAGTGCCACCAGAAACGAGTCGCCAATGTGGTCCCACTGCACGATCAGCGCGTCGCCACACAGAACCGGTGAGCTGCCCTCACCAAAGCCGTTGTGGATGTCCATATCACCCAGGTCGACCTCCCATGCCAATTCACCAACCAGGTCGTAGGCATAGATCCCGTAGGACCCGAACGAGACGAATACGTGCTCGCCATCGCTGACGACCGATGGCGCAGCAAATGAGCCGTCGGGGTGGGTGCCCTGGTGCGGTACCTGAGTTCGTGCCACTTGCTCCCAGGCGATAGCGCCGTCAGCTCGGTCGAATGCCATGACGAGGAAGTCGACCTCGTTCACGGGAGGTTGATCGCGGCGTGAACGTCCGTCGCCCGCCGGCGCGTCAGCCGGAGCAGATCCATCCTCGATCGGAACGGCGCTCGTGACAAAGACCCGTTTGCCCACGATCACCGGAGACGAGAGGCCCCGGCCCGGAAGCTCGGCCTTCCACTTGATGTTCGACTCCTCATCAAACTCGAGCGGCGGCGAACCCTGTGAGACGCTGTCCGCGCCCATGCCGCGCCAACCAGGCCAGTCACTGGCCTTGGTCAATTCGAGGTCGGTTGCCGTCAGCGGAATGGTCAGAGCGGCGAACAGGGACAGAATCGTGGTATGCATGTTTCGTGTCGTGGGACGCCGGGAACGGACCCGGCGCGTGTGGCTGTGAGGTCCAGATCCGTGAGGGGCTCGCCGGGGGGCATGGGATCCGATGGCGGGGCGATTGTAGCGTCACTCGGCCCCGGGAGCTTCGACGTGCGGCATAGCATGCCTAGAATTGACAAGGCCCTACCCCGCGAGGAACCCCATGTACGTACCCCAGGCATTCTCCCAGACGGATCCCGACAAGCTGGCCTGCCTGATCCGAGAGAACGGATTCGGTGAACTCGTGACGGCAATAGATGGTACGCCTGTCGTTTCTCATCTGCCCTTCATGTTCGAGCCCGACGAGGGTGCCCTGGGAATCCTGCATGCGCACGTAGCGCGCGCCAACCCCCACTGGAAACAGGGCGATTGCAAGGCCATGGCGGTCTTTGTCGGCCCCCATCACTACATCTCTCCTACCTGGTACGAAGAGGCAGGCACGGTCCCGACCTGGGCCTATGTCGCCGTGCATGTGCGCGGGACCCTCGAATGGTCGGACGATCCTGGCGCGGCGCGCGCGGTACTCGAGCGCCTGGTGGCCTTTCACGAACGGGGCCGACCTCACCCTTGGGCGGCCGACTTCGAGTCGCCTGACCTCGAACGAAAGATGCGGGGGATCGTCTCCCTACGCATCGTCGTCGAGGCCATCGAGGGACAGTGGAAACTCAACCAGAATCACCCACCCGAGCGTCGGGCGCGAACTGCCAGGGCGCTGAGGGAGCTGCCCGCCCAGGATGCCCAGGCGATCGCCGCATTGATGGAGGAAAATCTCCTCCGTCGCTCCAGCAACGATTGAGGCGCGGTTCCCTTGTTGGGAGGTAGACGGTCAGGCGGATTGATAGGCCTTCTTGAGCCAGCCCTTGAGCTCTGCGTTGACGTCCTTGGCGCTCGTCAATCGCACGCGGTGAGAGACCATCGCATTGAAGCTGCCCGATGCCTCGAGTCGCGCGGTTGGCTTTGCTCCCTTGAGATTGATGCCTACATCGACACGCGTCGCGGTAGAGGGCTGGATCAGAGCGAATTGCTTGCTGCGTCGCAGGCTCACGTAGGCCTTCTTGGGCGCGATCTCCACGTCCTTGCCGAGGGCATTCAACGCCTTGATCAGCGCGTCGTAGATCGGACGTAGCCCTTCTTTCTTGCCAGCGTATTGCGCCGACACCAGATCATCACCGGCCGGCTCATCGCTCGCCTTGTTGAGGGTGCGGTAGGCGATCAGGTTCGCGAAGCCGTGGGTCACTCCGTATTCGGATTTGAGCTGCTTCGTGATCTGACCCTGCTTCTCGAGCTTGAATCCCTTCGTGATCTTCAGCCACTGAGGCAGGGTCTTTCCGGTCTTCTCTTTCAAGTTGGCAACCATCGAGGCTTCCATCTCTTGGGGCGTGGCCATGCGGGACTCTCCTGGGTCTTTGGGGTAGGTGGTTGGCGCCGGGCGTCAGTGGGACGAACCGTTGGTTGCAGGTGTGTCGATCGGCCAGTTCTCGCTCCGACATCGTTTGGGCGAGGTCGGTTGCAGGAGCTTGAAGAGCACGTACAACATTCGGATGCCAAAGCTCGGCTTGCCCGTTTCGAGCACCGCGCGCAGGGTGCCGACGATCATCTTACCGCCCTGGATCATCTGCTTGGCCGTCTTCGTGCCAACGGGCAGGTCGTCGATGGTCAGGGTGAACTTGACTCCACCGTCCGCCTGCTCCAGGTCGTAGATGACGGTGCAGGCCGGATCGTCGAGATTCGTGAACTGGAAGGTGTGGCTGAAGCGCTTGAGCGGGACGACTTCGAGGATCTCCCCGACAACTCCCGTGTACTTGCCATCCGGAGTGCGCATCGCGAGGCGCGAACCAGGCTCGAGCGAGCGCACGTGCATGCGATTGTTGAAGAAGGCGGGGATGACGTCATCCGTACGGGTGATTTCCTGCCAGACCTCTTCGAGGCTCGCGCGGATGAACACCTGAAACATGGAGGGGGCTGTGTCAGGCACTTTGGTTTTCTCCGAATTCTGCGCGCGTCTCCACGCGGGTCTTGATGTCGGCCATGCGTCCGGTCCAGAAGGCGCTGTACTGGGTACTCCAGCGGTCGTGGACGAGCTGGATCGGGACGGAGTTGAAGAAGAGGTGACGGGTGCGACCCTTCTTCTTGGAGAGCACGAGCCCGCACTCCTCGAGCGCCTTCAGGTGCTTCATTACCGCAATGCGGCTCATGTCAAAGTGTGATGCCAGGGCTTGCACGCCTATCCCCGGAGCCTCCGTCAGCAGGTCCAGCATGCGCCGACGAGCAGGATGGGACAGGGCCGAGAAGAGGCGGTCGAGTTTTTGGCTCTCCATAAGTAACCACAAGGTTACCTATCGCTGGAGCACCTGTCAACCCAGAATTCCGGCAGGAAGCCGTGCCAGCCCACTCGGTGCCCCTCCAGGAGATCTCGGTCTCCGGCCCGGGTTCGGCATGGAACCTTGGGCTGCTGACAGTGCAACCTGATCGGCACGATGAAACTCCCGCTCCCGCCCTTCCGGCCAGAGATCCGTCTGGCCCGGTACGAAAAGCTCCCGCACCTCTTCTATGCATCGTCGGCCCAGCCGATGAGCCTGCGCGAGCTCGAGGCGCTCCAGGACGACGAGGTCACCGAGCTGCTGGCGAATCTCGAGCTTGGCTACGCCCCGACGGGTGGTCACCCGATGCTGCTGGCCGAGATCGCGAAGCACTACGGGGCACCGATCACCGATCGGTCCATCCTGACCTTCCCCGGGGCGCAGACGGCGATCTTCAATGCTCTGGTCACCCTTCTCGGACCGGAGGACCACGCGCTCGTGATCGGCCCCTGCTACCCGTCCCTCGAAAATGTCCCGGCTGCCATCTGTGAGACGGACCAGGTGCAGCTGTGCTACGAGCGGCAGTGGCGCATCGACCTGGACGAGATTCGTGATGCGCTCCGGCCCAACACGAAGGTCATCATTCTGAACTCACCCAACGCTCCGACGGGCAGTCTGATCAGCGCCACCGATCAGGACCAGCTGGTAGAGATGGCCAGGGAACGGGGCGCCTGGATCTTCTCGGACGAGGTCTACCGCCTGCTCGAGCTGGATGAAGCAGACCGCCTCCGTCCTATCGCCACCCTCTACGAGAAGGGGCTGAGCCTGGGTGTGATGTCCAAGCCGTTCGGCCTGGGTGGACTTCTGATCGGTTGGGTCGCCTGCCAGGACCGCGCGTTCCTCGATGAGATGGCTCAGCTGAAGAACTACATGGCCGTCTGCAACGCGGCTGTCTCCGAGCTACAGGCTGTGGCGGCACTCCGGTCCAAGAAGACAATCGTCGAACGAAGGCGGCAGATCTGTCAGGAGAACATGGTCCTGCTGGACGAATTCTTCGAGGTCTACGGGGACCTGTTCGAATGGGTGCGCCCCAAGAGTGGTTGCGTCGGCTTTCCCCTGCTCAAGTCGAAACACTCGGTCGAGGACTTCGCCCAGCAGCTCGTGGACGGTCCCGGAGTGTTGGTGATGCCCGCGAGCGTTTTCGACTTCCCGGGGAACTTCTTCCGCATCGGCTTTGGCCGCACAACAATGCCCCGCTCCCTGGAACGCTTCCGGGAGTTCGTGGATACCACCAGAGGCTCTTGGTAATCGCTTGAAGGTACTCTCACTGGCGCAGATCAGATCGGTTCTGGACCTGGACCAGCCGGCGAACCTCGAACGGGTGATCGCCGCTCAGGAGGACGGTTTCGTCGCCTTCAGTCGCGGCGAGGTCGTGGTCCCCGATGTCTTCTACATGCCCTTCGACCCCGGCCGTCCTGGCGGACTGCACGTCAAGGGCGCGCGGCTCGAGGGTGCAGAGTTCTTTGTCGTCAAGCTGGCGGGCGGGTGCAGCGACAACCAGGTCCGTTACGGTGTTTCCACATCACAGGGGTTGATGATCGTTGGAAGTGCATTGACCGGGCAGCCGCTGCTGCTCCTGCATGACGAGGGCTACTTGACGGACCTACGCACCGCCCTTGCGGGGCACATTGCCGCCAAGTACCTCGCGCCCCCGGAGATCACCGGGATCGGGATACTCGGAACCGGCGGTCAGGCCCGACTTCAGGCCCACTGTCTGCAGGGCCTCACGCCCTGCCGCGAGGTTCATCTCTGGGGCCGGACTCCGGAGCGCGTGCAGGCGTGCGCGCAGGATCTCGAGCGCGATGGATTCACGGTCAGGGTCGCCGATTCTCCGGGGCAGGTCGCGCAGCATGCAAATCTCATCGTAACGACGACTGCATCCGATTCCGCTCTGCTCGAGGCGCGGGACCTCAGCCGCGGGACTCACATCACGGCCATGGGTGCTGACGCCCCGGGCAAGCAGGAGCTGGCCGAGGACATCTTCGATCGCGCCGCCCTGTGCGTCGTCGACTCCAGATCCCAGTGTGCCCATCACGGGGACAGTCACTACCCGGTCGCCAGCGGGATCGTCGCTGAGGCCGATCTGGTCGAGCTCGGTCAGGTGATCGCCGATCCGAACCGGCGTCGCCCCGATGGGGACGCCATCACCGTGGTGGATCTGACCGGAGTCGGCGTACAGGATCTACAGATTGCGTCCGCCGTAGCGTGGCCACTGCTCGGCGCGACCAGCGATGACTGACGGCAGATACGCCGCCTGGTTGAGCGAGGTGATCGAGGCCTATGCCCTGGACGACCGGGCGCAGGTCAGCCCACTCCGTGGTGGTACCTCGAATGTGTCTTTCACGCTCGGCGGATTGCAGTCCGTGATCATCACATTCTGCGTCGAGTTGTCGGTGCCAAGGGCGGAGCGTCTGGCACGCCTGATCGGACACCTCGGATCGCACGGTTTCCCGACCAATCGAATCGTGCCCAGTCAGGTCGGCGACCTGGTCCACGTCGTGGACGGTGTACCGGTCATCGTGAAGGCCTTCATCGCTGGTCAGGCCCTCCGTTCGGTGGACAATGCGCGGGCACATCGGATCGGGGGTGTTCTTGCGCGCCTGCACCGGGTACCAGCCCCGGACGACCTCGCCCCGGACCACTCGATAACTCGAGCCACCATGACCGAGCTGGCCGAGACCGCGCAGGATGGAAACTTCTCGGGGTGGCTTCTCCCGGCCCTGCAGGAGTTCCCCGCGAATTGGGGGCCCATTCCAGCTGGAATCGTCCACGGCGATCTCGTTCCGGACAATCTGGTCGAGGCCCCCGACGGAAGCCTGGTCGCCATCGACTTCGAGGAGGCCTGCCTGGCTCCATTCGTATTCGACGTCGGCATGTCATTGCTCGGGTTGGGGCATGCGCGCTCCCTGACCATCGAGACCGCCAGCTCCTTGCTGGCTGGTTATCAGGTCGAGCGAGAGCTCGAGGCTTCCGAACGGAAACTGGTTCCGACGATGGTCGAATACTCCGCCGCGATGACCGCGTGCTGGCGCTACGAGCTCGGACAGCGCAAAGGTCCTCTGCCTGGCGAACTCAGGGACTGGCGCGACATGCAGACGATCCATGGCCAGAGCCAGGAGTGGCGACGCTCCGGAGTCTGGTCGACCCTGCTGGATACCTGACCCGCAACCTGCCGGCCAAGGGGCGCCGCAAGGATCGACGTTTCCGGCCCGGCCTTCAGTCGTAGATGCGACCGACCTCGGCCCGGAAGCGCTGGCTCAACGCCGCATAGGTTTCGACATCCGCCGCGACGGGCTCGATCGGGTCACCTTCGATGCGCAGGAATGGCGCGGACAGGGCTTCGAGCTTCTCCCGCGCCCCGGATCCATCCACACACCAGGCCGCCTGAAGCGCGGCGCCCAGTGCTGCGGATTCGGCTTCGACAAGGCGCTCGATGCGCACGTTCATGACCGACGCGAGGATGCGGCACCACAGCTCGTTCCTGGCACCACCCCCGACAACCCGCACCGTCCCGGGTTCGATCGAGAGGGCGCGCATGCGGTCGACGCCCCAGCCCAGACTCAAGCTCGTGCCTTCCAGAGCAGCGCGGAACAGACGCGGCGGATCGAGTGCGCCGGGCCGCATTCCGAGCAGAGTCCCCGTTGCACGGGGTAGATCGGGCACGCGCTCACCGCTCAGGTACGGCAGGAAGAGCAGGCCATCGCTGCCGGCCGCAATCGACCCAGCGGCCTCCGTGAGCGCGGACAGGTCGCCGTTGGCTCCGCGCACCTCCTCGACCACGCCGGTCGCGTTCATGACGCAGAGCAGGGGAAGCCATCCACCGGTGGAGTCGCAGAATGGCGCGATTGCAGCGCTCTCATCTGCTACCGGATCCGGAGCAAAGGAGAAGACAGTCCCGGACGTTCCGAGCGAGAGCGTACAGACTCCGGACCGCACGGCGCCGCTTCCGATCGCACTCATCATGTTGTCGCCCCCGCCCGGTGATACTGGCAGTCCTGTGGGCAGGTGCAGCGCCTCGGCGGCCTCGGTTGAGATCTCGCCGGCGATCTGGTCGGGGGCCACGAGCGGGGGGAGCCACTCGTGCAGGCGCGCGTCGATGGCTGCCATCCGATCCAGATCGAAGGTGCGCCGACGGGGGTCGAAGAAGCCCGTGCCGGATGCGTCTCCTGCCTCCATCCAGGCCCCGGACGTCAGGCGCTGGTTCAGCCAGTCGTGGGGGAGCATGACCTGCGCGAGCCGCGCGAAACTTGTCGGTTCGTGACGCTTCAGCCACAGAATCTTGGATGCGGTGAACCCCGCCGGGACGCCCAGCTCCTCCGCCTCTGCCGCGGTCGATGTATCGCACCACAGCTTGGCGGGGCGGATGACCTGACCCGACCCGTCGAGTGGAACGAATCCGTGCTGCTGGCCGGAGACTCCCAGCCCCGCGATGCGCGGGGCGTCGACCGCTGGATCGGAGACCATCTCGCGCACGACCGCGACCACCGCGTCCCACCATGTTTGCGGGTCCTGCTCCGCGGCTCCGTCAGCCAGGCCCTGAATCAGGCCGTAGGATCGTGAGGCACGCGCCACGGCCTCGCCGCGCGCCAGGTCGATCACGATGCCCTTCGTGCCCTGGGTCCCGACATCGAGGCCGATGAACTGGCTCAAACGCGCACTCCCAGAATGTGCTCCATCATCAGCTGGTCCAGTCGCTCGTAGCCAAGCCCGGCGCGGGCCAGTGAATCCGGATCGATGTCGGTGGAGCGCAGCCTGGCCACACGGGCGGCGTCGAACCCACCGCTGATGAGCTCCACAAGATCCCGGTCGACCTCCACGTCGAGGATCTCGCGCACCTCCGGATCCGCGTCGAATGCGGCTGCGCGCGCCTTGAGGATGTTGTACGTGCGCATGCAACCCCGAGCGAACTCCCAAACACCCGCTTCATCTTCGGTGCGATAGGCGTGCGCATCGAAGTGTCGCGGACCGTCGTAGCGCGGGCCGCCGCACGTACCCTCCAGCAGTCGCACGAGCAGGAATGCCTGGCGCAGATCCTCCGATCCGAATCGCAGGTCCTGGTCGTATCGTCCGATGCGCTGGGCATTCAGGTCGATGTGGAAGAGCTTGCCCGCGTCCATCGCTTGCGCCACTCCGTGCACGAACGAGAGCCCGGACATGGTCTCGTGCGCGACCTCCGGGTTGACGCCCACCATGTCCGAGTGCTCGAGGGTCTCGATGAAGTGCAGCATGTGCCCCGTTGTCGCGAGATAGATGTCGCCACGTGGCTCGTTCGGCTTGGCCTCCAGGGCAAAGCGCAGGTCGTAGCCCTGGTCCTTCACATAGCCGCACAGGATGTCCATGGCATCTCGGAAGCGACACAGGCCATCGCGCGGATCGCGGCACGCATCTGCCTCGGCGCCCTCGCGCCCGCCCCAGAACACGTACAGCTGAGCCCCGAGCTCGACGCCCAGGTCGATGGCATTCATCGTTTTCTGGATCGCGAAGGTACGTACCCTGGGGTCGTTGGCCGTGAACGCACCATCCTTGAAAGCCGGGTGGGTGAAGAGATTGGTCGTTGCCATCGGCACGACCATTCCGCAGTCCTCGAGGGTAGCCTTGAACTCGGCCACGATGCGGTCGCGGGTTTGCCCGTCCGCACCCATTGGAACCAGGTCGTTATCGTGCAGATTGACCCCCCAGGCACCACACTCCGCGAGCTTGCGGACGATGTGGGTGGGGTCCATCGGCTTCCGGGTTGGCTCACCGAAGGGGTCACGCCCCACGTTGCCAACGGTCCACAATCCAAAGGTGAATCCGTCTGCGCGCGTCGGATCAAAGGAGTCCATACCAGATGCCTCGGTAGCCCAGGGGGAGGGTGGGGGAGCCCGGGATTGTAGCGCAGTCGCAACGGTTCTCGGTCATCGAGTGGGCTTCAAGAGCCAGGGTCACGCTCGACAAGTAGCACGTTGACTGTCTCCGCCGGGATGTAGCCGAGGCGTCGGGCCAGACGCTTGGAAACCGGATTCGAGGCATTCCAGTGAGGGACGATGGTCTGCTCGAGGCAGTGCACGATCCAGGTGGCCGCGAGACAACTGGCAATGCCCTGGCCACGATGATCGGGGTGGGTGGAGATGGCGACTTCGATGGATTTGGCGGAGAAGGCGTAGTTGGTGGCCGCTCCGACAAGTCGACCCTTCGATAGTGCACCGACGCCTCCACTGCGCTCCGAGAAGTCTCGGGTGTCGTTCATGACCTGCATTCCGTGCGGGCTCAGGTCGTCGCCAAGCTGGTCGGCCAGGGATGCATCGAGGTGCTGGATCTCGAACCCCGTCGGGATACTGGCAGCGATCTCGCGCAGTCGCGGCAGCCTGAGGTTTGCCGCCGAGAAAGCCTGCATCGGGCGTTCGACGATTCGATCGGCGTGGACGGAGCGTGCCAGGCTATCCCAATCCCCATCGCGCGGGACGATCAGCTCCACGGGCGCCCGAAGATCGCGGATCAGCTCCTCTGCAAGGGGAAGGGCCGGGTCGCCGGCGAAGATGGCGTAGCAGCCGAGGCAGAGGCGCGCGACCCCTGGCCGATACAGGTCGTCGGCCCGTGCGCTACCCAGGTGGCCACCAAGGACGGAGTCGATGATGGCTCGCAGGCGAGTCTCGGGGGAGTAGAGGGCGCTCAGGGACGCCAAGCCCTCGGGGCCGTCGATGGAGCTTGAATAGGTCGCCATGCCGGGTGCATCCGGGTCACCGGATGATTGGCGAGCGCTGGGGAAGGTCTCGAGCAGGATCCAGTCTCCCGAGAGTCGGGAGGCGGAACAGTTCCCCATAGCCTCGCGTGAGATTCCAGAAACCGAGGATGTCATCGAGGGCCAGCGCCCGATCGACGCGCGGGAAACCCGCGTCCTGCCGCGTTGCCTCGAGGATCAGATGCTCACCAAGGCGGCGCCCATCGATCTCGAGCAGGATCGCCGCATCGGTGTCATCGAAATCCTTCGCGAGTGCTCCTCTGAGGTCCTCGCGGAAGTAAAGACCCACTCCTTCGTCGCCGGTCAACGTGGCGCGGGGGCCCGGAGCCACATCCTCGAGTGCTTTCCAATTCTCGATTCGAGCGACGTGGTACACCCGTTCCATCATTGCCTGGAGGCTGCCATCTGCCGCCTGTGATGATGGGCTGGCTGCGCGGGGCGGTGCGCCGTCATGGACAGAAGGTGATGCTCAGCCCATCGGTCAAGTTGTAGCCCGCGTCGGGCGGAGGGGCGTTCTGGTCGCGGAACCAGAACTGGAAATTCCAGGTCGAGCCCGGAGTGACGCTATTTCCGCCGCCGGTGAATGGGAACGAGCTCAGGTCGAGGCCCAGGCTCGCCGTTCCAGCCATGTTGGTCATCACGGCCGGGTTGATGCGCTGGGTCATGCCGCCGACGCAGCGCAAGCCGTTTCCAAAGGTGATCTGCACCTGGTTGTTTCCGTAGAAGAAGATCCCGGTCTTCTGCGGCGGGCATGCCAGGGCCTGCAGGGTCAGGTTGTTCGTTCCTATGTGAAGGTTGCCCGCTGATCCCATGACGCCGCCCGGCCCGGCGGTGTGCGGACTGGTGATGCAGTAGTTCGATACGGAACCACACTCGCATTCGTCCGGGGTCCCGTTCAGGTTGACGTCCAGGCTCGTGCCCAGGGCGAGGTCGCATTCGTCGACGATGCCATTGAGGTTGCAATCCACAAAGGGCACACAGTCGTCTGGCGTGCCGTCCATGTCGCAATCCGGATCACAATCATCGGGGATGCCGTTGCTGTTGCAGTCCTGGCTTGTGCCCGAGCTGAGATCGCAGGCGTCCGGGACGCCATTGGAGTTACAGTCAAGGCTCGTGCCAGAGGCGATGTCACATTCATCGGGGAGACCGTTGGTATTGCAGTCGGCACTGGCGCCGAAGGCCAGGTCACACTCGTCGGGGACATCGTTGTCGTTGCAATCCGGCGTCTCACATTCGTCCGGAATACAGTTCGCATTGCAATCCAGGCTGATTCCCAGGGAGATGTCCAGGTGATCGGGCCTGCCGTTCGTGTTGCAGTCGGGCGCGGTCGGCGTCACGAAGGATGTGGTCATGACCAGGTCCGTGGGCATGGCGCCGCTGGCCGTTGCCGACACGCTGGTCGGCAGGCCCGTGCCCTGATCGATGCTGAACAGGGTCACCTCGTCGCTGCCCTCGTTCGACACAAAGAGATGGCGGCCGCTGGGGTCCAGGGCGACGCCTCGCGGATTCGTCCCGGCCGTGCTGGAGTCGAGCCCGGTCAGATCTCCCGTCGCGAAATCCACTCCAAACGTCTCGAGCGCTCCGGTTCCCGCAGGTTCCAGGATGGCCGCGTAGGCGAAGTCGCCGGTCGGGTGGATCACGACTCCGGTGGGTTGGTCTCCCGTGACCGCACCGGGCGGCACTGTGGTGAGGCCGCCGGTGAACGCGTCGATGTCGAGCGGCACCACGCGATCGATGGCCCTGAGGGGAACGTAGGCGCGATCGCCAGTGGGAGAGAACTGTAGCTTGCGCGGATTGCCCGACAGGCCGATCTGAAAGTTTGCCCCGACGGCAAGGCCGCCTTCCACCATGAAGCCCTCGACGTGACCGGTCGCGCGCGAAACGTATACGAACTGGCCGGTCGGATCGGTCGTGATCGTGCGGACGTCGTTTCCGACGCCGCGTGTTCCGAGTACCGAGAGCAGGCCTGTGGCCTGGTCGATGGCGTAGGAGACGACGATGTCGAACACGTCCAGTGCAACAAAGAGGTACAGACCAGATGGGTCCACGACGGCTGCCTGGGGTGCCCCGGCTATGGCCTCCGTTGTCGGCGACAGGCTGAGCACGCCGCTGGGGACATCGATCGTGTAGGTGCTCACGACGTTGGCTCCCGCATCGACGGTGTAGAGAAACCGTCCGAGGGGGTCGGCCGCGAGGCTCCTCGGGCCCGCGCCGGTCAGGGTGTCGGGGCCGACGCTGGAAAGGCTGCCGCTGGCGTCATCGACTTCGAAGCCCGAGATTGTCGCGGCGCCCTCGTTCAGCGTGTAGAGGTGGCGACCCTGCTTCGTGAGAGAACCGGCGCCGCGCAGGGCGATGGCCGCGGGCGCATTGCGCGCCCGGATCGGGCGGCCCGCAGTCGGAGCAAGGGTGATCCCATCGATGGCGTAGCACGACACGTCCCGTGATGAACTGTTGCAGACGTAGGCCGAGAGACCAGACGGGTCGAAGGCGATCCGGGCCGGCCCCAGACCGGTCTCGAAGGTGCCGGGTATGCGCGTGGCGACGCCGCTGCCGGGGGCTATCGAATAGCCGATCAGGTCGCCATCGCCCGCGTTGAGCAGGTACAGCGCCGCACCGCCAGGGCGCAATGCCAGGTTCATCGGTTGATCGCCCGTCGCACGTGAGTTGATCAGGGTCAGCTCACCGGTCGCTCCATCGATCGTGAAAGTCAGGAGCAGGTCGACGTTCACGACCGAGACGTAGGCGTGGGTTCCACCCTCGTTAACGACGATGTCTCCCGGAATTCCAGGAGAGATGTCCGCGGGTGCCACGCTAGCCGTCAATTCGCCCGTCACTCCGTCGATGTCGAGCACCGCGATGTTTCGAGAGACCGCCTCGGTCACATACGCGAAGCGGCCGAGCGGGTCGAGGGCGACCTCGTCGGGTCCGGAGCCGATAACCAATGGACTACCGACCTGGGCAAGGGCGCCCGAGACCGCGTCGACGGAGTAGGTATGGACTGCGTCGTCGCCATATGCGGTGACATACAGAAAATCACCGGCCGCATCGAGGGCCATGTCGTGCGGTGAAATGCCCGTGGGCGTCGGAGCGAGTGGGCTGAGGCGACCGGTGGAGCCGTCGATAGCAAAGGTCGAGATGTTCGCCGTCGTTGAGTTTGCAACGAATAGATAGTTCCCGTTCGGATGGACGAGCGCCGCTACCGGACCCTCCTCGCCGACCGCGGCTGCCTGGTATCCTTCAAAGCTCAGGCGCCCGGTCGTCGGATCGACCGCGTAGATCGAGATGGTGTCGTCCGCATCGTTCATGACGTACATGAAGCTGGCGCGAGTGGACAGGTCGGCCTGGGCCAGGGACGGTGCCAGCAGCCCGGATAACAGGCCGAGGGCAGGAGCGAGCAGGGCGTCTAGGAGGTGAGAGCGGGCCATCGGGCTACCTTTCCGGGGACCATGGGGGACCGGTCATTCTACCCCAAGGCTCCCAGATCGGGGGGCTGATGCGGGCCCCTGTCCAGGTTGCCCTCACTTCGCTGGGCGGAATCAGGAGTTCGCGATCGTGTGCGATCCGCCTGGCCCGGCGCGATACCGCGATTGCGTGCTACGGCCATGTCGCCACGAACTGGAAAGATCGTGCCCGCCCCAGGGACCCGGGCGTCGCTCTGATCTTTCGCCAATACGACTGCAATACCCTTGCGGCCATTCGTATTTGAAGGGACGCGCCCTTGTCCGACCCCTGGTCGGAAACCTCGATTGTCTACATGTTTCAGTTCCGCACTACCGTCTCCGCCCTCCTGTTCATCGGTCTATCTTCTGCGACTGTCGCTCCCGCGGCACAGTCGGGCCATCTCTACGACCAGGTCGTCTCGGCGCTCGAACGGTGGTACTACGACAAGGAATTCCGTGCCCAGGAACTGCCGAAGCTCGCGGCCGAGTTTCGAGATCGAGCCCATGGTTCCGAGGATGCCAAGGCCGAGCGCGGCGTGATCAAGGAGCTGCTGGCCCGGATCCCGTCGAGTCACCTGGCGCTCATCAGCCTGGAGACCTATCGCCGGATTGGAGCAGAGCTCTCGAGCAAGGCGGTTCCGACCATCGGGCTCCAGTTGATCAAGCTGGACGGCCACTACCACGCCACGTGGGTCTACGAAGGTGGGCCTGCGGAACTGGCTGGTGTCAAGCGAGGGGACGAGGTGTTGAGCCTCGATGGGTTGCCGCCGGGCGCTAGCCCGCTCCTGGACTGGAGTACCGACGACGCTGCCCTGCCGGACGCGGAAATTCACGATGTGCTGGTCGATGAAGGGGGCCAGGTCGAGCTGAAGTTGTTGAGGGCCGTGGATGAGGAACTCAGCGTGACCATCGAAGTGCAGCCCTATTGCGGAGCACAGGCCGCCGAAGCCAGCGTAAGGATCATCGAGCGAGACGGGTTGCGCCTGGGATACGTGCACTTCTGGTACATACCCTTCGACACGCCCTCGGCCCTGCTGGAGCGGGTGCTGACGGAGGACTTTGCGGACTGTGATGGCCTGGTCCTCGACCTGCGCGGCCGAGGCGGTTCGGGCGCGGAGGTCATGCGCCTCAAGACCCTGCTCGATCCCGAGAATGGCAAGTGGCGACGTCCCCTGGTCGCTCTCATCGATGGGGCGACGCGCAGCGCCAAGGAAGTCATCGCCCTGGAGATCAAGCAACGGAAGGTCGGCCTCGTCGTCGGCGAACGCACGGCGGGCGCCGTGATCCCGGCTTCGTTTCGAAAGCTGAGTGGGGGCGCGGTCCTGATGTTTCCCTGGATGACGATCGGCAAGTACACGGATCAGATCGAGGGCAAGGGGGTTGCGCCCGATGTCGACGTGGCGGACCATCTGGCCTACACAGCGGGCGCCGACCCGATTCTGGTGGCCGGGATCGAGCGGCTCGTCGAGACCTGTGCCATCGTCGCTGCTGCGCGCTAGCTGCAACTGGCGACGTAGCGCCGATCGGCTATCGCTCGAACGGAAACTGTTGAGGACCCAATGGAGCAGACACTCGTTCAGATAGACGCGTTCACGAACGAGCCCTATCGAGGGAATCCGGCGGCGGTCTGCGTGCTCGAGGGCCCGGCCGACGAGGAGTGGATGCGTCTCGTCGCGCGGGAGATGAACCTGTCCGAGACGGCCTTCGTCTACCCGATCGAGGGGGGCTTCCAGCTACGCTGGTTGACGCCCCGGGCCGAGGTGGACCTCTGCGGCCATGGGACCCTCGCGACCGCCCACCTGCTCTGGGAAGATGGCCATGTGTCCTCGGAGTCGCCGATCCGATTCATGACACGGAGCGGCTGGGTCTCGGCGTCTCTGGAGTCCGGCTGGATCGTTCTCGACTTTCCCTTGAACCCCCCGCAGGCGGTCGAGCCGTCGCAGACCTTGCTGGCAGTGCTCGGGTTCACTCCAGTCTTCGTCGGGCACTATCCCGCGGGGACCCTGGTCGTCGCGCCCACCGACGATCTCGTTCGAGGGTTGAGGCCGAACCTCACTCTCCTCGAAGAACTCCCCGAGCCGAAGCTGTGTGTCACCGCACGGGACTCGACCGGGGAGGTGGACTTTGTTTCGCGCTTGTTTGCGCCGTCGCTCGGGATCCCCGAGGACCCGGTCAACGGGAACTCCCACACGGTGCTGGGGCCCTACTGGGCGGCGGAGCTGGATCGCCCGGAGTTGACCTCCAGGTACGTCTCGGAACGCGGTGGGCTTATCCGGGTCGAGCTGGCGGGTGATCGAGTCAAGATCAAGGGACAGGCGGTGACGGTGATGCGAGCGAGCCTGCTGTTCTAGTTCGGCGCTGGACGAGCGGTGGAGTGCCGTGCGCGCTACAGTACTGGCCATGGAGATCCACAAGAAGCTGCTCGCCGTGCATGGGGGAAGCGAAGTCCACTGGGTCGGTGATGGCTTTCCCGTGCGCACAGTCTTCTCCTACGATGAGCTAGGCGACCAGCTCAGCCCGTTCCTCTTGCTCGATCACGCTGGGCCGAGTCAATTCCCTCCGACCGAAAAGCGCCGCGGGGTTGGTGAGCATCCACACCGGGGATTCGAGACCGTTACGATTGTCTTCGAGGGTGAGGTCGAGCACCGTGACTCCTCCGGCGCCGGTGGAAGGATCGGACCGGGGGATGTGCAGTGGATGACTGCGGGCTCAGGCCTGGTTCACGAGGAGTTCCACGGCCGGGAATTCGCACGGCATGGAGGCGCGCTCGAGATGGTGCAGCTGTGGGTGAACTTGCCTGCAAAGGACAAGATGGTGAGTCCGCGTTACCAGAGCATCCTCGCTGGATCGATTCCGGTATTTGACCTGGGGCAGGGGCGCGGGTTCCTGCGAGTCGTCGCCGGCGAGCATGGAGGATGCCGTGGCCCGGCACAGACCTTCACTCCAATCAACGTTTGGGACATCTTGCTCGAGGACGATCAGCCGCTCGACCTGGCGCTCCCCGGTGGATTCAACGCGGCCCTCGTAGTCCTGCGTGGATCCCTGCGTGTCAACGAACAGGTGGTGAAGTCCTCCCAGGTAGCTGTGCTCAGCCGCGAAGGTGACACGATCCGGCTCGGCGAAGGTAACGGGTCACGGGCATTGATCCTCAGCGGCGAGCCAATCCACGAGCCGATCGTCGGCCAAGGTCCATTCGTCATGAATACCTCCCACGAGATCGCGGAAGCCATCGCCGACTATCGAGAGGGGCGAATGGGGCAGCTGAGTTAGGCCAGTCAGAGCGGGTCACGATCTCGATGAAGCGATCACGAGGCGCGAGGGCAAGGTCGTGCCTGACACCCTGTCCAGAATCGCGGTAGAGTAGTCCGCTCCTGGCCGCAATTGATTCGATGATTCAGTACGAAGGCACTCTCTATCGACCGCCCTCCGAGGCGGACAGCTTGATCCTGCAGGCCACGATCGGCTGTAGCTACAATCGCTGCACCTTCTGCGCCATGTACCGGGAAAAGCGGTTCCGTGTGCGCCCACTGGATGAGCTGGTACAGGAGATCCGCTGGGCCGTTCGGAATCTGGGGACAGTGCGCAAGGTCTTCCTCGGAGACGGGGACGCGCTTATCGCCAAGCCGGCCTTCTTGAAGGGCATCCTGGAGGAGCTATCACGACACTTCCCCGACCTCGCCCGGGTAAGCGTCTACGCATCCCCTCAAGCACTTCAGGTGCGTTCTGTCGAGGAGATGCGCGAGCTACGGGAAGCGGGCCTGTCGCTCTATTACCTGGGCATCGAGTCCGGGCACGACCAGGTTCTGGAGCGACTCGAGAAGGGCGTCGACGCGGCCGAGATGATCCGCGTGGCGCTCAAGGCGACGGAGGCGGGGGTGAAGCTCTCGACCATGGTCCTGCTCGGCGCGGGGGGCTTCGATCTGTCGCAGGCCCATGCCGAGGCTTCGGCAAAGGTCGTCAGCGCGATCGGACCGCGCTTTATCAGCACGCTTGTGATGACGCCCGTCGAGGGCACGCCCCTGTGGGACGAAGCGAGCCGGGGACTGGTGGACGAATTCACACCGGTCGAGCTCGCTCGGGAGCTACGCACATTCATCGCGGCCCTTGATGTCGATGGATCGATTTTCAGGTCGAACCATGCGAGCAACTACCTGACCCTGCGCGGCACCCTGAGAAAGGACCAGGCCGCGTTGTTGAGCGTACTCGACACGGCCCTGGCGGATCCTGAGCACGCCCCGTTCGCACCCGAATGGCGTCGCGGCCTGTGAGTCGCGATAGCCTCGACGACCTTCGACCGAGAAGACCAGTATCATGATCTCGACCCTTCTGCTCGCGCTCGTGAGCCTTCAGCCCCAGGTGCCAAGTGCGCGCGCGCGGGCGACCGCTGAATACGTGACCGAATCCTATGGTGATGGAGCCATCGAACTGATGGGCGAACTGGTGAGGTTCCCGACCTTCGCCCATGACGACGGCAGCGGGGTTGCGCATCCGGCATTCGCCGAGATGAGCGCCCACCTGAAGCAGGTCGCCAAGGAGTTCGGCCTCGATTTCGCCGACCATGGCGCGGTGGTGGTCCTGGGCCTGGGGGATTCCTCCGACCGGCTCGGGCTGGTCACCCATGGAGATGTACAACCGGCTGACGGGAGCAAGTGGGCCCGCAGCCCGTTCGAGCTCGATATGGAGAGTGAGCCGGGACGTCTCGTCGGGCGCGGCACCGAGGACGACAAGGGCCCGATCGCCTGTGCGCTCTACGCCATGCGCGGCATTCGTGAGAGGGGTCTACCACTCAAGCGACGAGTCGAGTTGATCATCTCTTATACGGAAGAGAGTGACTGGGCGCCCTTTCGAGAATTCCTCGAAGAGCATCCGGCACCGGCCCTGAACGTGGCATTCGACGCGTCGTACCCGGTGGTCGTGGCGGAGAAGGGGTGGTGTTCGATCAATGTCAGCCTGCCCGTCGAGACCGGTGAGGAGCGCGGTCAGGCGGGACGACCGACGCTGGAGTCGTTTACGGGCGGCTTCTTTCTGTCCCAGGTGCCCGAGGGTGCAGAGGCTGTCATCTCGGGCTGTACGCCGGAACTCGAGAAAGCACTGCGAGCGGACGCCGCGCGAGCCGGCGAGCTGCAGTGGACATTTGAGCGGGACGGGCGCGGGCTGGTCGTCCGCGTACTCGGAAAATCTGCCCACTCGTCGGAGCCCGAGCATGGCCGCAACGGGATCACGCACATGGCCGCCCTGCTCGGGCGCCACGACTGGCCGCCGACTGCCGCAGCGCGCATGTTGCAATTGATCGAGGAGCGTATCGGGACAGGGTTCTACGGCGAGCTGTTCGGGGACCTCGCCTATGAGCATCCCTTCATGGGCAAGCTGACCCTCTCCTTCGGGACGCTCAAGGTCCAGGATGGACGTCTGGTCGGTGGCATCAACCTGCGTCGTCCGGCTGGTCGAGACCGGGGCCAGGTCGAGCGCACCATCCATGAAGCCCTCGACTCCTGGCAGGCGCAGTCGGGTGTGGAACTCGAGGTTTCTACCTACCTGAGTGATCCACACATGACCCGTGATGCGGAGCATATTCCGGTGCTGATGGAGACCTTCCGCGCGTACACCGGCATCGCCCAGGCCGAGCCGATCTCCATCGGTGGCGGAACCCATGCACGCCTCGTGCCTGGCGGAGTGAACTTTGGACCGGCCATGCCCGGCGTGCCCTACACCGGGCACACGGAACACGAGTACATGACCCGGGACCAGTTCCTCCTGAATCTCAAGATGTACACGTCGCTTATCGTCGATCTCGCGACCGAATAGGCAGACTGCACGGCCACCCCCGAGGATTCCAGCGAAAGCCCGACAGATGACTCACCTGCGTTCTAGCCTTCTCGTGACCCTCTGCGCTGCCTCCACGGCCCTGGCGCAGTCCCGGGCGCGAGCACCCGAGCCCTACGCGTTGCAAGGCGTACAGGTCTCGCTTGACGATGACACACCTCGCACCCTGATCCTGCGCGATGGACGGATCGATTCGATTCTCGACGTCGACGCGGACCTGCCGCCCGGTTGCAAGCATCTGGATGGCGAGGGGCTGATAGCGCTCCCGGCCTTCGTGGACGCCTACACCCATACTGGCTGCGAGACACCCGATCCGGTGATCGATCTGGACCGTCCGGCCGATGTTATTGCGAATGCGCCGATCGATATGCGCCAGGCGAACCGCAAGGGGATACAGCCCGGATTCGCCTCGGTGGACGTGCTGGCGTTCGGCGAGACCGGACCCGAGAGCCACCGAGAGGCGGGCTTCGGATTGCTCCTCAGCGCTCCCGCCGCGCAGATACTGAGCGGAAAGAGCGCACTGGCAACGACCCGCGATGGGGCCGTGCGTGACGCCGTCGTGCGTGCCGAGGTCTTCCAGCACGCTGCATTTCGTGCTTCGGGGTCAGGCTATCCCAGCACGAAGATGGGCTACCACGCCCAGCTGAGGCAGCTGTTCTATGACGCCGACAGACATACGCTACTCGAGTCCAGAATCGCGGATGGCCGGGGCGGCACCCGGCCCAGCTTCGATCGCGACCTGGATGCGGGTGCCGAGGTTCTTGCGAGGCGGATGCGGCTGGTCTGCGAGGCGGAGACGGTTCGAGACATCCGGCGCTGGATTCGGCTGGCCGACGAGTTCGGGCTCCAGATTGCGATCAGCGGTGGGCGCGAGGCATGGAAGTGTGCGGACGAGCTGGCCCGGAGGGACATCCCCGTGTTCTTGACCTTGAACTGGGGCGATGAGGTCGACGATCCGGACGAGGGTGAAGACGAGAAAGAGGCGGACGACGCCAAGGGGGAGGCCGACGATCCCGATGAAGGCCCCGATGGCGAGGGCGAAGATGGGGATCCGGCGGACGGCGACGTCGCTGGCGCAGAGAGCGACCAGGAAGCGGACGAGGAGGGCGAGCAGGCTGACGACGATACGGACGAGTGGCTTTATGAGGAGCCCCTCGGTGTGCGTCGGGAGCGGCGCAGGCTCTGGGAGGAGGGGCGCGATTGTGCCCTGCGGCTAGACGAGGCCGAGGTACGTTTCGCCTTCGGATCTGGCGGCGAGAAGCCCAAGGCGCTGATGAAGAACATCCGCACGCTGGTCAAGGAAGGGCTCGGGCGGGACGTCGCTCTGGCCGCCCTGACAACTGTTCCGGCGGCGCTTCTGGAAGTGGGGGCGGCCTTCGGTGAGATCAGTCCCGGACACAACGCGACCCTGGCGCTCTGGACACGAAGCCCGTTCAAGAAGAAGGCCAAGGTGGCCTGGTTGTTCGTGGATGGCTTCGCCCACGATCTGGAGGTCGAGGATGAAGAGGATGCGAGCTCCGAGGGGCCGGCGGAGGATCTGGATCTGACGGGTACCTGGGGACTCCAGGACGACAGCGACGAATCGAGTGACTCGGTCCTGGAGCTGGAGATGGATGCCGACGGGACCTTGACGGGAACGATCGAGTTCGAGCTCGGCGGCAATGATATGAGCGAGGACGTTGAAGGGACCGTTTCCGGCAACGAAGTACGCATGCATGTATCCCTCTCGGTCGGAGGGATGGATATCAAGTCCACGCTCGAGGGCACCTACGCGGATGGGGTCGTCGCGGGCGAGATGACCATCGTCACGCCGGGTGGCGAACAGTCCAGCAAGTTCACGATGACACGGACGCCTGAGAATGGCGAGAAAGGGGGCGTCTGATGACACGGCTCCTCAGGCAGACGGGATCGCTCTTTGCATTGGTGTGCACCCTGGTTCCCCATGGCCATGGGAGTGACCACAGCCATCCGTTCGAGATCGATGCCGGGCGTGTTCCGTCGATCCAGGTGGATGGGGATTGCTTCATCGAGAACGTCACCATCCATGACGCCATTCAGCCTGCCTTCGTCGGCGACGTGCAGGTCGAGGGCGGCAAGATCGTGGCCATCGGCGACCTGCAAGCTCCGGCGGGTGTAGAGGTCCTCGACGGCAGTGGCATGCACCTGGCCCCCGGCGTCGTGGACTGTCACTCGCACATCGCCATCGAAGGAGGCGTCAACGAGGGCACCGTCACCATCTCTTCAGACGTCTCGATCGAAGACGTGGTGCGCGCCGATGACATCTCCATCTACCGCGCCCTCGCCGGCGGCGTCACGACGGCCCGGCTCCTGCACGGATCGGCCAATGCAATCGGCGGCAGGCACGAGGTCATCAAGCTCAAGTGGGGGCGCACGGCGGATGAGCTACGCTTCCCCGGAGCGCCACGTGGAATCAAGTTTGCGCTGGGGGAGAACCCGAAGCGATCCAACTGGGGTAGCAGGGGTAACCGCTTCCCCGGCACGCGAATGGGTGTCGAGGCGGTCTTCTACCGGGCCTTCGAACGCGCGCGCGAGTATCGGGCTGAGCGGCGTGCCTACGACGCCCAGCTGGCCGCCGGCGGAGACGCGCCGCCGCCGCGGCGCGATATTCGGCTCGAGGCTCTGGTGGGCATCCTCGATGGGGAGATCGAAGTGCATTCCCATTGCTACAGGATGGACGAGATTCTGATGCTGATCAGGGCCTCGCAGCACTTCGGCTTCGGGATCGCAACCCTTCAGCACGTCCTCGAGGGCTACAAGGTCGCCTTCGAGATGGCCGCGGCCGACGTTGGCGGCTCGACCTTCTCCGATTGGTGGGCCTACAAGATCGAGGCCTACGACGCGATCCCGCACAACGCCGCGCTGATGATGGACGCCGGCGTGCTGACATCGATCAACTCGGACAGCGGCGAGATGATCCGGCGCCTGTATCAGGAGGCGGCAAAGAGCGTGCGCTACGCGGGCCTGGATCGAGTCGAGGCCCTGCGACTGGTGACGCTCAATCCCGCCTTGCAGCTAGGTATCGGAGAGCGCGTCGGTTCGATCGAGGTCGGCAAGGACGCCGACCTGACCCTCTTGAACGGCGACCCGTTATCCGTGTTCTCCCGGGTCGAGTGGACGATGGTCGACGGAAAGATCGAGTTCGAGCGAATCGATGCCTTCGAGCTGGACGGGGACACCGACCTTGCGTCCAGTGCTTCGGCGATCGATGACGAGCCCCAGAGCCCGACCGGCCTGGATCGCAGCGCGCCCATTCTCGCGCTGGTTGGCGGCACGATTCACCCGGTCAGCGCCCCGAAGATTCCAGATGGGGTTGTACTCGTCCAGGGCGGCCACATCCTTGCCCTCGGCGATGATGTAGCGGTTCCTGACGGCGCGGAAGTTGTCGATGTCACTGGACGGGATATCTGGCCAGGCATGATCTCGCTTCAGAGCCGAGCCGGAATTCACGAGATCGGCGCGGTCGCGGCCACCAACGATGTTTCCGAGATCGGAGGCAACCAGCCCGATCTGCGCGTGACGGCTTCGATCAACGCGGACTCCGCGCATATCGGAGTCACCCGTCAGAACGGCATCAGCCGCACCCAGACCACTCCCTCCGGCGGTCTCATGCGCGGCCAGTCGGCGGTCGTGCGGCTACTTGGAGATACCTGGGAGGAGATGCTGACCCTCGATCGGGACATGCTGCATCTGAGCTTCCCACGGGTGCGCAATGACGCCGACGACAAGGACGAGGGTGATGACCGCAAGGGGCTGGCGAAGTTGTTCGAGCAAGCGCGCGAGTACGGCCGCGTTTGCGCCGAGGCTGATGCGCAGGGCCTCGCCGCGCCTCCTTACGACGCACGCCTGGCAGCGCTCGCACCCTTCGCACGCGCGGAGAAGCCCGTCGGTATCGAGGCCAGCAACGCCCAGACGATCTTGTATGCGCTGCGCTTCATCCAGGAGCTGGAGCTGGACGCGGTGCTCTACGGCGCGCGCGAAGCCTGGAAGGTCGTCGATGCCCTGGCTGCCGCCCAGGTGCCGGTGGTGCTCGGACCGATCTGGAGCGTGCCTCGCTCCTCCTTCGATCCCTACGACGCTTGTTTTGCAAACGCCGCGGTCCTGCATCGGGCGGGCGTGCCCTTTGCGATCATGACGAAGGACCAGGACAATGAACGCAACCTGGCATTCCAGGCGGGCACCGCGGTGGCCTACGGGCTGCCGCACGATGAGGCCGTGCGAGCGGTGACCCTCTACCCGGCTCGCATCCTGGGCCTGGAGGATCGGCTGGGAAGCCTGGCCGTCGGAAAGATGGCGGACATCGTGGTCACGCGCGGGAGCCTGCTGGAGATCACTGCTCCCGTGGAACTGATGCTGATCGATGGTCAGCGTGTCGATCCACGCGACAATCGCCAGGAGCGCTTCTATACCCGCTATCGGGATCGGCTCAGATCGAAACAGGCGGCCGGCCAGGCCTCCTCACCCGCCCCAGGGGCGGGCCATCCGGCGACTAGCCGGTAACTACCACCAGGACGGCGATCAGGCCGATCCACAACACGATTCCCAGCTGGCGCTCGAACCGGCGCCGGTCGGGAATTCGCTCGGGGGCGGTTGGGTGAGTAGCTGTCTGCATGGAAGTGGTATCCGTTGCCTCTCTCCTCTAGTTAGGCTGGGCCATCGAGAAACAGCGTTTTTGTTCCTGACTGCGCTGTAGCCCACTGTGGGCTCGATGGAAGCGGTTTCTTGAAGGGGCCCCCTCACGGGGTCTACGACTGATGGATACGAAGCAAATCGATGTGACCTGTCCCTGTTGTTCGACCGTTTTGGCGATCGACGTTAGAACGGCCTCGGTGCTGCGCACCAGCCCCCCACGCGAGGTGGGAGATACGGGCAAAGCGGATCTGGACGAGGCTCGCTGGGACGATGCGACCGAGCGAACTAGTAATAGGACGGAGACAAGCCGGTCTGAGTTCGATAGCGCCCTGGAAAAAGAACGCTCTCGAGAGAGCGACCTCGACGCATTGTTCGAGAAAGCCAGACAAAAGGCCCGCAAACGGACCGAGGGCGAGGGTCCGAGCCCTCTTTGAGTCCCATCAAATCAGCCCAGGAAACCAACGGGCCAGGCCTGGATCAGACCTGATTGGGCCTCCCGCTTACAGCCAAAAACGTAGCCCTTACAAAGCCGGGCGGGACGTCTCGACCAGGCCGCGGGTAGCCGGCCGATCTGGACGATACGCTGCCGTATTGGCCGCGCCATGCAAACAGCCACGTCAGAAGATTGATGACCAACAACCGATACAGGGCCGTGAAGGCCTACAAGAACCCCGAGTTCCTGGCGAGCCCGGACGCCCGTTCTCTGCGCATCCTGTCCGAGTACATGGAGCCGGCCACGCGCTTTGCCGAGATGGGGCTGCGCGACACGATCGTGTTCTTTGGCTCCGCGCGGATCCTGCCGCGCGATGAGGCCGAAGCGGCCCTGGCCGAGGCGCGCAAGTCAGGAAAGGACGTGGAATCGGCCGAGATGCGGCTCGAGATGTCGCGTTTCTACGAGGACACCCGTGAACTCGCCCGCAGGCTAACGGAGTGGTCGAAGTCACTGGATGGAACGGACCATCGCTTCGTCGTCTGTTCAGGCGGCGGACCGGGGATCATGGAGGCCGCCAATCGCGGCGCCTCCGAAGCGCGCGGCGAGAATATCGGCCTGAATATCTCGCTCCCGTTCGAGCAGAACGACAATCCGTACATCACGCGTCGCCTGTCGTTCGAGTTCCACTACTTCTTCATGCGCAAGTTCTGGTTCACGTACATGGCCAAGGCGATGGTCGTGATGCCTGGCGGGTTCGGCACTCTCGACGAGTTCATGGAGACCGTGACCCTGGTTCAGACCCTGAAGATCAAGAAGAGCCTGCCGATCGTCCTGTTTGGCAAGAGCTTCTGGAATGACGTGATGAACTTTGACGCCCTGGCGCGTTACGGCACGATCAGTCCAGAGGACCTCGATCTGTTCTTCCAGACCGACTCCGTGGACGATGCGTATGACCACCTCGTGAAGGAGCTTACGGAACACGCCCTCGCCCAGCCGGAGGCCGGGCTCTAGGCCGCGAATGAGTAATCCCTGGCCAGGCCTGGCCAGGTAGGAGCCCGATCCAGGCGGCGCACGCGCGGACCTGAAGACCGACCTCGGCCGCGTGGCCGAGGACCGGTCGGTGGTTCCGATCTGGATCAGGGTCGGCAACCCGACCTCAGGCAATTCTTCCCGCGTCCCGTTCTTGCAGGCGTGGCCGGCGGGCCCTTAAATGGGCCCCCATGGAGCCGCTGACCTTGCTGGTCGTATCGACCCTGATCTCCGTCGTGATTGCCGCACTCGTATTGTGGCTTGGAACGTCGTGGATCGGTACCCGTCTCAAGTCCGAGGTTCAGCACGAGTACGATCAGAAACTCGTTGCACAGCGCGCCCACTGGGAGGCGCGCGATGAAGCCGAGCGCGCGCGTATCCTCGGTCCTGAGCGACAGCGAGTGACCGAGGTTCTCGTTGAACTCTGCGCACGCTGGGTTGGCATCGGCGAGTGCATTACCGAGTGCGGGATCACCAAGCGTGGTTCCGTCGAGCGTAGCCGCTTCGCCTATCGAGACACGTTTACGAAGGAGCTGGCCTACTTCGATGACTACTTTCGACCGCGGCGTGCCTTCCTGGACGAGGCGACCGCTGAAGAGGTCACTCGCACTGTTTCTCGCATGCGAGCCGCGGAGCGAGAGCTGAGTGGCACGCTGCGTGACGAGGAGAACGTGGACGCGGCCGGTGCCATGAAGGAGATCGCCAAGACCTTCGAGCTCATGTCGGAGCAGGCCGCGGCCGTCGCGGATCTTCTCGAGAGCAAGTGCCGCGCGGCGCTCCACTCCTGAGATCAAGGCCCGGTCAGGGGCCCGACCGATCCCATGGCCGGTTCCCCGAAACGGTCGACGCCCAAGTCGAGCTGGCGCTCCTGGGCGCCGTGGACCCGAGGGAGGCCGGTCGAGCGCCGCTCTCGTCCCGGCCCGGCGAAGGATTCTCGAGGGTGTAAGCTGGTTTCTCGAGGGCTGAGGGCCCTTGCCCCAACGTTCTGGTCGCCGGTGGCAAGAGGTCCATGTACCCACCTGATGGACCCGACCACGCACACACAGCTCGAAGACCTGATGAGCCACTCCGACTGGCTGCGGGCGCTGGCTCGGAGACTGGTGGGCGATCCGGGGGCCGCCGACGATCTGGTGCAAGAGACATGGTTGGCGGCCATGCGCAGACCTCCGGATCCGGATCGGCCGGCGAGGCCATGGTTGGCAGGGGTGATGCGCCGCCTGGTGGCGATGAGAGCGCGCGGCGAGGCGCGTCGCGTGAGACGGCAGCACGCTGCGGCACAGCCGGAGGCCCTGCCCTCCACCGCAGACATGGTCGAGGAACTGGACACCCAGCGCCGCATCGCGCAGATCGTGCTCGATCTGGACGAGCCCTACCGGACCACGGTCCTCTTGCGCTACTACCGCCAGATGTCCGCGGCCGAGATCGCCCGGCGCCAGGGCATACCCGCCGGCACCGTTCGCTGGCGCTTGCGGCGTGGGCTCGAGGAGCTGCGCGAGGAACTGGATCGCGAGTGGTCTGATCGGCGATCGTGGTGTCTGGCGCTCGTCGGGCTCGAGCGCGCCTGGCAGGGGGCCGGGGTCAGCGCCGGGATTCAGGTCACATCGGGAGCAGGGCTTTCATGGCTTTCGTTTCTCACGACCCTCCAATGGAGCGCGTTGCTGCTCCTGACCGGAGTTCTGGGTTGGCTAGGATTGACACTGCTCGCGCGTGACGTGGCGTTGGAGCGTGGTCCCGCCCTCCCATCCACTAGCGCGGATACACATGCGGATGTACCGGTCGACCGGATGCTCCCGGCCATCGACGGTGCCGGGCCGGAGGTGGGCCGGACCGCCCTCATCGCCCGGGGCGGCGAAAGCCCGGCCGCTACCGTCCCCGCCGAGCGGACTCACAAGCTGCGTCTCCTCAACCCAGACGGTTCTTCGGGCAAGGGACTGCAGGCCGTGTTGATCGCAGGTGATGGCCGCGTGAGCGAGGGCGTCACGGACCACCAGGGTTTCCTGGATGCGGGGCCGATCGACCGAGCGGCAACCCTCTACGTGAAGCGGCCAGATGCATTCCTCGAGCGCATGTTCCTGGAAGCCCACTGGCCGATAGCGGATGGAGCGGAGAGGGCGGGAGATGTGGTCCTGCGACTGACCCTCGGTTCCGAGCTCTCCGGGCGCCTGTCGGTTGCCGGCCGGGCTCCCGAGGCGGGCCTGGCGTTGAGTCTCACGCGGGATCAACCGCTCTTCGGGGAGGAGGATGCTCCGGAGCCCGTGCGCGAGCGCATCCGGTCGGCGCGCATCGCCCACTGCCGAACGGCGCAGGATGGATCATTCAGATTCGTGGGACTGGCCGCAGATTGGCACGGCACGTTGCGATTGCCGCGTGGGTATCGCTTTGCGGACGCTGCGACGTCAGAAGGACGGGTGATGCCGATCTCGGGGCCGGCGACAGGCCTGCGCCTCGCACTCGACGCCGGACGCCAGCTAACGGGACGCCTGGCCGGACTGGACGACCGAGCCGCGATCGCCCAGGTCGAGTGTGTATTCGAGCAAGCGGGGGGCCGGACGACCTCCGTCGTTCTCGAGACGGATAGGGATGGGTGCTTCCGGACGGCGATCCGCCCATCCTTCGTCCGTGTGGTCGTACGCGCTCGGGCGCCGGGGCTGGTCGGTCTGGCGGCGGGGACCCTCGCTGGAGAAGGGCACGTGGATCTCGGGTCGGTCGAGTTGCAGCGCGGCCGAAGGATGGTGGTCGAGGTCGAGGGTGCGGCAGGACGACCCCTGGTCGGGGCGGACGTGGGCGCACTCGCCAGTGATGGCAGTGGCCCTCGGTGGACCGGCCAGACGGACTCCGCGGGACAGGTCGAGCTGGACTTGCCGGCTGGAATGACATTCGATCTGACGGTGGATGCGCTCGGGTACCGGGGACGGCAGGTTGTCGCGGGTCACGGTGAGCGTCTGAGGATCGGCCTTTCAGCAAGCCCCCTCTTGAGGGTCAGGGTGATCGACGCGGGGGGTCGTGGGCGAAAGACGAGCCTGCGCATCGCGGGACAGCTCTTCGTGACGGACCGGACGGGGAGCCTGGAGACCGACGAACTCGACGGAGACGAGCGCCTCGAGATTCAGGCCCTGGGGCCCCTGGGAAATGTCCTTGCCACGGAATCTGTCGAGCTCATTGGACCGAACGAGTATGACCTCGAACTCCGCATGGACACACAGCCTGCGGTCTTCGCCGGAAGTGTGCGCGATGACACAGGGCGCGCCGTCGTCGGGGCGGCTATCCGATTGACGGAAGCGGGCGGAGAGAGCTGGCGACTACGGACGGACCGTGAGGGCAATTTTAGCGTACAGCACGGTGAATTCGGCCCTGTGCGGGTCGAGGTCTCGAAGGCGGGATTCGAGGACCTGGTGCTGGTCGGGGTGGGGATCGCCTCGGGGCAGGAACGTGACTTCGTCCTGCGGACCGCCGACCGGGAGTGAGGGCCGTCAGCGCCCACTCCCGGCTCGATGGGTGTTCAGTCAGTCCTGCTCGTGACCTCGAGCAGGTGGTAGCCAAACTGGGTCTTCACCGGCCCCTGTACTTCGTTGACGGGGGCACTGAAGACGACCGTGTCGAATTCCTTGACCATCTGGCCCGGGCCGAATTCACCCAGCGCGCCACCCTTCTGACCTGACGGGCATGAGGAATGCTGCGCGGCGAGGTCGGCGAAGCTCTCGCCGTCAGCGATCTTGGTCTTCAATTCGCTGCAGAGGGTCTCGGAGTCGACGAGGATATGGCGGGCGCTGGCGCGGGGCATGGAAAGTCTCCGTGGGATTCAGTGGGGGGGTGGAAATCGTGGGGCCGGACATTCTGCGCCGCCGGGGGCCGCTTGTCATTCTCCGGACAGCAGTTCGTCGAGGGTCGTCTCAAACCTCTCGCGCAGGCGGTCGTGGGCCGCGCCGGTAGCGGGCCCCGAAAAGCCTGTGTAGATGGCCTGTGGTTGGCCCGCAGCGTCGAGGAACACGAAGGTCGGATAGGCGCGTACCCGATCGAGGAGCGGGAAGGCCTGGGTTGCAGCTTCCTTGTCCGAAGGGCCTGCGATGAGGATTGGGTAGTCGAGCTGCTTGTGGGATCTGTACTTGCGCACCACTTCGGCATTGCGCTCGAAGCTGTCACCAAACTCGAAGGCCAGGCCGAGGATCGATAGGCCACGCTTCCGGTATCGCCGGTCCAGGTCGCGCAGGTAGGTCGACGCGTCGTAGCAGTTTGGACACCAGGTGCCGAAGAGCACGAGGATCCGTGCGCGGCCGGCAAATGCGGGGTCATCGATCGAGCGTGGTGTGCCCTCGAGGTCCGGGAAGACCACGTCGCCCAGTTGTGTGCTTCCGGTCCATTTCGTGAGGCCGAATGGATCGGGAAGTGCGGCGTCCGGGTCGCGTTCCGCCGTCCAGGTCTCGTGCCACGTGTCCCGCGACCAGAAATCACCGGTCAGCGTGCCGCTCTTGGTCAGCTGGGCGCGAAACAGGAATGCGTGCGCCCCGTCAAAACAGGATAGGGCCAGCCGCTTCCCATCGAACTCTCCCGCCAGGAAGCGGTAGTCGCCCAGGGTCGTCAGGAAGGTCCCCTGGAGGCCGCCCTGTTCGTGTGGTTCGAAAATCCCCACCGAGGGCTCACTGCTGTCGGCGAACTGAACGGACCAGCGGCCCGATACCGGCTCCAACCCTTCGCCCGTGAGCGATTCGATCTCCGGAAAACGCGCCGCCCTCCCGGCGCGCGCCTGGAAGGCCATTCGGGTCCAGCGCTCGGGACCTCGGTAGCGCTTCCACTCGCCTTGCAGCTCGCGCCCGTCCGCTGAAACCCGTGCTCGAATCTGGCTGTCGTAGGGATCCAGGTGGAGCGTCATCTGGCCTTGCTCGACCTCGACTCGGGCAATGGGCAGGCGTTCTTCGCCGTTGATGATCGAGGCGGCCCAATCCGCGTCGGTACGCACCACTTCGAGACCGAATGGAATCCGGCCGCCCGGACTCTCCAGCCACGCGTGCCAGGCGCCAGTGATCGGCTCATGCGCGTCCGCATCGGCGCCGGCGCTGGCCGCGAAAGTTCCAGTGCCAGTCAGAATTCCAGCCAGCGCAATGGATGAGATGAGCATGGGGCAGTCCTGTCGCTCAGCGATTCCACCAGGCGCGGTTGCTCGCCTCGAGCGGGGCGAATCCAAATATCACATCCGTGTCGCCGTCCAGATCGAAGTCTCCGAGTGAGATGTCTTGCCCGTCCTGGGTAGCGAGGGTGATGGCTGCCTGGGTAAAGGCACCGCCGTCGTTGTGCCAGAGGAATATCGCGGGCGCGGCGCCGCTCGCGTTGCCACGCAGGGCAAGGATTTCGGGAAACTTGTCCCCGTCGAGGTCGCGCAGGGCAACGCGGCGCATGTAGCCCACGGCGAGGTTCTGAAGTGGTGTGAACTGCCCGGTTCCGTCGTTCAGCCAGGGCACGACGCCATCGAACTGAGTTCCGATGACCAGGTCCTTGTCGCCGTCGAGATCGACATCATCGATGGCGAGGGAGCGGGCGCTGCCTGTTGCGAGTTGCTGGTTCGTGTCCAGGAAAATACCGGTACCTGTGTTGCGGTAGACCCGCGCCGGCCCGCCGGAGTGCTGCACCAGGACCAGGTCGAGATCGCCGTCGGTGTCCACGTCCACCAGGCCCAGGTCATTGGTGGCGGTACGGACGATGCCCTTGCCATTCTGTGGCAGGCGCACCGGAGCGTCGAAGCCGGCCCAACCCTCGGGATCTGGACCCGGATTCAGGTAGAGCGTGTCCGGTCCCGACTGGTTGCCGACCACCGCGTCCAGGTCACCATCGGAGTCCACGTCGCCCAGGTCCAGGGCGACGCTGACCGCGCTCAGGTTGGAAAAGGTGTGGGTCGGCTCGAGGCCCTCGAAATTGCCCGTGCCGTCATTCATGAAGACCAGCAAGCCCTCGCGGCGGGTCAGGACCAGGTCTCGATCACCGTCACTATCGATGTCGGCGAAGACCATATCGGTCACCCTGCCCGCCAGAATCGAAACTGGCGACGCCTTCTCATCGAAGGTCTCACCGTCCGTGTTCATGAACAGGTCCGCACGACCTGCCTTGCCCGCGGCCAGGTCCAGGTCGCCGTCCCGGTCCAGGTCCTCGGTCGCAAGCGAGAAGGTCCCGCCCTCACCGAAGCCATCCGACGCGGCCATCAATGTTGATGTGCCCCAGGTTCCCGCCAGGGATCCCTCGTAGACCAGAGTGCCTCCAGTCGGCATCGCGACGGCCAGGTCCAGGTCTCCATCGCAGTTCCAGTCGCCCGTGACAATCGTGCTGACCGGGCCGCTCACGAGGCAATCGACAGGGTCGAATGTGCCACCGTGGAGGGTGGGCAGGTCCAGGTCGAATGGCTCGTAGTCGTTCAGGAGGACGCGCACCTTGTTCGCGCCGCCGGCAAAGAGGTCCGGCCGTGCATCCTGGTCAAGGTCACCGAAGGCGAGCGTGTCGGTGATCGAGGCAGGGAAGGTCTGTCCAACCTCGAACATTCCCGCTCCGTTCCCCAGCCATAGCCGGTCAGAGCCGGAGTTGCCCGCCATGATGTCCAGGTCGCCGTCCAGGTCGACGTCCGCCACCGCCAGTACCCGAGTCGTCGCTTCGCCGAGGGTCGCACCTGCGACGAGGCCAGCCATCCCATCGTTGCTCCAGAGCTGATTCGCGCCGTCGCGTGCCGTGATCAGGTCGACGTCGCCGTCCCGGTCGAAGTCTCCCGCGGCAACGTCCATGCACCCTTGGCCGTAGCTCAGCGCGTCAGACGGAAAGGCTCCGCTACCGTCGTTCAGGTGAACGCGCAGCGCGTCTTGACCCGCAGCGATGATGTCGAGGTCGCCGTCACGATCCAGATCCGCGAGGGCCAGTCCCGATGTGTGCTCCAGGACCGGAAGAATCGTAGATCCCGTGAAGACGGGCGTGCCCGCCCCGAGCCAGACCTGATCGTTGCCCTCGGTCCCGATGACCACGTCCATGCGGCCGTCGTTGTTCAGGTCCGCCACGGCCATCGCCGTGGCCGCCGCAGCACCGGATGTCAGGCCGCCATGAAAGGTCCCGTCGCCGGCACCTTGCCAGACTTCGAAGCCCCCGTTCGAGCGCGCCACCACGAGGTCCATGATCCCGTCGAGATCGATGTCCGCCTGCGCCGCATCGCTCGCGGGGCCGGACGAGACCTGCGGGCCCGCGACCAGACCGGGGACGATGTCGATCGGCAAGCTGGCCTCGACCGTTGCGCCGGTCGCGCTGTCGGCGATCGCACCGGGGGCGATACCTGGCGACACGTCGATGCCCGATGGTGAGTTCAGTTCATTCTGCCCGGGCGAGTGCTCCTGGCGGGTCTTCAACGCGGCGCCGTCCGCGAGCACGATCGTGATTTCGTGGGCTTCTGGCCCGTTGACGAGGACCGCGCCCGGGCCGAAGAGATCACCCAGGACAGCCAGCTCCAGGGCGCTCGCGTCCGTGGCGCCGATGCTGACGGGTGCATTAAATGGAACGACGACCCTGTCGCCCACATTGGGGGTACTCGAGCGGTCGAGGTCGTAGTAGCGAGCCAGGCCGGCTACGATCGGGCTGGTTGCCGTCGTTCCGCCGGATCCAGAGCCGGTGCCACTCCCGGTGCGGTAGCAGCTAGCGAAGGTGACACTACAAAGAAGCAAGACAAGGGTGCGGGTGGCCATGGGCGCTGCTCAGTGAGATCCGGTTCGGCGCGGGCGAACCGTCAGGATGGGGGAGCTGACATAGCCGGTTCATTCTAACGATCGTGCTCGAACCCTTGTCAAGCAAGCTCCAAGGGGGGGCGTTCCGTCCGGGGAGACGGGGCTTGCACGCGACCGTATACTCCCGGCACTCTGGCGCTCGCTCTACACCCTGCGAAATCAAGACATGAACAAAGCCCAGTTTGCCGCGTTGACGGCCGCCCTGCTCGCCTGCTCGACCTCGGCCCGCGCTCAGGGCTGGGATGGGTCGCCGGCCTCGGGTAGTGCTGTCCGGCACCTGGCCCCCGGGTTCACCTGGGGCCCGGCACAGGGTGGAGCCGAGTCCCCGGCCTGGGACTGGACGCGGATCGATGCGATCGGCCCCGCGGGTGTGCCCCTGAGCAGGCCGGTCGCCGAGGGCCAGTGGCGCTTGTCCTACAGCTTCGAGATGAGCGAGTTCGACGGGCTGCGAGACGGGCGTGACGACCTCAGTAGCGGCATGTTGTTCGGCGCCGGGTTCAGCACCCTCCCGAGCGAAGCAACCTTCAACACCCATCGACTCGAGCTGGAGCACGGCCTCGGCGGCGGCTGGTCGGTCTTCGGTGCCCTGCCGTTCGTAGACCGGGAGATGCTCAACTGGGCCGCCATGGGATCCACCTCGTTCACGACGCGATCCAGCGGGGTCGGTGACGTCTCCTTTGGCACGGCGTACGATCAAATCCTGTGCAATGGTCGGTTGTTGCGCCTCAACCTGGGCCTCTCTATCCCGACGGGTAGTGTCGACGAAAGCGACGCCGATGAGAACGGGGCGGCCTTCTTGCTTCCGTACTCCATGCAGCGCGGAACCGGGACGCACGACGTGATGCCCGGGGTCACGATGGTCTTCCAGGAGACCTCCTGGTCCTGGGGAGTGAATGCCCAGGGTCGCCTGCATGTTGGAACCAATAGCGAGGGCTGGTCATGGGGGCCGAGCATGCAAGCATCGATCTGGGCCAGTCGTCCCTGGACGCGCCGCCTCGGCACGTCTCTGCGTCTGCTGGGCGATTTCTCGAGTGACCTGCACGGGGATGCTGATGGCGCCGACCCGACCCGCAACCCGATCGAGGGCGTAGGGGCTCAGGGCGGCGACCGGATCGATGTCGCGGGTGGCCTGCAGTGGCTGCTCGACGACCGGGACGGAAGTCAAAATCTGCTGACCGTCGAGGCGGCCGTACCCGTGGACCAGTGGCTGAAGGGGCCGCAGCTGACGATGGACTGGCGCCTGCTGGTCGGCTGGCAGTGGTCCTTCTAGGGCTGCCCCGGCCCCTGCACGCGGCTCCCGTCCGGGAGCCCCTTCGTGAATCGATGGACGTGGTCTAAAGGAAGCTGACGATTCGGTCGATAGCCTAGCGTTTCCTGTCCGTCGCAGGCGCGACCACCCATCCGGATCGTATGAGTTCAGCGGAGCCGCATACCACGAGGCCGTCGGAGACCTTCCAGGCGGTCGACAATTTGATCGACCGGTGCCGGGAGGTGCGCGATAACGTCGAACTTGTTGGCGGTGTCAGGTCGGCCGAGAAGGAGGCCGTCCTGCAGCGCAGCCTCGACGACGCCTTGCAGCGGCTGGAGCTGGTCTTGCGGGCGATCGGAGAGGGCGCCGAAAGCGTGGAGTCGCACGTTCGGCTGCAGCCCATCCCCACCGGCGAAGAACTGGACTCGGAGCTCGGTCGTGTCGAAAGCGTGTACCAGGGCTTGCAGGGCTGTTCGTGGACGGTCTCGCTCACGGAGCTGCTCAGCTTTCTCTCCCACGGACGAAAGACCGGGGTGCTCTGGATCGATGCGCTCGACGAGAACTACATGCTGATGCTCGAGGCCGGGCGACTGGTTCACGCCACGAGCGACAAGGCCCCGACTGGATCGCGCCTGGGCGAGGTACTCGTCAGTCTCGGATTCCTGACCCGATGCGACCTCGAGCAATTTCTCTCGAATGATGACGAAGAGTGCACCGGTGTGGTCGGTGAGGAGTTGATCAAGGCCGGGATGATCAGTGGAGAGGAGCTCGTCACGGCCCTTGCTCGCCAGATCCAGCAGCTCTTCTACGGGCTCGTGACCACCACCAATGCCGTATTCCGATTCCGCGAGGGGATGGAAGTCATGCTGGCTCACAAGGTCAGCATCGACATCAACGGGCTGCTGCTGCAGGCCGCTATCGCCCAGGATGAGATGGAAGCCGACCCGCTCGCCGCGCTCGGGCCCGACGCCTAGTCGGCCCCGCCGCAAGCGTCGGAACTGAGTGGGATCCCTTGTTGGTCGCCGACGGGGAAGCCTCGTCGCTTCCAGGACTTGCGATCGATCGAGCGCGGTCCGGGGCGTCAAATCCGAACGCGATCTGCCCAAGAGCTATATCGGCAAGGGTCTGGAGCGGTTCCTGGGTGCCAGATCAACACCGACTCCGGTCAGTTGTCCGGACTCAATCCACGGCATCGATACCCGGAACCCGCGACAATGCCTGTACGGCAAAGGCTGTGCCGTAGGGCTTGTGGTAGCTGTACAGGGGATAGTCCCAGAAGGACCCGTCCGGCTGCTCACAGACGCGCACTGCCTTGACCAGCGCCGGCCAGAGTTCCGCCTGCTCTTCCGCTGGGAGCTTCTCCAGCGCAATGGCCGCATACGCGTGCCCGTAGAGATAGAAGTAGCCCGAGATCGCATACCAGGATTCGTGCGGGATGGGTCGGCGCAGGGCGGCGCGCTGCAGGCTGGCGTGGCGGATGAAGAGGTCGCGCAGGCTCTCGACCATCGTGTCCAGTCGCGGGGGCGGCTCGCCAAAGAGCTCCAGAGCATGGTGGCAGACCGGGTTGCGACAGGCCGAGCCCTTGATGGCGTTGATGCCCATGCGCGGGCGATACTTGAGGTACTCGCCGTAGAGAAAGGCACCGTCCGGTAGGCGCGATCGCTTCATGTGTTCAACGGCTTTTTGCACGAGCTTCTCGGGCAGCTCCACGCCGGCGCTGCGAGCCCGGGCCATACCGACCATGACCGTGGCGGTCGTAAAGCTCATCGATGTGAATGAGGGCTGGAAGGTGGGCACTTCATCGAGGCTCAGGTAGCCCCAGCCGCCGTCGAGTGTCTGATAGGTGCCGAGCTTTTCTACCAGGCGCCTGCATGCGGCTCGGACGTCCTTTGCGCGCGGTCCCTCGGGATGTGCGATGAGATGCTCGCCAAACGCCTGCAGCGCGTAGCCGAAAGACCAGACGTTGTAGTGCTCCAGACCGCTCATGCGCTTGACGTCGTACTCCTCGAGCAAGAAGTCGAGGCCGCGCTCGACCGCGGTGCGGCCGGCGTCGCCGGCGAGGGCGCATCCCTGAAGAGCGCTCACGGTAAGCGCACTCGTCGCGACCTTGAAGGCGGTCTGGGATCCGGGCACCGAAGCCAGAACCTCGATCGGTCGTGGCGAGTGGTGGGTGCCCCAGGAACCGTCCGCCTGCTGGTTTTCGACCAGCCAGTTCACGGCGCGCTCCAGGGATCCGCGGACCTCGTCGAGGTCCACGCTGCCGTGCGCCTGGGGGGGCGCCTGCGGAATCTCGGCCTCTTCCTGAAAGCCGCTGCTGAGGGTCGCGCTGACCAGGACAAGGAGTGCGAGATGCGTCATTCGGTAGCTGCCTCCACATCGACGCTTACGCCCGTGCCGATGATCCAGCCAGGGGTTGCACTGTCGACCGCGATGTCAGCCGCAAAGGTGCCCTCGTCACCCTTGTGGCCGGTCGGGAAGGGCGAGACCGTCAGCCGCCCCTTCCAGTCACGGTCGTGGCCTCGCACCGGGCGCAGGCGAACCACGCTGCCATCACCGAGGGTGTCGAGTGACGACTCACTCAGCTCCAGGGCGACTGCCAGCTTGCTGGGCTCCACGACCAGCAGGACATCAGATCTAGGTGCGATCTTGCTGGCCCGTTCGAGGCGCGCGCGGGACTTGCCAGGGCGATAATCAGCCAGCTTGCCGTGCATCAGGATGCCGGCGCGCGGTGCCTTGATCGTGAGAAGTTCCAGATCGCGGGTCAGGCGTTGCAGCCGCTCTTCTTTCTTGGCGCCAGCGGCCAGCGACCGCTGCTCCGCATCCGAACGCGCCGCCTGGGCGACGGCCTGGTTGCGCACAAGATGTTCGACGGCTTGGGTCTCCCGGGTCAATGCTTCTCGGCGTGTCTCCAGGTCGTTGAGCTGCGCGATCTCATTGCGGTACTGGCGTCGATCCGCAGAGAGTGAGTTGCCGTCCAGGGTCAACTGGAGGTTGCGCTGGGAGCGCTTCAGGACGATCTCCTCCGTGGCGTCCGTCAGCTCGTCGGCCTCGTACATGGCCTCCAGCTGTGCCAGTTCATCCCGTTGATCGTCCACACGAAACTGCTCGCGCTGTTCCGACAGACCGTCGATGCGAGTCATGAAGCCCAGTTCCCGATTCTCGTAGCCGTCGAGCGTACGGCGGGTGCGATCCAGGCCGGCGCGTGCCCGGGCCAGATCTGCGACCGCGAGCTCCAGTGCAATGCGATTCTTCTCGAGCAGACCGTCGTGCGCGACGCGGGCTGACTGGAGCTCGAGCTCGGCGGATGCGATCTGCTCTTCGATCGAGCGGGTGTCTAGCCGGGCCAGGACGTCGCCCTCGACGACCGGTGTACCCTCCGGACGCACCTCCAGAACGAGCAGCTCGCCGTTGTAGGCTTCGGGCCAGAGGGACACGGCGGCGTGCTCACCCGGAATGATCCGCCCGGTCATGGTCGACTTCGTCGAGCCCGGCCCGGCCGGGCCTTCACCGAGTTCCGCGGCGGCGTCAGATGGAGTCGTCGAGCACCCACCGAGAGCGAAGGAGAGGCTGGCGACGGCGACGATTTGCAGAGCGGGCAAGACTAGGTTTCTCATTTCGAATCGAGACGCGGTGGGAGCCAACGGCGGGTGAGGGTTGGGGATGCGCTTCGGGGATTGTAGGGTCGTGAGCTCGGCGGAGTCACCCGGTCACGCCGCTGAATGCAAAAAACTGGTCACGTCAGGTGGCTGGACTTGGATCAGGCCGGACGAAACGTATCGCAAAGGTTTGGAAGTGCTCGAGACCCGCATTGTCGCTGCCGTCCGTCCCGACGAGAGGTCCACTCGGGTGGTGACCCGGGAATACCGTGCGCTGCTGGACCAGGGGACCGCATTGAGACCGGCCGGGGAGGCGCGGGACGATCCGTCATTGCTCTTCGCCCGAAATACCACACCGCGCTACAAGCTCGAGCTGTTCGATACCGTCTACTACCTTGGAAACCTGCTCTTCGACGAGAACATTCGCTTCTTCGTGGCGTACGTCGGACAGCGCAGCACCAACGGGCGGATCCGTAGTCTCTATCCACGCATCTTCTACAAGGACTACTCGCTGCTCTGGCGCGTGGCGACCCACTTCATTCGCACGGACGAAGAGAACTGGATCGGAAAGGGCGATCTGAAATGGGTGCGGGAGAACGGAAAGGACGAGCTCTATACCGCTGAGGAGACCACGAATCTGCCCTTCGAGATCCAGTCCGCGCTCGACGATCTCAGTCGTCGCGGCGGCAAGGTGCGGCGCGACGATGAGGCCGTGCCCCTGGTCCTGCGACGCGCTGGATCCGTCGACCGCAGTGAGCCGTACCCGGACTTCAGCAAACCCCGTCGGCGGGCCGAAGCCCTCTACAGTGTGAACGATGGCAGGTCTGTCGGTGTTCTCGAGCGAGAAGGAGATCCGCGTTCCGCGCGCTTCGTTCCGGGCTACGAGCCGGACTTCAAGGCTGGCATTCTCGAGGTGGAGACTTCCTTCAGCCGGCTCTACGGGGGCAAGCTCGATAAGTACCGCATTCTCTCCAGGAACAAGGAGATCCAGTTTCAGGTGATGGCCGCCAAGAAGCACGTCTGGATCAATCCGCCGCAAGCCATCACGACCGAACTGATGAGCTACGGCGTACGCACCGTGGATGTGGAACTGGACGAAGGATTCTGTGTACCCGGCTTCGAGTATCACTACCTCGATGACGGGTTCGACCCGCCCGAGTTCCATAGCCAGATTCCGCCTGGCTACGCCGGTGCGGCGAGCGATACGGATCCGGCGCGGGCGGATGCGACGCGCTGGATCGAGAAGCTGCCGGTCATCCGACGCTTCCGGCGGGAGGTGCTGGCCAAGCGGGGCCGGCGTTAGCCCGGATCGTTCACCAGGACTCGGGCTAGCGCGCGTCACTGGCGGGCATTCCGCCACGAATGGCACCCGCATTCGTCGATCCAAAATGGCCCGCGAAGAGTGGATCGAGTGGGCGGCTGTTGGGGACTGCCAGCCACAGGCGCAGCAGATGGCGCCGGCGCTCCGGCTCGCTGTGGTCCTCGAAGGCTGTGCGGCGGTGGAAGGTGACCCAGTTGTTGAGGAAGAGCATGTCGCCAGGCGCAAGGGTCAGGCGAGTGTAGAGGCGCGGATCCTCGGCGACGGACTCGAGAGTGTCGAGTGCATCGATCTGCTCGGGCGTCAGGCAGGGTGCATCGGGGGAGGCGTGGGCCCGGTCGATGAGTACACGCAGGAAGCTCGCGGCGAAATGTCCGTCGTGTTGCGAAAAGATCGGTTGCTCGACAAAGGTGTGCACATTGCCGGCGTCGACCGTGTGGCGAAGGTAGGGGAACGGGCCTTCCAGGATCTGGAGCGCGGCAGGGTGGCGACGCAGGAGCTCGTCGCGCAGGGTCATCGAGCTGATGATGTGGGTCTCGCCGCCAGCACTGGCAGGCACCAGGCACAGAAAACCGATCACGTCGCATCGATCCGTGTGGAAGCTGAGGCGTGCGCTCGTGTTGGGACCTCTCACCCGTGGGTCCCCGCGCCCGTGGCCTTCGTCGCGCACGGACAGCAGTCGCGTCCCCTGGGAATTCTGGGAGACAGGCGTCCCTATGTGCTGTGCCAGGCCCCAGAAGGCGCGCTCCACACCGTCGGCACCATCGACATTCGCCAGGTCGGCGAGGGGGATATCTCGCACGAGGGTTGTCCCTGAACCAGCCTCGAGGTCGGCCTGGAGCTGGGCCAGGCGCGGACCCAGCCGTGGGAGTTGAAATGTGCCCTGGTTCAGGTCTCCGCGCTTCAAATGGCGCGTCCCATCGACGGCATCGACGAGCTCGCTGGCCTCGGATGGCTCGAGCCGCAACTCCCAGTCTTCACGCTGGAGTAGCTCGCCGCCACGCCAGGCGGCGGGGTGCTTCGCGGCTGATTCCCGTGCAGGGCGATTCGGTTGCATCGTTCTTGGTCAGCCCTTTGTACAAGCTACGAGCCCGAGGCTTCGGATCTGGCCCGTTATACGATTATCTCCTGTATCCTGCCCTGGCGAGAGCTCGTACGGAAGCGGTGCTCTGTTCTGCACGGCGACGATGGTCCGTCGCCCGGCGTTTGGTCCCCAGGTACTGAATCATGATTGGCGTTCTCTTCACGGTAGGTCTGAGTCTGAGCTCGGTGTCCAGTGTCGACTGGCCGCAATTCCAGGGCCCGGATCGCAATGGCAAGGTAGACCTCAGCGGCGTCGACTTCGACTGGTCCGAAGGTGGGCCCGAGATCAGCTGGAAGGTAGATGTCGGCAAGGGCTACGGCGGCGCCGCCGTGCAGGGCGGCGAGGTCTTCCTGCTCGACCGCATCGTGGGCGAACGGGACATCCTGCGGGTCATGGATCTTGCGACCGGCGAGGAAAAATGGAGCGTGGACTACGAGGCGCCTGGCCGCTTGAACTTCCCGGGCTCCCGAACAGTACCGACCGTCACGAAGAAATACGTCTACACGATGGGCGGCTTTGGTCGGCTGCACTGCTTCAGCCGCAAGACCCAGGATGTGGCCTGGAGCGTGAACCTCGAGGAGGTCTACGGGGGGCAGATGCCGACCTTCGGCTGGTCGGCAGCGCCGGTGATCGTCGATGACCTCGTGATCGTCACTCCCCTCGGCGAAGACGTCGGGATCGTCGCCTTCGACCGGATGACCGGCGACGAGGTCTGGATCGCCGAGGGACTCGGCTACAGCCACTCGACACCGGCGCTCCTGACCCTGCACGGCCGGCGGCAATTGCTCTTCATGTCGACGGTAGGAGTCGGGATGGGCCAGGATCAGGCCACACCCACCACGATCTCGTCCTTTGACCCCGCCGACGGTTCGCTCATCTGGCGCCATGACACGATGCTCACGGGCTTGCCGATCCCTGCTCCGGTGCAGATCGACGACGAACGATTCTTCGTGACCGGCGGGTACCGAGGCGGTTCGACCATGATGCACATCGCGAAGGAGGGCTCCGAGTACAGCCTCGAGGAGGTCTTTCACATCGATCGTGGGGCGCAGATTCATCTGCCCTTGCTGCACGAAGAACACCTGTACCTGATCGTCAACGAGAACTGGAACAACTCACGCGCGCGCCAGAGTGAAGGTGGACTGCTGTGCCTCAGCCTCGATGGCGAGGAGGTCTGGCGAACGGGCGCCGACCCGTTCCTGGGGCGCGGGAACTCGATACTGGCCGGGGGGTATCTCCTGATTCAGGATGGCCACAACGGCGTCCTGCGGGTGGTCGAGCCGACCACGGCGGGCTTCGAGCTGATTGCAGAAGCGAATCTGTTCGAGATCGACGACCGCAGTGATCACGAAATGTGGGCCACGATGGCGCTATCCGACGGGCGCCTGTTGATTCGCAGTCACGAGCAGATGCTCTGCGTCAAGCTCTAGCGCAACTCAGTGCCGCGGCCCTATTCGTCGTCTTCTTCTTCGTCGCCGCCGGCGTAGCCCATCGCTCGCATCGTCTCGAGGTCCTCGTCACTCATCTCGATCAGGTTGAGCTCTTCGGGGACCTGGATGTCTCCGTAGTGGAGTTCGAGTAGCTCGCTCAGCTTGCCCGCCAGCTCGCTGCGCTCGGCCAGGAGATTCTGCAATTCGCCCGGGTCGGCCAGCAGGTTGTAGAGCTCGTCATTCCCGTCCGATGACTGGACGAACTTGAAGTCACCCTGCATCAGGGCGCGTCGCACGCGCTTGAAGCGCCAGGCGCCAAGCTTCTGTCGCGGTCGCGGCCCGAAGAGTTCAGTCAGGACCGTCTCGCGCTGGCGTCCATTCAGGGTGTCGATTCCGCAGCCGCGCGTATGCGCCAGCACGATCTCCGGAATGTGCACCAGCGAGATCCACCCGTCGTCGACCCGAGCCTCGGTCTGGCCCGGGGCCTTCACGATCAGCGGGACGTGGGCGGCACCCTGGTAGACGTCCTTGGCGTGATCCATCAGCTCGTGGTCCCCGAGGAACTCGCCGTGATCCGACGTGACCACGATCAGAGCTTGATCGAACAGTTCGAGTCGACGCAGCTCGTCGAGCAGCTCGCCCAGGGCCTCGTCCAGGTTTGCGACCGACGTGTCGTATACGTCGACCAGTTGCTGCACCTGGTCCTGGGTGTATTCACCCTGCCCGAGGACCTCTGCCGCGAGTTTCGCGATGCCGTGCTTCTCGTGGTGGGGGATGTTCGGCCGAGGTGCGTTGTTGTAGGGCCGGTGCGTGTCCATGTAGTTGATGAACAGAAACACCGGCTCGTCCTCGGGCTGCTCGGTCAGCCAGCTCAGCGCACGGCCATTGATGATCGGCGCACGGGTGTCGTCGTTGTCCCAGTGGTCAAAGCCCTGGGATAGCCCGTACTGTTCGGTCAGGAAGCCCTCGTTGGCCGTCACTGCTCCGGTCCGATAGCCGCAATCGCCGAGGACCTCGGCCAGGGTCACGTGCCGATCGGGAAGCCGGATCGTGTTGTTGAACTTGCGTGGCTGGTCGACCTGGTCCCTCGGGTAGGTGCGCGCTCCATGTTCGAAGGGATACAGCCCGGTGAACATGGAGGCATGGGCGGGCAGGGTCCAGGGGGCCGTGGTCTGGCAGCGAGTGTAGACGGTGGCCGCCTTGGCGAAGTCCTCGAGCTCGGGCGAGGTGGGCCGCTCGTACCCGTACAGGCTCATGTGGTCCGCGCGCAGGGTATCGAGGGAAATCAGGATGATCAGATCGGTCTGATTCCCGGTTTCGGCCAGCGGGCTTGAATCCGGGATCGGGGCTGGTGCCTCGCTCTCCGTTCCACCGCAGGCTGCGCAGAGAGCCAGGGGAAGCAGGGCGGCCAGGCGCTGGCCCGGGGGGCGGTGTCGTCGCTGGAACATCACCCCAAGAGTAGCACGCACAGGGGGCGAGGCTAATCGTCGGCGATGGGTGACACCATTGTGGCTCGCGTAGCTCCCAGCCCCTAAGGTGCGCAGCTCCGGGCGCTGCGCGGCCGAACCCAATGGCGAGCCTCGATCCTATCCAAGCAGCTGAGCCGGCCGGCCCGGTCGATGCTGGTGGCTCGACCCGCCCCGGTCGTTTCCGCCCGAGTGCCAACGAGTGGCTGGCCCTGGTCCTCGGCCTCGTGCTCGTCGCGCGCTACCGCTGGCTGGTCGATGACGCCTTCGTCTACTTCCGCTACGTCGACAACCTGCTCTTCCTCGGTCGCGGGCTGGTCTACAACCACGGCGAGTACGTCGAAGGCTACTCCAGCCCCCTCTGGACCCTGGTGATGATCGTCCTGCGCGCGGTGCGCCTGGGATACTGGGAGATGGTCCTGGCCCTGGGGCTGGCCACCTACGTGGGATTCTGGGCCCTGGCCGTGCGCGTCAACCGCGCCCTGAGTCCGCCGGACGCGCGCGCCTTTTCATTTCCGCTGCTGTTCCTGAGCACGAATTACGCGGTCACCACCTGGTTCACATCCGGCCTTGAATTGCCGTTCGTGCAGCTCGCGGCCGTGTCATTCGCCTGGCTCATCGTCCGTCCAGCGTCCCGTCCAGCCCAGGTGCTGGTTGCCCTGGCACCCCTCGTGCGCCCCGAGCTCGTGCTGCCCTTCGTCGTGGCCTTCATGTGGGTCTGGTGGCGCTCACTCCGGCTACCCTGGTTCCTTGGATTGCTCGCAGTCGGAGTTCAGGTCTCCTGGATGTCCTTCCGCATCTACTACTACGCGGATCTGTTCCCGAACACGTTTCACCTGAAGGACGGCGTCTGGGTCGACCAGGGCATGAGCTACCTGGCCGACTCTTTCTTGCCGTACCACATCCCCGCCATCTTGCTGGTCCTCTTCGGGGCCATGCTGGTACTGCGCAACCGGGTCCAGCCCGCCTTCTGGCCCGAGCGACTCGTGATGCTGCTGTGTGCCATTCCAGGGATCCCCTACGTGGTCAAGATCGGTGGCACACACCTGCACTACATGTACCTGGCCTTTCCATTCTGCCTGGTCGTGCTCTCCCTCTCGGGCTGCGTCGAGCGCCTGCTGGAACCCCTCTCGAAGAGGCCAGTTCTCGCTGGTCGGGTTGCTTTCATTCTGGGGCTACTCGTCTGCGCCGGATCGCTATCGCTCTATCCATCCCAGGAGCCTCGCAATCCGCTCTGGCTCGAGCCCAGTGGCTTCAAGGTGGAGCACACGATCTCGGACGCCAACCTGGCCCGGCACCACCGCGACCTCTCCTACGCCAAGCATCTCGCCGAGGTCCCCCTGCAGGAGATTCGAGACGTGGCCCAGCGCTTCCCGGGCGAGCCGGTGCCCCACAACCAGACCCTCGTTCATAGCTGGTGTGCCACGATGTACCGCGTACCGGAGACGCTCACGATCAACCGTCACGGGCTGACGGATGGCGTTCTCGCTCGAATCCAGTGCATTCCGTCGCGCCCGGGACACTACCCCCTACGACCCTTCGCCCTCGACATCGAGTCCGTCCAGAACGGTGCCAGTCGGGTCGGCCGTGGGATGTACCGAGAGGCCGTCGATCAGGGGCGTGCCCCGGACTGGATCGTGCAGAACGTGGATCAGCTCGAACGCATCGCGAGCAAGATCTACAACGAGCACAACTTCGGAGAGAACCTGGGCCTGGCCCTCCACCAGGAGCCCAAGATCCAGCCCTGAACAGAGCGGTCAGCTCGTGCGCAAGGGCTCGGCGGCGTCGGCCAGGACTCGGGCCACAACTTCGGCCGGAAGGGCGCTGGCCCAGTCCATGGTGAAGCGCGCGTTGATCTCGCTCAGCGTATTCAGAACGTCGTGCGAGCCACCGGGCTCGCGGTGACGGAAGGCATCGATTCCGAAGGGACCGAAGTAGCCCTCGTCCGCGAGCGCCTTGCCTGCGACGTGGGCCATTTCGGTCAAGCGTTCGTCGTCGTCCTCGTTCATCTCACCCCGCGAGGCGAGGTCCGTTCGGGTCCAGGCGCCCGCGCTGGTCGTCAGCTGGAAGCACGGAGCGGAGACCGTGATCTCGCCCCTCGGGTCAATCCAACCGGAGCGCGTGTACTCGCGCCTGACCTGCACCCACGGCTCCAGGGTCAAGGGACCCCGCCGCAGGCTGGCTCCGATCCACTGGCGCTCGGCCTCCGAGGGTCGGCCGCTGGCGATGCGCCGGCGACCGCGCCCTGCCGCCCCGAAACAGCGTCGCACGAGCCAGCCCATCGGCGCCGGGTCAGCCAGGCGTTGCAGCACCTGCTCGACGTCGTGCGCGACATGCTTGTCGAAGCTCCCCGGGGCCCAGGGGGCGCGCAGCGAGCTCGCGAAGGGGCGCGCGTTGACGGTGCGCAGGGTGGCGGCGCCGGGTGCGGGCACCGGATGTGCGCCGGCCGACTTCAGGAGGGCGATGGCACCCGGGGTCGGAGACCAGGCGAAGCCCGGCAGGCCTGCGGCAAGCTGTGCGGCTCCCCGGCCGGCAGCACGGATGGATTCAGGGGTGACGAGCACGTCGCCCGGTGCGACCAGCTCGCCGATCAGTCGCTGGCGCTGGAGAATGACGATTTCATGCAGGTGACGGGGCGGCGTGTAGGCGCCGCCGGACTCCAGCTCGTGCTCCGCGTCCAGATTGAGGACCCAGGCGTAGGCGGGTCGGGGCATCAGCGCTCATCCCTGTTGCGGGCCTGGCTGGTCGGTGGCTCGGCGGCCAGGCGCGACAGGAACTCCTCGCCCTGGCCCGCCTTGCGGCGCGCCGCGTGATTCAGCGGGCGGCCTTGCAGCAGAGCTGGCGTCAATGGGGCTGGGAGGGCGTGGCGCCAACGGTCGTAATCCAGGGGCGCTCCCGTGAAGTGCTCGAACCAGTGCAAGGCAAAGGCTACGTGCGAGATCTCGTCGTGCTCGACCTGCGCAAGGATCCGGGCCCCGGACTCGTCGCCGGCTGCGGCGAAGCGCTGCGCAAAGCGCGCGCTGTGTTCCAGGTTGGCACCTTCCAGTCCGAGCCCCTGTAGCGCGACGAATGCGGTGACGTTCGCACAGGTCGCGACGCGCTCCCAGAACCAGTCGCGGACCGGAAAATCTCCCACGGCGAATCCGAGCCGCTCGAGATGCTGGCGGTAGAGCCCCAGGTGTCCGAGCTCCTCACCGCACAGGCGCACCAGGCCGGCGCGAAACTCCTGTGGCGTGTCGGGAAAGGCCAGCACGGCCCAGGCAAAGAGCTCGGCGGCCTGCAGTTCGTGATGCATGAATGTGTGCATCAGCATCGCCCGCGAGCGCTCCGTCTCGAGGGCGGCAGGCGTGCGCGCTCCACGGGCTGCCGGGCGCAACTCCGGTGGGCGACCCGGGCGCACCATGCGACGCGCCGGCGAATCCACCTCCCATGTCTCCCCTCGACCGGGAAGGGTCGCTGGGGCCAGCTTGGTCACGAGGTCCGAGTCGCCCACGAAATCCCAGCACCAGCGTTCCACCGTACCCGTCGGCGGGGCCTCGCTGGCGGCGCTCTCTGCCCGCGTGCAGCTTTCGTTCGGATCCACGCCAGGCCGTTCTCTATTCCGAGTCCCGCCGTACGAGCTCGTTCTCGTCGCCGCGCACGTTGAGTCTGATGGCGACCACCCGGTCGCCATCGCCACGAACAAAGCTCACGAATACGGTTCTGGTCCTCACCAGGAACCACTTTCCGTCCTCGTCCGGATCCGCCAGGGCCAGGGGGGATTGGGTCGGCGGTCGCAGGGCCAGCAGACCATCGTCGACAAGGACCTCGAATTCCGCATCCTTCAGATCGTCGTGATTGGCGATGTAGGTACCGAGATATTCGCCGTACCGCTCCCGCGCGGCCTCGTTCTCCGCCTCGATTTCTTCGGGCGTACGCAGCATGCGCACCACGGCCTCCGGCAGCTCGAACAGGCCCGGGTCCGCCGTGTTGAATTCCACTGAATCGAACCAGAAGGTCTCCTCAGCGCCCGTTCCAGGGATCAGAACCGTGGTCTTGCTGGGCATCCGAATGTCTCCGAAGGGCGCGTACTCGGTGAATCGAACCAGGGACTCAGCCGCCCCGTCCCGTCCGGCGAGCAGGCCCGATTCCACTTCGAAGTAGAGGGTGCGCTGACCGCCACCGGTCAGGGTTGCCTGCACGACCCAGCAATCCCGACCGTCAAAGGACTCGCGCCCGACCGTCCCCATCTCCGAGTAGATCTTCGCAAAGTCCGCCGCCTCGTGAACCCGGTGGGCTCGGCTGGCCTCGCGCAGGGCGTCATCGACCTTGAGTTCATCGCCGTAGAACGGGTCGAGTTGCCACGCGACCTTGCCGTCGAAGCCGCGCCGTACGCTGCCGTACTGGCCCAGGTCGTAGCGCAGGTGCCACCTGTCAGGCGCGAGGAGATCAAGGGTCATGGCCGTGCGTGTGATTCCAGCTCCGAGGATCTCGATCGTGCCCTCGATGTGGATCGAGCCGAGAGAACGCAATGGGTCGGCGCCACCGATCGCCCGTAGATGACGGGAGAAGAGATCGGCTGCGGCCGGCAGGGCACTGATGAGGGGGTTCAGGCCCTGGGGATTCTCGGCCACAGGCTGAAGTTCGGCCTCACCCGGGCGGTGGTCGCGGCAGACGAGCTGACCCAGGCTGTTGCGGCAATAGATGAGGCCGCCGAGCACCAGGGGAGAGGTCCAGCAGACACCGCTCTCGAGGGGTTGGGCCCTGCTCAGTGGCTCGAAGCCCTGGGGGTCAGCCGGGGCGATGATCAACTCACCATCGGAGGTCAGGACGACCAGTCGGCCGCCCGCTATCGTCAGGGCGCCCATACCCATGCCGCGCTCGCGCCAGAGCTCGTTGCCCTCCAGGTCGAGGCACTTCAGCATCGATTCGTCGAACCCATAGAGGTGGTCCTCGAACAGCAGGCAGCCGCTGACCTTGTTGCGCATGCGCTTGTTCTGCCAGACGATCTGCGGCTCCGCGGTCGAGTAGTCGAGCAAGGCGCAGCCCATGCCGTAGGCGGAGGTGAGGAACAAGCGCTGGCCCATCACGATGGGAGCGGCGGCGTTGACGCCGCCGTCCTTGGCCTTCCACGGGAAGAATGAAAGCTCCCGGCCCGTGGCGGCATCGACCAGGACCATCCCGGATCCGGAGAAGTAGGCGATGCAGGACTGTCCTGGTGAACCGTCCACACCGGCCAGTTCGATGGGAACCGGGGCCGCATGGGATCCATCGCCGTGGTCGCTCGTCTTCCAGATCAGAGCGCCATCCGTCTTGTCCACCTTGATGAGGGTGCCGCCCATCCCGAGCACGAGGGCATCCGACTGGACGAGGGGCGAGCCGGTGAAGCCGTGGAAGATGACCTCGAGCTCGAGCTCGTCCGTGTAATCTCGTTCCCACACGAGGGTGCCGTCGTCCACCTCGAGGCAGCGCGTCTGCCCGACGCGGTTCGTGATGTAGACATGATCTCCGTCGATGGTGGGCGTCGTGAGTGTTCCGCCCCCGTGGAAATTGTTGCGGATCTCCGCCGGGTTGGTGTGGGCCCACAGGACCTCGCCGGTGGACGGATCCATGCAGAAGAGCGTGTCGAGGCCCGTAGCCTCGTCAAAGCCCAGGGTGAACAATCTGCCCGCGTCGATAACCACGGCGGAATAGCCGAGCCCGACCTCCCGCGACCACAACTCCTTGCCACCGGCCGACCACCCGGTCCCGGGCGAGATGCCCGTGCCGTCCGGCCCGAGCCAGTAGGGCCAGTGCTCGGACGGTGCCGGTTGGGCCTGGAGCGACGCGGACGAGGTCAGGCAGATGGCCAGTGCCACGCCGAGAAGATTGGGCATGATGAATAATGGATCGTCGTCGGCTATCAGCCGCCGACTCGGTAAATCGTATCGGAGGTGCGGATGAACAGACTGCCGTGGGCCACTGCGATCGCAGCCCGGGCGCTGTCCTCGTCCTCGTCGCCCATGGCCGCCTGGTGAACGAGCTCACCGCTGGTGGCGTCGACGACGAGCACGTTGCCGCCGTGGTCCATCAACCAGATCTTGCCGTCCGCGCCGGTGGGGGATGCGCGCCAGCGGTGGTCTCCGCTGAGCTTCAGGGTCCATTCCTTCTCGCCGCTCGCCGCATTGACGCGGGTCAGGGACTCGCGCAGGTCGCTCAGCACGAAGAAGGAACCGTCGTCGAAGAGCGGAGTCGGAACATCGGTCGTGACCGGGTCACGGCGTCCCGCGCTCTTCCATGCGAGCCCCGCTGCACCGAGCTCGCCCTCGCCGCCCAGCCGAACCGCGCAGGCGGGCGCGCCCTTGGGTCCGCAGGCCAGCACGAGTCCCGCGCCGGTGACGGGCGAGGGGACGAGCCGCCAGGCGGGCTCACGGTGTCCCTCGTTCCATGTGCCCCAGCGCCAGAGCTCCTTGCCGCTTTGCGGATCGTGTCCCGTGATCACGTCACCGCCGACGACGAGCAGCTCCTCGCGTCCATCCTGGCCCACGTGGGGGATCGCGCTGGCGTAGGACTCGAGCGATTCCATGATGGCCTTGGACGGACGGAGAACACGGAACACGGTTTCGCCCGTCTCTGCGTCCAGCGCGAGCAGGTACGACTCGCCGCCCGCCTTGCCGATTCCGCCGACTGGCTGGTTCCGCTGGAGCACGGGCAGGTAGACCCGTCCCTTCCAGAGCGTCGGACTGGCGGAAAAGGTCCACTGGAATGCAAAGTCGCCGAACTCCTTCTGCAGGTTGCGCGACCACTCGAGCTCGCCGTCGAGGGAGAAGCTGGACAGATCGCCGTTCCCGAAGAAGAACAGCACCCGTTCCCCGTCACAGGTGGGCGATGGGGACGCGTAGTTCGAGCGGTTGTGGATCTTGGTCTCGCTGCCCTTTCCACCGGGGCGATAGCCACTGCCCGCTGGCACTATCCAGCGCTCCGCGCCGCTATCGGCATCGAGGCAGATGGCCAGCAGCTCGGACCCCATGGAATCTATCGAGGTCAAGAAGACGCGCTCGCCGACGATCGCCGGCGACGAGGCCCCGGGCCCGGGCAGGCGCGTGGTCCAGGCGACTCCTCGGTCCTTCGAGAAATCGGCGGGAAGGTCCTTTGCACCGGCCGAACCGTCGTGGTGCGGGCCGCGCCAGTTGGGCCAGTCGGATTCGCCCGTGCCGCCGGCCGACGCGAGCGTGCCGAGAGCCAGGAGCATCAGGCCGGTGGTAGGGATTGCAACGCAGAAGGGCATGGGCTTCGTTTGCATGATCGCGTCAGATTACCAAATGGCATGGACGCGCGGGGCGCGGCGGACGATCGCGCCAGGTGTTTATCGGCGGACTTACCAACGTGAACTGCGGGGCCGGGCTGTCTCGAATTTGCGGTCATCACGCCGGTTTGGTTGATCGGCTTCACGGGCCTGGGCATACTTCCTCACTCGCGAGTATTCGAGCGCGATCGGGCCAGGAGTTCTGCGGCGGGACCCTTGGCGACTCCGAGTACCAGGGTCGGGCGAAGGAAACACAACGGTATGGGTCGAGCCTTCCATCGGGCGAGTTTCGGGAGCCGTGTCGTTGGGTGACATGGTCGGCGCTGCGCCCTGGTCGACGCTCGACAAGCGGTTGTTCGCTCTGCTCGCCGTGCTCGTCGTTGGAAGCCTGGGCTTCAGCGTGCACGGCTGGTACGACCCGGCGCCTGATGCGGCGACTTACATCTGCTCGGCGCGAGCCCTCATCGCGGGCGAAGGCTACTCCTATGTGGGGGCGCCATTCATCCTGAGGCCTCCGGGGCTGTCCGTCATGATCGCTCCGATCATCTCGACCCTCGGCACCCACTTCTACGGGCTGAACCTCTTCGTCAGCAGCTTCGGCGCCCTCGCCATTCTGCTGCTCTTCGTCTTTCAGCGCCCGCGCTCCGGAGGGCTGCTCTCGTCACTCGTGGCCCTGTCCGTCTGGCTGAATCCCGGCTACCAGCGGCTCTGCAACCAGGTCCTGTCCGACGTGCCCGGCGTGACCCTCTTGCTCGCCTGTCTGTTGCTCGCGCGTTGGGCGAGTCAGCGCCCGGGCATCCGGCGCGAGGCTGTGCTGGGACTGGCGATAGGGGTCTCGGCCTACGTCCGTTCGATCACGATCCTGGTCGTTCCGGCACTGATCTTCGCACGGGCGCTGGCACGCTGGCGTGGTCGAGACTCGGACCTGCCGTGGCGCAGCTTTCTCGTTCAGCGCCTGCTACCCGTCGCCGCCGTCGCCTGGATGGTCGGCATGCCGTGGAGTATCCGAAACGAGACTGTGGACACCACGCGGCCGGCGGATCAAACCAGCGTCTACTCCTATTCGGCCGGGATGTGGCATCAGGATCGGGGTGATCCCGACTCCCCAATGCTGTCTGCGCGCGCAATCCTGGCGCGTGTCCCACCCCATGCGCGGGCCATGCTCGAGGCTCTCGGTGGGAGACTCTGGATCCGGCGTGGCAGTCCAGCCAGGACAGGATTCGGAATCCTGCTCGCCGTCGGGCTGCTGGCTGCACTCATCCATCGCCGGGCTGCTGCCGAACTCTTTGCCCTGGGCGCGGTCGTCTTGTTCGCGGTCTATTTCAAGTTCCAGGATCGCCTCGTCTTGCCGGTCTACCTGCTCGCCCTGGCTGCGACCGTAGAGATGATCCGTGGGCTCCTCGCGAAGGTGGCCAGCGATCGGGTCGCCATTTCGATCACCGGCGTCGCCGTGATCGCCTTGACCATCGCCGATCTACGTCCCCGTCACCGCTGGGATGCTATCCGTGCCTATCACGAGGAATTCGAGCGGCATTGCGGCCTGATAAGCGAGCGCATCGGGCCCGCCGACCGCCTCGCTGCCGTCGATGGGCGCAACTACGAGGTCATTCTGGAGCGGCCCGTCTACAGCCTGGTGCATACCATCGAGCGCGCCCAGTCGATGAGCGCTGTCGACGGTGTCTTCGAGAAGTACGAAATCGACACGGTCGTCGTCTCGGGGCTCCCGACGCGGCCGCGCTATTTCCTGCCCTACTTCTTCAAGCGCTACAAGATCACGAACCGTGAGGAGCCGGTCTACGTCATCCCCGTCGGGCGTTGAGCCTGATTCCGAGGGCTACTCGACGCGACCGAATTCGAGCGGCTCTCCGTCACCCGCCAGAACGACCCGCGCCACTCGCCCCTTCTCGAGGATGAATGTGCCCGCGTATTCACCGCCAGCACTGGTGCGACCCACGAAGCGGTCCTGGCCGGAGGCCTGCATGGCCAGGGAGAGTTGCCCGATGGTCGCGGTCAGGTTTCCATCGCCCAGGCTGAGGGTCAGGTCGCCCCAGTGCTCGTTCGAGTACAGTCCCGCGTAGTCGGCGGGCTCGAGGGTGAGCTGGTTGCTGGCTACCAGGTCGTCGGGTTGGCGCTCGTTCGGCTCGACGCGCGCGATGCGATCGATGAAGGCGGGCAGCATGTCCTCGGCGCCGTCTTCACCCAGCAGGCGATCGTAGATGTCCATCGAGACCAGGTCTCCGAAGAGGCTCCCGGACGGGCTGCCATTGGCGAGCACGACCACGCCCAGGCCCTCCTCGGGCAAGAACGAAAGGTGTGCGGCCGTTCCCACGTAGCCGCCCCCGTGGGTCACGAATGGGCGGCCGCGGTAGGTGCCGAGCATCCAGCCCAGGCCGAAGCCATCCAGGCTCGGAGTGGCGCCACGGGGAGTGCTCTTGGACTCGTAAGTCCGCATGGCGCGCGCGGTCCTGGGCGAGAAGACCTTGGTGCCGTCGATCTCTCCGTCGCGTAGCTGGACCAGCAACCAGCGCGCCCCATCTCGGGCCGTCGTGCCCGTTCCCCCGGCCGCGTGCATGGTCTGGTCCGACTTGCGAGTGCTGCAGGCGACGAAACGACCGTCCCCATCCTTCTCCATCGGGAAGGCGACGTTCTTGTCCGAGTACATGCGGCTGGCGTATGCCGTGGTGCGAAGCATGCCCGCAGGAACGAAGAGCTGTTCCCCGAGCGCGTCCTTCCAGTGCTCGCCGGTGATCGCCTCGAGTACCCGACCCGCGAGGGTGAAGTGGACGTTGGTGTACGTCACCTGGCCGAGGGGCTCGGTCTGGCTCAACCAGTGGTAGAAGCGGTCCTCCGTGATCTGGCCCGTGTAGGCATCCAGGAAGACGATCGGAAAGGAATTGATCCCGGGCCGGTGGCAGAGCAGGTCACGGACCGTGATCGATGCGCTGGCCTGTTCGTCGGCCAGCTTGAAGCGCGGCAGGTACTTCTGCACCTTCGAGTCGAGGTCCACGCGCCCCTGCTCCGCCAGCCGCGCCAGGGCGCCGGCGGTGAATGTCTTCGTGCACGAGGCGATGTAGAACATCGTGTCCGCGTCCACAGGATCGCCGGCGGGGTTGCGGATGCCGAAAGCTCCGCAGGCATAGAGCTGCCCGTCCATCACGACCGCGATCGAGCAGCCGGGTACGCCCATGTCCTCGACCGCACCCTCCCAGCGCTCGACCAGCCCATCGAAGATCTCACACTCGCGGATGTCGAGGGCCTTGTCCTGGGTGAGCCCGGGGAGAGCGCTGACCACGATGGCAGCAGCGCGTAGCGCGGTTCGCGTCGAGGGCAGGGAGAGGCTGCTGAGGGCTCGCTTTGACATGGATCTGCTCGCGGGTGCGCCGGGCACCGGTGGATGGTCCTGCTCCAGGGCCCTCGCAGGGACCCGATACACAGCCGTAGGCTAGCCCTTCGTCAGGGTCGGGTCTTGAACGGACGCAACCTCGGACGAGATTCGGGTCCGGGAAAGGTCGTCAAGCTCGGATCAGGCTGCGGTAGGCGCCGGGCGTGAGACCGAGCTCCGCCTTGAAAGCCCGGCACATGTGACTCTGGTCTGCGAAGCCAGCGTCGACGGCCAGGCCGGCCTGCGGATCGAGGTCCTCGGCCAGTCGACGGGCCGCGGCACGCACCTGGAGCTTGCGCCTGTAGGCGGCGATTCCACAGCCATTGGCTGCCCGAAAGAGGCGCGCGAGATACACGGGATGCACGCCCACACGGCGGGCGAGCTCACGGGAGTTCGGGGCGTGTGCAATGTTGGCGCGCAGGATCGCGTCGGCGCGCGCCAGATGCGTGGCGCCGGTCCGGCCGACTCCGCGAAGGGTGGATTCGTCCACTGTCATGCGCAGCACTTCGCCCAGTCCCTCGAGGGTGATCCGCTCCAGGTCGTCGTCGCCGCGAACGAACGCAGCGTAGATCTCGAGCAACAGGCCGACCGAGGGACCACCATCGAACCAGCGTGCAGAGTCGGCGGCGCCCATTCCAAGCTCCGCTTCCCGGCGCGGTGCGATCTCGATCACGAAGGCGCGCACGGGCTGCGGACCGTAGCGGTTGCTGTGCACCGTTCCGCCGGGCTTCACGACAAAGCTCGCCGAGCGCGGTTGGAAGACCCGGCCCCCGACCGACTCCTCGAAAGCGCCTTCGAAGACCAGGGTGATGTTGCCGCTGCGGTGGGCGTGGGGATTCAGGACGCGACTGGGCTCGTAGCGCGATTCGATCAGCTGCAGGCCCTCGAGGTTCACTTTCCGCCCGGGACGTCCGAGGGTGATGGAGCCGTGGGTCTGGACCATGGGTCTCCCTGCGCGGCGGCCAGGCGATATTCCCAGGCCGGAGCAGAATCCCGCCCCCCCGGATCAGGCACTGCCCTTTTTGGCCCGCGGAGTCGGTTGGGTATCCTCCCGCCATGCGACTCCTCGTGTACGGTTCCGGAGCCATCGGGGGCACCCTGGCGGCTGGACTGGCCGACGGCGGGTGCGAGGTATTTCTCGTGGCGCGCGGCGCCCATGGCATGGCGATTGGCTCGGGAGGATTGAGGGTCGCGCGCCCGAGCGGGACCAGGTCCTACCCGTTTGAAGTCGCCGCCAGCGCCGTCGCGGCAGACTTTCCGCCGGTGGACGCCGTGTTGCTGTGCGTCAAGTCCCAGGACACGCCCGGCGCACTGGACGACCTGTATCGGGCAGGGTATGCGGGGGTTCCAGTGATCTGTGCCCAGAATGGAGTTGCCAACGAGCGCTTGCTCCAGCCGCGATTCGAGCGGATCTACGGCATGCTGGTCTGGATTCCGGCATCCCACCTCGAGCCGGGGGCCGTGGGCCAGTTTGCCGAAGGGCCGGCGGGATGCCTCATGGTCGGGCGCTTCCCCGACGGGATCGATTCGGTTTGCGAGCGGCTGTCCGATGCCCTCGTTGAGGGCGGCTTCGACGCGCGACCCGTCGATGCCATCGACACCTGGAAGCATGGCAAGCTACTGCTCAACCTCGGCAATGCGATCGATGCCTATTGCGGACCGGGGGAGGGGCGGCGTCCCTTTCGAGCGAAGGTCGCAGCGGAGGCCTGTGCGGTCCTCGACGCCGCAGGCATCGACTACATCGACCGCGACACCCTGCTGGAGGCAGCCGGCGGGGTCATCGCAGTGCCCATCGATGGCGAGGAGCGCGGGGGTGGGTCGACCTGGCAGAGCGCCGTGCGGGGCCAGTCGAGCGAGGTGGACTTCCTGAACGGACACATCTGCGAAGTTGGAGCGCGGGTGGGCGTTCCGACCCCCTACAACCGTGCCCTGGTCGACCTTGCGCGCTCTCGGCCAGCGCCGCGCAGCATCGATATCGACAGCCTCCTGCCCGATACCGAGAAAAAATAGGGTCCAGGCCCCGGCTCGACGCCCGTGCTCGGGGTGCACGGATCCGCAGCCTTGAGACCGGTCCTCCCAGTCGCCAGCATGGCGAGGGTTGATTCACGTGAGGGGCAGGCGTGGTCGGGAGGCCGTATGGATATGGTGCATGCAATGACGCGCGGCGCGCGCGGGGGGAGTTTCGCGCGTGTGTGGCTCTGGGTTTCCCTGGTTGGAATCAGTGCGTGTGGCGGCGGGGGTAGTGGGCCTGCGGAAGGCTCGGGCGGACCGGGCGGGACGTCGCCCAGCGGCCCATCCATGATCCTTCCACTGGTCGCCGACGCACGGGTGGACCTGCCGGGCAAGGTCTCGATCTTCGTCCAGGTACTCAATGTGGATGGATCGCCCGCGGCGGACCTGGCGCCCGAGGCCTTCCGGATCTACGAAAACGAACAACCCGTATCCCTGAGCGAGAGCCAGCAGCAGCTGCGGCCGCGCCCCCAGGTCTTCCGGTCCTACACGCACCTGATCATGGATCGATCGAACAGCGTGCAGCAGAACCAGGCCGCGATCGACGCCCAGAAGGAAGGCGCAGGGCGCTACATCGACGTGGTCACGGCCCAGAGTCCCGAGAGTTTCATCAAGCTCTCCTGGTTCGATGGCCAGGATCAGCTGCACGCCATCGCGGGTCATGATATCGGCTTCACCAACGACTCGATCGCCTTGCAGGCGGCCATCGAGGCCCTCGACGCGGAGCCGCCATTCAGTCCGTCCACGAATCTGTACGGAGCTGTCATCGATGCCCTGGACGACCTGGACCAGGTGGATGCCCAGGCTGCCGCGGAGGGGATCGAGAACCGTTCGTTAGCCCTGGTGACATTCACGGATGGCACTCACCAGGCCGGACCGATCGCGACCCTGGAGGATGCGGTCGCGCGCATCACCCAGGAGGATGGCGAAGGCCGGCGCAGATACCGCGCCTTCACGATCGGGCTCGGCTCGGAGATCGACTCGGGCGTCCTGCACTCGCTCGGCCCGGCCGGCGCCGAGTTCGCGGGCGCGATCGAGGACCTGGTGCCACTGTTCGAGGCGGTTGGTGCGGGCGTGCGTGCCCTGGCGAACAGCTTCTACTTCCTGTCCTACTGTTCGCCCAAGACGATCGGCGCGCACCAGCTGCGCGTCTCCGTCCGTCCGGACCCGGCCGCGGGCGACGTGACCTTTCCCTTCGACGCCACATTCTTCGGTGCTGGCTGCGGCTTTCTCGACGTGTACACCCATCCGGAGCTCGGTGCGGGCTCACAACGCATCGTTCTCAGCGACTCGGTCGAGGACGATCTCGGGCGCGTGCTGGTCTGCGGCTGGCGTTCCAACGGATGTGCCGAGCCAGGTTGCGGCGAAGTTGCGACGGCCTTCGTGGCGCGTTTCCTGGCTGACCCCGAGGTGCCCGATGAAGAGCAACGGCTCGACGGCCAGCTCGATCCAAGCTTCGGAAACGCCGGAGTGGTGTTGTTGACCCACCCGGGCGTGGCCGTGACCGGTGCGTCCGCCATCGCGCGCGATCCCGCCGATGGAGCGTTCTTGATCGGCGGCTGGTCCCGGGCGAACCCCCTGACCGGCGTGGGGCAAGCGAGTGTCTGGCGCATCGCTCCGGATGGTGTCACCGTCACCCAGGTCGACATGGTCAATCCCCTCGGCGCGGATCAGGTCGTGCGCGATGTGATGGTCCATGGCCAAGGACGCCTGGTGGCCGTCGGATCCCGCGGTGGCGCGATGCGTTCGAGCACGGTCTGGTCCCTGGACGCCGCGTCCCTTGCTCTGGACGGGAGCTTTGGCACGAACGGCGTCTTCGTGCATCCCGCCGCGCCGACCCAGCCCTTCGACGTCGCGACCGACGTGGCCCTGGACGGGCTCGGCCGCATCGTGGTCGTGGGGGATGGATTCTCCATCGATGCGCCCTCCTGGAATCAGAACCGGGACACGAAGGTATTCGCCCTCGATGCGCTCAGCGGTGACCTGGACTCCACTTTTGGAACCGGCGGGATGGCCTATGGCCTCGACCTGTTCAGCACCGTCCCCCTACCGGTTCGCCCAGGCGCGCTCGCCGTCGACGCTCAGGGACGAATCGTCATCGGCGGGACCCAGGTCGAATCCCTGGGCGGCGGTGAGATTCGCCAGCAACCGGTCCTCTGTCGATTGCTCGCGGACGGTAGCGCGGACACGACCTTTGCGGGTAGCGTCGGGTCTCGGTTCCCGGCCACCGGCCTGGTCACCTTGCGCCTGGGCTCGACCAGTCAACCTGATATCGACTTCGGTCGAGATGCGGCCATCACTGCGCTTCATGTGGATCCGGACGGCGGAATCCTGAGCGCCGGTTGGCGCACGAACGCGGAGGGCCACACGGACGTGGCCATGTTCGCATTCGACATGAACGGGGTCCCGTCCAGCGCCTACAACGTGGTCGGATTCCTGATCGAGGACGGCTCCACCGCCGATGGCAGTTTCGAGAGCGCCTCCAACCTGCTGGTCCATTCGACCGGGGCCATCTGGACCCTGGGCGTTTCACGGCCGGCCCCGGCCGCGACCGCCGAGGTTCCGACCGTGTGGATCGACCGGGACTGACGGCCGCGGGCTCGTCAGTCGACGAGCGGGAACAGGGACTCGAGGATCTTCCGGGTCTGTGCGCGGTTGCTGCCCCAGCCGTGGCTGTCGAGGGTCTCGCCGCCTGCGACCGAATAGCCCTTGGCCTCGAGTGCCCCGGCCAGGCGGGCGCTATCCGCTCCGTTGTCGTAACCCCGATCCGGGTTGCGGGCGGCAAAGCGATTCCAGCCCACGTAGAAGTCGACGTCCAGCAGGGGGCCTGTCTCCAGTCGTTCGAGCAGGGCGTGGCGTGCCACATCCCGCATGGCGAGACTGTGCAGGGCCACCTTTCCGAAGGTGTCCGGATACGTGACTGCGGTCAGGGCGGCGGTCAGGCCGAAGCTGTCGCTACCCATCAATGCGTGCTCGTCTGCGGCGTCCGTCAGTCGGTAGCGCTCCTTCAGGTCCGGCAGGAACTCCGAGACGAGCATCTCACCATAGGCCTCGGTTCCGCTGCCGCCGCCCTCGTACCACCACTGGGAGATCGGGTCGATGAAGACCACGATCAAGGGTTCGACGGTCTCGCCCACCAGGTTGTCGAGCGTATTGGCCATGAGTCCCTTCTCGAGCCAGTCCTTGCCCTGGTGAACGATCAGGAGCGGGTAGCTCCCGTCGCTGTCGTCGTAGCCGGCCGGAAGGTAGACCTGGACGGCGCGCGAGTCGCCCAGCATCTCGCTCTCGAAGTCGTAGCCCTCGACCCGTCCGCGCGCGGCCCCGGTCGGCTCGAGGTGATGGGTGCTCTCCTCGTACCCAGGCGTCACCACTTCCGAGACCATTCCGGAGCGCCCGCCGGGAACTGTTCGCGGGTTGAGCGGATCTGTCTCCCAGTCCTCGAGGTCGATCTGAAAGCGGTACTCCCAGCGCGTCGCGGGCTCGATCGGAATACTCAGGTGATGGAAATCCGTGTCGGGTATGCGCTCCATCGAGCGCGCCCGTCCACCGGGGAGCATGTTCCCTGCCAGCGCGACATCGTCCGCTTCACCGCGGTAGACCACGTGCATCCAGCCGGCTTCGAGGATCGGAAACTCTTCCTGTGACTCCATGAAGGCATCGACCAGAGCCTGGGCGTGATCTGCTCCGGTCGTGCTGTCGACGAAGTTGGCGAAGTCTCCTCCGGTCGTATTCGAGCCCTCGGCGATCGCGACTGGTTCGTCCGAAGGAGCGCGCACGATCGAAACGGATGCAATCTCGGCCGAGTTCCTGACGTAAAGGCGCCCGTTGGCAAAGCTGGGCCAGGTGTAGCCCGTGTGGTCCAGCACCTGTGCGCGCGCCTCTTCCTGGTACCCGTCGGGGGTGGCCTTGGCGACCACGACGACTCCTTCGGCACCGAAGATCAACAGACGATCCTCGACCAGCAACAGGCCGCAGCCACCCGGCGGACGTGACTTCCAGACGCGCTTGCCCCTGACGCCATCGATGCAGGTCAGGAAGCCGTTGTTGATCCCGTAGATATGGCCCTCGAAGGCCACCGGCGCCACGTATCCCCGTCCCAGGTCACGGGCGCGGAAGAGCTCCTTGGCCTCGAAACCCGAGTCGTCCCCCTTCGGAGTGACCTCGAGCACGGCCAGGGTCCCGCCCACTCCGATGGCGAATCGATCCCCGTCGATCGGGGTCGCCATGCCCATTCCGACGGAATCCCGTTCGCCCTGGAAGACGTGCTCCCAGAGCACCGCGCCGTCGCCGGGGGCCAGACCGACCATGCGCTTGCCGTCCGGAACGATCACCTGCAAGCGTCCGGCCAGCTCCATGGCTATGGGCGACTGGTACTGGGTTCCCTCGTCGCCAAGGGACCAGCGCAGCTCGCCGCTGGCCGGATCGAGACCGGCGATCGAACGCCCCTCGTCGCCGCCAATCTGTACGACCAGGACACCATCGATTGCCAGTGGTGTGGTCGTGCAACCGTAGTCGGGCACCGTGATCCCGAATTCCTCGACGAGGTTCCTGCTCCAGATCCTCTCGCCGTCGGCGAGGTTCAGGGCGACCAGGTCTCCGAGGGGGCCGAGTGCATAGACCGCACCACCGTGGATGATCGGGCTACTGGCCGGGCCGTCCTCCGATCCATCGTGTCCCCGATAGGTTTCGGACACGGCGTGGCGCCATAGCTCGCTTCCATCTAGGGCGTCGAGCGCGATCAGCACGTCCGATTCGCCGTCGGAGAAGAAGGCCACCAGGTGGCGCCCGGACACGGCCACGCCCGAGTAGGCCGGCCCGAGGCCGGTCTTCCAGCCGAGTTCGAGGGCTATTGCTCCCGCGTCGAACAGTCCCGCGGCCGAGGTCCGACCATTGCATTGCGGCCCTCGAATGTGCGGCCAGTCCGCGTCCTCGGCCAGGAGGCCGGACGGGGGCAGGATCGAAAGGACGGTCAGCAGAGCGCTCGAGAGCATCATGGTCGGATTTCTGGCGTGATCTTGGATGGGTGACGATTACGGAGGCTCGGGATCGTACGGGCGAACCCCGGTTCTCGCCATGGATAGGCCTGCACCAGGCCGTCCCGAGCGGTCGATCGTTGTCGGAGACGCGGACTACTTCGGGACGTCGGCCGGCTCGAAGAGCACGTACTCCGCGGTTTCGAGCGCCGGGACCCAACCTGTCGGAACGGGGCGCGTCCTCTTCCAGAGCAGGTAGTCGATCTCCTCGAACCAGGCATCGATGTCATCCGAAGAGAGCTGCTCGCCGGACTCCTGCGCCAGTTTCAGACTCTTGAGGAGGGCCTTGACCTGCCTGGCACGTGGCTTTTGCCCGGGAGTCAGGGCCATATGACCCAGGTAGCCCTGGCAGCGGGTGTAGGTCGAGACCAGGTAGCTATGGGTCTTGTGGTCCGCAAGGACGGTTCCTGTCAACTGCTCCGCGTCCATGCGCCGGTAGAGATCGTGCAGATCGGAGTGAATGATCACGGGCCGTCGATCGTCGCTCGACGTCAGCCAGAGCCAGGCGATGTTGTCGGTGCAGAAGATCAGCGCCAGGCCGGCCACCAGGGTCAGTCGAGTCCTGCTTCGCTGCGCCGATTCAGCGAGCTGCGCGATGTACGGTCCGGCCAGCAGCATCAATGGCAGCCAGACGTAGCCGCGCGTGAAGTGCAGGGGCATGTGGGGCGACATGACCCAATGATGGTGGGAGAGGCCGAAGGAGACCGCCGCCGCCGTGAGCAAGAAGGCTGTCTCCGGTCGAGCCCAGGGCTTGTCGCGCACCAGGCGAATCAGAGCGAGCGCGACCACCGGTGCATAGGCCACCAGGCTCTGGAGCGAGGTTTCCGACCAGGCGCGGCCCCAGTTCTTCTGGATCAACCTGTGGGACTCGAAGCTCGGCAGGTACCCGAAGTAGTACAGCAGGAACACGGCCGTCATGCCGAGCAGACCGAGGCCGAACCAGCGCGGCGCGCGGACCTGGCCGCTCCAGCCGGGCCGCAGAGAATTGAGGCCGGCCCAGGTGATCATGATCGCGAGGGCCTGCACTCCCGTGTAGGGATGGGTGGCCAGGGTCAGGCCCAGGATCGCGAGGCAGGCTCCCCAGCGGCCCTTCAAGAGCATCAGCCAGCCGCCGAGCATCAGCACGTGGTAGGCGGCCTCTGTCGTGAAGACCAGATTCCTCCCCCAATAGAGGAACCACCAACCGCGGAACGGTTCGAGGCGCAGTGGATCCTCGGCCAGGGCGGGTCCACCGAAGACCTGCGATAGGCCGGCACCGATCAGGGCCGCGCCGCCGCCCCACATGACCATCAGGAAGACGGGCAACACGGGGCCGCGCCCCGCGCCGCAGCGTTCGACCAGAGCCAGGGTCAGGCGGCCGAAGATCAGGGCCAGGATCAGGCCGAGGCCGACGTAGACCAGGCCCGGATCCAGGCCCGTCAGCAGCACGATTGCGCCGAGCAACCAGTTCAGTGCGTGAAAGTAGATGCGCGGCGCGTCCGGGCTGATCTCGTAGGGGTTCGGTCCGGCGAGGCCGTGACCGCGCTCGAACATCGCGCGGCCGTGGGCGATGTAGGAGGCCTGGTCGTACTGGACGAAGCCGGTCGCGGTGTGGTCCGCCGGGGCGTTCCAGACGGGGAACAGGTAGACCAGCAGGAATGGGGCGATGCCGAGCACTGCCCATGCCCAGGGGTGCCGGATTCTCAATGTGGGCCGCTCGGGCTCCCCAGACAGCGCCGTTCCCATCGTATTTGGTGCGAGTGACCCCAGGGCTTCGTGGTCCGGGGGAGCTACCCAGCATGACGCTTGCCAAGTCATGGCGCCAGGGTGGCTCTACACCTGGAGCGCTGGTCGATTCCAATCGGCTCGGGCCTCGATCGCTCGCGGCCCGAAAACGGAGGCCCGCCGCTCTCGCGCCGGCCCGGGGCTGGGTAGACTTGCGACGCATGGGCGAGACTCGCGTGGATCGAGCCGGGGCTGCGCGCGAGCCTCTGAGCGTGGCTGTTGCACGACGCCTGATCGGCGTCTGCGCCCTGCTCTTTGCGGTCTGGACCGTGATGGCCCAGGTGGCCCTCAAGACCGGGCTCTCGTTCCGTACCCTGGCCGACTCCTACTCCGTTTTCCTGGTCGGCGCCTTGACCGTCAGCCTGGTGCTCCGTTGGCGCGGACATCTGCGCCTCGCGGCGGGACCGTGGCGCGCCGATGCGTCGGTGACCCTGTCGGTCCTGGCCCTGGCCCTGGCCGGCGGCCTCCTGTCACTGACCGCCATCCGGCCGGATCTGGACGACGTGGGATACATCTCGCGCTCGGTGTTTTTCCTAGAGCACCTGGACCATCCCCTCGACCTGGTCTACCACGACCTCGCCCTGCTGGACTTCTCGCTCGAGTATCCCCTCCGACTGTCCTACACCGTCGAACACTTCTGGGGCTACATCGCGCACCTGGTCGGCGCGCCCTACCTGACCGTCTACCACCAGGTGGTTCCCTTCGTCGGTGGCTTCCTCTTGCCCCTGGCATGGTTCCTCGCTGTCCATGCATTCTCCAGGAGGCCCGGTCCCGCCCTGGTCGGAGCGGCGGCCATCGTGGCCTACCTGTGCATCGACGGCAGCACCCATCGCACCTTCGGCAACGTCGCCTTCGTTCGTATCTGGCAGGGCAAGATCCTGCTGATGTCGGTCTTTGTTCCGATCTTCATCGAGCGCACCCTGGCCTGGTTCGAGCGACCCTCGCGCGCCAGCTGGCTCAGCCTCTTCATCCTCGGTGTGGGCGCCTCGGGACTCACGGGAACCTCCCTGTTCTTCGTTCCTGTCCTCGCCGTCCTGCTGGGAGTTGGACAGCTAGCCGCGGGAGGTCTGGGCCGCCGCTCACTCGCCCTGCAGTGCGGATACTTTTCGAGCCTCGCTTACCTCGTGGGGCTGGCCGGATACCTGTGGCTGAGCGCGGCCCGCTCGGACTACGACTACATCGGGTTCGAGATATTTCCGAGCACATTCTCCGGGCAGGTCGAGTTGCTGTTCGGGGCCGGGATCTCGTTCACCCTCTGCATCGTCGCGATAGCGACGGTGGCGGCGTTACTGCGTACGCAGGGGAGGCAGCGTCGTTTTCTCGCCGGCTGGATCGTGGCGGCGCTGGTGCTGGTGATGAACCCGTTGGTGATGCCCTACGTCTGCCTGCTCGCCACATACAACGCGTACTGGAGGCTCTTCTTCACCTTTCCGTTTCCGCTCGTGATCGGCGTCGCCTGCGCTAGCGCTGTGCGGGTGAACGTGGGACGCAGCCTCCCGATCGCGGGAGCGCTACTACTCGGGGCCCTCGTGTTCAATCTGCTCGCCCCGGGGATTGCGACCTTTGGAGACGACGTCCGCTTTGGCCTCGGTCAGGACAAGGTCGATTCTGAACTCGGTGCCGAGGTGCGCGAGATCGTCGCGGCAAGTGTCCCTGGCCCGATGATTGCGCCCAACAGGCACAGCGGTCTCATTCCCCTCTACACGAGCGCCTTGCCCCAGATGTGCGTGCGCTCCTGGCTCCTGAAACACTTTGCGGGCCTGGCCGGTCGGTCGGGTATCGCCAAGTCGCGCATGCGTGCCGTCAAGTACGTGGCCGGCAAGAAGTCCAAGGGTTTCGACGACCTGCGCCGATTGATGTCCGAAGGCCTCAACAATGTGGTCATCGATCCCAAGCTCGACGACGATACCGTCCTGCTGGATGCCCTGAAGCACACGGGGTTTGTTCTGACGACCCGCGGAGAGAACTACCGGCTGTACACGCGCGAAGCTCGATGAATTCCACGGTCATCGACCCGTCATCCGGTGTCCATTCGGGGCGTACTCTGGCCCTGCTGGCCCTCATCGCCATCACCCTGACCGGCGTGGTATTCGGCCTGACCAGCACGATCGGGATAGACCTTGCCGACGAAGGCTTCCTCTGGCACGGCAGCCAGCTGACCGCCCTGGGCCAGATGCCCGTGCGCGACTTCCAGGCCTACGATCCCGGCCGCTACTACTGGAGTGCGGCCTGGTCCGAGCTCTTCGGAACTGGCCTGCTCGCGCTGCGCCTGTCGAACGCGATCTTCCAGGCGCTCGGACTGTTCTGCGGCCTCGCCATCCTGCGACGGCTGACGTCCTCGATCCCGATGGTCACCCTGCTCGGCGTCCTGCTGGTGGTCTGGATGTTCCCGCGCCACAAGCTGTTCGAGACGAGCCTCTCATTGATGGCCGTGCTCTTCGCCGTGCGATTGCTCGAGCGTCCGACCGTGCGGCGCCATCTCGTCGCCGGAGTCTTCGTCGGCCTGGCTGCCTTCTTCGGTCGCAACCACGGCCTCTACTGCGCCCTGGGATTCGCCGCGGTCATCCTGTTCGCCCACCGGGATCAATCGGAGTCACCTCTTCCCGGCAAGCTCGCCGGCTGGGCCGCCGGCGTGGCCCTCGGCTACACTCCGATGCTCGCACTGCTAGCCTTCGCTCCGGGCATGTGGGACGCCTTCCTGGAATCGATGCGGCTGCTCGGCACCCGCGGAACGAATGTTCCGCGCGCAATCCCCTGGCCATGGACGCTGGACTACGGATTGCCAGCAGCAGCCCTGCTCCCTGACCTTGCCGCTGGCGTCGGATACGTCGCCATGTTGATCGTGTATCCGGCCGGCTTGATCTGGGTCGTGTCGAGGAAAGGGCGCAGTACCGAGACCCAGACCGCCCGTGCCGTCTTGATCGCCGCAGTTTGCATCGGCCTGCCCTACGCTCACCATTCATGGGTGCGGGCGAGCCCATCCCACCTGGCCCAGTCGATCCAACCCCTGTTGCTGGCCGCCTGCGCTCTCCCATGCATCGTGTCCGGTCCTCGTCGTGCCCCCACGACCGCCGTCACCTGGGCCCTGCTGTCCATCGGCGCGCTGATAGTCGCCTGGGGAGTGCACCCCGAGTTGAGGACCTACGGAGCGTTCTCCCGCCCGACGGTCGTCGAGCACCAGGTGGCCGGTGACACGATCGAGATCCCGCAAAAGAGAGCGACCATTCTGGAGCAACTCGAGACCGTGATCGCCGACCGGGTCCCACCGACCGACCGCGTCTTCATGGCGCCGTTCCGGGTCGCCTACTACCCCATCCTCGACAAGGTCGCCACGACGTGGGACCTGTACATGCTCTGGGACGCGAGCGAGGAGCACCAACGAGCGATCGCCGAAGAGCTCGAGCAGCACGGCATCGACTGGGTACTCATCGTCGACGAGTTCCTGCTCAATCAACCGGAAACCGCCTTCACCAACACCCACCGATCTCTCATGCGCCACTTCCGGCGCAAGTTTGACCCGGTTCTGGACCCGCGCCTTCCTGACGGGCACATCCTCCTACAGCGGCGATAGGGCGGCAGGACGAAGGCTCGTACCGCGCGATCTCGGCGAGCTGGTAGCGCGCGACTCCCACGCACGCTCATGTGGCTCGATTCAATCCGATTCCGACATGACGTTCAGCGCGGAGATTCGGAACCGACGAGCCTGTCGGCCTCGGTCAGAAGCACTCGGGCCTCAGTGGTCGGGTCGGTCATTTGATGGTGAGCCTCAAGGAGGGACTCGCGTGCTGCCGGCTCGTCTCCGAGAGCATGGTGGCACATTGCCAGGACAGCCAAAGCTCGGGCGCGAATGTCAAGCATGCCTGGGTGTTGCGTCAACTCCAACGCCCACGTCAAGGATGAGATACCCTCTTCATTCAGCCCCAAACGGTATTGAAGCGCTCCGACTGTAGTGAGGAAGCTTGGGTTCTCGGGATCCAGCTCGCACGCCCGATCCGCGGCGAGGAGAGCGCCCCGATATCGGGCTACAGGCATGCTCCGGGTGATTGCTCGATTCCATGCCCTTCGGTTGAGGCTTTCCGCGCTGTCGCCGAGGCCTCTGGCTAGCTCTTGAGCCTCACGAAGCTCCTCTGCGCTCAAGTTTTCGTCAAGGTCGAGCCGGGCCAGAGCGCCCATTGCCGTGCCTTCCTCATCGAGCAATTCGACCAGTCGATTCATCCCAGCGATCGCGTGACGCGCAACGTACCTCGCCTCGGACTTCGACATTGTATCTCGGATGACCAGGTGGCCGTCCACGTCAACCGACACCAGCCATCGGCCGTTGGGGCTGAACGCGACCTCCATGATCATCGCTTCGTGCTCCCGTAGGGTCACGAGAAGCTCACCGGTGGAGACTCGCCAGATACGAACGGTCGTATCGTCCGAGCCGGACGCCAGGCGGGTGTTGTCTGGGCTGAATGCAGCGCAGCTCACCAGAAGCTTGTGGCCCGAGCAGATCTGGCTCGGACCGCCGGTGCCCGGCTCGATGACAATGGATTCTGACGATGGCAACCAGACATGTGCAACATCACCAGCAGTCGACCGCACCTCTAGTAACCTCAGAACGGGGCGGGTACCCGGGAGACCCGATTGGGTGACGACTTCGGGCTCCGGTGCCCACCTGTTCCCGACAGGGTCCCACGTCCACTGGCCCTCGGGACTCGAGATCCATACCCGGCCGTCGTCGGTGATGCGGGTCACGGGAATGCTTATTCCGCTCGGGTAAAGCGCGTATCTGCGGACGATGCCACTCAAGAGATCGTACGTCGCCACGCCATCCCAACAGGCTTCGTGCAATGTGCGACCGGTGCTATCGAAAAGGAGGTTGAAGCTGGGCACGGCCTCTCTCCGTCCTAGTCCAACAAAGAACGGATCCTTATGTTCGTCAAGTGAATCCACATGCCAGAGGCGAACACTGTTTCTTGAGAAAGTTGAAAGGAACTCACCGTCAGAATCGAATGCCACCCTCATCCGGTAATCTTCGTTCAGGGCGATTCCTCGCTCCCGTGTCCCGATTCGCCACAGGTGTGTTTCATATGCGTCGGAGGACGACATCAGACCGCGTGGCCCAAAGGCGATGCTGTGGACGTGATTCCCCCGCCGCGACGCGTGCCCGTCGTATTCGCCGAGAGACGCTCCTGCCGCCAAGCTCACGACCTTTACTCCACTCTTGAGCCCGAGAGCGGCGCGTTCACCCGCCGCGTCGAGACTCATGGAATAGACTCGATGAATCCCGTCGATTCGAACGGCATGCGTGGAGTCCTCAAGGTCCTCGATGTTCCAGGACTCCAGAATCATGTGTGGCTCAACGTCGATCCCCGGTGGATTCCTCCCATTGTCTGGACTGCGGATCCAGACCAGGTGCCGCGATGTAAAGAGCATCTCACGAATGCCTTCTTCGAATCTTGTCGCGACCAAACTTCCGTCCTCTACGTTCCAGACATCCAGGCGGTCACCTGTTGCGGTCGCGACCAGCGCGCCGCCTGGCTCGAAGGCTACCTTCGTCGAGCGCTCCATCGTGAGAATCCGTTCGCCATCATTGAGACTGACGGCTTCCACCGTTCCATCCAGCGAAACCAGGCTCACTTCGTCACGGTAGTTGGATATCAGGGCGAGGGGGCGGAGACCTGAGGTAAGCCCGATCACATTCTGTCCGGAAACGCCTGAGTGAATTCGTTCCTGCCCGCTTTCACCAACCTCGCAAAGGACCAGTTCCTGCCCATCGGCCCCCTGAATCTCATACACGCAGCGGAAGGGCCGATTGCCTGTTCCGGCAGAGACCGCTCGCACTTGGCCATCCAACTCGACGAACGCATCTTCGGGATGGCTCTTCGCCCAAAGGTAATTCCATTCCCATCCCCTGGCGTCAGTGGGGCACTCATCCAGGCGTTCGCGGGCCGCCAAGGTATTGCCCTCCTCCAGGTGCGTCGCGGCCGCCTGGATACTCACGAGATAGTGGGCCCACGAGGCATCGGCACGTGCGGCGCTGAGCAGCTCTCTGTTTGAGAGGGCGGCCGGCCTGACACCAGGCGGGAACAGGGCAACGCTGCCGCCTTCGTGATCAGGAAACTCTGCCCGAAGAGGTGTCTGCCGCTGCTCGGTCCTGGCTTCTACCACGGCCGCGACATGATTCGCCAGTTCGCCATAGGTGACGACGCCGTCAGTATCGAGGTCGGCATCCCCCGACAGGGCATCCAATACAGCTCGAGTAAAAACAGAGTGCCCCTTGCCTCCCCCGTCTTCAACTCTCTGCTCCGCGTTGCCGGCAGTCAGGACCTGACGGGCACGGTTCGTCAGGCCGGCTGCGATCGGAGCCGCGGAACGGTTGACCACGAGTCCGCTAAAACATGAGTCGAGAATGAAAAGTGCGTGCTTGGCGGGTATCGCGTCCGACGCGTCCGCCAGGTCGTCCATTCCCAGTAGTGACGACCACTTTCCAGGGTGCCCATCCACAGGAACAAGATAGCCTCGGTCGCCACGCTCGCCGAGGCGGCGCGTTTCTCCATGCCCCGCGAAAAACAGAACAAAGAGGTCTTCGTGACCTACGCGGTCGGAATCCGCGGCCCATTCCTCCAACGCTTCTGAGACCGCATCGCGCGTCGCATGTTCATTCAGAAGGAGCTTCACATACTCCTGCTCGAACCCGTAGCGATCCATGAGCGAATTGGCGACAGCCTTTGCGTCGGCCACCGCGTAGGCCAAGTCCTGGAAACCGGCATCTTCGTATTCGTCGATGCCGATCACCAACGCATGCCGTCGGCCGTAGCCGGTCTGGTTCGGTCCGTCTTCGGCACCCTCGACTTCGATGCCTCGCTCTTGAGCATCTGCCGTGATCTGGAGCAGAGACAGGGCACAGATTGCATACAGCGACGTCATACGCGTTAGCCTACTCCGAATCCCATGGGGTCGCGAACTGGCCGGTCTATGGACTCCACCTCTCATCGTCAAGAGAACCGGTTGGGACGATTCAGGGTCTCCGCATCTTGGATCAAGGACCCATCGTGGACTGCCGGCAATCCGCAGTCATGGGATCGCGCCGGATCGCGACACCTTCGCCGGCTAGAATGCCCGGGTGCGGGTCAGGTCGAAGCCATGGGCCGCGCACTCCCGCTCCAGGGGCGCGGAATCGTCGAGCTTGACGGCCAGGGTGCCGAGGTCCTCGACGAGTTCCACCATGCGCCCCTTGGGGACCACGGTCGATGCAACCAGGGGTACAAACAGGACCGACCGCAGGAAGTGGGAATGCTTCATGGGACCAACGCCAAGAAGGCTGTGACGTGTCGTGCTCTCGTGAGCCGCTCCGAAGCGAGGAGTGGGCGGAATCCGTATCTGCTCAGCACCCCATGGTCTGACAGGGAGCGCGATCACCGATTCCTCCAAGTGTACCCAGACGGGCCCTCGGCGGTTGAGGCATGGCCACCTTGCCGAATCTTCCGGCGGCGCGTAGCCTCGACAGTGGGGAGGCCCGCTCGGCCGCCATGATGTCTCGACAGCTCATCTTCTTCATCTGCTCGTTCCTGGCCGCAACCGGCCTGGCCAGCGCCCAGACTGTGGTACGGATGCTCGATGGCTCCGGCGACGGCAATCACATTCTCAACCGACCCTGGGGTGTGGCCGTGGACAAGGCGGGCACTGTGTACGTCTCGGCCATCTCGACCGACAACGTGTTCGCGGTCGACACCTCGCGCGCGATCAGCCAGATCATCGACCCATCCGCGCCACTCGACGTCGCGCTGGACCTGGCCGTGGGCTCGAACGGAGGTGTCTACGTCACCGGTTTTCAGACGGACAACGCCTTCGAGATCACACGCGATGGGCTCGTTACCGAGATCATCGACTTCAGCGGCGATCGCACCGGAAACCTGCTGAGTGGGCCAGTTGGAATCGCCGTCGACGCCCTGGGCAATGTCTACCTGGCGGGGAACGAGAGCGATAACGTGTTCAAGATTGCGCCCGGAGGTGCGATCAAACAGATCCTCGGGGCCGCGGGCGACGGAGCCGGCCATACCCTCGATGGGCCCTACGACATTGCGGTGCATCCGTCGGGCAAGGTGTACGTGACGGGCCAGTTCAGCAACAACGTCTTCGAGATCTCTCCGCTCGGAGGCATCACGGAGATCATCGACTTCACGGGCGACGGGACCCATGAACTCCTGGCCCCGATGGGGGTTGCCGTCGCCGCCTCGGGCAACGTCTATGTGACGGGCAACGAAACTGGCAACGGATTCCGTATCACACCGGCCGGCACGATCACGCAGTTCATCGATCAATCGGGTGACGGCAGTGGGAACGTCCTCCTCAGGCCGCTCGGTATCGATCTGGACGCCGCGGAGAGCGTCTTCGTGCCGGGGCAGATCAGTGCAAACGTCTTCAGGGTCACGACGGCGGGCGAGATCACCGAGATCATCGATGGGACGGGGGGCGGGCTGGGGCCCTTCGCCGGACCATCGGACGTGGCGGTCGATCGGAAGGGCAACGTATTCGTCACCGGGACATTTACCGACAATGTCTTCCGGATCGCCCACGCTGCCCAGGCCCCCCAGCCCACGAGCTTCCCGCCTCACCGTGTGGGCCTGCCGGGATGGCTGGGCATCTCGTCACGATGGCTTCGTGAGGGCGGGGTCGCGCCAGCGCAATCCCGCCTCGAGGAATAGGCAGCGAGCGGACCTGACCCTGTGAGCGCGGAGCGACGATCGCAGGGCGCCTTGCAACCCGGGTCTCGCAATGCGCCCGCCTTCCGTGTTCCATGGACCGCCTGACCGGAGCCGATCAGTGCCGACCCTGCGCCACGCTATTGCCGCCGACGCCGCCCAGATCCGTGAGATCTACGGGCCGATCGTCGTCGAGACCGCGACGTCCTTCGAACTCGAAGTCCCGAGCGTGGAGGAGATCCGGTCGCGCATCGAGCGAGTTCAAGGGAGGGCGCCCTGGCTCGTCTGCGAGGAAGGGGGCACGGTCCTGGGCTACGCCTACGCCGCCTCCTTCCGCGCCCGTGCGGCCTACGCCTGGTCGGTCGAGTCGAGCGTCTACGTGAGGCCCGAACATCAGCGACGGGGAATCGCTCGCGCACTCTACACGGCCCTGTTCGAGCTCTTGCGCCTTCAGGGATTCCACCGGGTGATCGCAGGAGCCACCCTGCCGAACGACCCGAGCGTCGCCTTCCACGAGTCCTTCGGCTTCACGCACGCCGGTCAGTTCCGCGACGTTGGAAACAAGTTCGACACCTGGCACACGGTTGGGTTCTGGGAGCTCGAGCTGCAACCCCTCGGCGACTCACCGCGCGCTCCCCGCACGATGGACGAGATTGTCGAAAGCGAAGCCTGGAACGAGGCCTTGCGCGCTGGCGAGGCGCTCCTTTCTCCGAGATAGCGAAAGATGCTCGCGCCGTCCCGCTCGGGCAATTCAGCGCCAGTCACCGCTCAAGATGAACGCGCCCCAGGTTGATGGCAACCCGTCGCCTCCATGTTCGCTGCGGTTCCTACGTAGCATTTCCAGCTGCGCCGAGCGCAATGCTTCGCCCTTGCTCATGCTCTTGAGCCAGAGGTTCTTGTAGAAGCCTTGCATCAGCTCGCTTGTCGCGCGGTCATCCACTTGCCAGAGCGCGCTGATCACGGTTCCCGCTCCCGCTGTTCGAAATGCACGTCTCAGACCGATCAAGCCTTCGCCGGAGCGAGATTCACCCAGGCCCGTTTCGCAGGCGCTCAACACGACCAGGTCTACGCCCGAGAGATCCAACCAGCCCACTTCTTCGGCGGTGAGGAATCCATCATCGTGGCCTTCGGACGCGGGCATGTTCGCGCCGGCGCATACGAGCCCGGACAGGAGTCCCGGGTGATGTCCGAGGAGGCGCCTCTGCCTCTTCTTCCGGATCGCGACGTTGTCCTCGTCCGCGTGTTGTCTGCGCGCTTCGTCCCACAGCGACACGGTGCCCTCGGGCTGGAAGTAGCCATGGGTCGCGAGATGAAGAATCGAGTGCTGGGGCATCTCGCGCTTGAGCCGTTCTTCCGTTGGGAGGCTGTCTTGCAGGAGGATGCGCGAATCAGGATCGGCAAAAGTCCCTGCATGCAGGTCAAAGACTGCTCGAGACTCGTAGCTGGTATGAGGGAGATTGGCCCAGGAGCTCATGTACCCGCGAACGGCCTCAGGGACTCGACCTGACGCGCTCGCAACGGAGGGGGCCCGGTGCTCCTGGGGTGTGGCCAGGTCGCGCTGCGTGAAGTCCACTCCGCCCACACTCAAGAGCTTGGGTGCGACCCCATCGCTCCCTGCGGAATCTCGCAGCGCCTCGATGCCCTGCACGTACACGACTGCGAAGCGTTCGATCAGGTAGGTGCCATCGTCGAACTGGAGCGCTTCGAAGGGAAAGGCCCCCAGAAAGCCATCGGGCGAGATGAAGAGCTTGTCGACCTCAATCAGATGTGGCTCCAGCACGTGCCATGGGAAGCCGCTCAGGTCCGCCCGTGCAGCATTGGTCTCGCCCACCGTGCTGACTCCCCGTCGCGAAACGAGGTCCTCGAGGAAGATTCTCGTCTGCGGTTGAATCCTGGCCACCGGCCCCAGATCCAGCAGGACGGGCGCGGGGGAGTCGGGGCGGGAGATCCACACGGAGAGATGCGGTTCCGACCAGTCTTCGCGGGTCACGAGTGTCTCGCCCTCGAATACCGACGGAAGAAAGATGCGGTGCACGAAAAAGTCGATGTAAGCCGAGTTCGCCGGCAGGCTCATCCTCAAGGCCTCGAACGAAGGCGGCTCGCCAAACTCGACCGTCACCGATCGCTGCCATCGTAGTTCCAGCTCATTGCGTGCGCTGACCAGCTCGTCCGTGCGCTCCGAGCGCAGCTCCGGAGTGAGCGTCGTGTCCGAGACCAGGCGCGACAGCTGGCGTTGGGTCACCTGGAGATCCTCCAGCAACTGCTCCTGTCTCGGGGAGAGCCTTGGACCCCGGGATCGGCTAGCAGCCAGCATGCGCGCTACCTGACCCTTCCACCGTAGTACAGCCTCGTACGCCTCACGTGCGACATTGTCGTCAGCAATGGTTCGCCCGAGGCTGAGTAGAAACTCCAGTTGCCAGATAGTCTTCGCGAGGAAGAGGTAACCCTCTTGTTCGCTCTTGGAAGCTAGCGCGGCGTGCAGGTGAGCCAGCTTGCCGAATTGTTCCTGCCGGACGAATTCCCAGCCACTCTCATGGTCTCCGGAATTCATCGAGAGCCTGGCCAGGTTGTTCAGGCTGTTGGCGACATGAGGATGGTCGCGGGCGAGTACTTTCTTCCGGATCGCAAGAGCGCGCTCATATACCGGCCGGGCCTCGGCGAACTTTCCCTGGTCCACGAGCAAGAGGGCCAGGCCGTTCAAGATCGACGCGACCTCCGGGTGCTCGCTGCCGAGGGCCTTCTCGAAGATCAGCAGAGCGCGTTCGTAGAAGGGCTGACCCTCGGCGTAGAAGCCCTGGTTGATCAGAACCAGCCCGAGGTTGAAGAGACTCCTGGCGACCTCGGGATGCTCCGGCCTGAATACTTTCTGGCGAATGGCGAGAGCACGTTCGTGGAAGGGCTGTGCCTCAGCGTAGAGCCCCTGATCCACGAACACGATGCCAAGGTTGTCCAGGCCGGTGGCGATGTTGGGATGCTCGCTGCCATGGGCCTTTTCACTGATGGCGAGGTAGCGGCGGTAGAGCGGTTCTGCTTCCGCGTAGAGCCCCTGATCCACATGCAGGCGCGCCAGGCTGTTCAAGCTGTTGGCGAGATCGATATGTTCACTACCGAGGGCCGTTTCAACTACCGCGATGGCGCGCTCGTACAGCGCACGCGCCTCGGCGTAACGGCCCTGGTTCATCAACGCGATGCCCAGGTCCGTCAGGCTCCCGCCGAGGCCGGGATGATCGCTTCCGAGGACCTTCTCGCGGATCGCCAGTGCGCGTTCCAGGAGCGGTAGGGCTTCGGTGTAGAGCCCCTGCTCCTGCAAGAGGGCACCTAGTCTACCCGAGCTGTCTGCGACAAGGGGATGCTCGCCGCCGAGTGCATTCTCCCGGATCGCCAGGGCGCGCTCGTGCAGGGGGCGTGCATCGGCGTAGAGCCCCTGGATAGTCAAGAAGACGCCCAGCTTGCTCAGGTTGTCGGCGACCTCGAGATGCTCGCTACCGAGGACCTTCTCCCGAATCGCGAAGGCGCGTTCAAATGCCGCTCGCGCTTCAACAGGGAACCCTTCGTTCTTCAAGGCGAGGCCAAAATCATCGAGGCTGTCGGCGACAAGTGGATGCTCATTGCCCAGGATCTTCCCCTGGAGTCTCAGGGCGCGCTCGTAAACCACTCGCGCCTCGGCGTAGAGCCTCTGTTCGGACAATACGTTTCCCAGGTTGTTCAGACTGGTGACGATCCCGGGGTGCTCGCTGCCGAGGGCCTTCATGTTGATCGCGAGGGTGCCCTCGAGCAACAGCTGTGCCTCAGCGAGGAGCCCTCGATTCCTGAATGCTACTGCGTGCTCGTACAGCTCCCTGGCCGTCGCCGCAGTCTCTGCGCCAAACGTGGCCTTGACGAGCCGTATTGTCTCTCGTGCTTCGAGCTGCACTCGTTCGGTCGCCGTCAGGGCCGGAGCGGCGCCCCCTGAGAGTTGCAGCTCGAACGCGCCCGCCTTCCCGCCGACCGAGCAGGCTTCGAGCCAGTAGGCCATATCCGATCGCAGCTCTCGAATATCGAGCTGTGCGTGAGAGAGTACGAAGCCGTCGTCGTTCTCTGCGATCACGTCGCCAAAGTCATCGCGCAGAATGAGGTAGGCGTCGAACTGATACCCACGCAGCTCGATGTGGTAGGGCCCGGTCTCCTCGACCTGAACCATGTGGAGCCTCCCTCGAACGGCCACGCCCGCGTGATACCGCTCCAGTTCCTCGCTGAAGACGTCCGGGTCGAACTCGGTGATCTGGCCTTGTATGGCCTTGTCCGGACGCAGCACGGGCGGTTCGTCCTCACTCTGCGATAGGGCAGGCAACGCGAGGGCGACTCCCCCAATAAAGAGTGCTCAGTTTCTTCCCATGGCAACCAGGCTACGACCGGACGCGTTTCCCCGCCACAGATACCGAGACCGAACAGTTTCTGCGGCCTTCCCCTCCCCGCCCGTGGCGCTGCGGCCGGTGGAGAGTTCTTGGTGTTTAGCGGATCGTTCTGGTGCAGCTACCATTCCCAACTAGTGGGCCATCAAGCAACACCTCCACCCGACGACTGGCGGCGGCAGGGGCAGGAGCGGTATCTCAAAGGCGTGCGTCTTGCAGCCCGGACATACCGTCCATACCGCGACGGGTGGGAACATGATCACTGTTCCTTTTGCCGTGCCAGATTCTCCCGCCACGACGGTGACCTCAAGCAAGGCTACTCCGCCCTCGATGGCTATCATTGGGTTTGCGGTCAATGCTTCACCGATTTCGAGGGCGAGTTTGCCTGGACAATTGATCATGACCAGCCAAGCGGATCGCAATAGCTGATCTCCCTCATGTCGGATACTCCGACGAACATCCGCATCAGCGTGTCGAGATCGATCGGATTCCGCCGGAGAGGCACGGCACGCCATGGGCGGAGGCGAGTTCGGCCGAACTGAGGAGCCACCGTCCCCGGCCCAAAGCCCGGTTGTGAGTCCTGCGAACAGATCAAGCCGGTCTCCGGTTCACCACGGCCTGGCTGGGCAGCACGCCGTCAGAGCAGTCCCAGCGCGCTCAATTCATCGACCACAATGTCATAAACCGCGTCGGCGGCGACCTGAGCGCCTTCCGGGTTCCAGTGGGGGTCGTCTTCGAAGCTGGTGGGGAAGACTTCGGTGGTCTGGAAGGTTTCGAGCAGGGAGTGGATTGGATAATTGACGTCGGGCTGGAGTTCGTCGAAGAAGCGAAAGGGCTCGAGGCTGTAGGGGCCCAGGGTCGTGTAGCGATCCGCTTCCCAGTTCTTCGGTGATTCGAATTCGTTGCACTGGTATGTGCGCGGGAGGACGATCACGACAAACTTGGCGCCGTGATCGTCGCACCAGGCTTCGATGCGGTTGATGTTCTTGGTGATCTCGGCGAAGAATGGGCGGGTTTCCTCGAGGGGAGCCTCGCTCATGAAGAAGGGCTCGATGGGCATCTCCGGATTGAGGCGGCGGAGGAGTGCGGCGTAGGCGCTGGGTGAGGTGAACTCCAGGGCGCGCATGGTGATGGGGATGTGGGCTACGAGGCCGTAGACACCGTCTTGCTCGAGCAGTGCCTTCCAGCGGATGTCGTCGCGGATGTCGGTCATGTCCACGCACAGGGCGACGAGGTCCGGGTGGTACTTCTCGCCGATGTCGACCAGGCGCCTCCAGCTGAGTAGGGGGGATGAGCTGGTCCAGGCGAAGTTCGCGACGCGGACTCGCTGTTTCGTGTCTCGCGCCTCGAGTTGATCTTCGACGAGCTGGGGGAAGCACTGGTCCGGGTCCAGGTTCATTCCGAAGGTAAAGGAGTCGCCGAGGAAGATGATGTTGGTGTCCTCGGCCCGGAACTCCTCCGGCTGGCTCTGGCAGCGCAGGGAGTCGGAGTTCCAGCCTCGATTGCGTCCGGTTCGGTGGGGGCGGTGGTCTGGATCCTGGAGTGCGTTGTAGGTCTTCAGTTCGAGGGGGACGTGCACGAAGGGTGGTGCGAAGCGTTCGATGCCCAGGTAGGTGAGGGCCAGGAGGGGTAGGGCCAGGTTCCAGCGCAGGGGGCCGCGCCATGCGGCGTAGACCACACACCACAGGGCGAGGAGCGAGAAGAGGCCCGCGTACAGTGGCCGGAAGATCGTCCGCAGCTGGGGGACCGGGACCAGACGCCAGTGCACGATCGCGGCGAGGGCGATCAGGGGCAGCAGGGCACCGATCAGCGAAGCCAGGAAGGCCGCGTGTTTCCGGCGGGCCGGGGGGATCCGCGAATCCCCGGGAGGCGTTCCGGTGGAGCTGCTCCCGTCCGTGTCGGATGTTCGTTTCATGTCGCTGGCCGGACCCCGATTGTAGCTGGATCCAAACCTCGGCGTGACGAAGCGGTATCGTATCCGCGTGGATTCTCCCAACACGGAACCGTTGCGTATCGAAGTTCCGCGCAAGCTGGCCGGCAAGCGCTTCGACCGGGCGCTGAAAGAACTCCTGCCGGATCTCACGGGCTCGCAGCTTCAGCGGCTCGTGCGACGCGGGCGGGTGAAGCTGGATGGTCGCAAGGTGCTCCGGTCGAATTTCAACCTTCGCGGTGGGGAAGCCCTGGTCGTGCGGACGCATGTGGCACCGGCGGCCCCCGCCCTGGCCCTCGATCTGGTGCACGTCGAGGCGGATTTCGCCGTGGTGAACAAGCCGGCAGGGATGATCACCCATCCCGCGGGCGAGTTTCGGAGCGATTCCGTGTCGGAACTCGCCGTGCGTGAGTTCGGCGTGTTGCCGAGCGTGGACGACGACGGGGATCGGCCTGGAATCGTCCACCGGCTCGACCGGGAGACCAGCGGGCTCATGGTGATCGCTCGGACTCCGCGGGCCCTGGACGAGCTTCGCCGTCAATTTCGCGAGCGCTCGGTCGAGAAGCGCTACCTCGCGCTGGTGTACGGCAGCCCCGACGTGGACGAGTTTGAAATCGATCGAGCCCTGGCCGCGGTCCCCGGGAACAAGGACCTTCAGCGCCTGGACCCGGCCGGTCGGAAGGCCCATACGGAAGTGCACGTACTGGAGCGCGGCGGCGACTTCACACTGGTCGAGTGCCACCCATCTACTGGCCGGCGACATCAGATTCGGGTGCACCTCGCGTCGGTCGGCCATCCGATCGTGGGCGACAAGCTCTATCGGCCCCAGGGCTCGGTCGAGCGCGTGCGCAGCGTCTCCCACCAGGCCTTGCATGCGCAGATTCTGGCATTCGACCAGCCAGAGGACGGATCGCGGGTCCGGTACGAGGTGCCGCCGCCCCAGGACATTTTTGATCTCTGGGAGAGGCTTGCGACCTAGTTCGGGCCCGGGATTGGACTAAGGGAGCGTACAAACGGCTCACAGTCGGATGGGGGGCGAATGAGCCCGGCAGCTGGTAGGCTCTGCATCCCCCAAAAAGCGTGATTTCCATCCGAGAACCCTGCAGGAGTGAACGATGAATTCGTATCTGGATTGCGGCCGTTACTGCGCCGTTGCACTTGTTCTGGTCACCGGTCCCGGTGCGAGCGCAGCCGCTGACGACTGGCCCCAGTGGCGTGGCCCCAACCGCAATGGCATCTCGGCCGAAGCGGATTGGGATTCGGAGGGGCGTGAGGACAGCGTCTGGGCAGCCGAGGTCGGCATGGGCTATTCGTCAGTGACTGTCGTCGACGGCAAGCTGTTCACGATGGGCTACGACAAGACATCGGAGCTCGATGTGGTGCACTGCCTGGATGCGAACACCGGAGAGGCACTCTGGTCCCACGCCTATCCGTCGAAGATCTGGAACCAGTATCACACTGGTGGCACGCTCACGACGCCTATCGTCGACGGCGGGCGGGTCTATACCCTCAATCGGGAGGCCCAGTTCTTCTGCCTGGACGCGGACACCGGCAACGTCATCTGGGACCGCCCCCTGATGGAAGAATTCGAGGGCCTCGAGTCGCCGATCTGGGGCTTCTCCGCCTCACCGCTCATCCTCGAGAAGATGGTCATCCTGAACGTGGGGCGAGTGATCGCCCTCGACAAGAAGTCGGGCCGGGTGCTCTGGGAGAGCGCGGACTACGGCCATGCCTACGGCACGCCCCTGCCCATCGAAATCGGCGGCAAGCCCAACCTGGCGGTCTTCAACGGTAAAGGCCTGGTCATCCTCAACATGCGAGACGGCGAGCCCCAGGGCCTGCACGAGTGGAAAACCGAGTACGACGTCAATGCTGCGTCGCCGGTCCTCGTCGGCATTGACAAGCTGTTCATCTCGTCCGGTTACAACAAGGGCTGCGCCCTGGTCAAGCTAACCACGGGTGGGCTCGAGGTCGTCTGGGAGACCAAGGCCATGCGTAGCCACATGAGCGGCGTCGTCCTGTGGGAGGACAATCTCTACGGATTCGACGAGAGCGACCTGACCTGCCTGGGACTCGACGGCAAGAAGCGCTGGAGCGTCCGTGACTACGACAATGGCGCCCTGATGGTGGCCGACGGACGCTTGCTGATCGTCAATTCCGAGGGCGAGCTGATCGTCGCCGACGCCTCTCCGGAGGAGTACTCCGAGCTCTCGAAAGCCGGGGTATTCGAATCGAAGGAGCGGGTCGTCTACTGGACGACTCCCGTGCTCGTCGATGGGCGCGTGTACTGTCGCAGCAGCATGGGCGACCTGATCTGCCGCGACCACCGCAAGATCGGCGGATAGGACGCCTGGGGATCCCACTTCAGGGCCGCTTCTTCCCGGACCGTCGGGCGGAGGTGGCCCTGACACCGTCCATGACCGTCCGGCCGACGGGGTGACGCTACTTGTCGCGCTTGTCCTTCTTGGCACGCCGCGGTGGGCGGCCGTCGGCGCGCACCGGTGAGATGCGCAGCATGCGCTGGCAAACCCGCGCGCGGCCCAGGGCGCGGAAGATGTCCTCGGGCATGCCCGCCGGGAGGTCGACAGTGCTGAAATCGTCGTAGATCTCGATCCGGCCGATGTAGCGGCCTTCGACTCCGGCTTCGTTCGCGATCGCTCCGACGATGCTGCCGGGACGCACGCCGTGGTCGTTTCCGACCTCGACGCGGTAGCGCACCATGCCGTGTTCGGTGGCCTGGTTGGTCGGGCCGCGTCCCGGGCGGGGTCCGCGCTGTCCGGGGCGATCGCGGGGACCGGTCTGACGGCCGAACTTGCGCTCGGGGCGACCGAAGTCGCGCCCGAAACCCTCCTCGGGCTCCTGGCGACGTTCCTCGAGCAGCAAGGGCTGTTCGCCCTGGGCCATGCGCGCCAGGGCGGCTGCCACCTGTTCGGGAGTGGCCTCTTCGTTCTCGGCCAGGACCTCGCGTACCACGCCGCTGAAGAAATCCAGCTGCGGATCTGCCATGGCCTCGACGATGCGTCGCTTGAAGCGCGCCACGCGCGTGCGATTCACGTCGGCGGTCGAGGGCAACTTCATGGGCTCGAGATCACGTCGGGTGACGCGCTCGATCGAACGCAGCATGCGCTTTTCACGGGGCGAGACGAACAGGATCGCGTCCCCGACGCGGCCGGCGCGCCCCGTCCGTCCGATGCGATGCACGTAGGCTTCGGTGTCCGTGGGAACATCGAAGTTGATGACGTGACTGATGCGCTCGACATCCAGGCCCCGCGCCGCGACATCCGTCGCGACGACGATGTCCAGCTTGCCCTTCTTGAGTCGGTCGATCGTGCGCTCGCGCTGGATCTGGGGGATGTCGCCGCTCAGGGGGGCTGCGGCATATCCGCGCGCTTCGAGCTTCTCGGCCAGAACAGCCGTGGACTGGCGCGTACGCACGAAGACCAGCATCCCGTCGAATTCCTCGACCTCGAGGATGCGCGTGAGGGCCTCGAGCTTGCGCGGCCCACTGACCACCTGGTATCGCTGCCGGATCAGGTCCGCGGTGGCGTGTTTTTCGCGGATCAGAATCTCTTCCGGCTCGTTCAGGTAGGTCTTCGCCACGCGCCGGATGGCGTCCGGCATGGTGGCCGAGAAGAGGGCGATCTGGCGCGACTTGGGCGTCTTGTCGAGGATCCAGGTGACATCCTCGATGAAACCCATGTGCAGCATCTCGTCGGCCTCGTCCAGGACGACGCCCTTGAGCTCGCTCAGATCGAGTGTGCCGCGCCGGATGTGATCCGTAACCCGACCGGGCGTGCCGACGACCACATGCACACCTCGGCGCAGGGGCCGAAGCTGCAGGGAGTAGGCCTGTCCCCCGTAGATCGGAAGAACGTGGAAGCCCGGCATCGTGTGGGCGTAGCGCTGAAAGGACTCCGCCACCTGGATCGCGAGTTCGCGCGTCGGCGTCAGGACGAGCACCTGGGGCTTGCCGAGCGACAGGTCGATGCGCGCCAGCAGGGGCAGGGCGAAGGCCGCAGTCTTTCCGGTGCCGGTCTGGGCCTGGCCGACGATGTCGCGCCCCTCGAGCAGGGGCGGGATCGTGCGCGCCTGGATGGGGGACGGAGCTTCGTAGCCCACGTCGACCAATGAGTCGAGCAGGAATTGCGGGAGCCCCAGGCTGTCGAATCCGGGGGCGGCTGGTTTCACCGTTGCGTTATCGGACATTTCGGTTGCCCGTCCCGGGCTGGCGAGGGTCTGGCCGTGAGTTTGATCCGGTACAGATCTAGCCAGGTATTGTCTTCAAGCGACCCGGCTCGCGATACCCCGAATCGGCGAAATGCTCAGGGAACGATGCGTTTCCCGCTCTGACGCTGCTGGGCCGCCTCGTCGGAGGCCTCCAGGGGCAGGGACTCGTCATCCCGGTCAAGGCGCCGTTCCATGCGATACCCGTCCTGGCTGGCAAAGTGCCGTGGGCAGATCTCGGTGGCCAGGAACTGGTGCTCCCGGCAGATGATCTGGGCCCCGAGGTTGCTCTCCTGGACGTCCGCAAATACGCGCTCACAGTCCAGCTTGCGGGCAATCCGCACGATGCGGTCCAGGGCGAAACTCCCGATGCCCTGCCGGCGCCATTGGCGCTCGACCATCAGGTTCGCGATGAAGAGGGCGTCATCGTGGTGCTGGATGGCGTAGAAGGCGATCGGAGTCGCCACGTCCCTCCGCCGGACGATGACCCGAAACACGGCCCGCTCCTGCTCCAGAAAATAGGCCAGCTGCCCAGCATTCCACGCGGCTTCCCCGGCGCCGGGTTCGAGATCTAGCAGAGCGCTCCTGTCCGCGGGCAGGTAGGCCCGGTCCAGGAGCTCCGTTCGCAGGGAGGCCCTCATATCGACTATCAGACGGGCCGGAGGGGCCAGATGTTCCCCTCCGTTTCGGTCCCCAGGGCCCCTACAGGGCGTCGAGAATGGCCTGCAAGGCAGCGTTTGGCTGTCCGTTGGCGTCCACCCAGGCATCCAGGACGATCCCGATGGCCGGGTTCGAGTTGGTCAGGCGCTGGATCAAGGGGCCCGTCAGGGGGCCGGCGAATTCCGGGTCGGCGGTGCCGACGCGCAGGCTCGGGCCCGTGTTTTCGAGCAGGACGTGGTTGTTGGAGCCGGTCGGTACTCCGGCCTCGTCGACGATGCGGTCCAGGTTGTAGCGCGTGCGGCTCAGGTCGAGGGGGATGTCGGCCGGGGCCACGTCCTCGCAACCGTAGCGGTCGTCGTTGGTGTCGAGCGAGTTGATGGCACAGCCGTTCTCATCGAACAGGAACAGGCCCGTGCCCAATCCGGCGACCATGTGGACCCACAGGGGTGAGTTCATCTGGTTGCCCGGGTTCTTGCCGATGTGATCGCGCATGACGTCGAAGAAGCTTTCCGTGAGCCCACTCAGGGTGGGGCTCTGCATGGCGGACTGCAGCGTGGCGTACTCGGTACCGTAGTTGGTGAGACCCTCGGTCGTCAGGTGGCAGGCGACGCAGTAGCGCGGGCCCTCGTCCTGAGCGGTGACCCTACCGCGGATCGAGTGCGGCATCATGGCATTGTGGCTCAGGGACGGGTGATCGGTCGTCAGCTGGTTGTTGCCCTGGCCGTTACGGTCCGAGAAGGCGAAGATGGGCGACAGGTCGTTCTCCTTGTCCTCCCACTGGAAGAACATCTCCGTGTTGCCGGCGATCGGCACGATCTTGTTGTTCGGACCGATGCCCAGATGGAACGGGATCGGTGACTGGTAGACGAACTGGGCCTCGTCCTCCTTGAACACGATGCGCTGGCCGGTGATGTTGCTGAAGTTGTTACCGGTGTCGTACTCGCCCACCAGGTGGCATCCGATGCACGAGTTCGTCCACGAAGCGTGGCAGGTGGCACAGCTCACGCTCGAATCGGCATGGCTGAACCCGCTGGGAGTGCCCGGCTGGAGCGGCCCGATGCCGGTCGATGTCAGCCCATCCGCCGTGCCCATGGCGTAGGAGGCCATCTCGCTGTACACCGGGTCACCGCTGAACGGATCGAACTTACCCGCGTCGACCACCGTGTCCTTGGTCTGGGATACGTAGTGCTTGACGCCGGTCAGTTTGCTGTAGAGGTAGTAGTTGCCGTCACCCTCGAGCACCACGTGGGGCAGGTTGTTGCCCTTGGAGTCGACCGCTACCTGGCCCACATCGCCGTTGAACATGGTGCCCGTGACCGTGGGCGCATAGGCATCGGCGGCGCCGTGGCAAGATTCGCAGCGGATGGCGACCGCCTGGTCCATGCGGCTCAGGATCTGGTTGCTGACGGGTGCCGTGGTGTCGCCGCCGTGCAGGTCGAAGCTACCGTGGCAGTCGATACAGCCCAGGCCTGCCTCGTAGTGCACATCGGGTGGCGTGTCGTCGCGCCCATCGCCGTCGTAGTCCTCTTCCAGGAGGTACTGATTGCGATTGCGCCCGTTGAACTCCGTGTTTCCGACGACCGGGTCGAAGAGGCGTGGGTCGTCTCTCGTGCTGCGATAGGAGTCCGGGTTGGCCGGGTACTGGAAGTTGCGGCGCACGTCCTGGTTCTGGTCCAGGCGAATGCCCCAGTACTGCATGACGGTCCGGTTGGAGCCCTGGTGACAGCCCGCGCAGGCGTAGTCGTTGATGCCCTGGATCTCCTCACCGCTGGGGAGCGTCTTGTGCACGCTGCGGATCATGTGACGCTCCACGTGCGGGCGCTCGGGATCGTCGATGTCGTCCGGGTCAGCCGGCTCGTCCTTGCGCACGTTCGGATCGCTGATCCGACTGCGCCCATCCCGGCTGTACTGCATGTGGCAAGAGGTGCAGCCTGACGAGCGGTAGTCTCCGTAGCGGTTGTTGGCTCCGGCGCTGCCGAGGTGGCAGTCGCCGCAGGTGAAGGCGACCTGTTCCTGGTACAGGCGTGCGAGGGGCGAGTCCGTGATGACGGTTCCGTCTGCGTTCTGTCCCGCGGCGAGAACGTTGGCGTCGTAGAGCTCCGGATGGGCGTGCAGGTCGATCGGACCGTTGGCGTTGCGCACGCTGATGATCGGGTACTCGAGCAGCTGCGAGACGCCGCCCACCGGCGCGGTGCCCTCGTCGAAGGTCGGGTTGGTGACGGCTCTGAATCCCAGGTCGGCAGCCGTATCCCCGTAGTCATCCACGCTCTCGGGAACGGAGTTCTCGATCCCGATGGCGTAGGAGGCGCCCGAGAAGATGCCCGCCGCTGTGGCGAGCAGGCTGTCCGCCACACAGTCCACATGGCCCGCGTGGCACTGTCCGCAGCTGCGCGAATTCGTGACGACGCGCAGGTCTCCCGGGTTGACGAATTGCAGGTAGTCGATCGCCGTGTAGGTGCTGCCACCCACCTGATAGTCCGGGAACTTGTCGATTCCGGTCAGGGTCAGGCGGTTGAAGTAGGCCGTTGCGTTGTTGTCCTGGTACTCGCGATCGCCGATCTGAGGCGGGGGCGGCACGTGGCTCGACGCCAGATCCTCTCCATTGGGGTTGCCGCCGTGGCAGGTGGTGCACTTCAGGTTGTCAGCGGTACCGAAGGGGTGCGGGTTCTCCATGCCCGGCCCGGCGTAGTCGTCGTGGGGCGAACCGTTATGGCAGAGCATGCAGGACTCTGCGGTGGCAGCGAGGCTGCCGATCTCACCGGATTGGGAGCTACATCCAGTGACGATTGCGAGCGCGAGCCCGAGCGATAGGTGTTTTATCGTACGACGAATCATCTGCTTCGAGGCTTGCGTAGCTGCGGCCTGGTACGTGTCGAACCACGTAGTGAGCCGTATCTGCCGTTGCTGCCTCTCTCCTTCTTCTCCCGTGTGGCCTGCCCCTGTGGGCGGGCCGTGGTCGAGAGCCGCCGGGCCTGCCGACCCTGTGCGCGCGACTCTCTGATTCTCCCAGCATTCCCTATCGTGGGACCGGAGCTCCGATCTTGAGCCGGGCCCGTTTGGCGGCCAAGAAAGTGCTCAGGATGGCCGCCAGAGGCGGATCCTGGGCATATCAGGGGTTCAGCTGGGCCTGGGACCAGATGGTCGGCATGTGGCAACGATCGCAGCGGTCGATCCAGACCAGGTTGATGTGGTTCGGGTTGACGGCACGTGCGAGGTCGTCCTGATGGCAAGCCACGCATTCGACGGCGGTCGGAAAGAAATTCCCGACCTCGGCGCCGATGTGGCAGCGCCGGCAATCCGTGACGGCGTGGATGCCGGTCAGTGGGAAGCGCGTCTGATTGTGTCGCTCGATCTGACCCACCGGGGCCCAGGTGCTCTCCTGGTGGCAGTCCGTACAGCTCGGACCGAGCTTGCCAAAGTGCACATCCTCGTGGCACCCGACGCAGCCGCGTGCCTGGAAGGTGCTTACAGGCCCGCGGTCGTTGTGGCAACGCAGGCACTGGGCCTGTTCGTGGGCGCCGTTCAGCTGCACACCTGTCGCCGCGAGGTGGTCAAACTGGAAGTCGTCGCGCAGACCCTGCCAGTTGCTGCCCTCGTGGCACATCCCGCAGTCAGCCGGAAAGGTGTCATGGGGCAAGACCGGGCCGAGTCCGCGCCACCAGCCGTGAAGCTCGATGCTCTCCGGAGTGCGCGTCACGCAGGCTGCGATCAACGAGAGTACGGCCAGGATGGTGAGCGCTTTTCCGGCGGAGCGTGTGGCGCAGGTCATGTTCATCTAGAAGCTCCTCTGCAGGTAGAGGCCCAGCGACCAGGAGTCCTCGTCAGCCCAGAGTAGGCTCTCCAGATAGAATGACAGGTCCCAGCCCGAAACCCACGTCATGCTTCGACTGCCGCGCAGGCGGTGCTGGGTGAAGTTGTCCTGATCCGCCGCAAACCCCTCCTGGTCGTTCTGGGCGACCTCGTAGAGCAGGTCCCAGCGGCCATTGCGCAGGGACTTGCCATGGACCACTCTCGCTCCCAAGAGGGTGCTGAAACGACCCTGGGTCCCGAATACCGTCAGGTCGGTGCGAGTGCGGTCCCCGAAGAGTTCGGTGAAGTCCAAACCGGCCGCCGCGTCGACGCCCGATTCCTCCTGATCGCTCCAGACGCCCAGCTCCGTGTGGCCGCGCTGCTTGTCGGTCACCTGCTTCCAACCGCGGAAGGCCACGCGGTCGTTGTGCGCATTGGCGAGCTGGTCAGGCAGGACCTGAAAGCCCTCGTCCCGCTGGAGCTCGGGGAATTCCCAGTGGTTGTAGGCCACGTTGACGCCACTTCCACTCTCCCAGCGACGGGTCGTCGAGAGGTGGGCCTGGGTCAACCCGAGCCCGGCGCCCTTGGCCGCATCGGTACCGCTATAGGCGTCGATCCAGAGTGCGCCGTTGAAGTTCCAGCCATCCTCAGGCAAGTACTGGACCTTCCCGATCAGCAGTGAGCGGTCGGCTGCGTTGTTGTGAAGGGTCTGCTGGAAGCCGCCCGTGGCGCTCAGTCGCTCGCTCGCGTCCGCCACCCAGCGATAGTATCCGGCTGCCTGGAAGTCGCGCCCCGAGTTGAGGTGTCCGTGGGGTTCGGGCATGAAGCCAATGCTACCGCCGACCGAGTCTCCGCTGTCCAGACGCTGGCTGTACTCGAAGCCGTCGAGTAGTCCGAACTCGGGCATGCCATCCTGAAGGAAGCGTCCTGCCTCCCAGCGGTTCTCGGAGAAGCGTCCACCGCCACGGTAGTATGACACGCGGTCGAAACGCATTCGGCCCGTGTCCTCGTCCAGTTGGTCCGGTAGATCGGTCGCGCGGTAGTTTTGCTCCAGGTCGATCTGGATGCCGCCGCCACGTTCGAAGGGATTCTCGATGCGCAGATTCTCGCCGATTCGCATGAACGTGTCCGAGCGGTCCTCCTGGCTCGTCCGTGTCGTGTCGACGATCGCGTAGGCGCGCCCGCTGATCGACCGCTCGCGCCGCTCGGGGCGCACGGCCCGGATCTCGGCCAGGAGCGGCATGTCCGGGGCCCAGCCCCCGTCCGTGTTCTCCCAGGTCTCGTGGGCGTCCGCCGTTTCGCTATTCGCCGCCCCCGTGGCCGGCTCGTCGACAGGCTGGGCAGGCTTGATGCGCGCCACGGGGATGAGTGCGTGGCCACGGGTGCCCACCGCCAGGACCACGGACTTGTCCAGCAACTCGACGACAGCGCTGCGCTCGTCGACCTCCATCACGGTACCCTCGAACACTCCGCCACCGCGCGGACGGAACATGACCAGATCACCGGCTTCGACCTGATCGTTCGAGCCACGGTCGACGACTACTCTGGATGCGGTGGGGGTCGAGGTCACGCGTAGGTCGAGCCTCTCCAGATCCTTCTTACCCTGGGCGCCTGCCAGGCTCGCCAGGCCAAAGCAGACCAGGATCCATGCGATTATCGAAGCTCTCAACGGTCATTCCCCCTGGTGCGCACCCGATTGCGGGTGCCACCGTGACAGTCGACGCATTCCCGGCCCATGGGCCTGTAGCGCACCAGCGCGACCCCGGCCGGCTTCGTCTCACGGTGGCACTCCGAGCACGACAGGGTCTGGTGGGTCCCATCGAGCGGGAAGCGCGTGTCCAGGTCATGATCGAATCGAAGCGTATTGAAACTGTTGGTGTCTTCGTGACAACGGCGGCAGTCGGTGACGCCCTCAACGTCGAACTGGCCGGCGTGGGAGTCTGAATGGCAGTCCGCACAGTTCTGGCCGGCGGCCCGGGCCCAGGTGCGTCCGAAGGGTTCTCCCTTGACCCGATCATGGCAGGTCGAGCAGCTCGCCTCGCCGTGGGCGCCGTCGAGGGCAAACCCGGTCCACAGACCATGGTCGAACCCGTGTGGCGCGGAGCGGAACGAGACTTCGTCGTGGCAGCGAGCGCAGGAGACGCGCCCGTTCAGATTGGCGGGTAGGCCCTCCTGGTCGAACTCACCCGCGTGCGGGTCCGTGTGGCACGTTCCACAGTCCTCGACAGAGCCGACAGGCTCCGCCGCCCAGCCGAACTTGCGCCCGGCCGAGTCGGGTGCGGGCGCCGGTGAGTGGCAGCTCTTGCAGGCATTTTGACGGTGCGCACCGAGCAATGGGAAGGCGGCCCAGATCCCGTGGTCGAAGTCGTCCAGGGGGATGTCGGAGAAAGTATGGGGTAGATGACATTCGGCGCAGCCCGCCGGCTCGTCCAGGCCTAGCTTCTCGCTACGTGCGTCGAAGAACCCGCGATGTGCATCCTCGTGGCAGGCTTCACAGGCGCTCGCACTACGGCCGGGATACCGGTCCACGAAGTCTGACCCGCGCACCTTCTGGCCATGGCACTTGGAGCACTCAACCTCGGCGTGGGGGAGCTCGAGGGGAAATCCGGTAAGTGCGTGCTGGTCGTCCGAAAGCGCGACTTCGTTCGTGTCGAATGCCTCGTGCTCGAGGATGTGACAGACGCGGCAGCTGTCGCCGCTGGTGGTGCTCGCGTCCTGTGCGATGCTCTCGATGAAGCTCTCGGTATGGGGCGATTCATGGCAGTCGATGCACTCGCGCCACTCTGGTGTGGCGCGCAGGGCACCGACAGCGTCGATGGAATGGACGCTATCCTCAGCGTGGCAGTCGACGCAGCTCGCCTGCCCGTGACTGCCGGTCAGGGGGAAGCGCTCGCCGTGGTCGAAGCCAGCGATCTCGGCAAAGTCCTGCTGGGTGTGGCAGTCCGCGCAGGATTGTCGCAGACGACTCTCGTGGGGGTTTACGTGGCAGGTGGCACAGTCCTGGGACAAGCCCATGTAGCGCTTGCTTCCCTCCGGGAGTACATCGTCCTGCACATTGGCGTGGCAGTCGACGCACGAGAGATCCAGGTGCATGCCCTCCATGACGAATCCGACGGTCTCGTGGTCGAATTCCTCGACCTCGGGCACTCCGGCGATGTGGAAGCTGCGCCCGTTGACCACCGGGAAATCTGCCCCGTGATGGTCGCTATGGCAGAGCGCGCACTCCCGTGCAAGATTGGGTTGCAGGGATCCGTGCAGGCCCAGGGATCCATCGATGTGGGCGCGCACATCGGCGTGGCATTCCATGCAGGCGTCTGCCATGCGCACCTCTCCGTCGCCGTGGCACAGAACACAGCTGTTGCGCCCGACCAGATCTGCCTCGCGCTGGTGTACGCCGGTCAGGTCACCGGGTGCCTTGCGCTGGGTGTCCTTGATGACGACCAGCGAGACTCCCAGGGCGGAGACCGCTCCCAGCCAGAATCTAGGGTTCGCGAACATCAGATGCCGCTCCCGAGGACTGCACCCGTCGTCTCACCGTAGATGAGCGCGTAGATGACGTGCGCGACGACCAGAAGGACCATCAGTAGCGCGACCCAGCGGTGCAGGTAGCGCCAGCTGTTGAGCACCGCGCGCAGGTCTTCGTAGTGGGCGGCGACGGTCGCCGATCGATGGGCGTCGCGCGCGATGCCGATGGTCTTGTCGATGACCTCTTTCGGGACGCCTTCGGCCTGTCCGCGCTGCGCGATCTCCGTCAGGATCCGATTGCGCTTGCGGTGTCCATCGACCAGGCCTCGCACGCGACCGAGGAATGATGTCTGCCACTGGCCAAGCTCGATCAATCCCATCACTTCATTGCGCACGCTGGCCCGGAACTTCTGCTGGCCCTGGTCCCACTCCTCGGACATCCAGCCGAGCTTGGTCTTGACCTCGTCCAGGGCGAGCTCGCGTCCATTTGCCGCGCGCGGAACCCAGGCGTAGAAGTAGCGCCCGATCGCACCCGTGACCAGGAGCAGGGCGAGTGCCCAGAAGGCGTGGCCACCCGTCGTGTCCCGCGGAGCCATCGCGCCGTGCAGCATCGCGCACAGCAAGGCCAGGATGCCCGTGGCAACGTGGCTGGTCATCCAGGTCTGCAGTGAACCCCAGCGGAATCCGGCGCTCGACGAGCGGCGCAGGAGGTACATGAGGTTGACGCAGATCAGTACGAGGGCCGAGATTCCGAACCAGAGGCCCAGCCCCTGTGCTGGCCGGAGGAAGTCGTGCTTCAGGTTCGCGGCCCGTTCGGCGGAGGGCGCTCCGTAGTAGTCGCGGTGATAGAGGGCCCAGGCCAGGGCCATCAGGGCGAGTGCGAAGCCCGCGCCGAGCGCTTGTGCCAGGCCGCTGCCCTGTTCGTGTACGGCGCTGGTCGATTCGCGCAGGGTCGCGTCAAAGGAGACCCCGGATCGGCGCAGGAGCTCCATTGGCGGGGTGCCGCCGACCATGATGAAGACCTCGTCGTTGCGCAGGGAGACCGCATCGTTCCCGCTGGCGTCGGAGATGGCCAGCTCGACCGAATCGGAATGGACCGCCAGCAATTGACTGTTGAACAGCACCTGCAATCGGGACGCTGCGACCGCTTCGTCGATGCGCTCGCGATTGCGCGGGCGTACGCGGAAGAAGGACTCCTTGCGATAGGACAGTGTCACCTGGTTGCCCGGCTGTTCCGCCAGGGCGAGAGCAGCCTCGGCGGCGCTGTCTCCTCCGCCTACCACGAGCACATGCCGGCCCTGGTAGGAATTGGCATCGAGCAGGCCGAATGCCACCTTGGGTAGCTCCTCGCCGGGAATGCCGAGCTGGCGCGGCACTCCGCGACGGCCGAGAGCCAGGCAGACGTTGCGGGCCGCGTAGCTGCCGGTCGCCGTATGCACCACGTAGGTGCCCATGGCGTTGCGTTCCAGGCGCTCGAAGACCTCGCCACCCTGAATCGGAAGGTGTTGTTCCGAAGCGATGCGATGCCAGAACTCCATGAGCTCTTCCTTGGAGTAGCTGCTGGCATTCAGGCGCCCGTAGATCGGCATGTCGACCGGCTGGGTCAGCACGAGCTTGCGGCGCGGGTACTTGGCGACGGTCCCACCGAACGACGTCTCCTTGTCGAGGGTCAGGAAGTTCAACCCGTTGCGCTTGGCCTCGAGGGAGCAAGCCAGGCCCGCCGGTCCAGCGCCCACGATGCACAGGTCCAGCACGGCGGCGTCCTCACCGTCGGTCCCCAGGGGCGGCGCGCTCCGGACCCGCTCGGCCACCGTGGCGCCGACGGCCGCTCCATGCCCGATGGCAGTCTTGATCAAGGCATGGGCCGTGACCTCACCGGCCAGGAAGAGTCCGGGTGAACCGATAGCTTCGAGGTCGTCGCTCAGGGCGGGGATGTCATCCCGCTCGTCTGCGTTGCTGAGGGTCACGGTGATCGCGCCGACGGGACATTCGCGCTCGCAGGCGGCGATGCCCTGGCAGCGTGCTCCGTTGACGACCATGACCTGGCCATGGATCATCCCGAGCACGTCCTGCTCGGGGCAGGCTGCGACGCACGTGGCGCAGCCCAGGCAGCGGGACAGGTCGACGACCGGATGCTGGAGCAGGGCTCCGTCAGCACCGGCGCGCGCAGCCTGCTCGCGCACGTCGACGGTCGCCTGCATCTTGCCGAGCTCGCGCCGCCGCTGAAGCGCGACCAGCGCGGCGCCCAGGACGCAGACGAGGCCCAGGAGAAGGGTCCAGCTCATGCTGTCCTCCCCGAGCCTCGGTGCTTGCTACGGGCCACCAACGAATCCTCGATTCCCACCCAGCGCCAGGCGGCGGGTCCCTTGCTCGCGGGTCCGATGGGCCGGACTACCGACTCTCCGGCGCCGGCTGGGGGGTGGTCGTGACTTCCACCTGGGGCGGAAGGTGCATCGGCAGCGCGTTGTTCTGGACGTAGGTCCTGGCTGCGTCGAGACAGACGTTGAAGCGCCCGTCGAGCTCAGCGGCCATCTTGTCGAGCGAGCGAACCTCGCCGGCGATGCCCAGGATCGACCCGGTGTTGAAGTCGTGCTCCAGGAAGAGGGCGATGTCGCTCAGGGTCAGGTTGAACACATCGTAGGTGCTCTGAACAGGCTCCAGCGAGTCGACGATGGCGTCGTAGCGGGCGCGCGAGGCGAGCATGCGCTCGCGGCTGCGCTCGCGCATGGTCGGGCTGGCGAAGTTGCCCATGTTGCTCTCCCACTGGGCGAAGAACGGCTCGGCGGAACGGCGCATGGGCGTGGCCGCGGCTTTCAAGGCTGAAGCCTGCTTCTGGGAGGCGTCGATGGCGCGCGTGTACTCCGCGAATGCCTCGACAATGTCCCCCTCGAAATCCGGTACGGCGATCACCTTGAGCGCGGTAAGAGCCTCGCGCATGGTCGCCTTCGAGAGCTCGCACTCGACATGTACGGCTTCGATGCGTTCCACGAGGTCGTCCACCCGGCGTAGGCCGACGCTGGTCCTCGAGAGGCTGGAGCAGGCGGTGAGGGCCGTGAGGGCGCCCAGGGTGATGAGGGTCGAGATTGCGATTCTGCGCGGGTTCACGTCGGGTCCTTGTCTGGATCAGATGGAGCTGCGAATGCGGTTGGGGCCGGCTACGGCTCGAGCCACCGAAGGGTCTCTTCGGCAGGTGGGATGCCGGGCTGAAGCCGACTTGGGGTTCCGAGGGGGGCGTGGGGCAGGGAGGGCCGAATCGGGTGCGGACACAACCTTGTTAAGGCGGTACAGTGCCGGGGCCGCTGGGCCGATATTTAAAGCCCCACGTTGCGGCAGGGCGCAGGAGCCCTGGTGGTCCCGTGAAGGACCCTATCGGCGGGTAGGGGGTCGGGGCCTGGCAGATCGATCATCTAGATTTCGGAGGGATAGGCAGGGATGCGGACTCAGATTGCATGGGCCGGCGGGATCGCCGGCGGACTGATGGTCGTGGCACTCGGGGCAGGCTGCTCGCCGCAGGCGGAGACGGCCGTGATCGACGATGTTCGCGAACGGCCAGGCACCTCCTCGGCCCCGATGATGGAGACGTCGATCGTGGATCGATTCGGGATGCGGCCGGCGGAGGCCCATGGACCGAACGATGGCCATGGCCACGGCGCCGATGAGCGCTCGGCCGAATCCGACCTCGGCTGGACGGTTCCGGAGGGCTGGCAGGAGCTGGCTCCGACGTCGATGCGGCGGGCCAACTTCCGGGTCGCCGGCAGTCCCGACGCGGAGTGCTACCTGACCTTCTTGCCCGGTGGAGCCGGAGGTGTCGAGGCCAACGTCAACCGCTGGCGCGGGCAGATTGGCCTGCCGGCATTCTCGCCGGAGGAGATCGGTCAGTTACCCCTGCGAAAGCTTGTGGGCGGCGATGCCGTATTCGTCGACATGACCGGCGACTACCGCGGTATGGGGAGCGATGCAAAGCCCGACTACCGCATGGTTGGACTGATCCTCGAGGCGCCGAGCGCGACCCTCTTCCTGAAGATGACGGGACCTGCTGCGGTCATCGACGGTGAGATCGAACACTTTCATGAGCTGGCGGGCTCCTTCGCGATGCGTGAGCCCCGAGCAAGCACGTCCACGCCGGACCGACCCAACAGTGCACAGGGCCTGTCCTGGGTGACGCCCCCTGGTTGGATACGGGGCGGCGAGCGCAGCATGCGCCTCGTGACCCTCTCGCCCGAGAGTGCGCCCGATACGGAGTGCTACGTCACCTTCTTGCCGGGTTCGGCCGGCGGAGTGCTGGCAAATATCAACCGCTGGCGCGGTCAGATGGGGCAGGGCGATCTCACCGAGGACGAAGTTGCCGCCCTTCCGAAGTACAGCGTGCTCGAGAGCGAGGCGGTCTTCATCGAGATCGAAGGCAACTTCGTCGGCATGTCCGGGGACGAGATCCGCGATGCCGGATTCCTGGGCCTGATCGGGAGCGCGGGCACCGGAACCCTGTTTGTGAAGATGACCGGAGCGGGGGATGTGATCCGCGCCGAACGTGAGCATTTCATCGACTTTTGCGAGTCACTCAGCGTGGACGAGGGGAACTGACCGTGAAGTTGATCCAGCGCGTGTTTGAGATTCTGGGCTCCTTCGGCCTGGCGTGCATCATTCTCCTGTTTCTCCTGCTGCTGACCTACCTGGGCACCCTCGAGCAGGTGGATCACAGCCTCTACGAGGTGCAGAAGAAGTACTTCGAGTCCTTGATCGTCTTCGACACGAAAGTGTTCGTGCCCCTGCCTGGCGTCTACCTGCTTCTCTCCCTGCTATTCGTCAACCTGATCGTCGGCGGCATGTTGCGCATGCGCTGGACCTGGTCACGCCTTGGAATCCTGGTCATCCACTTCGGAATAGCGACCATGCTCCTGGGCGGCTTGATCGAGTTCAAGGCGTCGAACAAGGGCCACGTGACCCTGTTCGAGGGTGAGAGCGCTGCGGAATTCCAGAGCTACTTCGAGTGGGAGGTCACCGTGACCGAACCGCTCGAGAACGGTCACGTACGGGAACATGTCGTCCCCAATGCAATGTTCGCCAATCTTCCGGTGGGCGAATCCATGCGGATGACCTCGGAGGCGATCCCCTTCGACATCGTATTGAGCGGCTTTCTCCCGAACTGCAGACCGGTTCCGTCGCGCGCGGAGGGAGTCGGGGTCGAGGGCGTCCTGCTGGAGGAATTGCCGGGTGCGATCCAGGCCGAGCAGGACATCGCAGGGCTGACCGTCACGCTGGAAGGCCTGCCCGACGGCTCGGAAACAGGACTGGTCTGGGGCGTGCAAAGGGCGCCATGGGTCGTGCGCGCCGGGGGGAAACCCTGGGCGATCGACCTGCGCCGGCGCACCTGGCGCATGCCCTTCCAGATCCACCTGCGGGACTTCACGCGCGAGCTGCACCCCGGGACGGAAATGCCGAGCAAGTTCTATAGCGATGTCACCTGCATCCAGGCCAACGTGAGCCAGGATCTGCAGATCAGCATGAATGAGCCCCTGCGCCGGGACGGGCTGACACTATTCCAGGCCAGCTGGGGCCCGAGCAATGCGCGCCCGGGGGACCGCCTGTTCTCGACCTTTGCGGTCGTCGAGAACCCTGCTGATGACGTGCCGCTAATCGCATTGCTCATCATCACGGCCGGGCTGCTGGTGAACTTTCTTCCGCGGCTCTTGCGTCACATGCGGGCGCAATCCTTGAAGGCGACAGTCTGATGCAACCTACGAATTATCGCGTACGCTCCGCCATCCGGGTGGCAGCTCTATTGCTCACCTCGCTGCTGGTCTCTCCTGCGCTCGCCTTGCAGGGCGATGCAGAAAGCGAATCGAGTGGCGGCGCCAACACGCCCGGCCGCGTCGAGGCGTGGCCCGCCGATATCGTCGACACATTCGCGCGCATTCCCGTCCTGGACGAGGGCCGGATCAAGCCCTTGGCAACGGTCGCTGGCTTCACGCTTCTGCGTCTGCACCACACGCGTAAATGCACGGATGCGACCGGCGAACGGCTGAAGCCGACAGCATGGATGCTCGACGTCCTCTTCTACCCCGAGCTCGCGAGCACCTACGACGTCTTCAGGGTCGAGACTTACGAGGTCCTTCAGGCGATCGGAGTGCCGACCGAGGGCAAGAAGAAGCGTGATCTCTACTCATACGAGGAGATCGAGGTGGGCCGTGAACGGCTGATGAGCCTCGCCAATTCGTATTCGGCCATCGATCCCAAGGACCGCACCTCGATTCAGGGCCAGGTTCTCAACCTGGCCAACAACGTGGTCGCCCTCGAGCGCCTGATGCACTACCTGGATTTCGCCCGGGAAGAGATAGACGTGCGCGGGGTCATGCCGCTGGCTGCGGAACAGGGCGGTGCACCGCAGCGCGCATTCTCGGAGGTCATTGCGGCCGGGCCAGAGATTGCCATGGCCCAGGCCAGTGGCGAGCAGGCGGTCGCTGCGGATACCTCACGATTGCTGAACGAGCTTTCCGTGATGGCCGACCGATCGATGTCGGTGCGCTTGATCCCGCCAGTGGTGGATGCCGAGGAACGTCCTGAGTGGACCTCGCCCGGTGAGCTGGCGGCCGATGCATTCCTGGTCGGTGAGATAGACGAACGCCACGTCGAGATGGTCTCCGCCCTCGAGGGCATGGTGGCCAATCGGGACCGTCCAGATGAGTTCCGGACGCACCTGTCCAGCTTCGTGGAGCGGACCCGCGCCCTTTCGGATGCGCGCGGAGAGGCGGGGAAGGTCGACCTCGAGGTGACCTACTACAAGATGGATTTCTTCTATCGGTCCCTGGTCCTGTACGTGCTCGCCTTCCTGATGGTGGCCTTCACCTGGGTCCGGCGGGGCAAGGGCAAGCTGTTCACCGCTGCGCTCGCGGTCACGACCCTGGGAGGTGGCTTGCACGTGGCGGGAATCGTGGTGCGTTGCATCCTGCGCTCCCGTCCGCCGATCAGCACTCTGTATGAGACCGTGATCTTCGTCGCAGCCAGTGCCGTGCTCGTCTCGCTCTTCATCGAAAAGGTCGACCGGCGCCGCATGGCGGGCGCGGTTGCACCCTTCCTGGGTGCATTGGGATTGTTCATCGCCATGCGCTTCGAGGAGCTCAAGGGCGAGGACACGATGCCCCAGCTCGTGGCCGTCCTGGACACCAACTTCTGGCTGTCCATTCACGTGACCTGCATCACGATGGGCTACTCGGCCGCATTGCTCGCCTCCGCCTTCGCCCATGTCTATGTGCTCGGGAAGGTCTTCGGATTCCGCAAGGACGACCGCGCCATGTACCGCGGGCTGGGCAAGACGGTTTACGGCACCCTCTGCTTCGCCCTGGTCCTGTCGGTCGTGGGCACGATCCTGGGCGGGATCTGGGCCAATTACAGCTGGGGTCGGTTCTGGGGCTGGGATCCCAAGGAGAACGGCGCGTTGATGATCGTGCTGGCTCAGCTGGCGTTGTTGCACGGGCGCATGGGCGGTTCAATCAAGACCTTCGGCGTGTGCGTTGCCGTCATCGGTCAGGGAATCGTCGTGGCATTCTCCTGGTGGGGCGTCAATCTGCTGGGCGTGGGGCTGCACTCCTACGGGTTCACGGATGGCATCAAGAGCGCCCTGGACCTGTTCTATGCGATCGAGGCTGCGGTCATCGTCATGGGTGGAGCATGGTGGTTACACGACCGCCATTCGGCGAAGAAACTGGCCAAGTAGTTCGGCTAGCAGTTCGACCTATCGTCGCCTGTTTCGCATTCCGATAGCGCATGCAGCAAGATCAGACCAAGCCTGCCCCCGGCAGTCATATCTCCATCCTCGACGGGATCCGGGGATTGGCCGTGGCTCTGGTCATGGTCCACCATTTCTTTGCGGCCTCCATGCCCGCGGACACGGGCTTTGATCGGGCGGTCTTCGGAATCGCTCACACCGGGTGGTGCGGCGTCGACATGTTCTTCGTTCTGTCGGGCTACCTGATCACGGGTATCCTCTTCCGGACGAAGGACAACGCGCACTATTTCAGGAGCTTCTACGCGCGGCGCACGGTGCGGATCTTCCCGCTCTACTACGTCACCCTGTTCATCTTCTTCGTCGTGATGCCGCGCACCGGCCATCCGGAGCTGCTCGACTACGTCAAGGATTCCCAGCCGGACCAGGCCTGGTTCTGGGCCTACCTCACGAACATCCGCATCGCCATGCGCGGATCGTTCTATCCGGAGCTGATTCCGAACCTGACCTGGTCCCTCGCGATCGAGGAGCAGTTCTATCTCGTCTGGCCCCTGGTGGTCCTGCTCTGCAGTCGCCGCACGCTCATGCGCATCTGTGTGGTGCTGATCGTTGGAGCACTGGCCCTGCGCACCTCATTCGCCTTGAGCGGGGCGAGCTACGTCGTGAGCTATGTGCTCACGCCCGCGCGCATCGATTGCCTTGCGATGGGCGCCTTCCTGGCGCTGGTCACCCATGGTGGCCGCCTGGGCCGTTTCTCACCCCAGATGGTCGTCTGGGCGCGCCGCATTCTGCTGGCCATGCCGGTCTTCATCATCTGGCTCGCCCTGCGCGAGGGGGCGCTCAACCAGCGCGAGGCCCTGACCTACACGCTTGGCTTTTCGAGCATCGCCTGTTTCTACGGCGCGCTCCTCGTCCTGTGCATTTCCACGGGTCCGGAGACCTTCCTTGGACGCGCGGTCGACAACACATTCCTGCGCATGTTGGGCAAGTACAGCTACGCGCTATACCTCTGTCACGGCCCGGCCGGCACGGCTGTGCGCCTGTTCTACCACCCGCGCCACCAACCCCTCTATTTCGGGTCCTCCGTGCTCCGCACCCTGATCTACGTGGGCCTGGCCAGCCTCGCTTCACTGGCGATCGCATTCCTGAGCTGGCACCTGATGGAGAAGCACTTCCTGAAGCTCAAGCGCTTCTTCCCGAGCGGAAAGCCGCGCGGCAAGCCGGCGGCCTCCTGAGATTCGGGCGAGCTGGGACCACAGGGATCCACTCCGAGGCCTGTTGAGAGCAGGTTTTAGGGGCCCCACGCCGCTTTCTAACAGGGCGCATCTGGGCGGGAACGCCCGATCCGGGCTAGCATATAACTGTAGAGTCGGTCGGTGTGCCGCTCTCGAATTGGCCCGCGCTCTCGGCAGACATCTATTTCTATCTCGGATCCCACCGTCATGTTTCCCAGCAGGCAGTTCTTTTCTAGCCGGATTGCGGCCGCAGTGGCGTTCGCTACTTCGCTATTCACCCTGGTCGCAACGAGTGGGTCCGCACAGGCCCAGACCATCAGGATCATGCCCCTCGGTGATTCGATCACCGAGTCGCAGACGGGCTTCGCGAGCTACCGCTACTGGCTGTGGAATGATCTGGCGGACTTCGGATACTGCGTGGACTTCGTCGGTGGAGAGACGGGTGTCAACGGGACGCCCCTTTTCCCGGACTTCGATCAGGATCACGAAGGCCACTCGGGCTTCCGCGCCGATCAAGTTCTCAACCAGATCAACGCCTGGGCCACCGCTGCCAATCCGGACGTGGTCATGATTCACCTGGGGACCAACGACCTCTGGCAGGGACAGAGCGCCGCCAGCACACTCGATGAGATAGATCAGATCATCGACGAGTTGCGTGCGGTCAAGCCGCGCGTCGTGGTGCTGCTCGCGCAGCTGATCCCGATGGCGCCGGCAAACGTCATTCCTTTTAACATTTCGGTGCCCGGATTCGTGGCGTCGAAGACATCGGCAGCTTCGCCTGTGTTGCTGGTCGATCAGTACACCGGATTCGATCACAACACCGACACCTGGGACGGCGTGCATCCGAACCAGGCGGGCGAGCTGAAGATTGCCGCGAACTGGTATGCGGCACTCGAGCCGCTCCTCCTGGAGAACAACTGCTTCGGTACGCGCTATTGCTTCGGTACCGCCGGCATCTGCCCCTGCGGGAACGGCGAGGGCGACGCGGGTTGTACGCACTCCGCCGGCAAGGGCGCACTGATTTCGGCCGCAGCCGGCACCCAGGACGCTGTCGCCGACGACCTGGTCCTGTCGATCACGGATATGCCGCCCAACAAGTTTGGAATCGTGTTCATGGGATCGATGCAGATCAACTCGCCCTTCGGCGACGGTCGTCGTTGTGTCGGTGGAGTCGCGAAGCGATTCAGTGTGAAGCAGGCCGATGCCGGCGGGAGGATGACCTATGGCCCGGGATTGGGAAATCTCACTGCGTCGATCGCTCCTGCAACGACCTGGAACTTCCAGGCCTGGTATCGCGATCCCATGGGTCCCTGCGGCGGTGGTTTCAATCTCAGCAACGGTGTCCAGATTCCTTTCCTGCCCTGATCAGCGCCCGCGCGCGGCGCGCGTGGATACGCACGAGTGAAAATACGAGGACGCTCCACCTCAATCGGTCTACACGGTCCGCACAGGGCTGCCAGAGCGCTCGGTTCATTGCTGGCCGTGATCATGCTCGTCGGTACCTTGGCCTATGTTGCGCGCGACAACTTCCAGGTGGGAGCAGCCACCCGGGAAGGAACGGACGCCGACGCGCAGACCCTGGTCGAGCAATCCCAGCTCTTGCTGGACCAGGGAGATGAGGTCCGTGCCCTGGACCACGCCCGGCGCGCGGTGCAGGCCGGACCTGACTTCCTGCCGGGACACATGATGCTGGTCTCGATCCTGGTGCAGGTGGGCGATCTCGATGGTGCGCGATCGGCCCTGGCATTGGCCGAGCTCCTCGCTCCGGACGATCCGTCGGTGGAGTCGGCGCGGCGACTGCTTGACGAGGGCGCGCGGCCCGCCCACTGATGCCACGTCGCAGGGTCCGAACCGTCGTTTCGAGGCGCCCATGGCCGGCGCACTCCCCCGGCTGGTACCATGTGCGGCCGCGGGCCCCCGATCGGCCACCATTACTTGCCTTGAACCAGGAACAACGAGCCTCTTCCGTCCCCGATCGCCTGCGCGATTCGGGTGGACTCCTCGCCGGCATCGCGCGCGACGTGGCGCGCGAGACGGGCGTCCCCGAGGCCGACGTCTTCGGTGTAGGCAGCTTCTACCACCTGCTTGCCCGTCCTGACGCCAAGATCCGAGTGTGCACGGGATTGTCGTGTGCGATGGCCGGCGCCGAGGAGGTCTTGAGCGCGGCGCGCGCGGCGGGATTGCCGACCGAGGGATGCTCGTGCCTGGCCGGATGCGATCTTCCGCCGGCCGTCCTGCGGGATCGGCGCGTGTTGCCCAGCATCACGGTAGACGATGTGCGTCGCACCGGCGGTGAATGGGAGAAGCTGGACTCGGAATACGCTCCGGGGAGTGCCAACTGGCGTGGGGCCATCGGTCCGGCGGGTGTGCCCTCGGATCAGCTGGCCCTGGATCTGGGTGGTGAGATTCAGGCGATGGGACGCGCCTTTGCCCGCGCGAAGGAGTTGGGTCCGGAGCGCGTCGTCGAAGCCATCGAAGCGGCCGGCCTCCAGGGCCGCGGAGGCGCGGGATTCCCCGCTCACATCAAGTGGCGTGGGGTCCAGGGCCAGCCGGTCAAGAAGCGCTACGTCGTGCTCAATGCGGATGAGGGTGAACCGGGCACATTCAAGGATCGCGAGGTCCTGCTACGCCGTCCGGACCTGATTCTGGAGGGACTGGCCATTGCCGCCTTTGCCGTGGGTGCTGAAGAGGTCTATCTCTACCTGCGCGGGGAGTTCGAGATTCCCTGGGAGGTCGTCGCTGGCGCCATTGCGCGCGCAACGGAGATGGACGTCTTCCCGGGCATCCGATTCCACATGCACGCGGGCAACGGCGCGTACATCTGCGGCGAGGAGACGGCCTTGATCGAGGCGCTCGAGGGCAAGCGCGGAATGCCGCGCCTGAAACCCCCGTTCCCGGTCGAGGTGGGACTCTGGGGCAGGCCTACGTTGATGCACAACGTGGAGACGATCGCCTGCGTGCCTGCCATCGTCGAGCGAGGTGGCGAATGGTTCAAGGCGCTCGGCCGTACAGAGCCGGGCAGCAAGCTGTATTGCATCAGCGGCCATGTGGCCCGGCCGGGGACCTTCGAGTTGCCCCTGGGTGTCACGCTTGACGAGCTGGTCGAGGCGGCGGGCGGCTACGTGGGCGAGCTCAAAGCCTTCAGTCCGGGCGGGGCGAGCTCGGGCTTCTTGCCGGCCAGTGAACGGAATCGGCCGCTCGACTTCGCATCCCTGGCTGAGGTCGGATCAATGCTCGGTTCGGCCGGGATCGTCGTGCTGAACAGTACGGTCAACATGCGCTGGGCGGCCTTGCAGCAGCTCAGGTTCTTCGAGGACGAGAGCTGCGGTCAGTGTGCACCGTGCCGCATCGGAACGCGCTACTTGAAGGAGTCCCTGAACAAGCAGATCCAGGGCGGATCGATCGGCGCGCCGCTCGAAAACGTGGCAGAAGCGGCCTGGCAGATGAACGAGGGCTCGATCTGTGGCCTGGGCCAGGCGGCGCCATTGCCCCTGACCTCCGCGTTGAAGTACTTTCCGGAGGACTTCCCCGAACCCTGACGGGGCGAATTGCGCGTGAGTACCAACGGACGAAAGCTTTCCATCGAAGGACGCGAGCTTGCATTCGAGCCCGGCGAGACGGTCCTCGAAGTGGCCCAGCGCGCGGGGGTAGAGATCCCGACCCTGTGTCATGACCCGCGCCTCAAGCCGGCCGGGGCTTGCCGCACCTGTCTGGTCGAGATCGACGGCTGGCGGCGCCTGGCGCCAGCCTGTGCCACGCCGGCGGCCGACGGGATGCGCGTCGTGGCGGAAAACGAACGAATCGAACGGCATCGCAAGTCGTTGCTGGCCCTCTACATGACCGATCATCCGGTCGACCGGCAGGCGTCGGAGAAGGGAGCGCCGGACCAGTTGTTCGACATGGCCGCGCACTACGACGCTCCCCTCGACTGGGGCCGCATGGATCCGGTGCGCGGGTCACGGCCGGGGGATCGCAACCCCTACGTCCACTTCGAGGCCGAGACCTGCATCCTGTGTGCGCGCTGCACGCGCTATTGCGACGAGGTCGAGGGCGTCAACGCGATCACCCTGACGGGCCGTGGAGCCGAGACGACCATATCTACTGTCGACAGCCTCTCGCTCCTGGATACCAGCTGCGAGATGTGCGGTGGTTGTATCGACGTCTGTCCGACCGGGGCGATGGGTGAGAAGAAACCACTGGTGCGGGGCGAGAAGCCCGAACGGGAGCTCGAGAAGGTGCGCACGACCTGCAACTACTGCGGCGTCGGTTGCCAGATGGATCTGAATGTGGATCGCGACGGCAATGACGGTCGCGGACGGGTGGTCAAGGTGACCAGCCCCGCCGCCGGCACCACGACCAACGACGGCAACCTGTGCGTCAAGGGGCGCTTCGCCTACGACTTCCTGCACCACGAGGAGCGCCTGACCGTGCCACTGATCAGGGGCGCTGACGGTGAGCTGCACGAGGCCAGCTGGGAAGAGGCTCTCAGCGCGGCTGCGGCGGGGCTGATGGGCGTGAAGGAACGCCACGGTTCTGATGCGCTCGGCTTCGTCAGCTCCTCCCGTTGCCCGATGGAGGAGAACTATCTCGTGCAGAAGCTGGCACGGGCAGTCTTCAGGACAAACAACGTTCATCAGTGCGCCGCAACCTGACACGCTCCCACGGTGGCCGGTCTGGTCAACACCTTTGGCGCGGGAGCGATGACGAACTCGATCGGGGAGATTCGCGACGCGGACTTCTTGTTCATCATCGGGAGCAACACGAGCGAGGCTCACCCCATCATCGCGATGGAGATGAAGCGCGCCCGCAAGCGTGGCGCAACCATGATCGTGGCGGACCCACGCGCGGTCTGGATGACCACCATCGCCGACAAACACCTGCAGCTGGCTCCGGGGACCGATGTGTGGCTGCTCAACGCGATGGCACATGTGATCATCGCCGAGGGGCTGGTCGACGAGGGCTTTGTCGCGCGGCAGACCGAGGGATTCGAGGAGGTGCGCCGCACCGTGGAGTCCTACACCCCCGAGGCCGCTGAAAAGGTGACGGGAATTGCCGCAGAGGACATCCGGCAGGTGGCGCGCCAGTACGCGACGACGAAGAAGGCCGGCATCTACTACACCCTGGGCATCACCGAGCACTCGCACGGCACGGACAATGTGTATGCGCTGGCCAACCTTGTCCTGATGACCGGGCATCTCGGGAAGCCGTCGGCCGGCATGAATCCGCTGCGAGGGCAGAACAATGTCCAGGGCGCCAACGACGCCGGTGCTACTCCGGTCTTCTACCCCGGATACCAGCGCGTCGACGATCCAGAGGCGCAGGCCAAATACGAGCGCTCCTGGGGTGTGGACCTGTCGCCGGAACCGGGTCTGAACCTGAACCTGATGATGAAGCAGGTTGGCAAGCAGATCCGCGGCCTGTTCGTGATGGGCGAGGACATCGTGATCTCCGAGCCCAATTGCCTGGAGCTCGAGAAGGGACTCAACGAAAACGAGTTCCTGGTCCTCCAGGATCTCTTCATGAACGAGACCGCGCGCTTCGCGGACGTCATCTTCCCGGCGGCCGCATTCGCGGAAAAGGAAGGCGTGTTCACGAACTCGGAGCGTCGAGTTCAGCGCATTCGCAAGGCCGTGGAACCGCCCGGGCAGGCGCGCGCAGACTGGGAGATCCTCGTCGATCTGGCGAATGCCTGCGGTGCGGATTGGGCCTTTGATAGCGCCGCCGACATATACGATGAGCTGGCGCGCGACACGACCCAGTTCGCGGGCATCAGCCACGCGCGCATCGACGCCCAGCCCCTGGACACGGCGGGGCGCACCGGCCTGCAGTGGCCCTGCCCGACTCCCGACCACCCGGGCACCGAGTTCCTGCACGAGACCGGTATCTTGCGCGGCAAGGGCCTGTTTACTGGCGTCGACTATCGTCCGTCCGAGGAGCTACCCGACGACGACTATGGCCTTATCCTCTCGACGGGCCGAACGCTCTATCACTACAACGCCGCTACCCAGACTCGTCGCGACCCGGGCCTCGATGCCAAGCAGCCAGAGGCATTCGTCGAGGTCCATCCGCGGGATGCACGAAAGCGTGGCATTCAGGACGGCGACATGGTCGAGATCCAGACCCGACGCGGCGCGATCCAGGTGCGCGCGATCATTTCACGCCAGGTGCGGCCTGGCTGTATCTGGACCTCCCTGCACTTCGCCGAGGCGCGCGCCAATATCGTGACCAACGACGCGGGCGACCCCGTGACCGACACGGCCGAATACAAGGTCTGCGCGGCGGAGCTGGTGCGCGTGTCCGCAGCGGATGAGGGCGCTACCCTGTTCCCCGGCGCTTATTATGGCGTCGACGGACCTGATTAGCGCCTGGTCAGCGCGTGCCAGGGCGGCCTACAAACGCCCGGCGATACCTGGATGGTCGAACGAGATGCGGGTCGCTCGGAACAGGGCGTTGGGCGGAGCTCCGGGGGTGCCATTCGGAGCCGACGCGTCACCACCTAGTGCATTCAGGTACTCCCACACGATCTCGCCCGCCTGGGTGACCTCGATGAGACGTCCCGGAGCACCTGAACAGATGAGCGTGTTTCCGTTCGGCAGTCGATGGGCACCGGAGATGAATGACGAGAAAAACTCGCCAGGTGCCGAGTAGGACCAGGCCGGTTCGGCGGGCCCGAAGGGTTGGTCGTCCTCGCGAAGAAACCCCCGCTTGGAGTCGAAGGGCAGGGACAGCTCTATCACTGACGAGTAATCTCCGTCCGGCCGTCCGCCGCCGTTGTTGAAGATCATGAGTCGCAGCTCGTCCTCCGGGCCGTCCAGTATCCACTCGGGATCGTGCTGATAGAACAGGCGCTGGTCCTCGTCGGAGCCCATGCCGTAATTTCGGGGGTTGCCCCAGCGATAGAGCAGGCCGCCGCCGTGCTTCCAGCGCCCACCCTTGTCCCAGAGGGCCTGATCGGTCGTGGTCGAGTGGTCGATGACCCAGATCTCGTTCAGCTCGGGGGTGCTGAGGGCGATCAGGTCCAGACCCGGGTGGTAGTCGATGCCGTTCGTGTGTAGCCAATCAGGTCTGATGTCATCCGTTCCATCGTCGGAACTGTCGGCATCATCCTCATCCTCATCGTCGCCCATGTAGCCCAGTGCGCGCATCTCCCGTTCGACCTCCTCAAGCCGCTCGCGCTCGGCGTCATTGATCGCAGGCTGGTCACGATGGTCGGCGTTGATGTCGATTCGATCCGATCGATCGATGACCGAGCCGTACCCGGGTTTTGCCTCGTCGAGGTCCTGCACCAGGTGATCCCACGCGTGCCACTCCCAGACCACCTCGCCACTGTCCGCTCCGGTGGGCTTGATCTCGAGCACCGCGTCCGGCCAGAGGCCCTCCTCGCCAATCTGGGCCGGATCACGACCCCATTCGACAGCGTCGTCGGGATACCGATGCTCCCACGTGATCATCAGCACATTGCCGTTTGGCATGGGCTCGATGTCGTGATGCTGCGTCTGGTAGTCGTTGGCCAGTTCGAAGTCCCAGACCAGGTTGCCCTCCCAGTCAAACTCCTGCACGCGCCCGCCCATTCCACCGCCGTTGAATTTCGGATTGTCTGGCTGGGTCCCGCAGCGCAAAAGGTGCCCGTTGTCGAGCAGGTAGACCGCACCAGTCGGTGAGAACTCAGTCTTCCACTCGTGCACGACCTCGCCCTTCATGTCGATCAAGAAGGCTGACTTCGATGCCAGGGGAGAGAACAGGGTGAAGCCATCGAATGCGCCGTCCAGGTGGCGCTTCAATCCTCGCTCTTCGGGTGTTTCCATGGCCTCCGCTGCGTCGGCTTCCTCTGCCGCCGCGCCATCCTGGGCACCAGCCATCAATGGGGTCGTGAACAAGACGGGGAGTGCGATGAAGCCGAAATGAATGGAGCGCATGATCTTCAGGGTCGTGAGGGAGACGTGGTGAGCCTCATGTTGCCAGAGGCGCACCAGATTATCATCAGATCGGGTCGGGATGGGTGTACCCTGTCCTGGATGGCGGACATGACTGGCACCCACATGACTTCTGAAGACGAAGAGCTGCGTGCGCTCCTATCGAAGGACTTGCCGGAGATCCCCTTTCGCTTCTTTTACGACGACCAGGGTATGCAGCTTTTCGGGCGCATCACCGAGCTTCCCGAGTACTACCAGACCCGGACCGAGACCAAGATTCTGAAAGAGCGTGGGCTCGACATCATGGGCGCCGGGCCGTTCAGTTCGATCTGCGAGCTCGGTGCCGGGGACGCCGTGAAGATTCGGCACCTGATTGACGCGGGATTGAAGCTCGGAAGGATGCAACTGGTCGCGCTGGTCGATGTCAACCGTGAGGCCGTGGATCGCTCATGCGCCCTGCTGGCGGCCGATTACCCAGCATTGGACTTCACGGGATATGTGGCCGACTTGACCAAAGACCTCAGCTTTCTCGGCCGGGGATCGGATCAGCTTGTAGCGTACCTGGGCGGATCGTTCGGTAACTTCGGCCCGAGTGCTCGGGGCCCATTCCTGACCCGCCTGGCGCAATCCATGGGGGCCCAGGACACGCTCCTGCTCGGTGTTGATCTGGTCAAGGACGCGGCGCGTCTCGAGGCTGCCTACGACGATGCCCAGGGCGTTACAGCACAGTTCAACCTGAATGCGCTGCGCCACATGAATCGAGAGACCGGCAGCAACTTCGTCATCGAAGCCTTCGAGCATGTGGCCCGCTACGACGAGGAGAACCAGTGGGTCGAGTTGAGCTTGCGGGCAGTCGAAGCGTGCGAGGTCCAGGTGCCGAGCGTGGGAGTCGAACTGTCATTCCAGGTCGGCGATCGCATGCGTACCGAGCTCAGTTGCAAGTACACGCGCCAATCGCTGCAGGCGCTGGCAGACAAGGCAGGGTTCGACGTCCTGGAGTGGATCACGGACGACGAGCAGTTGTTCGGGCTGGCGGTCCTACGGCCCGCGCTCGCATGAGCGTGTCGGGGGAGACTGCTCGGTGATCCGTCTGGAGGGCGTGGTCATGGCCTACGCGACAGACGAGGGCTCGTCTGTCCAGGCCCTGCGCGGCATCGACCTCTGCATCGAACGGGGCGAGACAGTCTGTCTGGTCGGCGCGAGTGGGTGTGGCAAGACGACGGTCCTGCGCGTGATGAATCGGCTGGAGCAGCCGAGTTCGGGGCGCGTCCTGGTCGGGGGCAATGACATCGCTCAGGTCGACCCGATTCGCCTGCGGCGCGGCATGGGCTACGTGATCCAGAGTGGCGGACTCTTTCCGCACATGACGGTCGAGCAGAACGTGGGCCTCTTGTGCGACCTCGAGGGCTGGGATTCCGAGCGCACCCGTTCGCGCGTGCACGAATTGCTCGCCCAGGTGCATCTTCCCGCGCCCGACTACGCGCGCCGTTTTCCCGCCCAGCTGTCGGGCGGAGAGCGCCAGCGCGTGGGCGTGGCCCGGGCGCTCGCGCTCGACCCCGAGATCGTCCTGCTCGATGAGCCCTTTGGTGCCCTGGACCCGGTCACACGCGCCAGCTTGCAGGCGGAATTCCTGGAGCTGCGTCGGGGGCTGGGCAAGACCCTTGTGCTCGTCAGTCACGATCTTGACGAGGCCTTTCTGCTGGCGGATCGGGTCGCCTTCATCTCGGCCGGTGCGGTACTTCAGACCGGTACCCGCGACGACTTTGAACGTACGCCCGCCGGCCCGGAGGTCGAGCGATTCATGAAAGGGCTCGGCGGTGCGTGATCTTTCCCGAGCGCTTATCGCTCTCGCCCTCGTGATCACTCCGTCCGGCGCTGCCCCGCAGGCCGCGCAGCGCGTCGTCGTCGGCAGCAAGAGCTTTACCGAGTCACGCCTGCTTGGTGAGTTGATCACCCTGCTACTGCAGGAGCATACCGACCTGACCGTTGAACACCGCGCCGGCCTGGGCGGAACGCTCATCTGCCATGAGGCGCTGCTCACGGGCGAGCTCGACCTCTATCCCGACTACACGGGCACCGGTTGGTCGGTGATCCTCAAGGAGCCCGAGCGCGTCACCGACCCGCTACGTACCTTCCTGCACGTCCAGTCCGAGTATCGTGACCGTTTCGACATCGAGTGGTCCCAGCCCTTCGGCTTCGACAACACCTACGCCATGGCCGTCGATCGGGTCGTCGCCGAGCGCCTGGGCCTGGAGCGCCTCTCCGATCTGGCGAGCCATTCCGACGAAGTACGGGCCGGCCTGAGCATCGAGTTCATGAACCGCGAGGACGGCTACTCGGGCCTCTCACGCTACTACGGCTTCGAACTGGCGGACGTGCGGGCCATCGAGCATGGCCTGGCCTATGACGCCATCGCTTCCGGGGCGGTCGACCTGATCGATGCCTATTCCACCGACGGCAAGCTCCTTGCCCATGACCTCAAGGTGCTCGCCGACGACCGAGCGTTCTTTCCGCCCTATCACGCGGCCGCTCTGATGCGTGGCGAGACTCTACGTGCCCATCCGGAGATTGCCGAGGTCATCAGGCGCCTCGCCTTCCGTATCTCCGCCGAGGAGATGATCGGCCTCAACCACGCAGTCGACGTGGAGCGGCGCGAGTTTCGTCAGGTGGCGCAGGAATTCCTTGTTGCTGAGGGGCTGCTGGAGGCCGAACTCGAAGCGGAATCCAGCCAGAACACCACGCGCCTCTCCCTATCCGAGTTGTTTCGCCTGGTCCTCGAGCACCTGCGCCTGACATTCCTGGCCGTCCTGCTCGCCGCCGCCCTCGCCATCCCACTCGGGATCCACATCTCCCGCCGTGCCGGCCTGCGTCGGATAGTCCTGGCCTGCGCCGGCGTCATGCAGACGGTCCCTAGCCTCGCGCTACTGGCCCTCTTGATCGCCGTGCCGGGCTTTGGTCTGACGGAACGCTCCGCGGTCCTCGCGCTCTTCCTCTACGCCCTGCTTCCGATTTTGCGCAACACGGTCACGGGCCTCGGCGAGGTCGACCCCTCCCTGGTAGACGCCGCGCGCGGCATGGGACTGACGCCGGCCCAGATCCTGCTACGCATCCAGCTGCCCATCGCCACGCGCACCATCATGGCCGGTGTCCGGACCGCCACCGTTATCAGTATCGGCGTCGCCACCCTGGCGGCCTTCATCGGTGCCGGTGGCCTGGGTGAGCCCATCCTGACCGGACTCTACCTCAACGATACAAGACTGATCCTCTCCGGCGCTGTTCCCGCGGCACTGCTGGCCCTGCTCGTCGACGCCGCCCTCGCGCGCATCGAGATGCGTCTCGTCCCGCGCGGTCTTCAGATCCGGTCATCCGCCTGACTCCGGCGCGGAGCTGGAAAGTCGGCGCCCGTCGACGGCGCCAGATATTGGCGGAATAGGGGAGATGCCGCGAGCGTACCTGGAAGGAGCCCATGTGCCGCATCGGACGGCCCGCAAGAAGTTGTGATCGGGGGTGCATACCAGTTGGCACCCTGCGTACCCTGTCCCCATGAACCAGCCTGCCGTCCGTCTCGAGGGAGTTACCAAGCAGTTCGGCGATCACGTCGCTGTGCGGGATCTCAGCGTCGAGGTGCCCAAGGGCTCGATCTACGGGTTTATCGGACCCAACGGATCGGGCAAGACCACGACATTGAGAATGATCCTCCATATCTTCCATCCGGATAGCGGGATCGTCGAGGTGCTCGGCGAGCGTTCCACCCGCGCTGCAAACGACATGGTCGGCTACTTGCCGGAGGAGCGTGGGCTCTACAAGAAGATGAAGGTCGGACAGCTGCTCGGCTATTACGGGGAGCTGAAGGGTATGCGCCCGCGGGATGCGGCCCGTGCAGCCAAGGAATGGCTCGAGCGCCTGCAGATCGAGGAGTGGGCGCCCAAGAAGATCGAGGCCCTCTCGAAGGGCATGGCCCAGAAGGTGCAGTTCATCTCGACAGTGATCGCGCGGCCCAAACTCCTGATCCTGGACGAACCGTTCAGCGGGCTCGATCCGGTCAATCTGGAGGTGCTGAGGGATGCGATCCTGGAGCTACGGGACGAGGGCGCAACGGTCATCTTTTCTACCCATGACATGTCGATGGCCGAGAAGATGTGCGATTCGATCATGATGATCTTCAAGGGCGACAAGGTGCTCGATGGGACCATGGTCCAGATTCGCGAGAAGTACGGCGCGGATACCATCCGGTTGCGAATGGATGGCTCCAGTGATCTGCTGCGTGGCCACGCGGCAGTCGAGAGCGTGAACGACATGGGGTCGTACCAGGAAGTGCGCCTGGCGGGGGACGCCCAGGATCTTCTGACGTCACTCGTTTCGCAGACTCGCATCCAGCAGTTCGAGATCGCCCAACCCTCACTGCACGACATTTTCGTCCGCATCGCGGGACCCGCGGCCGAGTCGCACGGGGAGGTGCTGCATGTCTAAGTTCCTGGTAGTCGTCAAGCAGGAGTACCAGCGCGCGGTCAAGAGCAAGGCCTTCATCGCCGGTCTGCTGTTCATGCCCCTTCTGATGTTCGGCATGTTCGCCGCCGTGAGGCTGACAGAAGATCTGGTCGAGACAGATGACAAGCCGTTCGTCGTGATTGACCGCAGCGGAGCCCTGTTCGAGGCGATCGACGCGGCCGCCACACAGCGCAACGAATTCGAGATCTGGAATGACGAGGAGGAGCGCAAGCAGGAGGACTCGCGCTTCCTGCCGGAGCAGGCGAGCACGGAGATGGACGCGGCGGCAGAAGTGGCCATCGCGGCCCGCGTGAGCGATGGGGACCTGGCCGGCTACCTGATCCTGGGCGCCGACCTCATGGGGGAGGGCGGCGATGACCGAGAGTTCGCCTGGTTCACGGACAAGCCCACCTATGGTGACCTGCCGCGCTGGTTGCAGGGCACCGTGAATGGTGCGATCCAGCACCATCGAATCTCGGATGAGGGTCTCGACGAGCAGCTCATTCAGCGCCTGATGCGTACGGAACGCGTGCGCAAGATGGGCCTGCCCGAGCTCTCGACGACGGGCGAATTGATCGAGGCCGAGGAGGTTGACGATGTCGCCAATCAGCTCATCCCACTGATCCTGGCGATGATGCTCTACATGTTGCTGGCCGTCTCGGCGCCGGCTCTCCTGAACAACATCCTCGAGGAGAAGATCAAGAAGATCTCCGAGGTGTTGCTGTCCTCCGTTTCACCCTTTCAGCTCTTGATGGGGAAACTGATGGCGACCGTGCTGGTGTCCTCCACTCTCTCAGCCATCTACCTGGGTGCCGGCCTCGCGTTCGCGTACAACGTCGACGGTGTTCCGACCACGGTCCTCGACGCCCTGCGTCCCGAGGTGATCGCCTGGTTCTTCGTCTTCCTCGTGATGGGGCTGGTCATCTTCGGGTCGATGTTCTCGGCCCTGGGCGCCGCGTGCTCGGAGCTTCAGGATGCCCAGACCATGATGATGCCTGCCATGGGGATGCTCATCTTTCCCGTCCTCTTTCTGGGGATGGTCATCGAGAATCCGAACGGACTCCCGGCGCAGATCGCTTCGTTCGTCCCGCCCGCGACGCCCGTACTGATGCTATTGCGCGTCTGCGTCCCTCCGGGAGTGGCACTCTGGGAGTTGCTTCTGGCCGTATTCACGACGAGCGTATTTGCACTGGCCTGCGTCTTCATCGCGTCGAAGATCTTCCGTGTCGGAATCCTGGCTCAGGGCCAGGCGCCCAGCTATCGCAAGCTGGCGGGGTGGGTCTTCTCGAAGTGACCTGAGTGATCCAGGCGATGGCCGTGGTCCGCTGGCGCTGTAACTGGCGTGTACGGCCGGGGCGAAAGTCCTGCAATGCGGTGCGACCAGCCAGCGGCCACGCTATTCTCGGCCGCTCACTCGGGGCCCTTACGACCCTGGCTCCCAGCCCCTCACGGAGATCTCCATGTATGCTGCCGCAAGCCTGACCGCGCTCGTCCTGTCCGTCACCTCCAGCGGGGAAACGCCCGAGTGGGGCGGTTTTCGTGGCAACAACGGTGCCGGTGTGGCGCGTTCCAAGGGGATTCCCGAGGCGCTCGATCCAGAAGCGAACATCCTCTGGCGTACCGAGATTCCGACCGGTTACTCGTCGCCCGTGATCTCCGGCGAAGACCTGTTCGTGACCGGATCGAAGGGTAGCGAGCTATCGACCCTGTGCCTGGAGCGGCATACGGGTGCGGTGCGCTGGCAGTCGGTCCTGGAATTCGACGGGAAGCGTATCGGGCAGAATTCCCCCGCCTCGCCGACGCCGGCGACAGATGGCGAACGCGTGTATGTGCTTTTCGACGCGGTAGGACTGCTGGCCTACGACATGGAGGGCGACGAGGTCTGGCGCGCCGAACTGGGGCCGATCAATATTCCGCACGGACTGGCCACGTCGCCGCTGCTCTACGGCGACGCCGTCATCGTGCTGGTTGACCAGGACCAGGACGCCTACCTGGCGGCATTCAACAAGACCACCGGCGAACAGCTCTGGCGGACAGAGCGCCGCGGCGTGACCCATGGCTACTCGACGCCGGCGATCTTTGCCCCCGAGTCCGGAGCGGCGCAGATCGTCGTCTCGGGGTCGTTGCAGATCGCGGCCTACTCTGTCGCTGATGGCAAGAAGCTATGGTGGGTCGATGGAAGCTCGTGGCAGACGAAGTCCGTGCCCGTGTTTTCCGATGGCATTTGCTACGTGAACGCCTACATGGTGCCTTCGAGCGAGTTCGGCGTTCAGGCCGGTGCGCCCTGGGACGAAGTCCTCGCCGAGCGCGACGCGGATGGGGATGGGAAGGTGGCCAAGGATGAGTGGGATGACCAGACCATGCACATGCTCTGGCCGATCTTCGACCTGAATGACGACGGCTACCTCGAGACCGAGGACTACGAGTACATCCAGCGCAGCGGGACGGCCACCGGCGGTCTGTTCGCCATCGATCCAGGCGGAAAGGGCGATGTGACGAAGAGCCATGTGAAGTGGATGTTCGATGACCGCCGCGGCCTGCCTGACTGCCCCTCGCCCCTGGCGCTCGACGGGCAGCTGTACGTGATCAAGGAAGGCGGTCTGATGACCGCGTTCGATGGACAGACAGGTGCGGTTGGCAAACAGGGCCGCGTGGCCGATCCGGACCGGTACTTTGCGTCGCCCGTTGCCGCGGCCGGGCGCATCGTGACCGCCAGCGTCTCCGGGCAGCTCGCGGTAATCTCCGCCGGGAGCGAGTGGGAAGTGCTGTCCGTGAACGACCTGGAGGAGGAGATCTGGTCCACGCCGGCGATTGCCGGCGAGCAGGTCTTCGTGCGCACGGGCCAGGCCGTCTACTGCTTCCAGGATCTCTAGTCTCCAGTCAGCAGGGCTATCCGGCCCAGGAGACCGTTCGTCAGGGCCCTATTCCCGCGGCGGGATCGGTTGCACGCGACGTGGGTGATCCTGGAGGATATCGGCCAGCATTCCGTGCCGCAGAAACAGCAGATTCCAGTCCGGGTCGAAGAACAAGACCCAGGCTTCGCCGCGCTCGAGGGAAGAGTTGACCGCGACGCTTCCGGTCACGCGCCGCAGTGCCGCCGACACCCGTAGACCCCAGCCCTTTTGATGGCTGTGGGTGTACGCGACTGCGGTGCCATCGTCCGTGGGCCAGACGAAGTTGGGCGCCCCGAGCGAATCCAGGCAGTCCTGTAGCTCCGATGCCTCCTCGAGAAGCGGCTGAACGACAGCGTCCGGGCGTGGCTCGCCAATGTTGATACGCCTGTATGTTCCCGTGACGCACGAGCTCAATAGTGTCGTCGCGGCCAGGAGCCCGACGCGCTGCATCGGAGAATTCATCCGCCCGCGTTCTCGTGCATCCGCGACCAGGGAAGCTTGTAGCGCGTTCTTCCAGCGGCAAACGTCGACCCGACGTGGGTCAGGATCAGCTTCTCGTCGAAGAAGAGCCAGACCCTGTCTTGACGGGTGTCAGAACTGCGCAGCGCGAACAGGATCAGGAACAGGGCCGTGTCCTTGGTTACCGCGCGGTCATATCGGTACGCCGTGCCGTATCCGAGCTGAACGACCTCGTTCGGGGCGCCGAGAAGTTCCACGGCTGTCTGCGCAGTCGTTTGCCGCGGTTCCAGCTGGGCGACCGCCGCTGCGTCGATCGGCTCGTTGATCGCCTGCCTCGAAAAGATGCAGCCAGCGGTGGTCCAGGCGAGAAGGCCGCTCAGGAATAGTGAGGATCGGAGAGTCATGGGTGCTTTGGCTTGGCCGAGGGGACGGGGCGGCATGGAGGCTTCGAGAGCGTACATCAAGGGCCGCTCCGATTCTGGTCAGGCGTTCTGGTCAGGCAGATCGTCGAGGGTGCTTCGAAGGGTCTGCTCGGTCTTTATACCGAAGCCGGCGATGCCCTGGAGTCGACCGCTGTCGAGCGCGTCCCGCAGGGCCTCGACCGATGTGACCCCGAGCTTGTCGCGCAACACGCGCACGCGACCGGGTCCAAGGCCTGAGACCTGAAGCAAGGAGAGCAGCCCCGCCGGGGATCCCTGGGCTAGCTTGTTCAGGTATTCCAGGTGCCCGGTGCGAACGATCTCCTCGATCTTGAGGGCGATAGCGGGCCCGATGTCCTTCAACTGGGTCAGGTCGTCGCCGGACTGCACCATCTCTTCCAGGGCCGGCTTGAGGTACCGGACCGTGTCCGCAGCATTCTTGTAGGCGCGGATCCGGAAGGGGCTGGCCTCGTCGAGTTCGAGCAATCGGCCCACGTCCTCGAGCAGGGCCGCGATCTCCGTGTTCTGGATGGGCATGGGCCGCAGCATAGCTCGAATGGTCCGAGAAGGCTGGGGGGACCGGGGAGGTCGTCTACGGCGCCCCCCCGGTCCGGGCACTCTCCATATATTGATGAACATCCCGGTGCCCACCTGGTTTCCACCCGACCCACCGAAATTCTCAGGAAGTGCCCGGGATCTGTGTGGTTCGCGACTCGGTTCTCTGACCTAACCCTCTGCGAGTCATGCTCTTGAGGCGGGGATTCCCCGGGAGCCGGCGTGGGTCAGATTCGTCGATCTCAAACCCGTGTGGCCCAATGGGCTCGGGGCTCCGGACCAACACCCAATCCAGCCACTTCGGGATCTGGCGATCCTGACTGGCCCCTTGCGAACCTAGGAATCTCCCCGCGCATCCCGTAACGGGAGGAGTGCGAGGAGCTGGCCACCCGTGAAGGGTTTGCGCAGAAACGGAGCCGACGTGATGGTATCCAGGTCGACTCGGGGAGAGTATCCGCTGATTAGAACGGCCTTCACGTCGGGTTCGATCTTTCGCAATCGTTCGAGTGTTTCGATGCCGTCTATTCCTGGCATCTCCACGTCGATCAGCACGGTGGCAATGTGCCGGTCGCAGGATTTGAAGATCTCGAGCGCCTCCAGCCCACTGGACGCGGTCAGGACCTCATGGCCTCTCGTGTTGAGCATGCGCGAGACCGTCGCGAGTACCGACGCGTCGTCGTCAACGATCAATACCAGGCCCGTGGATGGTGGGTTGGGGCCGGGTGTCTCTGGAACGACCGGACTGCCGGTGGAGACCGGGAACAGTACGCGCACGGTCGTTCCGTGGTCCGGGTCGGACGATAGTTGAATTGCGCCTCCTCGAGCCTCCATGAGACCCATGACCGCAGCCAGCCCCACGCCGCTTGCCCCCGGACGGGTCGTGAAGAAGGCCTCAAAGGCACGTTCGCGCAGGTGGCACGGGATGCCGTGTCCGCGGTCCTGCACCTCGAAGAATTGATAGTCCGCCGGCCCGTCTCTTGGCCGCAAGGCCCAATCGTCCTTCGGGTCGGCGCCGAGCGAGTTGAAGGTCCCCGTGCGTGCCACGACGGGCGCGGCGGAGTCTCCAAGGGCATGCGCCGCGTTGGAGATGAGGTTTGCAACGATCTGACTCAGCTGACGCGGATCGGCCTGCAGGTCTGGCAAGCTCTCATCGAGCTCCAGGCGCAGCTCGCAACCGGGATGCCGATCGACTGCTTCTCGGGCGGATCTGGCGACAACCTCATTGAGGACGATAGGTTCGAGGGGCGTCTGGCGGCCACCTGCGAATGCCAGCAAGGAGTCGCTCAGGGCCACCGCCCGCTGCGCCGAGCGCTTGATCAACTCCAGGTCCTCGTAGAGCACGGAACCCGGTTCGGAACCCTGGAAGGCTAGCTCCAGGCCGCCGTTCACGCCGACCAGCAAGTTGTTCAAGTCATGCGCGATGCCTCCCGCCATCAGTCCAAGCCGTGCACGGTGGCGAGCCAGGCGCTGCTCTCGGTTCGGCCTGTGCAAGGTCTCGCTGTGGTGACAGGCACCGATCAGGCTCACCAGGTCCACGATCCAGCGCTGCTCCATCGCCGACCACTCCGGAGGCTGGGTCGGCTCGAGTAGCGAGAATCCGATCAGCTTCTGCTCGGACCGGACCGGCACGGCGATGACCATTGGCGCGCCTGGGGATGATTCGCGGTCCGACCAGGGGAACAGGGCTCGCGCCTCGAGTTCAGTCCTGTTCTGGTCGAGCTCGAGTGGCGATGAGTGGCGCCTGCCGGAGCCCTCAGCCACCCGCGCCGGACTGGAAAGGCGCAGTTGCAGGTTTGCGTACCGCTCGTCTCCATCGAGCATCCAGATCCCGACCTCGGTCAGCTCCGCAGCATCTGCCAGGTGGCGTGTGAGTTCCCCAAGGAACACGTCCACGCTCGGGCGGTGCGTGCATAGCCGCCGGCTCATCGCGATGAAACTTGCCCGTAGGCGACGTTCGAGCGGGCTCGCGCTGTCGGATTCGGCGTTGGCGGGCGCGTCCAGGCTAGGGTCGGTCATGGGGACGCCTGGCTGACACGCTTACCGCCGAGGGGATTGCGCTCGGAGGCCGGGTGGATCGTTCGCGAGGCTGGCGAGAGGATACCGGATTCTCGAGACCTTGCCGAGCCATGGTCGCGAGAGCTTGCGTCGGGCCGCGGCAGTCGGTATCCCTTCGTCTGACGAACCCCTCCGAGCGGCCTGAGCCATCGGGCCGGGCGGGGCGGGCCAGCCTGCTTTGGACTCCGATCCAGTCGTCACGAGCACGATGATCCAGGTACGCAGATCACAGAATCGAGGGCACGCGAACATGGGGTGGCTCGATGCCCACTACACGTTCTCGTTCGCGAGCTTTCACGACCCGGATTTCATGGGGTTCAGCAAGCTGCGGGTGCTCAACCAGGATCTGATCCAACCGGGCCAGGGATTTCCCAAGCACGGACACAAGGACATGGAGATCATTACCTACGTCCTGGAAGGAGTGCTGGAGCACAAGGACAGCATCGGGAATGGATCACAGATCCGTCCGGGCGAGGTACAGCTCATGTCCGCTGGCACTGGAGTCACCCACAGCGAGTTCAACCCGTCAGCGACGGGCTACCTGCACCTGCTTCAGATGTGGGTCCTGCCATCGGAGAAGGCCACCCGGCCGCGTTATGACCAGCGCAGTTTTCCCGACGCTGAGCGCCAGGATCAGCTGCGCCTGGTCGTTTCACCGGACGGTGCCGACGACTCGCTGACGATCGGCCAGGACGTCAGGCTGCACGTGGGGTCGCTGGCGCCCCAGGCTCTGATCGAATTCCACCCGCCCGATGGGCGTTGCAGCTGGCTGCATGTTGCACGTGGAAATGTCCTGCTCAACGGTCACTTCCTCTCGCAGGGAGACGGTGCCGCCATCCGCGACGAACCGATGCTCAAATTTGAAGGTCGGCAAGACGCAGAGCTCGTGCTGTTCGATTTGCCCTGATGTACGCTGGCCCTCACTGCTGGAGCTGACAATGGACGCCCTGATCGACTTTCTGAACCGACTGCCCTGGTATGCCTGGATGGGCATCGTGGCCATCACCGCGAGCACCGTGACTGCGCTCGTACAGATGTCGCACCGCCATGAAGAGCGCATGGCCCTTATCAAGCAGGGACGAGATCCGGGGGCGCCCGGCGACACCTAGGCTGGCCCCGACTGACGCGGGTCACTTGCTCTGCTGGGCCTTCTTTTCGAGCTTGGACCAGCTGTCGCGCAGGGCAACCGTCCGGTTGAGCACCAGGTTTTCGGGCGTCGAGTCGACGCTGTCGACACAGAAGTAGCCCTGACGTTCCAGCTGGAAACTGCGCCAGGCTCCAGGCTCGGCCAGGCTCGGCTCGATGGGCCGGTCCTTCAGGACCGCGAGCGAGCTTGGGTTGAGGTTGACGCTGAAATCCTCGCCTTCATTCACCTCGAGGGGGTTCGGTTTGTTGAACAGGTGGTCGTAGATTCGGATCTCCGCGCGTGCAGCATGCCTGGCCGAGACCCAGTGGATCGTGCCCTTGACCTTGCGCCCATCGGCTGAATCACCGCCTTTCGTCTCCGGATCGAAAGTGCAGCGCACCTCGCTCACCTCGCCCGTCTGCGGGTCCGTGTCGAAACCGGTGCAGGTGACGTAGTACGCGTAACGCAAGCGCACTTCGCGCCCGGGGGTCATGCGGAAGTACTTGCGCGGCGCCTCTTCACGGAAATCGCTCCGCTCGATGTAGAGCACGCGCGAGAACGGGATCTCGCGCGTGCCCAGGCTGGCGTCCTCCGGGCTATTCACGGCCTCGAGCCATTCTTCGCGGTCCTCAGGGTAATTCTCGATCACGAGCCGGACCGGATCGAGGACCCCCATGGCGCGCGGTGCGCGCTTGTTCAGATCGTCGCGCACTGCGTTCTCGAGCTGCACCATATCGACCGTGCTGTTGAACTTGGCAACGCCGATGCGCTCGCAGAAACTTCGAATCGACTCGGGCGTGTAGCCCCGTCGCCTCAGTCCGCGAATGGTCGGCATGCGCGGATCGTCCCAGCCCGACACGTGCCCGCCTTGAACCAGCAGGGTCAGCTTCCGCTTGCTCGTGATGGCGTAGGTCAGGTTCAGGCGCGCGAACTCAATCTGACGTGGGTGTGGCAGCGCCGGAAGGTGCTCCAGGAACCAGTTGTAGAGCGGTCGGTGGTTCTCGAACTCGAGTGTGCAGAGAGAGTGTGTGATGTCTTCGATCGCATCGGACTGACCGTGTGCCCAATCGTACATGGGGTATATGCACCACTCATCGCCGGTGCGGTGGTGCGCCGTGTGGCTGATGCGATACATGACCGGATCGCGCATGTTCATGTTCGGCGATGACATGTCGACCTTGGCGCGCAAGGTGCGTGCTCCGTCCGGGAACTCGCCAGCCTTCATGCGTGCGAACAGGTCCAGGTTCTCGTCGATCGACCGCTCACGGAATGGACTGTTGCGCCCCACCTTGGTAACTGTCCCACGGTACTCGCGCGTCTCTTCCGGTGTCAGGTCGCAAACGTAGGCGTCGCCCGAGCGGATGAGGTCGACAGCGAAGCCGTGCAGCTTGTCGAAATAGTCCGACGTGAAATAGAGATGCTCGCCCCAGTCGACCCCGAGCCAGCGCACGTCGTCCTGGATCGCTTCTACATACTCCGTCTCCTCGGCACTCGGATTCGTGTCGTCGAAGCGCAGGTTGATCTGCCCTCCATACTCGAGGGCGATGCCGTTGTTCAGACAGATCGCCTTGGCGTGACCGATATGCAGGTAGCCGTTGGGCTCCGGTGGAAAGCGCGTGACCACGCGTCGCTCGGGGCCGGCCGCCTCGAGGTCGTTGTCGATGGCAACCTGGATGAAATTGCGATGGGTCTCGGGCGTCGCGGTGTCGTTCCCGCTTTTGCTAACTGCCATGATGCCTTGGGGCGAGTTGGGGGTGCTGTTCCGGGTCGTTCAGGAGGCCGACCGCGCCAGGCATGTTATCCGCGCGCACGAGCGTCGGGCTCAGGAAAGGTGCCCGATCTGAGCGGTAGAGGTGGCCTCCATGCGGAATCCCAGGATGCCACCGCAGAGCAAGTTCTGACCGGATAGCCTGCGCTCGAGGCCCGGCAAGCATCCCGCCAAGAAGGGGGGTAGGACCAGAATCTGGCCCGACCGGCTTCCACGCAGCCGCGTTCCGGGGGACATGGCCTGGCGTGCGAACGCAAGTATCTGGCGGCGAGAGTAGAAGCGCGCCCTGGAGAATATGGGGTGCCCTCGTAGGGCGGCGATCCGTCGGCGCATGGCCAGGAAGGAGTGGGAGACGAGGGCCAGCACGACCACCGGACCGCGCGCCGCCCGCAGTGCCTCGCGCAGAACAGCCAGGGGGTCGTCCACGAAGTCCAGAACAGCGATCAACACGACGGCGTCGAAGCTCCCGTCGTCGAATGGCAGGTGCGCCCCGTCGGCCAGGGCCACGGGAAAGCGCGCTCGGGCGCGCTGGAGCATCTCGGGGGCCAGGTCGATTCCGGCTGCCCGATACCCGAGCGCCCCCAGGGCGGCCCCGAAGTGACCCGTCCCACAGCCGACCTCCAGGATCGAGGCGCCGGGGTCCAGATCTCCGAGCAGATCCGTAAGCAGACCCCGCTCGAGCTCATCGGCCAGGGCCCCGAATCCGGTCGAGTACCAGTCCTCGTAGGCCGCCACGACGGACGGATCGTCGAACGGTCCTTGCTCATGGGGCTGGGAGGGCATGGCGAGAGAGGTTCACGGGAGGCGATCCGAGTAGCAACCACCATTCTCGCAAGGCTCGGGAGACCCCCAGGAGTGGTGATCGGGTCGGGCCTCGAGCCAGGGGCGAGCACGCTCTTTTGGACAGAATGCCCCTGGTTTCGGGCCTGGGCTAAAGATCCCCATTCTGGGCGGCCGACGGGCAGGCTGAGTCAGAGGGTCAGCGCCGGCAAGCTCGCAGTCAGCCGGGTCGTGGGCCCTCGATCGGGAACGTCGTCCCCAGGCCGTTGGGGGTGGTGCGTCTCGAACCCCTGATCCGACCGCATGTCACAGACGACCTCGACCTCCAAGCCCCAGGCACTCTCCGTGTCTCAGATGCTGCACCTGATGCGGCTCGAGGTCGACCGTGCCCTGCAGCACGACTATCCGATCACGTGCCTGATGCTCGGGCTCGACGGCTTCAAGGATGAAGCCGAGCAGGGGCTGGTGCGGCAGATCATGCCGGAGCTCTTCAAGCATCTCAAAGGCCTCACGATGGCCAACGAGGTGCGCGGTCTCGGCCTGACGAAGGAATCCGTGATCGTCGCGGTCTTCCCGCACAAGGATCCACAGGCCATCTACGGCCTCTCCGAGGTGCTCGTCGACCGAGTGCGCGCCCTGGTGGTGCCGATCCCCGGCGCAGAGCAGGGCATCACGATCAGCATCGGGCTCGGGCACAACATGCACCCGGACCCGACCACCTTCGAGCTCCTGTTGCAGGAGGCGGAGACGGGGCTGAACCTGGCTCAGGCGGCGGGCGGCGATCGCTGCGTGCAATGGAAAGAGGTCGAGGACGAGCTCGACAGTCTGCGCGAGGAACTCGACAGCCAGATCCGCGAGATCTCCGCCAAGCAGCAGGCGCTCGACGACGGCGATGTGGCCTTCGAGGAGCGCTGGAGTGCCAACCTGGTCGACTCCGTCCTGGGACTCTTCACGGCCGAGTCCGAGCAATCACCGGGTGTATTACGTCTCAAGAAAGGCGTGATCGATCTGATCGCCGACGAGCTCCTGCGACTGCAGGAGTCCTCGACCGTGCGCCAGTTTGCGGATCAGCGATCGAAGATCGACACGCTTGAACGCCGCATCAGCAAGTTGACCGGGCACCTCAGCAGTACCGAGGACAAGCTCCGGCGTCTGGCAACGATGAAGAGCATCGATGGCGGCGTAGCATCGATTTACGAATCGGTCCAGGGCCTGGGTCTGGACGATGACAACGCAGAGCAGAAGAGAGGGATGTTGACCACCATCTTCGAGGCCAACCTCGCATTGCGAGCGGAGTCCGCGGAGGCAACCTGATCCGTTTCTTGTTTCATGATGACCAGGAACACGCCTGGTTCGAGAAGAGCATCTTTAATTTCCAGGAGTGATCCCAAATGACTGATTCCCATAACGACGACGAGAACCTCATCGAGGACCAGGAACTAGGCCACAACGCTGGGGGTACGCTGATCGAGGACGAGCCCGACAAGGATAAAGGCGTACTTTATCTCGGCATCGACCTCGGGACCTCGCGTACCTCCGTTTCGGCCAGCAATGGCGTGCGCGAGACGGTCGCGTCTTACGTCGGATACCCGAAGGACGCCGTTTCCCGCAAACTGCTAGGCCGCAGCGTTCTGTTCGGTGACGACGCCGTCAAGAATCGCCTGGCACTCGACTTCTACCGCCCGCTCGAGCACGGCGTGCTGAAGTGCGGTAGCAAGGGCGAGTCGTACGACGGCCAGTTGCGCGCCGCGCAGGACCTGATCGCCGAGGCGATTCGCCTGGCCAAGCCGCGCAAGGACGAGCTGATCTACGCGGTGATCGGAGCCCCGGCCCAGGTCACGATCAACAACAAGAGCGCCATCATCGACGCCGCGCGTTCGAGCGTGGACTCCGTCATGCTCTGCTCGGAGCCCTTCTCGGTCGCCTATGGCCTGGACATGCTGGATGACGTGCTAGTCATCGATATTGGTGCAGGTACCACGGACCTCTGCCGGATGCACGGCACGATGCCCGAAGACGCGGACCAGATCACGATCACCTATGCGGGTGACTGGATCGACAACCGCATTGCCGAGCTGATCAGCGAGAGCTTCCCCGAGGCGCAGTTCTCCACGAACATGATCCGGTCCGCCAAGGAGAAGTACGCGTCGGTGGCCGAGCAGGTCGACGAGATCGTCGTCGACTTCCCGGTCAACGGAAAGCCCACGCCGTTCAACATCACCAAGGAAATGCGTGCGGCCTGCCAGGGCATCGTCCCGGGTATCGTCGAGGGCCTGAGCCAGCTCGTCGGTTCCTTCGATCCGGAATTCCAGGATCGCTTGAAGAATCGCGTGCTTCTCGCGGGCGGCGGTAGCCAGATCCGCGGCCTCGACTACGCGATCGAGCAGGAGATGATCAAGACTCTGGGCGGCGGCAAGGTCATTCGCACCGAGGAGCCGATGTACGGCGGAGCGAGTGGCGCGCTGAAGATCGCCCACGACATGCCGGCCGAATTCTGGGAGCAGCTCTCCTAGCTCAATAACATGCGCGGGCGGCTCCACGTGATCCGCTCTCGTCTACGCGCGGGTTCCGGCCCGGGCGGAAATGCGCCCCCTGGTCCAAAGACTGGGGGGCGCGATTCTGTTTTTGACGGGTCGTCCACGCGCCGGATGACTTTTCCGACGGCTCGCTAGCGCCCGAGCCCCGCAACGCTCTACTGGGCGCTATGGAGACTCGCAAAGACGGGCAAGGCTGGGTTGCCCGGCGTTTGACTCAGGCGCGTGACTTTCTCACACGCGATCTCTGGTCCCTGGAGCTGGCGCGCCTGCCGACTTTTCGTGCGGTCGGCTACCAGGCGGTCCGGGTTGTCTACCTGGCGCTCAGTGGATTCAGGGAACACCGCTGCATGTTTCGTGCGTCGGCGCTGACCTACATCACGGTGCTCTCGATCGTCCCACTGCTGGCATTTGCATTCTCGGTGGCAAAGGGCCTGGGGGCCTACGACCGCCTGATCAATCAGTCCGTCTACCCATTCCTCGACAGTACATTCGCGCCACAGACGTCGGAGTCCGTCGCCGACGGGGCCGTCGGCAGCGATCCAGTCCAAGGTGGAGCGGAGGTCCGGCACGCGATCGACCAGGTCCTGGCCTTCGTCAAGGAGACCGACTTTGCAAACCTGGGCCTGTTCGGTCTCGCAGTCCTGCTCTACGCGGTAATCAAGCTCTGCAGTTCCGTGGAACATGCGCTCAATGCGATCTGGGGTGTTCACCGGTCGCGTAGCCTCTTGCGCAAGCTCTCCGACTATCTCTCGATGGTCGTGGTCGTTCCAATCTTGCTCGTCACGGCGACCGGAGTGTCGGCTGCGATTCAGAATTCGGGCGGCTTCATGCATCTGGATACGTCCAGCCTGGCGCCGGCCATCCGGATATTCGTCAGCCTGACCCCGCTGCTAGCGTTATGGATTGGCTTCAGCCTTGTGTACCTGTTCATGCCGAACACCCGTACGCGCGTTTCTTCAGCGCTGCTCGGTGGTGTCGTCGGTGGGTCGCTCTGGCATCTGTTGCAGATAGGTCACGTGCGATTCCAGCTTGGCGTCGCCAACTACAACGCGATCTACGCAAGCTTCGCCGCCTTTCCGATCTTCATGGTGTGGATCTACTTCTCCTGGGTGACCTTGCTCTTCGGTGCGGAGTTCGCCTTTGCACACCAGCACGAGCCAACCTATCGGCAGATCGCGCGGGCGCGCCATCACGATCACACCTTCCGGGAGGGGCTCGCATTGCGCTTGATGGTGCGCGTCGGTGCTCTTTTCGTCGCTGGCCGGCAGCCCGCGAGCACGGATCGCCTGGCGCTCGATGTGGGGGCGCCAGAGCGCTCGATCGAACAGCTTGCATCTCAGCTCAGAGAAGCGGGCATCCTGGCCATGGTGGAGGACGAGCACGAGACCTGCCTTCTGCCAGCCCGTGACCTCGACCAGATCCGGATCACTCATATCCTGAGCGCGTTGAAGAGCAACAATTCCGGTCCGGGCGCACGCCTGGCCCAGGGGCCCGAGGAGGATGGCGAGAACGACGGGGCGGCCGATCGCGCCCTGAGCGAGTTCGAAGTCGATATCGAACGTTCGCCGAAGAACCGGACGCTACGGGACCTCTCCGAGCAGGCCGTCGAGGAGCGGCGCCAGGCGGGGCCGGAATCCGAACCGGCCTGAGGTCTCAAACGAATCGGAAGCGCCGCGCGGCCATCCAGCCGACGGCCCAGGCGGCTGCAAACAGAGCGAGGGTATGTGGGACGGCGCTTGCAGCGCCGGCTTGAAAGCTGATCAGCTTGTGCATGGCGTCCATCGTCCAGCCGGTGGGTAGGGCCTTTGCCAGGGACTGCATCCAGTCCGGCGTGATCTCTATCGGCCACCAGCAGCCGCCCAGGGCAGCGAAGACGTTTGCCGAAAGGACGCCGATGCCGATCGCCTGACCTTCGGTCCGCACCATGCTGCCTAGCAGAACTCCAAGTGAGGCGCACAGGGCACACCAGCCCAGGAGGACGAGGGCCACCATGGCCAGGTCCGGACCCCAGTCCATGTCGAACAGGAAACTGCCCGCCAGCATCGCGAATGCGATCTGGATGATACCCAGGCCCACCTTGCCGCCCCACTTGCCGAGCACGACCGACGAGCGGGCGAGCGGCGTCGAGGCCAATCGACGCAGCAGACCCTGGTTGCGTTCGATGACTAGCAAGACCGCGCCCGAGGTCAGCATGATCACGAGGGTGAACATGACCATCGTTCCCGGGATGGTCTGCTCGTATCCAGTTGGGATCTCCACGCGATTACCGGCCGCAACGACGCTGACGCCCAGCGTACGCGGCATCTCGTCGAGACGGGCGAAGGCCTCCGGACCGGGTTCCTCTCCGGCCTCGCTGCTGGCCACGATGTCAGCCAGAACGCTGTACACCGCGCGACCCACACGAAACTGGTGGTAGTCCCCGCCGATACCGCTCGACTTGTTGATCAGCTCGACCGTGGTCGTCTCGCCATCGAGTGTCAGTGGCGTGAAATCCTCCGGCAGGATGAGCCGCCTGGAGGCCTCCGTGAAGGCCTCGCCGCCGCCGTCGGGTCCGTCCTTGCGCAAGACCTCGTAGTCCTGTTCTTCGAGCCGGCGCACGACCTGTTCCGCCAGGAAGCCGGCGGACTCCGGCTGGTCGATCGCGAGTCGGTCCTTCGCATCGCCAGAGCCGCCGAAGCCGCCCGTCACGTTACCGATGAAGTAAAAGAACACGATCGGCATGATGAACACCCACATGAGCGTCTCGCGCTCACGCAGCATGATCGACAGGTCCTTACGTGCGATCAGCCAGCCGTCGGAGAGCTTCATGGGCGCGCAACCACCGCTCGCAGGCGCAGGGCCGCGATCGCGAAGAGCAGGGCGCTGCCCGCTGCAAGCTGGGTCAGTGCCAGCCAGCTTGCCGAGCTGACCTGTTGTTCCAGGAGGATCTCACGCATGTGGTTCAACGCCCAACCATTCGGGGTCATGCCTCCGATGCGCACCATCCATGCGGGCATGGCCTCGAAGGGGAAGAAGCTGCCGCCCAGCATGAGCAGCGGAAAGAGGACCGCGCTCGTCAGGACCGACCCCGCGCGGCGCGTCGAGGCGAGCAGCTGGATCGTGACCATCCCGGCCCAGAGGGCGATTCCGGTGGCCGTGGCCCAGGCCAGGGCCGGGAACAGGAGTCGGGCGGGGAAGCCGAAGGCAAACAAGCCCACGGAGAGCGTGACGGCGTCGACGAGAACGATGATTGCCGCGGCGGCCAGGCATTTTCCAAGGAGGAAGGCCCAGACGGGGTGCGGCGAGTAGGCCGCGCGGCGCAGGGTCCCCTGCTGGCGCTCTTGCCAGAGGTCCTCACTCAGGCCTTGGGCGACGAAGAACAGGGCCATGATAAGGATGCCGGGCATGAAGATCATCCCGATCGAGATGTCCGGCTTGTCTTCCGCCTCTTCTTCTTCACTGGGGGGCTCGCTGAGCTTCAGCTCGATCACGGGCGGGAACAGGTACTTCTCGAAGCGTTGAACGGCCTGGTTGATCGAGACGCTGATGCTGGCGACCCGGGTGTCGAGCAGGGTTGTCCGTCCCTCCTCGGGGCCGTCGGCGATCGTGCGCAGCTCCTCGCCCAGGATGCGGTGCAGGTAGAAGGAGCCGTCGGAGATGATGTTCAGAAATTCTTCTGCCAGGCCGGGCAGAATGCGCTGGGCCGGATTCGTGACCAGGGTCAGCTCGGTCGGCTCCTCGGCGATCGCCGCCTCGCCGAAGCCTGAGGGAATGATCAGCAGGGCGCTGGCATCGCCCTGTTCGAGGCGGGCCCGTCCCGGCTGCTCCTCGACCATCTCGGTGCGGAAGAGGCCGTCGCCGTCGCCACCCATCTGGAAGGCCTGGACCAGGAACCCGGACAGGAAGCTCTCGTCCTGGTCGACGATCAGTACGTGGGCCTGGGGCGCCTTTCCGCCGCTGCCGCCACTCACGAGGGTCATGAGGCCCCCGATGACCAGGGGGATACCCACCCACAGGGCCATGGCAATGGGGTCCTGCCAGCGGCGCAGGAGGTCCTTGCGCGCGGTACTCAGGATGAAGCCCAAGCTACTCTCGCAATTCCTTGCCCGTCAGCTTGATGAACAGGCTCTCGAGGTTCGGCTGGGTCATCGTGGTTTCGCGCACCTCGGAGCCGGCCTTCTCCAGCGCGGCAAAGATCTCGGGCAGCTTCTTGGATGCCCCGGCCACCGAGAGACGCAGGCTGGCCTCGTCGGCCTGCACGACATCAATCCCCTCGACCGAGATGATGGTCTCACGCACGCGCACCGGATCAAACTGCCCTTGCAGGCGCAGGACGTCGGCCTCACCGAGGATGTTGCGCAGCTCGGACAGGGTGCCGGACGCGATCACATGTCCGTGGTCTATGATCGCGAGCACGTCGCACAGGCCCTCGGCCTCTTCCATATAATGGGTGGTGTAAAGCACACATGTCCCCGCGTCGACCTCCGCGCGTACGAGCTCCAGCAGGTTGACACGGGACTGCGGATCGACACCCACCGTTGGCTCATCGAGCAGGAGCACCTTCGGACGGTGGACGATCCCGCAGCCGAAATTCAGGCGCCGTTGCATGCCCCCGCTGTACTTCTTGACAGGTTCCTTGTCGCGGTCGGCCAGCCCGATGGTCGTGAGCACCTCCGTGACCCGTGACTTGAGCGCTTGACCACGCATTCCGTAGGCCGATCCCCAATACTCCAGGTTCTCCCGTGCGGAGAGGTCCTCGTACAGCGCCAGTTCCTGGGGCACGACCCCGAGCTTCTCACGCGCGGCGCGACCGGCCTTGACCACGTCGTGCCCGAGCACCCGTATCTGGCCGGCGCTCGGCGCCAGCAATCCGGAGATGCAACCTATGGTTGTCGACTTCCCGGCGCCGTTCGGTCCGAGCAGACCGAAGATGCTGCCGGGCTGTGCCTGGAAGCTAACTTCGTCGACGGCCGTCAGGTCGCCGTAGCGCTTCGATAGCTGCTCGACTTCAATCACGTTTCGGTCTCCATTGGGTTTCCGTATAGGTGCCCCCCGGGGGGGCCACCCTTCGCCGGACTTCCAGAAAGTCGCTCCCGGGTCGGGGTTCGACGCCGGTCCTGGGCCCGGAATCCGTCCGAATCCGCCCGACTCGGTGCCGGTAAGGTACTCCCAGGACCCGAGTTGAGGAACTTGAACGAAGTGTATACCCGCGGTCAGTAGACCCGGATCCATTCTCCGCGTTCACTGGTGCCCGAATCTCACCCCGGGCCCGGGCGGCCTTTTTTGGAGATTTTGTGGCAATTTGGGACTGGGCTCGAACCTGACGAGCGTTGGGTGGGTCTGAGGGGGGTGAGCTGCTTGCGGTGACTGACGCCAGGAGGTCAGAGGGGACGCGGGTTAAATATGAAGACGGACGAGCGCCAGTTTTCTGTCAGTGCAGACGCGATCTGGGTGGACGGCAACGTCGGCGAGCAGTGGTTCGTCATCGACTTGCGTAGCGGTGACGAGTATCGCCGCGGCCACATCCCGGGCGCCTTGCATGTTCCGTCGAGCGAGCTTGCCGATCACGACGTGCGCATCAAGCTCGCCGCAGGTGGTCGCCCGATCGCGTGTGTCTGCAGCCCCGACGAGGATTTCGAGTGCGGGCCTGCCCAGTTCGACTACCTGGGAGCTCGTGTGATTCGCATCCTCGAGGGCGGTGTTTCCGCCTGGTTCGAGCGCGGTTTTCCCCTGGTACCGGCCCAGTTTGGGGCGCGACAGGGCGGGCCGTGGTGGCCCGGAGCTCACGCAGGAAGTGCACTCATGTTGGGCGGCCTCCTGCTAGGAGCCGTCGTCTGGCCAGGGTTCCTGTTGATGTCCGCTGTCGGCTGGGCGCTTCAGAGCGGGCGCGATGAGTCGCCCAGACGTCCGATCGAGATCACGAACGCCAGATCCTGACGACCGTCCGTCCCTCGAATTCGACGTTTACCGCTCCGTCCCGCGCGCGCTCGATCGGCGCGGCGCCCGGCAATCCGTTTTGTCTGGACGACGACTCGTGGTAGCTCCACTTCCAGACCTCGCTGCCGCGACCCCGCGGGTCCTTGCTCGATGGCGGTCCGAACAGGGTCAGCACGAATTCCTTGGACTCGCCCGGGGCGAGGCGCCGCATCACATCGTCATCGATACTCTTGCCCGAGAAGGTGAGTCTGGTGCCCGTTCCGGCAACGCATCCAGCGCCGATTGGCGCCAGGGCGAGCAGTATCAGGAGCAGGGGTGCGAGGGGTCGTGAAAGGGAGTTCATTTCGGTTCTCGATTCGGTCGTACCGTTGGCTTGCCGTCCGTCCTGCATTCAATGCACCGCTGAGTCATCGGTGCCAGATCGGCCTGTTTCGGTGCCCTGCGGCGTCTTCGGGCCCGGATTCGGACCCGGGCTGGCGGCCAAAAGCGGCAAGAGGATAGGCCTACCTATCAAGGGCATCAAGGGGCAGCTGCTCACTCGGTTTTTGCCCGGCGCGTGCAAGCCCCGCCACAGGGGCCGCCAGAGGCCCACTGGACCCGGTTCCTGTCTAATGGTTGTCCCGCGGAGGGGGGCCGTATCAAGTTGCCGGCCGTTCGCCCCTTGAAGTCGGAACGGTGGGGTTCCCCGAAATGTAAAGGGATCGTAAACGGAAGTCCTCAGGACTCCCTATCGAGGCTCCTCGAGTGGCCCTAAAGGCCGCGCTCGGAGAGGGTTGCGTCGGGGTGCGGCCTGCTGAATATGCCCGTGACCACAGCGTTTCCTCTAGGTTGTCGCGATTGACAGAAATCAGGATTCGGGGCATGGTGGAGTCGCATTTGACTTACCGCACTTTCCTGCCCTCCTGTTGGGAGAACACCACAATGATTAGGAATTGGTCGAGGGGAGCCGTACTGGCAACGGCCGCGTTTGCCCTCTGTACGACATCCGCCTTCTCGGAACCGCAAGGCGCTTCCGGAATCAACAACAACACCCAGAGCTCGCCCGGCGTGCGTGACCGTGGTCTCTATGACCACCTCAAGAAGCACGACTTCGACGGTCGAACCGACCTGACCGTCAAGTTTGTGGGGCCCAACGGCGCCGCGCTTGTGGACCTTCAGGTTGTCGCCGTTCGGGCCAATGGAACTCGGGTCAATCCCGCGTTTGATAATGGCCTCTACGTCTTCAACAACGTCGGCGCCAAGATGACGCTCAGCTTTGCCGAGAAAGGCGTGGACGCCATTCCGATGGCGATGCCCGCTGCCTACAAGGCATACGCGACCATCTACGTGGACGCCCCGGCGAACATCACGAAGGTTCTGAGCCTCAAGGGTATCGGCGATACGGCGACGAAAGTCGCGCCGGGTCCCGTGCTCAACGATCTCTGCGCCGACGCTACGAGCATCACCGATGGTGCCACCGTCTACTCGACGGTTGGAGCTACCACCGACGGTGCTGGCAATGGCGCTTCATGTCAGTTCGACGGACAGACCTACCACGACATCTGGTTCACCTACACCGCGACATGCACGGGCGACCTTACGGTCAGCACCTGTGACGCCGCGGACTATGACCCCGACGTCGTCATCTATGACGGCACGGATTGTGGTGCACTCGTCCTTCTCGGTTGTGCGGACGACACGCCCGGCTGTGGTGGTTTCACCAACGAGCAGACCGTCCCCGTGGTCTCCGGCAACGGCTACCTGATTCGCGTCGGCGGTTTCTCCGACGGCGACCAAGGTTCCGGTACCCTGACGCTGACCTGTGTCGGCGACGGCGGACCTGGTGGCGACAACAACACCTGTGACGGTGCGATCGAGATCTTCGACGGCGCCACGCCGTACGACACCACCGGTGCGACCACCGACGGTGCTGGCCTCGGCGCAGCATGTGACTTCGACGGACAGACCTACCACGACATCTGGTTCACCTACACGGCGACCTGCACTGGCACCCTTACTGTCAGCACCTGTGGTACCGCTTCCTACGACCCGGACGTCGTGATCTACGACGGCACGGATTGTGGCGCGCTTGTTCTTCTTGGTTGTGACGACGACACGCCCGGCTGCCCGGACTTCAGCAACGAGCAGGACGTGCCCGTTGTTCTAGGTAACGGCTACATCATCCGCGTTGGCGGTTGGTCGGACGGCGACTTCGGCGCTGGTACCCTGACCCTCACCTGCACGGGTGACGGCGGACCTGGTGGCGACAACAACCTTTGTGCGGATGCCGAGCCGATTACAAGCGGCTGTCACCCGTTCGATACCACCGGTGCTACCACCGACGGTCCTGGCGATGCCTCCTGTGAGTTCGACGGCCAGACCTACCACGATATCTGGTACGTCTACACCGCCGATTGCACGGGCGAGCTGACCGTCAGCACCTGTGGCATGGCCGACTACGACACTGACCTCGTCATCTACGACGGCACGGACTGCAACAGCCTCGTGCTGCTCGGTTGTGACGACGACACGGCCGGTTGTGATGGATTCACCACCGAGCTCACCGTCAACGTCGTTTCCGGCAACGGCTACCTGATCCGCGTTGGCGGCTTCAGTGATGGCGACCAGGGTTCCGGTACCCTCTGCATCGACTGCACCGTTCCCCCGGATCCGCCGGCGAACGACAACTGTGATGACCACATCGGCCTCGCGGCCAACGATACGGTCACCTTCGACAACACCGAAGCCACCCAGGACGACTTCAACGCCTGTGGTGACAACGCTGGCGGAGTTCTCGCCAACGTTTGGTACAGCGTCGTCGGTACCGGTAACACGATGTCGGTCAGCACCTGTAACGCTGGCACGCTCGTCTCGGATACGCGCCTCAGCGTGTTCTGTGGTGAGTGCTCCGAGCTCTCCTGTGTCGACGGCAACGACGACAACGGATGCGTCGGCGGCCAGCAGTTTGCCTCAGGCCTCTCCTGGTGCTCGGCACCCGGCGTGACCTACCTGATCTCGGTCGGCACGTTCAGTGACGCGACCGCGAAGGGCATCATCCAGCTCGACGTGAGCGACGATGGCGTGGCCTGTGGTCTTCCGGACGGTGCCTGTGTTCCGATCGGCGCTTGCTGCCTCCCCGGTGGCGACTGTGTCGTGACGACCGAAGCCGACTGTGGAAACCAGGGTGGCGAGTACCAGGGTGATGACGTCAGCTGTGGCGGCGGCGGCGAGAACGTTGCTGATGGCAGCTTCGAAGCTGGCGGTGCGTGGGCGGAAGCGTCGACGAACTTCGGCACTCCGCTGTGTACCCTCGGTGGGTGCGGCGCTGGTGGCGGCACCGGTCCCAACTCCGGCGACTGGTGGGCCTGGTTCGGTGGCATCGCTGCCCCCGAAACCGGATCCGTCTCGCAGGCCATCACGATCCCCGCAGGTGCGGGCGACCTGACGTTCTGGCTCGAGATTCCGGTCGCGTCCGGCAACGGCTCGGACTTCCTTGACGTCTCCATCGACGGCGACGTTCTTCTGTCGATCTCCGAAGCTGATGGCCCGTTCGTGGGCTACCAGCAGGTCATGATCCCGGTTGGCGCCTACGCCGACGGTGGCGTCCATGCCCTGAGCTTCGACTCGACGATCTCTGGTTCTCCGGACATCACGAACTTCTTCGTGGATGACGTCTCGCTGCTTGGCGAGTCGGAAAGCATCTGCATCGAATGCTTCGTGATCGACTTCGAAACTGAGGATGACTTCTCGACGCCGCTCGGCAACGGTCAGGCCATCACGACTCCCCCGGAGTTTGGCAACCTGATCTCGCTCAGCACGACGGGACAAGCTCAGAATGAGAACGAAGGTCTCTCGATCTTCGATACGAGTAACCCGGGTCCGAACTCTGCGACGGACGACCCCGACCTCCTTGTGAACCTGGGCAACGCCCTGATCATCCAGGAGACCAACTTCGACGCGATGACCGGTGACTTCTTCGACACGCCCAACGATGAGCGTTTCGGTGGAACCATCTACATCGACTTCCTTGAGCCGGCGATCCCGGTGTCGGTCGACCTGATCGACATCGACGCCTTCCCCGGCGACCAGACTGCCACGGTCACTCTGATCGACGGCGGCGGCCTGACCCGTACCTACGACGTTCCGACGGGATGGACGACTGACATCTCCGTTTCGGGCGGCGCCGGCTACGGCACGCTGGATCTGGCGACGCTGGCACCCCAGCCGGGTGACTCGTCGGTGGCGACGGCTTCTGAAGACGCTGGCTTCGACGGCAACGACGTCGTCTCCATGACCGTCTTCCTGACGAGCTCGGGTGCTATCGACAACCTGCAGTTCTGCCAGTAGGCCACTAATGAGCTGAGCCGGGGGGCTGACCCTCCGGCTCGACAAGCTCGATGATCGTGCACGGGAGCCCGCCTTGGCGGGCTCCCGTCTTTTGTTAGTGCCTTTGACTCGTGCGGGCCTCGCGCCTACGGTCGTTCAGGTGAACCGTGGCGCAGAATCGAAAGCCAGCCCTCGGAGCGATGCACGCTGGCTCTGGTGCCTGCTTCCTGTGCTGCTCTGGCTCGGAAGCGGCTTCCTGCGCGTCCACCTGACCCTCACGGATCCGGCCTTCGACGAGACGGACGCCAGCGGGCTCCTCAAGAGCGACCCGGGTCTGCTCTACTACCTGACGGAGCGGGTCATCGATTCGGGCGGGAGTGCGCCCGCAGATTGGCGGGCCGACAGGCGCATCGAGCATCCCGAAGTGCTCGACATCCCGGCGACCTTTACCGTCGGGCAGGAATACCTGGTGGCCCACGCCTATCGCCTCTTCGGTGAAGGCGTTCCACTGCACGTGTTCTGCGTATGGCTGATGTCCTTTGTCGCGAGCCTGGCGGTCGTCGGTGTCTTCGGTGCTGGATGGGCACTGAGCGGGTCCCCGCGTCTGGCGGGCGTGGCGGCCCTCGTGTATGCCCTCACCCCGGCGAACTACCGAACGATCGGCTTCATCCTGATCCGTGAGGACCTGAGCCTGCCGTTGTATTCGCTGCACCTCTGGGCCTTCGCCCGGTCCGTCCGAGGCCGCCCCGCGGAGGCGGATGCCCGGCCACCGTACGCGGCCATGGGATGCGCGCTGGTCGCCCTCGGCGCGGCCCTCTCGACCTGGCATGGCATGGGGTTCCTGGTGGCCCTGGAAGGACTCGTCCTGCTTGCGCTCTTCGTAGGCCGCGGTGCAACGCCATTTCGAGCCCGTCCCGGGTGGGTGGCCCTGCTGGCCCTCGCCCTGGTCGTCGCGCTCGTTCCGGCCCTGCGCTCCAAGGCGCCCGAGGGACCCATCTGGATGTTGCTGGCCGGCATTCTCGGGATCTCAGCCCGCCTCCCCGCGCGGCTTCGGGGCTCGGTCAGGGCGCGGCTGACGTCTGTCGCGTCGATCGCCGCGATCCTGTTCGGCGGAATCGCACTCGGCCCGGGGGCCCCAGGGGATCTGTCCCACGTGACGGCCCTGGTCGCGACCAAGCTGCGTTTTCTGGGTCGCTTTCCGGACGACCCGGCGCTCCTGCCCTTCGACGTGCGGCTTCTCTGGCAGGGACCCTTCGATACCTCGACCATGGCTTCGCTCTGGCGCTCCCTGCTGGCCTTGCCTGTCCTTCTGGGGCTCGCCGCGTGGATCGGGTGGGGACGTCGCCGGGAGCGCTCAGATTGGCTCGCAGCCGCTCTGGCCTGCTTCATGGCATTGAGCCTGGTTGCCGGCTGGCTGGTCGCGCGCACCCTCGTCCTGGCCGGGCTCGTGGGGCCCATCTTCCTCGCCGCTGCTCTCAGGGGGCGCGTGGCGGGACCCGGCTCGACCCACGGACGACTCGTCGTCGGCACGATCGTTCTCCAGGCCGTCCTCTTCGGGCGCTGGGCGCGTGACCATCAGCTGGCCTGGTATCAGCCGGCACTGCGACAGGCCGAGATCGCGGCCATGGTCGAGGCCCTTCCGCGGGTCGTCCCCCAGGGCGAAGCGGTCGCTGCCGACTTCATGAATTCGACCGCGATCCTGGCCCACACGGGCCACCCGATCGTACTCCAGCCCAAGTGGGAACGCGGCCGCAGCCGGCGCCGGGTGGAGCTGTTCTGGAATGCCTTCTATCACGGCTCGCCGGATGAGCTGCGTGAGATGCTGCGTGACGAGTTCGACAGTCGCTATCTGCTCGTCGACCGATTCACGCTCTGGATCCTGCGCGCCTCACGCAGGGTGGCCGGGATCGTGCCGTCTCGGATGACTCCCCTGCCGGGCAGTGCGGCCGAGGCCCTGCTCGACCCGGACACGCCGACCCATGGCTTCGAACTCATCTGGCGCAGCCCTCAGACGATCGTGCAGAGCAACGGCCAGCCTAGCGACTTCTTCCGACTCTATCGTCTGGAAGACTGAAGCGGTCTGACGGATCCTCGTCCTGTGGGACGACCTGTCCGATGATGCAGGAGACTCGAATCGTGCCCCAGAATCGACTGTCGTTGGCTTCGCGCACATTGTCACCGAGGACGAAGTATTCACCGTGCGGGATGCGCATGGGCAGCTCGCCTCGACTCGCAAGGTGCCTGCTCGAATCCTCGCTGACCGGCTCCCACGCGCAGGCGAGAGGCATGCCGTCCGCGACGAGGTGTCCCTGGTCGACACTCAGCCGCTCCCCCGGTAGTGCGACGACGCGCAGGATCCAGAGGCGTTCCGGGTGGTTTGCCGGATGAAATGCGACCAGCTCCCCGCGCTCCGGAAGGCGCGAACGATAGGCGGTGCGATCGATCTTGAGCCTCTCTCCGGCCTGGATCGTCGGTTCCATCGAACTGTTCGGCATCGTGAAATAGCGCGTCTGGCAGGCGCACGCGAGCAGAATCGCGGCGGTGGCGGCGGCTAGATTCCGGACGATGAAGAGCATGTCGTGCTGAGAATGGTCGAGCCCTCCGACTCGGCGAGCTTCTCGCTGGAATGCTATGGTCTCACGCTCCCCGTTGGCAACAGGGTCGCGCCAACTGCCGAGCGGCCAGCACCTGCGAAAGCGCGGGTGCGCGCTCCATGGGGTTTCGCGCGGACCGGATCTACCCTTCGAGAATACCTCGCATGCTGTCTCTTCGACGCCTATCGCCCGTCCTCGTCGTCTTGCTTGGCGCGGCGTGCCGCTCGACGGTCGAGGGGCCGGATTCGGGGACGCCTGCGAGCTTCATTTCGCGATTGGAGGGGACGCGCCAACTGGTCGGCCTGCTGGACCTTCGCCTGGACGACGAGCAGGGCCAGGCCTGGTTGGTCCTGCCCGTGCCGGGTGACCGCGGCCTGACAATGGAGTGCCTCTACGCGGAGGGACTGACGAGCGGGCTCGGATCGAATCCGGTGGGCCTCGACCGAGGCCAGCTTGGTCCGGCACAGATCATCGCTTTCCGCGTCGTGGGCCAGCGTGTCCTGGTGGAGGTCAGCAACCAGGCCTTCCGGGCCCAGACCGCGAATGAAGACGAGCGGAGAGCCACGCGCGAGTCCTTTGCGACCTCCGTCATCTGGTCCGGGAATGTGGCGGAACGGGCCGCTGACGGACGAGTACTGGTCGATTTCACTACATTCCTCGTGCGGGACGCGCACGGGCTCGCGCGCCGGCTGGCCGGGGCCGGGCAGGGTGATTGGGTGTTTGACCGGGATCGTTCGACCCTCGATCCGGACGCTAGCCTGGGCTTCCCGGACAACGTCGAGCTGGAGGCCATCCTGACCTTCGCCGGAGAGCGGCCGGGTGCCCATGTCGTTGCGACCGCGCCGGACCCTCACTCCCTGACCTTCGTCCAGCACCACTCCTTCATTCGATTGCCGGATGGCGGCTTTGAGCCGCGCCCCCATGACCCGCGCACAGGTTCGAATTCGATTTCCTTCCTCGACTACGCGGCGCCTCTGGTCGAGTCGGTCGAGCGCCGCCTCGCAATTCGCCACCGCTTGCAGAGACTCGAGGCCGGTATTGCGTCCTCCCCGTCGGAAGATCCGATCGTGTACTACGTCGACCGTGCGGCTCCGGAGCCGATCCGCTCGGCCCTCATGGACGGTGCCGGCTGGTGGGCGCGTGCCTTCGCCGCCGCCGGCTTTCCCGATGGGTTCCGCGTCGAGCTCCTGCCCCAGGGCGTCCACCCGCTGGACGCGCGCTACAATGTGATCGAGTGGGTTCATCGCTCGACGCGAGGCTGGTCCTACGGGGGGGGTATTGTCGACCCACGCACCGGTGAGATGATCAAGGGCCACGTGAGCCTCGGTTCCCTGCGCGTGCGTCAAGACCGGCGGCTCTTCGAAGGCCTGCTGGGGACAGTGGCCACAGGCAGCGGAGGGCCCGATGATCCGGTAGAGCTGGCCCTCGCTCGGATCCGTCAACTGGCAGCACACGAGGTCGGGCATACCCTCGGCCTGCAGCACAACTTTGCGGCCAGCACCTACGACGGGCGCGCATCGGTGATGGACTACCCAGCTCCATTGGTGCGGGCTGCCGCAGGCCAGCTGGACGTGAGCGACGCCTACGGAGTCGGCGTCGGAAGCTGGGACATGCTTGCGATCCGGTGTTTGTACGGGGAATGCCCGGACGATGAGGATGAGCGCGGATTCATCGACCGTCTGGTGCGTGCCGGTATGGAGCGGGGACAGCTCTTCATGTCGGACGCAGATGCACGCCCGAGCGGTGCAGCACATCCGCTGGCCAATCTCTGGGACAACGGATCGGATCCCGTCGATGAGCTCCTCAATTGCCTCGAGGTGCGCCGCATCGCCCTCGAACGATTCGGGCAGGTGAACCTCATTCCGGGGCGACCTGCGGCCGAGCTACAGGAGGTCTTCGTGCCGGTCTACTTCTACCACCGCTACCAGCTCGAGGCGGCGCTCAAGACGGTCGGCGGCTTTACCTATCGCCATTCCATTGCAGGGGACGGGCGCGAGGCACTGGCCCCGATAGCGCCGGACCGGCAGCGAGCAGCCCTGGATGCGATCCTCGCGATCGTCGATCCCGCCCGCCTGGATGTGCCGGAAGAACTGCTGCGCCTGCTCCCACCCAGGCCACCGGGCCACTCCCGGAATCGCGAGATGTTTGCAAGCCAGACCGAGCCCGGCGTCGACGCCCTCGGTATCGCGCGCGCTGCGGCACGCGCCGTGTTCGCAGGACTGCTTCAGCCGCAACGATTGAATCGGGTTGTGGACTTCGAACGCCGCGTCACCCTGGGCCTGACCCTCGACGATCTGATCGCAAGGCTGGTCGACGCGACCTTCGGCCAACCGGAACCCGAATGGGCCCGCCTGGCCGCGATTCAGAGCGTTGTGCGCGAGACGTTGATCGACGAGTGGATCCGAGTCCTGGCGGATCCCTATGTTGCAGGACAGGTTCGGACTCGACTGGAGGCGCTGCTGATGGCCCAGCTGCAGGAGATGCGAAGCGGGAGCGCGGGAGACCCAGCATCCCCGGAGGGCCGGACCGCGGCGCGCATCGAGCGCTTCCTGGAACGGCCATGGTCCGAGGGCGCGAGGTTGGAGCCGGCGCAGGAGATGCCGCCGGGGAGTCCAATCGGCGGGCGGGGTGGGGAGAGTGGGTGTGGGTTTGATGGTGGGTGAGGGATAGCGGACAGGCTGGCTGGGATTAGGGTGGTCGGGTCTGGTCGGGATTTCGAATGGGGTGTCGTTGGATGTGGGGCTTGGTCCGGTGAACTTGGACGTTGGGGAGTTGTTAAGGGTAGGGGGCCGGTCCGGTGGGGGGTGGAGGGAGACGGGGGCGTTGGTTCTGGTTCGCCTTGGCTTTGGGTTCTGGGGAAGGCGAGGGGGCGTTGGTTGTGTCTCCCCTCGGCTTCGGGATCTGGAGCAAGGCGGGGCTAGGGAGCCCACTGGGTGAGAAGGGGCCATCGGTGGGCAGGGGGAATGTCCGCCGCTGTTGGGTGGGGCGTTGGTTTTGCTGTCCCTTGGGTTCTGGCGCTGGAGCAGGGCGGGGGGGCGTTGGAATCTGTTGGTTGTCGGATTTGGGCTCTTGGGTGGGATGCGGGGGGCGTTGGTTCTGCTTCCCCTCGG